>JGI24508J20089_1000011_pt1 | contig 1010661 bp, 1063 predicted proteins | sample LinPmetageLP24_FD_20089 | JGI IMG/M metagenome (IMG submission 20089)
CCCCCCCCCCCCCCAAAAACGGGGGGGTATGAAGTCAGGAAATCGAGAACTGGGATCAGAGACACAGAAGAGGTCGATGTTGGACGTAACGACGATTAGCCGCCAGGCGCCTTGGGACGCCACACGTGATGGGTTGTGGAGGGGTTCGCACCCGCGTAAAACAGCGACCAAACCCGCCGAAAACAGCGGCTCCAACACCACAACCCTGGGTAAAGATATAATTATATACAACGAAATTTGGTGAGCTAAAATATGTGTTAATTCAAGCTGATTTAAATGCATTAAATATAGCTTTTGTTATAGCCGAATTGGCTCTTTTGCGGATTAATTGCGTTGCCTTAAATCTTGTTGCTTTATTTATTATATAAAGCATATCTTGTTCTTCAAGCTGCACGATATTAACGTAAATTGTATAATTAAAGTCGATGTCGTCTTGCAATTTGAAGCGAAACCTGTGCGGTGCCTTTACATGCTTCTGGTAGTGTTCACATATCTTTTTAACTTGCATTATAATATTTGAGTTAGGGTTATGCCTTGTTTAATCAAGCAAATGGTGCAATTATTGTATTAATAAATGGCTGAATCTACAATGGAGTTTTCGGATTTCTATTTTTGTAAGGTGATATATATTAATCATTCTTATAGAAATGTTTAATAATTAGCTATGCTGATCTAGTAATAGTTACAAATGGCTTTTCTTACAAATAGTTAAATGTTTTCTTTTTTTTTTTTTGAATTAAGATATTTTGTAAGTTATTATAATATGCATTTATCTTATTGAGTTATTGTAAGCATACTAAAAATAGTATATCCGCATCAATAATTTGAAATTCCATTTTCCGGTAGGAGTGTTAATAGTGGCGACTTTTAGAGATTTCCTTGATTGGCCTCGAATATTATCCGGCTTTGGCTCGCTTGACTCTTATCGAATTTTACATGCTAAAGACGTTATAATGCCCGCAATTGATTAATACCTTTTGCATTTTTATTTAATATGCTATTATTAATTAAAAACCTTAAAAAAAGCGATTTGTTTATTAGATTATATAAGTGTTATTTTATTAAAGTTTCTTTATTATGCTTTTTAAAATATGTATCGCTTTTCGTATTTCCAATTGATCTTTAATATTTTGTGCGTTATATTTTATTACACTTACTGTAAATATAGCTATAAAATAAGATGTAACATTACTATATTTATTGCTTAAATCTAAATTAGCATTATCACGTTGTAATAATACGCTTAAGTCAAAAGAATCCGCATTATTCCGATCTTTAGTTTTATTTCAAATACCTTCCAAATCGTGCCTAACTTAATCCGCATACGCTAAATATGTTTTAAACGTTTTGTTTATTAATTTGATACTTTTGCCTTTGCGTGTAGCAAAGTATTATGTTTTAAATTTTGCTTTTTCTTTTTTAATATAATAAGAATTATAACAACTTAGTGCCTAGCAAATAATATATCTTATGTAACCTAACCTTGATTTGAATTTGTCCCCACGTTTATTACCTTGGGAAAACTTCATCTTACAGTCTAAATACATTACTTCGCTTTTCGCAGCATAAGCTTAAAGACATTTTTAATAGAATTTAGCATAATTATCTTATCAGGATCTTATCCTAAATAATGTTTTTATTCCCACTGCAATTTGGAAACTATTTATTAATGCAGCAAAAGTAAAAGGTGATTTAAACAAAGCTTAAGCGAACAACTTGTTATTTGACATTTCTTATATAAGCTTATTATAAAAAGTTTTATTGTTATTTATATTTTTGTTTGCTAGGCCTAATTAGAGGCTTTGCAATTCTTTCCCAAAATTGTTTAATTATTAAATAAGCGTCTTTTCTTTTTGTGCTGGCTTATCTTGAAATTGTTTAAGCGTGATTTTAAACCATTAGCTTAAATATCGCCTTGCACGTTCCTTTGTCTTAAAATTAGCTCGAGTAGCATCGATAAGTTAAGTGAACGTAAAAGTTTTATCTTGCAAATAATTGTAATAATATTCTTGCATATCGCTTTATAATATGAAAGGAAAAGCTTTATGCTAAATTAATATATCGATAGCTAATTTTTAATATAAATTTATAAAGATACATAAATTTGCGTTTAAATGATTCTTATTACCGTTATATTAAAGCTTTTTTAAATACATCTTTAATAACATTCTTAAAGTTTTCGCTTGTTTTAACAAAAGCTAGTTTATTATATCTCATGCTAGTTGATTTAGTTTTACATATGCCTCGGCTTTCTTTTAATATAATAATAAATAGACATTATCGTTACGTAAATAAGCATTCCATATTAGCATCGGTTCTAGTAATTATCTCCTATTCGGTTTTCACTGGGGAAGACAATTCAGGAGTTCTTTGCTAGGGGTAAACGAGAATTTCCTCTTTATCTTAACAGGTAGAGTCGTATTATACAAGTTTCCAGCAGGATTTCCATTCCTATTATAATAAGACTTAAGCGACTTTAAGCGTTTAGGTACATTATCCCTTTTTTTATTTTTTATTATTAAAGATAACTGAAGTTATGCGTCTTTAATTCTCGCGTTAATTTCTTTAATTAAAGAGGTTATAATGTTATCTCGAGTAACTTGAATTGTTTAAAGTGTAAGATTTTAAGGTGCTTGTAAAGGAAATGGATTGCAATCCGTTCGCTTTGACTTTGATAGTAGGCTAAGTTTGCTAGTTTGCTTTTTTTTATTTTTATTGGGCTAATTGTTGTGTTTAGCTTTGGTTGTTGTTATTAGCAAGATTGTTGCATTTCTTTTTTTACGTTTGATGTAAACGCCATATTGTTTGAAGTCGTTTTACAGCTTTGCCCTTTTTTATTGCTTAATGCGATTAAAATTTATAGTTATCTAATTTTTAAAAAATTCTTTAAAATCCTGAAGCATGTATTCAAGATTAAGGTACTTGTTGCAAGTATACTTTTAAAACTTTTTTAAATAGCAAGTAGCCTTTGCTTTAGATGTTTTCTTTAAAGGAATCGTTTTTTGCTAATCTTCTTTAACATTAGGTGGTGTTGATACGCTTTTTAAAAGCAATTTCGTAAATTTCGTCGTAAGTTTTGCTATTATGTTAATGATAATTCCGATAATTTACGAAGAATTTATAAAAATGTTATCTTAATAATAGTTGTAAAGTAATTGTTACGTTGATTTTTGTATAACAGCTATCAAATAGTAGCTGCTACGTTATTATTTGTTGTTTACATATACCCCTTGATACGGAATTATAACTCTTATTAAGGTGCCAAATCCTTTCAACCAAATTCAGCGAAAAATTAGTATTAAAAAAAGGTCGCGTTAAATATCTCACATAAGTATAAAAGCCTTAACGTTAAACTTTCGAGTTAACTCTTTTAGTAAATTACTTAGCTATTTGTAATACAAGTTGATTACTAATCAATGTGGGTTTGCACCAGTATGTAATATCACAAAGACAATAAAAGTAACAAAAACAAATGCAATAATAATTCAATATATTTCAGATTGTTTAGCTAAGGAAGTGCGAAAAGGTAGAGGATTTATACCCGTAGCCGTAACCCCCCTGAAACCCCTCCAGCTACCAGCCGGCTCCTGGCGTGGATACATCAAACACTCGGTATGGGTCCTGTGGACCAACAGCTACAAAAAAAGTAAAGCCACAAAATCAAAAAGAACAAGCTATAATATAAGTTATAAAGTAATAATAATAATAAAATAAAATATTTACCTTAATTATCTAAATAACTTTAATTTTATTCCTAAAAGTAATTACATAAGCAAATAGATTTATCCTTTACATAAGTTACCCTTATTACATAATATAAATTAATATAATCTAGCAAGGTTAATAAATGTCACACGCCAAGTTACTAGAATTTTAGTATATAACGGTATAGCTATATCCATATGGCGATTTAGCTGTGGCCTAAAAATACGATTCTTTTAGCGATACTGTTATACCAATTATACTTTGAAATTGGATATACGATTTCCCTAATCGTATTTAGGGTGGAATCGTACCCCTAGCTTGTTGTTGCCAGGTGGGTCCGTAACATAAAGAAGGAAGAACAATAATCGCAACTATACCTTTAATCATAACAAGCCTTCGGATGGATGTTATATTACTTTACCTCCGTGCAGTGGCAGAGTGGCTCTCTCAGCACCCGGGACCTAACCCGAAACCGACCGATTCCATAGCCGAGCGCCACCAAAACATCGCTTATGACGCTGATCAACAATCCCGGGCCGCTATTTACCCCGCGACCAACTCCAGTCTTTATTGTACAGTACCTCCGTTCTTAAGGTACGATATATCGGAGTTGAAGATATCACTCTTACTTAAATATCTCCTCATCTCAATAGAACACCCACCTGATACGGAATGGGTGCCTCACAAAAGACACTTTGCCAAAAATGCATACTATTCATCTCCTTAGTCTAGTGCCGTGTATCTTGCATTCTTCTTGTGCTCTTGCCTCTTCTTCGTCGTCGATGAACATGTCCCAGTCACCAAACAACAAGACTGACTCGCGTAAGTTGGGTTCCGAGTCACTGATCTAAAGTCCAGACTGACAGATGTATAGTGGTTCCTTATCAGTACGATCTCCTGTCAATCGGAGACGTAACGCCACAAGGATGGATCAAGGATCAATTGCAACTTCAAGCCTCCGGTCTTTCTGGAAATCTATTCAAATTCTATCGCTATGTGAAAGCAAGCACATGGCTGGGAGGAACCGAAGAGTACAGTGAGCTGCATGAATCTGCACCATATTGGTACAATGCCATCGTGCCTCTTGCGTATGTTCTGGACGACGAAAGGCTGAAAGCACAAGCCAATATGTTTCTGGACTATGTTTTAGACCATCAAGCAGATGATGGATGGCTTGGTCCGGAGACTACGCGTCAGACCAGAGGTATTTGGGCGAGATGCTTACTCCTGCAAGGCATGATGGTATGTTTGCAACGATATTGATATTGTGGATGGCGAGTTTATACTGACTGCGATTCAGAACCATGCAATTGCTGATACTGATCAGGAGGAAAAGATAGTCACAGCCATGCATCGATTCGTTGGCATCGCAAACAGCATGCTGAAGAATAATTATACTGGCTATATCCAACAGCCAGGGGACAATTTCGATCCATTCGGGTTTGGTGTCGTTCGTGCCCATGAATTATCGACGACTCTGCAGTGGTTGTATGACGAGCACCCCCAAGGGAATGAGGCTTTGATTTGGCAGACTATGGATCTGATGTGGTCAGGAGCTATCGTAGCAAAACGGGACTGGAGTACTTTCTTCGTAGATGGGGTGTTTCCCACTCAAGGAACGCCCATTGCGAAGGCTAAGGTGAATTTTGAGCATGGGGTAAATATGGCACAAGGTAGGTTGACTGATACAATTCCGGAACGTGGCGCTGACAATCAGGAAGGGTTACGTTTTATGGCGCAGAAGTACAGGATGACGAGAGATCAGAGCCTTGTCGACCAAACTCGTGATGCTGTCAACATGACTTTTAGATACCAGGGCACGGACTCTGGGTCTATAACAGCGGATGAGTATCCGGGAGGCACGAGTCCACAGCGCGGGTAGGTTCACCTTCGTCGCTGCGCATGAGATGCTGATACTTATTGCAAGATCCGAACTCTGTATGTCTGTTGAGACGACCTTCTCATTGTCATATCTCTATCGATTGTTTGGAGACAATGCGTTCGCGGATAGAGCCGAGTTAGCAGCCTTCAATGCATTCCCCGCGGCAATCAGTCCAGATTTCTGGTCCCACCAATATGTTACGCAGACCAATCAGCCATGGTCACAGAACCTCACCGGAAAACCCTTTTTCAACGTTGTTAGTTACGGGAACGTGTTCGGCCTGGAGCCAAATTTTGTAAGTCCTCCTCCCTGAATGAAATATTAAGTGCTGACGAGTAGTTTCTCAGCCATGTTGCACTGTCAACCATGGGCAAGCGCTGCCAAAATTTGTCATGTCTTCCTTTGTGTCGACACCCCACTCGGGAATCGTACAGATGTTCCTCATCCCTGCCAAGGTCTCCACCAAGATCAAAGGAAAGAAAGTCGACATAGAGTGCGATACAGCCTATCCGTTTGGTTCGGTGTTGAAGTACAAGATCCACTCAAAAGCAAGCTTCGATTTCTTCGTACGCATCCCAGACTGGGCACTTCCGACTACATCCATAAAGGTCAATGGTGGATATGCTAAGTCGATACGTCCCTCGGAAGCATCGCTGCAGAAGGTGGAGATTTCACCAGGAACCACGAGCATCGAGATCAACTTGGACGCCGAGACAGTAGTCATCCCTAAGCCAAACAACACAGTAACTATATACCACGGCGCTCTCCTATACGCTCTAGATATCGACTACACGACGACTGCATACCCGGCACGCAACTGGTCATCTCGCGAACCGATCCCCGCTGATGAGACAGATCCACGAGCTCTGGACCACACGCTAACCCCGACTACACCTTGGAAAGTCGCTATCGATCCATCGCAGCTGCGTTTCGAGTCTTCTCTGAAGGACGGAAAGAAGTTACCCAATCCGATTTTTGCCCGAGGAGCTCCACCTGTGGCGATATGGGTAGCTGCGCAAGAAATCGAATGGCCCGAGTCGAAGGGAACTGCTGATCTGCCCCCTGATCCTGTTGAGTCAATTGGATCTCCATTCTGGGCGAAATTGGTGCCGTATGGAAGTGCGAAGTTACACATGGGTCAGTTGCCTTCTGTTAGCCTCCCCAAACTAGACACTCGATGAAAGTAGCCAGAAGGAATGTTCTTTGTTCTTGGAGGAAGGGGGGTGTAAAATTGAAAGTACTCTCATTATTCTCCAATAATATAGCTCTTTGATTGTGAAAGCATGACCTCTGCAAACCCAAATTTCTCTGGCCCGATAGGTAACGTGCACTATGTGAGATCTGATTATGGAACTTGTGTTTAAGAAGGCGTACATACCCTTAGTAACCATCTAATCCCCAGCGAACCTAGATCAGCCATCAAGCGTCGACCTCAGCCCAAAGCCCGGCGTCCCACCGAGAGAGCCAAAGACATCGCCGATGTAATTATCGGCCTTCACACCTGCCTTGAACGTGTTCCAGTCTCCCAAAATACCTTCTACCACCTTCGTCCCAGAAAGATAGAGGTTCCTGCATGCGGGTTGAAAGCCCCCATGATCAATAACGAAAGGCAGTGAGACGATGTAACCAGGGTCGTGACTCCGGTCGAAGTTCGACCCGGCCCGCATCAAGATGATGCGTGAGAAGTCCACCCTTTCCTGAAGTGCCGCCCTGAGAAGAGCTGCCAACACAGCGGTATCTTCCATCGCCGTCATAGAGTACTGGGCTTGACCAGCCGTGTATAGCTTGACGAGATCCTCAAATCCCTCGGCAAGATATTTCCCATGAAAGAACATGTTACTAGCTGTTACATCCCCTTCGAGAACACCCGGCTTCTGAGTCGCAGCAGCATTAAAGATGCCACCTGCTGACCCGGTAAAGAGAGCTCGGCTCTCAATCGCTGCATCAGAGTCAGTCAAATCCGCATCCCGGGCGAGCTTCAAAGCGAACTGCCTCAAATTATCGTTGAGCTCAAAGACCTCCGAGCCAGTGAAGCTATGAGGAAATGCGCCGTGGGAAGAGGCGCCAATAGGCAAATACCCCGTTTTCCAAGAGGCTGGTGTTTCTCGGGCATCAAATTCAAGCTGTACATCTACTTGAACAGCGAATCTTGCGAGAGCCACTGAGCCGATCGTGGATATCTTGGGATTGACCCCAGCAATACCGGAAAGGATGAAGTAGGTCCTGGTGAGGTTAAAAAGGGGGGACGCGGTGAGTGCCGAGATTGACAGAGCTGCGTTGATCACTTCGCATTTATCAGCTGAATGTGTGGCTCAAGAGGTGAGGCTGCAGTACATGCCATGCCGGTAGTCACTAGACATACACCTTTCTTGGCATCGTGATATACAATGTCGTACCCGTGGGACAATCCAGGAACCTTGACGACATTATCAAATTGAAAGGCACTCTCTTCCGATAGCCAGTTTGCAGCTTCCTGGCTGAACTGGGAAGAAGTGAGTATTTCTGTCGCAATTATAGATGGTTGGTGTCGAACCAAAAACTCACCATGGTGATGATCAAAACCTTTGGAGCAATTCGATCATTGGCCAAGCCAGGCATTCCCCCAGCAAGCCTAGAGGAGTTTCCTAGTGTATCCATTATTATGATCAAGTGATCTCTCAGCCTCGCTACGAGTACCAGACTGCACCTGGGCAGAGGTCGGTGGCTGATGTTTGTAACCCGAATTTTGAACCTGGAATCGGAAGGGATGGGAAGGAGAAGTGGGGGATGAGTAATCATCACCACCCTGCACTTGCGGCAGCTTGCGAGCTTGCGCTTTCCCTAAGCGGTTGACGCAGGCGGTGTGTGAGCGAATCAACCTCGCTTGAAGTTGCAGGGGCTGACAAATGCAACTGTAAGTGTAAGTGCAATCTCGAAGTGCAAGTGCAAGTGTGGTATGATCTCAGAGATGTTGGAATGACAGGATGAACCTGCGTTACCACAGTGTGAATCTTTGTTTTTGAGACTGACATTTTTATCTGTATTTACGCAGTACCTTCTGAAGATAGTTAAGAAGTGCACAGGCGAGATTGACGAGGCATTGAATAATTTATAAAACTATTTATTCGTCAGAGCAATATGTAAAGGATCTGTAAGTCGCGCGTATATACATAATATTTGATATTTTCGCAGAAAACAAACTCATTCAATCGTGACCAACTGGTATCATAATTCCTCAGCCCCATCCTCATCGACCCTCTAGTTCTTTTCTCTGAGCTCAAATTGCCCAATATCCTTCTTGGTGCTCGAGTCATCGGTACCCTCAACTTCGACGATCTCCGTGTGCTCGCCGGCGAATTGATCCACCTTGGTAGAGGCAAACTTGCGAGCAGAGACCTTGTGCTCGAACAGGACGTCGAGCTCCCCATAGGTGCGGCCCCTGGGCTCAGGAAGGCGGAAATAAGACCATGTCCACAACAAGGCACAGCAGCCAGCCCAGAACAAGCCTGACTTCGGGCCCCAATTCCATGCGTTAACACCAAGCATAGCAGGCACAAGAGCGCTGTTGATAATACCACCGATGTTGTAGAAGTTTCGGGCCAAGACGACAGTCTTGATCTTGAGACGAGTCGATGGGATCTCAGCAACCAAGCAGTAGCAGACTGGGCCGACAGTAAGATCGTAGACGAATGTATAGACCATGAGGAGAGATCCGACACCCCAAGAAGCGCCAGTGTTATTGTCACCAGCGAATCCGAGTCCACCGATGATGATCAAGATGGCGAACATAGATCCGAGACCCCAGAGGTAGATTGTACGGCGACCGGCATATTGCATCAAGAACCAAGATAGAATAGTACCGACAGCTCCCATCCCAGATTGTCCAATGTTGAGCGAGAAGGCGTGAGAATCATCAAGACCGGCGCGTTGATAGACCTGAACAGCGAAACCGATGAGGGCAGCACCACAGAAAGCTTGAGCGAGCCATGCGACCGAGGCAATTTCAGTACGGCGAAGATCAGTGCCGCGGAAACAGTCCCAATAGTTGGTACCGGCGGAGATGGCGATTTCGAGCTCATTAGTAGACTTCATCATCATAACTTGGTCGTGGACATTAAAGTCAACACCGCTGCCCTTGGAAGTGAGTCGGAGGAGAGATTTCTTGGCATCTTCGAGACGACCCTTTCGGACCAACCACCTGATGTCACGTTAGTACGCCGTCTGATAATATATCGAAGTGAACATACCATGGGGACTCGGGAGCAAAAATGACGCCGATGATGATCAAAGGTGGCCAGACCCATTGAATTGCAAAAGGGATCTTGTAAGCCCATTGATCATCACGAGTGAGGAAGCCCTTGAGGATACCAGCAGCTATCAATTGACCAATAACCCAGCATAAGTTGACATAGGTGGTGAGATAAGCACGGATCTTGACAGGAGCAACTTCAGAGGCGTAGGTAGTCGTGAGCGTTTGGAAAACCCCCCACGGGATGCCCTGGAGGACGGCACCGGCGAGGAAGGTCTCGATGTTTTGCGAGAAGAAAGGGATGAAGATCATGGCAGTCATGAGGAAAAGAGAGCCGAACATGGTCTTCTTGTATCCGATCTTGTCGGATATCCAACCATTGAGGTAGAGACCGAGGATTTGACCAACTTGTCCTGCAGCGCCGACGGAAGTTTGCCAGCGGGAGCTGACGACTCGGTCACCTGGAAGGGCGTTGTCGCTGGTGTCGATTTGATCACCAAACCTGTTTCGGAACCTGCTGGGTTTTAGCGGATGCCAGTAAATACCTGAGCATAATTACATACGGTCTGAAACCCCAAAATGAACCAAGCAGAGCCGTGTCATAACCCTCCATGATAATCGCGGTGGAGAATATGAGGGAGAAAGCAATCGCCTTTGGGTACAGGCGGAGACACTCCTTGACGGTCATGTTATGCTCACGGTCGGTAGCGCTTCGAGCATTGTTATTTTGCTCCTGTATGCTCCAGTCAGTTGGAATCCCAGTGAAGCGAGACGTTGAGGTCATCGGTGGTGTTTATATTTATGAATCTCACGAGGAAACATACTGCAAGGTCGATATTCATGACGCTCATCTTGCGCACATTGGTGTCGTAAACGCGAAGAACATCATCGCCCCGTGACTCGACGGGGACAATGGAAGACTTGCGTTCGCCTGCCATTGTGTTGATCGGATGGTATTGATGATGTGGAGGGTGGAAATATCGAATGTGTAGATGTGAAGAGAGGCTTCAATCTCGAGTAGGTGAGATGAGATGAGATGAGGATGTGATAATGATGATGATGATGCTGCGATGAGGGTATCACAGGGGGAACATAGGCGGACTTATATACAAGGAGGCATGGCAACGACAGAGACACTGAGGTCGAGAATTAGATGCAGTGGCATGCAACTTGGCGAGAGGAGAGAGAGAGACAGACAGATCCCATGGTATTGGTGTTGGTGTTGGGCTGGGGCTGGCTGCTGGGCTACACCATCGGCCCGCGTTCTGTTCTGTTCTGTTCCAGGTCCAGGATTGGATTTAGCGAGAGAAAAAACGCCCCTGAGTTGCACCCATGCATGCCCTGGCTGCCCTGGCTGCCTGGGCACCGCACCCATGGGCACCCGTGGCCACTTCCATTTTAGCTTTAGCTTTAGCGGGGGCGGCCGCGAGGAGTGGTCGAGTGGTCGAGTGGTCGAGTGGTCGAGTGGTCTCACTACCTACCGTACCACTACCACTACCGTTCTGGAAAGCCTGGCCTTGCATCGAGCCTGTACCCAGTCGTGGGGAGGGAAACGCCCGGCTGTATTTTGATTGGCAGTGCAGCGCTCAGCTGCTCAACGACAGCGGCTTCGGCTGAATTCCATTGGCCAATTCGAGCTCCCAGCCTTGCATTGGGGAATCCCCTTCGTTCCATGCTACTAGTAGGTAGGTAATTAGGTAGGAGGCGTTACCCATACGGTCATGGTGCAGTCCTGGGCGTGAAAGCTGGGGAAAGCGTGCTGAATTGTCATCTCTCTACCCACCTGGGCAGGTAATAATTGCTGAAGCATGCTCACTTGTACGCCTGACCCTAGAATTTCGCCTATTCTCGCCACATCACACTCGGGCTTGACCTATACGGAGGCAGGTAGAAAACCCTCGTGCCAAACCCCGCAACCCACCCCACCCCAACCCTAACGCCACGAGGAACAACCCAAGAATTCCCCAGACACTTGGTACGCATAGGAATGGGAGGGGAGAGAATGCTCCCCTGTGGACCAATCAATGTCCGCTATTTCGGTCGCTTTTTTCTCCGGCTCTACTATAATACTACCTTCCTCCTCAACACGGGCTCACAGCTTGCTTGATTGCTTCTCCACGAAGCTGGAGAAAGACCGGGTAGCGAGACCTGAGGCTGAACATATGCATGATTGGCATCCCATTACGACCTTCCCAAGACGAGAAGTCGAATTGATCAAGGCATGACGTTACCTATCTTGTATATCGCATTGCTGTGGTTTGGAAGAGGTCGCGTACGAGTTATGCTTTATTATGTTCTGTGGTTGTACATGTACAATCTCCCACGTAGATCGTCTGCCACACCATCAGTTGCATTATTGATCGTAGAGAATTACGTAGCCATGTACTTCATCATTAATGTTTTTGTTTTACACCATTATGTGGTACAAACCCTATTTTTCGTCTAGATACCAAGCTTTGAGGCGCTGTGTTCATATGACTGGAAATATCCAGTCTAGCATAAAGACCTCTAATCTAGCACTTTGTCGTCGATCTGTCCCACTCCACGAGGGAGGGAGTGTCAAATCACCCGCATCGGCTGTATTTTCCCCAGAGATGCGTGTGGCTACCCCAAAAGTACCCCGCGGCTCCAGATTAGGTTTATTATTCGGCCCAGCTTTGCGATTTCGGCTGCTTGGGACCAACCCGAACAATAGTGCGTGTATCCCAGCCAAGAGCTTCCTCGAGATGTTGGTCTGAAATAGGAATGGATCGTTGGACTTGTGGTTTTTGGGGAACGAATCTTCGCAATGATATCCTCGAGCAACAATTCCAGATTAGATAGCGACTGATCGATTGCAGCTATTGATCGCTGAATTGTTCGCCCAAATTACACGCCCTGGTTATTGGATGTTAAGCGAAGGAAATAACGAGGTGTTGGGGGTTGGTCAACATAGCATTGCAACTTCGCGATTTCTTTGATCACAGACTTTCGAGGAAATAACAACGCACACCTTCAAATTGCCCAGAAAAAGACACGTACCTTTCAGACAGCCCAATCCGTCTTCCATTCTACCCGCTTCTCAGATTACTGCTTCGAAACTTGGAGAGAATAGCACTTTCGGATGCATGCAAAATCCTTCGCAGACTTGAAAGTCGACAATTATGAGCCGTGAATCCTCTGCCTACACAAAGTATGCGTTAATACCCAGTTGATAATTTGCTTCGATCGTTATTCATATGCTCAGGAGGTATGTCGGGTTTCAACTCAAGCAATCATGGGATCTCGTTAAAGCAATCCACAAAGCGACAATGGATCGGCCCCTGAATAATACATGCTTCACGATTGATGGTAATTTACGTCCTTCTCTTTTGTGTTACTTCCGATGCTCCAATTTTCTCGGATGTATTTGCTAACGATAGAATAGAAGCACTTCCTTTCAGACCGCCGGGCTTGATACAGCCCTTGATGGCCTCCATCGATCGATTAAATACTCAAGGCAGCCTTTGCGAGACTCTTTTTGAATTACCAACGTGAACTTCGCTCGTCATTCGTTATGACGGATGGTCGCCCCTACTCTGTCTCAAGGTTTCGTCAACCGTCTGCTCGCCTGCTTTTCCATTGCTACAGAATCCCCGTCCTGCGTTCGAACCCGTCCTACAGTCGCGACCAAGATACCAATCCCCCCCAAACCCCGAAAATAAACTCTAAATCTACATTCCGAGCGCAGCTTGACGGAGATATCGAGATCTCCAATGAATCGAGGCTTCTGAGGCTCTCATGCGAGCGTTGAGAGGATATCTGGGGGCTTGATCTGCAGGTAACCACGTTATATCTCACCTTGGCCGACGATGGCGTCTGATCCGACAACATAGCGCTATATATATATATATGCCATCAGGGAGTGGCCTGGTTGCCTCAGCCTTGACGTCCCGCCAACTTTAAGCAATATCGTGGTGGAACGACGATACTTGCTCGACTGAATTTTCCAGGTATCTGGAAACCGTCAAAATGCCTCTCAGCGGCATTCGAATCGATAGTAGCATGTTTGAATGTCAGCTTTGACTTAATCAATCTTTACCACAGCGCATGAACGCGATCAGAAATTTGCACTTCAGCTACCCCGCCAGCCACCCTCTGCCGTTTGCTGGAGACCTTCGACACGACTGGACAAACACGTGGAAGGTCGTAGCTTCGCTCCAGAGCCTGGATGCTTTCCTGGTAGAGGCTCGTATTCAGTGGAAGTTCCGGCATGAGCAGACATACGCTCAAGAAGCTGAGTTTTTTTTTTCTTTTTCTGAAGATGTCAATCCAGTCGCTCGACTACAAGTATTCGACTTGCGAAGGCTGTTGCTGGGGAGGCTTGTAATCATTTCCTTATCTTCGAAGTAGCTTGAATATATCATGAGTTTGAGGATTATATTTAAAATACACTATTATCTTTTATTGTCTAGGGGAAGTTGATTGGACTGCTCGGCATATGATCATACGATGAAGAAAAAGAGGAGTAGTGACTGTAAATGTCAACACATCTGACTGACTGTCGCTTGAAAACAGCATTAAGCAACCAACTCGCAGACAGGCAAAGACGTAATATATAATCAGCAGTGTGTCCGTTGGTCCGACGCTACTGAGGCAGAGAAGCACAAGGCTCCATGGGCCATGGGTATAAAAGATGAAGGAAGAGGAGTTGAGCTGCAGGCGCACTGAGAACCAACATGCTCTCCTGTTACTTGTCTTCAGAGTTTTCCCGCTGATGCCGCTGTATGGAATCAAACGGAAACTGTTGGCTACGCTTCGTAACATAATCCTCAAGAGCTTTAGCCGCAACACATGAATAGTCCAGGAAGTTTCCTGCGACATCTTCCAGCACCCCTGTCAGTTCCAAACTCACCAGCTCTAGATTCTCTCTCATACGCGAGAGAAGAGAGAGGAAGGTCCCACTGTACATTTCGACGCAGAAAAGCTTCACAACACGCAAAGTTGTGTTGTGGCGGACCAGAAACTCCATGAACTCTTGCTCTTGGAAGTCGAACGACTGTAAGTCAAGGACACGCAAAGAACCCAGTCTTCTATTCCCGCAGATTGCCTCCCATGGTACATATGGGTTACATGCAGAGGACACCAAAGTAAGCTCTTCAAGACAGCCCATAGCCCCAATAAGCTGCGCGAGCTGCCCACCTGCGAATATCTTCTCGTCCGAAGCATTTGCCGTAAAGTCTGGAAGCTTGAAATAAAACTTCTTGACATGTTGAAAGGCCAAGACTGCTATTTGGAGATCTTGTGGTCGCAATGACAGAATTCGGGTTGCCATGATATTGTCAGAGTCGGATATCACCAGTTCAGTTACCTCCACCACCGCCGCTGCAGTTGCTCGGATGATATTTCGTAGATGCCTGCGTCCCTGATCCTTCCTTATGTTTCGGTTGTAGTACGGTATCAAGAGGGCCTTTTCGAGCAGGACAGATATATCTCTCGGGAAGTCCGATAGACTTCTGTCTTCATTATAATAATCGGCTTTGATAACGATGGAGTGGAGATTATCAAGCCGGGAAAGTGAGGCAGCAAGACTGACAATGTCCATTCCAGTTACCTCCATCAGCTGTTGCTCTTCGATCATGCGTCCGTAATGCCCATAAGCCTCCAGCATCCGGTGTTCTGTCCAGTCTGTCCTTCCGGTGAATTCGCCGATGTTCGCAAAGGTCAAGAATGGATAAGGCGGTCGAGTAAGATCCGAGGGGTTTTCGCGACAGTGCTGGTGATACAGCCAGCTCAGATAGCTCTCTGGGGGAGGAAGCTCCGTAGGCAATAGCTCAAAGCCTAGGGTGAGCCTTTTGACATAACGACCCACGCTGCCATGAGCTATTCTACTGAGTCTGTCATTGAATATGGTTAGCAAGCAGCTCGAAATACAAGTGAGACTATAAGTATCACGGAATTAGCAGTAAGAGCTCTGCCGACCTTTCAAGACTCTGCCTTTGGATCCACACCGTTGCATTGCAGTATAGAAACTCCGCCGCGGGGTACTCGAAGGAATGGCATGCCAAGCGAACCGCAGGCAAGTCTCGTTTTGGCACGTACTGTATTATGCTACGAAGAAGGTCCAAAGGTAGCGTATACATGCTGAGGCGTAGGGCAAGAGGATCCCAACTGTTCGACCTGTCCGGAACAATTCAGACTTCGGATATGCTACAGTAACTTTAGTGACATAAAGGAACGTGGATAGAGACAAGTAGATGGAGAATTAAGAGTGAAGCATCGGCTATTTCCTGTTTCCGGGCCGGCTTGCCAAGACGGCAAGGACTTAATCGTTACCTACGCGACACGCAATGTCAACATCAACATCAACGTCCTACGATGCATCTGGATCTTGTCCTGTTTATTGTCTTCCCAGAGAGTGTTCCCAAGTATGGCAACGGGCATAGGATGGTATCTGCGACAGCGCATTCGCAGAAATAGGAAGGTGTGGGTAAAATACCAGCAACTCCACTCAGGCTCCCAACCTAAAAGTCCCGTCACTCTCCATGACCATCACATACCGAGCACAGAAAGCTTGCTGTCACTCCATCGTTTCATGATCACCCGGCCCTTATCAAATTTTCATCACAATCTCGTCTTGAAGCTCCTGGTACGAGACAATGTACGCGCCGTTTTATCACCTGAACTCATGTAATGCGTTGCTAATTGTCGTTTGTTGCGAGCCTGTCGATGTGTCGTCAAACACCCCTTTCAGCGGCGAATGGGTTCAGGATAGATAATTTGAAGCTCAGTTTTGACTTGCAACACAAAAGGCCGATGGCCTTTCCAGGGGCCAGGGGGTGCAGACTTCCAGGCCGTCAAGTCACATGACCAAACGCAAATGAATGCACCTGCCACCCAAAATCACCTGCCTGCGGCGCCTTGAAGAGCTGTCTCTTAACAATCATTCTTGGGAGCTCTTCAAGCAACTCAAATTATGGCAGTCACACTTGAGCGCCCCCAGGTCTTCCTGCTTTGTCTTTCCTTTCAGTCGTTCCTCGATCAACAATACGCTTCTCTGATCGATGGGATCTCCCAGTCTGCGCAACTGAAACGGGCCAAATCAGCAGCAGGTGCAATCAGATACCTAGACACTAATACCCCGAAAGCCATCGTTGTCACCGACGAAGGCTTGACGAAGCCAGGGAATACAGATCTTCTCACCAGAATTCGATCCTACCTTCAAAATGGCGGTGTGGTCATATTTGGTCTCCACTTCCCCAGCTTCGTCACCGACACCTTTGACAGTTTCTTCGAGGAGTCTTTTGGCGTCACTTGGAAGCGCGGAAATTATCAGCGCGGCACCTTCCAAGTCAACGATCTCTACACCCTCCCCCGATGTGTCGTCGCCAGCTCGCTACCATCGGCATACAGCATGAAAGCCCTGCACGTGAGAGGAGCGAAGCCACAAGAGAAGCTCTTTGTGCCGGTCCCTGGAAGCAAAACACAATTAATGGTTTTCGCACCGGCGGATGTCGACCAGAGTCAGGCGCCGACCGTGGGTGCGAGGATAGGAAATGGGTTTTTGGCTTATGTTGGAGATGTAAATGGAGAGGAGGAGTCCGATGCGGTTATTCTGGCTCTGTGTGGTCTGTGATATGGAACACGAGTACGGAGATACAGATGCAGTCCATTGAAAGACTTTGGAACTTGCACTTACGAGGACCAAATAATCTGTTTTTCGACCGAACCTCATAAGTTCATGGGTCTATGTTGCATCCTTCAGTGATGTAGCAGCTGAAGTGACGGATCTTTGCGAGGGTCGAAAAGCATGATTCTGATTTCAATCTGTAGCTGCTGAACTTCTAGCAACATGATAGATATGGTAAAAGAATGAAAACCGGGCGTCATTAGTACTCACTCCTTGTCCAGCGCCTGATGGTGCTGAAGTCTATTTGCAGAATGCTCGGCTAGCCTATTTGAGGGATGCCGAGCCCCTCCCCAATCATGACGTAAAACCCACGCTCCTTCGGGGACCACAGCTGTGTCTTATTATACATTTGACTAAATTCGTAATACATAGGTGGATGAGACACGCTGTCTCTGTGCAATTATACTTGTGCGTCTGTCCAGTGGAATTCTCCAGCAACTGGGCATTTCCCGATCCCTCAACTGAATTCACAATTCCTCAACAAGATGTCGACATCAGAAGATACATCGGATATCTTGAAAAAGAACAGATCAGCAACGGAAAATGACAGGTGCAATAAAATAGGTACCATGATTGTATCGGTTACTGACCAACACTAGATTAAATGTCCAGCACCGCTTCATCAACACGTTTGGTCCACCCGAGCAAATCCACCCCTCAATTCCCAAAGACCAAATCATCCGTGTAGCAGACATCGCAACAGGAACTGGGTATGATCACTCTAGTCAATTTGCCTTCGAAATCTGATTGCTAAAGCCAGCATAGAGTTTGGCTCGAAAATCTCTCTACGGTGCTCTCCAAGACTCCTACATCTGATAGCAAGCCAAGACAATACGTCGGCTTCGACATCTCCCGTGAATTTTTCCCTTCAAATCACGACTCAAGTTTCAACTACGTGCAGCACAATGTACTGCGTCCTTTCCCAGATGAGCATCTTGGGAAATACGATCTTGTACATGCCAGGCTTTTGATCGCGGCGTTGAAGGAAGATGAGATTCCAATTGCATTAGAGAATGTCTTGGAACTCCTAGGTACCCGAAAATCCTTTCCCTCGTTTGAACAAGAAAAATGGTATAGGCTAATTTCAATCGAACACAGCTCCTGGCGGTTACATCCAATGGGACGAGTGGGACTTCGCAGGTGTACAACTCCCATCTGCCTCCTCAGCCGTCAAGCAAACCCTCACCGACTTTGTCGATTTTTCCACATCGCTTGGCTACTCTCGTGACATCGCCAGCACCCTCCATTCTGAACTTTCCCAGGACTCTACCATCGATCAGCATTTTCTGTCCAAGACGAGGTGGTATAGTTTGAAAGATGAGGAGACGAAGAAAATGTCTAAAGATGTGGCGAGGGAGTGGTGGATTGGTACTGTGAAGAGTCTTTGGCCTATTATGTTGGCGAGGACTGAGAGTGGGGAGATTAGGCAACAGAGTGAAATTCAGAGGATCGTAGAGGAGAAAATGAGCATTATGGAGGGGGTATGTAGCATTTCTCATTTTCTCAAGTCGGAGTTTCTGGGTGTCTTTATTCATGGACGAGAAGTAATGACTGATTTTCTCGATAGTGGTTTGCAGAGGGGGGAGTACCAGGAATCACCTTGCTCGTCATTTGCGGGAAGAAGATGGAGTTCTAGAGGAGTTATACTTTATTGGTAAGCTGCACTAGAATGTATTTCTATACATAGCCGATGACTAGTTGCAATTCAGGTAAAACTTGTACTGACGTGGTTGTGCAGTCAGGGCCCCACTTTCCTGGAAAGTCGACCCAAACAGCTGTCCCATTCTAATCAAGTTCAGCGTGACAAACGTGTTAGCGACTGCTGAATTTCCTGTCTCATATATATGCACGATTAGACTTTATCAAGTGTTATTCTTATACATATCCTACAGATTCAACGGCTCAATGACTTCATTTTCATCAACATTCATTTTCATAACCAGTTCCCCATTCGTGAAGTCGTCCAATTCGCTTCGAAAATCTCAAGAATACCCTTCACCCACAGTAACACCATCGGATCTGACATGTCCTATAACTCAAGCTCCCCCGAACCACCAGATTCGTCAAATGCCGTATCGTGCCGTGCAATCTGCCCTGTCATGAAGTCGTTAATTTCTACAATACCTATCCTACAATATCCCGCAGGAAGAAAAAGCAACGAGCATAACTGCAGAGCATTTGAAAGCCAAACAAGTTCAGCAGCAAGAAATTGTCGTCGAAAGAGACCACGTCAGCTCGTCACAGCCCTAGCTAGTCTCAGGAGCTTCAGCACCAGGAACCATATTTCGGATTTCACCGACCATGACTCGAGCTTGAGTAGCAGCACGACTAATAGCCTCACTCATCAGTAGAGTATCGGTCATGACACGCTGAGTAGCATTTCCGAGACCGACGACCGCAGCTCTGGCGTTTTGAGCAGCAAGGATGCTTTCTGCAAGACTGCGGATCACAGGTTCAACGACAGTACGGAAACCTGGGTACTCGATGCCTTGAGTTGTGGCAACAATTTCATCCAAAGAGGATTGAACACCTGTAATGGCAGCCTCCAGTCGAGCATCTTCAGTCTGCAAGGCCGCGGCGTCTTCGAGATAGTGTGCGCGAAGGGACTTGGTGCTGTTGGTAGGAGGTGGAGGGCGTCGGTCTTCATTATCATCGGGGTTGCGACGCGTGGCGAGAGGTAAATTTCGAGTACGACGGTGAGCAGTGTTCATTGCGTGGGCCTGAGCTGTCTCCTGTCGATTGGCCTGAGTTTGTTGTTGATCGAGGTCAGACGCAAGCCTATCCACTTGTTCACCCTGTTCCATAATCAGCACTTCTGTGGAACAAAAAGTAGACGACAAATCATAGACCTTAGTAATAGCTTCTTTGGCTGGAATCGTGCGAGCACGGTTCTTGCTGCTTTGGTCGGAAGTATGATTGTTTTTGTCATCTTGCTGAGCAGAACGCCGACGGCCATGAAGTAAATCGGAAACTCGGCTGCGGATGCCCTTGCTACCCTTCTTGACTTCAGGAGCCTGCTTGTTTTCTCGTGGTGCAAGAGATCTGCGAGACTCGATCTTTGCCTTGGAGTCCTGGGTGCGCGCCGAACTGGCAGCAGTGGGGCGGTTGAGGCGTGATGCTGGGTTGTCGACAACTTGAAATCGAGACTTGATTTCCTTGTCAGACTTCGTAGGAAGGCGGAAACTGGGAATGTTAGCCCAAGCATTGCAATCGATAACTACTACTCACTAAGGACCATCATTGAGCAATTTTCCAGAACCAAAGCCCGATGTCTTCTTGACTGGCTTATTGATACTGCGATGTCCAGTAAGTAGAATCCCCTCTTAAAACAGGATTTGCTTACTTTGGACTCTTTCCCATCAGAACCTCGCGAGCATCCTTAGAGTATCTAACAGTTGGGCCAACACCAAGCTTGACATATCGTCTATCAACATCCGAGTGAATTGGCGACTCATCCGCGGAATCTTCAGCCAATGTGGCTCCAGAAATATCGATATTATCCTTGCTAACTGCAACAGCCTCCTCGGTCTGCTTGATGTCCACCTTAATTGTGATATTTTCTCCTGACGGTTCGTCGTGCAAGACCTGGAAACTTCGGGTACTGCGACGATTGAACTTGACAGGAGTCTTGACTGCCAGCTTGCGGTGAGTGGATGGGTATCTCTGGATTGGACTTCCATTCTTGTAAGCACCAATGTGGCCATGGCTGAGGTTGACTGCGCGATGCGACGAAGGATATCCACGAGAGGTAGAGGCGAGAGAGTAGGCGCTTGACGTTTGACGGAGACTGCGATGACTGGTAATAGTGACGGGAAGGCCTTGGACTTTCTCGGCCTTCTTCGTCGAAGCAGTGCCGATCTCACACTTGACACTGCCACGAGCAGAGCCAAGAGACGGTGTAAGCTTAAAGCTGTCGGAATCACTCATTGAAGGACGATGTCGAATAACATTGGTGGGCCTGAGAGGAGGGTAGCTGACTGTCATCCTCTTTGCAGCAGAATCTATAGCATCTGAGACGGTCAGTCGGGGGATCAGAGGACTATGGACAGAGATTTACCAAGAATACCTCGTCGCTCAGTGGACTCAGCATATCGAAGAACAGGCCTGGCTGGCAATTCCTTATCAACAGGAGAGGGCTTCTGTACAGATAAACATGTCAGCAAGCATATTTGACCAGAGGTAAAGTCTTTGGGCTTATCTACGCCAAGTACGCGTCGAAGATTCCGTATTATCTATGTCGGATAGAGGATACGTACTGGTCTAGGAGTATCCTTTGGGGGAGGTGGTGGTACATCAGGAGTCATGCCAGAGCTGGAGACGCTTTTTCTGGCTTCAGCCACCGCAGGTGATCGGCTGTCATCGGCACGACCTTGTTGCTTGGTAGGAGTGTGTGGTGAAGCCATGTGAGATCTGGTGCGAGTAGAGCGAGAGCGAGAGCTTCGTGAGGGAGTGATATCCTCTGGAATACGAGCCATGACGGAGCGACCGCTCTCATCAATGAGATATGGCTCGACACGTAGAATTTTCGCTTGATAGGGAGAGCAACGAAGTCGAGTCCAAGAGCTAGGTGTAAGGTCTTGCGAGGTTTTGTTTTTGTAGCGAGAGCGGGCGAGTCTGAGGGAACCACGTGCAGCGGGCCGAGGCGCAACCGAGTCCTTCCGAGTTAAATTGGCGTAGAGAGGACGGGGGATGTTGACTTTGACCGTGGTGCCTGCCAAAGGTTTCTTTGGCTTGCCACGAGCTGTGTTTAGTTGAGACATGGTCCAGTCATACTATCAAAGATTAGTCTTGTGTAGAAGCTGCAACGTGGGCTCTGCTGGTTTGAACCCGTCAGCTTTAATCTATGTACACCCGTTCACCTTCGAGGCAGAGAGCACATACTTGAAATTGAGTACTGAAAATGCGAAGCAAGTCGTGGAAATGCTGGTGTCTGCTCTGAACAGTATAATACGTGCAGACTATGGCTGAAGTTTCACAGCCCTGCAAAGATCAAGGTTGGAAGTTCGTGGAGTTGAGAGAACGGTGGGAAGAAGGCTCGAAGGAATAGCGAGCCTTGATTTGCATCTCTCAACTAGCCTATCATTATCTTTATTAGCGCCAGGAGAGCTCTCCCACCGATTATGGATGCCTAATGGTCCTAGAAACCTAGATACGACTCGGTTCGCCAGGGTACTAATCCCGTGACAGTTATCCAGAAAATGAGTTTGAGAACTAGGAAGGACAAGAACACAGCTTAACTAGGACCCATTCACTTTGATGATTTGCTCAATGACAAAACAAAGATCATGTAATCCAATGGCCTATAGACATGATCGAGATGGAGAACATGTGAAGAAGACTTCAGGGAAGCATGGTCTTGCCAGAAACGAACACAGCTGAACGGTACCCGACATGAGTGATACCAACTACAGAAAGGCTGCCGGTCCTAGTAAGGCTGACACTCCGGATGATAGTTCAAGAATAGAAATGCCAGAGCGTTCTGCAGTGCCACTCACACAACCTACACAGATCGAGAGAAAAAGACTGTTTCTCATGACAAGTCCTGATGCTACAATAAGCCATAGTTAAAAGTAGATGAGAGAGTCACTTGTGATTGCAGGATACTGCAAACAACGAAGCAGCAATCACCCATTGAGATAGAAAGAAACATTATGTCCAATGAACACTAGTCACGACAACGTCAGAAGGGATGACAAGGCAAAAGACAGAAGCATCCAAAGGACGAGGCTAAGAACAAATCCATCGGATCTTTCTCTTGAAAACAAAAACCACTCGGATGCTAAGTTTGAGCCACCGCTGACTTTGTAGCGGATGTCAAGCTGTGTAAAGCAACAGACCGGATGAAGCGACGTTGAAGAGGGATCTGAGTCAGCAGCAGTCTTGGCGGCAGCAACCGAACCCCTTTTCCTTCAGCCGAGTGCCTCCCAGGTCGGATTTGGGTTATGAAGTAGAGCATATAATCTAGAGGTCCGAATCTCAAAAGCTAAAGACAGCGATGTTCCAAATGGATACCACACTATTGAATCAAAGAACTATGTCGGCATGTGGAAAATCTTAATCTTTCTTTATAATTTCCCTCCTCTGCGGTGGGTTTCTCAACCTCTATCCCGTGCCTCTAGTCTAATATAATCCTGGAAATAATATAGAACGAACGTATCCACGCCGGATCCTTCCATTATCTTCCAGTACCTTTCCTCCCGTCGTAAACATCATTCCAAATAGCTCAATCATGAATCTACGACGAGCAAATGCCACCAAACTGTCGGTCGGTGAGAGGTTGTGGGAAAATCCCTCCGTCAAGCAGGGCGAAAGCATCCCATTCATGCGCCTTCTCTGTTTTAAAGTTCCAAAATACCCAGCCCTGCGTCTGGCTCTCAAATGCAGAGAGTTGGGCTTCGAGATAGCCTCTCATATCACCCTTGAATGTCTCATTCCAGTTGGCGATGTCGTTCTTGTCAGCACAGGAGCCGACATAGGAGGAGCCTGCATAGGTTCCATCATATCGTGCACCGATACCGTACCCGTTAAGCGCTGGAGCGCAGTCTGTCATTGCTGCAGTCCATTCCCCTACGATAACCCATTTGTCTGAGTTCGAGGCATAAGAACCGACGTTGTTGCAAACAAGTTGACGGTGTTGCCATGGCTGAAGTGCTACGAGATCGTTGGTAAAGACTTGGTATTCGTGGTGGTCGACAACAACTGAGATAATATTAGAGATTGGTCGACAGAAACTCAAAGTCAACTTCACGTACCATTTTGAGCACCGTTATCAGATACCGAGAGGAATCCGTTCCAAGTGCTAGGGGCAACGAAAGCATCGTGTAGCATGACCGGTGTATTGCTAACGTCTCGGACTTGGTTGAAACCATCTCTGTAGAATTGCTTGAGCTCGTCGAAATTTAGAGCAGAGCTCAGAGGCTCGTTGAGTAGTTCGATCGAGACTACGACGTCTTGATACTCGGTTTGCGCGTATTTATCGGTCATTGTCTTGAGGACGGCCAGTGTTTGAGCCGTCGTATCGCCTTGTTGCCATCCGGGCGTCGAAATCCTCCTCCCTGAGTTGTCGAAGCCGTTTTGACTTCCTGGAGCACCATGTAGGTCCAGAATGATCTTCAATCCTGTGCTTCGAGCCCAGTCGATAGCAGCATCAATGTATGGCGCTGCACCTTGAGTGTATGGCTCTCCAGCATCGAGTGAGTAAGCCCAATATCCGATCGGTATCCGAACCATATTGAAGCCGGCATCTGCAATTTTCTGGAAGTCTGCGAAGGTACACCAGCTGTCCCACTGCACAGAACATTAGTGATATCCAGGTCAGAGTCGTTGATATGAAGACGAACATGTGGTTTAAGGATGTTGTATGCCGCATCAGAACCCAGCTTCTCCGTGAGGGTATATTCATCAACTATTCCCAACGACTGATCCACAGATTCGAAGATCGAAGGTGTAATCCATGGTTCGAGTAGCAGCCAACCACCAATATTGAGACCTCGTACTTTTTCTGATCCCCAATTGAAGTTGACTGATCTCTTGGAAAACGGCTCCCTGCTCTGTGAGTCAGAAAGTTGCATTCCCAGTCGTGTTTCTTCAAATCTCTCATAGCAAGGGATACTTACGCTGGAAGCGCTGTGACTACTCCTGCTGAGAGCACAGCTGCCAGAATGTTCCTGAACAGCATGATTATTCAAAATATTAATGCAAACAAAAAACGAGTGTGGTGAGGATAAATTCGAAATTAGGAGAAGGGAGGGAGGAATTGATATTTGAGATGAACAGGTAGAGGATGACAGCTCGGATTCCTTGTTTGTGCCTGGACAGATCAGGGATACGATGATGATCCGAAACGCGTGGGATCTGCAGTATTTATGGGGTTGAGTCAATGCAAAAAGTGACCGCGACTTGAAGCATTTGCATTGGCTGGAGAGGGGCTGAAATAGTGGGGAGAACAGGAATGAAGGGGGGCCGGATGCGCTATTCTAGGTAGGTACCGTTCCCTCCGTGCTGAAGCTAAAATTGGACCTTTTTACATCAAGAAGAGATGATGGCAGTAAGATATTTCGATTTGAAAGAACATCAAGAAACTAAACCTTGATGACAAAGACTTCAATGTAATCGATGTCTAACTTTTGCTGGTCTCAACCGAAGTACAGTAATAAATGCAAGAGATCCACTCAGTGTGCAATCGTGAACGCAGGGATCTGAAGAGCGGACTGCCAAGATGCGCCGCAGCATGACTTAGTGGAGCTACTGCAGGGGAAGAATCCCTGAGCTCCCTGGAAAGTGCGCAATTCTAGGCGCCTTCACATGCTGGATTCACTGAGATCAAGATTCCAAAGCCTCCACTAAGATAGTGGCGCCGCCAATCAGTTGCATTGCAGCTGGTACCGTGGAGGTGACGATGTGCCGGCAAGACATTATTAATCTCCATTTGACGATCCGGAGAAGTAGCCGAACGCAGGAATGCGGAGGCGAGATTGTGTTGATTCGGGAGATATATTTCGGATTATTGGAATGTTGATATGAATGGACTTGCCATTCTGGTATCGCCAGCCGATTACTGAAATGTATTCGCAAGACGGAGCTGACAATGGACGAGTCTTGGTAATCTGTTCTGGATCTCCACAAGTCCCCAATTATAATCTTACCGTTCAACTGCAAAAGAATGTAATTGTAGCCGGACCAGTGCAATAAGATAAAGTGTCGTTCAACGAATACTTTCCAGAGAAGATCTCAAAGTGTCCGTATATTTGTAATCGTCCAGCGACCAGCCTAGCTTTCTGGATGGTAAGCGAGACTGGGAATAAAAACAAACAAACCGGCATTTTGCTCAGCACAGACTCCTGACTGCAGGGCCATGTGGCCTGTAAGTCAAGTGTAAGCATTGAAGAATGGGATAAACATAGCAGTGTTCAATCTACAGGAGCTTCGCCTCGAAGTCGGCTAAATCTAAATCGAAAGGAGATGTGGTGACAAGGCGTCAGAGCCCAGCCCATAGCCACGACTTGTATAATACCCAACCCAGTACCAACGGGTGCTTTACCTCTTAAATTTCGACGTCCAATACGAAGGGCTGAAGCCAGTATACGGGTCCCAGAAGAGAGATACCACGCTTCCAATTCAGGCGAGATCACCATCTCGTTGTAAAGTAGATACCCTGAACATCGACCCCTCCATCTCACGTATTCCTTGTTGATCAGCATTATCCAGTTAGCCCAACTCACAGCCAGAATTCGCAAACAAACTCCGATGTATTCATCTTTTTGTAGTTTGCCGCATTCGAAATAATACGGAATGTAGTTTGTGGAGGACCATCAAATCAATCAAGGTCCTGGAAGGTGGGAAGGACGGAGACGAGGAGAGTGTGCATCTCGACCGGATCGACTCGCCCAAGTCGTCCTGGCTTTCACCTGTACGATGCAAGGCAGATCTTTCCTAGCTGTATGGTGGCAAGCGTGCATACTTTGCTGGTAGTAGCACCGTACCCCGCATATGACTGCTGTCCCGGGTGCATTTACTGCATGAGCCAATCTTCGCTACACTTTTTATAGGATTCAGTCAGATTCGAAGAAGTTGATGCATAAGCATGCAGGCAACGCCGCACCAAACGGCGAGGCTGCTCTGCCTCACGGCAACCTGCTGCAGCCAACCCTTGAGCGAACCCCAGGCTGCCTTACTGATGCCTGATTCGGTTGCCTTTCTGATATTCTATAAAGCTCGGGAGAGAAACTAGCAAAATCCAGAATCATCATTCTCAACATTCTCACTCTTCAGAAACACACATACTTAGCCTCGCTCTACTTCAATTGCCTGGAAATTACCTAACTTCCCCTCCACTTCACCACCATGGGTGAGCAAGCAGCCTCTTGCGAGGCTGGTCAACAGGCTGTTTTCGACGGCCTGAAGCATCACTTCGGTGCTCAGAGACTCGGAACCGAGCTCACTATGTTTGAGAACATCCGCAAGGCTCATCCGGACTTTCATGTCACCTGTGCCGACCCCAGCAAGGGCGATCTCGTTGGCTATGCCAAAGCAGGACGTGCCAGATTGATACAAGATACTGGAGAGCTCTTCGATGTTACTCGTGTCTACATGGCTCCTGTTCCGCGTCGTGAGGGCTCTGGAAGCCTCAGAGATAATACTCGCTTTTCTCGATGGAAGATGACCTGGAAGAAATCTGAGTACATCCTCTACGAGGTCAAATGGACCGAATACATGAGTCCATTTCGTGTCTACTATGTCCTCTCCCCACGCAATCCTGATGAAACCGAGACCTCGAAAGCTACAGATGATCTCCTCTTCGCTGTTGGAGCCTGGACAACGGAATTGCACAAGGAGATATACGTCTTCGATGACGCACATGTATGTACCTTGCCTCATCACTGAAAAAATGGGATTTGAAGACGCGTATCAGTTACATCCATTCAGTTGGTGTATTAGAGACTAGGATCCTCATCCTCATCACTTTGTGAGTTTTTCAGGGCTAACAATCTTGCAGTGGTCCAAGGACAAGGAGCTCTTTGCTCGCGTCCAAGGTGCTTCTTGGGATGAAGTGATCCTCAACCCAGTCATGAAAGCAAACCTTATTGAAGATGTTCAAGGCTTTTTCGACAACAAGAACCTCTACAAGAGCCTCGCTGTCCCGTGGAAGCGCGGTCTGATTCTCCATGGCGTCCCAGGAAATGGGAAAACTATCTCTCTCAAGGCGCTCATCAATGCACTTAGTGCTCGTGCTGATCCCGTTCCCTCGCTATATGTCAAGTCTTTTGACGCATGCCAGGGTCCCAAGTACTCTATCCGCTCGATATTCAGCCATGCTCGAGTGATGGCGCCTTGTCTCCTGATCTTTGAGGACTTGGACAGTCTCGTCACCGACAAAACACGTAGCTACTTTCTCAACGAAGTCGATGGTCTGGAATCGAACGACGGAATCCTGATGATAGGCTCCACAAACCACCTCAACAGTCTCGATCCAGCCATTTCCAAGCGCCCCTCTCGCTTCGATCGCAAGTACCACTTCAAGATACCAAACGAGGAAGAACGAGTTGCGTATTGCCGTTTCTGGAGAAAGAAGCTCGTGGGGAGCCATCTAGTTGATTTCCCAGAGGAACTATGTGGGGTGATTGCGAAGCTGAGTGATGGCTTCAGCTTCGCATACATGAAGGAGCTGTTTGTTATTGCGCTCTTGACCATTGCGAGGGGTGGCGGTTTGGGAGAAGAGGACGTGCAAGCTGAGGACACGAAGAGTAGCACTGATTCCGACCCTATCGTCATCGAACGCGGTGACACTCCTGCTGAGAAAATTGCCACCAGTGACGCCGAAAACACTGGTATCGCGGAGAAAGATGCACCGGAAGCGAAGAAGCAGAGAAAGCTTCCTGTTATCGATGTCCCAGAGCATCTTCGGGACAATCGTCTGTTGAAGGTCGTCAAAGCCCAGCTTAGAATGCTACTGGAGGAGATGGACAACAGTGATGCGGAAGATGCACCTGTCATTAAGCCTGCTGATGAAGAAAATGATATGTGTGGTGATTATGCGCAGCAATTGAGGATTCTGGCTCGACAAAATGCTCGTGCTAATCAGTAAATGCATTGAGGACTCGAGATAGATTACCTTACTCGAATGAGAACGATAGGGAACAGTGGAAAATGGAGCACATGTACATTCGTTACTGGAAGAAACATACCACGCGAGAGGCAACGAGTGAAAGCAAAGCCGATTAAGAACAGAGAGGATGTAGAATCGCCAAAATTCAACTCCCAATAAATGCGACTACTTTGTAGTGTTCTTCTCCACAATACCTCTCGCGAACTCCCCAAAACTGATGTCCTGATCCAAATCCACAATTTCGCCCAGATTTGGCTGCGTGAACACTGCCAGCGTATTTCGTGCGATCTTACCCCCATCGCCCACACCGGGCCGCACACCCCTCACATAGTGCGGTACGGCCTTGAATTTGCCTTTTGTGATACGCTCCAGTGCCTCGCCAGTCTGGAAAGCGATACAGTCTCTAGGGATTTTGACCTGCACAGTGTCTCCACTACGAGATTGGATGTACAGACCTGCTGTTGGGTCGGGTGATGAGTCGAGTTCCGCAAGCGTGGGGAGATAGCGCGGATTGTACGAGTATGTGATAGGAATCGCAGGTACTTGCTTGGTCTCGTTGATGAACATGGCGGAAGTCAGGCCTGTCAAGCATCCATGGTCGAGATGGGTGGCACACCAGTCATCGTCGTTCGTCTCCTCTTTAGCATCCACATCTGCAGGAAAGTAATGCAGAAGTCTTGCTTTAGTTGTGGTTGAGGTTTTGACGACATGTTCAAGATATCCGGGCTTGTAGTCAGGAATCTCTTTGGAGGCGTACTGATCACATGCTCTGGCAACTAGGACGGCGGTATCAATAATCAGACGGCAAAGATCTTCGAATGTTTCTTTGAAGCCGGCGATATTACTAGGCCAGAGATTGGGACTCAGATATTCAGGAAAGTTGGCTGGGGAGAACTCCTCCGTTGGTTTGGCGCAATCGAGTGACGGATCAACATAAAAAGCACAGTTGGCATAGAAAGAACCCTTGTGTGTGTCGATTTGACCATTCTTGAGAGTCTCTTTGCCCCGAGACCAGCCAGTTAAGTACTTAGATGTCGGGTTCTCGATCTTGTCTATTGCATGTCAATATGGAGAAAGACCAACGAGGAGGGTGGCATTACCGAGGCGGAATTGAGGCAGATTCCCGAGATATGACGAGTAGGATAAGAGGCGATGTCTAAGCTGTACAAATTCTTCTGGGACGTCTTTCACGATTATGATGCCCAAAGAATCTGGCCCAAATGCATCAAGTAAGGTTTGAAAGGAGACATTGCCTTCTTGGGTCAGCCGAGAATTTATGAGGGGTGTGGATAGGCAATGTCGACATACCATTCTTCAAGTCCTTCAGACTAACTGTGACTGCAGCGGAGGTCATGTCGAGGACTCAGTCAGAAAACTGGTAAAATGAAGAATTGAATGAACGAAGTCGAAGATAATTGACTGTTTAAATTTTAAATCTTATATCGGCTGTCTATTGCGGAATAGAGGAGGTTCGGCCAAATCCGATGTTGGAGGGGTCGCTTCTTCAGGTCTAGTGCGACCCTCGAAGCTCCATACAAGCTCCCCAATCTGGAAGGTCAAACGCGACTTTAATAAAGCGAACAAACGACAAAAGCACCAAAAGAGCTCTTCAACATGGTCAAACCGTTGACATTCAAAGGCGACAAGAAAGCGAAGAAGAGGAAGCGCGTTGATGTGGCAGAGAAATTCGGAAATGAGGATTCCTCTTCGTCAAAGCAAGTTGCGCTCTCAAAGACGGACGAGGACCCCGCCGTGGACGACGATAGCTGGGTAACAGCAGAGGCCACAGGAGATGTTGTTGGACCTATAGTACTGGTACTCCCTTCGGATCCACCGAGTTGTATAGCGTGCGACACGAATGGGAAGGTGTTTGCAAGCGCTCTCGAGAATATTATCAACGACGACCCTTCCACGGCAGAACCACATGATGTTCGACAAGTCTGGGTAGCAAATAGGGTAGCAGGCACGGAGACGTTCAGTTTCAAAGGTCATCATGGAAGGTAAAGTCCCCGGGCTCTTTGTAGACTAAAGCATGTCACTAATTAGTCAAGGTACCTGAGTTGTGACAAGTACGGCATTCTTTCAGCAAATACGGAAGCTGTATCACCTCTAGAATCCTTCCTCTCAATACCCACGGCCGACACACCCGGGACATTCCAGATCCAAACTCTACGAGACACATTCCTCACAATCAAGCCCTCCACATCTTCGAAATCTAGTGTCCTTCCTGAAGTTCGAGGCGATGCAGAAGCCATTACTTTCAACACCACATTTCGGATACGTATGCAAGCACGGTTCAAGCCCAAATTAAAGGCCTCGAAAGAAGAGAAGGCAAGGGAGAAGATCAGTAGGAAGGAGCTGGAGGAGGCTGTTGGTAGGAGGCTTGAGGATGACGAGGTTAGGAAGCTGAAGAAGGCAAGGAGAGAAGGGGATTACCACGAGGCTCTATTGCTTATCAAGGTCAAGAACAAGCATGACAAGTACAGCTGAGGAGCCTGTCATTAGCGGACTATCGCCCCCCCGAGGTGGCTTACCGATCAACACGGTTTTGACTGGTAGCTTCTAACGTATAAACACATTTTTGGAGCAAGATCTGAACCCCGTTCTCTTCCATCAATTTATTTAGTAGTGGAGATATCAGCTGGGAGGCTTTGAATATGTGAGTGGTCTTGTTCCCAGGAAATCTGTCCCTTCCGAGCTCTCAAATCCATTACAACATTGTCTGAGACGGACAGGAACCCATCTGCCCTCCGTTTCCACCTCGACTATCGGTTGATACAATGCCATCGAATTGGCACCATAGGCTATACCGACACCCGCGCATGTCCTCTTGGAGCGCCGATCAGAAATTCGCTTGTATACGGGCTCCCGCACCTATCTCGTAAGGCTATTCTACACTGTGCAAGCCTTATTGACTCAGAATTTGACCCCTTGCTATGGAAGTGGCATTGGTTATTCTTCGGCAAGAACTTTGAGCAGCACTTTGAATCGTTTCCTCTACGTCGTTTTCTCCTGCATGATTTCGTTGTGCTTCTAGCAGTAAGTATTTTCAAGCTGGTTATCATAGCCAGCAACTGTGACGCTCCTTTGAATTGTAATATGCCAATACTTGGATATGGAGATGAATTCCCGTGCTCTTAATATTGTGAATTAATTAAGTCGTGTATCTATGCCAATCCAAAGGTAGTGATTCAAATTCGCTTCACTCAAGTTCGGATCATTTTGATAAGCATTTCTATATAGATCTGTACAACACTGAAATATAAGAGATACGATTCTTAAAACCCCTCAAGAACAGCTAACAGCTAACGGCTATGCTCCCAGCTGTAAACATGACTGAAAGGACCCCAGAATAACAGAAGCGGTTGACTCTGAGGGGACCTACTATTCACGTGATTTGCCTGAAACTGAATTAAATTTCTACCAAATCTATGAGCGTGAGCTGAAGAAATGATTAAAGTCGGAGTTATGTGTCACTGAGTGGCGGTATACTTGGTAGATCTCGCTCGAATAAGAGCAACATCAACGTTCCTCAAATTCACGGTAACTTCGAAAAATTCCAACAACACCAAGAAAAATTCTCGCCACATACATCTCGAAATCACAACACAAACCTTCTCCAAGATGTATAATCTTAATACCACGTCTTCGTTCCACATCACTTCACCGGCAGGTACCTATGTCTACGATATCGTACCCGTAGCTGCTGGACTTGCGGCGATATCGTCCGACGACAGTCTACGGCTTTTGGACCCGCTTACGCTAAATGCCGGGCCTGTTAATGAGATCAAGAAAGTCAATGCTGATGTTACGTGCCTAAAAGCAGTGAATGCGGGAGGGGAAGGAGATGCAGTGGTCGTCTGTACGGCCGGCAGGGATGGAAAAGTTGCTTTGTGGGATCCGAGGAGTGGTGCGAAGGTTGGGGAAGTGAGAAGTGGTGAGTTGCACGGAACTTCCTCAAGTCAAGTTGAAGTCTGCTTATAGTATCTTCCAGAAGGAAACGCTTCAATACTATCACTGGCTTGTTCATCACCATATAGTCTGGCAGCAGGTACGGAGTTGACAAATCATCAAGCTTCTGTATCGGTTTGGTAAGTCTGGAAAGTATTTCGGTTCAGGATAAACTCAAGCTAACACTTCCAGGGATATGAGAGATCTCAAGGCACCCACAGTGCAGTATATCGAGAGCCACAGTGATGATGTTACAGAAGTAAATTTGCCTCTTACTTGATAAATCTACTTACTGACATCAGTTCAGCTTCAATTCCACCCAACAAGAGCTCAAATACTCCTCTCTGGCTCCACGGACGGTCTAGTCAATATCTTCAACACCACCATCACGGACGAAGAAGATGCCTTACATCAAACCATCAATCACGGCGCTTCGATCAGTCACGCAAATTTCTTAAACGAGATTGATATATTTGCTGTGTCTCATGACGAGAAGTTTTCTACTTACAAGCTCATCACAAATTCCGAGGAAGGAGTCGAAGAACCTTTGCCAGTCCATCACGGTGATGTGAGAGAATTGCTGGGAGGAGAGTATGTTGCGAACGTGCTGAGGCGCCCCGATGGAGGTGCTGTCATTGGCGTCGGTACTCACAGGTAAGTTTCTGCATTCCTTGAAGTTCATTCGTTCAATGTGTTGAAGTAACGAACCGAACACAGTCGAGAGAGCTTTGATCTTATCCAGCTGCAAGATAATCCTCCGTGGGCCTTTTCGCCCGAGAGTAAGGTCACGCTGCCAGGGGCTCACGGGTCTGAAATTGTCCGATCGTTCTGCTTTTTAGATTCTGTAAGTACGATTGAGTGATTGATACGTCGGTAAGCTAATACTGTGATAGCATCAAACCGTTTTGACTTGTGGGGAGGATGGCGAAATCAAAGCATGGAAGGGGGATTAAGTGCCGCAATGGTCGGGTGTGACACAGCTCATAGCTACCTAGGTACCAGACTTTATGAAAAGAACAAATTTCCATCTTTACGGAGGAAATCTGACACAATGGAAAGAACCTGACCACTTCATGTCATTTACGTATATTGGAATCTCGAAGCTTTGTGAATGAATAAGATAAAGAATACCTATACCGCAGGACTTGACGAGGCTGGAAAACAATTTGTCAGCCCTGCATTGTCCTTGTCCTGTAGGCTTCAGTCGCGTGCCGGGCCCGCTTGCAGCTGCAGCTCGAGAAGATGACACTTGGAGATCAACAACTAACTGAATTGGCCAACTTGCTCCCACCACGCAACACCACTTCCTTTTCTTTCACTATGCCCGGCACGAGATAGTTGGGACCATGACCAATTTATTAATTACTACTCACACGGAGTAATTATTATTGCGCAGACTTCTCCACAATGAAGGACTGGACCAGAAGGCTGTGGTTCTTGATCTGTATGTTGTGGTGCCTCGATGCTCACTGTGCTCTGAAGCTAATCTTGATACCGCAATTAGTTTTCCTGCCTTTCATATACCCCATAGTCTTTGCGCAGATACATGATGATACGGATACGACAGTGACCGCAGACGGAAGCCCACAGCCCTCAGTGGCAGCGCAATCGTCAACGCCCCAACAGCCACTCCACGAACAAGCTGATGGACGGAGGAAGATCGATGGTAGGGACACGATATCATTGCTGGAGCTGTATACTGACTGTAGAAAGGGACGGAGCAGGTCGATAAAGCTATTTTTTTCCTACGGCGATATGAACGCTCGCATCCACGGCCATCACGCAAACCACCGGGATTATTGGGCGCACTTGGAACTTATCTTCTGTCTTTGATGCCACAGTTTTCAGCTCAAGGGCCAGTATCAGAAGGGTCAGTTGAAGGGCATAGGGAGCTTCCAGGACCTGTGGCAGATGCAGTACGATTGTTGGAAGAAGCCGCACAGGTCAATAACCCAGATGCTATCTTCCTCCTAGCTGAGATGCACTTCTACGGAAACTTCTCTGTTCCACCAGACTACTCAGAAGCCTTCAGACGGTATCACCAATTGGCTTCAATGGATGGGAATAGCTCGGCGCAACATATGCTTGGGTTCATGTACGCCACTGGAATTGGAGGAGCCGTTGAGCGAGACCAGGCAAAGTCGCTCCTTTACCATACATTTGCAGCCGAAGGAGGGAGTGTAAAGTCCGAAATGACGGTCGCGTTTCGATATCATGTTGGGATTGGGGTTGCCCAGAGTTGCAATACTGCTGTCAAGCATTACAAGAAGGTCGCCGACAAAGCTATCGAGTGGTTTCGGTCTGGTCCACCCGGAGGGATGGCATGGGTACCCGACTCTTATCGCCTTGCAGATGAGGATGGAGGGGTATATGGTGAGGGGGCAAGCTATTCCAGCTCTGGGAACAACAGGAACAAGGCAGGTGTCAACTCAGATGCACATGCGGCACTGGATGATGTCCTGGAGTACTTGGATTTGATGTCACGGAAGGGAGACTTCAAGGCTACTTTTAGCCTAGGTCGGATTCACTATGATGGTCAGAAGGGGCTTCCCAGGAATATGAAGAGCGCGAAGTGGTATTTTATGAAAGTTGCCAAGCTCTACTGGACGAGAAATGGCCAAGTTATCGAGAGCGAGAAGCAAGGTCTGGAAAAGATTGCGACCAAAGCTGCGGGCTACCTTGGTCGGATGTTCATGAGAGGAGAAGGTGTTGAGCAAAGCTTTGAGAAGGCTCAGATCTGGTTCCAGAGAGGGATTAAGAGTGGTGATGCTGGCTCTCAGTATGGAATGGGATTGATGTACCTGGAAGGCCTCGGCGTTCCCAAGAATTCAGTCAAGGCTCAAGAGTATCTAAAGACTGCGGCAGATCAAGATTACTCTCCAGCTCAGGTCGCTTTGGGCGCTTTATTCTTGGACCAGGGAACCACCGCTGACATTCAAGTTGCTACCAAGTATTTTGAGCTGGCTGCTCGTTATGGCCACATCGAGTCGTACTACTATTTGGCAGAGCTCATTGAGCAAGGCATCGGAAAGGAAAGAAGCTGTGGTCTTGCGGCCATGTATTACAAGAGTGTTGCGGAGAAGGCCGAACCTCTTCTCTCATCGTTTGCTGAAGCTAACGAAGCGTATGAGAATGGTGATCATGAGTTGGCGTTGATCGACTATATGTTTGCAGCCGAGCAAGGCTACGAGAAGGGACAAGCAAATGTTGCCTATCTTCTTGATCAACAAAAGTCCAAATGGGCCCTCCCATCATGGCTGTCCTTGACCTCAATTCCGCGACCTCCGCTGCTTCGAAACGGTGCCCTGGCTTTGATTTACTGGACAAGATCGGCCAAGCAGTCAAACATTGACTCATTGGTGAAGATGGGCGATTATTATTTGGAGGGTATTGGTACACAAGTCGACTTGGACAAGGCAGCATCTTGTTACACAGCGGCTTGTGAATATCACCAAAGCGCACAAGCTCTATACAACTTAGCCTGGATGCACGAGAACGGCGTGGGTCTCACCCAGGATTTCCATTTGGCGAAGAGATATTATGATCTTGCCTTGGAGACAAACGAGGAGGCGTATCTCCCAGTGACTCTGAGCTTGCTGAAGCTGCGACTCAGAAGCGCATGGAACACTCTTACCCAGGGTTCGATCAATTCCATCCAAGACGAGCCAGGTAAGCATTCCCAAGTTCGATTCATACAATTGCTAATATGCTGCAGCACCAAAGAAACAATGGTCGATGAGTGAATGGATCTCTAACTTTCTCCGTGATGACCATATGTACTATGGTGACGCAGATTACGACGACAATTATCTACCCGAGAACGACCCAATGCCAGGAGGAGATGCAGACGGCATGTATGATGATATCATCGATGATGGGATAGTGGAAAGCATTCTTATCATCGTGCTAGCTGCTGCGTTGGTGTTCCTGATCTATTACCGGCAGCAACGCCAGCAGGCACATAGAAGAGGCCAAGAAGCTGGAGCTGCTCAAAATGGCGTTGTGCCTGAAAGACAGCAGGAACAACGACGGGACAATGGTCTATTTCCTCAGCCTGGAGACCCGGACTTTGGACAATGGGTTGCTGGGGGTGTGGGTCATTGAGATGATGGATTACCTAGATGTATAAATTAGCGTGTAACATGAATTGCATAAACGAGTAAACGAACCGTCATGAAAGCCTCTTCAGCCCTTCGTACCTCTGTATTCAGTACTTGTGTCGCCGTGATGTTCTCTCGTAGCACTGTACTTTAGCATCTGCTTGTGTTATCTGTGCTTTGATCTGTTGCTGAGCTCCTCCCAGCCTTTCTATTGCCTATCTGCCTTTTTGCTTTCGCAACGCAAACCTGTTTAATTCTACGAGAAGTTGAATGCACCGCATCGATCTGTGACCTGCCGTCGGACGGAACTTCTCGAAATAAACATCAACCCATATTTCGGTATCCAGTAACCGAGCTGTAGCCTTGGCATTGGGTTGAGGTTCTCCACACTTTCAGCCTCGCGCGACCTGGACCTCGATCATCATCAACATCGACACCATCAACTTCGTGCTATCAAGAATTGATCTATGACTTACGCCTAACAGCACTAACAAACAGTCAAGATGTCCACCCCAGCAGCCAAACGTCGCAGAATTGACGTCGCGTCCCAGACTCTCTCGAAACCATTCCGGTCTCCTTTCAAGACACCCTTCAAGTCACCCATCAAAGAAGGCCAGGCGCAAGAGACTACCACATCGACTCCTGCTCAAGCCAGCACTCCTCTCGCATCCAAAATAACTGACTCTCTACTCTCCAGCCCGGCGAAGACCCCAAGCTTGTCAGCGCCGTCTACTTCCACTCGTGGACCCCGAACCAAGAAGACTTTCTCTTCGCCTGTGGCAGCAGCTGCACTCAATGCCGACCCAGATATCGCACCGATGTTAAAAGCCCAAAGAGAGTTGGAGAAGCAGCTGAGGGAAGTCAAAGAAGAACTAGACACTGCTGAGCAAGCCCGGAAGATTGAGGCAGATAGTCAGAAGCGGGATTCCGACGGCGACATTGATGGGGAGCTGGTCGAGTTAATTGAGAAGTGGAAGGGGGCTAGTCGGCTGGCTGCCGAGGAGCTATTTGGGAAGGTCAGGGACAGGGTGAACAGGTGTGCTATGCAATATATCGAGTGTGCCGGCCATCACTGACACCTAGCTAGAATGGGTGGACCCAGGGCCTGGAAGGAGATGCAGAAGAAGCAAGAGCAGAATCGAAATGCCTGGGATCAAGAAGAGCAGACCAACAATAATGACTCTGATGATGAGGAGAATAAGGACGTTGAGAAGAGGGATATCTATGCCGAGTACGGCATTGAGCCAGAAACCGAGAATGAGAAATCACAACGTGAGAAGGGCGTTGGTGATACGGGAGAGCTTCCGGGACAAGAGGATGTTAGTTCTTCCAAGACCGATGCTCCTTTGTTATACTTACTTAATGCAGGAGTTCACAATGGCTATGATGCTGAGAACTTTAAATGTTGATTTAGACATTATCGGCTACAGTAGAGAACAGCAGAGATGGATATGAAGTGGATGGCGCTACTGAACGTACACAGTAAACAGATGGTGGCATCTGCAAGAGCTGGATCTTGCGTGGCTCTGCCTTCATGATTTCATGAGTTTTATTGCCTTCTGAGCTGATACCCCGCCATAGGCACTTTGCATTTAGTGCTTAAATTTACGCATCTCAAATTTAATGCTGTTGAGAGATACCTTCGACAGTGTCTTTTTACATTACATTTCCCTAGCAGCAATTGCTATTTTTCCCCGAGCAGCCTACCTGCTGAAGTCAATTAAATCGCGATCGGGTCTATTTATTGGGTTGCAAGGCTACGATGTTGCAATCATCCCAGCTAAGTCCTCATCCCGACCAAAGTCAGTGCTGGCAGCAAGGCTGGCTGGCTGGGTCTAGATTTATGGATAGCACCAATAACGCAGCAGGCTGACTGATCACAGAGCTGGAGAGTAGCTATGCCGTGGGGATTCAGCTGAGCCTTGCAGCTGCTTGCAGGAGCGGGGCAGTGCAGATGGCATGCTCATAATTCCTCCAAGAACCCCAAAATTCCTCATCAACTATCGCACTTTCATCTCCAAAGCTCTTACAGTTTAGCGAACCATTTCTAGCTTGGTTCAAGGGAGTAACAAGATAGGAGGAGCCAAGGACTTCCACATTGCTCAACAGGCTTCGGCGGCAGGGCCTCGTCGACGTCTAAAGGCACCAGAATTAATCTCGACACCATCACCCTAACGAATTGCTACTTGGATACATACCACTGATATACAGTCGGAGCAATTCCCGCTGTTGACGGAGCAATAAATGCCACAGGCATGGCTCGAGAATCTACCTTGCAAGCCATGCAGAGGATACCCAGACCCAGCTCGCCAAATCCCACGACACGGACACTGCACGAGGATACAAACATTCCCAGCGATGACGATAGTGACTTTGTTCCCCATTGGGTTTTCGAAATGGTCAAGAAATTCTTTTTCAAGCCCCCGCTTCCTATTCCACCTGGAATCAACCAGTTGATGTTCATTCCTCAGCTCACAGCCGAGAACCTAAGATCGCTGAAAGCCACCTTGAAGCAATTGGGCCCTCAAGCAGCTTACGTTGAGCTGGAAGAGAAAATGATGGACTGGATTGACCCTTTCCGAATGAGGCCCACGATGAGGAAAAGTAAAGGCAGCTTTACGAATGTGGCGCTTTCAGAGCTCAAGACGATTTCCACCATAGACGACTCCTCGACTGCTATACCTCCTGCTGCCGATATTCCTCTAGCAGTAGTAGATTTCTCCCGTTCTGCCAATGCTGCACCAGACGTATCCCATTTGCTTTGTAAGTACCATATATTAGGGGCTTGCCCGGAAGGGGAATCTTGCCCTTTCAGCCATGAATTGGTACAGACGAAAAGAACGGTTTGCAAATACTTTCTCAAGGTATATAAAGCTCCGATAAGCTCGATTGCATCAACTAATGACGGAAGGGGAGATGCAAGCTGGGGGAGGCGTGCGCAAATACGCATGTATTGCCGACTGACCTCGTGGTCAACCGCATACCGCGTGATTCAGTCAACAACTTGACTACCATAGCACCAAAGCCACCAGAACACGATATACCTGTGACTCACAGTGCGGTGGATTTCCTGTACAGAGGCAACCCCACCAGAACTCATGAATCCTTGTCTCAGTCTTTTGCTTCATATCACAGTGCCCAGTCTTCATTAGTGGGAAACGCCTCTCTAGCCTCAAAACACTCAACGGGGTTCCGGTACCCTGCCTTTGGTTTCACGCGACGCAATACTTCTTCGTTCCAACAGTCCCCTAAATATTATAGCGCGGAGTCCTCCCGTGGAATTGTCACCGAGAAAGACAGCAAAGAAGATCCTACAGAGGCAATGTCTGAATATCTAAAAGCTGTTAAGGACAGAGGGCTAATTCTACCCTTGGACCAAGAACTTAATTGGTCTGGTAGAGAAAATGGTGGTCAGCGTAAGTTTTCGAGCGGTAAAGCCTTGCCATGCTTTGAGATCCATTCTTCGCTCCGTTGAAGTCCGTTAAATGACCGCTACAAGAGCTGACCTTATTTTCAGACGTTGAATTCGCAAAAGGCGCAGCATTGCCTTTCGAAGTAATTGGACCGATCGGTGCAAGTCTCACTGCCCAAATTGACAAGATTCGCTGCAGACGCATCTTACTCGCCAGAAAGACAATGGTCTGCGGCCGGAGAATGACGGTCGAGGAGGCTCTCATTGAGGTTGAACACCTCCAGAAGTTAAGACATCCACATATCGTTCAGCTAGTGGGTAGTTATCTGCAGGGAAAGAAATTCTCGGTGCTACTGTACCCAGTCGCAGACTGTGATTTCGTCGACTTCCTCGAGCAAGTCCTCGACATTGTCCAAGAAACACCCGACATGAAATATCGAGCAGCGAATGGAAATCGGACGGTGACAGCTGGGACGTTGTTCGTAAAGTCAGCACCACAAGCTATTGCATCGATGTGGCATTTCTTCGGATGTTTGGTGGACGCCGTGAAGTACATTCATTCTACCGCCCGGAAACACCTCGATATCAAGCCAGGCAATATTCTTGTCAGGAAGCACGCTCAAGCTGCATACGGCTATAGGATATATATTGCTGACTTTGGGATATCTCGGTCGTTCAAATCGTTAGATCACAGCCAGACAGACACTCACATCCGCCGCACGCCAAAATACTGTGCTCCAGAAGTTTGGGAGCAAGATGTTCACGGACGCGCAGCGGATATCTTCTCATTGGGGTGCGTCTTCATGGAAATGCTCACTGTGCTGTGCGGTCGGGATTTAGACGAGTTTGTTGACTTCCGATCCCAATCTGGGCAAGGGAGTGGGGCGTACCACGAAAGTATTGACCAAGTATTCGAGTGGGCAGAACAGCTGCGGCCTGAGTTGGAGGACTGCTTCATGTATGAGACGCTGTTCCAGACGTTTGAGTCGAATGTGAGTATGGTACCGAAAATAAATGGCTTACATGCTACGCTGCAGATGCTGGCCAGGGATCCAGAGGAGAGAAGGATGCCCATTTTCCAAAAAGGGGAGCTAGTCATGGAAAGTTGTTCTGCCTGTGGAGATATACCGGAGAAGTTCGAATACTTTGAGGAGCTAGGGGTATGAGGTTGCTGAATGGCAAAGCACTGTACCAAACGGCGCTCCACCAGATTAAAGTACTTGAGTCTCACGTCTTACATTGAACGTCGGGTAAGCACATGCTGATGAGATTGTACGAACAGACTGCAACCTGGCGTGTGTTTATTGACGGGAAAGGTGAAGAGAAGAATGGAAAGTCTGAAGGAACATCCGAGGTGTACGTGGGAGGGGAATGAGACTGGGGAGACTTGCCCACAGCCGGAAAATTGAGGTATTCATCCAACACTGCTCATGATGTACACAGAACATGTTCTAGCGCCCGTTATACAATTCGCCCGACTTTTTCTTCTGAAAGGCTCTCAATTTACAAGTTAGCAATCATAATTAGCTCGTTATCGGAGTCATACTGGGATCTAGCTGAACGAAAGTGACATCCCGCCCAACTTGACTCGTACCAATTAACGCTCCGTCATTGTATCAACCGACTCGCTGGGTACGATCCCGATATTGAGAGAAGGAAGTCTGTGCCTCTTTCGCCTTCTTTCCAACAAATGATATGTGATATTCAATTTTTATTTATTTATAATGCATGTAAGACTAAGATTTACCCAGCCACGGCTCTCTCGTCTGGATAGCGAGGGGTTGGAACGTGGCCCATATTCAACGAGGTCCCGACCATGAGGATGGCAGGATGGGTATGAGCCTACCCGAGATCTGTTCTGACCCGAACCAAGTCGGTAACCCTACTTCTCACCAGACTACGGAACGGGAGCCCTGAGTACTGGCGGCGCCGCGGCGGGATCTATTAATTTATACTTTATTTTCGCAAATCACCGATAGGAAGTCTGGCATACATACAACAGGGTCACGGCTTGCTACGCATCTACCTTAAGCATAAACGGAAAGCAAATTGAGTTTGTGGCCAAAAGTCAAGGTTCTACTTTTGTTTGACATCGTGTCTTTGATGGAGTTTCAAAACGGGATAGGTGCCAGAACTGGACAGACAGCGGCTGAGGCGTCGTGGCTGATGACGATGCTGCGACTGACTGACTGCTGGACGAGCAGGGAACCTTAGGATGCCCACTTGATATGAATTTATTTGCAAGAAGCAATTGCTCGAGGAGAAGATTGACTACATCATGATGAAGATGGCTTTCCAGAGCAGATCCTGATCTATTCATAGAACAACATTAAAGTAGGCGGGACGGCTATGCTCCGACCAACCAGCTATGACAGCATCAGACCCCTGATCTTCAAGCGACTCAAGCTCGCAATCTTGGTCCAGCAACCGTCGATGAAACGGTGATTCACAAGCCAAACACAACAAATGCAACAAAAGCCGGGAACGAGACCTCTCATCCGATCTCCGACTGCTCCCATCCAACCAAGTTTTATTGAAGTTCGAAAAACTCTTGGGGGATAAGCAGGAAGAGGAAGAAAATCAAGGAAGAGCTTTGACGGCGATAGATAAGCATCCAGGCATCGCACGCATATCAGATGGCATGAACGGACGGTGAACACGCAAGCTCCCCTGTCTCTCCTTGTCCGCAATCCAGACCAGTCAAGGGCCGTGTCGAGTCTCTCAGATCCTCCACATCCACATGCCGGCCGCGTGTTTCATGCTCGTTGATTTGCCTCAACCTTGAAAAAGCGGGGATCTGGCTCTCCCAACAGTCAAAAACAACGCGTTCCCCTGAACCGGCTTCGATCTCGTATCCAATATTTTTCGGTGCCAGCGGATAAATGACCTCGATTGATTCGGGAAGGGTAAAAGGGTGGAGAGCCATACGTTGCAATACCTTGTTAATTTGTTATTTTCTGTTTTGTACGTCCTTCTAATTGGTGTACCTTGTGGCGCAGTCTACTCTACTCTACTTTTTTAATTGGGTCCTTTCGTTGGTTCATCATCCGCATTGGCTGTGCCTGCATCTTCGTTATTTTCCTATTTGGATATCCAGGATAAGGATTAGGAAGGAGAGGGGACGGGGACCGGGAGGGGTGCAATATCGATTGATATAGATACGAGAGCCGGCTCTCTTTATAAAATGGCCCAACCTAATTCCACGTCTACTACATCGCCTTCGCGACTTCAACTTCCAACACAACCACAACAAACCACACAGTCGTTTCGTCCGCTCGAGTACTGGAAACCTCCCAAGGCCGTCCACCACATCCGTCAAGCAAGCAGCCGGATCTTTTCGCCAAAGAAAGAATCGCATACAATCGAGATTCACGACCCGGAAAAGCAGGACCTGGAACTCCAAGAGAGGGAGAGGGAAGCCGAGGAATTCTTTCAGAGCAAAGGCATGTCATTCGCTACTATTGGGGAGATGAATGGGAGGAGGAAGACCTTTGCCAATGAGCAGGTCATGTCCTATGATCGCGCCGATACGCTGAGCCAACCATGGTGGAACGTCAGAAGTTGGGGAAAGAAGGCTTGGGCTATCTTCACAGGAGTTGTGGTTGTCATTCTCATTATCGTTATTGCGGTCGCTGTAGTGGTTTCGAGGAATAATCGATATCCGACGTATTCGACACAAAATTATTCGCTCTCAGAGACGTGTAAGCTCTCACCTCCCTTATCTTGTTCTATTTTTGTTGCAAGTCGAATTTGTACTGACATGTAGAAACAGTCTCGGGAGAATCTTTCTTCTCAGACAACTTCGACTATTTCACAGGCTATGATCCAACAAGCGGCCATGTCCACTACGTACCAGCTGAGCAAGCCTCAAGCTTGAACCTTACTTACACGACTGCCACGTCCGCTATTCTCCGCGTTGACACGTCCGTTTCCAACTCGTCCGTTCCCAATGCATCGACAGGCCGTTTCTCCGTCCGCGTAACTTCCAAGAAGCAATACGGTCTCAATACCCTCTTTGTCTTCGATGTCAAGCACTCGCCGATTGGGTGCGGAACCTGGCCAGCTCTCTGGCTTACCGACCCTTCAAACTGGCCAGAGAATGGGGAGATCGATGTCATGGAGGCCGTGAATGTCGTCGACAACTCATTCAACCAAATGACACTCCACACGTCTAGCGGCTGCACAATGAAAGGTGTCAAGCGAAAAGAGACCGGCAAGGTGATTGGATCATCCTGCGTCAATACCACAGATGCCAATGCTGGCTGCGGTGTCAACGCTGGAACTGACACTACTTTTGGCGACACGTTCAACAGCAATGGTGGTGGTGTCCTCGCTTTGGAGCTCCGATCAGCTGGTATTCGCATGTGGCAGTTTGCTAGAGATGTTGTACCCAGCAATGTTTGGAGTTCTCCTGATCCAAACAGTTGGGGAACAGCCACAGCCGACTTCCCGAATACCGAGTGTAACATCGAGAACCATTTCCGCAATCAGAGTATTGTGGCGAATATCGATCTATGTGGCGATTGGGCGGGTGCACAGAAGGTGTACGGCGAGAATTGTGAGTTACTCCTGGATTCTTGCTTATTATTTACCGACCTGTTTTTGTGCTTGATCTCATCGTGGTTGAGTTCGAGAGACAAATGGCTAATTTACTTGTCAATTAGGTCCTGGCACTTGCGTCGATTACGTCTCCAACAACAACACTGCTTTCAAGAACGCCTACTGGGAGTTCGGCAACTTCTCTGTCTTTTCCGTATCCTGAGCGGTGCAGCAAATTCGTTTTTCGATCTCGTAGTGATCCTAACACTGGTTCGCAGTATGTGTATTTTGTCCAGCGACTTGTATGGGATTATAGACACGAATTTGTCAATGAATTGATAGCAGGCGTTCTGGACTGGATTGAGCTGGATTCATAGATAGATAGGAGTCTCATTTGGGCAACCTCTCCTTGGGTGGATAGGGTCCTGAAAGTTACACGGCGATTGGAACGCTGGACGTCAAGATCTGAGGTAATGATGTTCGAATTGGCTGGAGTGTGAGAGATAGATACCGAGATCTACGCTCCGATATGGGAGTACTATAGCATGGTAATTGGTGCAGGTATGGAAGAATAGCATAGAGAAAGCAAAACGCCTACATTCTCTACTCAATCCTCTATTCTCCTCGTTTCAGTGCTCCGCAGCCTTATCATGAAGTGACGAATGCGACTTATATAACGATGCTAAAGTTGAGAATTTTCATTTCGAAAAGATATCTTTCGAGCCTGTACTCTATCCCATCAAACAATATCAGACGAAGACAATCTATTTTATCCATCCTTAGTATCACTTTTCGTCTTGAGGTGTCCATGCTCGGAAAGTCCAGCCTCGTCCGTCGTTTGTGCACGGATCACATCCCTCGCAGCCTCGCTCGCCACAAAAAAATCCCGCCCGTCAAACTCCGAACCTCACTTTCGTGCATCCAGCTCGCATTCAAACATCACTTCACTTCAGTAATCCGCCACGCAACGAGACTGGACCAAGAAGACCCTCTCACCGCTTTCGAACTTTCTCCCCTGCCGCCTCTTACATTCGGGTGAAAGGACAGTTGCGCGACCATGAATGGGCCAATGTGGACGCCGGGGGGTGCTGGCGGTGGATATCAGGGCGATGCGCAGGAGGAGCAGGCGAAGGCTGTGGTTAAGAGTGTAGGTTGAAGATATTCTTCTGCTATACATCGAGGATCTGGTGATCAGTTCAATTGGAAACCGTTTCACGGAGAGCTGCATGGAAAGGGGAACTTGGTTTATGGGAGTCGAGGGGATGGATTGGAGTTACACTCAGGCGGACCGAGTTGGACCTCAACTGAACATTGACAAATATGAGGTCGATGAAATGGGATTGCAGGGAATTAAGAGATCTTGCATGCGGATCAGCTGTGTAATTGCTGCAACGAGGCAGTCCCGTATACGCAAGTTGATGGTGGACTGGCTAGGACTGTACCGAGGAGGGAGACATTGGAAGGATGCTTACTACGAGTGCATACGGTACAATTTAAGAATGAAAGCTAACGTAAACATCTGCAGATGCAAGCTCTGATGGAGTCATGCCCCGGCAAAACTGCTGTCTCCGGCGTAATGGGCTTCGCCCTCGGGGGAGCATTCGGTCTTTTCATGGCATCTGTATGTTTACACCCCAGTCCCAATCCAACGCATATCCTAACACACCCGAAAGATGCAATACGATACACCCCTTCACACACCCGGATCCGCCGGCGCACAAGTCGCTTCCCTCCCCCTCCGACAACAACTCAAAGCCGGTCTTCGCGATATGGGAGCACGCTCGTTCTCCTCCGCGAAGAACTTTGGCAAGGTTGGCGCCATTTTCGCAGGTACGGAATGTTGTATTGAAGGTTTCCGCGCAAAGAACGATCTTGCGAACGGTGTTTTGGCTGGGTGTATTACGGGAGGAGTGCTGGCTGCACCAGCTGGGCCGCAAGCTGCTGCGTTGGGTTGTGCAGGCTTTGCGGCGTTTTCGGCGGCTATTGATGCCTATATGAGGAGGCCGAGTGAGGTTGATTGATGGAATGGAAAGGGTCGCAGTTAATTCTGCCAGGGCAGAGGAGGGCTGAATGCTACCTCAGAGACGAGCATGGGCGGGTGGACTTGAAGAAGGCGCTTGTGAGATATGTACAAGAGCATTTTGACAGTGGGTAGGCATTGCAAGGCGTTTAGGAATCTACTAGCAAGCCAAACACTGGCTAGCCTTTTGGGTCGTCTGTAAGTTACGATGTTCGACAGATAGGCGTTTTGGCATTATGATTTCATCAAGGGAGCAGAAATAGCTGTAATATCAGACTCTCAACTACACAATGCTTACCATTATTCCGAGTCGGAGATGGAATGATCAAAGGTCATCGTCCCATTTCAATATACAGGAAAATACGACAATAAGTTTGACTCAATGATAAGTCGATCATGTCTTGCTGCTGGCTCTACATCTGATGCTATGTATATTACGAATATAGGCAGCCAGCCATCTATGCCCAGTGAAAATGCGCGCAATGCTACCAAAACCGAGGTTGAAATATATCCAGTCAATCCGCGCTAAGCCATGCTTCTTTCATCTTTCTCTGAAGTGTGCCTCGAATGCCAACCCGAATCTTACCTCTTCTGCATCCCAAATACACCCGGGAATCGAATGAAGGCCAGTAACCTTGATCGGCCATTGTAGCTGTGAAGTCCAAGCATACTCCCTCACATAACCTGTGCGGTGAAACTCCCTTTGCCACGAATCCTCGGCCCGTAAATATAAAATAGATACGGAATCGGCACAAGACACAAACTAACGAACCCCAACAAGGAACTCGCCCATTGTATTCCCAACTTATGGAACATAGGTGCCACAAACAGCGGGAACACAGCTGCGAATATCGATCGCAGAAATGTATTTGCTGCTACAGCTGAGGCTGCGAAACGTGCAAAAGTGTCTATCAAGTAGTTGAGCGCCGCTTGGAAGATCGTGAAGAAGCCGAAGCCCATGAATACTAAGGATAGCAGGGGCAGAACTGGTGTGATATGCCGAGGAGACGTCCAGCCGAATATGAATAGCGAAGTTGTGAAGAAGAGGGAGCCGACCATCATTGGTGGGAGACGGGCTTCTGGCACGGGCTTGTTGTCGTTCGCTTCGAAGCGACGGATGTAGAATTTGTTGTTGCTGGGACCTCGCTTAGCTTTGATTTGGTCACGAAAAAAGTGAAGCGAGGATGCTTACTAGATGTTTGCTCCGCCCCCTAGAACTGTACCTGAGAGGAGTGCTAAAAAGGGAAGCTGAGATGTGACTGGACCCCAGCCTCTCTCTTCGGCAAACTGAATTGGGATAGCTCCTAGACACAAATACAGGATCCCATATACGAAACTCGCGTACAGCGCCACCAAGAAGCAGATCGGCGTAGCCAGTAGTCTGAACGGGGTCTTGAGAAACTTGTTCGCCATCTCTTTGAGACTCACGTCCCATTCTTCATGACGTGCATGCAGAGACCAATTCCCTGTTTCGTGGCGGAGACGTCGTGCTTTTTGCACGAGGAGGACCGGCGCGTAGGTTTCGTCGAGGATGAGGATATCAAGGATGAGAAAGGTGGTCATCATTATTGCTGTTATCTATATTGAATTTGTCAGCTTAGATGAGACTGATTTGAGTTAAGCAAGACTACGGGTAGGCAAGCATGAAGCTGGGAGTCTCACAAATTCGGTCCAACGCCACCGGAGATAGCTCGAAACTATGGCACCACCTGCTATTGGCCTTGGGATGCATCAGCTCGGCTTTCATAACGTTGGGGCAAGCTATAAAACTCACCCAAGAGTGGGCCCGCCGACTACAGCGAATGCATAGCCGACAATTGCTGTTCCTCTCTGCTGAGGTGACCAGATATCGCCAAGTACACCTCCAGTGTTCTAAGTCGTAAGTACCAAGTCAGCCACGGCCACCGAATAGTTCAAGCAGTCTGCATTGATCCTCACTAGAAGGCAGATTTTCAGGCCCCATCAGAAGAATGAATGGCTTACAGTGACGGGAGCGGAACCAAATAATCCAGCAAAGAATCTCGTGATCAAAATCGTCTGAATATCTTTCGCAGTCGCAGTTCCGAAAGAGAAGCATGCGGCGACAAAATATGGAGCTAGCACTGCTGGTTTCCTTCCGTATCTGTAGGTGTCTAGTCAGCACATAGCTAACGATGCCACAGCAGGAGATTTAAAGAATGTACACTTCACTCAGGGGCGCCCACAGCAGAGGTCCTAATCCAAACCCCATCAACAGAAAACTAACACCTAGAATGCCCACCTCTTCCGCAACACCATATTGCTCGCTAATCTGATTCACAGCAGGACTGTACACAGAGCTTGCCCAGGTAGAACCCATTGTCGTCAGTCCATACAGCAGCGTAGTGATCAGCTTCTTCCTGAACGGCCAATTTATCGGTCTGTAGGGATCATCTGGCCCGTCGAAGTCTACAATTGCATCAGGAGAAGTCTTCACGTGAGAAAGCGGATGTGTGAAGCGGTTGTGGTTCGTGTTTCGGTGGATAAGCGATTGGGTGCGTGTGATACGACTGCTGGTTTGTGGTGCCAGAACTTGGCGAGGTACATGATCTCGTGCTGTGACTTGCTTCTCGAGGTCGAGTCTGTGGGTTGCAGTGGTCGTGGACGGAGTGGTTTCATCATCTTCTGAAGCCGATGAAGCATGTCGAATTGGCATTTCGATGTTTGGCAGAGCTGTCGTCTTTCCCCGTGACATTGTGGTGTAAGGTATTGTGATGATAGGAATGAAATCCGAGAAAGCTTATGGGATGACGTTGTCGAGAAGATGATCTGTAAAATCTCATGTCGACATTTGTCGGCGCGTCAAAATTTTCAAGATAATAATAGCAAGTCTAGGTAGTGAAGTAAGTTCGAGTCTCGCTCTCGATAGCGACGTTTGCGCGACGAAAACAACGGTTCAACAACAAGAAATCTCGCTAGTGCAAGCGAGCTGAATAAATCGCAAAAAAGCTAATCAATCAATTCAATCTGTTTTGACAGGATGTCCTTAGAAGATATCTGGATCGAAAGGTGGAGCAAGACGGCGATTTTTGCTTTGGCCCGAAACCGGCGTGACGCCCAGCGCGGCCACGGGTGTCTCCTCCCGTACAGTAGTGGCGGAAGTGGCTTCTGCGCATACATTGCTGGGGTAGAATGTCAAAAGTGGGCTTGGGCTATTCTCGGTTATGACGTCCATGAATAAATGATTGCACCTCTGTTTGTGATGAAGATTTTCAGAACACTGCTAGACGTGCTAAGAGTGAAGGATAATTCCCATTGCGTCTCCAGGATACTAACAAATCCTCACCTGGATAACCGAGTCAGCGTCACTAGGGGGCTGGATGAAGCGAAGATCATATAAGGGCATGACCAAACAGTCGATTCAGAAAATTGTATTGCGAATTTACTGCAGGGCCTTCACGAGACGTTGAAAATCTGGACTGCCCAAACCAGTCACCGTGTCCCACCCAACCGTTGTGTTCCAGTAAACATCGCAACCGTAACTAACACCCTCTGTGATATCATTCCAGACGTTCTTCGCCTCTTCTGAGTACAGGATAGGATTGAGCCATCCCAAAACTGGTTTACCACTTCGTAGCCGCATATCGTTGATGAGCGCAATCATCGAGGCGAAAACAGGAGTCCCCGCGCTGGTCCCAGAATGATGACCAGAAGAAACGCCATTATTTTCCGTCTCGTATCGAGAGCCGTAGACTGCAACATCAGGAATACCGCGACCCGATACATTATAGAGACCTTCGTATTGACCATTAAGAGACGATATATATGCAGCGGTGGCATTGAGTTGGTACGAAGGGGTTTCGAAATAGTTTGAAAACCCACCGGACGAGAATGAGGAACCTTGCTCTGGGAAAACGGAAGTTGATCCCACCGCGGTGACCCAGGGGCAGCTGGCTGGAAATGTAGGCAAGAAGGTTGGGCGGTTCAAACCGTCATTGCTGATGCAGTCCACGTCTCTTTGACCTGCAACTCCACCGTCTCCAGATGCATCGATGATGGACACACCACGGGCCGCGAGTCGGCCGAATAGATCGCAGACGTGGACCGCGTAATCCCTTGGGACTGTCTGTTCTGTGTCCGTGTACGAGATTGAGATGACCTGAGGAATAGCGCCATCTGGTTTCGCGAGCACATACTCAAGCCACTCGAAATAGGGCTCGTTGAGAGTCTGATTAGGAGGAATCTGTTGCCCTTGTGGCCCGATCGATGGTGAACGACCACCAGTAGAATAATAAACGACTGGAAGGGAGCCAGTGAATGGCATACTGTATTCCATATCTAGGGTAGCTTCGATTCCGGCAGCAGATTCATTATTTGTACCACCATTGACAAGCTCGACCGTGAAAGTTCCCGGATTCGCACGAATTGACGCTGAATTGCCGTATTTGCGAACGAAAGAAGTGGTATCGCTGTGGCTGATATACTCCTCGAGAAAGCCAGCAACGCCAAGACCACTACCGCTCGATGTCGTATTCGTGGGTGGGAAGTAATCAATATTATACAGCTTGGCGATACAGGTAGGAGTGATGGCTCTATTGGAGTAAGGTTAGCAATGAACTCTCCGGGTACCATGCCATGCATCAAGCTCGATTTGCAGCTTACGTGAGGCACACAACTCAATCACTTAAAGTCTTAAGGATGACCGGGTGTTATGGACATACTGACATGCCTCGAGCAGTTCGGGATCCAGATCACGCCTGTAAATTGGTGCTACAGGTTCTTTCGATCGTTTTACGTCCTCCTCCATAGACCTCAGATTGGTGCCTTGCGTAGGTGGAAAGTAGGTAACCGGGTGGACGAACCCAATATGTTGACTGAGGTAGTCTGGGAGACTATAATCGAGACTGCGAACGATGCTACCAACGCCATCAGTGACATCGTAGACCCCGAATTCCGTAGCAAGCATGTGGCTAGCAGCAGAAACAGTACTCTTGAATGAGATCGAACTAGCATGACCAGAATAAGTGACTTCGCTGACTCCTGAATACGAATTGAGCCATGAAATCAGAAGATCCACAATTCCAGGATCAGGCGCTGTGAGTATTCCCAACTGTTCCTGGCTCAGATGCTTCCCAAAGTCCTCATGCCCAGGACTGCTGATAGCCATCAACCTGTCGCTCAGTGCATTTCCTTCGGGGCTTTTGAGAATGAGGCGTAAATGGAGAATAGTGTCATAATCAGCAGGCCCCTGATATACCCATCCATTTGGGACCTCTGTTTTGCTTTCAACAACCCTATACGACCCGTATGTATCTTGGTTGCCATTTGGTGCGGGTCGTCCGAATGCGGGAGAGAAGACGACAGTCGAAAGTGCGATCAAACGAGTGAAATGCATATTGATATTATGACTGAGAACGAGTGATTGAAACTGAGAGTGGAAGACAGAAGTTGAATCAAATGAGGGTGCAATTGATTATGACCATATGATGGGAGATCCAAGACATATCTCCCAGAATCAAGGAAAGTTTCGGGATAGATCATTGAAAAAGGACATGGCGCGGTACATGGGCGTTCCCTCTGGAGTTCCTGCACCCTGTTACTCCACGGGCTAACTCGGGCAAGCCGACGGGGAGAACAGGGGCTAGCACAGCGCTCAGCCGCTCGCTTAGCCCTATCACACTGTTGCTGAGGGCTGAGCTTTGTAAAGCGAAATAATGCCGACAGTAGGGCAAGACAACCCCCGAGTTCCCTGTGCTCAAATATGACATTTGCCCTTCCGAAGTTCTATTTGCGCTCGAAATCGTTGAATCTAGAGAGATATCTCGGGACCGAGTTGTTACTCCAGCATAAGCTTCTCATTTACGGCAGTAGTGATAATGTCTTAGAATGCTTACTTTGTCTTTTTATAACGATTGCTCACCGCCAGCTACTTGAGCCCCCGAGCAATATTCGAGAGCATGATCTACAGGAAGAATCTGCTCAATCACAAATGATTTCATATCACTAATCGATCTTCCTCGTATTGTTGCTTCCGGGTCTAAAAATGGGGAAGTGTAGTACTACAAGCTGGTGTCGCTTAATCTTAGCGCGCCCAAACAAACCCCTGAGTGACGATCAAAGACAAGTCTCTTCCCTCTTCTCCAGCACCCATATACAACAAACAGAACAGGAAGGGAAAGTATCGAGAACGTACCTGACGACAAGCTGCTCAGCTACAAAAGGTCACCTTTCCAGAAGCTTTTCCAGCTGCACCCTTCAATCTGAGCATGGGCACCCCAGCTGTTTCGGACGATCGGCGCATGTCCTCCGCGAAGCTTAAACCTCGGCCTGTTCGGTCTCCATCCCAATTTTCACCTAGCGTGCCGTCATTTCATGTTGGACTTAAAATAAGCTTTGTTTGCCCGCTAGGTCTTCGTATTGACTTGATCTGCATATATTTGTTATCTCGCTTGGCTATATTGGGAGCTGTGAGCTGGCCGATGAGCTCATGAGAGTTTGTCTTTGATTGAGAAGAAGTCCACAGTTCAGCACGAGTACGAAACTAGTCTGTTGGGGTCTCTTGATTGCGATCGGTGGATTCATGATGTATACTTGCAGGCTGTCTCTTCCTCTCCTCTTATTTTTATCATCGCAACAATCAATTCTTGGTCACTTCCACTCACTCCTTCAAACCATCACTCGCTGATCATGAGGTCTACATTTCTCACCACTGTCGCTCTCAGCTTCAACGGAGCCCAAGCAGCCAACAACACACTGTATCATTACATGCCTGTTGACTTCGAATATGGAGCGGATTCTCGAGTCACAGCCGACATCAAGTTCGGAATGGCACCAGCAGCTGAACCTGTCAGAATAGTAATGGACAGTGGGAGTGCTAATTTCTGGGTACGTTTTCACAGGACTACATACAGCTTTGCTAATGATAAGTTAGATATGGTCACCAAATGCCACTGTGAACTGGGGATCGCAATATTTAGGAGTCAAAGGGCCCTGCAACGCCAAAGTCCCAGTCAGCTACGATCCGGCTCTGTCGCCCAGCTCCCTGGTCACCAACCATACCTCTGCCTATGCCTATGCCGGGAACGCCAAAATAGTTAGCGGCACACAATATGCCAATGACACCATCACATCGGTAGGAGGCATTGGACCTATTCCGAATGTTCAATTCGCACTTGAGAATTTTGGGCTCTTCAAAATTGGCGACGATGGCTCATGCATCACTCCACCATACGACGAGGGTATCCTGGGGTTGTCATATTACAATGCAACCACGACCGACGGCCCATCATTTCGCCAGAACCTCTTTGAGAGCGGACAGATTGCGTCGAAGACCGTCTTCATGTGGTTTGATAAGCATCTGGGAGCCGTTGGAAACCTTACGGGAGGAATCCTGTTTGGCGCAATTGACAAGTCGAAGTACACCGGCCCCCTCGTGGAAGTCGAGAACGTAGTCGCAGAATATGAAATCGGCATCTATGTTGCCAAGCCGAATATCACTATCAGCGGCCAGACTTTCGTCCCGGATGGCGATGTTACCTGCCTAGTCGATTCGGGTGCTCATGCTGATTACCTTCCTTTCGCGTACGATAGCGGGCTGGAGGAACTGTTCTTCAATGCTACGGGTGGGCAGCTGATTGATTACAACGGCGCCGGTATCGTTGCGTACAACGGAAGCTGCGAGTCAATTCCTCAAGACTTCAATATCACATACACCTTTAGTGGTGTCGGCGGGAAGACTGTGGATGTCAGTGTTCCACTGAGGAACTACGCGAGAGGTCTCACTGCTTCTGATAATTCGCAGGATATTTGCTTGTTCAATCTGGAAATTGGCGGATGCACATTTGGCGCTCCTTTCCAAAGCGCTGCTGCTATTTTGATGGACGATGAGGGAGATCGCGTGGCGTTTGGGCAAGCCGCGATATCGGAGGAGGGAAAGGGCGTAGACGAGGATTCATTGGTCGTGATGGACCTGGAACAAAGTATCGCATTTTGGGAAAGCTTGAAGTAATGGCTTTATAGGTAATGAATAATCGTAATAAACTGATGGGGCACAAAATTTCCGACATTCATCCCATGACAAAGCATTAAAATTACTGCGTAGCCTTGAAGTCAACACGAATCAAAATCACGAAGATTACAACTGTGACTTCCTCGGACGATCCTCGTAGTCTTTCCAAGCCTCTTCCCACCCTACATTTCGAGCCCAAGTAGCACCTGTGTCCTCGACGCTATCAACAACCATATTACCAATCTTCTCCCACATGAAGCCATTCAGAACGCCAACTCCTTCTCCATTCTTCTCATACGGCTCACACAGCCTCTCGGCATTAGCGACCGCTCTGCCAAATTTGACGGCGTGGCCATCGTCGGCAAATTCGGTCAGACGGCGGAAAATTCCTTTCCATTCTGCGTCCCCGGCTTCAAGCTTGCTGGGAGTGTACAGTGAAACTTCGGAGAGGTGGAGAGGTGCGGTGCCGCGAGAGGTGTAGATTGCGAGACTAAACAGGCATTAGGTGAAATACAATTTTTTGGGTGGGCTGTTGCTGGGAGAGAACGGAGGGTTTTTGTCTTGGAGTGGAATCGAACTTACTCCACATAAACTTTCCATTGCAAAAGTCTGACTTTATTGGCGGCGCTCAGCCAAGGAAGTGAGTTGAATGTGGGGTAGAAGATTGAGGTGTTAGTGCAGTGCATGTAGAAGAAGTCAAATTTGACCTAAAAAGCTCGTTCCGTTAGCTTTTCTGCTCACGAAAATTTTGAAACCAAGTATTCGAAAGAGATGCGTACCTGCTTAGGCGGTCTTTGAGCGGCGGCTGTAAAGAAAATTGCAGCGTTCGTCATCTCGGCCGTCTTTCTCTCTAGCGTCTCGGGCGTAACTATCCATTTGCTTGCAACACGAATCATTTCTTCGGGAGCACGAACTAGAATTCCGTCACGGACTTTATTTGCATCGTCAATGTGTGCTGAATTGGCCAGCTTTTTGTTAGCTTTGATCTCGTCAAGTAGATCGACAAGTTTGGTGTCGAGCGAGAGGTTCGGGTCAGATTTGGCTGCTGCCTCGGTGAGCAGGAGGTATTTGCCTGTCCAGTTATCGTGGACTGCTGCTTGAGCCAAAGCTTCAGCGACGATTGCTGGCTGCTGGAACTCAAGACCGAATCCAAGATGGATTATAGGGTGGAAGAAGCCTGCAGATGTTAGTTATTGATCTGAATACATGCCTAGTATCTGTGAGACATACCTCCATACATTCTCCCGAGCAGATCATCAGCCTTCTCGTTTCCAGCAAACAGATACTCATTCAGAACCTCTTCATAGCCTTTACTTTCCATCTCCATTTGAAAGAAGACCAGAAAATCGTGGTAATATTTCTCATTCCCAAGGTACTTCTGGAAGTGGTCAGGATTGCTCATGTCCTGCACCACTCGCTCCTCAAGAGGCACAGGAGGGCGCTGGTAGCATGCATTATTTCTGTAATGCTTCTCGATTACTGAGCCCGAGGCTCCTATACCATAAAGACTGAGAAGATGATGAACAATATGATTGTGAAATCCTTCATCATTGAAGAATATATGGTGTTGCTGGACTTCCATTAGTTGTTTGCTCACTTGAGTGACGGGAGCGTAGTTACTTCATGGTTCTCCTGCAGAAGCCCAGAGACCTTGGCAGCAGTCTCGGAGTCTTGAGATTTAAACTTAAAAATACCGGTATGCTCAGGCGTCAGATGGATCTTGCTTGGTGAAGCCATAGTGTCGTTGTATGTTGGCCTTGATCGCCACGCCTGAAAGCTGGAACTAGCTGCTTGTGATCGTTGGGTAATGAGATGCCTCGTAAATGATCTTGTTGAATTTGACATTCGAAGAATCCTCAGCGATAACATCTGTGATCTTTATAAGAATTACATCGTTAGTCGAAGCTACATATATAGTAACCATCTGATCATGATTCTCTCGTCACGTTACCTTTCAAGATGACGTAAATTGCTAAGTCCGCGATGTCCATGGTCGATTTCCCGTCCTTCGTGCCAATGAGCTGCCACTCTCAGAATGCATCAAGTAATCCGTATCTTTGTCTGACCCGACGGGATCGTTCCGTGTCAGAGTGCTTATGAGAATTCGTGGTCGAGCCTCGCTGCCCGGCCTTGAGCTTAGGTCCAGGCCGAGTGAAGGCGTGGAGATCTGTCAGCACCGCCAAGCATCATCCCCCTTTCACAATGCGGGGTATTGCGCGATGCCACTTGAGATGGGAACAGTTGTTCAGGTGCGATTATCAGATTAATCAGAGAGACTTGCTTGTGTTCTGGACCTTCTGATTAACCAATATCAACGATATTGACACCTCTCAGAGTGTGCAGATCAATTGCCAAGATCTTCCCGTCACGATCTTTCGTCCCCGCCAAGTCGAGGCTTGCTTGAAGTAAGCATTTGCTGTGATTCGTGGCATTGATCTTCCATTCTCTATTTCTTCAAGATGGTTGGAAATATTGACAAGCGAGTATCTCCGTCAAGCACCCTCCGGCAGGTCTGGTTGACTTCTCTCCAGCTTCGTCAATTTGCTGGATGCGAACTCGATGGCCGTACTCGCATCCCCTATTTCTACCCCTATCAATCAGACAATTGTTTCGACCAAGCAGATCAAGGCGGGGATGTTACTTTCTCAGTCTTGGCTAATCGCATTTGTTTCAACTTTGCTCTTGTCGCAGGGATCGCGAAATTTATATTCCCGCCTTTCCGGAAAAGTCCCAAACTTTAAGTGAGTGCCGGGCATTTTATCCAGCGAAAATTACCTTTATGCTTCTAATCTGCTTTTCGGATGAACCACTTTTGGTTTCGAATACAAAGTTCCTGCCAGCATGACTGCGAAGTCTGAAGTCTATGATGGGTGTCTCCGAAGGAGTATCGGCATATAAGGCGACGGATGTCCAGGCTTGTTATCGAGCACCCATCACCCATACGTGGTAATTACTTTCTTTCATCCGACCATTTACATTCTTTCCCGGACTTCCTCAACATGATGTGGCAACGCACACATCTTGCAGTTTTCCTTGCAATAATTGCACCTATATATGCAGTTGATACACTTGTCGATCTAGGATACGCCAAGTACTCCGGTGCAATTCATGAGGAGGGTGTCAGCAAATGGCTTGGTCTGCGATATGCTGCACCTCCACTCGGCGATCTTAGATTCGCAGCACCCCAGAACCCTCTCAACATTTCTGGTATTCAAAATGCGACTCAGGTATGAAGAAGGGAGTTTGAACAATGTGATAATGTGTACTGACAGGCATCAGAATGGACCAATCTGCCTTCCTCAGCAGCCCACTGATTGGACAGTCACTGGTGGATCAACTAGATTCACAACAGGCGAAGACTGTCTTTTTGTGAGTGTTTTCGCACCGACCGATGCGGACACCACCTCCGAGCTTCCTGTCATGTTCTTCATCCAAGGCGGGGGGTTTGGATCGCTTTCCAGCGCAAACTGGGATCCTTCAGAGCTAGTCAGAGAAGAGAACGTTGTTGTTGTACAGTTTAACTACCGAGTCGGACCTTATGGATTTCTGCAAGGAGAAGAAGTCAGAAGCGGCGGTAGTCTCAACAATGGCATCAAGGACATGATCAAAGCACTTGAGTGGGTCCAACAACACATCATGAAGTTTGGTGGGAACCCGAAGCAAGTAGTGCTGAATGGAGTGAGCGCTGGAGGTAGCGCTGTTGGACTTTTGATGGCCGCAAACCTTGAAAATCCTCCATTCGTCGGAGGCATCTCCGAATCGGGCGGATGGGTCACAATGAGAACCATGGATCAGGGACAGGAACAATACGACTGCCTTGTCAAGGACAAGAATTGTACCGGCGCAGCTGATACCCTCGCCTGTCTTCGTGCGCTACCATCAAGGGATGTCATGTAAGTCAACAAGCGATACAAACAGAACCCGGTAAGACAAATAGCTGACGTTAACCCCCACAGGACTTCGAATTGTTGGTTCAATCCTGGTATCGATGAGGAACTGTACAAAGATTCGATGGTTAACCTGTTCAAGCAAGGTGTTTACAGCAAAGTACCTTCGATCTGGGGATCCTGCAAGAACGAAGGAACTAAGTACAGCGTACCGGAATCGACCGATACCGTCGAAGATGCCAATAAATGGCTCAAGGGCAACGACCCGACCCTCTCCAACTCTTCTCTCGCCATCCTGGACAACATCTATATCAACAAGAACGAGACGGTATTTCCTAATGCAGGAAGGAAATGGAGACAAACAGCCGATGCCATCGCTGACATTGGCAACAACTGCATCGTCAAGAACATCCAAGATTACATCTCCCGAGACGGCGTGCCAACATACAATTACAAATACGCCGTTCTTGATCCCGCCGATGAGGCTGCTGGGTATGGAGCTTGGCACACAGTCGAGGTCTATGCAGTTTGGGGACCAAGTCGCACCGATGGCGGTCCACCTGCAAGTTATTACACTACAAATGCACCGATCATTCCCATAGTCCGAAAGTACTGGATGAGCTTCGTTCGAACACTTGATCCAAACAGCGATCGTGCTGAAGGTGCAGCTGATTGGACCCCCTACACTGGCGATGCAAAACGCGAGAGGCTATTCATCCAGACCAATAACACCAAGATGGAGTTCATGTCTGCTGCTCAGAGTCTCAGATGCCAGATTGTGAGACCCATGTCGGAGAATCTGGGGAAGCCGCCAAAATCGGGTGTGATTACTGAGTTTGATGCTGTGCTTGCATCGAAGTATGAGGGAACCAGTGATGCTACGAGCACCACGAGGCGCTCACGAATTGCCCGCCGACACGAGTAGAGGAGGGTGCGCAGCTGAGACCTGTTGTATATAACCTTACCGAGGGAGCGTGATGTCCGATAGTTTGTACATAGACCACTTACCATACTATTCCAACGTTTTCCCTTTTTGATTGGACTAGACTTTCCCTGAAGATCCAACATTGTAAACACCCAGGTTGTTAACAAGCGAATACCCCTTTTCAGATGAGGAACTGAGCGAAATGGTCACTAATTTGATGGCTTTGAAAGCAAAACGACATAGACTTGCCGCATGATCCCAAGGACGATTGAATCCATGAAGAATAGCACTATGTTCGTTTAGTGTGGAGATTGGAAGCTTCGATGGAACTATTTTCCTTGTTTTCATCAGGGGGGAAGTGGCTCGTGTGAGACTAGGGTGAAGCCTAACGTGGGCAAAGTGTGGCGCTGGTGTGTAACCACAAGCGTTCCAGGATCAGCCAAATATGACGACAGGTCATTATCGTTCGACGCGCCAAACAGGCGTCGGCGTCCAAGCTGTGATGCTTCAACAGCTTCCCCAAACCGCTGTCCATCTTCTGTTGATACTACCATTGAAATAAATACTTTACGCGTCAGTAAGGAAGCACAGATTGAAGATGACTTTGCAGGACAAAGCCACATTCTTGAGCTCTTTAGCTCTGCGAATTGGCGCTTATGTCTTCCTGCGATGGATACCAGGCCATGTACGTACACCCCAGATCAAGAAATACAGTGAGGCCCGGTTTAACAACTCTGCAGCATCTCCCACCTATCATTTACACCGCATTGGCAATATACATACCATCTTTTATCTCCAGTTTCCTGACCCAGCCGAAATATGATGTGGTGGAAGACGATATCGAAGTCACAATTACCGAGACAGAAGTCGAGGAGCAACCACCAGCACTTGCTTCGACAGCCGCCCACTCCTCGAACCTGCCAACAAGGGATAAGCCAACAGGATTCGAGGAGGAAATCGAGATAGACGAAACAATTGTGCTGGAGACAAAGCAGCCTAGTCCATGGCGGACGCTCTTGACTGGGCTCCCGGATCCAGTCTCTACACTTCTTTCGCTGGCAACATTCTTAATTAATGCTGCCTTGGTGTTAGCTGTTACGGACTTGCTGTACCGAGCAAAGGTTTACCACCCAGAGCATAATTTGTCCTTTGCACGGATGGGCTATGTTTCTCCTACGGAGGCCAATCTCTTGATCCGGGAGCCGAATGCTTCAGAGCTGCCCATCTTCGTCTCATACCGACTTGCTGGCGAATCCACACCTTATGAAGATCCCGTCTGGCAGACAGCAGGCACTATCCATACATTGAGCAATGTCACGGATTACACTGGAGTAGTCTCCTTCCCACTTCCCAGCCAGGCCCACAAATCGTACCAATGGACCACGTCAAATAACCATACTGGATTCTTCACTGTTCCGCCCAAGCCTGGACAAGTGTCTGAACGTGGAGATTTCACTTTCTTGACGTCTAGCTGCATCAAGCCTCGGTTCCCTTACAGTCCATTTGACCATGCACTGTCAATCCCGGGCTTTAAGCACATGGAAAAGGTGATTAAGTCGATTCCAGGGGGTGCTCAGTTCATGTTGTTCCTGGGTGATTTCATCTATATCGATGTGCCGAAGCGATTTGGAACATCTGTAGAAGACTACAGAAGAGAGTACCGACAAGTCTATGGCTCTCCTGACTGGCCATCTGTTGGCCAGAATCTGAGCTGGATCCATGTCTTGGACGACCACGAAATAGCAAATGACTGGGATGGAAACACCACAGGTGTCTACAATGCAGCAGCTGATCCATGGCACCATTATCAAACAGCCGTCAATCCACCTCGAGCCCGCGCAGCTGGTGGTTACGGCCTTCCTAGGAGAGCAGCAACATATTTCGAATTTACGCAAGGTCCAGCTTCTTTCTTCATGATGGACACACGAAAATACCGCGACTCCTCTAGCGAACTATCTGTCAACAGTACCGAGAAATCGATGCTAGGCGCCGAACAATTAGCGGATCTTCTCACTTTCCTCAGGAAACCTGAGCCTAAGGGCGTCAAGTGGAAGATCGTCGCCTCTAGCATCCCATTCACCAAGAACTGGAAAGTTAACAGCCTCGATACTTGGGCTGGATACCTCAGTGAGCGACAGACCATTCTGGAAGCTATGTGGGATGTGGGCCTTCGTGGTGGTGTCGGAGTTGTGGTTCTTTCGGGTGATAGACATGAATTTGCAGCTACGGCGTTTCCACCACCAGCTGATGGGAAATGGCCTGTTAGTGCTACAGTCAACGAGTTCTCGACGAGTCCGTTGAGTCAGTTTTACCTGCCGGTAAGGACATACAAGCAGACTGATAACGAGGATGTCATGGTCAAGTGAGTTGATTATTTCCAGACCTAAGATGGCCAACTTTATACTTACGACGTGCAGATACATTCCGGATGGCAACTCAAAGCTCGGATCCGTTACAATTGAGAACACAAGTAGCGATCAAAGTATCCTGAAATTCCGGTTGTACGTTGATGGCGTGGAGACTTGGTCCTCCGTTCTTCTCTCGCCACCGACTATTTCAGGGAATCGTTGGACAAAAGATGCGCTTTGGGGATAGATAATTGGGTATATAGGGATAGTGGAAGGAAGGGGCGTTGGAATCTGGAATCTGGTTGGAATTGGATGGTCTTCAGGGGTTTCAAGATCAAATCTGGAGGGAATTATACAAGGATTATGTACAGCACTGTGTATGCTAATTGAAATTGATGAATTTATCTGCCAGCCCTTTCTTTATATTATAGTTGATGCATTGCTTTCCTTAACTCTCCTGCGCCAGAGGCTCTCGTGGCCGAATCTTTACATGCTTGGCAATCCTTACTTGCTTGCCGATTGTCAACTGTTATTTACTGAGTATGGTTATCTGATGTTTGCTCGATGCTGTCGTTTGCGTCAGAGTTTGACCCGATGAACCTCCCTTGAATAAGATCAGTGATCGTCATCTTTGTAGTTGTCGCAAGGTCTTGAAGAAAACCGCGCTTCTCTTGCATGAGAAGCGCAAATTAAGTCTCCCTGTCTGCAAAAGCTTTGTCTACCCAACTTAAAGTAGCGACTATGGTCCAGCTTAATTGTCTCGTATCTAGACATGGTGTGATGGAGAGGAAAGAGTCTAGAGCTTTGACAAGCAGTCAACCATACGTATTACGCGGTATATTACCTTGACATTTCTTTGACGTGTGTTGCATTTTGGGAATTTTCCCTTGAGGCACTGAACTGCTCAGATCACTTACTTTTTGAGGTTTTATCAGCTCGAATTCACTCTTTGATTCTGCATGTCGTGATGAGTACTTTGACGTGCTAGCGTGGTTCTCGAAGCGAGATGGGGTGGTTAGGTATATCTCAAGGCCAGAGTCTTCCTCGAAGCTCATCTTCCGCGCCACAACAGCAGCTCGAAGACCTCTCCCACCACGGATTCCATGGCTTGAAGCCATCGATCACTAGTTGAGCACTCTACCAGCACCTCCGTCGCACAGACATATCTATTCGATCTTCTCTGAGTCTGGAGGACAAGGACTAGTGAAAAAGGAGGATATTGAATCTGGTCTTTGATCACCAGGAAGTTGGTGACAGCCAGCACGCACAAGGTAGTTGTCCATTCAGAAACGAGCTAAAAACCTTCAAGAAAATGTCTATAAGTATTTGCTGACTTGAATTCCCCCCAGAACCATCTCCCGTTCTGCCATCTCAATCCCTCGACTACTCTGCCAATTTCTTTTAAATTTTGGATAACAAGATCTACAACAAACCTTCTCAGACCGTTCTTTCCGGTCCTCTCAAAGATCTGGCGCATTGTGTTGATATGCTAATCTTTTAAGGACAGACTTGACTCTCTCCTTGAAATCACGATATCAAGTACAACACCTACGAACGACGAATTCGTCAGACCAAACCTTCAGACACTTCCTTGAAAGACTTCAACCTCACCCTAAATTCTAGGCTTGGATCGCAGCAGGCTTGCTATTGTGCCCCTTAACAATACCGAGGCAACACAATAGAAGACCTCAACATGGGTAAGAAACACAAGAGAGGCTCTCAGAGCTTCGGCGCCGATCTCCACCGTGTCACTTCGAATACTTCTTCAACCAATCTCTCGCCAAAGACTCCAGCTGCACGCCACAAAGCCGGTTCTGGGTCATTCCGCTCCGTTGCTAGCTCCGGTCAGCCAAGTCCTGAAAAGGAGCTGAGCAAAGGCATTGAAAATTTCAACATCAACAAAACCTTGCAAGGTGTGCAGCTTCCTGATCTTCCCTTCAGATCTTTCAAGAACGGAACTTTGATCACCAACAACGGTGAGCCAACTGTTCTTCCAGCGACGACTCCCCTCTCAGCTGCCACGACGATCTCCAGTCTTTCTGCTGCGTCTCCATCGTTCGTGCCTGTCACACCCTCTCCAAGACAGCTGGGCAAGCCAATTTACACTCCAAGACCCATTGGCCTCCCAACCCCACCAGCTCCTGGCTTCCAAAAGCTCCAAAATCTATTGCAAGATATGCGATCTTCCCCAACTCATGGATACGGTGGCTATGCTGCAGGATCTAATGACGGATACTATACAGGCAACAATGACGGTTACAGTGGTTACTCTGGTGTTTATGGATATGCCCAACAGAAGCATGGTCCAACTCAATCCGCAGGTGCTATCGGACGTTACCCAACACCGCCAGGACCCATTGGCGGCAGGAGCAGAATTCATACCCCGAGCCCTGGCCCATCCTCCGTCCACTCATACGAATCTGCTCCCCGTGGCCCTCGCAACCCAGGTACCTTCGTCGTTCAGCCTGCACACGAGGTTCAAACTTTCAGTCAACGACCGACTCGAGAGTTTCTGGCTCGGAAGGACCGAGGTAAGAAGGATATTCTCGTCACGGCTGATGGCATCACTCGCAACCATGTGCGCATTATCGAGCGTCAACTCCCTAACGGCATTCCGTATCAATCTTACCGTGAAGACTTCGAACCTCCCAAGTACAATTTCGTCGAGGATTTCAAGGCAATGACTGTAGAAGAGAAAAAGATCTTTCTTGCAAAGAACCTCATTGACGTTCTCGTTCAGATAAAGTCTGTAGAGGAGCAGAATGAGTTGGCTGCCACCGAACTTGGGGGTAAGACTGGAGAGGCTAAGGCAAAGAAAGGCAAGGGCAAAAATAAGTCTAAGGTCAAGGAAGCAAAAGATATTAAGGAGACCATGGAGGTCAAAGACCTCAGTGTTGAAAATGATGCCAAGGATGCTTCTGAGGACGCACTCGCATCTATCCTTGTGGCCAAGCGTGAAGGTAGGCTATGGAAAGATCTATGTCTAACGAAACAAGCTAACACGCAACAGTCACTTCGCTCGATGTCCTCAAATCCCTTGGTCCTGAGCTTGCTTCTTATGCTAAGCGCATGACCGTTACTCTCGCGTTTCCTCCCTCCAATAATCCAGCCAATCTGGTACCATTGTCTGGCGCAGGACCTGTCGCTCAACTGAGCATCACACCACCCAGAGGACCCGCCCAGACTTCTTCCAACTTCGTCTTCCTCAAGAAGCTGGTCGACTACATCCACACCTTCAAGAGCCTCTCCAACCTCAGCATCATTCTTCGTGTCCCCGCCAGCCAGCGTATGCCCTTCACGATGCCTCAATTGCACCATGTCCTCCCGTTCTACGATCTCGGCTTCACAGACTGGGATATTAAGTACCTGCCAGAAAACTTGAGTGTTCCCGCTAAGGTTCAGGGCTGGGCAGTAGGACAACTGGATCATGAGCGTAACAAGATCATCGCAGAGCGCTTGCGAAAGGTTGAGGAGGCTGTCTTTGTTCGTGGTAGTGTCATGCCAGGCATCAGCAATGAAAATCTGGATGCGGCTGCAGCAGACTTCAACAGCGCTGGGGCTACGGTTGCGGTTTCTTCTGGTGCTCGGGGATCTCGATCTTCTTGCGCTTCTCGTGCTTCTCGATAGCACGGAAGGGAAGATGTTTGCTCATTCACATGCCCTCATTCTCTGAGGAATTGTGTCCATCTGCTTTTGCGGTTGATGAACGGCAATGTGTTGGGTCATATTGCCGCGGCATGCTATCTATCCCCGGGGTCTTGCATGCACTCTCGCATTGCGATCTTCCACCGACATTCTACGTTACATTATTATTTTCTTCAATTTGCCATAGCGATGCTTTCCGTGACCCTGCAACGAGGAGCGTGAGATAGCCCAGCATTGTGTTGCATTTCCTGGCGTTCGTTCTTCATTTGAGCTTGATTGATTCGCACTTTCAACATTAGCGATGAGCATACCGACATGGAGGAAGTATTTTCCCTGTCTCTTCGACGAGAGATGGTAGAGAGGTTAGTTAAAAAGGGGTGAAAAGATTTGAAGTGACAAAATTGGAGGGGGATGGATAAATGGATTCGCGATGATAGGATAGATAGAAAGTGCAAATGGAAAGATCATTTCCAAATCTCTTCTAATTTTCTGAGCATTTGTGGGCTTCTGAGCAACTAATTCACGCCATTAGTGACACGTCTGCAGAGATTATTCAGTTTGTTTAGTGGTGATCGGGAGAACCTTTCACATGTCTGACAGAAAATTGCCTACAAATCAATCACTGCTGTGTCCACTTCTGTGTTCTCGACACAAGACAAATTGATGCAGCATGCTATTTATAAACACCGCCAGGTATCCGCGTGCCACACATCGTCAGCCTCATTTCTATTTGCGTCACGGAACCCGCTTCGGTGTTGGCTGGCATTCGCATGACGTATGTAAGCAAGGCATCAGCAATCCGCCACTGCATGCCATAGATTTGATGTGACAGGATATCTGCAACTGGTCACAAATCAGCTCTATTCCCCACGTCCATCGTCGCATTTCTAGTTGACAAGCACTCGTGTCTGTGCTGTCTCGAGGATGCATTTTCCTAGCCAAAATACGAGATGAAAATCCTCCTCGTCTTCAGCGAAGACAAACTCGATGATCAGCAGCAAGAACCTACACTGAGTCCCTTCTCCATATCAACGCAACTTCACATAGCAGCATCATTAAACAGCACCTCAGAAGTTCGCAAGCTTTTTCAAAACCATAACTTCACTTCGTGCGACTTGGGATCCGCTCTCGTCGATGCCTCCCGCAGCGGCAACAAAGAAATAGTGAAAGTACTACTGGATACGGGAGCTGATGTAAATTGGACTGGACGTGATGAAGACTCGGCACTGATGGCTGCTTGTAGGGGTGGGCAGAGGGAAGTGGCGAGGTTATTGCTGGAAAGGGGCGCGACAGTCGAGTTGGTGCATCTTTACGGAAAGGTTTTGAGGGAGGTCTTGGACGAAATTGTTATTTGCGAAAGGAGTCCAAATGGTCTCTGAGATTTTCCAACGAGAACTGAATGTCGAAAGGTATTGAAATGACGCTTGTGTATGCCCGGAAGCGTCAGCGAAGCTGGCGACGCTACCAGTGCTGGTGTCAATAGATGCGCAATACTTGATGCACTGTTTTCAAAACTCCATGAGTCGAAAGCATGAACAGATCATTTCACAGTAGCACTGAAGATCTATACAGACGAACATTGCCCGAGCAGGAACCTCGAGACATCTCGGACGTACTGAAAATCTAAACATTGATACTCCTCCATCCCGAAATGGACGACTGGAATTTTTTACTTGGCTCTGTATTGGCGATTTTTACTCTATAATTCAAACGAGCTGCAATTAAAATGTCGCTTGGCATTGCAGTGAGCTTGTGCGGTCGAATTTGATCATTACTTTTAAATTCTTTGGGTGGAGTGAACGTGCTAAACTTGCTCCCTAACCTCCCTTATCATTGACACAGTTCGCTTGCAAGCTACAATACATAATATACGTGGGGTCTCAACAACTGTCTCGCAGAGTGCCTATACCACTGCGGCACCACTTGGAAACCTTTTGACGAGGTGGAAGTGAGAGGGCTCTTTGGCGACGGGCCGGCCACATTATTGAGGAGAGCTCGTATGTTGTCGAAGTACTTGAAAGCTCTAACAGCACCAGCCCAATTGACCGATCAGATCGCCTGATACTAATTATTATTCATCTGAAATAGAATATAACAGGTGGTGAAGGCACACTAACTGATTGTTTGACCAACTTTGTATTTCGACAAAGTTTGATCCGCCAGACTTCGTTTGTCAGAAGCTCGAAGCATCCAACCACAAAAGGAAAGCCATATACCCTAAACAAGAAAGGCCAAGAAAAGAGAGCATGGCAGTGTAGAAATAGAGTTCTACTGGATTTCTAGCTGAGCTTCACTTTCTGACATTGGCCGTGCTTGGTGTCATGGCATCTTTGAAGTCGCGGGTCCCCGACACTGATTTCCCGTATCCTGGATGAATGTGCCTTTAGCACGGACGATCCAGCTTTTTATACGCTGTTAAGAGTTTCTCGAGCAGATGCCACCCGTTTGACTTCCACACTGTGCGCTCAAACTTGGCCTATCTTTCTTTCAAAGATCCAAAATTCCACGGAGTCGCTTCCCTGGTAAGCCCTTCATGCCTCATTCCTGGTGTTCAGCCCTTCCATCCCATCACCTACGGCAGGGAGAAACAAGTGTCGTGAAGCCCCTCTCTGACACAGCGTCTCCCCTCATCGGTAATATGTACTCTATAGCACTAGTACCAAGAATAATGGCTTGTCAGGCTCATCCACTTCAATCCAGACCGCCGAGAGTTTACAGTTTTTTGAAACTCAAAGTGGTGTGTCCTTCCACTTGTATATGCTCGAGATCTTGGCCCCAAGGCATAGATCCCACGTGTCTGGTTTGCTCCCACTTTACAACTAGGCAGTATTTGGTTGGCGCAAGGATCTTTCGCGATCTCTTGCTGTTTTGTGAAGGGATGCAGCTTGGCAAGTGTTGAAATAAGAGTAAGAGCCGGTTCCATTACTCAGGTCGAGTTAAAGTTTCGTCTGAAAGCAAGGCTTAGTTGGACGGAGTCCGGCAGTGTCAGAATCCTGTCAATGATTTGACAGGTGGGACTGAGCCATGGAGAGCTTGGCAGGAGTGAACGGACAAGTTTTGACTAAGCGGCTGCCGCATTCGCGAATACCGCCAAGCGTTTTTGCATGAATAAGGATCCCAAGACTCCGTTTGCAAGCCTCAAGGTTAGAGTTAGAGTTAAAGATGAGATTCTTCGAACGTTACTGGCAAGAGAGAAAATTCAGATGAACATTCCTCGTCATTTGTTCGTGTTCCTCTGGCTCGGCATCGGGCTTCGACCCATTCTGCGCCGTCTGTTTATTCGGCCATGTCATCTCGCTTCACGGCACCTCTTGATATTTTGATATGCCGAGATAGTAGGTGGACTTTCCCCACGCAATTATGACAGGAATGTTAGGAAGATATGCAAATTCGATTCTTCATTAGATATGAACGCGCTGTCAGCGTACCATCCAGGACGTACACTAGGCAACTTCTGTCAAAATGCCTTGCCAAGCTTCCCAAGACAGATGAACCTGCTCAGACCCCTTTTCAAGCTGACCCAAGAAAGTGAAATAAACACTCTCCGACTTTCAACCAGGCTTCCAAGAGCTGGGATCCTTCATCCTTCCATTTCACCGTAGGAAAATGAGCCGGAATTGTAGATATAAGTATCTTTGAGAACCTCACAAGGTTGCATTATGCCATCACAGCTCGACACATTCGTTCACCTATCGTAATCATACCCCAGACACTCTTTACCCTTTTGGATACCCTTAGCAATAATGCTCCAAGCTTTTGTTATACTGGCGGCTGTGACTTCGGTCCTTGCCTGCCCCCAACACGATTATAATACTCGCGCCACAGATGGTCTGGTGAAGCGTGCAGATGCCCCCAGTGGCTGGACATATGCAGCTTCCAATACTTGGGGAGTGGCTGGTGAGAGTGAGTATCTCAATCAGATACTTGTACACGATGATCACTGACTAGACTAGATGATACTATCTGCCTCACTGGTACAACTCAATCTCCCATTAATCTTCCCTCTAGCTCCTTTTCTAGGAACCATGTTCCGACTTTCAAATACACAGCTCCTGTTTCTGGTGCGCTTTTCAATTGGGGATTCGGCCCAGGTTTCTCATTAAACAGAACCAATGGTGTCGACTATTCTGCCAACCCTTCTTTCAAGTTCGATGACGATACAGTCTATCTCCTCTCTTGGGTAACTCAATTCCTTACCCATACCCGAGGCAGTTCGTTCTGACTAGCTTTCACAGCATACCCACATTCCTTCTGAGCATCTTGTCAACAATGCACGAACTCGTGCCGAGCTTCATCTTGTTCACGGCGATGCTACTGGTACCCCAAGAGGAGTCGTTGGTCTCCGGATCAATCCCAGTCATAGGTCCTCTCCCTTCTTCGAACAGTTCATCTCCGAGGCACCGCATCACGATTCCAGCGATCGTAAACAAGTCGATGAGATCGACATGTCACTCGCATTGAAAGAGGTCGGCAATCTGAAGAACTTCTGGACATACAAGGGTAGCTTGACAACCCCACCTTGCAGCGAGGGGTTGAGATGGTGGGTTGCTGGCAAGGTGTTGGAGGTTAGCGATGCGCAGATGCAGGCCTTGCTAGGCGTCAGTACATACAGTGCGAGAGTGGAACAGATGGTATGGAACCATGCTATCGGAGTGTAAGAGCTTGGAACAGTAAAGTGGCGTGTTGGGGTGAAGGAGTCGAGGACTCGACGTGAAGTGGGTAGGATTAAGAAGACGCGAAGGTGGTTTGTTTCTATTTGTACATACTTTTCACTAGTAGAGCTACGTTTGATATACAGCACACTCTTGGTTTATTTTGCGTGAGACCTTATGCATATTACCGGGCCGGGCCGGCACAGGGTGTAGAAAGAGGAAGTCGAGGACCAGACATAAAGAACTAGTCACGTTTTACTTGCGCAGAAAAAGTTGAAAAGAGCATTCTAACCCTAGAGAAGTCGTTTCCAATTCATCTCAGCAGGCTATGCACTTGAAATGGACCGGAGTATTTCACTCTCCTCTCGCGGCTTCGCGTAACACAAACAAGCACCACCCTATAGAATCGTAAGTAGAAGGAGAGGACTCCCTCACATCTTTGCTAGAATGGAAATCAAGAGTACAATGGTACAATCGATCAGATTTTGCCAAATGGACGGTGGTGATCCATAAGGTCTGTAAAACCCAACGACAGTCCACAAGCTGTGGTCTTCTCCGCCTTCGTCTCGACACCCAAGGAAAGCCATCCTAAGAATCCCACAAAGCCTTGAATTTACTCCCCTCGTCAGCGAGCAACACATCCGGCTCTCCGTACTCCATAATTCTCCCATTCCCAAACACCACAATTCTATCATAATGCCTGATAGTTTGCAATCGATGCGCCACAGTGATAATAGTGCACTCCTTGAAATGCTCAGAAATAATCATTTGCACAAGCTGATCAGTCTGTAGATCGACACTTGCTGTCGGTTCGTCAATGACGAGAACTTTGGAGGATCGAAGCATAGCTCTCGCTAGGCAAAAGAGCTGGCGCTGCCCATGAGAGAGCAGATCTTCTGGCTCCATGGATACATCCAAGCCACCAGCTTCCGTTACGATTGTCCACAGGCCAACTTTCTGTATCGCAAGTTCGACGGCTGCATCGCTAGCTGCGTCCAGAGGGTCTAGATTCTGTCTGATAGTCCCTTTAAGAAAGATGGGATCTTGAGGTATGACGGATAATTGTTCGCGAAGTTTCTGTCGTGGAATTTTGGAAATGTCCACAGCGTCGATTCTGATGGTGCCGCTCTGGATATTCAACATGTGAAAAATTAGCGCGACAAAAGAGGATTTTCCAGAGCCTGAAGGGCCACAGATTCCTACTTTCTGACCAGCAGGAATGGAGATGCTGATTTGCTTAAGTGCTGGGTCAAGATCTCGCGAGTACGTGGCAGAAACATTTGAAACCTCAATCCTCCCCTGTGAGGGCCATTCTGAAGAGACCTCTTGGCTTTCTTCGGGAAGATTCTCCGAGTGAGTACTCTTGACGAATGTCTAGAACACGAAATCAGCTTCATGTGTAGGAAGTCGCATGGATATGACACACGATACGCAAAACAAAGTATAATAGAAAAGAGAATACCTGAATCCGAGAAACCGCTCCGACTGAGGTTTCAATCATGGTCCAGTGCTGAACAACAACAGCCAAGATCATGCTGAAAGACATGATGTTAATCAGCGCAACTCCAACGAAACCTGTGTCCATGTTGTGTCGAAATTTGACGATCAACCCAACCAAGAGAACGGCGAGCATTGCAACCATCAAATCAACAACAAGCGACAGCCATCTTTGAATACAGTACAAAAGATAAAAGGGTCTCTGGGAAGCATCCAGTAGAAGCATATTTCGTTGCTCCATCTCCTTTTCCCACCCGAAAGCGCGAATTGTGACAAGGCCACTCAGAGTCTCCAGGAAGTTGCTGTAGAGTGGTGCCTTCGCCTCGAGGTCCATCAATCGGAGTTGGCGTGAGGTACGCAAGTAAAATTTCTGTATGAAGTAGACGACAATCATAACGAATGGGAGGGCAGCGGCAAAGTACGACGTCGAGACAGATATCAGAATCGCTTGTATGATTGCGGTAACGAGGTTGTTCGTCAAGACCAGGGCTGCGAGCGGGAGTTCGGAGTCTATTACCGACAAGTCTTGACTGAACCTGGTCATAGAATTAATAAACATCACCCTCGGCTTTGCTGCAAGTTTTGGTGGGTCATTTACCTGTTGACAATTTGTCCAACATCAGTAGATGTAAAGAATGATAGAGGTGCATTTTGCACAGTCTCCAGAAGCTGGCCATGGAAGAAAACTGCCGAGTTAGGGATCATGACGATAAAAAGAAGCAAAGCCTGAGAACGCAGATGTCAGCTGTGACGACTCACTAATACCCTACTGTTAGAAAGGGAAAAACAAGCACGAACCAAACAGATAATCGTTGACATGGCCAGGACTTCCACACCAAGAAGTATACCCAGATAGAGACCGTTCACCGAGTTACCGTGTGCAGCAACGGCGCTAGTCCAGAATTTGATCCAAACATCTATTTTACTTAGCATATTACGATCACCCTGGATGGAACCTTTATTTACCTGGAAAACGGTCAAAGGAGGCGTTGCAGACAGTCATTCCTGCAAGGATCCAAATATTCTTCCACCCGGCACTGAGAAAGTAAAATCTATAGACAGACCAGTTTCCGACTGGGCGATTCAGATCAGCTGCAGCATTTTGCCGCGCGACGTCGTCAGTTGGTGGTTTTGGAGGAGCTGGCACTTCCGCAACTCCATTTTCGGATTCCACAGTGTGTCGTGCCGCGAGACTCGCCACATATCCATGACTTTTCATGACTTGTTGAAAAGTACCTTGCTCAGTAATAGATCCAGAACTGCTGAGTGAGATTATGTGATCGGCATATGATAGTCGATGAGCTGCATGGGTTACAAGAATGACTGTTGTACCTAGCTGTCGAAGGAGGCCGGTTTTGCCAAGAAGGCGGGAAAATATTCGATCTTCACTCGTAGCATCCAGACCACTGAACACGTCGTCTAATATCAGGATGCGCTTTCGAGAGTAGACGGCTCGAGAAAATGCCTAGATATGCTCTTAGTAAAATTGCATACATAGACTTCACGAAACTCACCACTCGCAGCCTCTGACCTCCGGCTACCATGTAATTTAGCAAGCATGTTCTTAACTGTTGACATATATAGAGAGAGGGAACTTACAAAGGGCAGCGCCTCCAGTGCCGACAGGGGTACTGTCACCCTCGGAGAGCGAATCGATATCTGTATCCAACGCACAGGCATGCAAAACCTTTGAGTACCACTCAGGTTCAAAAGCAGTGACGCCAATGATGTTGTTTCGAATGGTGTCATTCTGTATCCATGGATTCTGGCCAACAAACGAGGCATGGAGTTGGTTGATATAGACATTGCCCTTAGAGGATGGTGTTTCTCCCAGCAGACCCCGAAGTAGACTTGACTTTCCAGAACCGACTGGACCCACGATCATGGTCAACTGTGCTAGCTGTACATCAAACGTTACGTCGTTTATGACAGTATCATCTCCTTCTATATCAGACCAAGCAAGCGTCAAGTTCTTAACGTTGATGGCAGCGGGTAATGTGTTCGTGTCTTTCACTGGTGTGATTTCATTCAGCTCAATGTCGGAGCTGATTGTAAGATCTCCAGTAGTCGGTGAAGGCTTGGCTGCACTTTTTACCGGACCCTCAGAGTCTGGAAGCTGCCGAAATTTAGTGCCTGAGAGTAGCATTCGATGATCCTTCTTGGTTGGCGAGGAAAGAAAAGTTTCGATCCTGTCAAAACAGCTGATCGCCGCAATTAACGGCGGAGTGGAGAAGACGAAGGCTCGGATTGGCGCGACAAGTAATGCGATCAGTGACAGAGCCGTGTAAGCTGAAGTAACATCCAATGTTTGTCCATTAATAGTAGCCACAATAACATATATTGCGAAAGCTGCTCCAGGTGCCAGAATATCAGACATGTTTCCGAAGGTGATCATGGCAACCATCAATTTTCTCATCTTGAGTGATTCGGTCACTTCATCGAGCCTGAGTTGCGAGACTATACTGGAAAGTTTGGGGCTGAGACCAAGCATCTTGACTCCTTTGATCGAGTCTAGCATCTTCGCAGTAGTATCGATTCGGGTTTGAATGCGTTTGATCCATGTCATTTGGGCTTTACCCATGCGGCCCGAAATCAAGAATGGACCAGAGATTGCCAGACCAGTGATCAGGAGAGGTCCTAGAAGGGAGATTCCAATTTCTCGTGAAAGTAACCAGATTGCCAATGCGATCTCGATCGGACTGGACCACATATTATGGATGGAGATAAGTGGCTCGCAGATTCGTTCAACATCCGAGCTCATGAGAGTGACAGCAGCAGATTCGTCCAGGCTGATGATGGATAGCTCCAAAGTCTGTGCATACACAGCATTGACAAGTGAGCCACGGACCATCGTAGCCATGCGATTCGCCTTATGCTGGTATGCGCCACCAGTCAAGGCCAAGCCAAAATACACCAACCCGACAGCCGCTGTCAAACCCCAGCCGCGATTGTCCGCTGACTTGGAATTCGGCTCCCCAACAAGCTCAATGATTCTGCGAATGAGAAGTGGCTGCATAAATCTCAAGAAGGTGAAAACAAGCCGAGGCGGTACTGAAGCTGCGAGTGGTTTCAACATGGTACGCAGCATCACCCACACCAAGGTGTGCTTTTCAGGGTAACTGCTTCCTGTAATTGTATAAGCATATCAATATCCAGTGGGAGACTTCATGAGACTCACGATTCTCCCAATGCCGGCTGAACTTAGTCTCAAGGGACCTTGAAAGCAGATCCTCATCCGCAGAAAAGAGATCACTGTCATTAACAACATTGCTGAAACCCAATCGGAAAAGAGGATTCAACCACCAGAAGAAGCCTCGCGAGTAGAGTCCACTAGTAGCTTCAGGCGACGGGCTGGTATATGGGGTGAAAAGCAGTCCTCTTTTCTCGATTGCTTCCGAAACCAGAAGCGAGAGCTTGACCGCCAGAATAGCAGAAGCAACGCCATTCCCGACCGGGTTGTCTCCACGAAGCCATCTAGTGCGAACTTGCGCGGCATCGAAGGGAAGCGTTATGAGGAGATAGGCATTGATGATGGAGCTTGGCCGAATGTTCTTGGTGTGTTCAATGTTGGACAGGAGACATAGACCCAGTGACGTGAAGAGCGCAAGTAGAGCAGCTGCAAGTGATGCACGGGTCCGACGCGAGGATTGAGAGACTTCTACGACATTGACAATCTGGAGAATACTGAATATTGCGAGGATGGTCTGATTGCAATTAATAAATTTTCGCGGTTTGGTCAATGGCAGGGTCACTCACAATTTTGGTTGTCTGAAGGTACGAGCCAGTGACTTTCCGAGGGGACTTCCACAGACGGAAAATTCTTGGAGGAATAAGTAGTAGCAATAAAGCTGAAGGGCCAATTGATAGAATGGTCTCTTCGAAAAACAGTGTAAAGTCGAATGTCTCTTTACCCGGAATTTGCAGAAACGGACCGAAGTTGTTATCGAGCGTCGTTGAATTAACGGCTCTTGGCTGAAGAAGCGACAGGCCCGCGTGTCTGTTCATGGTGTGCTATCAAAACGCTGAGAGAATATACGATCCATTAACTGTCGTGGAGTTTAGTTGAATTCTAAAAACTATATGCTTAAGGGAGCCTGGGCTGCCAAGAAAAGAAAAGAGGCTAGACGCAATGATTCGTACCTAGAACTTGATGTGCCTCACGGAGTTCGGGCCGCCCGCAGATGTCAACATCCATTAACGGCAACGCCACAATTACAGAAATATCGTCATCTTAGCTAAGGCCAGAATGTAGCCGATCTCCAGGCAGAGAGATCAATTGCCTTTCTCATCACAGACCTTTAGATTCATGCAACAATGAGTTACGCGTCAATTTGTTGAAGGCATTCATCTGTGCACAGGGAACCGCTTTGCGTTGGGATCGTCCAATAGAACCTTCGCTCTGGTATTGGCTTTGTATGAATTCAACGCCAGCCTGCTATTCTACAAACGCCCGTCAGCATACAAGGCTCCTAATCATCATCTTCTTCGACCCTCGCTCTCTTGGCTGCCCGGTCCTCGTCTTCCTGCAGACCATACTGTCGCTTCCCGGAGCTCTCTCCAACCTTGCTCAAGAAATCATCAACATTAAACACGTCTCCCGTGTCTTTCTCGAACTGCACCGGGCCTTCTCTCGCCTGCGCCAAACCATTAGCACCATTTCTACGTCCAAAATCATGGTTAGAACTCACCTCAACATCCGCAGAACCCTTAAAGGTGCCTTTGCCAAGCGCCTCGCCAAATCGATTGCTTCTTTGAATCTTGCCCATCTCTGCTTCCGCAGCATCATCATCGTCATCCTCCATATTCTGGCGGGGCCGGTAGATACTGCTTATCGCATCTTGGGCGGCGAACAAGGGCTTGTCGTATGCCTGATCCTCGTTGAATCCAGTATCGAATCCACTCGTTCTATTGAACAGCCGTGAATCGAACATTCCTTCCGAGGATTGTGTAGGCTTAGCTAAGCCCAAGGCAACCTTTTCCGAAATATCTCGGTTCTGCTCTCGAGCCATCATTTGCACCCTCCTTTCAGCACCCATTCTAGATTGTCTCAATTTTCGCTCTTCCTCTCTCCGCTTTTCCGCACGCGCCTTCTCTCGTTCCCTAACCTCATCCTCGTCACTCTCAGAACGAGAAGATTCAGAATCGCTGTAACTGCCGGATCGTGACCTCGATGTCCTGGAGTTTCTTCTTCCCGCACCAACACCAGCCCTCTCTTCTCGCGCCTTTTGCGCTAGCATTCTGAGATGCTCCTCCTTCTGGGCCTTCTCCTTCTCAGCTAAGCGTTGTTGCATGAGCGCTCTCTGCTTAACCTCCTCTCTGGCGTGTCTATCGGCAGTGAAAAGTGCTTCGGCGAATTGAGCGAATTTGTCGTTAATTGTCACGTCCTGTAATCCTCTTCCATCTGCTGCTAATCTCTTATCCAGCGGAACTGTATAACCCTTTGGATTCTTCCAATTCGAAACAGGCGGCGGGATTTTCCACGCCTCTTGATCTTCTGCTGTAAGTTTTCGAGGTGGTGAATGCATGACCGGTGGTGGAGGACTGGGTGGACCTCTGGGAATCTTCTTGTGTTTGAATTTCGGCGGCTCCATAGGATCTTGCTGCCTTTCCACAATCTTCATAATACGGTCGTTCTTCCGTGTATTATCCCCCATCTGATTCGCAGGCGTGTACCGCACGAAAGTCGGATCCTTTCTTGACCCAACATTGACATTCTTTGGCTTCTGCGCCGCAACAGCTCCGGAAACCAGTTTTGCCAGGGCATCCTTCGTTCTCTGTGTCGACTCGGCAACTTCCTCTTCGCTCGGCCGATCCAGATTGATGTCACCAGCATCAGCACGCTGTCGAAGTGGTATCAGATCCTTGAATGACGCATGAACTATCCGCTTGTCGTTGTGTCCTTGGCGTGCGATAGCATCGTATTTGACCTTTCCCTCGGCATCGACTTGAAGGGCCAGTGCATTGCTCGTAGACCCGGATTTCCTGCCCATATCCAGAGGGTATTGCGCAACTGGAATTTCTGGGAAGGCTCCTCCATCTCCAAAGTCTTCTTGCCCACGCGGTCTCCATCCTGCTCGCTTTCCGTATGGTGGAGGGCCAGATCTCTGCCGTCCAATATTAGCACTTGCATTTTGCTGCTCAAAGGCACAGTNACTGACCTTTAGCACGATTTGGGTGTCATCGAGAGTTCCAGCTCCAACGATTCGAGTACCTCGTTGTTGCGCGTGTTGTGGAATGTCCTCCTCCTCGCCAGTATATTTAGGTGTTGGCAGCGCCCGCGAAAGAGAAGCCGCCATCGAGGCCATGTTGAAGGTCGAGGTGTTGTTTGAGGGCTGTGTGGATATTTGAAGAGGAGCCTCGTCGAGGTTCAAAAATCGCGGTTGACCTCAATTTGCCAAGCCGCTAAGCGTACGTGGCTTAGCTCCTCATTGGAACTTATTGATGGCATCAAGCAATATTGTAGTAAATGGAGCTGGTTTTCAGATAGTGATTGTGAAGAATTGACATTATAGAAGCAGTAGACGATTCGAGTTCATGGCTCACGTATAACTCCAATAAATGGTGGGAAAGAAGGGAAATTTGAAGGAATTCCCATGAGTTCATTCCTATCACCTCAGGCACCTCCGTGTAAAAGTACAAACCCACACTTTCCAGCGCCATTTGCCCAGTCGCTCCAGAATGCATGCCTTTTCCAAGCCCCAGTAGTTTACACGTAACCCTTTCTCGCTCCCTGCCAAACCGGTTAGTATGCTACTATCAGCAGACAGAGCACAGCCTGAGGTCCAACATACCTGAAAGAAGAAGCGGACAATGAACACCTGCAATCCAGCCATGCAAACCATCATCAAGCTCTCAATAACACTGAAGTTGAATATTCTCCTCTCGGTACTTCTGACTGTGCTAAAGTTGCGGTTCTCTCTGGTACGGAAGTACTTCTGGTTCCTTGTAATTGTCGAGAGTTGGCCTGAGAGCTTGAAGATGGACTCCTCGAGCGCAGATGTCTGTTCGGGCGATGTGCCTTGCTTCGCAGGTAGTGATGCGCGTTGTTCGTTCTCGACCTTATAGATTCAAGAGTCAGCAATTGTCCTCGACGAACTGCAACCCAACTCCCTGGTAGTACATACAGCGATTTCAAAGTCGACAAATTTCTCCGCAAATGTGCTCATCTGGTTGTTGAAGCAGAAGCTGTATTCTCCAGTCTCGGTCGCCGTAAAGACAAAATCACCCTGTCTCTCCTTCTGCCCATCCATGATTACGTTGTGGAATGGCCCTCGAACCTCGTAGTCTACATCGAATGATCCTCCTGCTTGAACCTATACATTCTCATTGATTAGCTAGTGTGAACGGAATCTGCGGAGTGAGGAAGGCGTACGGCGAAATAGAACGCAATCTTGGATCCCTTGTTTTCGATGTTGGAGAAGAAACACGCCTTTTCGTTCGCGCCGAGCTTGTATGTGAGGGCGGTCGCAGACACCAGAGGCGATAGGCAGGCTAGGAGCCCGGACGCAAGTATTGAGAACTTCATGGTGTTGTGTGGTGGTGAACAATTGCGGTTGATGCAGTGCTCCTGAGTTATCTAGACTATCTGGCCCGGACTAACTTTTGGAGGTCGCGATTTCTCAAAGGGGAAGTCGAAGCGAACGCGCCAGAAAGTCCGTGATTCCAGGGGATCGATAGGGGTGGGCCTCTTTGGCGAACCGATCAAAACAAAAACACCTTCGAACTTGATATTGAAGTGACTTGACCGTGGATGCCTTACTTATGGACCTTAAAATTTGCAGTCATCACCACGAGCATACTCCGCTGTAACTTTCAGTGTAGAATATCGCTCACCTACGTGCCACAGCTGTTCATTATTTTCGCGCTTCGCCTTAGGTGATTAGTTGTCCTATGCCTTGACTGGTTGTGGAGTGTTCTTACAACACTTGTTCTATTCTGAATGTAGGATCTGAAGAATTTATATGTCAAGTACGAAAATTCCCTAGTATAAATATCCAAAATGCAAGGTTATATTACGATCACGGAACAAAGACAACCAATTGTTTAAGATTGACAAGGATTATACCAGAATCCCACCGGCAGTGTACAACTACTAACGTTGTGAACTCAATCAATGGGTTCTAGTCCATAATAAGTCTCGGAGGTAACAGTCTCATTTAAACTGGCTGTGCTAACAGCTATGAGCGTCTGAAACGATAATACAAAAACAGGTCAAGTACTCAATGATCACTTTGACACCTTCAAGTTTGCACGATCTTTCCGGAAGTTCGGAATCAGATTTGGACACTAAACATATTCAGCCATTGAGTTAGTAATTTCATAGACATCCACAACTTTCATTGATTGCTGATATTTTATCATAAGGGTGACTGAAGACAAACTACAGAGCCGTGGGAACACGAGCACCCGCCAGTGAGCGAACATCCTCAGACAGAGTGTCGCGAATGGTCAGATGCGAAGTCTGGAATTGCATTCGTATCTGAAGAAGCTTCATATCTGTATCTGTCAAGATCCCAGAAATCCTGCCGTGCCCCTCGTCCATCAGCGGCAAATATAGTACCTCGAGGTCCCAGTCCTTTTTCATCCCGCGCTTGAGTACTGATAACGATGCCGCTGTGCAGCCTCTTCAATACGACTTCTCCTCCAATTCAATTCGGTCTGAAGTTGAGATGGTGACCACTCGTGAAAGACAAACCTGACTCGTTTCAGCTTCTCAAGATGAGACATTCCTTCTCTGAGAGTCGACAGCAAAACGTCCAGCCAGTCAAAGATATCGACTCTACATTTCCGTATCACAAGCTCTTCCAGGGTCTAGGGTAGATTATTCAAAGATGCAGCAAGTTGATCACGAGTGTAGAAAGGCCGCAGAGACTCCGCTTGGTAGGTTTGGTAATTGTGCTTCTTTTTGTCTCTTCCCATCAAGATGCAAGCCGTCGTTTCGAAGTATCGCAACTTGTAGAATCCACTGAGAGATCCAAATGGCTTAGTCTCATTAAAACACACATAGTTGTCCTCGCCTATAATAAACTTCTGTAAGCTATTCTGCCAACGCATAATGGTATTCCGGAACGCCGCGGCGCTGAAGTCGAAGTCACGAACATGATATCTATCCGTACATTCGTGTCGAAGGGAGTCCAGATCACGGAATTTGGAATGCGTGTATTCGAGCTTTGCAAGGTTGGGAAAGTAGCCAAGGAATTGATCAAGCTTTTTTTGTGGTGTATCGATGCTGATCAACGATACACTGGAGACATTAGCCATCGTGGCTAGAGCTTTTAGCGGCTCAATGTCTCTATTGGCGTAGCCGTGACCATAGTGACAGAAGCTATTCCGAGATTCACCAATGCCTACAAGTGTAAGATTGGTAATCGACTCAATTCCAAGGAAGGGCTGGAGTGCTAGGCTTAACGAGCCTCCTTCATCCCAGAATTCGAGGGTCACGCTCTTCAGCCAACTTAAGCAGCCGTGTGCGACCCCAGGAATCAGTCGCCAATCCTCCGATAGGCGAACGTATTTGAGGAGATAGTTCACAGTGTTGAAATCGGAAAATTCCATCAATTGCTCATTGTAAACTCGAAGGCTCATTTCTTCCAAGTTTGGCATCAGTAACAGAGGGAATGCTGTGCAAGGATCCCAGTTGATGGTCGTATGCATGTCATACACCCACCGCTCTTGCTCTTTGTCACCCAGTTCAGTGAGCTGGATTATCTCCTTAATGGGTGATCTGAACTGCTCCATTGTTCGCGTGAGCATAGGGATATCGTCAAGACCTTTTTGGCGAGCCTTTGTGGCATTCATACGGGGTGCCAATATTTTGATGTGCCGAGATATATGTGGCTTCGTTAAAATTGTTCTGATAAATACTGGTGTTGCCTCTGGTCGCGTCTGATGGAAGGCTGAATACAGACATGGCTCCAAAGCATCATGAACGCATCGACGCACTAACGATAGTGCGACAAGGTCTTTCTGCTTTTCGACGTGGCTGTAAATCTCCACCAAATCTCATCCGGTAATTCGAGCAGGGACATCTGAGCTGACGATAGTTATATCTAAGTCGTTGGCCAATGATCGGGAAGGTACGAAGGATTTCCGTGATTGTCGCTGAAACTCCGAGCCGCCTAAACCAAGCGCCGACAGTGCTGCATCAGCACTGGACTCCTGAACTCAGAGGAGCTCAGTCGTCAACAAAATTGGATGCACTGAGGACTCCATTGCGAGACGTCCAAAGACGGACATGATGGTAGATCAGCGGCTCCGTACCAAGTGGTGGTCAGGACACTTGGGAGGGGCAGGGTTTCGCCCACGTGATCTGTACTTTCTGGGATGCTTCCAAGGTTCCTCGGCAAAACCGAATGGCGATATTTCCTATTCGAATCACAATGAAGGTATTGAAAATCAAGAAAGGAGGAAACGACTTAGTTTGGCCGAGATGATATATGGACCTGGGAAGGAAGTGGTAGACGGGTCGCGTTCAACCGCACACAACCACCTAACGAGACCAATCCTATCCTTGGACACATCGGTACATGATTGAGCTCCGTCATATATATTGTGACTCTGCTACGAAACATCTAGGGTGCCTGACCGTCTCCTTGGTTGTAGATGTCTCCTGGAGGACCCCACCTCACTTCTCCCTGGGCACGGTTCGTAAACTTGATTCCCAAAATTCGCGCCCTCTCATGCCAATCTATTCTTCGGCTCCTCGAATCGTTTGGTATCAGAGGGGACGTCTCATGAAAAATGAAGGTGATTTCTCTCAACTTCTTCAGATGAAGCTCGTTCGAATCGAGTTCGTCCAGTAAGAAGTCCAGCCAGCTAGGAATTAAAGTATCAGCGTTTGTCTGGAACATTTAAAGAGGTCGATACAATGAGAAATCACCCGCACATCTAGCTTGACTGAGCGGGCACGGAATCTTTCTTGACTTACTCATAGATATCAACTCGGCAGTTCCGGACCGTTAGATGCTGTAAAGAACAAGGAAGATTGAGGACTGACTCTCGAAGCTCCTCTATCGTATAGTACTGATGCCATCTGGTCCATCCAAAGTAAGCCGGATCGGTCTTGTCGCGGCCCAACAAGATGCACTCCGTTGTGTCGAACAGTCGTAGCACTTCAAATCCGGCCAGCGACCCAAGGGGATTGAACGGCATCATGTTCAGCCAGTAATCACTAGCTACAACAACCAGCTCTTCCAGTATTTTATGTAAATGGTCAATGCCTCGTCCAAACTCTGCGGGGGAGAAATTGTTGTCATGCGCATCTGGGGGCCCATATCTGTCAGAGACCTCCTTGTGAAAGTACTCCAGATACTTGAGCTGAGAGCAATGAGATAAGAAGTCCTTCAATGTGTCTGCTTCGATATTGGAGCTCAGGAGCGAGAGGCTGGTAAGGTCTGCGATCAGTGGAATTTCGGCATCCTCATAGTACTCTTCATCAAAGTCCTCGCTACCTAGAATTGTGAAAGATTTGATGGATTCGAAGCCCGAAAAGACAGCAAGGCTGCCTATCAATGGTCCGCATTCTTTCCAATTCTCAATAGTGATACTTCGAAGAGTTTTATGCCACGCTAGGAAAGTCTTCGTCTGTTGTGAAGCTCCTGAGAACGCCTTAGTCAAGTAGCGGGGCGAGTCTCTGTCGCCATAATTTGACAATGATGACTCGTATACTCTTAGTTGTATTTGCTCTATATTTGGAAGCAACAGTAAGAGAAAGGCTGTACAGGCATCCCAATACGAACGATAGAAGTCTGTTAGCCATTCGTCCGCGTCGATTCCGATCCATGGGGCGTCTTGGACATGGCTGATCAGGCTGATCCGACTCATCATTTGCGCAATTTTCTGTTTGAAATTCGTGCGTGGAAGCATAGTGCTTACGGGTCTCAATTCGGTTGCCAAAGCGTACCGGGAGTTGATCGAATGTGCAGTGAAGCTCTTCACATACCGTACCACGTGTGGCTTTTTAAGAATTGTTCGGATGAAGGCCCCAGTTGCTTCTCGGCCAGTTTGGCGAAAAGACGAGTACAGCATCGGCTCGATTGCCTCATGAAGTCTTTTAGAAGCTAGAGAGACTTGCGCGCGATTCTCTACGTCGCCTATATTCTCCAGGACTCCGACCAGGAGTTCCTTGGGTAATTGGTCGAGAGGCATTTGAGGTTTTCAGGCTTGGCAATTGGGGCCACGTAATTGACTAAAGAACGCAGAGCGGGTAGTATCTAAAGCAATCGAATAGAGAAAAAAGGGTGAGGTCGCTGTCAGGATACACATGATGCTTTACGATCAAGCACACTTTTCTGAGGGTGACCAGAAGTCAGAAACGCGTGGTGTCTAAGCGAAATTATGACATAGAAACGTGACGACAATCAAGACTCGATTTCATTATAAATAGATCCCTGATGAAGCTGAGGCAAATTTCTCTAAAACATTAAGATATGTAATTTGGAAAGATCTTTGCTTGTCTTGATTCCGGAAACGACTCGATTTCAATAGCTCACTGATGACAACAGAGAATGCACACGTGACCCAAATTTATAACCTCAACATCTTATGGCTCTTCTCGGGCAAGTGTAGCTCATAAACGAATAGATACTCATCTCTGTGGAAACGGATGTGGCTCTGGGTCGCTACTTCCAGTGATTCTATAAAGCGTGGTCCGCCAAAACAGCTGATTCGTCAGCTCCCTCTGGTTTTGGCATGCAACTGCTGACTGTTTTGGATCTTCGTCCTTTGGGTCGTTCTATTGTCTACAAGTATTGGAAATAATAAGACTTTATTTTCTCCGGTTCTACAAGTACGCCACTTACGCAATACTGGTGACTGGTCCACCAGCCTGATGCCCGTGGGTGAGTCCTGGAGCCTTGCTCTCATGAATTCAACGTCATGTTGTCATGTAGATGTTCTGAGGAAGTGATGGTTGTGAGTCTTGGAAAAACCCAAGTATAAAGACTATGCGATTACGATACATTCTTTGTTGCAATGTACATGGCGGAAACTTGTACTCAAAAGGTCAACATTTAGCATCCACTCTCCTAAGCGAGCTAAATGTCAACATCGACACTTGGCACGAAGCCAGCCGCCGAATTCCACAAACAAAAACACCTGATCACAACCCTGAAGAACAATCCTCCTCAACTACCGGATTATACTTCTGACTCAAAGCCTCAGCTAACTCACTTGGCACCTTCCCATCGCTAGTCTTCACAATCAGTCTCTCCAAAGCACTCGGCGCCGCGCTTTCCAACCACCGACCAAAGAATCCTCTCAGACCATTTCTCTGAAGGTCATCTATAGAACTAAAATTTCTCCCAAACAAGCTCTCCATACTTCCCTGCAGTACCCTCAGCTTCGGAAACACATTCAGGTGTGCAAAGGCACAAGGGCTGAAAACCGTTTCCGGGATTCGATTACTATCAGGCAACACGAGTGCCTCCAACGTATTAGCCACGCATCCCAAGGACCGTAAAATTTCCATAGGTCTCAGAATTGTCTGCGGGGTCTTGAGGAAATGATTCGGAGGCAGCCAGGTCATGTAGTTTGGGTAGATATTCTCCTGCAGCCAGCTTAGCTTGAGGCGTTTCAGACTACCTTTCCCCACGCCGCCCACAAGGGTCCGAAGGTGGTCGTCTGCACCACCGATTGAAGTCCATCGGGCAACGAGTTTGAGTTCTTCGAGCTGGATAGCACCTGCATTCTTGAGTCGTTTGAATTGCTGCTCGATGGTAGCATTGGTCGCAGGCATCTGCTGCTGGGGTGGGATCCTCTGGATCCTCTCATCAAGAACGGTACGGAGGACCTTGATTCTGCCGATACGTAGGAATGGCTTGACGTTGTGGAAACACGACATATGTACTGGTGATCGAGCTCGAAAATAGTTCCAACCGGCGGCCGAATCAGGGAGAAGGTTTGACACTCGGAGTTTCCTCAATGGGAGTCTGTTTTTGGGAAAGTTGCTTCCTGGGCTTCCCGGCTTCGAGACTGCCACGTACGTATTTGCTACCTGCTGTAAAAATCGGGGGATATTCGTTATTGTTGTGTCCATAACATTCCCTCTGTCGACTGCCTCAAAGTATCGAGGCAGGTGTAGTTCTTGTATGTTCAGCATGTGGAAGATTCACAGCGTTGTGATTTTCTGCCAGCTTTGGAATACGTTGTAAGATAGACTACCATCACATGTTGAGTGCAACTCCGTCTTGATCTTGTGCTCTGCTGCTTTTCTCCATGGTGGACGCGCCTCCAGAGGGTCAGTATGAAATGGGTGATGATCATACCACTGCACATCGGAGTACAGACTACGGGTAGATATTGCTAACCATCGATGCGAAATTATGGTGCACAAGAGCAGATAGCTACTCGCCAGGTCCCTCAATCGAATATTCCGTAGAGAAGCGGGTTCGCAAACTCATAAATATCCCAGCACGTTCTTGTCAGAGCATTGAGCGTAGTCGTCTCTTTTTCTTCTTCCAGAATTTTCAAGACGATCAGTAGAACTTCCTTAGGCAGCTTTGTGAAATCGAGGAAGATATCTGCTTCCGAATAATTGTGGTTAGCTAGCTCCACGAAGTTAAAGATCTTGCCGCAAGGTCTTTTCGCAGCGATTGACGACATGCTGGTAGATTGGGACGTTTCGCGTGAATTTCGTCCGAAATGACGGAAATGCGAGGCCTCTTCGGTGCAGGTGGATGGCACGACATTGCTGCTATGTCTCTGATCACGGATCTCCAAGTCCAGATTTCGATTCGATTGAGGAGCAGAGAACTTGAAAGTCCTCGATTCCAGGGAGAATAACTCCGTAATTTACTTCGTGGGCGTGAAGGTCCTTTACTCGGTTCCTGGATTTCGTGAGTACAGTGGAGCAAAGATGCTATCCCCCAAATATAGGAATGGAAAGCGCGAAAATTTGACTAGAGTAGTGCTCGAAAGCCTAAGAATTAAACATATTCAGAAGGAGCTGCCCCAAAAACCATGGTAATCCATACGGACTAGAGCAAGGCGGCGTGTCTACGAAGGGTAGTACTCACCCCACTAGATCTAGTGTACCTGTAATTACTTCCTCACACTTACAATATTATCAGAGTGACTAGCGACATAAGCTATGATATCGGTTAGTAATGGGAGAGAGTCCTCTGTCATACTCCGCAAACCTAGACCTATCCAGTGGCCAAACCACACACCCGCCTTTGCTAGTCATATATCATCACATCACAAGTCACTTACAAATGGTGCGGCTCACTTACCAGCCCATCTACCCACTCGCGCATCAAGAGATCTCAAGTATACACTGTAATGTATTCTCTATTTCTCATTTCATCGCATCGCATCGCATCTCATATCAGCCCAGTTTCCCACCACCTCCAAACAGCCCTTCCTCCCAATGCCCCAATGCACCTCCCTGATGCACCTCACCCTGCCGACCTCTCCTACCTACCACGCAACATACGCACGCACTCAAAACAACGTACCACCCACTCCACCGCTCCAATGCACAAAATAACTCAGGAAAAAGGCGAGCGGTGAAGAAGAAAAAACCATGCTTGAGCAAGCATATGAATATGAATGATCATACCACACGACAGCATAGGAGTATAACACCGAAGAAGCAAAAAGGCAAGCAAACCCCTCTATCCCGCACCAAACCGCCCGCCCCGTTCCATCCGATATTTCTGTCTGTCGTTCCATGGAGATACAGTCGCTCTTGCTTGTTCGCTCATCGCTCATTTTACCATCAAAAGCGCCGGAGACCGGGGTGAATGAGACCCATTCTTCGTTTCGTAGCATACAGATATCCATACGTCGTGTCTTTCTTCAGCTCTCATGCTCTCCAGCATGTCCTGTGCAAAACGCAATGCCAGTCCATTGTAAACAGATGCAGAAATTCTACTTCAAGAATAAGTCCTGTGCGCCGTTTCTGAGAGAGCGAGACCGATCCACGTGGTCTAAACCGAGCAAATCATCCTCTGCGGTAATCAGGTCGTCTAATATTTGATCTAGACAGTGTTAGCACGTGCCGACGCCGGCAGAGGGAGAATTCAATATACCATCTGTGATATACTGTGGCTTGGAATAGGAGCTTCGCTTCACCACAGCAAATTTGATCTTCTCGAAATTCTTCCCCTTCATCCCGGTACGCTTCTCTAACCGCTTCTTGGTCTCTGAAAACGGTTCTCTCTATACTGGGGTCAGTTTTCAACTGACATGGGGTGAACATTAGAAACTTACAGGAATCAACCGGAATTTGAAGGGATTGCCGTGAGATTTGCTAGGCTCGCCTTGGAAATGGAAGGCTGGTATGAATTCAGACGTCTCATCGGCGAGGTCGTCTTCTGGGAAACGCTGTGCCATAACGCTGACGTAATCTGAAATGCTGTTGACAAGATAATCTCGGGTGAGTTCTTTGTGTATCTTGTGGCTGTGGACTTCGTAGAGCTTTATCCGGCCACCAGTCTCTTCATCGTCGAGTTGTGCCTTTTTGATAAGAGCACTGATCACATCTTCGACACATCCACTCTTGGCAACGAGAATATCATAGACGTCCTGTACTAGTATTAGAAATCTCAAAATTCAAAGGACCGAAGAACAACTTACGACTTTGGTGACACCCTCGCTAACCCAGTTGACCTTGATCAGCTTCTTGGTATCGAGTTCGGAAAGACTCATATCAAGAACTTCAAAATATAACGAATCATTCCTTTGGTTGTTATTGCTGAAAGTGCTGTAAGGTGGGTTGAGGATTGTCTGGAGATTCTGACTTTGGCCACGCTTGACAATAGCCTTTGGCTTCCCACTGGTTGCATTGATCGTCGTGAATCTGAGATGAGTCGGATCGACATCTAAGGCATCTCCAACTTTACCAGCAATCTGGTCGTATGAATGCTTCGTGTTAAGAACAAGTGTGAATGGCTCAACTCCTGATGTTGTGTCGACAGGCCAGAACTTGACCTCACGTCTATGAACTAAGAAGTCATAAAATGCGGGGGCGGTCTCAATCCGGTCCAACGACATCCTACTGAGAGAGCTTCGATCGGATTTGAAGACCGAATCCTTGTCCGAGGATCTTGTGGGCGTGCTCTTGTCTGATTTGATTGATTGACCCCTGTCGAGGTCAGTAAGAGTCAATTGTTGCGTGAGGGTTGTGACTGACGAATCGCTTTCTGACTTGCCATCTGATCCCGCTAACTGGAAGCAGATAATATCGCCATCTTGCAGCTCTGCAGCCTTTAGAGACTGCTTGGCCTTCATTGGCTCAATCATAGATGGTTTAATTTCCTGGAAAGCCATTAGTATCAGGAGATGTTGCGCAGCGGAATGATAACATACTTCGTACAACTTTAGCTGAACTCTTTCCCCGGTTGCGAGCTTTTCTGGCCAGCCCATCTTCTTCAGAATGGCAGGTACTAAGTCCTCAACCTTCTTCTCCCGGCTGATATAGATGTGCCCAGCTCCATTCAGCATCTGCTTCTCGATATCGAAATGTTTGAGGAAAAGTACAATCAGATCGGTCTTGGGAGAACCGTTGGGTCCAGGAGTAGCTGGCCAAACTGCTTCCCCATCGGCATCCAATTCCTCTGCAACTTCAGCCCAGAGCCGCAGATCCGCTCCTTTGCTTCCCGTCATTCTCGAATGCGCTTCTTCAACCGTCATATGCAGATCCGTCAGGGGTACATCTGGTCGGACTGTTTTGTTTTGGCGGTTTACCATGCCCCACAATCTGATCCGTCGAGGGTCGATCCCAATGTCCTCACCAATGGTTCTAGCCAAGTCGGCAACACTCGATTTCCGAAGATATCTGTAATATTTGGCAGCTGCTGGATCATCATTGGGACTGCGGTCGAAGAATGTCAGGTCCGTGCCACCATGTTCTCGGAATGTGTCGTTAGTGATAACTCTGACACCAAGATACAAATGCTGTTCTTCTCGCTCCTTCTTGCGAGCTTCCCGGAGTGCGGCTTCTTCGTCCAGCTTCTTCTCTGTAGGACCGTCAGTAAAGGATATGGAAGGGAGAAGGCAGATAGCTTACGAAGATGGGAGGGAATGTCCTCTTCTGTGACCGGGAGAAGGACATTGTCCACACGGCTTTGGCGAATATATACCAACATATATGCGCTGTTATGCCGCATAGCAGGCTTTGCTTTCACCTTAACCATCTGGCCCCTAGGGTCAAGGTAGGCGCCACCGAAGTTGTCCTCTAGAACCTCTCGCATAGTTGCTTTAGTCACTCTATCGTCGTCATACCTGTAGAACCATCCGTCCTTGGTAGGCTTAATAAACGCGTAGTAGTGACCAGCGTTCAAATCACCGCTGTGCACAAGGACACCATGAAGTTGGTACACCCAAGACTCTGACTTATCAGCGTCCTCAGCTAAGAACGGGGCTGCATCGAATGTTTCGGGAAACTCGTAACGGTCGTTGATCTTCATCATGGCATCTCTCTCAATGTCGTACTGGAAACGCTTCAGCTGTAAATGCAGTACTTCCGGGAAGGTCTCGAAAATAACACCCTTGTTGGCATCCTGCAGCTTGAACTCGTCTCCCGCGAAATACTGATTCTCGCCATTCATGACCTCGACTTGCACATAGTCCCTGAAACTGGCCTCGATATCCTTGTTATTGTGAACGTTGAGCTGAATGTCCCAGTAATCCTCAACACGGCGAGATTCGTACTGAACGTTTATACACGAGATGTATGTCCGGACCTTTCCACAGAATAATTTTGGGAGAACATTTTCCGCTTCCGTACCTTTCATTTTCTCCTCCATCCGCTCCATGAGTTTTCTCGAGAGCTCTTGGACATCCTGTTGCTCGAAGATATGTCGTGTCTCCCAACCAAAGGATTTCGTAAGTTCATTCGTTCCCACTGCATTATTAGAGCTTTGGAGTTGGTAGAAGAGGCGTTGTAAAGTGTAGGCGCTATTTTGTAGGGTCTCTTCGTCTTGTGTAGGTATTTGGTAGACGGCCTAGTCTGTCAGTATGTAGATATCAAGAGGGTTACAAACTTACTTTTCGGAATGCGTTAGTGAAATACAGGGATTGTAGGAGTGAGTTGAGGTAACATGTTGCTCCTTGGTTCTTCAGTCCAACGAAGCCAGTTTCCTTCTTCGAGTCGTAGTTATTGAAGTTGTGCCATAGAACGCCTGTCTCATCTTTGACCACTTTGACATATGCCGTCATACTGGCTTTTTGGCCTGGTGCCAGATAATGGCCCGACTCATCGTATGGCTGTGCCCATAATTTCCGTAGCTCGACGAAGCGTGTGAAACCCCAGTCACCCTCCTCCTTTGTAAATCGGTGGTGGGCAGTATGAGTGGCAAAGACCCAGGGTGCCTCCGGATTCCAGAGCACAAGTGCAAACTGTACGCAGCAGGCGAAGTCTTCTGGGAGCTCTGACTCTTCGTATCCATGCTCGAGGTAGAAGGAAGCAAAGTCGACATTATTGCCATTTGGGAACATCAGAACCCGCCTGTAAATGTTAGCATATACCTCCAGCCTCGAGCGCATCTCGCAGAAAGAGCTTACCATGGGTGTCCACCAGCGTGAAATATAGGACCCTTTGTCCTTCGGGGCAGCTCCTTCCAGTCCTCTATCTCCCATGTATTCGTCTTGATCTCGAGAGTCGGAGGTTGTTCCGGAAGTGGTGTGAGCACTAATTCTGTCATAGCCTCGACTGCGCAACACAACATTAGCCCTGCGCCTGCCAGAGTTGGCAGATCTAAAAGAACATACTGTCGTCGGCGCGAGGGCCAGTCTCATCTGGATCGATGATGGCCACATCTTCCTTTGAGTCCGCATCATTCATGTATTCGTCCGAGTCGACCAGCATATCACTCGGGGTATCAACGTCGGTATTATAGCTCTGCGTTTCGGAACCATTGGGGTTAGCCAGGTATGTAATGTAATCCCCATCCTCGCTGATAGGAGGGGACTCCATTGTGGCGTAGTGGTTGTGGACGGAGGGTTCGAAGTGTCGAAGAAGAGGTCGGCAAGTCAAGGCGGAGGGGTAGGTATGGAGGGGATGTACTCACCGGATTCATGTTTGCAGCAGGTGCAGTCGGCGGAGATGCAGTGCAGTGCAGGACAAAGACACCTTCCCAGAAAACAAATCAGACTGAAGAAAGAAAGAAGGTGCAGTCTAGGTAGAGGAGAGAACAGGGGAGAGCTGTAGTGAGGAATTCTAGGTTAGGTGACGGTAGGCGCGAGGACGCGAAGAAGATCAGAGGTAGGAAATCGTAACCTTAGGTAGGTCCGTCGGTCGTGGATGCCGGATCCGTAGTGCAATTCTGACTAGGTTGCTGGCCTGGGCTCACTGGGCTGTGCAGAGTGCAGAGGGCAGAGTGCTGCAGAACAGGAGAGTAACGCAGGGAGTTGTTTGGGCTCCAGTGGCTGCTCGAGGCTGCTTGCTGGCTGCTGCTGCGTTGATTCGCTTGGTGCGCTGGGGATGCGGGAGCGAATGACGTGTGGAAATGTGACGAGAGACTGATACTGGAAGATCACAGTCAGAAGTTCGCGGTATATTTTCAAAGAGTTCAGAAAAGAATGTCAACTTAAAAGTCTAGTTAATCTCGTTTTATAGAAGAATGGCATCTGGACTGTAGATAACCACTAAAGAACTATTCTAGACAGCTGTGAATCATGGAAAGAAAGTGCATTGGTACCAATGTGAATAATTCTTTCTTCTCGTGCCAAGGTTCCATCCGTGGCAAGGCTGACGGCAGGCTGCCGCCTCGATAGTGTTTATTAGCCACAGTCTCTATCTGATAACTAGCCACAGTTTGGATGCCCGAAGGGGGTGGAGAATCGCAAAGGTAAGTAAAGCCCGTCAGAATTCCCTTCAGTCCTATGGAGGAGGCATTAAATATCACATGAGCCATTCTCTGCTGACCCGAAGGTCCATTCGCCCGGGTGTGAAGCAGAAGCGCCAATTGTATCAACATGCATATATACAGTAATGGCTTGTGGTATTAAACTGCCGGGAAGGCGAGAAAACAGCTGAGAGCGTCAATCTAAAATACAATAAAGTAGAGTGGTATAGTCGCAAAACAGAAAGCAAGAGCAAGTCCCTCAAGGACAAACCGCAGCGCAAAGACGAGGATATCTAAACGCCAAACAGAAATACCCTCCCTCCCAACCACTTTTCATCCATCAACTGTCTCTTTGCATCCACCCTACTCCTTGACCTCCGTCTGCGCCTCCTCAGCCACAGAAGTAGACTTTTCGGCAGCATACTTCACAGTAAGGCCCTCATTAACAGCCTTGCCCTTCCCACCATAGGCCTCGGGCAGCTCACTCCCCCAACCTTTCAACTCGCCTGCCAAACTCGATCCATATGCCAATGGATGGAATTTCTTGACAGTCTCAGGACTCAAGAATAGCTTCATGGCAGCAAATACCCAGCCCATCAAGAGGGGCACATTGACGAAGAACTTCTCTTTCAGGAGCTCCGGGTAGGCCATGCTGAAGGTTTGGATGGTTTCCTTTGAGGCGGCTTTGATGGCTGGGTCCATACGGAGGAAGCTCGTGTTGAGATAATCGTGAACTTGCACCATGCGGTAAGGATCGACTCCGTCGACGGGAATGGGCTCAGTGGCGGATGCAAGGTCGAGTTCGCGAACTGAGAGCTCCATGAGAGCCGCGCGCCATTTGATGAACCTGCAGAATCAGTACCGAATTTAAATCATAGATTTGGAATTGGAACTCACTCCTCGACATTGCCAAACGTAGCCTTGTTATCCTTAACAGCCCCATAGATGTTCCAAGTGACAATCTCTTTAGCATGAGCATCAGTCTTAGGGTAAACGGTGACATATCCCAAATCACCAAATTTGGACTTGTCGAACTCAACATCATTCAGCAGCTTCACGGGATCCATCTTCTTCCTCCACTGCAGTGCTTCGATGAGCTGTGCCTTGGCCTTCGTGACATCCTTGGAATTGGCTCTCAGAAACTTCTCAAGAACAATGGTGGTAGGAACATGCGATGCGTCTCTCAAAGTCACGCCCCAAATCTCGCCGTGGTCAGCTTCCTTGATGATGGCTGGGAGATCAGTCAGGAGCTGCTCGAGTGGAGTTGCAACTGGCTTTTTCTCTTCGACAGGCGCGGCTTTCTCTTCAGGAGTAGCATCAGCTTTCTTCTCCTCAGCTGGAGCAGCCTCGATCTTCTTCTCTTCAACTGGCACAGCTTCAGATTTGCTCTGGTCAACACCGGGAGCTGGAGCGGGAGCTACGGGCTCAACGGCGGCCGGAGCCGGAGTAGCTGTCGATGGAGCTTCACCAGCTTCAATCTTCTTCTCCTCGGCGCTGGAAAGCGGCTGAGTGGATGCAGGGGCTGCTGCTACAGGTTCGGAACTCATGATGATGATTCTGATGAAGTTTGCTGAGGGTAATTGCAAAAGGAGATGTTGTCGAGACTTTTTGAGAAGTTGTATGTGAAACCATAGCGCTCTATCAAAATGTGGGCCCAACTTTATCAGATCCACGTGAATGTCTGGGCACCTCGAGGCCAAACGCCAAAACGGCGCAAGAATGGTTCGAGGACGAATCCATTGTTTACAAACGATCGACTATCACGGAGTATGGATGTCACGCATTCCCAAATGACATGGAATCTAGAGAAAAATGCACAATGGAGATTTTTATGCCTCATTTCTCTCTTTGCTTTTTCTCCCCAGTGACAAGGATACCCGATTCCGGCGCAACTAGCTCGACTCTGTGACCAAGAGCTGCATGCATACAAGCAACACAGAAACAGCTGCACCCCTCATTGTGACTCTCCACATCCACATCCCCATCCACCCTCTCGAATCACAGTCTCAGGCTCTCAGCCCAAACGCATACTTGAATCTAGAACCATCAATCTCTATTCAGCTTCACTCGTCTTCTTCAACTTCACATGGAACCGCCAGAATGCTGCGATCCTGGTCGCGCAATGGCCCAAAAACCTACCGGTTGACAAGAAGCAGAGCTGGGTGTACCTCTTTTGCAGCCCAGCAACAGCACAGCAGTCACTCTATATATACGCATCAGACGAGGAGATACAATGCGCCACCATGGAGACCTGCTTCAACATTGGATGAGTGAGGATCTCTACCAAGATTTTGAGAGAATGTTACTGATGATATCTTCAGGTGGGTAGGCAAAGAAGCCAGGCCAATAAGTCTCAGACAACTCATGGTCTTCGGTCGTTCCCTCACAGAAGCACGACTGATAAGCTCTGCCAACTATGTGCGAACAGAGCTGCCCACACGGTACCTTCTGCCTCCTTTACCCTTAAGCAACATTGGCTAATATCTTCAGTCTTGCCCACCGGATCCGAGATATGCAAACGCTCCCCTACGTCGTAGTAACGAATCCGCACATCAGCCAAGTCTATGAGCTCTATTACAAAGCCTTCGAAAGTCTACGTCGAGTACGCGAGATCAAGAGCTTAGACGACAACGAGAAGTTCTGCAAGAAGATCAGCCAGACATTGCAGGAGCATTTGACTGTGATTCCAAAACTTGCTATGGGTGTGTTGGAATGTAGGGATCTGATGAAGCCGGAGGATATGGATAAGTTCATGAACACCATCTTGAGATCCGTGAGCTCTCCTCTACCTCTACCCAAGTCGAAATACACGAATCTAACCAAAATCCAGCGTATCTCCCGCCGCGTGATAGCAGAACAACATCTCGCACTCACCGAAACCTTCCACTCCCCCTGGCACTTCCCCGATGCCCAACCCACACCCACGACGCAAACCGAATTCGTCGGCGAAGTCTTTCTGAAATGCAACGCCCGCGAAGTCGTCACAAAATGCTTCACGGCTGTCGAGACGCTGTGCGCAGCAACATATGGACCCAACACCATCCTCCCCGCCATCAAACTATCCGGACACTTGGATGCAACCTTCCCGTACATCCTCTCGCACCTGGAGTATATCATTGGAGAGTTGTTAAGGAACAGCATGCAAGCGATGGTTGAGCGGCAGAAAACCCGTCCGAGAGGATGGGACGAAAAAGCACCTCCCCCCATCGAAGTCACCGTATGCGAGGCACCACAACATGTAATAATCCGAGTCAGTGACCAGGGAGGCGGTATACCGCGAGACATTCTGCCTCATCTATGGAGCTTCAGCAAAGGACCGAGATCCTCCCAGCGATTGGAGAACCTGACCCAGGTACCGAAGATGGCTGCTACGTTGCAGGAACTGCGCGTATCGTCAGCAGACCTACCCTCCAACTCCTCTCGCTCTCATCCTCATAACCATAAGCCAGCATCCTCGCCATCACCCTCATCCGACACTCCAACATTCTCCCCACCACCAAGCATATCCGGACACGACAGCTCCCTCAGCAGTCTCTCCAGCCGACCTCCAAATCTCAGACTTGGCATGGGTCTTCCACTCAGCAGAGTTTACGCCGAGTACTGGGCTGGCAATCTAGAATTGCATAGTCTGGAGGGGTACGGAGTCGATGCATTTCTACAGATTAGCAAGCTGGGTAATAAGAATGAGCAGTTGACTATGAGAGCGAGTATGGATGCCGTATAGTCGTGTTTGAGACTTGTGTTGAGATTTAAAGCTTCATAAAGCTTCAAACTGTGATTGAGGGCGGAAGTGTACTGAAGAGGTGGTCTCAGACATAGAGATTACCGGGCTGCGGAAGAAGTACAGACGAGGTTCTCAATATCAGAAGAGTAAGAAGGAACTTGTGGATCGTGTCTTGATGGGATAGCCGACCTCGCTTGGCGACAAAGGGGTCAGCATGATAGAGGCCGAACATAGTGAAGTGAGGAAGAGGAGGCAGAGAAGAACGGCACGAGCCATGCATAGCATATGGGCAGTCATGTCATTACGAGAAGAGTGATCAATCAACAAATCAACCAAGCAGTCATGTAGAAGCATTGAATTACATCGTGGCTAAAGCTAGTAAGAAAGAAGAGAGCCAGCCAGCTACGCCACCCAGCAGACACGATATTGTAGCCAGGCAAAGGCCAGAATTAAGCAGCCTAGCTTCCCACCGCACAAGAAGATAGCCGCAAGAAGAGAAAGGTGTTCAAAAGAAGACCAGAGAAATTCGTCCCCTGTTGCGCGTGTTGTCAATGAACCTGCTTACAACACCAACAGCCATCCCTCCATCCCTTGCACTCCGAACTGCCTTTTTGTTGTAATCCGAATAGATGAGATAGGAGAAAGCGCACGTGCCCGTGCTCCTCTCAGAAAGAAACAGACGCCGTGGGTATTAGCTAGCCAGTTTCCTTTTCCGAAGGATATATCAGAGCAATGTGACCTTAACGACGGCCGTGAGAGCGAACAGCACTACCTTGCATCTGCTCGAGCTCTCCCTCCAGAGACTTGATAGCAGCGTGCGTGCTCTCCAAGTCCTTGTTGAGACGATCACGTTCACTGATAAGCTTCTGCTCCCATTGTCTGAATCTGTGCTCCTCGATCTTGACCTGCTCAGTGAAGCGCTTGCGCAGACTCTCCTCCTCTTCCTTGAACTTGGGATTGTCGAGCTTTCTTGGTCTGGCCTCGCCGAATTTTCGGGTCTCCATCTGCTGCGCGCGGTAGGCTTCGTAGTGGGCCTCTTCTGTCGTGTGGATCAGATCTAACATGTGGGTTCGGATGAGAATCGAGCGCAGCTTCTTGAAGTCGCAGTGGTCCTCATTCTCGACTTCGGCAACACCCCATGAGTATTGGCGACCCTTGACGATGCGGCCGTCGCTGGTCTTGACATCCTTCTCGGATCCGATAACAGCAAATGGCATGGCGGCCATCAAGCTACGGGCATGTTGGGCAGCAGCTTCATCGTCCTCCTCGACAGGTGGTGTGTAGATCTTGATTCCTTGTGCCTCGATGACTGCGCGGATCTATACCTAATTAGCTAACTCATTTGCGAAGAAACCTGTTAAACTCACTCTCTGCTTGTAACGGGCCAGATCAGCTGGGCTGAGGGTATCTGCCTTTGCGACAACTGGAATCAAGTTGACTCTGGAGCTCAATCTCTTCATAACCTCAATATCCAAGGGCTTCAAGGTGTGTCCGGTTGGTCTGATGAAATACAGACATGCGTGGACACGGAGATCGATCTTGTCAACACGGCGGGGTTGTTGCTCTTGCAACATATACGATTCATGTTGATCGTCCAAGAACTCGATAATAGGCATCCAAGAATCGCGATTGTTGACATAGTCTCCAAATCCAGGTGTATCAATAACGGTCAAACGGACTTCGCAATGTCAGTAATCTGCCATAGCACTTACACAATCAATGTCCGTACCTTTGAAGAACTTCTCCTCGAGCTCAGCCTTCGTGATTTCAATCTCGACGGTCTTGTCGACTTGCTTTGCATGTCTGCGCTTGTGGTCCGCGTAATTCTTGATCGTCGTTGAGAACTGCAATGGTGTTAGAATCATATAACGCATTTGGATGGAGGGAACATACGAGGGTGTTGATAAAAGTCGTCTTTCCTAATCCAGATTCTCCTGCTACCATAATAGTAAAAGCTGCTCCTCGTTTTGCGACAATCTTGTGGCGTTGGTTGGGAAGACTGTGGATTGTTAGCAGTGTTCACGTCGGCCAACCGAAGCGGAAAGGGGACACCGACTTCGCAATGCCAATGGGCGATGCGCTCTCCGTTGTAGGTGGTGCCATTTTCTGTGATTATTTCGTTGATTTGGGAGGACAGAATTGAGGGGTGGATTCGTCGTGGGTATCGTGAGTGAGGGAGGATGTTGATGTGAGGTTGTCTTTTCTGGAGATCCAACTTGGGCCCCTTCCCCTGAAATTCGGACCCCAGTCACGCTAGACTTCTTGTCAACGCTACGGATTAACTCTCGGCCCGCGATGCAGAAAAGAATCCACTGATTGTGATAAAAGTTCTGGGGTCGAGATAGAACATTGAAAAGTGAAAATGCCAATGCAGAGGTGACAATGAAGACGGAGTTTAAGGTACGAGTTGTTGCGCATATATCCCGTGGTAGTTCCTAATAAAGCCTGCAGTTCTCCAATCTGTTAGGGACTGTTTACAGCCAGGGAAACCTGCTCTTCAGTCCTGACGGCACTCTTCTGTACTCGCCGGTAGGAAACCGAGTGACAGTTTTCGACTTGGTCAAGTATGATATATCCTCGAAATCTATCAGCATTTTATTGATCAATCTACAGTAACAAATCGCATACTCTTCCATTTGCGCATCGAAAGAATATCTCACGATTGGGCCTCACACCGCGGGGTAATCTGCTGCTCTCGGTCGACCAGGATGGCCGAGCAATCCTCACACATGTTCAGCGCCGAATCGTCCTCTTCCACTTCACATTCAAATCTCCCGTGTCCTCGCTCGCATTCTCGCCCTCGGGACGCCATTTTGCTGTAGGACTCGATCGACATATCGAAGTATGGCATACCCCATCAACACCAGACCAGAACGCAGATGGAGAATTAGATTTCGCACCCTTTGTGCTGCATAGGAGGTATGCAGGGCATTCAGATGCTGTTCAGAATATCGAATGGTCTGGAGACTCGCGCTTCTTCCTCAGTGCCTCGAAGGATCTGACGGCTCGGGTATGGAGTCTGGAGTCGGAAGATGTTTCGGCGAAGACGGTTTTGGGCGGACATCGTGAAGGCGTTTTAGGAGCATATTTTTCCAAGGACCAAGAGACCATATACACAATAAGTAAAGATGGGGCAGTTTTTGTAAGAAAATATCTCGCCGGACAGAAGCCAGAGGAGGAAGATGAGGACGATGATGATAATGATTCTCATGCTCGATGGCGCATCACGAACAAGCATTTTTTCATGCAACACGACGCAAAAGTTACCTGCGCAGTGTTTCACCCGGAGCGGAATTTACTGGTTGCTGGATTTTCGAACGGAATATTTGGCCTCTACGAAATGCCGGAATTTAACATGATCCACAGTCTGAGTATTTCGCAAAACGACATTGACTTTGTTACGATCAACAAGTCTGGAGATTGGCTGGCGTTTGGAGCGTCAAAACTGGGCCAATTACTAGTGTGGGAATGGGAATCTGAAAATCAGATCCTAAAACAACAGGGGCATTTTGACTCGATGAATGCATTGGTGTATTCGCCTGATGGACAGAAAATCGTCACGACGGCAGATGACGGGAAAATCAAAGTCTGGGACGTCAATTCTGGCTTCTCGATTGCAACATTTACTGAGCATATCAGTGGTGTGACAGCCTGCGAATTTGCCAAAAGAGGGAATGTATTGTTTACAGCAAGTCTGGACGGTTCAATACGAGCATGGGATTTGATCAGATACCGGAATTTCCGCACCTTCACAGCACCTACTCGACTTTCATTCTCTTGTCTGGCAGTGGACCCCAGTGGAGAAGTTGTCTGTGCTGGATCGTTGGATTCTTTCGATATTCACATCTGGTCGGTTCAAACTGGCCAGCTCCTGGACAGATTATCTGGGCATGAAGGTCCTATTTCATCCTTGGCATTTGCGCCCAACGGAAGCGTCGTGGTCAGTGGCAGTTGGGATCATACAGTCAGAATCTGGTCAATCTTCGACCGCACGCAAACCAGCGAGCCTCTGCAACTTCAAGCAGATGTCCTGGACGTAGCATTCCGGCCTGACTCTTTACAACTGGCAGTATCCACTTTGGATGGACAACTCACATTCTGGTCCGTTTCTGAAGCCCAGCAGCAGTCAGGAGTCGATGGGAGGAGAGATGTGTCGGGAGGTCGCAAAATAACCGACCGCCGGACAGCAGCTAATGCAGCAGGAACAAAAAGTTTCAGCAGTATCAAATACAGCGCAGACGGCGAATGTGTCTTGGCTGGTGGTAACAGCAAATATATCTGCTTGTACTCTGTTGACTCGCTTGTACTTTTGAAGAAATATACCGTCAGTGTCAACCTCTCTCTTTCAGGTACCCAGGAGTTCCTCAACAGCAAGCTCCTGACCGAAGCTGGACCGCTCGGCCTGATAGATGAGCAAGGTGAAGCATCCGATCTCGAAGACCGAATCGACAAGAGCCTGCCAGGTTCAACACGCGGTGGAGATCCATCGGTCAGAAAGCGGATGCCAGAGGTACGAGTGACAGACGTTGCTTTCTCACCTACAGGACGGTCATTCTGCGCAGCATCAACAGAAGGTCTATTGATTTATAGCCTGGACACCACACCACTCTTCGATCCCATCGATCTTGATCTCGAGGTGACTCCAGCCTCTACCCTCAACGTCCTCGAGAATGAGAAAGACTACTTGAAAGCCCTCGTCATGGCATTCCGTCTCAACGAAGCCTCTCTGTTGCGACAAGTATTCGAAGGAATTCCCTACACTGATATCGGCCTCGTCACAAAAGGTCTACCCGTCGTCTACCTACAACGGCTTCTCAGATTAGTAGCAAAAGAGACCGAAGAGTCACCACACATCCAGTTCTGTCTACTGTGGATGGAGGCTATTGTTGATTCTCACGGGCGATGGATCCAGGATCATAAAGGAATATTGGACGCAGAGTTGAGAGTAATAGAACGGAGCGTGACTAGGATGCAGCAAGATACCCTGCGGGTGTTCGAGGAGAACTGTTATACGATCGAGTATGGATTGAGCCAACCGCTCGTGAAGAGTGCTGATGGACCGTTGTTGATTATGAACGGCGATGATGCCGCTATGCTAGAAGCTGGAGACGACGACGCAGAGTGGATAGGATTAGAATAGGATACCAGCTGTTATGAAATGATATCTGATCGGCTTTCTGTACATTTCATGCGTACCCAAGATGTCTAACGGTGGTATGACGTGCGAAAATACACTCTTTAGTGGTGGCAAAATTGTCTGATCCTGCAGGTGGGAGCTTTTCTCATGCAACGAAGTTGGGTTCCTGCTCACCATTTCCATCCTCAATCTGTCTTGATCTTCTACGATACGCATTGACTTTTACCTCCATGTTAAGCTTCGATCTCCCCATGCTTGTTTCGTTTCAGTCCTGCGATCGACTCTCAGACCAGGCGTTCTGTTTGAACCATATTCCCGCACGCACGAGCTCTCGCGCGAATCCTAAAAACCTTGGAAACTCCGTCAAACACTTCGAAAGTTTAGGGAAAATCACAAGTCCATATGGTGGTCATCAATTGATATAGGACTCTGAGAATTGGCCCCTCAGGAGGGAGGTACTTGCATAATCAGGGAGTTTCCATTCTAGGGGATACATGAGCACGCGGCCACAATCCTGCGCTCTGGAGTAAAAGTTTCTTTCCTGGCAGTCGTCCAGTCAATAATCGATTTGCCGCTCAATCGATGCCTGTATGGTTCAGTAAGTACAAAACATCGCATATGAATTTGGGAATCAAATTCACTAGCGAGGCCTAGTCGGCATGCTACTGGCTTCGCATGGTCGCTCATGGTTATTTCGACTACGCGTTATCATAAGCCCCTATATATCTCAGATGTTTGAGTCGAGCTTAATCCCCTGCATTCCCAGCTTGCTGACGAGCATTTGAAAGCTCTCCAAGAATTGCCAACATGCCAGAGAAGGATGATACAGAATCAGTCAGCAGCGACAAGAACAATGATAGCCTCCAAACATTCGATAATGAGCCATCTGTCAATCCAGAGAGCTGGTCTTCAGCTAGAAAGATTTGGATCCTCACTATCAATTTCGCATTGGTTGCTAACGCCACAAACGGTACATCGCTTGCATCTGGAGGAGCGAAAACGACACTTGAACATTTCAGCATCCAATATGCTTAAGGCTGGAGAGTCCTTCCAATATCTACATACCTCATCGGGTACTCCATAGGCAGTGTTCTCTTCGCGCCTTTGAGTGAAACATATGGCAGAAGACCTGTCAATCTACGCACGACTTGGGGATTCACGTTCGGCATGCTTGCCTGTACAATTTCTCCGAATTGGATGGTCTTCAATATTGCAAGATTTGTCACTGGGATCTTTGCGGCTGGACCGTCAAGTACAGCTGGCGGGTATGTACGCATCTCTATCTGATGAGCATCTTTAAACTAATATTTCACATCCAGTATCTGCGCCGATCTCTACTCCGAAGACATTCGTCGAGGCCATGCTCTCCTAGGATACAACATGGCCACTCAGATCGAAGCTGCCATTGGGCCCATTATATCTGGCTGGGCTGCAATGCACAGCTGGAACCTGCCATTCTGGGTAGGAGGGGCCATGGGCGCGGCTTGCTTTGGGGTAGTAGCTCTGGGCATGCCAGAAACAAATCACAACATCATACTGGACAGCCGAGCGAGGGAAATACAAACTGCTCAGCACACTAGCAAGCATCGCAGCCCGCTGCAAGGCAACGATTTCAATTGGAAAGAATTTGCGACCAAAGTTGTTGTCCGGCCTCTCACCCTGCTGAGGGAGCCTATTGTTCTTTTTTCCTGCTTGTACACCGCCTTTCAGTACGCGGTATTCAAAGTTTTTCTTCAGTCGTATCCAATTATATTTGAGAGTCTGTCCACGCATCGCTCTGAACGTATTCGATGAATACTGTTGCTGATCATATCACAGGCATTTATAGCTTCAATACCGGACAAGAAGGCCTGACTTTCATCGGGTTCGGAATCGGCGTCCTTCTTGCAGTACCAGCACAATACTCCTTCGACCAATATATACCAGCATGCTGCCTTACAAGACAGACCATGGACCAGGCGTCATGGTGCAAAACGTCTTCCTCTTGCATGTGCGTCTTGCCCCTTCATCGTCCTCAGCCTCTACTCCAGCGCTTGGACCTCACGCTCATCCATCCATTGGATTTGGCCGACGTTAGCAGGAATACCATACGGATTAGGCTATGTTCTGTATCTGAATGCCCTGCTGAACTATATGGTCGACAGCTACACAATATATACATTCTCGGCAAATTCGGGATCGAGTATCACGAGACAGATGGTGGGTGCCATGTTACCGTTCGCAGCTGTGCCAATGTATAGAACGCTCGATTTACAATGGACCAGTAGCCTCTAGGGGTCATTTGCTTTGATCATGGCTTTTATTCCTTTTGCGTTCTGGATTTATGGTTAGAGGTTGTTGGAGAAGAGTAAATGGGCCCAGGAATTGGCCGGGGATGAGAAGAACGAAAAGTGATTTTATGTAATCTACCATTTTCCATGCGTCTTATCGTTTGCTTCGTGAAAAGTGCTCTTGTCTTCCAATCTTCGAAGATCAGCACCCTTTTAAAGCCTCGTCGCTTGGCTGGCTAAGCGAGGAGCAGAGTGGGGTCCGAAATGTAAACAAAGATCACCGGTTCAAATGGTCAGGTCATCTATGCACTCTTCCATCTCACAATGAAAGTAGGGTGAGGGATAGTCTGCTGAGCCGTTCTGAAAGTCCGTTTTGAAATAAGGACATTGGAGTGGGCAGATGTCTAGTTATCGAACATCGAGCAGAATGTGGGGCAATTAGTCGGACCATTATCAGGATATACTCAGCCACATCTCCATCTGGTATTGTTTTGCTTTTTCTTAAAATATATCTGGTAAACAAATGGTGTTAAGCTAGAATGGGCTTGAAACATTGCAAACCATGGAGCAGAAGTATAGAAGGCTTGATCAAGTGTTGCGTTTTGGAGGGGAGGGTTGGCCACCGCCAGTCTATGGACTATGTGGCCGAATGGGCATATAATACAATGAGGTCTCTCTAAGATGTATTCTCGAAAGACTAAAATTGTCTTTTGTATTGATTTTAATCCGATGAATCATCGTTTACTCTTCCATCTCACAATTCTGGCTGTCTTTCGAACGGGAGATGGCCAAGAATTCACGCAAGACTTCGATACCATTCTCAGTGCCCATACAGTGGCGCCATACTGCCCAGACTATTACAAAGCCGATGAAAACTTTGTTGCTTGTTGCTCTAGTAATGGTCTGTTGACATCTGGTATCGGGCCCGGACATGTGACATTACCAGCTTGTTGCTGGACTGCTGCTACATGTACAGGAGCAGCGCCGCCAATGTACGATTGGACAATTGTGAATGGTATTGTCTTCTCCGAAATTTATGGCATCGGTAACTGACATATCAAAGATGAGGTGTCGATCATCACTGAAGCTCCTCTTGCCTCCGCTCCAGCTTCTATTCCCGCGGTAACAACTCCACCTCCAGTGATCACAACACCACAGCAAACCACTGGTCCTGCTGTGTCGACTCAGCTTCCAGTTTCTGCTCCTTCATCTCCGCCAGCAAGTAAAGTCCCATTGCCGGAACTATGCAGCGATCCAAAATGGACACCCTCTCCAGAGAACTGGGAGGATGCAAATGTCGACACAGAACTCGCGAATTGGTGGACTAGCACAACTGCTGCCCGCGGATCAGCAACATTTGTTGACTGGATATCTCAATCGTTTGGCGACCGATCTAGAAACCAGCAGTGCGGTATCGGCTTGATAGCTTCGTGCTCAATGCCGGATTGTCAAGGTCAGTACTTCTTTGCTACGTCAGAGAAGAATCTGACCAGACTGCAGCCTTCCAAGCCGCTGATGGGCCACGATGGGTCTACTTCGTCCGTGTCAGCCTGGTTGAAATGAACACAATGTTCAATAACTTGAAGGTATTATTATTCATTGATAAGTCTGTCACCACACTAACATATCGCCCAGACAGCAACGCAAGATGCTGAGACTGATCTGACCGCAGTCCTGTCAGGGATGGCTGCCGATTTCTTCCCTTGGAAAGATCCCAAAACCAATTTCGGCAAAGTTCTCCCAGTCGTCCAAGCCGTTGTATGTGGGGGACTGTCATTGATCCCAGGGATGAGAATTGTCGAAGATTTGGGAGACTTGGCCGTGAAGCGCATAACACGCATTGTTGATACTACCAAAGAGATGACTAGTGCTGGCTTCTCAATTGCAGCTTCAAGTGGAACCTCAAAGGGGCTAGTTTAACCAAATATAACAGATAATAAAGGCGACTTAGTTTGCTGACGAGGTACAGGGATCATCAAAATTTGGCAATCCAAGAACTCGGCAATGTTATCAAGACATCAGCTGAGGGTATGAGAACTGGCTTTGAATCTTGGGCCAAGACTTTGTTCAATGGTGAGGCAGATGTGACGGGGAAGACCATATTGTACGTAACTTCCAATTGAAATGGCCATCACCACTATCTTCCCAGTGTTTAATAATATTGATAACATTGGTTCTAGGGCCTATCTCAACTCTGGAAGGTTCACTTTCGACTACAACATACCTTCTTCGTGGTTGACCCAAGTCTTCTTCCAAATCCAGGTGTCCAAATTGGTTAACCAGCAGTGGTCGTAAGTAAATCCGGACTTGGTCCACCCAGCATTTGCTTCACGGAATCGCACGACTAATATTGAATATCTGAATAGAAAGGACAACTCGAAGGTCTCTTCGCACACCTTCGTGATGTGTGCAAATGCGACCGACTCCCCTTGCAGCGACGATTCTCAATTCAGCGAGAACGGCAGAGTTTGCTGTCTATATAGGTAATTCATCATAGCCTTCGAGAGTCATACCATTCTGACGGCCTCCATTTGATAGTATGGACAAGAAGGGTGAATATGTACCCCCACCGGCACTCAGTAAACTCGTTGACCCGCCCTACAATATTTCGACATCTGTATGTTTTCATACACTGGAATCCGATTCTCGTGCTAACTAGACCTACATAGGATATAACGGCGTCATCGCTACATTCCTATCTCTCTGGACGCTTCGAGTACGATGAGAGCACCTTGGCAACCAAGATCGAGGAGTCCATTTCCGTGGACCAAGACAGCTCTTTCTTGGCTCAAGGGGCCAAATTCGAAGGTACCAGCATCTCACGGCTGTTTTGATTCTGGCTTATATTGACATTACAAAATCCAGGAATATGGACACTTCCTGTCTGTGACGTTGGTATACACAGTGACTGGGTGGCGGATTATGGAGCCAAGATGAAGCCCTGCTGTTGTGGTATGTTTCCATGGCCGAAGTTCTTTGATAATGACGTGCCTAATTTTTCATTTAGGAGCCGCTTGCAATGAGGACAAATTATTTTTGGAAGCAGCCGGCCTCAAAGAAAAAGGATATGCGCGAAAGGGCTGTGCGACACAATTACCTGGCTTCAATTCATCCACCAAGGTCAGTACAGGCGAGGGAGCTCTGCTTGGTTTTATGATACTCGTCGTCTTTCTCTTAGTGTTTTGAGGCCGGGAAGTGAAGGTTGAGGGTCAGTTAGTCGTGTTTGGGGAAACGGTTGATAGGAGGCAAATTTTCCTAATGTCTGCGAGTATTCGTGACGGACTACGTAATAGATGCTCGACTGTCTCGGAAGTGTCTCGGACTCGAATCAGTTCTTCATAATTCCCATTACAGTAAAGACAGTCAAAGCTTCTGGAGAGCTGCTCATACAATTTCTATCATTTTGCAACAGCGTACAGTATCTCTTACTACCTGCTTCATTTCTAGCGACTAAAACATGAAGATACTCTAATAGTTTGACCTGATACCAGAAACTTATGAAATCATAAAATGGTGATGATTCAATAAACGAGAGTTCGTATTTACCAGAAGTATTGAACATACTGCCTAAAGCTGTGTACAGCTGTATGAAGCACTTCCCGTTGCTCGCCAACCCCTCACTTTTCTCTCATCAACAATAAAGATTGTACCGCATCCACGTCATCTGACCCTCTCTTCTCCAGAAGAGTACGCAGTCGGCAATCGCTGCGGCTCACTAGTAAGCAGAAGTCAATGTCGACTGTGTCTTGAGACATTTATTGCTGATTGGAATTGAAGCTGTCTGGTAGAATAAGGGATTATTTAGACCTCATCGAGCAAGAAGCTTGTTCCTAACAAGCGTTTAGCACACGTTGATCTGTCACCTAAGAACGCGCTAAGTCTGTCAGGGAAGCTTAGCTGAGCCTCCTTTCACCAATTGGAAATTTGAACCGTGTCACGATATGTCTGATCATCATACCCACATGATAAGTGAGCGAATTATAATTCGAGGTACCACGGGTCTCCAGAGGTAAGATCAGAACAGCCATCGGTCGCACATAGAAGCATCGCACCTTGGCACCTTACCTTTCTGACCAAGCCCAAAATCATTAACAGGACTCTTTACATATGATGAATGACGTATACAGACTGCTGCTAAGCACTTAGGATTTTGACAGCAAATGAGTAGAGCTATTGCGTTCCTACCTCTAGCTTCGAAGAGCAAAATCTCAAAGCCCAATATGCAACGACTTGCCTCTAATCAGTAGGTTTATTGTACCTTTGCATGTAGAACAAATGAAACCAGATTCTGGCGAGAGTAATAAATCTAATAGGATCATACCGGGTTCGACGCTGCTGTGTGTGGATATATTCTCCAGTGCTGGATTTGTACCGACTGCAGCTTATGCAGGTAAGTCTGTCGCCGGATCTCTCAAAGTGCCACAACCGTGACTAGAATGGAACCTTATGAATAAGCTTCTCCAAGCCGGGATCTCTCCCCTGCGGTAACTCTCTGAGGCTTAGCATTTTCTTGAAAGAACACAGAACCGGTAAGAGCATCAACGCCATCGAGTTCGTAGTGTCTTCCGCGGCAACTGCTCTATTTGCCGATCCTCCAGTTTAGAATTGGAACCCAGCTAAACTAGGAATAATTCCAGGGATCAAGTTGGAAATCTGAGACCAAAGGAGAAGGAAATGTCTGTAGTGAAGAAATATTTGTGTCCTTCTCAGCCAACACGACATATCGGCAACCTTTGGCGGCCACTTTGGAATGGGAACAACATTCCCACTGCAAGTTGACCCGCTAACTCAAATGGTCTCACGTTAATTGGAAATCTTGTTATGTAGTTAATTGAGATGTCTCTGTCCCTGAACGGAATGTCTAATAACCCTTACCGGAACTCCGCAGACCTATGACCAATAATTATACCAATTACATATTCCTGAACTTTTTTACGAAAAAAGCCTTTTGAATGATTCCCTCTTTAAGCTTTTGGTGCATCGCTGACATCCGCGAAATCCAACCTGTCTATCCCACTCACGACCCCACTAAAAGGACAGACCCCAGGCTTGGTTGGCGTCTTCGATCCCTCAGTCTCTTCTTCCACCTCTTGGTCTGGATCAACAAGGATCTTCTTCCCATGCAGATATCCCTCCTTCTCCACGATAATGTCAGCTTCCTCAATAGCAAACTCGGATCCATCACGTAGATGCCACTTTGCAAACAGATCGTTCTGGATCCATATAATCTTTCCCAGTGCCTTAACCAAAGCTGTCTTCCTATGCAGAGAGAGCTTTGGATGGGACAGGATGGCCTCGGTCATGATGTCCTGAATGAATGCGAGACAGACGCCTAAGTGAATGTACTCGATGTGCAATGGATGCGCTCGTCCTAGACCCACGTGCATCATTCTGAATTATATGTGAGTGTCATACAACCAATGTAGACAACGTTTACTTACCCCACTTTATCCAAATACTCCCAGAACTCCATTTGCGTAGGATCCGAGCAAAGCTTGACAAGATAGGCTTTTAGGAACATTTTTCTGTGAAGGATCTGAGGACTGTCTTCATTGAGAGTGGCGTCCATTGGGCCCTCAAAACTTGTACTTCTCGTCTGGAAAGCTCTAGCAGTGATATCGTATTGTAAAAGTTTTTTGTACACGATGTTGACGACTGCTGGAATCAAAGCTTTAATGTACTTGGCTCCGGAGACCAGAGCTTCAACATCCCCTACAATTTTTCTGTTAAAAGATTGAACCAAGTGCAGGATGATACTTACTGCTGCTGAAATCGAGGAAACTGTGCAGATACTGAATTCGAGCTTCCAGACTCGTGTGAAGCTCCTCCCGTGAGATATGCTGCATTGGGCGTGCACTTGCCATCCTGGTGGTGTGAGGTGGGCTCTGAAGACTTGGGAAAGAACGACGGAAAGACCTTCCAGATATATAAACTCAAGCAATGAGATAAAACAAGAATTGAGGTGCTGATGGGGATTTCGAAGGTGGTTTTATTGTCTATGATGAAGAAAATAGCTTTCGGGATCAGATCACCTGGTCGCGGGAGTTTGAGGCAACATCAGATTTGTGGTCTGATTTGTGGCACAATGGGATGAGCTCGATAACCCCAAGCCCAGCCATAGCTGCATTTGCATCATTGTAACGGGAATCTGTACGACGTTTGTTTGATCCCAGGTTGTATGCGTCGTAGCGTTTGGTTATCTGAATTGTCCAGCTTCTGGTTGGATATTCAACTCACGAAAATGGTCAGGTGCGGGGTTGGCGGGGTATTGTTGTCCTCGCCAATTCCTGGCGCTGCAGTCGCTGTAAAACGTCCATTTCAGCGCCTTTCGCTTATTTTCAGGGGATCAACAGCCCCAACGCTGTGTCCAAGCGGGACTGATGATGAAAGACCTGTGGCATCGAGATGGAAGTTAGGTAACATCGACAAGGCCGTTCATTCGTCCCAACAATCGTACCCAGTGATTGAGGATCTTTTTTGCAAATTATTGATGAGTTATTTGAACTGTTAGTGTATTCTCAAGTGATAATGTAGCATTTACGGTAGCATCAAGTACGTATTTGAGGGGTTAGAACGTTCAATCTCGATTCGATGAATTCTCTTTAAACTTCTTCAATATGGCCATGCACCGTAGACTCTGATCTGAGTCTACAGAGTGTAACGGAAAGTGGGGCTCTTGTCGCCAAGATCAGCCAACTCCTCATCCGTAAGCCCTTCAGCCTCTCCACTGCGCTCTCTCTTTGCATTGATGCGTCCATAATTCAATCTCAAAGCAACAACCGCAAAGAGACCCAATGTCACGAACCCAATCTCCAAACCATGCCCAAGCAGATATTTTGGTCCGTCCACGCTTCTGTAGAAATTGCTTGCCATTGCTCCGCCTAGATTACCGGCACCAATTTGGAAAGCCACTACGCAATGGGGTGTCAGTTATTGTTCATCAGATATGTTTGAAGAGAAGGATAAGACATGTCTCGGGAAAAATTCGAGTCCCAAGACAACGAGAAGTAAGAGAATGGGCTTCCCCAATACGTACTGCCTGCTGCTCTCTTGTAGCTACCTGCAAGGTTGTTGCTGATCCAAGTGATATTTCCTGGGAAGGCTGGATAGATGCCACATGTTGCGATGAAGACACCAGCGTAGACAACTCCAGGCACACCGCCGTGAGCTGATCCTGAAATAGCCATGATGAATCCAATGAGGATAGCAAGCATTGGGAAGAAGACATAGGGCCAGCGAGAGGCACCGCGTTTGGCAGCTTTGTCGGAACACCAACAAACAATGATAGCTAGCACTGCAGCGGTGCAGTAGATTGGAATGGTGAGGAGTTGAGCTGTGGTAGATGTGTAGCCAAGCTGTTTGATAATGGTTGGTAGGAAGAGAGAGATGCCGTACAGAGGGCAAACAATTCCCCAATACATCAGGAGACTGAGGTACAGTTGCCAGTCGGTCAGTGCTGTTAATTGTTAGTCATAGTCCAGACAACCCGCTGAGTGACCAAGAGCGTACCTTTGGTGACGTATTTCCATTCAAAGTGTTCCGATTCAGCAACAGCTCGCCCGCTCTTCTTACTGCCTTGGTACTTCAAACGGTGGACTACCCACGCCTTCTCTTCTACGCTTAAGAATCCGGCTGTATCTGGGAAGTCATAGAGCAAGAAGAATGAAGCAAAGGCTACTGCAACAGTCAAGAGCCCTTCGAGGATGAAGATCCATTGCCAGCCAGCTCTACCTCCAACACCATCCATTTTCGCGATGGCGTAAGCGAGCAAGCCGGAAAATGCGCCTGCAACACTTGCTGCGCTGAAGAAGAGGCCCTGGCGGAAGGCAAGTTCTTCGGTGCAATACCTATACGGATCAGTATAGGGAAATACCAAGGAGCCTGGTCAGACTTACCACATAGTCAAATAGTAGGCAACACCTGGATATAAGCCTGCTTCAGCAACACCCAGGAACAGTCTCGCAATGAGCAACCCATGATAGTTGTGCACCAACCCCATGAGAGTCATGACTGATCCCCAAGCTACCATAATACTGGGCAACCAGATAGAGGGTCTGAATCGTTTGAGAAGTAGATTGGATGGAATTTCGAAGGCGCAGTACGTGAAGAAAAACACGGTCGCACACATGTTGTATTGCTGGCCAGTGAGCTTCAAGTCATCCTGCATGCCTTGAATCTTCGCATTTCCGATGTTGCCACGGTCGAGGAAGGAAAGCAAGTATAGCACTGCGAGCATGGGGATCAAGCGGATGTCCATTTTGCGGAGGGTTTTTTCTCGGTTGACCATGGAGGTGTCAACGCCGTTGCCCGACCAATTGGGATCATGAACATTCCTGGCTGCCTATTTAAATTTGTGAGATCAATCATGTTAATATGCTTGGAATCTGCTCACCGGCACCTCATTCTTGTGAGCAAATTCGTCATTTGCATAGACAACTTTCTCGTCCTCGACTTCGGATGAAGCCTGTTGGCGGGAGACTTTGTATGAGATCGTCATCTTGTACCACCAGGTGTACAATGAGAATATAGATGGACTATGAAAGACAGAATGTATTTGGAAGAAGGACGGCTTTTAATATAAAGATTGCTGAGTGCTAGGTTCCCCGCAAAGATGGGGGTCTTCCCCAGAATCATCTTTTCTCATCATTCTGCCAAGGTTGCAGCCGTCCTAGGATCCACAATCCTCGATCAAGGGCACCCCGCGTCCGGAATGACACCTATCGCTGATTTCATTGGACTTGATCGTTTGTTCTGAGTGGATTAACAAGATGCATTGAGGAATGCGGACGGGAAGGAAGTTTTGTGGCGTGCGGGCACCGGCTGGTGAGGAGAAAGTGCGGGCAGTGAGGGCAACGCGGGGTAAAAAAGTCGTGCGGGCAGGAATGTCAATGGCTCACCTCCTGCCCAGCCTTCGACAGCCATTTCATTTAGCACTTCCGTCATTTCATACAGTTAGTGGCAACGGATGGCAACAGGATAGGAAATATTTACTTGAGCCTCGTGGTGTAGGTCGACATAAGAGATTTGTTGTAGAGTCCCAACTTACCGTCATCTGACAATCTATCATAATCAATAGTCCTCGGTCCTCGTTTTATTCTCTGATAACCATGAGAAATGCTGTTGCCATCCTGGGTGCAGGAACTCAAGGGAGGCGCCTCGCTTATATGTGGTCAAGTCGGGGAAGACCAGTCCACCTTGTCGATCAAGCGCCGGCTGCCCTAGAAGGAGCACTGAAGGATATTGACAACTTCAAGAATACGGTCGGGAAGAGTGACGGACACCAAGGTGGAAGTATTACGACCTTTGGTGGAGAGAACTTGAACGAAGCGTTAAAAAGTGCCTGGCTAGTTGTGGAAGTAAGTCTGGATTTCGGATCTACCCAGCAGTGAACCGTGTTATTGACAGCAACCAGAATGTCCCTGAGTCTCTAAAGACCAAACGCTCCGTTGTCCAGCAGCTGGACGAGCTGGCGGACGAGGAAACAATCGTTGCATCAAACTCAAGTAGCTTCACAATTCAAGAGATCATTGAAGGTTCAGACTTAAAGCAAGCCTCAAGATGTGTTAGCTTACACTCATGTATGTATGGAAAGTGCAGGATTGTTTCTGAATTATGGCCGGAATATTCGCTTATAATTTGGCGCAGACTGGCCCCCTGAGACCCCAGCGATTGAAATTATGGGCTCAACCATTACTAAATCAGAAATCATCGCTCGGCTCATCGAAGAATGCAAAAATCACGGATTTGATCCATTTCATGTTAAGAAAAACTCCAATGGCTATATCTACAACAGGTATTGACTCCAAGGCATATTTCAAAGTACGTTCGTTGACGCCAAGGGCAGAATTTGGGCAGCGATCAAGCGTGAAGCATTGTTCGTAGCAGCCGAAGGAGTTGCAACGCCATCAGAGATTGATGCTATCTATAAGTCTGTGCTCAAGACACCTAAAGGGCCATTTGAGCAAATGGACACTGTAGGATTGGATGTTGTCAAGGACATTGAGGAGCACTATGCAGAAAATAGAGACTCATTGCCGCAGCAACCTCGAGATTTGTTGGCACGCATGATCAAAGAAGGAAAATTGGGAGTGAAATCGGGCGAGGGATTTTATAATTATTAATTGAACTACTCACCCCTTCAGACGTTGGAAACTCCTTCATCATCGAACGCTTTTTTAGAATGTTCTTAGGGAGCGATGCCAAACAGATAAGCTCGCCAACATCACTTGAAGCCATGTCGCTGAGTTTTGGAGAAGATTGAGAGATCTTGAATGTTTTGAGTACTGTGAGAGTATTGCAACTTTCAAGCTAATATTCTGTACCATTCACATTACTTTGGTACTGATTTGATGCTCCAACGTTCCCAGTGACAATGCAGCCACATGTGGCGCAAGACTTGGCGGCTTGCTGCCGAACTACCCCGCATTAGTTAACCCATCGGCCCAAACTTGCATGTAGTTACAGCTGTGCCCCAAAAGTATCAAGCACGAGCGAAAGAGGTCTCATTCTGTATGTGTGGCATCGATCTTGAGTAGGGACAAAAGGTGTCTCACTTAAATTGCGCATCGATTAAGGGATACCTTGTCCTGCGAAGATCTGAAATGAACGACGCCCCAGAAACTCCATCCCTTCCATCCGCTGCGCCAGGACGCAGCAAGAAAAAGCCAAAGGCATTCCGCTGTCGTTTCTGCCCTGATGTATTCCACCGCCTCGAGCATATACAGCGCCATGAACGGACTCATACGAAAGAGAAGCCGTTCTCGTGTTCTTGTGGTAAAGCGTTCGCGAGGCGGTAAGTTGACAGAACTTCAACACTACCAAGATACAACTAACCGAAATAAAGGGACATATTGCTCAGGCATGAAAAGCTAGTCCATGATGAAGGAATAGATCGAGAAGATAGACGGTCGCGTCCCTCTATCGCTACTACCATACCAAGTCCTGTGACTACTCAAGCATCCGTTGACACCAACAGGCCGCCCCAATGGACATCGCACGACCCAAGCAGTTTTCCATCCCCCTTTTCCCACCAGAATATCTCCAACAATGCCCAAGTAGCTCCGATCTCTCAATCTGGATTCTTTGCAGGGCAGGTCGATCCTCAAAATGGGAGTATTACGGGTCTTCCACCTGTCTATGTAGATAACCATGACTTCCTCATGTCTGATACCGTCGACATACCTGGGGATTACAACCTGTTTTTCGATAACTTTGACATCTCAAACTTCTATCTACCGGCTACTGTTTATGATTCTGATCTCCCAGTCTCTCTCTGGTCTCGACCAAATCCCATTCAAGATGTGGGGCAGCACCAAATCACTGATCACAATTCTCTGTCCGAAAATAGCAACGATGCTCTGAGCCAGTTCGGGTCGCCTCCGCCATTGTTACGACCAGAAGACCAGACTCTCATGCAAAGCAAACCCCGGCCACAGGCAGACTTCCTTCGCGCCGGTCCACCATGGAAGGTATCCGGTCAGGACTACAGAACGATTCAAAACAAATTGAAAGACTTTGCAGCTGTTTTACCAGAAGACTTCATTCTACCAACACGACACACCTTGTCTCGATACTTCGAGGGATATATCACTGGTTTCAATCAACATCTCCCATTTCTCCACATTCCCAGTTTCTCGGTATCAAAATTCGTCCCTGAGTTAGTCCTTGCCATAGCTGCAGTGGGCGCTCAGTATCGCTTCGAAAGTGCCAGGGGAAACAAACTCTGGTACGCTGCCAAGTCAGTAGCTACCGAACAAATAAGGAGACGACAAAGCCAGCAAGTCGCTGATATTTTATCGTCGCCGAGGCCGAGAAGTGCTTCGCTGAGCAAGTCGCCAGGTTCCAATACATCGCCAGGAGACTTTCCGACACCAAGACCCATCAATTCATATAGCACTCCTATAAACAGTGCAAAAGATGATATTTGGTATGGTGCCTACTTTGTGATATTGATCGTGTGCTAACGCCCAAGGTCTCCATCATCCCAAGCACGACTAGGAACCATTCAAACACTGCTCATCATGATGGCCATGGGTATGTGGGGGCCACCTCCATTATTAAGAGAAGCTACAAGTATTCAAAACCAGCTGGCTCTCTTGATTCGAGAGCACGGCTTGGAAGTTGTTGAATATTCCAACAGCCGACTTCGCTGGGAAGACTGGGTCTTACTAGAGAGCGACTGTCGAACAAAGTGTATCGCGTACTGTTTCTTCAATCTCCACTCCATCGCCTACGACAACCCGCCAATCCTGCGCACCTCAGAACTAAAACTCAATCTACCTCACTCAGCCGAAGAGTGGCGGGCTTCATCCGCCGAGGACTGGCAATCCGCACGGAAAAGCTCGCCACAGGTACCCCTTTCTTTCCACCACGCTCTATCCAAGCTTTTCTCCCCCGGAGAAGATGATTTGCCTCCAATCTCATCCCTGGGAAACTACGTCCTCGTCCATGCCATCATCCAACACATCTACATTATCCGCCAAGTCAGCACGATCTCCATCCCGTCCGCCATGAACGGTAGCTTGCAACCATCCGAGATCTCCAAACTCGGGCAAGTCCTCCGCACCTGGCAGATCGGCTGGGAAAAAGCCCCGGAAAGCAGCCTAGATCCCATGAATCCCTACGGGCCAGTAGCATTCAGCTCCACTGCGCTCTTGAGACTCGCGTACATAAGACTACATTGCGATCTCGGGCCGTGTCGAGGGTTGGAGACGAGAGATCCACATGTCATTGCAAGAACGCTGAAAGCGTGTCCACGGCTTACAAGAAGCCCCTTGATGAGTAGAGCGATCCTACAAGCGGCACATGCTTTGAGTATTCCGGTCAAGATCGGCATTAAATTCGTTGCACATACACACACGCTACTTTGGAGTATGCAACATAGTCTTGGGAATTTGGAGTGTGCTTTTCTACTCAGTATGTGTCTCGACCCCTAAATTTTCGAAGATTGCTGATGATCAGTAGGTAGGTGGCTATCTATGATATCCGAATCCATAGAGGATCTTACAGTCGACGAGCGGAATCTGCTTGAAATGGTGCGGAGCATTGTAGGCGAGACTCACTTCGCAGTAGAGCCGGAAGACGGCAGTAGTATCGAGGGAAGCATGGGAGTCAAGAGACTCAGTGTTGCAGTGGTGCGGATATGGGCGGAAGTGTTTACTGGCAGTCACCATGTATTCCCGCTGGTGAAGGTCATTGGCTTGGCTTTGGAGGGGTATGCTGATATGTGCGAGACTGAAGACGAATTGGAAGCTTGAGTTGCTTAAGCGTCCCAAGAGGAGCAGTGTACGCATTCTTTCGGAAGCGGCATACAGCTTCTTAGTCAAAGGGCAATTCCCTACAGATGTCGTGGTTCGGATCGCAAAGGCGGGGACAATTTCGGGGGCTCGCTTAGGCGGTCAACAGTCACTGACGTTGAGATCTCTCCAGCAGATTGATGCTACGAACCTGCACAGGCTTGAGAGGCGAGACTAACTTTGACTGGGCGATTGGCTCGATCAAGAGAGACAACCACGAATGATACCATCACCTGTCGAGAGAAGGGTTGACAGTGGAATTACGGATTTGGGCAGCAGCAACTGCGAGAAGAGTAGCGGTGATAGTCTTGATGAATGGTAAGGTCAATTTGTAGCGTGAGAATATGAACTTTGAATTAGATAGATTGGAGATTAGTATTTTATAGATAGATTGGAGTTTAGTATTTTATAATGCTGTCTCAGTAAGTCGTCTAAGCAAGGCAAACACAATCTAGCCCCTCACACCTACACGTCACCATGAAGAACCCTCTAAACAGCAACTTCATCTGCCTTCTCATTCTTATGTCCCTGCTCACCATCCTCCGTCTTCTTTGGCCTGACATTCTTCCAACCCATCCACCAACCACACACAAACGCCGCACACGCAATCCCAACACCCATATACATCACCCTGTTGATACTAACATTATACGCCTTTAGCACACCCGGGAGATCAGTGCCACTCACCACCTCCCTGACCGAGTTGGCGCCCGCAGCAATAACAGTCCTAGCATCAACGTCAGGCGCATAATGCGGGATAGTACTACGCAGAGATGATGAGAAAATGATCTGCGGAATAGTAAGCCAGACTGCGCCGCCAAGATTCTGGATGAAGAGGAGGGTGCCCATTGCGACGGAGATCTGGGCTGCGGGGATGGCGCTTTGCATGGCGATGAAGGCCATTGCACCTGCGCAGCCAGCACCTAGTCCGAAGACGACTTCAAATCCGACCCAATGTGCTGTTGAAGATGATGGCTCGAGGATGGAGAAGAGACCGTAGCCGATGGCGGTTATTGAAGTGCCTGCGACGACGAATGGGAGATAATAGCCGAACTTTTGTACTGTACTGATGTCAGTATTCATGAAGTGTAAGGTGGATGAGGGGAAATGTACCCGAGACTCCAGAAACCACTGCCATGAACACCTGGAACATGACGATGGGCAACATATTGACTCCGCTCGTGATCGGACTCTTCCCTCTGACCGTTTGATAGTAAATCGGAAGGTAATAGTTTGCGCAGAACAGGACACCCTGGAAGAAGAACATCGTAGATGATGCAGACCACATGATTCGCATGCGTAGGATCGAAAATGGGACCATGGCTGCATCGCCTTTGCGATATTCCCAGACGAGAAAGATGACGATTGTGACGAAAGATCCGCAGAACAGGCCGATGATGGTGGCGCTTCCCCAGGCATAGTCTAGTAATTGGCAAGTCAGAGACTGCACCTATAGAGAACACAGTGGGCTTTTTAGATACATACCGTTACCACCCCAGGAAAGAGCGAGAAAGAACATGACTGCAGAAGGCACGAACATCCCGAGGCCGACCAGATCAAGAGAGGAGATAGCTGTGCCCAGAACTTGACGGACAGGCAGCTTTCGGGTCGCTTCTGGAATACCAATCAGACCAATGAATCCTGCCACTACGGCTCCAATGGGGAGGTTGATATAGAAGCCTATAGAGACATTAACACGTCAACAGTTCGAGACGTCAGAATAACTCACACCAGCGCCAAGACACGTATTCTGTGAAAGCTCCGCCCAAAATAGGACCAAGCGCGATGCCGAGCTGGCAGAAGGAAATCAGGATACCAGTCGCAGCAGGCTGTTTGTGAACAGGCAAGCAAGCAGAAACGATAGTCAATCCACCATTGATCAGACCAGATGAACCTATACCAGCGACTGCTCTGCCTACAATCAACATGACCGAATCTTGGGCGGCGGCGCAGAGCAGAGAGCCGAGTTCGAAGATGAAGAAGAACATGAGGAAAGACCACTAAGTGAGTCAAGTCAGTAAAGACTTCAGCTTGCCATAGGCTTGTGGAGGCATACCTTTGTGCTGAATTGTGCGTAGATTTTCCCGCTGAATGGTTGGAATGCCGAGCTGGTGATGTGTGAATTCCACCATACACTGATGAAGTGACCAAGGGCGAGACAAACCTCGTGAGCTGATACGCACTTCCATACCACCCGATATCAGGCAATGACTTGAAGTCTGTGGTTATTTGAGGAATGGCCTGTATTCGAATCAGGATTCCAACTTCATTATTCCAATTGACCTTTTGTTTCTTAAACATACGGTAGCTATGATAGCAGCATCGAGCAGGACCAAAAAACAAGCTAGAGTAGCCCCTGACAACGCCATGTAGAGCTTGGGTCCCGTCAAGAAATCATGTACGTATGGCTCTTCTTCTGGTCCTTTGGAGGGATCCTCCTGGTCCATGTTCTTAGCCGTTTGTGACTGTCGTGAAGAGGGTCTTGAATTGGCGACAGCAGGGGATGCATTTGCTGGCAGTTTCTCGATGTCTATTGTGAGCGTTGAATTCGAGCTTGGTGACAAGGAAGCCATAATGTCGGTTGTTCAAGGATAAAAGATGCGAGTAGTTGCGGCAAGTGACCATGAGCGTCAGTGGTAAGTCATAGTTATTGCGGGGGAGCCTGCCAACTATATCTTAGAAACTGACATGATCCACTTCAAATCGGCCTTTTGGATGCGCCGCATTATTCCAGGAGATAGGATAGATCTTGTGTAAAGCCCGGGTGCCTGATTCGATTCTGGGAGATGAGTGTCTTGCAGCCGCGCCTGAGTCGGGCTTGAAAATCCGAAATCCGCTCCTGGTGGAAACATCCTTCCAGTCGGACCCCCTCGTCCAAAAAACTCTTGCACATAGGAAAGTGTATATCGAAAACATTTCAATTGACTTGCATGGCTTCAAGAGTTGATCAATTGCCTATTAGATTGTGCTGCATTCATTGCTATTCGTACATCCACGCATTCATAATGCAGACCATCCGAGCACATCTTGTAACCAGGCATCATCTGCCAAATCCATAAATTCCGGGAACAAAAAGTCTTCATCCATGGCAGCCTGACTATTTGACTCTCTCAGTGTCGTTTCATCCGGAGCTAGTTTCGGAGCACAAAAGGCACGGAAACCTTTCATGACTTTGCAAAGGTGGATGATTATGTCATCGTCTGGATCCCCTATTTCAACGCTTCTCTGCTCCATGCTCGTGATGACGTGGTCAAAGACGGCCATCAGATCAATTGTTTTTCGTACAGCTTGTTTGTCCCAGGCTGGATCTTCATGAACGGAAAGTCTGTATAGCGCGACGAGGCACCGCATGAACTGAATACGAAAATGCAGTGGCATTTCGATCCATCTTGCAGGCGGCATCATGAAGGTGAGGTCGACGAAAGACTTTGCCGCTTCAAGGGAAGTACACAAACACTGAAGGTGCTGGGGACCGGTCATGTTGCACGAGAGTGCTGCATCTGCTGGATATGCTCGTTCATGTATCGATACTTTGGTGTAGTGAAAGCATGCCATTAAAGAAACTGATACAACGTTAGCAGGAGCCCTGATATATACTACATTAGAGCTTACAGTTTTGCTGCAGTCTTGAGTTAATTGACGCTTTGATGTCTTGTAGTTGCGATTGAAGTGCTTTCAAGTAAAGGCCTGAGAGCAGTTTTGAACGCTGTGAACCCTCACATTCTAAGTCCCGCATTTGATAGGAGCGATGTAGAAGAAGCTGCAGGCGAATCTGTGCCGCAAATACCTCGTCATTCAAGCACTCCTTACTTTCCTCGACAGTACGCAGATGCTCGTCCATCTAGGTAGAAGTCAGCATGCACTCAGCTCCAAGGACAAAGGTTGCAGTTATGGCTCCGTTGCAAATCTCAATTGTCTCATGGAAGTGCATCAGAACTCACTAATGGCGTCCACTGCATAGGATCAATCCTTCCAAAGAAAGACGATACACTGTAAAAATCAGTCATCGACCGAAAGCATAACAGAGAGGTATACTGACAGAGATGATACGAAGAAACAGCCCAGAACCGCCCTACGGTGTTCCATCGTGTGAATTTCTGTTACAGAACCTACACCACAAGCGACCACTAGGCAAGTGGCGATTTAAGTCAGTCTTAATCAGCAACCGAGTATGGCAATATGAAATGGCAAATTGTGGAACGAGAAGAGGGAAGAATCGAGTTCGAGATCCTACTTACGTCTCGCAAATTTGTGGCCCCCTTCATCTACCAAAGGCCTGTTCAGACGTAGGTCCTGTGCCAGTGACATAGATAACTGCACGAGATGATTTTTGTTCCCAAAATCGTTGCCCCTAGACAATTGATCAACAGGTAGCAAACAGGTGGATTGCGCTCATGCCGACCTACCAGTTTAGAAAAATCAGTAGCCCAGCGAGATGGTCGAAATGACCTTGATTCAGGACAAAAACCTCATGAGTGAGTGTCTTTACTAATTCTGTTGATAGAAGATTCTTCTCTTGCACTGATGTCGAGGTGACGACCATGATGCATTGCAGCAAAAACGGGCGTGACTGGCGGAGCTCGTCAGTAGATACCGTAGAAGGTAAATGTATACAAGCAAAATTCGGTAGCATATCGGAGCGAAACACGGCTAGTCGACGTTCAGCCTCATCTGGACGGGGCTTGTTTCCGCACGGGAATTCCACCGGGAGACTGTCCAGTCTAGTCTGATTCAAGACTGTTGGGACAAAGCTTGACGCAACATTACTATGCTGTGGTTCCGATTCGTCTGCGTTGGAAGAGACTGGGGTCGAAATGGAACCGGCCGGCTGGCCAGAGGACGAAGAAGCTCCACCAGTATTCAAAAGTGCCAGCGGGACGTGACTACTTAGTGATGGTACAGATGTCGATGGGACAGCCGTTCCAGTTACTGACTGGAGCAGAGAAACAATACCGTCTAGTTTCTCTTCAAGCTTAGCAGTTCTCGCTGCTGAGCTATTTTGAGAACTTCGCTTTCGGATAGATTCTGCCGGGGTGCATTGTTTCTTGAGACGATGGCATCTAGATGTGTTGTTGAGCTTTGGTCAAGCAACGACCGTGGGAAGCTGCAGAATACAGCTGCCTAGGGACCGAACCTCTCACAAATTTCACCACCAGGGCGGAATACGCATTTGGACTTAGACTTGAAACAGTGCCCACAAGCTCGTCCGTATGTGCTTTCGGTCATATCTTTCGAGCACGGAATCGGATACTGGAAATTCTGGAAAAGGAAGGCGTACTGTATTGAGGTGACCAGTCACAGCTTGAGTGATCCAGCGAGAGGGAGAATCCGGAATTGATATTGCCGATAATGCAAGACGAGTAATCAGAAATATAGAATAAAATTGAACTCCGGTTTGATCATGAGAACGTGGTGAACTATTTGGTGAGGTTAGGTCTTTGCTCGGAAGGACCATTGCGCCGAACGGACTTCAGAATCCGAAGTCCGGTTCCACTGTTGACTACATCCATTCGCATCTAGCCGCACACAAGAATGCAATTGTATCAGGCGTCATCAAGCAATGAAAACCATAAATAAGAATGATTCGCCATAAGGCATGGTCCAAGAGACTGAAGATGAAAATGTGGATCTATGTAGCTACTCAAAGGTACATGGAGAGACAGACTTTACGGAAGGCTTGTACAGCAAAAAGAAATATCAAAAACTCAGAGGCTTTGGGGATGTCTCTGCTGAATATCAAAGCTGCCGTTAGACAACAGCGTCCCAAGATTGATTGAAAGGTAGGTGGTTATGAAGGACGAAATATAAAAGCAGCGACACGTGACAAAAATGTGATCCAAGCCAGTCACGAGAGTGGACCTGGGCAATGTCTCGACAGGAAGTGAGCATCTGATAGCCTGGTGACATCTTGTTAGCAGTATTGCATGTGAATGAACGAGACAATTTTGGAACGTAAATAGCTGATGCAGTAAGTGTCACGAATTGAGTAGAGAAGTCGAGGCTGAAGGGTACAGGAACTTCGCTAAGGCAGGATGTGCTGGCAACACATGCAATAACCGGCACAAGGTCTTGGCCCACTCAGGCACACAGTCAGTGGACAGCAAGTTCAATATATCCCAGGATTCCATGGTATCGATTTCTGCATGCGACCTTTCCGGCGACCAGCGCATCGCCTGCCATTCTGTTGTCGCGATACACCATACGGAATGAAAGGAGTAGTCCTGTCGGCGTACCGCTATTCGTCTCCTTTGGGAGGGCAAGGTAGGGCAAATATCCGGAGGGAGCGCGACGTAAGGAGAGAGATTGAACAGATCCCAATCGATGTTTCGTCGCCACTCGCTCTCGGGCACTCCTTCCCTAGCGATGTGACGAGTCTTCAGCTTGGTTGCTGGTGATGTCGTGCCTCCTGAGCGACCTCTGCCAGCGGTTCGTTCATCTCGATTCTCCAGTACAGTAGTCCTTGTCCTAGTCAATTCCAGTCTCCATATTCAGTGTACCCCATTATCCTAGTCTCCATGGCAGTGGTTCAGCCATATTAGATCAGTCAAGTCAGGGCGAAGTCGGATTTGGCCCAGGAGGCAAACTTTCCGTCGTATCCAGCCAACAACGTGCCACCTGAGAAGCCTGTGTGTCTCCAAAGCTACTTCGTAGCTGCATGACATATGCACGCTGGATCTGTAGGAGGCTGAAAGGAGCCATGTTCAAGTCTTCTCTAACCAGTCGTCCTGCACACACTTGCTGCAACGCTTCTGCACCTGAGATTGGAGACGGCGAGGAGAAGCACTAAACTCTAGAGGAGTGTCTGCTGTCATCCCTGCGGCCAGGCTTGGGATTGAGTTGGCTGCAGCGTTGTGATTGGAACACGGAGTCGGGCTGAGGCAAGGATGCATGGCGGTGTTGCCAGCAAATCCACGCTATAGGAAGAGCGCAACGAGGGAGCAGAAGACCAAAGAGGTGGAGTGGAGTGGGGTGGAGTGGAGTGGAGTGAAAGGAAAGTCCAAGTGGCAGGTGGCCGGCGCGAGAGGCAAATGATTCTTCGCCTCGGAAACATTTTCATCTGTCCCTTTTTCCTTTTTAATTTTTCCGTATTTCTCTGTACCTCCGTAACAGATCTGAAGAACAGACGGCATTATGATGGAGAGTTGATGTTTTTGTTTGATGTTTGTCCCGCAACCGAGCCGTCCCGCTTCTCTTATCGGGGCTAACTAGCATCAGCTCCCGCCCCGCTCACCTAAAGACGAGACGGAAGCTCACCAGCGACAATAATAACAGCTTTTGGACGACAACAAGAGCTTCGTCCTCGAGAAATCCTTCCTCCTCTTTCTCCCCCATACTTCCTGTTTGCTCGACTGGCATCTCGACGCTGGAAAGCTCGAGGTCGCAGCCAGTCCCCTACCAGATGGAGTCATGATACAAATGCAGAGATCCCTCTCCCTCCCAGGGCCCGCTCACGCCTCTCCTCGTATGTTGTCTGCCATTAATCGCCTGCGACCCTCCTTTCTCGTTTCTCCTGTCCATACTCCCATGTTTCAGTCCCATTTACTGATACATAGTATCTACAGCTGTTTCCCCTACCATTACACAGGTCTCTTCGCGAAGTCCCACTCCTTCCCCTCCCGAAAACACTGTTGTGCCTCCCAGGCTTCATCGATACCAGTCGCGCAGTCCCCAAAGACCTCCCACGTCTTATAAAGAGCCTGCAGACCGAGAAAGAACTCGGAGCTCTACAAGACGTTCTTCCCCTTCCCCCGCGCCGCGTAGGAAAGACGCGCCATCTGCTTCGACAGCCAAGTCAAGCGCAACAGAAGGACCAGCCACTCCGACCAAGGCGCCACAGCTGCCATTACTTCAGGATGTGTCCCAATATTTGAATCCGCAGTTTAGCGCAGTGACCGCTGCCACTGCTACCACAACTTTAGAGGAGCTTGCGCATTTGGTCCGACTTTCCACATACCAGGAGAGGAAGAGAACCCATTCTCGCATTCGGTTGCAGAGGTCACTAGTTTCAACAGCTCTATCCGCTCGTCTGGCACGATGTGGAGAGTTGGCGCACAGAACTCTGGTTGACAATTTTAGGGCCGACGAGAAGAAGAACTTTGCAAATCTCTATAATGCCATCCATGATGTCCGGAACTCTTGCGATGCAACCCGTCGGTACGCGCTTTTGGAACCAGATTTGGACACTTCCCGCACAAATTCCACAGGATCAGCAGACTCTGGTGTCTTGTCATCTTCTACCTTTATGCATGAGATACCCCAGCGTTCTCGAGATAGCCTTTTGAAGTTTTTGACCCAGATTAGGACAAACCCGGACTATCTGGCGAGCCGTATTTGCAGCCTCACACCTGCGGAGCTGTCCGCCCTTGTAGTATTTCACCAGGGGATGGAGAGCATCAATACTGTTTTGCCATACCATAATCCTCGGTCAAAAGGCCATATTTCCAGCAATCATCGCACTTCCGCGCATATACCCTCTCCAGTTGAGCGTTTGCTTTCATTCCAGCGTCATGATCCTTTATCTGCTTTAATTCATACTTGCTTTGCAAATTCGGCCGGCCCTGACTCTGGGGAAGATCTCAGGCGGACAGATGTGTGGGCCACCACATGCGCCAAATTGATTTCCAATGGGAAGACTGGTACCGAAACGTTTATCATTTGCGTCCTTAACGCATGGACAGCCATGCGGGATTGGTCCGGAAAGACTAACATGGAATGGTATCTGATGAAAATCCTTGAGGACGGAGCCTTCCTTCTTGAGAAAGCCGAGGATCAAGCAGGTACACGTATCCATGTTGAGCCGCGAAATACCAAGGACACCATTGCAGCAGAAGAGTTCTACGATGCAGCAGTCCTCGGCCTGTTTAAACTTGTTGACGACCCCGGAGCAGGCGGGATTCCAGAAGGACTCATCGAACTTGGGAACGCCGTTTTAAGGAAACTTGACCCCAAGTTACACTTTTCTACCAGAAAGTTCTTTGTCTCAAGATGGTTCTTTTCAGTCTTCCTTTCTAGTGTCGTCATCCATCCCGAGGTATGGATCTGTTCCTTCTATTCCAGCAGATGGCTGATATCTGTAGTACTTTGGAATGATGGCCGAATATCACATCACTGAATACGGACGACAGAAAATACTGAAGGAAGTTGTCATGAGAGCACATAAACTTGTAGCAGATATGCTCTGGTAAGCTTCATGAATTAGTTGTCATATGCGGGACTGATAATTTTTGTTTAGGAGAGACACCCCATCAACGCCACTTGCAGTCAAAGCTCATATTGAGAATATTATGGCCCGTTTTCGGTCAGGTAGACCCTCGAGATCAAAAGCAAAACTTCTTCCGGCGAGATCCATAACGTCTCTAAGAGAGACTGTGGAAGTACATCCTTACCTGGTTTTAGGTCCCTCAGATCTTATGACCATGGTCAATGCTCTCTTCCCGGAGAAACGTCCGGTTTCCAGTTCCATGGCAAAAGATATTCCATTTGGTAGTATCCGCTCTTCTGCATCTTCTGTTTCCGGGATGTCTACTATCCTACAATCCAGTCCGAGCACCACAGCGCGTAATGCTTTTGATAATGTGTCCGTCATCAGCAATAGTGGATCTTCCGTTATCAGTGATTTCACTACATCGCACGAACCTTTACTTGAGGAGAACACCAAGCCCCGGCAAAGCAATTACGAGGACGACGGATTCGAGCTCCGTGTTGCCCTCTATGAAATGACTCAAACTCTCGGTGCCGAAGGTGTGGATGGCCGCTGCCACCCTTGCGCTGAGAATTGGACTGTTCTTTTCATGTCTCCAGATGGCCAGACTTTGTCTCATCAGTTGCCCCATGACCCGGATGAGGATGACCACGAGGAAGAATTTACAACAAGCAGTGATAGTGATGACGAAACTCCCGGCTCTCGACCAGACCTGGACAAAGATTACCACCAACTACGAAACTCTGTTCTGAAGTTAGTTGAAGACTATGAGATTCCTCAATCTCTCCGCTCAAAATCCGAGTCGGAAACATTTAGTAACCGAACGTCAACTCTGGAAAGTCCAAGAAAGAAGTACCGTAGCAGACCTGGATCATCGTCGCAAGCCCAGGCACAGTCCAAAAACCCATATCGCATCCAAGACATTGCTTCAGTGCAGGAGTCGAGACAGTCATCTAAGCAGCGTCATGACTCGGATAGCGAGAGGCAGTCTGACAGAGAAGCGCCCTCTGTTCTGATAGCAATGCTCGAAGCCGCGGAAGCACAATGCCAAGCGCAGTCAGACTTTGTCAACGCTCATTTGTGGTGGAAGACATTGAATCAGCTGCACCAACTTTCATCGCCATCTCTGAAAAGGGATGGCTTTGCATCTCTTCTGAGCATTTTTTCTCGAGGCCCGAGAGACTCGATTCGACGATCTACGAGCGCCATCGAAGAATACGATGCATGGCTCGTGTGGTTGAAGCAGTCTCAAGAGCGACACGATGTCACGATTGAGTCTATGATGAAGCGACTGAAGGCAATCCGTGATAAGATGTGGTATGTCACTGATGTGAAGAACTCAGCAGCTTACGAGGGAGCTCGAAATATTGCTATGGCATTGAAATGCATGGCATCTCCGAAAAAGGCTACCCATCTCCCACCAGCAGGGTTTCGGCCTCGCAATACATCCAAGTCGTCGACCAATAATTTCCTTCTCAAGACCGAAGCCCAAGTGATGGATATGATGGCTGCCAGCGACGAACAAGGCGGGCCAAACAAACTGTCTGATGAACAATCAGAGAAGACCTTGCGATGGCTCTCTCAATTTGGCATTGAAAACTTCTGCAAAGGCGAGGAGAGAATTCACCGCTTTTGCTTGGAGCTTGAAACATGTATCAACAAGCTTGTTGGCGATAACCTTATGGAAGGCCCTGTATTGTGGTCCAGCGAGCTCTATCATCGAGATAAGCGCCTCTTGGACGGTGGTAGACCGAAGAGTGATCTCTTTGTAGGTGGCCTCGGATCACTGAATCTATCTGGGGATGACCACAGCGAAACCGAGACTGCTCGACGAGGTCTTCGAAGCACCGATTTCAATCGACCCGGTGCCGGCCTTCGCGATCTCCGTTCTATGTCGGCTAGAAATAATTCTCAACAGAGCTTCGATTCTGGTAGATACAGCATGTCAAGGATGAGTAATACGGGAGACTTGATGGACTCTCAGGATTATTTTGGGGTCGCCAGTCCAGTCTTGACTATCGACTCCTCGACGACCTTCTGGTCACCATTTCAAACACGAGCACAGTCACCGACCACGAGCATTGGTAGTCACCGTCCGGGAACATCATCTTCGTCGATGAATGAAACTGTCACGATGAAAGAAGAACGAGCCAGCCTGACCAAGCAAAGGTTCCTCACAGATCTCAAACAGACCCTCACCAGTTTGTTGATCAGTGATCTGGGAACCTTGGTCTTTGCGAGAGGGAGCGAAACAGATTCTTGGTTCTCCGGGTCGCTAGGAGAGGATTGCATCGAGCGAAAGGAACGTACTGAGCGCAAGGTACGACGAAAAAGCAAGAAGAGAACATTGGAGAAGAAAAAAAGTTTTAGAGATCTACGCGGTGCCCAGAAGATCGAAGTGTCCTCGGATAACCCCGACAATCTTAGTCCAAGGATGGAAAGAGGACCTTCTTCAGTGGGGTCAAGATCAACGGAACACGGAACGCCTGATGTCCATTCAACGACAGAAAGCTCTACCAGCGAGCACATTGGAATTGGTGTGCGAAAAAGCGTTTCCAAGGACCTCGATTCGCCGGACTTTCCGTATCGGAAGGCTTTCATGCGCCTTCTGCGTATGTTCTCTGTGCACCCAAACCCCTATTCGAAACTCAATGCACTATTCGAGCTCGAGCATCTGATAATCGCGTATCTCACACCTGCAACTCCTCGCCGACCCCGTATTCGTCAAGAATCATTGACTGCTGCTCCTCAATCGCCTGAAGTCCAACACATCAATGCATTCGGACATACCGATACTGCCGCTACCACCCCACAAGCAAAGAACCTTGAGGAGGCCATTGGCAATTGCAGGGAGCGACGGTCTCATACTCTTGAACAGGTCGACAATGTCGCAGCTACACATCGTGCCAATGAAAGATCTCTCGCAGTCGCAAACCCAGCAAGTACGGACATGATCGTTGATGTTCTACAAGACCTGTTCCGCGATGCGGAAATTCGACCGAAAACACTATTCCGGGATCTTCAATTTATTGCATCGTTCGTCCCTGCGTCCGTTCTCGATAAAACAGAACGCGGCAAGGCTTTCTGGGACGCAGGACTTGCTGCTCTGGGATTGAAGCAAGATGTCGTCCGAACCTTGATCGAGATCGCAGACGAAGTCGTGGTACACTACACTCAGACACGAAAGACCGCTTTCACACCTGCCAATGATTCCTCTGCTCACACAACTGCCAGTGGTGAGCTCATGAAATACAGTATGCAGGAAGCGGCCCAGATGTGGACTATCACCGCCAAGGAAGGCGATCCCGTTGCCGAGCGTGAATTGGCCATCTTCTACCTTACCCACCCAGAGCTAGTCGAGCGAGTCACTGCTCCTCTTAGCAAGCCAAGAGAGACTTTCAAGGCGCAAGTCATGGAGATGCACGGTGGTGGCAGCGCCGGGAAGGAAGAGAGAGACAGGGAGAGGAGCGATCCAGCAACCATGTGTGTTGCATACCACTGGATGGAGCTGTCCGCCGTTGGAGGTGATGAGCTCGCGAAGAAGTACCTGAGACAAAGAGAGGAATTGAATGCCATTCCCTGAGTTGTTTGGCTGGCCATGTTTTGTTGTTTGCGATTTTGCCTACATATACCCATGATGAGACATTTGTTGGATGATTTGACTGATCGAATAGCATAAGTGGTACGTTGGATGTCTGATGCCGACTTAGATGATAATGTTTTTGGCTTTTATTTAGGCTTGTCCTGGTTTTCGGCATATTTCATGTTTGGGGTTTATGGAGTATATTGGGTTAAGACAAACATATCACAGTATAAGAGATACCTCATAATGCATCCATAGATTTACATCGCCGTCAAAGATGCATCGTTGTCTGTTTTCCAATAGAGAAGCACCATTATACACGTGCCTATATCTGGTTGATCTTACAATAGACCCCGCCATAGACTTTCACTCAGTCTGAATCATCCTCCCTTTCACTCTCACTTTCACTCCTCTCTCCCTGGCTCTCATCATCATCACCATCATCATCTCTCCCCCCACCAAACGTATACGAATATATCACCCTCGAATACTCGTACGGTCCACTGTCTTCGCTCGACACACTCCTATCATCGTCTTCATCATCACTCTCCTCACTCTCACTCCTCTCATCTTCAGAATCCTCCTGATTACCGTCGTCATCTTCTTCTGGACAGCCTTCTTCACTTGAATAACCGTCTTCTGAATCTGAAGAGGGAGGAGACTGAGGGTCTGTCTCCCACTCGGAGTTTATAAGTGTTGTTTCTGTGTCGCAGGGGTTGGACATTTTTCTTTTCTCGAGAGGGGTACGGGATGGGGTCGGGTATTAAGCCTACGATAGGATAGAGATTATATCTATGGAAAGAGGGTCATCCCTTTACTGTGAGCTTGAGGTAGGTAATTGTGGTCTTGGAGGAATTTAGTGCAAGACCAGAGCAAGGAAGAGACACAATACTTTTATACTGTTGTTCGACAGGAGACTTGATTCCCTGGCCTGAAGTTTGCTATTTTGGATTGGAGAAAGATGACAGATAGTGACTGGCCTCGAGATCTCTAAACAAAGAGTATGCGTGACTGGATGCCAGGAGTCAGATATCTGATGCCTCGCGCCTTTGTGCTTCGCAGCTCTTGGTTTGTTTGCATATTTCCCATAAGGAAGCTCTTGCTTGTCCAGATTTCTGAAGGGTTTCGTAAGTTAGATACGCTAATTAATAACTTTAGATGATCAGTTTCAGTTGAAGTAAGACTATATAAAAGACAACTTAGCAGCTATGTTAAGCATTTCGAGCGACTTATTTCTGTGAATCATCGGTCTTCAACAATAAGCGTCGGTTTTGTTGACTTGACTTTGATTGCAGTGTGATCGGCTCTCCCACGCGGCTTGATCTACCATCGCCTTCAAAAGTTGACATACATCTGTATCAGGCGATTGAAGGGAAGACTTGTCAGGAGTGTCTGGGAGTGTCTGGAAATGAGTGGAAACAAGCACATATGATACCTTATTTTTTTTCACAGTTGAACGAGTTGTTGCGGAACAAGATGATGAGAACAGGAATCACGAATGTCAATCTATCCATTCCTAGAGGAGAATTATGCTTCATAACAGATACTTTTAACTAGGCCGGACACCAATATTATGAAAGTTTAGACTCCATGTGCTTTCAGACTTCGGAGCCCCGGCAGAGAGGTGAATATTATCATCAACAAATTATTGCAATCTTGGCATCTGCCGTTTTGTGGTTTGGCTCCATGTGATAGTCGATATCGGAACCCGGTTCTGATGTTTTCCGTCCAAAAGCCCAACGCTTATACCCATCTTCTCGCTCATCAACGGGGTTGCGCACAGCCTGTTGGTCAACTCTGGGGTTGTCAAGAGGGGGCGCGGAATCATGAATCTCAAGAGGCTCATAGTCGTTCACTATTGGTGGGTTATTGAATTGGCCCTCGTCCTTGCTAACTACAGATCCTGCGTCATAATCGCTTCCTGAAAGCTGCATATCAGAGCACGTGGAGCGATCGCTGAAGTCCGGGGAGATAGCCCGATTATCAAGCCCGTGAAGATGATGGAGTTCGGTGAAGAGTGGCTCAGTTGGTGGATCTTGTAGTAGTTGAGACAAGCAAGCCCAGCATGGCTCTTCAGTGGCGACAATTGTGCGGTAGCCCAGCTTGTAACATGTTGTGGCTAGAGCAATCCTTGCCAGCCAATTGCGATGAGCCCTGACCACAATCACCTTTGAAAGAGGTGGATCAAATAGTTCATCCCAGTTGTCAATCGAAATTGCCTTAGAATATGGTCCGTCGGATAGAGCTTCACTGTAGGTTGTGGGAGGTCTCTTCTCGCAAGCTTGTCTTTGATCGTTGGACTTCCGATAGGGTGCAATGCAGCCGTTTTTCCAAGTCCCAAAGCCTCTCTCAATATGTTGAATACCTTGTATTATGTCAAGGTCAGCCACCCACTTTGATCCGTCATGAACTGAAACTAAGGTTTCAAGAAGCTTGATCGGTCTGTCGATAATATTTCGTGGCTCTTTAGCGGCTCGTAATGCCATTTCCCAGTCCGTAAAAGACAGATGGATCGAGGTATTTGCAAAACAGTCCAGCGATGACCCGTCAAACTCTGCGTGGTTGATCACTTTCCAATCTTGATCAGCACGTTTGGCATGCCTTGGTTCCTGCGGAGGTATCAGTAGAGAGATACCCGACCGCCCGATATTTCCTATTACCCGCCGAACCTGGGCTCCACAACTCTCCAAAGGATCAGAAAGCAAACTTGCGGCCACAAAGATAGAGTTCAGTGTTGACATTGCAAACACGTTGGACAGGGCTTCTGGGTCCATATTGTATGTCGAATCTAACATGCAGATGCACGCAAAGGTCTCCTTGAGCGTTAAGGGAAACGTCCCTTGATTTGTCGTTTGAGAATGCTGGAACTCTTGTGATGGCAACCCGAATGCTCGTTTCGGGTTCTCGAAATCATGACCTTGCTTTGGAATCCACTTGGCTGAGGAGAGTTCTTGTTCTAGCACAAGGGTTAGGATACTAGCGCCGGGGATACTTTTGTAGACTTCTGAGATTGTTGCACAAGCCTTGAGCGCCTGAAACTCCCATACTCGAGCTGCATTTGAGATTGGCTTGGTGCTGTATTCCTGAAAAGAAGGACTTTGAACTTGGGAGAGATGAATTTCCAGTGCAGATGAATCAAGAGAATGTATCTCAATGATGTCAGCGAGTTGTGCAGCCGAGACACTATTGTTCAAACTAGACTTGGAAGTCTCCTTTGTGGAAAAGACTGCTGCAGTCATGGGATCACCGAGAACGAATTTCATCGCAACTGCACTTTTCAGGGAGTAGAGACCTGCGTTTTTTCTGAGATTGACTTTGAGCTGCCTCATAGCCGCGAAAAAATCATTGCCAACTCCGAAAGCGAATGTCTCATCAGCAATGTCAGCCCGCTTAGATAGACTCATCTTCAACACAGGTAGGTATCGTCTTCTGGGTCCCGCATTGCTCTCGATGATCAACTGTTTGAAGTTTGCATGGCTCGGATGTTCATCGGCGAGCTCCTCTGGGGTTACTTCTACCCAGTAAGTGTCCATAGATGTTCCATCAGCCTCAGTAGCTGGTATCAACGTTGTGAAATGAAAAGAAAATCGATGTCCAGAGCGTTGAAATCGGATGTAGTGAGATGAGTTGGGTGTCAACAGGTTACCCGTAGGGCAGAGGCAGACCTTTCGAAGAACGTCAATCCTAGCAGCGTCCGAGTCCATAATTGGCAGCAATACATGTAATTCTGATATGCCAAAAAGTGGGGAGGGTACCGCGTGCGGAGCATATAGGAAGTTGGATCTTCGGGTCCCCAATCGGTAGAGTTGTCGAGATATGCGTTTCTCGACGCCTTCGCATCGAGTGAGTGACTCAGCTGCTTCTCTTAAGTAGAATAGCCAGTGGCGATAGGTGACAGCGTCATCTGCTGATTGCTGTTCCGGCCATCTATCAATGTTGGAAATAACAACGTTTAACCATTTGAGCCCGGCTTCTGGACTCGATGCAAAGTCTCTCCACCCGGAGAACAGACAGCCGAGCATTATATAAGAGAACTCCTCTGCACTGATGCGCGTGTTGTCTTGACTCGCCGACCTTGTTGTAGGAACTGGATCGCCGTAGTATTGAAGATAAGCGAGGGGCAGCGACCACGAAACGTTCTTTCGCCCAACACCTTCTAGCCCGATGGTAAGAAGCGCAGTTCCTGAGAAGAGGTCATCTTTCTGCTTTATCATTCTGGGCTCCTTCCTCGTCACCAGCATGTCAGGGTACAAGTGCCATGCTGAAATAGCGAGAAGAGCTGCGCTATCCAGCACCCGCTGTGGAATGCCTTGAGTCAAGTTGTCCATGGCTTCTAGGGCTCCTTTCCAAGCTTCAAGTACGCTTTCATAAGTCTCGGGCTGTTGATTAACAGGAATAGAAATGTTGTTCAAGATCAACATTATCTGCTTGTGCTGTAAAGCCCGAGCCTGGTCGGCACTCTGGATCCAAGCTCGTGCACTCGCATCCCATTCAGCTAAGTCCTTTCGAGGGATTTCCTGGCAGGCAGCAAGACTTGCAGCTTCTTGCTGATAGAAATAGGAGTCTTCCTCGCATTGCTTCTCGATTTGGAGCTTGCGATGCGCAACTATCTCGGCCCAGATTGCGGTTGCTTCGGGAGGAGTGAACATACGAGCAAGCATACAAGCGAGCAAGTGCGAGGCAAGAGCAGCACGTCCGGAGGTGATCGCTGCCCAAATGCTCGTCGCGTCTGCGCCAGCTTGGCTTGCAAATATCCCATCATGGGATTGGTGTCCTTGTGGATTGATAGATGGCTGCGAGGATATTTCGGAAACTCTTTTGCCATATTTACGAATTAGTGTCGGGGTCTTCGGCAGACAGCCTTCAAATAATGCACCAAGTCTCCTGGCTGTCTTGTGCAAGGCGCCTATCTCGCCATCTTGTTTCCTCCGCGGGGATAAGGTCATGCCCAGCCCCTTGAATTCAGCAGGCACTTCTATTTTGACCACAGTGAAGTCAAAGTTGAGGTTCGCGAGAGACAATGCATTTTCATTGTGAACAGAGGCAAGAGCAGTAGTGAGTCGGCCAATAGAGGCCATCTGTGTAGGAGTAATTAGTATTTTCAAGCCTATTTTTCAACGTAGTGCGCTCACTTCAATAGTTCCCTGTTGAGAAAATATCCGCACCTAAAAACTATTGCGCTCTGGTGATCATGAAACGATGCTAAATTTTTGCATCTCAAACAATCTACCAGTATAGGCTATTGGTGCATAGGTCGGTGGTATAAAGTCTGTTTGTGAACTTTTGATCCGAATTCGAGGAAAGATATACGCATAAATTGAGAGGATATGATTTCGATGTCTGAGTACTGTTCGGGATGATGAGTCACAAAAGAAGGAAATCAGGATCAAGAGCTGGGTACCGATACCTGGCTTCGACGCAAAGGGCGGCAAGTATTAGAACGGCACCGCATTTATTCACTGTCTGCCTCGTCGGGCGTAGTCTGCACGGCACACTTCCATTCCGTGATGCCCACACGAGCTGGGCGTCGCCTCTCAAGACCTATTGGGTGAGAAAAGAATTCCCTCACCGACCTTCTGCAATACGATAACCATATAGCCTTGGAATATTCCACCTTCAAACGCAAGGAAGTTGAAGCGAAGTAGGGTAGAATGGGACTGGTCAGGTATACATATTCTCCTGCCCAGCTTGTCGAAGAGACCCCACAATAATTCTCTCGACTTATCAGCTCGAGTCTATCCCCGTGAGGGCGATTGGTTGGTCCGTTCAGCAGATACTGAAACTGTCATTGGCTGCCTTGCCGCCTACTGGAGAAATCAGAATCTCTCCATCCATGATTCCATGCACGTAACTAAAGAATTCGGTCAGTACCAGGTACGCGCTTGGCGATCAGGACATACAAACCATTCTCCAATAACTTTGAAACCGTCTGCCATCTTCCTCAACATATATGGAACCTTACCACCAACGAGAACAACGATCTTGTCGCCCATCTGTGATGACCCTGGAGCAAAACATAGATGCCCTTCTAGCGTCAAAACCAGTCGTCTGCCTTTGCAGAATCCCGATTCCGGACTGCCGTCTTGCCTCAGAGCGGGGTCAGTCATCGCATTCGCTTTCCCTATACGGTGATTGTCTCGTTGATCCGCTTGGACAGTTCCCCAGAAAATCTCAGGAGTGATTTTGGTCCGCTGCTTGACAGCAGTATACAGGTCCAGCAGTGAGGACCTAGACTCTGCATCATCGGAGGCGCGAAACAATGTCTGAACTTCGTCGAACTGATATCCTCGCACGATCAAAGATCGAAAATCACCTGCTAGTACTGGGTGATCTGACTTAATCCCTCCAGCATTGAACATGCTTGTTGCTCCAGGAGGACCAAAAGTGCTTTGAACCAGCGGATATACGTCATCTCCCGCGACGCTGAAGACTGGGACCCAGGATGGCAATGATGGCTGTACTGGACGATGATGACTTGCATATGACAAGATGTCGAGATTTTGGTAGCGATTCACGATGTAGACAGCAACATCGATGAAGTTCTCCTCGACGGACTTGTGCGGATCCTGAGTGAAAATTTTCGAGTCCTGCTCCTCGGGCTCCAGTAGCCCATATATAGCGTACAAACTATCGCTACGGTCAGAGGAATTATGAAAATCTATAGCCCACAGAAGCTCTGGTAAAGTCAGGTGGTGGCCAAGAAGATAGTGTGCTCTCAAAAGAGAAATCCGTTGAGCTCCCCTCCATGCTAGATTAGACTCTAACATTGAAAATTCCCAATCCCCAATTAGATTTCTGATTGCTTGTTGGTTTGAAAACAAGGTTTGTATGCCATCGAACGTGATGGCCTCATCTCCGTAGGACAAAGTTGCCTTTCGTGGAAGCACTAGCTCATGTACTGGCCATATCCTCCGCCACCAGGGCCGCTGGAATAGTTGTAGTAAAGCATTCCCCAGGCTATTAGATGAGTTCTTATGACTCCTAGTTAGCATATTCGTCGAAAATTCTGCTGTAGCTCCACCTGAAGCAAGCATGGATTCAAACTCTCGCACGAACTCAATCGCACAGTGGTCCTTTTCGCGGTCGTCACCCCCAAGTCCGATAGCTACTTGTTGTGCTTGCTTGAAGATTCTGTAGTTTAGTCTTAGCTTCCAGCCAAACAGATAAATGTCCGGTTCCCACATGATGTCCCAAAGAAACAGCACGCGCCCACGGGTGCCTCCTTTCGCCCGTACATTTCGAAGACTCTCGATGACTGCGCTTGGAAGTGGAAGCAAAAGTCCATTTGCTCGGATATATCCAATAGTATCGATTAACTTTGAGGCGTACGATACACTATCGTAGACTGGATTAGAATCTAGCAAAACGTGGAATATCCGACATCTTATCTCGCCATATCTTTTGGGCGAAGGGAAGAGCTCCACGAGACGGATTTCTGCGTTTTCCAGGTCCACAGGCTTTAGCTTGTACTCAGGTAACGATCGGTCATTGACAGTGTACTCGCTCTTCCAGACTTCACTTTCGAATTCCGGGAGAAAGAATGGCAGCCGCAATGCATTTTCATGGAAGGTGGCTCCCCACCCCGTTGATTGGCGCCATTCAGCAACATATGACAGACGGGACTTCAGATTCTGCAAAGAGACGCGGTGATCCTGCATATTTGAGTGGGCAATCAATGCAATAAGAGCCCCTGCATCAGCAATAAGCTCCTCTGTGTCTTTATGTCGTTGGTATACAGCATGCCATGCCTAGTTGTCCCAAGCATATCCTAGAAGGGGAAAGTCTTTGGTTCTTGAGTCGAACAGGTTACAGCACGATAAGTATGCAATTGATGACCTTGCGACGAAATGATTAGAGTACTCTGCTTCTAAAGCATAGTATCGCGCTGCGGAAGAAACAATTCGATTGCCTGTGAGATACTCCTGGACTGAGAAGTGCCAAAAGGTCACTGTATGAAGACCGTATATGAGGGATTCGGAGCTTTTTATTGGAGGATTGATGGCAATGAGACCAGGAAGAATGTCCAAGATATCACGAGGTTGGTAGCGCTCTTCACTATCGAATTCCGGATCTTCACTCAAACTTACGGCACAAATTTCCATGACCTCTTCCACAAACAGAGGACGAGTCGCTGCCGATATCCATCTGAGAATGCTTAAAGCCTCCTCTGTATTGCCTGCTGGGATCTTGGTAAGTATCCGTTCGTACGTCTCGTCAAGGTCACGAGGCAAAGTTCGGAGCGCTTGATTGATACTTCTAGCCTTCATTGGGCGAAGAGATTTCAGCTCTTCGAGCTGAAGTGCTGCCCATCGAAACCTGCATTCATCAGTAGCTTATCTGATAGTTTCATCTACAAACTCACATTCCATTACCCTCATCAACCAAGCGTCGTATTATCAATTCTTTGATGGCTTCCTTCTGACGAGACATTTCTTGATGCTTGTTGATTTGGCTCGTGACATATAGTCTGATATCTTCAGCAACCTTTTGCTTGTCAATAGCAAGAGTACTAGGCCAAGAATGGAGCCGCGCTCTAATGTCGTATTCATTCCGACTCGTCGCAAGAATATGCAAGTTCGGGATACACATTCCTGCTAGCTCGTCAAGATATGTGATGATGCTGTCTCTGCTAGAACCCCAGGGCAGCTCATCGAGCGCATCAATGAGTAGATATTTCGGCTCAGATTGGTGTCTCTCATCTTTCGAAAAATGGCCAGGAGCTTGCTCTGGCTTGCCGACCAAAGCATGAAGTATGTCTTTCAGCTCATCAGCCAGTGGCACACTGGGCGGAAATCTGCTACTGTGGTGATCGTAAAATTCCTCTAAGATATCAGGGATGTGATCTCGAGGGCAAAGCTGCGCAATGAAAGTTCGTAAGATAAGTGCAAGATCATGCTGGGTGCCTTTTCTGTAAAGACAATAGAAATGTGCGGAGCTACTAGTGGAGCCGACAGTGTGTTGAGTTCCTCGAATTGACTGTACAATAGATGAGAAGAGTACGGTCTTGCCGCAACCAACTTTTGGCATTTAGCTGGGGCAACAGTCTAATGAAGGGGCTTTGGAAATCATACCATCTCCATAAAGCCAAAGAGAGGCTCCTGGATCCGTTTTCCAGCTCTGATAAGCACTGGAACTCAAGAACCACTGTCCAGTCCCGGCTTCATGGCGTGGTACGGCAGCTTCGTGTATTTCGGATTGATCTGCTGGACTCAGCCATTCCATCACGTTCTTGTAGACTTGTACTAGAACAACTATCAGTAAGAGCCACAGATATGTATCCTGCGGGCAACATGCCTTGGGCTCCATCCAGGACCACGTTGCTCATCTTTTCCACAGTCCCCGAGACAATTGTGATCTTCCTATCAAGGTCTTCCATAGCCTCTAGACTTCTGACACTTGTGTCCCTGTAGACGAATTAGACAAACTGCTCACACCAGCAAGAGGGTGTCCTAACAAATGTAGCATCGCAATCACCACCTGCATTTGTTCTCTTATCTTCTCTGTCGATTCCAAAAGTCTCACGATCGTTCCTTTCTGAAATGGATAAATAGCTCTCCGGCCCTGGTCGCCTAATTTGGCCAGAAAACTGTCAGAGGGAGTCTCATTCTTCACTTTCATCAATCTCTTCCGCAGCTTCGCTATGACATCCTCGCACTGTTTCACGGAGTTGCAAATCATGTCGACTTTGCTCTTCTCAAGATTCTTGTTTGCTAGAGTCGCTTGAACGGACTGGAAAAGATTCATCAGCCAAATTAGAGCGCGCCTAGCTTCGGCAACATCTTCGTCACGGTCTTTCCATGTCGTGAAGTACGCATAGACATCCTTCACGCCGTCCAGGACCAGTCCAACTATGGCCAATGCTGTTCCGGGATCCATGTTCACAATGATAGGCAAGCATAGGCAAGCTGTTGCTAACGTGAGATGCTCTTGGAGTCTATCGCAAAAGAGGGAGGTGGTCTGAGGACTTCAGCCGCGCCTGATCCATGCAGCTCGCTAGGTGCTGTGCATGCAAGCGGCAGAGCTGATCGACTCTCATGCAGGGTCATGTGACCATTCAATCTACAAGTTTACCAGACACTTGTTGCTCGGCCCTTTCTTTTAGTTATAAGCAGAGACGTATCCAATCACAAGGGAATGAGATCATGTCTACAAAGGTTGCTGAACAGAGCTAGAGATGCGCCGAGATGAGTTGGGGAATGTGGTTGAGGCCGAAAATGCATAAGCAATTGAGGACAGGTTCATGATGATTGCGAGGAGTAAAGAAGTTTAGAGGAAGTGATCTAATACAAGATCCGAAGTTGACGTTGTCGTAAGTGCGCAAATAAACAAAGCATTGTTGACTTGGCTTCGCAGCCACAGCGTTTCCCTATATCACTTTTCTCGTAGTCTAGAAATCACATACTTTTTGCGTTTTAATAAACAAGTGAAATACTTCAATCGGATTCCCATATGTTCTGGAACGTGTTACAGCAGAGGTCGACATGTTGTTGTCGTTCCTGGGAAGGCTTGTCATGTTTGCGGAACGCCGTGTTGATCTTTGTGCCGAGCACCGGAAAAGGGGACCAGCAGAGTCAATCACGGTGGGAAATAATATTTGAGAAGAATTTTGACTCAGAGCGCTTCCAGTGGCAACTATAATTGCAGTATCATGAGGAAATAACGGTAAAGAGTCCCATTTCGCTTGGCGTGCGGTAGTTGGAGCGCTTCTGTTGACAGCGACAGACATCGGCCTCGCTAAACTTCGGGATTGAAGATCCGTCGCCTCTGATTTGTGCGCCTGACAAGTCTTGTCCGCAACCAACCTACGAGAGTTCTTCCGTACGCGGACCTCTCCTGACAGGAAAAAATACACCCCCGCATCTCCACGACCCTAGGCTGGTCGTATGCTTCTGATCGTGGAGAATTCCAGGTAAGCTGGCGTCTAAAAATTTCAAGTCGGTCAATAGGATGCGGGGTCTGCCAAGCTGCAGAAGAATTGATATAAAGAGCGAACAACTGCCATCAGAATGTCGTGTCAGGTCCTTCATTACCCACCTAGCTTTGGAAAAAGTCATAGCTTATCGTCAAAATGCTTTTTTTCCGTCTAGCCCCTGTTCTCCTTTCGTTCTTCGGCATTGCTTCAGCAGCGCCTGTCGGTGAAGATGTGGCCCCAGAATACGCCGGGTATCTGATCTCAACATTTTCAGATGCAAATCCAGCTGTTCAATTTCATCTCTCAGTTGGAAATGGTCCAGGAGAATACGAGTTCTCCAATGGTGGTCAGGCGGTACTTAATTCTACCGTTGGAACCGGTGGTGTTCGAGATATCTTTCTCACGCACAATCCTGAACGCACCGAGTGGTTCATCATTGCTACCGGTAAGAAAAGTGGCGGAGATTTTGAGTTTCTGAGCATATAACTGACTTTGTGGATGGCCAGATCTCGACATTAATGCCCCAGGCTTCTCGTGGGACATCGTGACCAGGAATGGAAGTCGAGGACTTGTGGTATGGAAATCCTCAAATCTCGTCGACTGGTCTGAGCCAGAACTCGTCACGTAAGTTCTCACGCCCGGAAAAGGATCAAGATACACCTGAGAGTCTCCCGACTAACAAGCAGACAGCGTCGAAGCTCCCGATGCAGGCATGGCATGGGCTCCATCTGTAATCTACGATGATGCCACCTGCCAATACTTCGTCTTCTGGGCCTCCCGCCTATACTCTTCATCCGACACAGCGCACACCGGTACCGCCTCCCTCGATCGAATCCGCTATGCCACAACCAAAGACTTCAGGATCTTCTCCGCGCCACAGGACTACCTCGCTCCTCCAGACACACCCGTGATCGATCAGGAGTTCCAATATCTCGGTACACCAGGCCATTATGCTCGATTTATCAAGAACGAGACGGTCCTTCAAGTCTACCAGGAGATCACTACTGATGGACTCTTTGGGACGTGGGAGAGAGTGGAGGGGTATGTATCGAGTTTGAGTCCGACTGAGGGGCCGGCGAGTTTCAAGGATAATGAGAGAACGAGGACGTACTATTTATTGTTGGATAATTATCAAGAGTATATTCCGTTCCAGACGACAGATATTGAGCAGGCGGGGAGCTGGACGGCGGCTGGGTTTGGGAGCTTTCCGAGGGGCTTGAAGCATGGCTCTATTACACCGTTGATGAAGAGTGAGGTGGATGCATTCAAGGCGAGGTATCCAGCATGATCTGGAGATATAGGGAGAGGATAAATGGAAAAGGAAATGCAAGCCAGAAAAGTAAACAGACCGAACCAAGTGGATCCATATCTCGTGACCAGATAACCCCGCCCCCTTTTTCCAGATGCTCGGCTACTAGCGCCAAATCAGCCGCTTGGCGCCAAGGACAACACGTCTCAATATATCCTCATTCTCTCTCCATTCAGATGATATCCTGTACCCTGAATGCAATCATATCAATAAATCACATGCTGACTGGGTATTTTCCAAGTTTCGGCACATGTTCCAAATTCTTGCGCCATGTCTAACACGATGTTCAGCTATTGGAGCACGGTTTCAGCTGTGGATGGATATTTATCGCTGCCACAAAGCAAGTGCCACCAGACGACAGGGCCAGAATGAAGCTTGGCGCGTATCTCCATGCAACTACCCTTGTAAAGTCGCTGCACAGTGCTGCAAGGCCAGCGTCACCGCCCAGGGCAAGAAACCGACCCCGCCTCGTCTCGCACCGCACCATCATGCGATAAGCTTCCCAGCGAATTTCCCCTCTATTAGCTTCCTTTCCTCTCGTCGACCGACCTGATCTGGTTTCACCTTCCTAAGCTTCTTACTCCCACAAAGAACAATTAAGAAGCTTCCTTTCAGCTTCATACCTTCATCACTTTCACGATATCTCAGATTTGACTCTGAGCTGGAATCTACATCTACATTCATCGCTGCAACACAAGATCGATCAATAGTATCGTGACGATGTCTGCAAATACCTCCCTCTTCCTCGCTTTCAGCGTGGTCCTCCTCTTCATAGCTACCCCCGCGGCAGCTTTTGGAGCTGGAGATATTGTTGACTTGGCAAAGGTGAGCTCACAATCTGTTCTGCATAGATCAGTGAAGCTTCGTTCTGACTCGTACCCAGATCAACGCTGTCAACTATCGCCATGGCGACATCGAGAACACCCTCCTAGAGCTCATTATGGTCGCTGGCGGCAATCAGAAGTTCGAGAAGCTCGATGTCAAGCGCGTCTACTTCGGCAATTGGCTCCGTGATTACTCGCAGGCTATCGACGTCGGTGGATTGAAGCAGCTCCCTGCTGAGACTATCCGTGTTTTGCTTTGGTGTCTCTCATTTCTCACCTTTGGTTTTGCCACTGGCGAGTTCGAGGTCACGGCTGAGAGACTTGGTTGCTATCGTCCTGAGGAGCACATTGATAATCCTAAGGTACGTAAATTGATATCGGAATTGTACTCGAGGCGCGGGGCTAATCAGATCTGCAGGACTACGCTGATAACGAGGATGCACGACAATATGACCAGCGTCTACGTGGACCTGTCAATGAGCAGCAGGAACTTGCTATCGACCCCGAGACTGGTTTGAAGGTTTACATTGCTTCGGAGAATGCTGGTTGCACCACCTCGGCTGGTTTAGTTCGTGGTCTCTTTGAGAAGAGTATCGAGTTGGGCCGCAAATATCACCGGGACAATGATAAGAAGGATCTCTATGAGGCACTTCGTCTTCTTGGAACTGGTCTGCACTGCTTGGAAGGTAATTCTCGTTCTCCAAATTCATTCGTACTCTGCTGATATATGTCAGATTTCTCTGCTCACTCCAACTATACCGAACTTGCTCTTCGCGAGCTTGGCGTCGATGCCTTCCCCCACGTCGGGAAGAGCACCGAGATGGACGTCAAAGGCAAGAAGATATTCCCACTCGTCACCGGTACCTTTGGAATGACCGATTTCTTGCACTCTGTTGTTGGTGAGATGGGCGATAAGGTTGCACAATCCGAGATTGAAGGATTGGACTCCCAGCTCAACAAGGCCAGCCAAGATGATGAGCAGAATGACCAGACTTCGGTCCTCAAGAGCATCCTCGATAAGGTTCCATGGGATATGCTAGAGAGCGACAATAAGCCCGACACTGGCAAGGCTGATGAGCTCAAGCAAGCTGCTGCTGCAAAGAAGGAGGAGACTGCTCAACACCCCTTGGACCCAAATGCTTCTCTTGGTGGTGTCAATATCGAGGAGGCCAAGGCTCAAGCTCAACAAACCTTGAAGGACATGTACCCTATCTTGGAGTTCCATGACCAAGTCATGAAGGGTGTTACTGAAGTCATCTCGAAGGTCCCTGGTCTTGATGAGCTTCTCGAAAACATGACCGGAGCTTTGCAGATCTTCGTTTTCTCCCTCCTAGCGCCATACGTCACTCCAATCATCGCTCAAGCCCGTGTGGAGCTCAAATCTACTTCCGAGGGTGTCTTGAAAACCAGCGAAAAAGGCCAGTACGAAGTCTTCGAGAATGACAACTGCACCGACCCCACCCACTCCATGCTCTCCAAGGACCATTTCTCCAACGTTCTCAACACCATCGCTGGACAGATCGCCTGCGCTACCGTCAAGTTCACCGTTCCCCGTATCGTCGATTCCTGGAGCGATGAGGGTAAGGACGTCCGCCAAACCATCGATGACATCCTGCAAGTCTTCCACCACCCCGCTCTCCGTGATGAGAACCGTGAGGGCCAGAAGGCTATGTTCGAGACTGTCAAGCAGTGGTGGGAGGACAAGGATGAGTCCGACCAGCAGCACTTCAAGGAAATTCTGAGCTTCGATGGTGTCAAGGCTGGAAATAATCACGAAGGAGAGAGCGAGGAGGGCGGACACTCCCACGGTGCACCGAAGAAGCGCAAGGAGGAAGATAACTTTGTTCCTTCTGCTCAAGATGGTGCTTCGGCTCTCTCGTCCCTTGCTGGCGGTCTTTCCGGCTTGGTTCTTGAGAAGACTGGTCTTGATAAGAAGCTTGGCGTTGATGCTGATGACTTCCGTCAGAGTGGTAGAAACAACCAAAGCGAGCAGTCCTCATATGGACGCAACGAGCAGAGCTCTTATGGTGGAGGACAGAGCGAGCAGCAGTCATCTTACGGTCGCAACGAACAGAGCTCGTCTGGTCGTAACGAGCAGAATTCGTACGGTCGTGGTGACAACGAGGAGTCTACTTATGGCCGAAGTGAGAATACATATGGCTCCTCCGGACGATCCGGCCGCGACGAGCAAGAGACCAGTTCATACCAGGCCGAGAACACTTATGGTTCATCCGGACGTTCTGGGCGTGATGACAACGAGGAATCTTCCTACGGCAGAAACGAGAACACCTACGGTTCTTCTGGACGCTCAGGTCGCGACAACAATGAGGAGTCAACATATGGCCGCAGCGAAAATACATATGGTTCATCTGGGCGTTCTGGACGAGGCGACAACGAAGAGACTTCTTACGAGAGTGGCAACACCAACACATATGGCTCGTCTGGCCGTTCTGGACGGGGCGACAACGAGGAGTCTTCGTACGGCAGAAGTGAGAACACATATGGCTCTTCCGGCCGCGAGCAGGAGTCTTCATACCAGTCTGAGAACACCTATGGTCAAGGTCGCTCTGGACGTGGTGACAATGAAGAGAGCTCGTACGGTCGAAGTGAGAATACCTACGGTTCATCCGGACGTGATGAGAATGAGTCTTCGGGTTACGGTCGCAACGAATCTTCTGGATATGGAGGTGGCCGCCGTGGAGGAAACGACAATGAGGAGAGCGAGTATGGACAGCAGCGCGAGGAGCATGGTGGCTACGGAGGACGTCGTCGAGGAGATGACGAAGAGAACTCGGGTTACTAAGTTGGCGCCTTGAAGTGGGAACGAGGAGTTGAGGATGGTGTCCAGGGCGGTGTGTGGGCATTTGTGGTTGAGGAAAAGTGTTGTGTGTTGTTGTGTTGAGATACCTAGATAAAGCGTGGAGCTGGATGGTTCGGAGTTTTATTTCGGGTGGGCTGATGATATGAAGTGTCTTTGAGAGATGTTAGGGGACGTGGCGTGGAGATTTGGTGGTGTTGACGAGGTCGAACTGAAAAGTCGAGAACTACTCAATGAAGGTTTTCCACATCTTAAAGTATCGCCATTTTCGAGCTTGTGCGGTGATGAACCGTCGTCTGAGTCATCTCTGACTTGCTCTTGGTCAACTAGCATACTACAGTAAATGTTTATAATTACCAGACGTTTAGCACAAGATTCAGCGCTCAACTGACGGAAGCGAATGCCTGTTGAACAATTCCAAACGGGAAAAAATAGCTGACATTGAAGAAAGGTTAACATTATTCAAGGCTGGAGGGATGTCTCGTAACAATTTATTGTGCTTATGACGGACGCTAACCATTTTCTAGTTGCGAGTAATCGGATACATTATATGCGCTGTACTAGGTGGTTTCCTATAACAATCGATACTGTCTCCAACTGCCTACAACGACAGACCCTCATCAAGCTCTTCAATAGCCTCGAAGTCATGACCAACGGCTTCGCCAGACAATAGTACTTTGAAAACCCCTCGTCGATACGATCCAAGAAGAAGGAGGAGGAGTTAGGTAGCTTCTGAGCTAGAAATTGTTGACGATCATCTGTTTCCGACCGTATCTATGTGTGTATGTGAGTGTCTTTTATTACAGTGTATCCATAAATACTAAGGTTATCCAGACCATACTTATGGATATCTAGATGAGATGAGAATAAGATGTGAAAAGATAATAGGTAGAGAACTATAATAGATTTACAATCTGAAAGACATGTGATATATTGAGATGTAAAAATTAAGCATTATCTTGTTAGGTACTAGTAGCAGGTAATGTATAGAAACGTTTGAAGCCCAATATATCCAATCTTAAATTACGTAATAGTGAAGTTCAGGCTTGAAGTACACTTCCAACTGTCATCTCCTATCATTGAAAGGTGCTAGGTTTCATAATGAACAGCAGTGCTCTCTATAGCTTAATTCGCCTTGAAGTACACATCATCTCCACTACCGCTTATTTGACCCAGACATGTTGATTTTAAAATCCTCGCTTCATACCCCAGAAAAAAGGCACGTGACCAAAGAAAGAAAACAAGACCGGACGTTTCGGATTTCAAGAATGCAATGATGTTCGATTTAATAGGACCTCAACTGAGACTTACGCATCACATATGCACCAATGTGGACGTGACGATGTAAAGTCTCGAGTTCGGTAGTCGGTGCGTCAAGAAGTCCAGCCCCGCGAAGCTTCGAAGTGTTGACATCATGACTTGTTTGGGAAGCGAACGTATGTCAGCCTCATAGAACTACATATCAGCCTCACCAGTTCCCCATTTCTATGAAAACAAACCATTACAACAGTAACAGTAAATTTAAATCAAATAAGCTTCATTAAAAATTCTTCAAAATGGGCATCACCCATTCCACCGCGCGCATAGTCGCACCCCTCTCCTTCGCCATTGACTTCGCAGCCCAACAATATGGCATGCTCGCGACGCCCAATATGAAAGACATTCATGATGCGAACCTCTCATTCTGGTCTCCCCAGCCTTATTTCATAGCTGGATTCTTCTTTCCCCAGCAGTTATTCCAGCTGGCTTGGTTGTACAGGCTCTGGAAGTTGGATGGAAGTAAGAGTGCAAAGAACAAGAAGGAGGTAGAGATCATGACTGATTTCGTACCGTATTACGCGGTTGGCAATTTATGTATTGCTTGTAAGTCAACATTCATTTCACTCTGTTCCGTCCACCCCAGTTGTGTTTCTGATCCGCATCGCGAGGTGCGCGTCATGTGAGATATCCGACCCATCGTACCTATCTCGTGACAGAGACCAATAACTGACACTTCTCCAGCCTGGATGATATTCTGGAACTCCTCCGCCCTAAAGACCGCCAACATCTTCGTCTTAATCAACTCCCTCACCCAACTAACCTACATCTTCACCCGTCTCCCGCCCATGAACACCCGCTCCACCTCCTCAGTCCTAACCCATATCGTGGCCAAAACCTTCGCCGGAATCGGTGTCCTAGATCTCCTACACAACGGCTCCGTTGCGTACTTTGACCATCAGGGTCCTAGCCTTGCTGTCAAGGCGATTACTGGTGTGGGATTTGCGGCGCTGGCTGGTGCGAGTGATTGGATTTTTGGGGGCTGTTTGGTTTATGATCTTGTTGCTTTGGCGGTTGGGCAGAGGGGCATTGGGGAAACGGGATGGAGTAATTTGTTGGGGTTGTATGCGGTTGGGACCGCGGGCATTGTGGCGGCGAGAAATTGGGCGAGGTAGGTTGGTGATTTGTTGATTTCTAGGCGACGAGGATTTTGCTGATGAAATCTAGGCCACCATATGTTAGTGAGGATAAGGGCGGGTATGTTGAGGCTGCTACTGAGGATGATAGAGTGTAAAGAAGTTTTGAGTGGGCAATAGGAATGTCGGCACAGGGGGCTTGTAAACATAATCAGCGAAATCGTATTGTTTAAACAGACTAGAACACATGACAAAAGTGTGACTATGAAGTGCCTGACCGTCAGATATTACCGAATATAAGCAGACTTCACAGGATGATTCTTAATGTCAGGGGGTAGACACTAGCAGGACAGTATCTGACTGGCGGCACCTGCGAAAGCCATTCATTTATGTAAACGTACATACTCTACAAGACGTACAGTATTTACAAGACCTCTCCCGAAGTCCAAGAATCAGATATGCTTTGCCCCCCTTTTCCGAACCCCAATCTTGTGCTGTGATATGTGGACCATGCCGATGATATTTTCCTTCCCTTTTTCCGCTCGAAATGACACCCCAAAACTCCTGCCTGCAGTGCATGCGAATACGACCAAACAGAACAGAGCAACAAGCCTAAACAAAATATAAACAGAGCGCTGTTCCTTTCCAAACCCAGACTATGCATCAGTACTGTACTGTACACCTCTTTACCAAGCTCCCTTTTGAAGAAATGAAGACAGAATGAGAGGAAAGCGGGAGAATTAGATCAATCATCCCTCTCAAGCAAAGGTCTCGAATCTCTCGACTCAGTCCTCACATGCCCATTCGCATTCCCATTTTCGGCTGCTCCTCCCCCTGGTGCGGCAACAGCATCCCTATAAATAAAAAACTGTGCAAAAATCCCCATGTCCAAAAACAGGGTCCCCAAGCTCCCCGCCAACCAAGAAGCATTAATCAGAATATACCTCCCATAGATGGCCCCCGCTTCACCATTTGCACAGCGTCCTCTCCGGCCAGTGCAGTGTGGCTCGTAGGCGAAAATGCTGAGGACGTAAGTGAGGTTTCCGATGCAGGCGAAGAGGAAGAAGAGCATGGAGACGCCTTCGGTGCTCTTGCGTCTATAGTTGAGAAGGAGTTGAGGTACGCGTGAGCCGAGGTAGAGGACGGCGCAGAAGTACCCGAAGATTTGGCCCCAGAGATTAAAGGAGAGCGGTTCCGCGTGCGGATGCTTGGGAGAGCGGTGGTGTGATTGTCCGCTTTGAGAACCGTTGCTGATCCACCAGCCTAGGACTCCTGCTGCGCATACCATGACGATGGAGACGAGATTGAAAAGAGTAGCTTGGAGACGTGTGGTGGGCTTGCTTAAAGTTGGAGGGTCTTGGTGACGGGGAGCATCAAGAAGGGGGACAGCTGGTGAAAGATGGCTTGCTGAGACTGTGCTGGAACGGCGATCTTGGTTGATGTCTGACGGGGCGAGTAGACCTGTTCGCTCATTTGCTTCACCAAGGGAACTTCGCTTAGGAGGAACGACCTCATCCTTCCAGGTGAAGCCGCGATAGTAGAAGCATTGCAAGAGTAGCACGATGTCGGCGATCGTATAGTAAATTGCTAAAATCAACATGGTAGGCAAAACACCTTGCAGGATGGCGCCCAGGATGTTGAAGACATCGCCGGCGAGCCAGACGATGATGAATTGGAGTGACAAGCCATCTGCTGAACCACGTCTGAAGTTCTCGACGATTTGAGGCGAGAATACCACAATCCAACAGGCGATTGATATTGATCTAGTGATGTTAGGATTTTGATACCTCGATGTCTAGCAAGGGGGGCAAAAATTGCACTAACCCGAGGATACCACTAATGGCCGTGATAGACAGATTGAGTGTCTCAGTTGGAGGAACCATGTTTGCAAGATATATTCTTGACGGGCAAGAAAGAGTTGCCTGAAGGGATGAAGTATAAAATGCCGAGGTGTGCTGTCAAATAAATGCAAACGGAAAGAAACTTCCTCCTTCAGCCGCACGTCAAAAGAATTTCCAGTCTTGGCTGGGGACCCCGCAAAATGTCAAATCCGAACCAAGGCAAAAATAATCGACAAACAACCTCCCAACACTCGAAGCTACCCAGATGTGATACTGCAAGACAATGACCGGAAGGATCCTCCAGATTGTACAAAGGAAATAGCAGCTAGCCCTCGATCCGGATGATGGCTAGTGGTGAGTTGGAAAATTTGATGGATGAGATTTTGAGAGGAGGTGCAGATGCAGGTGCTTGGCCCGATGGTGACCGAGAAATGGAAAATTTGGTATGAGACACGTGATGTTGGCGACAAGCTAACGACTCGTCTCGAGCCCCTTTCTGGCTTTGGCGAGTTGGGATGGCTTTATTTGGATAGATTTGTGCTGAAATATGCAGGTCCAGAAGTATATAATCTCCAATTGAGATTAGGTTTGGGGCATTTCTACATTTCATATCATAGTCGGAATATCATACCAGTGCAGTGGTTTAAGCAAGCATGAGGCGGGAGGAATCAGTAACTCAACACCCATCGTGCCCCTCGCTCGGATTGTTTAGGTCTAATATAATCAATCCTATTCAACTGCCTGTAGAGAGAACTTTTTCTCTATCTGCATTTATTTTTTCGCTCACGATATCAATGACGAGTATTCTCGAAGTATTTTTAGGTTTACGAGGTTGCAGCCGCACTCCAGAGTCGCAGCGCCGTGGTCAGACAACCCGACGCTTCCAAGTATGGAGAGCTGCAGCTTGGACCTCATGACGACGTTCAAAGAACATCAAATCTCCCCAGCCTCAAATTCATCCCGTCTTATTCTCGAACTGCTTCACAAAACATGTGTCCTTGACTTAAGTTCTCAGTCATTGTTGATTGATGCGCAACATTCAAGTCAAGTGATTGCTTTAGAATTTCACTTCAGCAACTCCATTGCCAATTTTAGATATGCCAGCTCATAATTATCCAAATAACCGTGATAATACCGGCATCAAATGACCATCTACAACGAAAATGTATGGTCAAAATGGTTTTGTCTGCCCCCAAACAAGCAATCACAAGTCCACAAGAAATTTCAGGGTCCTGTCAATAACCAACCCCCGTCTTGTCCAGCCCGCCATACAGGGATCATCTCCAAGTCCCCACCCATCCTGTTTGGCAAAACTTCATCATCGTCATTAAGTGCCCTGAAACCTTGTCGCACCTTGAACTTGCAGATGGGAAATCCTTGGATCCTGGCTGTTATTAGGTTTTGGGTATCGAGATTTTATGGGTGGACTGGTCCAGGCGTTTTCGATGCTGGGATTGGAAAGCCTCGATGAGGGTCTTATTCGAGTGTGGATTTGGGATCTGGCATATGCATGCTTGTTGGTTGAGTCCTGTAGCCGTATGCTGATGGGGAAATGGAGTTGAATGGGATGGGTTTGGAGAATCATTGTGCTAGTGAACTGGCATACATACAAATACGTGAATTTTTTAGTTTTTCGACGAATCCAATAGCTCTTGACTAGGAGCTGAGCAAAGCATATCGAGAGTATCAACTTCTTATCATCAAAGTCACGCAAATCATTGAGCATGGCAATAAAATATACAGTGGTGGTGGAAAAGTCATCGATTAATAACGACGACTGAGGAATATAGCGCTCAAGTTCGCTATCCTTCCATCAAAATGCGCCTCATGCGCGAAATATCCCACACTCCGAACGCCTATGCTTGTTGCCTGGTATCTATATATACAATTCACAATCATCATCCTCCCCTTATCATCTCGTCGTTCATCGACATGCTCGCGGAATGTAGTCGACAAATTGGTAGCTGGGATTGTATCCATCTTCACTCCTCTGCTCATTCACGATGACTGGTTGCTGTCCATACTCGACACGCTTCCTGACTGATCTAGTCTGCCGTGCGCGTTTGTGCCATCGGCATTGGCGCTCCTCCTCCGTGCTGATCGAGAGGCGGCTTCCATCTGCTTTTTGGTGTGTTGGTGCATCTCGCGTGTGTATGCTGAGAGCGTGAATGATGACTCGATGTCGTATTCTTGAGAAGGAGATGAGGAGAAGTGTGATTGTGGTTGAGAGTATGTGGAAGACATTGTGAAGTGAGATATGGTGGTCGATGTAGAAGTGAGGAAGTTGTCTCGAGATGTTTGATTTTGGTTGAAATGCGGTTGATTTCTGGTTGTTGATGAGATTCCGATGGCTGAGAGGGATGTGATTTGCCGATGAATTTATTGATAAGAAATGCTGAGGTCCTCGAGGCATATATACGAAAGAAAACAGTACTGCTCGACAAACAGACTAAGAAGCAGGTGTGCCTAACTAACGCTCCAATGTCAGGACCCCTACTCGACTTTCAAAAAGCCACATGCATGCCTCCGCATGCGACTTCCACCAATTCTCGTAGGGATGCCCATTCTCTTAGCGTCTCGATCCAGACATCCTTGACCAGCTCGTCATGATCGTCCAATTAACAGCCCATTTTGTGGCAATAAAGTTCAGCGCTGGTGGGGACGAGATGGATGAGGCGAAGACCCTGCCGATCATGACAATGGAGCGGCGTCACAAGCGATGTCATTCGGTGGGGGGTGCCCTTGATCCCGTCCAACAAGTCCAACAAATGAAAACACCAGAATACCTGATAAATGGAGATTGTCCGCCGTTAAAAACAACCCTCGTACATGATGAAAGAAGCTAAAAGGATGCGGAAGCTTGACCTCCTAAGGGATGAATGATGTTGAGGCTGCATTTTGCCGTTTCCTAGACACCCGTCTTGACATAGGGGAATTTTTAGCTTCAAAACTGATATGATTCATTAGAAACTCAATCTAGCCCACGTGAGGCAGTACTACTGCGCGCTTGTGTTCGATGCGTGCCGACTAACGCCTACAATGTTCGGACGACAACGCTCGGGAGAGAACGAAAGACCCAAACATCGGAGGCGTGAGAGATCGACATTTGCCAGAAGGCAAAGATCAGCATTGCAGACCCCAGGGATTCTCTCCTGCTGGGGGCAACAGCTTCAAGGGACCACAGAAGTCGTGATCGACACTGCTGGCGCTCAGACGGGGTGTGTACGGAGGTACATCCTTAACGTTGTTACAGTATCTATCTCCCGACCCCAGAAACGAGACTTGATGCAAGTTGATGCTGGGGTTCAAAGACACCTAGTGGCGCATCTGATATCATACAACAGACGGAGAAAGCTCCTTTGCCTTCCTGTGCAGACTCTCCACTCAGAGGACCCGATTTTGCCCTCGACTTCCCCTGATAAGATCCATCAACCTGGATCCGAAGTGGGACTGCTCAAGAATCGATGTTCCACAATTCGGTCCCAGAAGATATGAGGCTTTCAGAACCGGACAGCAGACGGCGCAGAATTAGAGCAAGCGAGGTCGAAATGTAGTAAAACAGCATGTGAGGTAACACCAGAGGAAAGGGGGCCGACCATTACTGATGTCTGCCAAGCCTCTTCCCGCTAAATTTCATCATCAACTCCACCAAAAATGCTAAACGAACCAATCAACAGCCCATTGCAACGGCAAGGCCAAAAACTTGTAGATCCGGGCATGATCCAAGTATTACCAAGTCAACAACACCAAAGCTTGCACGACCCAAAGGGACCGACTTATTAGTGGCGTCGACAATAAACAACAGCTGTTGTTGTGGTCCAGGACTTAAGATCACCATTGCAGAGAGAAGGGAAGAAAATTGGCAGAGCCTGGAATGCAACCTGCCTCCTGAGACGAGGCTCACAGTGATCCTTCCAGACCTCGCCGCCATCATCATTGGCTTTATCTATCTAGCCCCAATTATCTGATGGCATTTTGACGTCGACGGCATGTCATGGCGACGTCAAGGCTGCAGATTTGGCAGCGGAAGGCTGTAAGAAATGCAGTATGTCCCTCGGGAGGATGTTTTGCTCCAGATCGGAACGACTTCCTTTTCAAGCTTAGACGACCAAAGTCTGACTGTTGATTAACAATTGTTATCTGCTTGGCTCTCACTTTGCGTTGCTAGAGATGATCTGTCCGTTTCTGTACCAGGTTGAAATGTTTACTCTTGATGATATCGTTGTGGGACCAGTGGTTCCTCATTTACGCACTGCTTTTGCGGGGGTTTAAGACAATCTTCACCAGTCTCTCGGTCTGGGCCTTAAAATATGGACCTTTACAGACGATCATTCTCTCATTCCCATTGTTTACTCCATACTTGATGCATCGCAATATATTTAGACTAATTTGTGTGCCTCTTTTGATGGATTCAGGCATGTTTGCTCCGGGCGCAAGACCCTAAATTCTCTCAAATGATGTCTTTCGACCGCTTCGACTGTTCCCTGCGGCTGGGAAGCTACATCATTCATTTAAGCTGAGCACTTCCAGCTGCATCGACGATAGATCAGCAAGAGTGACAGCATTCCAGCGTCATTGGGCCTAGAATAGCCCACAGCATGTCTGCCAACAAGGCAACAGTGACCTCAACAGCTCCAGGCCTCACCAAACTTTATCAAACTGGAGGATCAGATGCGACCCTGACTCTGGACTCCTCGAGCTCAAGCATAGATGGGTCGCTCTGGCCTTCTCCAGCAATTTCAGTCTGTTTCAATCGAGGATCAAGATCCCGTCTCCCCGATCATGAGCTTCAGCCTGGCCTGGAGGATGAGGTGGCGAGTATGAGGTCAACCCGCATCGTACCACTAGCGAGGCTGGTCTGCAAGGCTGACTGACTGACGTCTTAGGGCTAGGCCTTGCAATTGATGATTGAGCATCTGTGTACTCTTTGGATCTGTTCGTGCTCTTTCATCATCTTTGAGACAGTTTATAAGATGATTCATGGGCATATTAACGCGCTTTGGAGCTGACCATTCTGCGATGACGTTGCTCGCTTAGCATTTGTCTCAATCAAACAGATCTCTAACCACCTCTTTGCAATCTGCAATGGTCGCAGGATCGGAGACATTTGGAGGCATCTATGTACAGCAAAGTCTGTACTTCTGCCGCAATGTGAATGTTGTTAGAACAGTACGATCGCATCTGGTGTCCGCGTCACGCCTCCGTTGAAGCAATGCGCGCTCCAAATGCAGTCTTCACTCCAGGCAAGTTGTGCAGATAGGCACACGGCCCAAAGACGGGAAGAGAAGCAAAGCACCAACTTGATTGTTCGAAGTTGAAGAAGTCTTGAATTGCTTTGATGTCATTCGCACACTAGGAAGTCGCATTTTCGTCGCCTTTCACAATAATATTCCGTCTCATGCATCCCATAACAAAGGATGCGGGAGCATCCCAAAGTCCTCTCACTACCTTTGCAGTTCTGGAAACGTACGGTTCATCCAGGAGTTGCTCTAGGTTCTCCCGAGTTATCATTCTTTGAAGTCGAAGCAATGGATATCTACAAATACGTCTCAACTTTACCCCATTCCAATCCACTAATCTCCACAAAAGCAGTATTTCAACGCTGAACTCGCCATCCACCATTTCCATCAACCTCAGCGACATCCCCAAACTCACCAGGGATGGGAGCATCTACGAAGCCCGGCGCATCAGTATTTAAGCAATCTTCCTGATCTTCGACCTCTCAAGCACCATCCGCCCTCCAGCTTCTCCTCCAGCCTCTCCAGTGGCTACACAAGCTCCGTCGTCTCCTCGCCCGAACGTATTCCTGACCTCCAGCCAAAAGCTTCAACTCGCGACCATCAATCCAGCTTCGAACACCACCTCTATCAGCAGGTCTGCGGTACTTTCCGAGCAAGATGACATCGACAACGACGAGACATACCAAGAATATAAAGAGGATATGCGGAGAGAGCTACGGAGAGATGATGATAAAGCTGTGGGTTGGATGTTCTTGACTATGGAGCCATGCTTTGCCGGTGAGGTCTTGAGGGATTTAGGCTAAAGAAGCAGAGGGATCTTGAGGATGGTGAGCTGTCCAAGATTGAAGATATGCGGATGGGGGAGACCGCTGCGCGGGATCTGTGGGTGTATTTGGAAGAGAGCATGAAGTAAAGAGTCAGGATTGTCACATTGAATAACGGGTGAGTTTGCATTTGGATCGAGTTGTATCCTGGTTTTGATACCACGGGGATCTGGAGTTTGGGTGGAGGTTGTTGCTTGTTTTGTTGCCGGGTGACCCATGTACCCGTCAGTATGGGTCTTTACTCGGACTTGTTAGTAAAATGTGGAAATCATAGTCGAGTAGCAAGATCTTTCGAGGAAGTTGTCTTTCTTTTCTCTGAATACACCAAACGAGTGTTGAGGAGGAAACCAAACAAAGATCGAAAATCTTCTAATCCAAGACTCCATCGTCGCCACTTAAAATATGGCACGATCACAGAACCCCACCAGCCTGCGTATCAAGTTCCGCCCGCGCCAAGTCAGATCTCGCGATCCTTGTTCCCTTTTTATGGAGACACTATTTGAAAAGCCACCCCAAGGTCTGGGAGGCAGGAAAGATACACCTACCCAAACAAAAGAAAGATCCTAAATGCAAGTATGATGAGTAGAGACAGGCTAAACAGAAAAGCAGAACGACAAGGAAGGTTAATGAAATGGGTATCCAGAAAATGCTCAATCTCAGACAAGTCTCAAGCAACGACTTCTGAGCTCGGAACCGTCCTCCGACAACATTCCTTGGTCTCTTCCTGCTACCAGTCAACGGCTCCACGTCTCGCACAATCTGCTCTCGAATACTCCTCCAAGAACAGCTATCACTCAGGTAACTGCTGCGGCTTCCACTCCCAAACCTCGAAATTGGTGCCCCTCAATAAGAGTCACGCCTCATACTTCACATCATACACCACTGTCTTGACGACAGCATTCTTCTTGCCCACACTTCCGCCCAATACCCTTTTCTCACCTGGACCTCCAGACATGCCGCTTGCATTACTGTTCAGGCCAATTTCGCTTTCCTCCAACGAGACATTCCGCCGTGACGAGACTCGGCTCATGGGGATGGAGGGCTGAGAGTTGGTGGATGTCGAAACCGACATCTTGCGGGTGCGGCAGGGTGTGAAAGAAGGTGATTGATTGTGAGCCGAGAAAGGTGGGAATTGGGATGGTAGAAGCTTGGCAAGGACAGGGTAGAGCTGGAGAAGGGAGGTGAGGATGAGAGTGCTGGTGATTTCGATCTCACTAGGCGTGGTCAGCAATAATGATTTTATCGTCCATGACACGAAAAGGCGAGGAAATGCCGGAGGAGTGTATCGGGGAACTAACCACCAGCGCGCTATATCACATTAGCGAGACGATATTTCGATATGGGAGAGGGAAGAACGAACCGAAGTAGACTTTGAATCTCGTGAAATTCTCGTTACGCAGATACAGGACCTTGAGAACGAGACGAATAATGCTGACAACACAGACGCTGCATTTGAATCAGCTTGGGATCTAATCTGGTACGATAGGGAATTCCAACTCACAGACACCCCACAGCAACTACAAACCCCAAGCAACACCTCACTTTGTTTCCGACACCCCTCCCAAACAATCCCCTCTGCAAACCGACAGCTAGTCCCAGTCCAAACATCGCCCAGCTACTCACAATATTGCAGCTTGCGTAGACATACCAAAATGCCGCTTCATCCACACACTTCGCGTTCTCGATCCTAATATCCCACGCGGCGTTGATTGGCGAGCAGCCAAAAATAGTAATGAAAATGGAGGTCAGACTGTATATTCCTATGAAGGCCATCAGAAAGAACACGGATATTCGAAATGCCGAAGTTGGGATTGAACTGCTGCCGAGTCGTAGAAGTGTAAGCAGGATGGAGAGCTTCGTAGCCAGCAAAGCCAGGTAGTAGATTATTTGAGATGCGAGGTCGAGTTTGAGGAAGTCGATGACATCGTTGGTGTAGAGGTTCCAGATGTTGACGCCATAGCCGTATTGAATTTCTGCCTGAATGTTAATTGCTCGCGATATCATGGAGACAGGACGGCAAATCACAAACCGATGATTCCCAAAGCACAGAATACCCAAGCGAGCATCTACACATATCCGTTCAGCATTGCACCCAACTTCCAACCATGTCGAGTGCGACTTACCACCCCGATTCCTACCAGTACTGCAGATATTAGTCTGATGTAGTGATCATTCTGTAGATATCCACAACTCACAGTCATCCCACCCCATCGACTTTACGATCCTCCATCTTGTGTATATCCTCACCAATACAAAAGTTGTGGACACAACGCTCAACGGTAGACTGACTTCGAGTACAGAACAAGCAATAGCTGGTGGATTGATAAAGTTCGCAGTGATACCCCGAGGTGGATCAAGTACCGGAACGTGCGAGTAGTCGACTGTCGCAAGCATTGTTTAGGGGATAAGTATATTTATTTTCGAAAGCAAAAGGCAGGACCGTCAAACTACTGCGTGATTTGCGACGACAATGACAATTTCTGGTTTGGTTCTGGCTACCACCTGTTTTAGAACGACTAAGTGAAGAGAGACCACTAGTATACATATACGTCCATTCCCACATCCGAACCCAACGTGTCCCGTCTGCATGCCTGAAGCTGACCGAACACACTTCTCGGAACCAAACAGTCGGTATCGACTATCGAGTTCGGGGCATCTAACGGCTCACAAGAAAAACCCAAAGTAAGAATCGCAGGACGTTCTTCGTTTCTTTTGTCTCGTACGACGGGAGATAAGGGGAGAGGCGTCGTATAAGAGTGGTCGAATCGTGGGTGTGGTAGTCTCCAGATCTTGGAGACAGGGTCATATATCTCCTGCACCCAATATCGTAGCATCCGTGCAGCCAATGCGCTGGGGTCTCTTTCCGAATTGGGCTTTGTGGCGTGGTGTGTTCTATTGATTTTCATATCTGCAGGGCTGGAACTGGATAATGCAGACCCCTACGATCTTGAGGCGGAGCGTCAGATATATGCGATCTCACATATCCTCCGTGAGAATGGCGAGGTTGCATTGAGGTGAACTCCGTGGACTTGATTGCGATGTGCGGGCAAGAGACGGCCGCATTGACAAGAGTACAGGTGATGCCATGTCTGACCGAACATGATTGCGGCATCGCTCCCCGGACAGCTCGAATTAGCGAACAATTTGAATAAAGTGAGACAACAATACCCATGAAACAGCGGCAGCGGGGCGAAAGACGTTAACAAACGGGAAGAAAAGCATGGACTTTCAAGATCAAGAGAACTTCTTGTTGCTTGCTCAATGTCTCTTTTCGGCCTTCACCAACTTCCAGAGCCACGGCACGATCAGCCATCAACAGGTAGTGAAACGCACCAACCAACGCTCTCAACAGCATCTCGGACAAAATTTACCATAGTGATAACTCTCTGCCTGGGATGACCTTGCCGATTCCCAGAATCCGGTCACTCAGGCCACCGAAATGCAACAACGGGGAGGCGGGGCTTCGCTCCTGCTCCTCTGACGATGTTTACCATAAATGAAAGTAACAACGACCAACATTCAAGGGTGTCCAGACCACAAGAGACTGTGCCCGGAACAGGTGGCCATTCCACCAGGATTCAGTCCATGAAGCCAAGCTCCAGGTTAAGAAGAGGAGAACTTAAGCGAGAAGCGCAGGGGGCATTTGTTGGTATTGGAGAATCGTTTGGCCATTGGCAACCCCAGCGGCACAGTCCCGGTTTCTGGGAATGAGATACCCTCCCCGACCAAGAGAACTTTGGGATTTGTCATTTGTCAATTGGATGGAGGGCCGTTTGTGTCCGGCAATGCATGCAATCCCGGGAGTTTGGTTGAGTGGAAATTGGTAACGCTAAGCATGACAGGCTCGGCAAGTGTTTGTGCTTCCGCAGGCCCAATGAAAGATTGAGTTGGTATCTTGCGTCACAAATACTAAGTAATCCCCCACGGAGTGCTCAGGGGCTGGTCTGAGCGGATGTTGCACCCGGGTCTGAATCAGTCACACCACCCAAGGGATAATCGAAACTGTCAATCATTAACGGGGAACTGCGACGGGGAAGCTTCGATTTGGAGGAGAATGTACTGTAACGCTTCCTATATGATTCGGGATATAGATATTTCGAATTTGGAATAGAATCAGTCGACACAAACCTTTGATGGTCGTCCAGCACCGGAATCGTATTCGCCTGTATAACGGTGCTGTCGCTTGTCGTATCATCCGTCTCAACAAGGGACCCGCTCTGGAATTTGCGCCACTGAACAAGACATACGAAAGCTCGTGAATGGCACATAAAGAAGATCCGAAAGAGACAAATTGCTAGTAATTTTCTTTTCTTTGTGATGCAGTCGATCGTAGCGTACTTAGATCTTACTGCATAAGCAGGGCGGGGCACCCGGTAAACAGACTGATGTAGCGCTTATGGACGTAAATCTCAACCCGAATTGAACACCATTTCGAAAGTAGGGCTGAAAGGTAAAACTCGAATCATTCTGATCATCCTGGATCTCGCACGTGTAGAGTATCTTATTGGCTAATTTCACAGCTGAATATGTAACTTGCTGACATCGGTTATCAGCTCGCAAACCAAGCTTCAACAGCCAACCATTCTACATCAACCAAGCAGAACTTGAATCTGAAGTAGCTGATGGATTTTAAAGTTATGTTTGCGATGATGGGGTTGCAATGATGTGATTTGTGCGATCTGATTCTCATAACAGCGAGGGGAAGGTGATGATCCCCAATGTGGGGCTACAAAAAGTGCTCGAAAGTTGCTGTTGTGGCGTCACTGAATGTAACAACTTGTATATAATCCTTCATGACCGACGAGTAGGTATGGGGTATTTTCAGTATAACGATCCAAAGCAATTACGAAAAACTCTATCAACACGTCAATCATGGAGCCAACACCAGAGTCCATCGCTGCACACAGCGCTGCCATCACTTCAGCACTCTCTACCGTTTCCTCATCTAACGCAGCGTATCAGAAATTGTCTGCAGAAAATGTTCAGCTCACAGGCCCGGCGTCCTCCGCGTCGGTCCGAGAAGTCCACAAGGAATTGATTTTGAATGCACAGAAGTTACTCAGTACTATCCGAGGACCATATGATTCGATCTTTGCGCAACTCGAAAATGTGAGAATCGTCTTATGAAAACCTGGATGCGGACCTTTGAGTGCTGATATCATGGGACTAGGTCTCTCACGCAGGTGCTATTAGAGCACTGTTGGAGATGGGCGTATTTCATGCACTTCCCAAAGATGGAACGAATATGAAGTCATCGGACCTGGCTCAGAAATTGAAGGTGGATGAGTTGTTACTTGGTATGTTTGTCTGCTGGGATTCTCTGTAGAATCTAGCTGATGTACTTTTCAAGTCCGACTGATGAGAGCTTCAACGGTCATTGGCCCTCTCAAAGAGACTGGCCCACAAGAATACGCTCATACTCCACACTCGCTCGTCTATACGATTCCAGCCTTGGAAGCAGGGTTGCGCCTGATGTATGTGGCTATCTTAAACTCCAAAAGTTACCAAGCAGCTGACATGACAGGACCGACGAATACTTGACGTCGCAACTTCACTTCGCCATGTTCTTCAAGGAGTACGGATGGAAGAACCCCATCTCGCAGACTAACAACCCGTATACCTTCACTCATCGGACCGACGGTCAGACGATGTGGGAGTTTATGGAACAACTCCCTGATCGGAAGGAAGCCTTCAATGCTGCGATGCAAGCCCAGACTGCCGGTCTCGGCTGGATTGTTGGGATCTTTCCATTTCAAGAGCAGCTTTCGAAAGTTGCGACAGATGATGAAACCATTCTTGCTATTGATGTTGGAGGAGGGAGAGGCCAGGCGACGACTGAGATTCGAGCCTTGACTAACGAGACCAAAGGTCGCGTAATATTGCAGGATCTACCGGAGGTTATCGATGGGATTAGCAAGCCTCTACCAGGAATTGAGCTGATGAAGTACAACTTCTTTGAACCGCAGCCTTTGAAGGGTATGTTGACATCCTGTACAATATTTTGTGTCCCAATTCGCAGATCTAGCATTATATGTACTCGGATTCTGACGGAACCAGGGGCGCTCATCTACTACATCCGCCGCTGTTTGCACGACTGGCCAGATGCCGACTGCATCGAGATCCTCAAAAACATAGCCGCTGCTATGAGTGCCTCGACCTCACGCATTGTAATCTCCGAGGTCATTCTACCCGACCAGGGAGCCGATCTCGAGACTGTTTGGTCTGACTTGACAATGATGACCTTTGCGGGTTGCGAGAGAACGTTGCAGCAGTGGGAGGCATTGCTCGATGCCGCGGGGTTGAGATTGGAGAAGACGTATGGAGCAAAGACAACAGCTTTTCATGCTATAGAGGCGAGACTAAAGTAGATAGATCTAGCAGCAAGGTACATAAAAGAGCCTTGTACCGTTTTGGTCTTTCGAGTTATCAGGCAGACATACATTGTTTACTTCGAGTCTCGCTTATGAAAGCCCCAACCATGCAAACAATTCGAGGTGACTTCACAACATAGATCAGCACAGATCAGCACAGATAAATCTACTACCCCACAGTCAACCATGAAACCAAATCGAAACAAGGAAGTGCCCTTCCAAGGCTTGTGCACTCGTGCTGCAAAAGTGGTCAAATCCGCCTCCAAGAAGGTATTTCAATGTTCTTAAGAAATTTGAGAACATTGAATTTTGACAAAAGCTACAGATACGAAACAAAATTCAACCACCAAGTCCAGCCGAGATTGCTGCGAAGGATGAACGCCGGGCACGTCGTAAGCGATGTCAACAATGGGTGGAGTCTGGTAGATATGTCGCTGGGGATGTCGTTGGTGATTCTCAAGACATTGAGGATGTGAGCGAACAGATCAAGGAGATCGAAGCCCGTTGCGGGTGGAACAAGGACTTCCAATGTACTTGAATACTCTGTGTGACCTTCAAGGAGGAACAGGAAATCGAGGAAGGAAGATCCGGGAGCCACAGTAAATATAGTCACGTGGCGACGGCCGAAGCCCGGGTAAATTGTCATTGCCTCGGTCAAAGCTCTTCTGGTCATGAATACGATATCTGTTTAGTGATCCAACACACGATGGCATCCACTTCTTCAAGGTGGTAAATAAAGTAAGTACATGGGGAAAGTATTGTTTACTATTCCCGGTACACTGCCTAGTTCCACTTCGGGGATAAGCTTTTCTGCTGAGAAATCCCGAACTCGGGATGGAGGATCTACCCCACCATTGCTCTGCATTACATAGCCAGCGCTATGTCTAGCAGCTAACTTTCTTTCCATTCGCCCCTCCTCTCCCTTCCAGAGCGGGCTATCTCCAGTATCTTCCCACTTTCCTACCAAACTGCTTGCAGGTATTTCATTCCTCAAGCATAACAAACAGGCCAATTCGAAATCCATCCACGAAATGCCCCCTCACCCCCAACCCGACCTCCCCGACCCCGCGCATCACGACGTGGACTCGATGCTGAGTAGGAAATTCGGGCGCGAAGTCGCCAATTACTTCTCCGGCAGTCCCTTGAATCGTGTCTCTTTCCTCCGAGCGAATCACGATTTCATTACCAAAGCGCTCGTCCACCCCAGTACCTCTTTCCTCCTCTTCAACGACCTGGCGCCATTGGCGAAAGACCCTACACAGCTGGCATATGTAGCACACAAGGATGTCAAGCCATTGATCGGAGAGAACCCATTCGAAAAGTCGGAGGAGGATATGATCAAGGAGTATAATTCAGCTATTACATTACCGCTGGTCTTGTTTCTGGGTCTGGACGAGAAGAAGAAGGATGGCTTTGAACATGGAATATATAAGGGTAGACCGTTCTTCGCAGTGGATGTTACGCCGCGAGGGTCCGTAGAGAAGGAGGCCAATGGCGTTATTGAAGCGGCGAAGGCAACTGGATCGACGTTCATCGAGGGCCGTATGCATATGACGTTGAACGCTCCAGAAGGTAAGCACCCTCCAACTCCCTCGGAAGTGCTAGGGGACTGACAGAAGAATAGCGGCCATTTACGCCCAAGCACGAGCACTCCTAGACTGGAACGCCAGGAATCCTTTCTGCGGAGGCTGCGGACAACCTACAATGTCCGTTAACGCAGGCACAAAACGAGTCTGCCCACCAACAGATTTATCTTCCCTCCCAAACGCCCAAGGAGGAGCCTCCACCACATTAGAAACTCCTCGCGAAAGGCTCGCCTGCGTAACCAGAAAGGGGATTTCCAATCTATGCTTCCCACGGACAGATCCAACGGTGATCATGGCCGTAGTAAGCCATGATGCGAAACGAGTGCTTCTCGGTCGCCAGAAGCGCTGGCCACCATACTGGTACAGCACTCTCGCAGGTTTCTGTGAGCCCGCCGAGTCAGTCGAAGAGGCCGTACGGCGCGAAGTCTGGGAAGAAGCAGGTGTACATCTCGGACGAGTGGTCATTCATTCTACGCAGCCATGGCCATATCCTGCAAACCTGATGATTGGAGCTATTGGGCAGGCGTTACCAGATGGTGAGAAGATCCACTTGGAGCATGATCCAGAACTGGAAGATGCAAAGTGGGTTGAGATGGATGAGATTAGACAGGCGTTGAAGGTTGGTACGAGTGGACTTGGGGAGCCTGCTGGGGAGGGGTATGTTGAGGGAGGTTTAAGATTACCTCCTAAGACAGCGATTGCGAATCAATTGCTTCAGGCGGTTGTCGGCGGATTCTTGGGAGAGTCACCGAAAATCTGAGATTTGCAGATGTAGACTTTTGGAGTTAGATGGAGAAGATGGGACATGTAAACATTTAGATGTAGAAATGGCATGATGTTGAGCTAGGTGGTTGTGCAGCCGACTCTGCATGAGTATGCTACCACAAAAATGTCACACCACGATCTACTATCAGCCAGCGAACCAATATCTCAACGACAAATGAGGTGTTCCCCTGCTAAGCCTTTCAAACAAGCTTTGAAAAGCAGAGGTAATCGCACAGAAAAAGTTGCCGAGACCTACTCCCGGGCAAGAGACCATCAAAGTTCCAGACCGAAGTTCATCCTCTAGCTCACCTCAACTACATCATACATACCAGACCTCACGCCTCGGGCCGCCTCATCAAGAGCCATCAAAACCCGTCACATCCGTTCGATAGATATAAGTATAAATAAAGGCTCAAGTTTTTTTTTGTCGTCACCTCAAATCTATAGATCAACACGCTCGTCAAAGAATATCTCATACCATACCCATCGCTACCCAGAATACATTTCACTCTCATTCTCAAAACTTATAGATTCAGCCATCTCCAAAAATGCCCGGCGCAACGCACGCAACAACCCTCTCAAAAGACATCCCCCAATTCAACAAGGACATCAAAGACGTCCACCTAATCTACGACTACGACGCTCAAGACAGCAACGGCAACCCCGAAAAATGGCGCTACGAAATGTGGTTCTTCTCATCAACACGCATCGTGTATAAGATCCACGGCGGTCCCATGGCTGGAAGAACCAATTTCCAGACGGCGAGTTATCAGTGTATTAGACCTGGGGAGTTGTGGCAGTGTAATTGGTTGGAAGGTATTTTATCCCGCTCTCGTATAACTTTTCTTCGTCCTTCAGTTGTGAGCTCACTTGAAGTCTGTCTTTTGACTGTGAATGTGAATACTTATATACTACACTCGACTTACACAATTCACAGAAACCGGAACGATATGCTCCCTAATCTACGACATCCCCAAGCAAACCATCACCACGCTCCTGGCTTTCAGCCAAGGACACTGGGAAAAGCCTGAAGATGCTCACGGAGACAAGCGCAACGCAAAGGATTTTGAGAGGTGGAGAGGTCTGGCGAAGATTGGGTGTCAGACGGATAGGTTCATGTTGAATGAGCAGGCGAGCATTGTTGAGAGTTTTATGGGGAAGGGTGATTTGGAGCCGATTAGTGGGGATGAGGAGACGATTTGACATGGTTGGAAAGGGACCTTGAGAAGATAGACGTAAAATAGAATGTGTAATTTGAAGGTGCACGTAGACGGACTGAATTGCTAGAGAATCATTAATGCTTCATTTTTTGCTCTCATATCGTACCACTCAGCTGGCTATCTATAATGCCACTTTCCAAACTCCGTACCCATGAAGACGATTTAGACGCTCATTCAATTTATCAATCCGAACGCCATCCACCCATCCATACCGAGACCGATCAGTTATCATCCATAGCCAGTTTTCTCTTCGCCTGATCTCGCTGCAACTTCTTGAAGAAAGGATTACTCTCCTTCTTCTTCTTCAGCTCCTTATTCTTGATCTTATTTTGCTCCACATACGCCATGTCCTGACCACCAGCAAGCTCGCTAAGCGTTCCAGCTGTTCTCCGAGCACCAACCTTCTTCTTGCCCTTCTTAGCCGGGCCTTCCCGATCCACGAGGTGAAAGAGGTCGTCACCGTCCTCGTAATCTGCGCCGGTGTCCGTCTCGTTGTGAATCATGACGTTCTGCAGGAGTTCGCGGCGTTCGAGAGGGGTGGTGAAGGCGAGGTCGGGAAGAGACTCTATGCCTTGGAGATGGGTGATGACTTTAAAGGCGTAGCCTTGATCGACAAGGAAGGCTTGGCGCTTGGAAGAGTAGACCATTTCCAGGGTGTCCTTCGAAACAAGAGAGTAGAAGAAGGCGTTGAAACCTTCGTCATTCCTACGCTTGGCTCGAAGAATACGTCCAAGACGTTGAGCCTCTTGACGACGAGATCCGAAATGTGACGAGATCTGAATAAGACATGTGGCTTCGGGGAGATCGAGCGAGGTGTCACCGATCTTGGAAAGGAAGAGCGTGTTAATGTTTTCGTTGTGTTGGAAGTTCTCAAGAATACGCAGTCGCTCAGCATTCCCGGTCTCGCCATAAATGAAGACCTTGTTCAGCTTCTGAGCGTACATCTTCAATGCATATACATTGTCTGAGAAGACAATGATCTTGTCCCCACGCTTCTCATGATAGTCGATCAGGAATTGACAGGCCTGGAACTTCCGAGGATTCATGATCCAGAGTAGAGACTTGTTCTTGCTTGATTGCTTCAGATATTCGGAGTAAAATTCTGTAGTCATTGGGCACCAGACTTCGGCACATTGAACTCTGGCGATATGGCCTTGCTCAGCCAACTCCATCCAGTTTGCTTCATACAGCTTGGGACCAATCAAGAAGTTCAAATCGCTGATCTTGTCATCTTCACGAAGAAGTGTGGCAGTCAGACCGAGCTTCGAGTGTACCTTGATAATGGATGTCACACGTCTGAACATGTGTGCTGGCGCAACGTGAACTTCATCAAGGATCATCAGGCCCCATTCTCTACCAGTCAAGAAGTCCATCATCTTCTGAGAGTCGTAAGAACGCTTGCCCTTTTGAGCAACCATGTTGTATGTTGTAACGATAATACCAGTGTTGCCGGAGAACTTGTCCTTGTTGTCCGAGGTGAAGACAGCAACATCGTTGGGATTGATGTTGGACCATTTCAAGAATTCTTGTCTCCACTGAACCACGGACATGGAACTGGTGCACAGCACAATGACTCCCTTCTTGATGGTGCAGGCCGCGGTAATACCAACTAAGGTCTTACCAGCACCACAGGGCAAAACGATCAAACCGCTCTTAGCTCTGCCGTTACCAAACATCTTACTCAAGCTCTTCTCTTGGTAGTCTCGAATCTGGGCGGCAGGTCTAAGGTCGATATCGAGGTCCGCATTAGCCTTGTCAGCGCGGAAATCGTATTCCTCAAGAACCGGTAGACCGAGCTCAAGGCAGCGCTTCTGGATGGTTTCCACACTATTATCGGCAATCTCGAAGGAATGAACGGCATCAACCTCTTCGTCATCGTCGTCTTCATTCAAAGTAGCAAAGATGTCCTCCTGATTAGCATTTTCTCCGTCTTGTTTTCTGCTCTGATCCGCGGTCTGGTTGACACCAGCAGCATTCTTCGTTCCAGGGATGACCAGAGCACCCATCTTGGGAGCAGAAGTTGTAGTGATATCCTCCGATCCGTGGACTCGAAGGGAACCAATAACCTCGTCCTTCAATAGCCGTTGCAGCATCTCTGGATCAGAACTTTCCACGTAATGCTTCGTGTTCTTCAAAACCAGCTTCACTTTTCCGTAGCTATGTGTGCAACCGTTGATGAAATCCCGGATACTCTGTGGAATGGGCACCTTCGAAAGACGATTCAGCACATTGATGATATCCTTGGGATCCAGGCCAACCGATACAGCAGCGTAAAGACTGTGTGGCGTGAGAATATACTCGTGGAGGTATTGAGGTCGAGACTGAGGTTCCGCCACAGTCGTTAGGAAGTCCTGGGCTTGGCTTGCCAAAGGAGAGAAACTCTCTACAATAATACGGCCTTTGAGAGGATCGATCCATAGTGGTCGGTTGTCATGATCAGGCTTCAGCGACAGGTACGAGAAGTCCGTATTGCCTCCATCGAAGTGGTGACTAGCTGAGTCTCGACCATTTACGGCAGAGGATCTTTTCTTCTGATATTTCGAAACCGAAAGATTCGACTTTGCGTTCTTCACAGTCTCTGTCTCCTCCTCTGTCTCTGACGATTCGTACTCATCGCTGCTCCCAATGCTGCGCGGAGTGGCCGGGCCAGGCGTCGACGAGACTGAGTCTTTGCCGGTCTTCTTGCTGCCTGTTACACCTGGAGAAGTTGTTAGTGAGCACAGTTAGAATGATAGCAATCGAAAGCTCATACTGGATGTAGCTTTTCTCTTTGGAGGCATCTTCACGTTCTGCCTGCAGATGATGCCGTGATGTGTAGAAAAGATGGACAAAGACGCTCGAGAGCCAGGAGGGAGGCGAAGTCTATATGCATGCAAGGCTGACAGAAAGAGTCACTTTCGCGCTAGTGTGGGCTAAGCCGCGTTGATTGATGCGGCGCGTGAACACTTTGTCGCAGAGAGAGAGAGAGATAAATAATTGAACTCAATCTCAAAAATCATCTCGAAGTCCTGACCAATTTTCGAGGATTGTATTCAATCATGTGGTAAGTTCGATGTCATCTGTAAGAGTGTCCGATCTGATATTTGCAGCAAACATATTCTCAACGCCCAAGTCTCTATCAGGTCCCCATGCTGTACGTACCCTCCTCCTTCCTAGGCATACGCAATGCTAATATTCGCAGGTCGAAAATGGTTCGACTGCGCCGAGTGCCACGCAGAATCACAAAGCCATCCTCTCCTCCAACAGACTGAAATGGCAAGCTATCCCCCTATTACCCCTCCACCCACCACTCTTTCTAACAGTCTCCCCAGACCTTCGCCTGCAAGAAATGCAAAAAAGCGTTCCGCAAAGACGCTCAGGAGTTTGAGGAGAGCGACGAGTACTGCCCACACTGCGACAACCACTTTGTCCTGGAAGCCGTCACGCCAAAGCCGATGTTGAAGGTTGAGGGTGAAGATGCGAGAGTGGATAATAGGATGTTGAAGGACGAGCGGATTAGGGGAGAGGAGCTGAGGACTATTTTCGATGTCAAGGAGGCCCCAAATAAGTTGGGATAGAGAGTTTTGGTGGGCGAGGGCGCCATTGGGGTTTGATTTAGCGGCATGGGTCTGGCATGGAGTTTATGATTTACGGGGATGGATAAACGACAGAACTTGGGCTTCTACTGCTCATATTGGCTCGCAAAGTCTTGGTGGACGAGTAAAGCGAGATACCACGAACACTGAAATGGCGAAAACCCGCATGGCAGAAGGTCTTCATCGCTCATTTTCTATAGTACAATGGCTCTGTGAGATAGTGCAAGATCAGCACACACCTAACTGCTTCCCTCAGCAGGTCTCGTCAAGATCGCAGCATTTCCAGAACCTGGTGTCCGGGTGTTCTTCTTCTTGGCAGCCTCCTCAACCTTCTCCTGCTCAATGTTCTTGACATAAGCCTCGATATCCTCTACTGGCAACATCTCGAGAAGCTTCCCTGGTGCCATGATAGCAATCTCGATATTCTTCGCTCCTGTCTGCACAACCTCCAATAATGACTTGATAGTCAATTTGATTGTTGCCTCCCGATCCATATTGTCCTTGTGGTTTCGCTCTAGGAACTCGCGGACGGTCTTGCTGGATCTGCCGATTGCATTCGCCTTCCTGTAGACGCATTAGTATAGTCCAAGCATATCAGCATATTTGCATACCATGCAGAGTAGATTCCTGATGGCTCGGTCTGGTACAGCCTTGGTGTCTTGTCATTGGGGTCGAAGCCAACAATCAACGTGCTGATTCCGAACGGTCTGACACCTCCACTCTGTGTATATCTCTGCTGAACACCAGCAACGTACTTCGTAATGTACTCTATCGTGACAGGATCCTCCACAGTCAGACGATGGGATTGAGCTTCTAATCTGGCCTTGTCGACTAGGATACGGGCATCGGCGTTGAGTCCTGCGAATGCGAGGCAGACGTGGGTATCGACGAGTCCAATCTTCGAAGGTGTGATGCGGGTATCTTGAAGTTTCATTGCCGAGCGTTTCTCACATCCCAATACCACGATATCTGCTCCCTTCACTCCAACAGCACATGTTCCTGCAGTAACTTTAGCTCTTGTCTAGGGCTATCCCTCAGTTTTCTATCGCACCTCTCTTCACGGCTTCCAGCGCGTATTCGACCTGGAACACATGTCCATCGGGACTGTATATGCTGTCAAAAAATGTCCCAAGCTTAAGCGGTGTTGATAACTAACCTGAAGACTATTTGGTTGTTAGCTTGAAATCAACAGACAGTCGCACGGGAGCTTGAGCTTACCTGAAAGAGCTCTATCGTATCCTGACGCCATAATTTATGATTGATCGAGAAGGGGTATCAGAGGTGCAGCTTCGTGGATATTGTGAAGAAGAAAGAGGGCGTTGAGAAGCTGATGGGTTGGATGTTCGTAGAGCTGGTTGTTTGAGAGAGGTAGGCTGCACCAAGACGCGCGAGCTCTGTCGACCTTAAAGCGGCTTAGCCTGAGATGGCAAGGCAAGGCTGAGATCCGATGTTGAACCGACCGATCTTTGAGGCGAATTGATCTCCCCACTATTTCATGACCAGCAGCCCTCAACTTTCATTCGGACGTCTTTCCTGGGAATACGAAAGAAGTCTCTGGAGTCAATTGATTGAGTTCAAGATGGCAAGCCGATCCAGAGTCACACTAGCTCTGCGCAGAGCTCGAATCGCCTTGTCACCATGTACTCGACAATTAAGAGCTCTACCCCAGATTCGATGGCAAAGTACAGCAACAACAGAAGAAACCGAAGGCGTAGCAAAGGGAACGACAGGCTCCTCAAAAACAATCAAATTCACTTCCGAAACCTATCCCGAAATCAAGCGCGACTCGAGATTTGCAGAGCTTACTCCCGATCACGTCAAGTTTTTCAAGGAGTTATTAGGGAAGGACTCAGCTATCATTGATGGCGTTACCAAAGATGCTACGGAGGATATTGAACCTTTTAATGGCGATTGGATGCGGAAATACAGGGGACATACCAAGCTGGTGCTGAAACCTGGATCAACTGAGGAAGTGAGCAAAGTGCTGAAATACTGCAACGATAATATGCTGGCAGTGGTACCACAGGGTGGCAATTCCGGACTTGTTGGTGGATCAGTACCCGTATTCGATGAAATCGTAATCAACATGAGTCGGATGAACCAGATTCGGTCATTTGATGACGTTTCTGGAGCTCTGGTCGTGGATGCTGGCTGTATTCTGGAGGTTACGGACAACTTCCTTGCGGAGAAGGGATACATTTTCCCATTGGATCTTGGGGCGAAGGGATCCTGCCATATTGGAGGGAATGTCGCAACGAATGCTGGAGGTCTGAGGTTGTTACGTTACGGCAGTCTGCACGGTAATGTTCTGGGAATCGAGGCAGTTCTGCCCGATGGAACAATTGTGGATGACCTATCCAAGTTACGGAAGAACAATACTGGATATGATCTTAAGCAATTGTTCATCGGAGGTGAGGGAACAATCGGTATCATTACAGGCGTTTCCGTGATATGCCCTCAGCGTTCCAAGGCTATCAATGTTGCGTTCTTTGGACTGGAGTCGTACGGAAAGGTACAGGAAGCTTTTAAGGAGGCTAAAGGACAACTCTCAGAGATTCTCTCCGCATTCGAACTTATGGATAGCCAGTCCCAAAATCTTGTTCACAAAGTTACGAAAAATAAGCGACCTCTGGAAGGAGAGCACCCATTCTACTGCCTGATCGAGACTAGCGGTTCAAACACCGAGCATGACAACGAGAAGCTTGAGAAGTTCCTCGAGCATGTTATGGAGAACGAAATTGTCAACGATGGCGTAGTTGCGCAGGATGAGACGCAAGTAAGAGCCCTCTGGGGATGGAGAGAGGGTGTTCCCGAGTGCTTGGGGCACTGGGGTGGTGTCTACAAGTACGACTTGTCAATACCGATTAATGAGCTATATGCTTTAGTTGAAGAGACTAAGGAGAAGATCAAGGATTCGGGTCTGATGGGAGACACCGATGAGCATCCCGTTGTTGATGTTGTAGGATACGGTCACATGGGTGACTCCAATCTACATCTTAATGTAGCAGTACGAAGATACGACAAGCGAGTTGAGAAGGTTTTGGAGCCTTTTGTGTACGAGTGGATCGCCAAGCGGAACGGCAGTATCAGTGCCGAGCATGGTTTGGGACTGGCAAAGAAGAACTATATCGGATATAGTCGAAGTGAGACGATGATCAAACTTATGAAGCAAATCAAGGAGCTGTACGATCCGGTAAGTCTGCCACCTCTCTCATAGCCAGCACGAACTAACACGAGATCTAGAATGGCATCATGAACCCGTACAAATACATATGATGGGGCAATATGACAAATGTACATATACACAAAATAGAGCATCAGCTAACATATACCCGCAATCAATTCTGTCATCATAAATCTTTTTTGGCAAATGCTCAAATAAGGTGTATTAACTCTGGGTATATAAATCGCCTATGTTCATGCAAACCCTCCATTTTGACATTCGACCAGAAGCCATCCAATTCAGCACCAGCCTTAGTCGAGAAATATCCCACACGCTCAAAGTCACTTATCGGCAGAGCTTGCGGGACGTTCTGTTCTGCGCTACTGTGTTCAAGCGCGCGTCTAAGAATCAATCCCGACGGTTTACAAATCCACAACAAGTACTGGTCCCTTGCTGAAGTTTCAGGTCGCACTTCACCAGGCACATCATAGCATTTCTTCAGCTTGATCCCAAGCCGCTTTGGGATGTTGCCATACGCATCCATCTTTATAAGCACACCTCGCACTCGGATTGTCCCACTAGATACCTGACCCATTGGGTCACTGCCCGCAAGGTCCATGATCACATTCTCAATAATGATCTTCGCCTCATCAGTCACGCTCGCTGGGCCAACAAACTCGATCCTTCCATCCAAACTTGCCCACGACCAGGTGGGCGCTCTGTACTCACTTGGCCGTCGTGGCTCAGGTAAAGCATAAGTCTCGTTCCTCCGCCACAGCAAATTCTTCCACAGGTCCTGTCTCCAGAGCCCAGCAAGATACTCGCCTCCCCATCTAGCACAATATTCATGGGCAAGCCCTGAAAGCGCAGGCAATTTATCAGACTCCTTGGTTAGATTCCGACTACTATACCTCCTCACAATCTCCAACCAATCTTTCCTCTGCAAAAGTTGCTCACCTTCCATGAAGGGGGATTCATCTTTCATCAAGTCGTCCTGCCGTCCACACTCATGATGCACAATCGTGCCACACCTCAGATACGTCTGCGTCGTCTCAAAACTCAGATACCTTCTTGACAGCAGCTCTTCTTGAAACGTCCATCCCCTCGTTCTTATCGGGCATTGCGTCGAAGGCTTAATCGGATCCAAGGCGAAATACACCGTATACGTTTGCCCAATAGCGGATTCTCTAGCTGATTTCGCCTTGGTCTTCAACCTAATGTGAGCCAAGCCATGCGGACTCCTCTTCGCAAGCAACCCTTCTTTCCCACCATCAGACATACCAGCCGCGATTGTCAGCCAGGCTTTCTGGTAATACTGGCCCATCTTTGCGGATTCTAATTCCCAATCTATCTGCGAATCTTGCAGGATGCAGAGGGCGTCGATCCAGAGGTATCGCAGGCCGAGTAATCGCGTGATGGTGATTGCGTCTCGGAAGTTCTTTGCTAGACTAGTTGCTGGGATTCCGTTCTTCATCTGCTCGAGAGTTGCGTCCGTGAGGCGAAAGTGGCCTTCTCGACCCCAGCAGTGGCTGAGTGCGATGTAGCGATCTTGAATCGTTGTGGAAGAGGTATTTTCGACGAGTTTGACCATGTCTTCTTCCTCATCTGACTGCTGTGAGATATCTAAGACTCGCTTGGGGAGTTCTTGGGCAGTGGGATGAAGATCACGTTGCGCGTTATCGTCTGAGTGGAGGATCTCTTTGATCCAGCGCTCGCGCATGGAGATGGCATCTACAGCGGAAGAATCGCAGAGGATACGTCTGCCAGATATGAATGCTTGTGCGGGAGAGTCTGAGAGATGTCAATACGAATGTCGATTTTCTCATTTGAACAATTACTTGAGGCAAATGTCAACATACCTGCATCAGCGTACAATCCCACCACAGCCAACAACTCACTCCTCTTCTCTCCGCTCGACACATCCACCATCCCATCCATCGTCTGCAATCTCAACTCCACCAAATCTGATTTCAACCCCTTCTCCCCCCTGCCCGTCACCTGCTCCCTCGCGACTAACATTAAGGTCGGCCGAGCGGCATAAGCCCCAACATTGGCAGCCCGAAACGCCTGCCAATACGACAAATTCTTCTTCCCCTCACTCCTCTCAATCGACAACATCAAAAGCGTACATAACTTACACCCTTCCTTAGCGGCCGAGTACAACTCAGCATACGTCTTACAATGCGCATATCCAGACGGAGAAGTGAGATCTGTAAGATTGATTTCCTGACATCGAAAACAGGGCGTGGCTTCTTCGTAGGGTGTATAACCGTCGGAAAATACCACGTTGGTGGCGATTGAGATAGGCGCCGGTTTGTCTTCTTCATCGTTCGGGTTCGTGTTTGTCGCGGGAGGAGCACGGCGTTTCGTGAAGTGGGAGAAGATGCGTTTGAGCAAGCGGTAGAGAAGTACTTGGGGGTAGAGCAATATGATGCAGAAAATCGAGTAGAAAAAGAGTCCTATTGTTTCGCAACAGGTTCGCTTTTCGGGCGGCATTGCCAGTGTTTAAGCGATGGCTGAAGAGGGCGATATGGCTGGTTACCCAAGCTGCTTGCTGGCCATGTTCTTCAAGGTTTCATTGGCATCAGCGACCCGTAATGGTTGGTGATATTGATGTCCCCTAGTCAAAATGATTCTCAAATGATGAGATCTTGTCGAGGTTCAGCCGCACGACCTTCTGGGCGCATGGTGGAGGCTGTGCTGTGCTTGCAGGTCACGTTTCCCTTCATCCCTGTAAATGGTCGATCTTCTCCCCCCCCCCGCCCTTTTTAACATAACAAATAAATACTTTAGCGAGTTAAATAAACAAAAGCTTCTCCCACGGGATCCATAAGTCCGAGCAATTGATCATGGAAGTTCCGCGCTGAACACATGTCATGCAACTGCCATACATGCAATGTATGCAACATGCAACCAATTCAACCGTCTGACAAAACCACAACTTCTGATTGGTGCTACGACGCCAGCTGAAAACCACATGCATGCATCGCGCCTGCTCAGCTTGCCATCAAGAGTGTATTCGAGTCGAAAGCGCCGAGGTACATATGCGACTTCAAGGTTGTGGTGTAACTGAGGAAGGTATGTGCGACCTGAGATAGCGAGTAGTTCGTGGGGAAAGGGCGGGATGCCGACGGGGAAGTTGCAATGGTTTCCCCCCAGCCCAGCCTTGTTTAGGCAGAGGAGTTTGTATAAACGTCGCCTCGCGCTCATTGCATCTCTTGTTTTCATCATTATTCCGCACAATTTTTGCGTCTGAGTACTGGAACTGCATCAATTTAACGACACCCCACCATAGCTTCAGAAGATTTTGAGATGGCGACCGACACACCTGAAGGCCACCCGCCCATTGACTGGAGCAAGTGGGAGCCTGCTGGAGAAGGAGATGGTACGAGTGCATTCTGACTACTCCTGGCTGCTCCAAGTCCGAAGCCTCATATGAAGGAAAACCATCCTGACGTCTTCACTAGTTCGGTCACCCTGCCCAATGATCAACGCCCTCTCAAACCACCACATCCTTCCACACAACGGCAAAGGTATCACGAAAGGCCAAATCGTCTCCGTGCTCACCAAATCCATCAACCTCGACTCCAAAATCGCCAACGTCTTTGCAACGGGTGCACTTACCACCAACCCTGATCACAGTGCTCACTCATTTGACCTTGACCATCTCAGAAAGCACGGCGTGATTGAACACGATGTCTCGCTTTCGAGAAAAGATATCGCTTTTGGCGATAACCATTCTTTTGATAAGAGTGTTTGGGAGGGTGTGATGAAGAGTTATGGTGAGAAGACGGAGACGGATTTTGCGAGTGTGAGTAAGGCGAGGTATGAGAGGGTGATGGCAGCGAAGAAGGCGCACGAGGAGGCAGGGAAGGACTTTCAGTATGGGATCAAGGAGTTTGTTCTGAGTGAGTAAAACCGACGTCTAAGAGATGCACCGTGCTGATTCTTTTGGTTGCAAAGGCTATGGCGAATCTGCACTGTTTCTCGGGATATTAGGAGACCCCAAGGATGGGAAGATTCCACTCGAGTACTTGAAAGTCCTGTTCGGTAAGAAAATAATGATTCGTATGTGCGTTTATAATCTATGACTGACATGGTGCATAGAGCAGGAAAGACTGCCATACAAGGAAGGCTGGAGACCACTCGAACAACCCCTCACTCAGACTCAGATGAACCATCTCATCTTCAGTCTGACCACCGCAAATGAGCATAAAGCTGCCGAGGCTGCCGAAGTGGGATTAGGAACGGTACATGCCGTGACAAGTGCCGTTACCAGCATTTTACCATCGTTTTGCAACGTAATGTGAACGACTGTCCTAGTCACGAAATAGGAGTGATGGAATTGAAGGATTTTTGCTCATATTTCTCTTCATAGGACTACTGAGGAACTTCCGCATCTAACAGATATTCAATATGAGCATGCGCTTTCCTGTGAATCTATTCCGAAGAGCGAAGTTAGTACCAAGAGATCAGATCCGTGCCGAACGCCACAAAAGATACATGCATTTCCCACGAGGCGATGTGCAACGTGAAATCCAGGTTACCAGTAAAGCCTGTGCATATGCTTCGATCATGCTCTTCCCATTTGCCAAAGATTCGATGGGATCGCAAAGCACCAGAAAGTTTCTAATATGTACCAGGTTTCCACGCAAAGATTCAGCCATCTTCCAAATCTGATGCCCGTCTAGGTGGAAACAATCGCAGCTTCTGCAATCTTCCATATCCAAGTCTTTCTAACAGTACCGACGTCCTCGACGTTGAAAGATACCAATCGTCAGATTTCACCCCCATCAGAATAAGCGAGAGGCCGATCCGGTGTCCTATTCCAATCCCACTCCCAGTCCAACTTCATGACCTGAACCAATACNCCCGCCATATGACTCATGCTTGGACGAGTCTCAATGGCCACGTTCAACGCAATTTTAAAGTCCCAAACACCACAAGATTCCTCATCAATTACAGAAAACCATCCCGGAGACTCATAGCTCCATTCACCATCAAACTTATCGTCGCCAACCATACTGAAATTCTGCAAACCGGTTAGATCTTCGAACCAGTTACCAAGGACTTTGGACTTCTGGTTGAGATACAGGTGCTTAATAGTATCTTACGATATGGCGACTGAGCGGAGACTTGAATAAGCTTTGGGAGGCACCTGTGGACGTCCTTCGTAATGAGCCCATATGATACTCATGCTGAAGTAGATGGTATCTTGCTTGTCGTCGACCAGAATGAACGGGAATTGGGAAGTGGGATTCACCGGCACAGTGGTCAAGCTGAGAACCCATTTCTGCAAATTTTATCAGGCGGTACTTTCTGAGGATTTCTTGGTTGAGTCCTTTATAGGTTGATCGATGCTCGAAGAGTAGTCGGTGGGATCGCTTGGAGGGACGCTGATAGGCGATATGCCAGGGGTACTCACATATCTTGATTCTTAGCTCTGTAGGAAGCTTTCGAAACCTTGGGAAGCCAATAGCAGGAAACCCCTGCTCTTCCAAAATTGGGGCAGGTCCTTTCGACACATCTTGACCAGTTTCAATCTTCACGTTCTGAGGTGACCGAGGCGCTGCATTCGAAGCAGCAGTGTGAAGGCTTAGAAGGCTGGCCTGGGACGTAGATTCCACGTTTCCGGCACTCGAGTTTGCAATTGTCTTCTTGATCTTCTTGCCTGGCTTGTTCGTGCTTCCGGTATCAGAAGCAGCTTCGATCGAGTTTTAAGCCGCCGCTTCAGATTTTGAAGATTTCATGCTCTTGCGAGACTGCGCGCTCCGCTTTTGGGGTGGCATCGCGATCCGAGTGCGAATCTTGCCTGACAGTAAGCCTTCGAGATGTGGCAAAGGTATGCTTTACCTGTATTGCAGAAAAGAAATCGAATCTGTGCGAGCTCGATGCGGTTTCTCTTCCAAAGTCGAAGCTCTGTGTAGGGGGTCACGAAGCAAGATTGAAGAGCTGCGACGCGGATAGATAGGCACCGACGAGATCTTTCGAAGTTGGAGACCAGCTGATCCTAGCCTAGTCAGCTTGGTTCGATACGATTGTTATCTCTCGAATGACAGTAAGATTGTTTTGATGTCGGATTTCGAGCAATTGAATTGGTGAAAAGCTGGGGTGCTCGGTAAATGTCTTGGCATATTTTGACTCAATGCCTCCGCGACAGTTTCTATGTCGTATTTCTACGTGGCCACTTTCATCTAGTAAATGTCACTAGGACTTAGATATTCATTACCATGGCCATTGTTTGCCTCTCAAAATTTCCAATGATGCCTACAGCTACTGAACTTTGTTCCCCTTGCATCTCTTCAAGGTTCATATACACGATGCTGCTCGAGATTTGAATGAGAGGTTCAGCATGTCTCGAAAGGTATTTGCTAATGGTTCCTGTTGATTTCGAATATTGCGAGCTAGGTTTAAACGGAAGGGACTTGGTCACCAAGGAAAAATATCACTGTAAATTCACCATAGTTTGAAATGGGTTTGAGATTATTAAGTTCCTGGTGCCAGCTAAGTAACAGTCGAAAAAGACTGTCCGACCACTTTTAGCAGACAAACTTATGCGCCGGCAGTTTCCTTAGTAGAAAGTGCTGCCACCTCTCCGAGGACGATTGGTAGCTGGACTGAAGAGCCCAGTTAGCAAGACGTGAGTAATGCTGCCGTCCCCACTCGGTTTTGGGAGGGTTTCCAAATGCTCCTTCCGTGATGTGTCCTCACCCCTGAGCACTAATCTAAAAATCCAATATCGACACTGAAGTGTTCGTTCCTAGAAGCTTGAATACTTGGGCAATCCTGAGAGGCTTCAGAATGTCATGTGGGATCTTCGACTGTCTGGAGCAACAAGAATTTGGTACAACTAAGCAGGAGATTTCTCAGGGAAGTTGACAAATTCGAATTTGATCTCTTCGAAACTCTCCGGGAGAACCTTCTCTGCTAGAGCCTTCTTCCAGCACCGCTTTATCAGATCTGATTTAACAGGGCGTGATCCTGTTCTGAGTTCTGCAAGTTCCATAAGGATGTCCCTTTCGACGTGTATCCAGGTGATCTTCTTCAAGTGGGTGAATCGCGAGAACCAGGCGTGAGATTTGATTCCAAACAACAAAAGCAGGAATGCAAGCATCACGCCGGGGAGGGAGATAGACATGAGATTAAAAGCTGGTTCTGGCAGGTGCTGTGTGATGCTGCCGGCTTTTCTTGTCTCTTCACGCTCGCTCCATTGTACGATGCAGTTGCGAACGGCCATGCAGTCGAGCTGGACCGTGTCTTGCTTGCTGTCGATCAAGATGAAGGCATCGTCTGGGAGGGAGGGGGATGCCAGAGCGAAGTTGTTAAATGGAATGGCTTGATATTGCTTCGTAACCACGTCAAAGGACTCTATGCATGCGGATAGAATGGCGAAAAGTGTGGTGTGGGAGGACTTTGGGGGTATGTTGAAAGATGCCGTGTCACCGGTTCCGGCTACAATGTCAACCACAAGGGAGCCAGGCAGAGAGTACTTCCACTAGAGAACAAACGGTTAGTGAATGGACATAAATTTTTTGATGCCATCAAGAATTTATATGTAATAAACTTACAACTGAAAGGCGAAGCTCTGCTGGAAGCTCTGGGAACTTGGGGAATCCCTCCTCCTCGATGAGCATCTTCTTCACTGCATCAATGCCCAAATCTCCCGGGAGTATATCGCACAGAAGATCGAGAGTTTCTGGGAGATAGATCTTCCGGAATCTCCCATACGTGGCTAATGTCTCCAGAAAATTTTGCGAAATGGTGATAGAGCATTCCGCCAACCTAGCCGAAATGAAATTGACCCGTTCTTCCGCCACGATATCACTGCTCCTGCCAATGATCTTNACCAAACGTTTCAAAGTCAAGGTGGCTGTAGGTTGAGACGTGGTCTGTACTGGTGTCAACGAACTGGATGTTGAGGTACTGGTAAGGTTGGTGGTGGAAATTGATCGACGTGTTGGGCTGAGGAATAAGTCCTCGATAGCCTCCCCGAGTATTGGAGCCATAATGGTGTACGTGTTGTCGAACTTCTGGTCGATATGGTCCGCTGTGTCCAAAGCTCGTGGAGATGTGCCTTCGAATATCGCGAGGTTTGCTCGCAACCGGTCCAAGTAACGAGGAAAGATGTGCTTGCGCCTTGTAAAGTTCTGATAGATGAGACCAGTACGACAATATCGATCTCTGAAATTTTGAAATTAGACTAGAAGTTGAATATATGTCGAGTTACGACTTCAAGAAGAAGTGGAAGGCGCGAGCCAGGCCGCGATTTTGCGTGTTTTTATTCGGCTAGTGCCGTCCTTTCGCCCACAGGATAATTCAGGCAGAACCATGTTTGTCAAAGGATCTGCTTACTTATGTTCACGCACGGTTGGTGCGCCTACACTAGACTGGAACATGTCTGAGTCCAAGGCACACGTGAGTTTAGTGAGTACGAGTTTCTACTGCTACCAAAGTATGTGACATGTTTACGCAGACTAAAAATTTAGGACAGCACCCATAGGTCGAAACTGGCTGCTAGTAGCACATCCTAGCATTAAGTGCTCTCAGAATGCCAGAAGAAAATTCAAGCTCGTGGTGATTGTGCCCTGTGGCAATCTCCGTCCAGGATATTTGCAGTTGTGCAGAAATTTGAATATTCGCTTCGAGAACCAGACGCTCTGCCCACCATGTTCGTGTTTGAACACTGATTACACGATATTGAGGATCGGTGGTCTTACAGGCCTTCCGCTAGTCTGAGAGGCTGTCTATTTTCCGTTGCTTGAAGCTCAATGTTCTGTGCTGGGCTTGCAACATCACGTAATGGTAAGTCTACGGTTTTGCAGAGGCAATTGAAGTACTGAGGTATTTTGCATCATAAAATTCAGCAATTTGGCTCTTGCTCTTTGTTACTGTAGGGTCCAGAGGTATAAGAGATCGAGGGCGAGGGTTGTAATTCTCCTGGTTGTGGAAGGGGCCCGAAAACTGGGAACATAACCGGTGGGGTTATAGACGGCTGGCTCAACAAAACCGATTCTTGCCTGATCCACTGGATTTTCTCTTCGCAAGAGAGCCAATCCAATGCAGTAGAGTCCACCATCAGATCATTTGCCTCAAATTCCCCGTAGATCTCGGACCTCGTGCTTCGGGTCTGGCTTTTGGCGCTCACAAGCTACGGATGGACTGTAGATAGATAGTCATGGACAGTGATAAAGTCCCCCGAAGTTGGCCAGACCACAATCCTAATCCCCTTACCCCTTGGTCTCGCCTCTTCACAGCAGCCCAATCTATGTTCCTCCTTATCTGAGTCCCAAACAGGATCGTAGTCTGTAAGTGGGCCATACCTCATTCCTGCTGGTGCTGGGCCGATGTGGTCATGTTGGTTGTGGCATTCTGTCCATGCAGACTCCCAACGATCAAGATCATTGAATCCGACGACGACAGAGGAGATATTGGGATCAGAAATTGGCTCTTTCGAGGTAGCATGGAAAGCTCCTTTTGAAATAATGGAGTCAGATGATCCGGGCAATGCCTGTCTTTCATGACTGAGATTGCCTCGGGAAATGGGCCGTCAAGTGTCCAGAAGAGGCGGAAGCCAGCTGGAGACTTCAAAATTGCTGTGTTGACACTCTGCAGATCTTCAAAGGAAGGAATATGGAGGCGAGCTCCGCTGGCATTCGACATTGCGGTAGGGTCGCTGTGTTGCCGAGATCGTGTGCCATGTGCTGAGAGTTGCGAAGGACTTGATAGCATTGGAGGTCAACAATTATAGCAAGACTTGACTCTGAGCGACCGTAGAGTTTAATTGACCATGAGCAGAGGCGATACGATTTGTGAAGACCCCGCCATTTTGTGTTAGCAAAACGCTAACCAAGCTAGTCCCATACAGGAAGTCTTTAAGGAAGTGAAGTCGCTGGGATTGCTACCCCAAGCAGCGCAAGCAATAAAGCAGTGGTAAGTCATGATAGAAACGGAACCGGAAAAGATGTTTCCTCCCATTCTAGCTTAGTCTGTTGCCGTTATCTAAATATCAAAATTTATTGGGGATTGCGGATGGCCATTTCTTTGAAAGCTGAATTTGGTATCCAATTTGCCGACTAGAAAGAGATCAGAGAATTTTGAAATTGTGCCAATTTTGGGAGCTCAAGCAGTCCTCCTCTGTGTTGAATAATATCTGAACAGTGGCTGGAGTTATGTTAGGTAGGCAAAGAGCCTCCGACCGAGTAAGCGTGCTGCTTTTTCCCTTGATAATTATTCCCAATAGAAACAGATAACAGACTGCTGATATCCGAAAAGAATTTGTGAGTACCCATCATCAGAAGCGATTCGCGGCCCAAGCGTCGTATCCAAGTCCAAGCACCGCCTTTCCTCGATGGAATATTCCCTCATTTACTAATCAATATCTTACGCATCGTCAACATGTATAAGTACGTTCGCACGAGTAGTCGTCCTGGATCGAAGAACTTGCAGTTGTCGCAAGCGGCAGATGCCAGTTTGGGTCAACTTTCTTAAATCAGTATACACATCTAACAGGCTGTTACCTTTATTCTCATCTCTCACCGCCCCAAACTGATGTTTGTCGCGAGACTAGGCTAGTCAAAGCCCAGAGTCAGCCTTGTGTGTATATCTTCTTCAGCCTCGAATGCGACAAGCGAGAGAACAACAAACGCGTTTTGCCCAGCTTTTTTCTCCTACCATGCACCGACAACTCGGTAGTCAATGCAGCAGACTTTACAGACAGACAGAGGTCTTCTGACATCAAAGGGGAAGGAACTCATTCACTTGTTTTATCACATCTCGAGGGAAGAAGAGTTTCTGCTGAGAGACCATCGTTCCCGTGATCCCGCAAGGCTCTGTACACCAGATTGTATTCAAGCTCAAAGTGTCTAGTCTTCAATAAGGTTAGTTTGTCACTATCTCTGCCGCTCGAAGCTTCGTAATAACCTTGCAAGCCAAAGCACTGGCAAGGATGGACGAATTCGCCAGAATCACCCCTCGAGTCCCGTGAGTTTTCTCTTTCTCCTCACCAATCAAGCACCAAAATGAAAAAACCTACAAATCATTCCTCCATCCAGCGACTTCCTTCTCGACCTCACCATCCTAACGCTCACACGCTTCCCCCGCCATAAACTCGGCCACGTCCGCGACCATCTCGCCTCCCTCTCCCCACCTGATACCTCATTCCCCCAATTCTCGAAACTACCTGCCGAGATCCGCCTCAAAAGTTGGCGCTATGCTCTCCCAGGTCGTCGTCGCATTGCCATCAACAAGACCAAGCTCCGCGACTGGGAGTACGTCAAGTCGTACTACGAGGTGTATCCGTATGAGCCGTCACCTGCTATCCTGTTTGTCTGTCAGGAGTCGAGAGAGCTGGCCTTGCGGTTTTATACCAAGTTGTTGACGCGAGTGCGGGGAGGATTGAGTGGTGGGACAGTGTATATGGATTTTGAGGTTGATCTGTTGTATTTGGACGACGTGTCTATGACGTGAGTACTTCTTTCCCTTCATGCCTCCAGTCCTTCACAGCCATGATTGTTCCTTTCAAATTGTTGAAGTCTCGAACGGGATACTAACCAGACGCCCCCAGATGGGCCTCCAAATTGCCCGGCATCGAACACGACCTGTACCGCATCAAGCACCTTGCTCTCCGCGGCCGAACCGCCGCATTTCACTGTCTTGCCACCGACCCAAACGGTCAACAATTCTACCCAGCCTGGCTTCTCGAACCCTTCCACTCCCTCGAAACCCTCTTCATCGACGACCGCGCTCGCCACTCCTTCCCCACTAAGTCCTCCATCCTCGCCGGCATCCCCATCGACCGAACCCATACAACCATCCCAGCAGTCAGCGGTATCGCCGGCCATCGCCAGTGGCGCTTCCACCATATCTGGTATGCGCTTGAACAGCTGGCTAAGAAGAAGGCGCGTGGTGAGAAGGTGGTGAAGAGATCGAATGTTACATGTCGGTTGAGTTGGGAGGGTATCAAGAATTTTGATGTTGAGTATCATAGATTGAGGGCGGTGCAGTTTGCGAAGGAGGATGAGATTGAGGAGTCTTGGTTGAGGTATGAGAGGGAGAGGGAGGAGCGTGCGAAGATCGTGAATCTGCCGGCTTGGAGTAAGATGTATGTGCCGCTTGCACGACTTGGACTATAAGTGTGGGGAAGACATGATTGTGTGGTCTCGTGGTCCTGTTCATCGTGGCAGTGATAATTTGTTGGTTGGTCGTACGTCTCCGCACATAAGCTGGTCACATCGTGTCTGGCATTTCCTTTATTTGGCACAGCACGCACATAGTGTTTGGAGAACTGTTCTTGATTCTATGGGAAGATGTAGGATTATATTGTTGACCTAAAGGTAAGGGCGAGATGGTGATGTTTGCAATACTTTGCATGGTGGAAAGATATTCTTGGGAAGGCCAGGACCTGTAAGAGCATAGTGTAAGACGAGACTTGTCGCCTTGCTCTTCAAGGCGCGCCTACAGAGAACAAAGACAATAATAGTACTGTAATAAATTGAAAGCCAATCAAATGAGTTACTGGCCATCAAGATCACAAGACGGGTAGTCGTGAATGAACTCGTTGACGTTGGCAGCGAAGCATGAGGACTGCGGGTAAACATTGACCCCGCCAATAAAGAAAACAAACGGACGGGGCATAAGCGAGAGCTTCGGTACGGGATTCTGTTGGCTCCGAGAGAGTCATTAGTCTGGAATACGAAACTTTCCCGATCTTGTGCTTGGAAGGGAGCACAAGTGGGCGGCAGCAGCTCCCTTGCATTGCATCTTGCGATGTGCAACAAGATGGAAAGGAGGAATTTGAATATAGTCATGTGACTCGCCTCCTAGTTCTAGCTTTCGCATGAAAACCACCAAGCAAGGGCAGATTTACAGTTATTTTGGTACGGCGCCTTGCGACTTTTCACGAATCTAGCTCGATGGTTGAGCTTGGGGGCCCCGCACGTTGAGCAGCCATGATATGTGACCACCAACCTTCAACAGTTCCCAGCTCGTGAGCAGTTCCAGCGGTCCCGCGCTGTTGAACCCTTGCCTGCTTCCACCCAGTTTTCTGAGTTTCAACCATCACTTATCCCGTTGAAGCAGCTTCAATAACTCGATCAGAAGATGAAAGTGGTGCGATGCGTGACGGCATGTATCTAAGTGGAAGAAGCCATACCCACCCACCCGGAAGTGTTGACAGATGAAGCTGTCGAGCTCGTTTCCATCCAACGCTGGACTGTGTGTGACACTTGCTTGCTCGAGGTTTAAGGAAAACATTTTGCGACATGCAACAAAACTTCCGGCAAGGCAAATCATCGGCATCGGCTTGGGACTTCATTGGTCAGCTGCAGTAGCCAATCAAGATACTCGGCTATCTCATCTTCTTGTCCCGTCCTCGGCAAAGCTTCCACGCGTTGGCTCGGGATTAGAGACCAACCAAGCTCTTCAGCTGCAAGCCACCCCTCCTGGCGCTGATTCGAGTCCAATCAATTACCACCACCCCCCAGCTGACTACCCCAAACTCAAATTCCTCGTGAAGCTATCCGACGACGGTTAAAGACTCAAGCACCTTTGCTGGAACGCACTCAGAAACGCGATCCAATCAAATGCATCACAATATCAAATGGTTGCGGGGTTGTCGCCTCGATTAAGCTGCATTGGTGTCGAACTCCCTTGATTACGACTCCTCATTAATAGCCGACCCCAGATCTCGACCTTCAAAGACCGATGGAGCGATGTCCGTCCTCGGAGAGAATGAGGGGGGGCGGAGATGAGGAGCTTCGAGAGTGGAGCGGATGAAAACTTTGCCATCAGCTGCACGCACTTTCAGTGGGGTGTGCTCGAGTTTGAGAAATGGGGAAGAACATGTTCACCACCGAGGCGAGAGAAGCTACTTTAGCTGTCAGAGCTACAGAGCTGCTGTGAAAATATCGAACGGCCAGACCGGAAGAATCATTATCTTGCCCCAGACCCCGGATTTTGCATAAGATCTGGAGAGTATCCTGGGATTGGAATTGGTTTTTGATCGACAGGTCATTAGCAGTCAACTCTGACATTGACTACTCAGTCTACTCATCCTTTCTTTCATTGATTCGAGCCTGAATCGAATCGCAGTCAAGATGGGTCTTTTCACCAAAGTCGAGGACAGGCCTACGCCGGCTTCAGTCTACAACTGGAGAGTCTACGCAGTTGCAGCAGTTGCCGGATCTGCTGCTGTCATGATTGGATGTAAGTAGCTCGACACAGAGCCATTCAAAGATGAATCTTGCTAATCCAGGCATTCAGATGACAGCGCTTTCATCGGTACAACCATCGCCCTTCCTTCTTTCAAGGACGAGTTCGGATTCGAGAAACTCTCAAATTCAGCAGTCAGCTTGCTGAGTGCTAACATTGTGTCATGCTACCAAGCGGGCGCCTTCTTCGGTGCTCTGGGTGCATACATCGTAGCATACTTCATGGGTCGTGCATCTGGCCTCGCTCTATTCGCTGCTATCTTCTCCGTCGGTGCTGGTATGATGCTGGGAGCCAATGGTGACCGCGGACTTGGTTTGATCTATGGTGGACGTGTTCTTGCTGGCATCGGAGTTGGTGGTGTCTCGAATCTGAGTCCCATCTACATTTCTGAAATCTCGCCACCCGCTATTAGAGGAAGACTTGTCTGCATGTTCGAGCTTGGATGGCAAATTGGTGGCCTCGTTGGGTTCTGGATTAACGTAAGCCTACCTTCATATTATACAGAGCACACAGACTGACAGTAAGCAGTACGGAATCAACAAGACTATCCCCAACTCCACCACCTCATGGATCATTCCATTCGCTGTCCAGCTTATCCCCTCCGGACTTCTTTTGATCGGCGCTTTCTGGCTCCGCGAATCTCCAAGATGGCTCATGACCAAGGGTAAGCGCGAGCAAGCTATCAAGAATCTTTGCTGGATTAGATCTCTTCCCGAGGACGATATCTACATCCAAGAGGAAGTCTACGCGATTGACCAAAACATCGAAGGTCAAATGGCAGCTGGCGGTCTCGGATTCTGGCAACCATTCAAGCTCCTTGCCTCAAGCCGCAAGATTCAGTGGCGCTTCTTCCTCGGTGGCTCGCTCTTCTTCTGGCAGAATACATCTGGTATCAACGCCATCAACTACTATTCACCAACCATCTTCAAGTCTATCGGTATCACTGGCACAAACACCTCGCTGTTCACTACTGGTCTGTTTGGTGTTGTCAAGACTGTCTTCACGCTCATCTACCTCATTTTCCTTATCGATCAATATGGCCGAAGACGTCTTTTGATGATCGGAGCTGTTGGTGGTAGTGTCTGTTTGTGGTACGTCGGAGCTTACATCGCCATTGCGAAACCTCAAGACCACCCACATACATCTCTCCCACCATCCGGTATCTCGGCAATCTTCTTCTTCTATCTCTGGACCGTGAGTAGCCCCTTTCCGCACCTAAATCCTCAGCCCCAACCATCAACATCAACTAACAATCTTCAGGCGTTCTATTCTCCAACTTGGAATCCAACACCTTGGGTATACAACTCGGAGATGTTCGACCAGAACGTACGAGCCCTTGCACAAGCGTTCGCCGCTGCAAACAATTGGTTTTGGAACTTCCTCGTTGCTCGATTCACTCCACAAATGTTCGACGCCATGGGCTACGGCGTGTATTTCTTCTTCGCGGCTTTAATGATCTGTTCCGCCGTCTTCGTGTACTTCTTGCTACCTGAGACGAAGAATATTCCTCTAGAGGGCATTGATAGACTCTTTGACAGGAGATTGAGAGCTACGGAGGCACATCGCATTGTTTGGGGTGAGCTGAAGGATGAGGAGGAAGCGTTGAGAGCGGGTCTGCAGAGTGGTGGACTGGAGAAGAGATTGAGTGTTGAGGAGGTGGAGGTTAGCGGGCAGAAGATGGAGGTTTGAGGGAGCGGTAGGAAGAGGAGAGTTATACCCATGATATTTTTATATAACCTAAAGTCAGATACAGAGCGAGGATGGTTAGACATAGACATGAACGAACAGAAATGCAATTCTTTAAAGCAACTTTCTAATTTCGAGTTCCTGCACGTGACTATATTTGAAAATTTGCTTGAGACGTGGGTATCAGCAGCTTCGGGCAAATAGTCCACCACAACGCTGCAGCAACGCGTTGTACACATAAAACTCCTCAGACAGGCATTGGAGGTCCTGGGCGATACAAAGGTATTGGACCAAGACATACCATCTGACTGCCTTCAAAATCCAGAGCTTCCGTCTAGAGCAGCGTCAGAGCACCAGACCAGCTCTTTCCCACTATCCATCAATTTCTGCCCATTTGACCATCACCTGCATCGGTGACTTCTCAGTAGCCCCATGGATCTATCACATCACTCAGATGTTTCCCGTTCGAGGCACATAGGGACACAAGCAAAGCAAGTAATATAGATCATAAAATGAAACGACCTCGAGATGGCATCCTCGAGGTCGAGATTAACGACAGATCCTTCCCTCTCCGAACACCTACTATGTGGCAATAAAACAACAGCATAACGCTGTCATCCAGCCATCTTCACCGACGTCGCCACATGATTTTCTGGCGCCGTGGTGGGTTTGGATGCTCTTGACTTCAAAAGACTTTCCCTGGCGACAAAATTTGGCTTTTGATGTTGGGCGGATTAGTCAGTGCTGAGGTAAGTGGCAGATTGGGAATGTGAGAATGGTGATTGGTTGGGCGACAGGGAGCTTTTGCCGAGGGCCGGTGTGCTCCGTTGGTTGGAACGAACGACGACACGATATTTGAGCTTGAGGCTTGATGTTTGCTGAGATTGACGATTGAAGAGGATATCAACACCACGACCTGAGAGCGATTGTCCGTCGTCTTTGCAACAGCTGTACGACTATCACGAAGATTGACCAGACGGCAAGATGTTGGCACAGAGAGCTACACAGCAGGCGATGCGCAGGCGTGAGTAGTTCCCCTCCTTCTACTCATCATGCCATTGAGCTGCCCGGGCAACCTTGGATGGAAAGAGATGTGTGAGGTTGTAGTGGAAACATAGCAGATGCTAATTGATGGAAACAGTCGTTATGAGACCTGGCATGGCTTCGCAGATGGTATTCAAGAAGGTCGCTGCGCCTTTGGCAGTGGGAACTTCGATGCAGACTCGGTATGTCTCCTCCTTCAACACCATGGCACGCCTTGCTATCTGATGCAACCTGCCCGATTGAAGTCATCGGCTCTCTCTCACAATTGAACGCCTGCTAATACCTACCCTCACAGCCCTGTCGCAACCCAAAAGATGACCCCAACAGACAGCTACGACATCCTCGTCCAGCAACGCAAAAAGCGCCCAACATCTCCCAACCTCGGCATCTACAAGCCACAAATAACCTGGATCCTCTCCTCGCTGAACCGCGTGACAGGCCTCACCGTCGCCGTCCCTTTCTACCTCTTCGGCCTCGCATACCTGGCTTCGCCTCTCACAGGCATGCACTTGGACTCTGCGAGCTTGGCTGCGGCGTTTGGTGGCCTGCCTGTGGCGGCGAAGTTTGGGATCAAGTTTGCCGCGGCGCTACCTTTTACGTTTCATAGCTGGAATGGGCTTAGACATTTGGCTTGGGATACGGGAAAGACTTTTAACAATGCGACGGTCATCAAGACGGGGTGGACGGTTGTGGGGTTGACAGCTGTTAGCACGCTGTATTTGGCTTTGGCCTATTAGAGGACTAAGGAGGTGAGGTGGGAAGTGGAACGAGCGATGAGAGACGGATATTTCTGTGGGCAAGATGTGGTGGTTTGGGATGGGATGGAAAGGGAGGGGAATTGAGGATGGGCGAGATACAAGACTTGCCGATGCCTGCTAAGTTTTGGAGGGACGGAATACTATTACCGCGCTTGTATAAACCAATGAAGAAGAGTTTCTATTTTAGTTGCTGCTTGCAATGCTGTGCATAGAGCCACTCCTCGGGAAGGCAGAGGAAAGCAGGCAAGTGCCCCAAGTCATCAACTTACTCTATGTCAAGATCATTTTCCACCGACGGTCAACATTCAGGACATGCACTCATCCAGAGAGCCTCTTACTTCGTTCCACTATTCGTGTTTCAGCTACGATCGAGTTGTAGATGATTTTGGTGGTCATGCAAAAGACGCACGTATCGCAATTCCCATTTTTGATACGAGTCCGAGTTAATAAGTTTTTGGTAATTGTCGATCAAATAAACTTTTCTCCGATCCAGTGATCCAAGGAAAGTTGTTTCTTGAGGGAGAGATAGAGTTCGTTGTGGGACCGATTTGTTTCGGCACATCGAATATGAGTCGGTGGATTGGGAACCCTTGATGAACTCAGCGAGTACTCGACGATTTATTTTTCTGCTTCCGCTGAGAGATATACAAAGACATGTTGAATACCAGAACCAGTTTTCTCTTACCGGTTAACAAGTGTACTTTGCATCCACCGAGGAGAAATGATCAAGTGATGAACCCGATGCGGTGGTACTCCGCCTCTGCCAAGCGAATCCCAGAACTCAAAATCAACGACTTCAATCTACATTTCTCTTGTCCCTTAAATGAAGGGTGTTATGCAGTCATTACGCAAAATCACTCATAGCTCGGACATGATCTCTGCCAGTCATATAGGATCATGTGTACTGCTTATAAGCAACTGCGTCTAAGATGCTTCTGCCAAGAAGAGTATATTCTGGTGTACGGATCAACCGGAGGCAAACCTTGACCCCTATTTCTTGGGACTAGTTCGTACATGCAATTATATAATACTGCCAGATGTTCCCGTCTTTATTCAATTTCTATTCTTTCAAAGAGCATTCGCTCACTTACAATCTTTATCCAGAAACATACACTCGTTCACCATGCCTCGCTTAGCCCGCAGCCTTCTTTCCTCCCTCCTATTTCTAGGAGCAGTTAACGCTCAAGAAACCCCAACAGCCCCGCCACCAGCGAGCAATACACCGACACCGCTCGTGACTTGCCTCAATTCCGTCTCAGTAGACTACAGCATTTTCTCCAACTCCACCTGGTCAACGGACATTTCCCCATGGCAACTCCGCATCACGCCCACTCCGTCAGCAGTCATCCGTCCCACCACCTATGATCAAATCGCCAGAGCACTCTCCTGTGCTGCCAAGACCTCCACAAAGGTAGCTTGTCGCAATGGTGGACACAGTTATGGATCTTACGGCGTAGGCGGCAATGACGGTGCGCTCGTCATTTACATGGATGCATTCCAAAACACGTCTTTCGACGCCACGACAGGCCTGCTTACCTATGGTGGTGGCAGCATCGTCGGCGATGTTGTAACCTGGGCGTGGGAAACTCATGGCGTGCATTTCCCCCACGTAAGAGCAAACCGCGTCGGACTAGCTGGATCCTCCATCGGCGGTGGTTTCGGAAGCACATCTCGCTTCCTCGGCACGCCGATGGACAATCTCGAAAGCGTAGAATACATTCTCTTAAATGGTACCATCGTGACCGCCTCACGAACGCAGAATCCCGATCTCTTTTTCGTTGCCCAAGGTGCTGGATCCTCCTACGGAGTTCTCCTATCTTTCACGACCAGAACCTGGAAACCAGTCTACAGCCAAGTCACCAACTTCACTATCACCGTCGGCAATGTTGACATCGATACTGGCGTGAAAGCCCTCCTCGCCATCCAAGACTACGCCCTAAGCGGTCTCTGCCCAGACGAACTCTCCCTCCGCTGGTCACTAACCGCACCTCCTTACACCGGCTCCGGCTTCTTCTACGGCGATCCCGCGACCTTCCAATCCGCCATCGCACCACTCATGTCCTCTCTCCCAGCAAGCACAAACCTCACCACCGCCGTAGCCGACTTCTGGACGATGGAGAACATCGCCACCCCCTCCATATCCTCCAAAATCGACACCTTCCCACCCCGAAACTTCTACCTACAAGCACTAGTCTTGCGAACCGACCAGCCATTCACATACGAAAGTGCATTCGCACTATACAACTCCACGACTCTATCATTCAACCGCACCGACATGACGAAATTCGGCTTCATCGACCTCTGGGCCGGCGTGTCCCGCAACCTCAAAGACACCGACACATCGATGGCACACGCGAACTCGCTCTTCCTGATCCGCTGGGAAGGTCGTCTTGCGTCTGGACTGACTACGTTCCCGAGTGACGGGATCCCGTATTTGAGAGCGCAGATGAAGGTTTTTGAGGAGCAGTTGACGAGGGAGGGGGTTCCGTTGAGGGGGTTTGTGAATTATAGGGATACGGAGTTGACGGTTGAGGAGTGGAGTAGCAGGTTGTATGCGGAGAATTGGACGGGGATGTTGGAGATTAAGAGGGAGTATGATCCCGAGGGGATTTTTACGGCGAATAGTCAGAGTATTCCTGTTGTTAGCTGAGCATAGGAAGCTGGTTGATTGAAGAATGGTGGCAATGAGTGGGGGCTGGTGGGTTATCGAGTTGAATGAATGCAATCTTTTGTTAAAATGCACGCGTCATGAGCGAATTGACCTGCAACTGTGAACAAGAATTGAAGTATATTGTCTCGTTGAAATACTTTCGACGCCTAGCCCACACACATTATGGTCTGCGTCGACAATGTGGGTTGTTGATGTGCAGAATAAGCGAGGCATGTGCCATCCGTCGACTTTGGCAACGAGCGTCATCCTTTATCCCATGAAACATTCACGAGCTTGCTAAAGCCTCAGTCGTGAACTTCCCAGCACTGATCACTATCTCCGTATCCACATTTTCCACTCCCGTCTAGTGATGAACTCCACTCCACCTATCGAACTCGCAGGCTTCTTAATCGGCGATCTCGGCATTCTGAACCCCCGCGCTGAAATCTAAATCCCGGATTCGCTCACCAGTACACATAACCCAATTCTTCAGTCCCATGTTCGAGGGCTACTTGATGCATTATTTGGAATTGTTCGGGTCTACCACCCATTTTTTCCACCGAGAACGGACGTCGTTGAATCGCCGGCTTTGAGTAAGATGAGACGTTGGCCGACTCCTTCTGTTCTGTCTCGGTCGGCTTTGGTGCGAAGAGCGAACATGAGGGGTGAGAAATCGACGATGTTGATTGATTGTGCTCCAGTTGCTTTGGATTGTTTCCTAAATTCGGTGTTCCTCTACTTGGCTAGTAAGGTTTCTGGTGTATGTGTGAGGTTGCTGGTATTGTTTGGGTCGGTGAGCTTCGTTCCTCGAGAGGGATAGTTGTTATTTGGAAGTTGATTATTCGACTAGAAACAAGACTTAGGATCATAATATCCGAAATACACTTAAACCTTGGGAATGTTAAATACAGACACAGCATGGTTCTTTCATTTTATACAGGTTTGTAGACTGCATCATTCAGAGAACGACCGGTTGTCTACATGGATGTATTGCCCTGCTACCGGTGCTGAAAGTATTACTGGTTCTGTGCATGTCCCTGAAAGAATAGCAAGTGACGAGAAAGTGTATTTCGCCAATCAACTTTAGACTTGCTTGCGTAGTGCCATACTGTAAATAGACACGATTGATTACCAATCTTCTGATTTCGTTCTATTTCAAAACCGACCCAATATTTACACTTTCGGCTCGAGTTCGGCTATTTAGTCTTACTCTCACGTTTTCCGAAAGCAGTAACAAATCGAGAAGGAGTGTAAACTCTAAATTGAACCTGACGTGGGCCAACATCAATCCAGCTGGATCAGCCATGTGATGCATAAAAACAAGACTGTGCCATGCGAGCTCTGAATTGTTCGTAGCAGATTCAGTCATATTCAAACTCTCCCACTTCGTTGTAAAGCCCATTGTCAATGCAAAGCCAACATGTCGGACTCAGAATCACTAGCCCGTACCCCAGTAGCAGATCCAGCTGAGGCAAATGCATGGTTTCCTTCACCGTTCTCCCTCACCAGCTACGTAGCACCAAAAACTGACTTCGATGGCGCCAACTACCCCAATGCATACACAGGTGGCAAATGGAAGATTCTCTTGATTGCCACTCAAGAGCGGTACTTGAAGATGGCAGGTGGCGAGTTCTTCTCAACAGGCAACCATCCCGTTGAAATGCTACTGCCAATGCTTCACCTCGATGCCGCTGGATTCGACATCGACATCGCAACAATCTCTGGAGATCCAGTCAAGTTCGAGATGTGGGCATTCCCAAAGGAAGATGAAGCTGTGAAGGGGATCTACGAGAAGTATAAAGAGAAGATCCGCAGCCCTCTCAATTTGCAGGAAGTCTGGGGCAAGGGATTCTCAGACACTACACCGTACATTGGTGTTTTCATCCCTGGTGGCCACGGCGTGATGAGTGACATTCCGTTCTCCAAGATTGTCGGCAATATCCTTCGCTGGGCGCATGAGAACAAACGCTTCTTCATCTCTCTCTGCCATGGTCCAGCAAGTATGCTTGCTGCCAACGTCGAGAAGCCTGAAGGTAGCAAGTTCATATACGACGGTTACGAAATCGTCGTCTTCCCGGACTCGCTGGATGTTGGTGTGAACGTCGACATTGGGTATATCCCGGGGAAGATGCCGTGGTTGGTTGGTGAGAGTCTGCGGAAGTTGGGGATCAATCCAGTTAATAAGGGCATCACTGGAGAGACGCGTCGAGATCGACTTGTTCTCACTGGCGACTCACCTTTGGCTTCGAACAATCTTGGGAAGCTCGCGGCCAAGACTCTTCTCGGAGAGGTTGCTAGGCTTGGGTAACTGGAAGCGCTAGACGAGCTATCTAGCGACCGTGAAGAGAGTGGCCGAACCTTTCCTTCGAATTTTGAAAATGCCACGGGTTAGTCTTCATCAGCAAAAGAATTGTACTTGTCTTCCCGCGCCGTCGTATCAATTCATTCTGACATGCCTAATTCATCTCTCTTGCGTTTGAGTAATCTCCTTTTCCCGAAGTTGCTACGTACTGGCAAATGCCCTGGATTCTTCTCAATACATTGATGTATCCCAACTCATCCAGCCTTCATCCATGATCACGCTTTTCGAGCCTTGAGAGATTCCCGAAATGTCTTGGGCTGGATGCTGGGATATCTTTCATTATCCAGGGTCTCTCCAAGCGAAGCCTTGCCGGTCAGTACGTGGTACGTTGCTGCCCTGTGCAAGTTAGCCTCTACACTGCGTGTCCTGGCCTTGACTGAGGCAAGCATGCTTGAACTTACGCTATAGTATCTTGGGGACTACCAGTGCTTTTCAAGTACGGAGACAGATCTTCCAACGGACCTTTTCTTTCAAGTCTGGGTTCAATCCCATACAGAGCAATAATGTCGTCGACCATCTGTAGGACGCTCAATTGACTACCAGCGACTGTTTCTGTTAGCATTTATGAATCGTAGTAGTGGCCCGAGTGCCAGACTTACACTTCAGCACACCTGTTGCATGACGATCAAGTGCTACAGCTGCCACATACTCCGCAGCGGTCCCATACGTTATAAGATCCCACTTCTCGCTTCCAGTACCCCAATAGCGCAGAGTATTTTCCTCTGGATTCCAGACTTGGAAGTATTCGAGGAAAGTCTCCATCATCAACCCAACGAGGATATGAATACCCTTGACTCTTTCTTTGGTATCCAAGTACGCCTTGACATGCTTCATCGGATCCTTGACGACGATGTCCCCGAGATCTAGCCGTGTGAAGTCAGCAGTGTAGTCGCTAGCGATGTATCGGCCGACTCCTTCCTCTTCACACAAATCAATGAGTATTATCTGTCCTTCGAACATCGTCTTGTCGTCTGCATAGTAGCAGCACATGACTGTGTCGCAGCCCCGGACCATGTTTCGCAATGTCTCGACGTCAAACGGATCGGCCTTGACAAGTGAAATTCGGGGAGATTCTGTCAGCTCCGTCGGAAGCTTGGTGATATCGCGGCAGGAACCGCGAATTTGGACATCTGGCTGCTTGAGAAGTTCTTGGACAACATAGCGGGCGAGCTTGCCGCTAATGCCAGCGATCGCAATCACATGCTGGGACGCCATCGTAATGCTCACGGGTGATTGAAGTTGGAGAAGTAAGATGTAGTTTTATGAGACAAGAGTGATTGTCAAGTCAAAGTCGCGTATCAGAGATATATTGTGAATGGTGTCTGACACTTCGAGGAAGTCTTTTGGATCTATATAGATATAGATATAACAGCAACTCACGAGTGGTGATATACAATGAGATTTCAAAGCAGCGTATCTATGAATGCTTGGAAAATCTCTAGTCCTCGCACCGCCTGTCTCAGCTCATGTGATTTGCTTATTCAAGATGTTGATGATGAGGCCTTCAAACCTAAAATCACCTTATCCGAGCACAACGCCTGAGAAACATTATAAATCGTCCTCACTGTGACTGCTTGGCAGGCTTTCTCCCCATGTTGGCGTTAGGGACGGGGTCCACCCGGGGACCTCGATGCCATATTTGGGGATGGAGATGAACGTATGGATCCCAAGTGTCGACCCAATAGCTTAGGTAAGTTGACCTTAGGTAAATCGCATACTTCTTCCAATCACCGAATCTATGGAGGAAGACATAAGCCTACGAAAAATCGGAAAAATGCGGTGCTTGATATGATTAGAACATAATGCAATGTAGGAACATTCAAGAACCCGAGTGACACTGATCGAATCTAAGTATTCGCTGACAATATTCGGAGCGTACTTTCTCCGAAAGCATTGTTTCGGGCGGCTACCGGAAAGAACTTCGGCCAGCGGAGTAGGAACCCGTACCCGTTCCTGGCTCTGGCCCGTGTTGATGCTTACCAAATTTGCCTCGCGCAACAACCCATCGAAAGTCGCACTAACTGGAATCGTAATTACTCACAGATCAATGCATCCGCTTTCGTTATAAGGATGATATCTAGTTCCGCGACTCTCGGCAGTAAGCTTTGAGAATTGAGGTTTGAGAATAGACATGACCAACCATTGCCCTGTCCCTGTTTAGCTATTTGTTAGCGACAGTCTAAGTTAAGTGTGGGGTAAATTTAGCGATGTTTACCAGCATTCTGGAAGCGACGTTGGATTTAGCGAGCCTCAGATCTTTCATTCTTCCTCCTACAGCAGCCCTCGATGGTGCAATTTGTAAGAATGCCACCTTGATTGAAGTGGCTTCAATTGGGGGGGTTTTCTCTTTTAATCACCTCCTGTCTTCGCTTGCCTGATTTTCTCCTTGAGGTATAATATCAAGAATGCGAAGCAATTGCAAGCAAGCTTCTCATGGATGGTATTACAACGGCCTTCCCTTCCCCCCTGCGCCCTTCCAGAGACTAGCCCTTCTTACCTCTTTAGTCGCTCTTTTTGCTTTCATGACAACTTGAGATGAAAAGTCAGGATACTTCACCAATTTGCGACAGATGGCTAGTATCTCCCTTGCTGTTGCAGTATAACGACAATTTCCCCCAAAATTAGCACATCTTCTAAGAAGTAAGGTCGACTTTACTTATAGAGGATTGTAACATACCCAGTGTATGTGACAATGTCCGGAAGCGTAGACTTGACGCGCAGGGCTCGAAGGAATTTGTGTTGTAATATCGTATGTTAACCCGCTTAGCTGTGGATATGATAGTGGTGAGCAGAAATAGATCTCAGAAAATGAGCTGTGATTAATGAGTATAGGTTCTGTGTTTCATACTTTGGAGAAATGCTCGCTCTTCAGATAATATGGATGAAGAAACTGCTTTGCGCATTCGCGCATATTATCTTGGAGGGAACAGTCTTGAGGTAGTGATTACTGATCTGATGTTGCCAAGCGATTGGTAATCCCTCTCGGGATTTGCTTTCGAGATGCTTCACGACCACTTGCTTACTGTAGCTATGAATACTAATCTGAGTGAAAGATTGTCTTTAGTCTGGCGGAATTCCACTGACGAGTCAATTTTCGTGTAGATAATACGCCCAACGGTATGGATCATGGCCACACATATAACTCAGTAATCCCGCAGTGCGGTTCCCAAAACCGTTTTTTGTGCCATGGACATACATGTCATTGCAGCACTCATTATATGCTTCTATTTCTTGTTATATCCGCAGAATACAATGTCGCAAAAGGCTCTGATACTCCGCGAGGTGGCCACACCTTTAATTCTGGCTCATCGTCCCATTCCTCAACCAGGGAAGGACCAATTGTTGGTCAAGGTTCTAGTAGCTGGATGTGAGTTCCACAGTAACTCGTCGTATTCGCATTAATACTAAACGCGTTCTTTCAGTGAATCCTCATGATCAGAGAACTCGTGACGTTGGCCTATTCGTCACGAAATATCCCTACGTTCCAGGTAGCGATCTAGTTGGTGAAATTGTGGCTATTAGCGAAGGAGAGCATTCTACTCGGTTTGTCGTTGGCGATCATGTCTTTGGGCATACTTTCGTCGCGGATAGCAACGCAACCGATGCCAGCGACTTCAATCCTCTTCAACAATACGCTCTCGCGGACGCGCGCTTTGTCGGCAAAGTCGCAGATACTGGCTTAAGCGATGATGAAGCATCAACGATACCAGTCATCGTGTTGGCTGGCTTTATTGCTCTTTTTTCAAAATCTGGCCTCAACCTTCCTCCACCTTTCTCTCCGGAAGCAAAATCTTTCAGTTACGCCGATGCAACTCTGCTAGTCATTGGAGGAGGCTCGAATACTGGAATGGCCACGATCGAGCTTGCACGCCTGGCAGGATTTGGGAAAATACTCACTGTTGCAGGACTTCAGAATGAGGCCCAGGTCAGATCTCGTGGAGCAACACACATCGTAGACCGACACTCTGCTAATGCTTTGGACCAAATTCGCAACATTACAGGAGATGATTTGATCTATGCAGTGGACACGGTCAATACCGGTCTGAAGCAGGATCTTGGAATTGCTGCTCTGTCAAATTCGAAAAGAGGGACACTCATCACTCTTCGTCGGCCAGAAGGTGAATTCGGTTCTGACCGCATTGGCACGAAGACGGCAGGGTACGATCGACGACTCGTATTGGGCGTCTCACCAGGACACCCAGAAGTGACAATAGACTTTTGGAAAGAGCTTCCTGCTTGGCTAAAAGATGGGAAGATACATCCAAGCAAGTATACAGCTGTAAAGGGGCTAGATGCCGATGCAGTGAACAGGGCTCTCAATAGATTCTCTGACAAACAGGTTGTGAAGCCTAATGTTCATCCATGGGAGTAACGCTACGTAGACAACAGAGCACGAGGTCATACCTAGGGATATCGGAAGCCAGCATGCAATTCAAATAATTATCACCTCGTTCTCAACAAGCTTTTCCAACCATCCATTATACAGCTGTGCCAGTCCAAGTCTCATGTATAAATCTCCCACCCGTCTCAATTTCGGAACTTCCTCACCGAATAGCCCTCCATAAGCGCATTCCAGCACTTCTCAGTAACAACATCTTTCTGCAAGAGTGTCTAACTAAGACTCGTAGCCTAAAAACCTTTGTTTTCGAATCGTCTTCGGGTGTGAACTGTGTTTTACATTCGAAGATTAGCTCTCTGGCTGTTTAGTTTATTGCAGACTCCGTATTGAGGAGATGTTTTCCTGCCAGACCCAACCACGGGATGCGAGGGGCGCGAGGGCCTCGAGGGGTTGTAACATAGACCACCGCTATGAGTGATGTAAAGACCAGAAACCATAAAGCACGTCTTGGAGAATAGAACGAGCTAATCGCCGTCGCAGGCTATCAGAGATCCGGCTGGTTGCAATCTCTTCCTATTTCATACAGACTAATTATATCACATTTTCCACTCCTCCTGGAAGACGTCAAATCCCAGCCAAATCCAGAATCCATTGCCATGCGCCCCTACGCCATATATGCACCTTGTCCATCTCTCCCTGCCCTCCCTATGCCAACTCCCTCGATTTTAGAATGGCCTCATTCAATTTATGGTTGCCTATCGCCACAACCCTACTGCCAATAATGGTGCCCAGATAATCCTCAATCAGCTGGCCCTCCGCTGCGTTACCATTCGTGCCATTTGTAGCTGGGCTAGGCGAAGCCGAGATATCCACCAGGCTCAGAACACCTTTCATGATAGCAGCGATCAGCATGACGACTCTGTCATCTGTAGGACCAAGTTCATTCTGTGCTTTAACCAGGACATATTCGTAAGCCTTGAGATTCGGAAGGACGAGTGCTGAGATGGCGGTTGGACCGCCGATGGTGGTCAGGCCATTGATAGCTCCGTAGTGCATGTCTAGCGTCCTTGAGGGATCGAGGAAGTTCTTGAGGAATGTCCGGGCAAGACGTGCTTGTAGCTCTGCGCTGGAGCTGGAGAATTTGCCGCTGACATGGCCGATGAGCGATACAGCTAAGTCGCGGAGTTGATATTGGTCTTTGAGAGTCACTGGGCCATCGCCGCCGAGGTTGCGGCCAATGATACAGGTTATGATTGGAGGTACCAAAGCCGCGACATATGGGTCGATGAAAAGCGACTTGTTTTCGATCATGGCTTCGGTGAGTTCCATCATTTGCTGGAGGATGAAGATATTTCCTGTCGAGTGAGTGACTTTCTCGGCAACGAATTGCACGAAGTATGGTACGAGTTGGTGGAGGCCAGGATCCGAGCGAACACTTTCTAAAGCTGATTTCCTTAGTATGACGACTTCTTGGTCGGGACTTTCGTCAAGAAGAGCAGTCTTTATCTTGTCGAAGAATAGGATAAGTTCTCTGGAAACAACGTGCTTGACTGCAGGCTTGAAAGCTGAGTTGTCATTTCCAGCAAGGGCTCCCAGCGCAGGGTTGGCACCAGGTCCCTTTGGTACCAACTCATTCGCGCGCGCTTCTGCCGTTGTAGGATTTTGTGGTATTGATGGCTGGACACCTTCAACCGCTAACCAATGTGCTGTATCATGTCAGATATGCCCAGACTTCTATCGAGATGAACATACCAGTAAAAGACACATCCCTTGGAACTTTTGGCAACGGCGCATTAATCAGCTTCTCAAAATCCACCTCTTCATCTTCGATATAGAAGAGCGGTTGCCCAGGTCCCAGAGAAGCCTCTCCAAATCTCAGCGGTCTCGTAGATTCGTAGCCGTACAGCGGCTCCACGTCCAGTACTTTCAGCGCCTGCGAGATATCTTGTGTGCCTAGAACTGTCCTCTTTCCCGCGTGCATGAAGCGCATAGCCTCAATTATCACCTGCCCAACTCTGTATTCAACTTCCTGTGATAACGTTCGCACCGCATCTTCGTTCAAAGCTGATATGCCGACTGATTCTGCGACGTCGCGGACATTGTCCGGATTCCAGACAAGCTTTGGCTCGGCCATTCCGGTAAGTGAAACTATGTGGAATAGGGATCGTAAATGGAGATCGGAACGGTTTTGTGTTCGGGATCTAAGCCCTCTCGTTGAAGTCGTAAGCTTCCAAGAGCTTATGTCCTAGATGGGCGTCCCTTGAATATTGTAGTCGAGGGGGTGAATTCGGCCGTAATCAATTGCGCAGTTGTCGCACAACCTCCTTCTTCCAATATTCCAACGCTTCAGCCCTGTATTTGCCCTTGCGAGCCTTTCTCCAGTTCCGCAGGTCTCTGGTCAAGCTCGTTGTTGACTTGGAAGCTAATTCGTCGCCGTGCTTGAAGATGCAGGTCGGAATAAAGTTGACGAGGCTGAAAGCCAGGGCCGCGCTAGCGCGATCGCGTCTTCCTCGACGCGAGGATCTTCCCTTCGTCACAACCCTTTATGACATCCCTCATTGATATTTCAATATCCAATTCACTTGAACCGAATAACAAGTCAGACCTGCAGAAATGTCGGCACTTTCAGAAGATCCATATCCATGGCAAGAACCAGCAAGACCTGTTACAAGAGGAGCTTTCATACTGATCGAGGGGCTGGATCGGGCTGGCAAGACGACACAAGTGAAGCGACTATGTGATAAGCTGTATGCCGAGGGCCATAATGTGAAGACTATAAGATTTCCAGGTACCACACATTCAAATATCTAGCTTCTTTCAGAATCCATGCACTTTGATTTCTTAGATGTGACTTTTCATACTGAGCACCTTCAGACCGGACATCACCCATCGGCAAAATGATAGATGGCTATCTACAAAGTTCAATCGAAATGGACGACCATGCAATTCATCTTCTCTTCTCGGCAAACCGCTGGGAGAAAGCGTGAGTCAGTATCCTTCCTCTCATTCACCATACTGAATGTCCCAGAAAATGGATCGAATCTACCCTCCTCTCAGGCCACACCATAGTATGTGATCGTTACTACCATTCAGGGATGGTGTACAGCGCCGCCAAGAATAATCCTTCACTGTCGCTGTCCTGGGCTCAGACATGTGATGTTGGATTGCCCAAACCGGATGTTGTTGTGTTTCTAGACTTGGAAGCTGAAGAGGCGGAAAAGAGGGGTGGGTATGGTGAGGAGAAGTATGAGAAGAGGGAGATGCAATTGAGGGTTAGAGAGTTATTCAGGAGTCTGAAAGAATTTGACGGTGATGAGAGGGAGATGAAGGTAGTTGATGCAGGGGCGACGGTGGAGGTTGTTGGGGAGAGGATCTGGGGTGAGGTAGAGAAGGTGGGGAAGTCTATTAGTGAAGGAGAACGTGGGAAGGAGATCGGTAAAGTTAGAGGTTGGCCGAGTTAGCCTTCAATTAGCTAAACTTGTGATCATCGATGTTTTGGGATCTGGCAAGGCATGAGCAAGTGGATGATACCCATTGGGATTGCTATGATTGTGTGGCGTTAAGACCAGATAAAACGCCGAACCAGAGCTGGTGTTGAAGACCTTGATCGCTCAACCTTGTATATCCAACGCCTCAAAATGCAGAAAACCGACCTTCCCGATCTAGATCACCGTCTATTAAGGCCGACCAGACTGAAGAACTCATTTCTAGTCTTCTCCCTCTTCTCTATGCACCCCAGCACACAACTCGTGATAGTTGTTGCGCTTGTCTTCTCCACACCTCGCATCACCATGCACAAATGGCTGGACTCCATCACCACTGCAACACCTTGTGGTTTCAAAATCTCCATCACTGCGTGTGCCACGTCTTTTGTGAGTCGTTCTTGGATCTGCAGACGGCGGGAGAACATATCTGCTATGCGGGGTAATTTGGAGATCCCAATGACATCTCTATCCGGGATGTAGCCAATATGCATCTGGTCTAAGTCAGCATGATTCATTCCCTCTCACAGCATCTTCAACATACCTTCCCGGTGAAGGGCACCATGTGATGTTCGCAAAGACTGAAGACCTCAATATCCTTCACAATGACCAACTCATTGTGCCCCTCGTGGAAAATCGCATCATTCACAATATCCTTGACATTCTCCTGGTATCCCTTTGTGAAGAATAGCATAGCTTTAGCATATCGCTCCGGCGTACCCAGTAGCCCCTCACGATCCGGATCTTCACCAACGCATTCGAGGATTGTTCGAACAGCGCCCGCCAACTTCTGGAGTCTGGCCTGGGCCTGCTCTGGCGACTCCTCTTTCCTTTCTCTGGTCCCCAAACCTGCACAACATCAGCAGAGCCCCGGAAAGATGTTCGTCTGTGAAAGGAGAAGAAGATACGTACTGGGTCTACTCAATCCATCAAAATCAATCACCGGGCTCGGAGACCTCGTCCCAGCAATCTCCTTCTGCGGCCTCACAGGACTGGCCTCATCTCGCGGATCTCTCGCCGGCTTGCTAACGCTATGCCTCCTCTTCGAATGCGATCCATTGACCTTCCCTCCCTTCTCCGACTTCTGCTTCCTCTTCCTCTTCTTGCTGTGCCCCTCTTCTGTACCACCGCCCCGCGATGACGATCCATTGGGCACTTCTTGGTCGGAGGAATTCGAGCTCGTCATCTTTACTGCATTTTCTGAGTCGGAATCTTTGTTTTTGGAGGGCAGGTTGGCGAATTGTACCATGTTTGGGAGAGGGAGGGGTGGGGTGTAGGTTTTTGGGGAAAATGCGTCAGAAAATGTTTCTTTCCCCGGACTTTTAGGTTTGCGAGGCTATCAGCGGCATGCAAATTCGCCGAACTGGGATGCGCTAGAGATCCCAAAGTATCGGCTTGTGGCCGGTATCGTGATGCGAGTTTTCGCTAGCATTGTCTTTAATAAGTAAATATCAGTACTGACTTTGATTTTATTGGTCATATCATTGTTTGTGATTTATCAATTTCATGTATTGGTTGTTGAAAGACGGCAATAACCCAGAATTCAGCCTACTCTTACTTGACACTATTTCGGAACTCGGATGCCTTGCAGGAACCATCCATTACCTACAAGTGGCTGGCTGTTGTAGTTGCACATGTTGCTTCGGAAGACGATGCAAGATACTAGGCAGCCAGTAAGTGTGTCTTGAAGTTCAAGACTAAGTGTAGGTTCTTTCTATCAAGCCGGGAATATGAACATGGAACAAGTGCCCTTTCCTGGCCGTTGTACTTCGAATGATCCCAGAACCTGCAACTTGCAAGACTGTATTTCTTGACGAGACATTGCAAATGGGGACATCCAGCCGAACATCGTGCTTGATGTGTCTAAAAGCTGTAGACCGAAGGTTTGCTTCGAGGTTCAGCATCAAAGATTGCCTGTGACATAATGTACGCGGTGTTACATTCTGCCGAGCAAATTCGGAATCACAAATCGGCCACTTATATTTAATATGTTGTAAAACAATATTGCGATTATGTACAGTACAGCTGTGTTGCTGAAAACTGGGAAGAAAGTATGAAAGATAAAGAGAGCCACGAGGCTAATCCGGCGCTAAATAACCCCTGCAGCTCGGCAACGTCGCGACTTCACTTCATCTTCAGCCTCGTCTTGTTGACGTCCAAAACCTCGACTACAGCAACTGCGACGATATCCTCCTTGACGAAGCAGTCGAGAGCCTTCGAATACAGTCTAATATACAGCTCAACTAGGGTCAAGCCTGTATTAATACTGGACGTGCAAGTAAATCGTATCGCCCTTTCCCAATTCACAACCGATATCCAACATGGCTTCACCATCCTACAATCATAACTACCCTTCCGCCATTTCACCTCCTTACCCTTCAAATGCACAACTACCGGCCCCTTTAAAGCGCAGGCAAACGGACATGCCATCGTCTGCGCCCTCCATAAAACGCCGCAAAGCTTCCATGCTCTCCACCACATCCGCAACCTCCTCAGCACACCCCCTCCGTCAAACCTCCTTCCCGCCCGAAAACAACGGCCGCACACCTACATTCTCACGATCGCCAAGTATGGACACCATGTCGCTTGTCTCTGGCTCCGGTGCGAAGAAGAAGAAGCCCCGCAAGTCAAAGGGCAAGGACGCGGAGAACTCTTCAGTGGCGGGCACGCGTGCGAAGTCAGTAGTGTCGAATGGAGGCAGAGCCAAGCGACGCGCAAGTCGAGATCTGACCGCAGAGGAAGAAGATGAGGATGAGGGTGGTGATAATATTACGATGGATATGGCTGCGGCGTCGCATGAGGATAAGGCGAAGGAGGATAAGAGAAGACATATTCTGACGCAGTCGTTCACGCCGGAGCAGTTCGCGAGGTATGAGGCATGGAGAAGTAGTAAGCTGGCTGATGCTGTTGTTAGGAGGGTAAGTTCTTTTGGGCTTCTGCTGAGCAGTTGAGCGCTACTGATTGGTTTAGATCGTTAACCAGACACTTTCTCAATCCGTCCCACCCGGCGTCATCCTAGCCGTCAAATCAGCGACCAAGATATTTGCAGGTAACCTTATCGAGGGCGCGAGGAAGGTCCAAACTCAATGGATAGAGGCGACTGGAGATGGACAGGTTGATCGGCTTACTCCTCCTACTGAGGATAATGTGCCTCCAGAGAAGGAGAAGAGGAGAGGGCCTTTGCTGCCGGATCATCTACGTGAAGCATTCCGGAGGCATATGTTGGAGGGTGATGGGGGCCTGGTTGGTCAATTAGGACTGTGGCAACAGCAGCAGCATAGTGGGGTGGAGCGTTTTGGAGTCAAGGTTCAGGGCAAGCGACTCTTGAAGTGAGAAGGCCTTACATGCACAATGCAAATCATGGCGATTCGGTGCCTCGTCACAGAGACGGCTTGCAATGTTTCTGAAAATGTGAATGCATTTTGCTACATAATCTAATTCGTGGTGCAGCGTTAAGTGATCTTCCGTGCAAGCAAAAGAGTCTGGTCAAGGCTTCAGTTTAAAGTGGACGCGTTGAAGAGCAAAGGAGAGGAGGGAGAACTGGTCCGGAAACTTGCACCGATCCTTGCCGTTTTTCCCCTCACGTCAGTATTATCTCGTTCCATGTATGGTCTTCTTTTATTACCATCATTGCCTCCCCGTGCATGTTACCATCCAGATAACAATCGCCAAGCAGATGATAAGTATGTTCAGCCTCATCGAGCCGTAGCACGAGTGGCACTCTGCTACCTTTGACAATCCATATTTCATCCCCATGCATGCTCTCCGGAGAACAAAGCCCTAGAGAACCTTTCACGCTACTGAACATGGCGCGGCCATATGTGGCTGCGAACATTTCTCGGACACCAATTTCGAAGACCGGCTCCCTATTGTGGAAGTAAGCTGAGAGTAATTTTGACGCCCATTCACGCAAAACTTGGAGATCATTCTCCTTGGCCATTTGATGTATATGCATATCCTCCCTGATGGTGTCACCTGTTATAGTGCTCCAAAATCGATGATCGAGCTCGCCTTCGGCAATGTCTTCCTCCAGACGTACCTGAGCCAACTCAAACCACTGACGGAAGATGTTCCAAACTTGCTTCCACTCTATGCCATGCAGACTCGGTCCAACAGTCCCAATCTTGTCGATCAGGCCACCAACCATATGCAACTCGTAGGGATCACAGAAATGAATCTCAGCTTTCGTCGATGCTGCTGCATCATAAAGCATATATGATTTATATCTCATCATCTCATGCGACAGAGCAGCGGCACCTATGGGCCTCGCAAAATCCCTTACCCATGATGGAAGACCTGGCTGACCCGAACTGAAACCACTTCCTGTCAAGCATCGCAAGTCTCCATCTGCTCGCAGCAGAATATGTTTCATGGCCTCAGTAAACACCTGCGCCGTACTCAAGGAATAGTCAGGGAGCGATGCCGGATAAGAGCCCTTCTCTAGGAGACCAAGGATTCCGAAAACTTTATCTCGAGGATCTTTGCAAACCTTGTGGCGGAAAGACAACAGCATTCTGTTCGTATCTCTGGACGGATATGTGGCCAACGGCTTTCCATTGTCCGTGTCTAGTCGTGTATTTGTCACGACAGTATCTGCATAAAATGTATAATCTGTAGTCATAGTACCACTGATTTTTGCGCAGCAGCTATTAACGTGGCGGGCGTGGTTCACTTCGCATATCTTGAGGGTCTCCCATGGTAACCTCCAATGGCCAAAGATCATGACCGCTCTCGGGGCAAGCAAGCTTTCTTGCACACACCAGAATCTTGACCACCAAGTGCTTTGCACGCCTTGGGTGAAAGCTTTCCAGATTGCTAGGAAGTCTGGTCCTGGCAAAAACATGGGATCTGCGCCATCTTCTGGTGCCTGGAAACACGTCAATTCGTGGAAATGCTTATTGCTGGCGAAATGCCGGATCAGATAGAATGGATCATCCTCCTCGCCTATGCAATCTTCAGCAAATCGTCAGCATGACTTCTTTTCGAGTAGCTTGTGAAATGCACTCACCTGCGGGTTGGTAATTGAATACATGCTCGGCTTCGATTGATATCAAGTCTCTCGAGTCATTCGATAGATCTTTGTCTGTTTTGATAGTAGTCACAGCCGGTACTCCAAGCCAGATATACACAGATGAGCAGCATTTGAAAATCTTCCCCATCATGGCTACCTGCTCACTCCTTTCGACCGTATCATCTTGATTGATGCAGACCGAATCCGCCCATAGAGCAAGCGGATCGCTCGGCAATCTCAAGTGACGAAGAGCTGACTCAAGATTTTGAGGAACCCGTACATTTTTACCGTCGACCAGAATGCGTGCAGTGTTACTTGCATCTCCCCAGGCGTAGGATATTGCTTCGTAGTATGGTTTCGTATCCAAAAAAACACTTTTGAGTGTGCAGAATATTGCGCTGCTTGAGCCTGGTTGAAGTTGTAGGACCCGAATCTGTCCGCTTTGCAGCCTCATATCGCTCTTCTAAGTTGGCCTTCTGTCAGCCTTGCGAAAAATGAATCATCAAAGAGGATGATTCTGGAATTAGCAGAAGATTAATGCCAGAAGGATTTTGTTGCGCAAGATAACAAAATCTTGCGGAGGTGTTTGGAATGCTGCAGAGAATTATAGCGCCTGCGCAGTTCAGCCTTATCTGGGTAATACTAAGCTTCTTATGCCACTACGAGATGTCGGAATATTTACACGCGTAAGCAGAAAGCTATGTGCGCTGATTTTGTGGCGTTTTATTTCTCGGGACTCATACGTTTCGGTTGTCGGGCACTCAGACGGACGTGTTTCCATCTCATTGGTTGGCAAAGAAAGACGAAAGGTGTTGGGTATCAAGACAGGTAGCGAGTAAACGACCTGCTCAATCGCTCTCTATGCTGGTCGTCCAGCTGTTCAACCATGGCAGCCTGATTAGAGTCGACGCCAGCATATATGAGTTGCCACCTCTGCGAGCCCGCTCCCTTTTTCTACCCTTGGCCGCAAAGCACACAATCGATAAGGATACCTCCCATAAGACTTGCCTGACCAAGATATTGGCATAAAGCAAGATAACCATCACTACCACATCACATACAACAAACCAGTAACTTGCAAATTCGTATTATCACTTGACTCAGTTTCAATCTTTCCGACATACAGACGGTCGCCTCCAATATGTCACAAGCGTCATCTGCTCAGATTGGCAGTCAATCTCATCAACCGAAACTCGCCACTCTGATGAGTCGCCCTGGCTTCCCAACCTGGCCCCAGACCGCCTCAGATTCAAGCAGCAATGCTCCACGACTGGTGATTTATGAATACCAAGAGGAGTACTCTTTCAAGAACAAATTCCACGACCCATGGTTGAAGGATCAAATGCGAGAACAAAACCCCGACGCCAACGTCAAGAAGGAGATAGCAAAAAATTCTGACAGGCGCATGACATTCGTCATGGGCCTTGTGTACAGACTTGGTACATGGTTTGCTGGGTTTCGCCACGTCAGACTACTTGTTCTTGACTGGGATATAGAGGGCAGTATCTGGACAGGGAAAGCATATGGATTTACAGTAGGAGACGAGGAGCACGGTGCTTTTGGAGAGGAGGGAACCAAGTGGAATTACGATGATAAATCGGCTTATTTGGCCGAGGGCTTCACGTTCAAGCTTGATGAGGAGATACTAGAGATCGGTATGTGTCTTGCTTAAGATATTTCTTCTCGTTCCTATTTTTCATTGTATGGTAGTCGTCACAAATGTCCGCCAAGTCTGATCATTCTTACAAAACTTAGCAAATAGCCTCATCAAAGGCGAAAAGGCATACAGTCTGGGCTCGAACAATTGCTGGCACTTCTGCTTCGATCTTGGGGAAAAGATCTGCGATCGACAATTTCATGATGACTTCCATTATAAATGGACAGCCGAGTTTCAAGAAAAGCAGCGCTCGGAGTTGAGAAGAGGGACGATTGCACGGCTGACAACTGATCATAAATTTGATTCATTGGACCCCTCCCCGGAATTCGGAGCTACTTCCAGACGCAACTTAGCAGATTGAGTGGCGGATTACCAAGCTCGCAGATTATACTGTGTGATATTGAAGCTCACTGGCAGGAGAATCGCCTCTCATTCAATTCACTTCGTAGCTCGAACTATTCTCCACCATGTTGAGAAATAAGCCGGCCAAATTCGCGAATCAGCCTCTAACCGAGTGGGACGTACCTAGTGTTGCTTTTGAAATCCCAAGACCCTTCTACACTGGTGTATGAATAGCTTTGTATTGGTGTCGTTATTCCAGAATGCAGACAATCCTTCATTGAAGTAAACAAAGAACATTGGGTGATCCAAAATTGCGAGGGAAAAGCCTTTCTTGTGTAGGATGTAGAGACTCCCGTCTACGTATTGAAGGACAACTGGAACGATAGACCAATGCCATTTCAGGACGATTGTAGGCTTCATGTGGTGCTCCTAAGTTGATATCTACTTACCCGATCTGTCACGGCTGAGTTAAACGAGCATACACAAACAGGCTCAATTTCAGCGAAATGACACGTCACCGAACAAGTTTTTCCAAGGCAGAATCAAGCTTGTAGTTCCTGTGTTACTATACACTTCTGTATTGAGATGTTTCAATGCATATCATAATGTGCGAGAGTGGCGGCTTGAACAAAACGAGCAGCTTTCGCATTTCCGCTCGCCTGGGATTATTTAACGAGATCTGATGAACGTAGAGTTGTTGCGCGATGCAGCTGCCTGATTGGACGCTAAAGAGATTCCCGAGATTTGGATATCTATGACAAATTTGAGGTTTGGTCAATACGGGAGGATTCGCTTTCACGATTAAACTTGCTTCGGGTCCAGACCATTTGAACCAGGGCCCAGGATGAGTACTTAAGCCAACATTTATTTCCAGCCGAGATGAGAACAGCAGAGTCACATTTGTTGGCCATGAAGGAGTGGCCAACAGCGATGGTGTCATTAAGATTGACGATGAAGCCCCTGGAGGATCACTCCATCTGCTGATATCTAGTTCTGGAGAAGGCACATCTGTGTCGAGTCAAATTCTTCTAACATCAAACCCATACTTACGATAAACTCTTCGCTATACTCTCTTCAAATTATCCCTCGATAGGCTCCAGAAATGGCCATCGAATCAAGCTTGGGCTCAGAAATATTCACACCAAATTTCACCTCAAGAAATGAGGTAATAACAATTTGGAGTGCAAGCCCACGAAATATCTGACGACAAGCAGATCCAAAGACTCTGGCAGGTCGATGCAACTTCATGCGGTCGTCCACCTGCCGACTACAACATCTCAATCTTCTGTCGCACTTTCAATACCCCAATCAACGATGACTGGCAACCATTTATCGTCGAGGCAGGAACCGACTTCATGTCATTCGACGCATGCTGTCCTCGAGATAACGGCAAGAACCTGTGGACTCTCCAGAGGGACTGCATGCAGGACTACTGCTACACGTCCAACTTGACGATTGCTGGTAATTTCAGCAAGTGTATCAACGAGACGGCGAAGGTCGCTGTGGAAACGGCACATAAAGCTGGAACACTCAATGATACGAGCAGACCGGGCCAGTTTTGGGGGAGGTGCGAGTACATCGATTACGAGAGTTTGAAGAAGGGTATCCGTGACAATATCAGCGGCTCACCTCAAGTTCATGTTGGAACAAACAAGGCCCTGATGAATGCAGTGTGTGTCGGGCTTTTCCTAGGAAGTCTTCTCATCTGAGATTGGGGTGACAAATTGTGGTCAGGTCATAACGTGGATCGAGATATCTCATAATGTTCTGTGCGATGGTAGGAACCGCACATGCAATGTATTTGATAGTGGGCAACAGCATAATTGCTTTCAGAAATGGTAAGGTTAAATAAATGATAGGCAGATGACAATTTGAATCCGTGCTGAAATTGCGTATCCAGCGAACATGTTGCGAGCCTTGTAGTTCAAAAAGTATTTCGATGACGAGGTGTTGAATCTGGAGGGAGAACCCGAGATGGATGATACTGCGGGTTGCAAGAGTAACAATTTCGGAGAGATCAATCAAGGACTCTGTTCCACAAAGACTTTGTCTTTCTGGGCGGCCACAGGTAACGTGTAATGGCTGTGTCCATCTTTCATACTGGGAAATGGAGATCGAGCGGCGAAGCAATATGAACAAAAGCAAACAATTCAGTGACATATGATTTGTACATAGATGGATGCGGAGTGGCGAAACAAATCTACCTTTCCGTATCTTTCCCTGATAATACACAGCCAGCATGTGACCCATCTCTTTCGCACTGGCCCTATCGTCCCATGATATCTCGCTGAACAAATGGTCACACCACGTGCGAGACACTGTCATTGGAACATGCTCACAGATGTTCTGTGGTGTAATGGAAGCGGGATCTGGAGATCTAGGGGCCACTTGACCAACCTCCAAGTAAAGGAGCCAAGTAAACTGAAAATATACTAGGTATGTGCTGTAAAAACGTGTCTGGCCTTTAGGATTTCTGTATAAATCCAAGCTCAGCGCTTCAGAAACATAACACTTTTCCATTCGAACAAGTGAGATTGTAATTTATCACTGTTACTTGCTTTCAAGGAAATTCGTTAAATCCGAGCACTTTCTCTCATACTAGAACGCCAAATCCTCCAATCCTCCCGAAGAACTTTAGATCTCGCTTCGTATCCAGCACCCCGCAAATCCAATTTCCACCCTCGTCGACAGAGTGAAATTGTAAAGCGACGCATCCATCAGATACTGCGCACAGTGATCCGTATGACCCGGTCCCGCAACAAGCGAATCCATCGCCGAACGATCCTCAAACATGACCCAGAATTGCTTCTTCCACATCATCGCACAGTGATTAATGTGATCCCTCGCTGACGTCCAATAATGATCCCGATCGCCCATTTCGTCGATAGTCTTTATCGGCTGCGTCAAAGCTTCATCGTAGTATGCCGTCCAGCTGTCATCGTCTTGATATTCGTCAATCATTTCTTGATCCCAGCATTGAGAGGGGACCCAGTGGTTGAGCAGGATGTCGTATCTGCAGCCCAATGCTTTCGCCTCGGCTGTCGACTTGCCGCATTTGAGGAGTTTAGAGTTTGAGGTTATGTTGTGGCGATGCGCGGGGGAGGAGCCGTATGTGTTGTTTGCATTTGTTGGTTTCGATGGCGGAGAAGTGAGGTACATGACTGTAATCCACAGCGCTGAGGTAAGGAGGAATACCAAGCAGCATGAGAGAAGTCGACTGTAGGGCCCTTCTAATGGGTGCTGCCTTCGACCTGTCTCAGACTCATTATCATCTATCGTGGCATCGTCGGTGTATCTGAGGAAAGGTTGTTGTTCTTTCTCCACCACTGGAGAAGACATCTTGGCCGCTCTTAGAGGGAAGTAATGTTGAGTTGGTTTTGGGTAGGAGTCTAGAGGACTTTTCGAAGATGCAGAGATATGGAGGGGTCGACTATGAACTTGATGTTCCAATAGTGGTGCGAACCGGTCCTGGTGACCATCCGGGACTTTGCTTGAATGCCAATGAAATCCTCCGCCACTTCTCACCGACCATTCAGGTAGCACAACGAGATCACGGAAACATGCACTACTTATGAGCGCTGGCAGGAATCGGTGGTAACATTCGTGATGCCGTCCAATCCGTGCGATGGCTCGGCGTCATGTTCGAACAAGGCTGATGCGAAAATTCGAAGAACCCCCTTAAAATGTTCGCAGAAGAAAGGACGAATCAGAAGAGAGCTTTTCTTCAACTAAACAATTGGGGCTGTGGATTGTTTCGCTGATAAGGAGAGAATGTCTGTGCTCGTACTGCGTCAAAACATTCACGGTTTTGACCAAGAAGCTATGGTTGTTTCAACCAAGAAACAAATTCGGCTCAACATCCGCGAGTTTGTCTTGGCGAACCCCATTCTCTTCAAACGAGCTGAGGAGCCCTTAACTTTGCCAGAATCACCAGTAAGGTGGAAAGTATTGAAGAATCACGACGAAAAAGGTCGAGGAATTGCGACGAATTGGATGGACATGACGAGATCATAGAAGATTCAAAGAAACCAGCCCATTTCAGAATTCCATTCCTACTGACAGACTGCGTCGTCGCATAAATTACGTTCCCGTGCTTACCGTCGGAAGACCGGCGATGGCGCATCGTAATGCGATCTCTGAGGAGATATATGTCTTCCGCATGTAAACCAAGCTTCCTCAATTGCGCATGCTTCATGCAGGCAACAAGAGTTTATGGGCGCGAAAACGTCCACTGAGCCCTGGCATCACGTGATCATTTTCTCTGCGAATCCTTTCTGCTCCAGCTCATCCGCTGCTTCGTTGGGAACTGGATCAATCACCTCTTCACTATCACCTCCCAGGTTCCCCCATGCCGGCTTGTTTTTCTTCGCCTCGAATGGTCCTTCGCTCTTGTAGTGGTAGCCTCTGACTCTCGGGCCTTGTCCACTCTTTTCAGGGAGCTCAGGCTCATAATGCTTTGCAAAATCATCACAATCTTCCTCGAAGGTTCCCTTCTTGATGCTCTCCCGAATCGCCGAGAAGAACTCGGAGAGTATGTGGTGGTTGTGGACTTGCAGAAGTACCCATCCGAGCATTTCCTTAGCGGAAAGAAGGTGCTGGAGATATGCCCGATGATGATACGTGCAAGTGTAGCAGGCGCACGAAGTTGCCAGAGGAATGACAGAAGTAGCGTGGGATGCAGGCCACATGTCTATTCCAAGGGGCAGTATTCCGTTGTTATCCGGGAAAATCTCATCTGGCAGTGGCCGTGGAAATCGAAAGCTTAGCGCAATGCCTGCATCAGTTGCAAATCCGATGAATGGTATTGTAAATATATCCATGCCGAGAGATATCTGCCTAATAATCTGTCGTGGTGAAGTGGGTTCATCGAGGGACAGCCTGGGGAGTCGAGAAACCAGGGTGGTGGCTGGAATCTCAGGAAGAACGTTCGAGTCGTAGAAAGCCAGGCCAGATAATTCATCAGCTAGGTCGTCGGCAACAGTGTTGAGATACTCTGCTTGGTCCAGATACTCTATGGGAAGAACAGGTGCAAATACTGCTTGGTCTGGAACCTTCTCCTTAAGAAGCTGGGAGAGCCACTCCTGCGTCCGGTCGCCCATCTTCGCGATCCTCTTTGTACCTGGCTGGGTCCCATGGGGAACATCTGCAAAAGCAACCGCAATGTCTGGACGGATGCTCTCTATGTATGAGACATACGCTTTGTTCGAGACAACTTGAAATCCAGTGGATGTAAATGTTGAAATCGCGGTATTGCTATTACCATTCGGAGACGCCACTGCCGGTGTCCGACGAGGTGCAAGCAGGGTGAACAATTCCGATGGAAGACAAGCGAAAGTGTTGAGCGGAGAAGTTCCCGGAGCATTCATTATCGGCGGCTTGCCAGTCGTTGCTCTCTCTATGACTGTGAAGCTGTCAGAATGTTCTTTATGCACGTGACAGAGTTGATAAGACGTACAGTCTTCGAGTGCCATATGAACTCCACCGAATTGTGTATGGGCAGAAATAACATCTGGTGTGATATGTGGAACAACTCCTCTAGAACCTACAGCAAAGAAATCTGGTGTAAGAACATCTTTCCTGCGAGGTAAGGAGAGTCGCCCAAGTCTCGGGCCAGCCACGCTAGGTTCAGCATGGCTCAAAATCTCAAAGAGCAACTTAGTGCTCTTTTCCGATAATCCATTGAGTGACCCCATTGTGATGCGGGCTGTTCTGACAAGATTCAACAGAAATAGGGTAGTTTTGCTGGGTCGTCTGCAGGCCAGCTCCCTCAGAAGCGATCGTGGGTGTCCAAGAAGTCCAGACTGAAGATATCAAATATCATAAACATTTCCGTTGAAATTGAGGCAGGTCTGAATACTTGGTCATCAAGCCTGAGAACGTTGTAAAAAGGTATCAGATTTTGAGTGCTCGACATCCGAAAGAGGTAAGGTTGGAATCTCTCCGGGGCTTAGCTATTCGAAGTCTAGCGGCTCAAATAGGCTTATCGATGATCCGTTGGTGCCGCTGACAGCCTTGGCATCAGCCTTGGGATGAAACTCAGATCCTCGACATTTGTACAACACCTCTTCCTTCTTGCTTATCAACACCCTCGTTTTCATTGATGTCTACTTGGGGCATACCGCACCAAGTCCACTGAACAGTGCAAGTTTAGTCGGCTTACCAGCACAGAAAAGAAGAGACGCAAGTAGCAGTTCCGTTCCCGGCTTCCCCGGATATAACTAACTCGAGACAGGTCTTAGACATCCACGATGCGCCTCACCACTGATGAGGAGAGAGGAGGGTATAGGACGGTGGCAGATGAGCATCCGGACGACCCAATTGACGAGTCAACTCAAACCAATGTCTTGCACATGGACGACCTCTCCGACGACAGCTCCCCGCCGACCCCGCGATTCATGCAAGATCAAGCATCGTATCGATATATGAGATGGGTGCCAACTCCTGTACGGCGTGTGAGCAAGTCAATAATAAAATGGGCCAAAGGGCCTGATCCTCCACAAATACATACCATCGAACCTATATTGCCGATTGTACAAGAATTTCCCATTCGACTACTAGACTACTATATACCAAAGAGAAGACATAGAATCGCTCTCTTGCTCGCTTTCTATTTTACTTGGATCCTAACATTTGCGGTTGTCATGAAGCAAAGCACCATTGCGACAGAGATCGAAGGCTGGGGAGCTCCAGGGAACATTGGCTGCGGAAATACGTACTGGGTGCCCGGAAACAGGTGCGGATTGAACGGCAATGACTGCCGCCCTTTCAATGGGAGCGGCTTTGCATTCAGATGTCCTGCGAACTGTGCCAGTGTAATGGTCTTGAACCCTAGAGCAGTTGGTGCTCAGGAGATCAACTATCGACCTATGGTCATTGGAGGGCCATCGAAGAAAGACGCCACACCCATTTACCGAAGTGACTCTTTTATCTGCGGCTCGGCCATCCATGCTGGAATCATCGATAATGCCAAAGGCGGCTGCGGAGTTGTATCTTTAGTCGGCAAGCACCGTGACTATCACAGCTCGAAGAAGCATGGCATATCGAGCATTGGGTTTGACTCGGAGTTTCCATCATCCTTCACGTTCCACTCTGGGACGACTTGCGAAGCCAAAGATCCTCGCTGGCCATTGCTCTTTGTATCGTTGACGTTCACTATCTTACTGTCCTTGTTTACGACCTCGTCGGGTCTATTCTTCTTCAGCATTTTCACCGGAGTATTTTTCCATGTTGGTCTAGCGTCAGATCCGCCTGGACATGCCAATGTCACTGACCTAGTTTCAAATCTGCTTGGAAAGTATCTACCCGCCGCATTTTGTGCCTTTGTCATCTACAGATATATGGGTGTCCGTAGAGCACTTTCTGGGCTTACCGCGCAGATCGAAAAGACCGTTCTTTGGCTAGGTGGTTGTTGGTTTGGCGCTCTTTCGAATTACACCTTGGATTGGATTCCCATACAGCGTCTTAATGCCCACGACCTCAACCAACAGCCTGGTGCGAAGCTGGCCCTGGCTCTCATCGTAACGCTGATTGCTCTCATTGTAATTAAGCAAGTATTCTTCTTTCGACGAGAAGGACGCCTGATTCGCTATCTTGGTCTTTACGGTATCTTCATCGGCGCGATCTTGCTGTCACTGCTTTTGCCAGGCTTGAGTCTACGCATACATCATTATATTCTTGGTCTCTTGCTTCTACCTGGAACAAGCATGCAAACCCGACCTGCGCTCCTCTATCAAGGCATTCTTTTCGGTCTCTTCATAAATGGCATCGCACGTTGGGGATTTGACTCCGTACTTCAAACACCAGCTGCACTTCAAGGAGACGCTCAGCACAATTCCAAACTTCCAATTATCCCAGCACCCAATATAACCCTTGGAGATTCGATATCTACGATATCGTTTTCTTGGCTTGCACCGCCCGAGCCTTTTGACGGGATATCTGTCTTGGTGAACGATGTAGAGCGCTTCAGGGGCTACACAGATGAAGGATTCTCTAGCGACAAGAACTTTGTTTGGGGTAGACCAGGGCTGAAAACCGGAGACAGCGACAGGAACGATTACTTCCGTTTTGGCTACATGCAAGGCTCGAGTAGCTGGGACTATACGAAGGCAGGTACATGGAACAAAGACGGAGAGTGGGTGCCGATGAAGAAGGGACCAAGCAAAATCAAGAGTCGTGAACTGAACGGAGAGGTGTTTGGTGTTGTTTGATGAGGTCGCTTTAAAGAATGCGAAGCAGGCGGAATTCGATACTTCGTCATGAAGATGTAAAGAGAAGTGGATACCCCGTTGTAGGAAGTGAAACGATACTTTGATGAATTATGATTGAATTGGCCGTCGCTTAAGCGAATTTTCTTGCCAGCCGGTGACTAAAGAGATACTTCTGAGGCAAGTTTCCTGTACAATTCAGGTATTGCAGGACAGAAAAAGCTGATATTATCCAGAGCATATTCATAATGCTGGCGTTTATTTGCATGGAATGCGGACAACATACCGAGACTGTTGGACAACATTTCCGAGACGCCCTTTAGATGGAGTTTTTGTTGTGCGCATAGGTCCGTATCTCTGAGCATGTGGAGGCAACATTATCCCGCCATTTATCTGAACAACCTACTCCTCGCCTTCTATGAGACACCACTCAACTTCATCTCTCTGAAAATCTGTTGTAGCGAGGTAATCCTTCGCTGCTATTAAACTTTAGCACAAGCAACCTGAAGCTATCTATCATTTGTGGCGGATCGCGGGCCATCACAGCCCTATCTGAATCTCAAATAAACCAGCTCAAGCCTTGTGGCTCTTCTCCGTTGCGATTTAAGATTTCTACTAGACTTGGTATTCACGAGGATAAGCTCATGATAAGCCCTAACATATCCGCATGCCGCATCTGACAAGGATCCTACATGCATATGCAGGCGCCGGCCTTATTAGCCATCAAATCAGATGATGCTATTTAAACGGTATTGTAGCATCTGTACGGCCGAGCAATCTCGACTGGGATACAAGGAGCCGGGAAGATAAGGCGAGATCTGCTGGCCGTGTTGAGGTGCATTGGTGCATTGTCCTACAGAAGCGGGGGATGTTGGGCGTACATCTGATAAATTGACGTGATACCCTCCTTGCCTTTTTGTGTGACTGAGTGGTTGATATTAGTCATTTGCCATCGGAAATCCTGTGGATTCCTAGTCTACCTGCTTAACAACATCTGTTATCGAATCATAATGCCTCCTCAAGCAGACCGAGTCGTCGATGAACGAAGCCTCCATGTCACCTCTATCTTCCAAAAAACAGGAGACCATGCGGTCCTTGACCATGTGGCAGATAGCGATGAGGAAGTATTGACAGCTCTCGGGTACAAGCAGGAATTCAAACGGGACTTTTCCATCTGGTCTTCGTTCTCAGTCTCTTTCTCCATCCTCGGCCTCTTGCCTTCGGTTGCATCGACGCTTGGGTATAATCTTGCCTATAGCGGTCCAGCCGGCGCAGTATGGGGATGGGTCGTGGCTGCTGTTCTCATTCAATTCGTTGCTTTGGCTATGGCAGAATTATGCTCCAGCATGCCTACAGCAGGAGGACTTTACTACGCAGCGGCTGTACTGGCTCCTGAAGGGTGGGGGCCTCTGCTTTCATGGGTATGTTAAATTCTTACTTACCAATGCATCCAAGATTGTTCCTAAACATTCACACAGATCACGGGCTGGTCAAATTTCGTGGGCCTCTGCACAGGGCCATGCTCAGTCAACTTCACACTCTCAGCAATGATCCTGACAGCAGTACAAATCGGCAACCCAAACTACGTGATGGAAACCTTTCACGTCTATCTCCTCATGGTAGGCCTCATGGTCTTCGAAGGACTTCTCACAATGAACTCAACAAAATTCATCGGCCAGCTCAACAAAGTCGGGACAATCGTCAATGTCGTGGTCCTGGTCATTTTCATCGTCTGGATGCCAGCCGGCTCGATCAACAGACCAAAGACCAATCCCAACCATATCATCTGGACTTCTGATGGTATTGTCAATGGAACGGAATGGCCGACAGGATTTGCGTTCATGATGGGTTTTCTTTCGGTCATCTGGACGATGTCTGGATATGATGCGCCGTTCCATCTTTCGGAAGAATGCTCCAATGCGAATATTGCGAGTCCACGTGCGATTGTCATGACTGCTCAGATGGGATTGTATTTCGGCTGGGCTATCATTTTGGTGATAGCTTACACAGTGAAGGATGTACAGGACGTGGTTGCTGGACAGTATGGTCAGCCGATGGGGAGCCTTTGTCTTCAGGTTTTGGGACCGAAAGCTGGATTGGCGATGTTTTCGCTGAACATCTTCGCCCAATTCTTTGTTGGACAAGGGTAAGGAATCTCGCTCACATTTCAGTAATGCTTGCTCATGATATACGCAGAATCACCGTCGCCTCCTCGCGGGTTGTGTACGCCTATTCCCGTGATGGAGCTCTTCCAGCATCTCGTTGGCTTAAAAAGGTCAACAGCCGCACCAAAACACCAGTCAACGCTGTCTGGTTCGTCGTTGCTATCGGCTGTGTGCTGGGAACGCTCATGTTCGCAAGTCCCGTGGCAATTGGTGCCGTGTTCTCTATCGGAGCCATCGCTCAATATACTGCGTTCATCATTCCCATCGGTCTGAAGCTCTTCGTGGTGGGGGACAAGTTCCGGCCAGGTTAGACCCCACTATTTCATGTTCAATGTCGGAATTCTGACAAATGTGTGCAGGACCTTGGCATCTAGGTCGCTACTCGAAGCCTATCGGCGCAGTCGCTTGCTGCTGGGTTGCACTTATTATTCCTGTCCTATGCTTCCCCTCGGTTCGTGGCCACGATCTGACAAAGTTGACCATGAACTACACTTGCCTGATCTATGGTGGGACGATGTTTTTGGCGCTACTATGGTATGCGATTGATGCTAGGAAGTGGTTCAAGGGCCCGAAGATTAATGTCGAGCACATGACGAATTTGAATACGCTTGAGGATAGAAGTGATAGCGTGGAGCAGATCCCAGAGAAGACTGCCGAGAAGAGTTGAGGAGTTGCTTAGGTGGGAATGACTTTAATAAGCACTAGAAATGAGCTGTAGTCTTGAACATTGTGCAGAACCAGTTTTTTCTCAAGTCGATGTTAATTGACCCGCTAAGATTTTGGCATCAATCAACTCAACATGAAGTCACGTTAAGTGATGTTGACATTTTCCTCGCTCGCTTATCAATGCCAAGGAAGCTCTGACGGGGCATTTCCAGGCTGCATTTAATCTCGCTTTCGTCATACAATCCTTCCCTGTTTCTACATCTACTCAACACCAGCAAAGCGAGCTACCATGGAAGTGATAGACAAGCGATTCGCTCCATATATTATCACTTCGCAAAGTGACACAACGTATGAAATTTCTCAATCCTGAAGTAAAAATTTGTTGCTAATGTAAACCTAGTCCCGAGGCCCCTCAGCTGTCTCTCAACATCAGCGCAAGTGGGCAATTGTCGAAGACACTCCCATTTCCAATTCAGTTCACTTTGAAGCGAGCTGAAGATGGACACGATAGCCCATGTATCTTGCATTGGAGTTCCAATATCCACGGCTTCGCATCAACAGGATTCGTCTTGTTGCACGAAAAAGCGGACGGTGACATTGAGAAAGTTGAGATCGACCATTCGGGCCTCGTGTTATTGCCAGGGGAAAAGGGTCCGCTAGTAGTTGGCGCCGGTAATTATTTCCTATGGCAGCTCGCGCCAGGAAAAGAAACCACTTTTGTAGCTACCTTGCCCGAGCGATTTCAGAAAGTGCTTGTTACTGGAGAGAGATACCATCTCGTCTGGCCTGGAAATGAAATCGATCAATGGGAATGGGGTACCATTTCTGAACATGCGGATCAAGAGTTGACGTCAAGGTCAGCGGATGGGAAGTCGACAAAACTGAAGCTGAACCTGCATGGTGGACCAAGCATCTCCTTTAAGGTCGAGGAGGAGTCAGAGCCATGGCCTGTGCGAGCAATGCGTGAAAAGAAGATTGGATTCGCAGCAGCCAATCTCGAAGAAGAGAAATGGCGACAGAGACGAGAAAAGAAGAGAAAGGAACAAGAAGATCGTCCAAGCTCACCAAAACCAATTGAACCATCCGAGCGAGTGTAAGTCTTCCCCTCATCAGATCCAAGACTGGAGTCACATCACGGTCCTCTTTATTTCCCTATTTTGGCCGGGGATAATATTATGTACATGGTCACTGTTGACATAAACCTAAATTTATAGGCCAGAGGCGCCTATCCTCATCGTCACATTGCACTTGCCATCTAAAGTGCCCAAAAGCGGAATCATTGATGTGGAAGTTAAGGTCACCTACGAAGCCTCGGAACATGATGAGGGGCAACCAGAAAGGCCAATCACTTTCCACACTCACCTCTTCAACGACTCTGATAGTCCACGCGAAGGATTCCAACTCTATCGCCACAGAGGCGGAGACAAGTGGGAGAAATACGTGAGTCCGGAAGAGTCCGGATCAGGATTCATGATCGTCGACGAGCCCGACCTAGAAGTCAGCCCCAGTCAACACGAAGATTTTGTCAGTCTGCGACCTGGTGAATCTTGGACCATGCTGCGTCGCATACAAGGAGAGGCTTGGACGCTACTCCCTGAAGATACGGATAGTGGTGATGAATTTCGGTACAGGTTCAATGGTGTTACTGTGGATTGGTGGGATTGGGGAAGTCGAGAGGAGCATGCGAGCACCATTGTCAAATTGCCCTGCTGGACGGCGGGGCGAGTTGTTGAGCCTGCTAACAACGATGGGCGACCAAGACTGATAGTACCTGCATCAGATATATTGGAGTTTATCATCATATAGTAGGCGTCTGTGAGGTCATTGGGTAACTCGAATTCAGATGATCAAAATTTGACCATGCGGCAGTATTTGTCTGAACCAGTGCTGACCGTGAGCACGAATAACTGTCGCTCGATCAATTGTGTTTTAATTCTCTACGATGTGCTATATCTACAGTACTTCCCGCATTGCCTAACCACGAAGTAAAGGTTCCGTCTCCCCACCAACAGCATCAGCGCCTACCCCTCGCTGATGACGGGATGCCAGCCAGAAAAGTACTCCCTGTGCCACAGCAAATATAGCACTGTCAACTGTTACCCATCCAACCCACTGGTACCAATAAGTCAGGAGACCTAACGATGGTCCAAACTCGTCCACTTTATCCCATGGAAATCCAAGTCTCCCGATCCAGGCAATAGCAATGAACGCGAAGACGACTGCCTGGACGGCTAGTCCAGTCTTACTCAACGCCCCAGGGTTGTCTCGTGATCTTATCGTCTTTGCTTGAGCGAAGAATGCTGCGATGCAGAGGATGGTGACGATGGGGGTGGCAAATTGTGAGTGCACGAAGGAGAAGACCGCGCCCGCCCAGCTGCGATATTCGTCCTCTCTGCCATTGACATTGAGGGCATCGATCAAGAGGGGAATGATGGAGATCAGCAGGTAAGACACATAGATGGCTATGACTTTGTATCGCTGACCTGGGCGGTCATTGTCGGATGGATATGTCAGGCAAGCGATGAAGCTATGGCCACTGATCAGTGCTTTGCGAAACCGAGAAGGGCACCCTTGTAACTTACATGGCAAGCCAGAGTACCCAGACCAGCGAAAATTGAACGAAGTTCAACCAGTCGCCTGCATTGGGAGGTTTGTTGACGAATACATCGGATGGCTCGAAGGAGTTGACGACCCAGAAGAAAGATAACGTAAATTCCTCCGTGGCGCTGATAAGATTGAATAACACATAGTAAAGAGAGATTCCAGAGGAGTCACGCCTCTGCCACAGAAGTCTTAGTTGGGGCAGGAAAGAAGCGAAGCTCAGCAAGAGAAGAATTCTGTTACAGCCTTGTCAACGATGAACAGATCATGAGATTCCTATGGGAGGGAACACACATTCGGAGCCAATTCGGCACGGGAGAAATAGCCATGCCGGGCGGATGGTGATGGAAAAGTCGATGCAAGTGAAAGAAATGAATGCAGCTGCAAGAAGCAGGTACTTTACTTTAGCTTCGGGGTTGATTCTGGATGAGGTGGACGGCGTTGTTTTCTATCAAGGTTTTAAGGTTGTTTTCTCCCGCTGGTCCCGCTGTCTGCCGAAATTAGAAGCCTGTGCCGCTGAAGTGCAGTTGCTTTAGGCTTACCGAGCCTCTAAATTGCCTGCGCCTCTTAGGCCGGATCAGGAGACTCAAATTCTCCGGTCTCTGGATTCGGCCATACTTGATATCCGGGCATCTCTATTCATTTGTAAGATTACAGTACTCTTCAGGAGTTGCCCGTAGTACCCGAAGTGCGTCTTGTTTTCTATGACTTTGTAAATATTTGGCCATAGCTTTGCATCATGATGTTCAATCAACTACCATTTCCTTCCGCCCCTAGAGGTACCCAGGCAGAGCTGGCTTCTACGGAGGTATGCCCTGGGAATTTCATAACTAGAGGATCTAGGCTGCGCCCTTCTTTTTCCTAGGACATGATCAGTTAAATAGAGGGGCAATTGCCGAATATCTTCACGTACAGATGCTTGACGATAAGCGAGACATGCAGAAAACAAGCGTTTGGCTGAGTTAGAACAGAAGTCCAGGCGGTACTTTTGTGTAACCCATGCCGTGTGAGAGGCTAGACTTTGGTCTCTGTAGTGCTTTGCCGCAACTCTAAGTCGTACGAAGGCCTTTTCCATTTTACTGTAGCATTTGCTCCTCCCAAATGAACTCCTCCCAAATGAAGCATGGAGGCCCAATCAATATTTCGTGGACTGCGACTTTGCTATTGATCGCGCATGCCTTTGTGGACGTTCAAATTTGAGGGTGCATACTTAATAACATACGTGCGGCATCTTAATTAGGAAAGTAACACACGACGACTCCACATCTTACGAGCGGCCATCAGTAAGAGGTTCTTCGGCTCTTCCCGCCACCCCTGATCTACGCCTCATCCTCCAAGCGCCTGATTTTCTATCAATATGTTCCTTTTGTCAGCATCACTCGTAAAACAAGGAGCCAAGCCAAGTCTCTCTGCACCGTGTGCAAAACGCCCTTGAACAGCCACTACTTTCAAGGAATGTCTACCGCGATTGAGGGTCTTGGCTTGCAGCGGTTAAATGTCAGCCCCCCTGGTCCTCCTACCCACTTGGGTTTCCACGAGGTGAACTGGCCACTCAGTCGTTTTTCCAGAGAATTAAACTCACATGCAAGATTCTCAATCTCCATTTATTCTGGTCGCCTTTGACTGAAAGAAGTCAGCGTCCCGACTCCCTCTGTGATCCCGGATCAAATGGACCTGGTCAGAGGGTTCACTCCAGCCACTCATGTGGCTATATTCGTAAACCCCTACAGATCATACCTTTCGACCGGGATTTTGACTTCATATCCAACGGTCTGGAACTGCATCTTGAGCAGCAGAATGCCAGGTGCTGTGCCGCTGCTCCTACAAAGTAACATCGCCAGGCACTAGAACCGTTTTCATTAACAAGAAATATGACTTGTGGCCCATAATGCCAGGACTGCGGTTGGAAGAAGTTTGGGAAGCTCGTACCCTACGTCCAAGAACGCTATCACTATGCAGCACAGTTTATTTGGTTGACTTGGTGGCTTGTGGGGGTCTGCCTCTATATATGCCTATTGAATTCCCCTTATTCGTTCTTACTTCTCATCCGATCAACATCGTGTCCTCAGACTCAGGGTCCCAGACGGTCCATAGATCATGCATCTCTCACTGGGTCTCCGCAGGCTCTGCATTTTCTTTGGCCTTACTTACCTTTTCCCTTCTTTTTTTCAACTTGTAGCTGCCCAACACTGGGATGGACCCTCTCCATATGGTGAAGGCTTTGCCCCGGATGTCAAATCTGTCGAAGAGTGGTGGGATGTTACCTACTCAAGTTTTGAGGGTAATAGCAGCTATCCTCCCCAAGTTACAGGCGTTGTCGATGGCTTCGGTAACAATGCTAGCGATATTGGAACCTTGAAGGCTAGAGACGCCAAGGACTTCTACCTCAGAATCATGCCTCTGGGTGCGTCAATTACTGAAGGTGTCGCTTCATCGGATGGCAATGGCTACCGCAAGTGGCTTCGCCAGCAACTTCGCTGGAAAGGCTGGAAAGTAAACATGGTTGGGTCGAAGGCGAACGGTAACATGGCCGATAGAGTATGTCATTCGTACAATACGGAATCTTGACGGCGTCTTCACACTCGGAATTTACAAGATGACTGACGAGGATTTCACCTGCAGGACAATGAGGGACATCCGGGTTGGGTTATCACGCAGGTGCACGACGCCTTCTTGTCTGTTGCCAACACGAAGCCAAATCTGGTGCTTATTAATGTTGGAACGTGAGTGAATTTCGTATCAGTACTTCGACGTCCATCCTGCGATGGCGCCTGCTTCACCCCAGCCTGAGAGGACTACGAAAGACTAACATCCGACAGGAACGACTGTGGCCAAAATCTCGACACTGCTAACGCTGGTGTGCGTATGAAGGCTATGATCGATGACATCTATTCCAGAGTGCCGGGTGTTACTGTAGTACTCTCGACCTTGGTCAAGAGTAAAAGCAACGATGCCTGTGCTGCGAACCTGAGTCAACAGTACAGAAATCTTGTCACCAATACTTACAGTGGACAGAGAATCGGCCTCGCCGATATCTATTCAGCCATTTCTATGGACCAGGTATCTGGTGATGGTATTCACCCCACAGACGATGGCTACAAACTATTTGCCGCCGTATGGTGGGATGCTATCAGCAGGCTCGAAGATGTCATCCAACCACCTGCAAGCGATGGCACTGTTGACGACTCCGCAAGCGGCGTCAGCAATTGCGCAAAGGTTGCTGGTAATGCACGAGGTCCCGTTCGAACGCAAGTAGGAAGTGGCCACGATGATGGCAAGTATGTACACAATCGTGTCGAACGAGGTACCCTCGAATCTGCCCGCATCCAGAAAAACAATGATCCCAAAACTATCACTCAGCAGATCCCTCTCAACATGTTCTTTGCCAACATTGTCAAGAACGACCCGAATGCCGATCGCGCCTCTGCCCTGGACGATTGGATTCGGATCTTTAGGAGCATTGAAGGCGTGACTACTTACTACATGCGACAAAATCTCGGTGGTGGTAAATTTGGCGCAAGTACAGTGATTGATTTTGGAATGGACTGTCCATATGGATCAGGTAAATAGCAAAAATTATCTTTCTGATGCTTTGTACCAATAGGTTACTAACCTACTTGATATTACAGGCCACGCATTTGGCGATCTGGTTCGTGATACTTTCTTTACGGCTATCCCCCCCCCTTCAGCGACCAGGGAGCAACACTACAATCTTCCCGTTCATTCTACTACTCTATGCTGACTTAGAATATCTTTTCTTCATAGAATAATGATGGTCTCGGTGAGTAATAGCAATTGTTGGTATCCAGTACGAGATGAGAACTCATCACTGCGCAGATGATTTCTTCTGTATAAGGGACGGTGCGTCGGTACATGTTTCGTTGAACCGAGGAGGTAGCCCACCAAAATTCGAGTCCATCGGGCAGGTACGTGCACATATGTTAAAAATGTCTTCATTCAGCCCAGGTTTGCATTGACTGACAGATTTATCTTACTACAGATTGTCCCGCCAACCTCCGGCTGGGAGGGTTACCAAGTCCGCATTGCTGGTCAGCAAGCTCCAATCCTGACAGGTACCTCCGAGTCACGATGCACTAACAATAGCAGATGTTGATGGCGATGGAAGAGCCGACTTTTGTCTGATAGCAGCGGATGGCGCTGACGTCAAGTAAGTTCGATTCCCCTCCAAAGGTGACATACACGTCGCCATTTAATTCTGACACAAAATTGTAGATGCTCCCGGAACGGTGGCCAAGGTGACTCGCCTTCATGGCAGGGATTTACCACAGTGGGCGGTCTCAGAGGTGTGGTCTTCAACCAGAGGAAAGCATATGCCACTGAATTCCAGTTTGGTAAGTCCATCCCCACCATAGTTATTCGTCGGTAAAACGGCCTTCTCGCGCTAGATCGAGTTCTACTTCATTCTGTGCAGTATAACTGGGAAGCGCTTTTTTCGTAGACGAGACTTCAAGCTAATGTTTAATGCGCGCCATTCAGGTGATATTAATGGAGAGCAAGTTTAAATTACTCATAGCCATTCTTAGGAATTTCAAAGCCGCTAACGATGTTCCTTTAGCTTTCGCGCTGATCTTTTCATTGTTGGTGACAATGGTAATGTTGAAACATGGACGAATTTCAGAGGTCGCGGAAGCGGTATTGTATGCATCCCTCTGTATCTAGTTGATTTCGGATATCTGACCACCGTGATTTAGGTTCCCGAATGGTCGTCCTCGGGCCTCACACACCAAGGGCAACCAGAGACCGGTATCCGACCAAATATCAAATTTGGAAGGATCTACGGGTCTGGCCGACTCGACTACATATATATCAAAGAGGAAGAAGACTGGTTCGATGTCAAGGTATGGGAGAACACAGGTGGCGGTGGTACGAAGCGCAAGGGAGACGGCGTTTTCTATTGTGATATGCGTGGAACTGGCAGTGACGACTACGTCTGGATCTACATGGACGGCCATTCGAACGAAGTCTTTGGAAACACGCATAATCCTCCGTACTGGGACCCCAACATCAAGATTACTATCACAGTTCCAGGGCCCAGGACTGGCATCCATGTAAGTCAAGCTTTTAAAAGCAGATTGCGTCCTTTCCCCACTCCTACCAGTCAGAACTGCCTAGCTGGAAATGCGTTGTAATTCACGAATGTGCAGCAGCAAATCCTCCAAAAAGTAGCTTGCTAATGCTAATTTCTTGCGTGCTAGTTGGCAGATTGGACCGGAAATGGCAGGTGTGATGTTTTGGTTCAGAACAAGGCTTCCGGTGCTGTAACGCTTTACGAAAACCAATGGAATGCAGGCACGAAGACCCTGACATTCATTAATCGCGGTGTCGTTGCTTCACCTGGATGTACAGAGGGCTGGGGTGTTGGCATTTTCGACCGTGGCATGCGCATCGCTGATATGGAGTGAGTCTTTCCCCACCAGACTGTAAAAACTAAGCCTGAATGGAGTTGATAATTCGTTCTCTCTTTTAGTGGTGATGGTAGAGCAGATATCGTATGCTTTGAGAAGGGCGGACGGATAACTGGTTGGCTCAATCGGGCGTCTGGCATGTTTAATGCTGGTCAAATCAAGCTATCAGAAGGATGGTAAGTCTGAAATCTCCAAAAATGCTCGCAGCATTAATCAGCCTACCTCTACCCACCATGCAACAGTCATCTGCAGCACGCTATCGAAGATCACTTCGCTGACCAAAATCTGCTGCTAGGGATCGTGCCAATCTTCGCTTGGCTGATGTTGAGCACTCCGGGAGAGCCGATATTATCTGGCTTGATAAGTACTCTGGTGCAGGAAGGGTGTGGAAAAACAACGGTTATGCCGGTCCTAATGGTGGAGGAGGAGGCAGCTCCTTTTCCTGGACTAGTCGTGGTGTGCTGTATTCGCCAATCGACCGAGGTGAAGTAATGGTAAGCTCCAAATATGCTGGCTGGATAATGAGATAGGAGTATTTGCTGATGTATCCTGTCACTCGTAGAACTTTGCGAACCTGGGTGGCCTTGGACGAGCAGACCTCATCCAGGTATATCCTGGTACCAACGAGGTGAGGTGCCCCTAGACCACTAATAATAATGGCTTCACCAACATATACTGACTACATGTCTCAGGCCTACACGTTTTTCAATGAATGCGGTGGTGGTGGAGCTGGTGGTGATGATGGACCGATCGGTAAGTCACTATAGTCCTCATTTAGCAGCTCAATATACTGAAGTTGCGCGACTTGACAGAGGATCCTGGTCTGCCGACCTACTCCACGAATGCAGTCCAGGTAAACTTTGATGGCCAATGGTGTAATGCCAATCAGAGAGCCATACTGACCGAAGAGTTCAATCACGCCTATGAGATGGCTGCGGTCACAAGAGATAATTTACAGAATGGACGCTATTTCAATGACTTCTTTGATCAGCCATCTCGGAACGATCCCGGATTCGCGGGTAGAACACGCAATGTTTACGATCGTATCAACAGCAGTAAGTCCCTTGATTTCGTATCGAGCCCAGCCTTCATTATCTCGCCATTATACGTGCCTCGTGAACTGACAGGAAATTTTAGTGCTTCGGGGCACCAATGCCGCCATCGCGATCACAATACGATGTGATCAGACAACCGTCGGATGTAGATCTCGGGGCCAGTACGCGCATATGAACCCCACTAATCGAATCATGAATGTCTGCGACAGATTTTTCAACGACAACTTCCGTGGTCCAAACGGGGAAGACTTATCTTTAAAATCAACATCCAAGCTTCTGGGAGATTGCGGGAGCAACTTTGACCTACGTGTCGCTCAACGTGCCCGGGCAGCAACGATCATACACGAGTGCACACATACCCCTTATTCCATGAACGGAGAGCCCTGCGATGATTATGCGTACGGGTTCATTGGCTGCTCATTACTTCCCAGAGGCACTTTCAACCGGGCTTGTGCTCCTTATGCAAGGGCCAACGATAAAAAGTGTGTTAATGCGGGTGGGGGAGAAGGTTTCTGCAATGGCGACATTAGTACCAAAAATGCCGATACTTACGCTTTCGTCGCAGGTGGAGTTTTCTTTGAGCAGAGATGTGGTAGGCCTATCCCGTTCCCACCCTTGTCAGCAGGAGTCAGCAAGAGAAGCATCGAGGCTGCTGGTGTGGCAAACAGACAGACCTCACGATATGCAAGAAGAAACCCGCAGGTCTCAAGGGAAGTGGTCAACGCCAATCGCCCTTCGAACGGTGTTCGCCAGGCACAAAACACCAGCAATATCGACTCGATGTCCGAGCTGCGGAAAGGTAAACGACAGACAGACTCGTGCCCTATCATGGATGACTATCTAGTCATTGATGGAGATGAGAACGCGATCAGTGTGACTGGTTACGTCCATTTCGGCGATTCTTACGCTTCTGGCATGGGTACCGGGACCACGTCAAGCGACTCTTGTCGTGTGGGAAGCAACAACTGTAAGTCTCTTCAATTTAGGTCTGAGGTATTTCAACTTGAAGGGGGCAGATCGAGTAGCTCTTGTTAGGTTTCTATCGAAACAATGACGATACCATTCGCGCCTATAACATAACAAAATTGAAGCTAACTCGTTCTACAGACGGTGAGCTTCTACGGCAATGGCTTTCTGGCAGTGCCAGTATCACATACGAGCGACATTCTTGCTCAGGCGACACTATCGACGGCTTGAATTCACAGATTGGGAAGTGGTCAAACATGGGCACTGCGACAGTTGGTACACTCACCAGTATGTACATCTCCACCCTCACTATAAGCGGGGATCACGGATCGAAGACGTGCCTTAGCATCGATTTCTCGGGAGCCGATGCCCTGATTTAGGCTTCAAATATGGCAGTGCTAATTTTTCTTACAGTCGGTGGCAACGACGTGGGATTCTCTGACTTGGTATACTACTGCGTCATAACCCCGAACACTGCACATTTGCCATCAACAAATCGGCAGTACTGCCTAGATGCCGAAAATAAAGCGATCAATTACATGGATGACTCTTCAGGGAATGGCTTACGCGCTAAGCTGAAGTAGGTTCTTCATATTTCCCTTGCATTCTTCGGAGCGTGGTGAAGTTGGGAAATTATTCAGCTGTCCGGGACAGCCGCGAGTGAAACCCTCTAGTACCACATTCGCTGACCCTCATGAATAGGAACGCTTATATCTCTATCCTTCAGAAGTCTGGACGAAATGACTTCGACTTGTTCGTTACTGGATACCCAAAGTTTTTCGACGAGCAAACAACAGGTTGTAACAAAGCCTCGTTCCACTACTGGTGGAGTACGCAAGAGATCGGATTTCTCCACGACCCCCGTATTGTACTTCTGACGACCGATCTACGTACCGAGCTGGATGCCCTTGTCGATAAGTTGAACGGAGTCATTCAAGGGGCCATAGAGGATGCCAATAACGAGCGCGATACAAATCAGGTACATTTTGTGAATATAGTGGACAAGTTTTCCAATGGAAACCATAGATGGTGCGAGAACGGTGTTCGCGATCCCGAGCCGTCCCGGCAAGACACATGGTTCTTCCTATCCGCCTGGCCCGACGTCAACTATGATACCACCGCGGCAGAAAATAGCGAGATCCAGGCACTTGTCAGCCAGGGGCAGATCAACCTACCGGACTCTTCATCCTGTTACAACGATCTCAGCTCCTCAGCTAATGGCGCCGATCCCTACCTGTTGTCTATGTGTCGGGTGTCGGAGGAGATTGCTATGGATCCAAGTGGCCCGCAGGCATCGCGGTTCAACTCAGCCAATGCTGCCATTGCTGCTGGGGACGTGAGCAGTCAGGATGTCTCCTGGTACGTTCCGACTCGACAGATCAAGACATTTCACCCGCGCTCGCCTGGTATGGCAGCATACCGAGATGCTGTCATTGAGGTTATGCAAGCTGTTGGTGTGGTGTAATGACGGAGTGGGTCTTGGGCGGATATAATGGTGTGGCCATGCCTTGCTACAGCATTTGATAATTTTGTGAAACTGTAACTGTGGTAGAGTGCCCACAAACGTTGACATCGACGTCTTAGATGTCTATTCTTTTTGTACATAAAATTGGAGTCTGGAATAGACAGGTTAACATTTGAATGCCGCTTATACCAAGCAAGATGTCTCTATAACCGTCCACTTCAAGCCGATCATCTCTAAATCTCCTTGTGATGTGATGTATTCCCACGTGACCTTGTGTTTATTATTTATTGCTGTCCGCTTAGCCTATACTTAAGCGAGAGCGCAACCTAAACTCGAAAGTTTTCCTGACACGATCGAATGCTGGGAGCGAAACTTCTTTGTACTTATTGCTGTCTGGTCGTTTCCCTGGTACGATTTATGCTCGAGTTCGTGTCGATTCCCCAAAGTGATCGGGACGGGTCAAAGTCGCGGACTTTTTCCAACTCCAGCTCGGCCACGCGTATTTGTCGGCATCGGCACTCGTGACATGCGGCTCCGTCTCATCAGAGGCGCAGCCATCCCAGTCAGCGGCATTGTTCCTATGAATACATGTTTTAAGTCTTTTGTAGCTGAAATAATTAAATGATTGGCCAAGGAAAGCCATGCCCGCAAGTGCAAAGGACCACTTCATAAAACAAAGGAGGATGCCAAGATAAGCAGTAATGCGGCGGCTTCAGAAGTACCTTACGAGGAGGTTACGAGCAAGCCAACGGCCGAAAAGCTTAGGAAAACGACCCCCAGACCTGCATTACTGTGAGGCAGGATTTTTGGTTCGCTGCCGAATGTATAAGAAGCATTCTGTCTGCTCTTTCTCATTTTTCCAAGCGTTCAAAGTATTTTATTTGTGCTCATTGACAGCACTTATTTCGCATCTTGTCCTACCACGATTCCCGTTGATGCTTAACTCTCGTTCAGTTGAGTTGCTCTTGCTGTATTTGACTTTTCAGGCTCCTCAGTAAACACACACATACACACATACTCTATCTCTCCACCATGGCGCCCACCTTCTTTTCGAATGGAACATGGACTGGTGCATATCCAAACGGGACATTTATCAATCCCGACGACTGTACACTGGAATTGTGTCCCCTTTCCGAGGCTCACTTCACTTACATTCCTGTGGGTATATTTCCTTTGCATATATGTCCCTTCATCTAACGAGAGTTTACAGACACTTTACGGGAACGCAGCGCTGGTTGGGATCTTTGGGATCTATGCAGCTTTCCATTTGCTCGTAGGCATCCGTTTCAAGACTTGGGGATATATGATTGTAAGCAACTAGGCAAATTACTTGGTATTTTGCTGATGGTCCAGGGTATGGTGGGTGGCCTTGCGCTTGAAGTCTTGGGATACGCCAACAGAATCCGCATGCATTACAATCCCTTCCCAAAAATGCCATTTATTCTGTGAGTGTTACCCATTCCATCTATTTCTAAACTTTTTACCTTCGCAGAAGCTAATCAACATTCATCACATAGGCAACTCGTAGGTCTCACCATTGGTCCTGCATTCCTCTCCGCCGCTATTTACCTCTGTCTTGGCCGCATTATTGTCGTCTACGGCCAACATATCTCTCGACTCAAACCTCGCTCATACACGATCATATTTATGTCTTGCGACCTTGTCAGTCTCATTTTACAATCTGCGGGCGGGGCGATGGCCAGTATCGCGGACACACAAGAAGATACAGACATGGGAGTGAATGTAATGATTGCTGGATTGATTGCACAAGTCGTGAGCTTGACTGTGTTTGCGATTCTCTGTGCGGATTTCGCTTTTCAATCGCGGAAGAAATGGAATGATCGAGACCCCAAATACTTCGAACTACGTCGCACGAAGTTTTGGAAGGCGTTTCTTGCAGGTGTGTATAGCTGCTGCTCTGGCCATGTTGGATTCGAACTGATATTGTTTGATCAAAGGACTCTTCACTGCGACCCTCGCAATTTACATACGATCTGTCTTTCGAGTTGCGGAGCTTTGGGGAGGATTCGATAGCTCACTTGCAAACAACGAGCCGATCTTCATGGCACTAGAAGGAGGCATGCTTCTTCTTGCGACGACCTGCCAAACGATATTCCATCCACACTTCGCCTTTCGGGGTAATTGGCATATTGCCAATTTCGGCATGAGAAATGACAAGGCTGGAAAGTATACGAAGCCAACCGAGGACAATATTGAGTTGATGAGCAGGAGTAACTTGTCTTTGACCAATGTTGCACTGAGAGCCTAGGATAGGTCTGCTTGACCTCTCGATCCTCTCAATACCGGGCGGAAGATAAGAATGCGGAAGGAGTGAATTTCACGTACACCTACTCGATCTTCCGCATCTCACTTTTGGCAAGGTCTTGGTGATGCATCTCGAACATTGTATTCCAAGATAGTTCAGCTCCCAGCCGTTTATAAAGAATTGTATCATGAACCTTCTGCTCAATTCAGCACTTCAGCACATTATCATCTGACAAAAACCTTTCGAAATTGGTGAATATACTTGAACTGTTGCAGTCGAGAGCCTCGACCACGCGAAGTGAATGCTTTTATTCTTTCCCTGCTACGACCGTCCCACGAAAGCCATTCACCCACACAAAACTATGATAAAGCGTCAACTAGGCCTCACATCTTCTTTGCCTTCTTTCCTTCTCTTCTGAATATCGACACTACTGTCGTCTCCGGTTTGGAACATACCCGACGCTGCCAGCGTCTCTCCCCGAATGTCGTAGGAAAGTCTACACATTTCGAAACTTGCCCCACGATTTACTAAAATCGACCTCACGAGGCATCAACATAAAACAAGCTACGCAAAAGTGTGGGGGTCCAAATCAGAGAAACCTTTTTATGCGGCTCAGCTTTGCTGATCATATCAGACCAGCTGACTGCCCCGTCGAAATAACATCAAGATGGAAAGCAATAGGGCCTCCTCTACAGCCACGGGACTTACTCAACACCAAGTGAAAGAGCTTGTAAAGATCGTGAAGGCTGCCGCTAGGTCCACGAGTGGAAAGAACTTCAGAGCCCCGATTGCGGAGCTCTGGCCTGGTTTTGCAGAACCATACACAGAGAAGATCGCGAACCAGATTGACCTCAAGACCATGGAGAAAAAATTGACTCTTGGCAATTACATTTCCATCGAAGCCTTCAAAGCCGATGTTGATCTGCTGCATCTTAAAGCTGTGACCTTCAATGGCGCTATCCACACCATCACTCAAGCTGCTCTTGAGACCCGAACAGTTATACTGGAAAAGGTGAAGAAAATACCGTCTGAGCCGGTAGCACCCCGTAAGAAAGTCAAGATCGCTCCGGTCATCATCGGCCCACAGAAAAGGAAATCCTCAGATATCAACGATGATACCGTCAACGAACAATCACATAAACTGAAGTCATCGAAAATTGAAGACAGAGAAAAGGATGCTCGACTCATCCAATATCGGTCAATTGATCAGATCTATCCAGAAAGTCTCCAAAGCGGTTCCCGCTTCCGTCAAGATCAGGAGACATTACCAGGCCTTACGAATTCGATCTCGGACGGCCATCCAATACAAGTTACAGAGGTAGTCTCCCGAGCTCAAGAGCATCACATGAGCAGTGCCAAAATCTCAGAGCTACTTGGAGAAATTCAAAGTCGAAGCGATAATGCCGCCGTCACGTCTGCCATGTTGAAGGCTGAGCTGGTTGAAAAGGATCAAAAGATCGAAAGACTCCAGCTTGAAAATGCATCACTGACTTCAAAGCTTAAGGAGTTCGAAACATCGTCATCCGCAGCTGAGGAGAGGACGAAAAGCCTGGAGAGTTCGATCACGCATTTGTCCTCTTACCTCAACGAGCAAATATATACTCTAAAGTCTCACTTGGAAGAAATTAAAAAAATCCAAAGCACGATGGATTCATACTTAAGGCAGTCTCGAACCTGAAAAGATCTCAACGCAAAGAAATGCCACGAAGGCTGCTATTGCTTTGATCACATGATGGTCCAACCGCGCCTCTTTTCCATGGGTATCTGTGTGAATGGTATTGATTTCTGATGGGACTGGAGCCGCCATCGTGAATGCCTCATCTTGGCCGTATGCTAGGCGGAGCAGGAAAACACACTCGAGGGAGGTGGTCGGGCTCGTCGGACATTTATCGTTGGGCTCAAGTCGTACTGGTCTATGAAATCCAGCAATCACAACATCAGGCAATGATTAAGTAGGAAGGGTTACAATCGTCAACTCGGGCTCGTCTACATGTTAGTCCCTCAACGGATTTGCTTTTCCCCAAAGATTTCAAATAAAAGTTATCTTGCCCGACGTATTCTAATCTTATGCTTGCCGTACTGTGATATCGATAACTCCAATACCTCTACCAAACAAGTGACGTTATCAGTGGACTTGATGACCTTCACGATGTTCTCGTACTTCTCTCAACTGCGCGTGCGGAGTTGAACTTCACTTCTGGTTTTAAGCGAGCTAGGGTAAATAAAGGCCATGGATCTCATACCCAAGACGTTTGCACACCGCAAGGCAGTAAAGAAGGGCTGAAACTCAGCACTTAGTATTAGATCCTGGTAACTCTTCGTTTGCTGCATCCAAGTCTCAATTTGAGACTCAAACAAATGTCGAATGCCAAACACGTTCTGGGCACTCTACTTCTCGTGTTTCGTGACTTGGGGAGTGACAATCATCTACGAAAGCTCGCAATGAATGAGATATGAGAGCCCCGAGACGAAGCTGAACGTTTTTAAAGTTGAGTGTCTTCGATGTGAATTCTGACTTCCCTACCTCTGGAGATTCAGAAAACATACACAAAATTGCCCCCACCCAGTTCAACATTTAACCTTCAAAATATCAAGGCCTCGAGACCTCAGCATTAGGAGATTATCTGGAGAAGTCGCAAGGAGCAACATAACATGATGTCTCATTGGTCGATGTCACGATGCATCGACATTTCCGATTTGTGTCTTCATATGTTTATTCGTAGAAGCGAGTCGCTAACCTAAGCCAGAACCTCAACTGTACGTACAGTAGGTAGTTGAGATTCAGATCCGCAAACCCGCAAATGCCCCAATGCTCGCTGATGTTATGCAATGACTGATTCCCGCCCAACCCTGCCCAAAATGTATGTGCAATAATCGCCCGCCTCTCGTACTCGTACACCATGCGCCAATATGATAAATTCCTCCCATGCATTCTCCCTAGCCTCGATTATGTTGCGCGATAAGTCTGAATGTCAGTCCCCACTACACCTCCTGTTATTCATTCATCCACACCAGTGCAGTAGGAGATCTTAGTCACTGTCCACTTTGGATCGACCTCGCAGATCTCCTTCGCATATTCAATCCGACGAAGATCATACTCCATCAGATCCTGCCAGGTTATCTTATCCTCAGTCTTCATCTTCAATTCATCCTTGATCTTAGCCACAAGATCTGCCTCCAGAATCTCCTTTGTGTCTTGGACAGGCAATTTCTCGCCAAGCTTGACCTCCTTCCCCCGACATCCAGCCTCGTCTCCAACCACGAACACAATCTCCTCGGTCCCCAGAATCTTCAACGCATCGAAATTGGCCTCAAGATCCTCCAATCCCAAACCATTGAAGTAAGGTCGCCACTTGATATGAACGGCGATCTTTTTCATCTTCGGGGTGGGGTAAATCTCATCAACCATATCCATCAACATCTGCCAAAGTCCAAACTCGCAGGCAAACTCCTTCTCCAACAAGAGCACCGTGTCGACAGCTGGGGTACTGAGAATCGTAGGTCGCTTGATGAAGGGCAGGTACGTGAAAAGTGGGAACTCCAGATTCAAGGCCTCCTTGCGAGCTTCCTTGTTGACGAAACGGATTACCGGCTGTCGAGATGTTGACGGGCGGTATTGCCAGCCTGTCATGTCGGGCCGGTCGTATTCGAGACTGAAGATGACCCCGACGACTTGTGGGCGATTTAGTGCGATCCACCAGATCATGCGTCGTAGCTCCAAGGGCAATTTCCGGAAGAGAGGAAACTTGTCGAGAGGATGAATGTCGCGAGCGGGATTTGTGACTTCCGTAAATAGAGAGAATGGACTGGAGTTCATGAGTTCACGTGCCTTCGGACTCAGGACCTCGGCGTCGACATTAGTATCTGGAGTCTTTACGATACATGGGATAGAGACACCGGATGACGACATCGAGGTTAGACTTGTGGCTGGGGATGTGTCATCAGTCAAGCCGATAAATGAAGGAGAGCATGCGGTACTGAAGTCCGACATCTAGGGGACAGATGTAGAGGTGTTGTGTTCGAGATTGAATGTGAGGGGGTGCTTTTGAGACGGAAGGGGAGATCGAAGTAGCAGCTGCCGCCTCTGACGAAATCGAGATCGTGGAGGTGGATGATTCAAGTTCGATGCAGCAGCGGCTATCGATGGGGCGTATGAGTATGGAAGAGGATTCTGCAACTCGATGAGGCTAATGAGAGTTGAGGTTGTCTGTGGAAAAAAAGTAAAGACTCTGTGCCGGAGTCTTGAATTTGGTGTTATGTTTGTGTTTTATTCGAATAATCCCGCGGGGAAAGAAGCCTATTTGACTTGCTGATGAGGAGCTGCGCCAGGTATTGACTAGATTGAGCACGCGGAAGATGTGAATGATTCACGGCGTCGGCGTCAGAAATTCCTATTCAGGACACATGTCGATTCTCAAAACCCTTCATCGGTTGGCTAGGTAGCAAACTAGATCAGGCTGACACTTCTTATTCACGGCCGGGTTGCACGACTTCGAAGTATCAGATGAGGGGACGGACGCGAAAAATTGAAAGAACACGGTAGCAGAACAGAACAGTAATCACGGGCACAAGAGAGCAGATAGATGAGCAAGGCTTCAACATGCATATAGGTATTTTTTGTTGTTTGCTGTGTCTTGTGTATATACAAGATGATGCAGCAGTCACAAAGAACAGACGACGGTTGTTATCGGTGACCCCTTTTCTGTAGCGAAATAAGCGAGAACAAACACTGCCTGACTCAATGACAGTGAACCCGTCTAAGCGGCAACAACCCCCTCCCAGCGACACAGAAGCGACTTCAGTACAACTTATTGCTCAAAATAATTATGGTGGAGAAGTGTGCTCTCGAACGAGGCGCTATTCTGTAACGTGCTTGTTCCATGTGAAGCAAGGAGCGCGAATTTCTGTGTTCGACACCATATCAGACGTTCTTCTAATTTTGATTCACGTCTATCAGCCAGCGTCTTGACTTTAAGATGGTACTCGAGAACCCGAGTGCTGCTCTCCTGTTCCGACATCTCCTAGAATGCAGGTGGAAAGTTCGTGCGACTTTGATTTTTCACAACCGAAACTTGCCACGGAATCTACGGGCTCAAGAGAGAGGTTGGAGCGCGGGCCCTGACTAAGTCCATTTTGATTCGAGATCGTAGAAAGATGTAGGTCAAGATACAACTCGTCTGCTCCTATTCCAAACGAGCACTGCTCTATTACTTTTCGTCGGATCGTTCCAACAAACCATCCAAACATGAAAGGGTCCCCTCGAAGGACAGAGAAATAGAAAAGAAGTGCCTCGCATGGCACGAAAGAATGTCCGCGATCACAAAGAGAACTCTTCAAAGAGGATCAACAGAGAGAATTCCTCGGCTGGGACGAGTGGGTCCTGACGGCATTCATAACTTCGGATCAAAAAACTCCTGCAAACAGTCATCACTTGACATGGAATCTAGCTGCTATGACATAGACATGTGACCAGACCAGTCACCTGCATCGAATGTAGAGATGAGAACAAGAATAAAAGTGAAAAGTCAAGTTTGAACATATATCATTTCGAGGCGCGTGGATTCTCAGACTCCCGCCACGTGACTGGTATCAATCCCATCATAACCCATCTCATCCCAGTGACATATTCAACCGCCCACCAACCAGGCAATTTATCATCACCACAACACATCCAGACGAGCGCTCTAAGGCTTCCACCTGAATCCAGGATGTCTCCAATCCAAATCCTGGATCTGCTTCTGATCAAGTCCATCCAACGCACCATCAACATCCTTCTTCGCCCTCTTCTTGTTATCCGCCCACATCCAAAACAACAACCCGATCGAACAAAGCAAAATCGTACTTGAAGTCGCAAGATTGAGTCCGTTCCCGATATGGTAATTGGGTCCATCGAATGGCAAGAAACTCCAGGTGGAGATCAGACCTCCGATATTGCCGAACATGACGTTCGTCGCGATGGCAGATGAGCGCGCCGTGTCGGAGACGACGTTTGCGGCCACTTGGGCGTTGCAGAGCGCACCGAAAGAGTATGCGCCAGAGGCGATGATGAATGTTGCGCCGTAGCGGGTTTGGCCGTCGGTGGAGGAGAGGAACATGATGTAGCCGACCATCATCAGGGGTGCGGAGATGATGAAGAAGATGTTGCGTTTATCAAATCGCCACGAGAGGAAGGGGAAGAGGACAGTAAAGAATGCGCCGACGATGTAAGGCGGTACTGTGTGCAGTTGCAGGGAGACGAGGGTGTTGGTTGGGTAGATGGTCTTGACGATGGTAGGAGCGAAAAATGCAAGACCTTGGACAGTGATGTTGTCGAGCAAGAAGATGAAGGAGGTAGCGATCGTGACAGGCGAGAAGATACCGCGGAGCATCTTGGGCTTGTCCATCTTGTCGAGAACTTCAGTCGTTCCGACACGTTCGGACTTGACACGAGCGATAGCCAGATCCTTCTCCTCCTGCGTGAGCCACTTCGCGGTGGCTGGACGATCGGTGAGAGTGAAGAAAGAGATCACGGAAAGACCGACGGTGATGATGCCTTCGATGGCGAAGATCATGCGCCACGAGTGCAGACTGCCGAAGCTGTCCATTCGGAGGATTCCAGAAGCCAGAAGCCCTCCGAAGGCACCAGCGATCGGAGCCATCACGATGTATAGTGAGAGGCGGAAAGCCAGTTCGCTGCGTCTGTACCATCTGGAGAGGTAGTAGGCGATACCGGGCATCATGCCGGCTTCGAAAACACCAAGTAAAAATCGAACGGCGCAGACTTGGTTGAAGTCGTTGACAAAAGCCGTGCAGATCGAGCAGATACCGAACATCAAGGAAATGATTGGAATGAACCATCCGGGGCCGATCCATTTACAAGCCATGTTCGATGGGATCTCAAAGATGATATATGAGATGTAGAATACCGAAAGCACAGCATTGTAATCGTAGTTTTTCAGACCGAGCTCCTTCTCGAAACCGGCAAGTTTTGCGTTACCTGATAATGTGAGCGATGCTTTTGATGGGGCGGCACAGGGGACATACCGATATTGGCACGGTCAATGAAGCAGAAGAGGTAAAGGAGAGCTACAGTTGGAACAATATACAAATCGATCTTCATGCGAAGTCTAGCCTCGGCCTTGGGATCGAATGTAATCAGAGAGACTCCATGTCTTCAATTCATTAGCTATGTCCGTCCATCCCGGATTGAGGGGCTCACCTGTCCGTAGCAGCATGTCCTCTCTCGGCGGCGGTGTGCGCGCTCTCATCGTGAATAACCTCAGATTTACCGTCAACCGGACTGTCCGAAATAGGTGTGTGATTGATGCCCTTCTCGTAATCTTGATTGAACGCCATATTGTTGATGTCGTTGGCGATGTTCGACAGCCACAAAAAATATCAATTATCGAGCAAGCTCTTTTGGCGGCGGGAAGAAAAAGAACAAGCTGCAGCCAAGAAAAGAGGCGAACGACCTTCTCCTTGTGGGTAGCTGTGCAGCAGCTGCTGTTGAGATAAGGTTGGCCTGTGGGTGTGTAACGATAAGCTGGGCGTAGCGTACCACGAATAAACAGTCACACAAGAATGGTACACGACAGATAATGAGAATATCCGTACAAACAGCTTCTCCCTACAAACCAGATGAAGGAGGAGACAGGGCAGATCTATATATCACATTCCCTCCGCTACCGAAATTCGTTCCGTGTTTATTAGCTTTTCAATTGCGGGGACCAGACCCATCCAGCTCCAGCTCGCTCCAGGTCTTCACGGAGTCGCGGGGGCGGGGAAACATTCAGCGACGACTCGGCGTCGCGAAGTCCAGAAAAGTCACAGGGATAAAGTGGACTTTCAGGAAAACCTCCCCTGGTCTATCCAATCACCAGCACATTAAAGCAATAGACAAGTGGAAGCGAACGACGGCACTTCTTGGCTGCACCTGCTTCAAGTCATGGCCCGAAGAATGTGACTGCTGCCATTGGGCGACGATCCGCCAAGACCAATTCGGCCGCGACATCAACTGCTAGACCACGTTCTGGGGAGTGGCTGGCGGGCACTTGGCGCGCCTGAGGGCGTGTGGAGATTTCGGAGACGAAGACGACGCCTGTCCGAGAGTCTAGTCTGGGGTTCTAGGTTTGGCTGTTGAGAAGCACTCTCGTGGCTTGGTGGTAATGCGGGGGATGGGGTACGGGAGCGCAGGACGGCTCTTTGAGGCTTGCAAATGTGCATGGCGAGAGCTGGCATTGGATGCCCTGGCCACGGAAGCGATGGTCGGCTTGTGCGATGCTAAACTTGGCGTTGCTGGCATTCGAAGATGGCAGTTTTGCTTGTTGGGTAATGCGCCCTCTTGAACTCTTGACTGTCCCAGAATCTCGGGATCGATAGACTAGAGGATGGGCAGTGCTTTGTCGGGACGTGCTAGAGGGTTTGGCGGGTGAGATTTGAGGCTCGTGATATCGGATGCTGCACTATTAATCATCGGAAGAGGTACTTATCTCGGAAGAGGGTCAGATCAGATAACTGTCTCATCATGAGCCTACTATCGTCCCGTTTGCTTACTTTGCAAGGAGATTGGTGGTTGTCAGGAATAGAAGAGGGGTGGAATGACCGCGCATGCTCCAGTTTGTGGGGATCCCCAGATGCGCTGTGGAGACGTGGAGTTGAACTCGGATATTCTACCAGGCCTGATGACCACTCAACTCGCCGAAGTAATTGATCGTGCAATTGGCTGAAGATTCATAGGTCTAGATACATCTCAACTTCAGGTTGACATCCAGAGGTCTAGAGGATCTAGAGATTACTGCTCATAAGAACGAAAGGTTGAAGTGATCAGCAACTACTGTTAGTACTACTGTCCACTGTACATGATCTAGATGAAGCTCGGATGCACCTCAAAGCACGGCTCAGGAACATTACACGGAGGTACTGAGCACGCTAGATTAATACGAGTCATGTGTCCTTGCTCTGGACTCGAAAGTACGGCCTGATGGGCATCGAGTACCCGTTCCGAACCAACCGAAAATACTGTGTAAACATCGCAACCGAAGAAGGATAAGAAGATACTTGTCACTTCAAATCGCAGAAACATCTACTCTGACCGACGTTTCCGCTATTCAAGAGTCTGACTACTGCCTACAAAATAAATAAATCTTGGATGAAACGAATCAATACTCGTGAGGATACAGCACCATCTCTTGAATCTCCTCGGTTCTCGGAGAAAGATTTAACCCAGCAGGAGCACCAAATATGCGGCACCGGCTCCCAAATGCTTCACCTACGCTCGTACTTTTAGTGTAGCCACCTACGGGAATCGGTGACCCAGTGTTATGCGGATCTTGCACTCTGTCACGCATCGCGCCCCAGGTGAGAAGCACCCAAGTCTTCCACTTGATCTTCGCCAATTCATTGCCAAAATCATCTGAGGCATCTCTCACCCAGAGGTTGGTGCAGAGATCGTCAGCGTTTCTGCATGCTGCATGCTGCCAGCAATTTGCCTTTCTCTCTCTTCATACCCTTCTCATCTACCATTCCGTCATGCTTTTCACGTAGTTCCAATTTGCCATGCCGAAGATGAGGGATGGCTTCCGCGAGGTGCACGATTTGCCATCTGTACTGCCTCTTCGGCCCTTCCCCTTCCCCATCCCCACCCCCAAATGTGAAGTCCATGTGCCATCTCGAAGGAACCGCTGAGATTGGCTTGAGGTAGTCGCATGCCGTTGAATAGTTGTTACATTCTTGTTATCTTCATCCATGAAGTTCATGAAAGGGTTTCCCACGGCAAAGTGCATACCCGAACTGCTATGCCACATGGTTCCCAGCACAGGAGTGTCCGAATGATTGCCTAGATGCAGCGTGAACCTGTGATTAGGATCCAGTCTGGTATACCCACCCGCATCATGTAATAATACACCGGCTTATTTAAATCAGTCGTTTCGCAGAGGTAGTGGTGTGTCGTGGTGTAATCTGTATCAGCTTTCGAGTAGACGTACTGAGTGTAGTGTCTGTGGTTCACTTCGCCCGGGGTCTTGCGCCTGACCTTACCCGGGACGAAAGGATGTGGCCCCTGATGCCGAGTCTCTGACTTCCGCCTCCTGCCTCTCCATGTCTTTCTTTCCGGCTCCGGTGAACGCGCTACAGCGAATGTTCCGTTGGGCGCGAAAGTTGCGATGTCGTGGCAGGAATCCAGCTTGCTAGGAGAGGAAAGTACGCTACAATCATCAGGTGCTATACCGTCAGTTGGATTCAGAAATGGGTTTGCCACTGGGCCATCTCTGATGTCGGTGCCACAGTCTGTTCGAGACCCTAATGATTGGCGGTGGCGTCGAGAGCTTGTGTAACTGGCTTCCGAGAACTGCACCTTGCATCTAGCAGCTCGTTCGTTTCGTATGACTTCGAGATCCCAAGGCTTCGGTCCCGGAGAATCCTGTACAGGTACCTCTTTTCCCCTTGTTTCCGGAATGACAATCGTGGGGCGCTCCGGGTGTGGGGATTCTCGTATCTGTTGGCGTTGTACTTCCACTTGCTCCATCCTGTTGCTAGCCATTGCAAGGCTTGGGCGGGAATCAGTCTTGGAATCCTTTCATTTGAGGGGTAACAGTCCTTGTCTTTGGGGCGATAATTAATGTGGATGTGGCAGATATAATGTTTCTGGAAATGTAGTAATTAGGACGAAAATAGGAATAGGAAATGGTCGAATTCGTGATCTATGATTGATTTGACCTGCGAACAAGACAGTGGTCAGATGGCAGGAGCGACTTCGTCCCGCCATCTTGGCCTATAACCTCAATGAAAGTACGATCGACAAGCTGAGAATGCTCGGAGTAGAGACACTTTGCTGAGGCTCCTAACTTTGGTACTGCACAACAGGAGATACTGCTTGATAATAACGACTTTCGCTGATTCAATATGGGCCATCCAAGGCCAGCGCCCAATACTCTAAGTTATACAAGTATCCAACTGGTACTTACGGATTGTACTCCCCGCTAAAATGCAATCAAAACACCCCATAAATGCCCGCGTTTTCTTAAATAATTACTTTACACCGTCGAAGTCTCGAACACTGCAATCACTTTCTCAACATGTACGACAAGTCGGGCAATCCTTTCACGACATTTTGTACAATTCGATCCTGCTCCATCTCTTCGCGGGATTTCTGGTCTCTCCGAGAGGCAACCGGAAGCGGATTGTTAAAGTTGACACTTTTTGGTGGTCCTGTCACTCTTGGCGTAGGCATTGGCACAGGTTCTGGTGCAGAAGCAGGTGTGGTGTCGAAAAAGGAGAAGTCTGCTGACGCCCACGGATCCGATGTAGGGGCTGCAAAATCTGGCTGCACAAGAGCAGAGATACTGACGCTGTCAATTGGAGCAGAATTTAGACCAGTGTCAGATGTGATCGGCAGATTCTTGGTGGCAGAGACTAGCGGTGTTGGCCTCAATATTTCATCGAAACTAGCTGTCGACCGCTGACCTGTCTGTGGCTGCCCATCCGTCCAACCTATCGAAAAGCTTCCTTGCATAGTATTGGCGGTCATTCCTCCCAAGCTTTGCGACTTCTTGTGTCGTAATCCCTTTGATGGTGGAAGGACAGGCAGAGTTGGGGTGAGTGGTGTCGACACCATTTCGCCCCAATCATCATCGTCGTTCACCCCATTTGACACCGGACGATTCAGATTCATAACGCCCTTCTGAATGGGTGAAGTCAGTGTAGTGTCAAGAGTGGTCGGAATAGGTCGTTGCAAGGTAGCGTTGGCATTCACAGGAAATGGTGCTGAATCGGAATTGCTGGTTAATGTTGACTCTTGCGAAGGTGACGTGGGATGGACTCGCGGTAGCAAATCAGAACCAGAAGCCCTCTCACCAGAGGGTGGTGGATCATCTTTTGGCTTCTGCACAACTCCAGGAGCGGAATTCCACCCAAAATTTGCAATTGGTGCAATCGGAACACTTTTGATATCCGAGGAAACGGGTGCAGTCACAGCCTTAACCGAGCTTTTCCTCCTTGGTTTGCTAGAAGGAGACCTTGTTTTAGATGTTGAACGGTCTCGTACCAAGCCCTTTGGCCATTCTCGGGGGACCTCTGGAGCTGCTTCTTTCGCAGGATTTGAACTTGTCATCTTCTTGCCATGCTTCGCAAAGACGTCTGAAAGAGGAACTGCCGGTGCCTTTGGATCATTCCAGCCAAAGACGGTACTCCCTTTACTCCCACCTCCAAGAACCACGCGGCCACTGATGCGATCCTCTTCAATCCACCTAGAAACAACCTTTAAAGTATCATCCCGAACAGTAGAAGGCTTCCATCCCACACGAATATAATTCTCATCATTACCGCTGTTATGTTTTCGCATGGTTCCATATCTGGAGATCCTGTACCAAGTTTTCCTCTGCTCGGTGGAAGAGAAGGAGTCAAAAGGAATTGAGTCAGGTATGAAAATGGTCTCCGCAGTAGGATCCGGAGTATCAGTAGGAAATAATCCATCCAACTTCGAGGTATCAAACTGAAATCTGACAATACCGTAGTCTTTCGTCAGAGCGTTCTCCAAAGATGGACTCCGCTGGTGCTGGGACGTCTTATTGATAGGATATTGGCTCGAGATTTGCTCTGATCCTCGAGAATCTTCCGCTTCTGGTACCTCATCGTCCGATTGCCCTTCCTCGAAATCTCCAAAGTCATCGTCCTCTCCTTCGGAATCTTCATGAGTGTTTGTACCTTGGGCGCTTGCTGTCCGGATTGGGACTGCCTCCAGGTCCTCCTTTTTCGCAAGTGTATCAAAATGCTGTACTAGTTCTTGGACCTTTGTTGACACTTTCCTTGCCACTTGAGGACGATTTTGCTTCGGCTCTTCGTCAAAAGACGTCCTCGGTGACTCCTGTGGGAGCTCCTCGTGATGACTGCGCTCTGAAGGTGAGGAAGATGGCCTGGAAATCGGGTCGCTCTCTTGACTTTCTGAACTTGTTTTGCCCTCTGATACCTTCTCCAGATCTTCTCCAGTCCTCGGATCCTGATTTTCTGCATTGCCTCGAATGTTCTCTCCAATTGTGGAAGTTGCTTCGCTCTCCGAATCAGATTCAGGCACCAACGTTTCGTTTGAAGACTGTAGGATCTGCGGCTTTGGGCTACCGGCCTTCCCGGTTTCCAATTTCACGCCACTGCGAACTTGTTCCTTTGCTGTTATTTCCAAAGATTCCGTGAGCTCTGCTGTCGGCTCTTTGTCTTGAATCTTTATTGCCCAGGGGTCCGGTGATGGCTGTCGCACAGTATCTGGAAGTCTCGGAAACGGACTTGGGGCTAGGTTCGAAGAATCCCCATTGCCCATGACATGCTGAGCATCCCAGTCCGTAGATATCGCATCAATGTGACCATTCTTCAAATGCCCAGCATCCGCAGATTGATTGCCCCAACCATCACTGCTTCCGTCTAGTCCCAAAGTCTGTACTGGATCCTCCGGAAGAGTCGCCCAGTCTCCGAACCCATCGTTATCATTATCATCTCCCCATGGCGAAGTTACCCTCTCGTCGAGTCCCAACTTAGGCGCTCGGACGGGGGTTATAGGTCGAGAAGCATCTGCGTTCGACTTAATGGTATCCGGTAATTGTACTTCGTCTGCCCATGGTGAAGAGCCCCAGGGATCGTCCATAGCTATTGGAACGAGCAGAAGCTCTCATATTGATGTGTACTGTAAAGAAGAATAAAGCATCGCCATGTTCGCGGACGGTTGACGCCAATGGGTTTAGGTCTGATGTTCCACCAGGTTGCTGATGCAGGGGTCCAGAACGGATTTTTGTTTTACCGACCAGGACCGCGGAACAATTCCCATGTTTCCTTTGATTTGGATTGATAATCGATAAGAAATCATAGACTGCGACATCGCAATACTTTTGCAATGAAACAACTACATCTACACCATAAACCAGACTAGAAGCCTTCAAATTACTGGTAGGATGTCTCTCAGCAAAGTCAAACATATTGTTCTGGTACGAGACTATACCTGAATTGCTGAATTGTGCTAATTACGTAGGTCCTCTCTGGCAAAGGTGGCGTAGGAAAGTCCTCAATTACGACTCAACTCGCCCTCTCCCTCTCCCTCGCAGGCCATTCTGTTGGTATTCTGGATATAGACCTCACTGGCCCATCAATCCCCCGCCTTTTCGGTATCGAATCTGCCAAAGTCACCCAAGCACCAGGAGGATGGATACCAGTTCCAGTACACCCCGCCAACTCCGCAGCAGGCATAGGGTCACTCTCTTGCATGAGCTTGGGCTTCCTACTTCGAGAACGAGGAGACGCAGTAGTATGGCGTGGACCCAAGAAGACAGCTATGGTACGACAGTTTCTGTCAGATGTGCTTTGGGGCGAACTTGACTATCTTCTGATTGATACCCCGCCTGGAACATCGGACGAACACATCTCACTGGCGGAAACACTTATGAAGAATGCGCTTCCCGGACAAGTCGCAGGGGCAGTAGTTGTCACAACACCTCAGGCCGTGGCTACTGCAGATGTCAAGAAGGAATTGAACTTTTGCACAAAAACAGGAATAAATGTCATTGGTGTTGTGGAAAATATGAGTGGCTTCGTTTGTCCCAATTGTTCAGAATGCACAAATGTCTTCAGCTCTGGAGGAGGCAAAGTTATGGCACAAGAATTCGGCGTCAAATTCCTGGCAAGTGTTCCTATCGATCCTCAATTTGTCATGTTGGTCGAGACTGGAAGGAAACCGGTATATCCTGTGGGCACCGAAGTCAACGGCCAAAGTATTGGCAGCAGCGAGAATGGGAACGATACATCATACGTCAAGGAACCTGGAATGTTGGTTGAGAAGTACAAAAGCTGCTCATTATGTCCGATTTTTGAGACAGTCGCAAAGGATGTTATCGCAGCCGTGGAGCAAAGAGCCATTGATACTGCTTCTGCCTGAGGCTTGGTTCTGGGACAAGCATTTCTATCAGAGCTTGCGACCCTGATCTTCCAGATCACCTACAGGTCGCTTGGCCCTTCGCCTCTGAGCAAGGAATAGCAACCTGCCTCATGCTGGGTACCTTTTCGCATGTCCAATGATAGGCATAGGCAATCCAACAACCTCCCACATGAATGATTTTCGGCAGTCAATCAATGGTGAGGATAGTGCATGGCGGCTCCGCATCATTCCCGCGGGTGTGGCGGACGAAAGCAGTCACTTGGATCGGCTTCGCTCAGCAGCGGAAGTCTGCTCGGTAAACCGTTTCGTACTGTTTCAAGAGGTTGAAGATCTATGAACATCTATGGCCGAAACATTCAGGCAAAATATTATTCAAACTGCATGTACTCTACGGTCATCGTCTATGGTACCATTTCGTGAGCTTGAATAGGAGCGGCCGTCTTTCTTGTAAGGCTGTTAGTGTCCACGCTACTTCGGTTCATCATATGTGTTTCGCGTCCTGGCTAGTCCGCTTCAAGTTTGCTACTACACAAAGCTGGCCAAAAAAAGTGGAACTTGTCATAAGCCTAGGCCTTCGCCATTTGGCCAATAACTCATTCCGGGGCCATTACTCTCTTCTTGTCAAATCGACTGTTTTCTTTCTATCAAGGCACTTCTACGGCTTTCCTTCTCAGGGACCACCTTCATATTGAGTGCCATAATACAATGACTCTGGTTCGAAAATTGGGCCGGGCCTTTAGCTACCCAATCGTGTTCTGCTCTACCTATTCTTATCTTCCATCACCCCTTCAATTATTCGGTACCCGAAAGCTTAGAATCTGTGTTGGACCGACATTGAAGACCTACGTCAGCCAGGCTCTTATCTGGCAATCCGATTGTGCGATCGAGGATGAAGCTAGTCTTCAGACACGTCTATATCTCAGCGTCTACCCCTCATTGCTTTCCGTTACCTCAATTATTTTTATTTCCATTTAAAACCATACCCCTAATCGTCGACCACCATCATGGCAAACAGGCCATCAGATGCGGAGAAAAATGGCGTTGCTCGCGCTGAGACGCCTCCTGATTTCAAGCAGGGTGTGATTACAGTTCAACAGGAGAACCTGTCCTTTTGGACGCGCATGGGCTGCACTCCCGAATCTTTCAAGAAGCGCACCTCAGTACCTGGTCAGAATGTCCTCAATCAGACCATGAAGCCTCGTCATTTGCACATGATTGCTATCGGAGGTTCAATTGGTGCTGGATTCTTCGTCGGATCAGGCTCTGCCTTGTATCGAGGAGTAAGCTGATCTCCCGGCACAAAATCTCGTTGCACTGGTCACCAAGCTGACGCGAATTCAGGGTCCTGGAACGCTTCTTGTTGATTTCTTGATCATGGGATTCATGATTTTCAATGTTGGTGAGTCTCTATCTACAAAAAGGTATGACGCAAGCATCACCACTAATCGACTCCACAGTCTACGCTCTAGGCGAACTTGCCGTTATGTACCCAGTCTCTGGTGGCTTCTATACATACTCATCTCGATTCATCGACCCTTCATGGGGTTTTGCAATGGGATGGAATTACGTCTTCCAATGGGCGGTTGTGCTGCCACTTGAGCTGGTTGTCGCTTCGGTTACGACCCAATACTGGAACAAGGACATTGATCCAGCTGTATGGATCGCTATCTTCCTGGCCGCCATCATCGCAATCAATGTTTTTGGTGTGCTTGGATATGCTGAGGAGGAATTTTGGTCCAGCATTTTGAAACTTGGTGCAATCATTGCCTTCATGATCATCGGCCTTGTTCTCGGTAAGTCAAAAAATGGGCATGGAATACGTTGGATTTCACCTAACACGTCAAAAAGTACTCGGTGGAGGGCCTTCGGGATATAAGTACGATACATACTGGGGAGCTAGGCTTTGGCACGATCCAGGAGCGTTCAAGAACGGCTTCAAGGGTGTCTGCTCTGTCTTCGTCACCGCCGCTTTTGCATTCTCGGGCACAGAACTCGTTGGTCTAGCAGCTGCTGAGGCTAGAAATCCAGCCACTGCTCTTCCAGGAGCCATCAAACAGGTATTCTGGCGTATCACTTGCTTCTACATCATTGGATTGCTCTTCATCGGCCTGCTCGTCAGGTAAGAACCCATGTTCAGACGTTCGATCATGTAGCTAACAGGGTTCAGCTCTAACGATCCACGACTTCTCGGATCTGGGGCCGTTATTGATGTCAACGCAAGCCCGTTCGTCATTGTTGGTGAAGATGCAGGTCTTCATGGCTACAACCACTTCATGAACGCCATTATTCTTATCTCAGTCATCTCCATCGGTAACTCTGGTGTCTATGGAGGCTCCCGAACCCTGTGCGCTCTGTCTGAACAAGGCTATGCCCCCAAATGCTTCTCTTATATTGACAAGTCTGGTCGCCCTCTGTTCGCCACTATGCTCATCTTGGCTTGTGGAGCCATCGGCTTTGTGAACGCTGCAGCAAGCGGCCCAGTCATCTTCGAATGGCTACTTGCGCTGTCCGGTCTTGCTGCCCTGTTCACTTGGGGATCCATCTGTGTCGCACACATCAGATTCAGAGCTGCATGGAAGCATCATGGCCATACGCTAGACGAGATTCCTTTCAAGGCAGCTGGTGGTGTCTATGGTTCATGGTGCGGACTGATTCTCATCATTCTCGTGCTTGCAGCTCAAGTAAGTTTCCCAAGCATTCCCAGCCCCCGGTGATCTCATGCTCACGGTATTCAGTTCTACACCGCACTTTACCCTCTGGGCAACAATGGAAAGCTGGGCTCTGCCGAGGATTGGTTCAAAGCTATGCTTGCCCTTCCAGTCGTCATCTTCTTCTGGATTGTTGGCTATCTCTGGAAACGAACTGGATGGCTGACACTGGACAAAATTGATGTTGATACTGGACGGAGAGAAGTCAATTGGGAGATGATCAATGAGACGAAGCAAAAGATTGCCGCCTACCCTGCATGGAAGAGAATCTTGCACGCTTTATTTTAAGCTCAGAGCTACAACGATCACGATCATGATCTCGAATTTGGTGTGAAATTGGGAGATGAGCAAGTAGAAAGTCATCTTAAGGAATCAAATGTAGAAAAGTTGGATTGTTTGGTATCAGATGAGTGGCTGGAGGACTTCCTAGAGCTGAAGTCATGTGTTACTGTCAGCCCGGATGAAGACTTGATGATTTCGAAACTGTCTCTCATGCACAAACACAAAGCAGAATAATCCGTAATTAGAGAGCTATCCAGAGGTAGCAATACTTAATATTTAATATCACTTCAAAATCACTTCTTTCAATTCTGTGAATCACACCATTACGTTTCGACCCACCAACGCAACAATCCCAGCCGCCCTCCTGCACTCCACTCCACTCACCCACCAGCCGCGCAGAATTTTCTCTGCTACATTTACCCAAATAAGCAAAAGTCAGCACCCAATCTCATGATAGGTGGTGTGGTGGTACGTTTCCTCCTCAACTCCGACTCATAAAATCAAATCAACTAACAGTCCTTCCAGTAATGGTAGCACGTGACGTTGTGGTTTTCCTCTCGCAGGAATTTCATGCTGACCCGTTTCAATCTGGGTTCGATTCCCAGCACCGCCAGATATCAAAACATGTAACGTGTTTGTCTGGATTGAAAGTTAAGATGGTTTAATTCCATCGAGCTTGTCACTCTCTTTTTGCTGTTTTTGCGGAGTTCTGCTGGTTAGTTGATGGGTGGATTTGTGGGAGTTGAGTTTTCTCGCTTAAGGAGTGCATATCCACAACATTTCTAGGCGTCTTTATTCCAGTCACTACATTTTGTATTGTGGTGGAAGATGATCTCGTAGATGGATCAATTGCGATATGTCTATCCCTCACACAAACATGAAATGTGAAGAAAGGGCTTGGCTCATAATCCACCTTCCAATCAGAATACCCAGCTACTCTTTTGCACTCAACTGACTTCTTTGTGAGCAAAGTCGGTCTGTAACAAAGAACCTTACAATTGGAATACATGGTTCCTTGAATGTTTTCAAAGAAGTTTGTTCCATACTGAACAATGCGCGGGCTGTCGCATGCAGTGAGATTGTACTTCTACTCCAGCAGAATATACTGGCAACATGCCACTCCACTAGACAGCAATTTCTGACCTCACAGTCTCAAACTCATTCAAGTTTACCAACATGTCATCATCATTAAGAAGTTCGAATAACCATGCAGCAGAATCCCAAGGTCGATTCAGATCATCCTCCCCTATCACAGATTGGGAGGATTGCGAATCGACCGCTGACAAGTGGTGGTGGGACGAGAAACTTGAAGATCCACAATCGTATAGGAGTAAGGCGAAAAAGAAAGATCTACCCTCAGAAGATCCCGAGCCTTCCAAACCCAATACAAAAGCAAAGCCGAAACACAAGGGAACTACTAAGGAGCAATTTAAATCAATCCAAAAGCCACGCAAGAAACGTGAAGGGCCAAATTGCCATCGTGAGCCACCCAAAGAGGCTCTCAGTCCCGCCAAACAGTTCTTGAAGGATAGCTATCAATCCCAACCAAAGAAAGTTGACCGTGACGCCAGAGTCGAGGAGAGAAGGGAAAGGCAGAAAATGAAAGAAGCAAGACATGCAGCCAGGCGTCAACGTAAAACCAGACAAGCTGAAGAAGCCCGCCAGAGACACTAAGCGAGGGCAGCACAGCAAATTCGACAGCGGGGAGACTACCAGGCTTACATCTATGCTCAGTTCATTAACTTCATTGGTACAGAACAGGATCTTCAAGCTCTTGGCAGGACACTTTACGGCGCAGAGTACGATGCTCTCCTCCGTGCACGACGAGCATTCCACGCATATCCAGAGAGAAATCCTTTCCCCAAGCCAAAGATTTCTGCAGTGTGCGCTGAGAAACATTGCATGAAAGCTGACTCGTTGCGATGTTGCCATCATGATCTAGAGAGAACACTACATGGAAGTGGAAAGTTTTCGCAGGCTTGGTTGAAGAAGGAGAGGCTGCTTTGGCACCCTGATAAGTTTGCTGCGAAGGCAGACGCTACAGTCTACGCTGCTGACATGTTCAAGATGATCCAGAGGATGTTTAAGGGCCTTCAAAGTCAACGTCAGGCTTTGGGTGAATCTGTCTTTAAACTAGAATACAAGAGAGTTTCGTATTGGCAAAGCCAAAGCTCTTCTCAATTGAAGCTGGACTGCCCACTTACGCTTCTCATCGTACAAGATTCACCTTCACGTGGATCAGCTTAAATTTCGAAATGCTGCGCGCCGTTCATTACACAGAACCTGAAGATACAGTGCTCAAATTGGATCCACATGTGTCACGATGATTTCACAAGATTGCATCTCATCATGAGTTTGCTTCTCAGGTATGTCTCTATTCTGTTGTTGGTCTCAGTAAGGAGAGACTTATACTAGCAGGTCAATTGTTGCTTTGTATCCACCCGCTTCAGTAATTATCTGTGCCTCTCAAAAGAAAGAGCAGACCCATTACACACCAGCAAGTGATCGCAGCTCTTCGGAAAAAGCCAGAGCCCCCAATACCAGATGGACAGCTGAAGAACACCTGACGCCTCAAAAGTCGATCGATAAAATTGGAATGGGCCTTCAATCATCGAATTTGTTAATCAGCAAGTACATTCCAATACGATGAAAGTCACATACCTTTAGATCTCACTTTCAGAACTACGGAGACCAAGGTCAAGACCGATATTGGAGCAATCAATTAGAGGTGAAAAAGAACTTCAGAAGCTGTAATCGTGCTCCTCGTATTTGCAGCTTGAGGCTCTGAATGAACCTTGGCTGTACTCCATCTCTTGGTGGAGATAAGTTCGGGAGAACGAATGGGTTGGGACAGGGTTATAACCAGCAGCAACCGACTCATCGTAAGCACGTCGAACCTTTCTCTTGATACGGTCGGTAGATGGAACATCTGATCGACTATCTTGAGCCCAGCGGACGAGTTTGGTGAGTAGCTCGGCCTTTGTGTGGTGGCGTCGGTAGTGGAGGTCGTGGGCGAACATGAGGTGCTTGATCTGCTTGTTTTTCCATCCTTCCATTGGCCAGCGGAAGATGTTCTCGATGACGCGATCAGCGGAGGATCGTTGCTGGGATGCCATTTTCGGTGAGTGGCTTGCGTGCTGGCGTTTCGTAGACTGTTGCTTGGTTGCAAGTGAGGTGTTCGGGTGACAGGTGGATTGAAATCTTAGGATGACCTGGAGAGTACACTGTCAGCGTGAGCAGCTCTTTTGTATGACAGAGGTTGAAGATGTGAAGGAGGAAAGTGGGAAGATCAGATTACTGTTGATCTGTCTGAAGAATAGACGCCTCGTACCTTGCCCAGTACAGCTGTATAGCTCTGTGTAATAGCGGAGACAGATATCAAAAGGAAGCTGTTAGTGTTGTGTGACTTGTTGACGGCAGGCGGAGAGAAAGTAAACAGCCTCCCTTCCAGCGCAGTGGCAAGCTAGAATACGCTCTTTTCGGAGATCTGGAGATCTCACAAAACACAAAGTTCTTGATGCTCGGGGCCCTCCAAGATCTGTGCCAAGGTTGAGATGCTGTAAAGAGGAGAGTCTAAGGAGAAAGGTTGCTGAGGTATCGGGGTGGGGGTGAATCGCGCTAGTGAGGTGGACTAGGTGGACCCAGCCGAGCAACCGCCCCGAGACTAGCAGTGTTCATTCACTACAATATATTTTAAAGACGAGAGTGTCTCTGAACTGAGGCGAATATCTGGAAAAGAAAAGCCCAATCTCAATGCATCGCCCTCTTAACCCGATCAACTTACGTCACAGGTTATATCAAAGATAATAATATTGCATGAATCATGTCAAGATGCTTGAATTATCACTTTTATTTATATATAAGCAAGGTGAGTATAACGTATAAACTGGTCACTGTCCGCGCGCGCGGACAGGTTAGCCTGATTAATACTTGATTCACTGATAAAACCACTTTCTTTTCTTATGCAGAAATACTAGTAGTTTTCTGAAAGCTCTTTAACTTGTTTGAAATGAGAAAGTCCAAACTAAGCCATACTAGAGATTCGCGACGAGCACATGAAAATCCATAGTAGGGAAACATGGTGATTTGGAAGCGCATTCTAGCGATGGCTTAAAAGATAGGATGTATGACTTGTGATATGCCCCGAGGTAAGCCTATAAAGTCAATTAATGATTCTGGGCTCGCTAAACTTCCTTAAACTCGAGCTTTCTATTTGAGATCATATTTGGTGTTGTAGAATTGTCGTTTTGTGCACTCGCTTTGGGAAACAAGAAGCCTACTTTTATACCGAAGCTTTTGAACAATGAATCTAATGTTTGGATTCGGATGCGGCTTTCTATTGAAAAGAATTGGCAGTACCGTGAGATGGCGCGAGACATTTGATCGAAAGTAAATGAACATGTCGCTTAACACAGGGATAAACACGATTTAAGCGAGCTACGACTAAATCAGCATCTGATATCTCCAACGAGTCTTTTAGAACGAAGACCTCGTATGTCAGCACCTTCAGTCAGTTTGACTGGATTATTGCATTGGTCTCTTATCGACATCTAATGTCCCTGCGTATCATGGCATTTCAATTGCAATGCGGTGCGAGAGAAAGTCCGAGGAGTGACCCGCCCCCACTGTCGAGGCACATCGTTATCATGACAGACTGCCTAATCGACATTCTTATCTCTGCCACTTGACTTCCACTTTTGTCTCATTTGCGAACATACGTATGCATTTCCCACTATTGTTATCGTATAATATGCTGGACGTCACCTTGCATGGGCCGAAGTTAACTCACAGAAAGCCGTCAAACATTTCATCGTCAAAATGCGTTTCATCTACCTCCTCTCCCTTCTCGCTTGCGCGGCCTCCGCCTGTACAAATCTCACCTCACTCAAAGGCATAGCAGACGTCTCCCCCTGGACCATAACATCCGCCTCTCCCTACCTCCTAGACAACACAACTTATTGCTCCATAACAGCCACCATCTCGTCCCGCATCACAGTCTGGATCCTCATCCCCACCCCTTCCTTGTGGAACGGCCGCTTCGTCCAAATAGGATGCGGCGGCGCCTGCGGCTACAACCCCTTCCTCAACACCTACTTCCCCATCAACGCAACCCTCTCCCAGGGCTACGCCCTCGCAACAACAGACATGGGCGTCCCATCCAGCTCTTCAAATTTCGACCCTATGAAAGGAGACTTGCAGATGCGTATTGATTGGGGATATCTCGCTACGCATCTCACGGCTGTGATGGGTAAGCAGGTTGTAGAGGGGTATTATGGGAGGGGGGTGGTGAGGAGTTATTTTTTGGGGAGCTCGACGGGTGGGAGACAGGGGCTTGTGGAGGCGCAGAGATTTCCGGAGGATTTTGAGGGGATTTTTGTGATTGCGCCGGCGTATAATGAGACGAGTGTTACGACGTACTCTATTGCTTGGACGGCGAGGGCGATGTTGAGGGATGAGGTCAATTTCCAATCGGCGATGACGAATGCTGAAGCAGAATTGATTCATGAGAGGGTATTGGAGGAGTGTGATGGAATGGATGGTTTGGTGGATGGGATTGTGTCGTTGCCGAGGAAGTGTCACCCGGATTTGGAGTGTTTGGTTTGCGTGGGAAATGGGACCGCGAATGGGACGTGTATTCGCCAAATGGCGTTTGAGGCTGCGAAGAAGGTTTACTCTGGACCGATTTCGCTGACTGGCCACAGACAAGTGCCTGAAGGTCTTCTTCCAGGCTCTGAGGTAGCCTGGAAAGGCACTTACATACCCAGTACGACAGGACAGCCATCAGCATGGTACACTTTCGCCAAGTCTTTCCTCTCATACTATGCTTTTTGGCCTGATCCGGTCGTACCCGTTACTCCGTTTTCGATCAACCTCACAGATTCATCACTGATCAAGCAGACCAGCAAGACAGAGAGTCTGGAGTACGGAGGCGTGGCAGACATGAGCAAGTTCCACTTACTAGGTGGCAAAATGATCATGACACAGGGCCTGCAAGACGTGGCTGTTGCTCCCGGCTTCGCGAAGGATCTTTATGAACGCGTAGGTCTAGCAATGGGTTCTGTACGGGATGACTTCTTCCGCTTCTTTGAGATGCCAGGGGTGAATCACGTGTCTGGTGGTCCTGGAGCTGATCAGTATGATGCTCTTGGTGTGCTGGTGGATTGGGTTGAAAATGGTGTTGCGCCGGAGACGATTGTGGCATCGCATCTCGGTGATGATGGGAGCATTGAGTTCACGAGGCCCTTGTATAGGTATCCGATGGTGGCGGGGTATGATGGTGTAGGTGATCCGACTTCGTGGGAGAGCTTTGTGCCGGTGAGGGATAGCGAGAATTTTTGGGACCTGTGAATTCCCAATTGGAAGGTGGTCGATACTATGTGCATAAGTCATCCAATTGAATTCATGTATCTCGAGATCTGATGAGACAACTAGTCAGCCATCCAAGCCTTGTGGCCAATCTTTCTTTTGTAGACGCCTCGTCGGTGAGCTGGAGGACGTGCTACACGGCTACTTCAGTCAGTACGTGCCTCGATCTTCTCCAAGCTTGATGAATTATTCTTAAGATAGACGTAGTTGGCTTCATTCTTAGCGAGGTCAGGGATCGACATCAATTTGAGAAGAAAGGGATAACAAGAGAAACTCCATCAACGTCATCAGGAGTGCCCGTCTAGCCTGCTACGGTTTGAGAGCTACCAGTACTGATAAAATCATGTTACGATAGTCGTCATGAAATGCGACCTCTCATGAATCGACTGGGCAAATCATAAAATTCAGAACAGTTTAGTAGCGTTGTGACAGACAGATAGAACGCTGGAAACTGCGAAAAGGAAATCGAAGACTGGACAAAAGCTAATCTCGAGGTGATAGATGAACGAGACGTGTCCTACCTCCTGCGTCGTTTCAAGTAATGCTGAAGTGCAGTGGTCATGGAGAACGACGCTGATATGGAAATGCCATTGTAATTTAGCTGACCAGCTTTTCGGTCGGCAGGGCCAGCCATAAAACATGTCAGAACTACATCGACGAGCCCGAACCTGCGTTCATTCAAGCGAGTCTGAGCCGCGATGATCTGCCTCGAAACATTTTCGAAAACACCGATGGCTTCAATAACTCTCGTAGTAATTGCATCATGAGAGATCTCACTGGTCTGTGAAGAGTATCGGAAGGTGGGCGATTCGAGCGCAATGCTCTGAATGCAATGCAGGCTTTGCTACGCAATGCACCACAAATAGTCCCATCTGGTCGTGAGGGCACTGGCCTGGCGCGGCCGACTTGTAGGCCACCCAAGTCATACATGGCATCATGAGCGTGGTAATGGATAGGAATTTGTACGCGATAGGGTCGCCTGGTGGCCGGCTGAACGTCACACCCTGTGCGAAAGAGGAAGGAGAAACGAAGACGACGCTGGTCGGTCTGTAGAGGGTGAGACGTGGCGATGAGAGGCTCATTCCGGTATCCTGGCCTGGACGAAGCCATGGGCTGCAGTGGTGAGGGAAAGATGTATAGCCTCACTTCTAAGGTTCGAGTGAGGTGTGTTGAGGACCAATTAATGAATGATATAGAAATGGTGAGGGATAGTTGGAAATCTGCTAGTGAAGTGTGTGAACTGGAGCGGTGGTCGCAGAAACACGTCCGTTGCTGACGAATTGGCTGGCTGAGGTGGGTGGCATTCCATTGGGTGGATGGAGGAAGCTCGGCTAGTGAAAAGAAACATTTGCCGAGTGAGGGATGAGCAAATGGCTGTGAACTGTGTGACATTGACAGAGGGAAGGATATGCCGTGAGGAATCGTACAGCAGAATTTGACTGTTCAGTCTTCCGACGAGGATATCCCTTCTCTTCACCTCCAAGTCATAATTACCGTGCGGCTCTCCCCCACTCATCAAATGAACGACAACTCGAACCCCATAGTAGCAAATACCAAACCATCAATCATGAAACTGAAGACGCGAAGTGCTCCGTCACAAGAAACATAAACCCATGAAATAATGCAGAACACGCTCTCATACTTATGAAGCTCGTCTCAGCACGAAAATCACGACAGAAGCCCGTCAACCCTTCACGGGCAACGCGCCCCTTTTATCCTCGCGTCTGAACGCGCCACGCTAAAGTCCACATCCACTCTCCTTCAAGACCATCACTCTCCCCTGCATAGAACCGCCCTGTGATCCTCCAACCATATCCCTTCATCACCTTCGCATGAATCAACTTGGCCATTTCCTGCCCTAGTCCCGACGTATTGTGGTCGCCAAGCTTGATTTCCGGGAAACACAGTGAGGGATCTTGTTGGACCAAGGGAACTGTAGTGGGGAATTGATTGGAGGGAATCGCGAAAGGGGCACGAGAAGACGCGGTTCTGTGCAGGACGCTAAGGTGTGTCGGAGCTGCATTGCAGGCAGTGTCTGGGAGGGAACGGCGCTGTGGCAAAGTAAGGCAAGGGATTGGAAGAAACTGGGAACTGGAATGAGCTGAGTGGGTGATATATGCTGCTTTGCCCCCCGAATCTTGAAGCATTACTGATTGTTGTGTCGTGGAAGAAAGGGATCGGATCATAACAATAAACAACAGCTTCGACTATCACGATTGTTTGGATTGAAGCTTCGGGAATTTGACTAGCAGACACGACGGGCCATACGAAATAATTGTTTGATACATCAATCAAGTCGAATTGAACTGCATCAGGGGATTGGAATCGATTGAGGGTTGTCCTTCAAGATTGTTGTGTTGTACAAGCTCATTGTCGATTCGAACTTTCCACATTCAACAACTTCAATTGTCCAGACGACATCTCTACAATGGCAACCCAAATGGCAAGCACCCGGCAGCCATTCGCACCGCTCAACAGCTCGCGTCTTCAGAACCTCACCAGCCTCAAGAACCGACAGAATGGTATGCTTCTTCCTCCAAAACAATTCAGATCAACCCCACTACACCCCCTCTTCAATCCAATCCAATTACCTTTCACAAATCAACTCGAGCCCAATTGAAATACAATCATGACAACCAATCTCACATCCTCTCTAGCCATTACGTCTTTGACCTCCCCCACCAAGCGTAAAGCTACAACCTTCGACTTCGACGACTGCGCAGACAATTCCGAGAATATCGATCCCATCATCTTCCTCTCCCCAAAACGCTCCAAGCATCCCGATGGAAGCCACTCCAAAGAAACCCTCTGCAAGCCCGCACCAGTCAACTACTTCCTCACTCGCGCCCCTCCCTCTCCCAATGACTTCTCGTCCATCAAACCCACCTCCACTGCAGTCAGCAGACCAATGCTCAGTGCTCGCTCGCCCGCAAAGCCCAGACTTGATACCGCACGCTCGACCCCATTGAGCGCACCAGCTGGACGTAGCCCAACGAGAAAGAGAATAGGCATCCTGAACAGACGCAAAACCGGAAGCCCATTCACACGCGTCGACCCCCCACGCTTCTCAACCTCCTCCACCTCAGGATTCAGCATCGACGCCGCCCTCTCCGGCACCATCCCCTCCTACACAGCCCGCCAACCTCAACCCGCTCCAGCACCAGCCGCAGCAGCTCAGGCCCTCCCCATCCCAGCCCTCCACCAAGATGCACCTAAAGACTCCTGGTTCTTCGAGATCCACGAAGACACAGAAGAGGAACTAGCTACCAACCTGATGGAACACGGCGCTTGTACGCTCGACATATCTTCCGACGAGGAGTCTGCAGCGCGAGAACGTGATGCTAGGGGCAAGGAGAATGTCCCGCCTATGGATGATGTTAGTCAGACGCGAAGCGGGCTTACTACTTCCTCCTCATCTTCGGCTACTATTGGTATGAATGGAGAACTCGATGCCGAAGCAGAGATGCGTGACATCAAAGCGCGTTTACAACGTGCTTCGAGACGTCAGAGGGCTCAGGTTGATGAGAATGCTATTGAGGTTGATCGGTCGCCGCTTGGGGATCTGGTGGCGGAGGACTTTTATGGTGAGGGGGTGGGGGCTGGGGAGGTGGTTGTTGTTGGTGAGGATGGTGAGGAATCACATGAGCAAGAGCAAGAGAGGGAAAGGGAACAGAGTGTTGGTGTTGTGGGTGTGGCTAAGACGTTTGACTTTACCGCTGAGGTTGTGGGGAAGGGGAAGGGTGTAGAGGTTGATGTTAACCTTGGTGTGGTTGTAGAGGGCGTGGAGGGTGGGAAGGCGAGGTTGTTGGAGCCGATTGAGAGAGTTGAGGAGGGATGGAGTGTTTGGGAGAGTGGAAGTGCGAAGGGTGATGAGTAGGCTGCTTGTTTATTATTTTGGCTTACTGTGGGTTGCTTGATGGTTATGGTATATGACGGCATACTGTGGAGTCTGGTATTGGTCTGGCTTGGTCTGAGTAAATAAATGTGTTGGTGTATGTGGTTTCGGATGCCTGCGTGCGTATTGCCTGTCTTCTGTCCGGTTATAGTTGGTAGGTAGCGTATGTTAGGTGTGTAATGCAGTGATGGTCAACATGTCTATTACTACCTTGCCTGCTTTCTTGTTTATTTCCTTGCTTGCTTCGCCTGATGTTACCTTGCATGGATGTCACGGAAGACAACTTACTGAGCGAGTGCTAGATCTTCATACTTTTTCAGCATAATACTCAGTCACGAAGCCCATAGACCGTAGACTGAGGAAGTGTATCATCACATACATGCACTGGACTTGGGAAAGAAGGAGTATCTGGGAAAACTGTGCTGAAGTGAGTAGGCCTCAAGATATCTATTGGTACTGCTTTCGTTATGAAGAATACTGATTGATATACAGCGAGGGGGTTGCTTGAAAGCTCGTTATTAGTGGGCTGAATATCTGGGACCAGCGCGGACTTGGATCTGTGAGTGAGTGAATTTTATTTCGACAGCTTCTTCAATTGAATGAGTCCACTATGATTGATACTACCACTACGTTTAGGTATAGCTACAGTACTTGCTCACTATCATCAAGTGATCGCGAGCACCGTCGTAGTATATGAGAATGTCTTCTTTTTAATGCGTTGTGATACTACTTTGATAGTTAAGACTACCAAGGAACTGTCTTTGGTTGATCAGAGACCAGTGACCAATCACATTTCTCTAGGCAAATCACAACCTGTTCGCCCAATAATAAACGTCCTGCTCCAGCGGCTGGTCGCCATTGGCCGCCTCATGATATGTTGGGCTTCGCGTGGCTGCGATTGGGTGCATCATGAGTCTGCCACCTCGAGGTGCATGAGCTGAAATGCGCCTATCGAGTCTGCCCCGGTGCAGAGCCTCGTCCTTTCATTTTGTGTTTCCCACCTCAGCTTTTTGCCGGAGTCTGCTTGCTGCTGATTTCTCTTTTACGTCTTCTCCAGCAATTGTCTGTTCCATCCTAGATTGCCGAAACAAATTTTCTGGTTGCAAGCTGGTGCAAGCGCGCTCCATCACTGTCTTCGACTATTCTCCAAGCCTTACCAGATACGATCCCAGGAGCATTTGACGTATTGCAGCTGAGAGCCTCGTTTGGCTCTGCTTTTTACTGCTTCCTTCTCTCCCCAATCTTTCCGACTCTAGATCAATTCGCTCAATTCGCAACATGTCAGATCCTCTTTCAGCAGCCGGCACCGCAGTCGGCATCGTGTCCCTCGGCCTGCAAGTCTCGCAAGGCTTGGTTACCTACTACACGCACTTCAAAGCACACGATGTCGAGATCGCAACTATTGTGCGCAAATCAGAAGCTCTGCAGCACCTCCTGCAAGCTCTCGAGGGTCCCTTAAAGAAGGCTGAGTCTGGAAGTGGTGATGTTTCGAAACAAGTGAGAGGTTTCGTCGTAGCATGCGAGGCTGGCCTTAAGAGACTGCTCGTTGCCGCCGAGAAGTACGGCAGTTCAAGCATCCCATCCACGATAGAGGACAAGATTCGGGCACTCCGGAAAAGGGCTTTGTATCCTTTTAAGCGAGGCACTTTGGAAGAACTAAATGGCACTTTAGTGGAATTGACGGCAAATCTGCAGCTGGCACTCCAGCTCTTGACCTTGTCTGTATACATGAGTATTTTTTGGCGCTAGCAACTTCGCTGATTAGGTGCCAGGGAAACAAGTCAAAGCCACCACGATGTCCTTACCAAAGCTGCGTCCTACGATGCCCAGCCAGTATTGATAAATACCGAATCACTATCCACAAATATTGAACAATTGGTACTGTAAGATATTTTTTTCGTCCAGCTATCGCTAAATGATATTAGACAATGACCATCCAGTCATTCCAATTGCAAGCACATTCGCATCTATACAGAGAGCCTGCATTACTAGCTTTGAAGTGCCAGGAGCATGAGGAGCTCCAGCGTGGTTTGATGAAGACGTCACAAACAAGGGACAGACAAAGAAGAGCTTCGAGGAATCCAACTAATTCAATCTGCGACTGTCATCACTATCCACAGAAAAGTGAGCGCCACTTGTATCTTTACGGCTTATCGAGTTTCTGGAGTCGATCCGTGCAACACCTTCCTAGCTGTCCACTTTCTCGATACGCACAACAGCGCGTTGACACCATAGGAGTGAAATATACGTACTGCACCAAGATTCTAGGATACTCGATCGCAGCGACTTTCTCTGCTACGCGTGGACCCGGTGGATTGGCAATCAGCCCACAGCTCACGCTTCGTGCCGTTGTACCGGACGACTCGCCTGCCTTTAGTCTCTTGAGATCGATGGAATACTATTGCCGTGGAGACAATGAACAGTTCCCAACTCTCATAGATCGTGCTGAGTGGGTGCTACACCAGCTAACTTTGCTTTTCAATGACGGAAAAGCATCGCCAATGGATGTCACCCAAGATGGGAGAACACTTCTGCATGTCAGTAAAGTCCTGAGTCCTCAAAATATGGTCATTTTTGACACAGTGAAAGCATGCATTGGACGCAACTTTCAGCAGTGGGTCCATGTACAATTTGTCCGAACAGATCCAAGCTATTCTTTTTCTATTCGAGGAAATAATAAAATTTGGAGCGGACCCTTTACAACGAGCTCAATGGGAAGGGTAATCTACACATCTCCTCCGTATGATGCTCAAAATGCTTTCAAGTGCTGCCAAGCTCCCCTGGGAACTTGATTAAGCTAACCCCTCTACATGTGTACATTCAGTTGATACAGGTGCATCGACTTCTAGTCATGAACATCCGAAAAAGCTTATCAAGCATTTGGCAAGAGAACATTCCAAACATTCAGGCAATTTCCAATGTTTAGGAAGCACCACAAGAATCAGAATCCTACATTGCGCTGAATAATATAGCATCGCATTTAGCAAAGCTCTGGAACTGACAACGAAGCAGGACATTAATAAACCTAGCCCTGTTACGACTCACGTTCCCGGAAACCCGGGACACTGAACTTCATTCGGACCAGATCATTGATCTGATGACTAGGCTATTTGACGAAGGCTTAGCAGTAGAAGGGATAGGTTATGCACCTAAGGGTGTCAGGAGTGCTGCGACTATCTTACAGATGACCATGAAGCGTCTGACACCCGAGAAAAGGCTCGGAAGTAAGATAAAACTCAAGAGATATGTATAGGAGGGTCCACTAATTTTTTACCTAGCTCTTGAAGTTTCAGATATCCTCAAGGCAATTTTGTGTCAAGATGAGGTTGCCCTCCAGAAAGCAGTTGCGTGCTTCCCGGAACAAGTAAAACAACCAGACCATAGCAGAATTACACCTCTACATGTCTCAGCGACATGGCCTGAAGGAGTTGCAATTTTACTAAAAGGAGGGGCTGAAGTTAATTCGTACGACATTTACGGGCACACACCCTTATGGCATGCTTTTAACAACAAAAACTGCTTGTCAGCGTCGCTTTTGCTAGATCATGACAGCCCAGTAGGAGATTGGGACCAAAACCGTGTTTTGGCGCTGTTGTACCGGCTCGATAACGTTACTTTGAAGGAAAAGTTTATTCACCACTTAGTTGACAGACGCAAGCGGCTGTGGGATCTTGCTCTTGAGCAGCTACCCAGCTTCGAGTTTGAAAACTTGGGTCTCCAAGACGATCGGATCCTGGATGCTCAAGCGTTCGTTGTCAGCTCTGCGCTGCTTGAACATGGTATTGAGATCGAGCCAGCACTAATGCCTAGCCTCAAACCACAAAGGACAACAGTGTATCACACCTTGAGTCTGGATGTTCCCGCTGCTAGTATGCTCTTTGAAGCTGATTTTCGAGATATTGATGAGCTTGACCATAATGATCTAAGTCCGTTTGGGTGTCATGTACTGCAGCTCCGTTATTCTCCGAACCGGTTGGAATTGCTGAAGTGGCTGAAAGTCAAAGGTGCCGATGTTTATCGTCAACACCCTCTACATGGCGGAACAGCAATGCATGGCTTGGGAGCAGAAATAGGCAGAGCCTTCTCTGAAATGGCTGAGGAAGGCGGGACAAAACCTCTCACGGAACAAGAAGCCGCCATCGCTGCTTCGTTTCTCCAAGACGACACCACAGATAATTGCTTGTGTGCTTGTTCCAGGACTGGTTGCCGAATCATCACTTCAGCCTTGAAATATTGCCGAACTTGGTGGGAAGATATTCGACTTCCTAATATGAAATTGTCCAGAAAAGATATCAGCCTGCCAGTCTGCACCTTAATTCTCCAACTCGTCGAAGCAGATAATGACGAAGACCCGTGGATGCTATTCGAAGTCATCCGCGTCATGACCTTCGAATGGCTAGAATTGACTCATACGTGCCATATGGATCCTGAAAATGAATATGTTACTCAACGAGGACCGCTGTCGAAAGATGAGATCCACGAGATTCGTGAAGAAGAGCGATACCTTCTCGCGCAGCATGAACAGCTTGTCTCTCAGTTCGAAACGAAGTTCACCGAACTTGGACTTCCGATTATAAGGTTCTTGGAAGAGCACTGGGCACCAGATATGATTGAAGTGTTGGAAGAAAATCAGACAAGGAACGTAGAAGAAGAGCAGAAAATGAGGGAGTTGGGTGTCGTGGTGGACGAGCAGGATAGGTTCCAGGAAGTGGAAAGTGACGAAGAAGACTTGGGGCAGGAAGATTCTACTATGGAAGATATGGACTCGGATACTGAACCATTTTATGATTGTGAGGGTCCTAGCGGAGGGTTTTGAAGGATTAGCTCTGTTGCACGATTTATAAACATTCTGTCAGGTATAGATCGGGAAGCGAATGGTATGAAAATATGATTGATCTCAAAAACGGTACAGATCAACTCCTTGTGACTGGTAAGACCCTCAAAGCACGTTGCGTCGCTTGCATATATCTCACTTATATAGATGGATCCTGCATCAACGATGGCGAAGATGACGCCCAAGGTGGATGCATGTGATTCACCCTGCATCGATAACAGCTCTTGGCTTTTTAAAAAAAAAAATTACGTGCCGTATACTTCACGTACAGGGTGTCCCTTTCCCGCCTCGAAGGTGTCGGCTAAATAGAAGTGGAGAGACTCGGGCATCGTTTAAGCATTCGCGCAGAACTTCGCATAGTCTGAAGCGGCTCTTGAGAGTTTCGGTCTGGGTCCGGACATATCCATCGTGAAAGGAGAGAGTCTTCCTTCTTGATATTCAAGGTGAAAAACTCTCGTTTATTAATATTATAATTGCCAGATGTGCTCTGAGATCACATACTGCCCTTGCCTATTAGGCATTTAAGCCTCAAGTGAAAACAGCCTCCACAACAAAACTGGTTGGGCACCCACTGTTTCAGAAAACTAACAAGTAGTGATGGCTGAGATCTCTTGATCATGAAATGGAGTGTTAATGCGAATATGTAAGTATTGATTCTGTAACCCTCAAGTACATGATGTTGAGCAGCGCCTAGACGAAAATGTTGACTAACCTCATCAGGCGCAAATGTGAGGGATGTCGTCACAGACATATTTATGATCATTGTTTCACAACCAGTCTTTTGCATATCTGTCTCTTGCTTTGATCAATTTGATAAACCACCAGGCCGACCGAATAAGTTCAAGAAAAAAGAAGGATTCTTATGATCAACACGTACGGTAACGACATGTCTACACCTTTAGATGCCAAGCCGTTCTTCTCATCCATCTACACCATCCTCACGGACTCTAAAAATTTCTCGCCTCCTCTTCTGCCACCAATAAAACCCCACTCGACCATTCTAACTTCCCAAATCGCAAGTCTGCAACTTCACCCTTCCCTTGAAGCTGCCCTGCACATACTGAATGCCGACCTTCCATCCGCTCACTTCCTCGTCAGACACATGCAGTCAGCGCCCAAATATGAAGGCATGTTCCTCCATGGTATTCTACATCGAATTGAGGGCGATCTGAATAATGCCCGTTGCTGGTACTCAGATGTTAATGGGAGCGAAGTCTTTACGAAGGTTTGGGGCGAGGGTAAGACATTTAAGGAATTTAAGGACAGTGTGGATGCAGGTGATAATGCGGAGAAGTGGCAGGAAAGCTCGTGTGGGATTCATGGTGAGAATGAAGGGGCTTTGGATGAGGGTCAGAGGTTCTTGAATCGTGTACAGGCTTTCCAGAAGATGACGGCGAAGGACAGGACGGATGAGGAGAAAAGGCGGTTGGAAGAAGAGAGTATGAGGGAAATTTACGGAGTCATAGAATGGTGCAAAGAGAAATTCGGCGTCGAGACATGGCAAGATGCAAGCAGTGCCTGGGTTGAGAATGATGATGAGCTTAAAGGGATAAGTCAAGAGATGTTGACTGGAGACAAAGGATGGAGAAAGTTTTGAGTGTTTGGTCCGATGTATCAGAAACGCTTACATTCACTCTACTATGATGGCTATCTACATTATCGGCATCTAAGTCTGTTGTTACTACAATGATTCCGGCGCTAATTGGTGCTGTTCTAAGATCGTGCACATAGTTTTGTGTCGCTGTGAAATTTCTATTGGATATATCTGCGGAACGTGTTGTCAGAAACCCAAACTGCAATCAAGAGAAAGTTGTCTGTCTTATTGACCATTAACTTATAGTAGGTGGATCTCGAGTGTAGAGCCTTTTATTGTGACTTCTTTTTCGGTTAAGAAACCACGGAAGTGTGGCTTGAGCGCTCTCGATTGTCATTCGTATCCCTCATCTTTTTATGTCGGACACTTGATACAAAAATCCTTGTCAGCTTCGAAAACTAATCGGTTCGGCATTTATACTGTCAGGCGCAAGATATATTGACATTCAATTGCCAATTATAATTATCATTGCATTGTTTGATAGTCTGTCCGCAAAGCATTGACTTGGACTGTCTTTTCCCCGGGATCTCTTCACCTCGTGTTCTGCGCTGAAAAGGTCTGAACGTGCGACACATTGATCAACCCTTGCGAAAGATTTAGAGATGAGGCCATATCCAGTAATGATCTCAAAATAACAGTAGTGAGAGGTTCTATGGAGACGGTAGCGATGTCTGAGTTTCAAGAGATTGAAGTAAGCTCAGCCTCATAATTGTCGATGTGGTTTGTTGATCTTCTTCGTCGCTTAGCAAGGGATTTCGATTGCTTGCTTGCCGACGAAGCTTCCATATCAAAGACCAAACTACGGACTGCACCGGAACAGTCGAGATTGAAACTCCACCCAAAGGCCCCCGAAAACCTCGCGTTCGTGTGAATTCGAATTCCGCGAAAATAATATGGGCAAGCCAAAGTCGATGGAACACTTTGTCGGGCCCATTTTCCTGGCAATGAGGGTAACTAGCGCCGCTGCCATTAACGTCGGCTAAGTCTCACCTCAACATACATATGTGTATCTTGCCCTCTGTTGCATCGGGTCATCAGATAGCGATTCAAGTTCTGCTGAGCTTCTAAGTGCTTAGTTTATCGCAAATTATCCTTTGTAAGAAGAAAGATGGCCAAACTACGCATACTTTGCCTGCAAGGCTACCGCCCATTGAAAACGTACAGGCCCATCAGATACTTGCTATCACAACGGTATCTGGGCCGCGTGCAAGTGGTGTTTTGTTTTGCTGATCGAAGCAGCTCTCGCGCATTTCTACGGCAGACCAGAGAATGCCAAAGGAGATATACACAAGTGAGTATGAATACATTTTCTGGAAGACTACAATATACTTCAGTTACTCACAGGCTTTGTTTTTGTTCGGATCTCGGCGACTCAAATGCTTCTTTTGGATATTCGGAGCTACGTTGACATTCACCACGACAGCAAAACTTGCTAAAACAGGCGACCAAGGAAGTAGACGAGGAACGGATGGATCACAAGCCGTCAAAACAAATATGAAGGGTTAGAGCCAGCCTGTTCTGTAACCAGAAGTCGAAAAATTTGCGGGCAGATAAATTGGAAGGACTTTAGCAGTGGTTCTCGGAGCTGGAGGCTGGACAGACGAGCTGGTGTGTGCCTCCTTCCCGCATGAACTGAGCATAACCATGTAGTGGATGTCGGAATAAATCTGGAGTGTGCGTCGCTAGAAGGAAATTGTTTCTCCCGGAAGGAATATAACTACACATCTCTCGGAAGTTGGCTGGTCATTTGAACAGGTTCTATACCCACCTACGGGGCGTTCCCAAATATTGTACAGTATTCTACATCACTCCCATGATATACACCTATAATATTCCCAACGGCTTCAGAACCTTCTCTCTGGCCACACGCGCCGCAACATCGCCTCCTTTCTGTAAGGCTATCGCTCCAATGATTGCATACAACGAGGTAGTGAGGACGACGTCGATACCGGACGATTCCAGTTTTTGGACCTGGATAATATTAGCTCTGCCAATTTACCAAATAACAGGGACAGCCTACGTTTCTCGGTGTCCATCTCATAATCTCACGCATTCCCATCTGTGTGGCCAAAGGGCCAAGTCGATCCTTGGTCAAGATCTCGCTGATAGGCACATCTGTCAAGTTGGGCAGTCCTTCAAGCGCAGGGTGTACAAAATGTAATCGGTCGTCGGAAGGATCTGCCAGTGACTGGGTTTGGTTCGCGGTTGGTGATTGTAGTAAAGCAATGTTTGTCTGCAGATTCAAGATCCGTCGACCTGGCACGATCAGCACAATTCCTCTGCAGGTCCTGTTAAACATACCGAAGAACGCCAACCGGTCATTGAAACCTCTCCTCCCCTGATCAAAACTCTTGTGTGTAATTGCCAGCCATTTCACCTCCTCCGTAAGCACCTTGTCTCCTCCTCGACCTAGCATTTTGACGTAGAAACGATCTAGCCGTACCGGATCGCTGTTGCATTCCCACTTCTTCTCCGTATCCTCTATCCTCCATCGGTATGGAGCCTTCATCTTCTCTGGAGTATACGACCACCTCGGCCGTTGCTCGCCTTCCACCTCATAGTCTGCATCTCTCTTTGATCTCGATATCGAAAACTGCCTGACCGAGCTCGATCGAGGTTTCGCGCATTCGCAGACCGGCCGAGCTTGCCGTACAAAGGACTGAAGTGATCGTCTAGTCGAATTTGATGCCATTGTTTCCTCCTATCTCATGGTTCGTGATGTGCATGTCATGGACAGAGCTCTCGTCTCGCAATTGAACTTCATAAATTATCTGCCGCTAGTCCGCTTCCAGCCGAGTGGGCCATCGCGTCTCTCTGCGCGTCACTCTAGACATCAACTTCACAACCACCACTTTCGAACAGCAGCGCGATATTTTGGTATTTTATTTGAATATGGCTGCTCACGAGAGAATTAACAATGCATCAATTGCACCAGCATTGCTCCAACAACTTGCTATTGTGCTTCCGAAAGACGCCATATTCAAAATATACCACCTCTCTACCCCTCCTACTAGAACCCCCTCCATATACTCTGCGCCTCCTGGGAGCCGACCCGATCGGACATATTGCGAAAGCCACTTTCTTACGGCTTCGATTAGTGTGCCAGAAGATAAGGAAGTGCTGGTTTATGCGGTCGAAATCCTCATCTACTCGACAGCTTTCGATTCTACATTCTTTGTTTCAAAGGCAGACTCGACTGGATACTTGCATCTGCTAGGTCTGTCAAAGGGCACACCATCTCCAATACGAGATATCACTGCTACATTCTTGCGCCATCTTGTAGTGCAGCATCAGCGAGAGAATGTTCGAAGCGTTGTTTCTTTGTTTGCTCGAGCACAGGACCAATATCTGTTCCCAGGGAGCATTGAATACAGTGGGAAGCATGTGCTGGATGATAGAGGACTGGTGCGGTGGTGGTGTCGAGTGCTGGATCCCTTGATTGAACAGCCGCCAGAGTGGGATTCCGTCAAAGGGTATTTGACAGTTCCTGGACTCGATTTACACGAAACCACATCCTACATACCAAGTCGAGATACTTCAAAATGGACAATTGGCCACCCGCTCCGAGAAATATCAAGACATTCAGACGACGTACCTCCAAGATGTTTCATCCCACATTACCCAGACGACCCCAAATCAAGATTCCTGGACGAGCTAGATGAAGAAATCACGAAGAGCCAAGACACAAGTGGACAGTGGAAGAGCGTCAAATCTGTCGAACAGTTCTGGGATATGATGGCTTTTCGGCAAGAATGTTCCGCTGGCAGATTGGTTGGATTTATTTGGATTGTATTCACTCCGAAAGATCTGCATCCGCCAACGGAGTCGGTATTGGGAGATAGTCAGCATAGTCTCTTGACTGTTGACAGCCAGACGGAGGTCAACCCAAGTCCCCCGCAACAATTTCTCATCACGCCAGCCACATCATTCAATGCTTCCAGTCAGGTTCAACCATTGAGCCCACCAGTGAAGTCGGACGACTCTCAACACTCTTCTCCAAAAGCTCGCACACCATACAAGAAGAGACTCACTGGTGCAATCATACCCCGACAACCTCGAATCAAAACACAAAACAAAAACTACCTGCTACATCGACCAGAAACTTCAGCCTACTATATCTGGAAACCCGAAGGCAGGGGCCAAATCATCGTCGACAAATCCGACTACAAACGTGTGACAGAGCTACTCCTCCGCCTAGATTTCGCCAATCTCGAACTGGCAACCTCAAGTTCTAGCCGCTGGATCAACGAAGTCCGGTCCGGTGCTTGGGGTAGCACAGGAGATGCATGGGGCCAGACTGTGACTGGGACGAAAGCTGTTGAAGTTCGAGCCGCGGCGGGGACGGCGGGAGTCACAACTTTGAATATGGGGTTGATGAGGAAGAAGAGAAAGGATGTGCCTGAGCCACAGTCGGAATCGGCGCCGAAGGTCAATGTGCTATCGACTGGAATGGTCAGGAAGAAGGCGAAGGTATGATTTATGGTTTATCTGGGGGTGGCGCATTTTGGGACTTGGGGTTGAGGTTGGGATTTCGGAGGTGGCGTTGTATATCATGCTTGTATACCCAGGATATCGAATATTGAAAACCTTTCTTCAGAACCTTACTTCTTTTATTGATGGAAGCATAGCCACGTTTCTAGGGCCAGCTTGCTGCACAAGCGAGTGCGCCTCGCTAGCGAACACTTTTTGTTGACTTGGCTTGGAACCAACCAGACGGTCTCCAAACCATACGCATTATCGAAGCCGAAGCAGACATTGATCTCTATGTCTATTCCTCTCACGATGAGTATGGTTCATACCAACGGAGCATGTCAAAACGACATTTGTGAAATTGGAGGAATTAGGATCTGATCCGAATCCACTGACATGTATATATTCTTCTCTCATAGGACAACACACACAGAAATAGGCCGTCATATACATGCAAAACAGAGTTGAGTAGGTATCAATCCTGGGCAAAATCCCCTTTATCCGGGGTATGTCCCAACTCCCCTACGCCAAAGCAAAGCAATTGGTATCATCACATCCATCCATCCCTGGTCATTCAGAACTCACCACCATTCCCACCACTCAACGCCCTTGACGTCCACATACCCACCAATCCCCACATACCAACTCTCCAACCTCTCCAAAGACCAGGCAAGCCTTGCCCCTTCTGCGGCTTGGCCTTCTTCTTGAGAACAGTAGGCGGTTCCCGTACACCTTCTTCCCGCGCAATCATCCACATAGTTCCTACCACACCACGATACTCTCCGACCGGAACGAGAGTTTGTAGATCGCTCGTCCAAGTCCCCTGTGCTCGGGCAATCTCCACATCTTCTCTCAAGACGGCGACTTGTCCTCTCCGGAGGACTGTCTCAAGAGGTAACTTGATGAAAAGCTCGGCTGTGCGGGAGAAGACCTTGGCGAGTTGGTAGGTATTGGGCGTTAGAATTGGGTCGATGGAGAGGTATGAGCGGAGGAGGAGAGGGGTGGAGTGGGAGATTGCGGGTGTGACGAGGGAGTGGAGGAGAGTTGGGAGGAGGATGGATGCTGGACATAGATAGGATGGTAGGGCTCGTAATTGGGATGTGAGGGATCTCTTTGCTGATGAGACGGGCGTTACGATGAGCCTGTAGAGTTAGTCAAATCCTAGCTTGGGGAATATGAGGAGCTTACTTCGTTCGAATTAGATCCAACGGTGCTAGTATAATTCCCGCAGATGCCGCAGCTGCAACTGCGACGGCTAAAGATGCCCAAGGATATGTCGACCCTATCAATCCCGCCGATATCTCAGGATCTGGAACGTTCAACAATGCCGATATCAGTCCCCTCGACCATTTCTCCAACGTCTGTAACAGGAAGCCATAGACAAATGTCGCATTCGAAGCTTTCCAAACTCCCCAAGCCCCCTCCTTTGACCATTCCTGAGATATTACTTCCAGAACCGCATCTGATCTCTTCAGTACGAGTTGAATTGAGGCAGGTGGTGTTGCTTTCGGAGGAGGTAGAAGTCCAGGACTACCGTCCTGCCGCCTTCTACTCCTCGAAGGAGAATATGAATGTGCAGAGGGGGCGGAAGATGTGAAGTACGCAGGCTCGTCCGGATCCGAATCATCTGAAGGATACTGCGATTATTAGCAAATGTTTTCCTACAATGCATTTTGAACAAAACCTACATCACTATACACAGATTCTCTATGCCTCGTCGGTTTCAACTCTACCAATCCATCATCCACCACTTGACTCCTAACCTGCAAAATCGTCTTCGCAACATCAAATGGTTGCGCCAGCAAAATGCTCATGTACCGGTAAACCCAATCGTCTATCTGCTTCTTGACCGATTCCACCGTCGAAGGCGACCCATAATCCGTATAATCGATATCTGAGAGAATATCGCGTGCAGATGACGCGTAGGAAGCTGCACTCCCATTCCTTGGTCCTAAGCCATGAGTTCCGTTGCTCGTCGCCCCTGGCAGATCCTGCGGTATGCCGATAGAAGGAGGTTTGTAGTAGGGCCTCAAAGGATTTGGCCCTTCTCTTGTCGTTGACATGTTTCGTTGTTGATTGTTGTTACATATGAGGAAAAGAGAAAGGGAGTTGAAAGGTTGTTTGCAGTGAAGCGCAGACCAAGATTTCGCCAGTCATTTCCTAGGTTCGATAGCATGCAAGCTTTATGATGTAGTGACAGGGATGTGCATGTGGATTGTGGTGACAAGGCCGAGAAGGCGTGGCTGCTGTTCCGTCCCGCCAATAAGTTCCTCCGAATAAATAATTTTTAGAACGGAGGGAATCAGCTTGCATGCATGTGCCACCCAACGTTCGAACAAACAACAACTCTTCCAACATTCGAAGGAACAACAATTGGGTTGAGATAACATTCTCACCGCTCGTTGATTGACTTCTTCACTGAAGTCTGCGAATACTTTGGCCTTGGGATTACGAGCACAAGAGTCAACATTCCAAGCGGCGCATTCAGAATACAGCGATATCTCCGGCGAGCTCACAGCTCTCAATACAGCATCAGCAGAAATGCCGCCAGCAGCGAGGGCTATCGGGAGGGTATCCGGTGTTGGGGGAAGGTCATTACAGTGTCTGCGGGCGCCACTTGGAAGACAATGTACGATTCAGGGCCGAGTATCACTTTCTACCGCCGCAAGACCTATACACGGAGTTCGGAGTCAAGGTCAGAGGAGTATTGGATTTGGGAACTCTATAGGGAACTTCGTTGGACGACGAGCATTTTCTGCTACATCTGCAGCTTCCCATGGACATTGGGAGCCCCCACCTCCTGGCAAGGAGTAAGTATCCTGGACATGCTTATAAGAAAAGTATTGACATGAATAGGCTCTATGTTACATTCGTGGATAAGGAGGGAGATGAGCACAAGATTGCGGTCAACGAGGGGGACAATTTGTTGACAATTGCCCAGGCTAATGATATTGAGATGGAAGGCAAGTTCTCCTCGAGTCAAAATAGGTTCAAGTCTAATACCCAGCAGGTGCTTGTGAAGGATCATGTACATGCTCAACATGCCATGTCATTGTCAAAGACGAAGATATGTTCGATAAGATCCCAGAAGCAGACGACGATGAGAACGATATGTTGGATTTGGCATTCGGTTTGACGGAGACATCGAGGTTGGGCTGTCAAATTGTGATGAAGCCGGAGCTGAATGGTTTGGTCGTCAACTTACCAGCAATGACCAGGAATATGCAGGCTAGCGACTTTGCGAAGAGGAAGTAATGGGTCGATGATAGAGTGTTGAGAGGAATTGTAACGCATTTAAGAGGAGTCTGGGGGAGCACATTGGATTGATAGGGCTTCCTATCTCGGGGTATCATTACTACCCCTGTACATTATCGGCGCATGATCTGTACAAAACAGTGTCTAGAGGCATCTGGGTGTGCCAAATATCGAACGCCGAATTCCCATCTCAACGCCAAACAATGCACGCTTTTATGAGCAACTGTTTCATATCCTATGCCTCTTCAATAGCACCAGCCTTCAAACCTCCTCCACCTCCAGCAATGAGATCCAAGAAACCCTTCTTGCTCATTTCGGTGACCTTCTCTTCCCTCCTGCCGTGCCCAACCAAGCCCTTCGTCCTCGCATCCCGTGCAGCTTCTTCTCCTTTGACTTGCGCAGCTCTGACAGCATTGAACAACTTGACCACACCTCTCTGCGCAGTCTTCCGCAACCTCTTTTCCAACTCCATCGTCTCCTGTACACTCGGCCCATCTGCAACACCATTCGCAGCATCAAACGCTGTACTAGCTCCCAGAACATCCTTGACTCGTCCCTTGTCCATCGCCTCCCTCTTCTCAACTCTCAACTTGTGTCTTGCTGCTTTCTCGAGCGCCAAATCTGTGATCTCCTTGCTGGCTTGAATCGCATCCACACTCCTCGACAAGACTGGATCGCTGCGCTTGCTCGTAGACAATTTCGACCCAAGAATCTTCGACATAGATGTCGCGAAAGCTTCAGGATCATTGCGCTTTCGTTTCCGTATCAGATTGGGGTTATCATTCTCTTCATCGTCTGAACCAGACTCAGAATCCGAATTTGATGCATCTGTGACCTCTTCCTCCTCATCGTCTGCAATTATTGGCTCGTCGTCTAACAGTTCTGTCTCTGATTCTTCTGCTGTAATGAGATCCGTGGTATCGAGACCCTCCTCGTCGGAATCTTGGAGATTGACAGCTGGGAAATCTTGTGCTTCGGTAGGTTCATCTTCTGATGAGGATTGGTTGTCGTAATCGGTTTGCTTCTTGAACTTCTTCTTTGGTCGAGAGACTTTGCCCTTCATTCCCTCCTCCACCTTGCGCTTCTTTGAGATTTGTCCTGCCATTGTAATTGTGAATTGGTTGTTGTCTGATACTCTCGGTGGTGCTGTTCGAGATCTTATCGAAAGAAAAAGAATTAAGGTTCGGATCATCATTTTGCCGATTTCTTGGCAACTACCCCGCCACTTTTACCGTAACCCACAATCCTCGAAGCTGGTACAGAGACACACATCCCTCAACCCCGGACAACCTCGCATACCACCGAAAATATGGTTCTTCAAGATCTTGGGCGGCGCATCAATGCCGCCGTCAGTGACCTGACGAGGTCCAGTAATTTGGATGAGAAGGTTAGTATTGGCCACTTGTCCCAACGGCATATCTAACTCCATTACAGGCATTCGACGGTATGATCAAAGAGATTTGCGCAGCTCTCCTCGAAGCAGATGTAAATGTACGGCTGGTCGGGAATCTACGAAAGTCCATCAAAGCCTCCGTGAACTTCAAGGACCAAGCGCCGGGCGTGAACAAGAAGCGACTTATTCAGAAAGCTGTCTTCGACGAACTCGTCAAACTCGTCGATCCCCATGCCGAACCGTTCAAACCGAAGAAAGGAAAGGCAAATGTTATCATGTTTGTTGGACTGCAGGGTGCCGGAAAGACGACGACCTGTACGAAGCTGGCTAGACATTACCAATCAAGAGGATTCAAGGCATGCATGGTCTGCGCCGATACCTTCCGTGCTGGAGCTTTCGATCAATTGAAGCAGAACGCCACAAAGGCGAAGATCCCATACTATGGTTCCCTCACACAAACGGATCCCGCAGTGGTAGCAAGAGAAGGTGTGGAGAAGTTCAAGAAGGAGAGATTCGAGATCATTATCGTGGATACATCTGGAAGACATCGACAAGAAGACGCGCTCTTTCAAGAAATGGTGGACATTCAGACAGCTGTCAAGCCAGATCAGACTATCATGGTACTGGATGCTAGTATTGGACAACAAGCCGAGGCGCAAAGTAAGGCTTTCAAGGAGACTGCGGATTTTGGTGCTATCATCATTACCAAAACCGATGGACATGCAAGTGGTGGTGGAGCTATCTCTGCTGTTGCAGCGACCCATACGCCAATCGTATTCATCGGTACTGGAGAACATATGCTGGATTTGGAACGGTTTGCGCCACAACAATTCGTCTCGAAACTACTGGGAATGGGGGATATGCAAGGGCTGGTCGAGCACGTGCAATCGCTCAAACTGGACCAAAAAGATACTATGAAGCACATCGCAGAAGGAGTCTTCACAGTCCGCGATCTTCGAGATCAACTCTCCAACATCATGAAAATGGGACCTCTCTCTAAAATGGCAGGTATGATCCCCGGCATGAGCGGCATGATGCAAGGGATGGACGACGAAGAAGGATCTATGAAGCTGAAGCGCATGATCTATATTTGCGATTCCATGACCGTAAAGGAGCTCGATAGCGATGGCAAGATGTTCATCGAACAGCCTACGCGCATGACGAGGATAGCATACGGAAGTGGGACCAGCGTCCGTGAAGTCGAGGATCTTCTTACTCAGCACAAAATGATGGCTGGTATGGCCAAGAAGATGGGTGGTAATATGAAGAATATCCAAAGAGCGCAAGGTGCGATGGGAGGCGGCAACAAGCAACAACAGATGGCTGCCATGCAGAAACGTCTTGCAAGCATGGGCGGTGCGGGCGGAGCGGCGGGAGGCATGCCAGATATGGGCTCATTGATGAAGATGTTCGGCGGTGGTGGAGGCGGTGGAATGCCCGGTGGTATGGATATGCAGGCTATGATGAAGCAAATGGGAGGTATGATGGGAGGAGGCGGTGCTGGTGGTGGAAGGGGAGGCCGGAGGTAGCGTTCCTGGGTATCTATTGTTCGATTTCGGGTAAATAGGTAAAGGAAGTGCATCAAGCGCGGCGTTAAGGGGGAACTGTTTTGCCAATGAAAGATTGGTCTGAAATGCAGTTTTACGCATGTGCGTGATGTTCTTTCCATCTCACTTTCACATTTTACACTTGGATATGAAGCTCCGAAGCTCTACTGTAAATCAAAGTTTGACTTTGGCTAGCCCCTGATATTAGCGAGGGAGCCCGTGCTTGTAAACAAAGCCATTCCCATAGTCAACCAGACTCACCGCTCGGGCTGTCTACATCCGCACAGCTGCAAGTAAATATCCTCACTTGTGTTCTCTGCATACACGCCCAGTTCACTTTCATCCGGGAAAACATTAGTCCCCCCCCCTCCCCTCCACATTTCTGCCGATGACTCATCTCCACCTTCTAGCTTTACCATAAGCCCCTTCATCTGACTTCTCGTTGCCAGATACCATGATTTTGTTTCGCGCCCCTTTGAGCTCAATCAAGATACCATAAAGCCGCATTGATCGATGATGATAACCCTTTGAGCGTTACCTTGTACGACATCGATGATGAGGTTATACTCAGCTTTGGTGGAGTGTGATGGTGGCTCTTTGGCTGTGAGGTTCTGAGATCGAGATCCTCTGGTTGCTCTCTTCTCTACTCTTGCTACATTCTTCTCTTTCTCACCGAAATTTGGCCTTTTGTTTGAACGGGAAGATTCACATCAGTGGATTTTGCGCGGTTGATAGAGTTGAGGCGAGTTGAGGATTGAACAGAGTGAGACGTGAGCCGCAATTGAGGCTCGTTGGGTTATAAGACGCTGTCCGAGCTTGGAAAACTGTAGAATTTCCACAGAACCCAATTGTGATCCTTTAAGTAGAGTGTTATAGTCTGCTCTTGTGTGTCTTATCGGCAGACAATAGTCAAAGTAAATAAACGACGGAGCCATTTTGCACCATCCCCAATATGGCAAAGTCCCCCTCACTAGCGCGACGTCGCTCCCTATAAATTTTCTCCGCCAATCTCAACTCCTAACTTCCTCCCTACGCTTAGGAGCCTCTAACTCAAGTTACCTGACGGACATGTCCCTGCTCACTTCGAAAGACCAGATTCGTCCGCTATCCAGGTCCCAGCGATTCAAGTACGGGTGATATTATCGCTAGGTTTACTATGTAAACGTGCTAGCGATCTAGGACTTATGATCGATGATGAAATGTGCCTTGATGCGTGCCTCACATGATGTCGTATCTGGTGAGATTATACTCACTGTTGATGATGCAGTGTGTTGGTTGCTTTGAAATGTGGGATTCTGAGATCATTCGATAAGTGCTTCTCTGTTTCAGTGGTTGCATCTCGAGGACGTTCTCATCGCAATTATTACATTCGATCTACGCGTTGCTTCTTCCTTTCAGGCTCTGAAGCTTCCTGCCGTTCCATAATTATTTCCTCCTCGATCTGATCGAATTCTTCATTCTCTTCTCTTTCGATCCGATCCTCGATTCGTTCTAAAAGCTCAGTAGCCTCTTTCTCAAAGTAAGGCAACAGCTTCTCTCTCGCAACAGAATGAGCGGTGTATTCTCCGATCGTAGACGCAGCACCTGCTTCAACGAACAACTTCATTATCAGAACATAACCTGATATGCTGGCGCACATCACACGTTCATCTTTATTCGATTGGCTCAAACGCTCGAGGAGATTTGACCAAGGTCCTCTAACAAACGGTGGTTTGCCGCGAGTATGATTTGGATCTGCACCATGGCGGAATAACGTCGATACCATGTATGGCTGAGGATGTGGAAAGTATACACCAGCTGGCCAGTTTTCTGCAGGCAAAATGATGTGCAGAAATTTCGACGCGGCGTTGGCGCTGTCTTGCTGGGGCAAAGTACCCAATTGTTCGTTTATGTAGTCGCTCAGCCCGTACAAAGCACAATAAGCCAGGTACGAAATATCGTCTTCAATCCGAAGGGAATCTCCAATGATCCCGCTTGTCCAGTGCTTTTTGCTTGCTCGGCGTCGTTTCCGAGAACTTTTGTTTGTCATGATCAAGTCCATTGTATCGACAGTATGGCTATCGTCAGGTGTAAATTCCATCTCCTTCTGGAGTTGGTGCGCAAAAAGCATTGCATTGGCCGTCTTCCTGCAGAGTTGCTTTGTGCTTGGAGCTCCCGAACTAGAGTCAAAGGCGATCTCAAGAACTAATCCGTTGAATCCAGCTCTATTGGCGTTGAATTTCGAGCTCTTAGTCTTATCAAGGATCTCTTTCCAAGTTGCGTCGTTGTAAATGAAGTCTCGAGCAGTTCTGTGGAGGAATTGTATCGGGGCATCCGATCCGATGCGATCATACGTAGGAACCTCAAGCAGTCCGGCACAGCGCACAGTTAGACGCGTCTTAGTAATTTTACACCTAGCAGAAAGTAAATCCGTTTCTGATAGCTCCACTGAGACAGTTGGTGTCAAAACCTCAAGGACATGAATGTTCTGTGGATGTTTCGTAATAATGCGAAGGTTCTCTGACATAGCGAAGAACAAAGTGCATAATCTCAGCGGAGTGCTGCCCTCGGCTCGTGCACCAGGTCCTATTGTCTCTTCTACCCCCAACGCTCGACCTGCGCGGACGATCTGGAATACCTTCGAGGCCCATATCTGATACACGGGATCTATAAGGCTCATCAAATGGCGATACAAGTCTTCGAGTTTCGGTGGCATAGCGGTCAATCTTTGTCTCAAAATTGCCATGTCGTCTTCATTCCGGATCCCTGTCAGTAGAGAATCCACAACGATCTGGACCCAGAGGAAGACGCCCTCTGCTTTCTCGATCACTTCGTCTCTGAGTAAGTCGGCCAATTCGGGCTGAAGGGACCTCAGTCTCTGAAATGGACTGCTGCCGTCGAACTTGGAGTTGACGTAGAAAGCTATGTCCCCCTCGGTGAGATCCTGGAGTCGTAGAGAAGGTCGAAGACCGTAGATTTGCTCAAAGATGATCCATGGCCGACTTGAAACGCAGATCTTGATTGTCGAGGACCGAGAAATGACTTTGAACAAGGTCGCCAACTCCTCATGGTCGCCGGCAAATTCATCAAGGCCATCAACGAGGAAAAATATCTTGAGGGGTATTTTTGTCTGCTCTGCGACCCTTTGCAGAGCACTCCTGAGTCGCTTCAGTGGCAGTGCGTTGATCCAGTCCGATGACAATCCGTCGATCGCGTCCGAATAATTCTTGCTCCAGATATCTGGAAACGCCACCGACCCCATTTGAGGGCATGACGACAATACCTGATGCAAGAGTGCTCGTAGCAGGCCGAGTTCTGACTTCTGCATTGGCGTTCCGCTGAGCCAGAAGAAGAAAGTTGCCACACAAAGAGGTGTCTCTCGAGAGCTGTTCCCACTACTCTTTGCCCAAGATTTGAGGTAGTCTCGTGTCCTTTCATCTTCGTAGATGTACCTCATTAAGGTGGACTTCCCAGAGCCTGCCTTTCCCGCAATCCAATATATACCAGAGCCAGTTTTCAGCCATTCTGAAAAATTACTCCACTTTGGTTGCATGCCAGTAGATGGTTCGAAAATCCAGTCGAAGGTTTTCGGAAAGGCTTCAGTAATATTCTCGTACCTTTCAGTCATGGACGAATAGGCGAGACTCTGTATGATTGCTGCATCGATGTCGTGTTTTAGCTTGCGTTCGTCTTTTTCAGAAACGCTAAGCATTTCAAATCTGGCTGTTATCTCGTTCGCGTCTCCAGCAATCTCCCGAGCAATGGTCCTGCGGGCGTGATGATGCTCATCCGAACGAGCCTCATAATTTCTTCGCACGAGTAGCACCAAAGCATCCATCTGAGCCTGGATGCCTTCTACCAAAGCAGCGTGAGTCTTCATTCTGACTGTATTTTCAAGAAGAGAAGACACGATCAACTGCGTTCGTGAATCTATAGCATCCAAGCGCTCATAAGTCTTGATAGAACTTTCATCAATTGCTTTTCTGTAAGCTCAATTAGCAAAGATTCCCCGGGTCAAAGCAAGAATGACTCTCACAAAATTGAATGCATGATGTGAGACTCAACGGCATCTTTGAAGCGAAAGAGCTTCTTTGTCAGCTCTTCTATCTCGTCCTTCGTCCACGCCCCTTTAATAGCCTTGCGAAAACTTTCCCATTTCTTCCCTCTGGAGTCCTTCGATTTCAGCCCTTCCAGACGATCAAGGAGTTCTTTCGCAACACACTGTGTCTCTGTCAACAAGGCTTGGAAGGATGTCTCGATAGTGGTTCCCGGATTGGGTTCCCTCAATTTGGCCACGAAAGCTTCAAGGTCTATCGTGATGAGCTCCAGCTGGTCGTTCACCGAGAGAGATCCCTTGGCGGATTTGTAAAGCTCGCGCGTATCATGGAGAAGGCTGATGCCCAGGCGCGTAAATTCAAGTATATTCCCTGCCAGGGCAATTGCTGCAAGAACTTCAATCATGCTCGCAATCACCCATTACAAGATTTGAGTGCATCCTTTGGAGAAACCGGACGATGGGGTACAAAGAAGATGTCATTTTAATGATGTCCTCTGCGCACGAGGCTATTGTCGTTGTGCATGCGGCACAGCCCCAGGGAGCCACAGCCCCCATCATGCAGCACAGCCTCGGGCATCCGCCTACACAGGGCTGGTGGTATTGGATCAATCATTATTCGTTAATACTCCCCAGGCTCTTCTAGGGACATTGAGATGCTGGTTTCTGTGATCACGTTGTAATTCTGATACTCTAGCCTATCACTTCAGGAACACTGGCTCGTGGGGGTTTTCTACTTTCTGTTACCTATAATACTGTCCGTCCTGTTGAGCAGCACCCGTAGTTGTCAATATTTCCAGTCTAATCGCCTGGTTCTCTTTCAACAAGTCTCAATTAGTCAATTTTATCCAAATGTTCTTCCAGGATCCCGCAGACCCCGCTTTCTAGCCCTCTTCAAGAGTGACGCCTGAAATATACTCCACGAGCGGCTTGTTGTCTGGCTTCCTGCCCAAGAACTTCACCAGCGCATCCATACTGTTCTCTGAGCGACCACCTATCCGCAGTGTTCTCCGTAGTGCATTTCCACCATTCGCGGGATCTTCAAAGAATAACGCCCAATGTTCATGGGTGTGTAAAACATCACGATGTTCTAAACATGTCTTTCGGAATCAAATACCTTGCTTGCGATTCACCGGATCCTTCGCAAAATGTGTCTGAAAGACGTCTTCGGCGCAAACCATCGAACTAGCATCAATTAGCATTTGTAGAACCTGTCCGAGTCTATCTGGGAAATCTTGCGACAGATAAAAATAAGAGAGATAAACTTACTATAGATAGCAGTACGAAGACGTATAGTAGTTCGCGTAACAACTGTAGTGTATATACGTGTTGTTCCTCGCCTGACCATGGGGCGAATCATCAGCTCCGCATATTCCCGTCCATTCGCGTAACACTCGTTGGCACTCGACCCCCAGATCGACGGAGTCGAGTTGCTCTTCTGTGTGGCTGTAGAGCATGAGATCAAATTTCGAGAGCCAAAGGGTTTCCATCAAGGATAGTATCTGGCTACTCCTTTCCAATTCTGAGCTCTTCTGAAGAAGTTCGAGAGGAGCTCGCCTTGGTGGTAACGGTTTTGCGGATGCTTTCCATACATCAACATATTCCTGTTGCTCATAAACGTAGTGCGGTGATAGCTCACGTTGGACGGTCGGCTCGGATGCTAATCTTTGAACCAAGTGGCTTGCGATCTCAACAGAATCCCATGGCATTCCCTGTAAATTTCCCCGGGTGAATGTTTGTATGGCATGGCCAAGTTCGTATGCGAGAGTGGTAATATGGCTGTGTTGAAGCAGAACTGGTTTATCTTTTTGAGGGGGAGGAAATGTTGCAAGGATATTGACAGCAGGGGTGGATAATCCACGTCCAGCAGTCCCGAAATTATACTGCATGGCATTAGCAATCGGGTTCAAGACTATCGCTGGGTATATAAATACGTGCCTGGCCGAACCAAGCACAATGTGCGGACTTTGGCTTGCCTCTTTCGTCCACAAGATCCAGCGTCAAAACACCCAAAGGAGTCTGGAGCCCTCTCCAGAAATTGTGTCGTTGGACTGTAAAAAGTAAAACATCTTTCAATTCGCCCTGGAGATACTTCGTATTCTGGGAGTACAGCTCCTTCACCTTTGCGCCTTTGTTTCCCAAGAGCTCTGTAAAAGCTAGTCCAAATACTTGGCCGCACAGATCTAATAGCTTGTGAACAGTAGAATCGATCAGGAAATATTCCGCTACCAGTTTACTTATCTCGAGACAGCCCAAAAACTATTTTTCTTTGGCTTTGTGCCTGAAATACTGCGCATCTCCCCAATTCAACCCTACATCAGCAATGATTCGCCCTTCAGATCGGGAGCCTATCGCTCGCCTTTTAAGGCCCTCTGACTTCATGTCCCGTAGTTATGTAGTGTACAGCTCTATGGAGTGAGCCAGTTGAGATTGAAGTTCATACACAAATGCTATTGAGGACGATGGGTTCAGCATTTTGCAGTGTCGAAGTGTTCGAATCACAATTGAGCCAGCAGCTTCAACTTCGAGAAAGTCTTTCAAGCCGCTCAGTCTTGCGATTGAGACTTTGCAAACTTTCAGACACATCTCAAATTGCCATCATTTGGTGACACTCATTTCTGCGGCTGCGATCACTAAGGAAGGAAACATTGCCTGTAGATCTATCCTCACTGTTGAAACATAAGCGAGAGTAGTAAAGTGGGGTAGTTGGGGGACTAGCGGGTCGAGTTCCCTAGTTGACACATTGTAACCGCAGAGCAGTCTCAAAGCTAGGGCTGCCGACTGATAAGTGAGTCTTGTACAAAAAACGTTGTTCCTCAAGTATCAAAAATGTATTCAGAAGTTGAGGTACATCATTTCCACTCGACTAGATCTGTCCCAAACAAAAAGCTACCCGTACTTGTGTATCGAGGTATTTCTCCACAACCGTACACTGAAGATTCGGCGGCAGAGTTCCCTAATAATAACAAGTGGAAGAAATGAGTAAGCGTTCCAGCTGCCATAGGGTGAATTTTGCTCAACATGGCTGCACTGTAGGGAACATGGGGAGCTGTGCCACGGCATCACTTTCACCCCAACACACACGAATGCTATGGTATGGCTCTAAGCATATGCCGCCGCCACAATTTAAAGGCTAAATCCATGTTCAAAGTCTCATAATAATGATAAGAAGCTCATTACCCCACTTGGAATTGTCCGATAAGTCCATTCGAGCGTCATTGAGTATCTTTACTTGACATAAACAGCTGAAGATCCCCTACCCTAAGTAATCTGAGACTTCCACCTCACCACATTTCCAAAAGCATCTCATCCTACGCTACAGGTAATCCAAAGCAATGCGAGGTCTCGGCATCTCTAGCTTCTTGATATCCTCTAACCTCTCTTCTAATGTCTCCTCTGCCATCCTCGTCATGCCTCCTAAGTCTGTACCGCCTTGAGACTCGATATAATCCCAGTATGGCGCACAAGTTTTCTCATCAATCCACTCTCCCGTCTTGATACTCACAACTCTTACATTCTCCTTCTTGCAATTTCCAAAATATGTCTGATCGATATACTCTGCGTAGAAGTATAACTCTTCGGGTACCAGGAGATCGACACTTTCTAGCCTTGGGAAGTAAAAGAACTCATGTTTGTAATCGAACATCCATTCTTCGTTGATTTCTTTCCCCTCATTATCTATTAACTCAACCCGCAAATGCTTGATCGATTCTCTTGGAGCAAGAAAAAGTCGTGAAATTTGCACGTGAATAATATCGTGATCAAAATTCACCCAGATATGGCGGCCATTTGAGCCAACGTTAAAGTCCTTGTGGTAAGCGCAACACAAGCGGGACTCGCGACAAACACGAGTAACGGCTGGTACTGGACTAGTTGAATAAGCTCCTTTGCCTAGCTTGACTCTGATAACTCGATTCTCGATTGCGAGAGCCCAGATCTCAGCGCGAAGTTCTGGGATAAGACGTGGGAAAGGGTGAAAGGTTGCCATATTGATTCGTTCTGCCGGTTTGGATACTGTTCTGAGGGGTGGGAAAGGTGTTCCAATATTTGTTCAAAGGCATAATATGCCAGTCGGCTGGTTCTGTCGTCGGGAATGTATCTTTCAATGATGACTACAATGTTACGTTCTCAAAATCGACCAGTGAAATTTTTTTGATACCCCTGAAAGACACTCGACATCCTGACATCACTGCCAAGATATCCTTGACTCATCGTAATTGGCCAGATGATAGTTATTGTTCTATTGGCGCGCTTACCGCAGTTTCATTTACACTCTTCTGCATAGACATCTCTCCAGTGCGCACCAGAGCTGATCTTCACCACCTTATCAGTACGAACAGCTCCATATGGAAACCAGCTATCGAGGACCTGGACTTGATTCAGGGCGCTCAAGTCGATGGTGACTCCATCCTTACCCTTGCCATCGACGTTCGCAGCACCCTTCCAGGGCATATGTCCACCTGAGCGGATGGCAAATTGACATTTGTTTGACGAAAGGATCTTGACACGGCGGGCAAGCTCTGAGGTATTGGTAGGTGTAAAACGGCAGGCGGGGAGGAGTTCAGCTTCTAAGGTTGACCAACATCCATTGTCCAGGTCGGTAGATTGATTGATGTAGGATGGGGTGCCTGGGTGGGATACGAGTGGTCCGATTGCTGCTAAGGCTGAGCACTTGGGAGGTATGAGTTCGATGTCCTTCTAAAAACCAGGAGGAGTAAACTCACACAACGAGAACCTGGGCCCTTGGGTCCCTTGTCTCCGGCGACAAGAGATAGGATAGATCCGAGGATCGAGAGGAAGAGGATGAGCTTCATGTCTGTACTTATCGAGTCCGAATTATTGATTAGAAACAGGTACAATCGAAGGTTGGTTTAGAAAGGTAGGGGAGGGTAGAAGAGAACATGTCGAAGAACTGCGGGAGTTTGGTAGGGAAAGCTCAAGCTTCATAGTCTTGAGGCGCCTTATAACGTGTTGATGAGATTTTCAAGGTCACCGATTTGTCCCAATCCAGGATCGGATGCCGGATATCGGACGTGTCCTGGAGGTGAACCTTGAGCAAAAGAGGCAATGCCTGTCCTTGGTCAATGAGCGACACTGGCTCCAGCAGCAAATACTAGTGAATGAGAACTAGATTAGAGCAAGAACAACGAACTTTACATCAGTTCTTACATTCACCGGGGGAAAAAATATAAGATGGAAGTTATGTAGCCGGCTCCTTGCATCCACAACAGATGAGACTTCCTTTGATAAAAAATGGTCGGGGGAGAGATAATCTGTTCTGAAAATTGTGATGTAGCACTGGCACAAAGCATATTCGTTTTGCAGGCTCCCGCGCAAAGAGCTAGAGGTGTGTCCTTAGAGAGTCTGTACCACTCAAGTATGGTAGATCAGCTATGCAAGTCCATTCTTAGACTTCTGGTGAGAACATACCAAACTCTGAGCCTCGCGAGTTCTAGCTCGTTCTTTACTTTAACAACTTCAAGTAGCTCGCTCAATATCAAGTCATTCACTACATTTGATCAAGATCATGCCGTAGCAAGCCGTTTCATTTCATATATACAAATATTCACCTGACAAGCAACTGCTTAGCGCCTTCTAAAACAAAATCAGAAGTCTAACCCGGCAATAGTTCTACAAATCTGTCCGCCCAGCCAAACAAAGAACTCCAGCACTCATATGCTGTGCCAGCCGTATGTTCAAACAAGCGACGCCGAATAATTACAAGGTCGTACTGGTTCCATCGCCCTACACCCGACAAGATAACGCCGTAGTTTTGTAAGTACGGAAATGCACCCCCTCGTTGTGATGAAAAGCTGCCAAAAAAATTCTAGTAATCAACACCGCCTGCGCCTCGCTCACTGTGATAGTGTATGTATTCCGTTATGCGTTCTTCACGCCACTGGTATTAGTTCTTGTGGTCGTCATTTCCTCAGGTGGTGGAGGGTTCACGCCCTCTTGAAAGAAACTCCTCCTGCCCTCTGGACGGCCTCTCTTCTCAGCTGCTCCGTCAAAAGGAATTGGATGACCAGGACTGATACTCCTAGTTGCCCGACTCCATCTGCCCGCGGACGTTGTACTGGCCCTACGAGGTCTGTTGTATCTAGAGTCGGGGCGATAGGAAGCGTTACGGTGACTATTTGGGATAGTTGGACCTGGGTGGAGGAGTGTGCCGAGAATATTCGACGCTCCGCGGTCGATGCTACGACTAGTTCTCGTCTTAGCTGCACCGCTGCTGATGGGACCGCCCATTGTGCCGATTGAAGACCGTCTGCGGGCTCGTATGGCTGCGTCGTCTGCTTCTTTCTTTTGTAAATGTTCGCTAGGAAGCAAGATAGCTCGATCAAGCTCGTAAGGAAGACCACGATGTCTGCCACGAATTTGCATAGCTATGATGACAAGCTTGGCGATGACACCAAATTCCGCGGAGAATGAGGCGTTGATATCAGTGTAACCCATACTTAGGCCAACAGTACCGTATGCACTGACGATCTCGAAGAGAACAGAGAACATGGTAAATCCTGGATCTCCACTCTGGATCCGCTTGCCTTCCGAGATAGAGATGATGAAAAATCCTAAGAATATGTACCACAAATCGAATGACAATTGTCGACGTAAATGGGCACCAACGTATGACGGCTCGTTTTCGTCAGAGTTCTCGTCTGCCGGCGACCCATAAATACCAAGCGACTTCTCTTCGTAAACGTTGGTCCGACGAACGGAAATAGCGATGGGAAGAACGGAGATGTACATCATGATGAGGTACGAGACCTGAATGGCGGGATGCAGTGCAGCAAGGTTGACCACTCCAAATCCAGCTGTACGGGTTGAGACAGCCTGAAACCAGCCATCTAGAACACGAATGTTGGTTGGGAGATCGGTAACGGTAGAGTTGCCAAGCTGGTAAAATTAGTAGGGTCCGACTCATGTGAAGGCGAAACTTACATCCAGAATAATGAAGAACAGCAGGTCAAGACCGTTCAAGACAACCAGAATCCAGAACAGCACCCATGTTGCCTTGGATGGAAACAACAAAGTAAAGCATCGACGTGGATGGTCGAGCAGAAACTTTAGCTCCTCCCAGATTCCACTCGCCTTGGGAACATATTTCGAAGTGACCCATATGATGATTCGGAGCATGATCGGAAATCCAGTGTTGCCGATGATGATCAAGAATGACATCAAAATAAGGGGCCATTGAGCTCTCTGGAACGAGATCATACTGTCTGGTGTGAGCGTAAAGCCCAGGTCCGTAAAAGCCGAGTTCGCCATGAAAAGTCCCCACCAAGCTCGACCTTGTCCAGCATCTTTGACCACCTGGCCATAGGTTCTACTGTTGTATATCCAGGGTGTGAGGCACATGATGCCGAAGATGGAGAAACCGACGAAGTATGCCGTCAAAATCATAGCTAGCGATTTTAGAGACCTGTACTCGATGCCGCCCAACTCCTCTCGTTGCTCTTCTGTGAGATCTACGAAGGCAGAGTTACGCCCCACGGTAGGCTCCCAGCTCAAGTAGGGCATAGTCTCATCCTTCTCTCTGGAGAGTGCCGATTTGATCGTCTGGAAGGTGGCTGTTCTCCGGGCATGAGGTACATGGTCTTCATCTCTCTTTCCACCGAAAATTCTCGGTCTTCGCAGCCTGAGAACACTCGGCTTGTTTTGGGCTGCCTTCGCATCTTCTGCGACGTGTTCATGTACCGGCGATCGCACTGGTTCAGCGATTGTAATATTCCGCCTCACTGGTTGGATATCGTGGTCATCGTCGTTCAACTGAGCGGTAGGGACTTGCTCATGATGAGGAAAGTGACCCGAGAATCCGGATTCTCTACGAGACATGATCTGGCTGAGAGGATCCGATTCATCCACTGTGACTGGGGCTACGCCTGCATCGGCATCTCGAGGGCCAGGAATACGAAGCACCTTTCCCTCGTCCTGGTTCCGCTGACGCTCAAGAAAGGCAATATGATCTTCATTACTTCGTTGAGCCGGCATTCGAATTGGTTGGTCGGCCAATCCATCACTTCGCTTTACTTGATCCGCAAACTTGATCTGGTGTGGTGGGAGGTGGTCTTCCACAGTGTCCATCTTCTCGTCTTCTGCGGTTTCCGAGCTCTGCGCCTTACTAGTTCCCTGTGATGATTGTGATGATCGAGTCCGCTCCTCTGCCATGGCCTTCTCCTTCTCAACTTGGTCCTCGAAATCCTTGGGCGCCGCTTCTTTGTTCGTCATGCCATTAGGTCTTGTGCTCCCATGCATTACAACAATGCTCCTGCCATTGACCCCTCTCTCTTCTTCTCCAATATCTCGCTCATGTGTCTTTGCCTTAGATATAGTCTTGGCTATACTCCTGCGGTTCTTGGTCGATTCTCTCGCGATGTGCTGGAATCGTTTCTCGAACCAGTATAGCCGGAGAAACACAACGAAGCTGTTGATCGTGATTGGGTTCGTGATCATGGGCACTATGTATAGCACCGTCTGTTGCCATGTATTCAATTTGTTCACATCCACCGTGTTCAAGCCGCTCTGGGTCGCGGCGCCACTACCAAAGAACAGCGCATCGATGTATCGGAGGTCTGATCGGATATACAGGCACAAGGAGCTGAATATTGCCATCCCAATAATCCAGAAATCTACAGAAGCATTTAGCAGGGGAGACTGAAACCGAGAGCGCCGAGGCTGCTTACAATGAACTGTTATGAAGTTGAAATGGGGCGTCTTCGAGATAAAGGCCGGCTTCATTGACCTCACCTGCCCCCAGATATCTAAAAGAATGGAATACATCGTGGCGAGTGATGTATTGAGGATATTTCGAGTATTTCGAGTATTCTGCTGGTCTGGGTTTCCCCAGATATTCACACGCTCGGTCAAGGGTTGTATTTAGGAAGTGCGACACGAATTGCCTGAGCCGGGTTTAAAGGGATGCATCTTTGAGGGTTGGCGTTTGGCAGATGTTGAAGAGTTCGGACGAGATCTGCAGAGGCATCTGAGGGACGTTACGAGGATGTCGAGGATATTTCAATGAGTGGAAGGTCGATTTGGAATCGGTCGAAGTCGTGATGTTGTGGTGGGATGGCGGTTATGAAGTGGACTGGCTGATTGTTTAGACTGGCTGGCGGGCTGAGCAGGACAGCTGGGACTGGCCCGTCTAGATCGTGGGCCTTGGCAGGATCTGGTAAAGCTTGTGATGATGAGCTGTCACCAAATCCGTCGCAGCCGACAAAGAAAATTGAGGATATTCAGGTGAAAGAAAAGAAGAGGGAGGAGCCAATTGATATGGAGAGAAGTCAAGTTTCTCCTTTTTGACGTTCAGACAAAAACAAGCAGACGTCGACATGGTCCGTGGTAATGATTTTCCTCGAGGATGTTTTGTTATCGGCCCAGGATAATTCCTTGGCAGGCGGCATTACATTACGGTAATCCCAGTCTAAAACATTCGAGTGCATCTGGTGGTATTGCCCCACTTGTTTGACAGGCGGCCGCAATTGCACGTGGCGATATTTCTGGCCATGGCAGGGGATCAGGAATGTGTGTTGTCTGCTGCTTGCAGCTTGCAAATATTCATGCAATTGTTCCGATAGTACTACCATTGAATCCGACGCGCGAAGATCTTAGTGATGTCTATATTTGTGCTTATCTGACATTCAGCCCTCCTTTGGCACGCCATCTTCATCCAATGCTTCGACGTCTCCATGCCAATCGGAAGTTTTAAGAAAGATGGATGTACAACCACATATCGGACGCAGAGAGCTGCAGCTATCGTGTTTTCGAGTACACTCAACACATACATGCATATACCGTCGAAACATAAGCCTTCAGCTAAGCAATTTGTCCTATCTCGGCCAACATTGCACAGCAGTAGGCCTCCTTCCACAGCATACGCACTGTACACCGCCTTCTTCGTCTTCTTACAATTTCTCAGGCGAAAGCTTTTCACAGCTGACTCGCTTTTATGCCGCATCTTAAGTTTTGGGAAAGTTCATGGAAGCATCCATCTTCAGCTGAGACCCAGGTTCAGGTTCCCAAGGATTTCAGGGTCTCCCAGGTAGATGAGACGAAACGAAACAGACTCACGTGCTGATGACCAGCGATGTGGGATGATTGGTGCGAGCGGGAATTTTCCAGATCCATAACCCGTGGCTCTGGGTTGGTCTGTAACCGGCACCTCGGAATTGTCGTCCTATTCCCCATCCGAGATGGCTGTGTCTCGGTCCACTATCGAGGTGTCCACTTTGATATCTTGCATATGCAGGCAAGGACAACCTCATCTCGAGCAAAGACTCCGTTAACAGATGTCCACGAAGGCTTGCTGATAGTAATTTCCTATCCTTTTGCGACACCCAATTGCATACCTTCGGACAAACCACATTCCGCTGGAACACGGTGAAGCACGTGATACGAACTGACCTTGCCTCAAGGATATTTTCCTGCTCGATTCGGGGATTCGAAATGTTCACAAGAGGTTACCCTTTCTAAATTGTTCCCGGTCGTCATTCTCTCTAGTTGCGGAAATAGCTCATTAACAGCTCTATTGTTGACACTGAAACTGAAACTAGTATTTGGTGCCAGACATTGAAAACTGACCAGTGTTAGCTCACTCGTACAATGAACACTTTTGAGAAGCTAAATAAAAGCCTCTTATATTTGACTATTGCCGCATACATAAACTTCTTGAATTCCACCGTGATTCTATTGACAATTACCGAGACCCATTGCAACCACCACACAGGAGCACCGCGTCCTCATCAGAACAAGACAGACAGCATGGCTACCGATCTCAATCCCAATACCGGCATCACACTCGCCGACGATACACCTCTTGTACGAGATAAAGCCATAGACATCCTACTTAGTATCACCGCCACCGAGCTACGCCTCACAAGCCTCGAACATTACCTCTCCGACTTCCTCAATAATAGGACCCTCAACATCCGCTGTCCACTCTTCACTATCCTCCAAGAACGCTCCCAAGGATCCGATCCCATACTCGCAGACAAGTACAAAACGCTCTACGGAAATGCCTTGCTGTCTGGGAGAAGATTCCAGATCTTACTTTCCACGTCACTGGAAAGAAAGCCGCCGAGGAATTGAACAGAATGAGCCGTGCTGAACGGCATGCGATCAAGCATATCGTCTTCAGCCCTATGGTCCGACTCAAATTGGATAAACTCACAATTAACAACAATCTCTAGACTATTCGCGTGCAGCTCGATAAGGAGACATTGGAATTGATGCAGGCGGAAATGTATCCCGATACGCTAGGCCAAGAGATAGCCCAATCCATCTGCAAACTTCTCCCAGCTTCTTGCAAGACCTTGAAGAAGCTTACGTTCGAAGCGATGGATCGATCTGGTCAAGACCCATTGCACATTGCGGCAAAGGACATCAAGAGTAGGATCGAGATGAAATATGAATCGGAAAGTTTGCCGATGTCGGATTGCGATTCTGAGGATCGGGATCGCTGGTTGTCTTTCAATCAGTATATCTCTTCCACGTGGAGTGGGCCTTTCCCGGTGTTCACGGATGCTTCGCTGGATCTATATCAGAATTCTGAGTCGAAGGGTCGACTGGATCGTGCTGTATCCCGGTATCGCCTGTTGAGTTATCTTGGACACAAGAAGCATGCCAATTAATAGTAAGCTTGACGTCAAAGAAGAACTTACTCCGCCATATCCCTGAGACGTTCTTTCTCCGACTCGAGGAAGGAACTAGACTACACATCGACATGGACTTACCTATGGACTTAGGCGTGAATAAGAAATGGCTTAGCAATACTGATCGAACAGTCAGTACTCAAGCTCGTTGCTGCTTCTGCCAAGACTCTGAAGAAAATCACTCCTCAATCGATGGTTATTTCGGCCAGAAGCACAATGTACGACGAAATAAGGATTTTGGGGTAGGTTTCTCGAGGTCAAAATAAATGGCTGGACTGTAAACGGCAGTGGGTGTAACGTAGCTGCCGAATCAAATTGACATTTTGAGTTCCAAAAATACAATTGCTTCAAAAACTCGTTCAGAGTGCCATTGGTGTATGTGTGCTTACAGATTGGAGACTTGTCTTATTATCCCCGCGAAAATGAGCACCTGAGCTCTCCGATCCCTGGTCTCTAAGCTGCCACTCTTTCAGACAACATCATTCATGTCGCCTAAGCTCTGAGCTAAACTTAGGTCCCAGACTCCCAAATACTTCGTCCCATAGTTACCGTACTAGATCTGGCAATCTTCTCAAGCTAGTTGCGAGGATCCAAAACTCTGTGGGTATCTGGTATTTAAATTCCTGTACTATCTCGAAAAACTCGAAATTACGTGAAAACTTTTCATCCCATTTCCAGCCTCCTCACACATCAGAAAACAAAGACGAGAATAAAAATGGCTACCGATTCAAAAGCTGCGCTCGTATCTGCATCTTCAGACGATCAATCTGGAGACTGCCTCAAAGCCTTCAGATTCCGATTCAAAATAAGGGTCCCCGAAATATCAGTCATGATTTTCACCGCCTACTTGGAAGACTACATCACCGTTCCTCTACGCACTCAATGTCCGCTCTTCCCTATCCTCCAAGAAGAGTCCAAGAAGTCCGAGAAAAATGCAATTTTATACGCACATGCTCTTGCGGGTTGGAATGCCATAGAAGACCTCACATTTGTTCTGGATGACGATATTGCCGCAATGGAGCTTAACAGAATGACACGACAGGAGCGTCTCGGTATCAGACACTCGTCGTCACCAATGGCATTCGGCTCAGTGGGCACAAAGTGACATGCAGCAGCAACTTTCAGAGCATCCGTCTTTGTGTCAAGAAGAACTCAGGCCGTTCCTTCAAGAGAGAGTTTTCGCTCCTCAAGAGCGACAGCGACAACGTCCAGACCGTAAATTTGATGCTACAAACACTCGTTCCCGGTGCTTTAGCTAATCTCAAAGAAGTCGTGGTTGAAAACTGCTCTTGCAGCGGTATGAGCGACTTTGTGTGGCGGGATTCTAAGTCAGCCACAGTTGTCGATGAACGACTTGGCGCAGAACGGATATCGCAAATTGTGCAATCGCGGACGGATTCGGAAGCATATCGCCTCGCAGTCACTAACGAGCCTCCTTTGTCTGGCCAGCCGCTTCAGTACAAGGAGGTCTGTACTTGGACAGCACCTTTTATTGTTTCAAAGGAACCAGGTATGTTGGATGCTTGATGCTTCTGACCCTAGTTCCGGAAATTCCGCACGACAGTCAATTCGATTTCTATGGAGATGGCTTTGCCTTGCTCGAGAGAAGATCTGAATGTGCTGGACGGACTTGGTTAGTTGGGAGAGTTGTTTCCAACAAGTCATAACTGAGCATGGGTAGGCAACAATTGTGCCATGCTGCTTTATACTTACCCAGCATTCTAACCTTCAAGACTATGTATATGAAGTTCGGATCCTCTGAGATGACCAGTCTCAGTACTACTGGCCAGGTGCAGAGAATCAAGGACTGACAATGTGAGTTCGACACCTGCCTCAATTTAAATATCTGTCATATGGTCGTCATCGTTCGGGCTTTATCGCTAATAGGCATACTATTAGCAGAACTTGACAAGTAAAGCGAGCGGTACACTATACCTAGGTAGCTTCATCCATAATTCAATCTCGGTGGCATTAAGCGAAGCTAGAAACTGCCCAGTGAATACTAACCCACGAACCATCTTAAGATACAATTTAAATACATATATCCCATACCACCCGATCACAGTATACTATATCTCATTCTAAAATCTTGAAGCTTCAAGATGGTAGAAAAGTCCAGGAATCAAGACGTTTTAACGCTAGCCAATTCAACTGCCAATGAACCATCTCCAGAATGTCAGATGGCAATCTCAATCCTGATCAAACTTCCCGCAGAGCTGCATGCCTTGATCTTTGAACTCGATATCACAGAACACATCAGCTTTTCATACACGAACCATCGATCACCCCTCTGCATAGCGCTTGCAAATCTGTCAAAATCGCCAAGAAAAAGCTAAGTTATCAAATCCTTCACCAGCAATCCCTCGCAGCTTGGGACGAAAAAGAGCGTAAAACCTTCCAGATCAAAACTCAAGCCTGTGCTTTGGCTCTAACGCGAAGAAAAGAACAGATCGCCTCGTCATTCAGCACCTCGTCTTCGACATAGAAGAGTTTTATCATCTTACAGTTGCTAATGGTAATCATGAGCGTCCTTTAGTACAACTCCGAGGACATAGAATTACTTCGCAGCAATCTCAAGACGATCTGTTTCCGAGCTCGGGCACGTTTTCTGGAAGTAGATTCGGAATATGGAAGGTGCCATTGAGCTCCGACTCCTGATCTTATTACACTTCTACGATGCCTGGCGCCAGCTGCAACGCGAACTTTGGAACAATTTGCTATTGAAATGCTGGCTCGAGATCACCCTGATAATGCAAGGTCGGAAGTGGATTGCTTAGGTTACAAGGTGATATTCAATGTAGATGATTTGGATTATTGGTTGGAACGAAGCCTGAAAAGATGCAAAATCCCCGTGGAGATTGGTTTCTCTTCTGGAGCGCACCATTTACTCGGCCAAAGGGCTCATCATTGAAAGTGAGGACCGGTGGATACCAATTCTCACCTATACTCTCTTCCTGTCGCTACATTTCACGCGAAATGCTTTGACCAATGTAACTTCCATATAACTCGTGTATTTCAAAACTACCAACACACTCGCAGACTGGCAGGAATTACTTGTCGGAAGTGGTTGCTTTCAATTGAGTCAAAGCTCCATGGTCTTTCTGTCTTGCTCAATCTGCTGGGTTCCCGTGTAAGCCTCGATACCCAAGTGTTTGTTACGGTGTGCCAGGGCCTCACCTCGCTTAAGTCAAGCCTCACCAAAACAAATACATCGGCAAAACCAAAAAAAAAAGCGCGAAAGAAATTGCAGCTGAGACTATCCCAGCAACACGTTTGGAAATACCTGAGTCATTTCGATGAGTAAAAAAAGGGCAAAAAGATATGCACGTCTGAAAATATCAACTCAGTTGGGATTGACATCCGGCCATATCTTTTTGAAGTTCGCAAAATCCCGGAGTAAACTAAGTGAACCCGCACGAGACCTACTACATCTTCACAATCTAGCCAACAAACCGAGAGCCTCAGGCGACTCGGCCATCATGGCGTCATTAATTGATGTCGGGGTTTTGCCTATTTGGTTAGATGAGGGGAGTTAAACAATCGAAATTTCAGAGCGGGCTGGATTGTTTGCCGAAAGCGAAATCATTCACTTTTTATGGAATACAAAATATCACATCACCTTCCAAACACAATCATCTCGATCCAACATCAACCTAAAACAACCCATTATATCCCATGCCATTTACTGTTTCCATCTATCGACATCGCATCCCATTCACTTCTAATTGATAATAACACCATACGACTTCGCCTCAATCGTAAAACTCTCCAAAGCGGGCTCCCCACTCTCCGCCGCCGTCGCATTCCCCGACATAACAGCAACATCGCCATTACTCTGCGGCTCAAATCTATTCACCTGCAATACAAGCCCTTCTTGCGTCGCGACCAAATTGGCGAGGATCTCAGGCTTGGCGCAAGGCACCATCTTGTCCTGCAAGTCCGACCCGGAACATGTGGTAGAGAATGCGGGCCCGACGCCCCCGGTGAAGGGTCCGCTGATGCAGAAGTCGTAGGTGCAGCCGGCGGGGGAACAGCCGAGTTTGAAGTCGGTTACTGACCACGGGGTGGGGGCTCCCGGGGTAACGGTTGTTTGGGGAGCGGGGGCTGCGGAGGTAGTGCTGGAGAGGAGGAGGGTGAGGAGGGTGGAGGAGGTGGTGGTTGTGGTTGAGAAACGCATTTTGATTGTTTTGGTTGTTGATCTTTTGATGAAGTCAGGCGAGAAATAATGTTGGTATATTGGTGAAGGATGTTGTGTTTGTAGTTTGGTTGTCTGTTGTGTTGTTTTCGATGTCTTGCTGGGTGATAGAACCCAAACAGCGACATGCAGCTCTTCTTATATCTTTCTATCCCCTTACTTGACACCCTGCGAAATCAGATCTCACTGAACTCCTTTCATCAAGCTCCAGCCAAAGTCACAATGAGCCATGCTCACTCTACGTCACGCTGTCCAAAATAGAAATAATACAGTGATACGTGTGACCAAATGTAACAACTCGTATCCAGAATTACCCAAAATCTTTGCCGCCACCCAGCGCTTGATATGGTCATTTTCGGTAGCTGACCTATAACATTGCTTGATATGTTCCAGATAGTTTATGTTACAGATTGAGTGGTTATTAGCAGGGTAAGCAATGAGGCTGATGACGAGGGAAAATACGAAGTGGTTGTCGATCGCTACGTAAATACCTCGCTTAGGGGATAAGGGATGTCAGCAAGGCGAAGCAAGGGTGTCAAGAGTCTCGTGACTTGGAGAAGTCCGTTGTATGATGGATGCTGATGATTGGCAAGGCGGGGATCGGCTGAGGAGCATGCCGTGAAAGTGCGACTGAATTGCTTCGGTAACGGAGGTGTTTTTCGGTGCGGATCTGAACCAGGAGCAAGAATGTCGTAAAGTAAAGTTGCCAGAAGTGGAAAGCCGATTATGGTGAGCACTTCTGGGAATACTGCTGATAGGTCTTTGCCGGTATTTGTCGCGCCAGATGAACTCATGGCGGAGTTAGCTTGACAGCAGAGAATTACCTCGCTGGTTTGTTGACATGAACCCAATTCTAAGCGAAGCAAGCGGGGCTGAGTGCCACGATATGTTGCTACTTTCTCTTCTCACAACAAGAACAAAAATCTTATAACCAATAGCTGGAGGCCAAATTATCACTCTGAGTTACTAATGGTTCCTTCGTCTAACGATAGAATCTTAAGAGCTATACTCACTTCAATTTTCATTCTTCAGTCATCAACACCCTTGAATGAATCAAACGCCGTACCCTCGAGGAACATCAACGATTCACCTAACATGTATCGCCACAGCATTAATCTTTCAAATATATTCAACCTGTTCCTCAAGTTTCCTCGCTTTCTGTTCCCAGCCACAATCCGTGAATTGGAAACCAGGCGCTTCACATACTGTCTGTGAAGGAGACTTGATGTAATGACTTAAGATGCCGATGCTCTGCCAGGGATGATTTTCCCAGTCTTTTTGTAGAAATTAACATCAGTAGATCGTCCAAGTCCACTGCGATCCAATTCCCAAGGATTCACTAGGCGGAGTATTGCCGTTCTTGAAATTGTTGCCAACTTGAACAGTTTTTCGTTGTCGAATGACTGGCTAAGATTACAAAACGAACCCTTGGGACATGTTCTTTTGAGCAATAATTGATGCTATCTTCCTTTTCAGGTTCAAGCCCGTCTATGAGCTGGGAGACAGAGTCACAGAAGGCTCTCGAACCTCAAGTTCCTCTGTCACGTGATCATAAAGAGCCATGAATTGTAAATTAGATCTGGGCAGCACGAACCTACCCATTTATGCACCAAGTAATACTACCCTCCTTCCCAAGTGGATCGAAAAGACACCCTTACGACTCGGCAACGAGGAAACATCTGCATGTGAGACACAAGGACATGGGTAACATGTGCTTGGGCGACAATGATGTCATAACGAGAACCGGGAAATGAAACTCCAGATATACTTTTCCACTCCCCATGCTGCTCATTTTCTTGCTTTTCGTTTCCCTCGTAACTTTTTTTCTCTTTCCTATTTTTGTTGATTTATCGGTTAGTCATATGTGTTTTTCAGTACCTGATTTTTTCAATGATTATGTTTCGTCGTTTCCCTCTCAAGTGAGAGTGAGGGGAGGCGAGTACTTCTACATTTTTCTTTTTTTTGCAACAGATCCTGCTGGTCCTATGATGTATACCGATCAGATCTGGTGAGATCGTGAGAGGGGAAATCTGATCTTTCATTATCTGCTATTGCCGCTTCACTATGTATCTCCATGCGTATATTCCTCCTCTCAAATCATGTTCAAATCAAATTCCAGCGGAGAAGCAAAAACTCCAGGCTGGTGGTATCTCAAATCACATCTCATAAACACATTCCACGGAGCTCTCTTTCCGGCCTCTCAAGCCGTGCGTCTATCCCTACCTCCTCATATCAACAGCAACGACCGTATCCGGACTTTCAACATCAAGCTGCATCCCATGCCCTTCTCCTCCCTCCTCCTCTTCTTCTCCCTCACCACTCCAAGCACTATAGTCTACACTTTCCCTTTCCCTCTCACTCTCATCTTCCACATCAGCCTCGATTATCGGTTCCTCAAAAACCACAATCTCCTCGAGCGCTCTGATCCGCAACCTCGGATCAATCCTCTCCACCTCCCTCGCCAACGCTCTTATTCCCTCAATCAGCACATCAACACTCTCCCAAGGCGCAATACCCGGTCTCCCAGGCGCACGTTGCGAGAACAGGATAGTGTGGTGCGCAGACGCCCACGCAGGACAGACATACGAAGGGCCATCGCATCCATCAGCTGAGAAGACCGTCACCGCAACATTGCTCTTAGCCTTCCTCTCTGCCTTTCCACCCACCGATTCACCACCAGTCCCCGATACCGACGAATCCTCCCACCCCTCAACCTCCTCCAACGCCGCAGCCCAGAACCTCGCGCCCGCTTCCGGACCAGGTAACCACGCAAGCTGCGTCACATCGATGATCTCCGTATGGGTTAGCATATGGTTGGGACTTCTCCTCCGCAACGCACTGAGCACGAGACTGAGTAAGCCAACGGGAGAATCGCATAGTGCGTAGGCGAAGGTATTGGGTTCTCTGAGACCGAGGATACCGATTGCTCTGTGTCCAGAGCCAGGCCTTCTTTGTCTTTGACCTCCTCCTGCAAGCGGGCGCTCTTCATCTCCCACACTTGAACCGCCCAAAAGTCGTCTTGATCTCGAGTTCGATCTGGATTTCTGTTCTCGTGCTCTCGTCTCCTCCGCCTTCAACGCCCGGAAATCAGCTTTCTCGTACCCAAACATATTCCCATGGAAAAACCTTGCAACCGCAAATCTCATCCACTCCCCAGGCCGCTCCCTCAACGTCGGCGCCTTCACACACGGTTCCACGACATGCACCCCCAGGCAACTATCCCTATACTTATCCCCTAGTATTCGCAACAAATGGTAATCAATTCCCGCAGGACTCTCAACCCCCGACCCCGTCGCGCTGGCTAGGTAGTAGCTATATCCGAGTCTCTTCATCAAGGCATCGCATAGTGCGGCTGTGTTCTCGAGGGAAGAGGACGAGGTGGCGGATGTTTGGAAGGCGTCGCTGAAGCCGAGGCCGGGGAGGGAGGGGACGACGAGCGTGAATGGTTGGGTGGATGTTGGAGAGGTAGGGGAGGTGAGGGGTGCGAAGAGGGGTGTCAAAGAGAGGTTTGTCAGCGGGAAGGTTGGGATTAGGAGGAGGGGGAGGGCGTGTTTGTGTGGGGATTTGAGGTAGAGGAAGTGGATTCGGAGGGGTGGTGAGGGAGGGACTGTTGGGAGGGAGAGCGTGGTGCGGTATTGTGGGAGGGTGGTGTTGAGGTGGGTTTCGCGCTGGCGCCAGGTGTAGTGTTCTAACCTGTGGAATTGTCAGTTGCTGCCTCTCTAACCCTACACCTGAATCACTCTCCCAGACAAGTCGATTCCCAGATCTCGAAGTCGAATGGAGTGGAAGTTACAGGTCGAGGCATATGTAGGAGATACCTCCGTTGCCCACACCTAATATGAACACACACTCACCAAAAGTCAATCAACGGCTCAATCTCACTCTTCGGCGTCCCGAGCTCCCATTCCCTCTCCCTGGGTAGCAAGACCTCATGCGGCAACCTCGTCAATTCGAGTTTCTTCTTCGTCAGGTCTAGGTATTTGGACGACACCTGATGCGATGCGCCGTCAGCAGTAGTTCTGGCGCAAGTTGCGCTGGACCTGAAACGCATCCGGAGACAGAGGAGGGCAAAGAAGAGACTCACATGTATCTTATACGGCTTGACCTCTTCGCTCTCAACAGCTTGGAGACTGGCGACACTATTCTCCATCTTTCCTTTCGAGATCGCTCTCAGCCTTCCTTCCTTAAGCCCTCCAAATTTCTCAGCCCTGTCGTTCAAACCTCTCAAGCGCTTTCTTCAGACGAGGAACAGAATCAGCCAACACAAACAGTATATAAAATCATATACAAAATAATCAAAAATCGCACAAATGTAAAAAACAGCTGCTTAAGACAAAATTCCGAGACATGGATGGAATAGAAACAGATCAGAATTTAATACAGCGCGGTCCCCCGTCCATAACAGCTCCTGTGGCTTGACCCCCTTCCAAGTGTGGCGTGAGCTCGTCCGCTCCATTTACCCTTCTCTAGCCCGCCTTCATCCCTGCTCACCACGCTGTCCCTGCATGTCCCAACCTCCGACCGGAAAAGATCATCGCCGATCTGGTTTTCTGGAAGGGCTAGAATTGCACAGCCACAATTGAATGCGACTTGAAGTCTTTGAAGGGAAGAAGTGGCTTGATAAAGATGATGGGGATTGGATGAGGTGCGATATCGAGGAGTGATTGACATGCCTAGACTGATGGAAAACTTGAAACAGGGACGGAGATGCATGGAGGACACGAAGCCTGAGGTTGAAGGGGGAAAGATCTACTGTTTAGGTAGGTAGGTGTGGCGTCAGCTGCTTTTTACTGGGAAATATCGGGTTCGGGTGAAGAGCATAGTAAGGATGACTTGTACTTGTTCTTCAATGGATTTGAAAGTGCAGGAATGAGAAAATAGAAAATGAGCGGTGTGGAAGATAATAATGCCAATGCATGGAAGGTAACTGTAACTGTCTACTTCCGACTGACTGATCCTGGGTACCTTTACGCCTTGCTCGCTTCGCTTGTGTATCTCGGTCTGTATCTGTACTCCTGTACTACTCGAACTAATCAAGCGTGACTCTTGCCATGCTGGCCCAGCCTAGATATTCGTTTCCCTTCCTTTCTCGAGGTATCTGAATTTTCAAACATATGCATATTCACATGTCTAGACAATAGCTCCCCTAATCAACCCGGGCCGTTCCCCATTTCCCGTGCCTGTTCTCGCCAGCAAAGGTCTCTCCGCTCTCGCATCGCCACCGCCACCTGCCTGCGCGTCTGTTTCTTGTCCCCCACCAGCCACACCTCTCAAGTTGATACTGCCAATGCGACTCACGATGTTGCTTCCTACTGCATCCACAGCTCCGCGGGGGGAGCTCAGTGTAGGTCCGCTAGGCGCAACGGTCTCGACGCGGAAAAGCTTGATGGCTGTCCCGTTCCAGACGCCGACTGTACCTTTCTGGACTTGCATCTCACTGGTGAAGACGAAGGACCAAAGTAGTGATTCGTACCAGCCGAGAGAAAGGGGCGACCATTCGAAGTATTGGATGCGGATGGGTGAAGTGTCAACGCCTGTGGTCTTGGCTGTCTGAATTGTACGTATGATGGAGGTTGAGGGGGTGTCAGTGGATGAGCGTTGTGTTGGGAGAAGCGGTGCGAGTTGGTCGATGATCGTGAGAATTGTGTGAAGTGGAAGTTCAGTAAGCCATGACTCGATCCAATCTGGTGTGGGCTCGAAGGCGCCATGAATTGAGAAAGCTGCTGTGGAGTAGCTGTTCAGGCTTGTTGTGCTGTTTGCACGCGAGAAGGTTGGCATGCCAGCTGTCGAGATTAGTGACCTGGACAAGAATAGAATAGAGAACCTACCTGGCATCTTTCCTCTTGCTTTCTCCGACATTCCTCTTAATTGAGTTGGAACAGCATCGTCTATACTTGATGAAACCGATGAAGCTCTCGATGGTTGCTCGGTGGGTGTTGATTCTGCTGGGGTGGGGCGGTTATCATCATCGGTATCCTCATCGTCGTCATCTCCAATGGCGAATGTTCCATCTTCAGGCACATCGCTGAGCGTTGGTGCATGGGGTTGGCTAATTGAAGGACTTCGAAGGCTATCAACAGACCCTCTTCGGCTTTCTGCTAGGTCATTTGGATCCGTCTGTCGTTCTTTCCGACGTCGATTCCGGCGCTCGATCTCTTCTTGGCCGCTCTCAAGTGTGAACGTTCGGAGCGCTATCCCAGTCAGCTACCAAAGCAAATCAAGTTCATTGTTTGCTTACCTTCGAATCTCTTGTGGTTTCGCAAAACCGCATAGACGAAGTTTGGGTTTTCTGAGAAAGTGATCAGCATTCACTCCACCAAGTAATGCAACATAATCTCTCCAGAGAAGTCAATTTTCCATACGCCAAAACTCAACCCCATTGGCGTCATAGTAATCTCCAGGGGAAAGACAATTCTGTCCAAGCTCATTACCAGAATATGAGTCTCGGAGGTCATTGGCTATGAATACAGTGGAATGGATCGAGAGACCGAAACACTTACTGATGAATTGGTGCTCAATAATAGCATTCATGCTCTCGAGCAACGACTGGAGCAGATTATGGTTGCCCTCGTTCGCCAGCAAAAAGCTGGGCGAAGACATGGAAGAGAAGAGTTGAAGAAGTTTCGAAGAAGTCGATGCACTCAGATTTTCCAAGTATGCAGCGATGTTGTTGATGACGGCAAGTAAAGCTGGGTATATTGCAGTAAGTTTCCCTTGGCTTGTTGTGATTATGTTGTAGATTGACTATTTTGTCAGCAGGGGCTTCTTCTTTCGGATGCAGGCGTACTTACATGAATCAGGAAATCTGCATAAGTTCCGTTGAAGTTCTGCAGTCGGATGGTAGGTGGTAGCGTTTCTTGAGCCTCAAATCTCTTGTTGAGGTTCTTTCCAAAGTTTGGCTCCACACTCAGAGTCTGCAATAAGAAGACACACATTCGTACGACTCCTTGCTTCGAAGAATCTAGCTTGTACTCTATAGCATAAAAGAGGATTAAGACGAGGAAATCATGTGATCGGCCAGTATCAATGATAAAGGAGCGAAATCGCTTGTTGCATTGAGTGATCTCCCAGAAGAGCATGATCATCTCGGAAGTGCACTTTGAGGACTGCTGGTTCCCTGGGATGTAGGAAGTGCTCGCATTGAGCGGCTGGTTGAGGATTCTTGTCATTCCATCGACGATAAATTGGAAGTCTTGAGGTCTGTGTAGACGGCCAAGAAAATGACGGAAGTAATCTGAATCAGTTTAGTGCTGTTATCCATGAAGTCCACGGATTCAGACAACTTACTCTTCTTTGCGTGGGCCGGATCTGTTTCCGGTATTGGATAGAGAAGGATTACCAAGAGAAACTACATTTTATTAGCCGACATTCGCTACCCAAATGTTTAGGAAAACAGACCTGGAGTGCATAGGTGACCAATATAGCCTTCGGATCCTTGAAGACTTGCACATTGTATGGAACTCGCCAAGAAGCTGGATTGTACTTCAAGGTCTGTAAATGTTAGCTCTTGCCCTCCTTCGTGAACTGCTTGACTTACAGTATTTAGCAAAGAGCAAAGCACAGACAGAACCACCTGCTTATCCGGACAAGTGACAATATAGCTGATCGCCTTGACACCTTGAACCGGCAGCAGATTGGCAGACATATACATGCTCTGACTGGTCAAGGTCAGAAGCAATCTCAATATCTCCGTCCTGTTACTTTCAAACTCCTTGCTTGTCCCAATCGACGTATTGCACCCAACACCACTCTGCCATATCGCATACGTAACTTTATTCTTCGAATTCTGCGGCCTGGGGAGTGTGAAATCCGCGAAGAAGAGTAGGTCGATCAGCGTATCTATCAGCTCCTCGGCGAGCGGCTTCACTTCCTCGAATTCCTCGCCCGCGGCCTCGATCTTCGCAAGTTCTTCCTGCGATTCGTCGAAGAGGACATCTCGAGCCAGCGACGCTTTCCTAGATTCCAGTCAGCCATTCATTTGCCTGTTCTTCCTGCCCAATGTCTGCGTACCGTGTCCGCTTCCTTCTTACGCCCCAGAAGAACTTATCCTCCCACGCCTGCAGTTGTTCCGCCTCGTACACATATGGTAAGATCCGCGTGAGGATTCGTATACAGTTCAGCGCATCTCTTTCTGGCGCAAGCTCAGGATCTGGAAACGAAGGGTGGTGTCGGAGTATGAAGAGACGGCTCGTGACCGCAAGGACCAGCGTCTCTAAGTTCTCTAGGGCCGTATCGCGCGTCCGTCGGATGTCGTTAGGTGAGAAGAGACTGAAAATGTCTTCGGTGGACTCAGGGAGCTCCCAGAACTGGTGCGGAGGAGACGGTCAGTACGGAGACATGGGAAGGCGAGGCTGAATGGCTGGCTGGCTTACAGATGCCCAGTATGGATCATCGGCGGGGATGACTTTGTCCTCCGAAAGTCTAAAGATGCCCTTCTTGAATACGAGCTTCGAGTCGGAGGCCCCCATTCTGAATTGCGCGAATCATCAAGGGTTGTGTGTGTGTGTGTTGCGGAGGAGAGGGGGGAGTGGGCGTGAGGAGCTGGAGAGCTTCAAGTTCTGGATGCTTGTCGGTTGATTTGATTGTCTCGGATCTAATCACCACGTGAAATTTGAAGGAGTACTGAGGACAACTGGACCCAGTTTTTGACTGTTGCTCATTGCTGATAGACAAAGACTCACTGATGCACATGAGTGGAGTGCCGTGAATGGATGATTTTGAATTATTCATGGGTGAAGGCATTGTTACGAATTAATGCAGCTCGCCAAGCCTGGTATATGGGTATCTGCTCAATAATACAAAACTCTACATCCTCTTCCATCTATGAATACAGCCTAGAGCTTCCCGAGTTCCTACGTCCCTTATCGTATAGCCACTTGCTATTCAGTCCAAGACCACCAGACTTTGAAGCAGGACTAGGCGAGCCTGGAGTCTCTGATCCGACCCTTGACAATGATGGACCCAGAGGACTTGGTGAACCATATGAAGCCCTTCTTGTTCCATTCATTCCACCACCCATCGCCTTCTGCAACAATGGGCTTGAATTGGGAGAGAATGGCAAGCCTGTTGTACTAGCATTTGGACTTCCCTTCCCCGACAATGGCGAACCCGAATAACTTCCCCTAGCACCCGGCGAACCTCCCACGGGTGTAGTCCTTGCGTATCTCGGTGGAGTAACGTATTGCGAGCCAGGCGTAGGGGGCGCAGAGCTTGGTGGGAGCCCCAGAAGCTTTCGTTGAGCAGGTGTGAGGGCGATATCCGTGATCTCGTCCGTTGTCCGTAGAAGTGGCATGCAGGCCATCATGATGTTAAACACAAACACAAGCTGAATTATGTAGTAGACCCAATCCGCGTATGCAAAGACCTTGCCCGGAAGGAATAGTCCTGGGAGACTGATACGTGTGAGCATTTGATTATCCGGTGGGAGAGGATATGCATACAAGTGCCACAAGATCTTCCCTATAAAGAAGATTACTGCTAGCCCTGCGGCATTATACGTGATCTTCTTGACATTTGCTGCAGTGAAGTTCGAGGCATTCTGGCGTCTCACAATCTCATCCAACTTTGGGTGTCTCCATGTGCCGGTGGCCGGTGTTGAGCTTGAGGGTGTGGATTGCGCGACTGGCGTTGATGGGCGCAACGGTGTAGACATTGCTGATCGCAAGCTATGGCTTTCTTGTTTGCAAATTGTGAGCTGTGGTATTGTCAGCTCTGTCTATTGTGCCCAAAGTCAACAAAGCCCCAAGCAGCGTACCTCGTTAACTCAGCCTGTCCCCTGTGCTTCCTCTCTCTCGTTAGTAGCTATAGGTTAGTAGAAGTATCGTAATCGCGAGATCGTCCTATCAACGCATTGTCGAGAGCTGGAGCCTCGCCGGGAAACTGGTCGCTGTCGTCTTGTCGTGGTGTTGGTGATTGTTTTGATTCAATTTGAAGCCGACCAAATTCACTGAGGTGATGGGCTCGGACCTCGTACCTTAAAATCGTGGCACTGAGAATCCCTGTCACCTCCGGTCACTAGTGCCGGTTACAACTCGGCTGCACCGCCCCGCCATCTTTACGTGTCAGCCTCGACCTGACCTCACTGACAGGAGACCTTTCTTTGTAAACAAAACATATCTCGACTTTCATGCAACGTCAATGAAGAAACCTCTTACGAACTGAACATTATAATCTGTCATCATGGGTTTTGACAATCTAATGATGAAGCTAGACGAGACCGTCACAAGCGTCCTCGGAGAATGGGATATCTACTCTTCAGCCCTCTTCGCAGTCGTCTTGTCAGCCTTCATCTACCAAGTATTTACAGCTCGCGACCCAGATGCCCACCCTATGCTTCTGGCAAGGCAGGCACAAGCTTCTCCAGTTCGACAAGAAGGAGAATCCGCCGTGTACAGATCCCACTCTGCGCCTCATGGCATTCCTTTGAATTCCGGACTGAATGTCAAAGATCCGGGAGACTCAAAATGGGCAAGAGGCCGAGATGGAGATCTTAGAGATATCTGGAGAAGGGCTGTAGCCGGCGGTCTGGACCGAGAAGGAAAGGAGACTGGTGAAGTGGGTAGACTGCTGACAGTATTGGGCTCTGAGCAAGTCGTTGAACATGACCTGGGTATGTGTGCTAGCCAGTACTTGAATTTACGTAGGCCGCTGACAGTCTATGACAGCTGATATTACCCGACAAATAAACCTCATTGGACAAAATATCAAGCAAGCCGGTGGAAGGAATGTCGCGATTTATCTGCCAAACTCCATCGAGTTTCTAGCAACACTATTTGCATGTGCCTTCTATGACTTGACCGTCACACTGGTGCCCTACGACCAACCTATCGAGAGGATCATATCATTGCTGCACAAGGCTAAGGCGGATACTGTCGTAGCTGCAGTCGGGTCGTTTCCTTATGATGTTATAACCAAGAGCTATCCTGCTCTAGAACAACTCATATGGGTGGTCGACGAAGGAAGTAGGCATATGGACTGGAATGAAGTACCCAAAGGCACTGGAGGTGCTGTCAATGTATCTACATGGTCGGAAATAATCCAGGACCAGGAGCCGAATGCAGGAACGGAACTACCGGCTATCGACAAAAAATCAGTACCCAAGAAGGTTTTGGCTTTCTGGCCATCTGGAGAACTGACAGAGTTCACTCATGCCAACATAATTGCTGGAATTGCAGGCCAATTGACTTCCGTTCCTACAACACAACGAATCACTCATGCCGACCTGTTCCTCCCAGTGGACTCATTCTCAACGATGTATCCTCTCGTCTTGACACTTTCGGCGCTTTACTCAAATGCCTCTGTTGCTTTGAACTCCGTCGCTGGAGATAGCCCTGACTTGGTTTTGGCAACTCAAGGCGTTGCCCCAACCATTATTGTGGCATCAGCAGGCACCCTTGCCAAGACACACGCAGAAACGGCGGGCAAGTTAAACACATCACTATACAACATTGTTCACTGGTTCCAAACCAGAGCGTTGGTCCAAGATGGTGTCATGCCACTTGCATCAATGTTCTCCCGCATGTACGACTCTCTTCGACCGGCAATAGGGACTACTCCAGGAAAGTTGCGTTTGATATATGTTTCCGAGCAAGCGGGTATCAAAAGTACTCCCTTGAGTTCCCAGATGTTATCAGATTTGAGAATTTACACTGGATCTCGCATAATATATGCTCTCACGTCCGCGAAGGTAGCTGGAGCTGTAACACAAACAGGTCTGTACGATTATCGGGTCGGCAGTGATCCTGAAACACAATCGCATTTTGGGGCTCCAGTTACCAGCGTCGAGCTCTTTTTCAGGGATAACAAGCAACACAAGACGACAGACACAGCTTCTGCAGGAGATGTGAGTAATCCTATGGTATTGATTGAATGTGGCTAATCGATTGCAGGTATTCGCTCGAGGTCCAGCTGTTGTTGGTGGAGAAGCACCTTTGGGTATTAGTGGAAAGATCAGAGAAGACCATACTTTGGCCTTACTGTAATGATGCAGATGATGAGATGCCTACACTACACACCTTATGACATGCCATTTAGCGAGTTTAACGTCTCTTCGCACTTGGTTTTCTCGCAGATCTAGACTTCGGCAGATGGTTTTTTCGCTAAGCTAAGACTTCTCTGCCTATTGTATTGTGATGAACCTTTTACCTGGCTAATGTGATCTGAATATACTCGTCCATTTGTCTAGGTACATCTCGCGATCTACACAGCTCGTCAGGAGGCGCTGCCGCGTGTTTTAGTGGGCTTGGTATCCAAGACATCTGTCTAATTTCGGATGATCCCCACAGGGAGTGTGCAGCATTAAAAGCATGGCGCGTCCACCCTCAGGAGAGCCTCAACAGCAGGATTTGACGCTCATTCTCATTTTTTCATCATGATGCATGCTAAAAGTAGCGTAACGTCCAGCCGTGATTGATATTGTATACTATGTCTTTCTGATACACTCAGTCGCCTTTCGCAGATTAATTGCTCGAGATTTTCCTGTTTCTGGGGCTTGGCACATGTCATGTGCAGCATGCATTTGATTCTGGTTGCGCTTCGTCTCTCAGTGGTGATAGCTGAGAGCGAGACCTTGTTCAAATCCACAGCTTTTGATCAGGGTAAATATGGAGCGTATCCTCACCGTTCATACGTCACCGAGCCCAGCCTTAACTCACCTCGTCATAATGTTCAGCAGTCAGATCCAAGGTGTGAGAATGGGTTGTACATCATGACCAGCTTACGCGGAGACAAATTGGAGCGTGATTGGAAGAGTTCGATGATCCATGATACACAAGGAAACTTGGTGTGGATGGATCCTAGCTATGGGGAAACATTCAATCTTGCTGTTCAACGCTACAAGGGAAACGACTACTTGACATTCTGGAAAGGCGATGACTCTCGTGGACATGGGGAAGGCACTTACATCATGGTGAGTCTCCTGTCTTAGGCTCAGAGCAATCATTGACCGGAGCTCAGCTTGACTCGTCTTACAAACAAGTCTACAATTTCACCGCTGGGAACCATCGACTAGGTGACTTCCACGAGTTCACCATCACGGAACAAGGAACAGCGCTCCTCACACAGTACCGCTATGAGAAAGGCGACTGGGGCGCTGGTCTCGCACCTCAAGGATACATCTGGGATTCCGTCTTCCAAGAGATCAACATAGAAACCAGCGAAGTGCTATTCGAATGGCACGCCTACGATCACGTTGACATCAACAAATCCGATTTCCCAGCAGGCTCGATGGGCCGAAACATGTACAGCGGTTATGATTTCTTCCACATCAACAGCATCGACAAAGATGCTCAAGGCAACTACCTAATATCATCTCGGTACTACCAATGTTTGATGTATATCTCGGGCAAAAATGGTTCCATTCTTTGGGAATTAGGTGGACGTCGAAACTCCTTCAAAGATCTCTCTGATGGCAAAGCTACGAAATTTGGCTGGCAGCACGATGCACATTGGACAACTGACCATTCTGGTATCACGCTCTTTGATAACGGCGCGCGCTATCATCTCAAGCCTACAGTTGACCACTCGCGAGGTGTACACATTGAACTTGATCTCAGGGCCATGACAGCGACTCTGAAAGCAACATATGTCAACTCACGCAAAATTATTAGCGGCTCCCAAGGGTCCATGCAAACGCTTCCGAGCGGTAATATCCTCATTGGGTATGGTTACAATGCTGCTTGGACTGAGTTCAGCGCCCAAGGAGAGGTGCTCTGTGATGTGCATATTGGAAGTCAAAAGTTCTTCAATACGGGTGCAGTGCAGACGTATAAGGTCCTGAAGTATCCTTGGGTTGGTAGACCGAGCACGAAGCCGAAAGTTGAGAGCGTGGACGGCGAGATGTACGTGAGTTGGAACGGGGCGACTGAAGTGAAAGAATGGGCCCTGAAGGGCTTGAATGAAGCGGGAGCTGAACTTGGGGTGGGTGAGGTCGTGAAAGTAGAGAAAGCGGGTTTCGAAACCCGGGTGAAGGTCGACTGCCAAAGGTGGAAGTACGTGAAAGCCGTGGCCGTCGATATCGATGAAAATATCCTAGGAGAATCGAACGCTGTCCTGGTCTCTTGTGAGGTATGTACAGATGGCTTTTACGAGCTCCTGTGGAATGCTAACACGGCGACACTCCAGAAGCCTAGCATACTCAAGACCATCATTACACAGCCAGCGACTAGTCTCCTCGGAGTTCTCGTTAACTCAATGACTTTTGTCGTATTCGGAGCTGCGATCTATACGCTCTGGCGATGCATAGTGCGCAGAAGAGGATACTCGAAACTTCAGCAACTTTGGGCTTGAGTAGCCAAGACTGATACCCGCAAGTACGCATCTCGTAACCTCAGCGAGTCCAGACTCGGGCTTACCAGAATCGCTCGTACAGATATGGTCGCTCTGTTCATGGGCTCGTTTGTTGCAGCATCAATGTGGTCCATGCATTCGCTCCGGACTCTTCTTTTACCAGGACCTCTGTTCACAAGCTATGGTCCTGTCTTAAGTCACACCTCGCCGGCCCGGGAAGTATCGTACGGGAGGACCTTAAAGATCCCCGGGCAAGTTTGCATGTGTTTCACCATTCCGTCTGAGGTGTGGATCGAAGCCGTGAAACACGGGACGGTTCAGACCCACCTCAGATCAGAACAAACTTTACCCCGCGTTTCTTGTCCAAATAATTTTGTTGACCGCACAGCTCATGCCAAGTCGAAGTTTAATCCAATTTTGCGAAAAGGTTTGAGTCTAGAGCTTAGGTGCTAAGGAGCACTGTTCATAGGTTCGTGGCATGGTGAGAGTTCACCAACGACATCATATCAATGCTTAAATGGGCGAGATGCTGGAGGCTACTGCTAACATGTGGCAAGGCCTATGGGCATAGCTCTGGTCTGCAATGTTCTTCCATTCGTCATGGGTGAATCTTTATATGTGTGCGCACTCCCTCCAGGTGCAGTTGATTACAACCGCTTTCCGATCGAACTCAACTCTTCAAAATGCTCGACCTTGCAGTGGCTATCCCCACTTTGGTTGGAAGTTATCTTTCCATGTTTGCTGCTGGCTCAGTATTCGTTTGCTATCTGATCCTGCCGCCACAGAAACACTACAGACATACATTAATCATGAATCTTGCTGGTGCAGGTGAGCAAATAGGCAGGCAGTTCTGTGACAGCATTTCATTAACTTCTCTTCATAGACTTCTTCAATGCTTTGAACAACAGTATATCCGGGACTTATGCCATGGTCCACAAGAGTATCCCGAAAGGTTCAGCATGCACCATTAATGGATGGTTCGGTCAGCTTACAGTTCAGGTTGGCTTCCGTGATTCTCGGCATCACTAGAGATTAAACTGACGATAGTAGGCTACCGACTTTACTATTTTTTTCATTACCATAGCGACAGTCATCACAGTTCGCAAGTGGAACTACAAACCGGAAGTAGACCCGGCAACAAAACGCATCATCACTTGCTGTATTTGGATTGTGCCAATGGCTACAAGTACGGTGCCTTTCAAAAGTATTGATTTGCAGTGATGCTAACAGCTGGACAGGTACGACTGGGCTCTGGATGGATGCATACAGACCAGTCAGTGGCAATTGGTGTTGGCTCAGTCCAAAGCCGATGATACTCCGCTATGCACTTGGACACAACTGGCGCCTCACCATCATATTCTTGACAATCTGCTTGTATGCCTACCTCTTCATCTATATTCATCGTCACTTCGCTTCTCTTCGCGCAGGCACATCGCCAGACAACAACACTAACGACTCGGAACAAATGTCCGGAACATCAGGCGGCTCGAATCTAAGCGGCATAACAGTTTATGAGGAATTTGAAATTGTGGATGAACCCTTCGATGCTTGGTGGGATGTGCAAATCCCTTCTAATGAGATGGAATACTTCGACCTAGCTCCATCGCGACGGAACAGTACGAAGAGCACAGACTCACCACCTCTATCTCCCTTGAAGCTCATCAAGCAGACTTTTAGCGCAGACTCCGCAGACGCATCGTCACAAGCCAGATCCAACGGAATGATCGAGAGGACACCGCTTTTGAAAACCCGGGATCCGCTTGCCATCGTTCGACGACCACCACCTCCCAATGTTTCGATGACAATTGAAGTCTTTTCTCCGTCGACAGAGACGCTCTGGTCCAAAGAGATGTACGTCCAGAAACTGCTACTGTTGAACGCCTATCCTATCGCATATGTCATCCTTTGGATCCCGGGGATAGCCAATCGCTTTGTGGAGTTATCTGGGCACCGTGTTCGGGGGCTGGTGATTGCCCAAGCGAGTACACAATTTGTCGGACTGGCCAATGCTTGTAAGTTCGCGACCTAGTGTACGAGCGCTTTCAGTTACTAATTTCTGAATAGTAGTCTACGGCTACAATGAACGCATCTGGAGTCTAGCAAAGCTCTGGTGGAAAAATAAGCGGGCTCATCGGGTCAACAAACAGAAACGAGGGGAGACCATCATCCCCGGATCTTGGCGAGGCGGATCGGGATCTTCGGCGTTAATAGCACCATCGGCATTGAGGAACAGCAGCAACAACTACGCGCTCCCATATATCTCTAATCCAATTCCACAATAGACGCTCTATCTACAACAGTATTTGGAACGTCGATACAATTACGCAACACTTAAAGTCAAGAATCGATACTCAGCACATCTAAGCGCCACACGTCAGCCACGACCAAAATCCCTGCAGCTGAATCTCCACATCTCCTCTTCGAGCGATTATTGGCCCCCAGACTATTTATAAAATCTGCTTATCGATGTCATGGGCGTCATGAGCAAGGCTGATAGACTGATATTCTCGTTCAGGCGTGTGGTGATTGGTGCGCCGGGTAGTCAGCCGTTGTGCAGAATGGTACGGCTGTGAGGCTGAGACAGCTGCTGAGGAGATAAATTGTGACCACTATCCCACCATCTTGCAAATCTACTTCTCGGCCTTTGTAGTCTTGCGTAGAGTTTCTTCAATATTATAGCAGACCAAATTCAACACAAAACCCAGATTCCGTTGCAATGGCAGGCTCCCTTTCAGTACGTCCGCAACCGGACGCAAGCAAACATTGGTCTACATATCTAAATCACATACTGACATAACCCAGCCCAAAGACTCCTCCGAGAGACTCTGGCCTTCGCCCTACTCTCCGACAGCAACTGTCTCAACCGCCAAATCCGTCCCTCAACCAACCTTCGTTCAGACTCGCAACTCTATCCAAAGTAGGCCTCAGAAAGTCCGGACGCAATCTCCCAGGCCACGAGGCTCTACTGCCACTCAATCGCCAGAGATGAAAAGTTCAGACACGGACGCTGAAGGTATTGAGAAAGGGGTGAGGCTGTGGCCTTCGCCTTATTCGAAGAAGCTCGAAGAGATGAATGAGACGGGTGTTGTCAATTCAGAGCTGTCGGAGCAAGCGGAAAGAGACGATGAATTGAGAGAGCGAGTTGAGGAGACGCCAGAGCCGGAGAACGTCAAAGATGTGGAAGCACAAGCGAGGAAGAGTTCCGCCTGGAGAAAGTTATTATGCTTTGGTTGTTTCAGATGAGAAATGATTCAGGGTGGCTTTGGTGTGATCGAGGTATCTTATGTAATTCATCAGCAACGTGGAATGATTGCAAATGTCTACACTTGAGACCCGATATAGGATTTTGACTCCGATTGTTGCATAATGAAATCAATTCGTAATGACAAACAATTGCGATTAGTAGAAAGCGCCCGCATGGTTTCGAGAACACTCGACTGTCTTGAGCTTACACTGAGCGTGATAGACTAGTGAAAAGAAATGGACAATAGCTTAGTAAGAAAGATAATACATCTTGCGATCAGTGGAGGAAGTCATTTCGGAAGCTTGCAGATGCCAAGTTCCTTCCATTGGTGCATTGGATCGCATCTGCATCAATTGCCGCCAGTGTGGTCGCACAGCAGGTCGACTAACGGCATTCAAAAAGTTCACCTCGAGACATTCGGCTTGATAAGGCGGGAAATGTACAGGTCCCCAAAGTAAGTACAACAAATCAGCAAATAGACACGCAGGTCTATTCAACACTCTCACGATGCCAACACTAGTCGAGTGGCGTGATGCTTTAGGCTTGGCAGATGGAGCGACTCGAGCAAGAATGGCATTGACACTCAACCAAGCCGGACTAGGTGCCGGATGTTTGGTATGGCTTCAACCGAGACCTTCAGGTGGAAGACATCCATGCACGAGGAAGAGACACCATTGTAAGGTCGAGGGACTAGCTCATGCCGATATTGAGAACCTGGCGGTGATTCTGTATGTCAGAGAGGTGTCACCCAAGAAGTTTATGTACGCCCTCGCTACGGTAAGTGTATTTGATAGAAATTGTCCATAGAAAATTGCATGATCTTTGCAAAGACTAACTTATTACTCTAGATAACATCACATACACGACCAACAGCCAAAATTGTGATCGGGGAAGGGGTGTCTTATCCGAGTTCCAGGCCAGGGTTCGACTTCGAGAAAGATTACAGGCTACCCGATATATCATACATCGAAATCGATCACATATACCAAGTCTCTGGAGACCAGCTCCGCCAATTCAACAATCCATCCTCTGACTGTCGTCTCGCTGAGGAAAGCCACAGCAGGCTGTTGAGCGTAATGAGTCTGCGCGAGGAGAAATGGGTCAGCTCAGAAGTCTTGTTGCTACGAGAAAGACGAGATCCGAGAAAAACACCTAGAGTTGATCAGATGCTGAAAGCGGAAGAAAGAAAAAGTAGACTTCAGAGTACTGCCACAACGTGGGATCCAAATTACCAGACTTACAGGCGACCAGTGGTGCGTAGCACCAAACCCAACTCGGAGCTTTCCGGACAAGAATTCCTCGAGAGATATGAACATGGTCCTGTTCCGTATAGTCGGGAGCCTTGGGCTCCCGCATCTAGTTACGATACACTTCGAGCCAGACAAGAAACTGTTCCAACTAGACTGGATGAGGGGCCAACGTGGGGAGAAACTATCAGGTGGTACATCAAAGTTGCATTGCTAGTCTGTGTTATTTCTTTTTATTGTGCGGATTTACTTTCGGGTTGAAATTTAGGGCATGAATAAGGGGATACGGGTTTATCGAATCGGAGACGATTGGAGAAATTGTCTCGTTTTGCGTAACAAGAGATTTATCTTTCTTGAGCAAGTGTCCTGAGTCCAGGAGAGCCTGTATAGCATTGACACCTCTTGGCTCCTAATTTCCGAGTTTTACTGGTCTTTATATGGTACCGTGTTTGTTTGCAATTGGACCGGATGCGACAGTTGTGTCCACGTTTAGAACTTTAGCTATTATAAAGGGGGAGCAGGAAAGTAGCTGACTGGCTACGATTGTGTATGACCTCCCCAATGAATTTCCAGTTGACCCCGTGAAAAATACTCACACTGGAGAGGTAAATATTTTTCCTCATGTAGACCTCGCATTTCCGATGGTTGTGGATCATCTGTGATACAGCCTCAACTTAGCCGTCTACATGTTTTCTTTCGTCCTCTACATCTAGTATGACACCCTCACAGCATGAGTGAGAGCTTCCAAGGATGACGTAATTGTAAGAGATCTAGCATAGATGATTCATCCATCAATCTATGCTCCTTTAGGGCGGATCAAACATTCACTTCTCATGTCACCCGTCGCGCCTTCCTTTTTTTTGATAGCATAGGACCTCAGTCGCGTCTCCAAGTCATCTTCGGAGTCAAGATATTCCTCTCGGCGCAATCAGCCTAGAGGTAGCTAAACAAACAGGACAAGATGGTCTCTTCGAAAATTCGAACGCCGTCTCCTCAGTACAGTGATATTGTTCTTGGTCCTGGACATTACCTCCGAGTCTTTCAAGACGGAACCCTTGAGCGTCGCAGAACTTTGAGCGATACTTTGGATAATGTTTTGGCTCGATCTCAGGTACAACGAGCGCCACTCATGCGTTACTTTGAGGGCATACTGGCCAATCGCAAGGCTTTGAATGCTCGCTCACAACGCCCTCTTCCTATTCCAGAACCAACCTCACTTCGATTTAGCAAGTTTGGGAAATTGCCTTTGTAGTTACGTACAATTATATGGAGAATGGCACTGCCTAGAGCACGGATTCTTGAGTGTGCTCTTTGTTTGAACTTCTTCAGCCGAGCAACAGCATTCCGCGACTCACACCTTCTAGTCATGGACATTACTCGATCTTGCAAAGAAGCATTTGAGATCACAATGAAACGCTATCAGCAAAATCGACTTTTGATGCTAGATCGAACCACTCGCTGGAGATATTGCCTGAACTATGTTGTCGATTATACGTGCGACATTTTCTATGTCTGTGGGATCGAGCTATCCGTTACCTTGCATCCAAAACACAATTTTGAACAAGTGCGAGAGGTTAATAAGAGGATTACGCGGTTGGCTATTGGTCTCACGAACAAGTACAGATGGTCAGCCGAGGACCTTGATCTCGGCATTTGCGATCGGCTCAAAGCTTTGAAGGAGATCATTTTCGTTGCCGACGAGGAGCGTCTCCTGGCTGGTATGAACAGACTTCCCATTGCAGTGGTACATATCTGACCTTCACCAGACATCAAATGCTTACACCAACCGGAGACTGGCGAAGATCACTTTACACGTCGCTGACACCGTTGAGAAGTCTTCGAATATCATAACCCGTGGTTCTGTTTCCCCGATTTTGACTGCCTGCTGTGACTAGGAGATCTTGGTAGATTTGGTTCAAGCATAGCTGACCAGGTCTCACAACTAGAGGACTTGATGGCCGACAGCGCTCAGTGGTGGACTCGCAAGATTTCTTTCTGGCATTGCATTCGCTGTACATGGTTTCTCCAACCATCGAAAACGTCGCTCTCACCTACATGTACCGTAATGGCTGGCTGCTGCGGAGACCCCATGGCCAACTGGTTGCTGGATGAAGCACACTTAAGTTGCTTGAATGCGAGGATGTTGCTTGGGGATGGGATTGCTATTTCGTGCCCGACTCTGATACCTGACTCTGGCTTCGAGGTTGTAACGAGAAGTCGCGTTTCCGAAATATACTTGATGAATACAACTCAAAGCAATCACAATACGACGCAAAAGAAGATCTTGAATCGTGAACTTCATTATTCAAACAAATCAGCATGGACGTAAGCAGACAAAAACGCTAAAAGCAATCCCACCGCCTCTTCCATCCCATTCCCTAGCCCCATATATCATTTCATCATTACACTCCCAGCCCTAATTTCAGACACCCGACATATCCACATCACCATCACTCAATAGCTCCTCAACTAGCGAGTCTCTAGTCCCGCTCCTCCTCTTCGGCGTCGGATTCCCAATAATCGTACCCTCATCATCATCCTCTTCCTCAACTTTCTCCAATTCCTCCTCCGCCTCACCTTCAATCGTACTCAGCACACTCTTCTCCTCATCCACCACACTCGGCGCAATACTGCTCTTCCGACTCGTCATACTATTCACGCTTCCTCTCAAGTTTAGCGTCAAACTGGCCTGCTCATCGTCTTTCTCTTTGAGGGTGTTGACGATCTTTCCGAGCGAGACATGAATCTTGAAGAGTGCGTTGCGGCCGGTGGCGTCAGCGATGAGTTTCTCGTCGATAGCAAGGGAGACTTCGGCGTAAATCTCGCGGAGGAGGGACGGTGTTGAGGAGGGCGAGATGTGCAGTTTTGCGAGGAGGGGGGCGAGAGTTTTCTTTTCTTCTCCTGAAAAGGCATTAGCGAAATTCTGAGTATTGGAGTAAATATGGAAAGACTTACTGCTAACACCAGAGCCCAGACGCTCAAGAATGTCCCGTGCGAACTCGAGATGTACGTCACCGTTAACGGACTTCTTAGCGCTCTCCTCGAGTGTCATTTGACTTCCAGGGACGTAGCATTTTCGAGGGTCGGTCCAGTCGATGAGATGTGCGCCGATAGTGCTGAGGCTGACCATCTCAGTCTCAGCATCGCCTTCATCGTCGAGGTTCTCTTGGACTTCGAAAAGCTTGTGAAGAGCATCCAGAGCTACTTTCTGCATGCGCGACTGATTCTCCTTTCGGCTGAAGCTGTACACGGGTAGGAAGTAGCTGAGTGTTTGGCGAACGCCTTGGTTGTGGGCTGTGCTGGGATCGAAGTAGAGGACCGCAAGAGTCTTGAGCAGGTCGTCAATTGCTGGAGAAGCATCTGAGATCACTCGGCCGAGCATAAGCTTCGCTACAGCAACAGTGGCGGCAGCTTGGACTTCTGGTGCCTTGGTACCGGACTTGAGAGCCTTGAGGTAGACTTTGAGGAGCGCAGGATTGGTGTCCAGAAGATGAGCCCCATGCTGGTTGAGGATATCGGTGAGAATCTGTAGGGCAGTAATTTGAAGAGCTGCGTGTCCTTTGCTGAAGAAGTGCATGAACAGGGTCAGGTTCTCCTCTGCAAGTGATTTGTCAAGGAGTGAGCAGAGGCCCAGACATAGGAGACCACGCTCTCGAACCGGGGCTTCGTGACTTCGGACTGCAGGCACAACCAAATTATTCAACATGGCAACCAGATCAACATTTTGTTGCAGGTTGCCTTCGACATTTTCAAGCATACACTGGACGATGTGTAGGCACTTCATGTTAACCATGATCTCGCGAATGGCCTTCTCTTGGTCCTCCTCTTCGGTCCGCTGAGAGCCTTTGCCGGATTTTGTTGGGGTACCCTCGCCGCTGATCTCTGATCTTGCGGAGTGGAAGCTTTCGTCTGCATCTTCGGAAGCTGGCTCGTCCATAATTGTGTCGTGAACATCGGCGACAGCCTCGAGAACGACACTGCAGAATTCTCGCTCTCCAGCAGCATCGCCGGCGCAAATGCCACGAAGAACCTCAACAGTAAGTTTGGTGACCTCTTCTGGAATATCAGGAATAGATAACGTCTGTCGCAAAAGAGCGAACATTTTCCTGCGCCCGACTTCATCAGAATAATCGAGAGTCCGGGCAATATGAAGAAGCTGTTCCACGATGAACTCCTGCTCAACGGTATCTTCTTCTTCTTCGTCCTCACCTGCCTCTTGCTCTGCAACTCGTTTCAGTGCCTCTACCAGAACAGTGATGTATCGTTGAAGATAGAAAGCAAGTTTGGTAACTTCTGGCATCTTCTCCTCAATCAATGCTTCGAATTTACCGTTGCCCTCATTTCTGCAGAAATCGTTAAAACTTCTTGCCATGAAAACGGCTTCAGCACTCAAGGTATCCCAAAAGTTATCATCGAATGTAACTTCATCTCTGTAGTCTGGGCGGCCTTCCCAGAAGCCCTTCATCGCCTCCAATGCGACGCCATTCTCTACGCCAGAGTTCACAACGTCGATCCGCTCAAGTAATTCCAGAAGACCTTCGAAGTTAGGTGGCTTAGCTTCTCCAGTGGCTGGCTCGCCTCCCTCAACATCAGCCTCGGCAGTACCAGCACAATCCTCAATCCAGCGCTCGCGGAAAAGCTTCCCGGCTGCCTTTCGAACGTTCTCGTCTCTGTCTCTGAGACCCCATCGGAGCAGCTTCTCACGCATTGAAAGAGACAAGTGCCTGAAATCTCCCAGGGCAGGCAAAAGTCGAGAATACAGTGCTCGGCGGGTAGCTGGATCCTGATCTCTGGCTCTTTCCAACAAGAATGGCAAGGTATTTGGTAGAATTGGAAGGTTGACCAACAGTGACCTTCGGACATCAGCACTGGGGTCGTTTTGGAGCACATCCAGCAATCGTTCAAGCAATCCAGATCCAGATTCGTCATCGTCGCTATCCGCAGCTTCGCCCTCCACTTCATTTCCCGCAAGGCGTCCTAAACCCAGTACTGCTTGAACGCGGACCATAGCTTCTTTGTCGTGTATCCGTTTAAGAAGTCCATGTCGAAGAAGTTGAAACAGATCATCATCGATGGCCTCGAGCGAATTGATGATGTGAGAGATCAGTTGTGTTGATCTGTACCTGACGAACTTCTCTTTTGCTGTCAGAAGTGGAAGAATTGCATTCATGAGATGCGAAGTGAGTCGTGTACTTGGCGTTTCCATCATAACGCCGGCATCGTCATCGCTTTCTGGAAGTAGCTCATTGTCTTTCTCATTCGCATGTCGCAAAAATAATCCCGTAAAGCGGATTGCGCGCTCGCCCACACTCTCGCTCTTCTTCACGGGCATAATCCGTAGAACGCATCGTGTAAACTCGTCTGTGAATTGTTCTTCGTCGAAGTCCTCCGCGCCAGTCTTGTTCTTCTTGCTGCTTGTAGGCTCGTAACAGCAAGCTTCCTGGATCTTCCGCAAATTGATCACCAGCTTCCTGTGGCCTGCTGTTGTTCGTTGCGCATCGCGGAATATAGATCCTATCTGTGTTCGTAATTCGTTCTCTGGAGACTCATCTGGTATCTCGAGGTTGGGCGTAGATATTCTCGAGGCTGTTGATGCGCGCGAGTTCAATGTTTGGACGGAGGACTTATGAGACACGGCAGATGCCCTTGTAGACCGCGCGGTTGATACCCTGCTGGGCATTTTGTTCGTGATGTAGTCTCAATTGGAATGATTCAAGGCGTTCGTCTGTCGTATACGGGCGTTGGATTGGTGGTTGATGTGAAGTCGCGGTTCAGAACCACTTCCAAATAGAAAACGCGATGTCCACAATCAACAAGCGGCCGCGTTGTTGACCCGCCAACTATCAGATAAGAGTCGCACCATCAACTCCGAAAATGTTTGCAGTATCAACGGTCTGTTCAGCATTCAGGACAGAGTCAATTCATCCAATCATAGTCAGGTGTATGCCAGTTTCAAGAATGCCCGCTGATAGTCGTACTACCCGCCATAGAATGTTGGCCACAAGGGTTCCTTGTCTTTTGTGGTAATGCAAAGCTTCCGGTAGCAAACGGATTCATAGAGTACGAAGTAGCTTGATTTTAAGCCCTCTCGTTCGTGATGTCCCTTTTCTAATCTACATAGTCTTACAGAGCCATCTATTCCTTGACTTGGTGACAATTTTGTCGTACTATTTTCCGGAGCCCAACAGCCTCTCATACATCATTACACCTGTCTGTATAGTTCCATTTTTGGTAGGGGTCTCAGACACCTGAACTTTTGCCTTTGACAACAGAGGCTCCAACTCCTCGCCCAACGTCTTCAATCTTGATGATAGCTCGGACGTCACTCCAAGTACTGCTTGGGCAAGTTTCGAACCATGAACCACTGGAACGTTCGTAGATAGCCAGAAGTTTTCTCCCCCGGATTTATTCTGCCGGCGAACTTGGAAATCTCGTGGCGACGCCAGAAGATCAGTCGCATATTTCTCAACCTTTCCGTCCACATCTTTGCCATCTTGGTATTTGCTAGCCCTGATAGCAGCAAGCTCGAGTAGTATTCCGTTGACTTCAAGAAGATTGGCCAGAGAGTTACTCCCTGCAGCTGGTTGATGCTTTGGCTCTGCCATCATGTCCTTCACCATTTCTGCCCAATGAAGTGCTTTCTTGGTTTCCTCAGCATCCCAGTCACTCAGGTACGCCTTCTGGCGCATCCAGAAAAATACCTGCACCACAAAATCCGGTTCCTTCAATGTCATCCCCGTCTCATCGGCTCTTCTTAAGCACTCCAATATAACATCCTGGCGTTCAGCCCTCCCAGCTTTGCGCAACAGCCTCATTCTTGCGTCGCCACCGATTCGAAACTTGGCAGTCTTCAAGCCCTGCAACAGGTTCGGCACGTTATTCCAATCCCGTTTGTCCTTCATCAGAGCTAAGGCCTTGTTGAAGCTCTTGTATTTTCCCGGCACATCAGTGAGAGGGTCCAGATATTTGAGCGTGAACTCTTCTCCTGCTACAATAGCCGTCACTGGTTCTACCTCGAGTGACTTCTTGTGCTTCCCCTTGAATATGAGATCTCGTTGTGGCTGCGCGACATGGGCCGGGAGGAAAACTCGTTCGCGGAGTTTGGTGAATAGATCTTGCAACTCTGGAGAAGAGACTTCAGTGAACGTAGGGACAGCACCTATCATAAGTCAGTTTTAGATATTGCACATATGCAAATGCTCATACCATGCTTTTGCCGTGTTGAGGAGCTCGAGAAAGTCCGTTGTTGCAGCGGTGTTCCTCTCCCAGCTGTTCGGACCGCGCATTCGCTGCAGCGAACTGCCCTGCTGAGATTCCTGCTATTCATCGTCGAAGAGACAGCTCCAATTGAGCTTCTCGCGGGTTTCGTGGTATGGAACTTTGCGTTGATGGCCGAAGAATCGTCCGTGAGGTTGTCTGGTTGTTCAGCCTCGAAGCTCCGCAAAAAGATGCTGGTCGCTTTGACCAATCAGAACTCGGCAAGACAATTTCAAGCCAAACCACCATGCTTCCATCACGAACCTCGACTCCTTCACATCAAAGACAATGGCGACTCCAACACCCACACTGCGGCCATTGAGCTGCTGGAAGTCCATATTACGGCATTCGAGGCAGCAGAAGGCTGCGACGAGGTCATTGACGACATACCACAAGCCAGCGCCCCTTTCAAAAGCACCTTTACCACCTCCAAGTCAAGCGCCTACAAGACATGGTACATAGCACCCCTGCGTCCCAATTGCTTCACACATATACAGTGCTAATTCCATTCTAGTCAATAGAAAGCTCAAAGTCGTTCCGCCGCCTGTCTCATTTGCGAAGGTGTGCAAAGAACCCATCAAAGCCTTCACGGAAGACCAAATATCCATCCTCGACCCTACAGGCGCTCGCAGCCACCTCTTCTCCCGCACAAACACCGAAGCTGCCAAAGTCGGCGACATCCTCCTCGTGCGACTAAAGACCGGCGATCCATTTGCAGGCGTATGCATCAACATCCGGAGACGAGGCGTCGATTCGGCCATCCTACTACGAAATGAGCTGACGAGGGTTGGTGTGGAGATGTGGTATAAGATCTACAGTCCGAATGTGGAGGGTATTGAGGTGGTACAGAGGAGAGAGAAGAGGGCGAGGAGAGCAAGATTGACGTACATGCGGAAGCCCAAGCACGACATGGGCAGTGTACAGAATATTGTGTTGGCTTATCAACGGTCGAGAGGTGCGCTCAGAGGATCAGGATTGGATCAGCAGAAGAAGGGGGGTGCGAAGAAGAAGGGCAAGGGAAGGAAGTAGGTATATTATATGTGTTGCATATTCGGCGCTTGGGAAGATGGGACGAGAATTGTACATCACTGTTTGAACAACATTCATCTTCGACTTTTTCGATGCGACGAGCGGAAAAGTCCATGCCATTCCGCAGTCATGGTGGTCATTTCTATCTTCATTCCTATTCATAACGAGGGCGCTACCTGATCCATGCAGTGCTGAGAGTAGGTCAGTATTGATATCCACGACATCGGATATCCTCCTCCGCAGCTACTTATGCCATGGTCTCGGAACCAGTCATTATCGAGTTCAGTTCCGCACTCACTCTTCTTGTACAGCCTGCTGCCTGATTTAAGGAGACAATCAATGAAAGAGCCCTCTTGCGGCCAGATGTTTCTCAGAGCGTGACAGCTCATGGCCAGGTCTAGACTTTCAAACACGAACTCAGCGATGACATCTCTCAGTCTCATATCCGTGTCATGCGTTCCATTCCAGCAGAGCCTGATGGACTTTGCAAAGTCGGTCGCATGCTCTGGTAGAAGATCTTCGATTTCCTTTGTTGCGTCCCTGAATCTATTCGAGGCAAAATCCTTGAGAGCCGGAACATTGTAGAAAATCACCAGCAATGTACATCTTGACCTGAAAGCGGCGGTCCTTAGCTCTGTGGATCTTGCAAAGTTGCTCGGCGTCATCCTCGGCATTTTCCAAGCGAAGAGGAAGTTGTGCACTGGTAGATTCAGACCATCCTCCCGGAGTGGGAAGATGCATCGAGGGCCCTGAGTGACCGTTTTCTGAAGCACAGCCCTCATCCGAGTGGCACTCATCGATCGAAGTGCGATCGTCGAAGCTGTAGAAACCTTTGTACAGGAATTCGACGAAGGCTTTCACGACTCGAAGCTTGTCACTCGACATGTCGAATTCAGCAATCTTGACATCCTGTCACTACTCGTCAGTCTTTGCACGCTCTGAGATGACTTATCAGCGACCTACTCTTTTTGCCATCTATCCACAGCGGCTTCAATCACATCAGAGGCAGAAGAAACAACTGCCCGATGAACTTTGAAGATTTCGTCGTTACATCGGATCAGGAGATCGTGGTATTTGCCGGTCTCGAACAGGCTGGAACTTAATGTTAGAGTGAGGACTGCAAGGCGCGGATCAAGAACATGCTTACCTCTTAAGCCTGGCATCCATGTTAACATTGGGTCTGGGGGCCATGATTTCTGTTTGTGGTCTTGAAAATCATAAGCCGAACGTCTTGCTGATTTATACTATGAGAGCATATGGGGAGCAAAGATGCAATCCTTTGTGTCATATTCCAGTGGTGACTGGAACAGACGAGCCGCAACTCTGGCTTCGATCTTCTACTTTGTGACCAGCAAATTCCTCTCGTCAAAGACCTCTATGAGGAACAAGCTGTTCTATAACCTGAATACACAAAGATGAAGATCGCCCGCATGCATCATAGCTGATTCAAAGATGGCTTTGGCTCGGTCGACCATACTCAAGTATTGTTTTCCTTCCTCATTCCCGCATTTTTCCAAAGCTCCTTCATTCTTATGCTCTCATAAGTCTAGGCCTGCCGAAGCTGGAAGGTGTGCCTAGAAGGTAGTGGAGCTTCGTATCAAGTTTTGAAGGGTGTTACAGTGCAACATGACCCTAGAAATCATCTCGAGAAGTCCTTGCGATATAATGTAGTGCGGGTGTTCATGAAGATGGCAGTATCATGTCATGGGTACGATGGTTGACCTTTGTTTACACCAACAGACTATAGTGAGGTGGCCACTTAAGCGAAGGCGATGATCGAATTCAAAACAGCTGCGACGGACTTCACAAGCTCCTGAAGTTGTTTCAGAGATTCATCCAATGATTATCGGGAATTCTGCCGAGAAATTAATGCATCAAAAACCACAGTTCCTGTAATTCAAGACTGTTCCCATGACAGTATTGATACGAACACGGGTTTTGACTGTCAGACGTGCAATGTGAGATTCATCCCGCCTAGTCTCGCTCAATGAAAGAGGTAAGTTATGAAGAATGATCATCTGTCATCATTGTCAGCAGAAGAAGTAGCCTTCTACGCTATCTAAGGGACTGAAGGCTATTTCTCAAGCCACCTGCAAGGCATTCTTCATATTGATCACATGACCCATTTCGCTTGGCCGACACTTTAACAGACGCAGGAAATCTGGTTTCCACGTCGATTCACAAACACCACATCGATCCATAACATCCACGACCCGATACGCCAGGATATCACTTAGTCCTTGATCACTGAGGTATGTACTGGAACGATGCAATCGCCACCCTTCAATAGTGATGAGATCGTTTCTCTACTCCGCGAAATGTACATTCTGATTTTGCGCTTCCAAAGCCTGCCCGAAAAATTCAATATCATATACGGACCCCACACTCTCCCATCGTTCAACACCGATGCCTGGGTTGGGGCTGGTATGGATCATGAAACCGTTAATGTCCTGTCGAAACTACCCCTTTTCAATTCCGACAAGGAGAAAATTGGTCCTGATATGTCTCCCATGCTCTATTTGAGGGACGCACAGACTATGAAGTACGACGGCGAGGGAACAAGCGGAAATGAAGAGGAAGAGGAAGACGAAGAAAACAACAAGCGAAGAATGCCTCTCGAATCATGGACCGACCCGCTTTTCCTCGAATTTGAAGAGAAGTATATCGAGTCATGGTGTATACCCCTCACTTCCGCCAATCATGGTGGATATGTTCTAATCTTAGATTGCAAGACTAGTAAGCTATCATTTATCTGACATCGGTGATTACTCGTGTTGACATACCCTAGACGAGATATTTGAGGTTGATTATTTCAGCGCTCGATATGATCTGCCCGAAGCTCCTCTCGACACTCATGAAGGTTACTATCGCCATTTTCCGTCCGGGCCCGGCCCCCATGTTCTCAAGAAGTGGATTGCGTATTATAGAGATCTGGTCATAGTGCCTGATTACAGGCATGGAAATTGGTGGTTTGGAGATGAAGGAGAAATGGGCGGAGAAGAAGAAGTGAAGTTCCCCTGGCGGAGAACCGAGTGTGACATCGACACATCAAACACTAATGATCAAATCTCTGGGTTGATGATAGCGCCGGAGTAACTGGGCTGCATAGAGACTACTGACACTGGTTTTGCAGGGCAAAGAAGTAAGACAGATGCTATTGAACTACGGATGGCCAGACAACTTCCACGAAGAGGAATTCAAGGCTGCATTAATCCCATGGAAAGAGATGAAAGACGAAGCAGAGGGTGCGGATATAGAGGACGAGGATGCTAGAATCAAGGAAGCTGCGAAGGACTGGGTGCGAAGAACGTATGGCAACTGAGCGCACGCCGTGCCGGTTGAATCAGAGAGTAGGTGAGCGTTACATGTTAGTCTGGGCATGTGACACGAAAGTATCATTTGGATACCCCGACCCAATACCACTCATCCGCCTGAAGCTCAGCATGCAGATTTCTGCTTTGTCTCACTCAATGAAAGGATCAAATCGTGTTACCCCGCCCCTTCACATCATCATCATTAGCAGAGGTGGCATGATATGCTATCCGTATCAGCAACCAATTGGCCCATCCCAATAACCTTTAATGAAAGCCTCTCTTCTTCTTCACCTTTTTCGCCGATGAAAAGCGTCCCCAGACGCCGGAGTCTTCCTCAAAGGAGATCGTTTCATCCGTCAGTGCTGATGCAGTGTTTCGCTCCAAGGTCAGATTCAAGATGTCAAGACAAAGATCGCCTCTTGCAATCATGAGGTCCCTGAACTCTCCGCGATCACGAAGCGCCCGGAACTGGTGGCTGGCATGTTTATGATGGCATTCCTTAGCACTCTGTCCGATGATACAGTATTCTCCCGAAGCCTTTTTGCTGCGGCCGAGAACACAGGGGTATTCTACCAAGTCGTGGAGGCTTTCTCGAACTTCTCTTTTGCAATGCTCTTGAGTCTGGAGATGTCGTACATTTCCGCCATGATGTAGACTTTGACATCGAAGAGAAGTTGAAATCCATCATCGGATTCATCTGCCAGCATTTTCTCTGATTCTGGTTGTGGTGAAGCTGACCTGCTTGTGGATATTTGCATGCCCGAAGTCGGGCTATTGGAGCGACCAGCTTCGTCAAAGTAGTCTCCAGTGTAAAGATACCTCAGCATTGCGGCTACGCCCGGGACCTCGTCATTTGGAAGTTCGATGTTGCGGAGTATGGCTTCCTGGATCCGGTAAGCTTGGCCCTTCAGCAGCCAGCGACACCAGCATTTGATCAACTTAGTTCCGTACCTTGAATTGCCCATCAGCCATCTTAGCAAGAACCTTGGATTGAGAACAGATAATTGCGCAACGGACCTTAAAAATTGTGCCCTTGCAGCAAATCGTTGCATCTGCATATTTCCCCGACTCAAGGAGTCTGCTTCGCGTCAGCAAATACCGCCACTTGGAGGAGAAGCCTCTCACCCTTCAATTGAATCCGCCAAGTCTCCCATATCGAACCCGACTTTGAGTTTTTACCAAGGTAAAATGGTAGCAGGAGAAAGAGAATCCGAGGAAAGAAGATGGTTTCACCAGATTCAGGCCATGGAGTAGCTACTCCGTTCGCAGGCAAATGGACTCCTCGCTTGCACAGCTTCCCTACCAACGTGTAGTCGCATATTGTGACTGATGCTGATATGGCAGGTCTTCTACAGTGCAAAGAAATGATGTGCGAAATACTTTAACTTCATAGGTCTGGGGCGTAATGGCTATCATCGACACTCGTTTAAAATGAGATAACTTGAAAGGTCATATCGGAAAGCAGCGTAGAGCCGATCATCATTTGTGATTCTTGGATGTGACTGTTTGCAAATGATGCTCCCGTGATCATTGTATATGGTGGGTAATACCGGATACCTGCTGATGAGACGGAAGTGTGCAGCTAGATTCGGGAGTATCGTTTAAGTAGAGGCCTTGGGTTGAGATGTTTCGAATTTACCCAATCATTTCAGCATCGCAATCGAGTCGAAACTAGAAGGTCAACTAGATCACCGTATCCACTAGCTGCTGCAGGAAACATACGAAGCCAACAATAAATTGTGATGTGGGAATTGCGCTGAATGAACGAACCTCTCCCGCTACTCCTAAATTGTTTCTTCCTCTATATACCATGATCGTCCTCGACTTTCTGGAAATTCTACAGCCAAGCTTCGTACGGATCATCCAATATTACATCGGCAGCCTTCAGTCCGAGCATAAAAACTGGGATAACGGGAAATGGCCCAGGCGTTCTAGGAAAAGAAGATGCATCAACGACTCTCAATCCATTGACTCCTCTCACACGGAACGAGCTGTCCAAAACAGCCATCGGATCGTCATCAGCTCCAATTGAACAAGTGCTAGTCGCATGATGAGACCATGCTTGAGCTCTGATCTCTTCCTTGACATCGCAATCACGATTGCCTTTGCATGGAAGCGTCTCAGTCCAAGGTTGGAAAGGTGCTCCCATAGAGTCAAAGATCTTGCGTCCCAACTCGATTCCCTCGGCTAACGCTTGGAGATCTTTGTCCGCTCCGGGTTCCTCGAAGAATCTGAAATTGATATCAGGAACTTCTCGAGGATTCGCTGACACCAGCTCCACCGTCCCCAGACGACCGTTCGGGTGGATCTTGACCATAGACCAATCGAACGCGCTAGGCTTGACGCCGGGAACAACATTGACAGTCTTGTCGGGCCAGTAGCCTTGGAAAGAAGCTGCGGGGATACCAAAGAAGAAAATGTCTCTCTCGTTGAACGCTGCAACGCTGGACTTGAACATGAGTGCATCGAGTGGGCCTGTAGCATATGGTCCCTTGCCTTGAAACCACTCTTCCAGACATGGATCGCCAGGAGCACCATAAGTACATACTGAAGCTTTGTTTGTGAAATTGGTCGAAGCCTCGGCTACTACCCCCATTTCGGTGTTATCCTGTAGATTCTTCCCCACACCTGGAAGGTCAACGAGAACTGGAATGTGGAACTTCTCCAGCTCGTCTCTGGGCCCAATACCACTTAGCTTGAGGATTTGAGGTGAATTGAAGGTTCCTCCAGCGATAATGACCTCGTGCTTTGCATATGCCTGCTTCGTCACGCCTTTCACAGAAGGATCGTAACGCGGATCGGCTTGGTACATGCTCTTGCCAGCTAGGTATTCGACACCAATTGCTCGAGGGGTTCCTTTGTTTTTGCCCGAGGTATCGAAGAGGACTTTCGTAACGAAAGATTCAAGTCCGGCGGTGAGCTTATACTTTGGCTTGCCGTATTTGTCCTTGGCATTCAGGACTTGGACTACTGCATCGCGAGCCGAGACACGTCGTCCCATGGGATTTCGGTGAGATGGAAATCCACGGAGACCAACTTCCTGATCGCGATTCGGGCTCGCGTTGTTCATGTCTGTCTGCAGGAGCTCGAATATTTTGTTCGGGTCCTGTCCCATGACTTTGGCTGCGGCCTTCAAAACTTCTTGAGCCTCTGTTTGGTTGCTGAGGGATTCGCCACTATTCAAGCTGATATCAAGAAAGCCATTGAAACCATGACCGGGGGCTCCTCTGGGCACAGTGTGGTCGTTCTCGAGTTGAACAAAGTATTTGCGCATATTTTCAGCACTTCACTCGTTAGCTCGCATGCGCTATGCGTTTTGGGAGTCGTGTAGCTTACCTCCAAGAATCATCACCTGTGATTTCCACAATCTCATTCCAGTCTCGTTCAGCAGGTAGCACGGCGCATTGGACATTGTGGGTAGAACAACCTCCCAGTGTACCTGTCCTAGGATAGTAGACCCCCAGACGCTTGGCACCTGCTGGTGGTTCTGTCCCGACATAGAATTCTCCTTCCGTTGTGTTCCATACTAGATGCTCGTATTTGTTTGTGATCGCGTCATCTGTGTGATACTATATCGCTCGTTAATACTGTGTGCCTTCGATTCTTCTGGGCAGGAAACATTCTGATTACCTTGACGAAGAAATCCCAACGTAGAAGCGGATCGTTGTTTGCCAATGAGCCCCACTGTGCAACCTGTAATGTAGTGTCAGTTTGCACTTCAACTTTGAGCACGATACTCGCGTTGGAAGCTAACCTGCACATGAAGATTTTCGCCTTGATCATCGCCAGCTTCGAGGAGAAGAACCGACGCATTTTTCTTTGCCCTGAACAATATCGTGAGACTCAAATTCCTCGTAGATATCTCCCAATGTTAAGAGAATCGGATCAAACGCTATGTAAACTTACAATTCTGCCGCAAGAACTCCACCAGCTGGGCCTGATCCGACGACGATGTAGCTGCGAAGTTGTTGTCAGAGGGTACTCTTTACCACTTGATCCTTTATGGCGACCACTCACTCGTAGATTGTTTTTGCAGCTACATCTGCTGTAGTCGTGGCCAGCAGAGCCAACAGAGGAAGCAGCATTGACTTTCCCATCATGACGGTCAGCTCAGCGGAAAACTGACTTCGTGTTCAAGCCAGAAAACTGAATAATCGCATAAGAAAAGAGCAATCGGCAAATAGAAAATAATGAAAATAGAATTTGGGAAGAATTTATATGCGTCAAGCTCACCCACGGCAAGGAAGTCATTTCACACAGTACCTGCACAAACCTGCTGATTTGTCCCTACCTAGCTTCCATTTCATATTGACCTACCTGATCTGACAACTAGATCCGAGAATCCTAGCTGGTCAATTGAGCCAGCCAATGAGTCGTCGAATGACCCTGAACACCAAGCTGCACCTTCGGGTCTTGGCAGGCACCGTTTCCCTAGAGAATGCGTATAGAGACGTCTTTTTAGCATTCAGTCCGAGTATTAGAACTAGTACAGTCTATTAACCCCTGGTGGGATACTTGACTTTTTGATTCTTATCCTTCGGGTTGATCGTGAACGTGAAATTCGAAAAGGTTGGAGTCTTGGCGTTAATGGACCAGAAGCAGTTTGACAACACATTCGAAAACCCGGCTTACCAGCTGCTATTGCTCTACAGAAAAGTGGAAACCACGCTCGGTAAACTTTACGAAGTACGGTTCGAAGGATTAGGGATAAGGTTAAACTTGTTTATTTGACTTTCTGATGGCATGCTGACCAAGAAAGCTAGCCACTTTCCACGAGCCAGCCGCCAGCCCCGCGAAGCGACCCCTGAATTTAAGCTCTCGCTTCGGTTGACCCACAGTTTGTCAACAATGGCACAACTTAAGAAGAACATCATGAAGACTGTGAAATATTGTTTCATACCTCTACTTTTGGAGGACAGAAAAATCTCTCTCTATGTCCTTTACTCGCTTTTCTTTGCACGGCAATCTGACAGCGAATAATCCATGTTCCGACGTCCGAACAAGCCGGTTTTACCCCGCAGCAGTTTCCATGCAAGCATCCTAGACCTTGCACCGGAACTTGTACTCGATCCGTATCGCACCACATGTACCGCCCCTAGTTGATCTGCAAGCGGAAGGATCAATATCACCGAGATTACAAGGAGAAATTTCATGCAACCAGGCAGTACCTTCAGATCAAAGAAAACAGACAGTTGCGAATAGTGGGTATAGATTGGACCTATAGATGCCAAAACGCGACGGTCTTGACTTGTATGCGCTACATTGGACGACTTAAGCGAGACGTCGCGCGATATAGTATACCTACGCAGGGTATTTCTTCGAGGTCCGTCCAAGCCTCACCATTTATACCAGTGCAATATAGCTTTAATCAAGCAATCCAGGTTCATGATAATGATTCAGGTACTCATTTCTATTCTTTCGATCACTCTGATGACTGCATGAAAAAGCCGACATCCATCCTAAGCCACGTGTGCTCCACGAGAGCCCAGGAACAGTTCGAGAGGTAAGAGTAGATATTCATTCATTTGCCCCACACTTCCCTCCTAGAAACTTCTGTCCGTCTCTAGACTTGTACTTTGATTGCCTCTCGGCTTGGCTGTACGTGAGGGTGTAAATTTTCAAATGATAAGTGCTCGCTAACTATCCTACTTCATCACAACGAGGTGGCGGTGAAATACATATCCTTGAAAGAGTAACGCTTTTCAGTACTGTGGAACAGGATTACTCCATATCAATTTCTTTTTAATGGCTTTGTGTGGCCGTTGTCACTTTTGTCTGAGCTGTGATCGAATTACTTTGAAACGTAGCCTTTTCAATTACCTCCTCACCGCGAATGCTCAATTGAAGAGCAGGATGCTTCTATTTCATGGACATACACTAGCGTATGCTACGCTGGCATGTACCGTAAACGCGAAGACAAGCCTGAGACAAGATCATCTAAGCATTCCCCAAGAATCTTGACATCGCTTGTCACCTAGATCATACCGACCATTCCTCGAGATGTCCATCTGAGACTTTGTCTCATCGCGCATTTCCAACCATGGATTTTCTCCGGCTTGGCAAGCTGGCCAACCATTCCAGAATCATTGGTGTTGGCTGGAGATTTCAGATGCATTCCTCGCTTCAGCCTTGCATTTTTTCCAATAATAGATAAATTCGACGAACTTTCCCGGAATAACTCGACAAATCTAATCCACAGTCAATCGCAAAAAGCTATCCCATACCCATACACTTCCAATCTCAATACACAACATGTCGCTTAGATCAATTTTCCAGTTTGCGGGGATCGCAATCGCTTTGGTAAATACTGTATCTGCACAAAGCAGTACTACAAACTTAATTACCTCGGTAACTGAAGTATGTTCCCTCCTTACCAGCTCTGAACAACCTCAATACTAACACACCATCTCACAGATATCTTCGTCATCATCAAATACCACAACCACCATCCCCACACTCACCCCATCCATCTCCTCAACACTCCTTTCAAACACAACATCTCCACCCTATTCAACAACAACATCACCAACCTACCCCCTCCACAACACCACCACCAACTCATCAACCCAACACTCAACCCACAGCAAACCAGCAGACGTCACAACCAAGGTCATCGTGACGAAAACCGCTGATGGCGTCCCAACCGAGACGAGAGTAGCGCCTTCCAGAACAGGTACTGCGACTGAGTGCGCCGAAGCGGGACCGAGTTGTACGGTATTGGCGTCGTCTGCGCATACGTCGGAGAAGGCGAGTTTGCTGGGTGTGTTGGGACCGTTGGCGGTTGTAGCGGGGGCTTTTGCGATTTTGCTTTGAGGGTTTATTTAGACGGCATGGTATACTTTGCAAGGCTGCATAACGCACGCAAGTATGGATATGCGTCTGCGCTTTTTTGCGTTTTTGGGTGTTGTGACTTATGGTTATTGGCGATAGGGAGTCAAGGGTAGGATAACCCGAGAGAAATACAAGATTAGATAGCATATCTACGGAATCAAGACAATGAATCGATTACTGCACGTTTAAAGGTGCGCGTTAGTTCAAGGTGGGTGAAATCTGTAGCTTGGGTTGCATTCGGGATGTGTTTTCAACTCGCTTAAATGATCGAAGAAGGGGGTGTATTACGTGTAAAGACAGATACAGACAGATTCAGAACGGGCCTCGGTAGCATGATTGGAAAGCTAAACCTCAATGCACACGACAGCTGAGTAAGTCGATAGACGCAGCATGCCATTGACCATAGCGCTTATGTATTGAATCACTACATCTGGCTGGTGCTTGCTATCAGCGCTTGGCACTCGTTTTCACTGGCTACAAGCTTACGCCGTCTGGGCAGTCGTGGGCGAGACTTCAAGCCTCTCAAATCTTCGAAATTTTATGATTGAAGCGTGTTGTTTATAAGTTGTTTCTGGAGTAACATCTCTGCATCGACTCCAGAAAATCAATGAAGTACCTCTTCCAGTTTCATCCGCAATTCCCAACCTACCACCAGTGAAAGCACCTGAGCCATCAAACATTCTAGGCGCGTGAGTCTCACTTACTGTCACCAATGTTTCACTGTTTTGTTCTTCGCCATTTATATTGACTATCTCATGGAACTCATAGTCTACTCTCCACCGATCAGCTCTCAAATTTGACCCTCACACGTAGCGGCGGAGTGTTCCCAGTGCATTGTGCAGTGGTATGTCCGCAATCCACACCACTTGCTGCTGCATTATATGGTTCATTTCGTGTTGTGTCAGGTTGTGTAAAGGTATGCGTTAATAGTGGCAATGGAAAAGATGAAGGCACTCGTTTGCTGACAATGAACACTGTATTGCTAATAATATTGTTTCATTCTCACATGGGGGTGGTGAATGACGATTAGAGTAACGACTTTGCATATTGTATTTCTTGTCAAGACGTTAATCGAATCTCTATCTCGTACTAGCTGAAGAATCGCCGACAGGAAGAGCAATGGTAGTCGCCGAAGAAGTTGGGAAGGTATGAGATATGAGTGCTTTGGACGGAGAAGCGGCAAGCCTTGACAGGAGGCTCCGCTGTCGAGGAAGCCCTGTCTTCCGTCAAAGATGCCTTGAGAATATCAAAAGCTATCTCGCCCGTTTCCCTGCAAAGCGTAGCGAAGTCACCACGATCGCATAAGTCCTTGATATATTCTTGGGCAGTCTTGATCGCGACATCCTTCAAGAGACGGTCATTGCCCAAGGTTTCTTCGTAGAGTAACTTGAGGCTTGCGACAAAAGACGTGCTGTTCCACTTGCGACCGGAGATGACTTCCTCGTACTTCTTCTTTGCCAAAGTCTTTAAGCCGTGGATCTGCAGCTGGTCACCGATGAATGTAGACTTTGGTGTTCGTCAGAAGTGGACCGTGGACCGTGGTAGCATTTGCGACGTCAACGAAAGACGGGAGCGATGACCACGATATATTTGAGATATTGGCAGGCCTAGGTATGTTGGTTGTGATGTCACTTTCGCAACCATCCGAATAGTTCATGTTGTACATGAATTTGAGTATACATTTAACAATGTTGGGCTCGTTGCCATCGAGGTCGACCTCGCCTGTGATTGCTTCTTGTTGTGGTCAAGTTAGCAGACACGTTCAGCTTCAATTCGATCCGAACGATGGCTACCTTAAATTGGCCATCAACGACAGCAGCCAGTGGTTTAGATTGAAGACACACAACAGCGCGATGAACTCTGAATTCCTTGCCTTTGCACTTGATCAAAAGATCAGAGTACTTCCCAGTGGAGAAAAGCCTGGTAGAATCATCAGCGATCTGCACCGATGTAGCTGTTGGTGGACTTACTCTGCGGCGATTGAATTCATACTGGATCTCTTCTGATGGGACGATTTTGTGGTGTTCGAAGACGTGCGAGACTGTCGGGGTATATTTGGAACATCTCGATCTGGCTAGCGCGGAGTAAAGACCGCATGCGTTTCACTACTAGCTCAGCTTTCCTTGTTTCACCACACTGTAGACTAGCAGGTGCTAGTTGACAAATTGTGACAACGAACTTCCGAGCAGCCAATGAGAAAGTGCTGTTTTTGGAGTTCGATCACATGGCCATGGAACCGCACTTTGAGCTTCAGCCAGTACGATCGACAGCTTTTCCTTTTCTATCGAAGTCTTTCGACTTCAACAATTCTCTCAAGCTTCCCTCAGCATACGATGTGCTTCTATTTCGCCCCTGGAATATGTCGTTGGACGATCCGCTGTTCTTGGTCCATGGTAGCCAAGAACCAAGACTTCCCAGTATCGATGGCCGACCTTCCGGTTCTGGTCTAATAGTGGAGGCAATGGACTCATTCCGAATCAGCTTTGGTGCTGTAAAGGAACTTAAGGCTGGGGAGGTATATTGAGCTGCCTCAAAGACAGTGACAGTCTCCAGATCTGTGGCCGTTGAGGTCTGGGGACGAGCAGGCTCACTGATCAAAGAAGTAGGCGAAAGAAGCTGAGTGGTGGCATCATGCTTAGATCCTTGAGCATTGTCAATGATCATCGATGCGAAGGAGGCCGATTTTGATCGAACATGATTCGAGGGACGTTCGTTTGCTGGACCCGCTTCAATTGCTGCCTCTGCATCTTTCTTCGATGCAGCTTCAAGCTCCTTCTTGGCAGCTCTTCCGCGGACTTCTTCTGCTATGACAGCAGCGGGCTTCTTTTTCGATTTGTCCTCATCTGAGGACCTCGAAGAAGACATGATTGTTTCTAGTGTTCCATATGCCACGGACTTTGTTCGTCGGCCACCACGGGAGCCTCTTCCAACAGGTCGGGTCTGTTCGTCGTCCGAACCGATGGCCTGAAGAGTAGGACCACCAACAGCATGAGGGCCAACTCCGAGGCCAACATTATGGAGGATAGGCTCTCCCCGGCCATGTGGTGGCATATGTACCTCGTATTGATTACTGAGGCTGTACTTGCTTCTCGCACATATCTCGGCAATTCTTTCCAGATCTTCTGCAACCCCATGCTTTATTTCTTCCATTATTCCCTTGAAAGTAAAAGCCTCAACGGGCGGCATTTTCAGTTCCATCTTCCCAGCAGACATGGCTGACCATCCATTCTCTTTCTTCGCAGTAACAATATTTCGTTGCTTCGAGGGAGGTCTGGCAGCTCCAGAATATGTCCGCACTATCACTGGCTGGCTAAATGTACTATTTCGAGCACCAGTTGACTTGGCATATCGATGACGGGAATGTGTCGCACCATTCAGTTGTCTCAATGCAGAAATTCGAAGGGCGACGGTAGCTTCGTCAAGGATATGCTCGCCACGGGCAGCTTGTTCAGATTCGAGAACGAGGCTCGCCGTGGATGTGTTTGCACTCCAGAGACTAGGTGGGAGGAAGTGGAGAGGCAGAGAGTGTCGACGATGGGAATCTGGGGCAGATTGAGGAGTTTTTGGTTTGTGTTGCTGGCCGTGCAGTGAGGGGTGATTTGAGTTAAACGCTGGCAACGCTCGGGGCGTCGAGCCGTTCGGGATAGTATTGGCATCAGTGGCCATTGTGTGGATCTTCAGAGTAGCGGATGCAACGACATGTTTCTGACTGCAATATTAGAACAATTGCTGTATGTGGGCAGCAGGCAGTGGGGTAGGATGTATGTGTGTATGTAGGTGGTGCGTGGTCGTCTGGATGCCCTGAGGTGACAAAAGTTCTGTCTGTCTGCGGATGGATTTTGCCTGGATGCCTCACCCACTCAATGCAGGTGTGTTGTGTTGTGAGAGGTGGGATCAGTGGTGAGGTGAGCTGTCAACCACTCACAGCTCTCGGTCCTCTCCTGCCATGCGGGATGAAGTGTCAGATCCCCTGTTCGCTCTCTTCCCCAGATTTGACGCAACTAGACCCGAACAAGCAAGGCTTCCTTCCGAGGGCGGCGGCTCGGCAGCGCTTATCGACCCCTCATGATCCCGGCTCTTGGACCACATCTTGATATCTTGCTTGACATGACGTCCGGCGGGTATTTTGCCATCATCAAAACACAGCAACCTTCAACACGACGAACACCACAACGCCGCAACATCACTGCACACAGCCGCATCCAACATGGCTTCCCCGGCAGACCGAGACAAAGACTCGACTTCAGACGGCAAACAATCGAAAGCCGACAATCCATTCATTAAATTCAGACAATTTGCGGATACACAAATCAGCTCACTACTCCAAGGCATCATTGGCCTTCCATCCGCTTTCTCGAAAGGATCCTCCGACGATCCGCGGTGGGCGGGGGTAGATGATGGTCTGCGAAGGCGAGATGAGCTTCAGGCTCGGCGAAGGGAATTGAAAGAGTCAGAAGCTAGGAAGCTACAATATCAAACATCGGACGAAGAAGACCGGTTCGCCAGACCTACGGAAAGAACATATTTTGTTGGTGAAGGTTACCAGCCTTTAGGAGACAGAGAAAACACACTCGGCGTACCGACAAAGGACTTACCATTGTATTCAGCCGTCCAGAAGTCTCTATTCGCCCACCTTCAGGAGCCGGATTTTGATGAGGCCGATTGGAAAGATCTTAGAACACCGCCGACCTGGGGACAAAAAGGCTTTCTACCTCAATTCTACCCGCTCAAACTCCTACCACATCAATTGCCTACGTATTATGACAATGAAGGCGTAGGAACGACCCGTTGCTTGATATATAATGAGCTCAACAGCTCCAATCTACTTCGTTCCGATTATTCTTTACTCCCTTACCTGCTCTTCTCTCCTTACTCACCTCTCAAGCTCGAAAACGACTTCAGTACGGGATCTTACCTTCCCTGGTCTGATGCATTTGAAGACTTGATTGCGACGAGTCAATCACCAAGCGAAGGTTCTCCTTGGAGGCTTCTAGCATCCAAATTCTTTGGATCGCCAACAGGTTCGCCTGAGGGCAATCTGCACTGGATCATGAAGCTTCAGACCCTTGGATATCTCCAGGAGCAGAAGTCGTTGGAAGAGGATGACCGCGAAGCACTGGGCTATCAGCTGTCATCCATGCTATCAGAAGCTCAAAATAAGTTTAAACAGTGGGTTGACAGTGATGGTGGAATTTCGCCCACTGCCTCCAATAATCCCTCTGTTACCGGTGTAGTTCAGGGCACAAAAAGCAACGATGCTGGCGCCGAAACCACGAAAAGCCCAAGGACTGAGCAGGAAATGTATGACCATTTCCTGAAGTGGGCTTCATCGCCGCAAGCTATTAAGGAAGTTTTTGAAGCTGGCGAAGCGTTTATTTCCTCACTTGAGAATGACGATATGCCAGGAAGGAGAATAGAGCAGGATGACAGTATACCTCGCCCTCCATCACTCATGAAAGAAATCCTCGAGGTCACCAAAGCTTTTCGAGAACTTTCCCAGCCTCGGGAAGTCTCCTCGGAACCCGAACAACGGGACAAAACTTCACGAGAGGTAAAACCTTTGGAGTCATCAGATCGAGTCGTATCCTCTAGTACGACAAGCGAACAGACTGTACATGAAGATGGGACGGTTGAAACTCGTGTTACAGTCTGGAAGAAATTCAGCAGCGGGCGAGAGACATCAACGACGACCCATCACTGCGAGGATCCGGCTACTGATGATGTACAATCGTCGCAGGATGGACCGGAACTGAAGACATCTGAGAAGGAAAGCAACGGAAACAAAATTGAAAATAAGAATGGGAAATCGGGATGGTTCTGGAATTGAGCGATTTGTACAAGATACCTTTGGGATTGGAGTCTGATGAGTGGATGATCATGAAAATCTGTTATTTTGATATGGGGGTTGGAGTTAAGGGCTTTCTCGGTAGGAGTGAAACTTGAGCTTCTCACCTCAGCCTTGGCTAAACTTGCACCAGTATGTCAACAAATATGTAAATACGTGTAATGTATATGTCCTTGTCTCTCTTCAAAGTGCCTGACAGCGAACCATGAGTCTCTTTTCGTTCAAGCGCACCCATGTCGGATCCAAAACTTTTGTCCTTTTGTCGGGAGTTGACATCCACCTCGCTTAATGTCAATCTTCAGAATTACAAACAAAGAACTACTCATCGCCTTAGACCGCAATTCACGCCTTCCGAATCTTCTCAAGCACCATTTCTTGAATAAGCATAGCGCCAATTATTCGCTAGCGTACTTTCCCATCTCCTCGAGCGATCTCACGCTCTCGCCGTTCTTCGGAGACAAGAATCTCTCCTCACTCGAGGACAATCACAACGCGCTTGATCATACCCAGGTACGACCCTCCAGCCTCTCCTCTTCCCCAAATCATTCCCGTTGCCAACCACTAATCCTCTCCTTGCCAGATCGATGACCAACAATCAAAAATCATGGCCCCGTCACCTTCACCACCAACCTCTCAACCACCAAAACCAGTCTCACCCGAGCAATTCGCCAGCAATGTCGATACCGAGCTGAACAGACGCAGTTTCTCACTCAGAGGTGATGATCGCGCCAAGCTTGGTCGTTTGAGAAGAGGGATTAAGAAGGAGAAGGGCAAAGAGGTGTCGGAGACGGGAAAGGTGAAGTATAAGAAGGAGTTTAAGTACTTCCCGAAGGTGCCGTTGGAGTTGAGGAGGATGGTTTGGTGAGTGCGTCTAAGACGTGAACGAGAAGAGAGGTGCTAATCAAAGATTGTGGTTCAGGAAGCGCGCCATACCTGTCTTTCCCCACCGACTCATTACCGTGGAGAAAGTCAGAGATGTAACAGTAGGGGGAAACCAGCTGATTGTCACCTATTCGAACCACCCCGCTCTTGATCTGATGGTTACCTTCAAAGAGCTCAAGGAAGTTTTGGTTGAACAGTGCTTTCCTCACCTCAGAACCACAGCCAAAGATACCTTTACCACCGAGGAAATTGAAGCGCCGGAGGTGATCGAATTCAAGAAGGGTACAAATCTATCCTTGGCAAGCAAGCGGATCAATTACGACGATGACATCTTCGACTTTCCCGAAGAGAATTTCCCTAGCCATTGGATGGACTGCGTCCGAGGGCCAGTTGCGTATCGGAGGAAATGGTCCTCTTGAGGAGCGAGAGTTCGACAAGGAGAAGTTTAAAAAGTTTCTAGGCGTGAAGGTCTACTATGTTGATGCTTCGAAGGGTCGTGTTGGTCCTGAGCTTGTGGAGCAAGATGAAGATCGGTATGAATTTTCGCACGATGAATGGACATGGTATTCGACATCTACTGGCTTGGCTGCGGTAGTCTAGCCCGATTGAAACCGAAGGACTGGTGTATCACGACCTTCACGTCTATATTCAATGGAAGGGAAACTGGGTGGTTGGTTGAAACACACGTTCTGTCTTCCTCCCCTGACACACGTTCTGTTGGAGGGAGCACCAAAAACGTTGTACAATAGACCGAAACTTTGCTAATAAAGCTCTGTTGCCATGTTGAAGACACTCAAGACAAATCAGCTCGCAAATAAAGAAACTCTTCTCTATAACCCCTCCTCTTTCTTAATCCCCGTTTTCGTCTCCACATGATCACTCCTCAAATAATGCCCCTCAATAAACGCACTACAAACCACCGCCAACCCCGCAATCCCCGTATAGAAAATCCACATATTGCGCATACTCCACGCATACGCTCCTCTAACCGCCAACTGCTGCGCCTCATCCTCCAGCCCCTTCACGAGATACACATTCGCTCCTGCTCCGCCATCACTCAACAACTCCGTGATGTTCATTGGGAGATTAGTCGGTGCATGACTCAGGCTGGGGACTTTAATGTCCATCGAACTCTGGAATATCACACCACCTATAACAACTGAGATAGCCGTAGCGAGACTCCGCACGAACCCAAAAGTCGCAGTTGCGGTCGCGACGTCATCTTGCTTCGAGCAAGCTTGCAGCGCTATCAATGGAGCTTGGAACAACAATCCCGCTCCAATACCAGCGATGATCTGGAAGCCGATGATCTGGGAGAGAGGTGTGTGGACCGCGTAAAGGATATACAGACCGTTACCGATTGTCATGAGGAGGACGCCGGCGTAGATGAGAGAGAGGTAGGAGCCTGTGCGGTGGATTATCAGGCCGACTAAGACGCCGGCGATGGCTTCGGTGACTGTGATGGGCATGACGAGGATACCGGAGGCGAGGGGGGAGGAGAGATGGACGGATTGGAAGTAAAGGGGGAGGTAATATTCTGCTGCGATATAGACCTATTTCAAATCAGCTTGTCAGCTCATCCTATGGAAGCATTGTTATGGTCAAGTGTAAGGAGCCAAGATAGCGACGTACCATCCCATGCCACAACGTCAACAGCAAACTCGCCGCATTCGACTTGTTCGCAAACAAACTCATCGGCATCAACGGATACCTCGCCAACTTTCTCTCGCAATACACGAAAACACCACTCATCGCCGCCCCGAACACAATCAGACAAATCACCTTCGGCGAATCCCACGGTACAGTGGAACCTCCAAATTCCAGACCAAGAAGTAACATCAATACCAGACCAATGATAGAAAGACTACCAAACCAGTCGATTGCTTTGAATCCTTCAAGAAGAGGCGTGCGCGGATTGTGTACGTCGAGGTAGAAGAATAGGATTATGAATGCTGCGCCGGAGAGAGGCAGGTTTATCCAGAATGCCCATCTCCATGTAAGCTTTTCCGTGAATGCGCCTCCTAATATGGGACCAATTCCTCCAGCGATAATCCAAACTAGTTCCATAAGACCAATGTAGAGACTTCTGCTTCTGTTTCGCATATGTCAACACATGCACACATGCAACCAGTTAAGCGAACCTCCCCTCTAACCAACCCAACGCCCCTGCAACCATTCATAACATCAGAACGGGGAAAATAGCAGAGCAAAGACAACGAAACAAAAATGGGGCACAAACCTCACACTAAACAAATCACTAATCGTAATCATAACCATCGGGATCATCCCACCCGCCGCACACCCTTGAAACGTCCTACTCACAATCAAAGCCCTCATACTCCTCGCCTCCGCACAGCCAATACTAGAAACGAAGAAAATGCCATCCGCTATCAAGATTATCGGTTTCCGACCGAAGATGTCGGACAGTTTGGCCCAGATGGGTCCGGCTGCGGCGCTGGAGAGGAGATAGGCGCCGCCGATCCAGACGTAGCCGGAGGAGCTGGAGAGGTCGTGCGTTATGGTAGGTATGGCGGTTGCGACGATTGTTTGGTCGAGGGCCGTTATGAACATTGAGAGCTAGGATTCTGTAGTGTAAAGATGCGTGTTCTTGGAGGGATTGGGGGAGGGAATGGGGATGGTGTTGGGAAGGGGGACTTACGTAGAGGGCTGTCATAATTGCTACGATGCGGAATTTGCTTCTTGATGCATCTTCCTCGGGTTGAACTGCAGCAATTAAATTGACTGGAGCGAGTTCGATATCTTGAGATTCATGATTTATCGGAGATACTGAAGAGATTGGAACGGGAATTGAAGCAATTGAAGCACTCGCTTCTGCTGTCTTGTTCTCCGTCATCTGAAAAATCAAACAAACATATGTAAACACTAGATAGATAACAAGAAGATTTAGAAGAGATCGAGAAATTGACGGGAAGAAGATATAGAAGTCCGAAGTTTCCAAGCTGGTCTAATACGCCCTTGAGCATCTTCACCCCACTTTTATTCCTGACTCATGCGGGGTTTAGCTGGCTTGGGCTAGCCAAGATGCAAGCTGACAGACAGCCCGCTCAGCTTCAGCGCGGTTTTCAGGCAGCGTTTGGTGATTGGGATATAAAGTTTTGACGGGGTAACAGAAGCGATGGCGGGGTTCGGAGTAGCCTCTACTCCGCTTGTCGGGATACTCTGGGTACCTTGGTAATGAAATCGGCGGTAGGAGACTCTTCAAATATTTGGTCGAGTGCTTGATTTTGTCAGACACAATCTGCAAAACTCCATATGTACCGTCCTCAAGCCTCTATATCAACTCGTAATTCCCACTGCCACATGCTTCTCAGGTAAGCGAGGTGGAGGTGTGTTGGAGGAGCCACAAGAAGTGGTGGAATGTGTTGAGTCAGGTGACCAATACTAAATCATCCTTCTTCCTGCTGAGCAGGTAGCTAGTTGAGGTTAAGTGCATAAGTCAGTAGATCAACCGTGATATCGTGAAAGTTTATTGCTCAGAGAGATGGGTTGTTGATCTCTCTGCGTATTTCCGTGGCATTTTGACGCTCGTATTTTCGGGGGCCAATCAGATAATTCCAGCTGCTCCTAAGCGACCTCATGGGAGCTGTGCTGTGCCATCGCCAATGCAGTCAGCCAAGGTGTAGATAGGTGTTATGGAAAAGCATAAGAGTTATGGGTATATATAACCCGACGACTTGACCAGAAGAGAAAATAAGTTGTATCTGGGACGAATCTTTGAAACTTCTATTCTGGAGGAAACGGCTCGTCAACAGCCGTTGCACCCATTAAATTAAGTAACCATTGACGTCCACTGCCTGCTCTCTGGAAACACCCTTCAATAAAACAAAGGGAAAGGTCCGATTGCCAAAATCAATCACAAAGTCTCACAAATCCAATGTCTCTTTCTCAGAAATACGTCCTCATTACCGGCTGCTCAGCCAACGGTCTCGGCGCCGCCCTCGTCGACGTATTCCTCCAACACGACTACCATGTCTTCGCCACACTCCGCACCCCCTCTAAAGCACCTTCCCACTTCTCCACCCTTAGCAACATCACAATATTAGCATTAGACGTCGTCTCGCCAACCGACATCGCTTCGGCTGTCGATGTCGTGAAGAAGAAAACAGGCGGTCGACTCGACGTATTGGTCAACAACAGTGGTAGATTCGAGGTCATGCCAGCACTAGATACCTCGATTAAAGAAGGAAAGAAGCTGTTCGATCTCAATTTCTGGGCGCCGTTGGCTATGATCCAGGCTTTCGCGCCGCTGTTGATTGAGGCGCGGGGATGCGTGGTTAATGTCTCGAGCGTGGCCGCGGTATTGCCATTGTATTTTCAGAGTAAGGAGGATTGCTTCCCTCTGATCTTCCATCACGAAGTGCTTTGGGATGTTGATGGAAAAGATCTGACTGTGAGAGATAGGTATTTACAGCGCCTCGAAAGCCGCTCTGATGAACGCGAGCGAGATCTGGCGTCTCGAGCTCGCTCTTCTGGGCGTGCGGACTTTGACTATCATGACGGGCTCGGTTCGCAGCAATGTTTTCGAGACCATGTCAGGGGGGAAGGTCCCAGAGACCTCATATTATGCGGCCGTTGCGAAGGACATCTATGATCTTGGTGACGGGAGATTAGCAGAATATGCTATTAGTTCTGACGCGTGGGCGAAGACGGTCGTTGATGCTGTGGAGAAGGGTACCACGGGGAAGGTTTGGTTCGGAGGTGCGGCTTCGGCGACGGGCTGGGCGGCCTGGTTACTTCCTGCTTGGATGGTTGTGAGTTAATTTCCTGACGGTAAAGTGCTGGAATGGATAAGCTGATGAGGTGCAGGATAAATCCATGACCAGTTTCATGCCCTGGGTTAAGAAGATCCAGCGATGAAGTTGCGTGGATAAAAGATGAACGGAATCTTGCTGGTATATCTCAGTCAACCGTACAGTGCGGTACGCTGGAGGCAATTAGATACTTGGCAATTAGATATATACATCAATTATTTTGTGCGGTCGTCGTGTCGTTCGAAACAGAACACATTATACATCATGGCTTCAGATGCTGCCAGCCCACATAGCTGTCCCTGGCTTCTCTTCGACTTTCGTTCTCATTCGGTTGCATCATCCCAATAGCAATCGTGCTTCGAGGGCTGTCATAGCTCACTGTGCTGTCTCGACCATTCGGGTTGGGACTTTGCATTGCACTGACAGGGGTTGCTGCTCTACTTCGAGGTGCTCCGTCTCCAATCTCAACTCTCTCCTCTCCATTCGGTGTTGTCGTGGACCATCTGCTCCTTCCGGCCGGAGTGGGTAGCTCCACTACTTCGTCGACGCTGTTCAAAATTGGCTTGACTGTCGCGCTATCCATCTCATGAGATAAATGGCCGCTGCGTAGTGCTTGAACTGCCTCACTAGGGGGAACCTCATTCGCGACTTCGTGGAGGTGGATTGAGTCGATCTCGTGTATATTGGGGTTGGGCGACTGTTGAGGGCTTCGATAAGGTGGGGGACCCGGGCTCACAGGTGGTGAAGTCAGAGACACTGGAATATATTTCTTCGAGATTGGGATACCTAGAAGAGAGTATCGACCTAGCATGAAATGAGTCAGCAAACACGGAGACAGCACATTTTCCCGAGAGTGTAAACGTGTCTCGGATCAGCTGCAACTGACCTGACTTGTGTGACTTTGCTTCGTTGGCTGGAGATTGTCTAATAGCATCTGCTGAATACGCTGCCACGACAGACTTCTTTTGTCGCCGCCTCCGGCAGAACCACAGGATCGCCAAACCGATGAAGAGTATCGCAACACCTCCGCCAACACCTCCAGCGATTGCTCCAACATTCGAACTAGAATTAGAATTGTCTGGTACTGGAGTTGAAGTGGGTGTCTGAGTTGATGAAGAGCTTGGCGGGCTTGATGTGGGCGTTGCAGTGGGTGAAAGCTCCGGAGGTATCGTCACGAAAGCTGCTGGTTGAAGAGAGCCAGCTGGACAGCCAACGCCATTGCATGGATTGACTTCGCAGCATCCTTGAAATGTAGGTCTCTGGGGTACGTCACAAGTCCACCACTGCCCTTTGGCACATTGTGTATTGGGAAAGTAGGTCCCATTTTCTGTTGTGTCGGGGTTGGTGCCACTGCCAATTCCAGCAGCTCGAAGATCGGATGTAGGACATCCTGTATTATCGCCACGGCATGGATTACTGGTACAACAACCAAAGAAAGTCGGAGATTGAGCTGTGCATGTGTACCTGTAATGATATCAGAGGCAAGATCAGAAGGTGAACTGCCACACTAACCAGTCACCTCCAACAGGACAAATGCCCTTTTCATCTTTAGACATCTTGAGAACGGATTGCCAATAGAATTAAACGTAGCTTTCAGAGGGCTATGGTGATGCAAACGTCAATTGCGAGTGAATGTTGATCTATTGCACGAAACTTGAAGTTTGGAAAGGTCCTGGGGGGAGTGACGGAACTGGAAACTGCCGCAAACTGGCTGAGAAACTTGAAACAAAGAGAGAGGGAAAGAGCGATGGAGTGCAGTACAACATTGTATACAAAGATACTGTAAAATTGTTTGGATGAAGGCTCCGATAAAGCCAAAAATACGCCATGTCCCGTAATCCAACACATGTGAGATGCGAAGTAAAATTGAGCTAAAATTCTACGAGGCTGACAAGATGACTAGGATTGTGTTCTTCATCGTAGATCTTAGACGAGAAGGTATTGCTTTCCACCTTGAGTTGGGAGAGGCTGAGGGGACAGAGCCGCAGGATCAAGGGGGGCGGTGCTAGATCTCACCAACAAATGCCAACACTTGATGACGGTTGATTGGAGCAAACAGAACAAGCCAGCTCAGCAATATCTTGGCTGCATCTTGAAGGCAGATGTGGCGATTGTCTTTCGATACAATACTGAACAAAAGGACTTGGGTGTCCGGACTGAGCAAATACCGATGTGGATCATGTCCCTGCCACTGCCGAGCTTCCCATTAGTAACCACCGAGAGCCCACAATCGCGATCTGAATCGGATCAAAGCCAGGGTTTGTGATTTGACAGATACATACGATGCAGCCAATGTTCGGTGCTTGCGGTGGATATGACGAGCGAAAGGATATACGAGAGTATAAGTCAAACAGCGGGGGATTAGGCACAGCAAGACTTGTACCACCACACGTTGATGAGTGGAAATTGACAGAACGGCAAGCCGCCTGAGAGAGACCACGAATTAGTCAACGCGTCTAGCTCTTGCATCGGAACGTAATTTCTGGTTATTAGGTTAAGGAAGCAAGGGAGGAATGAGGCTTAACGCGCGACGAAAACGAGATTCTTGGAAGTGATGACAGCTGATGTAAGCCTTCACGTGGTATTTGGAAAACACACTCGCACCTAAGTAAATGTCTTGAGTGGCGACGAGGCAAAGTTTGGCTGGATCCCTATCATTAGTACCCTATAGGAATATCGCCCTGTGTTGTTGGGACGATTGTTTTTGAACGATAGAAGCTCGTCAGAGTCTTCAATGCTTGCCAAGCCATCACTTCGGTTTAAGCGACTAGAGACTCTCCCTTCCGGTGTGTATTGTTCACTCCAACATAACGTATCTCTATGCTCACTGCCTCTGAGAAGCTAGTACACTGCTCACAGTAGTTTTCGTCTCTCATTAACATTTCATGCCAGTCCAGCTAGGCCAGCACAACAATCTTTCAACACTTTTGTAGCTGTTCATTCTTCGGAAAAACTTGATCGCCGCTCAGAGGGAAGTGCGGGGTTGGTTGAGGGGGAAATTTCAACAAGACTTCATCTTACACTGCCGCGTCTGTTAGAGATGCATCACCATACGACGACGGTCTTATCGCGGTCCTGATGTGCTTTGTAACCTAAATTGAATTCGGAGGGTGAGCCTCCGAAGGACTAGCATCGTAAGTTACCAGAGCAGTGGGTCAGTCCAGCGAGTCGCCATCATTTTGCTTTCCTATGTTCCCATATTTAAGGAGAAAATTACAGGTACCCATGCCTTTGTCTTCACGTTTCCGACTTAGTTTAGGCAGATCGCACCAATTTATACATTTACCCGGCAAGTGCGGGGATGTAAATAACATGGGATTGCAGAAATGAGATCATGCCTTGCTGGGGCTCTGAAGCTTAAGTATAATATTTCTTGAGCCCAAGAACGCCTCCGGAATATTTTCAAGCCACTTTTTGTCTTTCAAAAGATGTCGAAAATGTTTGGGTGTCTGAGTCCGGCGAGTATTTTACTGTTTGTCTCGCAGGTGATTGCTGCGAATGGAGGAAATTCGAGTACTCCTTCTCTGACCTTTGCCATCCCATCCGGATACTCGACCAAAGTCTACAATTTCTCGGCCGCAACGACAACTTTGACATATGAGTACACCGATGAGGAACTGGCGATGCTATGGAATCAAGTCGGCAAGATTGAAGTTGGGCCTATCACAACAACAGTTTCTCCAACACCAGAACCATCCGCGTATCCCCGACCGGGGATAATGCACCCTATGGTATGTCAGATCCTCGACTGAGAGCATCAAACCACTTCTAATCAGTATAGGTTCCCTCATACGCACCATCTCTTGCCGCTGACAAACTTCCAAAAGATTTTGTCTGGGGTCTGGCTTCGAGTGCATATCAGATCGAAGGCGCTGCAAGAGATGAAGGAAAGGGGCCATCAATATGGGACTTGATAGCTCATCGCGATTACGGTGCAGTTGCAGACAACTCCACTGGTGATATTGTTGCTAGTCATTACTGGCTCTATAAGCAAGACTTTGCTCGACTTGCAAACCTGGGCGTTCCATATTTCTCCCCATCTTTCTCGTGGTAAGTATTGAGCAGATATTTCGAGAGAAAGTGGACCGGCCTAATCACAGCCCAGGCCCAGATTCTTTCCGTTTGGAAATGGTCCAGTGAATCAGGAAGGAGTGGTTCATTACGATGATGTGATTGCCAGTATGGTAGCACTTGGTATCAAACCTGCGGTGACTTTATTCCACTGGGGTAAGGATTTTGGAACCCACAGCTCTTATTATGCTCAATTAATATTCTTAGATACCCCTTTGGCACTGTTCAATTCGTACGGAGCTTGGACCGACCCAAGAATTGTTGATGACTTCGTCTCCTATGCCAAATTCGTCATCTCACGATATGATGAGCATGTGCCAATCTGGTACACATTCAACGAACGTAAGTCTTCCCTCCAAATTCCGCAGTCTGTCTCTTAACACGAGAATACAGCTCAATACTGCAATTGGCAATACATGTACTATCCTGCAGGAAACGAAAAGGGCAACTACCCCGCATATCACGGCATAACCGGAGGTCTTGAAGCTCGCATCGCATGCAGTCACTACACAATTCTGGCACACGCGAAGGTCGCCAAGTGGTATCACGAGGAGTTCAAAGGAAAAGGCCGTATCACATTCAAGAATTCAGGCAACTACTACGAAGCCAACGATACTTCCTCAGCGGCAGACGTCGACGCCAGAGCGCGAAACTATGAGTTCGTTCTAGGTTGGTTCGGAGGCTGTTGGCGAGATGGCGACTATTCTCCCATGCTGAAAGAGACGCTCGGTGACATGCTTCCCGAGTTCACAGCAGAAGAGTTAGCATTAATCAAAGGCTCATGCGATTTCTTCGCCATCGATCCATACACTGGATACCTAGCCACCAGCATCGAAGGCGGCTCAGAAGCTTGTGCTTCCAACTCCAGTCATCCCAGCTTCCCAGAATGTGCAGGCAGTACGAGCCTAGCAGCAGACGGCTTTCCTCTGGGTCCTGCAGCAGACAATGATGTCAGCTGGCTATACAGCACTCCTATCGCGGTTCGTAGATTCCTGAGTGTCATCACGAAGGAATTGTTTCCTAGTGTGGGGGATATCGTGGTGTCTGAATTCGGATTCGCGGAGCCGTTTGAGGGCGACCAGAACAGTCTTGGTACCATACTGTGGGATTTACGGAGAGCCGACTACTACCAATCATACTTGGACAACATCCTTGCTTCGATTGTGGAAGATGGTACCTATTCCTCTTGACATCTCGCTTTCTGAACCTTATATCCGACGAAAGCTAATCAAAAATCAGGTGTCAACGTCACGGGCGCCTTCGGCTGGGCAATCTTCGACAATTTCGAGTGGTTCGAAGGAAGCCATACAAAATTTGGCTTGCAATACTACAACGAGACTTCGTTGGAGAGGTATCCCAAGGCTAGCATGTTCCAATTCTTGGATTGGTTCAAAGAGAAGGGAGGTGCTATTTTGGAGGGAGCGGGATCGGCGGGTGGTAATGCAAGTGCCATTCCAAGACGATAGAATGGTGTCCTGCACATTTTTGAATGGGACAGCGTTTTTTTTTGGGCCGTCTTGTCATAAAACTTTGACTTCTCAGACGAGACGAAAATTGGTAACGAGGTCTTCTGAAGAATGTGAGCTGCTCCTCAGGATCGTGTGGTCGTACGAGGAAGACTGAATATCCGAAATGATACAGTGACATCGCCGCATCTTTCTAGTCTTATTATTCGAACAGCTACAAATTAAATGAGTGCGTCCTACGAGATATTTCGTATATCTCATCTTTAAGTTAACTAATACCGAGGCTTCTAAGCTCAAGACTATCTCGCTCGCTATAAGATAATTACAAGATAACTACAAGATAAATACAAGATGACTACAAGATATCTACAAGATAATTACAAAACAATTACAAGATGATAAAAGCTTTTCGCAAGATAAGGTTTTCACTTTAAAAGCTAAGCGAGCTTTCCCCCTGAGTATAACGTTTTCATCTAAGGTCGCGTTGATACTTTAGTGGCAATAAATGTAGTTAGAACTTATTAGAGTTTATCCGAAGTCCGAATTCCTCGCATAGAGTACGAAGGTACAGCGCTTAAGTGTTACCCCTAGTCAATAACATAAGACACAAAAGCTATTAGACTTTCCTTCTCATACTCCTTTTATTCAATGGGCTAGCAACAGGGTTATCCACTACCAGGGCTAGGATATTTACTGGTTCGCTACACACCTATGAAGTGGAGAGGACCTTTTGTCAGTCCATTGAATAAAGGGTGTAGCAATAATTGAGCTGGAGGATAGGTAGACGTTAGTCAAAGCGCTGTAGTAATGCTCCCTAAAATATGCAAAGCTTATAGCCCCTTGTCGTTCACTGGGGGTAATACTTCACCGCTGTACCTCCACAGCCTGTAAAACAATCATGATGGATCTTCCAGAACAAATGGGCCGTGTCCATACCGATCAAGCCCCCGAGTTTGGCCTAAAGCGCCTCCACCAGATCTTTCATGAGCTGATATTCCTGCTCGGCTATTGAATAAGCATTGATGTGGATGCTAAGATATACCCGGACTACAGCGAGGCATGGGACCTTGCATGGTGAGCTTCAACAGCCTCTACAGCTGCTGACACTAGATCAATGGTTGAGAGTGTCAAGACAAGACAACGCTCGCCTGGATTCACATCAGGAGGAGACCCACAGAGATGTATAAAGAGCGTTGTGTCCTCCCCCAATGTTGAACCTCATCGCTCTCGATCTTGGTTTTCCTTCCTCGATTTGCTTATCACCTTCGTTCTCGAGAACTCGACATGTTACATTCAATCAACGCGGCGGCGGTCATCGCCTTGTCATTCTCTTCTTTGGCATCTGCCACTCCCGCCTCAGCTGCTATCTCTGTTCTGGAACCTGTTACGAAAGGCAGCTTCAGTCCATCGACGCTCTCTGCCCTCCACAGTCTCGACAGACGCGACAATGCAACTTTTTCCAACAACACTGCAGCAACCAACGTTACGGTATTAGCCCCTATTTCGAAATCGGATTTCGCGGCTGCCACCTTTGGTGCTCTGAACTCGCTCCGCAAGCGTGATGAAGCCAATTCAACAATCGCTCCTCAGAGCAATGTCACTCTTTACTTCGCATCGTCCGATACCGCTTCCAGCAACATCGTCGCGGAGCTCAACGCAACCATGAAATATCCTTCCGTGCTCCTCGAAGATATCACTTCGGTCACAGGCGTCGATTGCTCGACTTCATCGGTTTCCATTACTTTCAGCGATGCAGCTACTTTTGCTTCTAGTCTGGAGCTGTGGTCCGCCGAATCTTTCCTCCTGTTCACCAATCATCTTGGAAACTGTGATACCGACACCGAACGTGGTATTTACTTGGTCAACGGCGTGAAGTCGGATGATACCACCCTTGTGATCACTGCTGAGTCAGTCGAGACCACTTTCAACAACAGTACGGAAACTATGGACATTTCATTCCTGACGCCAACAACGACTACCGCCGCCAAGCGAGATATTCTCTCGACATTCATTGGGAGCTTCCCAACCAGTGTTGTCGTGACCAATGATTCCGTAACTATATCGGCTAAAACAGGGCCTACAACGGAATCTCTTACCATCACAGCCACTGATACTTCTTTGACTGGCTCCCTTGATCTTGCTGGACACATTTCATTCAACTTCTGGAATTCTAAGCTCACCAAGTTCTACTTTGACCTGGATTTGTCTGCCTCAGCTGCCACCAACATTGATGTTGAGATCACAGGTTCGTATGGCACTGGCCTCTACACCTACTCTCCCTTGGATCTCACGATCGCCGCTTTCTCCCTCGCAGGTATCCTCAACATTGGTCCTCAAATCTCATTCGAGCTAGGAGTTGAAGTCTCAGCAGAGGGCTCGGTTGATATCTCGACCGAACTCACTGCTTCCTTGGCAGACGGTGTTGTTCATCTCGACCTTTTGGACAGTGCTAGCTCATACACATCTGGCTGGACACCCACTTTCACCCATGACACCCATATCACTGCCGCAGTTGAAGCACAAGTCAACCCATACGTCAAGTTGACAGCCGAGATTGGTGCAAGCGTCCTAAATGGCCTGATTAATCTTGCGGCTGGTATCTCGCTCAAGCCTGAGATTCTCAATGTCTTTGATGTCAATGGGGACTTCAAGATTAGCAACACCAACAACATCACGTTCCCGGCATCGACAACTACTGCTTGTGCCAATGGATTGTGGTTTGCAAGCAGCTTTGTCTTCGATATTACTGCTTTCGTCACTTCGCTTTACACTGTCACCTTGTACGAATATACTAAACCGATCTATGAGCCCGGCTGCTGGAGCTGGGTTTAGACTGTTGAAGATTTTTTGAGAATGATAGGAACTATGTAAAGTCGATATCTGGTCTGATAGCATGAGTCATGGAGCAGGAGCAAGAAGGAAAAGCCAAGTAGTTACAGCAGCTCATTCTTGTGTTCAAATTTGAATTTCGCAAAGAATATCCAAGCTTGCACAGACGCCTCATCGACGTGTGTATGTTCGATTTGTACCAATCATCTGGAAGCTAGAGATTCTATAGTCCCCTCCCCGGTTTAATTGTCTAGCGGATTTTGAGGACATTACTGTGTCTGTATTTCGAACCCTGTCCCTTGATATTATGCGTCCAATCAATAGATCAGAAATTTGAAGGCATGCCTTCCAATTGGAACAATACCTTATAAGTCCTGGAGATCTTATAAATATAACATTTATATCAACGACAGCGCTAAACAATTAAACCGGGAGGGGGACCGTACAATGCTTTTTTACTTTCCCTGCTTGCTCAGAGATTCGTCATTGAATGGACGCCTGACGTTGTTGCACTCCCAGTAGGATTCAATGCCGTTGCATTCGGTCCGTTTGATGAAGATGAGACTAAGTAGCACACACCGGGCGACCCGCAAGAAGAAGCAAGAGTCTGCTGCTACCTTCTCGGTAAGCATGGTAGATCAACATCATCCACGTGACAAAAAGCAAAAGCCCCCTTGCGCGACATCGGGAAATTCTTGACACTAGTGCTCGTCTCCCAATTTCTGTTAGTTACCAAGAAGCAGGAATATTGGATTTCTCTGTCAACCTTCCCTTTTCATTTACTGAATTCTTGGCGACTCGTGGAGAGGAGGTCCATGTGCTGGGAACACACGCCAAAATCCTGGCTTGTTCCTAGCTCCAGCCTAAAGAGGAAGCTTAAAATAACTACATCTTCCCCTGCCACCTTTCTTATCGCATCCTTCGCTCCATCAATCACACTCTGCAACCAAACCTGCTTACTGATCCGATTGAATACGAGTCTGCCACTGATAAGATCGATTAAAGGCGTTCTTTCTGCCTTCTAGAATCCGAGCTTCAGTTCCCCTGCGTTCTCGGCAGACATTTGACCCCTCACTTGTGCCGTGTCGTCAAAAAGGGTCCGAATGATACCTTACCGTGCCGTAAAAGCTGACATTACCTAGAGGTCGCTGTCTGGCATGACTTCAGGGGTGGGGGTCAAGTTTGTGGGTATGTCAATAGCGTCAGCACACTCGATTACTCAGTGCCGAGTTTGGGCGACTGAAAGCGTCCCAGTGGGCTGCCTCATCTGTATTACACAATTGTATTCCACGGGAGTCATGTATTCAAGTCGCATAGCAGGAATACTCGATCAGTATCGGTACCCTGATGATTTATTTCCCACTCCACGCTCGGACCCGGAGGGGCACTTCTTCGCGCTCAAAATCTCAAGTTGTTTCTCGAGCCGCCCAGCGGAAGCCTGGTGCCCTTTCGCACGGCAAATCAAGAGGAAATGTCATCCCGAAGTCTCCGCGTGTAGACTATGAGCTGGATTCTAAAAAGGGCAGCACAGTTGTACTCACTCGTAAGGACTGAATAGGAAAGTGGGATGAGGTCAAAGACAAATTTCTACGACCTTGAGCTTTCAGATCTCATCGTTACGGCACAAACACACCGCTACCCCGGTCTAGATTTCAGACGAACATGTATTGGCAAGCAATTATACGGGGACCTGCCATGACCTGATGGCGTAGGAACATCCCCAGCTGGAAGTGAGCCAGAGGACTTGTATGACAGTCCAGCAAACAATAAAACCAGGATCCTACCTTTGGACAACGCTATCAAGCGTCGATTGCAGTGATCTGCATGTATAGAAGCTCTTTGGCCTGGTCATCTCGATGAATGAGGAAGTTGAATCATGAAAAGCCTGTCAAGATTGAGACCGGGGCCTCAGTGAAGTACTCAAGGCATCCCTCAGCGCCTCAGATACTAGGGAAGGCGCCCCATTCTTCAAAAAGACATCAACGCAATGGCGAACATCTTGCAATGTAACCTGCCGACCATCAGATCAGGAAGCTCAATGTCGTTGACATCGGCAGCTCTGCAACAAGCACTCTCGAACTGGATGCCGACGTGCATTCAGCGAGTTCACGATGTCCTATAAAGTCAAGAACGATCTCCCAAGATCGTCTCAAGTAGCCACAACTATCAAACTCATACCCTCTCAGCCAACAATCTCGTTCAGCTACCATGGTTGGCAAGAAAATCTTCATTCTCGCAGCAGCTTTGCTTGCCGAGAATGTTCTCGGTAATCCGGCTTCTTTTCTTCCGGGACCAATATCTCGCAAGGCCGACTCTGTCGCTCCTCTGTCAGCAGAATCCAAGAAATCTGCCGGCAAGCCTCAAGCTAAAGTAGTCGACGGTGCCTACATCGTTCAGCTCGAAACCCAAGGTTCGCTCATGAAGCGGGCCGCTGATCTTCACAATGAATTCCACTTGTTGGCTAGAAAAGATGCTGGTCTAGACTATGAAGTCCGCGAGACTTTCTCTGAAGAGTCCGTATTCGTTGGTCTGTCCTTGAATCTTCATGGAGGTGACGTCCAAGCATTGAAGGATTTGAAGAACGTTGCTGCCGTTTGGCCAGTCAGGTGTGTACATCTCTTAATTTCTTATTGTATCAGCCTTCAAGCTCCATCTTTATTATAATAGTGGCGTGCCTTTCTTTAGAGCAAACCCGCTGATGTCAATATTTGTACTGCAGGACAGTACCCGGTCCTTCAGTAGCTCTGCCACGTGATTTCACGAAAAGAGCAACCAAAAAAGCCAGAGCAGACAGCCCTCTTCCCTATGTTACTGGCGAGCTGGACGTCAACCGACCTCATGCCATGACTGGTGTCGATAAAATCCACGCCGCAGGTATCAGAGGGAGGGGTATCAAGGTCGGTATCATCGATACTGGTGTTGACTACAGGCATCCTTCTCTTGGTGGATGCTTCGGTGAAGGCTGCAAAATAGCTTTTGGTATGTAATTCCCGAGGCATAAGCCTACTATTCAGTTTCATTGACCATGCATTGATTTGAATACTGAACTCTCCTACAGGTTACGACTTCGCCGGTGATGACTATAACCCAAGTTGGGGTATTCCGCCAACCGAAAGCCCAGATCCATTGGTTACGTGCGTGACAGGAGGTCACGGATCACACGTCGCAGGTAGGGGCGACAATCATCTTCATTATAATGCACAATACTGACATCGTACAGGAATCGTTGCAATGTTGGACCAACCAGGGACTGGTTTTGGACTCGTTGGGGTCGCTCCTGAGGCTACACTCGGTACGTAGATCATCCTTTCTCTAGCTACTGCTAATGGCCACAAAGGAATGTATCGGATCTTCGGCTGTGAAGGAGGTGCCGACGATGATATCATCATGAAAGCAATTCTCAAAGCTAGCTCGGACGGTGTTGACGTTATCAGCATGTCCTTCGGGCAGGTCTGGCCTGATGAGTCTACCAATCCATATTCTGTCATCGCCGATAATCTTCTCGCGAAAGGCATTGCCATGTTTGCAGCTACTGGTAACAGCGGGAGTTGGGGTATCATGAGCCCATCCGCGCCCGCCATCAGCTCAAGCATCTTCGCTGTGGGGTCAGTCGACAACGAGAAGTTCCCTTTGACCTATCAACTCACCGATTCTAATGGCCGCCACCTCCGCTATTCAGCCCATCTTCCTCAGCAATCCCCTCCAGAAGGCTTGATTGTCCAGGTAATGCATTACGGGGCAGACCCATTCTGGCAGACTGGCCCGTACATCGAGGATTATGAACAGGCTGCAGCTAATCTCACTGAACTTGGAATCGATCCATCTACAGTCATCCTTGCCACTCTGTATGGAAGCCACGTAAGTGCACCTTATGTCTCAGCCTATTGTTAGATCATGTTGTCCCCTTTTCTAATTGTGAGATTCGGAGATCAATTGCTGACGCTCAACTCATAGAGCCCGGCAAGCAAAGCTGAAGTTGCAGCAAGCTACGGATACAAGTACTTTCTTCAATACACCACAGAAGATCAAGATCCATTCTGGGGAACAGAATACAACAGTGGCGACCCAGCGGAATGGCCAGTGGAGCCAATCAGTCTCACGGTCCAAGATTCCAAGACACTCCTGAGCAGTTTCGGCAAAAAGCCCTTCCAATATAAGATCTCGCTCAGCACCACGGACATTGCTGCAAAGAGTGTCACTGCCTCAACACCTGGCACGATGAGCAACTTCTCATCTATCGGCCCCACCTTTCAACTGAACCTGAAACCTCAACTTTCTGCACCTGGTGGAAACATTCTCGCGACTTGGCCACTGACATATGACGGCTACACGATCATCTCTGGCACATCGATGGCAACACCATACATGTCTGGCGCCTACGCGTTGATCAAGTCACAGAAGCCCAAGCTCAGCGTCTCTCAAATCTACTCCCTGATGCAAAATACCGGAAAGACTCTGCCATGGTATTACAACAAGAACATCAAGTCATCCGCTGTCCATCAAGGAGCTGGTCTTCTCAATGTCCAGAACGCGCTTGCATACGAGTCACTCATCACACCCACACAGCTATCGGCTGGACTCGCTAAAGACTACACGACCTGGAACAACACCGCTCGCTTGAACTTCACCATCACCAACCTCTCATCGCGCAGCAAGACATATAAGTTCTCCCACACGCCTGCTGCTCTCATGCAGAATCTCTGGTGGCAGGAAGAGACATACAACAACATGTATCCGTTCTACGGATCTGCGAAATTTCCCGCTTCCGAAGTTACCATCCCGGGCGGACAAAACAAGTTGGTCTTTGTTGATATAGTTGCTCCTGTTCCAGATCCTGTCACTTGGGGTGATGATGCGATCAATCTGTTGCTGCCGATGTATACGGGCTTTGTCACGGTGACGAATAATAATGACATTTTCACGATTCCGTATGTTGGGGAGCTTTGGGATGAAAGTAAGTTGTCCTTGGCTCTCGGGGAGTGCTTCTTGATAACTCATCGCTAATATTTTGCAGCTCGTTTTGGTGGTGTGAAATGAGGCAGTGAAAGATGCTGCAGCAAGATGACGGTTTAGAATATCCACAAGCAAGGATGAGATAGATGAGATTTGCTTTACGTGGTTGCCTTTCCTAGGTTCGATTGTTAGGTACTCTTCATGGCCTACTCGCTCTGGGCATCTCTTTGGTTCTGAGTCCGTTCCTCTGAATACATGTCACCATGCGATCTTGAAACTATTGAAATTTTACAGTTTGGACGTCCTGATCGAATGGTAAGTGTAAAGCAGTGCTTCCAATCATAACCCTCGCCTATTCTACTCCCCACCCATCCGCCCCTCCAGTGCCCCCCAGTGGCCCCACAACTGTGGGGTAGCTGCTCACCTGTAATCAATGTGTCCATCCCATTCACCTGCCTACACCTCGTCAACCTCGCCAAAGCCACCTTGTGCACCAACCATGCCAGATAGATCCCTTCAAAACTCACCGAAATGCCACTTCATGAATCCTGATCTGCGTCAAATGGACGTCAAACTTCGGTGACAGTATATGTCTTCCACATTGGTATCAGCTCCTGCGCTATAGTACGAAGGAGTATGACGCAGTCTTTTAAAGAGGTGTCAATATTGCGGCTCGCTTCAGAACCTGCTTTGGGATTGAGGCATTGATGGGGAGCTGAGAGTCTTGCCTAGATTACGCCCCTTGGTCTTGGCGGCGGGATATACAGAGCTTGTTCTATCAGGGGACTAAGAAGTAGAAATACACTGTAAATAAGAGCTTGCGGTATTGATGGAGGACATTTGTGGCAGTGCAAAGTACCGGATAGAACAGGATTGGGAAGTTGTTGTTGAGGGCAGTCACGTGTTGTGCTCCAAAAAACCGCCCGGAAAAGTAGTACCTACTGCAGGAAGCAATGAACGTTCAAAGCTAAGAGCAAAGGAAAGAGAGATAATCTAGTAGCATCATCTCCATGGAAGCTGTTAGTGTTATGCAAAAGCTAGAATATCGAAATCCGTCGACGGTGAATCGCAAGTGACACCGCTAGCGAGCCCGACGTGAAAAGGAAACTCAACGTCACGATCCCACCCATCAAACATAAAAGTTGAAGCTCCCGGAGATGCTGTGATTAGTGATTACTGACAAGGGCCCTACAGTGAACCCAAAGAAATTGGTGAACCGTACCAAGAAACGGAAACTCAAAACGATCACAAGTATCATAAGCGAGGGCGGAAGGCCGGGTCCGCGTACCAAAATATACCTACCTATTTCGAGAAAGTCAACGACGTACTCTTTCTTGAACCTTTAAAAGCATTTGACCTATGATTTTTGTTAATACAATTTCTACCGAGGATGAGCACGATATCATTTAGAAGATCAACAGCTTGAGGTCAAAATAGAAACCCCTGACAGGTGGAGATGCGAGGTAGTGGAACAGTTCCAGAAACAGGCTAGTCAGGGGAGGGATCATGGCGATCATGACCCCGCGTCGACGACCCCCGTTCCAAGCAAAGCACAGCAGCATGTTGTCTGACCCGAAGAAAATTACCGTCAAACTAATCAATAAATATATGATTTCCCCGGTCAGCCGACCACTGCCAAAGACTTCATTTCTGTATGCCGGGTGAGGTGAATATGCTTTCCATCTGGCTAAATGCCACGGTGCTCTATTGGGCCTCGGCGCGTTCAGCCGCCAGCTGAGACCAACGACGTTCCAGGGCGCCCATCGATCTGTTTGGCACGGCTGAAAGAACAGTGCCTTGGCGACGATCAAGCCACGAAGAACTAAGAATAAGGTCTCTCTCTCTTTGACTGGAATGTGAACGTGTTTTTTTCTTCTTTTGCTTCTGCTCTCCTTTACTTCTCTGTCTGTTCGTTGCTGCGCTTTTCCCCAGGTTTCTTTCCAACGAAACATGTTGAGCTCTGCCGCAGCTCAATTCTACCATGCCCTCTCTCAAACGCAAAGAGAAAACTGATGACCTAGAAGAAAACTCCCATCGATCACTCGCATTGCACATACCAACAAGGAGAGTAACACGAGGTCTAATTCTCACCGGTCTCGTCTTCTGTCTCTACCTCCTACTCCAACACAGCGGGCTGGGACAACCAAGATTCGAGTTCAATTATGTCTCAATACCAATTCACCCCGAAAAGTTTCCTCCACAATCAATAATACCTCTGCCGCGAAGACGAGCGAAGAAGATTCCAGAGATACAGCATGAGCCGGTGCCAGAGACTGCGAAGGAGAAGGAGGTGCGAGAAAGCAGATTGAAAGAGGTCCGTGATGCGTTTCTGCACTCGTGGAAGGGGTATAAGGACCAGGCATGGGCGCAAGACGAATTGAGGCCAATCGCCGGAGGATACAAGACGCCCTTTTGTGGATGGGCAGCAACAATGGTGGACAGTCTGGACACATTATGGATTATGGACTTGAAGGGCGAATTCGAATTGGCATTGGGAGAGTTACGGAATGTCGATTTTACGCACAAGCAGGGGTGCAACATCAACCTGTTCGAGACGACAATCAGGCATTTGGGAGGCTTTCTCTCGGCTTATGATTTGAGTGGTGGAAAATACACAATTTTGATTGAGAAGGCGGTGGAACTTGCTGAGGTATTGTATACGGCGTTCGACACACCTAATCGCATGCCCACGCCTCATTACATGTGGTCTGCGTAAGGAGCCTTTGAACTGTTTCTACGTGTATCCTACTAATTTTGCTAGAACTGACCCAGATCTCCGGGACCATTCGGCCAGTAGTTCAATCGTCCTCGCAGTGCTTGGCTCGCTCTCTCTCGAATTCACTCGGCTATCCCAAATCACGGGGAACGATAAGTATTTTGATGGGATTCAGAAGATCATGAACGAGCTCGAGAAATGGCAAGATCACACAGTTCTCCCAGGAATGTGGCCGGCAATGGTTGATTCAGCCAGATACAACCACAGTGTCCTTCTCGGTTCGCCATACGTAGGAGGAGAGGAGCAATACACGCTAGGTGCTCTAGCAGATTCAACCTACGAATACCTGCCTAAGCAGTACATGCTTCTTGGCGGACAGATGAAATCGTATCGGACAATGTACGAGAAGTTCATCAAAGTCGCCAAGAAATACCTTTTCTTCCGACCCATGACCGTCAACGACGAAGACATTCTCATCTCTGGAAATGTCGACATTGCAGCTGGAGGCGAGCCGCGATTCTCACCAGATCTTCAACATCTGACTTGTTTCACGGGAGGCATGCTCGCCATAGCGGGAAAGATCTTCGATAGGCCGGAAGATGTCATTGATGGGGGGAAATTGACAGATGGGTGTGTATGGGCGTACAAGAATACCGTGACAGGGATCATGCCTGAGACATTTACCGCCGTACCGTGTGCAAATAGGACGAGCTGTACCTGGGACTCGCAGAAGTGGTTTAAAGCTGTTGATCCGAATGCCGAAGAGGCGTTGACGAGGCAGAGAATCGAGGTTGAGAAATTATCTCCTGGGTTTGCGAACGTGAGGGACGCGCGGTATCTGCTTCGGTAATCTTCCCCGCCCGGTTTTTCGAACTTTGGGATTTGCTAATAAACAATAGACCGGAAGCGATCGAATCGGTCTTTATCATGCACCGCATTACAAACGACCCATATTGGCGCGAATCGGGTTGGAACATGTTCAAAGCAATCCAAGCACATACCGTGACACCACTCGCTCACTCGGCGATCAACGATGTGATGAAAGGTGCTCCAGAGCAGGTAGATGAGATGGAGAGTTTTTGGCTGGCGGAGACGCTGAAGTATTTCTACTTGCTGTTCAGCGAGAATAGCGTTGTGAGCTTGGATGAATATGTGCTGTAAGTCTACCTACCCTCTTTCGTGGTGGAAGCATAGGTAATTGACTCATGTTGAACAGGAATACGGAAGCGCATCCTCTGAGAAGACCGAGGTGAGGGTGCCAAAAGATCGCAAGGCGTTTATTTCACGTTGCATTGCAAAGGCTGGAGCGAGATGGCGTTTTGGACTGGAGCAGTTGTATTTCTAGACGATTTGGAAATGCTACACTTGCATGCCAAGCCTGACCATGAAGAGGAAAATTGCCCCGTGTTAGACCTGCACTTATATCCTTGGGTACAATACAGTGGCTGCTCAAGCCAGCGTTGACACTCCCGTGTTCGATGGAGTACTCAGGTAGAGTTCCGATGCTGTGCGCATCTTCCACGCCAGCCTTCCGCTCTGTTCGAACACCTATGTCTTCTCTTATCCACAGAATATGTAAAACTGCAAGTGTGGTTCGTGCAGTAATCTCCAGTCTGCACAGCCTGCTGTGGCCCAGTCGGGCTGTTGACACGTTAGTTCGCATTTGCCAAGTACGTCGAAAGCAGCAATATAGTGTTAGCACACCTTCAAGCCCAAACAAATCAAATTTCTTCATGTAAGAATGGAATCAGAGCCAAGAGAGACATGCCAGTCATGGGCGAAGGGAATGTAAAACACAACAGGAAGTTCAGGAACAGAAAAGCTTACCGCGGTTCATTTCTCAAACGCGTCCTCTCACACCTATCACTGCCAATCATCCACGGACACTGCGAATGCTCCTCACAATAACCCTTCCTCCTTCTTGCAACTTCCAAACATCTAAGCACACCTATCCGCTTCTTGCAGGTATGCTCCTCACAGAACATGATCCCCGGTCGGAAACCACTCGTCTGAAGTTGACGTGCACTGCACCTCGTGCCATTGGATCGTCTCTTTGGACAGGCCGACGCGGCATCACAGCCTTGACATACAGGCCAAATGGTAAACAAATCTGGCTCGATTTGGTTCGGACACCGCCGCTGCCGTCTCTGCCTGTTGCAGCGATGTATCACAGTACTGTGATGAGAGGTCAAGACTGCGGTGCTCTCGACGTGGCGTGTTCGGGAGCCCTTCGGCTGGACATCTATGTTGAGCGCAGAAAGACGAGCCGCTTGGATCGGTGGTATACCCGTAACCTATGGTGGTGTCTAGGATGAGACGCTGAGGGATGGAGTGGCATTGGGATGGGACAGTGAAGATTTTCGCGTTTCGGTGGCTGCTTTCTCGGATTTGCATTGTTATGGGGAATGGACACATGTGGCCGAGGCAGAGGGCAGGATCTCTTTGTCGTTGGGCTTCTCGACATTGAATTTCAGTGGAAAGGGCTGCGGGGTCGGAGGGGTCAGCGGGGTAGATCTCTGTGACGGAGCACTGGAGGTGGCCGGTTTCTACTTCTGTGGAGGAGATTGTCTCTTTAGGTTCTGAAGGGAATGCTCTTTGGTTTTGTGAGAGCGACATCTTGGTCTACTAAGGTGAGCACAATTAACGAGACTTTAGATCTGAAAGTGGACGATAAAATGGTGTTTCATGACAGTATCAAGACCTTGCCGTTCCATGAAATTTTGACTGGTCTCTGATGGTGTGGTATATAATACCTGTATGCGTGCAATGAGTGTGGGTCTGATATGGTACGGTGCTATTCGTTCAAGCGATGTTGACATGTTCAGGTGGTCTCGCTTGGGAAGGGCGGCGCGTGCCCTGTTTTCGTTTGCAGGCGATTGGGTCCTGTTGAGGGCCGTCACGCAGCACATGTAATCGTCAAAGTATTGAAATGGTGACAATCTCATCTCATGGAGACAGGAGTATGCTGTCAGGCAAGCAAAACAAACTGAGCTGTACCTTACTATCCTTTACAATAATTTTGGCCTGCCCTCCACATTCTAGTTTCCAAGCCTCATTCGAGTGATACCTCAGCATTAATTACTTTCATTGAGGTAACTTTATATTGGATTAATTCTCGCATATATGAACACCTCCTTTGTGCACGGCAATGGGTGTGAAAACCGTCCAGATCGACTTGATTGGCGACAGGCCACCCGCTCCAGCTATTGATTCACGGTGAAGAGACAACAAAGTTTCAGCTTTTGCATAAAATCACTGGGCTTTACGTGGAGAAATGAATGGTTGTGTTTAGTAGCTTTACATAAAGTTCACTCCTGGCAAAGACTGTCAGTAATCAGTTCAGACCGGCTAAATTCAATTATCCCCACCCCGATATATCAGCCATGAGAAAGTTTGAAGTCAAATAATCGAGTCTCACTTTGGACAATCAGAAAGGTGGCAAAAAATTGACAAAGGATACTTTGATGAAGGGAAGTCTATTGCACTTCTACAAGGCAGGACACGCGGAAATCGTACCATTCTGTCAGACTCCAAGTAGCGATGCTTAGCAATACAGCTTTTTCCTGAAATACGAGCCCCAAGCTAAAACACTGGTCTGAACCCCCTACCATGATCATGTCCTTTACCAACCATCATGGTTTCGCGGAAAGCTACAGGACGACTAAGTACGCAAGGTGAAAATAGATTTAGCCCCTTTTTCGAAAGTTTGAGCAGAACAGGGGCGGGAAAAATTCTATAAAAACGACCATCGTCTACACTCTAGGCCTCCCATACTCTCAAGCAACTCTTCACTCTCCAACTTGATCACTACGTCACTCAAAATGGTTGTCATCAGCAAAATCACCCTTTTTCTTGCAGTCATGCTCCCTAGCGTCATGGGCGCCGTGGGCAATGGAGGTATTTCTCGTCCTTGCACAAAAAACACACAGCTAGCTTCTGTGGATAGTCACTAACAGAATGCTCTCACATAGGACAATGCAAAACACAAGCAGATTGTTACGAGTGCGATCCTGGTTCCAGGCGTCAGCTTGGCTGTTATCGTAAGTTTCGAGTCCAGAATACCGATCTTAATCTGGGGTGAGAGTTCTGACAGGTTTCCAGAAGACAAATCCTCAACGACCGGCTTCCGATGCGGTCTCACTGGTGACAAGGGGATCTGTACGCCATAGGTAGATCGGGAGGGAGATATCGAAATTTCCATCTTCTGAGAGATTCTACAAGCATGCGTCGGATAGTGTTAGATGAAATATATTATTCTATACAAGCTTCAGCAGGGAAAAGTGCTCCCCAAACGCCAAAGCCGTGACAAGTAAAATCTAAGCGGCGAGCTTCCGTACTCAAAGTTCGTGACACCGTTCTGCACTTACAACGCCTCCTCCCTCGCCCACCCCTCTCCTTTAGATCCCTCAAGCCGCTTACTTGGATGCGGCTTTGCCTCGTCCTTGAACACACTTGCAAAAGGGTTCGGATCGCTATTTTGATCCAAATTCCCCAACGTGTGATTCACCTCCCTATGCTTCGCCTCATCCGCACGGATATACATCAGGAGCTCCCTCATTCCTCTCTTCCCTTCCGGCATATCCCAATAACCAACAGCAATCTCAGGCGCTTGGACACGGCCGCTGTTCCACAGAGGCAGTTTCCCAGCATCAAGATCGGAGATGGCACGTGTGTAGGTCCGCACGGCTTCTTCTTCGAGGTAGCCGACGAAGCGGTGGCATGTTCTGGGGGAGAGGAGGTAGCAGATGAAGAAGCCATTGAAGAACACGCCTTGCGCGCCGAGGATCATGGTTCGCATGAAGATACCGGGAGTGTGGAGTTTGAGGAAGGTGAGGAGGTGCATGCGCTCGTTGAAGGATTCTTCGATGAGAGTTTCGATCCTGTCTATGTGTCAGAGTGTGCAATTGATAGATTTGTGAAGAATGAAGGGGAAAGGTACCAGCCATTATCTCGCTTCATCCTCCGCAGACTGTGTAAATGCCTTAACATTCCACCAACCATACCCGGCACACCAGCCACGCTCTCGAGGAAGATAAAACGGACCAGCCATTTCGATTCCGTCATCTCGAATTTCTTGGTGTTCTTCTCTCCGGCTGGAATTTCTTCTGGATGTTTGTATCCTGTTGCTGTATCCATTCCCCAGCGGAGGAAACGAATCGCACTCAGTGCAATCTTGTCAGAGAAGGACTCTGTCTCGCGGTGGGAGACGTTGATCTTTTCCATCTCTTTTTCGGTGAAGACGGGATGTTTCCAGGTCGTTTCTGTACGTTGGATGTGGGGTGCTGTGGAGGGAGAGACGGTAGGAAAGACATCTTTTTGCTCAATGAGCACTGCTCTCGAAGAAGAAAAATTTCGAGATGATGACTTCTGCCCGTAGAGAATTGACGAGCGATATTGTAGTCCTAATTGAGATCCACATCTTCGGAAGGTGGTTGGCCGGATGAACCTTGACCTTGCGACAGGACTGTTTCTTGTTATTGATCTTGATAGCATGGTATCGAAGTGTTGTTTGACGTCTGAGAAACCGGGAGGGAAATTCTCAAAGTAGAATCGAAGGCGGATACCGGCAGATTTATATATCTACTGTGCCTCAGTTCCAGCAGCAACATACCACCATGGCACCTCGCCGTCCTGAACTGTGAATAAAATAAAATAGACTTCAACGCATCTCCGGTGTCCAATCACAAAAGCCCATCTTATCATTGGAGGATCAGATGTTGACAACCGCGGTCTGTACAGAAAGTGGTATGATCATTGAGGTGCAAGTAAGCAACGAGCATAGCCGCATCCAGGAACAGAAGAACTTTCCCGGCCAGACTGTCAGCGGCACAGCACTAAGACCAATCATGGTTGACAAGAAGAATTTGTGACACGCAGAGCGCAGGAAGCTTCTTCCACTCAGTACAATGGACGGATGTAGAGGACATCGCAAAATATCCATGACTAATGGAAGCTGCACCGTAAGCAACAGTGGCTTGAGTGTTGGTGATACAAAGGATTGCGATAATAGTTGTTATTTGTGAAATTGATAACAATGATAGGATACCGAGAGCTGAATGTTCCGCGGCACGACTTTCGTTGATGCTGTGTCACTGGCCCATTGAGGGTATTGATGCCCGCCTTCCAGTCCCCGGAATCTCCCCACTAGGGAGAGGTGAACGGCGAAGGTAGGAACTGGCGACTCGTCTTCCCGATATCTTCCGCGATTAGATCATTAGTGATTCATCAGCGACGAACAAAAGTCATTGCAGACAACAAGAAACATTAAGATAGGACTGCAAAATTGTGGGAAGAACATCGTATGAAGAAGTGTGTTTCCAGATAACAGAGGAGGAATTGAAGTTGGGCAATAAATACAGAGACAGGCGAGGCGCTAACGCCCTGCCGAGGAACCGAAGTCAGGGGTCCCGGGCTTGTCAATCACTGCCGATCGCTGTTAGATGTCGACATCAGCAACCTCAACGACATCCCCTCCTTACAACTACAACAACATCGCGTCTCCTAGGCAAGACAGTTGGCAAGGGAAGCCATGGACGATCGGAGCCAGTATCAGCCCACACGACAGAAGTCTGCAGAGCAGCATCATCAGTCCTTACATATATGCCACGGTCAATCGACGGCATCTTCTGGTCAGCGATGATCAGATTACACCAAGCCACGCATGGCGAACCACAGAATTACTCTATCCGATGGAGCTTGTTGGCAGATCTCAATTCGTTCTGCTCTCTCGGTTGATTTAGTCTGCTGCTGGGTGGGGAAACGGTATCTAAAGGCGCTCAACAGAGACTTGATGGATACCGGAAGAGCTTCATCGAGGATGTGGCCACCATCCGAAGCCACCGATCTCATCATGATATACACAACACAATTTGTCAGCGAAACAGGAGGCGGAGTAGGTACCTTCTCGACTGGTGAACTTGTGGAGGCTGAGCCTATTCCATTAGTGAAGAATTGCTTCAAAGTCGTCCTGCATGCACTTTATATTGGGACTTGAATTCGACCTCAATGGATGGTATTGATCTTGAGCACCGAATGGACTAGGCTGCCGTTGCTGCCTTGGAAGCAATTCATTCCCAAAGATCGTTGCTGTCGCATGCGTCATACGTTCCACGTTGGTTCGGTCCCTTGAGCACATGGAAACCCCAAACATCGCGAGGTGGCAATCACCGCAAGGAGAGGCTGCGAAGGGAGGACCGAGTTGAATTGAGTCGTTAAGACGGGCGATGCCGCGCAATGAAATTTTCGGACTTGATCTACTCCTTTGCCAATGCGATGGCAGACCGTTTGAGATCTGATCTACAACATCACAGCGTGGCGGGTGGCTCATGACGAGGTGGAGGCAAAGGGTATCGCTTTCCCGAAGAAGACGAGTTAGCACATGTCAAAACCATGGCAGCGAACATAACGATTCCAAGTGAACGTGAGCCTGAGTACTCACTTAGGAGCGGCGGGAACTCTGCCGAAGACACCCCCTTCCTGGCAATCAATGGGATTTCATCACAGCCGCACATACGAGCTCACACTATCTCGCGTCACTCTCGCGCGCGAGAGTGGTGGAGCCTCTTGACTCGAACAAGTCGGCAGCTGTGATGCTATTCTCGCAACCGTCATGGAATACGACGTAGGAGACATGTCTTGGGGGATCTGCGAGCGCTTAGATGGAACCTTTGTTGCACCCCGAAGCTCTTCCAGCCGCACTTCACGGTGATCCGCGACAGTAGGGTGCCCACTGCAAGTATTAACAGCCCACTGTTCGGCCCCCAGGGTCCGTCTGAGTAATCAGATCTCTCTTCTTAGCTTCGACGGCGCATCTCCATGTCCCTTTTCACCATGGAGAAATCCCCAGTTGCCCCCCTTCTCGCTTATGGCTCCGCAGATTTCCGGCAGGGGCAGCCGTGGCCTGGTCTTCGTCCCATGTTGTCTGTCTAGTTCTATTATCTCTAGGCTCACAGTACGTTCATGTGACATGAAAACCTTGGAAGTAACTAGGTTTCCTGCAAGGTGCGGCTGGCAATCTCCACAGGAACAACACACCACTGGGGTAGCAAGCGTACCTGAGGGTGTGGAGGCGAGGGCACTGCCATCCTCCTACCGTATTGCGAGAAGGGAAGTAAGATGTTAATCCGTGGAAGCCGCTACTGTGGGGTAGGTGTATCCATTTTGGGTCCTGTCCGCGGAAGGCTCGCCGAAAGCCCTAAATGGATAATTTGCTGTGTGGTAGTAGTGGAGTTACCCCTGGGCAACGGTCCTCTCAAAAGCTAGATGTCCCAAATCTCGCATGGCCATCCGGTTTTGAGGTCTCCTGACGGTATGTCTTGCTCCGGAGGCACTATTTCACCGGCATTGTTGCGCCATTCACAGCCCCTGTTTGTTCTGTCGTTGATTTTACCCGGCCCTCAAGCGAACCTTATCCCCGCAATCGAGACCCTCGTGCGATGTTGGGGCGGTTCGGGCCTCGGCAGACTCACCCCTCGAAGAGCTTGGTTTGGAACATCTTGGGATCCTACCATGAATTTATTTCTGTGCTTCTCACTCTACAGCACACTATACGAAAAGCTTTGTTTTTCGTCTAAAGCCTCGCGTATAACCGGTACCAAACTCTCTGAGTTATCATGTTGTCTGTGCTGTTGTATCATTAAATTAATGACCGTTGTTTACCAAACATTCATCAAATTTGTCTTCTTGAGACCAGAATCATTGGACGACCGGTTAAACTTTTCTCCTCAAGTTGCCCAAACATGGGAATCCGGTCTCAAAGAGGCAAGTGGCCCGGAGAGACCTCAAAGTCCCTCGAATCGGTTTGCCCCTGGATCCCCAAGCTAGCTTCGAATTTTATATTAATTTTCGGTTCAACTGACCCGGCTGTCACTCTGAGCGCACCGTGAGGTATGTCGAGAGGCGTCCAGAACGGTGACTTGATGTACCTCGCGAGCCCGTTCAAGTTGACCCTTGCATCGCATCAAAGTTTCTCCACTCTGTCAGGTACTGTTCGAAGTGAGAGGAGACCAGCTGAGCAACTAGTCACGATTCAGTCTTTCACCCTTCAATCTCTCCATCCCGGACCGCCTCTCGCGAAGGAGTTCGGTTCTCTAGCTTCTTCATTTTTGACTCCGAAGGGACCGTCGAGCCGCTGATCCATCGTTGACTTGAGATGGCTTGTAGTTTGGCTTGAAGATATCCACGTGCAAGTGGTCTTGCGCCATGATTTCTTGAGCTATGCTCTTGGCTTGTTAGGAAGCAAAAGGTTATATAACCTGGGATTCCTCTGATCCAGAATTCTCTCCCCACGCCTCTTCTCCAAGATCATCATCAATCCTCAACCATGTCTTCCAGAATCGCCCTTGCCTCGCTCTTGCTGTCCGTTGCCTCTGGTCAGGGAATCGGAACTTTGACTCCTGAAGTTCATCCTCCTCTCACATGGCAGACTTGCACAGCCTACGGCTCTTGCACAACCATTGCCGGCAAGGTCGTCCTCGATTCTAACTGGCGTTGGTTGCACTCGTCAACTGGTACCAACTGCTATACTGGCAATACCTGGAACCCTACCTTCTGTCCCGACAACGTTTCTTGCGCGCAGAACTGCCAGCTCGACGGTGCTGATTACTCTGGAACCTATGGAGCTACCACCACTGGCAATGCCTTGAGACTCAACTTCGTCACTAACGGCGCCAACCGAAACGTCGGATCCCGCATGTTCCTCATGGCCGATGACTCCAACTACCAGATGCTTACTCTCTTGAACAGAGAATTCACATTTGATGTTGATGTGTCTCATCTCCCTTGCGGTTTGAACGGTGCTCTTTACCTTATTAGCATGGCCAAGGATGGAGGTGCCTCTCTGTACCCCAACAACAAGGCTGGTGCCAAGTATGGTAAGTCAAAAACACACTAGCCGAAGAAGCCTTGATAGCGACTAACAGCCTCCAGGTGTCGGATACTGCGATGCTCAGTGCCCACGTGATCTGAAGTTCATCAACGGCGAGGTACTTTCCCATGACTTCTAGTGAGGCGAGCGATCACTGACTTGGGATTTAGGCAAACGTCGAGGGATGGGTTCCAGCTTCCAACAACGCCAACACCGGTTTCGGAACGCACGGTTCGTGCTGCGCTGAGATGGATATCTGGGAAGCCAACTCCATCTCTACCGCTTTCACCCCCCACTCTTCCGACCCGACCGGACAGACCATGTGCTCTGGAGACGCCTGCGGAGGTACCTACTCCTCTGACAGATATGCCGGTGTCACAGATCCTGACGGATGTGACTTCAACTCCTTCCGCCAAGGCAACAAGGAATTCTACGGCCCAGGCAAGACTGTTAACACCAACTCGGTCTTCACTGTCGTCACTCAATTCCTCACGAATACTGGCACTGACTCTGGCACTTTGAGCGAGATCAAGAGATTCTACGTCCAGAACGGCGTTGTCATCCCCAACTCTCAATCAACCATCGCTGGCAACCCTGGTAACTCTCTTACTGATAGCTTCTGCAAGGCCCAGAAGACTGTGTTCGGTGATCAAGACATCTACAACCTTCACGGTGGATTTTCCTCCATGTCCAAGGCTCTCAAGGACGGCATGGTTCTGTCTCTCTCCCTCTGGGATGATTACGCCGCAAACATGCTCTGGCTCGACAGCAACTACCCAGTTGATGCTGACCCAGCCAAGCCAGGTATTGCCCGTGGATCCTGCCCCACTACCTCTGGTGTCCCAGCCGATGTCGAAGCCGCGCACCCCGATGCCTACGTCATCTATTCCAACATCAAGGTAGGAGCCATCAACTCCACCTTCAACGCAGGATCTGTCGTCAACCCACCAACTGGAGGCTCCTCCAGCTCCACCAGAGCCACCTCATCGACTACCCTCCGCACTTCCACCACCTCGACCAGAACGACCACTTCCGCTGCTACTACTTCTTCCGCAGCTTCAGGTGGTGCTGTCCGATGGGGACAATGCGGTGGAATTGGTTTCACCGGTCCAACCACTTGCCAGTCCCCATGGACCTGCACATACTCCTCCCCATACTACTCCCAGTGCTTGTAAGCGTCTCGCCTACATCGCTGCCATCATCGCACAAGTACTTGCTCCGATGACAAAACGCAGCAGTCTGAACACTTCCCTCCAATCCCCAGTGTTCAGGAGAAGAAAATTGGAACAACCAAAAATGAAAAGAGATGACATGGATGAGCATACGCAAAACAACAGCATGGGAAAAGTCGGATCGCATCGGATCAGATGGAAATTTGGCGAGAAAAAGATGGATGATGTTTTTCGGACTGACTGATCGATCTCCTTGCTTGAGACGAGACAAAGAGACTGTCATTTCTGACCTCTTTTTTTGAGGATGTGCATATGTGCGAGAACATTTTTACTTTCTGTATATAGTCTTAGTTTTCGCTTTTTGAGAGGAAAATTTCGTTCGCTACTGTTGAGAATTGGAGGTCTTTGTGCATATCACGACGTTTGAGAATTCTGTGAGAGTCTTAAGCCGTGTACCTCATTCTTGTTCGTTTCGATTACATGAACATTTGGGAAAATCCGGGTTTCTCATCGTCCTTGCATCCAGTCATCCTCCCGCGAAATTTTGGTCAAGGTCATAGCGTTCGCTTGAAGCCCGGTCTTCAACATTCGTGCCCCGTCCTCGTCTGCCTCGTTCTTTCTTCAATTCGTGCTTAGCCATCTTGTTTTGAGGCGGCCAATTCTATTCTGTCATTGTACCTGATTCCCGAGTGATTTCAGGTCTACGCAGTATATTTTCATATCTACTGTCTTCAGTACTTCTGCTGGAATTTCTTCTTGGACGCCATGTACGTTTTGATTGTAGAAGTTGGTTTGGCCAAGCATCCGCGTGATAGCGGTCTGAGCAGTATCCAAAGATTCAAAGTGGATAAGCACGACGGTACCGTCGGCGTCGAGTTGATACGTCAATTCGCAATATGAATCCCTTCAAGTAATATATTCCGCGTGTGTCGAAATTCTGCGGATCTTGGAGCGATACTCTCAATATCGGTCCGGTACTTTCATCCTGGAAGGTATATCGATCGAACTCGAGATCCTTCAAGACCGTGTCCTTAGTACATACATGAATCCATCCATTAATCCCAATTTTACAACATATTGCTACCGTAAGAAGATAGTCACTCCCTCTCAGAGTCTCGTAGGCAGCTTGGACCAAGTGGTCGTGGATGGGAACGATGTACTTCAGATCCGCGATACAAGCCATTATATGAACGCCAAGCATGACCCCAAGAGCTGATGACGTGATACTTTGTACTCGATTTGCGAATACGAAGATATGCATCGCTTGGGCAGTCTGGTAATCTGAGAGATGGGTAAGGACCGCTATCTGGGCTTGATCGTGCTTGTAACTTTGTGTTTCGCCGAATATCCACAGTCGTTGAAAGGTTTGTAAGAGGTTTATGCCAAGCTTGTCATACACAGCAATAACCTGTACAGTCCTGTAAAACATAGAGAAGTTCACCACCTGGTGCAGAAGGTCCTCGCCAGACAGCCGCTGGTCAATCGAGATGACATCGATGAAGAGATATTCAATGCCTAGTTTCCGAGCTTGATAGATCGCGCAGAAGACATTGTGAGACCCAATCATCCTACCCGTACGATCCCATCTCCATGATACGACTGCGATAGTGGACGTATGTTTAGATGGATTGTGTGTTCTTCTGTGGAGGATCTGGCAAGTGTTGGTCGCGGTCGGGCGTTCAGCCTGAGCCTTGTGGGTTGTCATGACGTGGCAGGCGCTTGGCCTATCACTCAGGCCGAACTAAAGTTACATTCAAAGAGGGCCATCAGCCTATCAATATAATGTGAAGCTAATGTTCTGCTAAGAATTGTCACCATGACCAGAATGCTGTTGAATATCGGTAGAGTCACGTGTTATTCTTGAGCGCCGAAATAGCTTTCCCAAAGACATTAGAATATAAGATCAGACCTTTAGTCAGCATCAGAGACCTGAGATCGTTCTTGTGGATATTTTTCTCGCGTAAAGTAACACCTTCTCATGTAAATATTGGCGACAATGATCGTCTGAGAGATGAAGTTTCTGGTCACATGGTCACGTGGAATATACGGATATTAGTCGACGACCAAAAGTATTTCTCTGTGCCTCGCAACATCTTGAAACCCTTTTGTCATCCTAGCTTCCTGCGCAGCAAACCGGTCATCGTCCAGGCTGCCCTTGGCCACCAAGGCTGCATTTCTCCGAGGGATTTGTCATGATGTCCCTGCTCATCGCGATACAAGTCAGACGTCGATGGCGTTCGCTTGATATTAGCAGTCTGATCCCGTCGCGGTGTCTATCGTCCAGTTCGCGTTCAGTAAAGCAGTCCGAATAATCTGAAAGCATCTGTTGAAGATGAAATATTATCAGCACCGTCTTTCTTTCTCTGTTGGTATCGTATTCGTTTTGTTTTTTGCGAGGAGCTTGTTTGTTGGTACATCTGAAGCTTTGATCGGGTCTCTTCTTTTGCTACTACTTTTCTTTAGACGAGTCGTTTAAATACGGCACCTCTGCATGGTATGTGTGGTCTCTTCGGAGATGGACCCTTATTCTCGTTTTGTCTTGGTCCGTTTTGTTTGAGACCTGTGATAATTGTGGGCCAATCGGCCTTCGCATGATTTCGAGATCCAATGGCAGCTGCCATCCAAGGATTTCATGTCAGACATCGAGTTACAGTATTGCAAAACTCCTGTGGGTGGACACCACCGGTGCTCATGATTTGAGCGACGAAGCTATTGCGACCAGCCATTGGCTCTGTTCGCGAAGAGCAATTCGTCCTGTGGGGAGTTCCGCTCGGGGACGGACGCAGAAAACCTCACTGTGCCCACTCCTACACATGATATTCTCCTGGAGGCCTGGGATGCCCTCTGCAATGAGATCAATAATGGACGTCGATTCGAAAATTGCGAAGCGAGGAACTTCTACCCATTGATAGTCATCTTCGACAGACAGCCCTCTTGACAGATCAATTGCAATTACTGCGTTTTGCCCACACATTCAAATCTTTCTTTTTACTCATCATCAACAACGATGGAGATTCATCGAGATGTTTCGGTTCCCGTCGCTCATCGATACTTCCATCTCTTATTGTCACTGGTGGCAGGATTTCTGGGGAGTCTGATATTCTACAACTGCAATCACTATCTCACAACAAACCAACAAGGAAATCATGTCACCGAACTGGATTGGTCTGGCTATACACGCGGGTCTGGGCTAGACACCAGAAGTGGCCTGCACCCTCGAGACTTGGTGTCTGCAATTGGAGACCTTTTCAAGGGAGCACTTCCATCAACTGACGCTGGAGCACTTAGCGGAATATTGTCAACAATGGAAAATAGCATAACAAAGCTACTGGGGGATGAGGGGTCGAGCTTACTGGACGGACTGAAAGACCCATCTAAATACCTGGGGGTCGGCCTTGCCGATGGTACTCTGAGTGGCCTGAATATGACCATGCCAGCGAATGAACCAACGCCAACTGGAGTCAGCGGCCTTGCGCAAAACTTAGGATCAGGTCTATCCTCCACAATATTTTCTTCCGACAGTATCAAGTCGTTCTTTAAAGTCAGCCCAGGTCCTGGTGGCACACTGGGTGGAAGCGATGGAACTGTCGGCAAAGCAGCCATGGCTCTTGCTCAAGGTATGTTCTTCAATCAAGCCCATATTTGCTCTTCCATCCCTTTGCTCGATCCAGTCCTCAGCGCTGACAGCTTTCCTGGTGGCCTGCAGGACTCGGACGTGGTGCATCGTCGGGACTCAAGCTGGCCACGACGATAGATACGACACCTACTTATAACACAAGTGGGATCAGTGGTATTGCAGGAACTTTCGGAGAGGGACTAACAAGCTCGCTATTGAGTAACGTTCAATTGCCATCAACCGACTCTTTGCTGGACATGGTGAGCAATTTGTTTGGCGGAGCCAATAAAACAACCAATATTGCCGAGATTGGAACTTCGCTGGGGACTGGACTTGGTGAAGGGGCGGCGATCGGCCTAGGTTTCCAAGTCAATACCAACACTCCTCCGAATACAGGGCCTGGCATTGCTGAGGGATTTACCAAGGGACTCGTTTCCGGATTCCTCCAAAATGATACGGCAGGTAAACTCATCGACAGTATTTCAACACTCACAGCAAACTCTTCTATCAAACTACCCAGCGTTGATTTCGCCAAGGTCACGGAAGGACTGGCTGTTGGCCTAATTTCAGGAGTCGGCTCTACGATTTCGACCTTGAACCTCATTTCTGCCAACACATCCTCTTTCAATGACTCGGTGGGAGGCGCTGCTACAGGCTTTGGTCACGGACTTGGATCTGAAGGTGCGAAATTAGTCAGCCAAATATTGCACGGCAACAAAGTTGCGACAGCGAGCCTGCAGCAATCAGGTTCCCTCCAAGGCATCGCGTCGAAGATGAAATTGCGCTGGAGCCATCGCAAGCGGGAGACAGTGGCAAACGCGACCGACCTAGCCTCCGTTATTTCCAATCTCAACGCCTCAAACATCAATCCTCTTCTGCAAAGCGGCATGAAGGCACTATCTTGCGAGGGTGTTGGTGGCTTGGCCGCCGTTATTTTTGGTTTGGTGCAGAGTGGGACAATTGATACTGGCAGCATCAGCTTGAAAGACTTAACATCGTCATCGCCAAAAATTGGCAATGTCTCATTACCAGATCAGGACTTTATCATCAAAAGTGGCATTAATACGTATCAGTTGAACCCAGCTAAGGGTGTCGGGTCTGTGTCTGTGAACGGGAAGGGGATCTACAAATTCATTGTACTGGCAGTTCTCCACAGTAAGCAGTGAGAGTTGACAATTTCTTTCGTGTCACTGACATGCTTCTAGTCTTCTTTGCTATCACAGCACACTTTGCAGCTATTCCGATATTCTTAATAGCTTTTAATGGGCTACGAGTCGCACGTCTTGGACAACCTGCATCCGCAAAATCTGCCCCTCCTCTGCCGAGATGGTTGGTTTTACTTGGGTTTTCGATCATTCCTCTGACGACTCTGACATTTGGGTTTGGCGTTGGTCTAACATCGGGCGCAAGGCACTTTGTAACTCCTCATCAGGTACGCTCCTGTTTCTGACATAACGTTACTTCTGTTCTGACCAATCAACCCCACAGATTCTCGGCGGCATTGTATTTCTGCAGATTTTGATTGCTGCAGCCATAGTTCAATACTACCGAAAACATGTGCCTATCAACAACAAAAGGAGTGAACGTCCAATCGTAAAAAGACTCAGAATAGCCAGCCTCGTCAATCTGGGTGTCTTATTTCTGTTGACGGAGACCACGCTGCTCTTCAGCTTTTCGGATCTAGCTAGGCTGAGTCTATGTGCCACGCAGACCGTCATACCAACAGCGATATGGGCCGCGATGGGATGGATGTTGATGGGACCTTTGACGCTGGCTGTCGGTCTGCAAGCATTAATTTTGTGGTTGAAGTGGCTCGAAGGCAAGCAAATCGAGAGAAGCGAAGAACGAGTTGTCCGGAAGAGGCGATTCTGGCCGAGCTTCTTGAGAAAACGATCTCTTAGCATGCCAAATGAACATCAAAAAGAGAAATCAGAGGTTCAGCGTCTAGATGTCTAGAAGATTACGATTATGATATGCACAAAAGATACCTATTCTAAGAAAATGCTATTACTGAATTGTGCTGATAGACTTTGTGTGTGCCTTCCAGGTGGATCCTACTGCTTGCTGTATTCCCAGTTGGATCAATCATAAGCCTTTTTGGGCTAGAACCTGGTGAATCAATCTAATCCGGAAGCTTTTAATTCTTCCAGGCAGCTGCTTTTGAGGTCGCTTATCCTGTCAATGATTTCCCCGGCTCCTTGGATGCCCAGTCTTTCGCTGTGATCATAGTCCATATACTTTACAAGGCCATCAAGCGCTCGCCAGCCGTGAAAGAATACTACAGTATGTCTGGCGCCATTTTCATTGATCAGATCATTGCTGGAGACTGACCTGCTATTTGAGTTACCAATTGAAAGTCGCCCTTTCACAGAGAGCGTGGAGATGTACCCGGAAGTCTTCGGAGTCAAATCGGAAGACCTGTTGCCCAACGCCTTACTCTTTGCTTCTTCTCACGAGATGCAGCGGTACCGTGGCATCATGCTTTTGCTTATCCCAACATGTAACTCCAAGTGTTATGCGTTGTCGAGCCGCACCGGGATCACCCCGCACATCTCAGCCCAGTAGCTGGTGACCCCTTAATTAAGCGAGAAAAGTAACTCCACCATCCATGTAAGCATGAACATCGATAGCAAGTTCGTTCCCACACCAGCAATGCGTTTCCCAATGACGTCTTTGTTTAGTCGGACTCGGGGGGCGAGTTATATACCGCGCATTGGACGTGCAACGATTAGCTAATTTCCATCTGAAAGGTTACTAGCACTAAGAAGCTCTAGACCACTCTCCATTTCGTCTATTGTCTTCGAGCTTGGAAACCCCCTTTCTTGCCCTTAAGATCCGAGTATTAAGGGGTCAGAGCACAATTGATAAGATGTGGAAGACCGACAGCAGTAAAGCTTATCCATTTCGTCACAAACATCCGAATCACTTTCCACCTTCACCACGAGGAACAGATACTCATCTCTCCACTTGCTTCGAGGACTATGAAGCTGATGAGGAGGTTCCTATCGTGTTCATGATGCCTGAATATCATCCCAACGCCCACAATGATTCCCTATCTTCCTCATCGAGTTTTGATATTGTTCTCACGACACCGACACCGACGGAACGGAAGCAGCGGAACACATTGCTCTCATCAGTTCCTCTACCTGACATTCCGTCTGTCACTGACTACTTCGCTTCGGACTTCATGTTTGGCGAAGATGATGTCTCAACGCCACCGATCCCGATGCGGAGGAGGCCCAGTCTCAATTTAAGACCTCTGTCGATCCCACCTCGTGGTCCACTGCCTTCACTACCAAACACCTCCCCTACAAATCATTTCTCGTCCTCAGACTCAACACCAACCACGGCCACACCTACCCGGCCTCGACGTTCGCGAGAAAATGCGCCACCAACACCTTCTTCTCAGGCTCCGGAAAAGATGACGAATCTATTGACGGAAGTACTGAACATCATGAACACAGTTATGGAACAGCAGCATTCCGTCCAGGAGGAAGACGCAATACTCTCGGACCTTACAGAACTCGTCGTGATCATGCAAGAGGAAGCAGAAGCATTATTACACCTCGCAGACCTCGTAGAGGAGTATGTGGAAGAAGTGGATATTTCCAAGGAAGCGGCTGAAATCGAGGATTGGGTCGAGGATCTGGGCCTTGACGAGATGCGGGAGGTCAGTGATGGGAGTGGAGAGACGACGGAGACAGAGCTAGACGTCGTTCCCATTATAGTCGATTCAGAGAAGCGGGCGAGAAATAAGACTCACGCAAGGGACGACTCCTTCGATTCGGCCCTGGGTTTGGACGATGAGGGGCCATTGGGACACTCGAGAAATATGAGCGAGACTATTCACCAAGCGGCAGTGGTGCAGATAGCACAATTGAGGAAAACGGAAAGTGAGGCAAGGAGAGGAAATTTGGTCGAGATTGGGAGGAGAGCGATGGAGAGGTCGGAAGGCATGGCTTCAGTGCCAGAAACACCACGAACACCACAAACACTCAGAACACCACAGACGCCGCAGACGCCACAGACTCCGAGAGCACTATATGTTCCGCATCGGAAGCCTTCGATTGGATTGATCAAAGTGGACAAGGCGGAACTATGGGGTATTGGAAAGAGCAAGGGAAAAGCGAAGTCGAGAAAAGCTCCACCGCCGCCACTTTCGCCTTTCAGAGACTCGGCACTCGTGATGAGCCCGAATTCTAGCCTGAGGACTAAGCCGAAGGGAAGGAATGACAGAGGCATTATATTGAGTCCGAGATGGATATAGAACATAGTAATATTATTTCAAACGACTTAAGGAAGATGCTCTATCGAAGGCGCTGGAGGCAAACATTGTGCACCTTCACCTATGAGCTCATTACTAGACATTTAGCCCGAAATTTTCCACTTAGCACATAAAGAACTGTTATACACGGCCCAATCTGATATGTTGATTCCGAGAGAGCAGACGCTAAGTCGTGGCTTCAGTTGGAATATCTTGTCTTCTTGTAAAGCCAAACGGTGAGCTGCGTGGCGCCCCACCTTTTCTAGAAATTACCGGACCAAACCAATAGGCTATGGTGAAATTCTTGACCACTTTTCGATTGATATGTGGTAAATGCATGGATTACGGTCATAAATGACAAGTAATTATATTGACGAGAGCCTACGTGGACGTCTTCACTTCGTTCGGAAGTGACGCTATTCGGTATACCAGATAGACTGCGAAGGTTCGGAATTCAGGCCGCGAGGCGTAAGACCAGGAGTTTGGTGCCCGGTTACCTGGTTGTTAATATGTATGTCGTGATAAGATAAGACGTCTAGTACATGATTTGACAACAACGGTAGGTTCGAGCTCGTCGAGCAGTCCCTTGTGAGTGGTCGGATCGGGAAATAGCGCGAAACAGTGCGGCTTAGCCTCGCTTGTTCTGTTGTTTTCATTCGCCTCGCTTACAGTGCTGTCAAAGCGGTGCGGCAGACTAGGAGCATAGGTTCTAGGCTGTAATTGGGTTTTGCCCGTCTGCAGTGATTCATCAGAGCATGTCAGTTTTTGAGCGGATCATTTCTAGAGTCTGAAACTCAACTCGCCTTTTGATTGCACAATGGTCAATCATCGGCGTGTAGACATACAAACAAATTCGACCATTCAACATAAAGAAGGTTTATCACAAATGGTACGTGCGTCAAAACCTCTTGACCAATGGCCAAGTCAAGAGTAGTAAGAATCGAATTACAAACAAGTAAATTCGTGAAGCCCGCATTTCTAGCCGCGACGTCGACCGGCTGCCCCGCAAATCCTAAACTCAGCTCCTCCGACGTTCTCGGCACTATCAAACAATGCATCGCAAATATCGAAATGTCAAGCTGATATAAGCCTAAGATCAAGCTTAAGAACAAGAATCCGATCGATTGCTCTTCTATCATCTCATAAAGTTCAGCCTCATACAGGCTAGCTGTTTGAAACATTTGTAGCCACTTGGACACGTCCAAACAAGCATCTTGAAAGGAAGGTCCAGACAGTCAGCTTGGAATCGACCAATCGCATACATTATCGGCCCCTCGAGTTCGAAACAATTCGTTCGTAGTGCCTGAGGCCAGTTGGGAATAGTCCGAATGGCGGTGTTTTAGAGCTTCTCGGGAACCCAGGTTTATTACGCTGGTGATAAGCATTTCATGCTGAGTCTGGACATGACCGAGCTCCAGAGATCAAGTGGCTCGTTCTGTTTGAACGACGCGTCGTCCAATCGTGAGGGCCGATATCACCCATTAGACTTTAGATCATGAACCCGAGGAATTCGTGTTTGCGATACTCGATATCGAGATTGTGGTGGATAGGACCTCAGGTGGACAGAATCAACATATTCTGATGCCAAAGTTTGATTGTAGAGTTCAGAACTTCAAAGTCTCTCGGTGGGGTACCGCCGAAGAAGTTTACTTTGGGGTCCTGCCCGAGCAGAAAGGGTATATGATCAAGACCTCCAGCCTGCCAATTTTCTTTCCTTCCCCAGACTCACCTCTTGTTTCTACTTCAAGTCTCTTTCTCTATTCCACTACTGCATCATTCTTGATCAACATATAAATTTCATTCCAAATCCATCAACATGCAAATTCAGCTCCTCATCATGTCCCTGGCAATGGCCACTCAGCTTTCAGCTATCCCAGTACATGACTCTGACTCTTTGCTAGATCACAGCGAACATGCCATCAGGTCGGCTCCAATACCATCACCCTTCCGGTCACCCTAGACCGAGCACTCAACAACTTCGTCCCTTCCACTCCGGTGAAATCTCGCGTCATCGAAGAACAGCAAAGAAGCAGCACCAACCCCGAAAAACACGAAGCCGACGAGCAAAAGGACAAAGCATCAGCAGAGCAGAAAGAGCAGAAGGAGAAAGAGGCTAAAGCTAAAGCTGAAGCAGCTGAGAGGAAGGGAGATAGTGAAGAAGCTGCTGTGAGTACACCTTCTCCCCCACGCGAAATCTTAACTGTACATTTGGATGTCTGAGAATGATGAGAATATGGTTTCCAATTGGCGGTGGTATAGAAGAGCTGGGCTGACATATAGTCTTGCAGAAACAGAGACAAAGGCGGAAGAGGAGGAAGGGAGGGAGCAGACTGCTAAGAAACATGCTGAAGCTGCTGAGAACAAGGAGCAAGCTGCGAAGGATAATGAGGCGAAGAAATCGAAGCAGAAGAACAATTGATATCGGAGGGAAATATAAACAAGGAAGTAAGCTTTTGGTTGTGATTTCAAAAATTATATATACTTTTTCCATATTCCCTCCACACCCCTTTTCATGCTGTTTTCAAGAGTATACTATAGTAACGCTACCAAACGTTATCTATTCTTCATGTCCACAAGTAATGCTATGTCCATGCTGACCCTCCTCAACACCCCACGCAATACTCCTCGGGTACTCCATCTCTCCCAACGCAGGCGTGCGTTTCGTCACTCTCTTAGGAATCAACTTATCTCCATTCGTAGCAAGAATACTCAGTACATGAGCGGCAGTCTGTTCAGTACAGTCAGTCACACTCTTCTCTAAAGCCTCACGGCGGACTAGGGGAAACAAACCTTTGCATTAACCGTCAACACCGTCGAGTTCGGATTTGCATACGTATCACACGCCTGATGATAACACGGATCCTGCGCCTCTCCCGTCCCCGTATGTAATCCTCCCACTGGGAATCCCAACTCAAAGAAACTCTGATAATCGCTACCACCACTGAACACAGCCGGCGTAACAGTCAAGCCTTTACTCGTCAAATCATCGACGAACAGTTTCTCGATCACGTCGGAACCTGCTGGACCGGTGAGGTTGAAGGATGATCCGTCGCCGTCAAAGACGCCGAAGTAGCCCTTCGAGACCATGTCGAAGTTGAGGTAGGTGAGGAGCGAGGAGGCGTTGGCGGGGGAGAGGTGAGATGTGTAGTAGCGGGAGCCGAGGAGGCCGTTTTCTTCGGCGCCCCACCAGGCGAAGCGAACTTTGAGGTTGTGTTGGAAGCTGTTGAGGGCGGTGAAGAGTTCGAGGATGAGGGATGTTCCAGAGCCTGTGTTTCGCTGTTAGTTCATGATGTTATCTTGTTTTGACTTGTTGTCCTCGCTTAGGTTCGAGATGTTATAGTAGGCGAGACTCACCATCATCGTTGATACCCGGACCAGCTACCACACTGTCGAGATGAGCGCCTAGCATGACGACGTTGTTTGGATCTCCACCTTTCGTCTCAGCGATGATGTTCTGCGTGATTTTCGTCTCGATCAACTGCGTCTGTTGGAACGTGATTTCCACACTCTCCCCAGCCTGCAACCTCTCCACAACTGGTAATCCATCGACTCTATCAATGAACCCGCCGGGAACAAATCTCTCGGGATCAGGCGCACTCAAAGTCCCGCCCGTGACATGCGCATTAACGTTGTTGTAGATAATCACCACAGACGCACCAGCAGCAGCAGCTGGTCTAAGTCTCCCAGCAAGAGTACCACCAGTGGGACAAGTTCCTCTCTCAACAAGGACCGCCTTCCCGACAACATCATACCCGGCATATCCATCAACCGAACACCCCGCAGCGCCCGTTGGACCGAGCACAAGAGGAAGCGTTACGCCTTCAGGCGAGGTAGACGGTGAGTACTGTAGCCCGAAGACGAAAGTATCTACGCCATCAATAGAGAGCGAGATAGATGTAACGTTTGTCCATAGTGCTGGAAAATCCTGGATGTAGAAGGAGCTGGTTTTAGATTGTTTGGCAACTTGTTTAGTGATGAACTCAACAGACTCCGCATAGCCTGGGTAGCCGAAGGCTCGATTGTTGTTATTCCGAGAGGCGATCTTTTGGAGGTTCATGAGGTTCTTCATTAGGCTGTGCTGGGTTAGTGATGCTTCGCTATCGGCAGTGATTGAAGTAGTATCAAGGCCCCTCTGCCCAAGCAAGGATGGAAAAGACTGTACGTACGCTTTCTCCGTGATAGCATTCTGCAGCAACTTGCTCGTCACGGGTTTCGGTCCTGTGCGCTCTTGGATACTGGACGCATTTACGCAAGCACCAGCTCCAAGCAAACTCACGAGGAGAGAATTGAGAAGCTTCATCTTGACTGATCAATTGGTTTCTTTCCAAGATAGTTTGAATTGAAAGAAAGACAGACAACAATGATAGCAAACAGAATCGCAAGACCAGGGAAAAAGGAAGAAACGGAGCTACAAGCCAGGTTAAATACCTTATCCATCCTCTATCCTCCACCCCAAGCTCCTAGCTACCTGCCTGTACGAAACTGCGGGGTCATCGTCATATGCACAGCTGCACCTCTGCTTGTCCTCCTCTATCTGTCCATTCCAATGCCGACCTGTTATCGCCATCGCCCTCGCCATGGCGGGCCAAAGACTGAACTCCTCACAAGAAAAATCACGAAATGTCTTGCCTCCTTCTTTAACCGTGCTGCAAATATGGAGATCCGGAGGCGTTGAAGTGAGAAATCGCTTGGCGACAAGAGGACCAAGACTTTGGACCCTGGACTGGGAACCCCACCTTCCTGATGAGGATAGCTTTGGACAAGGCAGGTACGGATGCTCTTGTCTGGTGTGTGAGTGAGTAAGCCGGCTTGATGGAGAGACTGCTTGTGCTACTAGGGTGAGCTGGAGAGCATTTACTTCTTGTAGGTGTAGAGTCAGCTGAAGAGAAAGCCGTGGGAGGATACTGTGATGAGTGACACGTGACAGCGTTATGCGATGATCGATCAATAGGATTCATTTGAGTGGGCGTGAGAAGGGGAATAGCAGGGCAGAAGTTCAAATGAGAATCAAATTGGAATCAAAAGCAATTGGCTAGTCTCGCAGACACGGTACATCCACATCCATGATCCATCCTACCGGTGACACCAAAAGTGCCCAGAAAATACCAATCCCCACGGAAAGCCACTTTCCTTTGAATCCCAACTACACAAATCTCTACTCTGCGTCCCACTGAACCTTCATCGTTGTCGGGAACGGGAAGAAGCTGGTTTGATCAGGCGTCATATACATCGTCGAGCCATACGGACCCGGAACCTTCTTCAGCTCCCCTTGACTCTCGCCCCCTCTATACCACGCGCCACCAGGCGCACTTCCGACCACACGTCTGAAGCCCTTCAGTCCAAACACAGTCTTGAACATAGCAGTCATAGCCGTAAGACTAGCATCCATGCCAACACATTGATGCGGTCCATATCCATACGTCAAGTACGACTCTAGAGGACGGTCAAGACGAACAGATGTTGGATCTGGGAACGCAGAGGCATCTTGAGATGCGGCTTTGATGTCTACTAGGACGCGACCTTTGGCGGGGACGGTAGTGGTCGATGAACCGTCTGCGATGTCGACTTTTGTGGTTGTGGGAATGGCAGGTCTGAAGTCTCGGAATAGGCCAAGTGTGGCGCGAAGTCGCGCACCTTCGAGGAAGTAGCGTGTGATGAGGTCGTCGGCTTCTTTGTTGTTGGCTTTGCAGAGTTTGTAGATCTTGGGGATGTACTCGGCACCGTCGCCGAGGTAGTAGTCGAGTGCTTCCGAGAAGACTTGGGATTGATTTGCGGTCATAGATGCTGCTGTTGGGATGCTGAGAACGTCAGTTAGAGGGAATCGGAGGAGTCAAGGGATAGCTTACATGTGCGACCATACGACGTCCTTGATCGGGATCTTGCTGTCCAACATACGTCGTATCATATGAGTTCCATAATCAGTCAGTGCTGTATGTTGGTGCAATTTTGCAAGCACATCGGCTAGGAAGCCTGTCGCTGAGATGGCTTCCGCGTTGAGTAGAACCAAGTCTCCCAGTTGTTGAGCAAGTAGATGTGCCGCCTCTCTGACTTGGAAGCTTTTGGTCACATCGCCATTGAAGAAAATGCTGATAAAGCACAAAGCTAAAACTTGGTACATCTCTTGCTCAGTGTAGATACCCCTCGGTGAGTCCTCGGTCTTGATTGGCAAGCTGAAAACTGATGCGGCGAACCTGGCATTGACAAGATTCGAGACATCGCGAACGATATCAACCTGATATGCATTCTTGCCGGGAACTTTGAAGCTGTACTCCTTGAGAAGCTTGGTAGTGGTCTGCTCGTAGAATTTCTTGACTTCCGACTGCCAGTCTTTGGGATACAGACCCTTCTTGATAAGGTTTCTGGACTGCTCATTTATAGGACTATCGCCAGACAAGGCGAAGTCGGCGCCGTTGATCTTCTTTGGCTGGCTAGTCATGTATTGAATGCCGTCACCGGTCGTGACCTTCCAGTTTGTCTTGTCGCCAAGAATCTTCTTTACTGCGGTGTACGATTTGACGATGGAGAGTTCTGGAGTCCGCGCTGGCTTGTCCCAACTGTACTTGTCGGCTCGGTTGAGCGATTTCATGATAACCAAGTTTTCCTCTGGAATAACGAAGGGGTAGTGCGCATAGATGGAGTCGCCCTTAAAATGCTTGGGGAAAGCGCGCAGGATGAGTTTGTATAAAACACATCCATCGTCAACAGCACGATCGAATTGTACTTCGTTATATCTGTCATGGTCAGAAAATTATCAACATATCAGTGCGAGAAACTTACCCCCAATTTGTCAAGTTCCGCGGTGTGTAGTCAGTCGTGTAAAAGCGATCACCTCTTACCAAGCCCACAGCATCTGACAGAATTGCATACGAGGTTGTGAAATTAACGCAAAGACCAGAGCCAGGGCTCATGGGAGGCTTGGCTTTTTCCGCGACAAGACCAGGATACAGCTCTACATAATCTGGATGATCGTAAAGATTCTTCAACTTTTCCGCCACCTCGGGATCAGGATTGATGTCCTCGAATGTGGCATGCTTCTTGAGTCCAGCGAACTCTCTGAACTCATTCAATGAAGCAATGTTCCAAGATCGAGCTTGGATGATACCAAGGATCTCCACAGACTTCAAGATCTTTGGCACGCGATTGGCACCAAACGATCCAGCGACATCTTCAATAGACGACTCCAAGATTTCAACCAAGTCGTCGTCATTGAAGGTACCGTCCGCTTGGCGTTTCAGGCCTGCAAATGGTCGCTCGAAGGGATCTTTTGGCGTGTTTGCTTCCATGGCACGAAGAGCACCGAGAAGTTGGCCAAGGCTGACATCCTCGGGCTTCTGCCCTGGGAACATCTTCGTGTAGATTTCTTGGGTCCATTTGTCATCTTTTTCAGAGACAGCTGAATGCCATCGGTAGACTAGGAATTATCAGTGATCATCCATTTGATGGCGACACGAGACTTACTCAAGTTGAACTCAGCTGATACCTGATTGCCACATCCCTCGGCTGCCGGAGTCTTGAACAACGTCTTCCCCTCCTCGGTTCTTGGGTCAAGATCCCATTTCGTATCGGTACGGTTCAAACTGAGAATTGTTCTGACGTAGTCCTTGAGAACAACATTGACGTAGAGACCACAAGTGATGAGACGACCTGTCTGAAACAGATCATTATCATAATCATCCCACTTCTTCTTCGGATCATCGTCCTTGGGCTTTGTGAAACGTCCATTTTCGTTGATGCTATCATTTGTAAGACATTGAGACCCAAGAGATGAAGAGCACTTACGCAGCAAGCTGAGTGACGACATAGTTGTGAAACCTGTTGAACATGATCACCATGACACCAACTCCGGGCGGGAACCCTAGAAGTCTCTTCTCGGAGAAGCAATCAGGCTTGAGGAGACCATTCTTGAATGTTCGGACTGTGTTCTGTTCGTCTTGATTGCTCCCATAAAGAGGCGCTAGATCAAGGTATGACGAAGTCATGGAATTATTGAAGTCATCATGATCCTGGAACAGGTCAGCATTTGTGGATAGACCAAAACCACATATTAGGAAGTATATAAATGGCGAACGTACAGTTCGGAAGATATCATGGATGATGATGGTGGCCAAATAGAAGAGCATGCTAGAGATCTTGTTAGGATGAGGTTGGAAAGTGTCTCCGCGAACCATCAGGCTGTCGAAGATAGCCGCAGGGTCAGGAAGGGCGATGTTCTGAAGGATAGCGGGCTTTGCACTTCTAGCATATGGTGTATTTGCTGCCCCAAGCTGAGAATTATGAATGTTGTTATGGGAACCATCAGCTGCTCGGTACTTGTACTTGGTGCCAAGGCTGGTCATGGGAGGATGTGGAAGAGCATTCCAAAGGCCATTGATGAAGCTTCCTGTAAGCTGCGTCGAGATCCTTGAGTTATCATTCAGTTTCGCCAAGAGAGCGACCAGATGTTCAAGGACGAGTTTGTCATCATCTTGCTGTCCCTTGACTTCAGAACTGAACAGGGTGAGGAGGGTCTCAACATCCTTGAAGCCAATTTTGCTGAGATCAGTAAGAAGCGAAGTCATGGTCTTCTTGTCTGGATCATTTGCTGGCACGTATGGAGTTTCTGAGAGCGGCGAGATGGATTTGCTGATGAGCTGTTTGGCGGTTTCGAGGTTGGCTTCAAGCTCCTTTCGCCACGTGCCATGCTCGGTACTTGAAGTATCGACGGTTGCTTTGCTTGAAGCCATGATGAATTGGCGGGTTCTGACGGCGGAACTTTCGGGACTTTTTCGTTCTCGGAGATGATGTTGAAGAGGAGAGGCTGAGGCGGAATAGAAATTCAAGAACAGCACCAGGCGGTGAATCGAGCTGTCTAATCACACGTGTACTGATCAACCGACTTCGGGAGTCTCAAAGTCCCTGAGATCGAGCCGATTTAGCAAGCAAGTGAGGCTGTAAAAGCAATCCCTCAACCAACAAGGCAGGCACACTACAACGGATGGATGGAGATGGTACGATACGTACGCGGCGCAGGGTAGCAAGTAAACAAATTTCGGGCAGCAGACAAGGGAGAAAGAGGAGGGGAAAGTATCAGAGCAAGCAGACGTATGAAGACAGAGGGGAGAGCCACATATCTTATATCCCACTAGGCAGGACAGCAAAGACAAAATGTGAGGTATCTACCAAAAGCAAAGAGGCGGGCTGAGGCTGAGCGGTTCTGGATAGATGTCCCGCATTAGCTGGCCCGCAGCTGCATACGGAGCGTTCACCAGCGCCCAATCACAACGCCCGAGATGGTCAAGCGTGCCCCAATCAGTGTCGCTGCATTGGATGTCTGCGTGGATGAATGCACCTTATGCAAGCCCGAATGTTGGATGCTAGGTGCAATGCAACGGTGGCACGATTGATGGTGTTGTGCGAGGCAGAGATAGCGCGGTGTGGGCTGGCGGAAGAAGTAGAAGGGAAGGATTGGGGCATGGAGGGGCATTTTCAGCTGGCGCCAGGAACGAGGCGGCCGCCTAGGGTTGGGGGTATCAGGGGTTCACCCGCCAAACAGAACCCCTCTCTTCTCCCCCACATATAGAAAGCTGACGTGAGAATCGAATGCAAAGCTTGAGCTTTTTCATTTCTTCATGTGGATTTCTTCTTGTCCTCGTTCCTTTAAATTTCGTCTTGCATTCGTTGAATTTCAGCTTTCCTGCGGTCGGCATGTCACTGTTTGTTCTGCCTTGCAATTGGTCATCTCAAGGCTCCAGTGGCCAGCTCCATTCTAGCAGGTGGGTTACACGACCATCAGAAGCTCACTGAGGGGTCAACAAGTTGGACACCTTGAGACACAAGACACTTTGAAGACCTTCAGCCAATTAATGATACTCGCATAACCAGAGATGGGCGATCGGAGAGCCGGTTCTGCCTTCATGTGACAGTGTGACTCTGTCCTTGGAGGGGCTGTGGAACGAGGCTATCAACTGGCGAGGCAGAGTTGCACAGAAACAGCTTTACTTCACCGAGGCTTCGGATATTCAGCCTTCCTGAAGACTACTGATAGCCTTGTCCCCTCTCATGATGCCAGCAGGTTGAAATAATACTCGCCCTAGTCACCTCGGCTCAGGACGCAGTTCGATTCCATCAGTATCACAGACGAATGTAGGATTAGCATCACGGGACTGAAATAGACTAGGAATGGAGGACAAATCTCAAGCAGACGATTTGAATTAAGTGATGGAAAGCGCAAAAGAGACCTGCCCATATTTCAGCCTACCAATCGTGTCATGTGATTTCGTCTGCTCCCTCTTCCGGATCCTGCTAGAAGCTGGCTCTACGTTTCTATTTTCACTCTACATGAATTCGATCGATGTCTGGCATCAGACCTCACGTTTTGATTGTGCTTGTGACCCTTTGGCTCTTGAGCAATTAACACGTCACCTGTAATTCGAATCCGACGAAGTCGAAAACATGTAGACTCACATGGAGGTGGGAGGTAAGAAGCAGGATGAACGAAAATCATTGTGTTGACTATGTACATGGAACGATATTAACAATGACCTCCAAAAATTCCCCACTTCAAAACAACTGTCGAGGCCGTACCACTTGATCGTCCGAGAAGGGAAGTAAGAACTTTGGTTTCACTAGAGACAGCGGTCAATCACAGCTACTCACGCCCACCGCCAACGGGAAGGCAGTTCTCAGGTGGGCATCCTATATGATGTTAGCCAGCATACCAATTCGAAAGCACTAAAGTTAGCTGACAACCACAAAAACAACACCAATGGTTACTTGGGAGACTCTGCTACGGTGAATATCGCAGATGAAGGGGATACCCTAAAGCCAACGGCCGGTAATCCACCTTACCTGTCCACACAGCAAAACAAGACCTCCCCTCCCGAGCCCTCGATCCTCCAATTCCCCCAAGGTATAAGACCTAGGAAATTTGCCAAATCCCCCGGATAGCCGGCGAAAATTGAATGATGAGGTCGGTGATTATAATTGTGGTTCTCGGACACCGCATGATGCAGACCCTTTCCCAAGGAGTCTGCGAAAGAAAGTGCGTTGTGCCGAAATATGATGAATGAATGGAAAGACTTCGAGAAGCTGAGGAAGTTAATGAAAGAATGGAAAACCGAAGAGAAAAATCGGAAAGGGATACCGTAAGGACGGTGGGGTAGTGAATGTGTGCACGAGTGCGGGCTGCTCACCCAGACCGGTAAACATCGTAGGTTGTGCAAGGGAAATGACTGTGGTGCCAAGTTGATGAAAGGAATGTAGGTGTAGATCAATTGACCCGAAAGTCTGATGATGAGGATAGAACTGGTCATGCCCAAGACCAGAGGTAAGTCGACAAAAGTCGTGGTTCAACGAACGTGAGGTAAAGAACGTTGAGGTAATGACCGTCGAGAGGTAGTGACAGTGAAATTTAAAGAATGTCGAAAGCGAATGTTCTTGGCGTGAAGCCAAATGTTGGATCCTTAGTCTTGCCCATAAGACATTGGAAAAAATGAGTGGAACTAGTGAGAACACCAAAAAACCAAGAGAAGCCCTCCTGGAGAAAGATCGTAGAGGTAATGATCGTGGTTGATGAAGCTGGTCTCGCCCAAGGACCATTTCCCGAAAGAGTGGAATGGGTAATGAGTGGATCGATACATGCTGTACCGAAGTTGGGATGGAACGCAGATGAAAGATCGTAGAGGTAGTGATCGTAATTAGCGAAGAAAGTCTTGCCTAAGGACCAACTTTCAAAATAGTGGAATGGGTAATGAAAGGACTGATACACGAGGTACCGAGGTTGGGATAGAATCCATGTAAAGGATGTGGTTGACACAGAGTGCCAAAGTGGCATCTTGCCATCAGACCCGAGAAAAGAATGCAAGTGATACAGAGCGTCAGGATGGAAGTTACCATGAATGTGTGGGTGAAGACCGACTGTTTGCCCGGACTTTAAAAGCGAGTGTGGGGGAAAGCGGGTGCAGGAAGAGCGACCGAATGTCGGCTTCATACCAAGGCAAGAAGACATGATAAAAAGATGAGAAGAGAAGAAGGAGAGATTGGAAGAATCTTGGGGGCAGCTGCCTTCTTGTACTGCAGGAAAGACACTACTTGGTAGTGCCGCGCTACAGCCAGAAGTAACGTAGCTACCTACATGTTGCTAAACGTTGAATGGATGGATCCTGATGGTGACGAAATTCTTTGAAAGAATGACTGCCATTGGTTGAGCCGGTATCGTGAGTCTTGGCCATGGTGTTGTTAGTCCAAGGAGGTCCAGACCGGCAGTTTCCGGGATGGAGCCCTTTCCTCCTGCCTTTCGAACATCGAAGCGATAGCTACCTTACTCAACCTCCACCTCAAAGAAAGCCATCAACGTGAATGGTTACGGCGTTGCAAGTTATGACGAGAAGTAAGGTTGCTGAAACCTTTTGATAACTTGTAGGGCCAGGGTATGCGCAAGAGAGGCGCTGGGGAGCAGCGCCTGAGGATAATTTCTAGCACCATCTCCATGCATCAAGAAAACATCAGCGACAACAATGTCTCGTTGACCTTCAGAGTAGACTAGAACGGAGTCCATAGCACTGGTAACCAGGATTCATTCCGGACTTTATGACTTTGAAAGTAAACAGAACTGTCTGGGATGAAAGTCTGAGAGAGAGATTGCGACGAATCTTCGATGATAGATTAGATCAGTCAAGCTAAGGAAAGTGACTGTGGGCAGAAATACTGACGAGATAAACGACAATCAAGAAGGTAGATAAAAGCAATCGCTCAGAATAACATTTGTTGAAAGAGCACGAAATTTGGTGGATTGCGTGCAGAGCCCCACCTTCCATGTTGAGTTGAGTGCAGTCCCGATACGGTCAAAGTAGACCGATGAACGTGCTCGACAGGCGTGCAGAGACTGCTAAATATCAACTAGAATGATCAAGATACTTCTTGTGGGCATATCTACAGAAAATGGTTTGTGGGCGGTTTGGTCCTGGAGAGGTCCCGCAGCAGATCATTTCGTCTGTGGACGGCAGAACCTTTCTGCTTCGACCATTTATGCATTTCCAGATCGCCCGAGACAAGTCAGAAGCTGGCGGCTTCTGGCTAGCTGGACTGAGTGCCAGATCCTATTTTAACTGAGGTGCTACCCATCACAAACTCAGCCGGAAGCTGTCGATGTCGTGGCTCCTGAAGGGGACCGGCTGGGTTTTTCAAGTTCAAGCCACATCGAATCACCCATCCAGCTCAAGAAGAAAGTCTCCAAGCCATTCCTGTGACATTTCACCTCGGTCTCTTTGATCCCAAGAATTGTCAGTGAAGGAAGTCTCAATGGCTGTCGGCTGTCTTGGTGTCGATGACATGCAAGCTCTCTCGACGACTGTTGTGCCTAAATTTTAAAAAAAAATCAAAATCCAATTGATTTGCACAGAGATTATGAATGTTATGCTCAGTATTAAGAGTTTTAAGAGCGGCTACAGAAAGCACCAAAGCACTGTTGGTCCGCGACGGGAGTTCTTCGAGATGGCAGGACACACGACATATTCGTCACTGAGCTCATTTGATGGTAGAGCGGGTGTCTTTGACGCAATGGACCGCTGTATTTGGCCACAAGAGAGGTTTGCTTCAAATTTAAGCGTTGATGGAAGGGTTTCGAAGCTTCACACGCTGTCGCAACGACTTCGAATGGTGTATATCATGGCGATGGTCATCTGTCCACAGCATTGAATGCATAAGCCAGCACTGAGTGACTATTGTTACCACATGCTCGCATTCATCAACTAGATATTTCCTTGCTACCGAAATCCTTCATATTCGAGCTCCCGAAAACAGTTGAAAGCCTCGCGATTGCTTGAAAGCACACGTTGTAGTCATAACACACCGTTTCTCTGTTGCAAAATGCACTGGTAACACTTGCCCAAGCACTACCCTCGATGTCCTGCCAATAGAGATCCCGACACTCCTCTTCACTGCCCCACAATCTCTCGAAGACCTCCATCGTTGTTGAGAGGCCTGATTCGGGAGAGAGCCAATTGGTATGAACGAACATCACTGCTGGCTTACATGATTCCGTGCAATTGAAGTCTGGGGATGCATCAAATTGTAGGATTGCAGAGGTAGCAGATGAATTACCAAGCTGGCGAGGGTGATGATCAACTTGGTAGAAAGGGATTTTCATGATAGCAGCCGCTGAGGAGACAAAATCGAGCTCGTTTATCAGAGGGCCGTAGTACGCATGGTAGATGCTGTAATATGTGGCCATGAACAAGGTCCCGGCATGCTGCTTCTTCGACAACAATATCTGGCGGTTATCGTTGGCTCGAAGATGCGATGAAATGTCGCTGTCCAGCCCAAACAGTTCAGATGATTGACCGGGAAACGAAGCATACTTCATGCTTGGCCATGTCACCAAACCAGTTCTCATGAATGGGTCCGAGTCGAATAATGCATCTGGCGAACGAACAAGAAAGGTGCCCGCTCCCAGGAATAGAACAGATTCGAATGACGAGAACAATAATGCGAATGGCCACAAGTCAGCTCCCGCTAACTTGAAACTCTGACTGGATGCGCCGATAAGTGACGAGAGCACGATGCACGTAGCGTTCCACCTCGGAAGCACGACCTCACACATATTTGGCTCGTAATCATCTTCAGTCTCTAGGAACACCTCAAGTGGTAGTGCCGAGCCAGTTCGACGGAGCATGAAGATGTTGGTAAGCAAGACTGGCAAGCCGGATTTGGTTGCTAGGGTCGCAAGCCCTTTAGTCCCCTTCTTGAAGTCCAGACGGGGGGCACCGAAGTTGACAAGATCAACAAAGAGGGTATGTGATCGATGTAGGCACGCGATCTCAGCCTTGGACATATTAAAATCCTCACGGCTTTCGCTTGGGTGGGCCGAGAAGGCTTTCCCATTCTGAAAAGCAATCGGCGGCGAGCATTTTGGAGCCGTGACTTCAAGTATAGGAGCGAATGAACGCCAGAGCTTGGAAGGGTGGCGAGGGGATGCTAATGATCCATTTCCGAGGTCAGTTGAATACCTCCAACTTTGACGCGTGTTCAAATAGAAATAAATAATGGCTAGAAGCACAAGCGGCGGCAAGATTAAGAGTTGTCGACGCGGTAGCTTCGGCGAAGTGGAAAGAAGGAGCATATTCCGCGCGGATCTCTACGAAACATACTATATAATTAAAGGAGATAGACAGCGGTTCGGATCGATAGTGTAGTAAGAGAGGCGTAGAGAGGGAGTATAGAAGAGAAAGGTTCGCGAGATTTACTGTCGCGTGCCGTCGTGACATTCCTCTTCGAGAATGAAGCCAGCGTGGCGCTCGTGATAATGCTTGGCCTGAGCTGTGCCTCTGATATGCATTCGAGAGATAACAGATTAAGGTGATAAATGATAAGGAAAGCTTATCGTGCATGTTAATGTTTCAGAACATGCAAGTCCCAATTTGGACGAGCTGGCAAGGGCGGGAATGCCAACCATTGAAGAAAAAGTAACGAAGTCCAACGCGCATATGGACTCTCAAGCAGAGAAGCCATGAAAGCAGATCGACGTCTAATCTTTAATATCTCCAAAACTTCTTAAGAGTTTCCCTGCAATGTGCTTGCCAGCTGTTTCTTCGGTCCCATCGCCACTACCATCCAACGGGCTCAGTCTCGTGCCCAGGTTTCCATGGTAGAAGAAAGGTACACTGTATCGATGGTGTGGGCTCGCATTGATAGCTCTGTGTAACGGACTCTTGAAGATTCCGTTCGTCCATTTTTGAAGCAGGTCACCGATGTTTACGATAAGCACATCTTCTTGAGCTAGGATCGGGATCCAGGCCTTGTTGATGGGATGCAAAGCTTCGAGACCATGGTGATTTGGCTGTTGGAGGAGAATGGTGATACTTCCGAAATCGGTATGTGTGCCAGCTGCGAAGTACTTAGCTTTAAACTCTGTGGCTTGGATGATTGTACTGACCCCCAATAGGTGCGTCTTCAGCAGATGAAGCTGGATTGGGAGGATAATGTAACAGCTTGATATTGGCCACTGGATCAGTCATGAGGTTGTCGAAAACATCATCTCCATACGGCAATGCCATGGCCATGATACGTAACAAAGTCTCATGAACCCTAACACCTTCCGCATGATACCGCATTACCGGCTCCCTAAATTCCTCGTCACTCAACGCTTCTGGCCAGAAGTTAGGCCCCATACTGAATTCTCCACATCTCGGATCATCAATTGGAATCTCAATGCCAATATAGAAGCCTTCCTTTGAATCGGGCTTCTTATCAAGCACTTGTCCACCCACAGCTTCATATCCACGTTTGCTCAAGCCAGGACTCTTGCTCATCAACATCGCTAGCTTCTCTTCAATTGGAAGATTGAAAAGTCGTTCGGCGCATAGAAGCACTTCTCTTTGGAGAGAAATTGGAATTCCATGGCCAATCAACTCGAAGAACCCGAGTTGTTGGCAGGCGGATCGAACTTGCTGAATGACATTTTCTCTTGACTCGGCGGTGAATGTCGATGAAAGAAAGGGCGAAATATCGATGAGGGGAACAGGAAAGCCATCCCTAAGAGAGCCCATGATTCAAAGACAAAGTAGAACACTTTGCTTGAATGTTGAATCAAGTCGATCTCTTGACGTGATTATCAAATGTGCCAAGAGTTTGTCAGCGCATTGGTGGGGTAAATAGACCCCCACCTCAGCTCCCTGCCGGAATTGGATGCCTCGGAGGTTGGGAAAGATTAGGGTGTAGAGTGCGAATGACTGTCTAGTTCTTGCTGTCCTTCTCAGATAGAGTTGGAGATCCCGGTGTTGTCATTGCGAAGTGAAAAGACCGTACCAAGCGTGAGGGCAAACAGGATGGAGAAATACGGGACGGGTTGGGTCTTGTAGGATTGGCCATAGACGATAAGAAATTCGAGGTGTAGTTTCCCATACCGAAGCCAAGTGCCAAAAGATCAGATGCATTCTGATGGGTACCTACTTCCACGAGCTGGACAGGTATGTATTCCATATGCTGTCAAGCGACTTCACTTCCCTCGCTCCATCATTCAAAAAAAAAAAAAGGTCTGTTGTCTTCCACATGCTCTTCAACCCAGCTGTTCCAGATCATATTCGTTCCCCTTCTCCAATGCTTGCTTCCAGGCCGGTCTCTCGTGAACTCTGTTCCTCCAAGCATGCAGTTTTGGATAATCCTTTTCTAAATTGGCATACCCTCTGATAGCAATGACATCCATGGGCCAGCTCATCACGAAATCTGCCATGCCAAGATCCTTTCCGTTGAACCACTCTGCATCACCCAGCTCTCCCTCCAAGTATAGCAGATCCTTCTTGAATTCTGCGTTCGAGAAGAAGTTGTCAAACCCTTTCTTCACACGCTTCATGATGAAGCTGAATGGCCATGGTGTGTTCTTCTCCGCAATATCGAACAGCATTTCCAGACTTGCTAGGGGAAATATAGTAGCGCCCGCGAAGGACCGCAATGTGTCCTCCCGTATCCAGTCTTCGGCTGCAAACTTCCCACGCGTATCGTATGTCTTGAGGAGGTAAGTCGTTATCGTCAAGCTTTCGATCAGCACCCTGCCGTCTGATGTCACAAATGTTGGCGAGCGACCGAGAGGGTGGATAGACTCCAATTCCTTCGGGGCTCTCTTGTCCTTCGCACCTCTGGAATATAGGACCACATTGTATTCGAGTTTGTATTCGACCGCGAGCTCTTCGAGAAGCCAGAGAATGCGTTGCGATTGGGAGTTCTGGACTCATTAGCCGTGACTACATGATAACGAGGCTGGCTGACGAACACTGAGATGATGGAGAGTTGGAACTCCGGACTTTACTGCTTCAGTGGCAGACATCTTGGTTGAAGCTTTTACATTGATTATGCGATAATGATCGTTGGGGTTGAGAATTATACTTGGGATGTGACACCCAAAGCTCCATCGTCAATTCATTTCAACCCCCAGCCTCGGCCCCAATTCAGCCTTCTTCCAAGCGGCACACGCTAGCGGACAACACCCCCTTTTCGTTCCCATCAGGATACGGACCTCAAATATTTGTAAACACGGAGCGCCATGTTCCACAATACATGAGGTCTTCCGAGTCTCCAAAGTTGGAGATCGATCTCGTCTGACATATGATATGATCGAGCTGTCATATGTGAGTATCGACAAGGATACCACAGCTGCATATGTCGTGCCACGAAGCCCCTCGTCTGGGCGACGACAACCACCTCTCATCCTCAGCCATCAAAACGCCTCAACAGGTCGCGTGAGAAGCACACTCAAATTGATTTGTTCCAACCAATTCTTTCCTCGATCCTCTTGATCCTCGTATCATACAATTTTCCGTGTCTTTTCAGCAATTCAGTATCTTCAATTGCTTTCATTATCAGTATCTCTCACCGCTCTTGTACAAGTCACTCCGTACTGCATCATGGCATCTACAGCATTAGAGTCGGCCAACAAGCCAATTGTACTTCATATTGGGGATCCTGTCAAGTGGAATACGGATTTCTTTGATGTCTTCTCGAAAGATTTCGTGGTTGTGCGGCCCTCATTAGAAGAACGTCAGCGAGATGAGTTCATGAAAGGCTTGAAGGAAAATCGATGGGGCAACTTTTCAGCCATTTTTAGACCTTTCTGGAACACAGGTGGAGAGATGGGTAGATGGGATAAAGAGCTTTTGCCATTGGTGCCGTCATCGTGCAAGATATTTGCTTCAGCTGGTGCGGGCTTCGACTGGGCTGATGTTGATCTTCTCGCTGAAAGAGGTAAGTAATTGATAGCCCAGAGAAGTATTATGATGTTGACAAACGTGCTAGGAATCGTCTACTGCAACAGGTAAGCAGCTTCGAGCGACACATCTTCAATCTAACATGTCCAGCGCCGCCGCGTCAACAGAAGCCGTCGCCGACTTTGCCATCTTTCTCATTCTAGCAACTTTCCGAAATCTTACTTGGTGTACGACAGCCGCTCGTGCCTCACCAGAAGAGTTCAAGAAGTGTCATGAGAATGCAGCTGTTGTTTCTCACAACCCTCGAGGTAACGTTCTTGGTGTCATCGGGCTTGGTAACATCGGATACGAGATTGCCCGCAAAGCTTACCTCGCATTTGGGATGAAGATCAAGTACTTTGATGTCGTTCGAAAGGATGCTGCAAAGGAAGCAGAGATCGAGGCGGAGTTCCTCACAGACTTTGATGCTATGCTGGCCGTCAGTGACTGTGTGGTTCTTGCAACACCTGCGAGTCCTGATGGGAAGAAAGTCATTGGCAAGGAGAGACTATCTCACTTCAAGATGGGTTCTAGATTTGTCAACATTGCGAGAGGATCTCTAGTGGATGAGGAAGCAGTGGCCGATGCTGTCGATGAAGGGCGACTCGTGGGAGTTGGCATGGACGTGCATGAGTTTGAGCCCAAGGTCAATGAGAGGCTGAAAGCTTCGGAGCTCGTCACGCTCACTTCGCACAATGCCGGAGGAACTCTAGAGACGTATGTTTTGTCCCCCAAAGGAGATACTGTGCTTACTATGACAGACACATGGGATTCGAAAGCCTCGCGATGAGGAATATTGACGCTGTGCTCAAGGGCAAGGAGCCCCTGACCCCGGTCAACAAGCACCTAATTGTCGTTCCGGCATCCAAAATCAAGCTTTGAGGCTCGAGAAAATGATTTTCTCGTTTTATGGTACCCGAAACCAGACTGGACTTAGAGGTACTATATTTATGGCGTTCCTTCTTGAATGCATTTTGAACTTTTGGTATTGCCGTGCCTTTCCCAATCATCGTTTGTGCACTAGCCCAAACTCTCATATCGGGACGCTCTTTACTTTTCGAATCATTGGTCTCAATCAAGGCGTGACAAAGACTTTCATCTGCATTAGGAATATTTCTCGACTCGACTCGGGCTCCTTTTGTTACGATGTGTAAAATCTATACGTTGCTGTGTTGGCTTTGTTAGTTTCTGAGGATCTGCCAAGTGTCAGCCGACATTACACCTCCACCCTTTCCCCCCCCTCCTGCCAATTTGGAATTTCGGGGTTTCACTGTTTCATTCAGAGTGCAATGAAGAGACATAGCTACATAACACTTCCTTCGCTACAAGAATCCCCGGGCATTACGCACACTTTGCGCAAAAAGCCATAATTAAAAAAAAAAAGGCACTCATGCCGGAATCACCTTAGCGCCCTTGGGAGCATCATTTGCAGCGTAGGCTTTGATAGCCGGTTCTCCTACTTGTGCCTTGCCAGGGGTAAGAGTGTATGTCAAGATGTTGGCTGCTGCAATAGCGATGGTTCCATCAGTCGCCTGTTTATCTGCCGCATTGAGCCCTGGTGCCATAGATTGAGCACAGACAGTTGCGGTGTCAATTCTGCTCATCTGTCCCGGGCCAGGGTTGGCCATAGCATCCATTGCCAGCGCGAAAGCAACGGGATTATAGAGCATGCCCTCATGTGTGAACATCCCACCTGCAGCCTGGCCAGGACAAGCGGTTTGGACCATGGTATTGCTGACGCCGACATTACGGGCGTCGAGAAAGAACCCCGAGCCCTTTGCGTTATCGATTTGTGGCATCACGATCTCGTCAGCGTTGCTGAAGATCGCGGTTGTGGGGACGTAGGCCGAGTCGCCTCCATTCGCGTTCAGGGTCTTGATGAAGTTCGATCCGGATTTCTGCTGGCTGATGGACTGGGGGATTGGGGTGACGGTTAGCAGTCCATCTACGAGGATGCCACCGAAATCGGCAACGGTGCTGCCTTTGAGGTCGGGAGACACTGGAACGAAGTCACTGACTACAGGACGTGCGGATGGCCAGCTGCAAGATCGAGAATTCAGCATCCATGCCTTTATGCTTATTTTGGGGAGCACTCTTGGGATTTGAAATACTCGTGAAACACTTGCACATTAAGAGATGGCAATTTTATGGTCAACTTACTATTTCATAGCCCATTGCATGTCCATTGAGCCTTGGGACCACGTTATAACACTGATTTTTGCGTTGTTTGATATTGAGGAGATGTAGTTGATCGAATAGGAGTAGTACTCGGCATTCAACTGAACATCGTTGAGCAGGTTATCGGGAATGTCGAGGATAATAGGGTCCATGGTCGTACTGTTCATGAGTTGCTTCATGAAATTCCCCGCGAAAGTTTGCGTTCCTGTAACTCCCGTGCCTGGACCCAAGATGACCGGCATCTTCTGTCCAAAAGTAAAGGAAACGGGCATTTTGATGGCCGCTTTGAGTGTGGCTTCCGAATTGGTGTAAGGGGCATCTCCTTCGGCTTTCTGTGGGAAAACCGTTATCCCTGATGCGGCTATTCTGTTTATGTCTCTGTAGGCCAGCCTCTGTGACATTGTCCTTGAAGCTATTGTATTTACATCGATGTCGCTGGCAGAGTGAGGAAACGGAGCTGCTGAGACCAGAGCGAGCAACGCTAGACAAGGAACGGAGGTGACCTCGATGAAATGCATAATGAGAAGAGTTGTCGGAAAAGATTCGGTATATTGAGATCAGGCCCGTTGCACCTCTGGCTAATAGTTCTTTTTCCCTTCTTGACATTCTGGTGACGGGCTGATATTGCCTAGCTTTATAATGCATGTTTGCCGGAAATCACAAGACTACCAAGTAGCACATACCGAGGGTTGTTGTCAATCACATGAGTGACTTCGAATGTTGGCGAGAAATCGAGGATTCAGAGTAACACATCGTCGGTCGTCTGTGATATTTTCCCCATGCGAATGGCTCGCATCAGAAATACGACCAACAAATTGCAGATCATGAAACAAACTCGTTTATGCTATGTAAACCGCCCTCTGTTATTGTATCAGAGGTGAAATCCCTCCTGTATTGTTTCGTAACACTTCACTATAGGTAGGGTACCTTATAGGAGGACTCATACCAGGTACGGTCGGGTTGGTGTTGCTCGAATGTGCGAAGGTGATTGGGTTAGTAAGTAGGGATGCTGGTCACTGATCAAGGCTGATAATGGTTGCAAGTTTCTTAGCATCCATGTAGATACTGTATTTGACTTAAGCACGAAGCTCCTATCTATGGTGGGAAGATATCTCGCGTTATACCGTATCCACTCAGTCGATCGGTGCGACCCACTCTTACAGGGCTGAAGATCCAGTGAAAAGAGCTGGATTGTGCCCTTGCACAGATCAATGGATACTCAATCAAAGCACCTCCAGGTCTGAAAGTCGTTACCGAAGCCTCGAAATCCAATTATGTGGAGTTCAGAACGGTTCGAAGCCCCTTGTTATAGTTCTAAATGAACGCCGGCTCTCAAACAGTGGATCGTCCCGATTCACTGAGTGGACACGTTATGAACCCTCGGCCCAACATGGAGTCCTGAAGCCATGAAGTCCGATTACACTTCCCAAGACCCTGCCAAGGATAAACTTACCACGTGATTTGACTTAATTGTCCCGTGACCATGCTAACCATCCTTGTTTTGGCTTCTCTGTAGTCGCGGCGATGAGAACAGTCCATAACTCGCTCCTGCTGACCGAATGGAAAGAGGGATGGACAAATGAAAAGACAGGACGAGAGCTCTACAAGATATGCCGGGAGCCAACGACAAAAGTCCTGCTGTTGCACAAGAGTACCTAGACCGGTCAGCTCGCTACTAGTGCAGTTGCGCTTAGCAAAGATGGGTCTGTGGCAGTTTCATTTCATTAATCATTTCGTGTCAGGAAGGTGCCGGATGTGGATGATGTTAAGTGTGAATGCAGAAAGGGCTCACAAACCGCACGTCATATCCTTTTCTCCTGCCCCCTTCATCGTGAAATACGGCGGGAAACATGGGGAGAAGAGAGAACGAGAGAACAGCAGGATCTCAGGAAAGTATTGGTAGCGCAAACTTTCGCATGAAGAGCAGCAAAATTCATGAGAAACACCTTGTACTCATAGGCCATACACTGGAAGCCATTTAGGGGACAGTGAACGAGAAATTGAATTGGATTGGGGAAGCGAAGTAGAGGGGATGACATGCTAAAACCACAACAGCCAGGGCACGAAAAAATTCGGGGCATATAAATATTGATAGCCACGATGGTTAGGTGGTCATGCAATGACTAATATGCCGTGTGAGTGGCCACTGGTCGCTGCCACATCCTGTGATGCGCTTCAGACTCAAGAGGGGTGGCGATCAAAGCCGCAGTCGAAGAGAGGAGAGCTTTACTTACTGCGTTTTCAATATGGAAGTAGCAAATTAGAACTTCATCAGTCTGACGCTGTCCGTCCGTTATCGAGTGATTGGCCCCGCACTTCATCTTCGATGGTCATGGCGACACCTCCTGAGGTGGCGAGCTGAAGCGCCAGGGTCAGCATGACGCCATCCCATGCTTTTCTGAAACTGTTCAAATCCACCTTTACTACATATATGGCCAGTTACATACATAGATAGTGTGTATTTGTTTTTGGGCAACCGCCGACTTCACGAGACTTCACAAGTGCAGTCAACAATGTGGAGAAGAGTCCTTGTATTCTTTCTCTCAAGAATCTACAGAGAATGGTTCATCTCCCTAGATTTCGGGAAGACACCAGACCGAGTCAATTAATAAATTTATCATATGACAAGCCGCAAGCAATACTATACATCTTGGGGCTTTGCCACGGCCTTTATATGCCAAGCTCACAGGCTTCGAGTCACAGACTTCACGATGTAACGACATCCGAAGAACGACAACGTTTTACAAGTACTGTAGGCGCAGTATGTCTGACACTTTGATGGGGCCGAATTCAGGGTCGCAGGCTGTTTCTCGCATCGGCGCAGGGATTTTTTGAAACATATCATGGATCGGATAGTCCCGCAAGTCGCTCTTCACGTCTGAAAATTGGACCTGTCAACTATCGGTCAACTCCAACCGTGCATATTTTGTTCTTTCGTTCAACCACCGGCATGTACTCGAGTTCTGCTATCAAACAGGTTTCTAGAATCCATCTGTTGGTGAATGATTCCATTTGCATACTCTGAGCCGTAGTCGGGTCCTTCAAACATGTTTGCAAGATACTCTTTGCGAGGGGGATCATGACAAGTGGGTTAATATTAAGCTAAGCTTGCCAGATACAGAATTCCAAGACTATTTGAATCTAGACTAGATCGGCTCTTCTTCTTATGTAATTTGTGTCTTGTGCCGAACATATTGGCCGGATCTATGAAGTTTTCGAAAGATGTCGTCGGTCAAGGGCCTCGTTCTGGAGCCACAGGAAATTGATCTTTCACATAATGCGCGTCATCCTACGAGAGGTGATCCAACACAGCTGTCTGGTGGACTTAAGAGATTGCTTGACGATGTCCCTACAACGAAAGACTTGGATGATTCTGCTGACCCAAAACAATCAGAAAAGGATCTTACCCTGGATTATCCTATCGAAAAGTCTCCTCAAAGGTCAGCTGGTCTGTACGATTTGAGGGCGCTGCCACCAAATTCAAAGGAATACCAACCAAGCGCATCACTCCCTTTCGTCTTGTCTGCGACGGCATGGATTATATCCCTTCTGTTGGTGGTGGCGGGCACGAAGCCAAGACTGATATCAAATACTAACATACTATCGTTTAGTCACTTTTATTTTCCCAAGTCAATGATTGATCATCTTGAACTCTGCTAATTGAGCAATTTCCAGCTGATGCCACTGGATTAGGGAGCAACATCATCCACCTGCGCCAGCCTCCAATTGATCGACAACTTCCTAATCATCTTCCTCAGCGGCTGTCACGAAGAGAAAGGCTCAATCGGTGCAAACATCTACGAGTTTCGAGACGATTACCACATCAGCAACTATTTATAATTCTCCTCCGTTCGACAAGAATGGCAAAACAACAACTTTTGAGTATGCTGATCCACTAGGACTAGTACCTGCTTCTCCCTCATCTTCATGGTCCTCTCTCTCACGACTTCTAAATCCGTGATCATCCTCTCCCTCCTGGGAGTGATCATCACCCGAAACCGCAAGATTCTATATAAAATCTCCCATTTAGAACTTTCGTCTTTCTCTCCCGAGTCACCCACGCCCTTCTCTCAACATTCGTCGCAGGAGCTTTGACATTCATGCCTAACATATTCGGCAACCCCATCAGTGTTACGGCCAAAATCGGCAGTACATTCATTGATTTGATTTGGTTAGGACTTGCTTGTCAATCTCTTGCAAGCGCTTATTGGGGTCGGATATGGTTTGTTCAGTTTAGACAAATAAATTGCAGGATCAGGGAGAGGATGGCCCATGAGGTTGGCAACCGTAAGAATATCAGGAAGGAGTTGCGGACGGATCAGAAACTCCCAGAGAAAGTCCTTGAGAAAAGCTTGAAGACTGTGAGATAATATCCTATTATCAATTTTCAACTTGATGCAAATACCCAGACTTCAATATAGAAGACTTTTTGAAGGGGGGGCTGAACACTTTGCTAATTATCTTAGGACTGACTAGGTTTGTTGCAATCATTGCCCCGTCCCTAGCTCCAGGGGGCTTTAGCGAGTCCTCGTCTGCTTTCAGGGACTTGTTCACAAAAACAGTTGTGACGATATCCCCTATTCCACCTGGGTTCTGGCATGGCGCTTTGAAATATCCCATCACGTCCTATTTGTGCCGGAAAGCTTAGTCAGGCTTCTTGCTAGCAATTCAGAAGCATCGAGGTAGGAAATGACTGCCGATATTATCCTTTGTCTCTTTACTTTTAGCCCTCCCTCTCCTGGGCATGAAGTATAGGGATTGTCAGCTCACTGTGAGGTCATATCCTTAGACTGTACAGTTTCTTAGTCAATTCACGTTCAGCATGCAGTGAAGAAGACGTGAGATGCATCAGGTTAAAACTGCTTAAATGTGATAAAAGAAAACGTGGAACCATAGGACGAAATACAAAAGAAGCGAGTATTCTTTCATCTAGCTGGGCTGAGTCGCACCTTTGCTAGCACTGATATACGCGCTCTCGTCGTCGAGTAATTGTTGTCTGTCACACACCGCGGATCGCTGACAGACCTGGGTTGAGATGTCACGCAAATCTCAGGCGACTTTTGATACTAATGTTCCGCGGAACTTGGTATTGGTAAACAGCTAGTCATCCTTGGGCCTCTCCTAGAATTGTGTTATTGCGTCAGGATGAGAGACGAAGGTAGAAAAGGAGAAGCTAAATCCCGGGGCGCGCGTGGCTCCCCAAACAAGGGTGTTTCGACCTCTTCGATACAACACTCGACCTTGCGCAAGTCCTCTCATCATCCCTTTTCCCTCTATTGAATCCTCACAGTCCGAGGATCAACAGCGAATATCCATCTACAGCCACCCAGAGTTGACTCGTCCCTTCATTATCTGACAAATGGATTTGACAGCGAGAATCCGACTCTGGAGTTTTCAGCCGTCCATCCCGATACTCGCTGCTTGGTAATCGAGCACCGCGAATTATACTTCGAGAGCAGTGGTGCGCTACACGACATACGCAAGGGTAGATATGGAGTGCATAGATTAACTAGGTCTGGGCGAACAGTTGCCCGAGTTGAAAGGGAGAGCGTTTTCTACTTTCGGACACTTGTGGATCGTGTCCAAATTCAAGGAGGTATCGAATGCAGTTTTGCTCAATCACCATTACAGAGGTGTATTCTGGGGCATTGAACAGTAGTGTCCTGACATTGTCAAGTGATATATTATATAAGACAGACTGGATAGCCAAAGTCTGGTCAAGCAATCTACTCCATCCGTTTGTATTGGTTCCAACCAAGATTCCATGATGCAATTTTTACATTCCATCATATCCCTCGTTACCTTCGCCATAACTGTAGTTGGTTGTGGTATTGACAGAACTCCCCAATTTGCCCCAATTCCGGATTCGGCCAAAGGATTGCCATCGGACCTGGAGGATATGGCATTGAATCTTACGGGAAGCGCGCTTATAGAGTTACTGAGGGCGACAATCAAGGTAAGAAATTCCTAAAAGATGCATGACATGTGCTAAGGCTCTGCCAGCGATATTCCTCGTCTCCAATAAGGGAGTGATCGTTGTCGATTGGCCCCCCTACTATGGGCACATGCTCTTATGGGCCATTGGAAATGTGACTTCGGTCCCCATTACCCATGTCATCTACAACCACGCCCATGCTGATCACATTGGTGGTGTTACGCTGTTTGGAAACACGGTCACGACAATCTCCCATCATGAGACAGCTCGTTACTTGACTCTGACGCCAGACCCCAACCGCACCGTGCCAAAGGTCACTTTCAAAGACTCGTATACTCTATGCGTCGGCAACCAGACACTGGAGCTTACCTACAAAGGCGAAAACCATTTATTTGGCAAAATATCATCTACGCTTCAGTGCAAAAGGTTTTGATGCTAGTGGATGTTATCTATCCGTGATGGACGCCTTTGGCGCTCCTTGGGCAGACGAAGAATGTTCCTAGATACATACGATCACACTATCAAATTCTGGATTACGACTTCAAACACATCATCGGTGGCCACCTTGGTCGATCCGGTACTCGAGCAGATGTCCTCACCCATCTTGAATACGTTCTTGACCTAAAGAGCAATTGCGAGTACGCGATCAACACAAGTGCGACGAATGACCCTGATATTGGAGCTGCAGCCCTCTTTGGTCCAGTCATTGCCAAGAATAAGGGAAACGGTTGGCCTCCATTCAAGGTGTACCTGGATGTCATGGCGGATTACTGCGCGAACAAGACCAATGCGAAATGGCTCGGGAGGCTGGCTGCTGCGGATGTCTTTCAATTTGAGAATGTCGGAGCCATGGTCGAGAGTCTGAGGATAGATTATGGAATACTAGGTCCATCTTTTACAGTCTGATCGGCTCGGTATCATATAGTCTAAATCGAGCGCCCGGTTTTGGAAGCTCGTTTGAAGGGTTCTGAATGACAGCTTCTGGAGCGCGTTCGAAGCATCTACCTGACAATGCTCATTTTAATGTTACAAAGCAACTAGGAGACATATCAACAGCTTATGAGCCGGTATTCTAGCAGACCATTACGCACTGCTTGAATTGAAGGGGAAGTGACACTAAAGTGTCAGATGAACTCTCAGGCATTGACATAATCAAATTCGTTCTAGTCAAATGTATGAAGCCACGATCGTGATCGACCATCAAATTGCACAACATGTGCAAAGGCTAAGTCTATAGAATGACTGTCACCGCAGCAGTAACGAGAAATTCGAAACGATACTTTAGACATCATTGAAGTCATCATGCTAAGAATTTGCGTTGGTTGGGTACAAGGTACGAGGAAATGTCTCCGGCGCGAAACAAGCGAGTGTGGTTTGTCTCCGAGCCCCCATCGCACTACCAGCCAATGACCCGACCTCCAGTATCGGATGCCCAATAGGAGTCTTTTCTTCACTTGACGTAAACTGGAGTGTCCCAGAGGCTCGCGAGATCCAAAAGTCTCCATTCCAGTGTATAAGTAATGTGGTGAGCTCCTGCATTCAAGCAGCACAACTATCCATTCATCAAGCAAAACAAAGTATCGAGTCAACACCCCCACTTCAAACATACACACACTCGTCAAATGATCAGAAATATTACCCGATTAATATCGACAATGACACCGAACACTTCACGACAGTCCCCCGTTGACGTTCTCATCATCGGGGCAGGTCCTGCTGGACTTTCATGTTCTTCATCCCTTGCAAGACTTCTACACACATGCATCGTCTTCTCGTCAGAAAACTACCGTAACCAAGTTTCGAAATATATGCACGGAGTTTTGACTTGGGAGCATCGCGACTCTGCTGAGTTCCGGGCTGCAGCCAGAAAAGATATCCTCGCCCACTACAACACTACATTTTTCCAGAACAACACCATAACAAAACTCGAGAAACTCTCGAGAGAGGATGGGACAAGTCTGTTTAAAGCCATCGACGATACAGGCAAAGAATGGTGGGGCAGGAAAGTTGTCCTTGCAATTGGAATCAAGGATATCATGCCTGAGATTGATGGATATGAGGAGTGCTGGGGAAGTAGAATGTAAGCTTATATGTATCGTGATCTGTCAGAAACTTGGCTAACTCCCGGCCAGCTTCCACTGCCTGTTTTGCCATGGATACGAAGAACGTGGTGCAAAATCCGCGGGAGTGCTGGCTATTGATGACTGTGCCCCCGCAGCACTTGCTCTTCATATGGCACGATATGCCAATCGTCTCGCCGAGAAAGTTATCATTTACACTCATGGCAACGAAACTGTCACCAAGGACCTCGAAGCAGCCTTGTCTCAATGCAAGGCCGAGTCAAAGACTCGAAAGAATATCACCGTCGATTCCAGGAAGATTGTAAGGCTGGTGAAGGGGCCGGAAGGAGGTGAGGTGGAAGTTCACCTTGAGGATGGAAAGAAGAAGCTGCAGGGATTCTTGGCACATAAGCCGAAAGGAGAATTGAATAGACTGCTCGCAGGACAATTAGGGCTGGAGCTCACGCCGCAAGGTGACATCAAAACAAACCCGCCTTTCAATGAGACGAGCGTGCAGGGTGTATTTACTGGAGGAGATGCTGCTTCGCCGATGAAGGCTGCGACTCTGGCGCTGTCTTCGGGGGGCCTCGTGGCAGCAGGAGTTGCTGCACAGTTGGAAATAGAGGATTGATTTGAGTATTTTTGGGGGGTTCGGTTTTGTTTCAGACATATAAGATAGAAAAAGCGTGTTGACTATTACATTTGAAATGTTTCGTCTATGATTCGATCGAGAACGATCAACTTGACGACGCCAATCTGTTTGCACCGGACGTCATCGGGTGAGGCGGGGCCAAAATCGCCAAGCGAGCTCTCAACACCAACAACACCAGTGACAACAATCGAGCAATCTCCTCTAAATGGCCTCGATAAGAATCTGCAAGCTTTCAATCCTCCTTCCGCCCTCAGTGGGTCTCTTTTGCGAACCAACAATTATGTACGTAAACCGCCACAACCGACCCAAGATCCCGCCAAGTGGAGCGGAGCTCCGCCAACCCCTTCCAAGTCGCCAGGCAGCAATCGAAAGGCCAGCCTTCCGCCATCTCTGCAGTGGATTTAAAAACTCCTTTATCGCCAAGTGAGTTCGCCTGCTTGTCAGAAGCAGACGGATGCAGCATTACATCTGCCAATTTAGTTGGTAGCAACGCCGCTGATGATGATCATGAACATTTCCCCTTCTTGGGAGATGGACATTAGGCCAAGATGATTCTGATCGTGTATTCGTTCCGATTGTGGATTAATGCTCACCTATGTCATGAATCGGCGGATGGTTGTTACGTGCGCCAAAGACGCCAAGTTTTGTACTTGAAATTGTCGACAACACTTCACGACTTCACGACGATAATTTTTATCACAAGTACAGCAACAATGGTCAGTAATTATTTAAAAGCTACCCTAATCGTCTATCTCTTTTAAAATTTAAGATCTAGATTCATGCTCAAGCTCGATATTTCTTAGCTCCCGATGCTAGCTAGCAAGCCTTTGACGTGGAGCTCAACACCAGACTATCCTTGCGTCACAAGCCCTCCGCGTGAAAACACAAGAAATCGTATCCATAATTTCTCCAACGCCAAGCTTGGGATGGCGGGGGGTCAAGGACTGGAGACGGCGGGGGAGAGCTCAGTATCTTCTACTTAAGATGTCTTCGTTCCCGGCCTTCGTCATGTTGAGTTCGCGCACGACACCGATACGCCTCCCTCTTCACAAAACAACACCAAGTGCTTCAAGACTTTGCAAGAAGCTAGTCAAGCACTATGGCGGACCCCGCACCTCGCAGCTCTGACGATGAGAAGACCATCCACAACGAGAATGAGACAAGAGACACAAGAAGTGCCTCACTCATTGCAAAGCAAGGTCCTCTTGACGAGCATGGCATGGTCGCTGTCAGCGCCAAACTAAAGAATCCTCTTTCTGGTATGACCAAGGATGAACTTCTCGCCGATGTTGAAGCATTTGCCCGAGAGAAGGACCTTGAAGATATCTTACCTCTTCTTCAGAGAGGTTCACTCGTTGCCCAGAACCCGAAGAACTTTGAGAATGTCTCTGAGCTCACTGAGGATGAGAAAATGTGGCTCCGGAAGGAGATTACCAATCGTTGGCAACAGCCTAAGATGATGTTTTATATGACAAGTGAGTTGCCATCTTATGTTATGAGGACAACACTTGCTGACTTTGACTTGTTCAGTTCTCTGTGCTGGTTCTGCTATCGTGCAGGGCATGGACCAGACTGCCGTCAATGGTGCTCAAATCTTCTATTTTGAAGAATTCGGTATAGGTACTGAGCGCGTTTGGTTGAGAGGTCTTCTCAACGGCGCTCCGTACCTCTGCTCTGCTCTCATTGGCTGCTGGACCACGAAACCTCTCAACTACTACTTCGGACGTAGAGGTTGTATCTTCATTTCTTGTATTATCTCATTCATCACGGTATGTACATCGATATGTTTCTAAGTGCCAAGGCTGAGTCAAATTAGGGTATCTGGATGGCAGCTGCCAATTCTTGGGTCAATCTCTTGATTGCTCGCTTCGCACTTGGTCTTGCTGTTGGAGCCAAGTCTTCAACCACTCCCGTCTACTCAGCAGAATGTGCACCGACAGCCATTCGCGGTGCTTTGACGATGATGTGGCAAATGTGGACTGCCTTTGGGATCATGTTAGGCTTTGTGGTCTCCGTTGCATTCGAGAAAGTCCGCTATACTGAGGGGCAATTTCCATACTGGAACTGGAGGCTCATGCTTGCCAGTACATCGATCCCACCCTTCTTTGTCTGTATGCAAGTATACTTCGTTCCTGAGTCACCTCGCTGGTACATGACCAAGAATAAGTACCGTAAGGCATACGATGCTCTGTGTCGATTCAGGAACTGCGAGATGATGGCTGCAAGAGATGTCTATTACATCCACAAGTCATTGATGATCGAGGAGAAGTTGCGTGAGGGCAAGAATCTCTGGAGGGAATTCTTCATGGTTCCCAGAAATCGTCGTGCGGCACAATCTTCTTTCTTTGTCATGTTTATGCAGCAGGTGAGTGACTTCTTTGCGCCTCTTGGTTTGGCACCAACTAATCATGAAATAGTTCTGTGGAGTTAACGTCATCGCCTACTACTCGACAGAGATCTTCATCTCCGCAAATTTCTCACGTTCCAATGCCCTGCTGGTGTCACTTGGAACGGGTGTCGTCAACTGGCTCTGTATGTCCCACCCACACAGCACCACTCTTTCAAATGCTAGTGCTAATCTACTCCAGTCGCCATTCCAGCAGTCAAAACAATTGACACATTCGGGCGGAGGAACCTGCTTCTCACTACCTTCCCTCTAATGGGTATCTGCCTTCTCTTCACCGGATTCAGTTTCTTCATCCCCGAAGGCCAAGCTCGTCTTGGCTGCATCGCCACTGGAATCTACCTCTTCATGGCCGTCTACTCACCCGGAGAAGGTCCCGTTCCTTTCACATACAGTGCTGAGGCTTTTCCGCTGTATATCAGAGAGATAGGCATGGCATTCGCGACAGCCACGACTTGGGGCTTCAACTTCATTTTGAGTTTGACTTGGCCGGCACTTGTGCAGGCTTTTACTGAGCAGGGTGTAAGTTCTCCACTACTCACCGTAATGATATGTGAAAAAGTTACTGATTTGGGAACAGGCATTCGGATGGTATGCGGCCTGGAACTTCTTTGGTTGGACCTACGCGTACTTCTGTCTTCAGGAGACGAAGGGTCTGTCGCTGGAAGAACTCGACACGATCTTTAGTGTCAGGGTTCGCGATCATGCGCGGTACTATCGAACTATGCTGCCTTGGTATTTCAATAAGTGGATCTTGAGGAAGGATGTCAAACCAAGAGGCATTCTGTATGATCTAGATTAGGTTATGCTGGGGAGAATTCTGGATAAGGAGTCCTAGATGCTAGAATGGAGAGTAGCATGAGATATTCGGACGGTAGAAGCGGCACTTTTGACTGATGTAGGTATACGAAGGGGGTTTGTTTGATGATACCAGGTGCTGGACATAGCATTTTCTGCCCTTGGCCTAATGATTATTTTGCAATAGCATGGCTTTTCTTGCTTCGAATGTTTCACGGCGGTGGTTGTTACTTGGCCAGATACAGGGTATCGGATGGTGAATGTATAAGTGCGACCTATACACGCGACTTATGTTTTCAGTCGCGACAATTTTCACTTGTCATCCAGTTGTATGAACGAAAAAGAAGAAACTTTGATCTATTCGAGGGCATCCAGGGTTGTTGACAATGGAGCCAAGCGAGATTACGCCGCGATTTTGGCCTCCAAACTCACAGTTGAAAATTGTAGTCACAAACAGGGTTGAAGGCGACATTTGGCTTTGAATTACAATTACAAAGTGAGCGGAGTAGTCATTTATAACATTGTCTCGCTCTCAATGCTTCAACGATTCATTTCTTCCTCTCGCTTCAGATCTGGCAAATATCTAGCTGTCCCTGCCAAGTTCCAGGATTCTCCACGCATGACTCGAACATCTCCACCCCCTTTCCCATCATCAGAATCGCCAAAAGAAGGATGGGTACATACAACAGTGGGTATTCGCTGGTGGTCACCCACCCAACTACTAATCCACCGATCTGAAGCTTGAGTTTGGCAGAGCGGACGGGATGCCCTTTTCTCTTCAGTCTATGGTCGTATGTGACGGACATTGGCTTGTTTGGATATTTATAGGAGGCTGACTTGGAGAGAGGAGTCTGGAGACAGGGGGGTAGCGGTGCTAAGCGAGATGGAAGTTGGAATGGGAGCCATGACGAGGTGGTTTGTATTGTTGAATTGTCTTTTGGCGGATAAGGTGGAGGAAAAGTCTAGCTGGATCAGCTATCTTGATCCTAATTTCCGAAGTAAGAATCCTATGAGATTAGGAAACCTTGTGGATGTGAGATCAAAGTCTTTGAGGTTAAATTTGATGTTGACATTCGGAAACATCCTGTGTCTTACTCACGTCAGCCTCCGATATCGATAATTGATACCCGAGGTCTTCACAACGAAGATACAGAATATTGGTAAGCGACATGCTATCTAAAGTACCTAGAAATATCACATTATCTGACTTACAGCTCTGATTACCTGCATCCCACCAACCCTCCAAACATCTCGGGTGGCCTCCCCACTTTCGGCAATTGATCTATGTACCGTACATATATCCCCTCCATCTCATTGGACCGCCTGAAAAACACATGAACTGAATCGTAATAAACACATACATATTCCCAAACGTCCAATCATATACCATCTCCAAGCCTTCAAAAAAGCCCGAAAGTGGAAATGCCCAACCCCACCATCCGAGATCGCACGGCTTTTCCGAACGCCCAGTCGTACAACCCGATGCTCACCCGCACGGCTAGTGACGGGACGGAACAAAAGGAGTTGCTCCCCTCCCCCTCATAACGATTAATGTCTTGCATTTAGAAAGGAAAGCACAATTCACAAACTCAACAGTCATACATCGATCAGATAGAAAGAAGGATATCAAAGAAAGAGAAACCAACCGGCAAAAATGGCACCCGTCACCCTCCCTGAACCATTCGCCAGCATCCCCAAATCCGACTTCCTCTTCGGTCCCTCGCCAGTCCACCACTTACCTAGGATATCAGAGGCTCTAGGCGGAAAAGTCGCGATCTGGGCTAAGAGGGAAGATTGTAACTCTGGGATTGCCTTTGGTGGGAATAAGACGAGGAAGTTGGAGTAAGTACTTCGAACTCTTCATCCCATTCCTGAATGAAATATCAGGATTTGGTGTTGACGGAAATTAGATATCTTGTTCCTGAAGCTCTAGAGCAGGGATGTGATACTCTGATTAGTATTGGTGGTGTGCAGAGTAACCATACTAGACAGGTTGCTGGCGTGGCGGCGAAGTTGGGTCTTAAGGTATGGAATACCCATCTCTCATAGCAAATCGTATCATATCATGTGATGTGGTGTGATGATATCCCACTTTCCATCACCTTACAAACCTCATCAACAAGATACTGAACCATGTGCTATATAGGCCAAGCTCGTCCAAGAGCACTGGGTTGACTGGACCGACCCGGGCTACGAAAAAGTCGGCAACATCCAACTCTCGCGCCTCATGGGCGCCGCCCCCCGTCTCGACCCCTCAGAATTCGGCATCGGGCACAAACAAACGCTCGCGAACCTCACCCAAGAAGTGATCTCCTCCGGCGGCAAACCCTACTACATCCCCGCCGGTGCATCAGACCATCCACTCGGTGGTCTTGGTTTTGCCAGATGGGCATTTGAGGTTGCGGAGCAGGAGAAGGAGTTGGGTGTTTTCTTTGACACGGTTATCGTGTGTGCTGTGACGGGGAGTACGTTTGCGGGGATGATTGCGGGGTTTAAATTGCTGGAGAAGAATGGGGGGAGGAAGAGGAGGGTTATCGGGATTGATGCGTCTGCGAAACCACAGGAGACGCGAGAGCAGGTTTTGAGGATTGCGAAGTTTACGGGGGTGAAGATTGGGCTTGGGGAGGGGGATATTACGGAGAAGGATGTCGAGTTGGATGAGAGATATCATGATGGGTGTTATGGGATTCCTGGTGAGATGACGAAGGAGGCGATGAGGTTTGGGGCGGAGACGGAGGGGTTTATTACGGATCCGGTTTATGAGGGGAAGAGTTTGGCGGGGATGATGGATTTGGTGAGGAAGGGAGAGATTAAGGATGGGAGTACGGTGTTGTATGCGCATCTTGGGGGGCAGTTGGCTTTGAATGCTTATTCGGGGTTGTTTGAGTAGATGTGTGTTAGGGAGAGGTAGCTAGACGATGGTTCCCCTTGAAAATGGGTGGTTTCCTCTAAGCGAAAATGATCATCGTCGGCATTCTATGCTTGAGAATTTCAAGACAAGTTTTTGAATGGTCTTAATATCGTGGATAGTTTAAAAGCGGAATATGCTCAAACCTCCAGGGGCATCATCTCGTTCTTTCGTCGGCCCGACTTCATCGGCCTTTGCGAAATGCAACAAGATCCACTTTGGCCGTAGACACCGACGAACATGATAACAATACAAAGATCGCGTGAGATGGTTAACGTTATCATGTATCTTGCAATTGTATATATATATATATATATATATATATACTCATGTCGTTGTCCAGCCGACCATCGCTTGTCGTTCGTTCACAATTGTCCTGTCTCTTGGTAGTTGCCAGATATGGCAAGGTCACAGACGCGAAATGTTTCTTTCTTCACTATCTTTTGTGGCATGCAACAAAACCATCGATAGATTCCATTTGTGGTATTTGAGTGAGTGAATGGTTCCGAAACAAGGGTGAGCGCAGAGCGAGACCTTTGTCTACATTCACCTGCGATATGCAACAGAATATTGCCAAGCGAGAACTAGAAGTCTTTTGTTCGCTTACGGATAGTGACGGTGACAGGGTGAGTATCTTCATCTTGCTGTACGATCTAAGATATCGCCAAAGACGATAGATTCCAAGGGCTATTGGTTCGCGGACTTCGACTTGACGATGCTCGTTGAAAGAGGATCTGAGATTTTTCCTTTACCTTGCATACGGTATTTGTGAGGTATGAGATCTTTCGTTGGAATGTTATTTCTATTTCGTCGATAGGGCGTCGGACCTCCTGAAGTGAAAGATGAGGAAGTGTCGTTGGGGGTGGTGTTGAGGAGTAAGCGAGACCAGGTAACCGGCAGCCATGAAGGAAGGCTATGCGAGATCTCGTATTGATGTAGGTACTGCTGTTGCAAGCTGTTTGTTTATGGAAAGTAGAAGAATGGAGTTATGTTTGTAGGCTTTCTTTAAGAGTGAAGAAGTGGATTGAAAGTAAACTTGGGAAGTGTGAGGCCAGGTGACCAGATGCGCTCGCTTCGCTATTGGTCGATGGATCAACAGGGGCGGGATGTCAAAGTCTGCAGGTACCCGATCATAGGACGAGTCACTTTAAGCCCGAATTATTGCATGCATATATCCAGACATTTCAGCTGCATTGTTCTAAAAGTTATGGTTTTGATTGTGGGTATCATGTTATTACTGCTCTTGCAGCTAATGGTACAATGTAGTGGGTTACAGTATATGTACAAGTACAAAAGGGTCTCGGGGGAAGGTGGCAGGATGCTTGGTTTGGAACGGCTTCAGTCGATGATATCCGCATCGTCCCAGTCGCTATCTTCGATCACAGTCTTCAGTTTCTTGCTTTGACTGGCGCTCGCTTGATAGGCGGTTTTGTTTTGATTTCGGCTTTGTGAGATGCTTGCGATGGAGCCAGTGTCGGAATCTGAGGATTCGGACAGTGAGTTCCATGTATCGCCGAGTTCTGTATTCGCCTTTCCTTTTCCTTTGCCTTTTCGTTTTTCTTGTAATCCGCCGATCTCGACTTCGTCGTCAGATTCGTCTTCGTCAAAGTCGTCTTCATCCTCTTCCGAGTCTTCAGCAATGACCTGCGACGCCGTACCTTTCCCCTTCCTAGCTCTTTTGACCTTCAACAATTTCTCCACTTCCTTCTGTCCTCGAATCCTCAAACTTAACTCCTTAACAATATCTACCCAACGCAGTTCTTGATTGCAGCTTGGACATGTGCCTTGAACGGGAAGTAGAACGTCATCATCGGTGTCTTTGAGGAAGTGTTTGCTTAGACATGTTATATGCGTGATGGATTCGCATCCAGGACTTGGGCAAATAGTGTAGATACCTCCGTCATGCTCGAGGTTCTCGCGGCAGATTGCACAGGATCCTTCTTGTTCGAAATCGAATATATTCTTGGCCTTCTCGATATGCGCTTTTGAAGTATCGTATCCGACTTCTAGAGCTTCAATGCCATGACTCGTTTTCTGTCTTTTGGATCGCGGACTTCGTTCATCTGCAGATATAGGAGGATCTTTGTCCGAGGAAGGAGGAGGGAAGTCTTGGATGATAGCAATGGTGGTTTGTATCGGTTCGGCGGCGGATTTGCACCATTTTAGCCAGGCTTTGTAGACGTCTGGGGAGAAAAAGTGGAGGGAGAGTGGCCAGCGAGCGAAAGAGGAGACGCGTAGGAGGAGGTGGAGGTTTGAGAGGAGGGAGGAGACGGTATGCCGGGGTCGCTTGGGGTGTCCGGATTTCTTCTTGCCGGCGGAGTGTGAGATGCGAGAGTCGGATGGGATATGCGTTGTTATGTGGGGGTTTTGCCATGCCCATCTACGTATGTTAGCTGACCAATTTGAAAATATACATGAATCCTGAACATATGATGGGGACATAAAGATATGCCTTCCATTGTAGGAAAGCGCAACGAACAGAGCACGTTTCTTATGTCACGTGTCAGATATCACATGCTCAACAAGGTCAGACTCACTCGAATTGCAGCGCGGCAATATGACTCGGAAAACCAGTGACAATACAGCTCATCTCCCAGGGCCTCATACTTGGTCTACTCGTCCTGGCAGCACCCCCTTTCGCGAGGCCATTATGCTGACGAAGTCGCCTCACTGGTGTCGCGTCAGTGATGCCTCTCGCCCTCTAGATCGCAAGTAACTCACCTGGATTTGGCGTTGAGCCCACGTAGACACTACTACCGCGAACAGTCGACCGGAGCAGATAGCAACAATAGAACGCGGGTATCGGTCGGTCAATGGCCATTTCGATGCCTATAGTAGTGGACGGAGTTTGTGACGTTGGTTTGGTATAAGAATGAGGATAGCGGCGCTCCGGATATTTATCGGATGAACCTAGCAATGTTCAACCCGGACACAGGATTGGTCGCACATGACAATGTGATTCTAGATTGTGTCGAACAGGATCCCCAATGAGAATGCTAATTCATGTATATGTAAATTTCAGCCGCAAGTACCATACCTAGGGATCAATTGCCACTCAATCGTCGTCGTTCTGCATCTATCAATGACTTGCTGACTCGGGTGTTCCGATTTCCGTCTGCAAGATGCCCACCTGGGCAGCTGGGTGCGATCTAAGCGGTGGGGCATCCACCCACTCTACTTGGACGACCATCTTTGCTGATTGGCTGTGGGCTTGACTAAGGTCGTCTTTCGACCAGGTGAGGATTGCACACATCCCTGCAAATATCAGATTCTAAGCGTGGACGCCCAAATGCGGAACCAGACCACGAAAGCCAGAGGCGGGAAGTTGACCCAATTACATGTTCCCATCACGTGGCAAAAAGAAAAGAAACAGGAACTGAATGTACCATAAGTGTTGTAGTCAATGGAAGACCATACACGACGACAGGAGAGGAAGGAAAAAAGGAAAGCTCGCCCCCATGTCCTGACAATTGACCAGTGCAGGGATTGGCTGCTTGGCTGAGGAGAGGCACCGTTTCTGGATTCTTTCCAGCCAGGCCAGGTTAGTATCGCTGAGTAGCCCCATACTGTACGACTTTGTGCCGAGCGCAAGGGCAAGTGCGAGTGCAAGTGCAAGCGCAAGTGCAGGCAGGTGCAGTCCGCCAGCCTGACCGAACTGTTCTTTGCCCATCACCCATGCCGTAAGATGTGCCAGACCCAAATCGCACCCGCTTCTTCTCCCTCCACCTGGGCCCTCAACTCAACTTAGATATCGAAACTCTTCAACATCCTCCCTCCTTCCGACACATATTCCGACAACCACCACCACTTATTTGATATACCCTCTCCGACCGTCGGTACGATCGGAATAAATACGTCTGCGAATACTGTAGAATGCACTAGCTGGTTTGATATTGCGCATCTGGTCTTCGTCGTGGGTAGAGGGAGGTAGGGCAGGTCCATTGCGAGGGGAAAGCAGGACGGAGTCACCAACATTATCGGTCTGGCTCGACCACCACGCTCGAGACACACCTCTTCGATGTCGATATCATAGAAATTCGACCTGCGAAAATCCTGACATACCCCGAACACCACCCCATATACCGCCATCATGGTGCAGGTACCGACAGCCACCACGGCTTCCAGCTCGACCATGCGAGCCTCGCCGGCAAGTGGAACGAACAGCAGTACACCCTCAGGTCGAACCAAGCCAGTGCCAAATGGCAATGCGATCAATCCCGCCGCTGCTCCACTGCCTCTCAGCGCCTTGAAGAGCTTGCCTTTGGACTTGTCCAGCGTCGAGAGGAGGGGACAACCAACGGCTAGCCGAGAGGCCACCAAGAAGATACGCCCGCATCAATTGCAGGAGGCACCAACATACAGACCGACGGAGGAAGAGTTCAAGGATCCTTTCGCTTACATGAAGAAGATTTCGCCGGAGGCCAGTCAGTATGGTATTTGCAAGATCATTCCACCCGACTCGTGGAAGCCAGACTTTGCGATCGACACAGAGGTACGGACCCACGCCATATTATTGTACCCTCCCCGTACGAAGGCTGCAAATGTTCAGTAGAGAATATTGCTATTGTTCGGCACTTTTTCACTATGCTACATACTAATTGTTCACAGCGTTTTCATTTCCGCACCCGAAAGCAGGAGCTGAACTCTGTTGAAGGAAGTGAGTATATCTCAGAACATCCACATCACCGATAACTCAACTAACAATCTACAAGGCACCCGCGCAAATTTGACATATCTTGACCAACTCGCCAAGTTCCACAAGCAATATGGAACCAATCTCAATCGATTTCCAAGTGTCGACAAGCGTCCTCTCGACCTTTACAAGCTCAAGAAGGCCGTCGAGACAAGAGGTGGATTTGAAAAGGTATGCAAGCTGAAGAAATGGGCCGAGATTGGAAGAGATTTGGGTTATAGTGGCAAGATCATGTCGTCTTTGTCGACCTCCCTGAAGAACTCGTATCAGAGATGGCTCTTTCCATATGAGGAGTATCTACGACTGGCAAAGCCTGGTGTTCACCAACAACTCGAATATGAATATGGGGGACCTCTCACTCCTTCTCCAGCAAATTCTCCTCTGAAGAAGTCTCATCAGCATACGCCATCAAGTCTTCGAGCAGAATCTCCAGCCATTCGCGCCTCAGATGCACTCAACGCTTCGATGAAAGACGAGTTTGAGAAGGGCTTGAAGAACATCCCAAGACTAGAATCTCCAGCACCTGCACAGCAACCTATGGCCTCGGGATTTACTCCGGTCAATTCTGGTGGTTTCACCCCCGTCAATTCTGCCCCTGCGACTTTCACTCCAGTCAACGTTCGGACAGAACGTGAAGACAGCGGCTTTACCCCGAACAGGCGGCCATTCGACAGCCCTATGTCCTCTGCCAAGGGGACTCCCGAGTATAGACCATCTGCCTTGAGCTCGGCACCAGTTGTTAATGGATTTACGTCTAATCCGGTTCTGAAGCGACAAATGAGTGTCGACAGTCTGGATTCGCGAGGAAAGGGTAGCAGTCAACCCGAAGACAGTGAAAATGGCGGACGACGAAGCAAGCGCCTAAAGAAAGGTACGCCTAAACTTTCTTCTTTATTTGATATGATATGATGTGATCCCGCTCTCGGAAATATTAATTCCGCGATGATGTGGTGTCAAGGATGTCACTCAATGCGTACCCCAATCATTCATCCCTGGGTTTCAATTGGCGATCGTCAGTCCCTGCTAATGCCAACCCTGCAGATGCCGTACCAACTGTGGCTGGATCTCACATGACTTTGTTCCGTCCAACCCCACCAAGAATTCCAGGCGAACATGGTTCATCCGCTCCGGGTGAGGTAAGCACATCTAACACTGCTATTTACTCGCAAGATCTAAGCTTAGACTATGTGCAGAAGTGTGAACATTGTGGAAAGAATGACGACCTTGGAAATCTGTTGATTTGCGAATCATGTGATCACGGATACCACATGTATTGCCTGGATCCACAGGTAACGCACAAGCCGGATTATGACTGGCATTGCCCCAGATGTCTTGTTGGCGATGGGCAATTTGGGTTTGAGGAAGGTGGAATATACTCCCTCAAAGCGTTCCAAGAGAAGGCTGCAGACTTCAAGGAGGGATACTTCCGCAACAAGATGCCGTTTGATCCTATTTTCAATTGTCCAAGACCAGTCACCGAAGACGACATCGAAAGAGAATTTTGGCGTCTTGTTGCAAGTTTAGAGGAGACGGTCGAAGTCGAATACGGTGCCGACATTCATTCCACGACTCACGGAAGCGGCTTCCCCACGATCGAGAAGAATCCTCAGGATCCATATTCAACAGACCCATGGAATCTAAACATCCTGCCAATTCACGCAGACTCTTTGTTCCGCCACATCAAATCTGATATCTCCGGCATGACTGTACCTTGGCTGTACGTTGGCATGATCTTCTCCACCTTCTGTTGGCACAACGAGGACCACTATGCATATTCGGCAAACTACCAGCACTTCGGCGCAACGAAGACGTGGTATGGAATTCCTGGAGAGGATGCCGAGAAGTTCGAGCAAGCCATGCGTGATGCTGTACCCGAGCTCTTCGAAACTCAACCTGATCTGCTCTTCCAACTGGTCACTCTGCTTACCCCAGAGCAATTGAATAAGGCTGGCGTGCGAGTCTACGCTCTCGATCAAAGAGCTGGCCAGTTCGTGGTCACGTTCCCACAAGCCTATCACGCAGGCTTCAACCACGGTTTCAACTTCAATGAAGCCGTAAATTTTGCACCCAATGACTGGGAACCTGCTGGCGATGCTGGAATCGAGCGACTACAACAATTCAGACGCCAACCATGCTTCTCTCACGACGAGCTTCTATGGACTGCCGCAGAAGGCGCTGCCACTGGCGGAGTTACAATTTCTACTGCTAAATGGCTTTCTCCCGCCCTTGAACGGATGCGGGAGCGCGAGACTGCTCGTCGTAAGCAGCTCGTCGATAAGCACAAGGAGCGCCACGAAGGCCCCTGTGTAATTACAGATGTCATCGAAGGTGCTGGCCCTCGCTGTCAGATAGGCTTCACCGTTGACGAGGAAGATGTCCCAGAAGAGGAATATCAATGTGTTTACTGTAAAGCATACGCGTATCTCACCAGATTCAAGTGTGACACTAGCGGCAAGGTCATGTGTGTTCTTCATGCAGGCAACTACGAATGTTGCGATCAGCCCGAGGAGTTACGATACGCTGGTAATAATCATACAATTCACTACCGACGCACTGCGGAAGCAATTGATGCTATCTGCCAAAAGGTCGCTGACAAAGCTCAATTGCCAGAACTCTGGGAGGCAAAGGTCGAAAAAGCTCTCGAAGAAAGTGCTCAGCCATCTTTGAAGGTCATGCGCACACTGGTCAATGAGGGTGAGAAGATTCCATACGAGTTGGATCGATTGCCAGGCCTCAAAGCTTTTGTAGAGCGCTGTAATGAATGGGTTGATGAGGCCACTAATTACATCGTACGCAAGCAACAAAATCGACGCAAGAACGAGAAAGCATGGCGCAAGGGTAGCAAAGCTGCTGAAATGGAGGAACGCGATCGAGAGTTTCGAAAAGTTGACAACATCATGAGGCTCCTTGATCAAGCGGAAAAGCTGGGTTTTGAGTGCTCCGAGATCACAACGCTAACGGAACGTGCCGCTGCCATCAAGCAGTTCCGCCATGACGCCCAAGAAGCAACCAAGAATGTCATCTTGCGGAAGACACAGGACTTTGAAGACCTCTTGGAGCTTGGCCGCTCGTTCAATGTCGATATGCCTGAGGTTGAGGAACTTGATAAGATCGTCCAGCAGATGCAGTGGAATGATCGTGCTCGAGCCAATCGTGGCATTCCTCTCAGTCTCAATGAGGTCCAGGACATCATTGAAGAGGGCGAGAAGCTTGAGATTCCCGAATACAACGATTATCTCAACCACTACAAAGAGCAAAGATCTGCTGGTTTGGCATGGGAAACCAAAGCCAAGGAACTTGTTAACGCCGAGCTTGTTCACTATCCTCAGCTCGAAGCTCTCTCCGCTCAAGCTCAAGCCGCTGCGCTCCCAGTTTCTGCAGAGACTCTAGCTGCTGTGGACCAGATATTGAACAAGCAACGTGAGGCTCACCGACAAATTGTCTCCCTCTACGAACGAAGTCGCAACGAGGATTTTACAAAGCGCCCCAAGTATGCCGAGGTCCGCGAGACCATGGAACACCTGGCCGAGCTGAATAGCAAGCCTAATGGGACACTGGATCTGGAGAAGGAACAAAAGCGGCATGAAGATTGGATGCGGAAAGGCAAGAAGCTGTTCGGCAAGGCCAACGCGCCATTGCACATTCTGAAGTCACACATGGAGTACGTCCTGGAACGAAATGTTGATTGCTTCGACATCAACTCAGACAAGCCGCGCATGCCCGCCGAGCCAGCATCACGGGAGCCAAGCCCAGCAGATGCCAAATTACACAGCTGGGAGGATCCAAGGTTCCGCGAAGTCTTCTGCATATGTCGTCGCATTGAAGCTGGTATGATGATTGAGTGCGAGCTATGTCATGAATGGTAAGTCGCCGATATTCATTCAGTCTCGCTCGCATACTAACCCTCACAGGTACCATGGCAAATGTCTAAAGATCGCTCGCGGAAAGGTCAAGGACGACGAGAAATATACTTGCCCGATTTGCGATTGGCGTGTCCGCATTCCTCGTGATGCTGCTCGTCCGAAGCTCGAAGATTTACAAGCTTGGCAAGACGAGATTGCTGGTCTACCCTTCCAACCCGACGAGGAAGAAATTCTTGCCAAGATCATCGATAATGCCCAAGAATTCCGCAACCATGTCGCACCGTTCTGCAATCCTGTCATGGCCACTGCGGACGAGTGTGAAACTCAGCGCTTCTATCTCCGCAAGATCGAAGGTGCCGAGATTCTTCTGGCATTTGAGACAAATTTCTTCCGCCAGGAACTTCACAGATGGTCTCCTGTCGCTCCAGAAGCACCACCAATTCTTGATGCCTCAAAGTCAACTCGGAAACCCCGCCCAACTAAGCTGCAGAAGTTGATGGCTCAACATGGTGTCGATGACCCTGAAGCTCTCCCACCTGCTTACAGAACCAAGGCACATAATTTCAAAAATCGAAAGTCCAGTGAGCCTTCATCTTCTCGACCTCCACCACTTCAGCCTGCACCAGGTCGTTCGGACTCCGGTACACCAACCTCTCACTCCTTCCCTCCCTCGGCAACCATGCACCCCCATGGTGGTCCAACTCTTTCGGGATTACCGTCTGGCCATGATCACGCTCACCCGAGCCACTTTGGAGGTTTCTCAGGCATGCAGGACTCACATTTCAGCATGAGTCCGCAGAACAACGCATCTCCAGCGTTTGCGCCCCATGCATTCCTACATGGCGGATTGCAAAGCCCTGGATTCTCTGGGGGCAGGCAGTCAGGCATATTCAACGATTCAGCCTTCGGTCGACTAGACTCCGTCGCACTCGGAGCGTCCGGAAGCGACAGTCCAATACGCGATTCATTCGTCGGAAGTAGCCAAGGCGTTTCCCGCATGTTCGATGAGCTAACCAACCAAGAAGATGGTGATGAAGGTCCCAAGGGCGAGAAGAGAGCTCTCGACAAGGACTTGTCTACCGCCAAATGGGAGACGGATGAAGACATGGACATGTTCCTGGACGGTCCTTGATTGTGCATTTCTGACGATATCTATTGTGCTGTGGAGTTCTGGCATGGCGTACAATCGGCGTTCTTCATCGTGGACAATTAATTCCCGGATGGAGCGTGCTTGAATGGGGTTTCTGCTTCTGGCGTTTAGAGGCTATGCGTGTCTTTTTGCTTCCTGCATTCTTTCATCCGCCTGGGAACCGGACGAGTCGAGTCCGCCGCTTCATTCCAGTTGCGGTACTCAACTTGGTTCACTTCGGGTTGGATGTGTACGTGTACGCTTTCTACACTTTGTTTGTATTATGATCTCAGTATCCCAAAATCTTTCTACTTAGCATTATTGAGCTTGTCTTGGCTTGCATTTGATGGGTGTGGTGGATGGATAGGTTGATGGAGTCTAGAAATGAGGGAATACTGTAGTCGTGTATGGTGCAAATGTCATGTTTATTGTTGATGTGCTATAGTTTTTCGTTGATTTGTTGTTGCTTTGCTTGCTGGCTTGGTTGATAGAGTGGTTGTGGTGTGTGACCTGTATGGTGTGTGGGACAGCGAGGAGGGGGAGAGCAAAAGTTGTTGTTTGGTTTGCACTGTACCTGCATGGAACGGAATGGAGTGGGATGGCACGGGGACAATCAAGAGCTTCAAGAGATCAATCAAATAATCAACCATACACTCAATGCACATGTTCCAATAGCTGGGCAAGTGCTACTTTTGGGGGACGCGCATGACTTTCGTGTTGCCTGTGTCACTCACTCTGTCATTCATCACACGTGTGTGCGCAGGCATTTGTACTTCTCGGCTCACGGGCGAGTGCAGGACCTTGACGCCGATCCAGGTCCACGCCACGGGACATAGGTCCCTGACCGTAACGGTGCTCGGTGCGTAGTGGTTGTTTGCCCCTCGTAGTCTGGCTACCGGTATACGTATATGAGATTGATCCAATATTTGCCTTGCCTTGTCTGGATATGATCCTTTGCGATGCGACCTGAAGTGATTTTGTTCTGAACTTGTATGTTTCTGCCGAATCAGACATGTCGTTGGTGTCTTATGTAGCGAGTGTGCCAGGTAACTAGGTTTTGATTAGCTTTTTGGGCGTCGGTTCCGGAGGTCAGAGGTCTGCGTGATTTGTTCATATTAGGGTCCTGGTGTGTTAGAGGGAGATGAAGAAGAGGAATTCGGTGCTGATGAGGAGGCAGGGTGGTGGTGACGTATGGGTGAAGGGAGGTAATGTGATGTTGGTGAGACTTGGTCTAGGAAATGGGATTTGATCTCAGAACCAAGCTAATTATGTTCTCTTATCTAAAGTAAGCTCTTCTTTCAACTTGATAGCCCATTTGAATTTGTCTTCACGGCTCAACGACATGATGAGTTGACTGGAGCGACAAATGACAGAAACTAGGCTGGGTTAGGAAAGTCGCTTAGCGAGGAGGGGGATGAGCAAGAGGAGGGGATCGCGGGGGTGGAGTTGGGATATATATACTCGAATGAGGTGCGACAGCTTTATTGATATTATTACATGCAGAACATCTTCGAGTCTTCTTCGACAGAGCAAAATCAGCAAGCGATCTCAACAGCAACAACACTTCGGCCCTTTCAGCGCTACAGCCCTTTGACAGATATTCTCTACACATACAAACCTCTTCAATAACTGTAAAGAACAACATGTCTCACGCCAACAAAACCAATGTTCTCACCCTCTCCTCTACCGCCAAGATTGAGCAAGGTCCAGCCCACCGTGGATGGGGAGTCGGACCCGACGGTGAAGAATACAGCAACATCGAGACCATAAGTCAAGTGACTGCTGCAGAGGAGCATAAGAGCCAACGCAACTACCGCAACCCAAAGGGCAACGCTGAAATCCAGTGCTGTCTAGACAACAAGGATGCCATCCTCGCGTTACACTCTTCAGTCGTCGAGACGAAGGACTTCCAGCTGTAAGTCTACTTATTGTAAGCTGGGGTCCACACGGGGTGACTGACAATCTGATTGAAGGGCGTGTGACTTGTGCCGTAGGTGGTACAAGCACTGCATGCTCAGCAAGGCTGAGCGGAGAGGTGCACATGGATATACCGTAAGTCCTCCTTTCTATCCACTAGCTCCCCTTTCCACTCATACTCGACTGACACAGCCTTCGAAATAGGCATGCCGCTGGTGCCAACTCGACAAGGGCATGTCGACCGAGTGGGATCAATTCAGCATCCACACGCATATCCACTGCAAACGTGGTGGGAAGAAGGAGTGTGGTGTGGGTATCATGAGTCTTACTCGGCTGGCGCTCACTCTCAAGCCAGTCAAGCGAGAGACTAGATTGGCGGGTATTGCGGCTCCAGAGGTTGTGATCAAAGTGGTTAATAAGAAAATGAGCCAGAAGGAGAGAAAGGCTGCGGCGGCTGAGACGAGGCTAGAGCTGGGTTGTAGCTGATCTTGTTTGGCGGGTGGGGTGAAGGGGGGTTGGATGTGATCAGGGGTCCTGATTTCCTCGTTGGTAACATGAATTAAGGCCTCGGAAAATGGAGAGTACATGAAGAAATTCAATTGGTATTCGGCCCATTTAGGTCTTTTGATAATTTCCTGATGAGCATCACTGGATGAGTAGCTTTCTAGGAATAATTAGGAAGGCATGAAAGCCTATCAAGCGATATCATACATACGTCCAGAGATCTACGTAACTTGCATGCTTTGAGCCTTTCCACCATCGAGCTCGGCGGCTCTTACTTCTGTTCGCCTTCGATTCATATGATGATCTAAGTCTCCGTTGTCAGAAACTCAGATATCGAATCGCTGACGTCTTCAAGCAAGGGGCAACGAAATACGCAGTAGGCCTAAACTCAAGGTTGAGGGCAGGAGCTAGTTCGCTTGGGTCTCTAAGCGAAGACGGTGAAAACAAAACAGTTCACACTTTATTTCACTACGACCTCGTCACTTCAACTATTTCACGATCTCTACCTTGCAGCGATTCAACACACACGCGTTTTGATTCTCGCTACACGGACCGATCTCTAGCACATACCGACCTGCAAGCTCACCACACACCTTCAAACCAATATATAGTCGCAATGACTTGGGCTTCTATCGTAGCTGCTCCTCCACCTCCAGCCAAGGCCGCTAAGGTCGGGCTCAAAGTCAAAACCAAATCCGCCATCCCCTCACCTTCAGTTCCTGATGTCGACAAGACTACTTTTGAGCTCCAAAATCTTTCAGTCAACGGTAACATTGAACCTGAAGGATTTATTGACGTCAACGTCTCAGTCCAGAACAAGGACTCTGGCCTAGATAAGAACGTCGGAGAAAACAAAATCGAGGTCGATGGAGACGACTCAGGATACATCAACGAATTTACTCCAAGCGGTGCTACTCTGGACACCGAGATCGAGAATTCTGAAGGTTGTGCTACGAGCAGCAAGGTCGAGAAGACTGAGACAGGGGCTTTGAACGAGTATCTCAATCCTAAAGGTGACAAGACCATCCAGTGGTGCATCGATCATAAAGATGGAATCCTGGATTTGCATTCCTCGGTTGCTTGGACGAAAGTCTTTCAAAAGTGAGTTTGCGCATTTGCTAATCTTATTCTTATGTTACTTGGTTCGGCTGATGGCTTGGGAAGGGATCTTATCATCTCTTGTTGAATTTTATGTCTCAAGCTGATGCCAGTGTTTAGGGAATGCGATGGCTGTGGGCGATTCTTCAAGCATTGCATGTTCAGCAATTCCGAGCGTAAGGCTAGACATGGATATACCGTAAGCGTCCAAACTCTGCTTCTTTTCCCACATCATCTCCTTGTGAAGTCCTGCATCAATTGAGACTATTACAGTCATGCCGTTGGTGCAACCTCGACCAAGAGGTCTGCAACGAAGCCAAATCCTTCACCATCCACCACCATCTACACTGTAATCGCCCTGGCAAGAAAGAATGTGGTGCGCAGTGGGGATTGAATCTGGTGAGACCGAAGAAGAAGGTTGAGAACATCATGGCCGGGAATGGATTGATTGATGTGAAAGGTCCGAAGATCGTGATGAAGGTCGATAAGGGAATGAGTCAAAAGGAGAAGAGCAGGGGTAGGAGGGAGAGGGCGTTGGTTGGGCTGTGAAGTGTGATGATTGTATGGATCGCCCCTCTGGGTATTGGTCGGGAAAAAAGGGTGTTTCTTGAAATGCTGATATGATGCGAGAGCATGATGGCGTCTGGATGAGAGGACTGGTATAGGGATTTACACATCGGTGGTGCGAGGCTGGCACTCAAGTCACAGGTTCATGAGAATCCAAATCAGAAGAACCATGGAGTACAATTGCAAGGGATGGATTTGATTGATGAGAGCGTAAACTTAGTGAAAACTGGGGTTATCGATTTCTTGGTCGGTAACACGTGAATCCTCTCGGAGTCTTGCTTGGCAAAATAAATAAAAGTCAACAAGTAAAGAAATTCAACTATACTCTTGTGAGAATTCTCATTTTTCTGAGCTAACCGTTTAGGTATGAAATTATGGCACAATTTGTTCCAGGCTAAAATTTATTGTCAATCAGGGAGCCGAATGGCGATTAGCAGGTTCCTGTCATTGAGCTGTGATTCCGTCGCTCGGCTAATTTCCAACCTTTGTTTACCTCGCCACCAACGGCCTTAGAACAAAGAAATGCCCCAAAGACTTCAATTTATCCAGTGGAAGAATGCATATGTCCTCATAACATTCTGACTTTGGTCAAAGCCGGTATTGAGGCCTTTTCAATGTTGATTTTGACCTTTGCAACATCATGGACAGTGGGTTGAGATTTTGGTTCTTGGTGGGTGCTAAAGTACCAAATCAATCCAGGAATTTGCGCGGAGCAACGGATCACACTCGAAAAATAGACCTGAATTCGCCAATTTGGGAAGCACATGGCGGAAATAAAGGTGCAGGGTATGACTACCGGGAGGACATCCCTCTGGTGGAGGTGACAAGAAGGAATACCTTGGCGAACAGCAAACGATCAGGGGTCGGGGTTTCCTAGTCTGCCGGCACAGATTGTGAAGGAACGAAGAGCTTGCACTCAAACAGATGGATTTAAATGGGCACATGCTGCCAGACACCTTCTAGCCCATTCTCGAGTCGCAAATCGCAATCAGAGTATTTTCTGGCAACCATGAGGCTTGTACCAAGCTGGCTTGGTCAAGGCATAACGCGAGCAATCGTCCAGCAACATTTCATGTCCGCCGAACATTCACAGTAACTAAACCATCATCGTGGGGGTAATAGAATACTGAATCTGGTACAATAGATTCCCCAGTCAGGTGACAGAAGATGTGAGCAGGCTACGAAGATGGCGAATACGGTAGGGACGTGGGCGTCATCGAAGGCAGATTTTTTCGGGAGGGACTTGATACGATGTTACTACAATAAACATGTCTGGTGAAGATAGTCTACCCTCGAAATTGCTGTGACTAGCAGTGAGATCTAGGAGTCCTAGCAGGCGAGGACTTAAATCCAGTCATTAGATTGGAATGGAGCATCGCTTGGAAGTAAGGACTCCATCACAACTAACGTGCCTCGTTCAAGCTGATCCGCTTTGCGAATAAGAACGGGGATACGATGATTGTGTCTGACCACTCTCTTGACAAAAGAGCATTGCTATAAAATCTTGCGAGTCGTACCACTTTGTACTTATCTTCTCTTCTCAAACACATCCTGCTCGTTCGGAAACCAGAGCGCCACACTCTACCAGCCTGACATTTCTCAAAATCAACATAACGGATTTTATCTCAAATCTACCAGACAAGTCACAAGAAAGCCTACTACACCCGAAGAAGAACATGTGTATCGAGTACTGGATTCAGTACTACACCTGCGAGCGCACATGGCAGGCGCAGCATAACAGTGTGTATGAGATCAAGAGATGTGGCAATCGCTACTGTACTGGCTATGCCGTGAGGGATTGGTCGACAACGCCAAGATGCAACGGTCCAGAATGTAAGGCCATCAGAGATGCAAGGGCAAAGAGGCGTCCATATTAGAGCTGGGGGTGAGAAGGCGTGACAGCAGAAGGCAATATACTGGGCCTGTCAGTCGGTGAGGGTCTCATGTTTGAAGTCCTGGGTCATTATCGGGACTTTGGAGAGTTGGACTGGAGCCATTTCGGGCAAAATCCGGATGTCTGATGGAGTTAATAGATAGTTTCCGAACGTACGGTGGTACTGGGCATGTGGAATAGTTGACGTGGCTTTAGCAGCAGTTCCACGGGAATCGAGCTCATAATATAGTTCCGTTAAAATCATCAAATGACTTGATGACTTTGAAAACATGATCTTCCACCAACAGATTAGTACCGAGTATGAGATTACTGAAGAGCTGAATGTTTGTTCTGTAATTTGTTGCCGCAAAGTTATGAGCTTGCTTTCACGCAAGCTTCAGAACTTTAAGCTTATACTGCTAGGATCATCGAATATGGGACCTCCAGGGCCATAATTCACTTCTCTTGAAGATTAATTGACGAGCTTCTCGACGTAGCTATACGAACATGTAACTTTGCTCCATGCTGTCTTTGCAACATCTCGAGTGAATGCAAGAAGGTGATGCAGTTCCAGGAATTGTCGGCAGAGGTAATTGTGTTCTCTTTGTTTCCCTATCCAACATTCACTCTTGGGAAGCCCGCGCAGACCGGTACTTCACAAAAGTATATAAGTCCATGCAGACCTCGACGAACCGACAACTCCACTTTTTCATCCATAACAACACTTCAAGTTATTATCACTGCACCACAGTGCTCAGGCCCATCATAGGCCAATTCCTGTTCTCGATCAACATCCTGACAGGTGTTTACGAAAGCATTCTTACTCTCGGTTTCGCACGATCCTTCCCCTTTTACGACACACGCCTGTATGCACGATCCCAGGTATAAGAGAACTCTTTGAATTTGACCAATTATCATACACTCTTTATACATCATCAGCTCCCAGTTTCAAGCTGTCCCACATTTTGCGCTTCAAATTCTCAGCCACCCCTGGAAGTCAAGGCTCCTGAAATTCACTTTCATTAGCTTCAAGCTATACCTGTTCAAGGTAATACATATGTTCCTTCTGCAGGGCCTCAATTGATTTGTTTAGCTTGAACACCTCAGGTGTACTTCAAGACCTTGAATTTGGTCCAGCTTGAGTTGACCAACCTTCAGCAATCATTCCTCCGTTGTTGACTCGATCATCGCAATCCACTACCACTTCACTTGACCGCAGCTCACAAGCATGGCCCAAAGGGCCCCACAAACACCTGTCCATCTTACCTTTGGTACAGAGTTTGCTGAGAATACTCCAGTCGATCCAGAAGCAATAAGCCCGACTATCTTCATCAACCATTCGAAGCCGAGCTCAAAGCATTTAACGAAGAAACAGAAGCTGCAAGCTGCGGTCGCAGGCCTCTACGATGATGAGGACTTGATTGACCTCCAATCTCCGGCTCAGGTCTCAACATTGACAGCTGGTCATATCGCTCACACTGTCAATAATATCGCTATGGATGATGTTAGTGATCAGGCCAATTTGGAGGTGAAGGTAGACAATGTTGGCCCTGAAATGGAAATGGCTACGGAGGGTGTCAGTAATGAAAGCGTAGCTAGAGGTTGTGTCATTCGGACTGAATGGTTGGGAACCAGCCCTTTTTATCTGGGGCCTTTGTTGGACTTACAGAAGACTGTAAGGCGAATCTCATTTTCCAAGATATTGTTGCTAACTTCAAAGGGTGGACTTGATGCTGTGATTGCGTACCGCGAAGCTGTCGCTCGTGATGCCGTCTGCTTTCCGCACGATCCCGTGCCCATCCTTTCCCTCAGCGGTATCTACGGACAACTTGGATTCTCGGATATTGCTGTGGGATATGCGAACCGTGCCTTCTTGATCGTTGAAGCAGCGATGAGCATCAACAAGTCGATTCTCCTCAATGATACCCAGAGTGCTACAGGAGCACCCGCAAGCACCGTACTCAATACGCTTGCAAAGGATATGATTTCAATAAAACTTCATGGGTTGGGTCCATGCTCCATGGGAGATGAGTTGCAACATCTGCACCGTCAATCATACCAAATGCTGCTGGCTGCACTACTTGGTACAGGTGCGAATTGGGATGGACTGTTCCTTGCCAAGACTGCTCTCAAGCTCTATCCTGAAGATCTAGAACTGAAGGAACTTCAACACGAGCTGAAGGAAGCTTTCCGGTATCGAAGCGAAGGCTACAGAGAAGCTCAATGCAAAGCTAGGATGAACGCAGATATGGTTGAGGCCATTCAGATGGGCAAGATCTACCAAAAGAAGTACCCTTGGATGGACCAGGACCTGTACAAACGGACATCACAAACATTAAGAGAAGCAAACGAAGCCTTTGAAGGTAGCAGTTGCGAGATCAGAGCAGTCACTTTCGGCACTGTCAAGCTAGACTTTCCCAAAAAAGGGGATGACGTTGGTCCGCTAGGTGTCTTCGCAACTCGAGATATTCAACAAGGCGAGCTTGTAATGCTTGACCGCACTGTTACAGTAGTCTCAAATGTTCCTTCTAGCACATTGCAACACTGCGATGCCTGTCAAGGCTGTCTGGTTCCTCCTTTCATACGTCCCGAATGCATCGTACATCCCACTTGCTGCAGCAAGGTTGCATATTGCTCTCTTGAATGTTACAAAGCTGCCGCCACCGGATATCACAAGGTACTTTGTGGGAAAGATTTCGATTGGATGTACGAGAACATCAGCATTGCAAAGACATCAGGTGCTCCAAGTCATTGGAAAGCAATCATCTTCCTCAGAGTCATCGTGGTAGTCCTTGCAGATATAAACCACACTAGAGTTCACCCTCTTCGACATCCCCTGATGGCTCGCATGTCTGCCAACTACCCACCTGAGGGTAAAATTTTGGGCCAATACGACGCAGGTCACCAGTGGCTCTACTTCACAAATGTTTGTTGCTCCCACCCAAATTCTTCTTCAACTTGGCGTCAATATCTTCACCGACACGTTTTGGACTCCAGAAGTCATTCAGACGATCTTTTGGAGAATCGAGAATAACGCCAATATGGCGGTCACAGAGCTTACAAACAGAAAAATACACCTCTTTAATATAAATCCGAACTATCTCTTCTTCAACCACTCATGTCAGCCCAACATTTCTTGGCATGGTGCCTGCCATGATGGAAATGTCGGAATCGACTGGTTGATGACACCGGAGGGCCGAATTCTGCAACCTGGATGTAGCGCTGTCTGGTGCATCGCTGCTCGTCACATTAAGAAGGACGAGCAGCTCACAATATCATATGTTGGGAATCCCAGAGGAGATGATACTGCTGAAGGAGGGCGAGAAGTGAAGCGTGCATGGCTCTGCAAATGGTTCGACAACGGCTGTGGCTGCCCGATATGCGAAGAAGAGAATCGTGTTGAGGCAGTTCGTATCATAGAACAAGCTTCTCAGAGCTCTGGTGTTGTTGACAGCCAGACTAAAATGGACGGTGTTATGCACAATTGAGATGGCTAGGGTCGTGCGAAATTGTTGCGTCGGAGGAATACATCAGCTTGGTGCGCAGATTCAAGAGTTCGCGTTGAACTGGATATGGTACGATACGTCTTAGGATGCGTTGAGTCTTATAATACATATATGGTGGCTGCGATGATTTGCATGGCATATACTGAGGGAAAGTGTGCTTGGCAGCCGAGTGTGGTTGGATAGAGCCGTCGGGATAACTTGTTTGGTTATGCGCTGCCATGGATTTTGCGTTGGATATTTGAGATACTTATACTTTTCTGGTTTCCAATAGCATTGTGAGCTTTTTATCAATAAATTCTTAGTCAATCGAGGTATTTTACAAGCAAATTCTCTCTGCGAGGATGCTGACATCGAAGTCCTCAGAATAGGTTTGTTTACTTGAAAAATCAACGAAGCGAGTCTTGGCAAATTTATGACCCCGCACTTACCCCNCGGCGCTGTACTTCATCTTAGTTGAAGGCACTTTGAATGGTCATTGTTCAATCAATTGGCAGTTAGTTCGCTTTCTTCAACAAAGGATCCTTCCGCACCCGGTGTATTACCTCAGGAATGCTGGGCGGCGTCGCTGTATGAATGAAAGAACATCGACATCATTATATCCAGGAAAAAGTTACAATCCCATCACCGTCCTCGGTGTAACAAGTGCGAAACGGAAGATATGGCTAACCCGCCATCGGATACTATTCCTGAGCTCTCCGACGAGCCATTGCGGCACTCTACCCAGCCTATGCCGGACCTAGAAAAACGTGTACCAGACCAGGGCTTGAGCTTAAAAAGACAGCTAAAGTACCCCCGTTTCTTGACATTGGAAGAAAAGCACAAGATCAGGCTACACGAAGCATACCAAGTGAGTAAGTTTAGAAATCCTGATGCGGCGTCTTTTTGCATTTGCTGAATATTTTATGGGACATCTTGGCTCGAAGCACGGGGAAAGGAAACTGACAACGGGGTTTTTCGCAGCGCTCGAAGCTTTCGGGATTTTTGATACGTAACCTAAATGACCTTGGCTGCTGGTACAAAGAGGATGCGAATCAAGAGTTCGCTGGCAGGAAGTGCAGAGCTCCATCCGCTACTGCAACACCATTTATGGCTGCCTAGCCGCATTCCGGTTGAAGATGGATTTCCTGAGGTACTGAGTGCTGACAACGATGTCGTCTGGAATGTTATGATGCCTAGTCTTCTATTAGCTACTTTGATGCTGCAGAATGCGTACATGGTTGTCTGGTAAGTATAGCTTTATGGATTGAAGCCCTTCTAATGGATTCAGGATTGATACCCTCTTACTCGGCCAATGGTCCAAAGTCCCTCCGAAGGAAGTACCTGATAGATGTCCGCCTGACGATCCGTGATTTCAAGCATATAAATTCGAGCCTCGGAATCCTATAGTAGTCTCTCAGGATATTTCTAGGCAAAGGATGCATGTCGAAGCTTTGAGGAGCTTTCTCAAGTTTACAATTACAGAACATTCGGGGTGGGAGTAACAGGTGAACACAAGGCGCATTATTCTCGGAAAATGACGGAGCCATATAGTAGGAGCGTCATCACCGTCGATGCACTTTTGATTTGGCCGTTATTAAGGGAGGATTTATTGGAGTCCGAAAGGCTTCTGCAACAGTACTCCCTTGCAATCACCGTGAGTGTATATGATGAGAATGAGGACTGAATGATGCTGACTATTGGCGATACAGATTTTGCATAAAATGATGGTAGCTACTCAGATCCCTCCTACATCACTCTGGCTTCACACACTGATTCGTGATGTTGATTTGACTCAGCATGCCCTAGGAGCTTATACATCTGATGGCCGAATTATCGACCATGATGGATCAGAACCAGTAAATCACGACTCCTGGATGTCCAAAATAAGTACTAAGTGAATTGCAGTTCTTTGGAAAGGAGATATCAGAACTAGGACACTCTTGGGAAGCTTCGGTAAACCACCCAATCCTAACCATCGCCATTAATTGACAAGCCAAAACATAGACAATTGGCGGGACTCCCGAAGCATTAAGCGAAGACTTTCGCAAGGCATTGACAGCAAATCCTTTGGTCTTGGCTTTAGCGTCACTTGACTTCCCTAATTACTTGATTTATGGTGACGGTTGTTTTTAAGAGGATAGAGCAATGCGCTTCCGAGCGACTTCAAATTTCTTGATGGGGCTGAGGCAACCGTAGGTGGTGGATAAATGCACTCAGACATGTTACTGACATTCATCTAGTATTGGCCCCTACCCACCTACTTCTGCGAGAACATTCTTCAAGAGGCTTTCTGGATACACATCATGAAATTCGGTGCAAATGCACTAAAACCAAGGCGAACTAGAGGAGACTGTCATACGAAGGGAAGGGGACAAAGACTGACCATGGGTCCTTACTTCCAGATAGCATACATTGTCCAAAAAGAGAGACTTCTCGACATACCAGACTTCCCAAAGGACGAAGACGACTTTCTTCGATGGCAAGCAGACGAGCATCGCCAATATATGGCAATTGTAACGAATGCTGCGATTGAGCAAACGGAAGTCGATCGAAGGGATAAAGAGCGCCGGAGAGAAGAAATGAAAGATCCTGCGGCGCGAGCTCGGCAACAGAAGGAGGACGAAGAAAATCTGGAGGCGGAAGAGATGCTCCTAGAGCAGGCGTCCAAAGCTTACCAACCTTACAGTACCGGAAGACCGTTGATCTGTATAGCCAGCTAGCCAATTCCAGGATTCCGAGAGTGCGTGCCGAGATCTGTCTATGCATGTCTGCGATGAACGGAGGACTGATCCCGAATGAGGAGGCACCAAAGCAACTGTTGCAAGGAAAGATGGAATTACTGCTGTTGGATGACTACGACCCCGCAAGAAGGACCATAGAACGTAGGGTGAAGAAGATCTCGGAAATGAAGCTGAAATACGATCAGAGAGTGGAGGAGATCAGAAAACGGAACGAAGCTCAAGAGGCAGCGACAAGGACTCAGACGAAGCGGAAGCGAGACGAGGCGGACCTTGAAGACGAAGACGAAGAAGGAGACGACGAGACACCTGAATCTAAACATGGAAAGGATGATGAAGGGTATTTCAGCAATCAAAAAAAGAAGGTCAAAGTTTCGGATGATTCAGCCGAGGAGGGCGATGCTAGCCCTCTGGCCACAAAAGTTGTTCCAGGAGCCAGTGACTCAAGCAGGTTCCGCTTATTTGATCCCGGAAGATTTGGGCAAGAGAACGTTTCGGATTGATACAATCTAAAGACAGGATAAACCAGGGTGGTCCAACAGCTAATGCTGAAGCTCAGCTCTACCGAAATTCTCAGTCTATTGAAGTACATAGGGAGAAAATACAAAAACATGCGGGAGACTCAATACCCCGACATTTCCATCTCGAAGTGAGCTAAGTTCCAGGAATCACAGTACTACAGATCTGTTGAAGAGCCCGACTAAAGAACCGAAGAAGAGAAGATTTTACTGGATCACAGAAGATGATACGACTTTCTCGGAAGCACCTTACTCAGATACCGTCTCCCCATTCCCCTTTATCGGCGTCTCCCTTCCCCCCATCCTCCTCAATCTCATACATGTGTTCCTCAATATCTCTTGTTTCCAACGAGTCCTACGAATCCTCTGAATCCTCTGTGTTGTCTATATTATCTGCTATATCGAGAGCCTCACTTGCATCCGATACATCTGATGTATCTGGCGCATCTGGTGTTTCTGGTGCTTCTGGTGCCTCAGGTGCGGCATTCGCTTGACAATCATCGAACAGGTCCAACTTCTCCAGATCCAAATCATCGTCAAGAATATACTTCATACACTCTGGTGCACCGTAGTCAATCCAGAACGGATCCTCCCCTTGCTTGTCAACTAGCGAAGAATCTGGTTGGTCTTTGGCGACGATTGCGTCCTGGATGGGCTCATTTTGGCTGCTGTTGTACAGATCTCGCTTGGTATGAGGTTCACGAGTCTGTAGAAGCTCACGAGTGTATAATTTACCCAGGACTTGTTCGAATTCCATATTTTCACGCTCGCGCTCGTGGCGGAGCGTAAAGTCGCGCCTGCCATCAAGCCATGCTTGTCTGTCAATGGGGTAAGGCCCTCTTTCCATAGGGAGCTCTCTACGGGCCACATTTATAGTTGTTGTCGAATTGTCAGTACTGTTCGTCGAATTGTTAGTTGGAGCATCAGTATTACTAGGCGTCTTCTCGAGTTCTCCAATCCCGGCATTCGATTGAGATTCGGCGGGAGCCTCGACCGAAGCGTTATCCTCACCAGGGAGCTTGAAGTCGGACTTGATCGGATTGCCAATCGCTGCCACCGCCGAAGCTGGAAAGTCAACTAGCTTCTTCTTCGTCATGATGTTTATTGCTTTCTCCATTGTCTTCAATCGCGCTTCCCAGAATTCTGAGTCTTTATCAGAGATGTTTGGTGTATTATTGATCATCTGGCGCGCTTGTCCAACAGTGAGTTGGCTAAGTCTCGGGGTGAGCTTGCGAGCTTGGGCAAGCTGAACAATTTTCTCTTTGAGTCCATCAAGGATATAGTAAGCGTGCAAGTTTGCGAGAACTGCGTCCTGCTCGGATTGCTGTGTCTCATTCACGTGAGTATCCGTATTCAGATCTTGTCGTCTTGCCTCGATCTCAGCAACGATTTGCTTCTGGAGAGCAGAAAGACTCTCGTCAAGATCGGGTGGGTTGGTGACGAAATTAATTCGAACTCGGGTGGCAGTGACTTTTGAGAGGTTATCGATTTCTTGATTTGCTTGATCGACATTGAGATGGCCATATTTATGCAGGTAGTCAAGCTTATCTCTGAGCTCATAGATGCTGTTCTTGATATCAATCTTGACACCTTCGTGATAACTGTCAATCTCTGCTGGCTTCCACATTGCACCGCGAGAGTGGAGCTGTTTTGATGCAGCGTCACCAGATGGAACAGCCGAATCCTGGAAGTGATAATCAGGTTTCATGAAGCCATTGGGAGCAACGGACACTGGAATGGGGCTGAGCGTTGCAGTGTGCTCTGTCTGGTTATACGCCGTGGAGTTGCCAACGTCGGCACTGGATTGTTTGCACGGTACTGCTCCAGCACTGAGAAAGTAATTAGCAAAGAGCGAGATCAAAGAACGGAGAGTTGGCACTGACGTATTAGCCAGAATGGCTGCTGCGATAAAGGGTGTGAGCTTCATTGCACTGAATTAGAATAATTGGTGGTGGAAATGCAAATGGTTATCTGGACTCGTGTGTTGTGAAGCGAATCATTAACAAGGAAGAAAAGCTGAAATGTAATATGTTAGAAGCATTGAAATTTCGACTGTAGTGGGAACAATATTTCTAGTCCACGCCAAAGCTAGATGTTTGGTGGTTCTCGCATTGACTACTGCGCATAAGATCGATCAAGTGTGGCTCGGTACCATTGTTGGAAAAGGAGACTAAGTCCATGACAACTTCTTGATGAGATGAAGGACAACCTGATTCGGTAAGACCGCGCAAAAATAATTAAATGTGGTCGAAAAGCAACAGGAGGCGGAAAGCAATGTGGGAATTGATATCTTGATTACTAGCCTGTAATAGATCGGCTAGACTGAAGTGATAAATGCTTCACATCCGTGCTGCCCTCAAGTCTGGAGACGGAGGCAGGCGGCTTCGGCGTTCATGAATACATACTAGTACATTTTCCTCCCTTCCCTGATGTTCGTCTAGAGTAGACCTTGCTTTTGCAAATCGAGGTAAACCTTTTCAGGCATAACGTTACCTTCCGCATCCTCCATCTGAACCACACTCCCCTCATCCCTCTTGCCCTTGGTCTTATCCCTCTGGATCTTATCCCATAACTTGACAGCATCGGCGATATCAGTGATCTCTCGGAATAGCGTAGTGTTGGTGATCCCCAAACACTTTAATCCGTAGATGTGCCGAGTCTCATTGAAATGCTTGTCAAATGCTCTCCGGCCCATGTAGACGTAATTTCCACAGATCTCGCACTTGAATTCCACACCCAGACCATGCAGCTTGTATAGCCAGAAAGGAATTGGTTTCCCATCCCAAGCGAGCGGTAGCTTCAATGGGTTGTAGATCTTCTCGTCGCTGTCAGACTCGCTGTCTGAATCACCTCCTTGTGGTGCTGTAGATGAACTCTCTGCAAATAGTGCGTCCAACTCCATTTGTCGCTCTCTTTCGGTCATGCCTTGTTTTCGCTCAACGTTGACTCGGGTATCGCTTCGCTCCCCTGACATGGCTGCCGCCAACCGCTTGACCCGATACTCTCGCTCGGCAATTGCCCGTTCTTTCAGTCGTAATGTGCTTATGCCTCGCTTTCCTGTCCCGGCCTCTCCATTGCCTCCTGACTCGGCTTGTCGAGCTGCCCTGGCTTCTGCTGCACGAATGTGCTTCTTCCCGGTCAAATGTGCCTTGTAAACATTATCATTCTTGAAGTCCTTCTCGCAATCGGCACAATATAAAGCATCGCCACTGGGGCCGTTAACTGGTCCCTGAGGTTCCGGCTTCCACGCTGGAATTTCATCGTTATTCCAAGCCTTGTCGAAGTCCTCGTCAAAATTCGTGAACAGACTCTCAAGATTCTCTAGCGGTCTTGTTCGTCGCAAAAAGCTCTCCAGATAGCTCGCAAGCTCTCCCACGTAGTTGAAGTATTGATCGGTCATCTTGTCCGGACGCTTGACCGAGCATTGTGGAGGTGTGAAGGTGTCGAATGCTTCGAGGTATTGCAGGTATGTGAGACGTTTGATGTTGGGTAGGTTAAGGTACGTTTCGTGGATCGTGGTAAGGTCTAGGTATCGGCCAAATGCTTCTTCTCCTGTGAACATATTGTCGATCTCGTAAGTCGGGACCTCTCCTTCGCTTGTCACCTTCCTCTTGTACGCCCTCTCCAGGTTCTCAACAGGCTCATTTGGGTAACGTTGATGGAATGACTTGATCTCCGAAAGCTGTTTATAGAATTCCTCTAATGGTTCCCCTGTAGATATGGACTGGATTTCTTTTGTCCGGGCACCGTCAGCATCTTTGTAGATTTCAAGTAACCGCTTCGACTGGTCTTGGATTCGGTCGAGGAAGCCTGCAATCTGATGATCTCGATTCAACCGTTCGCGGACCTTTTGAATGTTAGTAGTTTCCAATTGCGCTCTTCAATCGGGTCTTACCAATCGTGGTTCCTCTGCGACACGGTCACTGATGCCTTGCTCAAGTCTCTCGAGATCCTCGTGGAGGAATCTCTGCTCCTCCAAAATCATTCTGGATTCTTGTCGCGGTCGTACAAACTGGTGGTGGATCCAAAGTCAAGATCGGGGGTTGGGAGTTGGCGGTGGTTTGTTGCCCAAATTTGATGTTCGGCGACAGATTGAGGACATGTGAGGCTCCTGGAGTTGAGAAATATTAGGTTTGCGCCGACCAATCAGAGCGCGCTTATCGGCAAAAGGCCGCTAAGAATTTAAGCCTCGCCTGGGGAATCTGAACTTCCTCAGACGAAAGCCTCACCACACCAACACATTTCGACATCCCACCACAACCGCAATCATGGCAGACGGTATCGATCGCAAGGCAGATGAGAGGATGGAGTTCACCACGTCTGCGGACGTCAGCGTGGCCCCGACATTTACGGACAGCGCGTTTTCCCTCCTGTTTCTTCAATTATTTGCTAACTGATGGCATAGTGCACCTCAAGGAAAATCTTCTGCGAGGTATTTATGCATATGGATATGAATCCCCTTCGGCCGTTCAATCTCGCGCAATTGTGCAGATCTGCAAGGGCCGCGACACAATCGCCCAGGCGCAATCTGGTACAGGTAAAACAGCTACCTTCTCCATCAGTATGCTTCAGGTCATCGATACAGCCGTGCGCGAAACCCAAGCGCTCGTTCTCTCCCCTACCCGCGAACTTGCGACCCAGATTCAGTCCGTTGTGATGGCTCTCGGAGACTATATGAATGTTCAGTGCCATGCCTGTATTGGAGGAACCAATGTCGGAGAGGATATTCGCAAGCTCGATTATGGACAGCACATTGTTTCTGGAACTCCAGGTCGAGTTGCTGACATGATCCGTCGCCGGAATCTGCGAACCCGTCACATCAAGATGCTGGTTCTTGACGAGGCTGATGAGCTGTTGAATCGCGGTTTCAGAGAGCAGATTTACGATGTCTACCGCTACCTCCCTCCTGCGACTCAGGTCGTAGTTGTTTCTGCCACTCTCCCATACGATGTTCTCGACATGACTACCAAATTCATGACTGATCCAGTCCGCATTCTGGTGAAGCGTGATGAGTTGACATTGGAGGGCCTCAAGCAATATTTTATTGCTGTAGAGAAGGAGGAATGGAAGTTCGATACTCTCTGCGATCTCTACGATACCCTTACCATTACCCAGGCCGTCATCTTCTGCAATACTCGGAGAAAGGTCGATTGGTTGACGGATAAGATGCGTGAGGCCAACTTTACTGTCTCTTCCATGCACGGAGAGATGCCACAGAAGGAGAGAGACAGCATTATGCAGGACTTCCGTCAGGGCAACTCAAGAGTTCTCATTTCTACGGACGTGTGGGCTCGTGGTATCGATGTCCAGCAGGTGTCTTTGGTCATCAATTATGATTTGCCCAGCAACCGTGAGAACTACATCCACAGAATTGGCCGAAGTGGTAGATTTGGACGGAAGGGTGTTGCGATCAACTTCGTGACCAGTGAGGACGTTAGGATCTTGAGAGATATCGAGTGTAAGCTACCATTCAACTCCTGCTTGCAACATTTGCTGACCAGATGAAGTGTACTACTCAACCCAGATCGACGAGATGCCTATGAATGTTGCAGATCTGTTGACTTAAGTGGAGTTTCTGTTGGAGTACATTCGGGGCTATTCGCGGCTCAGGTCAGGCCACATGCATGAGCATGTCAGGCAATATGGTTACGTGGGAGGAAAGGGCAATTTCCACAAAAGTAATGAGTTCTCTGCAGTTTGTTCCGGGGAGTTACTGACATTGGGGATATCAAGGTGCAAATGCAAATTACAAATTGAACCATATGAGCTTCGTCTTTCTGAATACGGTCGGGGCATCAGGAGCAGTTCTTTCATTATTAATAGGCAATGTCAGAATTGATCCCAAGGTTTCGTCCACGAATGAGAAGTCATCCGAATATCATATCAATCTAAAGCACTCTTGATGAGATTTGACGACCACCTTAATGCCGTCATTCTTGCTGTAAGTCAAATTGAGCACTATGACATATTTTCAAACAAACAAAAGGCGTAGTCCTTTCCACATCTACTGCCATTACTGGCGATGCCGGGCCGTCACTAAGCAACGAAAGTGTCAACGTCCGAGTCTGTCACGTATATTCATCAACAGATCTTGGTCAATAGTATTCTTATCAACGCAAATTTCAGTTTAGTCATTAATCCGCTGTGCTGACATAGCCATCCTTCCCATGACAGAATTCCTTCAAGAATGAAGAGAGTAACGATACCACCCTCCATTCGATCCTGTCTTTTTCGTGTTTTCTTTTATGTTAAAAATTAAGTCGCACAAAGTCCCACATGCCTCCCAGCCAAGTCAAAATGTCTATGACCGCCATCCCATCCCGCAATACCCAGTGCTCGAAGTCCAGGTAAAGCCCACATAAATTTAGTTATAAGAGTATTTACTGTCATGTCCATAAATGCAGTAATCATCAGTGCAATACCCATCAGTCTTCATCTTCTTGCAATATCCCAGCCTAGCCAGGAACCAAAGGGCATCATACTCCTTCGGCGACAATGGACGAGGGTAGCCGTCGTGCTTGCGCTTGCATTGGGGAATATTGTGGTCCGATCTAAGATAGTGCCAGGAGCAGATGTTCTTGTCTTTCATCTTGGCGATCAAGTCAGAATCTGCGCGTGAATCGATTATTAATTTGTTGTCTTTAATGCGGTAGCCCTCTTCGTCTTTCTCGGGAATCAGTCGGCCGTCGTTGGCGACGAAGTACTCGCCGGTGAAGTCAATGCGCTCGGGATTGAAAGGGTGCTCCTGAGTTGTGGCCTTCTTCTGTACTGGTGACTGATTGCGTATAACCGCCGCGGAGGAGGCAGGACCTGCTTGCGTGGTTGTTTCTGATAGCTTGGCTTTGACGGACCCTGGGTCTTCAGTCAGCATTTATCGTAACAGAAATGCCCGAGATAACCACGAGACATTAAGCAGATGAGAATGGCTCGTTACTTACAAGTCAGCGCCTTTGGAGCCTCGCTCTGAATCACCACGGGAGCAGTAGAAGTACGAGATGGAGGCGCAGGTGCTTCGATCTGCTTGGTGGTCGACTTGTTGGCCCACTCAATAACACGTTGAGATCCGCTTTGACTGAAGAGTGGTTTGAATATGTCCGTCTCACGGAAGCCAAGATCAGCGATCAAAGGGTGGACAGAGCCAGGACCAGATGACACCAGGGTAATTCGTAGCTTTGAACCCGAAGCTCGTCCCGCGTGAGGACTGAGTACCGGAACATAACCTCCATCGTGCGAGCATGCAAGGAATATGTGCTCGCACTGCGGGCTGTCAATGTTGAATCGGAGGACTTCTGCACACATAGTTAGCATCTTTTCTCAACCTAGCTGCGTACTTTGGCCATCGCCCGGACGAGACAGCAGAGGTCAGGGGGTTGGTGTTGAAGAGGTACCTCTAATTTTGTTATCAGCAGCTTCTTTGCCAGATCCAACATCCACAAAATCAATAAATGGACTTCTCTGCGAGAAGCCAATCCAGAATTGGTTGATTTCCTTAGGGCTAGCGATATCTCGCAGGTGGTATGATAATCCACCCAAATTGGCATAAGCTTTGACCATGATAGGGATTGTCGGTGCATCCTTAAACGATGGACCGAGAGACACCAAGTGCTCCCTGACCTTCTCGATGAGCATATCTGCGGCGAGTTGACCACCCTTGAGTCCTTGGGATAAGAGGTCATCGGTGAAGTAGTATATATCGGCATCTGCATCGATCAAAACGGACACGAAGCGAGCCTTATCCTGTTCACGAGTAAGTATAAGGCGCGCTGCACAGATATGCTAGGCAGGCGAAAGGGATTATTCCAAGGTGGACCTCTGATGGAAGTCATGTGAAAATTACACGACATTCATTTTATACAAGTCGTCGACGCTTTCTCCACACTGGAGAATGGAGACAGCACAAAAAGTATTTAATACACATACCATGGCAGAGAGCTTATAATCAATTTGATCCTCCAACTGCTGCGACTTAGCCTGATAGCGGCGTCGACTGTCCTTCTGATCTTGAAGGTCGACTTTCAGCTCTTGGATCTGAGCGAGAAAATGAGCCTCCTGCTCAGGCATCTGGACGTTCATCACATAATCTAATTGCCTGGTAGCTTGCTCTAGTTTCTCCAATGCTTCCTGAATGTCACAATATGTTAGCATCTTGAAAATTGGTCGAGGGGCGTGGATCCCGGCGGGATCCCGAATAGCAACCAACCTCGAATAATCTATTTCTCTCCTCGTCCAAACCACGGAATCGCTCAAAGCGGTTCCGGTAATTAAACATATCGTTGCCATTAGGGCTCGTCGATTTTAGAGGTACTAAAGACATGGCGTGGTGAGGAAATGTCAACTTTGTGAATAATTAAATGCTTCGAGGGCAGCGCGGTGTGAGGTTGATGTTAGGTTCAGGCAGGGACTTTGACGCTGTGGGCCTTATGCTGCCTGCCGAGTAGTGGCGTGCTCCTGTGCCCATCAGTGCTTACACGCCTATTGGGTGCGAAAGCGACTACGTGGACGGTGGAAGAACAAAGAGGCAGATCGCAATGTCGAGCATTTCAGCGTTCAAAAAATTCAGCACAAGCAGTGAGCAAAGCTTGATGTTACTTGCAGGTCAAGGCTGGGCAGGATCTGTTTTGGACGGGAGGTGCAACTGAAAATACGACACGTGATTAGCTGAGTTCTAGGCCAGTCAAGGTGAATTTTCGCTTAGAGTGTTTGCTATTGTCAGTTAACAGTGACTGCTTCGAAACCTCTCACTTATGCTTCAACGTTGTCTGAAAGAACATCTAAGTGTATAGGTGCTCGAATAATTGATTCTTGTTCATTTCCTAACTTTAGGTACCGGAAATCAGACTATTCTGTCCTTGCGAGGTCCCATAACACCAGATCGTAGAACGTAAAAACCGCGTCATGGCCATTCGTAGCATATACCGAAGCGATGGGATATCTTCGAGTTCCACTCGATAAGGATATCATCATTGTTGGAGAGTGGGGTTGCTGATCTAGGATAAATCAGATATTAGCATAAAGTTTGTTTACTGTGTTGCAGTACCCGGGGATTCAATTACCGAGCCTTTGCCTAAGCATTTAATCTAAAGTCGGATAGCAATAGATGAAAGTAAATCATGATGAAGGCGCATCTGCCGGGAGGTATGTGGGGCTCGATGATATAATTCCCGAGACGCAGCAGCCATATAATGCTTAAGTGCTATGAACAAGTCGTTGCACCTACCAATTGTTTCCTCGACGAGAAGAATTCCATTCCGCGTGGATCGTGATAACTACCTCAAAGATGCAGTGGATATTGATTGTACTAACGCTGCTGGTGCAGCATGTTTCTGGTCAAGCGATGGCACCTATGCTGCGCTTCAGCTGTTCGCAGCTCGTTGTGGACCGTCTTGATCCTCTGGTGAATCCTGGCGTCGTGCCATCACCACACATTCATCAAATTGTCGGGGGGAACTCCTTCCAACCGTCGATGGACCATGAAACGCACGATCTCGTTACAAAGTCCACGTGCACCAGCTGCACATTTTCGGAAGACTTCTCCAATTATTGGACCGCCGTTCTTTACTTTCGAGCACGCAACGGGACATTCAAGCGTGTACCTCAACTGGCCGAGGAAGGGCTTCGAGCGAATGGCGGAATCACAGTGTACTATATACCCTCTACCAACAGCAACAAGACAGTTACAGCCTTCAAGCCTGGTTTTCGGATGCTTGTCGGAGATGCATCATTACAATCGCCGGGCATTGCGCACAAGGTGTGCCATCGATGTATGCCACTTACTGGAGACAACAGCAATATCAATTGCGGAGCCCCAGATGCACAAACACTTCCTGGAAAGCCATGCGTTGGCGGCATACGGTCGATCATTACTTTCCCTACTTGCTGGGACGGCAAGAATCTGGACAGTCCCGACCATGAGAGCCACGTTGCCTACGGAGTTGGTGCAAAGGAGAATGATGTGGGCCCAACAGGAACTTGCCCTGAGAGCCACCCTGTCGTTTTGCCTCAACTTATGTATGAAGTTTTGTGGGATGTAAGTCTAGAATCTCGAATCGACACATGTGGCTTATGCGCCAGACTTCTTAAGCAAAAACTTATACCAACAGACTCGATCCTTTACAAAAGACCTCTGGCCGGAAGATGGCTCACAGCCATTTGTTTGGAGTACTGGTGACAGGTAACTAGTCAATCATATCTGGCTTATGCCAAGCAACATCATGTCACTGACGATCAACAGCAAAGGGTATTCACAACATGGGGACTATGTCTTCGGATGGAAAGATGATTCGCTTCAGCGCGCCATGGACGCCAGATGCAACAATGACGTCTGCACCGCTCTGAAGAGCCAAACTGCGGACGAGGCAATGAAGTGTACTAAAGCTCAGATGGTAAATGATGATCTTGAAGGATGTAAGTCAGGCCTTCTCTTGATGGGTTATTGTCAAAATCAGCAATACTAACTGATTACTAGGGCTAACTACCCTTCCAGGCAATCGCATGATATCATAGTAGGCCGCTTTACTGGCTACATGATAATATCTCGCGATGGACAAGGAAATTGGGACTCGGATGAGCATCGAATATATTCTTTTTAATCATTAAGACCAAAGGATGCTGCTTGACAAGGGGCATAAAGGATTTGTCTGTGATTGCTGTGGTTTTTGGCTTTCATTACCTAAACTATATATGATTTAAATTTGAAGCTTGTTGGCATGGCAGCAGTCGTGGTTCTTCCCGCAAAATTGTGTTTGCAGTAGGACGGCAAACACGAAATCCCCCATTAAGTCGCACAATATGACAGGGAAATGATTAGGACGTAATCTTTCGCGGCCTTTTTTACTTAAAGAACCCCCCTTTTTTTTCTCTTGTATTTTTCATATTAACTTAGAATATTAAATCCGGAACTCCAGCTGGAGTTAGACTTCATCGAAAGACGTAATGAGACTCGTCCTCGTCGTGTCTGAGTGTCCGCAAGGTCAGGCTCAACTTTCAACAAGACCATGCCCGTGAATGCACTGGTCATCATTGCAGTCGCCTTCATTCCGGAGCCGGTTACAGAAGCCGATCCAGGTAATCAACACAAGGCATCGTAGTCATGATTTGATAGAGGTCTCAGATACTCGTGAGAACGCTTGCAGTTGTTGACATTGTGATCTGATCGTAGGTAGTGCCAGCTACAGAGACTCATGTTCCGGATTCGTTGCACGTTTTCGTCATAGGTACCGAAGGGTAGCTTTGTGTCGACCCTCTGCTCAGCGCTGTTCCGGATTTCTGGTCGAAGTCGGTCTGAGTTCGCAACATAGTTTACCTCCCAATTGTGCGTGGAATGGGAAACTCTTCTCTGTGATCCGGAGCTGTTGGCGACGCCTGCGCAAAATTTGTTGCTCTTGTTGGATCCAGATTCTGGGATGCTTCCTGGCCTCCGACGTTTCAAACCTGAGGTATCTGAACATGTGTAGATCTTGCTCGTTCTTGCGTTGGGATGGCAGGATATTGAGGATGGCTGATGAAACTCTAGTGGAAACCTGACGAGAGCCAGTTGCACTGAACAGTGGTTCAAAAACATCGGTAGTGCGAAGTCCCAGGCTTACCATGGCAGGATGAATACCTCCAGTAGATACTAGTGTAAGCTTCTGAGCTAATAATGCCTGGGAAGCATATGGTATGAGGACAGGCACATAGCCACCATTATGGCAGCAAATAAGCATAATGTGTGTGCATTGTGGGCTTTCGATATAAAAAGCCAGAACTTCTGCAGTCTTGTCAGTCTCATTCAGCTTCACAACTTCTTTTGAATGACTCTTCATGAGCGTATCGCGACAAGCGATGCATACTCACGACGGAGTTTACTGTCCGCTTCCTTCCCTGGTCCGACGTCAATGAATTCAACCAGGGGGGAGCTTCTCGAAAAACCTGCCCAAAATGTCGACAAAGCGGCAACAGATGGCAATCTCTGATCTCGAACACAGCACTGACCCAGGCCGTGCAGGTTGGCATAAGCCTTTACCATGACTGGCAATGCCTTGACTTTCTCGGCTGAAACCCCGAGACCATGGACCAAATTATGCTGCACTTTCTCTATTAGTGCGCTTGCGGCTGCTTGACCGCCTGTAGTACTACGGGTCAAATACTCATCACGAAACTGTGAATATATTGTCAATAATGGCCAATGTTTAAGATGGAAAGGGTTGAAATCACAAGGTTCATTTGTGCATCCGCATCCATCAACACAAGCATGAACTTCTCTTGGTCCTAAGCGCAAAAGACATATCTAAAGAAAGATAGCTTACACTCTTTTGACCGGCTGTTACACCAGCAAAAAAAGGGTTCTTTACGTAATTGTATGTATACACTTACTAGGACTTGCTTAAATTAAAATTATTATGATCCAGTCTGCTCTGGTGCGGAGTTCATCGTGCACACGCGTAGGTCCTGAATCAAAAAGCTTCATCTCATCACTTGCTTCACAGTGGCTGGAACGAAATCTAGGTGCTCAGCCGAAGCAGAACTATTGTGAAAAATCGGAGTGTGAATCAGCTTGTAGAGTCTTCTAGTTTACATGTGATGATTACAAGCGAAATATAATAATATAAGTTGCATTACAAGTATTGGATGTGAAAAGATGGTGATGTAAAAGCTGATCTTAGATTGATCAAAGACAGAACTGATGATATCATGATATGTCTCTTTGAGCGTTAACAATCGTGGCCCTAAGATTCGTAAATGTCGCAAACAACCTGGAAGCAATCGAAGCGAGCTCGGTACCCCTTTTTGCAACACGTGAGCCTCACATCTACCGCGCTGCCTTACTTTTGACACCACAACGCTTTTGAACTTTGCACGAGCTATCAACGAGTATCGAAGAAGACAATTCAATGTAAGGAGATACGCAAATTCCGACGTTATATCCGTGACGGCTTGTTTGGCGCAACGCTATGCATAGTAGATGCGCACATCGAGGTTGTGCATGGTAAAAGATATTTCTACATTTGAAGCCACTAAGAGAGACACGGCTAGGCGAGCTTGGAAATGACTCCTTTGTAGCCACCTTCCTATATACCGAAGGAAAATTCAAGAAATTCAGAATATCAAACTACGACGCCGCTGGCATCGAGCGCATCGTCACAATCGCCAAGCAGAACTCCTGGGTCCTCCCCACCGATTACGAAGGCAATCACAGTCCCATCGCGCTTCATCTAGAGACAAAGGTCCTGCCGACCATAAGGAAACACGGCATGACATTCCATGCATACTCGCCGCTCGCCGGCGGCTTTCTAGTTCGCTCCAGGCAGCAGCTGATGGGAGCTGATCTGACGGGACATTTTGACTAGACGATTATGGCGGGATTATTATATCTTGGGATGTATGGCAAGCCATCTCTACTGGCGGCACTGGAGCAGTGGGAAGAGATAGCCAAGGAAGCTGGTGTTACGAAAGTGGCATTGGCTTATCGGTGGGTATCATTCTGCTTTGGGGAGTGAGGATGCCTTGGTTTTTGGGGCGAGTAGCTTGAAGCAGATGGAGGAGACTCTTGTTGCTTGTGAAGAGGGACCGCTACCTACGGATATTGTGAAGAAAGTGGATGAAATTTGGGAGCTGGTGAAGGATGAAGCGCCTATTGATAATTTCCATCGAGAGTGAGGTTTGATTCCGTGCTTTAGAATTAGTCAGCAATCAGTCTCATAATTCTTCAAACCCTATTTGCATTCCGGATCAAGTTCAAACTCATCTCAAAGGTGAAATATTCAATAGGGCAGACAGGCTTGATGGGATAACTTCGCTAGCGAGGCGCTCAGGGGCTGGGAATTAGCGAGACGCCCTTGAATTCGCTTCGCTGGAACGAATCATGTCAACAATCCAGTTACAACAGATAGATTAGGGTGCGAATGAATTTGTGTGTTTTGATACGTCGTGCTTTGAATTCAGGAAAACAAAAACTTTGATCTATCACGATTCCTTCAGGCTCTTCCCACTCACACTTCTCGTCTAGATCGGCGGTCCCCAAACCTTGAACGGATGAGCCTCAGTGTTAAACACCCACTCATTCTTCCCATTGTGTTCCACCTGCCATACATTATCCTATAAATATCACATCAGCATCAAACCTTCGTTATAAGCATAAATAGGAAGACTTACCGGAGCGTGAATCAAATACGCATACTTCAATACCTCGGCAAATAGGAAGCTCTCCTGAAAATCATTGTACCCACCCCCTTTCACCTTATTCACATCATTCAACTCTGCAAACCCGCTGCCCACCATACAATTATCCCGAATGGCCACAAAAGCATTCCACGCCCAATCTCGATATGTCTGATCGCCAGTCGCGCGGTAGGCGTAGTAGAAACTCTCGATGACTTCTGGACGGAGGTTGTAGTTCCCATTCGTGATGTAAAAGCCGGCTTTCTCGTAGAATGCAGCTTCATCGGCTGGTGGAGGAGGGTTATCCGTATCGTTTGCTGCAGTGTTCTTCTCGACCCAGCGGAAGACTTCGGGTCCGATGCCAGTGAGTGTGCTGACGTAGGTGTCGTGGCAGCCATTGACGAGGGCGAGGCCAAAATCGATGTATTTCTGCTCTTTGAGGACAAGACCACCGAGGATGAAAGAGCCGCCGTCAAAACAGGCGACTGGGCTTGTTAGCACATGATAGTATGAAGTAATCAAATGCGGGTAAGAACTTACGATGTTGTGACTCGAAGATCTTCTTTTGGCCGTCAAATTCGGCGAGGAAGGTCAGTTCTGGTCTAGTGGATGGATTGCTGGCGAGGTGTTCGATCGAGGAGTCAGCGGCAAGAACCCAGCGATCTTTGTAATGTCCGTATCTGGTCGAGTCGTAGACGTACATCTTTAGAAGATACTCGTAGAAGCTGTCATCGCCGCCTACCCAGCCTCCCGATGCGTCTTGAAAGAGACCAGTGTTGATGTCAACATTGGTGCCGATGAGTCCAGGCCAAGGCTCAGAGGATGCTGGCTTCGGAGCGAGAAGGTATGATTCTCCTTTCTCTGCTAGCTCGCCGTAAGTCTTGTTACCGCTGAGATCTGATAGATGGACCCATTCCAATACGAGAGTGCCGATCGTGGCGATACCATTGGTGGTCGAACCATCTGTTCCTTGCGGATTGAAGATTAGGTTGTTGCTTGGGATCCCTGTTGGTGTATCGAATGCAAATGCGAGATTATTTGCCAAGCGCTCTGCTTGTTTGAGAACCAGGTCCGTAGCAGTGTCGTTGGAATTTAGGTTCGCCAGTGGTCCTTTCAGGAAATCGTACCCTGGTCCGTTAACGACCGTAATCTTGAATCTTTGGAGTCGGTTTACCAGAAAGCATTCCGCCTAGATATCTGATCGTTGTCTCGAACAGCGACACCTGATCGGCAGTCTCATCGAAGTTTATTGTTGGAATGAACTCCAAGATCGTGTCAACGATATCTGGGATCTGCATGATCAAAGCAGTGCTGAAAGCATCGACTGCACTTGCACCCCATCCATTTCTTCCACCAGTCAGCACGACATACTTCAACACTATTCAAGAACCTACCTGGAATTGCTGAAGCCGTTCGAGACTGGGTGTAACTCATCATTGGGGAAAGCGTATTTCTTGTACCCATCCCACCCAAACTTGAATGAAGCCTTGACAGCATCGGCTCTCTCGCGATTGAGTGTGTGATTGTCTGGCCGGCTCTGCCTTGTGAAAAGATCTCCGGTAGGAATGGCTTGAGCAGTGCCGGAGAGCAGGGCAACTGCCGGGATGACAATTTGAGAGAAGTGCATGATGAGGACCGGACTCCGTCTCACGAGCTCTGTTCCACGAACTGAGGGGTGAGAAAACGATCAACGGACCTCCACTCCACTTGAGGAGAACTCCGGATTATATACAGACGAACAGAATGAGCTACCCCTCATCAACGATCACATTGCGCTTGATGTCAAGAACTAGTTCAGTCGAGCAGATGCACTTGCTCCACACCATTTCGTCCCATCGCACATTTCATCGTGAAGATAAACTTTCATTCGGTCCGCGCGATCTCTTTATGTCGACCCCAGCACATTAGCCAGCCAAGTCCGAACAGCCGGCAGATCAGATTGGCTGCTTCCCCTGACAAGACACACCCCCAGACCTCAGCGAAGTGATCACGGCAGCCACCCGCGTGCGGCGTTCAGTTGACGCCTTCCTCAATTGGTTGCGCTGTGACCGGATTGCAGTGCGGGGGTGGGATGACGATGTTCCTGGTGGCTGCCGATCACAAAGTGATCATCGTCCAGCTTCCCCATATGTTCTAGAGTTTAGGAAGTCTGCATGCTCGTTGCATGTAAACCACGCTTTTCTGACCACTCATCCTGTTGTCCCAAGTAACGTTGTACAATCTCACTGCTTCTTGCATGAGCTTTTCAATAGTTTGAAATCTTGTGTTCTTGTCAACTGCTCAAAACGGCTCGGAGAATTGCATATGCACAGGAGAGGGGCAGAGAGAATTAAAGTTCACAAAACCTTGATGGCATTTTTGATGATCATTTGATTGTTAAATCGAAATCAGTGAAGTTATCAGCGCGTCTGACTTCCAGACACTGCCTCCCAACGGTACATGAAATGCATCATTCCCAGGAATCCATTTCCCCCGCTGCATTTTGACCAAACCCACCATCTCAAGAGCCTGGTAGATTCCCATCTTGTTCCCAATATACTCCAGCATGCGGATACACCACTGGTGCATGGACTCAGGGACACCCATCGCACTGCCTGCGATCGAAATCGGAAGGAGGAGAAGAAAGACGCCGGACATGGGAGGGACCTGTCTTCTGACATTTTCCACGTCTTCGAATCGTGTGAGTTGGCTGGAGATGCTCGTACAGATGTCGTGGGCCAGCTCAGAAATGGTATGCAGACTGTCTTCACGTTGCACGGTCTCATCCGTAGCAAACATTGCGAGATTCGCTTGGTGTTCTAGCAGGACCTGGCTGAGCATGATGCGCATCCACCGGTAATTGGTATACATTCTGGCCCGCCAAAGATCCTCGTAGACGTGGATGTGCCCTTCATAGATAAATTCGGACGTGTCGGCAGTCGGTATGGTTTTGTGTCTCCAGCCTTCGGGGAGTTGTGCGTTCCAATCTCGAAGTTCTGCGTCACACTCCACCGCCTCGAGGTATATCGAGATCGAGTCGACTAAAGATACGTTCTTGATCGTGGAAAGGAAGTTCACGCAGCGTATCATAATGTCGGCGAGTACTGTGGAGTGTGCGTCGACAGGATCCATGGACCTCCTAACAGATCTTGTCCAATCGTGCATGCTCGATGGGACCTGTTCTCCCCTGCTCAAAGCTTTGAAACACTTTCCAGAGTTACAATCTGCAGATTAAATGGAAGAGGATGGACTTACTACTGATAATACGAACATCATCTGGAGTCGTGTGGCAGGGAGACCTTGCGGCCGTCTTGAGATCATCAACTTCAAAATGGCAGCTGCGCCATCGATATGTACGGCCCAAGATCCTCCATTCGATTGAGAAGTGCCATTAACAATCTGGAGAGATCAGAAAGACCCAACAGGCAGACCAGGGATCTTACCTCAAACGCAGCAAGAAGCATTACCGATTTGAAAGTCGCATCCAAATCGGACTTTGACGTATCCTGTAACGCAAGCGTGATATCCCTCAAGCTGGCAGCATACTTCTTTCGCGCAGCTATTGTGTGTTCCGGATCTTTCGTCACATTCGACAACCCCGCAAAGCCAACAGAAGACACGGCATTGTTGAACGATGGATCAATACTCAACAGTGACCACTGCGGCGAGCTCTTGGTACAATCTACTTCCCCATTCTGAAGCTTCGGACTAGACGACACATAGTGCGTGAAGAAGAATCGGATACCTTCATCTTGAAGAGGTGCCGATAAAGCTGGCGAGATAGACCTTATCTGCGCCGATATCATCTCCGGCCTCCTCGCAACCACACTACTGGATCTAGATGAAGACGAACCCGACTCATCGGCAGAGCCCTTCCTCGATTTAGAGCCCGTCCGTTTGGCGGCGTCGCTCGGCTGCCTCGGAGCGCGAGCTTTCGTCAGGACCTTCTCGTTCTCGTCGCGGAACATGAGAGCGAGCGGGTCGCGGTACCCAGGACATTTCTTGCTAGCTCGAAGACATTGTGAGCAAGATGGATCGAGTTGATCGCACTTTGAAGAAGGGCAATATGGTCAGCAATGTTCGATAGTTCGATACAGTAATGATTTAAGTAAGAAAATGGCGGAGATAAGATGGGATAGCATATGGGTGGTACTCGGTATGATCTGATAGCATAGGTAAGGTAGGGAAGGCAAGTGAGGTACGGACCTTGATTCTCCTCGTTCGGCAATTGGAACATCCTTTTGACGGCCTTCCACAGAACACCATGATCTCGTATCCCGAGGTTGGAACTCGGTCGGAGGTATTGGCAAAAGGAAGTGCAGACACCTGGTGCGTCCCAAAAGGGTATGCTAATCGTGACTGCACGTGCTGGTTGGTGTTGTAAGCGATTGTTGGGAGTGCGCGATTCGTCGGGTCGTCCCAGCTCACAATAGTCGGCAGGGATACGATTAACTGGATATAGATATGAGAAGGCAAAACCTTCGCGTGTCGGTTGCAACCGACCCTTTATGGAAGTAAGGCTGGGGTCCAAGCCTCAGGTGTGTCGTAAACAAGTCAGGGGTTGGACGCCTCGCTTCGGCTGTGCCAGCCGTGCTAGGCTCAGTGCGGTATGCAACTCGGAACTAGGACGGCATCACCTGTGTGCTGATACGGCTTCATCCGTCTGCCATTCACAGTTGAACAAATGAGAGACGTGTAATTCATTCTTTCATCTTAAATCTTACTTGTTGCAGGAATTCTCTTGACACTCCAAAAGAGGCACAGACAGTTAAAATACCGTTTGGCTATCGTCACTATCTGATCTTGTTTCCAGTGCATGGCCTGTCGGGCAATGGCCGACATGGCGGGTGTTAGTATCTGCCGATGCCAATCAAAAGACAACCATCAACACTCACTCCCCGCATCGAAATTCAACAGAGAATTATTGGCATTGCTTGACAGCAAGCTAAAGAGCTTGGTCAGCCTCCGTCTCCTCAGTGTATATTTAATCTTGATTGTGTCCCCCACTTTTCGGAGTTGGGCGATAGAGTTGCCATTCCCCGCTCTCTAGAAGTTTGAGATAATCGGTGATACCGGTATACTTAAGCCTTTGATCTGTAGTGATGGAGCAGAGAGAGAATAAGAGTGAGATGAAAAGTTTGATGACAAGCGGTGGTTCCTGGCAAGGGTACGGGGAAGCAAGCACAAAAACCCAAACGAGCGCTTTTCGCGATAGGAATGAAGAGAAGAAAGATATCATTGAGCAAGTACGAAATAGGAAGGAAGTACAAATAGAGAACACATAGCTTGAAATCGAGTAGCTGCTTGACAAGGTAAGTTGAAGAAGTAACAGAAAGAATACATATATAATAAAAGGAAAAGAAATCAACCTGGTCCAAGAGCAAGAAAGCAGATGTGTTCAGCGCACTCTGCGATATTCAGAAAATGTTTCTGCTCCACTCTGTCTCCGTAATCAAGAGCTCTTTCGTGAGGTCGAAGCTCGATTTATCAAGCCTCCATCTCGCTTCGTTGCCCAAACAACCAATAAATCAAAAATTCCCCATGCTCTTACTCCAACAAAGCATATCACTTATTCAACTATGGTGTAGTGTGTTGTTTCTTGCATCAACGAGCATGCTTCGGCAGACGGAAACCCATATACGGGAGGTATTTCGACGGATGCCACCAGATGAAGAGAGCAATCGCAGGGAAGATGACAAGAGAGTCGAAGATGTAGAGCCTGTAAGAGCACCGATCAGTCAGTATCACACGTGGTTATTGAAAGATAAATAAGTACTTACGTCCATTCGTGTGTGGCCAGATACCCTTCTCTGCCCATGTGGAAATCGATCATCCGGTAGACGCTTCGGACCTGCATTCCAATGTCAGCCGTCCACCTCTCACAACACAAACCGACGTGATATATCTCTATGTAAGTACATTGCGGGCCCATCTACGCAGCACAAACTTACCAAGATACACACAGAAGCCAAATTCGTGATCAGCAGAATCGCCTGCCAGTTCCTCTTCAGTTTCTTCTCCCTCCCATCAATCTCCACGTATTTCTCATCAGAGGCTGTAATACGCTGCTCGAAATCCTGTTTGAAGCGTCGAGATGTGAAGTTGAATCGCATAGCGATGATGCTGAAGAGTCCAAAGAAGATCAGTTGCACAGCGACGCCTATTTCGGCAATCATTTTGCCTTGGTCGGTTTGATGTTTTGCGTCTGGTGCGGAGAGGTCGACGCCGGTGATCTTGACGGCGCCCCAGGTTTGGAGAAGGAGTGCGACTGCGATTGGGTTGCGGGTTAGTTGTTTGAGATTGCTGTTGGATGTCATGATCAGTGGAGGGGTTTGTGTGGCTTACCTACATCTCCTGCGACGAAGATGGGTGTGATGAATCGTGGTGGCATCCACAGGAGCTTGAAGGTCCTAGCTTTCTTGGGAACGACGTGGTAGATAATTCTGCCCTGGCGGACGTCAGTCTAATGGGATTCATGAAGAAGGAAATGAGAATGTTCTTACGAAGACGATGTAACAAGCAGCAGCCATACAGACGGGAGCCAGGACGATCAACAGCAGCTGAACGGTGTACTTGTCTTGACTCGTTGGGTCCTGTCCAGAGAAGCATCGTGCAATATAGCCACCGGCTTCCACTACGAGGCTGTCAGTCTCCTCAATCTCTCCTCCTTACTTCCACCTGTCACCCGGTGGCAGAGGCTTCGGGAGTCTGTCAAGACTTACTTGCCGACGATACGACCATGATTGTCCATACCCAACTCCTGTACCGCATGAACTGAATCATCGTACCAATAAAGGCCAGAGAATAGGCTACCGAGAAGACGATCGCCGCAGCAAGAGAAGGCTCATAGTGATAGAAGACGATGTCTTTCAATGCCCGAGTTACTACCATTGTGACGATGGAAGCTCGAAAGCTAAGGAAGGACTGAAAAGAGCAAGCAGAATATCAGAAGTATCAAGGTATCATGAACGAGAAAGGAAGCAAGGAGACTAGACCATGAGAGACGGGCCCTTCTCTACTTATAAGGAGATGCCGAAGATTCACGGATGAAGACATGGCCGTTGACCAGCGGCTGTGCAGCGGCGATGTGGTAGTTGATGCCGATGGTATGAGATGCTTTCCGTATCGAGCAGGAATCGAGTGTCACATAGGCAGCTGCTGGCCAGATAAGTATTAGAAAAATGCCAGATGGGAAAGCCATGTAGGAATTTGCGTCGTGTTTACTGGATGAGGCGCTCTCGGCAGATTGCCAAGCAACGTCGGACAAGCATCGTGAGATTTTGCCGACGTCCGCTTTGGGAAAGCATTTCGTGGTCACGTTTTTATGCACGCTTACATAACTGTGGCTGGCTGTGGCACGCAAGTCTTCGGAAGAAGAGAGACATGGCTAGATTGCCTGTTGGTAGGTGGAGTTTCCTGAATCGCCGCCGGAATGTGAGACATAATCTGCCTTACGTAGGTCACTGTTAACTGGACTTCTTGTCTTCAATTGTTAGATTTGAGGTAGATATATACAGAGTGGCGTTGCCCACTCGCTCATCATGTCATGAAATACTTTGGACCCTCTCCGCCCTGAGGTGTAGTCCAATTGATATCTACAAGTTGGTTAGCACATGCTTTGCCAAAAGACTTTAAATGCGTACCTTGATCCGGCACTTTAATGTCGCATGTCTTGCAATGGATGCAACTAGAAAGGTTAGCTGACGGGGTTCGTTGACCAGCAATGCGTATACATACTTTTGAGCGTTTATCTGGAAACGCACACCGATATCCTTCGTCTCATCCTCTACATACTCGTACACGCCTGCCGGGCAAAAGCGGTTCTCGATTCCCTTATATTTTGGCCACTCCATCGCAGCATGCTTATCCCAGTCCTTCACTTGCAAATGGACGGGTTGATCCTCCTCGTGGTTTGTACCAGTGCGACTCACACTGGTCAAGATATCGAAGCTGATTTTGCCATCTGGTTTCTCATACTCGATTTTCTTGCACTGGTCTGCTGTCTTCGTCGCTGAAGCATCCGTTCCCTTGTGGTTAAGCGTCCAGGGGACTTTGCCCTTCAGAACATATGCCTCGAGGCCGGAATACATGATTCCACCATAGAGCTTCAATGGACTGTGAAATGACGGTCGCATATTTCGAACCTCCTTCAATTCCTTCCAAATGAACGATTTCCGCAGAGAGTCTTCATAGTCATAGAGGAAGATTGTGCCTGCGTCCGTGCTGGAAAGAGCATTCCACGTGGCTTCTGCAGCTAGCATGCCAGACTTCATCGCAGTGTGAGTGCCCTTGATCTTCGGGACATTGAGAAATCCTGCTGTGTCACCAATCAAAGCACCACCTGGGAAGGCAACTTTTGGTATTGATTGGAACCCTCCCTCATTCAGAGCTCGTGCGCCGTAGGAGATACACTTTCCGCCTTCCAGAACCGACTTATAAAGTGGGTGATGCTTCATCTTCTGGAACTCCTGGTATGGGGAGAGCCATGGATTGGGATAATCCAGACCAACAACCAAACCAATACTGACCAAATTGTCTCCAAAATGGTACATCCATCCACCACCGTATGTGTCTGCTGGCAAAGGGTAGCCCATCGAGTGGACGATTTCTCCCTTCTTGAACTTTTCTGGTTGTACCTCCCATACTTCCTTCAGTCCGAGACCGTATGTTTGAGGCTGGCTTTCGTTCCGCAAATCGAATTTCTTGATGACTTGTTTCGTCAGACTTCCATGGCAGCCTTCTCCGAAAAGTGTAGTCCTGGCGTGAAACTCCATTCCTCTCTCGAAATTATCCTTGGGCTTGCCTTGTCTTGAGATTCCCAAATCATTTGTAGCAACGCCCTGAACCGATCCATCTGACCTGTAAAGTACCTCGGACGCAGCAAAGCCAGGGTAAACCTCGACTCCAATCTCCTCTGCCCTCTCTCCAAGCCACTTTGCGAATTGGTTCAGGCTGACAATGTAATTGCCATGGTTGTTCATTTGTGGAGGGGCAGGTATGGGGATCGCGCTTCCTTTCGTGAGGAATCGCATTTTATCGTTGGTCGCAGGAGTGACATCTTGGAAACGGTTTTCGTTTTCTTCTGCCAGCCAGTCTGGGATCAACTCGTTGATTGCTGTAGGTTCGATGACGGCTCCGGACAGGATATGCGCCCCAATCTCTCCCGCCTTCTCCAGTAGGACAACTCTGAAATCCTCATTGCCAGCCTCGTTTGCCAATTGCTTCAATCGAATAGCCGCACTTAATCCAGCAGGACCTATATCCATTAGTCCGGGCACTTGGCTCTTTCTTTCTGTTTGCTTACCTCCACCAACTATACATACATCAACCTCGTCACTTTCCCTGTCAATTGATTTAGGGTCGAAGACATCATTGACCTCTGCGAATCTGCGAGGAGTCGAGATGGAAAATGCCCTCGATTGACCAAGTGATCGAGTGAAGCTTGTGCGGGGGCGCAAGCTCGAAGTCATTTGCAAGCTTCGATGGAGCTGTATTGATGCTCTGATGGGATTTCGCCTCAGCAGATTGCGCTGCAGAGTTGCAGTGACTGATCTGGAGGAAGCCATATTGAGATGTCACCGCATTGCCTTGGTGATTGTTGATGTTTAGTCGAGCATTCAACGACAGCTGTTCTGCTTAACTATGACGACAATCCAAGCAACCTTCACGAGCATTTTCGGGCAGCTTTGGATTTTGCCGCAATCGGCCTCGGGCTGTTGGAGCGAACCAATCATAGATCGTTTGTATCAAATCCAGGACCGAGGTCTCGGGATGCTTTGGCCGATAGAAGCCGTTCGGGCAGAACACGTAAACAATGAAGGGAGTGAGGTACCGGTGAAATGGATCATGAATTTTCCTAGACTTGATGAGATGATTACATTAAATGTTATATCAATGATAGTGGCAATTGATTGGGAACACAACACCTCAAGGTAGCAAAATATCGGTGTTGTTCGGTGCCAATTACCGTCAGCAAGCATCACATTCCGTAAGTCATTCCCTTCATCCAGCCGCTTTTCCCGAACACCAGATCAACAACAAGTCTACGTATCATAGCCGGTCGAAGCAAAGTCCCACTGGATGCATGAGTACCATAGAAATTATCGCAATAATCTTTCGCTAGATTCCACCTCTTTGAAATCCGCTTGGCATGAATCTGTGAGATTGCTTTAGGGCACACACCTGAGAGAGACTCATGTCCAGCGGATTCTTCCCCAGCCAGCTGATCTTTTCTGTGGCCTGATATCCTTCCTTCATTGCTCTTTGGCTCTTTTTGAATCTTTCAAAACACTTGTGTCAAGCTGCCATGTTTCTTTGTGTCGCCAAAAATAGGGATTTGAGCTCCTGAAGAAGATCAATCATGCGCTGAGACAGAGCAACAGATCATCCAATCGAATAAGCTTTCGCTGCCACGATTTCCAAGTTCTCACAATTCCCGTGCGTGCATCACCGGAGGAACAACTCGGTCTGTGAGCTCCCGGCTGATTGTGACCTGGGCGCGCATGTATGAGGATGCAAATCACGCTGCTCGTCGTTTGAAGTGTGGACTTTGGAGCCGAGTTTGTTTGAGCTTTCGTTTGGTCGTGGCCCCCCTGTCTACTCCCGCATGGGGATCCTCCACCCAGATTGGAGAGCCTCACCCACTTCCAAGGTGCATCACAGCAGATCATTGCAATTCGTTGAAAATCCTCCGTTTCGAAGTACCGCCCAGCCTGGAACGTTGAATGCTTCTCCATCCTGGATCGCTCTACCGGGGCAACCCCTTTTTTCAATGGAGCCTCAACATAGGCCAAGGGATGTCACTGGCAACGATCGCTCGATCAACTTCTTGCCAACCTCCCTCACACACCCTGCTATTTGCGTGTAGTCCGATCATTCATGCTCTATTCTCCGCTGTCATTCGTCTGGTAGTTTGACAGCAGTCATCCGAGAAACTTTAGTTCTGAACTTAGATGTAGATCAGACGAGTCTGGACTAGACTGGTTGATATCGCGGGTTTTCCCTCGTTTCATCACTCTGTACACATGTACACAGAGGGTCTTGGAGCCTCCGTATAGAGTCGATCTTCTTGGTATAAGACTCCCAAGACTCCGCATAATGGGTATTTTCCTTCCCATCCCGTTTTCCCCTCATTACGTGCAGGCCATTTGTATATTTCAAAGAGGTGAGTTGTATCTTCTTCTATTGTTTGACTTTACTGACGATAAGTAGCTGTGCTCACTATCATTTATCTTCTACATCATATTCTACCAGCTTGACGCTACCGTTTATCAACCATCATCATGAAGAACTTCGGCTCCATTCTCACACTCCTTGCCATCTCGGCTTCTGTTGTTTCTGCTCGAGTTTTGCCTGAAAATAGCAAACAGATCGAGGCCAGAACACCTTATGACTATGGTGAGTTAGGCTTCGTTTTTCAATTATCATCGCTGACAAATTTCAGTAAACGAAATCATCGCTCGCTCGCCAAAGAAGAACAAGAACAAGGGTAGGTACGGTAATTCAATGGTCTGTACACTTTCTAATGAGTCCCAGGAAATGCCGGAAACGCCACAGCGACCGCAGATGCCGCTCTCACCAGTGGAGGAGCTACTAAGAAGGCTGGAAAAGCTGGCAACAAAGCTGGAAATGCCACAGCCGCGGCCTCTCCGGCGTTGACCAGCGCGACTGGCAAGAAGGGAAAAGGAGCAAAAGCCGCTGATCTCACAGCGGGTGCCAATAACGCGACTGCGGCGACCGGGGGAAAGAAGGGAAAGGGAGCTCAAGCGGCTGATGCCACCGCGAGTGCCCAAAACGCAACTGATGCCGCCACAGGAAAAAAGGGAAAAGTCGGTCTCCCAATGCATGGATGTCCCGAGTCTTATCTGACAAACATTATAGGCTTCAGCAGCTGATAGTCAGCAATCTGCCCAGAAGGCGGACCTTACACAAGACGAGCAACTCGCCAACATCGTCAAAGGTCTTACAGGACTAGACCTGTCTTCCATCGGACTCCGCGATCTTCCAGTTCTTGAGACAAGAAAGAAGAAGCAGAACGGAACTGCTACCGCTGGTGCCGCTACTGTAAGTTGCAATCCTGTCCAAGATACTTGCATATTTCGCGGGCCTTAGCGAGCCGACAAATCTCTGTGCTTAACTTGATGTCGCAAGGTACTGACAGCACATCACAGGCCGCATCAAGTGGAAAGGCAGCTAAGAAAGCAGTAAGTCTCTTGTGTCCACACTATCGTTTCTAAGCTAAAACCCTTCAGGCAAAAGCAGCTGCTAAGGCCGCGAAGGTTCGTCCATGCACCCACACGGCACTCTCTTGTTGAGAAGATCTGACAATATGATAGGCTTCTGATGCCGCTGCCGCTGATGCTGCAGATGCCGCCGCCGCTACGGACGACGTAGCAGCTGATGCCGGAGTGAGTTTTTCCTTGACTTTCATCATCCTGAATTGCTTCGACCATTTCCTTCACAAATGACAGGACACATGACTGATTATTCCCAGGCCGCAGACGCAAACGCAGCTGCTGATGACGCCGCAACAGCCACAGATGGAAAAGCAGTAAGTGGCAGCTCTTCAACACCTCCAATGACCAGAAACTAACACTCGGTTAGACCAAGGCTGGAAAGAAGGCAGCAAAGGTTCGTTGACCTCCTGTAAACACAATTCGGACACGAAATTAACGATCAATTAGGCTTCTGCCGCCGCCGCAGCCGCGAATGCTGAAGCTGCTGATGTCGCCGTAAGTTTTCAGAGCTTTTCTTTACTTGATGTCGAACTTACCCAGCCATCTCATCCCATCATCCACTTTTGCACACTCAAACAGCAATATCAAGTAGTTCAAAGCACTGAAACTAATTCACCACATAGGCCGCAGATGCAACTGGAGCCGCAAATGCCACTGCTCCTGCTACAGGTGGGAAAGCTGTAAGAATCCCATTCCATACCAGCTCCCCTTCCTCTCCGAACCCCATCAGCTAACATTCATCTTAACAGAACAAAGCCGGAAAGGCCGCAAAAGCCGCAGCTCCCGCCGCCGTAGCAGCCGACGCCGCGACAAACTGCGCCTAAACAATTTCTATTTGACTCTTTTCTGTGGTGATGGTGGCTTGGTAGATTGTGGTCGAGTGCTGTATAGCATAAGGTCTATTTAGACAGTCTGTATATCAAATAGACTATTTCTGGGATCTTATAATTGTGTTTGTATTATATTTTGATGATGCATATAGAGATTTATCAGCCATATTGGCGTGGTTCAAAACTTGTCGTTGTTAGTGATCGTGTGGAGCATAAACCTCGATAAACTTCGAGAACGATCCGGAGATGTCAACGCCGTTAACGTGGCTGATGAAACCAAGCACTTGGTGCCACTAAGCAGGGTCATTTCCATTTTGCGGCATCTGTCTCTCGTCAGAACTATCGCCCTTTTTCTTTTCTGGACACCCTCAGGTCTAGCTGCGAAGGCTCTACAATTGCTGCTCAAGCAATCGTTGCGGGCACAGCCGAAACTTGCCCGCCAGCCCTAAGACTTTAAGGTTACGAGCCACGCTTCTCATTGGTCCACAGTGCTAAACAGGGCACTTGATTGGCTTTCTCGAAAACAGACCCCGTGCCTTTCGCTTCTCGCTTCTCGCCAAAACAAGAGTGATGTGCGTGCGCCACTGACTCCATACCTCCGTAGCTCGCATCTTTTCAGTATGCCAAGTCTGCATGTATCCGAAACTCTGGGTCGCAGCACTTCAAGTAATGGCTTTCATCTTCGAAACGATTGGTTCAACTTACGAGACAAGGTTCTGGAAGGAAGAAGTCGAGGCTGTTTCTGACCTCAGAGCTTGTGCCTTGAGCCTTTGGCTTACCGACGTCGTAAGCAGTCGGTAAGTTACACAGCGGGGAAGGGATGGGCAGATAAGGCTGATTGAGATTTCTCCTTCTTATATGATTTTCATCTTTCACATCCAGCTCTTTCTTCCTTTCACATGTGTCCCTCTTGACTTTTGTCCCTCCTGCAGATTCAATAATGGCTCCATCACTTTTCCAAAACATCGCCACGGCAGCAAGTCTCCTCTCCGTCTTTTCAGTGATATATTTCTTTGCGCTAGGGATATGGCGACTATATTTCAGTCCTATTTCGCATTTTCCAGGACCAAAATTAGCAGCTCTGACCTATTGGTACGGCTCTAACTTCACTTTCACTTCACCGTCCGAACCCAAGTCTTGTCTGACTTGACCAGGTACGAGTTCTACTACGATCTCATGCGACGAGGACAATTTGTCTTCAAGATTCAAGAGCTTCATGATCGATATGGTCCGATTGTTCGAATCAATCCACACGAATTACACGTTTCGGATCCCGATTTTTATCATACGATCTATGCGGGCGGTTCGCAGAAACGAGAACGGGATCCTTATCATACTGGTAAGTTCCGATGAACCTCTTTTTCGTAATGACATTCTTGCTTGGCGCACATGTGCTCTCAGAGGCAGAAAGGAATGTGCTGATAGTGAGCTTTTTACTAGATCCATTTACCCTGTCCGGCAGTCTTCTCACCAGTCCTCCACACGACCTTCATCGCAAGCGAAGAGCTGCCTTGAACCCGTTCTTCTCACAACAGAGTACACGAAGATTATTACCTCTCCTACAAGAACGAATTGACGTCTTAGTCGCTAAACTTGAGGAGTTGAAGGATACTGGCAAAGCTGTCAATCTACTGCACGCATTCTCCGCGTTAGCAAATGGCAAGATCTCCTTTACCCGATGTAATGGAATATGACTGACCATTATTTGTAGACGTGATATCTGAGTACCTCTTCGGCACGAGCGACCACCGCTTGGAAGCAGAGGGTTTCGACCCATCCTACCACCACAAGATCATTGGCGCAGCTGGCTCACTTGCCGTTGTCAAACATTTCCCTTTCATACCAACAATCATCGATAGCCTACCGGATGCTATTACGGACCATGTCGGAGCTCTAGCCGATCAAAAGAAGATGAAGAAAGTATGACCACCTGTGCTTCTCGTGGATTTTTTCACCGCAACATCCGACAATCGCTGACAATTTGTGCCCTCAGATCCTCTCTGGGCTGATTGAGAATGTACGAAGCCAGGGCAGCAAAAGCACGTCCGCCACCTCAACAACGATCTTCCACACCCTGCTTGAAAGCGACCTTCCTCTGAGCGAGAAAACCACAACCCGCCTCACAGAAGAAGGAATCACGCTCGTCGGCGCAGCGAGCCACACCGTAGCCTGGACGCTAACCGTCGGATCATTCCATATCCTCTCAAACCCTAGCATTTTGTCGAGGATGCGATCAGAGCTTTCAAGAGTCGAGCGAGAAGGAGAAACTTTGAACTCGATATTAAGTCAATTAGAGAAGCTTCCATTCCTCACAGCTGTCATCAAAGAATCACTTCGCCTTTCATACGGCCCCTCCGTCCGTCTCCCACGCATAGATCCTAACAAAGCCCTGAACTTCCACGATTGGGTGATACCGCCAGGCACAGCTATCTCGATGAGCACCGTGCTCATTCATCACGATGAGAGTATCTTCCCTGACTCAAAGGAGTTCAAGCCGGAGAGGTGGCTAGACGGTGGTGATAAGCGCCTGGACAAATATATGACGTCTTTTTCAGCGGGTACTAGAGGGTGCTTGGGGATTACACTGGCGTGGCAAGAGTTGTATTTAGGGTTTGCGGGGGTGTTTGGTAGCATTGGCGGGGCTGGCGAGAGAGGGGAGAGAGGGGTGATGACTTTGGTTGGAACGGATAGGGGAGACGTGGAGATTGTTGGAGATGGGTTTTTCCCGCTTGTGAAGGAGGGTAGCGAGGGTGTTAGGGTTATGATTACTAGTTGAGGTGGTCAACTACGTCGAGGTGAGGCAGCTTGGATTGAAGCAACCTGTTCAGACTTTGTTTCGTAGAAATGTAATTGACTGTAATTCGATCTCTATGTATTCATCCAGATACCATAATGAAGTGATACCCTGCGAGACATCACTGCTCACACGGGGTGGCCTCAAAATTATCGAGTGAGCTAGTGAGTGGCTAAGCGAGACTCTGCGGAGCATCTGGCCTGGGAAAGTCCAAATCTACGTCGTGACAACAGCATGTCAAACATTACTGGCAGAATTTGATAGGTCTCCGTCCTCAAGCCGCAATATGAAGAGTGCTTTAATGGCCGTGAGTCGAGTAGATTCAAGTTTTTCCGGACATTCATTCAGATACTCGACCTTCTCGCTCTCTCCACCCGCACACTGACATCTTTGCTAGGGACATGGAATCTAGCAACACTGTCTTGTAAGTCGTAAGTTCTTTCTGATTGCTTATCTTGAGCGAAAACATTGCTTTGTTCTCTTCGTCTATCATTGAGCTCTAATTCTAGCAGACTTTGCGTTGACTAGGCAAAGCCAGGTGTCCAAATTCTGGCCGTGGCTTGTCCCTCGTTTAAATAGCGCAGGAGAAATGCTGAACGCGGCATCCTCTGTACACTGAACTTCTTCCACAACCTCAGCCCAGTCGGAAGTGAGATTTTCAATGGTGTTTGCCTGCGGAAAGCAGAGCCGGCAGCGTTGTTGAGAGAACAGAGCCGCAAGATCCCAAGCTCTACCAATCAATTTCAACAATTGGTCTCCATTCGTCAAATTCTTCAATATCTGAGAGTCCAGGGAGGCAATTCCTGACAATAAAGCCTTAGTGACCTCCGCAATGCGCCGACTTCTATTGGAAATGCGAAACATCTCAGTTGCGGTGATGCTTCGCCACCTCTCCGATGCCTCACTAGGTTCGAAATCGCTTTTATCACCTGTCAAGCTATTATTCAATGCGAGACAAAAGGGGATGAGATTAATGATTAACTGCTTACCTTTGTTAAAGATCAAACACCATGCTTGGTAGATTATATCACCGTTGGGACCCAACATAACGAATGGCGAGTAGAGACATCGCATCCAGAGCTGCTGCCAGAGGAAGCTTTCTAAGACGTATTTTGTTGAAACCTTCATGGTAGGGCATGCACTCAGCATATGGCCTTGAAGAACCGAGACCGAATTTTGTGATTTGGACAGACTGCTTCTGAGCTGCCTAGAAAGCGAGGTGACTTGATTCTGAACCTGTAAGAATGCATCCATCAGCTCAGCATCACTGCATGGCTGAAAGTCGTCCAGTGCGCTCAGCCGTTCTCGCTGAATATCTCGTAATTGGGCTCTCAAAAGCTCGTTCTGATTTCTGAGTAGTTCTTCAGCTCGGTTGTTGACGTTTGCCTCTTGTAGGCCGGGGCCGGGAAGACCTGAGCCTGGCCATGGTGGGAGTGAAGCTGGTACTTGGTTGTACGAAGCGCCCGAGTTTACATAAGATCCATATCCCGCCGAATTTGCATGCTCAATCGGAGCTCTCGAATTTGTGAAAGGTTGATCTTCTGGGAAACGGGCTTGGATGTGTGAACCGCGTGATCCTATGGGAGATCGGTATTCCGCAGAATCTGTATACTCATATGAAGCTCTTGAGTCTGTGGAAGGTCGGTAATTCGTAGGATGTGTCTGCACGCACGAAGGCCCCGAGTTCCTGAACCCTGATAAACTTGTTTCGCTGGGGCCTGAGATGTATTAGCCTCACTTCAGCCGAGCTCCAAGGTTTTCCACAATTGAGAATCACTTCAGCGCCACTGATGCCTTCTGTGCATTCTTTGGGCTGAAAGTTTTCCTATAATGAGGTTGTTGCACCTGCTTAAAGCTATATAATGACTATTTTGGCATGATTGATGATATCGTTCCCAACTTCCGTCGTGCTTCCTTCGAGATGTTCAAGTGTGAGTGATGGACTTGCCTGATGACTTCCAGGAGCCCCGTGTTTCCGTGATGATTGGGTTCGTCATAGCCTCCTCTAACCGGCCAGCCGCGCCTCCTTTGACGACGTTTTTGTGCACAGAGGACGGATTGTGATGATCTGAAACTGGACCTGAAGTGAAGTCATGTTCATCTTCGCCGTAGTGGTCTTCTGGAGCATCGTTTGCTGGAGAGTCGTCGTCTTGATCATCGTCTACGTAGTATTGATCCTTTGGTGGCATTTTAATCGTTGCGTTCACTGTGATAGGGTTTGCAGATTTCTGTTGCAATGTTTCGATAGAAGGCAAGTTATATCGAAGCAATCGCAGGGCTCACAGGACTCTTGTTGGGTGCTGAGGCTGTGAGATTGGTGTGTGTGCCCGGAGAAAGCCACAGTAAGAGGATTGGCTCATGACATAACATCCCTGGCAATCATCATAATCTGAGACCAGTAAACGAGTTGCACGTAGGTAGGTCAGCTGGTACTATAACAACTCACATGTGCTTTCTCCAGTTGATTCCAATCAACTAGCTGACAAGGTTGGAATCAGGCATTCTTGCAGATCCCAACGAGGCTGCTAATGTCGAAATCGGGCAGGGTGCATACACTGCTATGGATCAAAAGGGATAAGGCAGAATTGCTTCCAAACTCAAGGAGGGCTTCCTTCAGTGGGTTAAAGCAGCTAACCATGAACAATCCGAAGAGATCGCCGTACCAGACTGTCACTTTCGCTCGCTATCAACTACTGAACCGTGAAGTTCCAGCAATAGTTGTATAAGTGACCAATGGCTAAGGATCTGAGCGATATACTCGTGATTGCTATCGATTATGGGACAACTTATACTGGTTCGTGGGCCCCTGTCCCTGGCTGCGATGATCCCGTGACTAAGAGAGATGTGGAAATTCAGGTGTTGCTTACGGACACAGCACGAGACTTCGTGATCGAGCACGTCCCAATATCCAATGCATTGATGACTGGCCAGGGCAACCAGGAAATGCAAGCAACCAAAAGGTTCCCAGCGAAGTTTCATACTCTAATGGTTTCGAATGGGGAAACAAAATTCAACAGAAAAGTCACCGAGTGGCCTGGACGAAGCTTCTTTTGGACGAAACTCAGGAAGAGAACCGGTTGATGCTGATGCGGGATCTTAACATGGAGCAATATCCCACTTTTAGTGGAGAATCACTGAGCTATCTTGCGAAAGAACCTGTTGATATCGTTTCAGATTTCCTGGAAGGTGTTAGGAAACACGTCGAGATTGCCCTCGAAACCAGGTTTGGTAGCATACTACGTAATCTCAGAAGAGAGGTTGTCATTACTGTTCCGGCTGTGTGGTCAGACAAGGCTAAGAACCAGACCTACAAAGCTGTCTGCAAGGCTGGCTTCACCACCGAGAAAATTTCGATGATTACCGAGCCCGAGGCAGCTGCTATATATGCATTGAGAGAATTGGAAGACGGCCCTTTTACTAATATCAAGGTGGGTCTATTGACAGTCGCAAATTCTCACGGATGACTGACCACTTAAATTAAAGAGTGGCGATCATTTTGTCGTATGCGATGCAGGCGGCGGCACAGTTGTGAGTTTTGTAAAACCCTGAAATCATCAAGCTATCAACTCATTCCGAAACAGGACATCATCACATATCGGGTTGACTCGGTAAAGCCAGCCTTTGTCATCAAAGAAGCCGTTGTAGGAACTGGTGAGTCGGTCACACTTTCCAGCATTACTGTGGTTGACACGCGAGTAGGTGATCAATGTGGAGCGATATTTATCGACCGAGAGTTCAGATCGTGGCTTCGCCAAAAATTGGGCCAGGAGAAGTTCGGGAAGATCAAGGGAGAGTGGTTGAGGCCCGGAAGCAGAATGATGAAAGAGTTCGAAGCAGTGAAGAGGTCATTTGACGGTGGGTCCATTATGGCTTTTGTTGCCATGCCACCGGAGATTGAAGATGACGAAGGCTTGGGCATCATAGAGCGCGAAATGCGTCTGGACTCGTAAGTTAGAGCACTGCTTCCCACGACTTACCGTACTACGCCTAATAAGAGTCAAACAAGCGATGATTTGCGACGAATTTTCGATCCATGCGTGAGTCGAGTGTTGACTCTCATCGATAGTCAAATTGAGGCGGTCTCCACTCAGAATGCAGTGATTAAGGTATGTTGAACGTCTTCGCGCGGACAGTTTCCAATCCTGACATGGGAATCCTCGTCCAGTATATACTCATTGCTGGAGGATTTGGGAAATCGATGTATCTCTTACAGAAGATCAAAGAAAGGTATCTAGGGAGGGAAATCGAGGTGATTCGACCGAGTAATCCGTAAGTCAATCTCCCGAGACGGCAGATCTTGAGTAACATTAAAATTTGAAAATGGAAGATGGTCAGCAGTTGTTCGAGGCGCGGTAATGGAGAAGCTTGATCCCGTAGGGAGTTCTCTCATCCAACTTCGCATGTGTCGTCGGCACTATGGGGCAAGTCTATCACAATCGTTCGATGCATCAAGACATGCAGGATTGTCCAACGAACGTTTCTTCTTGGAAGAACGTACTGGTACACGCTTTGTCAAAGGTCATACACATGATTCCTAAATTTGCAAACCGCCTCTATTGCAAATTGTCGCGATGACTCTACCCATGGCTGACAACTAATTAGGCTGCATGGCGTGGATTTTATCAAAGGGCGACCCGCTACAGAGCTCAAAGCCAGTGACGACTGAGTTCAAGATCTTTCCAGCCCTTATAGATGGCTCAACGAGGCCTTTCGAGGTGAGAATACTTGCATGGGATGAGAATCACCCGCCGAGATGGGAGGTGGAGGAGGGCTTGGAACAGGTATGTTTACTAAAATTAAACTTGACTGGTCTACTGCCTGAAGTACTTCAACACCCAAGAAATGCTGGCGAGGCGTCCTCGACGGTGCTTTCATGTAAAGTTGAGATTAAGATTGAAGGTTCTATGCTTGAATTTCGGGTACTAGTGGCTGGAATGGAGTGCTGTAAAACTCTAGCAAGGGATGCTTGAACTTTTCAGCCGTTCCGCATGCAGGAAGTTAAAAGCACTATTCAGAGAGTCAACTTGTGTCAAGCTCGAAAATATATATGAAACTTTCGATTCGCTATTTCGATCCCGGAAAGGTCTGAAGTATGAACCCAAAGGCACGGGTCGCAAAATCATCCCAAAGTAATGCAGGAGCGCACTAGCGATTCACGTTTTTCTGACAGTATTCTAATCCTAGCGTGCAAGAACACGTCTAGACAGTCATCTGAACTTCTGGATTTCTTCTCCAATGGTGAAGTGTTGGGCACAAAATTCAGACACCTTCATCGCTTGCAATTCTAGGTCATGATTGGCGCAATTGTAAATTCTACATCACGCATCACCTCTGCTCTCGCCATGTCATCTTGCATGAGCGCAACCAAGATGAATCTATGTGATCCAATCGAAGGGCACCGAGCTGGCTCTACTTCTGAAAATATTTTCCTGTCGATTTTACAGGTCTTGACATCTTCAATGTCCAATAATTTGATAGCTTGATTATATGTTTGGCCGAGCTACCAGCCTGACGACACAACCCTGGACCTTTGTCACCATCGCGAGCATCACCTGAGCTCAACTTTGTAAACCATGCGACTCATCCACACCCGCACTCGCAAGTTACATGAGTTTTATGATGATATTCCAGAGTACGCCATACTTTCCCATACCTGGGACGAAACAGAGCTGTCACTTGAGGACTTCAAGCGTGTAGATGCGAAACATCTTCGGGGTTTTGAGAAGGTGGATAAATGTTGCAAGCTAGCTGCGAGTCGAGAATTCGAATATGTTTGGATCGATACCTGCTGCATCGATAAGAATAGTAGCGCGGAGCTGCAAGAGGCTATAAACTCAATGTATCGTTGGTACAAGAACTCCGCAGTGTGCTTCGCATATCTATCAGATGTTTTAGGTGCCGATACCGCAGACATAACTAACAGTACGGAATTTAAGGATAGTCTGTGGTTTAGGCGGGGATGGTACGTTGTTCAGGCACTAATCTCCCCGAATTCAGTGTCTCAGGAGTAATTTACTCTTGAACGCACTCCTGCGTCATGAGTAAATGAACAATTGCTGATTTCCTGGTCATCACAGGACGCTTCAAGAGCTCATTGCACCTCGGAATGTCGAGTTCTATGGAAAAGACGATGCGGGGGAGTGGGCTGAAATTGGTACAAAGTCATCATTGAGGAGTGCGATCACAGAGATCACAGGCATACCGGTTGATGTACTTAGAACAGGCAATTTCAAAGGGATAAGCGTTGCCACAAGAATGTCCTGGGCTTCAAGGAGAGAGACAAAGAGAGTGGAGGATCGAGCCTACTCATTGATGGGGATCTTTGATGTGCATATGCCTATGGTATATGGAGAAGGGAAACGAGCATTCGAGAGGTTACAAGGAGAAATATTGAAGGTATCAAATGACCAGTAAGTTCTGCTAGTGTCCACGATTTCATTTCTGGGCCATGACTTGCCTTTGCCGTTGTCGCAAAATTTGTGGTCATAGACATTTTCTGACTGACCTAACATCAGTTCGCTGTTCGCCTGGAAATCATCAACCCCGCGTCTAAGACACTGGACAGGCCAAGGACTTCTCGCAGACTCCCCAACGGACTTCATGCATTCTGGTCAGTATAGATGTTCCAGCAACGGTGAGAGCCCCGCTCCATACCAGGTCACCAATCTAGGACTGAGGATGCGACTACTTCTTATACGGGTGCCCCTAAATCAGGTTTCGGTAGAGTCCGAGGACGAGGAGTATGGCGACGAAGAAGTGACGGTAGCACCAGAGGTCCGCGAATACTATGGTGTCTTGAACTGTTGCAGCAGCTCCATGACTTTGCATCGGCTCGGTATAATCCTGAGATTAAATCAGACTGAGAATGGTGAGAGATTCTTGAGAGGTTCCAGATGTCGTACGAGGAAAATTATCGAGATATCCCCATCGGAAGTCGCCAAGGCCGAGAGAAAAACGGTATACATCGTATGGAACGCAGAATATACGTATCTTCAGCAAGAAAGTCCTTACATCGACTGTGCCATATCTCTTGAGATCAGTTCTACGACAACTATAGAAGTTGTAGACGCATGGCCGGTTTGTGAAGCAGGGGCAGCTCTGAAAGCCAAAGGACGAACAAGCAAAGCAATCTTGGCAGCAGTGATCTTGAAATATGTGCCTGATCTTCGTGAGATGAGAATTGCTATTGTAATTGGGCTGTTTGACGGCGAGGCATGGTGTGATGTGGTTACAGATGGCCGAGAACGAGATGCCAAGACTATTTGGAAGAGTCACAAGTACCTCGACCAGCCCGATCGAATGAGCTTTTCTTTGGATGAAAAGTTGGCTCTATCCATCGCCATTCGGAAAAAAGGGAGGAGATGCTCAAAGATCCCAACGCATAAGGAGTTCACGCTTTGCATTGATGAAGCTCGAGTTAGCACCTAGCTGTAGCTCTTCAGAATGACCGAACTGGCCATGCTCGGACAGCCGTATAGATAAGAAGTCCCAAAGCATTGAGAACAAATAAATTGCCTATGATTAACGCCTCTACCAATCTCCTCAGGTCCTCGATGGCTGATCTGATTGGGGGGTGTTTACTTTGGTCTGATAAGCGAGTATCGAGAAACATCCTAGCAAGTTCGACTTCAAGTGTATAACCTCTCACATTGTCTTGTCGGATTTCTGATTCCATCTTTAAATGAGTATATATACCTCTCATCCACACAGTTAGAAGAACCCTTACACCTCGTAAAATATCCTTGGACTTGTCAATGGAGCGTCATTTAATAACAACAGACTACCCTGGACTTGTACGAATGCCAGTCAGGATAGCCTTTGAGCAGTCACTATGTATTATTTTTAGTTCACATACCCCACGATCCCAATGTGCCAACACACAGATTGGTCGACAATAGGTAGAAATGGCTCACTGACAACAGAAACACACGTGCGGTGGCAGCGGCAGCGCTACAACTTCTCGTCTCCCACCACCCATCACTTATTTCACCTTCACTCTAAACTTTGGGAACACCGCTAAATAGCACCACATAATTCCAACATGTACACCAATCTAACCACCAGACATTCCCCCTCCCTCTCATCCTCATCACGCACATCGACCCTCCGAATCAAAACACTTAAAACGCGATTTTAAGTAGCCGATAAGCGCCGCCACTTTACTTCACTTTCACCTAAGTCCTTACAGTTCGCACATAGACAGTTCATGCTCCCCAGTCAGACACTCTACAGGCAAGTCCTCAGCGAATCTCACAGCTCCAACTTCATCTTCCAAGTAAATGATGTGGGGTCACGTGCTCGCGGCTCATCACCGCCACTCGCCAGTCTCTGCAGGAGGAAGGTAAACAACAGACCAAAAGATCGTCAATGAAGTCATATACAAATTTTCCAGTTCTTCAAACGATATCAAACATGAAGCTCATCTGCAGAGGTATGTATAGCAGACACCACTCAACTCACCAACATGGCGCATGCAACGAGGAAACAACAGCAATTTAACCGCCACCTTAACTGAGAACTGAGGCAGTTGAGAACTGTCCCAAGATCATCATCAAAAAGACACCTGAGCGAAGTTCAAAAGTAAATATTCGAAAGAAGACAAAAGGACGTGGAGATGTGTTCCATTCATTTCTCAGGTATTTCAATCGAGCAGAGTCTCGTCTCATAAACTAGGTAACGCCCGCTATGCTCCGCCATTTGGTTGCTGACTCTTCTCCCTGCTCGTTCTCGTTCTTGCTCTCGCGCTCATGCCCACCTGGCATGAGCATCGCTCTTCCTATGTATACATCGTACAAGCTCACCACCCAAGATCAAGTTTCGCTCCAAGAACGCCTGGCCCGCAAGTTCGCCTATCAAACCGACAGGTATGCCAAAATCGCAAAGCAAATCGCGAGAAAAATCAAAGATATCTGCATGCCCATCTACTTTTTGCCTTTCCGTCTTTTACTTTTCTTTCAAGTTGGACTTTTGATCTTCCGTTTCCTTCTCTTGTTTTGCTTGCAATCTCTCATCTTCCCCCGCGTCTAGATCGTACAAATTCTCAAAGCTCAACCAACAGATCCGCTGTCTCATCAAGGATGAAAAGAAGAATGGCAAAGGCCGTAAAATGGAGCCAGGTTGCGCAATTGCGCAAGAAATGGGTAGAGGTCAAATGCAAATACAACGAATCGAAAACGCTCGCCACATCTCATCATTCATCTCGTCGCGCAATCAAAAATCATCAAACATGCCGTCTAGCTCGTCCAATTCAACATTCTCAGGACTGCGCATGTCCCACTCAGTCGACGTCTCGGTCCAGACCTCATGGGAGTCTTCAAACGGCCGCTTCATCGTGGTGAAAGACATAGCATTCATAGTTGGCTTCATGGCGGGACTGCTAGTGAAGACCGAGGAGTTCAAGACATTCAGATTCCGAGCTTCGCCGAACAGGGAGTCGGCTTCCAGACTTTTTGTCGGGTGGTCCGTCATTTCCGATGGAACTCCACTCATCTGGATGTCCGCGCTCATCTTTCGTTTCTGCATCCCTCTAGCCGTTTGTGTGAATTCCTTTTCGTCTTTCTCCAAGGGTGGCGACGTCGCACGGTGATTCCGTGGTGCTTCGGTCGGTCGGCCTGAGAAAGATCCCGTTGGTGTCGGTGGCGTAGCCATGTCCTCGTCTTCGAATTCTGGAGATGAAAGATCTACTTCAGGGGATGGTGAGAGCTCTCTTCTTCGTTCTGCATCAGCTTCGTCGGATCGAGAAGCTGCGCTGGATATGGATGGTGAGATAATTGCTCTTGACTGGAAGTTTACTGTCGAAGGGTCGGGAATGGGTTGGTGAGGATATGTCGTCAGATAGAAATAGGTTCTTCGCGGATGTACGGTCTCCAACTCTTTTGCCACGGGACATGGCGCAAGTGCTGTCCATGATCGCTTCAGGTACGAGGAAAGTCGAGACGAAATGATCGCAGAGGGGTTCGCAGATCTGCGCAGTTAGTTATAAGTCTTGAATTGAACGGAAAGTACTTACTGTTCAACGATTTTGACGCTCTGCGAAAGAATCGCAGCAAGTTCTTTCACAAGATGAGGCCTGTTCCCAGTCTTTTGCAACAGAACAATAACTCCTTCTACGATTTCGTCGTTAATCCCCTCCAAATCAATCTCTCTTGGCTTCACCTCATCCAAATCATCTGTTTCGGCTTCCGGCGACGGTGGTGGGGTGTTTTCGTACTTCAAAGGTGCTCGTTTTGGAGGAGGCGACATCGACGGCGACTCCTCATGCGACCTCTTTAATTTTTTTGAGGGAGGATTCTCAGAATTTGGGCCGGTAGAAGGCGGTGAGAGGCGGGCGGCCGCTCTGGAAGCATGAGTTACCGGAAGATGTATGCCTAGAGATGGCAACGAAAGCGACTTTCTTCGAGTATTATATGGCATGTTTGTTTTCTGGTCGGAAGTCATGGTGTATGAGTTGATGGTGTTGCGACAGGAGAATTGTCGGTATCGTGTGTTGCTCGGAAGGATGCGTGTGTTTTGCGACAAAAGTAGAGGTCGGTAGGTAGGAGGTGCAGCGCAGTGCAGGTGGAGGACGGTTTGTTGTGTTCCTGCACGGTGATCGTCTGTAGCGTAAGGGAGCGACGGGGTAATTCCTGGAGGCTGCTTCTATTGGATCGCAGGGTCTGCTTCGGAATGGGATGCAGGATGGCGTGGTAGTGATACAGGGCTGGGGCAATTAATGTCCAGGATGCAGATGCAGTTGCAGATGGAGAAGTGATGTGAGTAAGTGAGTCGAGGGAGGAGAGGCCCGCTGCTTTCTTTTCCTATCCTGTAAGTGACTGAGTGATGGCTGGATTTGTGGATGGATGAATGGTCGAAGTTCGGGTGGTTGACTTGTCTTGGGAGCAAACGGGGCGGGCGTTTGGAGGCGGTAAGGGATGCAAGGTTGATGCAAATGCAGCTGCAATGCACCACAACACCGCTATTTCAGGAGCTGGGTATGGTCGGTTTGGTGTGGTCTGGTATGGAAGGCAGACAAGAATGCCGTGGTCTGTGATTGTGATACAAGGCGAATAGGCGGAGAGCAGCCGGTGGTGACTGATACGGAATCCTGTTTATCTGCTACAGGAAGGGATGGAGGAGGATGGATGAGATGGCTGGACGGGTGGAAAAGTCGTTGCCTGCACGACGGGTATTTGGTGCAATACAATCGAACTCGAGGAAGATGGCGATGTTGCTGGCGGGCAGGCAGAGGAATATCAAGGACTTGTGATGGATGGTAAAAAGCAGTTCATCAGTTGGTGATGGAGGGATGGGTGAATAGTAAGTGAGGTCCGAGGGCGAGTTTCAAGGTGTCGAAGGTTGGATGGCGGCGAATGGGGTGCAGCAGAAGGCGCGACCAGCGAGTCAAGAGCAAGGGGAAGGGACGACCAGGCGATGGGGCGCAAAATAATTTATTTTAGCGGACAGCTGGCTGACCAAAGACTCAAAAGGGAATCATTAGCTGACTTTTAGCAGGCTCTAGGGGAGCCGGACAAGTGCCTGGCGGGCCTGTGAGCGCCGTGGCAGACAGTACTGCAGGGGGGAAGAACGCTGGATTTGCTAGAACCGAAGGCATTCTGCCGTTAGGGGCCTTGTAGTCAAGGTTACTTAGTGTTTTAGAGTGGAGCCATGTCTGTGAACTTCGGATCTCGAGGAAGAGGATGTCATGTCGCGAAATTTGCCCCATATTCTATTGGGGCGGCGAAGAGTGCCGTTTGTTTTGTTCTGGTCGAAGAGACGTTCCCTAGGCAATGAAATTAACAGACGATATGCGAGATCTATCTGGGTCATATGGATGCACAACATGATAAATTGCTCAAGGTTTTCTACGAACACAAATATGGAAATGTGCATCGAATCTGACCATCTCAAGGATCAAGAAACGTCAGGTCTTAGCGATCAAGCTCCCTTCATCTGATTGGCTGAGAGCTAAGGGATGGACGACTGCACGCGTAAGGGGGGTGTGAATCGTGTAGAGACTATTTTGGAGGGGATGGCTGAGATGTGATGAAGTGACGACAGAGAGGGGTCCAGAAAAGTATGAAGCCAGAATGGGAAATGGAATGAGTAATGAATAGTTGAATAAAGGAACGAGCTTTCCTTATGGACCTCATGATACTTAAATGCTGAAGGGAACAACAACAGCAAAGTCCAGATCCTGGTGGATGTGAATTTCAAGACTGAGACGTAGGCAGACAACCACCCACGAGTAAGTAACATGTCCTGCTTGCTCCTTAGACTGCTACCGAGCGAGACTTCGAAGCAAACAAAACAAGCGAATTCTAGAAAAAGCATCCAGTGATAGCATAATAGTTAAGTTTAAGGGGTCTTGACCCAAACTCTGTCCGCATCTCAAGGACCGAAGAAATTTATCTTTCACAGCACCGATTGTTGGTTGGTTCTTTTTTGTCGAGAGAGCTGCACAAGGCACGAGGAGGCACCACACGGTACTTGGTACTTCCGTCATCTTTCGGGAAGGCCATCAAAATAGGGATATCCAAAAGCGCATCTCAAAAACAAAATCTCCACCCTGAAGTCATGGCCCCTCATGATCATCCTACAGATCTTGCATCTTGCAGATGTTTTCATTTATCCAACGCGACGACGACAACACTGCTCTCCTTCCCTTCCAAGCAAGTACAGTAGCAAATCAAAGTCACTCATCTCCCTCCCGTTGCCCAAATCCAAGTCCTCGTGTTGCCTCTTTGCTTCCCAGCAATGGATAACGTCAAGCTTCACCACCAACGCCTAGCCCGTCCTCTAGCCGACTCCCTAGATCCTCCCTCAGGAAAAGTCCACTTCTCCCGAAACCTGGCGTCCGGACCCACAGCTCTCGTCACATCGGGGAAACTATTCCCCATGCATCGTTAGCCCCTCACATTCCCATGTGCTTTGCCTGCTCCACTCAAGCTGCAAAACTGGGATATACATGCTTGATCCCTGCGGACCCTTGCTCGCCGATTAAATTTATCGCATTTGGCCGACATGTTTTTTTCATATTTTTTCTGCTCTTTTCACAGCCTTGCCGTAAATGTAGCAAGTGCCGTACTATTACGAAAGAGGTAAATCGGATCCACTATCAACCTTCCCCGCTGCTTTTGTAGGTAGATGTGATCTCAGTCAAGCTTGGTGGTGGTGGTGGTGGTGGTGGTGGTGTTGAAAGACGTCGACATCATGATTTTGACGACGGGTTGGCTATCAGCTTGTTCAAACACCAGAAACAACGTGCTCTCAAGCTTCTCGAATCCTATTCGCAAACACAACACGAGTAATGCAAAAGCAAAGCATGCAAGAAATTGCGATGCGCACCTGAGAAAGATCCTTATCAGCATCTCATCTGCATCTGCTTACATCGCCAAGCGTCCTCCACACCTCAAGAAGACGCAACGGGAATCCGGATCGTCAGAAAGTCAATTTGAGCTCAGACGGAATGCAGGTTGAGCCTCCTGACTCGTGCTTGGTCTGCTTTCCTGCTGGGCGAAGTCATTATTGTTACGCAGAATATTTCACACTTTCGCTTGCGCAACAGTTGGGTTTTCAAAGCTGCAGCACACGAGACATGCAAACCTTTCTTCCTCTTGAAGCTTGATAAGGAAAAAGGTGTAATGATGATATATTTCCTCGGCACGAGCACAGTACTACTCTATACTCCGAGATCTCGCATGCTTCATTCCGTGCTTTCCGCTTCAGAACACTCACGTCACATACAATTACCACTTTTTCCAACCTTCCTCCCCTCCATCTTATCTCCTGAACCAGGAAAGTAAGCTGGTGGTTGTTTCCCCAGAGCTTTGAACCTGTCCTGTCAGCCATAAGCAAGCCTCCCATCCAGCCTAGCACAACGGGCTACATAAGCTAGGGAACGTCGTCCAAGCAAGACTCAGATGCGTCATGCATGATACTTTCCACGGCGCATTGGCAACACCACCACTTCCTCTACAACCACTCCATATTTGATAACAACCTGGAATCATCAGAAAGCCGAGTCAGCCCAAGTCAAACCAAGCCAAGTTCAGAGAACGAACCGATCAAAATACTGTTGAGGAGTGACATTCTTCCCCCGCTTACATTCCCTAAAGTCCATGTCTCACCGCCAAGCAGAATAAGGGCCCAACACCCCGCATTCCAGAATATCAAGCTACCACCACAGTCCAATCCAGTTCAATCCAGCCCAGTCCAGGCCTCTGCAACAACCGACAATTACCTCCAACCAGTTATTTCTCTTGAAATTCAATAATCTCTACTCTATCCAACCGCATAATCGAACATCTGCATGCAAGCACGCATTGCATAGCTTGCATAGCCTCCTGCTGCACTGCAAGTCAGTTGCTACAAAGTACTCTGTGCGAATACCAAGTAGCGGTAAGAAGAAATACCTATTGGTCTTCGCCAACGGTGCGTTTGTCTTTCCCATCCTGGCCTCACTTCAGCTCATCAGGGCCTGGGCTGTATCTACTCTAAGGGTACACAAACGGGCAGAAGCACGTGCTACACGGTACTTAATAGTACGACGATACATGAGGCTAAATTCTCGCCCTCCTATCACACTACAGCACCCCAGCTACCAGACTTTTTGCTTTTTGCTTACGCCATACCGTGGAGAAAATTCCCTATCTCCTTTCATGAAGTCACGATTTCCATATCGCAAGCAATTCCAATACTCACTTAATGATAATCTCTGTCTGCTCACGAGACTCTATCTTCATCAGCCCCACCTACTTACTCTCCAAAACTCGAGTACCGATTACCGAAACTCCCGAAAGTGGATTTCACATTCCCTTCGCTCGCATCACATCGCATCCACCCAGCACGTTGGGCAAGGCTGCATCTGGCAGCTCCGTAGGTAAATTGACATCAAACAATACCTTCATTATGATTGGGCATCAAAACACAAAGTGGAGTCATTTGACCCTTAAACGATCTGGAAAGGAACAGGACAGTGGAGATGGAGAAATTTTCTTCCTTTCCATGGATCGTGACATGGGCATGGCATGGATGCAGTTCCGGAAATCTGATTTTCTGATATTTTTTTCTTTTAGGGGTCTTTGATTTTCAGGGGTCCCTTGGGACCAACGACGAGCCACGATACGATATCCCATTTATGAATTGAAAAGGGATGGATTCGGATTCTGTTGCCGAAACAACAGACGATACCTTTACGACAGAGTGATTAATCAACAAAAAGTAAGGTTCAACCACGGGCCCGTATGACGAACCAAAAGTAAATAAATATCAGGGGCTCGAAAATGGGGGTCGATTCCTAACCCCCTCTTGAAACTCTCACGCAGATCTTGCGATCTCATCGCATCCTGAGTACATACGAGATGACAGAGTGTGCTAGGATTTCCAGCAATTGCGATGAGATCATGGTATTGTTGACAGGTGCCGATATGGTACGATCAGCTGTATAATCAGGTGAGGGAGCCAATCACCAAACGCGCTCGAAACGAGAAGCCATACAGAGCCCCTTGACAGGCGCATCAATCAGCATATTGCTGCTGGTATGAGACTTGATTCTACTTCCTTTTCGCTACCCAATCGCTACCCAATCGCTCGGTCTTCCCTTATCGTGGTAAATTGTGGGCCGCATGGGATTCGACTCGGCTGTTGAAATTCCCTGTTGGCTGTATTTTGTTTTGTTTTGTTTCGTTTCGTCTCTTCTGTCGCTAATGCCGATATGAGGACGAAGGTTCTCACATGCGTTGCTCCTCGATCTGTACCCCAACAGCTAGAATCTCACTGATCCCATTTGCTTATCTATTTCTCTCCCTTTAAGTCCTGTACACCCGTTTATTCGACCGTCACATCTCCATATTCCTTCATTTTCCTGACACGGTAGCAACCAGAACCCATCACCAGCATTCCCCCTCCCTGTCACACCACATAAACAAATTTCCCCTTGTCCAATCCAACAATCTCTATACTCTGTATTGAGAGCACTTAAAGCGGGAGCTCCAGCTGAGCGCTACATCATCTCGCCATCGATCTTATCTCATAGCCTTCTCAAAGCACCCCCAGATTCCCTACCCCACTTGGGTGGGCGCCTAACACAGGAAATCGCTTCAACCCAGCTTTTATCAATCTCAGCTTGTTGTGCTTAACAGTCTGTTATATACACCTGGTTCCTGTCTTTGCGCGGTCTACAAAGCTAGCCAATCCTTGACGGATAAACAGAAAGCAGAGGGTTATCAGTTCCGTCATGTGATGCATTACATTGAAGAATTTGGCTGTCTTAGTATCCATCCTTTTCTTCCTTTCTCTTATCAAGATGTTTGCATCTCTAAGATTTAATCTGGCTATAAACTCATACCAAGACTTTGTTGTTGTCTGAAGGATGCATTGCAGTTCCCACCGTTCACAATCTAGGATACCCAGCCAACAATACGACGATGCCAGCGGGGGAGAGTATTGCATGGAAACCCGAAATGACATCACGGCGACGGGAGGTACCTGCACGGAATGTTTGGAGAACTTCTCATTTTGCAACAAGCTATTGACAAAGCCTTTCGAGGCTAGCTAACCATAGTCGCTAGAGTGCTCAGAGTATCAACAACCAGCATGGAGCATACCAATAGCATCGAGACTTCTCACGATCTTCATTGCAGCGAGTAATTATGACATTATACTCATCCCATGGTAGCATTACGAATTATCCTTCATACTCTCCTCAAGTATAACCCATCGGCTGTTGCGGTTGACCGTCCTCCAGTAAAATCAGCTATCACACGCTCTGAATTCGGTTACAAAGGCCACATCCCCAAATTTCTCTTAGTACCATGCACATCAAACTACTCCTCCCACATTGCTGCCACGTGAACACCAGTGATCTACAAATGTTCCTTCTTGTACATCCTCTCGAATTTATCTTCTTGACTTCTCGGGTAGATCAGCAGAGGTAACGCCTGAAGCCCGTCGATTCAGGTATTCGAACTCTGCTTTAGTGCGCTGCTCCACTGTTGTGAACTCATCACCAACATAGAACTCGAGAAAGGTATCGATCTGAGGCCCAGTCTTGTCTTTTGCGTAGTTATACCTCGTCTCCCGCTCGTATGACTTGATGAATATCCCGCACGCGACAACACCACAATCCTCAGGTCCATCTCTCTGCCAAGGTTCGGCCCAGAGCGTAAGGGAATCTTCGTCTTGGAAAGCTGATATCTTGCACATGAACTTCTTCTCTACTGGTGTAATGTACTGTTTCTCGGCTGTTGGACAGAAGACGTAGTTGGCGATGGCTTTCGAGAAGGTTGCTCCATGGAAGGGTTGACTTTCGCCAGACTTCGCAGATGTAGTTTGGGAGGTCGGGTTGTCCTCGTGACAAATTGGGCTTGAGGTCCTCCGTCGCTTCGAGGGTCGACTGGTCATATCTGCGTCTCCAAGCTCCGTAGTTGCTGATCGTTTCCCGTATGATGTTGTTGTGGAGGTAGTAGGGTCTTGTCTGTTCAAGCTCAATGGTGTCTTTGTGCCTGGGCTCTCATCAACGCTAATGGGCTGATCGTGCATGACAAAATTGACAGAGGGTCGATCGTCTCCTGTCGCGTTTTCTTGAGCACTGCTTTTCACGGGGAGCACAAGCTCCTTTGGTATGAAGCTCACATAGCTGATGCCACCTTCTTGGCTACAGCCTCCTGTGCTGCCATTTCGACTCATGACGTTCTGCATCTCTGTCTGCACAATGTGTCGGAGGTCGGCCCACCATGGTGGCAGTGAAGGCTCCTTCTTGGGATATGGTTCATTCTTAGGTGCTGTGTCTAAGTCAGCATTGCCTTAGAACGTCGGTCTTGGATCCTACCAAATGCTTTCCAAATCTGGCGTTCAGCCTCGAATTGAACCCAGCAACGGTCTTTTCCAACATAAGATTCGTAGAGACCGACTGAAACATCGAGTCCGCAAGTCTTTCTGATGTATTTGGCGATTGTATGATCCGCGATCTCGATCAATTCTTTGACCTCCTGCCATGTGTGCTCGAAGCCGACAACGATGGCGTAGCCCTCGAGCCGGTGACGCCGCAGGTTGTTTTCCATGTCGTTGCTGGAGACCTGCTGAGAGTTTTTGTTGGTGTCAAAGGTGAGCTTGGAAGAAGGAAAAGAGGAGGCACTTTGAGCGGACAGCTGAAGCTCTGTCTCCAGGGTGACGCTAGCCAAATTTAGGCGAGCGCGGTGTCAATAAGGTGAACTCCAATGCATGCCGTCAACATCGGGAAGTACCAGACGTCATTCGCAAGTCTCGTCTCAAAGCTCAGACTGAACATTTTCTCGAGGGTCAGATGATAATTCAACAAGTTACTGCTCAGTGGCTGCACCAGGTCAGGTCACTGACAGCGCTTGTGCGAAAGAGCTGCTCATCCGAAAACGGAGGAATGTTGATCAAGAAGCGCCCCCTCCCTATCCATATCTAGCAGCCCAAGGAGTCTTTCAGACGTACCTACCAATCACTAGGTATAAATCATGTTTCCTTGTGTTCTAATCCAGGAGTAGCCAACAAAACAAGCTTCGACTGAGCCGGAAAAAATGAATGGAGAGTTCCAGATGTTATTTCACCTGATTGTCTCATTTTTGGATACGCAAGAGGAAAGTTCTACATTTGAAAATTATCCATATTAATTTTCGAAGTGAGCCCCAGCTGTGGATTTGGACCGCGAAGCTCCTGCTACCAATCATGAAACATGTCGGGTCCTCAACAGAGAAATTTGAGGGAAATTCCGGAATGCAACACCATGACATTGAGGTGATTTGATCGGCCAGCTCTAAGATGTCACATTTAGGCACAGTGGAGAATGTATGCAGTATCGGACGATCATATGACCGTGGGCTGTCCCATGAATTTGCAATCACACCAGGTTCAATAAGAGCTTCGCCTTCTTTTTCCATGCTCTAGAAACCACAACTTTCGTCTCACTAACGCTTCTTGTCTGCGGATATTCATCCTACTTCCCACAACAATCATGCAGTGGCAAGATTGCTCGGACTTCACAGTCTGTTGAGTTGGGAGAAACTGGAAGGAGGACATCACAAAACTGCTCTCCGTCTATGAGACTGCTTATGTTGTAATCTCGTATACATCTGACATGGCGCGCGTGCAGCAATAGTTGCCTTGATTTCCTCAGCTGCATAAAGTAAAGTGAAGCAATTCTAGTCAGAGCGAAGTATTCTCGCTACCGCGTTGCCATTTGTTTACTTTCTGTCACCCCCCGAGATGTTGTCAATGCTTTATACCTACTTGAGCAAAGAACTACCCAGTGATAGATAAATGAAGATAGAAATAATACGACAGATCGCGAGTCATGATATTCAACACCTTTTACGAGAACCCAGATTTCCAATTTTCAAGGGGTTTACGACTTCGTATATTCTATCCCTTTGCTTGATTGCCTCGGCGTACACACTCCAAATTTCAGTGCGTCTCTATAGCTTTCTGTGTTCTTTTCAAAAATACACAATCTCAAATCTGAAGCTTCACTATCTCAATAATTACAGTCCAATTAATCTTATATCCTCTGGTTTATTTCTTGACTCCTCCATTCACTCTTCAAGACTCACCGTCCCTCCTTGACAATTATCAACCCCACACATAGCGCACCTACTCTCACTAACAAATCAAATACACAAGGGCAAGGAGCAATATCAAATACAAATCTCTACAGCAATATCCAGCTTAGACCAATCAGTCCACTTGCACACATTGCAGGAGCCCAGACCAGGATCTCAATTCTCCTTACCGATGTTTCCATTTTCTTGTCGAGACGCCAGTGCAGTGAAACTTTCCTGGAAATTCCGGCTCAGCTACCAGATCTAAACGGCCTTACTCGTTTCAATCAGTAAGGGTATAAAAGTCTCGGAAACCTCCGTTCTCGTTGTTTCTGTCGTTGTCATCATCGTTTGCCCTGCCCTGATGTTGTCATCAACTTACCCACCAGCACAACAATTGCCGGTAATACTGTGTTACACAGCCAAATATCGGATTCTTCAATCTTTAATAGCCTGACAGATACTTGCACTCTGTCGATATATCTGCACTGCCAACCGATCACTAGCAAACCCCAAAATCGCGGGGGAAAGGCCGTGATTCGTGTTTGTGCCGTTCGAGGTACTGGCCAACCCCAGTAATCTATCGTCTACGAGAACAGACCGTATCGTATCGTTTCTTAAATCGTAAGGACTTATTTTCTTTGTCAAAGGAAGATCTAGGGAAGAAGTAAAAAATAAGTTTGGTATGGATATATGCACACCTTCTGACCATCAATATACAGATCCCATCTCATCTCTCCAAATATACACACGAAAAGAACTTCTTCTACCCCTCTCCTCTCCGTCTTCCCAAGAAGAACCACCTCCTACGCCCCCGCAGCAGCAACAATCTTCTTCCCCTTAACATTCTTCCACTCGACAAAACATGCACAAACGGCCGCAATGCCACCCACCACAATCGGAATAACATACGCCTGCTGCAATGCAATCATATACGCATGCAGTACACCCGGCAACTTATCCGGCTCGACCACGTCTTTCAAGTACGTCGCCCCAGCCCTGACGACTGTAGTAGGGTCGACGCCCGGTGCGTATTTAGGGAGGTTGGTTTTCAAGCCGTTGGAGAAGATATTTTGCGCGATGGATATGGCGATTGCTCCGCCTAGCGAATTGAAGAAAATCGCGATGGCGTTGCCGGTTGGCATGTCTTTGGAGTCGAGGACGACCTGGACGGCTATGAAAGGGACTGAAACCTTGTCAGCAGGCGTTACCAGAGATCGGTTCTCGAAGACTTACTTTGTACACCAGAACCAGCACCAAAACCTGACAGAAGTTCTACACCATGATGTCAGCTTATCGGGCCAGAGCCATCTCTGAACTGATTACTTACGATAGCCAACCCATTCTCCAGTCGAAGAGTCGACGGCGAGAGTGTAGATCATTCCTGCGCCGACAGTGAAGATGGCCCCCCCGAAGATCATGAATGGCTTGTACCACCCTAGCATCGTGATTGCGGCACCGACGAGGATAGAAGACAGGATGATTGATCCTAGATAAGGAATTGTGCGGATACCAGACTCTTCAGCGGTGGTACCCTTGACGGCTTGGAAGTAGAAAGGCAGGTAAAAGATATGTGCCTTCACCTGGTCAGTCATGCGCAGTTGAAACAGATTCTCGAAACCTACGTAGAGACCCATAGATAAGAAGCAAGAGTACAGACTCGCAAACAGTACTGTCTTTTGGCCAAAGATTCTTGGCGGTATGGTCGCTCTGTCTCCACGCCGGAATTGCTGGGCAATGAAGACAATGATCAACAGTCCGAATCCTAGCAGACAGCCCCATACTTTCGAGTTCTTCCAAGGGTATTCCGTGCCACCCCATTGCAGTGCGAGCAGCAAGCAGACGATTGCGCAGATCAGAAATAGAGCACCAAGGAGGTCAATCTCCAAGATCTTTTGCTTGACTGTCAAGCCGGAGTCCTTGCGTACTGGTGGCTTGAAGAAGAACCAGACTGCTGCAATTGATACTGCGCCGAAGGGTAAGTTGATCTGGCATGTTCAGCTGGTTTTCACGTAGACAGGACTGGTTGGGAAAGCATACCCAGAAACACCACCTCCAGGATACCTTATCGGTCAAAGCTCCTCCAAGTAGCGGTCCCACGACCGAAGAAATTCCAAACATACTCGACAATGCTGCAATGAAAATTGGTCGCTTCTTCAAAGGGACACTGAAACCAACGATCGTCATGCCTCCCGAGAACAATGCACTTGCTCCAGCACCGGCAACGGCTCGTCCCACTATCAACATAACAGAATCTTTTGCAGCAGCACACAGTACTGAACCGAGTTCGAAGACGACGAGGGCTGCTATATAAGTATATTTTACGTTGAAGTAGGTGTAGACTCGACCGAATGATGGCTGTAATGCGGTGGTTGTGAGTAGATATGACGAGCCATACCTAGATAGTGTAAGTCACGCTCGATATAGACTCAGTCTGAAAGAAAGAAAAAAAATGGAATTTGGGCATTGCCTCATGTAATGTCGAGACACGGCGGGATCCTTCGAAAGATCAGGCTGAAAAAGAAGTGACATGTGTGACTTACCATCCGACATCGTTCAGAGAGTCAAAGACTGATGTGATCTTTGGAATTGCAGTTGCAATGATCGTGTTGTCTACTGAGTGTTAGAACAATATCTTTTTCAAATTGTCACTCCAACAAAAGTCGACTTCCAAAATGTCCGGTCGAATGTCAAAAGCTAGTGAATGACATTGAATTCTTCTGATTGCTCCACCTGACATACCACAATTCCAATAAATGAGAAGCGACTCACCAAGAGCAACGGTAAAAGTAGCCAGACACAGTCCCAGAGTCAACAGTCCCAATTGATATTTGCCCGGATACACAACCTCATCATCATCCTCTCCATCTGTGTTTTCGTTGCTTGTACTTGCATGTCCATCACCTCCTTCCTTTATCTCCTTTCCCCCTTCAAGAATATGTATATCCTTCTCATCCCGATGTGACCTCGCATCTTCACTATGCTCATGATCACGATGTAGCGGTGGTTCCGTCGGATGATGTTTAAACGCAGTCGCCGCCTCCTCCGCCTTCTCCTTCGGCTCACCCACGTATCCAAACGCGCCTAACACGGGCGCATTTTCAGGAACCGGAGACGAAGTAGCATGCCCATGAGCATGGTCCTGATGAGCGGTCGTTGGATTATGCTTCTCATTGACTGGGTTGGTCGCAGTCGTACCAGACGTATCGGGCGGTGCAGCGTCGGAACTTGCCATGTTCTGGGCGGGAATATCGGGAGCGCTGCGCTGTGATTGGATCTCTGGGCACGGAACAAGCCTTGAGGTCCTCTAGAACCCCAGTCTTGCACAGCACAGAAGCTTTTGGCGAAACGTGGGGAAGATATTCTTTTGTGTAAGTTATTGTAACGTGCATATGGTTAGTCGTTCGAGATGGAAGGAAGATAAGAGAACAATACTTGTAGAGAGAGAGAAGGCGTGATGTTTCTTTCCCCTTCACGAGGTCGAAACGGAATGGCGTTCATCCGGGCAGATCTTTGAGCGTTGTTGGCCGACTTGACCAATGGAAGGGCAGAACTCAAATCCGAATACGCTGAAGACGGCATCCTTGAGCCATTGCATCGCGAGACTGGCTTGCCTGCCTTGTGTGTCCAATGATCTCGGTTAGAATTACTTGCAGCTTTGCCAGGGCAGGGGGGGGGGGGGGGGGGGTTGTTCTGGTCTAGAAGGCTAGAACCACAACCTTTTGTAGCCGAGGTGTCCTTTATCTGGTGATTGGCACATTGAAGGGATGAGGAAGCAAGGTCAAGGGTTGCTTGAAGGCTAAATAGTTGAATCCTTGAATCGCATGTCGAGAAAGGATGTATGCTCCGATGCCGTGGATCTGGATCTGATCAAATAGCCAGAAAGAACGTTATTTCTGATAGTGAGGCGACTTTCACTTAGGGTTTTAGATGAGCAGATGAGCCCAGGTGTGGCTTGATTGTCTGTGGGTAGGTACGAGGTGACTTGTTTCTACTTGACAGCACCTAACTTTGTCACTGAAATGGCTCTGTATGAAAGCTTCCAATTGCCGCCGTTCGTACATTATTACTTCAACAGCCATCCTCTTGGATGTTGATTCTTCTTGACAACTGTTGATGGAAACGCTCGCCTTTAGGTACTTTGGGACAAAGGGCTGTGAGAGCAATTCTTGCCACTTGACAGCCAGTTTTTCACAAACTCGAACCGGTGGACTATTTTGATAAGCATGAAGGAACAAACTGTGTGAGAAGTGTAACTTCGGGTTGGTAAGTGTACTCCTATCACTCGGAAATGCATCAGCTACATAGCTCGAATTCGCGGGAGCGTAATTCACGGAAGACTACATATATTTTATCGGAGCTGCTGCCATTATACTTGACTTGACAAAGTGTTAGCGGTTTGTGTGGATCCGCTGGGATCAAATGCCTGTACTGTATGGGACAGTCAAAGTTCCACTCAAGGCAAGTACATTGTTTGTAGCCACTGAGCGGAGGGTATCCACAGCTAGACCACGCATTGTCATCTGAAGCCAATCCGGCTGAAAGTCCCAAGGACCAATAATCGATACTGTGGAGGCTTCACTTGTTCGATTCGAAACCTGCCTCGTATTGTCCTCTGAGAATGGTATCTTGCTTTTTGTCGAGGTAAATTACAGATCAAGTGCCTCAGCCTATCCCGACTGATCGTACATCATGCAATTCCATTCCGTTGCACCGTATAATGATTGCGCCGCCCAAAATGTTGTGTCGCCCTTTTCTTTCCTCTATACAACTCGCTTGACCTTTGAAAGTCATCAGTTACCGACTCAATACGCCATAGCGCTCGGAACTGTTCTTGCCTACCTCAAAGAAGCGTTTCAACCACCAGACTTGGAAGATGCCTTCGCCGATCAAGACACCCATCTGGAACATGCTCCACCACTTGACTCTCGAGTTTGTGCTTTCTGCGGTGTTTCGGTGGGTTCTTTCGCGGAGGACGATATAGGACTGTTCGTCTTTGACTTGAGCAAGGAGTTCGGAGAGTTGGCGGACTGGGAGATATTAGTATGGGTTCTAAAGGGTTCCAATTTTTTGGTAGTGTATGCTTACCTTCAGCCTCCAATGGGTCTGATGGGGCTTCTGCTTCGGGAACGTAGACTATGCCGTGGACATTGAAAGAAACATCTTTGCTTGACGCAGACCAGTGCTCATTGCTGAAGCAGTAGAGATACTTGCCATCATGCTTAGCATCAAAGGAGTGATCTCCATTAGAAACAGATCGTTGATGCGTCTCGTAACCTCCAGAGGGATTTTGGATCTGCCAAAGTCAGCAATTGCGCATACATCTGCAAGTAGAGCAACGTACCCAGAAGTCCACATGTAAATTTCCTGCGCTTCCAAACTCTCTGTCGCCAACTTGGAATGTAACGGTCATCTTATCGTCCTTGTGTAGCATTTCGTGGAAGCATTCTCTGCCATGTGCCGCAAGTTGGATATTATGCGCAACGGCCGTTCCTAGCAGGCTGGTCGCCGCCAGCAGTATTGAAGAAGTCGAGAATCGCATAGTGAATGCGTCGAGTTTCGTAGAAGAGAAGGTGGTGGAGTTGCAGGATATCTAGGAGGTCGCGCTATGGAAACGTGGTAACTCCCGAGCAGCTGTTAAGACTTCGAAAGGGGCAAGCAAATGCAGCCTTCGAGTACTGTCTCTATTGTGACTGTGAATTTGTAGAATTGGCCGAATCGAATATGCGCCAATTGATGATCGGGAGACGTGAAATGCCAGTGTAGAAGTGAAGTCTAAGCTGCCAGATATTCAGAGGCAAATGCAATCCAGGAGAGCCCTTGGCCAACTTTATTTCGCGTTGACGCCAAAACGACAACCGAAGGCGGTTAGCGCGTAATTCTCGAGAAAGCGCCTTCGCACTTTGCGTGTCCTCACCACACCCAGACCTGCTCCCACTCCGACTCCCTCCCCATCTTACCGACTATCAACACCTCGCTAATACCCTCACATCTATCTCCACCTGGTCATTGTCGACCATACGGAATTGTAAGCTGGCCTCTCTGTCCTCTCTGCCTCCTTTGCCGCAGTCCAACGATGCCGGTGGATCTTTGGATGCGCTGCCTGCGCATGTGCCCGGTCAACGGTCAGGGTCAGGATACAGATACCGCCCTCTACCAGACCCATCCATGGCAGCCTATCTTCCACCCTAGGATTCACCGCAACAACCTTTCGTGGCGTGGCATCTGTCCTTTATTCGATTCACTATATAGTCCTTATCTGTGGACGCTCTTTATCGCAAGCTCCATTGCTAACATCCTTCTCCCCTCAACAGAATCGAGTCTACGCAAGAGCGAACCCAATACACGCCCCTTAACTCCCCACACAAACCGCAATCATGGGTCTTACCTTCTCGAAGTTGTTCGATAAGCTCTGGGGAAAGAAGGAGATGAGAATTTTGATGGTTGGTTTGGATGCTGCCGGAAAGACCACAATTCTGTACAAGCTGAAGCTTGGTGAAATCGTCACAACCATTCCCACGATTGGTATGTCATCTCGACGAAACTTATAAGGCCGTCAACATCGACCTGTCGCTGACACTACCCAGGTTTCAACGTCGAGACTGTCGAATACAAGAACATTCAATTCACCGTATGGGATGTTGGTGGACAAGACAAGATCCGACCTTTGTGGAGACATTACTTCCAGAACACCCAGGGTATCATCTTCGTCGTTGATTCCAACGATCGTGATCGTGTTGTTGAGGCTCGGGAGGAATTGCAACGTATGTTGAACGAGGACGAGCTTAGGGATGCCATTCTTTTGGTCTTCGCCAACAAGCAAGATTTGCCAGTATGTCTCAATATTCGAAACGGAAAAGGACCTTACTAATCAACAAACAGAATGCCATGAACGCCGCCGAGATCACAGATAAGTTGGGCCTCCACAGCTTGAGACAACGTGCCTGGGTATGTTCAATATTGCTCGATATATGCCACTTTCTAATTTCTGCAGTACATTCAATCTACCTGTGCTACCTCTGGAGATGGTCTTTACGAAGGTTTGGAGTGGCTCGCACAGTCTCTCCGAAAGGCTGGTCATCAGTAAATTTGGCGTCGTCTCTACCACTATTCGATTGTCTTCACGAGCTCCCAAAATACAATCGAACAAACGTCCATACACCTTCCAATCTCTCGGTCAATGGTGCTCTCCATCACGAATCATTCTGGTCTCTTCACTTCCACTTCCATAAGAGGCGCAAGGGTGGTCATTGTACGATGAATCAAGCTGCTGTTTTTCTCTGGCTTTTGCATCACATCTAGCCCGGAGGAAATTGCAGGGCTCGTTCTTCCATTTATTATTGCGCGCGCGGTGTCCCTTTTTTTCCCGGCCTCTCGACTTTCCTACCTCTACCGGTGCAATCTTGTGTGTTTCAGCATGGTATAAAAAGCTTGCGGTAGATGGAGGATCCATGGTAGTCTAGCCCGGAATTGATCCCACATTAGAAAAATAAACTCCCCCGTCTGGCCTGAAAATGCGGTGCAACGATCGCGACAATTGTTGTGAAAAGAGTGCAAGTTTACACGGACGGAGATGTCTACCCCTCCATCGGATCTCAGGTATGTTAGGTGTCAGGTCACCAAGGGGCATGCGAGAGTCAGTGCTCTTTGCGAGTCATGATGGGTGATTGGTCCTAGTGGCCAATCATTGGTAAAGGAATATGGTGGCAAAAGGTCCCCAAACTGCAAATGCTTCCATCGCTGGATGAGTGTTTTGTAAACGCTTGTCACTCGACTTTTTGGCTTTCAAGGTTTCCACTAGTCGATTGGCTGGCACTCGAGAACCGGGGTTACCCTTTTGGCCTCCATCGAGAACAAGTCCAAGCTTCGTGCCGTGCCTCGACACGAACTTCTCGTAAGTGCTCATGTTGGAGAATCAATCTCCTACGCACCAGGTGATATCAATCAAAGATAATAGAGACGTGACCACAATGTACTCGTATTCTCCAGTTATAATTGCCTGTACACCTCACTCCATCGGACTCTGGCATAAGCCTGTCATCTTTCTCAACATACAAGCACTTGGCAGCTTCTGCTCAGACACTACACGGACGACTTTGACATTACACTCCTTGTACTGACCCCACTTTTACTAGTCGACAATCCGATGGATTTGCAAAAGTAGACTGTGGCCCATATAGCTGACACTGAAGGCTATATAGGGGTCCAGGATTTTGATTAGCGAGGTTTGCTTCGACGACGACTTCGGCCGATGTCAATAAAGACAACGTCTCGTACTCAGAACGGGCCCAGGAAGCCCAACGTTTCACTATCAAGACGAAATGGTGAGGCAGTTGTCACATTGCTTCGGCAAAGCCGATACCAGCCTACTGTCTGTCCCAGTGGTAGTGGTTGAACGGATTTCCTGAACCAATAAACGGAAAAGCCTTGGCTAGACAACCCAATTGACTCAATATAGGAGCTCGAAGAGTCAGTCAGTACTGAGCCATTAGGTTGTCAATGTGACTATCATTGAAGCCGAAGAGCGGAAGACCAAAAATCTGCTTTCAATCGCACTTCATCGCTCCCAAAATAACACCCCTCGCTAACAAGAGTATATAATCAAAGAAGCGAATTTGCAACCACAACCGGGACACCGGCCTGAACTGGCGTGACCCCGGTGCCGTCGTATGTTCGTTTACGAACTGTAAATCGCCGGTTCGGTATCGAAGCGAAATAACCTATTCAATTAGGTTTGTAAATTGGAACCTCGCACCGCCGCGGTGTTGAGCTTCCAATTGAGTTTTGCTGTTTTTTTCCCCCCCCTCCAGCAGAATGTTTTGCCACTGTCCAATTTCGAGAAAAGGTAGCACGAGTGACTGCGTTCTATTTTTCGGCTGGCCAGATGGGAGTTGCGAATGATTGTCGTCTGCCCTTCCATGAACTTTGTCTCTCTATTTCAGCGTCAAAGATGTCAAGCACATCATCCATTTTGAGAAAGTCAATAGCAATTCCAAGTAACCTACAATATTCGCCGTTGACACCACTCGCGCAGCCTCGTCGAGAGCCTACTTTCAATAATTTTTAGGTTCCTCACAGCCATAGATATAAATATAAACACAGACATTCCTTCGATCACGACACAGTGTAAAGATTTTCTACCCGCAGCGGCCACTGGAGACACACTCTACCTTCTCACCAACCGGTTTTCAAGATGTATCCTACAGCTCCTTTCCATACCTTTTTCCTCCTCGCATTTACCATCCTATTCTTGGCCTGCAGCTCCGTTGTCACTGGCACAGCCGAAGACTTCCAGATCGCTGAAGGAGAAGTCCTCCCATCGGGCTTCGAGTACACTCCCCTTCACATGACTGGAACTATCGGCGAGATTGCTCTCAACCATACCGGAACCATCGAGGAGATCCTAGCCCGAGTCACAACTGAGATCCGGGCTTCAAGGTCGAGGATTCTCTCACTGTCGGTGGGCCTACAATTAACACTCTCGACAACTTAGCTAAAGTGATCTCCACATCTTCTACGAGGAATTGGTACTGTGCTTCCAAGCTGACGAGACGACCAAATGGAGAACCAAGTCCGATTTCTACTGCTGGCCTTTCGATGGTCAGCCGACTTGGCGACCTGCTGTCAACAAATAAATCTCTGAAGGCATCGCCTATCTGAAGCAGGTTAAGGGTTATGCTGGGTTAATGGGCACGCATGCTCTACGATCAGTTGCTCGTGGGGAAGTGCGATTAGCTTGTGTAACGTGGTAAGTTCTCCTTTCAGATCTGAGCAGGTGAGTGAAGGTTCTGACTGATAGTACCGAGACACCTGTCCGAAAGAGCCTTTCCTGCGCTTACAGTAAGTCATCTGGACCTAATTTCTTTCGCGTCCCCAATCCTCATTTATGGATACTTGCTGTAACTGTTCATGGTGTCGACTTCTTTTCGGGTACACTTGCTAATTTTTGATGGCACAGTGGCCTCGTACGCCCAAGAAATAAAGGACAGATGTACGATCAAAGCGAGAAAGCAACCTGATAGGTGCGCAGGACAACTTTGGGACACTGAGGGATACAACGTCAACGTCTATGATGAAAAATGCTGATCTTTCGCCTGCTTGTAGGAAGGCTGTCTGAATTGGGCGTTCATGCGGTCCGAGGAAGTAGAGCGGAGATATCTGAAATGCAACCCGTTGACTTTGAATCATTTCATTGTGGTTGTTGTTGTGCGATTGCTCATTGCATTTGAGAATTTCCCAGGTTATGCGCCATCTTTACCCCGTCCCGGAAGCGCTTGAGCTGCTTCGAGCTTCGAACTACTCTGAGACTTCATTTTCCTGAGTCTTACGTCGGGAGTTATTGACTGTGGATACTGGAAACGTAAGCTTTGTCACCCTCCAAGGACGAAGTTTGGATTGCCCAGTCGCTCTTGCCATGAGAATTATTGACTGACCTCATTCACTACACCTACTAGTCGACATCACATCGTGATGCCTACAAATATGTAATCTCCATACGTCTCAACCACAGAGAACCCCTTCGACAGAAATAAAAACGGACTCGCGTAATACCTGCAGGATACTATCTGAGACCCATAACAAACATGCACTTCTTCAATCTCACATCTCCCTTCATCCATTACCTCCTCCTCACACTTACTTTCCTCCTCCTCATCAACACAGCCCTTACTGTTCCATCTGGAAGCCTCCACCCACTTCAAGATGAGATCGAGGGCAACCGCATTACAAACAAGACCGCCGACTTCAGCACCACGGATGTGGTCGCCGCTCGCTACGAGGTAAATAAAACCCCACCCCATCCCAGCCCTACATCTCTAACACTCAAAGGCACACAACGAGAAGAGGCTAACAGCACTCTAGCAAACTAAATCCGACTTCTATTGCTATCCTTTCTCTGGTCAACCAACCTGGAGACCCGCCGAAGCTCGCTACATCCGAGACGGTATCGCTTACTTGCAAAGAGTCACTGCTCTGTGCTGGGTCGACGGACACAAGTGCTCGAGAATTAGCTGTTCTTACAAGTCGGCCATTTCTCTTTGCAACGTTGTGAGTAAGGACTTGGCTTCTTGTTTTGTTCTTGGTACTTTATGGATAGCTGATGTGTTTTGTAGACGCCTGTCCGGAAAGGCCTCTCGTGCAGTTACAGTCAGTTTATGTCTTCCTTGATTCCATCTCTCTATTACTCTATTTTCAAACACTGGTCTTACCTTAATTACTTTGATACGCTATCATTTCAAAAGGTTAGAGAACTCACTGACCTGTCACTGATTCTGTAGTGGCGTCCTACGCACAAGACATCCTCGACAGATGCACTTACAATGTGGGCCTTATGAGATTTGTGGGAGGACAGTATTGGGACATGGAGGGATACAACATCAATGTCTATCGGGACACGAGTTGTTGAGTTCATGGCATGGAGATTCCTGAGGATGTGAGAGGGGTCTAATTTGGAGTTCGGGAACATGATATGGGAGTCTGGGGATCTGGGAATCGGTGACTTTTGCGTACACAGGGCAGCCTGGTAGCTTGCCACTTGAGCTGGGAATGATAACGCGGGCACTTTGACTTCGCAACTTCTTCGTCTCTTTCATCTCACGTCCAATCGGCATAGTGATCATCAAATATCCAAGATTTTGTGAATGTAGACCGCAATTACCGATTAACCAAAACAAACACCCTGTCCTCTATTCACGCCTCACCAAATTAGCTAGCAATGGACTCATTTCTTTATGATCCGACTTAAAACTTGTTCTCCTCCATCCAAGTCATTTCCTTCCACCCTCAAACCACCCGTCCAGACCTACATATTATCAAAACACTACACACCAAACATGCAGTCTCTAGGCATATCAGACACTTTCGAATTAATCCTCTTCACCATCAGCACAGCCCTCGTTACTCCAGATAAAGACCTTCATCTCATCCAAGATAGGATGGAAGGATTCGAATATGCTCCTCTCCGAATGACAGGCACAGTAGGTCACATCATCCTAAACCATACAGGCACGATAGAAGAAATTACCGCGCAGCTGGCTGTAGAGAATCCCGACTTCGATCTTGACGAGGTGGATGACATTGTGGCGTCTGAAGGACTTGAAAAGCGTGACAAGTTACGTAAAACCAAATCCTCACTGATATCATCTAACGTAGGGCTATAAGAATGAAAAGCAGGGCTGAGGAGTAAAGCAGAGAAGCAAATCAGATTGGAAATGTATCCCCGTCCCAGGGCAGAACTGGACTCCAGCAAATATGTACTCTGTTTATGAGGGAATTAAGTATCTATGGAAAGTGAAGGCTTTGTGCTGGGTTGATGGACTTGCTTGGTCCAGGATCAGCTGTTCGTATGATAGTGCGATTACGCTTTGCAACGTCGTAAGTTCGACTTCGCCCCGTGTGAGAGTTCAGCCATGGCGGAGGGGCAGAAGAGGGATAAATTATATTGGTAGATGTTGGGGATGTTACTGATGGCTTCTAGACGTCAGATAAGATGGGGCTGTCGTGTAAGTACATGGCGTCTTATGCGCAGGATTTGAGGGATAGATGTAGCTGCCTTTGAGGACACCAACATATCTCGGTTGGTGGCCGAGCGTGGGATACGGATGGATACAACATCAATGTGCTTGGGTAAAAACGCTGAGTTGACTCGTGGCTGCACGACATGATGAATTATCAAGACCTAGATGTACTGCTGCTTGGCATGCAAAGCATTCGTTTTTTGGAAACGATTATGCACGCAATTTCTCTGATTCTCAAGGCTTTTTATCTTACAAAATATGCTGAGCATTACGCACACATTCTACAATGTCCATCTGTTGACCACTCACTCAATCTCTAAGGCGAAGCAAACTTATAGCCATATTGCTCCTTAGCCTTGTCCCCCAAATCCTTCAACTTGTCCTCCGCCTCCTTGAAGCCATCCTCCTCCTTCAACCTCCTCAAATACGCCTCATTCACAATCCTACTCTCACTAGGCACAGAAAGACCAGCCTTAACAGCCGGTCTCGCCACAATGCTCTTCCACCACCTCTCCACATTCGGGAACTTCGCCAGATCCACACCAGCGAATTGCGAGACATTGACCCACGAGAAACTCGCAATGTCAGCAATCGAGTACTTGCCCTTGCCAGGGCCGACTAAGTAATCGCGGTCTTTGAGCTGAATGTCCAGGACGCCATAGAGACGCTCGGTTTCCCCAACGTAGCGTTGAGTGGGGTAGGGGATGCGCTCCTTGGCTAAGCGGTAGAAATGGTTGGCTTGTCCTTGCATTGGGCCCTGATTGTGTCAGTGACAATTCGAAAGCACGATATGAGAATCAGAAAATGATTCGATTGAAGATATTAACGCAAAGGAAATCTTACCAAGCCGCCATGCTGCCAAGCAACCCACTGCTCACACCTGCTCAAGTCATCTGGATCCGTGAAGCTGAATTTATGCTCTGGGTCATAATGTCTCGTCAGATACGACAGGATTGCCGCGCCTTCGAAGACAGAGAAGTCGTTGCGGTCGTGATCAACGATTGCAGGGATGCGGCCGTTGGGAGAGAATTTCGTGAACCAGGACTCCTTTTGGATGTTCTCCATGATGTTGATGCTTTGGTAGATATACTCCTTACCATAGGCGGCTTTCAATTCCTCGAGGATGATGGAGGCTTTGTGGCCATTGGGTGTGCCGAATGTGAGGAGCTCAATGCCCGATTTGCCAATCAGGCCGGTTGGTCTTTCTGAGGAGGAAGACATGGTGGTGCGGATAGCTGTTGTGGGTACTTGGATGAGGTGTTTGGATGTTTGGTATATTCTTCGAAGGGGTGAGTTGAACATGAAGAGTGTGAGGGATATGAGGATGAAGCGGAAGAGCAGGCGCATGAGAAATGGCGGCTATTTATACTTTGTTTCTGGCTTTGGTTCTAGGTACGAGGACAGATGTAGTAAAGGATCGGACTTAATGTGGATCGGATACTGGCCAATTGTAATGCTTTATAATCAACAAGCTTGGATGGTATCGTGGGCTTGCAGTTCATTTCAAAGCTGTCTGTTTGGCGGGGCAGAGTGAGGAGTGATGATGTCAGCTTGCTCCCCCGCCAGAATAGACGAGACAGATATTCTTTCGGGAATAAAGACTTGTGTGAATACCAGTACGAGATTTCTTGTTATTCTCAGTGCTCCTATTTCAGTCAAAAGGTACTGAGAACAAAATGTACTTCCGTTGAACTGAATCGGACATAGTCTGGCAAAGAGTGTTGTTGGTGGATCTGTATATCGCATAGTACCAACAAACATGTGTGGAATAATGGAGCGTTACAGTGACTGAAGGCATCTGTTTCCTGAACATCCTCCATTGTGCTCGGTGTCTAAACACGAGATGATCAGAAGTGCCACTTTCTCCATGAGATTGAGATCACTACGCCCAGACAACCGATGCTCAAAGCACGAGCGTTCTGTTGACATGAAGGGAATGAGAGCGAGTGAGATGTTCAAATAGTTTTTTCATTCATGATTCGCTAAATACATAACAATTACCATGTGGCAGCCACCTCGTCCCATCAGATCATCCACCTAACCATCCACATCTCTTCAGAGAAAAGTCATACGAGAGCACGCACGGCCGGTGCTTTTAGATCAAATCTCCATCGGTTCGCCGCCTGCCTGCCCAACCTGACAAGTGCCTTTCCAGAATTCACAACAGTCAACAGAAGCTGTTTATCCCGAGACCGAATAGCCCAAAAACGCCAATGCAAAGCCCAACAAAGCTGTACATTTATCCCATCCAAACGCCGACCAGACACCAGCACAACAAGACGAAAACGCTATACTGGGGCAATAATCATGTCCATAACCATACACAACCACATGCTACCGAGTCTAGATCCCGTGTGCTTAATCCAGATTCTTGATCATGGTAAGAGCGTTTTGATTCCATTTCGGAGATGATTGAAGAATCTGTCTCGTTGAGATAGACGATCACGGGCTGTCCTGTGCTGTTTGTTGCGACAGCTGCTGCACCGTAGTCATCGATGATGTGCTGGACGCCTATTTTTGATGTCAGTAGAGTGCCATGTGAAAGGAAGGAAACCTGATGAAAAGAAGTGTGGAATGATCAGGTTTGGCTTACAATATGGTGGGATTTCTTGCGGGCCTGGGACACGGCGCTCCTCGATCTTCAGGACATTTGGGTACGCAGGAGGAAACTTGAACTGCTGTGATGATCCAGACGAGCCCGATGATGGAGTCGGTGTGGCGGATGGAACCGAGCTACCATAGGAACTGGTGATAGAAGCTGCGGCAGAAGCTGGTGACGTTGACGCGGACCGGCCTGCACTGCTGGTGAGGTTGACCTGCATGGATGTTAGTGTACCGGAGGAAACAAGAACTGGCAATTCAAAGGCGGGGGATGTGTGGTAGTGTGATGAGACTTACGTATATAAACGCCTCAAGTAGGGTACCGTTCCAGTAACAGAACCAAGGCCGATCTCCAGGTTGTGCAACATTCTTGCGCATGAAGCCACCTGAAGGTTTACCTTCTTCTGTCACTCCATTCCCCCGCTTACTGACTGCGCCAGGCGGAGTAAGAGCTGCTTCTGGTAAGATAACAATCTTGTTGTAGGGCATCTCGAAGAACCAGGCGGGACCTTTCGAAGGTTCTTGAGAATCGGTCACCAGGTTTAGAACCTGGTCTTGATTTAGGATGGGCGGCTGTGTGCCAAAGGCGTAATAGTCCCCGAAGGTGTTATTGCCGAGGCTCAGACTGACTTCGTTGTTCGCGAGCTCGCTACCCGCACCAATCAACGGAGTCACTACAATGGTGTACGATGTCATGGGAATCGAGCAACTCCATGCAGCACTCTGTTGAGTGTTGGAAAGGCAGCTGTTTTGGATAGCTGATGGAGCCGAGATAGGTAATGCAAAGGTACCAGTTGGAAGATCTGGAAGACCAGTCGGCGAGGCAGTGAGAGGTGTGGCATCGAATGTAGTCGTCATAGTAGTAACGACAATACTTTGTCTGTTTGAGTTAGTACGCACCGAAGTAGCACACAGAGAAGACTTACGGGTTCTTGCCAGGAGGGTGCTTGTTGTTTGGATGTTTGGGTTTCAGTACTGCAAGCACAGTTCCCAAGATGATGCCGAACATGATGAATACCAGGGCAACGAGAACCATGACCCATAAAGGAACGATACCACAGATCTTCTTCCGTGCCGTCCTTTGCCATTTCTTCAGTTCAGGCTTCTCTGACATCTGGATAGCAGCCATGTTAACTTGATGCTCGCTAACTGCAGAGTTCATGGTACGTGTAGATTGTCGGGAAGGAGAGTTGAGGTCCTCTCGGGACGCGAATTCTGGATTTCGCGTCGCTAGACCCATACCTCCTGCACCAGCAACAGGAATTGCTACAGTCGGCCGTGTCTTCCTGGCGAATGCTTCATCCGGGTATTGCGTGTATGGAGGAAGCTGCTCAATGTGTCCATCCGGTCCTATAATGTCGGCAATTTCTTCGCCCTCGGGACCGAGTCGACGTTGATAATTATTATTCAATCCAGGGAACCCGACTGGAACAGGTGCCAATGGACTTGATTCGTCCGCTGCTTCTGATTCAGGGACGGTATTCTGAGGGTACATTCCGTACGGATGTGTTGGGCCACCCGGGCCGTCGTATGGCCTGTCTGGAACCGGTACTGTCGAAGTCGTTGCGATGCTTGCTGTCCTAGCCAATCGTGACTCTTGAGGGTACATTTGATATGGATGAGAAGGGCCTGAAGGGCCTCGATAGGGACTTTCCGGCCTGATGTACGGCATGTCTGTTGAGACACTTGATGATCTGGTTGGAGCCGCCGCGTTGAAGTTCGTTACAGCCGTCGAACTCCTCCTTAAATTTGCACCCATGCCTCCATCATGCCGCAGAGCAAACGTTTCCATTGCCTGTGGTTTTGTAGTACTAGAGGGTCGTGGCGGGGGAGTCCTTCGTCGGTTCATGAGATGTTGTGAAGCATGAGACGACAGCCGATTGTGACCTGTCATTGCACCCTGTGGACGGAAGCCGTCCGATATTCCCATCGCCTGTAAATCATAATCATCATCACTCTCGTCGTCGTCGAATTGCATCTGTGTCGTCTGTTGAGGCGGGATAGATGAGCGTGTCGATACCCTCCTGTCGACTCCCATCGACGACCGACGTTCAGGACCAGCCATTTTCCGCTCTTCACCCGCACTGCCGAGACTTCACTCTCTCCTTTCGTTGTGACACCCAATCCACCAGCTGAAGACCTGCGAGGTCAAGTACTACTCATCAATGTCGTGGAGCATGCGTGGCGGAAGCGATGCAGTCGTGATGAGGGCGTGAAAGGATGGTGATTGAGTGGTGGTCGTCGTGGTCGTGAGGAGATCGTGGATGTTTGAAGTTGTTCTCTGAGAATCAAAGAGGAGCGGAGCCATCCAGCCAGAGAGCCAAAGGGGAATCGAGGCACGGCACTCCTGCTTGGCCTACTTGGCGCTACTTGCCAGACTGAGACGCTCGCTTACTGGCTGAGCGAAACCTTAGTCGAGGGGAGTGGAGTGGACACTGCAGGTGCAGTGGAGTGTGTGGGTGGATATTTTGGGATGGGCACGGAGACGGCTGAGACGGTTGGCTGAAAGAGGGCAAGTGAGAGAAGCAGAGGAGGAACACGAACAAGACTTGCTGACTGTTGTAATGGTGCATCCCAAGACAACTAATTGACTGACTACTGCTACTACTCCTACTCCTACAACTCTACTACACCCATATACAACCACTTGGTATCTGTATCTTGCTTTCTGCGAAATGGTCTCGGGCTGCACTTGCAACATTCTTCCATGCACTTTGGCCTGGATGCCCCCATCTTAAAAGCCCTGGTCCTTGTTTCGGGCATATCTGCCCTGCTTGTATCCAAGATACGGCGGTTCTCTATCGCCCCTCTACCTTATTTTCCCCCTGCCTCTGTCCCCTCACCAGCGCTCTCAGGCTTCTCAAACCACCTTCCAGTCGTGCCCACAGTGCCACACCAGGTGCAAGCCTTCCTATTCCAGCCCTTCCCGCGATGTACAGTGGAGTCAGCCCACCACCAGACAAATTCAAACCTCAGAAACACAACGATCTCCCCGCCCGCTGTTGCTCTGCTGCTTCACACTTGCTCGTTTGCTCCAGTTCTCGATCGGTGCGAGGTTCGTCCCGAGCTTTCCTGATGTTGAGATGTCAGGATGGGCAGACATTCCTGGTTGACTTGAGAAGATTTTTGACTTTTGGGCATCTTAGATTTGCACTGTTTGAGATTATTGATATCTTGGCATTAGCCGGCATATTCCACTCCTACTGCCCTGTACGCGTGCTGTACTTGCATGTATTTCACGGAGTACCTTTTCCCAGAGTACTCGCTCACCACTCACCAACCTCTGAGCATCCCTTCGACCATGTAGACGAGGTCGATTTAGCCCTACAGTAGTGACCACTCATCTGTTTGCCACTTGGCGAGGGCATTTCAATATCAAATTTTGTCGTGCGACATAATTTCTCCGAAGCCACAATTGGACAGCTGCTATTAATTTACCTCTGGCCAGCCTCGTTACATCGCTGGTAGATCTCCAACAAGCTTTCCAGATTTCGATCGCTCGATCAACATGGCCAGGTGACTGAAATACTTTGGGATTTCGTGCTGCAATGGCTCTCTCGACATTCACTGAAAAATGATGTAATCCTTCAGACGACGGCGGCTGTTGTCGTCGGCTTGCTTGGAGATCTTCACATTAGCCTCATCTGTTGATTGTCTTTCGACCGCACGTAATAATGCAAGATTTCCGGTGGAATGATCCGGAGGTAGAGACGACGGACGACGAGTTGTTTGGGGAGTCGGCCAATGGTGCATCAGCTTGAGGTTTGGCTGTCTCATGTGTATGATGCTGATACTTCAGATGTATCTTGGCCTGAGTATGGACCGAATCTTCGGAACCGAATGGGAAATACTGAGGCAGAAATCCATGGCGTGGAGAAAGTTTAAAGGTCAAGATTTGACGGAGTTTCGGGTTTCGACGATTCGAACTGCTTCGCGTGATGGTATCACGTGTTAATCACCTGATTCACATCATGCGACGTGGATTTGGCAAGACTTTCCCCTGTCCTGCTGCTAGCTGTGGAATAGATACTGCTCAGGTAAACATGACTTTGCGAGAATTCCGTCAACTCGACGGTTCATCGGTATCTTAAACAAAATACTTTGACGACATCTGGACCTAGCAAAATGTATAAAAGAACTGATCTCACAGGGCTAGTATTCACGAGAGATTTGACACCTTTTTGGAATCCGGAGGCGGAAAGGAAAGCTAGATAAACAAAGTTGCACAAGATAAAATTAGATGACTGTATAGCTTGATGCTTGTGTTACTGTTCGGCCTGACAGACGTATGGATAGAGAGGGCCTACAAGTATTGAAGAAAGTAATCTTACATAGAGAAAAAGTAACTGCTCCGATCAAGGCGATATCTCGTAACAGAATGAAAAACATATCCACGGCAGCCCACAGGAGCCCACCAACTCCAGCGACGGATATCCGCCACAGTGCATGCCATGGCGGGAAGATTTATACTTCGGCACATGTCATGCTTGATCTAATCTAATCAGATCCTTCTGCGATGCAGAATCTGACTGGATCCCACGATTAGCGGGGGATGTTTGCTTTTTAAAAGCGGTTCCTGGTGCATACTACTCAATCTACTTGTAGGAGGATAGCTGAGATTCTTGAATGTGTATGAGGTTCTAGAGCTTTGAAGTTCTAGAGCTCGTATCACAGGCAGACAACATCGAGGACTCGCAAGAGCACTGTGGCTCATCCATTTCCCTCGCTCGTCTGATAGTTGGCGAGTCATCAGCACTTCCATATTAGGTATCTTTGCACTGGTCAACTTCCTGGATCCGGTCGATGCGATGCGATGCGAGGCGATGCCGTTCCCGTGCCCGTTTCCAGTTCCTGCGTCATTTACCATCAGAACATAACCAAACCTTCTGGTGGTGGTGGTGTCCCGACGTCGGCGGCAACGGACTGCAGCAGTGCAGAGAAAGTGGCGTGGCCGTGCAGAGCAGACTTGCAGACTCTTTCGTTCCCAGAATGTTTCCGGGTAGAGTTTAGTTTCCTACATACACGGCCCACACGTTCCCATCTGTATGCATGTTTCCATAGGGGTCCTCTCTGTTGGTCTGTGGTTACTGGTTGATGCGATCCAGAACTGCTGGCTGGTACGATATCAAATGTGCTGTCCTGCTTGTCCCAGTCCAGATAAGGCAAGGCACGTACAATGGCGGGCGAGATTGCATCTCTCCCCTGTCAGCATCCCATGCGCACATCCTGGAAACTCTTTGTTGCGCCGTCAACAGATAAAAGCCTCCGCTCCCCTTCTTTTCCCCTCTACATGTTCACTTTTCCTCCTTCCTCGTACTACCATTGAAGATATTCCTAAACTCATCATACAATCTCTGGTAAGTGAACATTTTCCTCCTATTTGTCGACCGTTAGCTTTTGTTGGGGTTTGCGTTAGTGGCGGAAGCTACTGTAAACCCAAAATTAATTATCTTTTTGTTGACGCGATAAACCCCCCTCTGCCCCTTTCCTGCCAGTGCCACTCTCTCCAGACAACTTTACGAACTGACACGCCTCACAGTCAAGATCACCTTTTGAATATATCCCCTAGCTGGTATACCACGCTCCCTCCGAGTTCGAACTTGCAGGCCCTAATTGTGCAAAGTTCCCCCGCTTCACCGCCTCAAGATGTCTGCACGCCCCCAGAACATTGGCATCAAGGCCATTGAGATTTACTTCCCAAACCAGGTACGTTGGAACATCCGTTCGACGTGTCTTTACGATGCTAGGCATTTGCGTACATGTGCTAATTGTGCTTTCCGAGTAGTGTGTTGCTCAAGTTGAGCTGGAGAAGTTCGATGGCGTGAGCACTGGGAAATACACAATTGGTCTCGGCCAGACGAAGATGAGCTTCTGCGATGACAGAGAAGGTAATAACACACGCAGACGCTGTTGTGGAAATAGTCACTGATATTTGCAGACATTTACTCCTTCTCCCTGACCGCCGTTTCCAATCTCCTTAGCAAATACAAGATCGACACCAACTCTATTGGTCGCCTGGAGGTCGGCACCGAGACGCTGTTGGACAAGTCGAAGTCTGTCAAGTCGGTTCTAATGCAATTGTTTGGTGACAACACAAATATTGAGGGAGTTGACACCGTCAATGCATGTTACGGAGGAACCAATGCAGTATTCAACGCAGTCAACTGGGTGGAGTCCTCTGGCTGGGATGGACGAGATGCTATTGTGGTAGCAGGTGATATTGCTTTGTACGCCAAGGGTGCTGCGCGCCCAACTGGAGGTGCTGGCGCCGTTGCTATGTTGATTGGACCTAATGCCCCAGTGGTTGTCGAGCCTGGTCTCCGAGGAAGTTATATGCAACACGCCTACGACTTCTACAAGCCAGATTTGACCAGCGAATACCCAATCGTGGACGGTCACTTCTCCAACAGATGTTACACCGAGGCCGTGGATGCGTGCTACAAGGCATACAACAAGAGAGAACAGACTGTCAAGTCTCTTGCCAACGGTGTCGCAAACGGCACCAATGGCCACACCAACGGTGAAGCTACCGACTCGAAGACCCCTATCGATAGATTTGACTACATGGCTTTCCACTCGCCAAACTGCAAGCTTGTCGCAAAGTCTTACGCTCGCCTTCTTTACAACGATTTCCTCACCAACCCCACATCCTCCACTTTCGCTGAAGTCCCAGCCGAGCTCCGTGATATGGACTACTCCAAGTCCCTGGCGGACAAAGTGCTCGAGAAGACCTTCATGGGTTTGACCAAGAAGCGATTCAATGAACGCGTTCAACCCAGTATCCTTGCACCAACAAACTGCGGAAACATGTACAGTGCCAGTGTTTACAGTGGTCTCGTCAGTCTGTTGAGCACAGTCGACAGCGCCAGCCTCCAAGGCAAGAGAATAGGAGTCTTCAGTTACGGATCTGGATTGGCGTCGAGTTTGTTCTCTCTCAAGATTGTCGGAAACACAGAGACAATCGCGAAGACATTAAATCTCCAAGAGAGACTCGATGCCCGAACTGTTGTTGCACCAGAAGTTTACGACTCCGTAAGCACTGACCCTCCCCTTTTCCTCTACATAACATGTCACTAACAGCATAAAACAGATGTGCGAACTCCGAAAGAAAGCCCACTTGCAAAAGGACTACACACCAACCGGCAACCCAGACACCATCGCCTCAGGCGTCTACTACCTCGAGAAGGTTGACGACCTCTTCCGTCGCGAGTACAAGATTAAGGCATGAGTATTGGGCGATCCAAAATAGGATTCAGCCAGCCAGCCAGTCATCTTCTTTCTTGCTTGACGACATAGACGGTGTTAGAGTCAGGGTCGGTCCACTTGCTTACTCCGCTGCACTGCACTGCATATTAGAAATTCTTCTCTTGATAGACCATTGTCGATATACTCTAAATGCCAGAAATATGGGTTTTAATAGGTTCTGATAAATGGCCCTTCTGGTGCTGGTTCTCGTTCATCCATCGAAGGTGGAATGGGGTTCAGCATTACGCTAGCATAGTTCAGACTGCATATAGCATGGAGAGCAATAAAAGATTCTCAGTTATGATTTTGACTATGAAAACAAGAACACCGATTTTGAAGTTGACGTGAATTTGCTGTGCTTGGGTATTGTTGTGTTTAAATTGTAAGTGCTGATTAGCGAGGCAACTTAAAATGATAGATAATATTGACATAAAGTTTGTTTCGCGTACTATTTCCAATTACTTCAAGGCGAAAGCATTGTCTACGGAATGCATCTCTAATTACATCTACGATGCAAAACTTCCGACTAAATAAGTCCTATCTATAATGACACCTTGCATTCGAATAGATCCAATCTACAACTTTGCCATCGGATCCGGCACCTCCCCACTCATAGCCTTAACCCTCTCCCTCATCGCCCTCCTCACCTCATCCCCACTCCTCCTACTCAACCCCTTAACATCCACACTCCTCACCTCAAGCGTCTTCGGCTTCACCACCCTCCCACCCTCCTCCACATTCTCAGGGTCGTACACAACCCCCATAATAAACGCCGCCCACCCCTCAAAAAACATCCTACTCGCCTCCAGCCCCTCCAACACCATCGCAAAACAATGCGGCATTGTCTCATACTCCTCATACACGACCTTAACACCCTGCCGCGCCGCCATCATAGCAACATACTTACTCTCATCCGTCAAAAGCTCCTGCCCAGTCTCAATAAATATCGGCGGTGACCCCGCCCAAGACTTCACCGCAAGTGGCGACACGAGAGGATGGCAGAGCATCGTGTCTTCAGCATAAAGGTTCTTCCTGGGAGGGTTAGCAGGCCAGATGGAGTCTGGAGGGTAACGCGTTGAAGTATCCGTTTCCGCTAACGAAGGCAGATAATCGTATTTCCTATTTGTCGAGCACGATGGTGACGAGTGCGTTATATCCGTCCAGGGCGAACAGACTGCTACGCCTGCTGGGAGAGGGATCTCGCGCTCGGAGCCGTTGAATGTGATAGTTAGGTTTTGGCGGTTGAGTTCGAGGATTGTTTGGAGGAGGACGAGAGAGAGATTGCCGCCGGCGGAATCACCGGCGAAGACGATGTGGGAGGGGGAGACGGGGGCGTGGAATGAGGTGGGAGGCGGGTAGAGGAGGGTTAGGTAGGAGAGGAGGGCGTCGAGGAGGGCGGAGGGGAAGGGGTTTTGGGGGGCGAGGCGGTAGCGGACGGAGAGGCAGCGGCCTTTGGTGAGTTTGGCGAGTTTCTTTGTTGTTGGACGGTGGGTTGCTGGATCCACTGGTTGAGAGAGTTAGTATTCTTCCTATCAATGGAATATTGCCCATGGGAAAGTAAACAAGTACTTAGAATGAAAGCCGAGAAGAGTTATGTACTTACTGAGATAATAAGCACCACCGTGGAGATACAGGACCGTCGTAGGAGATTCCACCTCTTTCATCATCTCCTCATATTTTTGCTTCTCAGGAATCCTAAGCTCCACACTCGCCTTCGTAGCACCAGCTCTATATCCAACCCACTCGGCCTCTACATCCCTCAACTCTGGCTCCGTGAACCCTCTTCCTGCTGCCCCATCCCCATCCCCCTCCTCCCTCAACCCCTCAATAGCTTTAAAAAGTTTCTGCCGAACATCATCCTCCTGCGGCTTCTCCATCATAATCCTGCTCACCCATATCCTGCCCTTGACCTCTGGCGCCTTGAGAGACATGCGCTGGAGTTGAGAGAGAGGCCGTGGCGGCGAATCATTGATGAAGGAACGCAGAACATTGATTATTAGTTCGGTGCGGAGATCCCAGTATTGGGAGTGTTCTGAGAAGCCCAATGTGTGCGAGATGGCGGTTTTGCCTATGAGGGGGACTTTGGGGAGGATGGCCTTCAACATGGGTAGTGGTGACGTATCCATGGTGATGTTTTGCTCTCGGTGAGGGAGGAATCAATGGAGGTATTGTAAATGCAGGGAACTTTCTAGATGCAAGACAATGCAAATATGAAGAAATAATAAAGATGCTGTAGAGAAGAGAGAAATGAAGAGGAGATGCACCTACGCTGTTGAGAGTTCCTAGCTTGGGCATCGCCAGCGCGGTGTGTCCAGATGCCGAGGCATACTTCCTAGCCTCGTGGTCCTATCGAAAGCTCGAAGGCGATCGCGTGGCCTCTTCCAGATATGATGTTTCATATGACATGGAGAATCTGTTCGTCTCGCCTCGGGTTGGATGCGATATCCTTGATGGGAGGTGCAAATGGTTGTTTGGAGACTGGTTCAGATCTCGTCCCCGGATTTGAGTTGTGTTGGGTTTCAAGCATCTTGCGAAGGGGGAACCTGGAACTGTGGAACCTTGCATGCAAGGCTGACTGAACGCACGGCTTCCACCACGTTTCTAGAAAATCGTTTTGTTCTGGAACCAATCTGTCTTGGAAACAGATGAAATGTGCTTGTGTCACTGCGACTGGCTCGCTAGTATGGCTTTATCTGTCCTTAAGAAAGAAAAACTACATTTGAATATCTTATTATCATAAATCCAAGCACCCTTTGACGCCGTCACATGCATTTCCTCCAAGGCCCGGCACCCGATTCCATCCCATTACGCAGATCCGCTAGCTTCCTGAGATCCACTGCCGGTACCAGTTGCGCTGCCCGAATTGAGGTTTTTATTCGCAGCGGCCATCTGCCACGCGGGGATTGCTGCCTTTCCAGCCGGTGCACCAGTGTTGAAAGGACTGCTTCGGCCGGTAGTGGAATTCTGGACAGAGGCTACAGATTCGGTGCCAGTTCCATTGCTCACGGAAGCTGGCTTTGGTGTGACTACTTCGGTCGTTGAGGATCCGTTGGAGGTAGTATTCGGTGTTGGCGCACTGGAGGACACGCTCGATGCTCCCATTCCTGAAGGTCTGCTATAGGAGTTGGTCGTGCTTGTCGATGTTGTAGGATTCATTCTTTGACCCATCAGAGTTTTTAGACTCTTCAATTCCGTATTGAGCTCCTTCAATCTGGTATCAGTATTCTCTTTTTGTCCTTCCATTGCTTTGGGTATGAGGTCCTTCAATCCTCGGACCTCGTCACCCATCCTTCTCGATTCTTCCTCACGTCTTCTGCTTGCGGTCTTTAGCTCGCTGATGACAGTCTCGACTTCTGTCAAAGCAATGTCTAGTCGTTCGGTTCGTGCTTGCTCGGAGGACTTCAGAGTTTCGGTATCCTTTGCTAGTTGGTCCAGAAGCGAAAATGCTTTCTCAAAAGACTCATCGATAGCCTGCTTGTCTTGTTCGAGTTGTGGTGGGGTAGGCGGCGCAATCATAGGATAGACATAACGCTATAAGATCATCAGCAACCTGTAGGACTTTTTGACTGGCACGAATTACCTTTGCAACGAAGTATAAACCGTAGCCTACCCCTCCCATCACAGTCGCCATTATAAACCAATCCCTCCAATCTCTCTTCGGTATCTCTGGAGGTGGCTGGTGCCATGGAGGCTGTTGATATGCGCCATATCCTGGCTGTGGTTGGCGTATTACTTGCTGCTGTTGAGGAGCATAGTTGGAATAGTTTGCTGGTGCCGACTCGCCTCCTGCCCTTGCCAGTGCGGTATCAATCTCCTCCTGGGTCAAGTTCTTCGATTGTAGAAAAGCTATCCGGTTCTCAATCGGAGAGCCTGCGACACTGGGATCCTGCAGAACTGGTAAAGTCAGTAGTTGTGAGGGAAGTGGTGGTGATAGTCTCTCACATGTAACCTTGGACTCGATCAGCAATCGTCGACGAAGATGGGAGGGGTATCTGGTCACTCACTGCAGATGCAACGATATCTTCACGAATCGCCATAGTTATGTCGCCGGCTACTGCGCCCGTTTGCCTTGCACTTGAAATGTTCAACGATGCGATGCGATTGTTGAAATAAATCCGGGGAAGCATCAACTCAAGCGCGGATATGGTAAAGGCAGTGGCCGGAACCGAGGCTTGTCAGTCGGGGCTTGGCGTGATTTCGGCGCTAAGTCCATTGTTTACTTTGCAACGGGCTTTTGTTGATATCCCTGGTCGCATCCAACCTCACCACTTGCTATCGCGCGCATCTTCACCACCAATCGTCCATCACAACTCGCATACTGTTCAGACCAGCGCATTCGATTACATTAATTACATCTGGCAACTCTCTATCATAAAAATGTCGCAAGACACGGGCCTTTTCTCCGTGCGACGACCCCGAGAGGTATGTTGCGCCCAGAAATACTTGCGAGCATCTCTTCTCTGCCCGATCATGCAATGCCCTCAACTGCAGATACTGACATAACTATAGACTCTTGGTGGTATCAACTATAATTCCAACATTCCGCAACCCGCTTCTGCGATGAAGCGGTCAAACTCCATGTCTGGACCTAACATGAACGCGCCCTTCACGGTCAGTCATGTACGATCAATTTCTGGATCCCGCGCCTCATTGGCACCACCTCGCCCGAACCAGCCTCAATTTCAGCGATCATCCTCTGGTACAAATCTTGCAGAAATGGGAACATCGTCGGTTAAGCGCACATCATTCCAGAACACCAGCAGCAGAAAGAGCTTTGCGCCAGGTACTACCGGACGATCGTCTGCGGAAAGCGTGGAACGCAGAAGCAGTGCCTACAAGTCAAGGAGTTCCACGAGCGGACCTATGGGACACCAAAGTTTCTTTCAACAAGCACCACAGCCAGCAGGAGTACCAAAAGATCCTCGACCTCTCAGAGATCGCACCTACCAGGCTAAAATCGGCCAAGAGCTCTTGGACTATATGGCGGCGAATAACTTCGAGATGGAAATGAAACATCCACTCACACAGAACATCATCAAGTCTCCTACCCAGAAGGACTTCAATTTTATGTTCCAATGGCTCTACCATCGTATTGATCCTAGTTATCGATTCCAAAAGGCTATGGACCAGGAAGTCCTCCCTATCCTGATCCAGCTGAGATATCCGTACCACAAGATGATCACAAAGAGTTCGCTCACAGCTTGTGGATCGGCAAATTCCTGGCACATCTTCCTTGGGCTACTTCACTGGATGATGCAGCTCTCTCAAATGCTAGATGGTTATGCCGCAAATCAGTATGATGACGCCTGTGCAGAGACAGGTGTGGATGTCAGCGGTGACAGAATCATCTTTGGCTTTTTGAGCGGCGCATATCGAGATTGGCTGTCCATGGATGAGGAAGCTGGAGATGATGACCAGGACAGGGTACTTGCACCGCATATAGAAGCTATGGCGCAAGAATTCGACCGATCAAACTCAAAATACCTCGACGAATTGCAAATTCTGGAAGGCGAGCATTTGCGTCTGCAGAAAGAAATCGAGCAATTAGAGAGGTCTGGGTCCGATGTTGCTGTTCTGGACCGGAACTTCAAAATTATGGAGGAGGACAAGGTAAAATTTGAGGAGTTTGATAGTCGTATGAACCAGAAATCAGAGAAGTACGAATCTCGGATTGAGTTCCTCCAAGGAGAGCTGGATAAGGTCATGGTCGAGCTGAAGGAAGCTGATGAGGAACGAGCAAACCTTCAGAAAGCTGTAGATGATCAGGGAATCAGTATGGCTGATATCGATCGCATGACTGTGGAAAGGGAGCGCCTTCAGAAGGGCATTGAATCGACGTCTCAGCGGCTGGAGGAAGCAAAGAAGAAGGTATCTGAGAAAGAAGGAGAGGCTAGTCGGAAGCTTGAAGATCTTGAACGCATGGTCGACAAGTACAACAGCCTTGGCTACCAAATCGGTCTCATCCCGGCAACAGCAGCAAACGCTAAGGGGAAGAATTATGAACTTCAAGTCACAGCCAACGAGGGACCAAATTTCTCTTCTTCGCAAATGGGCGCATCTGGAACTGGCAATTCCGACAGTGATAGACTTCTCGCAGATCCTGTTACTGGATACCAGCCAGCACACATTCTGAATCTGGATCTTCGTGGTCAAGTCAAGGCTAGCTTCCTGAGCTTGCGCAAGGAGATCTCTGAAAGACGTACTGTAGCAATGGATGAGATGATGAAGCACCACGATCTGCTTGACGGGATCAAGGAGGCTATCGAAGACAAGCGAGGCGAAGTTGAGGCTCTTGAGCATCGTGTTCGAGCAGCAGAAGAAGAGTATGAGAAGACAAAAGAGGTGAGCCATGCCACAGCGTACGTGCAAGAATGAAACATTAACCATGTCTCAGGTCACCACCACACAGAAGATTGCTTCTGATACTCAGATCGAAAAGATGGAGAAGGAGCTGGCCAAGATGCGAGCTGGCCTCACTGAATCCGTCCAGCTCATGGAACAGCGTGAGATGAACACCAACATTGAGTAAGTAGAATAGATATCAATTGGAATATCAGGCTAACATTAAAAAGGTACGAACAACTTACTCTTAAGGCAAATGCCCTCCGAGAGGAGCTACACACAGAAATTGAGAAGATGTTGAACGACATCATCAAATTCAAGGTTCACATCCAAAAGAACCTGGAAGACTACGAGGGTTTTGTGGTTGATGAAGTCGAGCATGAACTAGGGGGTGATGATGAGGGACGAGAAGATACCCAAGATGTTGAGATGAGATGAGTCTGTGTCTGATTTCTGATTTGTTGTGCTTTGGAGGAGGCTTCGTGGCAGTGCACATAGGTCCTGGCTGTTGGACATATGGGTGCGTGTTGAAGGGCGTTTTTGATCAAGATACCGTAGAAATGAATGAGGATGGAGGAGTTTGGTTGTTGGTAGGCAGGAGTTGGGTAATGAACACGAATGAATTGAATGCCACCATAATTTTAGAACCTCACGACTTCTTTGATTAATGTCGTCGTGATATGAAGGTTCAATAGGTATACAATCCAGAGATTTTTAACTTATTTCTAATCAACTTTCAGCCCAGCATCCAGAGCCAAACATGAGACGAGGGGAGAGACAAAGCGGTCAGGTCACGTGTTGTATGGTCTGAGCTGGCTTGCTTCGTCCAATGGGGCTCCGCTCCCTCCGCCTTGTCTTGTGTTGCGATCTCTTCTCCTCACGCCCGTCTCCTGTGCTCCAGTCTGCGCATTGCATCGCATCGCAACGTATCGTATCGCAATCGCAGCAAACTTACTTGCCGCCCTCATTGTCCGCAACGGCGACCTTATCGATCGTATCTGCTAGCGCCGCGAAGCAATAGATATCTCGCTGTCTCGTCGCGCTCTCTCTCCTTCTCGCCACCTCCAGCCTTCGCTGAACCCCACAACAAGTCAACAGCCTCACCATGACTGAAGTATCATCAACCAGGTTGTACCTGGGCAATCTTCCTCGTAGTGGTCAGTATTATCGACGCGACTCCTTCTTGAATGGTCCCAGCCTATGCGCTTGATAGACTAATTGCTAACTCTATCTATCATAGCTACCAAGGCCGACGTCGAGGCGCACTTCAATACCCATGGCACTGGAGAGATCACCGAGATTAAGCTCATGAATGGCTTCGGATTCATCGAGTACAAGGATGCAATGGATGCCCGCGATGTGGTTCCCGGTATGGCCGCATCAACAACTCCAAGGCGCGATCATATAACTTACTCCTCGTGTAGCCTTCCATGGCTCGGACTTCATGGGTGAGCGCTTGACCGTTCAGTTTGCTCGTGGCACGCGCAACCGTGATACTTTCGCGAACACCGAGCGTACTGCTCCACGTCCAAGACGTACTCCTCATCGCATGCAAATCTCTGGACTTCCAGGTGAGACCAGCTGGCAGGTCTGTTACCCCCGTTCCTTATCCGGACTCTTGGATCTCAAAGAATTATGCTATTTGGACTCTGCGCAACTTGAACATGATATTTGGACGCCTTCAATGTACAGACAGACCTTCGGCAGCAGAGTTACTAGTCAGTCAGTCCTGGCCAGCATCACGCCCTGTGATGGTGTAAAGAACCATGCAGCGTGCTAGTGCATTTGCCTGAGCAGCTTTGGACTTGGTGGACTTCTCTCTCCGTCTTCTGGCCTTTCATATCCTGTTTCGACTTCTTTCTGCTATTGTACTTGCTGCCCATTGCATAACTGGATGGCGATCTCTTTGCGCAGGATGGAACTAGAACCGTTGGACCATGTACCTGTCTCGGGAACTGTTTGGATGGCAACAACTACTACTACCTTGGCGTTTGTACACCAACCTGCCGGGATATCGACTTACATGGATCTGGATATAGGACCTGAAAGACTTCGCCCGTCAATCCAGCCTCGATGTTGTTTACTCCGAGACTGGTCGCGACCGGGATGGCAAAGGGTAAGACGTCCTGGCTTTCTGCAATGGGCTCTGGCTAATTACTATGATAGAAGCTTTGTCGAGTTTGAGACTGCTGCAGACCTCAAGACTGCTGTAGAGAAGCTTGATGGCCGCGAGTTCAAAGGAGTCCGTGTCACTTGTATCGCTGATGTATGCCTCCATGAAATCCTACAATGATTATGTCTAATATTTTACAGACTCAACCGGATATTCCACGCGACTCCCGTGCTCGATCACGATCCCCGATCCCCCGCCGAGCCCACCCCGGTGATGAGTACGATCGCCGTGGTCCATCCCGTGGATACAGCCCTCGACGTGATGGCGGTTACCGTGATAGAAGCCCTCCTCGCCGTGGCTACTATGATGATGACCGTCGTGGATACCGCTCTCCTCCCAGAGCCCGTGGACCAGTTGACGACTACCCACCTCCACGTGGTCGATTCGAGGATCCTTACCGCCGTGATTACCCACCTGACCCATACGTCAATGGTAGAGCTCCTTATGATCGTCCTCCTCCAAGAGATTATCCCCCAAGAGATGCTCCGTACGATTATGAGCGACCTCCCCGCCGTTACTGGTAAGCATCACTCAGTTGTTATACTCTGCACGTTGCTAACATGATACAGATTCCTATTTCAGGAGCGGACGATACGTTTTGAATGATCAGAGATAGCTTCAACCTGACTCTAAGCATTCAAATCGTACCAGGAACGACTGCGATGTGGACAAACGAATCTTCTCACACTAACGTCACGTCTATTTCCTTCCCTCTAAAAGTAAAATTTCTTTTGTGGATCTTCTAAGGCGGGATGGACATTGTACAACACGATGATGAGGTCAGCTTTATGATCGATTCATCAGGATGTACTCCATAGGAATAGGGAAAATTGCCAATAGCCATTGCGAAATGAAATTCATGATTTGTGATTAATGTTATACAATGCCTGGTGATCAAGCTCTAATTACTAGTACAACTCCCCGTCTGATGTCAATATCTTAAAAGTCCCGACTCTCACCAATGTCACAAACATCAAAGACTCCCGTTTCCGGCAATCCCTTCCACTTCATAGCCTGCTTCAAAAGTTGAGGCGGCTCCAATACGTCCTCAGAGGTCAAGACCCACGTGCCCCAGTGAATACCCATAGCTTTCTTGCACTTCGTATCGATGAAGATGTTCACACTGTCGAATGGATTCGCATGCATGCTGCTCATTATGAATCGTGGATCGTAAGCACCGATTGGAATCAGACCCAAATCGAACGGACCTCTCAAATCACCGATCTGCTTGAATGCTGGGCAGTGCGGCAAGTCCTTATACTCCTCTCCATAGTCATCGACGTCCTTAGGCAGTTCAGGGACATGGCGATATCCAGTGTCTCCTCCAAACCAAACGCTCTTCCCACCAGACTCAACAGCCCACGAACACCACAATGTAGCGCCTTTATCGAACGCTGTTCTCGCAGACGTATGCTGGCAAGGTAGACATGATATCCTAGCCTTTATATCCTCCGCACCTGACTTCGGGACTGTATTTTCGGAGGCGCTGGATATGCGCTTCTCGCCTGTACTAGGAGAGAGTGTGATATCAACATCATTCCACCAATCCATCTCCTCGACATTCTGAATACCACACTCATGGAACCACTTCTTCAAACCCAAACCCACGAGGAAATGCGCATTCGGATGTGCCTCGTGGATCTTCGTGACAGACGGATGCGACAGGTGGTCGTAGTGGCTGTGTGATATCACGACGAGGTCTACGACGGGGAGGTCTTTGATGTGGCATGGTGGTTCGGTGTAGCGTTTTGGGCCCATGAAGGAGAAGGGACTGCAGCGGTCTTCGAAGACAGGGTCGAAGAGGACGCGGAGACCGCTGGGGAATTCGACGTAGTAGCAGGCGTGGCCGAGCCATGTTGCGCGCAGGGAGGAGGATGCTGTGCGGGAGGGGAGGAAGTTTGGTTCGATTACAGGGACGGTTGGAGGGGTTGTGTCAGGGAATTTCCATTTGCCTGTTATTCTGCGCCTGAGTTTGAAATTAGCTATCCTGCTCTATTTCCTTATGTATTTTGCTTTCCGCCCGTCGTAGAAGGTTTATAAGAGCAGGAGGGAGGAGTGCGAACCATATCAGCGTCCCGCCAATTGTCACAGGATTGAAATCCACCCAACTCGGCCACGGATTCACAAAACCCTTTCCATCTTTCGCATGATGCGCCTTTGTCGCAGAGTCCTCAGGGACAGCTCCCAAAGCTTTCGGACTGCTCACAGAGGCGGCATAGATCACCGCAGCCGTCATGCCTCCCGACATAGCTCTCGTCACAATCTGGTTCTGGGGTGGAGGGGTAGAAGCCGGCGCTGTTTTCAGTGGACGACGCCTGAGGAAAGATCGGAAGAAGGAGCGCATTGGTGTATGCAAAAGAGAAGCGGATGAGAAAACGAGAGGCGAACTAAAATTTTTATACTGTACAGAATGAGGCTTGCGTTGCTGCACGCCGCTGGCTGCAAGGTTGTAGGTTGATGCAAACCTACGCGTTGGTACGTAGAGCGGAGTTAGGCATTTGGCTTTTCCAGCGGACAATCACGGCGGAGGACCGGAATCCGGGCTAATATGAAGCACCGCTCTCCCTTTGTACCACTTGGTTTTGGGGTGTAGATGAAGGTTTTAGATGGTGTCTTACCTTTTATTGGGTGTGTAAGTGGGAGGCTTGATGCTGGTAATGTAAGGCTGTCAGCCAGCTGCAGGGCCAAGGTCTAGTCGTCATACAATGGAGCCTGGGGATTTTGGCGAGAGCGAATCCGAAGCGTTGGTCTCCTTCGTGCTCCGGAACCTAACCACTATTGTCCCCCAAAAGGGTAACCATCTGGTAGTCAACTTCAAAGAACTGTGGAACAAAAGAGTCCAGAACAAAGCACTCGCGAACAGAGGAATCGAGGACAAAACCAAAAATGGAAAGACTACTCTTCTTTCCCATCTCTGCACTCTCCATGAGCTTTTGCTAAGGAGACCCCAGAATCCACTAAACGGAACGCCGTTATACAATCACAATGATTACCAAATGCCTTTGACTATCTACCCGCAGATCAGCCTCTAGCCCTTGCAAAATATGGCCCCAAGCTCTAATAGCAGTATATAGCTAAATAAGAAAATTTTCAACATCTTGTCCTTGTATACAAGGCACAAACACCTCTTCAATTGGTTGCAGGTTGCTTGGTGTAATGGTTAGCACATCAGATTCTGACAATGAACTTGGAAGCTTCTGGGGATATTGGTTCGATTCCTATAGCGACCTTCTTGGTCTTGTGCTTTTTGTTTTGTTGTTGCATTTTGCTTCGTCTGTTGGCGAGCCGAGAATTTATGAGTGAAGAGAATTTTTTGGCCGTAAGCGAGGTGCTAGGCGAAAGCAAACAACACCTCCGCTATTCCCTCCCCTTTGGTAACCTCTATTGCAGGCGCACGGTCTCTGTGGAAATGGTGGATGGGCAACATTCCATTCAGATCGGCCATCACAAGCCATAAGGCTATGATGATGACGCAAAGAGGAAAGACCTGGTAATAGAGGCAGACACAGGAGTTTCGATGGTTATGAAATGTAATAGATTAGGGAGCATAGGGAGCGTTGATGATGATGTACGGCGGTGTACCAAGGACACCTCAGTATATTTCCAGAGAACACAAAAATGCAAATCATGCAACAGATTGAGATGGATTGTTTCAATGGATCGAACCATGATTGAACCGTAACGAGTATTCCGGGAACGGAGACACCAGAGAATTGAAAATGGCAGCATTACGCGGGAATGATGCACTAAGTACTTTCCTACGTGTGGGTGATAACCCTCTGAAGGTATATTCCCCGCTTCCTTTATGGGGAGTAGGACAAAGAACATGCTCTCATGCAGAGATCCTTCTAGTCACGGCATCAACGGACCAGTAGAACCAGCCACAAGAATGGAGCAGGAATCCATCCAAAGAACAGTGAAGAAAGTGAAGACAGGATGATATGGTTTGAAGATTTCGGAAAGAAGAAAATTCGTGGAATATATATGACAGCTCCATTTCAGCTGGAGGTAGCCTTACTATTTGCTAGGTAAGAACTTTTGAGTTGTTATGTTGCCACCTATGGTACCACCAGACATCCTCCAGACATCTTCAAGACTGAGAAGCTTTTTTTTTCTCGGGAAACTCTACCTGTTTTCCCTTTGCTTCCCTATCACATACTTAGGTCTGATAATCATTGAGACATATCGTCAAGCTGGTTGAGTCGACACAGTTTTTCCAATCCAAACTTGAATTGCGCCGTAAGCGAGATGCTAGTACAAGCAAACAACCCACCTTTTGAAGAAGGTTGTAAGCTGATAGCCAATGGGATCACGTTCCGTGTAAGAATGGTCAATTAAAAGGAAAAAGTTACGACGATACAAGAAGGAAAAGACCTTTTCATGAAGACCGACAAGGGGGTGATGATAGTGGTAAACTCACTTGGATGCTGTGTGTAAGCATTGAATGATATGAAGAAGTGGACAAAGGGCACTTTGATTTTTGTCCAGGGATTACGAAAATTGGCATTACGGTAAGTCGTTGTGGATGTTACTAGCGGGATATTTTAAAATGGTATTCGGGGAGGCAACAGAGGGTGAGATAGGGTAGTCCGATGAGGGAAGAAGGGCGTGTAAAACATACAAGATTTGGTTGATAAAGGCTAAAAGCCAGGTGGCTTGCCATGCGTAAACGTTTCATGTGTTAACTAATTTAAATAGCAAGATTGATAAAGAAGAATGGTTGCTAGCCCCTGTAATCTTTGCAGAGCAGGTTTGGCCCCCAATTCAAGTTCGGGAATTCATTTTGCTGAGTCGGCAGGGATCACTTCATCTACCGCGAAAGATTCAATTTTCTATTCCTTGATACTTTACCAACACGTTAGCCGTGTGTTTCGCTCACGATACGCATTTCCAGAATGATTGAATATCAATTATACTGTGTATCATTCACATGCCGCGTCAAGAGTCACAGATTGTTACCAGGGTGACCTGAGCAGGTACGGTCTGGTCAGCCTCTTGCTACCCGCCTGCAAGCGTTCCTACCTTGGGCCAATCTGACGTGCGACCACCCTCCTGGTAGAAACCATGTCAGATATGATCTTAATGTGGCACAAGCTACTGTCGCTATCTTCCTCGCTAGCATACTGGCGCCGCTCGTGCTGTGGTATCTCACCTATTACTTTGTGATCGACCGGCATATCATAACAAGCATTGTTTCACGAGCCTATGCCCAAGTCTATTCCATTGGTGGCGCCATCATTAATCGCGTCAATCTCCGGGTATATGAAAATCTCGATTTGACCTCATCATCCAGCCAAATCCGCCTCGTTCACATCATTCCTGGACCTGTTGGGTCCCAAATTGGATGCAAGCTTGTTCTGGGAGATTGGAGAACTTTTTCTTATGAGGCACTTTCATACATCTAGGGAAGCAGTGTTTTGGTTCAGCCCATCGAAATCAATGGACGGCTATTTATTATCACAGGGAATCTGCATACAGCCCTGGCAAGTTTGAGGGATGAGTTCCAAGAACGCGTTGTTTGGGTCGATGCTCTATCGATCAAGCAGCGGGATTACTTGGAGAGAGAGCATCAAGTCCAGCAGATGCGTCAAATTTACGCCAATGCATCGTCTATCCAGGTATCTCTGGGTGAAGGCCATTGTCATATCAATTTCGCTTTCGAGAATGTCATCGCCGTGATGGGCTCGAATCGGGCCTTGCCGTCACCTTCGGCCACGCCGACTTATGCTAAAACAAATGACGTCATCCGAGAACTTCTACATCATGACTGGTGGGAGAGAACATGGGTTGTTCAAGAGGTGGCTGTTGCTAAACGTATCGACATCTTCTGCGGTTTCTCGACCATTCCTTGGGAGTCGTTCCGTGATTTCGTGATGCAGAGGCATGTCCAACCTGAGCCAGAGGATGCTTTCGGAAACACTATGTTCAAATTCATGTCAAGAGGACTTTCGATCCTTCGAACGAGTCCCGCTCTAGAATACGGGCTTCTCGATTTGGCGCACGAGTTTCGTAGTCGACATGCATCGAATCCTCGAGACAAATTGTACGCACTACTTGGACTATTTTCAGATGTGGAGGATCGAGCTGTAATTCCGGATTACACCAAAGGAGTTGGGGACGTGTATATGGACTTCGTCAAATCTCATATCAAGCAGTACAAGTCCCTAGCAATCCTTAGCTTTGCAGAGTATCGAGATCCCCAGCCTGCTTCTTTACCATCTTGGTGTCCAAACTGGACAATTCAAGCTCTGTACCCGACACCATTGGGAAAGAAGTCTACAGCCGATCTCGATATGTGGCTGCATAAATCCCGGGACTACTACTACACGAGCGGAAATTCAACACCGACCCTAAGTTCCCACAGCAGACCGAAGATACTCGGGCTTCTTGGATTCGTTTTTAACAGAATTATGGCGATCGGCCCTGAGGCTACCCTGCCCTACGAATATCAGACAAGAGCTTCCGAGGAGGTGGACTGGTCACAGGCTAAGTGGCCTACTTACCGCTTCAGTAATCGTCCCAGAGTTCGAAGGACCGGTCCAGTGCGGAACAAGACGCTAGCTCAATGGAGCTGGGAGGAGCTAGGTCTCGGTCCATGGTCCCCACGTATCTCTCAGTTCTCACCTTAACCCTATGAACCAAAGCGTAGTGATGCATTCTATCATACTTTGACTGCGGGTGTTCTGGGGGATAGGACAGTTGATTGGAGCTTCATGCAGGACGATGCGCTGTTTGAGGAAGGCGACTTTCTCGAAAAACGGGAAGTCTGCAGGAACGTCGATCTTGCGTGCCTTGGCAGGAAGTTCTTCATTACCAGAAGAGGATTCAAGGGTCTGGCGCCAGCTACCGCACAGAAAAGCGATCTCGTCACAGTATTGTTTGGAGGTAACGTCCCTTTCATACTACGAAGCGAAGGCCAGTATTATTGAATGCTCGATCAATCGTATGTGCATGTTATAATGGCTTACAAGGACAAAGAGATGGAATGTGATATCAGAAGAGGTCGTGTAGATGTCGAAGAATTCTTGATGATCTGAGATTAGAATTTAGGGGTCATTTGTGGGATATCAATTGGAGCTGGTCAAGCCTGGCGCATTACGGCGTGAACCAGTGGCGAATACGACGAAAGGGAAATCGGATCCCCCCATGCTGACGTCACAAACGGACATTACAGATGATCGAGGCGTAAGTTACAATGGCTTTGAGAAAGGTCTAACCCTTCCAGCTCCAGACTCCCGTTGCAGACACCACGCCAGTGAAATCATGTTCTCGCTTATAGAGCAACAGGAGTCAACATTGCCGATTAGTAAGCGGCATTGGACACAGGTCCTATCCAATCATCACTTATGGAAGCATCTGGGACGCCCAACAATGTATCAGCGATGGACTTCGCCAAGCTGTTAAAAAGCCCAGCGGGAGCAGACATGGCGCTTACCAAACTTTGCTCGAGTCTACCTACCGCACTGAGTCTACCTACCGCACTAACTCGCTTACTGCCCCTTGATCCCTTTCTCTCAGCTTTAAAACATCCTTCTGCTGCAATCAATCTATCACCGCCCTTCACTTTCAGCCATACGATAGATAGGAGGTCCAAATTTTCGTAACCTCAAAGTTATCATTCATTCGTTCATCCGAGATGGCCGTCGACACCAGTACTTGTACACTGGCTACATGTCCCGTTCAGCTGTCCCAAATCGGCTTCCTCCCAAACTTCGGAGGCAACATTTTCATCGCAGTATGGTTTGGACTTTGTCTCGTCGCTCAACTGGCTCTTTCCATCAGGTACGAGACTTGGAGCCATTTGGCAGGTCAGTTTCTCGGGCTCGTCCTGGAGATTGTTGGTTACATTGCCCGTGTCAAGCTACACGATAATCCGTTCAACAACAAGCAATTTGTTATGTACGTTTAACCTCAGAAAATAAGCTTCAAGCTTTCTCGCCATCAATTACACCGTTCATGGACTGATTTCTTCCCAGCTACATCGTCACAGTCACTGTCGCGCCCGCCTTTTTGTGCTACACTATTTATCTCGCTTTTGGACGAATCGTCATCGTCTACGGTCAACAACTCTCAGTGGTCCCATTCCGACTCTACACTATCATTTTTGTTACCATGGATGTCATCTGTCTCGTTCTACAAGCAGGCGGTGCTGGATGGACCCAGGCCGAGAACATTACACCAAAGAACATCGAGAGGGCAATCAATGTGTTGAGAGCTGGTCTAGGCATGCAAGTTGCCAGCCTGAGCGTTTTCATCGTACTCGCCATAGATCTCGCATATCGTGTGATACGAAGGAGGAATTTGTGGAGCATAAGATTTGTCAGTGTGAGGGAGAAAAGGATGTTCAAGCCCATGCTGCTTGGTAAGTTTTTCTCCTTGAAGCTACTCAATTCGCTATTAGCAAACATAATACTAATACTCTCCTGTTTAGGATTTTTTGCTGCAGCCGTACTGATACTCATCCGTTCTGCCTACCGCATTCAAGAACTTAGCAAGGGTTTTGTTCCACCTGAGGATGGTGCCGAGGTCCTCTACATGATTCTTGAAGGTGGCATGATTGGGCTTGCTTCGATAATTCTTGTACTAGTTCATCCTGGACCAGTGTTTGGTCCTGCTTGGAAAGGTACTAGCTTCTTCTCAAAGCAACCTCAGGAAGACGAGGTCACCGCAAATAATTCCGAGAATGGCGTGGAGTTGACGTCTGGTCACAAAGTTGGTGTCTCGGTTTCGAGTGGAAGTAGGCTTGTTGCTGGCAGGTCTTGAGGAGTCAGAGGAGAGTAAAATAGATCTTTAGTTTGGCTCTTGGGGGCTTCTTGAAGATTGCTACGCGCTTTTGGTAGACGATATTATTTAATTTCATTCCTAGTTGGCATCTGGAATACAACAAAATCACATTCTATTCTTGATATCGCAGTATTAGAAGGGACTATTAGGAAGGAAATTATCTGGTTGAACACAGAATCTCAAGTCGTGGATGTCACCCTCACTTAGATTCCATATCGCCATGTTCCATTACTAAGCTGCAGCGAGCTTCACAATGTCACGATCGCCATATCACCCAAAGATGGAGGCGAAAATCTCATACTCTGGAAAGATCGAATCAGAAAGTCCCGTAGGAGCAGTGGCGAGATGCGAACTTTGGGTTGGGAAAGGCCTCCCCGCACACCGACAGGAATATTGCTCTGGCCACCCATCCCAGCAGGTTCCGCTTTGTCAGCGGCATTCTGACTTCAGCCCAGAACTCAGACTCTCTCCTCTGGTCAGTGGACGAATACCAACATCGTTATTCGACCTGCCTCCTGACCCGGAAATGTTGATTCCGCAGCCATCAATATGAATTGGAGAAAACGAGCTTGTGATACCTGTCATGCGAGAAAAATACATTGCGATAGGTTGACCCCTAGCTGTGACGTATGTTCCGGGGACAATTTTGACATTGAATAGCACTGACGAGAAACGTCAGTGGTGTGCTCATCAAGGGCTTGTATGCACATTCGACCGTGGGAGCGGAAGGGCAACCGCGAAGAATCCTAGAAAAGCCGGGTAAGTGCCGTGAGCTTCCTCTTCTAAGCATCAATGAGAAACTGTCAGCCAAAGCTGTGATTGAGGTACTGAATGGAAGTAGAGTCTCAGGGGTGTCCACTCGGAGGACATGTGAGCCCGTATTTGCAGTGGCAAAGGAGAAGCAACTATCAACATTTGCTACATTCCAACCATCATCTGCTGGGATTGTTGTTCCAGCACACGCAATTTCCGGAACCCTGCGTTCCACCCCTCTGGCTTCACCTGCCTGTCCTTCTCCATACAATCACTCACAAATCCCTTGCACGCCAGCTGAGATCCCCGAACTTGTACGGAGTGAGAGTCGTCGCTTCGCGACAATTGAACGTGATTGGATTCGAAGTTCGGATGGTGGAAGTCTCATTTCAGAACTTCTCTCTCCTACATCAGCTGGACCACCATGGCATGCAGACCAGTGCCATACACGATTGACAGCCAATAGAGCTGACATCACACTACCTGAAAGAGCAATAACAGAGCTTTACCTGCAACTCTTCCGCTCTACCCCTTTCCGTCTCGTTTTCCCGATCGTCGACGCCGTCTTGTTTCAAGATACCATCGGCGCTGCCTATCATCCCGAAGGTGATTCGTCGGTACACGTTGCCTGTGTATTGGCATTTCTATCTATCATGTCCCATATGCCTTGGTCTCCACGCTCAAATGGTGCATTTGATGGCGAAGCTTGTGCCAAACAAGCAGATTCTCTCATGGGTCTAGCTAGCCCAGGGACAAGCCTTGTCGAATTGCAATTTTATATCATGCAGTGTATACAGAAACTCTTTTCTGGAGAACTGAAAGCTGCAAGTTTGTGCCATGCGGTCGCATGCCGACTTCTTTTCATGCTAGGTGGGCATATGTATCCGCAATCACAACAGCAACTGGGAAGAACATGTGTCGCTTCAGACCTTGATCGACGAACCAAAGATCATATACGGAAACTTTTCTGGCTTTGTTACACAGTTGACAAGATCATTGCTTTGCGTACGGGCGAACCACCTTGTATCGACGACCAACAGTGCGATCTTACTCTACCCCTTGCCTACGCAGACGTGCTCTACCAAAAAGGCGATTTCGATGCGGCTCTCCCGACTGCTCTAAGTCTATTTCCTGGAGACCTCAGATTGAGTATCATCAAGTCACGTACCTGCAGACTACTTTTCAATCAGGTACAGCAGCTTTCTGACACAGATCTGCTGCGAGCTGTCCGAGAACTTGACGGAGATCTGGAAGACTGGAGGATGTCGATACCACGGGGCTATCGTCCAACACTTTCCTCCAGAGACGATGGTCATGGATTTACGCCAGTCATGGACTCAACTCAGAAAATGCATATCATCATGATCCATCTCGATTACTAGTGAGCTCAACCTACTCTTCATTTGTCTTTGGCTACTTTTCTTAAAGATTTCTGGAGAGGCTCGAATCGCTTGCAGTCCATGAGAAGCGTTCTCACCTTTCGGATATTTTCAAGAAATTGGACTCGTGCTGACCGCGATGACCGCTCAAGCCACCTAATGGCAACAGTTCACGGGTACACTAGTCGGAAGATATCAAGGAAGGTCAGGGACGACGCTGATGGGGTGCATGCAAGCCCTGGAGTCAGTTCAAGTCAGATCTTGTCTGTTGAGGCGAGTCGAGCAAGTTTGTATTACTTGCGAGCTGCATCACATGCAATGCTGGGCACTACATTCTGGTGAGATAATTCCTGCTTTTGATCGGAATTTTCACATCTCCAAGCTTATTTTTGCTTTCAGGATCATTGTCTTCTATCCTCTCAATGCCATCTTGATAATAATTGGAAACGTACTTCTGGGCCCTTTGCAAGCCAAGGTTGAGCAAGACATGAAACTGCTAGAATCTACCGCCGATCTCATCAAGCAGATTTGGACTCAACGGTCGATTCACATTGATCACTCTGATCTTGTTCGGGTAGAATCTTTTGTTTCCGAGGTCATACGGCTTGGTAGATCTACAATTGTTGCTGCAGGCAAGGGGCAAAACGGTCTGGACCATATTGGGACAGAGATGCTGTGCGGATCGGTGTGACGATTGCCCAGGTGATTGCGGTCTACTGTTGGGAGGACTGAAAACGCGTGGAGCGAATACAAATGTCACCTATACTAATCAAAACTTGTCCCAACACTAGTACTGATTTCCGTAGCTTGGTGAGCTTCGGAGATACGCAATCAAGCAGTCGACATTCTTGCTAGCCGAGCTTCGGTCGAGTGTAAACAAATGACAACCGAGTTCTGCCGTGCTGCAACATTCTGCTGATTAATTCACTGGGTTGTGATTCGTATCTATCATTCAAGTTTACTACTTCAAGAGTGCAGCTTCCAAGTTTGATTCTTCACCTTTCCAAACGTGTGGGGAAAAGTCGCAGCCTCTCAGATACTGCATTCACCTCCCTTACCGGACAAGGAATAGACAAAACAACAAGAAAATCAAGAAAGTTTCACACAAGATACTCAAACCTTGAGCTTAACAAGTACGAAATAAGAAGAATGGTTACATCATCCAAATAGTGGAAACCGCAGAAGAATTGTTTCGAACAGCAAAACTCCCAGACCGATCGTGATGAGGCGGATAAATCCGACCGAGAAGCGACCAGTCTCTTAGAAACCATAAGCAAGTCATGGTTTTAGAGAGACATCACCGTGACGTAGAACGTGGGTGTTTTTAGATGTAACAGATCTGCTTTTTTAATTAGATGTAGTAGCTACAATTCTGGGACAAAATTGTGTTGTAGTGGTTGAGTAGCTTGGGTATTCACTACACAGCATGCTTACCTCTGTCTTTCAAATTGCTTAGACAAAGCCTAGGAGAGTAAAAGTATGATTAAACAGGGAAGTCTAATGCTAATGATGGACAGAGAACCAGAAGATTCATGTTTCAAGCCATGAATAAAGTCTAGACAAGATTAGTCTAAAGAACAAAGAATCTCAAGGGAGGGCCACCGATCAAGTGATCTAGTGGAATACCATGTCAACGGTACTTGTTGTTCATCTGGCATGGCATCTGGTGAAGATAGATTGTACATCAGCCATCACGGTTGAAGAGCATCTGAATGTACACGAGGGAGTTGAAAGTCTTCCATCTAGGCTGAACGTGCAAGAGCTGGCTTGCGGGATCAACCAAGATTACAAAAACGCAAATGATAGCCAGACAAAAGAGCCAAATTTTTGTTGGCGACAACAGAATATACGGGAGAGATAGCATTTATAAGGTAGGCCGATCAACAGGGAAGTATTAATTGCTGTATTTATCGTTCCGCCTATCTATTTACAGCTTCTTTCAACACCACCTGGAAACGCCATGAAATGCATGTATGCCGTCAGCACAACCCGTATCACAAACGCCTACGCCAATGCTCAAACGCAATGCATAATCAAACCCTCACATCACCAAATAGTACATCGGTGATCTCATCTAGCATCGTAAAAGCGAGATGTGCGCTATTATAATCAGCACTAATTCTGACAGCAGACTCACAGTGGAGGGAGGATGGGAACAACATACTTCAACCGCGGATTATTAAAAGTCGCAAAGATCCTCCTACTCGCAGCCTGCGCGTTCACTCTCCCTACAACGCTAGCTGCCAGATCCGGCACAAGTGTAGCAAGCATGAGACTAGCTTCCGTTCTGCTCTTCGACTTCTCTAGCAGCGTGCGAGGTTTCCCGTCTTTCTTCTGCTGACCACCTGGCCACATAGAGTCTCTTAGCAGCGTAATGTACTTGATGATTGCCTCCTCCGAGACCAGTCCTTTGACGTTCTCACGAACTTTACGCTCGATGGTGCCGCCGAGGAGCTGGTGGAGTACTACGACGACTGCTCGCCCGCGTAACCAATTATTACCCCGGTTGAGCTCGAAGACTTCGAGGAAGATATCACAGATTGGCTTGACGAAGGGCTCGAGTTCACGATCTTCGAAGGCGTTGAGCTCGGCTTCGGCTTCGGCGACTGTTATTGGGTCTTCGCTTATGGTCGTCGGCATCGTGATCAATTGGCTCGTGGCGGCTGATAGGAGATTCTGGCCTGCGACGGATAGCTGATCCAGCACGGGAATGTTGCCAAGAATGTCCTCCATGCCATCTGTGACGGAATTGTAGAAGCGAGTCATGATGTCTTTCTTGTCATCACCATCGAAAGGCCCATCGACACTTGGTGCTATGGTACTCTGTGATAGGAAGGCACGAAGATCTCGGCTGCGGCAAACATCCGGTAGGAGGAGAATCTCGTGGAGGTACTTCTCGAGAGCTATCCGTCGTTTGTGCAAGAAATCACTCTGCAACTTCATGACCATACGCCTGCGAGGGAAGTCGAGATTCCGGACTGATGGGTATTTCATCCTCAGTCGTTGGTGAAGGTCATGGAACTCACTGTAGCGTCGCGTGATTGTCCAGGTAGCGGCTGGCATCTGTTCACCTGCTTTTCGCTGGACTTCCACGACGTATAGAGCATATTCTCTTCCGTCATCCTCTTTTCCTACCATGATAGATTTGATCTTGATGGTAGATCGACCATACAAGCTATTGTCGCTCTCTTGGATGACGTACTGTTGTCGTTGAAGCTCTTTCCGGCGGATCTCTCGTTGTAAACTGGCCTTGGATTTCTTCAGGATACGCAATTCGGCCGTATTGTTTGTGAGCTCAGCTTTCCGTGTAAGTGAATCAACTACCGCGTCTTGAGCAACCAATCGATCAATGTCTGTGGTAAGCGCGGTGATAGCTTCAGCAAGTCCCAGGTCGCCCGGTGCAGCTTCGTGGACCTCGTCATCATCGTCCTTATCTCTTTCATCTTCCAGATCCTCGTGTTCATCTGAAATGAACTTTTCTTCGTCGGGAAACAAGTCATCATCTGTAAAGACACCAATACGAGATGAAGTATTGACGAGACCTAGTGACGCAATGCTCGGTTTCTCAGACCTCTCCGATTTGCCAAGTTTTTCTCCAAATAGGTCTGCTTTGTCTGCTTTCTCTGGCTTGTCCCCAAACAAGTCGACTCTTTTGTGGTCAATAGAGCTTCTTGTTGAGGCGTTTCCCGGAGACAGTAAACTTGGATTCGGAGATTCCAGAGGGTACTCATCGCCAAAGAGCGACTTGCGCAAATCATCAACATCGGGCTTGTCTTCCATGATATCATTCAGAGCGGCTTCCATAGCTTGAACGACGTTATTGTCAGGCACATTATTCTCGGCCTCTTGATCTAGGCTATGAGTTGAATTGATCATTGCCTCGCTGTCAAAATCTTCGTCGTCAAACAATGGTGACGAGCCTTCGTCTATCGAACCTCGAGACGAAGTCATCGGATCGTTGCCCTCTCTTGCAGCATGTAAATCGACAGAAGAAGCGGCTTGCCGACGTAAATCGGCGCGTTTAGGAACCAGCTTGGCGGATATCCTATGAAGAGGTGCGGGTTTGGTAGGCAAGACCTGAGCTGAGGCTGATCGAGTAGGTTGGCTTGGCTTCTGCATGGTGTCGAGCCTCGAGGGAGCGATCGGAGATGCAGGAGGCAGAATGTTTTTCATTGCTTCCTGAGATGTAAGGCATTTGTAGAACAGGTCAGACTTCTTGAAGTTCCTAAAATGCTTATCTTGCATCAGCTCAAGAGCAGAAGTTTGGGCTCGCAATATTGCTCGACGAGCAAGAAAGTATTGCTGTGGCGATGCTTCCTTTCCTGCCTTTAGGAAGTCTTGTACAAGTCGCTTGGATTTGTCAGGGACTCTCAGTTCTGGTTTCGACAAATACGCCTCATTGATCTGAGCGAGGTCATTCCTATCAGCTTCAGTCCAGGGTGCGATTGTGGTCGGTATTTCATCGTCCTCGGCCACGTCATCCTCAAGAGGATTCCGGAAACCATCCACAACAATCCAAAATTGGACCATGGGCATAAGCTTTTGCCTATCCATGTACTCCATGAAGTAAGACAGCCCAGATGGGTCGTGAAGAAGGTCCACCAGGGAAGCATTCTCAAGTTTTGACACTTGAGCCCCATTACTAGCAGAACCTAATGGCATATGATTTCGCTCTCCGCCTGCGGCAAGTTGATGGACTCTTTGATCCAGAATCTTCTTTCCAATGTCCAAACGCCGTAGATACACAGGATCCATGCCTTCTTGCAAAGCATCTCTTTTGAGTTGACTCGAGACCTCGCTTCGAAACCGGCGAGCATCCGAAAGATTGTTTACTTTCCGTATAGCACGGATGAACTTCTCAAACCTTCGTTCATGGTCTCCTGGAGATATTCGTGGGAAGGGCGTTGCTCGTTTTGACCTTGGAGCTGGAGATGCATGCTCATCTAAGGCTGCTCGAAGCTTGCGAACCGTAGACCTGTCTTGCAACATGGACCGTCCCTGGTACTTGTTAGAAAATCGTCCAAAGCTATAGGGGAAGTGCCTACATAGCCTTCCATAACCTGGTTCCACGTATCAGGATCGGAAACCAGTTGCATAACCGGTGTAAGCACAGCACATGCTACCAGCTCATTGATAAGAACTCCTACTGCTCCGCTCCCCATCACTTGTTCTGGCAATAACCTTGGTAGTAACATCTTTGTCAGTTTCCGCAAATAATCCTGCTGTACGAGCTTCGTATCCGAATATGCCAAAGACGCTGCCGGATGTAATTTTCCATCTTTATATTTCGCAGCAATAGCCAGGTCCAGCTCCTCCGACTCCGTAACGCTGCGATTCAAATGTTTTCCTCTAATTGCCCTTTCCGCATCATAGAAATCCCTGAAATGTGCTGTCATTATCGGCACAAATCGCGTAGTCACCACCTCCGTAACATCAACGGCGAGAAGCTCATCTCGCAGGTTGACAAGAGCTAGTCTAATTGTCTTGTCCACCTCGTTCGTGAAGGCAGGATTCTTGCTTATATTTGAGTACCACGACTTCACGAAGTCCCTTATTATCAGCTCCAAGAGCCCGTCCAGAGCGCTAGACACCGTCGCAGATTCGGGATAGAGGGGTTGCTTCTCGTATGCTTGTCGTGCTCGAAGGGCGGCGGTCTCCTTTCTCCATCTCGTCGTCGCCAGGAAGGCAGCCCCCGGCGGGCGTCGTATAGAATTCCTTTCCCCATACCTGCTCCCTCTCGATGTGAGCACTAACAATGCGATCAAGCCCAGCACGGGGAGCAAGAGGCCCACGACGAAGGCATATCCGGCCCAGCGAAGTGTTGGAACCCAGTTGACGGCATAACCCCATGCGACAAAGCTTGCGACACCGGCTAGGATCACATCTCGTCTCTTGAGGGCCATATCAATCTGTGACGAGAAGATGCGCCGGGCAGCATGATTGAGTGGTGGTAAATTTGAAGCTCCGCAAGTTGGAGAGCATCCATGCAGCTCCGGGTCTCGCGTAATCTTGCCTTGTTGAATCACATGCGTTGTTGAAGAGATGCAAGTCTCAGACATTACAGACCGAAAGGTTCATTCTTTTGCTTTTCAATGCAAGCATAAAATATCATTGGGTATCTCATCTACCAAGGAGGATCTTCCATACGCCGGAACAATGCTACAAATTTCTGCCCTTGATTCCGCTCTACCTTCTTTCCCTCCTCCGTCTCAACTCTCATGATCTTCACACATGGATCTGCTTCTTGTTCCTCCTCTGGCACACGTTCGAATGATGGATGTGCTTCGAAATGCTGTACCATCCAGTTGTGTAAGTCCTCAACATCGGTGATTGTGTATATAATGCCTCCTGGTCGTACAACATAAGCGTATTCAGAGTTTAACGTTGTAGAGACGATCCGAGCTTTATGTTTCCGAGCTTTGAAATGTGGATCTGGAAAGCATAGAAAGATCTTGGAGAGCTGGTGCTTCTTAAAGAAGTTTGGGAGGAATTTCATCGTGTTGGCCCTGACACATGCCGCATTCTGGTATAGCCCTCCGTCGGGATGTTGGGCTCTCAAAGCCTTGATTCTTTCTTGAACGTATTCTGTGACTTGTGTTCGGATTTCCATTCCTGCCTAAGCATTAGACCTGATCTCGAGGATAATTCGGATTGTACTGACCCAGTATCAGAGTCTCTGGCATTATAGGAGCCAACGCGACTGTCAATCCTCCAAATCCACATCCAATATCTGCAACCTCAATATCTTTCTTTAGGGGTCTCACAGTAGACTTTGCTTCGTCTTCAATTTGTACTTCAGCCAAATTCTGTATAGGCTCTGTATCCGCGATGAAGGCAGGGTAGTAAGTCGACCAGTCCATGTGGGCTGGACTTATTGGGCTATTTCATTGTCAGTATACCATGAAAATGAGGAGTATGAGTATTCCGCATGACTTACTAGGTCAATTGGTGATCAGAAAAGGGATTCGCATGAGCTCTTTGCCTATAGAATTTCTTCTTTGGAGCTTCTGTCGATGGTCTCTCATTTTGTGACTTTTTGTAATCCTCCCTCTTCTGCTTTTTATTCGCAGCTCCAGCCATATTGAAGAATTCTCGGGTCTTGTTTCCTTGTGGTTGTGCGAGGTGTATTGGGAATTGAGCGCTGTTAAGTAGCTGGAGGAGGGGTTAAGGAAGGCTGAACTTTTTCGCTCATATCCATGGCAGCCGAGCGGGCTTGAAATTAGCGTCCTTCCCCCTGTCAATTAACTACTCCTCAGCCTTATGAAGCTGCCGCATCCACACTCAAACAACATCGTCCTCGACCAGCACTATGGCTTCAGAAACCGGAAATCTCTATGGCATTCGTCCACCTAAAAAGCAACCGAAAGACGGCTCCTCTTCCAGCAGTCTGGCTTTCACCTCCAGTCTCTCCAGCATCCTCTCCTCCACAACATCCTCCACTTCTCGCACTGCTGGTCGTCCTCGTCCCTCCAAGAACAAGTCCGATATATTCACATCGCACAATAAGAACGCCAAGAAGCGAGCGGCGAAAGACCTAGAAGATGACGAGTTTAGAGGACGGACTGGGAGGCAGGATATTGGAGGCGTCGATGATAATGTGCTGCACCGCTCGAAGAGGAAGATGGAGGAGAAAGCAAAGATCTATGCAAGGATGAAGAGAGGAGAATGCGAAGGAAAGGACGGAGAAGATGGACTGATTGACTTCGACAGGAAATGGGCGGAGCGTGAGAGGGAAGGCAAGCAAGACGACTCCTCAGATGAGGTTGAAAGCGATGATGGCCAGGGCGAAATGGTGGATTACGAGGATGAGTATGGACGCCAGCGGAGGGGAACTCGGGCAGAAGCAGAGAGGATGGAACGCAAGAAACGGAATAAGATTATTGGAGCAGAAGAGCTGGATAGGATGAGTGCTCGTCCTGCGATGCCTGGGAAGGTAATCTACGGTGATACAGTCCAGGTTATGGCTTTCAATCCCGACGAGGAGAGTGCAGAGAAGATGGAAGAGATTGCAAGAAAGAGAGATAGGAGTTTGACACCGCCAGAAGCTCAGCATTATGAGGCCGACAAAGAGATCAGGAGTAAAGGTGTGGGCTTTTACAGTTTCTCAAAAGATGAAGCTACTCGAATGAAGGAGATGGAGGCTTTGGAGAAGGAAAGGGAGCAAACAGAAAAACTACGGAAGGAGAGAGAGGAGAAGAAAGAGAAGAGGAAACTGGAAATTGAGGAAAGGAGGAAGCTTCTTGGAGAGAAGAGGGCTAAGAAGCAAGCCGATTCGTTTTTGGAAGGGCTCATGGCCGATATAGAATCTTCCAAGAAAGATGGCGAATAATATCTAGAGTCAGATATGATTTAGCGAGGCGTTCGGAGGCATGTTTGCTTGGGATTCTGCTGGGCGATTGGCTCAAGGAATTTATCTTCTTGAGGAACAGGGAAGAAACAGGTCAATGTTATGAATCTGGTGGGGAATTTAGTTTTTATGAATGCACATGCTATGTCTTTCGATTGCCAGAAGCCACTCGAGTCTCCAACCCAAATCAAGATTTAAAAAGGCAATAATATTTCAAGGTCTGAGACTCCGTGACAACAACAGAACAAACATACATTGCTCTCCCAAGTAACGATTGACATATTCTTAGCAAAGCCTACCACATTGTTGATTAGCTTATGTCATTTATCGAATTCATAGTCACTATTTGCTGCCAGGTAGCCTCGCACCCAACCACAGAACCAAGCCTCGCGCGGCCGTGCACGCAAGGCTGATGATGTTCTCGAACCCCACCAAGGCACGACAATCCAAATCTCTAAACATTCAACCTTAGAAGCTTCTCAATTCCAAACCTCCCAATCCTCAAACAATGACATCAAATTACACACCCTCCTACAACCCCTCAACAGCAACCCTCGCCCCATCTCTCGCCCCTTCAAACACACCCTCTTACTCAACACCACCCCCTCCATCCACACCGACCCTCCCAAACACAACCTCAACATCACAAAACAACAGCAGCAACACAACCTTCCCCTTCCCGCGCCACTACTCCTTCCCACCCTTCTTCACCGCCCAAAAGAACCTCACGACCCACCACGCCCAACTCACAAAATGGTCGTCCCTAATCCTCTCCTACTGTCGACACCACAAGATCTTCAAGCTCTCCCTCTCCGAGGCCCTCGAGAGCGAATTGTTCTATAATAAGGCGATAGGGAAGCGATTGAGTCGCGAGGATGCGAGGGAAGTGGTGGAATTTATGCGGAGGGAAGGGAGGGCGGAGTGGGTTGTTGATGGGAGGGGAGGGAAGGCGGGGGGGATGGGAGAGGGAAGTGTGTTTTGGGTTTGGTGGAGGGATGTGGAGGAGTGGGCGGGTTTGATTGCGGAGTGGGTGAGTAGTGGAATGCGTGTTATATTGGGTTGTAGTAGATTGTTAATGTGCTGTTCAGGTTGATGAGACGGCGCAGAAGAACACGGTCTTGACGCTGTATGAATTGACGGAGAGCGAAGCGACGATATCTCAAGGTAAATGTGAACTCAATGCTGGTGAATCATGCAGCACTAACAGGATACCTAGATTTCCATGGTATGGATCCAGAGTTATTACAGAGAGCGTTGAGTGTATTGGTGAAGCGAGGAAAGGCGCAAGTATTCGGACAAGAGGATCAACAAGGTGTTAAGTTTTTCTAGAAATTTGGCAGGCGAATTTGGTTACCACATACGACGCGGTGCATTGGGATGGAGTTTTGCAAGGTCGGAACGCATCGTTCTATTGTTACTAGAATACCTAATGTCCCTAAGGACCTTCATGACTCGTTCCAAACACAGGGTATTATTACTTGACAAAGCCGTGACTACGTGAGCGCCCAGAAACAAGTACATTACATCAATCATTGACACTCTCAAGTCGATCACTTCCTCGTGATCAAGAACTTGTCGCTCCATTTGTGCTGCTGGGCCATGGCAACGTCCAAGAGCCATTCAACAGGAACGATTCTTGGGATCATATTTCCATCTCTCGCCATTTCCTCAAACTTGGGCCAGAGCTTTCGCTCCTCTGGATGCTCGCCCGTAAGCAAATAGACAGGCTCTGCTGGGCCATCATCTTCCTCGGCAGATATCTTCTTGATCATAGGGCGCCCGCGATAAGAAGCGAATGTGCCTCCATTGGCTTCGACAATAGATTGGTAAATTCCAGGATTGTCGATCTTTGGGGTGCAGTAAATGGGAACCCGGAATAACAGGTTTCGCTCATTTGTCTTTGCTCTGGCAATAACATCCTTCAGCTTCACCCCGAATCTCTTCTCACTCTCCACATCTTTCAGCAAGAAATTCTCGACTTTTGGGAGCTTGTGAGTCTTGGTACATTGGTCGATGTAGTTCGAGTTAACAATGGTAGGACCTGTGGCAAGAGCGCACAGGAATTTCTGCGTTCTGACAATATGTGGAGCCGCAAGATGTGTGCACTTGAGAGGGTCTGTTACTACGAGAATGCCCAGTTCTCTCATTTTTTTCTAGAGAGTTGTCAGTACGAATTTCGAGGGTTGTTCAGAGATACTTACCTTGTCATGTTCTTCCTTGGCAATATTACCAATCCACTCTTTGTAGCCTGTGATGAGCAGACGAATAGTAGGTGGAGGGAGCCCTGTTCGTTGACGCTTGGGATTCCGTGTCTCCTCCTCGACCTCCTCATCTTCAGAGAACTCCTCTTCCGCATTCTTCTGTACTGGACTCGAGCTGCGTTCCGCTGATTTCTGTTTTTCGTAGTTGTTGGCAGCTCGCTCGCCTCCCCAAACAGAGCCCTTTCGCTTCTTCTCTTTTTCGTACAGAGCAATATCCGGAGCAATCTCGTTCAACCTTGACATGGCCTTGTTCTTTGCACTTCGACTACCTGTGGAGATTGGGGTATCGTTTTCCTTCCCGGCGCTTGCTCTTCGTTTTGCTGCTGGAGTTTGAGGCGGTACTGATCCCAAGGACTTGGTCTTTCTTGGAGCAGGAGCCTTTCTTGTAGGCTTGACAGGGCTGACATCGGCACTTTGGCCACCCATAACATCACCATTGGACTTCTTTGAGCTTGCGTTTCGGTCTTTCTCGTGCATGATTGGACGTCTCAGTGGTTTAGGATCCCCTGGACTTGGTGTTGGATCTCTGGGATAGTATTTCTCCTCCAAAATGTAGGACTCGAATTGTGTACGGCCAATGACCTCTCCCAGATTCGTCCGCGGGGGAAAGTGAGCATATTTTGGCTCGGTCAATTTCTGGATAGTACACTGAGCGTAGCTTTCCTCGATCCACAAATGGTTGACCATCTCAATGCCCCATTCCTTCGCCGCATCACACTTCTCGCTTCCATTTCGAGCTGTAATAAGGTGCGTATTGTCTTGCTTCATGCTCTTGGTGAACTCTGCACCGCAAGCTGTAACAAGATTCTCCAAGTACGTTCGTGCTTCCCCACCATAATTCGAGAGAGTGATTCGAAGACCTTTGAAACCAGGAATTCCTTCTTTAGGAATTGGATAGTGAAGCAGCCTCTTGAGTGGTGACGTCCATTCGTTGTTGGCGATCAGATAATACAACCAGGAGAGGTTACCGACATCAATTCCCGCACGGGACGCGAAAACGTACTCTCGCCCTTCCCGCCAGTGACAAACATATATGTCAGCACTGTGTACAGATGTCGTAATACTTCCACCGCCCTTCACAATAAGGTCTTCAATGACCTTTAAAGTTCGATTGCTGAGATCAAGCTCTCCGGCAATCATGACTTTTTTGTCCTTGAAGACAGTGAGGGGTCGTACTGGCGAGGTAGTTGAAAGTGTCAATGATTCGGGGAGAGATGTAGTAGCTCCATGGATGCTCGCAGAAGACTGCATGGGAAGATCCGCCTCTGGTCTAAGTGTGAATATTTCTGGATCGGGGAGGAGGTATGGTTTCTCATCGATTCGTTTGCCAAGTTTCAGGCAGTCATCGAACCTGCCAGTAGTTAGCATTGCAGGACGTCGTTTCCTTTGCATATACATACCAGTGAGGCAGCACGACCATGCACTTCAGATTTTTCTCCCTGGCTGACTGACACTTTGGGTGATCAACAGTCAACGCGCAGATATGGGTAGTCGCCTTAGTAAGGTTGTTTGTCTCCATGCCGCCCATGGCCAGAACCGCGCCGATGATAGCATCTTTGTCTCCTGTGGGAATATCGGCGCATGAAATAGTCACACCAGCGAATATATTGTTGGGATCTGGCGTATACGAACGCATCGGTGCCTCTTTGCCTTTCAGAAGGGACTGCGTGACCCAGGCAGGTACAACAACCGGAATCATATGTTGTCGCGAGTCGGCATATTGTTGAAAGTCGCTGGTCGCAGAGATGATATGGGTGACTTCTTCGACTAGGAAGGTCTCGTCGAGGTCTGCAACCTCTCCGCTGTGGCTTTCAATGACTTCCGTTAACTGTTTTACAGGTCAGCGCGATCCATACTTGAGAGTGAACATCGGAGAGCCTTACCTCCAAAGCTTGAGACCGCGGAAGTTCTCTATTGACGACGATTCCAAATCGGCAATTCTCGAAGAGCTTATCAGAAGCACCGTCAGCCATTATGTTTGTAGTTGCGAATTGGTTGCATGTGTTGTGGCGAGCAAAGACGTGCAGGACTGTCGATCGGGATGTTGGTTTCTGCCTCGCGTCGCGAGATAAACAGGAAGTCGCGTTCCGAGCTAAATTGATTCTGAAAGCGAGATCACGTGATGTTCCTGATAACACGGTGTCGCCCCTTGCACAGCTGCCTCGCAGTTCGGGAGCGTGTCTTCAAAAGCATGTTTACCATTCTACTGGTACTGATCTCACTTACTTCTTCCATCGTGAACATGTACGTATGAGAAATTTACGTTGTGGGGCAGTCCTCCACATTCATCGATGTTGGAAGAAGTCCTCCCCGACTTATCTCATCCGCTTGAGCCTCGGCTTGCCGAGAACAATAGCCGTTGAGCGAGATGGCTGAAGTTAATTCTAACATCAAGAACCGAACAAAAGTCTATTATTCACTCTACAAGTAGTAGTCTTACTTCCATTCACATGTTTCTTTCCTTTGTATATTAAGCTTCACGCCGGTCACAGTGGTCTTGTCAAGTATCGCCTAGGAGGTGATTTATCCGAGCTCATCTTAAGCATCATCCAGTCATGGCATCCTCCGTCTTCCAGATCAAAGAGCATGTATTAGAATGCCAGCACATTCGGGAATATGCCCGCGCTACAGCCACATCACAAGAAGCCGCCTTACATCTCTCCATCAAACAATATACGCCGCTAGATAATCTTCAACCGCAAGAGGGTGATGTGACCATCATCGGCGCTCATGCAAATGGATTTCCGAAGGTATAACTATTGGTACACCAACGAAAACTGGATCTCACATGAAAGTAGGAACTATATGAGCCTCTATGGGAAGACATACATGCTCGTTCGAAAAAGAATGGATTCAGGATAAGAAGCATCTGGATCGCAGACGTCGCCCAGCAAGGTCAGAGTGGAGTATTGAATGAAGGACTTTTAGGTAACGATCGTAAGTGCTACATTACCAACCATGATCCAGAATCTAACGCATGACCAGCTGCATGGAGTGACCATCCCCGTGACCTCCTCCACATGGTCAACCAATTTCGCTCCGAAATGCCCCTCCCCATCGTCGGAATAGGTCACTCCTTCGGCGCCAACACCCTCTGCAACCTCTCCTTCATCCACCCTCGTCTCTTCACCACCCTCGTTCTGCTCGACCCCGTCGTACAGCGGGAAGCCTCCTCACCTAAGGGTCCAAGTCCCGCCCAAGCATCGACATTCCGTCGAGATCTCTGGCCATCTCGAGCCGAAGCCGAAGCTGCTTTCCGCAAGCAGAAATTCTACCAGACTTGGGATCCACGAGCGCTAGATATTTGGTGCAAGTACGGGATTCGGGAAACGCCTACAGCTTTGTATCCTGATGAGAAAGGTTCAGTGACACTGTTGACTACGAAGCATCAAGAATGCTTCACCTTCTTGAGACCGAGTTGGGAAGCTATGAGCGAAGATGGAACGAAAGTCATCAACAGAGACCTGATCCCGGATATGCGTGATGATAGCCCTGTCAAGTTCCCATTTTACAGGCCCGAACCGGGTAATACGTTTGCCAGACTAAGCGAGCTGCGACCAAGTGCTCTGTATGTCTTCGGCGGGCTGAGCGATATGTCTGCCCCGGAAGCGCGCAAGTACAAGATAGATATCACAGGGTCCGGGACTAGCGGAAGTGGTGGTGCGAAGGAAGGGAGGGTAGAGGAGGTCTTGTTGGAAGGTATTGGCCATTTGGTGGCGATGGAGGCCACCAAAGAGTGTGCCGATTCGTCTGCTGCGTGGTTAGGAAAGGAGTTGAAGAGATTCGAGGAGGAGAAGAAGAAGTATGTGGAATGGACGAAGCAGAGCTTTGCAGCCAAGACTACACTCTCGGAAGAGTGGAAGAAGAGAATTGGTGGTCCAATGAAACGACCAAAGAGCAAGATATAGATAGATCGCATAGAAATTCTTACAAGAATTTAGTATTGTTCTAGATTGCCATTCCTCTATCTATCTTATCATCACGACGGCGAACCTCCTTGAGTTGCAGTCTGCACAGCATATGCAGAACCTCAGAACTCATCCTCCGCAGGAACCCAAACCAGAATACCCTCCTTCTCGACTTTCATGCCCTCAGTAGGAGCTATCTTGAGTACTTTCTGGAAATACCTGTCTCGAATAACGCAGTGGATAGGTCCGATCCACTCTCCACGCACTGTCGGTAATAATCGAAACCTCATCGTCCTCCTGGACAAAGGTACAAGCTGTAACGTTGATGACTTGACACCCGAGAAAGCAAACTTCTCGCTAGGCTCCATTGTCAAGCCGAAAGTCAAGAAGTGGTTGGAAGGATTCTCGATGGTGACGTCGAAATGTATCATGGATGGTAATTTCTTCGAATAGGAGACAGAAGCAAGAACTCGTGGCTCGCTGCTCGACACAAGCAGTCGTGGCACTGCGAGAATAGTCGTGTTCACAGGAGACCCTTCTGCATCACGCCGCCATTTTATGGCCAGAGAAACATCCAGTGTTGCTGTACCTCGATCATCGAGTGAGATCTTCTGGGTGAAAGTGTCGAACAGTGCCTCTTCTAAGCTCTTAGGTGCGACACGCAGACCAGTTTCGGGAATCTTCGTCAGCTTTTCGGTGTAGCATGTAATTCCTCCATTGGAACCGATGACGTCCACATCAATATCTTCTACGATCAACTCATCTATCGCAAAAGACGCATATCTAGCTGTCAAGCACCATTTCTGTGCTAGACCCTGAGCCCTGATTTCTTGATCAGCTGCAGAGTCTTCTCCTTCATCGTGAGAGAAAAGGCTGGGCCACGGATCGGGATGTATCCTTGGCGAGAAGTCGTAGTTGGCCTCGAAGGGGTTGATGATTTCGAGCTGCATGGACATGGACTGGTATACTGGTGTTTCCATATCGGACACCAGATTATATGCCGCCTTCATGGCTAGCTCATAAACGGCCGGCAATCCAAGTGGTGGGATGATAATTTCCGCAATAGTCGATGCTGTGCTTGCGATCCGCCCAATTGGTGTTCCAGCCAATGACGCATTATCGCCATCATCTGTTTCACTCACTTGAACTCCATCAAGTTTCATCGTTATAGGTGGTGCATCTTCTCCGAGGAGGCGTACTTCGAGGTTTACAACAGTTTCAACTTCTTCGCCGTTCGTGACTTCGACCTGTAGCACGATTTGCTCATTCATGTAATACTGCTCCTTGGTGCCGACAAGCCTGAGTTGTATCTTCGGCGGCTTTGGAAGGATGACAATCGACGCTGCATTGGTTCGAACAATTCTTCTCTTGATAGACTTCTCATCCCACCAGACATCCGGTGTGACTGTCGTTGAGAAAGTGTTAACGTATTCAAGATCAAAGAGATCGTTCCCCAGGGAGAAGGTAGCAGATACAGCAGTCGCATCCCCAGCTTCTCTCAACATGCTGCTGAACTCAAAGATTTTCGTCTCGCCAGGTCGAAAGGTGAGACTAGCTTCTCCTACAAAAGTTGGCTGACTTTCATGAGCTGATTCTGTCAATGAGAGGATGTGAAGCGAGACTTTATTCAATCTGTCCGCCTGATCGTCGCCGTGTCGATGCGATATTACTACAGGCTTCATTGACCCCTCGAACGCGATCTTAATATCCGAAATAGTGACAGGAGCAGCTGATGGCACAGCGTTGGAGGTGACCGCAAGTTGAGAGACGCATGGTTCTCCCACTTTACCCTGCGAATGCTCAAAAGTGTAGGTTGCAGAGAGAAAAGAATGTATCTCGTGGTCATGTAGAACTACTGCGGGTTTAGTCTTGACGGTTTCTAAGCCTTCCAAGGACTTCGACAAATCGTAGGGCCAAGTGGTATGATGTGTGAAACCTGCTTTTGCATTAGCAATCAGAATTGGTTGAAGGCATTCACATACTTCTATTCATCAACTCCCAATCCACGGCGATGACCGATCCGCCATCACCAGCACACACAGCGGCTTTCCGCAATGCCCAGCCAACTTCTTCTACTGCATTCCACCACCCTTCACGTCTATAAGACATTTTCTGCCAAAGAGGACGTAGAGTGTGGACGGCGTCCTCCCAAGCTTCTCTTTTCATGCTCTCCTTGGCAGATAGGAGCTGTAGTTCCTGGACAAGGCGAGACTGACCCCTTTTCTGAAACTCATATATGGCTTTGGCGAGCGTATCGATGATAAGCGCTGGAAGGTCAACGCCAGGATGTCCAGGAAGTGGATTCTCTTCGTGTGGTTCAGGACAAAGATAGGTGTCATACGTATAAGCTTTGCTGGCGATATGAGATGCTGGAGAAGAACCTGGAGGAGACCGATCTTCTTGCGGAATTGCTTGAGCTAAGGCACGACGTGCCATAAGATGCGTTGCGGCGGTGCGGAACCAGTAGCCAGGGTGGTGGAGGTATTCCCAAGGCTGTATCCTCTCACCGATGGCGATAGTCTTTTCCGCTTGTAAAAATGTCGCCTGTCCTGCAAGATCAACGAACGAAACTTTCTTGATCATTTCAGCCATGACCGTAGCCCATCGAGCTTCCCATGCTTCCCATCCATATGTCGATGACCCTTTGCCCCTGCGATCGACAAAGTCTCGAATTCTTTCTCGATGCGACTGCCATCTCCTCACGGCTGCTGTGCTATTGCCGTTCCACAGTAAGCAGCGGACTATACGAAATGCAAAAATGTCGGATAAGAGGCGCGCTTCGTTCCATCTTGGACTCCAGCTCGCTATTGCCTCAAGAACATCGGATCCAAGGAGACCTTCATATCCGCTCTCAAATGAACGAACCGCCGAGTCCATCTCTTGCCGAAATTCGGCAAAGATGCCCAGCTTGAAATCATATCTGACATTCCATCCCTGACTTGACAGCGTCTGAGAGGTTCCTGAGGTGGGAGGAGCTGTCGGAGGGGGAACTACGCCTCTGTTCCGTTTCCTTCTGGAATGTTTGCTTAGATCCCGGTAGTATTCGATACATATGGGATATATGGTTGTGATAATGGTTTCCACAAATGCTTGAAGCTCAACGGCAGAACTTTGCGGAGGTAGGAAAAAGAATGAAGTCTTAGAATCTAAGCCAGTTGCTTTGCGAATATTGGCAAGACGTTCTTCGACATCTGGAGATTGCACGATAGACTTCTCGCTGAGCAGGGCCACTACCAAGCGACTTTTGTACCCAGATTGATTCAATATGCTCTTTGTGCTGTTTATATCCGTCTTCAATTGGTTGTCATGTAAGGTAGACAGGTTCGGGTCCGAAGTAAATGTGTAAAACAGTACGAAGGCGCTAGGTATTTGGTCTTGATGCTTCTCAATCCAAGCAGGGTCTAGCAATCCATCAGGGAATAGTCTTGATCCTGGGCTTAGTGGTGATAGTACGGAATGTACAACAGGTTTCGATATTGGGCTGGCGGGAGCATCAGCAGGTAATTGAGCGCTGCGTGGTGGTAGAATGTATTCCTATCCAAGTTCAGTGCTTGTACAAAGATACACTGATATGGTTTAAGTACCCTTCCCACAGTCTTCACTCTAAACTTGTTTCTGCCGCTATGCTCTCGAGCATTCCATGCCAGATCAGAAGCATCTCCATCTTTAAAAATCCTCCGCAGGGCCAATGCGTCATCAGATTCCACTGTCGGTACTTCAGAAGATATCCGTGTGCCTTCCTTGTGCTGAACATCGTCCTCTCTACCAGGCCCAAGACCAGACACAACTAGCAAAGGGATATTATGTGCCACGTAGGCTGGTGCGTAGCCGTCCATGGCGTCCCAGATGTATATGCTCCATAAGCAAAGGCTGTAGCTCCGAACGATGGACTTTCTCCGTAGTCGAAGCGCCCCTTGCGATACAGCTCCCTCTTGCTTGTCCAATCAGTCACAAGAATTGGCCATATCCTACGCCTAAAACTCGCAGGGAAGACAGGATTTTGGCGGTTCCAAGGGTTGTGGTTGTGCAGTGATTCGATTTGTTGTCATAAGGCTTCGACATGGAGTTGGCGATGTTCGAGAGTCTGCAGCTGGCCTTGTCCCCTGGACTCCACCAAAATTTAGCGCGTCATTCGGCTCGCTCCAGCCTTGTCCGTCCAGTCCAGCCCCAAGCATCCATCCATGCTTCACACCTCCCATCACACTTTACTACCTACCGACATTATTCACTCTTGAATCCTCTACATATTCCCACCACAACACACGCTGAAACTACGACTCAAGCACAGTCGGCTACTGCTCCTCGTCAATCGATCGAATCCTCGAGTATTGATCCTATCTCCGTTTTTTGGTTGCGCCCATCTGGGTGCTTCTCGAACCCCTCACGGAAGTTTGCAGATGAGCGCGAATTTGGTCACAATCGTCCTCTCCGAGTTGGACAAGCATTAGAAGCGACTGCCATATACCACTACCACCCGGCACAATGGCAACTCAGGCTGCGATATTCGCAGATACCATAGCTGGTATGAAACGGGCCGTGAAAAGAAAAGCCTACGGTAGATACACTTTCAAGCCTAGCTACTATTCTGATTAAAGCTCACAATCTCGTTTTGCAGATTCGGATTCTGACAGTTCGATCGAAAATCTTACAAACCGCGGTAATAAGTTGAGAAAGAAAGCAAGATTCATCCACGAAGGTCAATTGGCGCCCCCCACTGGTCCTCAGGTGTACAAAAGAGTGCGTCTTTAGCTTCTAGAGTTCCCATGGCTTTCAAACTAATGCGCCGACAGAGAATCGAGCATGCGGGGTACCAAAGAGACATCATCAGCCGCAATCCTCCTTTGGTAGATGAGGACGGGTTCGAGGTCGACAGCGATGACGATGATGAAAGGGCTGGAGCTGCAATAGCTGCTGCCGCGGAAGTGGACCCTTACGCCGATGTAAAGATTGAAAGTATGCTGTTCCATCTGCTACGATTGTGGACTCTTTCGCTGACATGCGCAATTTAGATCTCCTAGTACCATTGACAGCGGCTTCCGATCTCCCTAATCATCCTACCTTGTCAAAACCATTCACATCGAAAACCTTGACTGAATTAACGCGGAGCGCCGGCGAGATGGTGCAGAAAGAAAAGGCGTCATTATGGAGAATCAAGCATTTATTGACAAGACTAAGCGGAGACGATACCTGGTACCCTTGCGCAAGTGTTGAAAACGAGAACGACCACATTCTCTTTATGGATGAGAGGGACCAGAGTCTTGGAAACATGCAAGGAAAAGCTGTTGGACGGGTAGAGGGTGATCAGGTTTCGACCGGAACCCTAGCATCAGAGGATACAGACCAGAGGTTGCCGATCGAAGGCAACGCTCTTCTCCCGGATGCAATGCAGACCACAGAGGAGACCGCAGATGAGGACGTTGCCATGGCTTCCACGCCAAATGTGGAAAACTCAGGCAAAGCTGCCCCTGGAAAGCCAGACGAATCTGATCCGAAAGCAACACTTCCCATTCAAAATGGGCAGAATGGAGCTTCTGGGAGACTTCCTTCTGGAGGACTTCCTTCTGGACTTGAGATGGATGTGGCCGATCCGGGCAAAGAACAAACAAATGGAGCTCCGGAGGAGCATGTACAGCCTACAGAGGAGGCTGATATGATCGATGGTGAACTAGGAGAAGATCAAGACGGCATCCCAGCAATGCACCGAATGAGGACACGAGCCCAAGCACAAGCAGCATCGGACAACAATACGACAAGAACAAGATCCGGTAGCCCAGACTCTGGAAGCGACATGTTCATTCACCCCATATTTCTGGCACCAGCATCATCTCGTCCAGATAGAAATGTTGGTCTACCACCACCAGAAGCAGACGAGACTCGGAGGTTGTTGCAACTGTATATTCAGAAGCAGGAAGAAGTGTGTCGAGGCGCCCAGAAAGTATATGACGGCTTGCTGAAAGCAGACCGATACCGCAAACTTGTTATGAAATGGGCTAAAGCCGACGGTCATGTCGGTTCGAATCGGGATATGTCTGATGGTGAGGACTGGTATGACAAGGAAGAATGGGGCTTGGACGAAGATCTCAAAAAGGGACAAGACGAAGAGGAAGAGGACGCTGCAACAACAGCGAAAAAGACTCGCACTCGTCGGCAATAGCCGTGTTTACCAGGTCTCTTTGCTATTGGTGTTGGCGGCTCGGGGCGTTTTTTGGGTGGGCATACTCTGCGTAACGATATCCAGGGTCTTTTGGCGCATGAATCAACGTTGAATTTACATCACTAGATGTCATCCTGTATAGGCTGTTTGTAGACCCAGCTCAAGATCAAATATCACCTCACTTTCAACATCTAAAGTTCAGACGATGAGCTTCCCCCCGAACCCCCCCCCCCCCCCCCCCCGACATCCCGGATCCTCGCTTCGACGTCATCTGTAAATTTGCTCGTGATCGCTGCCCGCTCAACTCCACTTCTATGTGCCTGGCGAGCTTCTCTTCCGTCAACAGAACCCCACAGACATTACTGAGGAGTCCAGGACACAATTTCACTCTACAAACAGTCCTAGTCAGCCATTCCAGATTTCCATCATGACGAGCTTCGTCGGTCACAATAAAGGTCTGATTGACTTTGACCAGAAGAGTCTGGCAGGTATGTTCGTTTGCAATAATTGGACTGAGATTCAGAAGCTCATAGATGCCACAGTTGCCGCAGCGTCAATTGCATTCAACCCAATCTTTTGGAAGTAGGTTCACACATCCAATTCTACAGGCACTCGAGATCTGCTAACATGAAATGCAGCACTGTAGCTCGTCAAGGTAGCTCCACCACCTTCCCTCACCTCTCCCAACCTTAACCAAAGCCCCTCAGAATACCACAACAAAATCCTGACCAAGCTCGCCGGCGGAAACTCTCGCATGGCATGCTACGGACTCGCCGTGACCATCTTCTCCCTAGGTATCTTCCGCGACTTGCTATACGAACGAGCCCTGCGCGCCCAACCTAGCCATCCCCTCCTCCAGACCGCCCTTGCAACATACGTCGCGTACGGCCTCATCGCCACAGGCAATGTCCTCGTCCTGTCTTCCATGTGGGCGCTCGGCGTCACGGGCACATACCTCGGTGATTACTTTGGCATTTTGATGGATGATATTGTGACTGGGTTCCCGTTCAACGTTACGGCTTCGCCCATGTATTATGGCTCGACGATGAGCTTCTTGGGAACGGCTATCTTGTTTGGCAAGCCTGCGGGTATCCTTTTGACTGCTGAGGTTTTGATTGTGTACTTGATTGCTTTGAGATTCGAGGATCCGTTCACATCTGCTATCTATGCGAAAAGAGAGAAGGCGCGAAGCAAGAGTGGATTGAAGAAAGCCAAGAAAGAGTTGTAGGTATGATTGATGCCTGGCAATCGGTACAGAGGGTTGGTTGAGATGGCAACGGGGAGCATGATTTCGGATGAAAACATCTGCGGTGAGTTGAGTTGAGTTGAGCTGAGCATGGCTACGAATTGCATTCATTGGAAAGGGATCTCAAAAGTGATTCAACATTAGCGGGCGTTGCATAGATATCAACTACTTTGCATCGTGGGCGTTTGGGAAAGAAAGGGTCATTCTGTAGACTTTCTTGTAAATATCAAGAGCTTTATAAGTCATCCTTGTTGCGACATACACCTGCTCTAGGTTTTCCCGTGCTCCTTTAATCCAACTGAGCAACTTGGAAGCACCTAGATCTCAGGATATACATCCCTATTCCAGGTCAGCAACGTTCTCATATCTACTCATAGAGGAATACTCACGTCCTCCTCAACAACGGCATCGACTCCTTGATCTTCTCCCTATATTCCAAATCGACATCCACAACTCCAATCTCAGCCTCGCTCCCTTCACCTGTCATATCCAGCAACACCTTTCCCCAAGGATCTACCACCATCGAATGTCCATAACTCGTTCTCTTCTCATTGTGTGCTCCGATCTGCGCTGCTGCAATAATATAGGCCTGGGTCTCGATCGCTCTCGCTTTCAACAGTGTCTCCCAGTGTGCTTTACCTGTAGGGACGGTAAATGCAGAAGGGTAGGTTAGGATCTGTGCGTTCTGGCGTTTGTGTGCTAAGCTGATTTCTGGGAAGCGGAGCTGAAGAGACAGGGTCTGTCAGTATAGAATCCATTACCTTATTGTTTCGAAGAGCTTGAGTACTCAAGCTCATATAGGAGCTGAGAAACAAAGACATGCAACAAGCGAACATACATCAATACAAATCATCAAACCAACCCTTCCCATAACCGTCTCAACTGGCTTGACAATCTCCTTTCCACCATCGACACTGTTACTCTCTCTCAAAGATCCATAGTCGAATAGATGCAGCTTGTCGTAGTACGATTCTATCTCTCCTCGTTCATTCACCCAAATGCTGCGGTTGGCCATCTTGCCGCTAGCTGTAGGGACATGAATACTAACATTAATGGCTAGGTTGTTGTCCTTTGCAGAGGCTTGGAGACCGAGGACGAATGGGCTGCTTTCCATGGGCCGAGCAAGGGAGAGGGATTCTTGCGGACTGGAAGCAATGTAGTCCTGTGTAGCTAATTGAGTCATGTTTTTATGTATACAGAGCACTTCTAGCAAGCTGGGTGAGAAGAACTTACTGCAGCTTCTGGAAGAAAGAGTGCCTATTGAAATGTAAGGGGATTCTGTTGTCTCGGACTGTTTTATCTACTTACTTTTGCGCCAGCCTCTACGGCTTTCTTGGCGAGGGCTTGACAGAGCGCCAGGTTATGGCTCATGGATGCCGTTGAGCATAGTTGGCCAATGGCCTGTGTGTATTTAGCTCTAATCGAGTAAGATGTTGGAAGAGATATTTACTGCAATTGCCATATTGGTCGCTGAATTATAAGACAAAGAATATGAGAAATGTTGAAGTAGGAAGTTACAGAAAGTGTATCGATAAGGACGGATGAATGAAATGTCGGATGAGAAAAGTTGGGTGTGTCATTGAGATCACAAAGACATGGAAGGAAAGCTCTGTGATATGAAGATCGCATTGGGGAAGAGAAAGACGCCGTTACGCGCTTGCACGTCTAGAGTGGGTGTCACCATAGAGGCTCGGTTGGTCAGCTTGAAGGCATTCCCAAACTCGATCAACGCTATCTGAACATCCAAAAAGAAGAAAGAACACAAGCAGGCGCAAATTATTTACAAACTATGGCTCAAATATCCGAAGAATAATCGCGCTCCTTTCCCTCTACCAAAAGTCGATAACATAAAATGCTTACTGTTCAGACGCACGTGGATGTGGGTCATGACGTCTGCGAGCCTCTCAATTCGAAAAGCTTACTCCGAACATTCTCAGCCTCTCCCTGAAACTTCTCGTCCGCGACTCACCGAGCAGCTATATTCAAGGGCCACGGTCCCAGCATTCTTCCGACTATAGAGGCTGCGACTTCATCACTTAACGTTTAAACAATGTCCTTGTAACATCATTACGAAATGTCCAATGGCGGCCAAGCCGGGAAATCGTCAACTTGTAGGTACAAGCTCCTGTATTTATTGTACTGCCACTAATTCTTCGTAGCATTCCAGTATGTCCTTATTCCAAGTTCTGATTCAGTATTCATGGGAAGCCGCTGGCCAGACGTGCAAGCTGCTCGAGCCTTCTAAACGACTTGCTGTGCTTCGATATTTTCCAAAAAGAGCAATACACTGACTTCCAAAAAGCTTTGTAGCTGGTCTGGGGTCTGGCATCCTTTCCGCAGTCCTCCTCCAACCCGCCGACCTCCTCAAGACCCGAGTCCAGCAGTCAGGACACAGCTCACTCCTCGCCACCATCCGCGAGATCTCCAAGTCCCCCAATTCCATTCGATCATTCTGGCGAGGGACCCTCCCCTCAGCCTTACGAACTGGCTTCGGATCCGCCATCTACTTCACGAGTCTAAATGCCCTGCGTCAAAATGCCGCACGTTCAAACCTCCTCCGAAGCATAGGAGCTATCGACAAGAAAGCCCTCCCTAGCCACTCGTCTGCCCTCCCGAAACTGTCGAACCTAGCGAACCTCACGACAGGTGCGATTGCGCGCGCAGGAGCTGGCTTTATATTGATGCCTATGACTGTTATCAAGGTCAGATATGAGTCGAGTTACTATGCATACAACTCGATTGCCGGAGCTGGGAGAGACATCCTGAAGACGGAGGGCTTGAAAGGCTTCTTTGCAGGTTTTGGCGCAACAGCCATACGAGATGCGCCATATGCAGGACTATATGTAGTCTTCTACGAGCAATCGAAAAAGCGGCTCAGTCTCCTCGTACACAAAGTGCCTATAGCAGGAGAGCTATCAAAAGGCATGAAAGGGTCGACATCCGCATCAATCAATTTCGGGTCGGGGATACTGGCCGCAGGTCTAGCTACAGCTCTCACAAATCCCTTCGATGCGATCAAAACCAGAATTCAGCTCCAGCCGAAGAAATATCATAACATTGTCCATGCGGGACGGAAGATGATGAGGGAAGATGGCTTCAAGTCGCTGTTTGATGGCTTGGGAATACGAATGGGCAGGAAGGCTGTCAGTTCGGCGCTGGCGTGGACGCTCTATGAGGAGCTTATTAGAAGAGCTGAGCATGTTTGGACACATGCGGAAGTCCCAGCTCGCGCGTTGTAAAATCACCACTCTGTACAACAACACAAAAGATGCTACTCAGGCAGAAGTCGAGAATATGGCTTTAATTGAAGCCAGATCCATCGAATCTCAAATGTACAACATATCAGAACATCAGATATTACGATCATTTACTCGGACGCACTTGTTTTGACGAGTTTCCATTTCATATTGAGTGGGTATTTCAAAGACCGCGGAACAAAAGGATCCAAAATCATTTTCTCGCGAAGCAGAAAATCAAACACAACTCCAAAATCGACCAAACTCCTCCCGATATTCCAAGGTTTGAGGCACGTATTTTCTTCTCTTTGCTGCAAATATTTACCGTTTCCCACCGGCCAAGAAGGTCAATAGTGGAGATGGCGATGGCTTTCTCTCGTGCTTCTTCTTGCGTACGAACTCGAATTCGGTTTCGTGGTGGTGATGTTTCTTGCCCTCGATAGACAACAGGACAGGCTGTCTGCGCTCTCTGATTTCTCTAGTATGAGACCACAGGAAATCCTGTTCGTATTCGGGGACCCAGCGTTTGATCAGAACGTAATCGGGATCCTGGATATTCACGTTAGTCATGGCTTTCGGGAGCAAATCAGAGCGAGCATTTCTTTTTCTTACCTGGTCAAATTCGTAGTCGATTCTGTACCGGTTGAGCGTCTCGATGGAGAGATGGCGGCGCGACATTCGAGTGTATGTTGGTCTGTTTGGATCCACACCCTTATCCTTCTTAAGAACCACCGCAATCTGCCTCTCATCCATTCCAGATTTGCGCAGATCCTCCTGAAGTCGTTTCTGGTACTCCTCCTCCCTCTCCGCCTTCTCCTTCTTCGCCTTAGCTGCCTTCTCAGCTTCCTCAATCTTATACTTCTCAATCGCCGCTTCGGCCTCTTTCTTCAACCTCTTCTTCTCCTCCTCCGCCTTCTTCTCATCCCTCAAACGCTGCAACTCCAATTCCTTCTTAACCCGCTTCTCCTCAGCCTCCTTCTCCTTCTGCGCCTTGAACTCCTTAAGTTCCTTGCGGGCCTTCTCGAGCTCGATATCCTCCTTTGTGGCAGCGACCTGTTTCCGGAGACGCTCATCCTCCTTCTGGCGCTCCTTGTCGATCTTGTACAGCTCTAGCTCCCGACGAGTCTTCTCCATCTCGTACTCGTCGCGCGTGTGCACCGCTCTGTACGCCTCGAGCTCACGACGGACTTTGTCTTTCTCTTGTTGGTCTTTAGCGAGGCGGTACGCTTCGAGCTCGCGCCGGGACCGATCCATCTCATACTCGTCTCGGCTATGGACTGCTCGGTAGGACTCCAACTCCCTACGAGTTCTGTCGAGCTCATACTGATCTCTAGGATCTTGGACGAAAGAACTCGGTCGGGAGCGAGAGCGGGAACGTTGTCGTTGAGGTGGTGCGAGGCCCAGGTAATCGTCGTCCTCGTAGTCATTGTAGATGCGATTGTTGATTACGATGGGAGCTTGAGGGGCTGGAGATGGGGGACTGATGGGTCGGCGATGGCCGGTTGATCGTGATCTGTGGACGCCTCCGACGCTGACTGCGGGCACGAGATAGGAACTGCCCTGGCTTTCGTAGAATGGGCGTGGTGCTGGGCGGTAGCGATGTTCGGGGTAAACAACGGGTTGAGGCGATGCTCGACCACGCCGGACTCGGATATCGAGTTCGTCCTCGTCGTAATGGTCGTGATAACTCATTTTGGCGAGGCTATCTTTCAACCCTCAAAGCTTGGTTTCTTATTTTTTTTTATTCCCGTTGGCGCAAGGCTGCGGTTCCTGTTTTGAAATCGTATTGCTCTCGGGCGTCGTGGAGCAAGGCTGTCCTGTCCTGAGCTGTCAAATACGGTAGACCCCGCACTGTGGGTTGTTGCCCTGGGCTTGGACGGACGATCTCGATAGGCGAAAGGTAAGGCGAACTGGTGGTGTCTCGAACTTTGTCGCTACCTTATCCTTCGCAACGAACGTCCCTCGATACTGAAATATTGTTCTGTTGAGGTTGAAATATCCACGCACGCATGCACTCAGATATGAGAAGTATAGGTCGAAACAGAGATGAGTGAGAAGTAAAAGGAAGGAAAAAGTCGGTGTCAGCAGGAGTGGGCATGGGCTGATTTAAGGTGAGACTACTGGGCATGGGAGAGCATGGAGGCCATGGAGGGGTATGGTATCGGTACCTCGATATAATTATTGCTAACACAAGACTGTAACCTTCCCTTCCTCCCTCCACTCCCTAGCTACCGGACGCAGGAGCTGATCTAGCCTGGCTGAGTTGCAGGTGGTCTGGCGCCTCCGATCCATGTAAAAATCATGCTGTGGACACCTTTATTGTTCCGTCTTTGGGCCTTTAGGTGCAGTTGGTGGTGCAGTGCGAGTGAGCACTTGACCAGCCACCAACAGCCAGCTTTGCTCACAGGGTATCGTAGGGCAGGGGACCACCAAGAAAATGCCCAGACCATCAACGGGACCTTCCTTCTCATGCCGCTGTATGGAGATAAGTCTTGAGCAGCAAAAAGGCGATTCCAACCAGCAAGCAGAATGTGGAAAGTCACTGCCATGAATAGGACGAGAAGAGAGACCACCACCACCGAAACTTCCAATTTCTGATGCGTGCTGCCGCTACCGTTCCCGGGCTCTGGATGTGGATTTGGGTTTTGGGGTTTGGATGTGGCACAGCTGCATATCTATTCCAGGTCTTCCATCATCTCCTGCACGCTTCATAGGCCAGCCCTAAGAAGATTATATTCCCACTTTGCAGTTCCCTACCTTGCCTGGTCGCCAGCCTCCAACTTGGCTCGCACTAGTGCCGTTTTTGCCTTCTCCCTTAAGTTACAGTAATTTGCAGGGACATGTCAAGAGAGGTCAAAGGAGATCGTAGCGGGGGTGTAGTAGAGACTACTGCAGAGCATGCAGCTTGCTAGAGTGCTAGAGCCAGTGGTCGTTCAACGCTCGTAAAATGAACCTCACATATCGTCTCCCTCGTCGTTTGGGGGCTCCGAGAACGCAGGAATGTCCAGTTGTTGGATGTCCGTCCCGGGTATTCTACATTTCAAGTTACTTACTTACTAATACAGTCATAGAAAGTAGTAACCAACTCTTGCATCTGCATGCATTTAAAGCGTTCGGCTGCCCCGCTACCAAATTCAGGGTTGGAATTGCTGAATGGCGCGGGGCATACGAACCTCACTGAATGGACCTGGAAATCTGAAAACAGTCAACAGCAACGAGGCGTTTGAAATCCAAAACGCCTATCAAAATACCGTTGGGTGTTCCCGCGATACGCTCATACGGGGATCGGGCCGCAGGGAGGACTAAGGACCATCTTGTTGCCCCTTCTCAAACACAAAGGCCGGCCGATGGATGAACCTCAAGAGGGTTGGGCATGGCATAGTTAGGATCTACTCTACCCCTCCATCCCTTTTCGGCCATGTGGGTCGGGGTTGAAAAATGGCCCCCAAACTTTTGAAGCTGGATATCTACGAAATAAATTTAGAAACGAGCTGACAAGAAACTTGTTTAGAACTGTTAAGACTTGGAACTGTCTTTTCAGGCTCGTTTTCGGCGTCTTTTTTCGTGGAGAATTGGTGGAGATCGAGAATTTTTTGGTTACTGTGTGTTGGATTTGGTGATGACTGAGCCGAAGCTGAAAGAATGACATGCAGAGGCGTTAGGCGAGACGAGAGAGAAACGCGCGCCTGTGACTGTAGACCATGCAACTGCTTCACCGAGTAGGGAAACGGTCCTGTGAGTCTCGGGTTGATGATGAATAAGATGCTTGTATTCCCTCCCCGCCCAAAGTATCACGAAGCATGAAAATTCTCCTCGTCTTGCCTCCGGAAGAGGTTTCTCGGTGATTCTATATATCAAGTATTACCACATTTACCAGCCGGTAATCTCTCTTGATTGCCACGGTCTTATTTGGATTTTTCTATCTGATGTGCCTTTGGCTGCCGCACCGATAGCCAGTAGAAGTTGTCGTGTCGGGTAGCTGAACAACCCTTAGACGACTATTTTCAGCCCCCAAAACTGAGATGGCGAATCTTGATGCTGGGACACATGGTAGATGGCTCGGGACGACACACCCTGAACGATGGGACGGGGAAGAAGTTTCTATTTTTGGTATTGTATGCTGGTTGTTTTTCTCGTGCTGCTTTTGAGAGTTTGAGGATGAAGCCATTCCTTCAATTCATTCCGTCGCCGTTGGCATGGGCTATGCTGTGTGCGACCCAACTCATTGCTACATTCCCCACTTTGCGGATGTGCCAGACAGTGCCACGATCTACTCCTGACCCAGACCCAGACCCAGGGAACAGCTCGTTGGAAATAGGTAATCCTCCTTGATGGACATGGACATGAGAAGTGAGGTGATGCGATGCATGACGGCTCCTCCCTTCCCATGCTTGCCTCCCATACCTTCCCCTGCCCTGACTCTGCGCCCTACACTCCGTCACCTTCCCCTCATGCACGCCCTCCGCTCTTGAAAATCTGCCATGTGCTCCCGGCTATTCTTGAAAGTTGTCTCGAGATACTGGAGGCGCTTGCCTAGATTCTCGACTTCTGAGGAGAGCGTGCGTGTCTCGGTCGTCAGGCGGGAATTCACTTCGCTCGTAGGGCTGAAGACGAACCTAGGTGGCCAATCAGTTTTCTATTCTGAGGTGTGTATGCGTACTCGTTGCTTTTTCTTTTCCGAGTGTGAGATTTGGGAGGGTCTCGTGATCATGACCATTGATCCATGGGCTAGGCTGGATGGTGCGCCTGCCTAATGTCGAAGGGACGGTGGCAGGCCATGATAATAGCGCAAAGAATATAAGGAAAAATGCGAAGAGGTGTATGAGCTTACATCTTGCCTACTCCCTCGTACATGTTGGTATCAGATGGTAGCTCAGACACCTCTTTGGCTGTCAACTCGAGCTTACGGATCTCGCGTTGTTTGATGGCAATTTGAGATCTGACTATGCCGATTTGTTGTTGAGATTGGATGGCTTGATTCTCAATCTCTTGGACCAGCTAGACACAGTGTTAGCAAGAGCTCGTTAATGAAAGATACATGAAGAAGTCGCATGTTGAGATGGTGTGAGGCAGTGAAGCCGAGCCAGTCTCATAGACTGCTGTCTGACATACCTTTTGGAGAGCTTCATTTGAGATAGACATCTTCGTCAGACTCAATGTCCTAGAAATTAGAGCAGAGCAAAAGATAGCTCGAATCGATATGCTGCTGCCTCAATATCCCACACTCGCTTGACGGATTCTCGCGATAGTGTCTTACCTTAGAAATGGTACGCGGTCAGGTGAATGCTGGCACGTGGAGATGGAAAATTGGTCAGCTTACTTGTAGAAGCTCAGCTGTGTTGCTCGTGGATGATGGTTGTTGGTTTTCTGCAACTGCTCAAAGGAGACTGGCCAATAGGCGATAGGACGTACCCCACTGTTGACATGATTGGTCATCATGCAACGGGGGTTTGCTCCGGACTTCGAGCTTGAACATTCCCAGGACGGTGAGGCTTTTGCTTGTGAAAACACAAGAAACAGACTCCAATTATTCAAATCATTGTTCTAAGTTGACCACCAATTTATGAAAATTACACTGCCAACTCCGGATACCATTATCGCCGTTTTCAAGCTGGACATGCACAATTTTTCCACACCGTCGTTCAGTCAGCAAATGGATGTTCGGCTTCGCCAAGTCTCACACATCCCTGTCAGGGATTTGAGGCACATCTTGATAACACACTCTAGCGCCCGAGGATTCCGTGTACCTACCGAGGATAGCTTCCCTGCGGATTCTTGAAAACGATTCAAGTCAGCCAGCCGCCACTCGCGATGCTTTCTTCGAAAGTCAATTCAGACATATGAGAAGAGTGTGATGTATTCAAGAGTACCACCGTTCGGAGCGCATTTACCGAATGTACCGGACTCCTGGCAGCGAATATATTCGCAACCAGCTGGCACTCACGAACTCGCCGGCATTGGAGGGGTCGTCTGGAGGGGCTCCGTCCTGTGTCGAAGTTGAAGGTCCACGGATGCATGACGTTGCAGGAGATGGCTTCCTCTAGTGCAGGGGTTCTTCACGGTCTTTCCATGTCAGGCCAGCCAGTCAGTCAAGTGGTGTGGTCCATCCAGCGCATTCGAGGCAAACAAGAACTAAGGTAGGTAAGGTCGCATTCCAGTTCAGGTTAAGTTAAGTACGAAGCTCTTCCCTTCCATTTCCTCTTCTTTTCTCTCCTTCCTTGTCTTGTACCCCAAAGCATGTGGCCGCGCCTTCCTGAACGACTCATCTTCAAACGTTAGGCTCAAGATCATCTGCGTGTAACTTTCTACACCCAGCTCTTCCAAGATTCCAAGGCCAGCGTTTGAAGGGAGTCCCCAAGTAATTTCTAGCACACTCTCGCTCTTCGAAAAAAGACAGCAATAGTTTCTCAAACAAGTTTTTAACAAAGTCTCATCTCATCCTTATACGAGCTTCGCAATGGGCTTCTTTTTACCGTCGATCAAGTATCCGCCAGCGCGACCAGACGAAGGTTACTGGAATCCTGTCACTTCAACAATCAACTGGTGTGAAGGTCAGACATTCTTTTCCTATTGCATTCTCCGAAACTAATGCTGTGTTGCCAGAGGACTACTATGCTACAATCTACTCTGCTGAAATTGTCAACACTCTCACCAACCTGTTATTCATTGCTCTGGGAGTCAAAGGCATTCGAAACTGTTTGAAGTATGGACATGATAGCATTTTTGTGGTGTCATTTTGCGGATGTAAGAAATTGGGAATCTACAGATGTGGGCAAATCACTGACGTTGATAGACCTGCTGGTTGGAAGTGGCTCTTTTGCCTTTCATAGCACATTGAAGTGTAAGTCGCCCGGTGATTTGAAAGTCTGGTTGCTAATTTTGGGAACAGATCCTATGCAATTGCTGGATGAGCTTTCGATGATATACACGGCTACCATTATGTGTTATGCGACTTTCTCATTCTCTCAGTCTCGACTTGTCCGCCAGTTTCTGGGTGCTGGGTTGCTTTCCCTAGCAGTGTTCATCACGGTATGGTTCTCTTATCCCAAAGGCCCTGACATATGCATGCTAACATTTTTGCTACCAGCTCTACTACCACTACCTCCAAGATCCCGACTTCCACCAAAATGCCTTCGCACTTCTCCTAATCGTTATAATGGCTCGGAGTACATATGTGATGGAAGTAAATATTCGACCTTCCTTGAAGGAGAAATATGGCACAAAGTCCCGAACAGGAGTTGATTCTGGGTCTGTCACATCAGCAGAGCGGTTGGAGAACGATAACAGGGATAGAGCTATCCTCAAAAATATGTGGATAATGGTTGTTCTTGGTTTAGCCATATTCTTAGGTGGCTTCGGAATCTGGACATTGGATAACCAGTACTGCTCGAAAATACGCCATTGGAGACATCAGGTTGGATTGCCATGGGGGATACTTCTGGAGGGTCATGGTTGGTGGTGAGTTGATTCACTGGAAGGTTTTCTGCAAAGTTTGACTGACTGGACTAGGCACTTAATGACTGGAGTTGGTGCATACTATTACATCGTCTGGGCTGTTTGGCTGCGGCATTGCCTCAACGAGCGACAAGACGAATTTGTCCTAAACTGGCCCTCCGTTTTCGCTCTTCCCGAGGTCATCTCTTCGGAAGACTATGAGAAGAAGACAGGCCAAAATTGGACCAAAGATTATTCCAATGGACATATCCAAGCCAATGGGAACGGGGTTGGAAACGGCTACAGACATGGGACAAGAGAAGACCGAAAGTCTGTTTGAGGAAAATGGATGTTTGACGGACGTGTTGGATGAAAATAGACCGAAACTTAGATTTATACCCTTCTCTTTTGGTCTCCTCAATGCTCCTGGGAGATAATAGACAGTATTTCATATGAACCGAGGTTCCAGTCGTTATCTTGTTTATGTGGGAACCATATTCCAGAAACACATCTAAGTATTAGCAAATCCTCAAACTTACAGTAACGGAACATGGTTTCTTGTAAAAAATCGAAAGGAATTTCAAATGAGTAACAAGGCCGAGTTTCCGCCTTGTTCAACGCAACGCCTCGTCATAGCCTTGTGGGGGTGGGCTGGCCCGGCCAGGTTGACGAACCCTTGATCTGCAGCCAGCCCAGCCCAGAATAGCGCATAGTTGGCATCTCCAAATATGCATGCTACTGCACTGCAGACTGCCTTGACACGCAATAGGAAACATACCACTCAACCTCGTATCCCCAACACCTGCTTTCTTGCTGCGCCGCTCCTTTCCAAGCTGCATGCTGTCCTCATGTCACCAGAACCCTAGAATGATGAATCTCGAATGAAACCGACTTTGCGAAAGTGGAATTGGGGCAAGCTACGAAATACGTCCCGGAGCTCAGATGTTCGCGCGATAGCCAGAGACCCGAACGGACGGATTAAAAAGTGACAGGCATTCTTCCACGCGACTGGACGCGATTGATCATTCGACGATTCGCAGAACAACGCAGGCACTAGGAGAGGAGTGGGGTGTCTGGGTAGAGATACAAGTACGGACAAAATCAATGGCAGCTCCGAAACAAACTTCAAGATGGGGGAACTTCCTCCAGCAAGCTGTTGCTGGGGTAGAATCGAGGCTGGACAATATTTTGGCGGAGGGGGTCGAGGATCAAGCTGCTGCAGCTGGGCAGAAGAAACCTGGAACTCCTACGCTGCCTGCGTCTTCTTCGAAGTCGGATTCAAGTGCGTACCTCTTACGTTTTGATTTGCGTTAGTTGCAATGGAATGTCAGCTAATGCATTGGTGCTATAGGTGTTTCCAGGACGGCTTCTACGAATAGAGCGAATGATCGATTACAAGAACGTCTTGCTAGAGCTATAGCTGCGAAGAACTCGGCGCAGAAACCCGATAGACCGGATTCCCTAGCCCTCTCTTCAGGCGTCCCATCTCGGACAGGCAGTCCTGCTACTGTGAGCAGTAGTCCAAGACAGAGTATTGATGCGCCGGCGCCTAAGGTAGAGGAGCAGAAGACAGAGGACAAAAATGCTGGGCAGGAGACGGCTTCACGGCCATCGCAGGACGAGGGTAGCGAGCAGAAAATGGTACAAGCTGAAGCGCCCTCCATTGCTGTGCAGCCTGGAAGTCCGGTCATTGAATCTGCGCCGGAAGCTCAACAAGAATCAAACGGGATTGTGCTTAAGTCTGAAGCAGAAGCTTCTCCCAGACCTTCGGTGGAGTCGGCGAGATCAAGCATACCTCGAGAGTCCATCGATTCGGTGAGACAGCCTAGTCTACGACCTTCCATGGAGATACCATCTGGTGAACGACCGGAATTGTTATCTTCGGCGGTCAAAACACCAGCAGAGTATGAAGCTCTGCTAAAGCAATTGCAGTCAGACCATGAGACTTCCGAGTTGCAGAGACAAGAGGAAGTGCATGGGTACATCGAGAGAATCGATGCTCTCCAGTCAAAACTTCAGTATTTGGCGAAGGAGGGTGCTGAGGCGGCACGGAAAGCCAGTGGATCTGCTCCCAGTGGTAGCTTAGAGAAGAAGCTCGCGGACAAAGAAGAACAAGTCGCCCTCTTGATGGAAGAAGGTCAAAAGTTGTCCAAGAAGGAACTCAATCAACTCACGACGATTAAGAAGTTACGAGCGAAGATCCAGGAAGACAGCAAAGTAATTGAAGAGGCCAAGAGGAAGCAGGAAGTAGCTGAGAGGGATTTTACAATCGTTACGGAACGGTGGAAGAGAGCTGAGACTTTTGAGAAGCGGCTGAACGACAAGCAAAAAGAGGTTCAGCAATTGCAGAAGGATGTGGAAACTCTCAAGGCTGCCAACGAGCTCAAGGATTCGGCCATCATGGAGCTGGAAGCAGAGCTAGATGAGGCTATTGCTCAAGGAAAGCAGGCTGAGATCAAAGTAGCTAACGAAGCTCTCGAGGCAGAGAAGAAACGGGCTGCAGATCTTGAAGACGACATTGCGAACCTGAAGATCGAAAAGAACCTGGTGGCTGATAGAGCACAAGCGCAAATCAAGGAATTGAGAGAGAAGATGGACAAGGATGTCGAAAAGGCTCGGATGACGGAGCTGGAAATGAAGTCCGAGCAACAGATGTTGGAGAGCAAGCTGGAGGTCATGAGAGCAAGGGCCGAGGAGGTCTCGTCAGGAGCTACAGGCGATGCGCAGGCAAAGTTGCTGCGACAAATAGAGACTTTGCAGACGCAGTATGCTGTCGCCAGTGAGAATTGGCAGGGCATTGAAGCCTCGCTTATTGCACGGGCTACGACTCTGGAGAAAGAGAGGGACGAGGCTACAAGGAGAGAAGCTGATATCAGGAAGAAAGCTCGAGAAGTGGTAAGTTTTGCGCCCAGGAATTTGTTGACTTCTCTTTAACCATTTACAGACACTGAAAGCGAAGCGCAATGAGGACGAGCTTGAAGAGTCAAGATCGAAGATGCCTAGCTTCCAGCAAGAGCTCGCAGAGCACAAAGCAAAATTAGATACTCTACAGCAGAGAGCAGAAGCTGCGGAATCAGCTTTGATCGAAGCCAAAGCTTCTTTTGAGCAAGAAAGGCAAGCGTGGAAGTCGGAGATGCAAAATCGCATTGATGAAGAGAGGCAGAAGCTACAAGAAGAAACACAGTACAATAGAGCAGACTCGCCTGTAGCATCAACAAGGCGAGGCCTAACGTCCGAGTACCTTGGGCTTCAGAACCTACAAATTAGACGAGCTTCAGCTCGCTCGATAAACAACGACGTGCCTCCTGTATCAGGTTTCCTAGGCCGCCGCCCATCCGCCCAAATACTCGGCAAATCCTCAGGAAACGGCACCCCAACCCGACAAGACTCCATGCAATCCCTTAAAGAGACCAATAACGGAGAAAACCACGCCTCATCCCCATCCATTCACACCGACGCTGATGACTTCTTCGAACACACTACCTCCCCCTCCTCCCCCCACCAAACAATCAACGACCTCGTCTCCGTCTCCACCGCCGGCGCCGGGCCATCCGTCCAACTTGTCGAGCGTATGTCTTCCGCCGTCCGCCGCCTCGAAAGCGAGAAGGTCGCCACGAAAGAAGACCTTGCGCGACTCTCTGCTCAGCGCGACGAAGCCCGCGCGGAGATCGTAGCGCTTATGCGTGAGGTGTCCCAGAAGCGTGCTGTGGAGGAGAGGAAGAAGGAATTGGAGGAGGAAGTGGCGGTGCTGAACGAGAGGTATCAGACGACGCTGGAGATGCTGGGGGAGAAGAGTGAGATGGTGGATGAGTTGAAGAGTGATATTGAGGATATTAAGGCGATGTATCGGGAGTTGGTGGAGAGGACTGTGAAATAGAGCGGCGAATAGCATTCACACTTTGTTTTTCTTTCTGGACTCCGATTATGCCAGTTATGATGCAGGTTTGCGGCACTTTCAACCGAAGCTGGCTTGCTTCACTTTACATTATAGATTACACATATTTACGCCTGACACGATAGGAAGGGATATATTGGCGTTGGCTTTTGAATCTTCTTGCATCCTCAAATCCATTCATACTTGCGTTGTTGTATGCATTCAGCAACTTATGACGCTTTGTTGCTTTGCAATATTTACTCACTTTTAAATTTCACATGTAATAGTTGCATGGTAACATCACCATGCATGTTATGTAAGGTTATGTATTTGATTGAGAGTGGAAAAGATAGATCGAGATCTCTGGGTGGCGGTTCTGGAATCCAATATTACAGTATTTCATACAGAGTTGTTCCATTCAATTCTCCATTCATCATCAATCATGCCTATCTCTCTGTCCGTCCTAATGCTTCAGTAACACCGACTCCAACCAAAATCAAGCTTCCGATCATCTTGTTGAGTCGATGCGACTCATGTGAGCAAAACCAGCGTCAATTAGAAGAGATAAAAGCTCGAAGGTCAAGCAAAAAGCGCTATAGGAAACGGCGAGACTCTTGGAAAAATGATGCGACAAAAGATTAGAAGCCGAGGTTACGAGGCAAGCTCAATACCCTCCATCTCCGCAGCTTTCAGAATATACTTCTTGACTTGCGAGTCAGGCGCTAGATCTAAAGCGAGGAACCCATCGTTATCTTTCTTCTCCGTGTCGGCTCCAGCTTTGAGGAGGGCTACAGCTGTATCACCTGGTTCACAGCACTGTTAGCATTGGAGTTTTGTGTATCGTCTGCTGAGATCAAAGACATTGTGTGAGGAGACAACAGGAACATACCATGGCCCTCGGCAACAGCATGATGCAACGGTGTCTGACCGGCTGCATCGCTCGCGTTCACGGGACTCTTGTTCTTGAGGAGCAGCTCGACGATGGGTACGGAGCCGACGGCTGCGGCTCGGTGGATGGCGTATTGGCCGCGCTTGTCTTTGACGCGGGCGGAGGCGGAGGGTGAGTGGTCTAGGAGGCGGCGGGCGAGGTCGATGTTCTTTTTGGAGGAGACGAAGTGGAGTGCTGTCTGTGGGGTGGAGTGTTACTTTGGGCGAGAGAAGGGAGAGAATATGTGCGGAGGGAAGACGAAAAGTGATGCCGCTTATGAGATGAAGAAACTTACTTGGCCGGTGAAATCTGAAGATGCGTTAGTCCTGCATCTTGGGTTGGAGGAGGACAGCCTGGGTAGGGGATGAATAAACTCACTCTTCGCATTAACATCCGCATCTTTCCTCAAAAGCAGATCAACGAGTTCTTCTCCGTCTTTCAAGCTCACGGCTATCATTAACGGTGTCCATCCTGAGCCATCCTAAATACATCATTTGATTAGCCTCGTGTTACTTCTTCACAACTCTCTCATCACAGTCCTAAGGTCATAGTCCTGCATCCGGCCAGCATCGCTACTATGCGCATGACACTATATAAAAAGGTAGAATAACATACCTGAACATCGGCATCAAAATCCTTTGTCGAAGCCAGCAACTTCGCAATATCGAGGTGATTGTACGAAACTGCCCAATGAAGCGGCAAACGACCATCGTCGTCAACTCGCTGAGCGAGCTTAGGGTTGGCCTATTGAAAGATGGTACTTCAGCAATGCCCTTGCTTTCGACACTATCTCAGAAGTGGTTTGTTGAGTAGGAATCAGCTTACAGCTAACAGCGATTCTACAACTTGAGCTACACGGACGTCAGTACTTGCTTTTCACGTGGCGGGGTACTGAGGAGGGGTAGCTGGGACTTATGAAAGATCTTACTTCTTCCATCTCGAGCTGCTTCATGAATCGCAAATTTGGAGGGCTCTGGTTCAGCCATTTTCAATTACTGAGAGAAGAGTCGAGTTCAAACCTTGAGTTGAGAGAGTTTTTGTTTTGGTTCGGATGTCGTCGTCTACAGGTAGCCTGATATTTGGGCCTGAGGCCAGCGAGGCGAAGGCGCTGAGGAAAGTGACGTGAAGTATAGTATTGAAAGAACAACCAGATAGAAGGATGTTAGGTGGAGAGTAAGCATAAATATCACTATCCTTGATCTAAGTTGTAAGTCTTAATTTTCATACTTACCATCAATTTCAAGTAAAAGGACCTGTTAGTGTGGCATCCAATGTTAGCACCTATTGGTTTACAAAAACCAATATCCAGAGTGAAATCTCCAATTTGTCTGTGAAAAATTCAAAAGAATACCAGTGAAATTAGACATCCTTAATTCAATCAATCAATCATAGCCTTCCTCAGCATCCGGAATTTCGGTGTCTCATGTCGTGACAGACATTCAAACTTGGGGTAGTGTAGATGAACAGGGATCTGCTGGAGACTAGCTTCACGAGGCGGCATCGCCAAAAAATCGCGAACCAGCCTCGCAGGCCAACTTCAACAAACCGTTTACAGCTTCCTCGACTATCCCAATCATGGCTGCCACCGCCGTCAGACCTATTGCCTCTGCTGAAGCTTCAGAACCGCCATCCCTCGAATCCCTTCTACTCGAAAACAGGAAACGATCAAGGGCCCAATTTGAAGCCGGCGCATTGAACGACGAATTCGACGGTGGAGCAACCAAGAACGCACTCGCAGCTCGAGTGATATCCGAATACGCCTCGATAGTACCAGCGCCCATTCCAGAACCGAAATCGAAATCAAAAGCGCCGCAGAATGGCTCTTCAACAGCTCTCGTACGGACTGGGAAGGCCAAACCTCCTACTAGCACTCCTCAGAATGGCTCTTCCACGAGTTTGATACACAGGCCATTACCCCAGAAGAATCTCCCTGGATCTAGTATGGTCCGTAAACAAAATATTGTCCAGCAGAAGCCGGAATGGCACGCGCCGTGGAAGCTGATGCGGGTTATCTCTGGACATTTGGGATGGGTTCGCGCATTGGCTGTTGAGCCTGAGAACAAGTGGTTTGCGAGTGGAGCTGGTGACCGAACCATCAAAATCTGGGATCTCGCGACAGGAAACTTGAAGCTTACCTTGACGGGACATATTTCGACTGTGAGGGGTCTTGCGGTCTCGCCTCGACATCCATACCTTTTCTCCTGTGGCGAGGATAAGATGGTCAAGTGCTGGGATTTGGAGACGAATAAGGTTATCAGACATTACCATGGACATTTGAGTGGAGTTTACACGTTGGCTCTTCATCCTACGTTGGATGTGTTAGTTACTGGTGGTCGGGATGGTGTGGCTCGAGTTTGGGATATGCGAACGAGGAGCAACATTCACGTCCTTGCTGGGCACAAGGGTACGGTGTCTGACCTCAAGTGTCAAGAAGCAGACCCGCAAGTTATCACTGCTTCTCTCGATTCTACTGTACGACTTTGGGATCTGGCTGCAGGAAAAACTATGGGAGTTTTGACCCATCACAAGAAGGGTGTCAGAGCGCTGGCTGTGCATCCAAAGGAGTTCACTTTCGCAACTGGAAGTACGGGCAGCATCAAGCAGTGGAAGTGCCCTGAGGGTGCATTTATGCAAAACTTCGATGGCCAGAACTCAATCATCAATACCATGTCCGTGAACGAGGACAATGTTCTGTTTTCAGGTGGTGAGTAGACCCGAAATCAAAATAAGTAGAGACGAGCTAATAAGAAACAGGTGATAATGGATCGATGAGCTTCTGGGATTGGAAGACTGGTCACAGATTTCAAGCCCTGGATACCACTGCTCAACCGGGTTCTCTCGATGCTGAGGCAGGTCTCATGAGCTCTACGTTTGATAAGACCGGCCTCCGTTTGATCTGTGGAGAAGCAGACAAGACCAGTAAGTAGCATTCCTGCGACGCACATTTACATCGCTAACACCTTCAAAGTCAAAGTATGGAAACAAGACGAGACTGCGACTCCAGAGACTCACCCTCTAGAGTGGAAGCCAACTCGAGGCAGACAAAAGTTTTAGTGTAATGATCAAGAGTGGATTTTGGATGCATTGCATGGCGAATGGCGCACTAAGGAAGGGATTGGGTCCAGTCATTCACAGAATGAACAATATGTATTGTATATATCTATATCTCTTCGAGAGTCTTAAAATCCAAGATTTTTGACCTCTGGATCATCCTTGAAAGCCTGCTTGACGTCCTCCTCACCAATACTCAGACGTATCTTTCCCGTACGATCCGCTCTCCTGGCTTCCAACCCAATAATGCCGGCTTCCATAAGATCCACAGCCGAAGATCCCATAGCTAGTAATCGTGGCGTCTTCTGAGGCTGTTTCGACAATTGCATGCCCTTTCCCAGAATGTGATTATCTCTCAACAGGAATTCAATCATCTGACTTCCCGTATCCATCTTCGCCATCCTCTTCGCCTCATCCATAACTTCCCCTAAAATACTCTCCGCGATCCCCGTCCTCCTGGTCTTCGCCAGCAGCGCCGCAAGCAAGACCTTTGCCGCCAACGGCAACCCTCTCAGATACTGTTGTAGCGGACTCGTAGTCGCCTCGTTAATCGCCCTCTTGACAGTAGCTATTGTGACTTTACCGAAGCCTCGAGATACTTTCTCGTTCCGGCCGCTTTTGCTGGGTGTATTGGGCGCAGGTTGGGAAAGTACATCTGATTCTGCGAGCTCGACTGCCCGCCGGCAAATGTCGAGAGCTCGACGGGCGTCTCCGCTCACAGCTGCTACTTTACGACTGGCGAATTGCACGGCGTCGGATTCGACGGTGTCGCCTGGTACGCCTTCGAGGCGGGATTGGATGATCTTCATGAGTTGTTCGTGGGTGTAGCCCGGAAAGGTGATTCTAGTTAAGCCTAAGGTCGTCAGTAATAGATGGTGGAAGCAGAGTAAGACGTTTGTTACCAAGTCGACTGCTGATCTTGTTACTCAGCGTCCGTTCTGGCAAGTCCATGGTATTTGCAACAGCTAAAACAATCAATCTGCTATGTCGTAGACCTGGCCAGTTGAAGAAATTGTACATGACACTTTGGTTCTTGGTGACAAGTTGATCCAGCTCATCCATCAATACTACACAAGGTACTCTTCGAGGACTAGGGTGGTTGAACTCCCTCTCGAGAAGATCCAGAGCATGTGTCGGACTTACACGGTCTCCTTTCAGTGCTTCCCATAGAAGAGAATACGACTGATGAGGATCCGTCACCTTCATGCCATTTATCTCAACAAAAATGAAATCGTCCAGCTCGTCGGCCATGACCGATGCGTTAAGTTGGGCCACAACTTCTCGAACAGTTGCCGTCTTTCCAGTCCCAGGGGTTCCCGAGATGTAGATACAAGCGCCTGTACCTTCGATGATGGCAGCTTCCAGATGCGAATATACTGAAGCAAATTCGTCCTCTCGGCAAGGCAGACTGGTGGGTACGGACGAGACATGTAATCTAGAGCGAGCAGTCTGAAATGGAGAAGACTCGACATGTTCAGGATCCAGCATTCGAGTACCAAGGGGAGTGAACTCAAGTGGCTTCTTAATGACGACCCTGCAATCTATTAGCTACTCTCGTACATTCATAATAGGAGATTTGTACCTTTTGTGGCTCGGTGTAAGTAGCTTTGACGGTGTCCGTGGCTTCTTTGGGGTAGAGACACTCGAGAATTTCTGTTTCTTCCTTGGTGTATGTGTCTCCAATTCATCGTCATCAACGGCCCCTCCCTTGAAATCATCATCTCCCTTCGTGCGCCTCTGATTCTTCCTCTTCTTCGTTGACTTGGTCTCTGACTCGATCCGCGTCAATAGCTCCGTAACCTCATCCTCGTTGCTATGGGCTATGTCCTCCCATGTGAATTCCTCTGTGTATTTGACTGCCCGAGTATCGCATCCTCTCCTACAGATAAACGTTTTGCCGTGTTCTCGAGCTTTCTTGGGGATCTTGCCAGTGGGGTACTTCTTGCTAAAGGCTTTCTCGGACATTATATATGCAGTGCCATTAATCGACTCCAAGGGGTTGATATCGGTATCTGGTGTCAAGTACAGCTCATTCTAGTTCTATTAGCTTCACTCCTCGATAAACCAGGAGTACTCTTACACTCAGGAAGTCGGATCGCTTCTTTTCTTTCAGTTGTGGCCGGATCTCCTTTTCATTGGCAAACCCTAGGTTGATCAGCCACTCCTCAAGGATATCACGGAGCCTGAGACATACACAAGAAATTCGCAGATTTCTCCCCATCCTCTTCTTCCAGAAATTGCTGTATAATGCCCACCCACGACTGATTCTGCCCCTCCGCCTTCAACAAAACCGTATCCCCAACCTTACATCTGAAAGTCCCCATCTTGGCCCCTATAATGCCACCTTGTGATCGCGCGGCATTGCGAGCCTTCCTTTTCCTCGGCGTCATCGCGGACTTCTCCTCGTCTGACTCCTCCTCGTCATCTTGCGATTGTTTCCAATTCTTCGCATATATCCATTCCCAGGGGTACTCGTCTGTGCCTAGCTCGTCGTCCGAGTCATCTCTTCTGAGTGTCGCGCCTGCGAGAAGCTTCCTCGCTCGTTCTGCCTTGTCCGCAAGTTTCTGCCGCGGAGTCAAGGTCTTCGATTGAGGTGCCATTTCGTGCTGATACCGTGGCGCCGGTCAATGGCTTTTGCGTTGATGTCGAGGAATCTTGACGTTGCTTAAGTGCTTGCATTAGCGAAGTTGAAGGCGACGCGACCCGCGACTTTTCGTGTTCAGCGGCAATGGCATCAAGGGTTTGCTTGGCACTTACATCAACGTTCACTGCTAAATTGACCTCTCAATGTTCAACTAAGATGCTGCATTGAACTATTCTTGGGAATCATTGTTTAATCCGATTTGTACCTACTTAAGCCTGTTGCTTTATATATTTGTTGTCGAAGTCGGATGTCCTAAATTTAGGTGGTGTACTGCTAATGAATCCTGTAAAGAGCGCGAGATTCTGATCTTTCAGTACCATGGTCCCAATAGTCCTATACCTTTCGTAGCTTGCAAAGATTGCCCTTTTTCTCTGCTCAATAGCCAGGAATATGGATTAACAAGACAATGATATGAGAACTTTCCTACGATATTCCATTTCTTAAGCTGTACTGAGATACCACTTACTGGAAATTTTAATGTTAATGAGCACGAAGAATATTTAAGAAGCTTGTATAATACTTAAAATAGCGCGATAAGACATATTACAGATTGCAATGTCCAGGTTCGTGAAAGTAAACAAAGAATTCACGAGAGCTCCGCCCCACCACGGCTCGCTCCTGCTGATCTCGGCAAATCCCCTCACACCAGCCGATTAGATTTCGAGCTCCCGCCAGGCGACCTCATCCTCGAGCTCTCTACACCTCGAACAAGACAACAACGCGCAACCCACAAACATGTCTTCCCCAAAAGGACAACAAGGTCAGAATTTGCTTCACAATCAATTGCATATTTTCTATTCAGCGAATAATGCGGGAAGAACGTAGCAAGCAAAGAAGGAAGCTGACTAGAAATCCACAGTTGACCTCGCAAGCCTTACGACGCAACAGCTCAGCTCCGTCAAGAAGCAACTCGACGACGAGATAGAGCACCTCACCAACTCCCACTCGCAACTGCGCGCCGCTCAGGCCAAGTTCCGAGAATGCATCCGTTCGATCGCCGGTGGTGTCAACCCCAAGCTTGATGGTAGGACCCCTCTATATAACATCTGCGAAAATGGGAAGGGCTCGCAGCTAATGCATTGGTGGAAAATAGGCAAGCCAATCTTGGTGCCTCTGACAACCTCCCTATACGTGCCTGGAACTCTGGCGGATCCGGATAATGTGATTGTGGACGTTGGTACCGGATTCTACGTTGAGAAGGTTTGTGGAATGGTTTTTGTCAGAGAAGCTTATTATTGACGTGAAATAGACAACGAAGGATGCTACAAAATTCTACGAGGCGAAGGTCGAGGAGCTGGGTGCCAATCTGAAGGGCTTGGAGGCTATAGTGCAGGGGAAGTCGAAGAATCTGTCAGTTGTTGAAGATGGCAAGTTACATTTTTCAAAGAAGGCTGAAGCATTACTGATTCATGAACTCTAGTTCTAAGAGAGAAGGTGCTGAGTAGTCCTGCCCCTTCTGCGTCTGCATCTACGGCTTGATAATTCAAGTAATCTACAAAAGTCGAACACCAAAACCCAGATACCCATCCGATGACAAATGTCAGAGTTACCAAACGATCTCAGCATTCTCAAAATGCGCAAGACACTCAGCACCAAGCTATGAGCTTACAGAAGGTTGTGATCTTAGCTGCGGTCTGAGTGGAGATTTGGAAGGAAATATGCATGGCCGAGGAAAGTTGTGGACTGCGTCGATAACTGGCTTCTTCCAGCTTCTGGTGCATACTTCTGGGGGTAATTTGGATGTATTCATCGATGGGCTGAAAAGCTATATCGCAGTCAGAAATTGAAAGCTCAATTGGTGGCAAAGAAATACACATACGTACCTCTTAAAAGCTGGATGTCACGAGAGTTTTTCTTAAGTCCTAGCAGAGGTCTGAGCCGCCACGTACTGAGCAGTCTGGGCCGCAGCGGCTACAGCCTTAGTAGCGGCAGCTTCGGCCTTTGTAGCTTCCTCAACCTTAATAGCTGTTGCTACATCAACCAAGAGACCTTGTGTGAATGCTACCTCATCGAGGAATGGTTCAAGCCATGCTGTTTGGCCGTTGAACAAGTGTACCAGGCCCGGACCGAAGTCGCGAACACGAGTAGTGTGCTCGATGGACTCCATCTGTGTATCCCATTCAGGATGGAACATAGATACACTGGTCTTCATAGTTGGCTGTCCTCTCATGCGATCTCCGATCCATTCCCGAAAGATAGACACTTCGACGAAGAAGCCAGAATTAATGAGCTTGTATTGGATGACGCTTCGAACCACAACACTTGTGATGTTGAAGTCTCTTCTATACTGGAGTGGCTTTTCCGGGGCCGTCTTCAATTCTGGGTACTCCAAGCCGTGGCAGTCCTTAAAGACTTTGGAGTCGACCGAGATAGACTTCTTGATAAGATCGTACAATTGGAACGGTACTTCAAATCGCTCACTGTCTGTAATGACCTCCAGTTGCCAATCCAATTTTCTGGACGGTAATCTGTCAGCAAGACTTCCAAATCAACTGTTTCTGCAACATACCTCTCAACATCGACAAAGGTGACGTTCAAGCTCTTGTGTGTCTTCTCCTTGACGAAGAGTCGGACAGAGCCAGCCTGGAACTCGCTATGCTCCTGTTCGTAGAAACGGTCGATTTCGGCCTCGAGTCGAAGCTCTTCACCTGTGTTTGTCTGGATAAAGAGGATGGCGGTATCTTTAAACTTGACATCGCTCAATGACACGGTACGGCCGTTGGCTGGTACAAACCTGCTAGGCCAATTGACTATCTTTTGGGACAACTTGATAGCGGTCTCGGATCCTCCGATCCTGTGTCACTATCAGTATATACGCAATGGCTTACGAGGTCTGGATGCACTTACTTCTTCTCGAAGCTGCCAACTTGCCGTGGGTTCTTTACCATCTCGATGAATTGTGCAAATGAGTATTGGCCTTCGGTGAACGGAATTCGGAAGTTTCGAATTGCGACATGGCCAAACGTAACTCGCATTCTCATCCAGCCCTTCAGTGCTTCAAGCTTTTTCAAACCTGCAATCAATCTTGTTTGGAATTCTCGCTGGTTCTCTGTAACCATTCCCGGGCGTGCTAATCTCCAGGCCATTTTTTCATCTTCGGGCAAGGGATCACCAAACAGTACGAAATCGGTTGCTCTCATGGGCGCTAAGACTTGATGTACTTCAGGCTTCACAATTTTTCGCATGGCCTCTGCGGTCGGAGGGACGAATATGTATGAAGGAGTTGCGGAAACCTCTTTCGCCTTTGCGTCTTGTACAGCTCGTCGAATGGCGTCAAAAACGGGTGTGAAATCAGCCTTACCGTCTCTGGAGCTCATACGCAAGTACTGGGTGTTATTGGCGGTTGAGATACACTCGATGAAGACCTTGTGTTCTGTTCGGACTGCGATCAAAGGGGCAAGCTTCGAGCCAAACAAGTCGATGGGGGTCTGTTTACGATAAGGCCAGAGATATGTTCCCTAAAGCGCAACATGTTAGCAGAGTTTCACAAGTCATGACTATTTTGCGAGGCTCACAATTGAAGGGAAGATCTCGTCACGAGGCGGAGGGCGAAGGTACTGGTCACGCTCTTGTGTGGTTCTTGCCGTATACTCGTTGTAAGCAGCACGTTTACTGGTTATCAGACCCTCTGGTTGGGCCCACAAGTCTTTGGCAACAGACCGAGTTGTCGTACCCCGAGCCTGAACGTTTCTCCGTGAGGTGCCACCTTGGGTCGCCGAGCGGTAGCGTCCTAGATCACGTCAACACCCTGCACGAATCTTGGTAGCCGCCAGATCTGCACCTACCTGTGTTCGTATCACCCGATGGCTGCCAACGACTACTAGGAGGCACGTTTTCTCCAGAATCTGCAGAGCTTCCCCCACTACCTGTGCCAGTATTAGCTCGGTTTTGATGGTTGCTCATCTGAGGTTGGCTAGTCGATCTGGAGAACGAGCCAGACTTGCCAGCTGGAGGAAGATGGGAACGACCAGCAGCGCCAGCATTAGGAATTGTGCCATTGATGGACGGTCCTCGACGAGCCGAGACGACTTGAGCGACAGGGTTTCGTGCTGTGTGAGTAGAGTTCAGGACTTGGTGTGCGATTGGGGCAGGGCGAGGTCCAGAGGTTTGGGATGCGATCATAGAGACCAACGTGCCTTCAACAGCAGAATGCTGTGAAGACCCATCGTCAGTTGGAGCAGACGACACTACGGATTCTTTGTCGTTCTCCCAGTCTAGAGTATCTTGTCAGCATCTATCGGGGCCTGCTTGAGGGCAAACATACGCCGCGCATTTCTAGCCTCCCAGCTGTGGAACGTCAGCATTTTGTCTCGCAGCTTGGAGGATGGACTAGTCACTTACTCCTTCATCTTGTCGCAAGCCAGTGAGGTACTGCGCCAAGTGCTATCGTGGCTGTGGTGCCAGTTAACAAGATTTTTGTGTCGAGAGGAGGATTGTTAGCGAGGAGGATGGTGGGTTGGTGGGTCGGCGACCGAAGCGATCGCGTTTGTTTATTGACTCCACGATAACGATATCAGGACAACACCAGTCACGCCCCGCTAGTCATCCGCCGCTTTCATTTGCAGATTGGTTAGAATGAGAGAGCAGTGAATGCGGGCTCCAGGACTCTCGTTTTGTTAAATGCCTGCTGGGTTGCGCTTGCCCTCGCAGGAAACAGGCGCAGCCAATTTCATCGACTGGGAAAGTGCGTGTTGTAGTCGATCCCTCTTCTGAACCTTGCGGGTGTTCTCTTGTACCTGTGCTGTACTGGAGTTCCTGCTTTGAGAAAGTAGGGCATGAACTTCCACGCTTCGTTATCCTCGTGGACCACGTTGCCATGGTTGAGATTGTCGTCCTTGACCTCGCCTTTGACCAGGTCTCCTAACGATGCTCATTCGTCTTGATATCTTGGTGATACTTAGGAAGGTGCATCTCGGTTGTCCCAAAGAGGGGTAGGTCCTTCCACATCGCCAGATATGTGAGACTCAGCTGAGATATGGACTTTATAAGTGGTGGGGGAAAAGCTCTTGTAGTCTGGCCTGGATGTAGAGAGTGCACAGTCATCTTACAAACATCGATTAGCGTCTTGCTCAGTTTGCTGGTCCACAAAAGAAGATGTAGCTAAGATTCAAGCTAAGATGATTCGAAGATTGAGTTCGGTGTTATATTCACTTCAAAGCATTCTTTCGATAAAGCGGCGGCCTCAAGCGCTATGTGGGATATAGTTTCTGAATGAAGTCAAGATATAGATAGTATGAGTCTTTTGAGATATCAAGATATATATTTTGCTCATGTTTTTATTCTTTCATTAATGCTCCAACTTTCGCTGCTGAGTGTCTGCGCTCCAATCACATGTTTACAAGGCATTGACCGCCCACGATAGCAGCACAGGTAAGTAACCTTCGGGATACCAAAGATGAGTGAGCGGCGTTTACGAACGTACTGGTGGATTTTGACAAGGTGTCTGGCTGGCTACCTTTTAGACTTTCCACTCACATGGGGCAGAGATCCTCGATTTACTTTCACCTGTCGATTCAATGGATGGAGTGGCCTACACTTTCATGCGTTGATTTTATTCTGTTGACATTGCAGCTTGCCGGCTTCATATTCATTTACTTGAATGTAGGAGAGCAATCTCACAAGGCGATCGCTGTCAATCAGCAGCTTCAGCAGCGCTAAGAGACAATCCCGAAGCAGGCAGTATAGATGGGCTGCTAATTACCTTGTCAAAACCTCAAGTGGTCGGCAACCGTCTCCACACAGAATCCAGCAAAAAGTGCAGAAAAAAAAGAAGTCGTTCGTTCTCATTGTCTACTTCTAGTCTTATTTAAAACACTCACACCTTGAACTGAACCTGCAGTACCATTTTTGTTACCGCCCTCGCCCAAGCCGAATGACATACAGAATCTACCAACCGCGCTAATCACACATCATATATTCAGCAAACCTCTACCTCATAGGACATAATGTCCTTGGGGTCCTCCTCTCCTCCAATCCTTTTCCGCCTTATCACTCGCACTATCAGTTGTGACCCTCGATGCCACCCTCGAATCGCCCGGCTTGAAATGCTCATACGTCTCCTGAATATCCCATTCTGTTGTCTGCCTGATGATCATACTGTCACTCTCGATCGAACTCCTCGCCTGATTCTCCTCGGGCGTCGCGCGCCCAATGCGTGTGAAATGTGTGCCCTGATCCGGTCTCAGTGGGCCTAGATCATCTGTCCTCTGTCCCTGGAGGCCAAAGTGGAACTCATCACCCGATGAGCCACCGCGTGTAGGCTCTGGATCTTTGGTAGTGCGGGAACGCGTTGAGCTATTTGGGTTTGTGGTTCGTGACTCCGTAAGGCTTTCGAGTTTTATGCTGCCTTTTGGCTTGGACGCTTTGCGGCTTGTGTCTCCTGACCGAGATCCAAGTTTACTGCCAGCACCGTATGATGAGTCCATGGGCGCTGCAGAGGCAATGTAGGAACCTGAGTTCATGCTTTCCATGAAGGGTTTTAGGAATGGTATGCAGGCTGCAACAATGGCGAAGTTGAGTTGTACGGTTGTAGCTAGGTACGTGTGGTAGGAGGCGAGGGTCTGATCCGGAATTGAGGGTCGGGCGTCGGTGTTAATAATCTCTAGTCGCCAAATTGTGAGAGGTATGATGCTTTTTCCTGTTAGAAAAGTTCTCAAACTGAGAATTCGGGGATAGCCACTTACAACATTCTCGTACCGAATACCACGAATACCAGTACTTTTTTCGATTTAGGCATCTGTACTCGCCATACGAGGTAGCCAGGGAGAACGATGATGGCAAGATCCGTGAGAATATCGAAGACGCCTGTGATATTCCAGAAAGTGACCTTGATACGAAGTCAGCGTGTTATACAGACTTCAACCTTGTTTTTGATCTACCATGTTGAAGCACTTGGAAGTGATGATGGCGTAAGGCGTTGGAAGGGCGCACTGAAAGGCGATTGCAAACTCCGAAGCAACTGCCCAGATTGCTACAAATGCTTCAATTCCCTGATTGATGATTGCGTAGCTTGCTACAGGTGATAGTGCCCTGAGATAAACGACGGTCGAGAGTTTGCCGAGGGCAAGTGCTGGTATGTAGAGTAGTTGAGAGATGTAGCCGAACTGATTAACTCCTTGTCAAAATCCGCAACTCTGGGCGGAGGAATATCCTGGACTTACTTTCTCGATGTTTACAATCTCGTTCTTGGACACCTTCGACTGTGGCGTTCCAAGCCCGTTCGCTACCATAGAAGACAGCATGATTGTATGCAGGGCAGCAAAGATCTAGGTCATGGATTAGCTGCTGCGAGTCAAGAAAATGGGAGGTTCGACCATTGTTGTTAAGATCAAGCCATCGTCAACTGTTGCTCGCCTGATGATCGTATACTTCGAGATGACTCGCGTAAGAACACACAGTACCATAATCGTCATTCCTATCCATGCTGCAATGTTGACGATTGGGCCTTGGTTATCCTCAGAAATGATAATTTGGCGAGTCAGAAGCGTACCCGATAACCGAATCATGTTGAAGTAAGCTTTGCTGCGATTGAAGTCCTTTCACCTCGAGCGTGTTGATATTTTCTTTACGCAACCCATCAGGGAAACTGTGGAGTATAAACCGTTTTGGCAGCAGCTCACTGCCGGTGGGTGTTTGGGGTAGTAGCCAGCCTCCTCCAAGATTGGGCGTTCTGAGGTAAGAGGAGAATGCCCCTATATCACAGTTGACAAGTTCCCAGCCATTCTTCTGTCCGAGGAGCAACATTAACAGGAACAAGGGTCGAAGCACCAGAACAAAGATGTTATTGATCGGGATATAGATTTTAGTAAATTTCTTTTCCGGGCCCAGGTGAGTGGATCCTCCTGTGTACGAATATCCGGGACAAAGTATCCTAGCCAGAATTCAGGAGTATGGAAAGCATCGAGCATATCGAAGGAACGGAGGCCTGCGGTGAGCACAATGCAGGGTGAAAACTGATGCTATTGCATTCTGGGCCTAAGTCGCAGCGAGCTCAGGGAAGTGAGGCCATTGCTAGAACTGATCCCTAACCATAGCCCTGCTTCACTGCTGCCGTCGCTCACAGAGCAGGCATGGCTACTTACCAGCTTCATTCACACCCCCACGAGCCTACGCTTCCATGGGATCAGCAGAGAAGTGCAAGGGATGGCGACTTCTGGCTTCTGCCACACAAGCCAAGCTCATCGTTAACGCCAGAATGTGGTGGCATAAGACTAGGCACACCATTCAACTTACTTCAGTACGCAGAGATGGGCAACGGTTAATCGTTCGAAAGCTCTGAACTTTTGAGAAATCGCCCAAGTCTCTGTAAGTGAAATCGCTGATCAGTCTGTCTCCTTCTTCCGTCGAAGCAACTTGCCCGTACCGACGAATTGTTTCCGCAACCAATGATTCTTCAAATGCATCCATCCCCACTTGCCAAAGCAGGGCTCAAGTCGGCATCAGAATCTCCGGATCGACTTTCTCCCAGTAAGCTGGTGAGGCCAAGGCTACAGGTTTCGAAAGAACGAATCATAGCAACCATCCTATCATTTCTGTCGCTTTGGATCCTTCAAGGTTCACGACATCCAACAATCCGAGCCGTCGGATTCTGGGCTTTTGCTTTCGGTCCACTACAGAACCGGTACATGGCCTTGCACCCTTGTTTGAGTTTACTGCAGATTACCCAGAACATGATGATTGGACGGGATGCAAGCCTCATGCCACTCCGAGTAGAGTAGAGACGGACGTGAAATGGAGGCGGGGCGTCCAGCATTCCCTGCACGCGGCACTGTGTTGCACTCATGCTCTTCAATTTCAAACAGCTCTACGAAGGTACAGAAGGTGCAGAGAGCTAGTCTTGATGGCGACGATGGTCAGCACGAAAGATAAGGATGGCACGTCGTCTGAAAAGGGTTGGCCCAATTCAAATGCCCTTGTATGGCGTTCGCTTGCTGGCCAATCAGATACCAGAACATGAGCGGATGTTTGCACGGGCGTTCGGGCGGGACGGGTCGTCTCTTGTCCCTCTCCTCGACTCCTCTTCCCCACGCCCACACCCACGCCCCTCCCTTCCTGCGTCGGTAAGGGTGAAGCCAACAAAGGGGGTCTCAACGATTCCAGCTAGATGCCAACTCTTGGTGCTTTCGAAATGGCACCACTGTTACACAGCGTTGGATGGAGTTCTTTCCTTGTTCTGACGTCGTCTGGAGAAGAAGTCCATGTCTTTGGGAAGTATCAGTACTTGAGCTCCCCTGTTCTTATCTTTCGGCCTTTTCCCACTTCAAAGCTCCGAACACATTCGCGTTCTGCGTTAGCGGCAATGGTATGCACGAAGGAGCAGGGGCTTGCACTAGGGCACTGATACAGGACATGGCCACCAGCAAACATGGCATGGTTTGTTGCCCAGAAACAGAAGGATTGAATGCTTGTAAAACCTGCATCAACGCTGCAGCACACGGTAGATGAAATTATGTGCAAGGTTCACTCGGCCATTGCTTGATTTGGACAAAGTCCTTGCTTCATCAGTTGATGCTTGTAAGTTCTAGAAGTGCTCTGGTTCGATGTCAACAGCCAATGGACCGCCTTGCAGTAGGCCAGTAGTGACAGAGTACTATCTGAAGTTAACTCTGCCGATCCGAATCCCTCACTCCTTTCTTCTGCACCATCCTATCATTCTTTTGGGTTTCTCCTATTGTCAACCAGAACAGGATCGACAAATCTTACAGGATGGACGACAAGAACGTTGAGATGAAATCTTATGGCGTACCAGACGACTCCGATCAAAGTCGCCAGCATCTTAGCGAAGGTACGACTACCAGAGGACGACGTGGTGGAACTGCCCGAGACGAACAGGAGATGGCATACTTCGGCAAGGAACAGCAATTGAAGGTACGTGGAATATTCTTTGATTATAGGCATGAGCTATGAATTTGATGGTACCACGAGGTCAGCGATGGCTACTTCATGAGTGTACCGACTGGCGTTAAATGCGAATCCTCTTCCATTGAAAGACATTGAGATTCTGTTGATCATTTAATTTGAGCTAACATCTCCTAGCGAAACTTTGGTTTCTGGTCCATTGCTGGCTTCGTTTGTAGCTTATTATCAACATGGGAAGGGTTGTTTGCAGCATTCTTGTATGGTTTTCAAAATGGTGGACCAGGTAAGAAAAGTTCCCAGCAAGCAATAAGTACAACACTGACTTCTTGGTTCCCAGCCGGACTCGTGTATGGCTTCCTCTTCGCCTGGATTGGATCTCTGGCTGTTGTAGCCTCACTTGCTGAAATGGCATCAATGTATGTGAAGCGAACAATCTTGAAGTGACACAGCTGATCGAAACAACAGGATGCCATTGTCGGGTGGTCAGTATCACTGGGTTTCCATTCTTGCTCCAGGGCGTTGGGCAAAATTCCTGAGCTATACGACAGGTAAGATAGTTCCGATACGATACGGACCAGCAACTAATCATAAACAAAGGATGGCTCACTGTTATTGCGTGGCAAGCAGGCCAGGCAAGTGTTGCCTTTCTCGCCGCTTCCATCATACAAGGAATGGTTGTCCTGAATCACGATAGCTATGTGCCAACACGATGGCAAGGGACTCTTATATTTTACGCACTCATTTTCGTCATTGTCTTCATCAACACTTTCTTGGCCAGGTGGCTGCCGAAAATCGAAGGACTGATCCTGATCTTCCATGTTCTGGGATTTTTTGCCATCTTAATCCCTTTGGTTTATCTTGCTCCTCACGGGTCGGCAAAGGACGTTTTTGTGACATTCGTCAACGGCGGGGAATGGTCCTCGGATGGACTTTCTTGGTTCGTCGGAATCGTCACTGGTGTTTTTGCCTTTCTCGGTGCCGATTCTGCATGCCACATGAGCGAAGAGATCCACAATGCATCAACCGTCGTACCGAATGTTATGATGTTCTCATTGCTTCTGAATGGAGTTCTAGGGTTTGCAATGCTGGTATGTATCGCTTCTTGGCTATTTATTATTAGTCTAACAATATTGTAGATTGCCGTTCTTTTCTGTCTTGGCAGTATTGACGACGCCCTTGCAACTCCTACTGGATTCCCATTTATAGAGATCTTTCTCCAGGCCACAAACAGTACCGGCGGAGCCACGGTGATGACATGTATTGTCATGCTACTAATGGCAGCTGCTGCTATAGGAGTTATGGCCACAGCTTCCCGGATGCTTTGGGCTTTTGCTCGTGACAATGGTGTTCCCTTCAGCAACCAACTTGGCAGAGTGAGTCGCAAGACAACAATCAATCTCAGAAAGTCTGGCTAATACTTCTCAGGTTCACGAGCCTTCTGCTCTTCCATTGTACTCGATCCTCGTCTGTACCGTTACATCCCTCCTGCTTGCCCTCATCAACATTGGTAGCAGTGCTGCTTTCAACGCTATCGTGTCGATCACAACAGCATCATTTTTCACATCATATGCGATCCCAACTGCCTTATTGCTACACAAGCGTCTTCGAAACGACCCTGTCAAAGACAATATCCATTGGGGCCCGTGGAAGATGGGTCCAATTCTGGGACCTATTGTCAATGTCTGTGCCTTGATCTACTCTGTCATCGCCATGTTCTTCTCTTTCTGGCCATCCACATCTACAGTTACCTTGCAGACTATGAATTGGTCTGCTCTCATCTGGGGTGGTGTCATTATCTTCAGTGTGGTTTTTTACATCTTCAGGGGCAGGCACATTTATAAATGGCCAATTGTCGACCCAATTCGCCGAAATCAGTAGATGATGGACATCAGGATTCAAAAGATTTGGTCAGAAATGGCAAGCGTAACTTTCCTGGCATGCGCCTGGTTAGCAAACGCGCAATGCAGTAACTTTGGGCCAATCGATGGGACTAAAGTTTGTAAGGTTAGATACGATGAATCTAAGATCTCATGGTCTTAGCTCAATGTCAAGCCTATGATATGCCCTAATCTTGAAGTTCTCTAGGTTTGTCCGTGACAATTGAACGTTGAACACTTCAAATAAACGGTGATCAAAAGTCTACGTCTCACCCCAAAATCCACTCCTTCTCATATCAAGGATTTCTAGCTCCCCAAAAGTTCCACCATTGAACCCACCATTACCTCCAGAAATTCTCGAGTCTCACAGCACCGTCCAAGGCCATGGTCAAGGACGCCGGGATATTCTTCAATTGGCACACTCGTAACCGCCTAGCAAGCCACGCGAGCTGAGGAGCTCGATCCACCTTACAAACCCCCACGCAAACTGACACATCCGTCTCCCAAGCCACTCGCAGAGTCGCATCAACAAAAAAGAAAATAAATAAGACGTCCCCACTTTTGCTCAGAACACAATTGATGTTCACCGACAAGCGGCACGGGGAATGGTCCCCCGCCCCTTACTAGACTCTCCGCAGAATCGTAGCATTGCTGCAAAATATATTGTTGACGATAAGCAGGGGTGTACAGTGCGACTTTTAATGTTCCTTGCCTCGTTGGATCCTACCTAGAATCTCTCCCTTGCATGATTTCAACCCCGCCGTGGGACTTTTCCAAACCTTAGCACGAAAACACGCCACTTGACAGCTAAGGACATGGTTCCTGTATGTAGCTTTGCAAGGTTCATAGCTTCTGCAGCTAGCTAACAACCTAGCTAGAAATTGTTCTTTTCATCGAAATAGAGTCTAGCTCGTGCTTGCCTCGTGTCGTCGCTTTGATGCAGGTTGGGTCGGGATCACTTCCCCGTTTTTGGCAGATGGTAGTGGAACCCACTTGGACCCGTGCCGCGAGGGTTCTGGAAATTCTGGGCCTTATTGCAAGAGACTAGCGATCTGCCGGCCGTCAAGGATATATTTGCTCAAATGTGTGCTCGTAGTGTCACCCGAATCTGTTCTGAGAAGGATCGGAATGAGCTTTCTTTTGGCTGTTATTCAGTAGGATTCTTTGGAAGGATCACATTGCACAATCACGCACGTTCCAAAACAGTCGTGGCATTGCTCTCAGCAAGGGGTAAGTACACTAGGATATCGTTGTGTAATGTTGACGCATGGCGCCTTGTTGGTTTATGCACCAGAGAAAGTGCTACTGGTAGATTGTCAAGATCCCAAGACTTGTTACTGAACACGTTCGCGAATCCTCTAGTGAGCCGCCCGAGATTCTCCTCTTGCTCTGTTGGATCTTATTTCGCAGGATTCCAGGGCTACCTCTTCGGCTCGATGTCCAAGGAAAGCAATACACATAAAGTAAAAGACATGGGAAAGCTACTTCTGCTTCCCGCCGAGGTGTCTGACCTGGCCGAGATCCTCGCAGGCCAGCGATTGGCTTTCAGCGATCCTGTCGAGCCATTCTTCTTCGCCCTGTTCCCTGAAACAGAAAGAAAGGAGAACTTCGATCAGCAGGTCAAGAGGACAGAGGCTTGGTGGACGGGCGACCCGAGCGCGAAGTACATGAAAGTTGTCGATGAAGAGACTGGTGAGGAACTATCACACACACACACACTTGGCACATTGCGTTCCAGACTTCGTGTGTTCTGACTTGACTACAGGACGAATTATAAGCGCTGCAAAGTGGTGTATCTACGAGAAGCCTCTGACAGAAGAGCAAATGAACGAGGAGTTGGTTGTAGATTGGCATCCTGATGCAGAAACCAATGAGTGGGCGCAGCATATCATTCATGGTGTCCACTCCCACCGTCTTCGACGTACCGAGGGCGGAGTATGTTGTGGTGAGTTTCTCTCTCTCTTGCCCCCATGCTCTTTCAGAGCTGACTAGAAGCAGTACTCGACATGATGTCCACACACCCCGACCACCACCGACGTGGAGCAGCCAAAATACTCGTACAGTGGGGTTGTGATATTGCGGATAAGATGTGCGTTGAGGCTTTCATTGAGGGGACAGCTATCGCGAGACGATTGTATGAGAGTTGTGGATTTGTCGCAACGCCCACTGATTGGATATTTGTGGATGTGCCTGAGAAGTGGAAACATAAACCGGAAATTAAGTACTTCTTTTTTGAAAGGCAGCCGAGAGCTAGGGCTGTCGAGAATGCGAAGAATGTGGTCAAGATTGATGTCAGAGAAGCTGTGGCAGAGGAGGTTTCCGAAACCTACACTCATGCGTCTATCTCATAATTTTTAGGAATGGAATCTCTTGAATAGTGCCACTTGTTGTGCAATAGTCATATGCCTCGAAGAATAAGAGAATTGACACGCTTACGCAGGAATCTGTTAATGGCCAAGCCCAGTGCCCCTGAACCGCTCTCGGAATCTCGCTTAGATATTCTTGTCAACAAATACTCTCTTCCGACGAGTAAGCAGAGGTTACCAAGTTTGATGCTATGGTTTAGCCTTCTTATATGGACCTCAAGCTCGCAATTATTATTGTTTTTGTTGTTTTGAAAACTAAGGTGAGAAAAGTAACGGACATTTTTCTTCTTCGTCAAAGATGGGCGCCTTATCTCAAAAGTAATCTGCAGAACATTGTTCCTTTGCCTCGTCGGCAGCTCTTGATGCCCCTTCTCATCCCTCGGCACTAGAAGTCAATGCAAGTTATATCCAGCTAGATGTAGATCTCCTTGAATCTGTTTTAAACTTTCGTGCATGTTTAACTGTGCTTCGGCATGAATGTACAAAGAAAGCCCCTGGCATCATAGAAACATTTTTCTACGAAGCCCAATTCTGCTAATACTGCAATCTTGTCGAAAGTTCAATGATAGCAGACATAGCAGGGAGAGAAAAGCCGCAGAAGGTCCCTTGAGTGACAAAGCTCCTTGAGTTTTGAAGCTACGTAGATACCAGTCGCTGACCAGCGAGCAATAGTAGAGGCAACGACACTTGTAAGGTTTATTGTAAGCTTTGCGTACCTGCCACAGAAAGCTGAGCCTAACCCGCTGGTCAATCGTTAGACCAGTACTAGTCATTCCAAATGCAGGCACACGCGTCAGATCTAGCTGGAAGCATCTCCTGCTAATGGCATATTGTTTTGATGGCAATTCCAAAAATTTACAATACACATCTAGGTAGTTGAGTGCACAATGCTTCTCAAAGCTAACCGTAACTTCGTGTGGCCGAAACAGCATCTCCAATTCCTGAGTGAAAGTAGCGAAGCAGCGTTCAAGCGTACATTCACAAACAGGCGCCATGGTATCCAACCTTCCGCAAACCCCAGTAAATTGTTTCCCCCCGTTCCAAGAATCCCGTTTATTCCTCATAATCCCCTCCTTGACGCCTTGAATTGTTGCGAGTCGTATGGTCGCTTCTCAAAGCTCATGAGCCTCCAGTCCCAGAGATACGTCTGTACATCGCCCTATTCGCGATCTCAGCCTCGGTAGGCTCGCGAGCAGATACAGCTGAACCGCCATGTGCTACCATTGCAGCGAGATCCGCATTGCCTCCCTGATGATTTGTAAGTATTGAGTGTTGTAGTAGAGATAGTATGAGAAGACTGACATTAAATCTTCTATCCACCCCGTCAACGGTAGTAGGTAGGCCAAAAGCGATTTGGGCGGCACAGACCAGGCCGAACATGAGGGACGCAGCATGCATGTTGACAGTAGGAAATGACTGGCCAGCAGAGAAATGGAAAGACTCGCGAATTGGAGTGTAGGCAAACTCGATTTGGTACTGATGAAGGAAGAACAAGAGAAAACGAAATTGATGATCAAGGTTTGAGGTCAGGCAAACAGATTTATCTGCGCTGTTGCAATGGGGACGACGTCTCGACCAGTACGTGGATCTCCACAGCATGATCGACTAGAAGATGGAACAGTGTTGAATCCCAGTACGCCCCAGTAAAGAGGAAACACCATCAGGGGAGATGCCCACCAGAATGGCAAGAATAGGCTGTTGACAAGGCATCGGCTCCACTTTAGACCTGTCATTGTGGGACTGCTTGAGACGATTAATGCTTGATTGCTGGACAAGACGTAGAGCCGTAGATCAAGCAACGAACTGCATCCTGGGCGCTTCTGATGTTTCCTATTGTATGGCCAGTGAAACAGGTGCTGTCATCTATCCAAGTCTGGAAGCGAGAGTTCCTGTTCTGGTTGTGCGGCACACCTCGCAGACACTCTCCCCTACCACATTCACAGCCAGACAGGATGAGAAAGATTCTGTCCCTCCCGCGCTGGCTTTGAGTGCCGTGTACATTTTACAAGCGAGTCGTGTTGTGTTCGTCATCCAAAGTCCCCCAGCCACCACGCGCTCGGTCCAGCAGCGCGTGTCTTTTTTCCCATTACGCGTTCAGTCCCACTGCTTCTTCTCACGACTGAGAGACCACCCTCAGAAACAATTTCATCCGAATCACAAGCTTTCCTCGAGTTTGTTTCACTCGCTCTGAATGAATAATCGAGAACATCATTGGCGGAGACTGAGGTGTCGTCAAACATAGTATGGAGAATTGATTCGCAGGCTGATTCAGGTTGTTTGATCATCAATTAACGGAACCATACAGCCTTGCGTACTTGAACAGGTCAACCTGCAACTCTTTCAACGCCCGGAATCCATGGAGTGATACCTGTCATGGTTGTATGAGAGCGGTCGAGCAGAACAGATCATTGATTTTCGCTGCTGTGAAAACGGAAGATTTTTTATCAGAATGCACGTGACTGAATGTCACATGCTCTTGCTCCCAGTGACGGAAGACATGTAAGTGATTGTTTCTGGTAACAAGGGTTTTTAAACCAGGTCGCTTTCCATTACTTACCCAAATACATCGTTTTGTTGCTATAATTCCAAGAACACTTCAACCTCTGCCGTTGCGGCGAAACCCTCGGCTCGGCTGGTTCGCTTCGATGCAAACATCATCGTTCTCGGCTTCACTCCACTTACCAAGCAACTCCGAAAGTCCCAAGACGTTGAAGTCATAAGCCCTCGATAGGCTTGATAGCTTACCCAAGGAGTCGGTTGTAAGACCAATCTGCTTTCTTATGTGCTACAAGCAACGAGCTTTCCACTCGAGCGTGTTCTACCCCGCTTAACCCCACCTTCAACCTTCCGGTCTATTTCCGAGTTCTTTTGACATCGCAATTCTGCTTCACTCTTCAATTCTTCCATGTTTCTGAGAAGTTTCCGTCGTTCACCTGTAATTAAACTACTCTAATACGAGATATCAAACTTTCGCAATAATGGCCAGCAAGCTCCCCTTTCAGGTAAGTTCGTCGGACGTCGAGCAGTTGCTACGAATGCAAGGCTACACAAGGCTGACAGCCGCAGATCAAAAACCCTGCAATCTTCCAGGACAAGTCTCTTGTAAATGGCAATTGGGTTGAAGCCAAGTCTGGAAAGAGATTCGATGTTGTAGGCAAGTTTCTCACATTTACTATTCTACATCGAGCTCAATCTGATATTTCATCAGATCCTGGAAACGGCAAAGTCTGGGCTTCAGCACCAGACAATAATGCCGAAGATGTTGATGCCGCGGTCAATGGAGCTCATGAAGCTTTCAAAAGCTACAGCAAAGTTAACCCAAGGACTCGAGCACAATGGCTCCTAAAGTGGGATGCTCTGATCCGGGAGAACAGAGACGACATTGCCAATATTGTCACCTACGAAACAGGAAAGCCCCTTTTCGAGTCCCAAGGTGAGCTGGACTATGCTCTCGGCTTCACGTGGTGGTTCGCCGGCGAGGCAGAGAGAATTACGGGAACGATCCAAACTCCATCCGCACCAGGTCGAAGAGTCTTCACGGTAAAGCAGCCGATCGGAGTTACAGCTGCTCTCGTACCATGGAACTTCCCAATTGCTATGATTTTGCGAAAGGCCAGCGCAGCTTTTGCTGCTGGATGTACGATGATTGTTAAGCCTTCTCCGGAAACTCCACTCTCGGTCCTGGCATTGGCAAATCTTGCACAGCAAGCCGGATTCCCAAAGGGTGTTTTCAGTGTTCTGACGACAAGTTTGGAGAATACCCCACCATTGAGTGAGGCTCTTTGTCGGCACCCACTTGTGAAGAAAGTTACTTTCACAGGATCTGTAAGTGGGGGACCACTCCGATCAGGAACTCCGAACTGACCAATATCCAGACTAGGGTCGGAAAGTTGGTCGCAAAGCACTGCGCAGATGGATTGAAGAAGGTCACACTTGAGTTGGGTGGAAACTGCCCATTCTTGATTTTCGATGATGCGGATCTGAATCAAGCAGCAGACGGTTAGCTTTCGTACCGAATGCCGCTTTTGAATTCCTGCTTACAATCTACTAGCGCTTATGGCTCTGAAATGGCGCCACGCTGGTCAAGCCTGCATCACAGCTAACCGTGTGTACGTCCAAGCAGGTGTCTATGACAAGTTCGCCGAGATCTTCAAGGAGAAGACCTCCAAGTTAGTTGTAGGACACGGCGCAGAGAAGGGAACGACAATGGGACCTGTCACCACCCCAAGATCTCTCGATAAGGCGCTTAATCAAGTCGAAGATGCCAAGAAGCACGGAGGTAAGGTCGTTCTTGGTGGTGGTAAGGTTTCTGGTACATCCGGATACTTCTTTGAGCCAACAATTATTTTGGGCGCGAAGAAGGAGATGTTGATCACGGAGGAAGAAACTTTTGCTCCTGTTCTAGCTCTTTACTCTTTTGAGACTGAGCAAGAAGCTGTTGATGCAGCAAATAACACCAGCGTACGTATTGAAGTCGATCTCAAATCAGGCAACGAAACTCGCTAATATGAGCAACAACAGATGGGCCTCGCTTCATACTTCTTCACCAAGAATGTCGACCGCACATGGAGACTTCTCGAGAACTTGGAGGCTGGAATGATCGGCATGAACACAGGTACGTCTCCTTGCTTATGTGTTCATCTTGAGGGGTTAGTCCTAACACATGCTACGCAGGTAACTCCTCGGCTGCCGAATCACCCTTTGGAGGTATCAAGGAGTCGGGATATGGAAAGGAGTCCGGAAAAGATGTTGCCGTGAACGAATATTTGATCACAAAGACTGGCACTCTGACGCTGGATGGGCACTTCTAAAGAAAAGATGTAGGGAGGTAGTTTTTCGGTTGCTTTTGAACCATAGCTTCTGTAGTACGAATTTCTTCGCTTCTTCAAAATATACCTGTCACGGGCGCGTGTTGTCTTTGCGAGGCTCGCCCTCATGTGAAAGAGGCTCGGTTACCATCTCCTGCTTTCAATGCTTGATTTAGAAACCCGTGAGTGTGGAAATGCCTCGGCTCATATTTATTTCTAGCCACCTCATTGGTCGATATCATGGAAAAGCAGGAGATAAAGCTCGCATGGCAAGCTACCCCTGTCTCCCCGCGTCCCCGTTGTTTTCAAGCCGCGGCAGATCCGCAGTTCCGCGACACTTGACTCCATTCAGTAACCTTGATGCAAGTCCCAGCTTCAAGACCAAAAAATCTATAAACTTATCTTGTTCTCACTTCACTTTGTACCTGTCTTGTTTTGTTTCCTGTTCTAGATTTCTGTATATATCTCCTAATCATGGCATCATCAAAGCTCAAGCCAGTGCGAGTCATCACTGCGCCTGTCCGATTTGCACTCTTCGATCCGCGCGGAACAGCAGCAATTCTCATAGCAGCCATCTATTATCCCGAGAAGCTTCGTAGTATACTTCCCGCATACTTTTACTCATGGATATCTTCGCCGAGATTCATAAAGACACTGACGGCTCTGCTCGGACTCGGCATCGTGCGCGGACTGAACCGGAAGCTATCTCAGTACATGTCGAACAATTGGAAGAGCGACGCAAAGTTTATCAAGAGTCAGGAAGTGGTGTTAATCACTGGTGGCTCGAGCGGAATCGGAGAGCTTATGGCACATGATTTTGCTAAGAGGGGAGTTAAAGTTGTGGTTATGGATCTTCGCCCCCCAAAGAAGTCCTTCCGTGAGTTTGCGGCCTGAACGACCGGATAGAGATCCGCTGCTGACGGTATTGTCAATCAAGCTTCCGGCATCCATTTTTACCAATGCGATGTTACATCCTCCTCTGATATCAAGTCTACTGCATTTGAGATCAGAAAGTCTCACGGAGATCCTACCGTACTCATCAATAATGCCGGCATCGGCACGGGTCACTCAATCCTGGACGAGACGGAGGAGAGGATAAGATTGACTTTCGAGGTCAACACTATGGCCCACTTCTGGATGACCAGGGAGTTCCTCCCTGCGATGATCAAGAAGAACCATGGTCATGTTGTGACCATTGCGTCGATGGCCAGTAAGTGAACTCTCAGCGAATAGATTGATATACAGGCAGCTCCACGGCATAGACTCGACACCCCTCATTTGACTTCTCGGTACAGCTGCTCACTTGAATCCTTCCCCTAGGTTATCTTGTCCATGCCCAGAACGTCGATTATTCGTGCTCAAAAGCAAGTGCTCTCGCCTTCCACGAAGGACTTGCATCCGAGCTGCGATCTCGCTACAAAGCGCCGAATGTGCGAACAACGCAAGTCATCCATACCATACCTCCAAGCCAAAGTTTTCTGACATAGTTTCAGCGTTGTCAACCCAGCTTGGATCCGGACGCCACTCATCGAAAAACTGACATCTGACCCGAGATTCAGCGACCCTGTTCTAGAGGCAGAAGATGTCTCAAGCGTCATCGTCGCGCAGGTCGTCAATGGTCGAGGAGGGCAACTGGTCTTACCACGGACGATGAATGTTGCAACTACTATTCGTGCGTGGCCTGCGTGGCTGCAAATACTGTTCAGGAATATTCTTGCCGATCGCATGGAGGCTGAGGACTTCAAAGGCCTGTAGTAAGGAGACAGCGAGGCGAATATCGGGTTGACATTTTTAAAGGGTTGAGTTCTGGGCGAAAGTTACCTGTTCATGTACGTTTATCGGCTTTTAGACTTTCTGTAATGATAGAGGGGTTTTGGCCCAAGTGTATCAAGCCAGTCTGGGATCCAAGCTCCTGAAGTCTGTGTGTTCAAACAAAACGGCACGCAGCAGTACATGCTGTGTACGAGTACGTCCGGCGAAGCTTGAAGTCTAATGTATGTCTTGAAGTCCATCAAAGGATGAGTCTTAATCTGACTTCCTGATTGGCAGCCTGATTGCAAGTCCAGACCATTTCCTGGCACGAGTACAGTTCAACAGAAGTCTCTATCCTAGCCCGAAATCCGGGATGCACTCACGCAGATCCGGAGGCACGCGTACGTCCCAAGACAGGGGCCCAAATTGTTGATAGCGGGGTCTGTCGAGAGTTCATGCTCGTACAGGGTTAGATCGATATGTACAGTGGAGGAGATGTCTCCAGACTGGTTCGCATCAACCTGCCCCTCCGGGGCACCACAGGCAAAGGTTGTCTCGGTTGTCTCCAAGAAACGACGAGATCCTGCAAGGATGCACGGTGTCTCCAATTCTCACCGAGACAGATCTCTGGGTATCCAATCAGAGTTCATATATCCGAACTCTCTTCAGCCTGGAATATGTCATTGCACCGTGCCCTGCAGCTCAGGCTTCGCTAAGCTGACAGTCCTGCAGGGTTCAGTCCTCAGCCTCAACTTCTCACATCGCGCGTTTGCCGCGAATTTATATATTGAAACTCAACAGTCCTTGCCAAATCCACAAACTCTCGACTCCCGCTGTTGTAAATTTGTCCATCTCATCCATACAAACCTTTGTCCCTATTAGTTAGCATTGCGGTGGCTCTTTCGGGGGAAGTTTCCCTCTATTTTCATCTGCCGCTGATAATGCAATGCTGTTTCTCCTTTCCTTAGCCTCGCCACAGAGGAGGCAAGCTCACAAGCGTGAGCCGCGATATGCAGGAACCTCGTATGAGCGCTGCCACCACGACGCCCAGATCGTTCGAATGAGAGCTGCGTGAACGCCAAAGCCCAGTCATCCTGGCTGATCCGTGATCCCATCAAGCCATTTGGGTTTAAGCTCCACATTGGCATCGCCATTGCCTCCGCTTTTGTACTTGTATCGTCGTTTCGTTGGAGAGCGGGCTACCACTCGGAATCGTTTCCTGGGTAGTCAGGAACTTGGACGACGATGAACCTGTACATGTCTGTTCCCAACGATCTCGGAAGGGCATGCCGGGCGTGTGATGTAGTAAGCGGCCTGAAAAGGAGCAGGCTCATAAGAGGGAGTACCCCGAAGGTCGCCGTCGGCATATATTGAATGATGCGGAGTTACTTCTTCCTCATACAAGCCATAGGGTTTAAAGAGACAGAAAGTTTGTTTGGATTTATTACCTTTTTGGCATGCATCCGATATGAGCTCCGAAGTCTTTTCTGTCGCCCGGCCATTATGAATAACTACTCGGGCACCAACTTGCTTGATCCTCTTCAACAGCAAGTAGTAGATAAGGACCTGCAATCTCACCTCAGAAACCTCACCATGGCCAACAAGGCTCTCTCAAACATCCAAGAGCATCTTCCGACATATACCACCTTCCAACCTATCAACATGATGCTCATCGCCGCGATTCTACTCCTCATCTTGGCTCTAGCCTTCCTCCTCGCCACCCAGAGCCTACCCTCCCTCCATCCATGGACCCGATGCTGGCAACAGACCTCACTTCGTACAACCAAGCAAACACCATGTGACGCCGAAACCAAGATACTACAAGACGTCAAGCCCTACCAATTCCCACCCATGAAAGAGCGCACCTCCTCACGCATGGCAATGGGACTCAAGCGTCTCGACGAATCGAACTGGCTGACTCTTGACTCCAACTACCTCCCCGAACACGCTGAACGCCTTAACCTGCTCACAACCCGTCGCTCAAACGTCATTGAATGCCTTCCAGGCTCGGAAGCTGCATGTCAGGAAGTCCTCAATATAGTCACTTCCTTCCTATCCACTCGCTTTCCACAACACTTCGCCATCATATCTTCACCATCAGGACCGAAGATCATCAATCACCTCACAGATGAGATCTTTCCAATTGGACCAAAATGTCCCAATCCTCTAGAAGTCGCCGCCAAGCTCTCCATGGAAGACTTCAACATCCTATTGCGCCATCCAGAGACGGGTGAATACCACCTCCAAGCTTCGGCAACACTATTCCCCGCCGGATGGAAATTACAGGAGAGAATCGGGACGAGCATGGCGAATTTGCATAGGCCTGTCCCGGGATGGAAGGAGAAGCTTCAAAGTAGTGTAAACAGGTTAGTCTCTCATTCCTGTAAACATCCGTAATGAAATCACGTATTGATGAGAAACAGATACTTCGACCACCTCTCTCACAAGACGGCCATGGAGCGCACAAATGTCTTTATTCAAACGACGCCTCACCTCTTCCAAGACGCTCCCGAAAGCGCTCCAGAAACTATTCTTACGATCGACGACCTCCAGATCCGTCGTGAAAGGCAGACATTCACGCGCTTAGAACACAGCGGCGCAGTCTTGTTCACTGTGCGCACTTTCATGGAGCCGTTGACGCAGTTGGGCGACGAAGGATTGAGGGCATTGAGAAGTATGGTGTTGGGGTGGGAGGAGGAGGTTAGAGTTTACAAGGGAGGTGACATCTGGGGACCGTTGTTGATGATGTGGTGCGAGGAGAAGTTGGGTGCGGTAGAGGTGAAGACGGAGGCCTGATTCTCGTGCACGCAAGACAGGAACCGGCGTTCTGAAAAAATGGGTGGATTTATTGCTTATAGATGGAGCTTATGGGTACCACAGGCCCAAGATTCATATGATACCAGCATTGATTTTCGACCCTGGGTTTCAGAAGGCAAGAGTTAAAGAAAAGAAAATAGGGTGCTCAAAACATGGTTAAATAGAGTAACGATTTAGACATAATCCATTACTGATTTTTCAGATTCCCATTATAAACCTAGGACGTTCTCGAGGCTTGAGTATTCTAGGCGAGGCAATAAACTCCACCCACCTGGTGCTGTAAACACCCACATCCAAAGCCAAAGTCAATAATAATTCCGACATCTTCTACCGTAAACATGCATGAACACCACGAGCATGAACCTCTCTCCTGAAACCAACAGCTCCCCAAGTTCCAGGATGAAGCTCCCAGCACTCCCAGCACCGCGAGCTCCGCCATCCCTGCCCAGGACTGTGCACCGCGGGGTCCATCAACCAGGTTCCCCGCCACTTCATCTGACGGGCGGGCAAGTTTGCCGAGCTCAGCTCACAACCCCTCGTTTGCTTGAGAGCGTGAAGCCGAGGGAAGCCGACGACAGCTTTTTGGTACGGAAGGTTGGAAGGCTGGAAAGTTAAACAACCCAATGTTCGCTGTTCGTTTGGGTACTTCTGAAACATTTTAGCTGTTTGTCTCGCAGCTGACAGGTTTATTTGTGAGCTCGGTCCGGCATATTCGTAGAGACTGGAGTAGTACTTTTGACTCGAACGTTATTTCAAGTTAGTGCTCAACACAAACAAACCTTGGGCTACCGTGACCAGAATCCCGGAGAACTCGCGAAGTTGAGAGCTGAGGTCTACTGTAACTGTCCAGGTGACGCTTTCCACGAAAATTTGGAAAGTATGGAACAGAAGCGAGACCGAGTACGAAGTCTGGGAAGGGGAAGAGCCGTAAGGATCGCAGGTTTGTGGCTTGTTTTGTTGTTTCTCCAACACTATCCGCCAGGTTTCTTGAGTTGCATTGCATTGTGCCCATGGTCGGTCCAGTGACGAGACTGGGGAAGATGAAGTCAAACAGGCTTCAACAGACTCAGAACAAGGACTTTATGTGTCAAGCAGCTTTCGGGTATACCATACAGTACTAACGGTCTGCATATAGGAGCATCAGGAAGTGCCTCCGACCGCCGCCATGCTTTCGCCTCACTAGCAGCGAACCATCCCTACGATCCGGTAGACGTGATTATCGGCGATGCAAGTTTTCCCTCTCCTCTCACATCCAAGCCTACTCCCTCCCATGCCACTTCCCCTCCCCAACTAAGTAAGTGGAAACCAAGTAATGACCTTCGCATAGTGGATGTCTGAAGCGAACATGACATCTCTCGCCCTGAAGTCCTCCTCAAATTCAAGCCAACCAGGCGAAGTAGCTTACGAGCGTACTTTCCTCTCCTCTCTTTCCCCCGCCCTTGCCAATATAGTCAAATACGGCATCAAAGTCGCCGTCAACGCCGGAGGATCCGATACCTACGGGTTATGGAAAGAGGTATGTGAGATGGTGAGGAAGAAGGGATTTGAGGGGAAAGTCAATATTGCGTGGATCGAAGGAGATGATGTTCTAGATGTTGTGAGGGAGAAGCTGAGAGAATCTGAAAAGAAAGGACTTGCAGGCAAGAAGTCCAAGTGGCAGAGGATGCGCAATGCGGAGATTAAAGGGGGGAGATTGAAGGGTTGGAAGGTATTCGATGCGTGGATGGAGAGTGCGGATGTAGGAGACGATGTGAGGGGTTTTCTTGAAGAAGACAGAGAGAACGAGAGACAAGGGGCAGAAAATGAGATCAAAGGTTTTGAAAATCTCTGTACGGGAGAGAGACTCCGCGACTGGGCATTCAAAGACGAAATTATAGGCGCACAAGCCTACCTCGGTGGAATGGGCATTGCGAAAGCGTTTAGAGAGGGTGCGGATATTGTAATTTGTGGGAGAGTGTCTGATGCCAGTCCTGTCATAGGAGCAGCTGCTTGGTGGCATGGATGGGAAGCGGATGATCTCGAAGTGCTCGCTCAAGCGTTCGTCGCTGGACATATGATTGAATGCTCGACATATGTCTGTGGTGGGAACTTCAGTGGATTCAGAGATCTCGAAGGTAGTGGAAGAGGAGGGTACTTGAACATTGGATTTCCAATTGCTGAGATTGGGAAAAATGGGGAGGTTGTGATCACGAAGCAGAAGGGGACGGGAGGGATAGTAAGCGTGGATACGTGTAAAGCTCAATTGCTGTATGAGATTCAAGGACCGTGGTACTTTAACAGCGATGTCACGGCTGTGTTGGACGACATCACTTTCGAGCAGCTAAGTATAGATCGAGTTGCTGTGACGGGTATAAAAGCTCAACCTCCTCCGCCGACGACCAAAGTCGGCATCACTGCAAGAGGCGGATTCCAGGCCGAGGTCCACTACTTTCTCGTTGGACTAGATATTGCAGCCAAAGCGGAGATGTTGGAAAGACAGATCCGGGATGCCTTGGGCGATACCAGAAGGTTTCATGTCCTGAATTTCACATTGAATGGTACGGCAGCGGACAATCCGACTGACCAGAACGCTGCAACGGTAGATTTCAGGATCTTTGCACAGGCAAGGGATATCAAGGACATTTCGACCGATAAGTTTCTCAGGCCGGTAATCGACTTGATAATGAGCACGTATCCTGGAGCAACATTCCACCTCGATATCCGACAAGGTTTCCCAAAGCCAGTCCAAGAGTATTATGTAGCTCTTTTACCGCAGTCTGACATCCGACAGGTCGTGCATATGCAAGACGGGAAGGAATTCAGTATAGAAGCTCCAAGTCAAACCAAGGTGTTCCCTAGACAGCAGCCGAGTGAGGCTTCGACCGCAAGATCTGTGAACGATTTTGGCGAGACAGCTCGCGGTCCGCTGGGCTGGCTCGTACATGCTAGATCTGGCGATAAAGGATCCAATGCCAATGTTGGGTTCTGGGTAAGACACCAAGATGAGTATGATTGGCTCCGTTTGTTGCTGAGTGCCGATACCATGAAAGAGCTTCTGGCGAAAGAATACAACGGGAAGAAAATTGTAAGCCGTTCCTCGCTTCGATTCAGTTATGCTGATGGGTCCAGGACCGATTTGAATTAACAAATATCTGGGCCGTCCATTTCCTGCTCCATGATCACCTGGATCGAGGAGTTAGCTGCTCGAGTACTTATGATTTTCTGGCGAAGAATGTTGCTGAGTTCCTCAGAAGTCGATACGTTGATCTGCCAAAACGATTTCTGAATCGCGGAAAGCTGTAAATGTGTTGCATTGCAAGCAGATTCCAATGAAAGGTTCCGCAAAGCACGCCATCAATGCTTTTCTGACACAAGTGTGGCCTGGTCGCTATCCGCCAGGCTCTCTGCATATGGGTTGTCGAGGTCGCTTTTGGCAAGGCTGATCACAAATCCTTGGACGCCCATGGCGATTCGATACCCAGCCAGCCCAAGTAAGGCGATAATGACGAGGATGAGATTTATGATGGCCAAAAGAACCAAAGGAATTGTATGCCATAACTGAACACGTCTGAGCGGACAGCCTCGTGGCTTTGCAGTCTCAGTATCACCGTCTGCTTCGAACATGCCAGTCATGATGAATCGCAGAGGGCATTTCTTCAGCTCAGGAGGAGGAACAATAACGGTGTCTGCCGACGATGATACTGACTCGGAATCCGTGTCTTTGTCTTTCTTGCTTTTCTTGCTCTGCGAGACGATGATGTCCGAGTGCCTTCTGGCACGAGAGTTAGCGTAGTGCTTTTCCTTCTTAGACGAGGCCATGCTTGAACTTTGAAGATTGGACATTCAATCGCTGTATACCGCAGCGGCGGGCGTAATATATCTACTAGAGAGCTCTACAGCTTTACAAGGGCTGGACTGCGGGGTTGTCGGGTGATACGCGCAGGCACAGTATATAAGAATCGGACTATCAAAAAGTCTCAGTCTGATGATGCCTGAGACAGTGTGAGTCTAGCCGAGTGACCACGAACACTTATAAGGCTGTCACATTACAAACATATGTGTGAGATATCCTAATTCGAACAGGCCATCGATATGCAGCCTAGGAAGCAACATGCGACGTGGCAGCAATCAAGAAATCGTCCACACACCATCAGAATATTACGAGCTCGTAGAATGTTTCATTATTAGTTCCGTCAAGTTCGAGATCTTGAAAAGCTGGCACCCCACGTTCCGTGAGCTTGCAGCGACCAATAGGTCATCATGGTGTTGAAGAGGTGGTGAGCACTGCTGCAAGCCTTCGATTGGGCTATCCAACAATAGGTGCCCAACCATATGACTCGCTATTATTTCAAGGTACAGCAACGCCATCATTTGACAATGGATAGAAGGGGGCATTCTCTGTGGTCCACTCGGAGTGCTCCCCATAATCGTACAGGATGGAGCTGGCTGGGAGAGCTGAAGCTATGATGCTGAGGAGAAACTTGTGGCTTCATGGCTGAAGAACCGGCCTGTTGGAATACGTGCAAGCTCACGCAATGCTCCAAATAATGCATGCAAGTCCAACAGCTGGAGTGTACGCGGAATGTGATTACACCGATCTTGACCAGCTTGGTCATCGTGATCAACAGAAAGCCGACCATAGCCTGATTGATAGCCTCAACGAAGATATACTTTAAGGGAATGATACAAGCTGATAGACAATGAGTAGAGCGCGAAACAGAAAGAGAGTGTTGATGGCTTAGAATGCTGTCGGAAGAATCGAAGCAGAGAGACTGGGGGGGTTTGTTTTGGTTTGCGGGGAGACGCGAGCTCGAGCTCAGACCGCCGAGAGGTCCTTGCTTCTGCATGTCAGGGACGTCACTGTTCGAGCTTGCTCGAGCTTCCGCAACCCCTCATGAACGTACGATCGCAGTGACAACAGTATTACGAGCCCGACTTAACGAATTCCCAACTCTTGCTCGAGTAGAGCCTCTGTCGCTCAGAATGGTGCTTCACAATGCCTCCGGCTCAGCTGCGCAGGATACATTTCAAGACAGTGCACCCTCGTCAGACAGTGATCCATATGCCGCCTCGGGCTCAAGCTCGAATTCCAGCGTGCAGAACCTAGCATCGACATACCATATCGATACAAGCAAGCTACCTCGACCTCTGCCATGGATAGGATCATTAGTCGGATACAATGACGAGCTGCTGTCAAAGGCTCTTACCAAGAAAATAGCTCACAGTTCGCAAGTACTTCAACGACCACTTTCACAAGAAGAAGTCGATGCATTCGCATTTTGGACTGCGAAGCAGGTATCGATACTGTCGTATGGAGTGCCTTTTGGGGTCGGAGGAGGACTGTGGAGATGCTGGAGTACGGCAAATGAATTTCGGATGCCTTTCTACAGGCCGAATCTTGAGACTTTCAATCCTCAAGCTTTTCCACCACGGATGGCTGTGTTGAAGGGCAATAATGCCATCATGGCATGGCATGCTTTGAGAGCTGTCTTATACGGTGGAATGGGGAATATACTCGGGCAATTATTCTTTGGTTCATATTCCATGAGTGTTGCAACTGTCGGAGAGCTCGGAGACAAGAGACTGAAGCCATTCATCGATGCGGTGAAGTCGCAGGCAGCAAAGCAAAGAGGTTCGCTACCCAATACGACGGGGCAGCCTGGTATAGGGCAACAGCCTGGTATCGGCGTGCAGAGCAGAGACGATGCAAGTCCGGGGACGATACCCATGGCCGAACAGAGCCCGGATACAAGCTGGGAAGGCATGAGCGAGAAGAAACAACCCGAAACAACACCACAGCCAAAACGTTGGCCACAAGCAAGACCTACGCCAGCACCGCCACCAGTGGATGAAAGTTCAGATCAGCCCTTCGGCATGTTCGACGATGCTTCACCCACTGGCGGACAGGGTGTACAGGCAGATATCAGAGCGGCACCAGTAACATCACAGGGAGGGTCCGCATGGGACAGGATACGAAGAGGAGAGCAGTCTAGTACCCAAAGAACCGCTCCCATCACTGGATCTCAGCAAGCACAGAATCAGAATGCGTGGTCCAGGGTGCAAAAGGATGGTGCAGCCATCAGCGAAGGCTATTCGTACTCAAAGGCAGAGGAAGGGGATTTGGCGAAGGGAGAGGCGCAGAAAGAATTTGATGCAAGAGTCGAGCGTGAGAGAAGGGGTGGAGATTTTGCAAAAGGAAGTGGAGATCAAAAGCGATGGTAGTTGGAATTTGTACATTACATGTCAAATTTTAAGTCAGTGGCATATGGCTGGCGTTTAGGGTCAGCAATCAAAATGCATTGGTATTCTCCATCTCCACGTCTCGAGCATAATGCTCCTTGATCCTGCTCATTCCCAGCTTGACTCCGAACTACCGGCCGACATCAATCCACCCTACCCTTGAAATCCTTCCAGATATACCCCTCAGCCCTCTTCTCGTCGGACATTTCAAGCCCCCACACAATAGCAAACGCTACATCGATCAACAACATCTGCACAAGCACCAACCCCCAGAACCTCCCGCGATATTCCTTGTCCGACATGACAAGACTGAGAAGCCCTAGCACCACACCCGAAACGAAAATCATGTTGAGTACGAAGACGACATGGAAACCTGTATACGCCTGATATCTGGGAGGTCCAGCTGTAAAGAAACTGTAGCGATCGAGCATGCGCAGGTATTGTGATTGGATATGATAGCACTTTTGGCCTATTGAGAGGAGAGTTGGGTTTAGGGTGTTGGAGGGGAGGACTTGAGGCTGGAACATTTCGCGAATGGTATGGAGGATGGTTCTGAATAGGTTTAAAGCCATTTGGGATGATCTTTTGGGAATGTGATGGTCCATTGAGTTGACCAATATTCAGGAAAGTGGTTTGACGACTTTCGAATGACTCTTGGATAGTCGTCAGATGCTTTGTAAATCAGTTCTAGGAATAACTCTTGGATAAGGCTTAAAAAAACGAGCGAGAATAGAGCGATCAGTGAACTAGTAAAGGCCGGTCACTTGAAAAAGGTAGTTTCGGTATGTGTAAATCACTGTGTCAACTTTGGTATCGAGTAGAGACTAGATCCAGCTATATACGCCAGCTGAAGTAGCTGGAACTAATTCGGTCCGCTTCGCTGGCGGCATGTTTTACTTCGATAGAGCAATGGGCTAATATATGAACACCAGAAGACAACTCCAAATCACAAAAAGCCTCTCGCCTCCACTGATCAGCTACGTCCATCCCAAGCGAATAAGACTACCAGTAACATTCGCTAACTCTGTACCCCAGCATTCCGTATGGTTCATGATCGTTCCTCCGCAAGAACTTGTCAAGAGCTGCCTCAGCCTCCGTTTCTGAAGAATAAGTCTTGACCCAGTCGTACACGTGAAGAACATAATAATGCTTCTTATCACTGGGAAAGTAAGCGTCGTACATTCCGCCCAGCATAAGAAAGTTCTCGAGGATTGGGTCTACCAGCTCGAAGTATTGCTCGACTTCAAGTCCTGAAATTGTAAGTGGCTGGCATGTCCTTTCTTCATGGAAGCGGCTCGGTGCAAACCCAAGAGGTGGAGGCTTCCCTGCGCAGATGTCAGTTGATTGCCGGGGATCTATGAAGGGCAGAGGAGAATTAACCTTCAAGTGATTAAAGAAGGGGGTAGCAATATCGGAGTACTCACACTTATAGTCTGCTTCCAATGTCCCCGTCTCAGACGGAGCCTCCAAATCAATCCAATTCCCTCAAAGCCTCCCTCAGCTCATCATATTGCGACCCTTCGAATCCACCATTAAAAATCTTGCCCTTCACCCACGATATCCANCTTTTTGGGACATCTGTCAGAAATTTCCCTTTGTGTACACCGAAGTCAATGATATATGGCTCCGTAGTCGCAGCGTTCTCCATTGGTAGTGAAAGACGTGATAGAGGTGAAGAAGGCGATAGGGGCGATATAGGTGCCGCAATCTTGTGTACAGTAGTGAGCTTCTTTGGTGATTTCTTATATGCCGTGTGTCGGGCATTACGAGCTTTCGGGGGAGTTGGTTGCATCATGAGGGATGTGGTAGCTGATTTGATTCTCGGTAAAGCACTAAACAATCCAACCCCGTCAGTATTCGAGTCGAAGCAAACGAGAAACTTCGACACTTGTTCGCGAAACAGAGAGGATGAATCAAGGCTGTACGAGGGGACTCGTGTGTCATTTCTAAACTCCGAGCATTTCCAAGTAAACAGTCCAGATTACATTGCCAAAGAAGCCTTCTTCATTGCTGCCCTAGACACCACTAAACTCCAGCTCCCAGCTGCCCCCAAATACAGCGCTCTACAGCGCACTGGGCCCTGAAATTCCGGCCAAACACAGAAAACTGGGGACAAATGCCCTGAACACGGAATCAATTCCACTGTGGACGGCCCCCTGTCGGCACTCTGACAGTGGCTTGCGGCGCGAGTCACAGGTGCTGAAGATCTCGTATCATCAAGGAAATTGGTGCTGGGGAAGTAGGGCGACCTGCTGAAATTAAGCGATCGTACAAAACAAAAGTCCTCGCTTGGGGGATTGTAAAGCGGCGTGCCGGTCGCAACAACTGGCGATAACATTGTTTGCTTCTCAGAGAGGAGAGGCAATGTGAGGGATCAGGTCTGGAGCAATTGTTTGTACAGATGGCTGTGAGAAGGAGAGATTGTCTACTCCTTTGATTATACAAGCATATTCCATGTCGCGCTGTTTCAAAAACTAAACCTAAGATGATATCTTCCAGCAGTTGGTATAACACAGCTTGACTCGCAACGCTGCACCTTCAATCCTTTTCTTTTATAATAGAATGCTCGGATCATTAGTAACAGTGTTCTAAGAGTGGTATATTGAATTAGAAAGTCGCTGGCGGAACATGTTCGCCCGTTCCCTGAAGGCTTGATGCACGATTGTTTGTATAGATGCAAGAATGAGAAGCTTACTGGATTCGACAACAAGTTGAACACTCTTGAAGTAGACAAGATGTGCAGGATGGATAACACGCTTTGCAGCCACGGCTTCCGAGAAATACATTTTTATACATTACTGGAGATTCCTACCACCAGCCCTTCTTCGAGGTAGTTACAGGAAGTGGCTCTTCCTTCTTGTTTGCTTCCAATACTGGTACATTTGGCTTCGACTTCTCCACCAATCGAGAGACCAAGGTGTTTGCCTGCGCCTTTGGCTTCTTCAATTCGATCCACCAAGTAGTGCCTCCATGCCACCATTTCGGCGTCTCGATCTTGACAACCTCCAGCCCACTCTCTTCCACAATACTCCGCATGTCTCTGTTCCACCAACAACCATACAACTTTGCATGACCTTCTGCAGATCGATCCAAGTACTTGTTCAGCCATTCCCACTTCCCTCTCCCATGCTCTAGCAATAATATTCTCCCCTCATCCTCCTTCACGCACTCCCCCAGATTCCTCAACAGTGCGACTGGATCACTTACAGAACACAATCCCATAGTCTGGACTACCGTATCATACTTCTTGTCCAAATTCCCACTTCTCTCATTCGCACTTCTCGGCGGTCCAGGAATCGCTCCCTTCTCTGCCGCATCAGCAATAATCCATCTCACCCCCAAGATACCAGGAAACGTCTTCCCAAACTTCTCATGCGCGATCTCCAGCATCTCTCCACTCTTATCCACAGCCGTTAGACTCCTAACTTTTCCCTTCTTGATGTTCCCTTTTTCATCAACTTTCCCTACTCCTTGATATCCTTTGAAATCAAAGGAGTAGAACTCCAGGTTTCGACCTGTCCCAATGGACACTTCGAGGACGTCGCCTACTGCCTGAGATACTAGTTTCTGCCGTAGAGAAGCAATGCCCATCATTGACTCTGTGGAATCAACAGTGTTGTCAAATGTTCGAGCGATCTGGTCGTACCGTTTCGAGACATCTTCTTGCTCGTTGGGTGTTATCTTTCGCGGCCCATCTCCTTCCTGGCTGAACATGATATAAAGATATGCGATTCCTCCTGAGAAACATGCTAGAGCGATTCCGCCGAAGAACATTGGAATGATTCGGTTTTTGAAAGGATTCGGATTGGCATCGGGCCTGGGCGTCGAGGTGGGAGAGATGGGACTTGGAGGGATGGCTTTGGGAGTATGCGGCCTTTCGCAGTGTTAGCTACGTAGAAGAGTTCATGTAAGAGGGCTTAACAGACTTGTATTCATTATGCTTCTTGGGTATTGTCGCAGGTGAAGGCTTATGGGGCTTCGGAGGCTTTGGCTTTCCTTTCAATGGTTTCGCGGCTTTCAAAAAGATGGTCGTGCTGAAGTTCCTCTGGCAGGGATAGCTCCTCAGAAGCTGTCGCAGTATGATTTTGTTGGCTCCTGAGCTGCCCCGAAGGACCCTTTGGCATATTGGTTCCATGTTGACTTCCGCCCTCGATGTATTCTACTGCATCCAAGCTCGCTCAGCTCAAGGAAATGTTTCGTGCCATTCGCTACAGGATCAATCGTATTACCAGGCCTGTAGTAGAATCTCGAAGTCCAGTGTATATTACAAAGTCGTGATCCAGTCACTTGCTCATGCGTCATGCGGAGTGCTAGATCGTTAGCAAAAATGATGAAGGCTGCTTGCGATGGATATTTAGCCCCACGCCGTCATGCAAGGCTACGAGGCGAGGCTGAGTAATGTTGGGGTTGTTATAGTTCATTCATATTCTTGAATCGGTCAAATAATTTTGATTGCATGGAATTAGGGATTTTAACTTGTAAAACAAGTAAATAAAGGAGTTTGCGACGTATCTTTGTTTATTTGGCACGCTATTTACCATGAAATGTTGCTGACAGAATGACCGAGGCTGCTAGATATCTCCAAGAATATTCCCCAACATTTCTCATCCAAAGTTCTGCTTGGCTAATGCCTTTAGCATAGCCATGGTACCTTCTTCCTTCGTGCGGTATTCTTGCAATCTTTCCTCTCTTTCTGCCGCCCTCGCTCTTAGCATCTCCTCCTTCCGCAACTCTCTCTCATTCTTCTTCCGCTCGTATTTCTCTTTCTCCTGCTTGAAGCTCTCAATCCCATCCCCTCCACCCATCAACTCAGTATCTGGAACCTCCGCCGCGCCTGGAGACTTCTCCCGAAACGATTTCATCTTCTCGTTGACTTCTTTCTTCTTCTCCAATTGACGCTCTCGTGTGCCTGCTTCGGCGCGTGGCACAAGCTCATCTAGAGCTGCCTTTTGTTCCTTACGATCGGTCTTACGAGCGAACCTTATATCGTCTCGTCGAGCAAGGCCATCCTCGGCGTCCATTTCTGTCTTCTTGTTAGACCAAAGTCACATGTAATGGCGAGGTTCGTACCTCTTTTGAGCTCTAAGTCTTGTATGTTGGGTATACTAGGCCCTTTCCTACTCCCTCTCGACCTGCTCTCTTGTCCCGGTAATGCAGGTCCAATGGAATCATCGCTATCGCTTTCCTCCTCAACTTGTTTCGCAGACGGTCTCGAGCTCTGCCTTTCGACCGGCGTAGTGTTTGTTTTTGGTCGCTCCTCACGGCGCTCCGACGTGTGGTCGGCAGCGGATTCGACAGCTCTTTGGAATGTAGAAGGATCATACCACCCCTCTGATAGCTCTCCACGATTCCTCCACAAGTTAGCCAATATCCTTCCTTTTTCAGGACCGAGGCCGGGGGAATCTTTACCATTTGCCTATAAAAGACTTCCATCTACCCCTCACCTCAATTTCGTCCATATCTTCCAAGATCTTCTGCTTCTGGATGTCGAGATATGTCGCAAACATGGGTTTGAAGGCATCATAATCTCGTTTCCCCAGTTCCCTAGAGTTAAATGGCAGTTCTTTCGGGCGCGCATCTGGAGACCGTTTGCGCTTGTGATGGTGTCTACGAGGAGAGCGTGCCCGGTGTGAATGCGACTGGTGTCTTCGAGGGGAGCGAGATCTCTCATCCCGTCCGCGATCATTTTCTCGATGGGATCTGCTGCTGTCGGCCATTTCTGCTGAAGAAGTCCAGGCTGTGATAGAGGAGGTAGCTCAGCTCAATCGCGGAGAATGCAAACATGCCAAACTCAGCCCCACTTAAATGCATGTAGGCTAACGTCGGTAGCTCAGCCTTAAATATTGAAGTGATTCCAGAGATTCATTCTTCCACTTGATCTTCCAATCCACTCATACCTTGTACAATGGAAGGCTTCTCAAAGTTAAAAGATAGTTACAATCTTTCGCAAAACGAAGCCCAAGGATTTCATAAAGACTGTACCTTTGACAACACAGCAGGTAAGCTTGTTATCTTTCACCCAGTTCCTCATCACTCTAATATTTGCTATGATGAAACACTTTCCAGTTCGCAGTTTCCGCGCAAGCTGTCGCCAAAGAACCTTTTATAGGCAGCGATGAGCGTAACTGACCTTCCTTGGATGTCTGAGCAAACCTTTTGACTTTATGCATTGGATTTTATTGTGTCGTTAGATCGATGCTGACGTCTCCCATCTTGTAGTTTCCTTGTGACCCTTGTCTCCAGCACTGCGGTGCTATAGCATGAATCCGTTGCCTGTCACTGATGTATAAACGTGCGAAGCTTGTCATGTGCGGCTTCTTGATCAGTACCTTTCATTTGGCCCCTATGAATGCATCCATTTCCGAGCAATATTTCTTCATGAGAACGTTTCCTATGCTTCTGCTCTCCCTCACTAAAGTCTACTCCCCTTCCTCAACTCATCCTCTAATATCAATCCTGGCACCCCACCCCGACTCCCATCCATCGTAACACACTCCTCTACACACTCCTCCGCCCAACACCACTTCTCCCTGAACTCCTCCGGGCAGTTCCCCTCTACGCAATCCACAATCCTGTCACCAATAACCGGCAAGAACTTATATCCATGTCCGCTCCCACCAGTGGCCAAGAACAGCCCCTCATAATCCGGATGATACGTGACAATGAAATCTCCATTCGGCGTATCAGTGTACCAGCAAATCTTACTCTTGGTAAACGGCCGTTCGGCGAGCGAGGGGATCATTTCGCGCAGGGCTTTGCGGCAGGCTCGTTCTCCTTCTGCAGGAACCCAGAGGTTAGGGTCGTCGTGTGTAGTTTTAGGAAGTGATACCATAATATTTTCAGACGGGTCATCTGGCGAAGGTATCGACCTTGGATTCGAGAGTCCGTAACCGTGCCGTGCAACTTTGAGGACTCCATTCGAAGGAGGAATAATGAACATGCCCGTACTCATATTGAGCAACACCGGACACTTCCCAAGCTTCTCCTGCTCTTCTTTCGTAATATCGAGATAGCAAAGCACTTGTCCAGTAGCCTGCGCTCGTCCTCGGATATCAATAAGTTTCCCAGACCAAGCCCCCGTAGCCAGGATAACCAAGTCCGCACTCTCTACCTTTCCAGTCGTCAATTTCGCACCTGTCACTTTCCTACCATCTTTGACGAGCGACACTACTTCGCCTTGTTTGAACTCCACTCTCCCCGTAGCTTCAACTTTCCTCCTCAACCAAAGCATCCCCGCCTCCGCATCCGCCCACCCACTCCTCCGATTGATATACCCCCAATCACCACTTCCTCCCCCAGCACCAACCGCCTCTTCAATCTCAGCTCTCAGCTTGAATTCTTGCACCGCGCCCTCATCACCGAGATCCCTGGCTATCCTCGCAACATTATCCAAGCTGCCTCTCACATACTCTTCTCCCTGTTCGCCCTTGTTCGCTACTAGCACCAGTCCGCTTTCAGTGTATCTGCCTTCGCCGCCGAGATCGTTCGGGCCTTGTTGCCGCCAGATCTTCTGTGCTGCTTCGGCGAGAGACGCGTATGCGGCGTCGTGGTAGTCGGCGCGGATGATGCGCGAGGAGTCGATGGAGGAGCCGTCGGGGGAGGGGAAGGGAGAGCGGTCAAGGACGGTGATGCGTGTGTTTGCGAATGAGGGACGGAGGGAGAGGGCGTATGCGGTTGAGAGGCCGAAGACACCGTGGCCTAGGATGAGGATGGATTTGGGATGGGGGGATGGAGCCATGGTATAAGGAGTGTGCTAATTGGGAGGTAAAGAGATATGCAGCACTGGACGAGGCCCAGACAAGAGGGGAAGGGAATGAGAGGAGATATATAGACAGAGACGGGGTAGATGATATCTCTTCAAAATATACAGAGAAATGGGAAAAGGACTTGTGGAAATGACTCAATTGCAGATATACGAAAAGAATGAAGCCATATCGATGGCAAATTTCTTACTGTGCATGGTGGATTGAAAGGTGGGGTAGTGTTGATATTCCGTTTCTGCGATAGCGGGGTGTCAAACGTCGAGGAAAAGGGCGTCTAAGATGATCTTGGCGCTCGGATGTCAAAACTCGTGGAACGCAGCACGCACTGTTTTCCGAGCCGGCAAAGAGCCGAAGAACGACGGTAACCGGCCGGGTATCTATCAATGAGCGAAGACCAATTTGAGGAAATTGGCTATTGAATGTCATAAGTCGATTGTAGAACATTGAAAGGTTGAATCGTCTGGCCGTAGCGTGCTAATCCTGTTAGAAGGCTCATATTTTCACCCTCCTGGGCCTACAAGTAGAGTTTCTGTCATTGTCATTCAATACAGTAAGTATCTAAGAATGTGCTTCGATATCGGACTTGGAGCTGCACACCAACTCTGATTCTTCGAGTATGCAACAACCAGGAGTTTCACAACAAAAGGTAGGCCCTCGGGTATTGCAAAACGAAATCTCACAGTCCGTTTTCCACCAAGTCGTAGTAGAACATTCGGGTTGAACGCCAGTGTCAACCTCAAACAAGCCTAATTGTCTCTCCTCCTACTTCGAGGAGCATCAACCTACAAGTCGACATTTCGAAGGACGAGATCATACTCCGACTTACTGATCAGAGGATTCCCCGAGCATCAAAGGAATCCTCCAGCATGGCTTCGTCGAAATCGATCTTTGACCTGATCGAGCCTCGATCCAAGATGAACTTCATGAAGTTTCGTTCCTGAGATCCGGCATACCGAGTAGATCGAAATTACTCCCATTTTTCTTTGGGCACCTCTCCTTCCACAGATAAGCGCGCAGTCCTGGTGCTGCGATGCTTCCGATCGTTTATGTTCCCAACGGGTAGGTCTTAGTGAGGACTCGTAACTGCTACTTCGTGATCTGAGGCCCGAACTTTGCTTGAGACGCAGGGTGTTGAGATTATGACAAGAAATGAAAAGATTGATTCGTTGTTTCGTGCTGTGGTAATGTGACTGAAGAGGGATTCTTCGATGCTATCTTTAAGGTGCGAGATTCGGTCACAGTGGAAGAAGGCCGAGGTCTTGCTTGTCAAGAGTGCGAGGGAGTTGATCGGGAAGGGAACAGCCACGCTCGATGATGATAACGAAAGGGTGTTGGGAGGGAAATAACGCTTGACTCAGCTGGAAGGTCGGTAGGAGGACTGTGAAACGGGCTGTAATGAGTGATGTGGAAAAGGAAAAACAAAAAGCTGGCTGTTTTGATGTCGTAAAGCTGATTTGGACAATGGGAAACGAAAAATCCTACATTTGTCTTCTAGAGTGCTTGTGCATCTGACTGAACATCGGTGACGTTCAAGAACCCCAATCTCATGCCATGGAGAGGCTGTGCCACTATGATGAAGATTCAATTGACCATACAAAAAGGTCGAAGCAGAGAGTACGACTTAATCTTGCGGTCTGGAAGCTCCTGAACCAGGTCAAGTCCAGTATGAAAATCAGAACTCGAAGTCTAAACCTGCTTGAACAGAAGATGAAGAAACATTTCAAGCAAAAAGCTTCTGAAAACTTCGTCTCAGGCAATTTTCGACTGCCAGATCTGACACTGCATCTTCAGATCCGAGTTCGACTTGAATTTTCGACTTATGCAGAGGAGTAATACTCAATTTTTGGACCCTCAAAATCGTCTTGTGACTTCCCTTGTAGTTTGCAACTGCAGCTGGACGCCCGCTCTGCCAAAATAGGTGCAGCTCTGCAACGTCAAGTGGATATCCGAGAATATTGGCAGGCTAACTTTCTCCAGTGTGATCTTGTCTTTCAGCTAGACATATTGTTTTTGCACCCCGCTGGCTCGGCCGAAGGTATGATGGAGGCTTCTGCAGCCTTCAACTTTCTAGACTCTCTGGTCGAAAATCTGGTGGACGAATCCGGTTTCCGATGGCCGATCTCCGTACGGAGCTGAAGATTTCGAGTTGGAATACACGTCTGTACCATATTGACATCAGTGTTGTAAATCATGATGAAAGCATGCCGACAGCTGGGAAAAATCAGGCTGTGACAGACTCCACAATAGGGCTTAATCCTGATTCCAGAATGAAAGGCTGTGATTCCAACCATTCAATCAGCCTTGCTAACCCCACCAAGGGGTTGTCCTCGCATAATGGCGCAGCCTGGAGTGCTGACAGACAAGCTTTGGAAAGTCCGCATCAAGCCGGAATCCTGATTCCACATCTGCAGCGCAGCCTTGTGGAATGAGTACTGGATTTTTGCAAGTGTCCTCAGTACAGGCGAGGAAATATCAAAGTCGCTAGACATGCCCAAGACATTGGATATAGCGCAAGAGAGGAACTGAAAACCATGGTATCAATCATGCCAGGCTTTTTATTCGGTTCCACCAACCAACTTCAGCCTCACCTCATTGTGGAAGTACTCGGTGGCCAGCGACCGGCCGAAGACTGGCATGTGATGACGACAAGCCCGTGAACCAGCGCTTGTGTGCGGCCTAGCAGCCACCAGTAGAAGCGGACAATGGTCTCATTGCGACTTCATTCGCGTCATCATCTGGAACATGGAATCCAATCCATTTCATTCTAGACTGCGGGGTGGTGGTTATTCGTTGTGGTTCTGAAAGATAAAGTGAGGGGTAGTTATGGCAGGACCTCGGGAGAGATTGAGTTCGTAACTGGGATTTCTTCGGTGGGGTTGGATGTCGCGATCTGGATGAAAAGTGGGATCAATCTGGAGCCGCTGGATCGAAGATAAGAATGGGGTGGTGGTGGTCGCTGACACTTGGCGGTGGTTGGAGTCTATTTCGGTTGGTGGACGGTGGGAAAAGTCTTCGCAATCTGTGGCCACGATATTAATAAGACGCCGTAAATAATAACACGATAAGAGCAATAAGAGGAGTTCCGCATGATAGTCGGAATGGCCTCAAAAGGTTCGTTTCGTTTCGTATGCAGCCATTATCCCCCATAGCAGCCTCGTATCGCATTTAGAGTCGAGTCAAAGAATGGTTATTGTTTGTTGTGGCGCTCTGGCGTTTTAGGCAGCCTTGAGGCTTTTTGTTTGCGATAGAATCTTCTGTCTCAGTGGTCTGGCTCTGGCTTGTCGGCGTCGGCTTGTCTGGCTGGCTGGGCAGGCCGGGGTCTGAAAATGCTTGGGTTTGCGAAATCCCTGTCCATGTCTCATCAGCACCTCCTTGCATCGGCATCGGCATTGGATTGGGTGGTGGCTCTGAGCGGCCCAGTGCGGGTGAGGAAGAGGGAGCCAGGGAGCCAAGGGAGCACCACTCAGACTTCAGTGAGTCAGTGAGTCATTCCACCGCCTGTCCTCTCCCATCCTTCCCTCCTACAGGCTCTCACAGCCCAGCCGCTCGCTACTCCCATGCGCTGCAATGCATAATATGCGCGCATTCATGCAGCCAACTCCGCGTTTTCCATCATATCCAGGCCAGCCTATCCCATACTGTAGTACAAGTAACATCTCAGCCTTCTCTTCATGCGGACGTTGGGCGGATGGATAGGATGATGGATCTTGACTTGTCGCATTGCAGTATCGTGTTGTGAATCGAGTCAGGCAGCAGGAGGTGGACAGGAGCTTGGTGTGTCGCTCGCTACCTGACGAGATTACGGCCGTGGTCGGAGAGAGGAATGGGCGAAGGCGAAAGCGAAAGCGTCGAAAAAAGGGGTCGATGGCATGGCGACGCATGGCGAGGCGAGGCGAGGCGAGGCGATGACATGTGTTCTCTTTGTTCGTGAAGTCTCTGCAGAGAAGAGAAGATCTGAACGAAGTTCTCTTTCTTTCTGCTGTTTATGTCATAATCTCCCAGCCACGAGTGCTGGGTATGACAACATTGACCTTTTGTTATTTATTCATCGGAGAGGCGGTCGGAATGCAACGGGATTGCATCGCATCGTGAATAACAATAACAATCAAGGTGAATACGGAGGTGATCAGAGTTCGTCCACATCGTGACGATCCCAAAGAAAAGTCGAGATGGTTTCTGGAAGATCCAGTCTCTGTTTCCCCTTCCCCCTTTTCTCCCCTATCACTCACTGCTCCGCGCACTGGTAATAACCCTGACGCGTTATCGCTGCTGCCATTGGGGTGCGACCAGGATGCGACTGGGATGCGACTGGGATGCGACCGGGATCAGAGGGTTTCAGCGATCTAGTCCGATGCGGTGATTGGCCCGAGTCAATGTCCTTCCTCACGCTAACACCCCCGGTCCCAGAAAAAGAAGTGACGCTAGGGAGAGGCTGGCGGCCTGAAGGCAAGAACCAGGCAGCAAAGTCCTGGCTATTTAGTCTTCGCTCTCCCCCGACATTTCAAAAGCCTTTTCGCGCGCGCTATTTGGGAGTCGTCTATTTTGCAACAACCCCACCACAAATCTCAGCCTTCCCCTTCCCCATCTCCATCGCATCGCAACGAACAGCGCACAGTCTACAGTGCCCTGCTCAATACATTCATTGATCCAGGCGATTCGATTTCGATCTCCGAATTCCCATCAAAGTTGCTGCGCTTGCGCCCGTTCGCGATCTCGATATCGGAGATCCACCGCAGCTGCATTTTCTCAGCCGCACGGACAGGACAGGACGACATAAATCTTCCCCTCCTCTCCACATATACTATACACATCCTTCCTCCTCTTAATATTGTTGTCGGTCGCAACCAATAGCGATTCGATCATCTCGTCGAGCAGCGCACTGTAGGGGAGACATTGATTTGTTCTTCTCCTCCAAACGGTACGACTTCACCTTCCGACGTCAAAACACAATCACCCCACCTCCTCTTCCTCTTTCATACTACATCATCTCCTCACCCTCGACTTCGAGTCGCCATCAAACGCTCTCGAACGTCATCGCTCTCCCCACTTTCTCGATCTGACATATCCCTCTTCAGACCTGCTCCTCACTTCCGATCTATCAAATAAAGAAGCGCATACCTTCAAGATGGATCAGATTCAAACGCATCCTTCCAACGCCGCCCAGGCCAAAACCTTCATTGCTCCCGGCTCTCTGTCATTCCCAGGTGGTGCTGGTGAACTGACTCCTCCTTCCTCCGAGGCAGACAAGCAAAATGTTCAGAGACCTGGACAGATGAACGGTGGTCCACAGCAAGGTGCTCAAGGCCAAAACGGTAACGGGGTGACTCCTGCGACGCCTGCTGCGACCCCTGGTGCGACGACGACTGGTGTCAGCGGTATCGTTCCTACACTACAGTATGTATACCCCTAGAGCCTCGTCCTGAAAACATGAGGCTTATCTTGCATGAAAAGAAACATCGTTGCCACGGTTAATCTCGATTGCCGACTGGATCTCAAGACGATCGCCCTTCATGCCAGAAATGCTGAATACAATCCAAAGGTACTTGCTGACTCTAGGCTTGCTACACTCTTTGTTCCTACTGACCTTCCCAGCGTTTCGCCGCCGTTATCATGCGTATCCGTGAGCCAAAGACAACTGCCTTGATCTTCGCATCAGGCAAGATGGTCGTCACTGGAGCCAAGTCTGAGGATGATTCCAAGCTTGCATCCCGCAAGTATGCTCGTATCATCCAGAAGCTTGGTTTCAATGCGAAGTTCACGGACTTCAAGATCCAGAACATCGTTGGCTCCTGCGACATCAAGTTTCCCATTCGTTTGGAAGGTCTTGCATCGCGCCATCACAATTTCAGCTCTTATGAGCCTGAGTTGTTCCCTGGTCTCATCTATCGTATGATCAAGCCGAAGATTGTGCTCCTCATCTTCGTTAGTGGCAAGATTGTCCTCACTGGTGCGAAAGTCCGTGAAGAGATTTATCAAGCCTTTGAGATGATCTACCCTGTGCTTCAAGGTTCGTTCTACCTTCTTCGTTTCCACTGTGCCTTACTCATTATTCGTAGATTTCAAGAAAGTCTGATCTGGCTCTGCCACGATCTGCATCAGCGGTACGATCACTCGACTCACACCCACCGCGATGTACCAACACCTGCCTCCCAATACCAATTGTACAAGTATTGCCAATTTACGATATTCACGAAACCATCCCAAAAAGCTCGCGCGCTGGTGACAAGCACTGTCCTCAATTTACACACACAGTCTTGCTTCTGTCATCAGTCGCCAAAACACATTTCACTGCATTGCACAGGCGTCTGGGGGAAGAGTCAAGAAAGGCTCTTCAATTTTTGATTTTAGCATGTTGCTTGTTTCTTGCAAAGAACATAGATTGCACACCCATACGCGATGGCATGTGCGCCGGACGAAGATGCCGTCTTAATTGCTCCTGGCCTTCGCTGGTCCAGACATTTTCCTCTCCTGACAGCAGGTTATTGTTGCGCATCAGGGGGATCTTAGGCGGGGACTCTTCGCATAGGGCAGCAAAACCGACTACCGTTCTGACGTCGTGCTGACCCCTTTTTCTTTTTTTTTTATACAAATCGTGGCGGCAGATCCTTTGGACCTCTTCTTCAAGGAGTACATGCGTGGCTTTTGGTAGCTGGCTTGTGCTAATGGTTCGGGGCTGTCGTTGAGGAATTCGGCGAGTCTTCAATAGATAGACTAATTCACACGATAGATAATATCTTGCTCCCTGGTCGCATGCCGTGATGTGATATGATGTGATTTGCCTTGAATTGACGTCTTGATCCTGGTATCTGAATGTCAGCTGAAGTTCTTAGGGTCAGGAATCACTACATACCTCGCGCCCATGTTCCTAGTCTTCATGTCTTTCATTGTCTTGGATATCCCTTCCCTGATTCGCGTCAGTTCTCTCAACATTCCCTTACCATAAGTATAAGTATAGATGCGCTGCACTTCACTCTGAGGAAGTCGTTCCAATATACCGTACCAAATCAATATTCCAACCCGACCTACCTCGTTCCTTTGCTTTCGTCAAGTACTCCGCGAAGTCATTCGTGGAGCTATAGCTGTAGCTGGTGGAGTAGACAAATAAGGGACTCTCCTTTTCTGTTTGTGAATTTGAGTCGGGAGATCCGGAGAGTGAGATAGGTAGGTAGGCAGGTGAGTCGGAGAGACAGAAGGTATGTTTGATGTTTATTGAGGGACGGAGGGAGAGGATGGAAGAGAAGAAGAGAGGAGGGAGAGAGGGGGAGAGGAAGGGAGGGGAAGGGAGGGGAAGGGAGGGATTAGTCAGGCACGTACTGGATTTAGTAGATACCCACTCACCGGGAAAGGGAAGTAAGGGATTTGATATTTTTGCTTTTTGTGATTCAGAGCCAGAGCACGAGGCAGATGCTTACCTACTTAGTCGTTTGGAAAAGAATGTGCCCAGTGCCTTGCTTTGAACGGGGTGAATCGTCTGGCAGCTGGAAGTTGGTACCTGGATGAGGGAGGCTTGAGTACTTGACTGGCCTTGGAAGAATGACTGGCCTGCTGACTGGTTGACTGACTGGCTGACGGCTGGCTAGAACTCACACATCTTCCTATCTTTCTGGGGGAGGGGCTTCGATCATTCTACCATTGCTGCTGCTTTGCTTTGCCCATTAAGTCCAGAAGACTAATAGACGGGGAGCTCGCTTTGAAAGGAAATATAGTCATACTTGATATATTGTGGGAGAAAACGCCGATTTTAGAAATGTGGTTGTCATGAGTGATAAAAACGTTTGTAATTTTACACATATATGTACATCATGAAGCTTGCTTTCTCGCTTGCTTGATATGCGAGGAGCCATGAAATCTATTCCTCATCATCGGAATCAGCAAACATATCCACGGCTCTAGGTCTCGCTCGCCTCGGCGGGCCTTGCCCTTGCTCCTGTATGGTGTTCACAGTGTTCTTCTCGTCGTCTGGTTTGCTCGAAACCGGTGCGGCATCAGGAGGCGGCGATGGTTCTGCAGGAGCAGGATCTTCGACCATAGGTTCGCCGTCCACATCTTCATCCATGGGCACACCGTCGATGTCTTCATCGTCGTCCAGCATTGGCTCACCATCAACATCTTCGTCTTCATCCATGGGTTCTCCATCAACATCGTCATCAATCCCAGCTCCCTCTCCAGCTCTATCACCAGCACCAGCACCAGATTCAGGAGCACTCTTAGCCTCCACCTCAACAGCCTTCCACCGCCTCGTCCCTTCCCTCCTCTCTCCCTCTCTCTCTTCTTCCTCTCTTCGTTTAGCCTCCAGCTCCTCCTCCTTCGTCCTCGGCGGCTCATTGAACGCCTTCACGAACCCCTCCTGGCTCTCAACTGGAAAGACACACCATCCCTCCCAAAGACTAAGCACCATCCCCACACTCCTCTTCCACTTCTCAGCTTTCAATTTTCCCCATGACATCTTCCGCTCCATGCGTCCCAGCTCCTCGAATGTATGGCGAGACTTCAACGCGTTCTCGAAGAGCGAGCGATACCGCCAGGCATGGCGGACGCCGGATGTCGACGACGAGGACAGGATATCAGAGATGAGGTATAGGCCGATGAGCGATGCGGCGCTGGTATCTTCCTCATCATCCTCTCCACCTCCTTCTTTCTCAGCATCTCGTTCTGCTTTGTCTTTTCTTGATGATGGATTCGCGGAAGTGCATGCGAATGGTTTAGAGATGTTAGATAGGATCATAGATACGACTTCGTCTGCGCCTCGACCTGCGTGGGATATGGCGAAGGCAGTCACACGAGCGACGTCGCCTTTACGGAGCTTGCCTGTACTGGTCGGGAGACGGGCGAGGAGATGTGTGAATTTGGCTTTCTCGAGAGGATTCAAGTAAGCCTTTCCATCATCGACAAGAGAACTTGGATCTGGGGGTCCGCCACCGCTGTTATTTTGCTGGCGGCGGGCTCCGCCCTCGTCTCCAGACTCGTCATCGTCTGAGGAGTTGTACTCGGAATCCGAGACGAATTCGGAAAGTTGGGTTGTGTACTCGTAGGCCAGTGGCTGGTCTGGTGACTTCCATGCTGAGGATCCTTCGAAGAGAGGTAGGTATTTGCCTTGCCCGCGTTTGGTCGTTGAGCCCGTGAGAACTTCCCATAGTCGCCAGCGGTACCATACACCGCCTGTACTTCTAGGGTCCCAAATCCATGCCCATTTCTCTTCACGTTGGACATCAGGTCTGCTCATCAAAAGAGCCTCAAATTCCGGGCCATGAGTGAGTAGATTTTCAATCACTTTGTGAATGAGCTTTAGCTCTTTGATGTCTCGCGGTGCCTGCACAGGTACATGAAGTAGGGGTCCGCGGTTCATCTGAGGTGCTGGAGGTCCGTAAGATGTTGGTGGCGCAAAACCTCTTTGGTGCGGAGGGGCCTGGCCTCTTCCTGCTGGCGCGACATCCACTGCCTTTGCGCCAAAGGGTTGTGAAGCTCCGGAACTTCCTAGAGTAGGAACATTCGTGGAGCTAGATATCGCTGCCGAGGAGAGATGGCGGTGGAGATTGAGATAGTATCCGTAACCTAGATATCTGTTCTGCAACCCGTTGACAGCAGAATCGATATCATTCGCAGCTGTGTCCTTCGCCAATGTGACAATCGCAGACATGCTCTTCCTCTCCGTATAGACCACCGGACCGGAAGGAGGTAGAATCCTGACAGAATCGACCTTCAAGCTGGCAGGCAGTAATGCTTTTATTACAGCAGGAGATGTTCCAGGCGGCAGGGAAGCTAGCCTCAACGTCGGCTTAGGAACAGCTCTCTCCTCCTCTCTCTCTGCTTCCCTCGCATCTTCGTAATCATCCTCATTGTTCAATGCCCTCTTCGGCGCCCTGTTATCATACTCGTAGTCGTCGAAAGCCAGTAGTCCCCTATCATCCCTCCTCTCCCCACGTTGGAAGCCCTCATAGGTCCTCTTTTTCGCCAGACTCGGTGGTGGCGGTCCCAGGCTCCCTACTCCACTCGGCGGCCTACCTCCCCTCTCCATCTCTCCATATCCCCTTCCCATCGCAGGTCCACTCGGCGCAAAGTGTCTCTTGGGCGCGCCCCCACTGAACCCTCCTCCTCCATATCTCTGCCCCTCATCGCGCGAGAATCCTGGCGCTGCTGCAGCAGGCTCATCCTCGTCATCGAAGCTCTTCACAAAGTCCTCATATACGGCTTTTGTCTCGGCTTCTTCTCGCAGACGCTTTGCTTCTTGCTCTGCTTTCTGGCGCTCAAACAGCGACTTTTTGGAGGGGGCTTGGAGTTTGTTCTCTGCGTGGGGGAATTCAAGGATTTTCTTTTCGGAAGACATCGTTACATCATCCCTGAGTATTGTTTCAGGTAGATCCCCATTCGTATCGAGGCTGGGATTTTGGTGCTGTGATCAAAATGGTTCGCGATTGCGCGGGTGTCCCAAGCTGTCGAGTTGAAGGTTGTCGCGAGAAGCATCACGTCGGTTTGAAAAGTGGGGCCTATTGAACTGGACCTTGGAAGCGAGCTCGAAATCAACAAACCTGGCAGGTTCTGCCTCACGTCCTCCTGATGCCCAGGTAAATGAGTCGTAATAGCTCGATATGCTAGTGAATGGTTTAAGTACGGTTTATTACTATACCAAATGAAGTGCTAACATTCTATGATATCAAGAATGTGGAAGTGATGACCTGGCGGAGAGGGCTGTTCAATTGCTCTGAGCCGATTTTTGCGACACATACGAGACTCAGTCAGGTTAACGAAATCCTCGCGAATGTACATTACAAACAAAAAGGAAAATCTGATATTGGGTCGTCGAAAGAAATTTTGGTTTTGATAAAACCAAGCCCGGGCCCAGGCATCGGCAATTATAACGAGCGACTCTACGTAACATATATGTTTGAAGTCTTGAATGAAAAGGATGTGGTAGGTGATAAGATACTTGTCTATCCACCGAATTCTACGATAACTGGTCCTCCAGCCTGGATAAGTCGTCCTCTGATGAAAGCTCCAAGCTGCCTAAATCCAGACACATCCAGTGCCGGCTTGACCGCAGACCATCTGTACATTGTCCCATCAGTGAGCAGTCCTTTATATCGGGAGGGCTGAGGCAAGATACGGTATTCTTGCAGAGCGATACATCTTAGAATGGGGCTGGAAGGACTCACGACATTAGGAGCTCCGCCAGGACAAGTCCAAAGATCACAGGTCTCTTTCTGACCCTTGCAACGACAATTCGTCTGACCCTTGACCTGACCACCGTTGCATGCTGGCACTGGACAAATATATGCCTAGTAAGCGGGATGAACTTCTCAGGGGTAGTAGGAGAATGGGCTTGCTCATCACTTACGGATTCTGCTGCAATCGACACGTGCTTCAAGGACTGAGTCGCGGGCCTCGAAGTCACTGGGCATGGCAAGGACACCAGTGGTGAGAAGAGCGAGAACTCCGATCGTAGTGATGAACTTCATTGTGGAAATTTGACGTAGTGTTCGCGTTTGTAGATATGGTCGTATCGTTGGAGTAAACTGAAATCAGATGTGCGAATGTAGGCGATAATTCAGAACAGAAGCCAGTGTCTTGGGCTTGCTTTATACTTAATGCTTTTGCTTGAAATCCTTCCCTCCCTCACTAAGTCCTATTTCAAGATAAATGCCGCGCTCTCGAGTACAAATGCGTCACTGTGATACGCAGCGGAACAGTATTTCTCGGATTGTCCAATTGCTTAACCGCCATCGAAAGCACTTCCAGCTTTGAGTACCATAGGTACAAAAAGGGTCAAGTGAGAAGGTCCGCGTCGTGGAACCATGACAAGTTCTGACATATAGTGCCCCATCAGCAGGTAGCACAATGTTACGACGACGGTTTATGAATTACGTTGCATATGTGAGATTACCAACATCCACCCATACATCGCACTCACTGAAGCAATTGAGGGCATCATGAGTGTCTTTTAGGTCAGCTCGGAGACACTGAAATCCTTTGCTCCATGTCGTGGACATAACATTACAACGTCTCTAGTGATGAAACTTTACCCCTTCGATCGCAAGATTTACCACCGAAATTCATCAAGGAACAGTGAGAACATAGAACCAGCTCGTACTAGCTATTTCTTGCCGTCAGATCCCAATCGTAGGATGTTGTACAGAAAGGGCTGCCGAATTCACTTACATAATTCCGAGTTACACCGGTCTGCTAGAGCTTCAAGGAAATTGACTGGTCAGGTCGGTTGTAACTTGCTTTAATGTATCAATAGATCTAAGCGTAGTTACGTATGCAGAGTTGAAACCAACCTACTTGATTGTTGCAACGGCTATCGGGATACAACAGTACGATGCGAGTGTGTCAAAATCTAAGGGCCTACTTAAGCGAGCCACTGTTGATGTCCTTTTGATTTCACCAGAAGTAGGAAAGTGTTTGTACAACATGAAGAAGAAGCGAAGGGTCTCAATTGACGTAAATTCAATAATTGTTTTATGTATTCACGTTTGTACCAGGTAGAGTCAAAGTCAGGTGTCATGTACTGGCAGATACTAAACACTGTCAAAGAAATGGTGAAAAAGGATAACAAGGAGCCTCACAATGCATTGAAATACACACTATATTAATAAGAATCGCCCAAGGAGCCGCAGAGAGTATCTGCCCAATCATTCAAAGAACTTGAAGCTGTACCCCTCATTGCTGTTGTCCCCTGGCACGCTCTTCCGGCTATATGTCGTCTTAGACCACCAGACGAAGCTACCAGTAAACCAAGAACGATTCGCCCAACTATATTCAGTGCCCTTCTCAACACCATGGAACACAAATGGAATGGCAGCAGTACCGCCAGGACTCTTGTTGACGTCACCATCAGTGAGAGCAAAAGTGTGATGACCAGGTCCATCAATGTACAAAGTCGCATCCCAACCGTTCATCATCCTGTCCTGGTGAGATCCAAAGAGACAGCCGTTGGACTTGTACCAATCCCAAACATATGTGGGGTTGCCTCCCTTTCGAAGACGGAGATCAGCAAGGCAGTACTTGTTGTTCCAGCTTCCATTGGCTGAGTAGACAATATGTAACTGCCCGTTGGGGTCGACAATAGCCTCGGGTCCTTCGTTGATGGCTGGACTGTCGCCTTTCTCCCAGCCTTCGCGTGGCTGCGAGATAATGTATCGTTGGCCGATTGGTTTCGAGGGACTGTCCATACGGCAGATGTACAGATTTTGCTCTGAATTCTCGCTTTCGCTTGCCCAGCCGGACCAGACAAACCATCCTAGACCCTCGAATACGAAGAAAGTACCGTCAATTGCCCACTGGAAGACTCATTAGTATCAAAATGAATCCAAAACAGGAGTTGGGTTGTCAGTGTGACAGATACATACCTGGTCGTCTGGCAAGGCCAGCTTCTCAGCGGCCGAATATTGGCCCAAAGGCGAATCGGCGCTAATGACATACATTCGATGAGCAGCATCTTTGCCAGCTGAGAAGTGTATGAATGTCCTTCCCAAGTCCGTCGTGATTTCGGGAGCCCAGACATCAGAAAGATCACCCGACCAAGCTTGCTCGCGTCGAACGTCTGCAGCACCGAGACCTTCGAGTGATGATGCGGCACGAACCCAGATCCCACCTGCAGACTCAGCAGAGTAATAGGTATCGCCAACCTTCATAACGGTAGGATCGGCTCCACCTCTGATCTTTACGGCAGAGGTGCAGCCGACAAGGCAAAGAATCATGGCACCAAGTACCAACATTAGGGAAGCAGACCGCCGTTGAAAAGACATGATGAAATAAGGAAATGCGTAACAGCTACTGGAAAAGGGGAGAAGATGTTAGTTGACCTTTCAAATCCCACGAGGACATTGACAACTCTTATCCCCCAAACAATCGACAACCCCACAACAAGTCTTCGAACCTCGCCGTAGAGCACATTTAAAAATACCATTTCATCTAGAACCCTTTCGTCAAATGTGATCCTACAATAACGTCACAGTGAACACAAGCAGTTAGCACTTGCACGCCTGACATGTTTCCGCAGCCGAACCTTGAATTAGACCTGGGGTTCTGCTGTACCATTTTGCCAAGACAACCCGCAATTTTAAAAGTGACCTTCCTCGTCCGTGAACAAACGTGAAGATCGCACACGGGATGAAAGTCATGATTGGTGAGATTTAAGTTTAGCAGGGGCAATTCCTGTCCTGGGAGTAATCAGCTTATGGAGGCACAGCATGCAAATTACAGCATCAGCCTCCGTAGGAATGGTAGATCGCCTTGGCAAAAGGACAGGGTCAAATCATAGCCATTGCCAGGCCTTGCGTAACCGAAATGTGACAATAACCACCTTCTATCCTGAATTGAGCTTCTCACTGCATCTCACTAGGATATGGAGAAAGCCCGAGACACCGAAGCTTGGTCGATCGAGATTCGATTTCTGGACGATGCGCTTACGTGACTGTACATAATTCAGCGAACTGAAGGTGGTTGCAAAGCTGCAGAGTACGTTATGTTCGCTGAGAGTAAAGGAGGGAAAGCTTCAAAGCGCTAACAGCAACATTTTTCTGGTAGACAACATGTTCATGAAAGAACAATTAATCATGTCACTTGAGTATCACAGCCTGACGAAGACATTGAATTCAGAAAGGTTTTTACTCCCATTGTCCATATGCACTCATTCTCTTCCAAAATATACACATCCTATCCGAGCTTATTCATAACTTTGGCAAACTTATCGCTTTCCAGTACCAAATCCGTCGACCATGAACCGCAAAATCCCTACCAGAGCAATCATTTATAGACACAAATTATCCTTTCGATATCCTACCCAGCCTTCAACGCAAAAGACGTCTACTTAGCAGTTCTGTAGGTAATTACTTGGTACCAGACCTGGTCTGCCATTCTTTCCTGCCACTTCAGCCTCCCACCATCCGTCATCTTGAAGTCTCAGGACCGCGAGAATATCTCCTTTGGCGAAGGACAATTCTTCCGGGATGGCTGCTTGATACATGTACATTGCACGCGCTGGCAGGAGGTCAGTATGACCGAATCATCTGCAACAGGGGAGGATACTTACCGAAATGAAGGATTGGGCGTCCCTCTCTATTGAATTGTCTCACATCTGCAACACTCTTGCTTCGCTGTCGTGAAGCCAGTTGTTGACCTCCTTGACTACCTGCTTGACTTCCCCCGTAGTAACTCATAGTTCTCGAATTTGCGGATCCACCTGACCTGCTACCTCGTTGAGAGCCGTAGCCATCCTCCGGAGCAGGGGCGAGTTGCATTTGCATAGACATATCATTGTTCATGTGACTGCTGTTCGGCCTTTCTTGGTCACGGAATGGAGCTGGAGAGACCGCCCGGGCAACATCGTTGGGCGAGTTGTGGCGGTAATAGCCCTGATCAGAGCCACGCTTCTGAGGTGTGGAGGATTGAGCACGAGTACGCTGACTTCCAGCATATGGATTTGGAGATGCGGATCGGTAGGACTGTCTTGCATCTGGTTGCATAATTGGTCGAGGAGAAACGCTGCGAGGTGGTGCTGGTGAAGTTGCCCGTGGCATATCGCTGCCCCGAGTACCAGGACGAGATTGTGACTGTGATCCTCCATATCCACTTTGAGATTCTGGCCTCGATTGGGCACTAAACATTGTTTGAGTTTGGTCAACATATTTTTGACGAGTCTGCTGCATGGCTTTGGATGTAAAAGCGGGTTGTGGGAGCCCAAGTCTCTGTACTGGCTGGTCATAAGATGGAGGTGGAGTTCCTCTCATGCCTGCCATCAACGAACCGTTCGTCATCTGTGATCCTACAGGTCGAGAGCTAGGTGTTGCTCCTGGCGCAGGGGTCGGGATGCCGTGATAATTGTCTGCAGATACTCGAGTCGAAGAGGCCTTGGTCACACCTTTCAATTCTGCAAGTGCTTGGGCGATTGGATCCAAATCCTCGTCCTCTTGCGGCTGCTTCTGAGAAGTTTTGCTTCTTCCTCCGGGGGTAGCAACATCGAAAACGTTGTTCCCAACATTGAGCTGGAAGCTGGCGCGAGGATCAATTGGCTCTGGGCTACCACTGGGTCTATCGCTGATCATGTTTTGTGAATCATGGCCGTATGCTTGAGGTCTCTTGGTTGGACTATTCTGGCCACTGGTCGTAGTCCTCGCAGACCAAGTGTTACGGCTTGACGGAGTGATAGCTGTGTGATCCTTTTCCTTGTTGCTCTTGCGTCTGAAGGGACTATGGCTCTGAAAGAACCCACTTTTTTTCTTCAGGACTTGCTTCTCAGCTGGAGGTCCGACGACTTGTTTCACAGGAGACGTCTTGCCGCTGACAGGATCGCGACTCGAGAATGATGTTGGGTTAGAGTATTCGCTATTTGAGTCGCGACTGGAAGGCCTGGCTCCACTATGAGCAGAGCTCAGCTCAGATGGTGGACCTGTTCGGCACAGCATAGTCATCCCGTCCATTGGGTAAGGATCATGAGGTACAGCAGCCAGAGGGCCATGTTGAGATTGCTCATACGTAAGTCTGTTTTGCTGGGGTTCTTGCTGTTGACGTGATTGGGGTTGATAGTCAAGCTGCTGTCTGGATGTCTGCCTTGCCTGCGGTGGTTGTTCAAGCTGTCGAGTTTGCTTTGGTTGGTACTCGGGCTGTGGCTGTCTAACTGGTGACGGCTGGTAGTCTTCGACGTGTGCTTGCCTAGATCTGTCTCCCAACGCCTTCTGTGGAGTTAAAGTAGCCTCTCGGCTCTGGGTTTCGGGCTCATGGCCCATATCCTTAGCCAAAGCAGATTGAGGATCATGATGAGATTCGAATACGGATGGTTGAGGCGAAGAGCTTCTGTAAGCAGGATTGATAGTCCGCGGAAATTGTGCGACTGAGTAGTTGTCGTCCTCAGAGGCTTCTGATTGTGTGTCGCTGACGTCTCCACGGCAGAAATTAATATACTTCGGTGGATCGGGTATTTCTTGCCCTGTCCCGCGCTCCTTGATGAAAGAAGCAATGTCTTTCTCAACCTCGCAGTTCTCCAGGGACAATCGGACCTTCTCACAAGAGGCATCGTCACTGACACAAACGGTCGACGCGATGTTGGCGAAGCTCCATAGACTGCTCTTCATGAAGTCCAAACGCTCTTCCTCCAAGTCTTGGAATTTGTCGGCAGCAGCCTTCCAATCCCTATTCCACCTTCCCGTTGTCTCCTCGAGTGCCTTCACTGCATTTTCGTACTCGGTATTCGATGTGGCGAGGTTGATTTGAGTCTTCTCGAGCTTGGCTTTGTTCTTCCTTTCTTCTTGACCCATAACCATATGACCTTGTGCCAAATAACCCTTGATCTTCAGGCACTCTTGCTCGTATCTGTCTCGAGTCTGGATGGTTAGTTTGGTCCCTGTGCGAGCAAGCTAGCACTTACCTTATTAACGAGCTGTGTTTGCTGAATCTTAACCTTCAGTACTTTCTCAATTCCTCCTTGTACAATCTTTCTGCGCTCTTTCATAGCACCTGCGAACGCCGCCAGCGGCTCCTCTAATTCTGTCTTCATCTGACTAGCAATATTCTGGTGTGACTTCCCCATCGCCTCAACCTCCCCTCTTAAGACGTCCAGTGATGCGCGAAGAGTTCCTGCTTCCTGGGATCCGAGAGGCTTCCGTGATAGCGAGAGTAGTTTGCGTGCATATTCATCTTCGAGTGCTGCTCGAGCTGTAGAGTGTTAGTGCCAGATATGTAAACACAGGGTCGAGTATCTGTTACCAGTATAGAATGATTTTAATTCGTCGCATGTCTGCTTTGCATTATGCATCCGCTGCAATAAAGGGTCAACTCCAGCATCGTCCTTGCCCCAGAAGTTGTTGGCAAAGCTCATGGACACCGATGGTCCTTCAGACACGACTGAAGGCATCTTGCCCCACCCGTTTTGGTATGTTGTTTTGGGAAGTCGCGTTGCTGTACACGAGTCTGTAGTACCAGAAATCCAGTCGCTCCTGCTGTCTCGGAAAGGAATGGGTAATTAGGAGAATGAACGACGAAGTTGTTCGAGTAAGTGAAGACGGAATGGCTGGAATGCTCTGATAATGTCCAGGGTAGCATATCTGAAAAGTGGAGGCGCATATAAACATCCGAGCCGCTGCACGTTGGCAGGGCAGCGAGCGGTACCAAAGCGAGATCCCCGCCCCGCCACAGCTTTACCTAACCCAATCCGACCCCTCCTAAACCCAACCCCAACCTCCAGCAAGAGGCTTGCCATAACAGGACCATCGAATGAATGATATTCACATATTGCCACAATTCTCAAAAATCAATATGGCTGAATGAAAGACCCAGCCATGCGGTTACATATTTCCTATACTATCCCCTAGTCAGGATTCATACCTGACGGACAACACCTTCAAGGCTTTTCCTCTCCACAAGACCGTTTACTAAGGGACCCAGCTGTTGTCCAAGTGTATAGGGAAATGCTGTCTCTACTGCTGTTGAAGTATAGAAGCTCGTGTTGGTTGTTGAATATCTCATATAGTCCTCTTTCAGGAAACAAATCCTTGAATTATCTTGATAACCTGACCAACTTGCTGGGCAAGATAATTCCTGGTCCTTGCTCATGAATCAGACATATTGTATCTCTGTACTCAAGCATCAAATCATATGTGGCCAGCATATGTCTCAGTTACTGAGTCGGCCTGCTGGACATTTCAGCGTTACAATGGGCAATTGCCACAGCTTCAGAGAAATGGCCGAGGTTAGAAGAGAAGCCGGATCTCGTGAAGATACGTGTGGTCAAATGTTAGGATATAACGTCCCAAGATATTCTTGTGGCTTTTGTTCTCTACAAACGTACCTATCCGTCTATCACGTATCCGTCATAATTGTAAAGTAGTGAGGTAAAACGAAACCCCTTGGCCAAGTCGCCAGATCTCGCGTCAGCCGCTATCAAGGAGCGAGCTTCACAACCCCTGGCTTCTCCCGTACCTGCAGTGAAGACGGATTTCAAACATTTATGTTTGTGACACGACGAGATGCAGAAAACCGAAGCCAACAGATTCTCATCATTACAGCACCAGATAGATTCATGTTGTCCCCGTCTTGCACCTGACGCGGAAAGTAGAGTCAAGTCCAGCTTTTCTTGTCCCCCGTACCTACTTCACAGGAGCTCCTAGTCCCTTTAAAGGTTAGCGCCACCCTGTAGCCTCATCGACCAGCGCGACCTCATCTTTCGCAACCTACTCCATCACCACATTTCACAGCCCACACCCGACTCCATCGCCATATCCCTTCCCTTGCAATTCTGCACCCAACCCAGCCAATGCTCATAACCACCCCGATAGATCTTCTTTCGTCCTCCGAGATCGAGAGATAGCTCTGCGGAGTGGGTCTGCGCAAGAACATCAACTTCTTCGATGGTCAACTCAAGAGGGGGGACTTTCACACCTTCGCAACAAACCATCATCACAGGTGTCAGTCATTCACCACACGGTTCTCATCATAGCACCTTCAGTGCCGGCGCCAGCCCAAGTACAAATAGTCCCACGGGATCCAACTCTCTCACGAAAATCGTCGTCGCCCAAGTCTACCTTCTCCTCAGCACAATCAAGGAGGATACTAAGGATCGCACCAAGTGGGAACAACAAGCTGAGCAGCTCAGAAAGGTAGGATGGGAACTCGCCAATAGGGCGAGCTTGTGCTAACTCCGCTGCGTAGCTGATCGATGAACACGGCATGGAAGTATTCCAAAAATACTTCAGCCGTCTTGTGGTTGGCAATGCTCCTACAATATTCCCAGGTATCAACCGTCCGGTAGCAAATCCTGCGACATACCCAGTTCTCCATGATGAGGTTCACAAGATATCGCACAATGTGGACCAAGCGCGTAGGATTGCAGAATCAATAGAGACGGCAAATGAAGATATATTCCGGGACTTTGATCTTTCGACATTCATGGATCATTTCAAGCTAGACGCGCTCGAGAAGACAATACTAGCTCTCGCCTTCAAGACAGGCTCAAGATCAGATCTAAAAACCAAAGGTGAGTCGCTGCGCGCCATCGTTGTTGAATCCAGCTAATGTGAAGCAGCCGATGCTATTATATCTGCGAACTATCCTCAATTCCTTTCCGCCCTCGTCCATCCAACCCCAAATCATGACGATATGTCAACCGATTTCCTTGCCCTCATAATCGACCGATTTATCCAAGAACAACCTCCGAACTTCGATGAGTCTGCGCAACGAGATCTGATAATGGCGCTTCAATTCCGGTATCAAAACCAGAGTCAGGAGAAGGATACAGTACCAACTACGATTCTCGCAGCATTATATTTGATGTACGCGCTGAACAGTGGAAACCCCCTGACGGAATTCCTGCAGAGAGTGGGCTCAGCATTCACCGCTGACGAGGATTCCTGCCGAGGATACTTGAGAAACGGAAATATTGGCCTCAACGAGGAGTTGGTGGCTGGCGGATTAATCTATACAGCCCTCAGCCGAAGTATTCCGTTCTCCACCACCATCCTTGTCAACAGCTTGCGAATGGAAGTCTCGCCCAATTTCAATTGGCAAAGAGTGATTGGATATTTCGATCAAGATCAGCTGCGCATTTCAAAAGACCAGTTCCTGGCTCTATACGAAGCTTTCCGACCTCTCGCAGTCGAAGGCTTGATCGATATACAATCACTTTGGGGCGGCACCTGGCAAAATTCGGAGACACAATTGTCATTCATCAGCGCTTATGCATCTCTGTATGACGATGAGCTTGACGCAACAACTATCCCTGGTCTGGAGCCAGCCTTCACTCTAGAGGATTTCGAAGGTGCAGATGATGATATTCGTCAACGTGCCGCTCGAGCTATCAAGCATCCTCTGGCATCTGTGGTTGCGTTATCATCCATGTTTCATGTTGCCTTACACACTACAGCCGCTTCGGACACTGTAGAGGCGAAAAGACTCTTCCAGGAAGTTGTTGTACCGAATTTGGATGTTTTCTTGGTGTCAGCATTTGGAGTCCCAAAGCCATGGCCAGAATTGGCTACAGATACAATCAACAATCTGTTCGATCGGTTCTTATACAAGTACGATCCTAATTACGACTTCGTACTGGAAGGACTGTGGCGGAAGGACAAGCAGTGGGTAGCGCAGAGACTTATTGAAGCGCACGCAAAGGCTCCCATGGACCTCCCTACCATCCTGGACCATGCCTTAAGACACCACTGGCTCGACGATCTAGCCTCTATTCCCAACGGCTTTGGTCTTGATCTCGTGGCAGTCGCTAGTGCTCGAGGCTTTCTAGACCTAGATCGATGGGCAGCCAACAATCTCGCCAGAATCCCAGACCTTCCGCACTCACTCCTAACGTTTCTGAACATCAAAGCGGAGCATGAGCTTGTTTACCAACGGCAAAAGAACTTGTGCAGTGTGATGCTCCCAGTCAAAACAATAGCCAAATTACTGCAAGCGCTAGAAGATGCTATGCCAAGGGTGCCATCCAACGATTTGATACTCGTCCAGCGAGCATGCATTACTGCATACCCTCGATTGATCAATTATGGCGAGGGATTTGACGACATCATTGATGCCAATGGTGCAGAGAGTAACTCTTTACCCAAAGAAGCTAACGAGAAGATGGAGGCCCACTACAAGCAGATGTACAGTGACGAGGTGCAGGTCCGTAGCATCGTAGAGGCACTCGAGAGATACAAGCACTCCCGCGATCCTGCCGACCAAGATGTGTTTGCGTGTATGATCCATGGACTCTTCGACGAGTACGCTTTGTACCAGACGTACCCCTTGGAAGCCTTGGCTACGACGGCGGTGTTGTTTGGAGGAATCATCTCGCAAAAGTTGATCTCCGAGCTGCCTCTGAAAATTGGTTTGGGCATGATCCTGGAGGCAGTCAAGGATTATTCTCCGTCAGATTCTATGTACAAATTTGGCCTTCAAGCTCTCATGCAACTTTTCAGCCGACTACGCGAGTGGCCTGGATTCTGCAAAAGGCTGCTGGAAGTCCCAGGACTCCAGAATACCGAGGCTTGGAGCAAGGCAGAAGACGTTGTTCGTGCTGAACAGGATGCGCGCGTCTTTTCCCCTGTCAACGGTACGAATGGAGGAGAGATGGAGCCCCCACCTCCGCCAGCCTTCAATGCTCTCCGTGTCGACCCGCCTGCCTACCAGTTTCCCGAACCTGACGAGGATGTCACTGGCAAAATTCAGTTTGTTCTCAATAACATCAGCATGGAGAACATTGAGAGCAAGTTCATCGAGCTGCAAGACCTGGTCAGTGACGAGGGTCAACAATGGTTCGCTACTCACCTGGTACAAGAGAGAGCTAGAATGCAGCCGAACTACCACAATGTGTATCTCAACACAATCAAGCTTTTCGGAAGGAAATCCTTATGGGCAGATGTCTTGAGAGAGACTTATGTCAGCACCTTCAGAACTCTCAACGCAGAATCAACGATGCAAAATCCTCTTGAGCGGACACATCTCAAGAACCTCGCTACCTGGCTCGGATCTTTGACTCTAGCACGAGATAAGCCGATCAAACATCGCAATATTGCATTCAAGCAACTTTTGATTGAGGGCTTTGAGTCTCACCGTCTCCTGGTGGTCATCCCCTTCATCTGCAAAGTCCTTGCTCAAGGCAAATACTCCACTGTGTTCAAGCCGCCCAATCCGTGGGTCATGGACATCATCAAAGCCCTCATGGAGCTGTACACAAAGGCCGATCTCAAACTCAACCTTCGATTCGAGATCGAGGTTCTTTGTGGGGAACTGGATTTGGACCACAAGAGCATCGAGCCTTCCGACGAGATCATGAACCGCGTTTCGCACATCGAGGAAGCAACGGAGGTCATGGCACCTGAAGTTATGGACAGATTCGACAATATGTCATTGAATGGAATGGCTGGTGGTGTTGGAGGTGGAAGATTTTCTCCTCATGAGATCACAGCCTCCATTCCAGACCTTGGCCCGCTTCTGCAATATCCTCCGGTCAATGACATGGTCAATCAGGGTCGCTTGCAAGATATCATGAAAGCAGCAATCACTCGCGCTGTACATGAGATCATATCTCCAGTCGTAGAACGCTCAGTTACCATTGCTGCGATATCAACTGCTCAGATGATACACAAGGACTTCGCCACTGAACCGAACGAGGCAAGAGTGCGAGCTGCCGCTATCAATATGGTCAAGAAGACTGCCGGAGCTCTCGCGTTGGTCACGTCGAAGGAGCCTTTAAGAGCCAGCATGACAAATTACATCAGAGCCTTGTCTGGGGAGCTACCTCAGGGCCTGCCTGAAGGGACTATCATCATGTGCGTTACATCGAACCTCGACCTAGCCTGCAGCCAGGTAGAGAAGAAAGCAGAAGAGCGTGCAGTTCCTGAGATCGAGGAGATGATTGAGCCAGAGCTGGAAGCCCGCCGTCACCACAAGATGACCAGACCGGATGACCCGTACGTCGACCCTGGATTGAGCCGCTGGTCTTGGACCATTCCGGACCCATTCAAGTTGTCGCCAGCTCTCGGTGGTCTCAATCAGTCGCAAATGGCCATCTACGACGAATTTGCCCGGCAGCCGCGGGCGCAAGCGACCCTTCCAGGACCGACCCATATCCCATCGTCGTCAGACGCTACCAGAACCATGGCGAACGACATCTTACAGGATTCCTACCCACCAGTTCCGAATTTGCCAACTCCTGCGGAACCACCAGCAATGCCACACCTCCCAGCCCAACAGCCTGCCTATGCTCAACAAAATAATGCAGCAGTTAATGGTAGAGTAGCTACTATGCAGATGGATCCAAGGATGTTGGCAGAAAGAGTAGAAAAGGCATTGGTGGAGCTTGAGCGAGTTGCTGCTGATACGCCTGAGCAACATGTTGCGGATCTTCCCCGGCCGCACGCGGTGCTTGACACACTGGACGCATTGTATGGTTTGATATTCAGAAGCTCGCAAGGTCCTGACCATTACGACTACTACATTGTTGACCACATCTGCAACATGTTATTCAGTGGCCCCGAGCAAGATCTCGTCATGGAATGTTTGGTCCAAGTTTTGGAGAACATCTGCAGAATGGCTGGCAGAACAGCCAACCGCGTGTTTGATGTCATTTCCCAACGACCAGGCGAATCTTTCTTCCGAGTTCCGCTCATTGTTTGCTTGACAAAGGTTCATCTCCTCGAATGGGGCCGTATCGACCTGGAGATCTCTAGGGTCATCTCACAACGCAAGGATGGCTCGCTTCAGTTCTTCCTGTCACTTCTGGAGACTGTTTTGCTGAATGATCGTCCTGTTGCACTGTACGCTGATTTTGCGAAGAGCTTGGAAGTTGCTTGGATGTGGATTACAGAGGAACCCGACCTGGACGTTGGACAACAGCTCAAGCAAAAGCTAACAAGCTCTGGTCTTCCAGAACCTCGTCCCCAGATCACAAATGATCGCAAACAAGACCAGTTATTATATATTTTCGAGGAGTGGGTCCGCCTTTGCAGCAATCCCAACGCTTCCGAGAATGCCCCTGCGCATTTCATTGCTCAGATGTACAACAGGCAGCAGATCAACAATAGGGATGACCTTCACATGTTCCTTCGACTGGCTATTGACAACTCTGTCGATCGATTTGAGCAGCTTCTTCAAAACGACAGTCCTATCACCGAGGCGTACATTGCGTCCGATTCTTTGGCCAAGCTTATTGCTCTACTAGTCAAAGGCCACGAACAAGACGGTGCCGTCAAGACCGACAAAGCCGCATATCTCAACTCTATCCTGTCTTTGACTATCCTGGTCTTGAATCATCACCATGTGCTGCGCGGTGAAAATTTCAACCAAAAACCCTTCTACAGATTATATTCCACCATTCTTTGCGAGCTGGACGCATTCGAAGAAGGCTTGTCTGAGGAGGAACGCCAGGACATCACGCTGGTCTTCGCTCGAATCTTCCTCAAGATCCCGCCGACCCACTTCCCTGGATTTATGACCAGCTGGATGAGCTTGATCTCGCACAGAAAGTTCCTGCCTGTGGTACTTGCGCTACCGAAGCAAGTCGGTTGGGGGCTGTTTGCTGATCTCATGGAGAAGCTGCTATTCTATCTCGGAGAACTTCTCAAGCCAGTTATCCATCTTGACCCAACCACGAGCCAAATATATCGGGGTGTCATTAAACTGGTCATCATCCTTCACCACGATTTCCCGGAATTCCTTTCGGCAAATCATTCCAAGCTTTGTGTTCATGTTCCCAGCTACTCGACCCAGCTCAATAACTTGATATTGAGTGCGACTCCGCCTCAAATCGCCGACATGCCAAATCCAATGCAGCCAGGGCTGAAGCTCGACCGCGTGGGCGAGATCCGGCAGTCGCCAGATAGTATGAATGATGTTGAAGGGCCACTGCGGGACTCTGGGCTGTTTGACCTTGTTGAGCAAGCCTTGGAGCATGGCCCGTCAGAGGATGCCATTGCTCACATTGCCCATGAGATTCAACGAAAGAAGACCCGGCAAAACGGGCTAGGCTCACTGCCGGTTGATGCGGACCGAAAGTTGATTGATTCTCTAGTTCTATATGTCGGCACAAATGCTATAGCCAGATCTGAACAGAAGGGGGCCCCGATATTCGCACCTGGAACTCCAGACATCAAATTGCTATCCATGCTTGTCCACGAGCTCCGCCCAGCTACAAGATTCGTCTTTCTTGGCAGCATCGTCAATCAACTTCGATTCCCCAACACTCAAACACATTACTTCAATCAAGCTCTTCTCGATCTTTTTGGTAGCGATGCCAACGATCAAGAGGAGCTGGAAATCCGCGAGCAAATCACCCGTATCCTGCTTGAGAGGTCGATTGGTCAGTGGCCACAACCCTGGGGTCTACTAGTTGTAATTCAAGAGTTGGTCAAGAACAAGAAGTACATGTTCTTCGATCTGCCATTCATCAAGTCTGCGCCAGAGGTAAGTCCCCGATACTTTGGAACTTTCTTGGGCCATAACTGACAAGTCTGCAGGTTGGCGAGCGCTTCCTTGCTCTGGTCCAGGCCGGACCTGTTCAATAAAAGAAACTAACTGATCCGATGGAATCTGAACGATTCCTGTCTACTACTCTTAACCCACACAAAACTCCTAACACGCATCCCTGAGCCGGATAGGTCACTCAGATTCAGGTTCTAATTGTTACATAATCTATCAAGTCACAAACGGCGTTCTTTATACCTCAGCATCATTGAGGATCTGTTCTCTGCATAGCGAGCGATGGTTGGGTTTTCACGGTTTCGCAACACTGGAGTGTGGCGGGCGCGAAGAGGTTCTCCTACTTAATGCATCCTACATGATAATGTTTCGGCCCTGCTGTCAGAGGGAGGGCAAAAGATGACATGGGATGCTTTGGGAAAACAGACAGATGGCGTGGAAATGGTTTTGCTTATGCTGTCAACCGGAAGACGGCCACTTTGTATCATAAAATGGAGTCTTGTGTTTACTAGGACGTGGTCTCACTGCATAGTCCCGGTGCCCTTGTTTCTGAGTTGCCTACGACTTGGTGACCGGAGCAATTATTGATCTTGCTATGTTCCTTGCTTCGGGTTCTCCCAATTCAGCGTCATCGATGCCCCGCAGGCTAGGTAGTCCCAAGCCGAGGGACGAAATGGGCAAGTTCCCGTCCATTGCGAATCGCGCGATTTTGATTAGCCAGAAACAGCATTACAGATCTGACGCCAGAAAGATCTACGAGTCTAATATTGAACCTCTTGAAATCAAGACACTAGGAGCGGTAGTTGACCATCCGTTCTCCACGATTTCTTCGCGCCGAGGTGGTCGTCCTTTCCTTAGAGGAGGGGGCGAGACCATTCGTACTGTACAAGTATGGATAGACTTCCACGAGGGAAGAGTTGCTTGACAGAAAGTCCTGATGCATGTTTCCCAGGCTTTTACTGACACCTCAATATGTTTTCGTTCTCGCTACCCCTTTTCTCATTGCTTACTCTCGCTTCCTCCCAAAGCTTCACAACCTGGACGCCTCCCGGCCCAGATGACCTCCGTTCACCATGCCCTGGTCTAAACAGCCTTGCGAACCACGGCTTCATCCCTCATGACGGCAAAGGCCTCACGATACCAATCCTCATCAAGGGACTCAAAGATGGTCTAAATGTTGGTGCTGATTTCTCAACTGCCATTGGCGGCGCTGGACTGTTATCTGTACCGAGCAGCCCTCTTGCTACCTCTTTCACCCTCAAGGACATCCGGAAACATGACTTCCCGATCGAGCATGATGCTAGTCTGAGTCGAGCTGATTTCAATCTGGATAACGGTGATAACTGGATGTTCAATCAGAGTATCTTTGATACTGTGTTGGCATATTACGATGGCATGATGGAGACGAGCATACCGGTTGCGTCGGCGGCGAAGTATGTCTACCCTGTGTTCTGTATTGCATGTTATGGGATGACAAGGGTGCTTACGCGTTACAGATACAATCGAGTCAAGACAGAGCTGGCAAGAGATCCGAAGTTCACATATACTCCCCAGCAATTTGTTCTCTCGTATGGAGAGACGGCTCTCTACCTTTCCACGATGGGTGACCCCGTCACCGGCGTTGCACCCGTTGATTGGGTCAAGATCTTCTTCGGTACGTACCAATACCACTTCTCCTCTGCTTCCACATATGCTGACCAGCTCATGACGTAGAGGAAGAAAGGTTGCCATATAATGAAGGCTGGAGACCAACAGCTCAGGAAACGAACTTGCTGACATTGGGTGCAATGATCTTGCAGCTCAACGCGGCGAACAAGGAGGCTTTGCCAGAAGGCTTGTTGATCACAACGAATACGCTGAAGCTGGCTTTTGGAGGGTATAATCCTATTACTGGGTTGTTGAATCATATTCTGTAGATTGGAAGGTGTTTGGATCAAAGTTTGGCTTGGGGCGTTATGAAAGCTCAGTGGTTCCGATCTTTGTAATGAACTTCCCAATTTGTATGCCTAGGACGATCATGGAATGACGGCTGACGTTCTACTTGTGATATCGACGCTCAGTTATCAAGAATTTTGCGTCACTGCAACGTGCACAAGAGTCTGTTTCGAACGTCTCTTTGACTAGTACAAGAAACAAGAGGGTAGAGAGAGATCCGACCAGAACGGATATGGCTGAGAAGATGGGAGCAAAATGCAAACATGCTTAGACAGTCAAACAAATGTCCACAAATTCGGCCATACAACAATGAACCGGGCCTGAAAACTCGTCGCCACTCTGACCAACAATCTTTCCCAAAAGAGGTATTGCAAGGCCTACTGGACCTATTACTTCACGGATTTCGCATTAGTCCTCTCAACACTCATGCTATCCTCTCCAGATGACCTTCCACTGCTCGTCGCATACTTCTTGCCTGTAACATCATGCACACTATCCCACTCTGGAATCTTCTCCAAGGGCACATTGACCAGACTGTGCGTCGTCTCACCAGTCTCCAAGACAATAAGTTCCTGTCGAATGGCGTAACCGCGACGTTTCGGTAAAACCTTGATCCAAACGTAATAGTACACTGCGCAGAGAATGAGCCTGCGCGAATTAGCAGATGATGAGAGGAACATAAATAGAGGAAAGTGTGGAGTACGCACAAGCCAAGACCAGTGAGGATGGCAGTTGCGTAGAAGAATGTGACATTTCCGGCGTAGATTCCGCCTTGTGGTGGGAGCCATGGCATGACGAGCAGGAAGAGCTGGACGACGATGTAGAAACCGACGACGATGTCCCAGACACGAAACTCTGATGGGCCGACGTTGATTCGCTTGCGTTGACGGCGGATGGTATAGATACCGACGGCCATTAACAGGGAGAAAACAGCACTTGGATATGATGCCAGATCGACAGCTAGAAGCTGGCATTAGATTGAGAATGGGAGAGAAGTATGGAGGGGACATACCAAAGTTGAAAGCATCACCGAATGGTGGAGCAAGAATCATGATGATGGTCATCACATATTTGAGGGCGTATGGGCCGAGAGGCGTTCCGAACGGTTGAGTAGATGCCCAAAAGCGTGGGAAGGGAAGAACGCCTTGTCTGAAGGAAGGGTCAACTGTGATCCACGAATAGAGATAGGTAATTGCACATACCTTCCACACTCTCGAATCATTCGGGATTGTCCAATAAGCACACTCACCTAGAGGAGGAAGCTTATCAGGATTTTGCTGTTGCTTGATACTGGGAAAGTACTCTAGTTGACTTACAAGATTGCCGAAAGCACTCAAGAGGATGAGGATGTTCAAGCTTCTGGCCGCACTTCCGCTGCCGAAGACTTTAGCGAAAAAAAGACTTGCAGCGATCGTGTTTGCACCCTGAATTTCTTGCTTCGGCACTGAAAGACAGGCATCAGTGAGGATTTTGGGTAAGAGATTGGGGGCCTTACGAGCAGCAAAGTACGCCAAGTTAACGAACATGTAGAGAACGGCGATAATAGCAAGCGAAGCTGGACCAGCCCATCTCACAGTCCTGATAGGTTTCTTCGGCACAGTTAGCTTTGTCTAGTATGACAAACTGGAAATGACTGACCTTGATCTCAGCAACGACATTGAAACAGTTCTCCCAACCTGCATAGGCGAAATTGATTCTCACAAGTGCGTTCGTAATTCCATATGCATCACTGGTTGTTCCCGAGAAAGAATCGCGGAAGTTGAAGCCTGGGTCTGGGACTGCAGAGATCCTGCCAGCCAGAACGACGAAGCCTGTTATGCTTATAAAGACTAGAGTGAGGAGTTTGACGACTGATATGCCATTCGCAAACCACAGGGAATATTTGTTGGAGATTATAACGACTGCCAAAGTTAGGATCTTATTCTTGACGGAGCATGCTGGACTTACTCGCGGTAGCAACAGTGTATCCTGCGATGGCAACACCTTTCGACTGCCATTCCGTGGGAGTTTTACCAGCTGTACTGTACAAATAGGTCGACAGTACTACATTGATGTTAATACGAGAGCCTAAGCATCGTTTCAAGGCCAATCATACCAATGGCATTACTGCTGCTGAACGAGAATAGCACTTTGAAAGCGGCAAAAGCAGTTGGAAGAAAGTATTTCGGTCTCGGCCATCCCTGCTCAAGATATACGACTTCTGCACCCGATCGATTGGGAAAGTACGATGCTAGCTCGAGGTAGACCAAGAGTCCGGAAATGGCGATGACTAGACCGAGGACCCAATAGAGAAGACTGAGGCCAACAGACCCGAGATTCTTCAGGATTGAGCCGGCTGTAAGATGTCAGCCTTGCATGATTGTGTAGGCGAGTGGATATGAACGTACGTGTGGAGAATACTCCGGTCCCAACCATCTGACCAACGTTGAGGAGAATCACAGTGAACCAAGACACTTCGTATCCGAGCGGGGACTCTCTTTCGACGGGAGCACCAGATGCCTCTGCTTAAAGTCAGACATATCATTCAATAGCAGCGCGCGAAATATTGGGTACACACCTTGGTAAGACGGCAGTGAGTCATTTCCACCTTTTTCCTGGGTGTAATCCAAGTTCCCCTCGTGAATGACATTCTCAGTCGAAGCACTCTCGGGAACGTGAACAGTTGCAACCCTAGCCGGGCCCTTCAAATCAGCGAGGAAAGACTGGAAACCCATAATCGCAATTCCTACTACGAGGTAAGAACACAAGTAGCGCTGATATTCAGTCGAGCCAGGTACCGATCAATGGGCACATAGCACTATATAAAAGAAGTAAGACGGGTAATCTCGCCCCCAAACTGTATGGTGTTATAATCGCCATGCATAGCGAATCTTTTGGCACGGCACACAAGATATTTGAGACATTGCGACGGGCAATATCGAACTTTATAAGCTGATGCTTCGTCTGAAGTTACTTACCGGCAATGGCGTCAGCTGCTGTATTGAGCACGAACCAAGCCTTGGGAGGCTGTCGCAAAGTCCGGGGTTGATGTTGACATTCGCCTATCCTTGCGACGGGACTGGTCGAGACAATTACATGTTTGCCCCTCAGCGCCATGGCAGATAGCAAGTGTCCAACGAAGGATATCCACATCTTTTATACTGGGAAGATGGGTTGACACTTTCTCCTTTGGGAACCTGAGTACCTTTCTCCAATGCTCCCCTTGAGAGCTCCTCAGACTTCTAAGCAGACACTCTTTTATTAGAATATAAAAACAATCGGCCTCCCCGATGCTTCGGTAACATTACGGCTCTCAAACCCCCTTGCAAACCTTAATACCTCTGGCTCCTTCCCAGAGTTAATAATGCGGATCAATAGATACTTCCCTGCTGCTGCTGTGCTGCGTCAAAGCCGGATGCAGTCCAGAAGTCACTGACAAATCGTAATAAGCCGACTGGGAGACTCGAAGACTCGCGAGCTCTGGCGTGTTTTGGCGACTTCTGCGCGTATGTCAAGCCCGGCCCCGCCATTGCCAATTCAGAGACGCACGTACCGGTGCTTCACGTCGAGGACAGCGAGCCTCAGCTTTGTATCTTATCACCTCGTTGCACTTTCGAGAGATAAGCTGCTCCGTGAAGTGAAAGTTCGAGGCAGAGTCTTTTGAGTCCTCATCGAAATGATGTTCGCCAATTCTTCTGCCTTGAAAAAAATCTCATGCGAGGTAGGGTTGTGTCTGGCTCCAAGGTCTGATCGTTACTGGTGCCTCGCAGAAGAAACATCATTTGAAAGTCATTAGGCTACTCACTCTATCTTCCTTACACTTCAAAATCCGCTCATTCCTTCCTCCTCAACTTCAGAATATCGCTCAACTTCACCTCCCCCTTCCCACCCCATCCTGCCACACCTCCCGCAACATCAGGTCTAACCTGAACATACCATCCCCAAGCCTTCCTATCCAGCTCCTCCCTCGAAACATGCCCATCCCAAGATTTATACAGCATATCCAACGCCCCCAGCAATAACCCCAAATTTTCCTCCCTCTCCCTATCCAACGCGACCCCCGATTTCTTCTTCTTACCCGTACCCTCCACCTCAGGCGATCCAAAAGCCTTCATGATATAAGCTCTTGCGCCCTCTGGCCTATGAATCGGCATCCCGCTTCCAGTAACAGCAGAATTCGTTTTCTTCATGCCTTCTAAGTCAAGACCCCAGAGCGCATCCTGACCTACGACACCGGCTATCCGTAGACGTTGAGATATGGCGTCCCGCGAGACCATGCTCATGAGTCGCCATCTGTCTGTGCCGAGCATGATGCCTCCGTACCATCTCGTGACTACAAGTAGTACGCCTATGATGTTATCTGCTTGCATGAGACCTAGGATGTGCCGACCGCCTCCAGACTCGCCGTCGTCGTTGCTGGACTCTAAGATTCCGTGAGGGCCTTGCACGCGCCAGGCGGAGATATTATGGCTTGCTTCTCGAAGCTCTTCGTTTTCTGATAGGAGGGTCTGGAGAGCGGAGGTAGCGTCTGCTGGACTGGTGATGGTGATAGAGCGAGCAACGAACGTCGATTTCTTGACCGTTACTGGCGATGAGACTGTCCAACCAATTGAAGCTGCTGCTTGACTTTCCTCTTCCAGCTTGACAGTGCCAGAATCCGGCTCCTCTTTCAGCGTCCCCTCACTCGCCGCCGTACTGTGCTCTCCAGCTTCGCCAACGTGATCCAAGACCTTCTTATCCTTCTCCTCCTCCTTCCACTCATACCCACTCCTCTTCAAAACACTGACCTCCCTCCCTAGAATCCTCACCTTCGGCTGCCCCGCTCCCCACCCCTCCTCCTCCGCTCCCTTCCCCTTCTCAATCCCAATACTGACAGCCTTACTCCTCGAATTCGCACTCACCACCGCCTGCGCCAGACTCAACCTCCCACTCAACGGCTGCTCCGGCATCGTATACTTCAACAACTGCACCGCGAACGCCAGCACCAGCGGCGCGCGATTCGTAACGACGGTGCATTTCGAGATCGCCTCTTCGTCTGCAGAGGGCTGCGGGAGCGAGAGAGAAGCTTCGAGCTCGGCAGGAGTTTGCGGTTCTTGTGAGAGCTCGTAGGCGGATTTGGGGCGTTTGGCAGAGGTCGACGAGACTGTGTCTGAGGCAGAGCGTTTGCCGGGTGTGGAGGGGCCGGATTTGAGGTTGGCCTTGCAGGCTGCGAGGAGGGATTTGGCGGTCTTTTCGTCGGTGGATAAAGCTGTAGTCAAGCTAGGCAGATCAATTGCTGCTATGTCTGATATACTGCGAGCTGTTAGTAAAGGCGTGGGAGCTGTGGAGTGAAGAAGGAGGGAGGACCTGCGTAGGTTCGCGGACTGTAGGGCTTTGACGCGTTGCATTGCAGCGAGCATGGGGATCTTGTTGCGGCCTGTTGTGAGTAAGCGGAGCAGGTCTTGCATGTCCTTTTGGGCGGCCATTTTGTCGACGTGTTGCGTTTGTGATTGTGTTGTTTGTGTGGATTGAGTGAGCTTTCCTGAGGAGGGCGGCTCGGGATGGTTGAATGGTGGGCGGGATCAAGCGAAAGCTGGGGTCGGAGACGTCAACATCGTTCCTCCAGGCACCGTGCAGAGGAATTCTCAAAGTATGACATGAGCTGGGGAAGGCACTGGACCAATACTTCTGGCAAGAGAGCTCTCGGAGACATGTTGTTCCGTCCATGACATCGAAGGTGGGGATGGTTGTTGGTAATCCTGGGGTAAATGTAGATTGCAGCTCCACTCTGAACGCGTGCCCCGAGAAAAGGTTGTAAGTTCACAATATTACTTTTCGTTTTCCTCCTCCTTTTCTACATCATCTCACTTTCACCCCAGCCTCCCATCACCTCCTCAATGCCAGCTACTGGACCGAATCCTACCTTCTTCCCTCCTCATGTTGGTGCATTCCCGTCGCAGCTAGCGGCATAAGTCACTTAGCGTATGAAATATGGTATAGAGAACAATATGAAGCGCGAAAGAATGAATCGATTCATCTATAGACTTCTCATCTCGCCCACACCAATACCTTCTCGCTTCCGATACTGCGGAACGGAGAAAAGTAAACAAATTAAACGAACACAGCCGAAAAATACGCCAATCCACTTATCCACTTTCGCAATCCACCATTCCCCATTTACTCTACAGGCTCCTTCACAGGCTCATGCTCCAAAGTCTCTTTTTCGCTAGGCTTCAAAGTAGCTGTTGAAGCAGACAAGTCCTCTTCCTCTGGTACCGCCAAAGCATCCTTCGCGTCGCTATCCGTCACAACAGGAGGCTCATCACTAGCCTGCACAGGCTGGACTTCACTGTTGCTTTCTTGAGCTTGAGCAATCAAGAGGGCTTTTTGGGTCTCCTCCTCTTGGGAGGAATGGTAATCCTCAATAGCGGATTGTGGAGCAGAAGATTTCTCTGCTTCCAGAGCTATTTCCGCTGGCTCGTGGACAGGAATGCCAGCGGTGTTCGTGGCAAGTGTTGGCGTTTCCGACTCGGCGGCTTTAGTTTCTAGTGGAGCAGCAGCAGCTGGTTCGCTGTAGGACGCAACATGAACATAGTCTTCTTCGGGGTCGATTTGCCATAAAGTGGCTGGCATCGAGAAAGCTAGAGTACTTGTTGGTTCCGAAACGGCCGCTGCAGGAGCTGGGCTCTTTGCTGGCGCTCTACGGGCAGGACCACGTGCTCTACCTTTGCGGGCATCGACCAAAGGTGCCTTTTCTTTCGGTTCTTCCTCCTCAGGTGCTGGCTCGTCCTTCTTGGGCGCTTGTGCGCCAAGTTGCAGGCGCTTGTTCAAATCGGCCATGAATCCTCCTTGCAGAGCGGCAATTTTGCTTCCTAAAGGTCTGGACGGAACAGGTGGTTTCGGTTTGGCGGCGGCAGCCGCCCCTTGATCAGAATCAACTGATTTAGCAGACGAATTTGACGGAACAGTTGTGAGAGGGACATTTTCTGTTGACTCTCGGGTGATTGGCTTGGCTGGTCGGGCAGGAACTTGAGGCTTTGCCTTGACGGGTACTGGTGGAGACGTCGCATCAACCTGTTTGGGTCGGGGTCTTTCTGGCATGGGCGGCTGTGGCTTCTCGGGCGATTCAGACAGCTTTGATTTACCTGGACGAGCTGGTATCTGAGGCTTCGCAACCGCTGCAATACTTAGTGGTGACGTTGCCGGTTGATCATCCGGTGGGCTCATGAGATCCTTATCCTCTACCTGGGGGCTGTCGACAGTAGTCTGCAGTTGTAAACTATCAGGAGTATCTTCCCAGATATCCCGGGATGGAAAACGTTGCTTCAGATTTGGTCTTGTCTCAGCTGCGAGGTGGGGCTTGTGAGCCCAGGGCTTCTTCTCTTGATGCAAGAAGCTGTCTTGAGATTTTGACTCCCTTTCTGCGAGCTCTTCCTGTCTCCTGGCAAATGCATGGGCTGAGTTCTCCTCTTGCGGGCTGTCTTTTGAGTCTGCTTCTTGCTCTTCGGGTAATTGAGGCGTCGAGACAGTAGCGGTATATTGCAAACTGTTGGGCGTATCCTCCCCTGAACAAATTGTTATTACATGATCGAATTCTTCTCCTCTTCACACTCGTATACCACGGACGCTACCCGTAAGGGCCCCGTCTCTTCAACGAAATATTGACAGTACTTACAGATATCTTGAGAAGGAAACTTGCGATTCTTAAGCTCCGGGCGCTTAAGTCTATCAGCAGCAGTCAGAGGTCTCTCTTTTTCTGCGTTCTTCTCCTCTTCAGGGAACAAAGGCTCATATTCATCAAGATCCTCAAGGGGAACCCCAGGCAAACGAAGACCGGGCATAGCTCCGTGGATGCTTCCAGGTCGACTCGAGGGTCTACTGTTGTTGGCGCTCGATGCGCTTCCGGATCTGTAGTGGAAATTTCCTTCTTCGTAGCTTCTGCGTTCATTCACTGGTGACACCGCGGGCTCGAGATTGTATCCAAATGGCTCTTTGGCAACCTCGTCGGATGCAAGAATAGGAGCGCTGTAATCGTCCTCTCCACCGCGGCTCAATTGGCGCTCAAGCTCCTCCGTGGATTCTGCGTAATCTGCGCCGTAGATTCTGCTAGAACGGCGTCCAACATTGTCTACATGGATAACGTCATCCTCAACTTCACTTTCTAGAGCTGTATCCGAAGGAGCATGAAGACTTCTGGAAAGTGTCTTCTCGAATTCGGCCTTCTCTGATGGTTCTGCAGCCGATGATTCCTTCCTCAAAGGCGAGTCCACATGTGTGTCCGAAGTATTCGAGTGCGAAACATGGTATCCGGATTGTGGGCGAGGAGAAGACATTCTCGAAGCGTATTCCTCGGTAGCTTGGAATCCAACTTGTTCGGAGGGAGTTCCAATGAGTTTGTGCGAACCTAGATTGTATTAGATTGCTGGGTGATTCATGCGCAAAGCACACAACTGTTCTCCTTACCAGATCCAGCTCCACGGCTGGCGGTTTCTCGAACAATCTTGTTCAGATCATCACTGCTCATAGCCCATTCTGGTCTGCCCTCCCCATACTGTCCAAGTTCTTTCTTAAAAAGTTCTGGATGTTTTTCGTAGTACGCCTTCTCGAAACGATCGTGGGGAATGACTCCGTGTCCGTAACGGCCACTAAGTAAATATTAGCAAATGCCCAAACTTGTTACGTCTGCTAGCAAGACTCTGCCAGAACTACTTGGTGGCTCTTACTATGCATCAGGTGGAATATCATGACCACGCGAGCTGGTCTTTCGGCCATGATGTCTGGGTTTCGAGCCGTCATTGTGGAATCCAATGCCAGGAGCATATGGCTGTGCAAACGGTGCAGGCGAAGGAGCTTGCACATCACCAGCATTCGGATACATTGGCACACGCTGTCCAATTTCCGGAATGCCATGCTCGCTTTCGGCGCTTGATGGAGGGCGTTCGGTGCCTCCGACTGAGGTCTGACTAGCAAAACTAGCCTTTGCCTTCAATGATCTGGCTTGAGGCTCCTTGTCGTCACCAGAAGGCTTGCCAATGCCATATGCCGCAGCCTGACCAGAATCCGTACGAGTAACCGTTGATACTCTAGCCTTCGCGCTGGAAACTGGCAGAGATGGTTTCGGGGCATGTAGCTTGAGATCATTGGCTACATTGCGAGTTTGTGTAGGAGAGGTGCCCAATTGTTCGTCCGAAGGGTTGGAGAATTCGGCATATTCGTTTCCTTCTTGCCCAAGGGATGGCAGAGTGACACTGGGAGGACGACGAGGCAGATCTGAGGCAGAAAGGTTTTCGCTGGAGTGCAGAGAAGACTTGCTGTGATTGCCGTGGTTTGCGAGGAAAGGAGTTTCGTTGAGAGGGGATCGAGCGAAACTCTCTCTGGAGGGCGAAATGGAGCGGTCAAGACGTCGATTGGCCGGGCGAGGAGGGATTTTAGGGAGATCGCTGCCAAGTGAGCTGCCAGCTCCAGCAGACTGGTCTTGTTGTGTGGTCCTAGTAGGACGAGGAGGTACTTGTGGCATGGCGGTCGACATTTTGCAGAATGTTTAGTTGTACGATTTGCAGTAGAGAAGTCTCGGAAGTTTCTGTCGTTGGGTTAGTAAAATCTGCTGGGCCCGAATCTGAAGCGAGCAGCAGTAAGTGAGGCAGATAGGACGGGTTGGGTGAGGAGCGATGCCGGCTCAGGCTGTGCAGATCAAAGATAAAGATGAGGCTGGCAGCTCTGTCAGGCCTGGCTCAGGAGGGTGTGCTGTTTATCTGAATTGATTGACTGAGCTTTGCAACTTGCTCACTCCCTGGTGACTGTCGAAAACGTGGTGCTGCTTTGCCAATGACTGACGAGAGCCGACTTGCTGGATGCAGTTGTGATACTGTGATACCAGACCGCTGTTCGGCTCAAGGTCTTTGTGACCCAGCATGTCTCGAGTATTTGCGTGGTTGCTGCAGGGGAGGGGAAGAATGAAGCATGGATAGTGCAGACCGACTTACTCGTGGTGCTTTAGCAATCGATGGCTGGCTGGCTATTCACAAGCTCAATCATTGAAGCTGGAAAAAGCTTCAAAAGTGTGTATTGTAAGAAAAGTGGTGTTTTGATGCTTAGATCAGAGATGTAAAGAGAAGAGAGCGAAGCTGGGGAACGGTCGTGTCATATGGCTCAGGTCTACTCTAAAAACAGCTACTGATCAAGTAAGAGCAGAACCTGGATGTTCCTTTCCCCACGACACGGACAGGACAGGCGCAAAAGGCCCAGAAGGTGGGCCGCTTTCTTGGTTCACGATGCCCACCCATGACGAACTTAGCGGCATCATCAAAGACAGCAGTTGGCCAGCCAAAAGGACATGAAAGCCACCACTTCATACCTGTTTAAGACCACCGGCTTTTCCAATTGCATGTTTGACTCGTACCACAGATAAGAGCTCGCCCTTTTCCTTCAATTTCTTCATCTCATCCTCACCTGCTGTCTCTTACTGCAGAAAGCTCTGTTCTTCACTCCACCAAGTGCTCCACCTGATGCAATGCAATGCACACGATCACTCCAACCAGGGCGCCCTTCAGCTGTCCAATCCTGTTCCTCTGATTGGAGATCTCTGTACCGCAAAAGCCCACCGGTATGGCGCAGTCTGATTCGCCTTCCGTCGGTTGCCCCCCTGACCTGACCCGGCTTGTTAGAGGCAAAAGTTCTTCCCCCTCCATGCCCCGCTAGATGCCGAACTAGAACTTCCAGAACAAAGTAACGCTCTCTTGGTCTCGCCATCAAAAGAAATTTGAGAAGAGATCAACCAAGCTATTCGGACCAAGAATGAGGGTTGATGGTGTTGAGTGCGTTCAGAAGGGCATTGTTTGGGAACTTGATGTTTCTCATTCAAATTTTAAGCTATTTCTAAAGAGCTAGAAACGCCCAGCAAAGCAATTGCGTTATTTCTCCATCTTTTTATTCCCTCTCTAAAATGATCAGCGGCTTCCAGACCCCTCCCCTCCCCTCCCCTTCCACTTCCAAGCTTTCCATCGGAACCCCTCTGCAAAGACATCATATCACATCACTGCCATCACATCATCTCGGATTCTCGGGCACGCCGTACAACGAAAACGCAAGACCAAGTGACACGGCCAAAACGTTCCTACAGGGCAAAGTTGCTAAAATCTCAAAGCAGCCAAAACTCTTCAACACCACCTGACACCTACTGACATCTGTGCCTTGCGCCATCCCGCTTTCATCTCCTGTAACTCCAATTCCCCTAGCTACCTAGTCCCAGCTCCAATCCCTTTCCTTTTAGGTCAACCTACCTAGCTACTTTTTCCCCGCATCGAGCATGTCATGCGTAGATACAGATCTTGTCCGTACCTTACCTGCTGCCAATCATGCTTTTACTTTCTCAATACTAACTAAATGCCGCTTTCTTCTGCACTAAGAGCGAGAGAAGAGCTGATGGGAAAAAAGTGACGATGCGGATGTATGGGACCGAACCGTCAGGCTGGAATGCAGCGGCAAGGAGGGAAGGCTCGTGACGCTTCTTTACCGTGCTCTGATATTAGCCATGAGATAGCCATGAGATTGAAGTGAGATTTGGCGGTGAGCTGGACAGCTCTAAAAGTCTGTGTTGGCTTGCTCAAGTAGCTCTTGTGGTACAAAGCATCGTGGTCGATCTCCTTGCCAAACTATTGGTGAGGTCGAGTTGTACAAAAACTTTCGAGTTGCCAGAAGTCGGGAGAATGAGACTGGACTCTCGAGAGTTGTTTATTCTTTGGTGGTCAGCCCTGTCGTAATGAAGCACTTTATCATTCCACGGTCGCCGCAGCCTGTTCGTTACACTTGGAACGGATATCTTTTTTTGACACATGTTCTCGTCTACTTTGGTGGAATTAAAAGCTGACAAGCTGTTGACTTTGGTTGGAGGCGGAAGTGTCCTAGACATTAAGAATATCTTCGAACTTCCGATGGGTGATTACTGCGGCCGAACGAAACTTTCAGAAAGGTGCGTGCATCTCTCGGATCGAGCTAAGGGAATCATTGAGTAGGATAATCAGGATCAAGACAATTGCCCTTTTAGCACACATCACGGCCAGTGTCCTCATAGAATTTTGGACACCGAATCTCAAGAGCCAGCGCTGTCTTTTGGAAGCTAGGAGGTCCATCATGCCACATCAATGTCACATTTCGCTTTCCTTCTAGAGATCGGTATAATGCATCGAAACAGACCATATCATCCATCCATCATTCGTTCATTCCCTGTCCTTCAGACCTCGTAACTCCCACATATGTACCCAACATCCTCAGTCCCCACTCAACCAAACACCAACTTAAAGACATCGTTGAAGATGAAGTAGCTTCCAGCACCGTCAGGGAGGAGTTGAAAGGCCTGGCTGTAGTTCATCGGTCTCTGCTCATCGTCGACCTGGAAGTATAACAAGTCAGCCATCATTTTCAAGCAGTGTTGTCCATGTAACCATACCAGAAGAGCCCCAGTGACGAGGATCAAAATTCCACCATGCTCTCCGGAAGGTTGTGCATCGAGGGTTGAGACTGCGTGCTTCACTTTCTCGAATGGGAGGTTCTATTTGCAGAGTCTGGTTAGCAAGCCGCGTCAGAATATGGAGGCTGGAGCCTTACTGAGAGCTTCTCGACAATTCCGGCAGAACCAGCAACTGATGCGGACTCGAAAGTCAACATGGAGTTGTCACGCTGCATCGCATTAGTGTTTGTCTGTTGTAGAAGGACCGCCTCGGGCACTAACGTAGAGAGGAGCCAACTGCTTCCTGTCTTGATCAAACTGGTTGTAGTAGAACTCAACGAACTGCTCTGTAAAGGAACAGCGTTAGCTATCTTTCCAGTGTTTCGCAGATGTTTGTCGCCTGTGCATTCGAGGCGCTGATGTTTCCACCAAGTCCAGCAAGCTGGTCGTCCCGAAAGTGCGGTAAACTTACTTGCGATATCTGCGAAGTCTATCATAATATGTTAGCAAACACCCCTCATCTTGCGCGACAAGCTCTAAAGAAGCTGCAGAATGTGATCTCCGATAGAGCCCGAGGACTAGAGTATAGTACTTACTTGCCATCTTGCCGGTTCTTAAGGTATGATGCTTTGATAGTGTTTTTGGTCTGCGGTCGAGGGGTCTCTGTGTTGTTTTTGGCGGGTTGGTGGGGTTGCGCCTGCGCGGCGAGCTTGGTCACATGATGGTGCTAACGAGTTTAGCGTACTTTAAGAAGTCTCGCAAATTTATAAATTCAATCCGCTCTTTTCCAGCTTCAAGCACAATCAACCATGAACGCTTCACGTAACTAAGTATGACTATGGAGACATTAGTCTAGCTCGTTGTTCATCTCTGTTGCAATCATACTAATTCTAGGCCCCGATTTGCATGGCTTTTTCTGGTACGTTTCATTCTCCTACGTCAACTTACGCCCCCTTCTTTTTATCATGATGACCAAACTTCTGCCCTTAAGAACGGCCAACTGAACTCTCATGTTGATTCAAATCAATTCAAGCTCAACAGTCTGACAACTTTTCAAACCAAATGATCCTAGCTTTCTAGAAGTCTCTCAATGCTGAACCGGATGCTAATTCACTTTGACAGATGAGGACCAAAGCAAACGTCGAGATTTTGAGCAAGCTAGGCGGTCTTAGGAGAGCACAGGGATATTATCCAGAGATACGGCAAGAGTTTCAAGTGCAGATTGGAAGCCAGTGAGACATTTATCAGTGGTTTGGCAGAAGGCTGAGGCTGGCTCTTTGTCGTTTTGTCGGCTGTCCTCAAGGGACCGCTAGCTAGCTGCTTTACACAGGTAGGAAATTGCATAGAGATACTCGAATGATACGCGTCATTTTCATGTAAACGCGCAAATAAGGTGTCTGTCAATATGATGTGAATGAATGTCCTCAAACTGTCCCAGCACATTGCTTTTGCTCCTGGGTGTTACCGAGGAAAGACCGAATTTCCTCTTCTTGGGCCGTCCGTGCCCGAGCCGCGCTCAAGCTCGCGGAAGGCGAAAGCGAGCCTTGACGAACCGCTCTGGAACATCAACTCGAGCAACCCCCAACTTGTGAACATCACCTTCGCTCTCGCAGAATCACACGCACAATCACTCGAGGAGCTGCGCGTGAAGTACCCTCGCTTGAGCTGAGGCACTAACGCTGCAGCACATTATTCTGTCGACTATCTCGACGGACCTACACTCCACGTTCAGCCTCTTCCTTGTCGTCCACCTCCGCCTTCTACTTCGCGGGCACCCAGATTCTTGGAAGCACCCAAAATATCCTACCAAAGTCACAACTCTTCTCGAGGACTTTGCAGAACCGATAAAACACACAGGCGCAGCTTTGATTGTCCTTTGATCCAACATGCCGTGCTTCAAAGGCATAGCAGTTAGCGTACATGCTGAGGGCGCTCCTCTGCCAGAATATTCGGTGCAGAAGCAGTCCAGGGTTTCACGCGTCAATACCTATATTCCAGTACCAAAACCTAAGATTCCCAAGGATGCTTCCTCCGATAAGGCCGAACCATCCAAATTCGCCATCTCCATTACCCTGCTCGTTCCTGGTCTCTCTGTCCCATATTCGACCCCGAAGCCAACACCCGAAAACCCACATCCTCGTGCCCAAATCGTGGGAGGTCTGCCTGGCGTAACTGGCTCGCGTGGAAGCTACAGTGGAAGCATCGGTCCCTACATACCCATTACGAAGTCTGAAAATGAGACTATTGCTGCCTACATCTACTTTGATGGCCGAGCTAAGGAGGAGGTTGCTACACTGTTGCGGCCTGGCGAGGAGACCTGGGTAAATTCACGATGGGTGCAGGTTCCTGCTTCTGAGGGTGGCGGTCTGGCTGAGAGAGAGTTCTTGTTCCGCGAGGTTGGGCTTGAGAGATGGCTAAATGGGTTGGATCTGGATGGGAATGATGCGGCGGCAAAGATTGAGAAGCGCAGACAAAAGTTCGAGAAGCGTCGCAGACGTAGGAGAGAGGCAAACGGAAGTGACGAGGACCTTGACCTCACCGGGGGTCAGTCGACCGCGCCCAAGTTTGGAGGGAGAGAAGTCCTGAGATATGGTGATGATGCGCAAAGCCCGGTGGAGAAGCTGGCAGACTTCGACGACGACGACCTTAGTTCAGACTCCGACGATGACTTACCAGAAGCTGCTGGACAGATCAAGGTCGCAATGTTCCGTGTACTGGCATCTGGAGAGATCAAGAGAGGCGAATATTCTCCACAGTTCGATGCTCATGACGACGACGAGGATAAGGGAAATGGTGAGGAGGCAGATATTGACCACACGACAAGTTTTGCAAAGCCAAAGACCCTTGATCCCAAGTCAATCAGCACCCAGACAGTCACGGGCATCGATGGACCAGACAAGCCTTTTGCAGTTTTCACATTCTTCTATCGCGGAGAGAGTAAGTAGCTTCACGTTATTTCCAGAACTCTGCTAATCATGTGGTTGTAGAGCAATTGCAAAAGATGGGTATCTTACAGCCAAAGCCAGCAAAGGGTGCTGTAGCACCTACCAAGCGACGATCGACCCAACTCGACTTTTCGAATCTAGCTCCATTGAAGCAAGGCGGAACCGTTGGATTTTCGTCTTTTAGAGACAACGAACCTTCCACACGTCGTAACAAGAACAGAAAGAAGAGCAATGGTAGTGTTGGAGCAAGTGGTACTATGGAAGATAGTGACGAAGATGATGAAGATGTCGAGATTGTAGGAAAGATGGAGGATGTTGAGGACAAGGATGTAAAGACCATGTTGAGTCCTGAAGATGCAAAGTTTACGGGCGAATTGGCAGACGGAGTAAACAGAATCAAGGTATGCGCTAATCTCCATTCTTTCTGACTGGAATTGACTAACTCCAAAATAGCTCAAGCGCCAGCATTCTGCCGAGCCTCTCAATTCCAATTCCCGCAAATCGCCTGCATCAGCATCTACTTCAGTTGGAGCAACTCCTCCTGCTGAAACCTCATCTTCCACTGCCCAGCCTCAACTACTTCCCAACAACGTATTTGGTGGCAGTCTGACAGACGAGTCCGTTGTCGGCAGCCCCCTCAAGAAGCACCGGGCAAGCTTATATGATATCGACAACGAAACCATGCAGAAGCGACTCGGTACCGGCTTTTCATCGTCAGGTGGAGACGTTGTAGCTACAGCCGAAGCTGCGCAGAAGCCTCTTCCGCCGGCGGACAACAACATGGAGGATGAGGAGCTATGAACGGGGAGCAGAGATACAGGAGAAGTAGCATTGGACCAACACAGTACTAGCCATTCTTGCTTGGTTTAGATACACAGGCAGAGAGATTGGAAACCACACATTTAGGTGTGGTGTTGATTTTCTACGACGAAGAAACGAAGAATGGGCTGTGGATAGCGAGTGAGCGAAGCAAGCGAACAATTCTTGTGGCTATGGAATCTGCACTCTGAGAGAGCTGCACATATACGGCCCCTTTGTAACGAAGCCCTACTTTTACAATACCCAGGAGCAAAGCATCCGCTTGGGGATGAAATTTAGCGTCCAGGATGCATTTGATAATGAAAAAGAATTATGAATGAAAAGTATTGTGCTTTTCTCCTGACATGTGTTTAACTTCTCGTTTCCAAGTGTCCTAGATCCTGGATAACAAGCAGGCCTAGTCATAAGCCTGAATACCGCAAAGCAACAAAAGTCGCGAATCGCTATTAAGACATCCATGCCACCGAGGGTACAAGTACTTCTGCTCGAGTCAAAATAAGGTTCTCGAGCCTCCCAAACATGCGGGGATGCGGCGGAGAGGCGGGGCGTCGGATCAAATGCTTCTTCTGAACATCAACTCCTCCCTTCTTGGTAAGATGACGCCTCGGAGTTAAACGCCGTCCCTTGCTATTTCTTACTCTTCCATGTCAACTCCGTCTTCGTACCTCTCATCAGGCAGCTGCATGCTCAAATAGTTTTGAAGCCCTAGTTCAGGGATATATCTCGAAAACAAATTGATGGTGATCGACGTTTTATGCTGTACTCTGCTTTTTGGAAATTGGACCCCATTTTCGTACCGCTCTTGATTCAATAGCAAAATGATTGTTCAGATACTGCCTTTTTTATGTTTGTTTGGAGCTTTGCACTTCTCGTTTGCAACCGAGCAGAAAGTACTGAAGTATGGGTCTGGGAAGTCAAGTCCGCTTGATGCGAAGCTGGAGGAATTGGTGAAGGATTGGCTGAAGCAATGGCATGTACCTGGGATCTCAATTGGTGTTGTTGATGAGGACGAGATGTGGGCTGAGGTGAGCTGAATCTCATACCACGATCCCTCAATTTATCATATTGATATTCCGTTTTGGAGATCTGAGGGAGTTCCAACTCAATTTTATTTGCTGTGTTTTTGTCCTCTTCTTTACTCGTGAAAAGGAGGATATCCAATGACTCAAACCTCAGGGCTACGGCATCGCCACGCTCCCCTCAACCCCCGTCACTCCCTCAACACTCTTCTACGGCGCCAGCACCACCAAAGCCTTCGTAGCAGCCGGCATGTCACTTCTCGTGACCGACCCCTCAAACTTCACGTCCCTAACCTGGACAACACCCGTCTCATCTCTCATCCCGGATGACTTCGTTCTCGAGGACGAGTGGCCGACGAAGCATATCACCATCGAGGACATCCTATCTCATCGGACGGGCATGCCGAGACATGATATGAGTTATGGGGGGACGTATGAGGGGAGGAATTCTACGCCTAGGGATGTGGTGCGGGCCTTGAGGTACTTGCCGATGACGGAGGAGCCGAGAGTTCGTTTTCAGTAAGTTGTTCTCTTTTCTACTTTGAGATGATGTTTGAAACTTGTGAGATGATCTTGGAGCTTTGGAAAGACGCCGTGTTGACATTTATAGGTATTGCAATATGATGTATGTCGTTGCTGGACATGTGATTTCCACGTTGACTGGGAAATCACTGGAAGAATTCTTGAAAGAGAGGGTTTGGGGACCTTTGGGAATGAAGTCTACAGTGAGTTGAGGCCTTTCAATATCTGTATAGATTGTTCTGAAAAGTGTTGCGAATTCAATTTTCTTCTCGAGAATAGAGGAGTAAAAAGCTCAAATTGAGAGTCCCGTTTCTTGTTGGGAAGTGATCATTTGTCTAACAGAAAAACAAAAAACCAGTCCTTCTCCAATGAAGACGCCATCTCTGGCCCCGATCATTTCGCTCAAGGTTATGTCTACTACAAAGACGAGTACCTCCCAGTCCCCTACGAAACGGATTTAGTCACCAATGCTGCTGCCGGATCCATCATTTCCAACGTCCTTGACTACTCGAAATGGCTCCACGCTCTCATGCACAGATCATCACCTATTTCAAAAGAGGGATACCAAGCCCTATTTACATCACGTATGGTCCAAGAACCCACAGATGAACCATCTAGTGGACCCAAATCCTATGCTTTAGGCTGGGATACCTCGAGTTACAAGGGATATCAGTTCTATGAGCACAGCGGAGGTGTCGAAGCGTTCGGCTCGCATGTTATCTTCTTTCCGGAGCTGAAGTATGGGCTGTGTGCTTTTGGGAATACAGGCGTGACGTCGAACATTGTCGAGTTGAAAGCTCTATGGCATCTGATTGACGAGAAACTTGGAATTCCGGAGAAGGAGAGGTTTGATTGGGATGCTAAGTAAGCCAAAATTCCCCTCCCCTTCTTTGCTATTCCGAGTCTTGAAGATCACACATTAGAAGCTGTCAAAAACTAACACATGCCAGATTTGACAAAGCTCTGAAACAAAGAGCCGACGAGTACGACAACGCCACCAAGATATTCTACCCAAACACCCCCTCTCCACCCCTTCCAGCCACTCTTCCCCTCGCCAACTACACTGGTACCTACTTCCACCCCGCATACCGCAACTTGACGATCTACATGAAAGACGATATCTTGCATGCCGACAGACTGGACGCGTCCTGGCAGATAGTCGTGGATTTCAAGCACGTATCTGGAGACTACTTCATGGCTTTTGCGGACTCGGTGAATGCGCCAGGCTTTATATTCAAGGGAGCTTTGCCTGCGGAGTTCAAGGTGGGAAGTGATGGGGTTTCGAAGAGCATTGGAATTGCGCTTGAAGGAGAGATGGGGCTGGATGCGAGGATCTGGTTTGAGAGGATTTGATTGTCTTGATGATTATGGCAATGAGAATGAGAAGGTACAGGGCTATACATATGAGCAAAAATGGGTTTGTAGATCTGAGCCATGCATGATATGGAGGCAGATAGTCATACACCTTTCTTGATACTACATACACACAGATACACTGGGCAGAAATGTCATGATGGATTGATTTTTTTGTTCTAGGCCATCGACCATCTTCCTAATATCTCATAATTGAGGTTCTGGAGCTTGATCAACCGAGATATATAGTTGAGTAGAACTAAAGGCTTGTCAAAGCACAAATCCAAACCCGCGTGAGACCACACGCACACTACACATTACCCGTGACGTAGAAGTGATATCCGTCCAAAGACCACCAAACTTACTCGATATCCTCATGAACTTTGTCATAAGACAGGTTCATTGTTTCATCACTCGCCTGTACTTTCTACATCCCCTCCAAACTCTTATCCAACATAACAAATTTACAAAACCTCCCACCACATCTCCGCACCAAACTTCAACAACACAAAATGTCCCAAAACCGCACCCTCGGCTCCTTCCTCTACGACGAATCCATACCCCTCACGATCTGGGTCGAACCCTTCACGTACACTACAAAACCACCATACCGACCGACCGACCGCCTTGCCTGGAGACTCTTCCCATTCTTCTCCTTGATTTTCTACGCTATTTTCGCCTTCATGCTATCTATGACTATACAACGCAGCATGGTGGAATTTTCGGCGAAGATGACGTTGAGCGAGAGGGAGAAATGGTTGAGAAGGGCCTGTAAGGTGTATGAGTTGGAAATGAGGGTGGAGGATGGGGATGACGGTCAGTGGGGAAAGAAAGATGGTGAGGGCAAGCAGCTCAGCGATATCGTGTAATTGAAATCTTGAGTGGAGAGTTCTGCATCGCTGTTGTGAGTAGATAGGTCCGATGGGCGAAAAGGAAAGAGACTTGCATAGTGATCCACACGTCATGAGATCTCTTTCTCCTCTACATCAAATAAGCAGAGGGTATTACCACAAAAATGACGACTAACTTATAATAGTCTTATGTGCATGGTTTCAGTTCTACTAATTATGCATAATCGTAAGCTCAAACTCATACATTAAGCAAGATGTTTCTGTGAGAATGGTCATGGCTATATTCCTAGATGTGGAGAACGAGCGCCGTGCTTATGGGTGAGAGATGCCTCTCACCACTAACCACCTACCCCGCGCGGAATAGACAGACGAGGATTTTCGGCAAAGCTAGCTCGGCCTCCTCATGATGTGTGCTTCAACTTGTGCTATTCTTTCTTCTCTCCCTTTTGGTTTGGTCTGTTGATGCGTAGTATTAAGCGAGATGTGACTTCAAACTTGTGTCTTGAAAGTCACGATTTGACGACCTGGGCAAATTTGGAGGCAGAAAGAAGACGAGGAAAGATAATTAACGCAAACGTAATATACCATTTGCGATTGAAAGAGAAGTTTTCAATGACTTCTCCTGCTCTTAAGGACTGCTCACTACGAGGCAGTCAGACCATATCAAATGCTGACTCTTGTCTCTGTCAAACCAATCCAATGCACCAGACTGTGCCAATCCAGCCAAATCCCCAGACAGAACCAAGCCTTACGCCGAATAACATAATGGGTTTACTCCCTCACAATATCCAGATCATCGTCCGAGTCATTAGAGTCATTACCACCACCCAGTGGTGTCTTTCCGACAACCTCACCACCGAAGCTCTCCCTCCCAGCTTCCCTGATACCCTTCTCAGTGACGAATCTCGTCTTCTTCTTGACAGGAGGCTGACCCTCTTTACTGACATTCTCGCCATTCTTCATCTTGCCCAGCTGTTTTGTCAGATCAGAACCCCAGCCCACAGCCGCCGAGCTGGATACAGTATTCGTGCGCTTCCTTTTGATAGGACTGAGTGCTACATTCTCGGCTTTCCCGCCTAGGAGACCGAGCTTTCCTGCGTCTGGAGGCGCTTCTGCTTGTGAGGAGCTATACATGTCGCTGCGTGATGGAGCAGCTGGGTCGCGTCGCCGCATGTACTCTGCGCCTTGCCCACTGCCTATGGTTCCAAGTTTGCGCTCCAACTCGCGTTCCTTCTCTTTTGCTAGGATACGCCGCGTCATGCGCTCTTCTTTCGTGGAGCCACGGTGGAAGGCATCGGGGTCGAAATCGACATCGTCAAGCATACTGACTGTGCTTTTCTTGCCGATGAAGATCTGGGTGTGACTACTCCTGTCATAACGTGTGGTTTTGTCGTCCTCTTTCTCCTGCTTGCTCTTGTGCCTGAAGTGAGATGCCGAATCTTGTGTGAACTTCCCACTTCCTCCTCCACCTCCGCCATAGCGACCTTTGCCAAACCCCATGGTATTGACTTCCATGCGATTCGTATGAGTCTTGTTGAGAGTGAGATTGACGTGGAAGTCGCAGAACTCGGTGTGCCTTTTGTCGACCCAAGCATCGCAGGTTTTGCCATCCTTCTTGACACTCTTGCAATAGCCAAGATCTCTTGCTGTCCCCACCTCGAGAATGGTATCCGCATTCGAATTTAGTGTCAAGCTGAATTTTCCTGTGGCTTCCTTTCCCTTTGGTGGAGGCATGAACTGAGGATTCAAAATAGCTATGATTGTGCCAGGGGTGTATTTCCAGAACTTGTCGAAAGCGGTATCAAATAGAAACAGATCAAGCTCCCACTTGAGATCAGTCAAGGCCATCACCATAAATTTCCCTCTATTCTGATTTTTGGCATTGGCACTCGGCTGATGTGCCTTTGGCTCGGTTTTCCGAGATATAATCCCGAAAACAACAATGTCCTCTTCTATGTCTGGCCCTGAAAAATCCGGAGCCTTTACTATCTTCAACAGGTCCGGAATGAGAAACGTTTTCTTTCCAGTAAGCATTCGCGTAAGGTCGGGATGAGGAATGATTCGTTTCGAAAGATGTTGTGCTGAATATGGCTCAAACTGGGAGGCATCTGCTTCAGATTCTGTAACTTCTTGCGGGTTTTTGGCCATATCCGGTGCTCTCCTCGAAAGTGGTTTTGAGGACGTGGCCGAAGTCCTTGAATCTGACCTCCTCTGGAACGAGTCTGTAGTATCTGCACTTGTACTTCTCATCGCAGATCGCAGGTTGGGTGCGCTTCTACTAGGTGTTATCCCTAATTTTGTGCCTAAAACTTCGTCCCTGGTGAACTCTGGCGCTACCCGGGAATTATCTGGCAGCTCAATAGCGTTCTCTCTGAACTTCTGCATCTTCTGGTGATCAATATCAAATCCTGTGCTTCGATTCTTCCTAATCCGTTCCTGCCTCTCCTGCCTTTCGAGATCTTCAGACCTTGAAGCTGCTATCCTTTCACTGAATGTCATGGGGCGATCTTGATTCGAAGCGTTGTTTGACGGAGTAGCAGCTCCCTGGGCACGACTACTAGCTTGCGAGCCTGCCCTCTGCAGAAATGGCCCTGCTAATCTTTCCGTCGATATCTCATCTCTCTTCTTGAGGCTTGGCGCACGCTTCAGCGATACATCGCTACCACGTAACCCCTTGTCAATTCCCAATAAAACCCTTCCTGGTGACCGTTGTACCGTCGGAGGCTGCGTCCTTCGAATGGGAGATACTGGCACATGCACTTCAGGCTGTGCCCTTGCCTTCTCCAGCCGCTCTTCACGCAATCCTGCGATCCTCGACTGTGCACGACTTGCTGCCGCTGAAGTCGCCCTCTTCAATTGTGCTGAGTCGGACCTTGCCGCTTCGTTATCTGATTCCGAGGCTTGCTTCGTCTTTTTCTGCAGCTTCTTGAGCTTCAACCGTGCCTGTATCTCCTGCAATTGAAGCTGTAGGGTTTCCTCCTCTTCATCGTCATCCTCATCATCCATATCTGACTTCATAAGCTCTTTGGCGCGATTTCGCATGGAAGCCGAGCGCTTTATTGGCGAAGGGGAGGGAGAGGCGCGTTCCGCCAGACGTCGCAGTCGATCGCGACCTCCAGGCGTGCTGAGAAGGGCATCATGAGGAGATCTCGGAGGCCATTCGGGATTTGCCATGGCTGGTTGAAAGCAGTCAGTTGCCCGTCTGGAGGACCTCAAAAAGGCTGTACTCACGTTGAGACATCACAAGAACGCGGTCGGGCCATCAGGTAAATATGTTACCGTCCGTATGCAAGACTTCAGATGTTATGAAGGATGCATTCACCTCCTTGCAGGGGTTGAAGTATATTGATCCATGCGTTAATTTTGAGCGTGAAGAGTTCGCGCAAATCGATCGCTCTAGGGATGAGACTCTGCGAGAGGGTCGTCCTTTCCGTGCAAGGTACAACTGAGACTTTGAGCACTAATCTGGAGTCGCATGGTCCAGCCTTCGTGGTGATCACAAAATCTTCATCAGTTGTCGTTCTAGGATTTCCTACCAATTTAGCGACGCGTTCTGACACGCTTTTCGACGCGTCTTCCAAGGGTATCACTTAAGCTTGTGCATTACATCTTCAACAATTCGTAACACCAAAAGATCAACAATACAGCAAATTTTGGACCTGAACCAGTATCTGGATTTTGGTCAAAATGAAGACTCGAGGAAGGCCGTCGACGAAAAATGCAAAAGCAGCAACAGAACCCAAGGCTCCAGAATCAACAGCTGCAAAGGTTCAATTAAGCACCGAGTCAACCAACCCTCCCCACCTATTTATTCTTCCGAAAGACCTCAGCAAAGATGCACGAATAGTCACTCTCGAAAACCCGAGATACTTTAGTGACGATCGATATATTATATGCCCGGAACGAGGATTTTTCGAGTTTACTAAGGTTGCTGCGCCGAGGACGACTCCAAGAAGTTGGCTCCTCTCAGCGGCAGAAGGGCCCAAGGACGGGGAGAAGGCAGGGGAAAAGGATGACAATATCAAAGAACCAGAAGGCTATGTGATGAATACTGCAAGCCTTCTCGTTGCGACCCCAATTGATCCACTATTCATGGTTCTATCAGCACTTGCTCCTTTGCAGACCACGAAGTCCTCGGAACCTACAAAGAAGTTGTTTTTGTCAGGCTACGACTATTTCGAGAAGATGTCCAAGGCCTCCCCACACTTTGCGAATTTCTCCAGAATTGAGGTAACGCGGCAATTGTTGGAAAGCAGGATGGCAGCCGTGTGCGACACAGTGGAGGCTGGAGACGAGACTATGTACCGCTTGAACGAGGAGAAGCTGTTGGGAGAACTATTGAAGAAGGCGAAAAAGATGACCGAGAAAGGTTTACCTGCAAGCATGGAAGAAAAGCTCGTGAGGAAAGCTCTGGACCCACCAATGCTCAGCATAAAACGAGATGACAGCTCATTATCTGAGCCAGCCCAAGAGGACGGTGCAGAAACTCCTGATACCCAAGTAACAGCATCTGATACAGCTGCGAGTTCCTTCTCAGAAGCATCAACATCAGCAACCTCATTCTCGGAAGACTCGCAAGTTACTGTCTCAGTAGACAAGCCGGCAGAGCAGTCTCCCATTGATGCTCCAGACGGCGTTGCTGAACTTCTTCGTCTCCGGACTGCTTTATTATTCATCTGCTCAGCATATCTTGCACCTCACATCACCGAGAGCCTCAAGAAAATACTTTCTACTTCGATCTTGACCGTCGACTTTGGCCCACTGGACGCACATCTTGCTCATTTGGCAAAGTTACGGCAAGAAGCGCTTGCTTCGCGATCCCTTGGCGACTTCTCAAGGAAACGTTCTATGGCAGCTGAAGACGGAGAGACTCGTGCTGAGAAGAAGAGGAAAGCGGATGAAGATGAGAAGAGGAAGAAGGCTAATCAGAGCAAAGGGGTACAGGCGCTTAAGAAGGTCAATGTGTCCGGGATGAAAAAGATGAGTGATTTCTTCAAGAAGAAATAAGATCTGTTTGGGTATACAATTGGGTATGGCGTTGGATGGAGTGGGATATGAAATCGGATTGTGTCTACAATTTCAGGACTATGTATGACTGATTGTAGGATAATGTCAGGAAACCAAGCACGAGACGCTTTGACGTTCTCTTTGGGCCGCGTAGATGCCGACAGAATGAAAACTTTGTGAGATTCTTGGATTTCGGATATTTTCATGCATCATCTCACTCCCCTTCCTCTCCCTCTTGTACCTCCAAGTCCCCTTCCGATACCCGTTCCTATCCTTCCAGTCTGAGAAGAACCCCTACTTGAACCTGTCAAACTGCCCCCAGCAACATATCCAGTCCCACTAACACTGCCCCTCCCAGTCCCTCTTCCCCGGCCTCTACCCCTCGTACCCCGCACTGTTGTTCCAGCCTGTCTCTGCCTCTCTTCGTCCTCGGCTCTCCGTCTGGCCTCTTCTCTCCTGCTCTCTTCTTCTGCGGCCCTTCTCTCAGCTGCCTGTGCTTTCAGTACTGTCTCGTTCTCCATATCCGTCACGTCCTGACTTGCGCCTTGCCAATTGGGATTCAGTATCAGTCGTTGATTGTGTTCTGTTTGCGAGAGAATCCGGATCCATGTGTTGAGAAGCGTAGATGCAGATGTTACAGTGCGCGAGACCGTCTGTGTAGATATGTCAGTAAAGGTCTATTAGTCTGCAGAATGTGGAAGCGCCGTACATCCATATTCCCCTTCGCTGTCTCTAAGCTTGAAACGACCCCTTCTATAACTTCATTGATACTTCTTACGCTCTCTAGCTCTCTCTGCAGAGTCGCCTCCCTCGCCTGCTCTGTATCATATTTGGATTCAGCGTTCCTCGGCGCTTGCGCATTGCTGTCTGCTTGCTTAGTGGGGAGTTTCTGAGTGGTTTTCGAGGTGCGGGAGGGGGACGCAAAGAGATCTTCATTGTCGGAGTCGGAGAGATCCAATTTGCCAATATCCGGAGTAGACATTTTTGCAAGATATCTCGATTATGTCTTGTTATTGTTGCTTTTCAAACAGGCCCAAATAGGAAAAAGTGACGCGTTTGGACGCGGTTATTGAAGTGTTGACATTGACAGCGAAACACAGGGGCACGGTCCATCCCGGCACTGGTGCTAGCCTTGTTGTCTTTGACGCTAATGCCCAGCCTCTTCCAAGTCGAACTTCAACCTCTCGAATTTCCAGGTTGCTTCCGCTACCCCATAACACAACCACATTTTTCGCAACTTCAGGTTGCCAAATGTCACGAAATTAGTTTGCGACATTGCAATCGTATCCATTGCTTTGTATCGCCTATCATTACGAGTATCCTGCTCCGGTCCAACGTCTGCGTCTCGCTCTCTTGCAACATCCCATCCCTTCGAACGCCAGGATCCATTCAAAGGCGCCCTTCCCAGGAACTCCATCCTCCTTTGCAATCTCTGAATTGCGTCGAGCACCCTCTCAAGTCGCTTTAACAACTCAATACATTTGCCCAAAATGGCAACCGCATTCCATGCAAGAACTCCAGAACCTCCTTCCTCCATCCGCACACCAGGAACCCCAAGACTGGGAGCCTTCGACGACAACTACCAGCCATATACTCCTCGAAAGTCTGCCCGGGTCCAGCAAAGATCTCGAGATGCGCAGACTCCACCCCCTCCCAGCCGTCGTACGCAATCTTCAAATAATGCATCTACTCCAAAATTGAGTGCCGCACCAACCTCTCCTCAGACCGCGTCCAAGAAGCGAACTCCAAGAAATTCACTGTCGACCGGCGGAAGACGCGTCTCTGGTGCGCTCACCTTTGATTCTATGAGTTCAGCTGCTGCCTCGCTTGGTCTCCCTACTCCAACAACCACAAGAACCACTTCGAGAAAGACGAACGCTGAATCTTCTTCTGCTCTTCGCAACAACGGCATGCTACCGACCCCCGCAAAGACACCTAACGAACGACCAACACAAGTTGCTCCAGCTGTTCGCTCTATTGCTCGCAACTTATTCCCTGTTCGCTCTGGCTCCGACGAAGAAATCATGCCTTCCTTGAAGAAGAAGGGTCGCAAGTACAAGGGCTTCACTTTGGATAGCTTCGAGGCCGAGGAAGATTCCACGCCTATTCAGATCTTCACTGACTCCCATGACCGCGTCCCCGAGGTTGATCTGAGCCCCGAAAATCCATTCTATGGCGAGTCAAGTCGATCTATTCCTGAGCCCACGAAGCGTTCTAGCAAGCGCAGAAAGGTCACTGTTCCTGGTGAAGGTGAACACACTGTCGAGGAGCTTGAGCAACGCGAGGATGGTTTGGTCTACGTGTTGTAAGTTAATCTAATTGTCACATGTTTTACAAAGCTAATAGATCACCTTGTAGCCGTGGCAAGAAAGTCTTTCGCAAGTTTGGTGATAGTGAGGACGGACCCCAAGGCAGTCAATCTCTGGCTGAGGACTCTGAATCAGAGGAGGTTGAAGACGACGAAACTCTCACCAGCACTCTGCGCCGTCCATTGACTCGGTCCTCGATCAAGCCTCGTCTTCTCTTCCCCACTGCTGAGCAGTCCAGGGCTAGAGAGGCAAAATCTCACAACACCGAGGACGAGGAAGCTGATACTGATATCGAAGAGCCAATGGATGGCGTCTCTACTCCATATGATCAGGTCAATGAAGTCGCTGCTACGCCAAAGGCGCCCAGATTCGGCCCTGTCACCCCTCCCACCACCGCTCGTGCTACTCGATCCAAGAAGGTTGAGCTATGCAGTTCTCCAGCAGGCCCAACTAGCGACGAGGAGTACGAATGTACATCTCCAATGATCCGCAACCGCCGAACCGCCAGCGCCAAAGTCAGCCCATTCGACCAATGGCAACGCGTCAAGCCGGTCAAGTCATCGCCAAAGGGAAAGAAGAGAGAGGGAGAGGCTATGACTCGGGGCAGTGGGGATAAGAAGCTTCGGGGACGTATGTAAGGATTTTGGAGAATGTCCTTGGTGGTGATTTTTCGACCTTGTTTTAGTAGTACATTCGGAAGCGTTATTCATCCTTTTGAGGACTAGGGGGCGTTTTGAGTATTATCATATGTCCTCAGAAGACTTCACGACATTGGAGGCAACGAAATGGCGGTATTGACAGATGGGGTAGAGCGGGGCTATTCAGAAGTAAGGTCTTGAACCTGTTACTTAGCTATAGGCTCCCGAGAGTTGGTACAATAAGACACCATAATAATAAACATATTAAATATCCTCACCCACTAGTGAGAGAAATGTCGCCTATGTCGTTTGTGGTCTTTAAAAATGGCTTGCATACTGCGTAAAATCTGCTTTCATCTACTAGATAGACTGTATTTTGGAGACATGTCTTGGCCGATATGTCGGTGATGATTGCTACAAATGGAGTAACGACAGCTCGCTTTTGAGTTGTGAGAGAACTGCCCAATTCATCGTATCTCTTGAATATCGAGCGAGCGAGCGATCAGGAACTATGCCCTTCTCGTTAGACTCTCTCGACGTACATAATAAGAAGTTGAAATTCCCATGTTCAATTCCGCCATCGGACGCCACCCCACCAAATCCAACCCCGCCAAAGAAAACATCCCGCGGGCGAGGCTGTCGTTCCACAACTCTCAAAGTTGATACCCCTCTTCCCACCTCACTTCTACGAACACAATTCCAACCTCACAGATTTACTAGTCCTCTGGTTCTTCTCAATCTCCTCGACCCCCAAATCTAGGCAAGATGCATATTCTCGTAAGTCTTCAATTGCTCACAGTTCACAACTCCCGACCATGAGAAGACAAGAACTGAGAATTCTCTAGGTAGTAAACGACGACGGACCACCCTCCAACCAATCCTCCCCCTACGTCCATTCCCTCGTAAAATCCCTCCAAGAAGCCGGGCACATCGTTTCCGTCGTCCTGCCACACACACAGCGTTCCTGGATCGGGAAAGCGCACATCATCGGGCAGACCGTCAAGCCAACATATTTCCGTCCTGGAACTCTACACCAAGACGATGGCACGACACATTCGAGACCCTTAGCAGCGGATGCAGAAGAGGAAGAGGAGTGGGTTCTAGTTGACGGAACACCTGCGTCTTGCGTACAGATTGGCCTCTACCATTTCTTCCAGGATCGTGGCCCTATAGATCTTGTTGTCAGTGGACCAAATTATGGCAGGAATAGCACGGCGGTGTTCAGTTTGTCGAGTGGGACGCTGGGTGGTGCGTTAGAAGCTGCGGTATGCCAAAGAAGGGCAATTGCGTTGTCATATGCGTTCTTCTCGCGGAATCACGATCCAGAGATCATTGCTGGGGCGTCGAAGTTATCCGTGAAGCTGATCGATTACCTTTACAAGAATTGGGGGGAGGGCGTTGATCTGTACAGTGTCAATGTCCCGCTGGTGGAGGGCGTAGAGGGAAACAAGATCATGTGGACCGACATGCTGCAGAATTACTGGTCAGAAGGTAGCTGTTTCCAGGAGGTTATTGATGAGGAGGGAGATGCGGATGAAGAGGAGCAGAAAATCAGAGAGCGCGAGGGACAGAGCTCGGAGAGGACGAACGGTGAGAAGGTTACAAGACATAAGCACAAGCATTTCAAATGGGCGCCTCGCTTTACAGATGTTTACAAAAGTGTGGAGGACGCGCCTCCTGGGAATGATGGCTGGGCTGTGAAGGAGGGATACACGAGGTAAGTTTGCCCTGTTCTGATAAACAACAAGAATGTTTTGACTGACAATATGGACAGTGTTACGCCATTGAAGGCCAATTTTATGCATGCGGCAGCACAGACGCAAGGGGAGCTGAAGCTGTGAGTGTGGTGATGCATAGACTTGGAGCATTTAGACGATGTTTAGACCAATACAAGAACAATCTCCACAGACCACTTCACTTGCCAGTTGCAAAGTACACTTCTGACGAGGAATCCCAGGCCAACTTCACTTCCCAATGTAAAGACACTTTCAATAAGCGAGTCGCGACCATCTCAACCTTCTGCATCCAAGAAGCATTTCTACGCTCTAGTCGATTACGAAGACGCCTATGTCCAACCACTCATTCTGGAAGCCATTCAATCTCGACTGGACCCCAGCTCATACACCATCATATCAACCCTCTCCGACCTCCCCACCCCCTCAAGTCCTTTTCTCCAAATCAGCTCTTATGAAACACTCCCTTTCGAACACATCCTCTCACACTCTACTACATCTTTCATTAATGCCTACATAATCCGCAAAGCCCTGATCCGGAAACATTACCTCAGCACTACAGCCTACAACTGGACAACCAAGAATCCATGTTCTATCCTAGCTACGAATGTCAAGCCAGCTTGTGAGTTTGAAGTCGATTATGCGGAATTCCTTGACGATGCTTTGGTGGAGGCGTGGGAGTTGCAAGAGAGTTGGAGGAAAGGGGAAGGACTGAGTAGGGAGGAGAGAGAGTGGTGGATTTTGAAGCCCGGTATGAGCGATAGAGGGCAAGGGATTCGCTTATTTAGCAGTGAAGAAGAATTACAAGCAATCTTCGACGAGTGGGAGGCTGAGAGGCCAGACTCTGACGACGAGGATGAGGACGAGGAAGAAGACGGTGCAAGCAAAGCCAGCGAAGGAAAGGGAAAAGGAGAAGCAGAGGGGGATTTCATAGTAACCTCCCACCTCCGCCACTTCATCGCCCAGCCCTACATCCACCCACCTCTCCTCCTCCCAGGAAACCCTCGCAAGTTTCACATCAGAACCTACGTCCTCGCAATCGGCTCCTTGAAAGTCTACGTCTACAAGCCGATGCTTGCTCTCTTCGCCGCTACCCCATACGTCCCTCCCTGGTCCAGCACATCAGACGACACTACAAGCGCAACCACGGATCTCTCTCCGCACCTCACAAACACTTGCCTCCAAAATGGCGCCCACTCCGGCTCCGTCCTCTCCTTCTTCTCCATCCCAGACTCGCAACTCCCATTGCAAAAGAAAGAAGATATCTTCTCCCAGATCTGCGCCACAACAGGCGAGATCTTCGAAGCAGCAGCGCGAGGCATGAGCGTACATTTCCAGACGCTGCCGAACGCATTTGAGGTTTTCGGGCTGGACTTCCTGGTTGATGAGAAGGGCACGGCATGGTTGTTGGAGTGTAATGCGTTTCCGGATTTTAAGCAGACGGGAGAGGAGCTGAGAGGGCTGGTTGGGGGGCTTTGGAAGGGGGCGGTGGATGTTGCGGTCGGGGAGTTCTTTGGTCTGGATGGAAGGGAGGGAAGGGGAGAGGAGGGAGAGATGGTGCTTGTCAGGGATATTGATTTGGGGAGGAGGTAGATAGGAAGTGCTGGGACTGTGGAATAGAGGATATAGACAGAGAGAGATAGGGATAAGAAAAGATTCTGACATTTCACTTGCCTTCACCGCCGTGAGCGTTTCCCTGCCGAAAAACAGTCTCGTATCTTGATAACAGAACACTGTGCACCTCTTATCTTGAGTGTTAGGTGACAAATTGGCCTGCGAATGATAAGAACGTTGGATCTTGTCCTGCGGAAATCCATGCCACTTGCTCATAATAAAAGCAGGTGCATGTCTTGCATAGTCAAGTAGAAGAATTCAATAACTCTATAATCTGGTAGGAACGAGATGAAGCATGATTAGATTCAAGACCAGTGTCAGATAAGAGCACGATGCCATGCTTTTTGTATACGTTGAACATTGACTGGTCGTCGAATGAACTGGGGCAGGTGGAGGCTGTGAGCAATGAGACTACTTGACATGTATGATCTGTAGATGAATGACAAGCAGAGTATCTCGTAGGGCCTCGTCTAATACATGAGCTATGTGCTTCCGGACTCGTGCGAGATTGGGTGGGCCATGACTTTGTGGACTGAGAGAGTATGAAGAGTTGTAGCGTAACTAGAGGGCACATGTATGAGAGTTGGTAGTAGCAACAAGTAGTTTAGGGAATTATACTTGCAGGTAGTGGCCGGTGACAGGGACACTTGTGTAGCCCAGATGAAGTCGAGCAGGACAAGCGACCATAGGCGAGACTTATGTGGAGGCGTAAACATTTGAAACTCGAGCCAAGAAGCGGCGGAACAAAGTCACAAGTCACGCAATTATATGAGAGAACCGCAAAAGAATTCTGGCTTGTATGTGTGTACCCAGTACCAAAGAAAACAATTCATAAAGCAGAAAACAAGTCAAGAGTAGGCAGCAGAAAGACACTCAGAAACATGGAACCCTATTGCATTCCCATTCCCAGGTCCCCCAAATAGCATGTACCAGTTTCGTGTGCATACCATTAGATCCATCCATACAACCCTCCATTTCCAGACAGCGAACTCCTCAAACGCCAAAGTTCTGCTTCAACTAGCATGACATGAGACAAAGGGGGTATAGGTGCGTGGGCCATTCCAGTAAAGATATGTAGACTGGTTGTGACTGCTGATGTCTTTGTCGAAATTCCGTGCTTGTGTTGCAGAGTCATTTTCGTGTGGAGTCATTTATTTCTTCTTGGTGGCCACGACCTTAGTCTTTGGCTTAGCACCATCAGTACCCTTGATCTTCTTGGTACCGGCAGCCTGCAGGAGTCATGCGTTAGCAACGTGAATAGAAAGCCGTCGGATGGACGTTTGTGAACAGAACATGTTGATATGTGATGATTTAGGGAAAATAGAACAGAAACAACATAGGGGATATGCAGAGTAAGCTTCCCTCGTCACTTGACGAGGATCTCATAGCATTGAATATGGGTTGGGGACTGGCTCTGAGACAGGGGTCTTTGAGACGCGTCTGATGAGGATCATAACAAATGATCGCGGAGCAATACCTTCTTTGCTGGGTTGTTGGTAACAGCCCCCTCGACTTTCTTGACGACACCCTTAGCCTGTAGAAGACGTTAGTAACGTGTGAAAGATGTGAGGACAAAGACCTCACCTTGGTGGCAACAGAGGTCTTCTTTGCTGGTGCAGCCTTCTTCACGCCCACTGGCTTGGAGGCCTTGGTGGCAGTAGCCTTCTTTGGTCCTCTCTTTGCACCTGTATTGGCTGTGGCACGCTTTGTGGTTGTTGTCTCTGCGACAGTGGGGAAGATTCTCGGCTTCGAGTTTCCTAAATATGCGGTTCAGCGAAACTCGAGGTGGTTACGCGCTGAGCTATATCAAGCTTCTGGCAAGAACAACAGAGGATTTCGGTGGGAACTGACCGGTCGCTTGACGAGTTCCTTCGCGCGCCATTGTTTCCTGCAAAGATGTTAGCATGAATGTTTGTGGTTGTGGTTTGCGCTGAATTGGCGCATCTGGAGGACGCGTCTCGAGAGGGCGACAATGCGACCAGGAACTTGGAATATACTTACGGTGTGGGGTGAGATTGACTTGAAAGTGTTTGAATTTGATAGAAGTGTTGTCGCGTGAGGGAATTTGATCTTGGAATGGAGGTGAGGAGCTGGTTCAAGTTTTGTTGGTGGTGGATTGTGGTTGAGAAGGAAGGAAGAGGGCGGAGGTGTGTTGTTGTGCAGCGATCTTGGGAAGCACACTAGCCGGGGCTGGGCTTCTCGAGCGGATAAAACGAGCAACAACCTCACATTTGGTAACAATACAGGTTTCCAATGTTAGATCAAGTTAAATAGATATAGAAACAATAATTCGAAGCTTTAACTACCAAGTCCTTACAAAGATCTAGCTTGTTGTTTTCGATCTATATTTATATTTATATCACGTGTGAAGGCCTGCTTTCTGGCCCCTCTCCAAGCGAGTTTCAAGACTGCTGTGATTGCGATTGTCCCGTTACGTCTCAATTTGTTACCAATTAGTTGGAAGAATCTAGCATTTAGTCATAAGTCTGACTCGCATCTTTCAGGTCGATAGAGAGAGAAATCCCAAAGTGAGCTGTTATTATATCTGCATGTAGTGCTGGACTTGACAACACCATTGTTTGCTAGAAGGTCTTAGATAAGTGAAGAGGGCATAGTGCCCAAAGCATAAAGGGCCGAGAGGTACCAGGAAGGTATTGGTACAAGAGTTTAGGGGACAATGTGGTCAAAACAGTCTTGTGCAATCTATACCAGGTCTTGCGATATTGTCATAAGATACTGATTCGCCCCTTTTCACTACTGCAGAGATATTCTCAGTACTGGTCCGGACAAGCAACTACAGACAGTACTGGAAGCTAACAACTGTATCCCTTGCTTAGAGTACATTTTGTGATACTGGTATTTGAGTTGAATGAAAGTTTATGAAATGATGAATCAAAGTATGGTGAAAGATTTGACTTCCCAATATGCTCCCTAGAAGCTGAGATTGCAGCAGAATCGGCATGATAGAGGCAGTACAGCCGAAAAATAAATTGGAAGAGATACAAGTTGCAAGGCAGAAAGTAACATATGCAAGTGATTGATTTTACGACACTTGTGTGAGACATGCCTTGGTCATGAAGAAAACAGGCTCAAGATTAGGATAGAATGACTCAATCCCATGCTTCAAGGCAGCATAGCCCTTGCACCAGGCTCTACATAATTGAGAGTTGTGGTTCTAGGCTCAAGAATGAATTTCATGTACCTAAAGACACATAAAGAAGATCAAGAACTAGGAGAACCTATCAATACTAAGCGAAGCAAGAGATTTGTCGCTGATATCAGGACAAAGTACTAGACGAGAAGTCAGAAGCTGGCTAAAGAAGATTTGAACGCAATTTCGACAGATGGAACAGGATCGAGACCTGGCGCAATATTGAATCAATGAAAAGTGTACACGCTTGATAAGTACTTGTAGTAGATATTTCTTTATGTTATCAAAGCAAGCTTCTAAACCAGTCATGCAAAACCTTCTTGAGTCTCCAATGCTCTAACCATGTCCACGAAATGTACAGGGGATCATCTGCGCAATCCAATAAATGCTGCAAAAGAAAGGTCTAATCATGCTTTTACTCGGCCTTCATCTTTTTGAAGAAATCCATGACTCCGGTGAAAACCACAAGTAAGATACCTCCACCTGGACCCAATCTGAGAACCTTTGGCAAGAAACCTTTGTATAGAGCTCCGAATCCCTCCTCCTTGAAGACAGTGCCGACTGCTGGCCATGCCCAGTTGTACTTGGGAATGGAGCCTGCGACCTTCGGACTATTCTGGATACGGGACTTGACCACATCCATGGGTGTGTTGACGATCGTACCAACAGTTCCTCCGGTCGCACCAGAGAGCAGATCAAATCCCATTTGAGTAGTCTTGTTCTCGGTCTTTGGTAGAAGCTCACGGACTTGGAAGATACATCCGAAGTAACCGGCGTTCCACAGGATGTGTCTCCACATGGTACTTTCGAGCCCGTTGTACAACGCCAGTGGTCCCTCGGTCTTCACAGTCTTGATCACAACATCCATCATTCCCTTATATTGCGAGGTTCGGTCCTGAAGACGAATCTTGACAAGCTCGAATGGGACGACGACCAGCGCCTCGGTAGCTCCAGCAGTCGCTCCAGTAAGCACTGAGAGAGACTGGTTCATCTTGGCCACTCCGAAAGAATCGCGGTAGAACTTGCCCCAGGCATCGTTGGCGGCGAATTTAGTTGCACGCTTGGGGGCCTCCATCAGGATAGGAGCCTCGATACCACGGTACAGCCGAGAAACACTGGACATGTGTCAGTCCTCGCTTCCTCCTCGCAGTAGAATAACTTGCCCTTCATTTCTGACGATCTTTCTGAAACAATCCATCATTCCGCTGTATGCATCTTCTCCAGTTGCTGTCCCAGATTGCAGTTGTCTGCCGATTGGTTAATTCTCTTGTTCGTAAACGTGTTGACGATAAGGCGCCTACATTCTGGTCTTGACGACATCCAAAGGGTACCTGCAGGACTCAGTCAGCTATATTCGAAAGTGTCGGTCGCGTGCACAAAAATGGGGGAACTTACATCACCAAGATCTGTGCAAGGTGCGCGATTTAGCTCTTGCGACTTTCAACATGCTTGCAACTTGGGGAACGTACTTCAGAGACACCAGCGACCGCACCTATACAGTCTGTGAGCTTCAATCGGCAGATTCGAGGGATCAAGGAGCTTACCTGCGGCGAACTGGTAGATGAACGGCAATGGTTTATCTTGAGACATTGCTGCGGTGGCTCTGTAGGAGATCAGTAGGTCACACAAAGAATACAAGCCATGGATCAAGAAGCATCTCAGGAAGTGCTCTTACCCAGAGAATGAATTGTCTTGAGGTTTAGTGGGGGAGCTTCGGAAAAGATATCAACCTTGGAACCTCGAAGCTCGGGAATCAGATAACCAGGGGAAGGCCCCACATCGAGCTAGCCCAGCTCTTGCAGGGCAGGGCATGGGGCCGTGCAGAACGGCTACATCCACGTGATCAGACCCTTCCAAATGCCAAGACAACGCGGTCGCGTTAATGGCAGCCGCGGCGCGGGTCGCGTACTGTTTACTCAATGAATGTGATAACTTCTCGAGTCGAGGGTCTTGGTTCTTCATTCAATTTTGGACCACCACAACCCACACAGGCAGTGAGTCAAAGGATGCCTCAGCTCACCAAATCCTTCTCCGATCAGAACCATTCGGCTAATGCAAGAGTACGTCAAATCCTCTTCACTTTGCGATACAGTAGAACCTAACCGTGTGTGAAGCAGCAGGCTCGAGGACAATTCCGCAAGAATAGGAGTTTCCAAGGAACTGAAACCACAAAATCCGAGTCGAAGCCACTGCAGGACAAACCTCCGATCCCAGTATCCACTGCCACGAAGAACAAGCTCAATGCTTTCCAATTCGACGGACAAGCCAACGAAAATGCCTCGAAATCGGTGATCAGTCTCCTCTCGTCGGATGAGAAGGAGAACGAGGGGGCAAGGACCAAGGAGCTCGCCGCAGAAAAGCAGAATGGGAGGCCAAAGGCGTCTCAAGAGCAGCCAACACTTCCTACGTCAGCAAGAAAGCCAATCCCATCTACTCCAGCCGGCAGATTGGCATTACCAGACTTGATTGGGATGGGCGATGTACGACGGCCAATGCAAAGTGTCTCCCCAGATGAGCGCATAGAATGGGATCAGAAGGAGAAGGGGACAGGTTCTGAGTCGTATGGAGTCATCCGTAGGGCAAGGAAGAGAGCACGGAGCTCTTCACCAACTGGGTCTTCGCCCGCTCGGGCTTTGCACCCCCAAGTTGACCCAGGATCTGAGCTCTGGGGCCGTTACTCGTTCAGTGGCTCAAATATACCAACGCCTCAAGGACCAGCCGTTCCTGCCCTCGCACACATCATGCAGACATCGTCACCTCAACCCACGAAGGAAGGCGCCACACCACGTTCTGGGAATGGATTGAGAAGAGCCAACAGCTGTGGTAACCAATTTCCGAAACGCAGACGAATTGGAGGCTCTCAAAGTGATGATGTCTTCACTGAATCAGCAGCTATTGGTCCTTCAAAGCTCTCTGTCTTGATCGAGAGGGTGGCGGAAGGGTTATCACAACCAAAACTTACAATGCCTCCGAATCCCCGAAGAGATTCTGAAAATGACCGTATGCACTCGGATGTTGAGGATGAGTCGCCGATTCAACAGACCCGCCTTCGAGAGAACGAGTCTGCGCCTACGGTCGATTCCCAGGAGCAGCCTATAGCCCAACCAGATTTAGACGCACTTCCTCCTCTACCAGATCACGCAGACTCTTCTGACTATGGAGAATTCGATGACGATGGTTTCGATGACAGCCTACTCGACATGCCCGATCCAAATGCTCCAGTACACTCAGCAACAATTATTTCTCCAGAGCCGCCCCCTCACGCCCAGTCAGTGGCCAAGCTAGGGACGAAACCGCCAAGTGTGGCTCCCTCGGGACCAGCTGAGCCTGTTGCTGCTCTTCGCATCGAGAAGGACGAGTTTGATGATTCGGACGATGACATGTTTGAGGCTGGTCTAGAACAGATTGCATCACAATTTGATCCACAGATTTCCATTGCGAGGAAACCATCACCTATGGTAGATGATGACAGTGAAATGGTTCGGCAGATGAGAAGAGTGTCTTCCAAGCCAGAATCAGAAGATGAATTCGGGGACGGAGGTCTAGATGATGACGACTTTGAAGCTGCTGAAGCTACTGCAACGCAAGCTAGCCAACAGACCGGCAATAGTCTTCTACCTGTACGTGCCAGATATTCGTAGTAATATATCATTTACTAAGGTCCTATAGTCCACACAAAAAGCAGCCATTCAGAGGTATCTCGTTACCACTATAATTGATTCGGAATTTGAAAATGTGAAAGGTCGTAAGCAACAAGAGAAGGTAGAACAATCACATGCTATATTGAGATCATGGCTAATCCGATGCCATAGGTTTTGATTCTCCAGGCCGAAGGCTCCAAAATCCCAAAGGCAGTTCACCTAAGAGGCATCTGGATAGAAACAGCAGTGACAGTCCAAGCATTTGTTCACGTCATTGGTCTTTTCGACCACCATGGAAAATGTGTCGTCGACGATAATGTCAACTTGTTGATCCTCCATCCAGATCACCTCATCTCTTCGACGGTAGTTGCAGATTCGTTCGGCTGTACTCGTCGAGCTGTTCTTCAAGATAGAGTCAAGGCGACGAGCGACTCCAGTGCCCCCTTGGTATATGGCACAATCTTACACGAGATTTTCCAGGCAGCCATGCTGGAGAACAGATGGGATTTGGAATGGCTTAGAGAGCTCATTGAGAAGACAGCTATCCGTCATCTCGAGGATCTGTATAACATCAAGAAGCAGGTGCCGGACGCTGTGGAGCACTTGACAAGCAAGATGCCCGAGCTACAGGGCTGGGCAGAACTGTTCATCTCTTCGCAACCAAGTGTTGGTGCCCCCATTCATGGCTTGATAGATTTGCTGACAATGTATAGCCCGACGCAAAGGTAAAGGCTGGCAATGGAGAGACTGCTACTATGTGCGTCAGCAAGCTTCTAGACGTGGAAGAGCACGTATGGTCCCCAATGTATGGTCTGAAGGGTAACATCGATGCTACTGTTCAGGTGACCATGCAAGATGGAGCTGAGCAGCGAACTTTAACCGTACCTTTTGAAGTCAAGACAGGAAAGAATCCTTCCGCAGCTCACCGTGCTCAAACGGCGCTTTACAACCTCCTTCTTTCCGATCGATATGACGTCGAGATTGCATANGGCATTCTATACTATATGGAAACATCTGAAACGATCCGTATTCCTGCCATCCGTCATGAGCTTCGACACATGATCATGCAACGGAACGAACTTGCTTGTTTCGTTCGAGAACGTCATGCTCAGCTTCCTCCTATGTTGAAGAAAGAAAACATGTGCAACAGATGCTATGCGAAAGTTCCCTGCTTCATCTACCACAAACTTGCTGATAATGGAGATGGGGAGACCAGTGGAATGAAAGCCAAATTCGACGAAGTTGTCAAGCACCTCACACCAAAACACCAGGAATTCTTTTTGAAGTGGGATGATCTTCTCACCAAGGAAGAGAAGGAGAGTCTCAAGTTCCGCCGAGAACTTTGGACCATGCTCAGCTCTGAGCGCGAGAAGCTGGGTAGATGCTTCTCGAATGTCATCATTGAGCCCGGCTCGGCATACGAAGAGAAAGACAACCCCAAGATCAATCGATATAGATACAGTCTGGTCAAGCCAGACCCGCCTCCAGGATTCTCTTTCCTCGACTCGCAGATTATAGTTGGAGAGCCAATCGTCATCTCGGATGAGAAAGGTCATTTCGCTCTTGCAAACGGCTTCGTCACTCATGTCCGCAAGAAACGTGTCACTGTCGCCGTTGATCGTCGACTGCACAATGCTCGCATTCGTCAGCCTGGGTTTGACGAAGTAGATAATCAGGTGTTCGCCAGTATCATGGAAGTGGCACCTGAAGGCTCCTCGATGGAAGAGGCTGACGGAAAGATCAAGGAAGACCCTATTAGATATCGACTGGATAAAGATGAGTTCAGCAATGGTATGGCGACAGTTCGAAATAACCTTATCCAGGTCATGTCGGATGGTCCATTTGGATCTCGACACATCCGCGGCTTGGTCGTTGACCTCTATGCACCTCGATTCAAGACTCAGGCTACCGCATACGTCCTGCAAGACCGTGAGAACATCAACATTGACCAGAGGAGGGCAATCCAGAAAGTGATGAGTGCCGAAGATTATGCCCTGGTTCTGGGAATGCCGGGGACTGGCAAGACGACAACTATCGCTCACATCATTCGAGCTCTGGTATCCCAAGGCAAGACAGTACTGCTCACATCGTATACGCATACTGCAGTCGACAATATCTTGTTGAAGCTGAAGGACGATAGTATCCCGATTCTTCGCCTGGGCGCAATCGCGAAAATTGCCATGGAGGTGCAAGAGTTTGCAACATTGGCAGCTACTACCAAAACATCGTTCGAGGAGATCAGACATGCGTGGCATGATACTCCAATCGTGGCTACCACTTGCCTTGGTATCAACCATGCCATCTTTAGTGAGCGTACCTTCGACTATTGCATTGTCGACGAAGCCTCTCAAATCACCCTCCCCGTTTGTTTAGGACCTATTCGCCTCGCTAAGACATTCATCCTCGTCGGTGACCACAACCAGCTTCCACCACTGGTCCAAAACAAAGAAGCACTCACAGGAGGCCTAGACATAAGTCTCTTCAAGCACCTCTCAGATATGCATCCGAGTTCTGTCGTCTACCTCGAACACCAATACCGGATGTGCGAAGACGTCATGGCCCTTAGCAACAACCTCATCTACCAAGGTCGTCTCAAGTGCGGTAGCCAGGAAGTAGCCAACAGTCGCATATCAATTCCCAATATTGACGCCCTCAAGTCACACCACTATACACCCTCGACCCTCTCCCTTGCTCCTAAATCATTCTGCACCGATAGCACCAACTCCACCGCCTGCTGGATCCGCCACCTCGTCGACCCTTCTACAAAAGTGTCCTTTATCAACACGGACCCGCTCCTCCCCCTCTCCCGCGAGGAAGCAAAAGGAAACCGCATCGTCAACCCAACCGAAGCAACCATCTGCACCCAGCTCGTCGAGTCGCTCCTCACCGTTGGCGTACCCGCGTCAAGCATCGGCATCATGACACATTACCGCTCCCAACTCTCCCTCCTCAAACACAGCATGCGCGCACACCCTGAGCTAGAAATGCACACCGCAGACCGGTTCCAGGGCCGTGACAAAGACGTCATTATCTTGTCGCTTGTTCGGAGTAATGAAGCGAGGTCGATTGGTGAGTTGTTGAAGGATTGGAGGAGAATTAACGTGGCGTTTACGAGGGCGAAGACCAAGTTGCTGGTTGTGGGGAGTAAGGAGACCCTTGGTGGGTTTGAGAATAGGGGCAAGAAGGAGGGAGAGGGAGAGGAGGAGATGGAGATGGTGGGACGTTTTGTCAAGTTGATGGATGGGAAGGGGTGGATTTTCGATTTGCCGAAGGATGCTCTGACGGATCATATGTTTGAAGTCGGCAAGACGCAGACGCAGACTCAAGCTGGGAGTGGCAGGACAAATGGAAGCCAGGGATTGCCGCTTGGTGTTAAGACTGAGAATCTGGGTGTACGTAACGCGATTACTGCTGGGTTGGAGAGGAAGAGGAAAGGACTGAGTGAGAATGATAATCAAGGGAAGGAGAACGCGGGTCTGAATCGCAGCCCGAAATCGATCTTAAAGAGTGCTGGAAGTGGAAATGGGAATGGGAACGGGAGACCACCGCTCGGACAGCTGAGACAGCCGGTGAAGAGAGTTACCGGTATGAAGCCGTTCAAGCAGCCGAGTATGATGAGTACGACGATGGATATCATTAATGATGCGAGGTCTTGAAGAATGATTGGGTACTGGCGTATTATGATAGGATTGGTGTTTGTTGGAGTATCGGTACTGGATTCACATTGGGTATGCATAGGATATGTGTTCTTGGCATGGGAGTTCAGCGGTTGGTTCATAAGCGAGGCGTTCTGGGTATACACTCATTCATCTGATGGGCGGGCTTCTTGAATATCGCTAGGATAGAATACAGCCTGAGTTCTGCAGAGTCAGAATAGGCTGCGTAGATAGGTAGATACATGGATGTACAAGATATACAGAGTGACAGTGACTAAATCGATGCTCAAATATATGAGCGTAAGCAGCTTAGATCATGTCTGTTCAATGCCGGCCTGTGATGTCCTCGTACAGATCTGCGTCGATGGGATCGAAACTGTGAATTTGTTAGCGAGGTTTTGAGCAACAAGAGTTTTCTTTGGGAAGTGAGATGGGATTGGAGATTATGGGTAGCTCAAGTATGTGCGGCATCGGAGACAGGGGCAGCTGTTGGTGCAAGCTTAAGATTAGCTTTGCTGAGAGCTGAGTTTGACAGTCAAGCGACCGGAGAGGTCACTGCTGTGTCAGAGTCTACCCAGTAAACTCAACTTGAGCCACTGCAATGCTAAATCGATGTCCCTCCTTGCTCTTGTGAAAAGTAGCATCAAACCAAGAACTCAAACGAAGCCAAAATATAGCTCAAGAAGAGGCACCCGAGGTAAACAAGCAGGCAAACACAACTTTAGAGCCAGGCCAGGAATCAACATTGGAGAAGCACATGAAAATAGCACATACCCTTTCTCCCCCACAATCTCCTTAGTGTACTTTTGCAGCTGTTCCAGCTGTTGCACACATCCCGTTAGGCTCTGACTATACGAGTAGCTGTATATCTGTGACCATTTCCTGCTTTCGCGCTCAAGGGTGTCGACTTTGAGATTGGTGGTCTCCGAGTCGCTGGTTGGGCTGAATGTGGCGGGGTTGGTGGCTTGAATGGCTTCGAGCTCGGCCATGTGTGAGAGGAGGCGTTTTCGTGCGGCGGCTGCGTTGGGGAGGTAGCGCTAAGTGGAGAGTCAGTAAAATTCTGGAATTCTTTAGGTTGCTGATGTTTTGATTGGAACTAGGCGTCTGAGTTCGTGCTTGTTCTGAAATAAAGTTGCAGACAGAGTTGGCCACGAGCATGGGAAATTGGGTCGGACAGGGGCAAACAAATTTAAGTACATGACTAGACAAGCAATACTCACAGGCACTTTCTGATCCCCTCTCAGCGCGCCAGCAAGTAGATATAAGTTCATCAATATGGCTGCGACAGCATCCCTCCGATAGGTAAGCAAACTTTCGACTGCTTGCTCATTGTCTGACATGTAATGCGGATGGAAGAAGAGTGAGGATTGCCGGACGGAAACTAAATATTCGAAGAAGCGCTCGCAGCCGTCGATCAACGCAGAATATGGGAGGGGGTTGAAGGGCCCCCGGAGACGGATCTCATGGCGGGTTAAGGCCTGAAATTGTTAGTAGAAAGTCCATAAATGAGCCAGAGGAGCGGACGAACCATGAGTTGTCTGATTCGGACAAACCCCTCGCGGAGGCGACCTTCGAGCATTTCTGTGGTTTCGTTAGAGCGATATAATGGTGTTGGCACCATCAGGTAGCATACCAGATCTTGCTATATCTTCCTTTGTGGGCGCTTCCCCCTTCTCAAAGTATACATACTTAGCTACTACACCACGATAGATGATACTGGAATATATCATCATAGCCGCCAGAGCTTTTCTCAACTCGTGTCTTGCTACGAACGGCCATAACACCCAATTGACCATAACTGCAGCAACAACACCCACAACAAAAGCTAGACCACGAGTCCAAGCGATGTGAGCAGTCGAGGGAAGGCCATCATTGGCTTTGGCGCTGAGTGACACGACTGTGAAGGAGAGACAGCCCACGATTCCGGAACGAGGATGTGAACTTTGCGTAAAGCGATAGAGCATAGGGATCATGTAAATGGCTGCAAAGACAGCCATCACGTAAGGGTTCCCGTTGTCAGCTCCGTAGGCTAGACCGCCCCAGATTGCTCCGAGAATGCAACATAGGCAGCGGGTCACAAGGTCTTGGATGTTGCCTCCGACTCGTGGGTGGGACATCACCCAAACGACTAGCTATTGTCAGCATCTTCTACACTATTATCGTACATCAAAAGATGCAAGGCCAGAATTCTCTCAGAGGCCGGTGGTCGGAAATAGAAGAACCAAAAGACAGAAATGGTCTAACTCACCAACGACAGCCCACCAAATTTCATTCTGACTCCACCAAACTCTGCTTTGCTCAAGCCAAGCAGGAACCGACAACAGTGATGTGGTTATAGCAACTTTGAGCGCAAACCTCGTTTCGAATCCTTGCAGTCTGTGAAGAACCTCCCACAATCTGTATCTGAACCGCTTCTTCTTGGACTTCTTAGATTCCTCTTTCTCTTCCTCATACTTGCCGAGCGTATCGGTCCTCTTGACTGGCTGACTTTCAATTTTCTCATTCGGGTCTTTGTGCTGTTGAGGGCCGCGAGGAAGTGGTTTGTAGACGTTTGCCATGCCTTGCATCGTCCTGGCAAGCTGGTTCTGGCTCTGAAAATAGAAACCAGCTGTCAAGCCGCCTCGGTCATGACGCACTTGAGCGTTGGTACGCTGAAGTGCCTTTTTCCAGGGGTAAGAAGGCAGGTAGAGTCTCCATCCTCTCTTCCTCTGCTGCATCTCCATAACTTTTACTAGCAATGCCTCCACTGTACGAGCAGCTTGTCGTACAGGATGCACGAAGAGGAACAATTCAACCACTTCGGGGTGATCCGAATAGGTCGGTGGGAGATCCGGGTTGTCCATCAAAGACTCTTCTTCATCATCATACTTGATCGTAGCCTTGCGAAGCTTTGTCAAGGAACCCAATATGTCAGTGGACACATCTTTGTTAGGACCCAAATACTTTCGATATCCCGACATATCCATCAGAACTGCATCACATCTTGACAACGATGTTCGCATACAGGATAGGAGCTTTGACGTTGGATCTGCTAATCTGCTCGCTACAAGTCTAACTGCTTTCTGTCCGGTCGATGTACGGAACATCGCAGGATAGTCTTTTGGAGTGTCTATGTCGATGACTGCATCTTTCTGGCCAGCAGGACTCTTGTTTGCGATTTCAATGTTGGGTATATCGATATCTGCTGGTGCAACCTTTGGGTCAGACGATCGACCGCGGCGCTCCTCGGCTGTGTGGTCCTTGGTGGAAGGCTCAAAGTCGTCAAACAATCGAGTCTCCATCTTCAGGGACAGCAATGATCTGATGACACCCTGCATCAGATTTCGTAACGAAGCGACATCTGATGGTCGAAATCGGGTGATCGAAATATCCAACACAAGGTCTCTGTGTGCCTGAGAGAGGTTCACAAACGTCCAAGCCAGCTGTCGGTGGAGCATCAATGGATCGGGTTGAGGGATATCAAGCCCATCATGCATAACACCGAAAGCGTTGTGCAGCGATACTGCTAGAGGTCGAGCCCCAGCGTCAGGGAATATCGTGCAGCATGTGAGCATACACAGAGCCTGCCCGAATAACCATGGAATCCCATAGTCGAAAAGCTTCTTCCAATTGACATCCTCTGCCGTGTCTGCTAGACATGTATAGCTGATCGCTATGCCGGCGCATATGACGAGTTGATAAAATCTCACCAGGTAACATCTGAGTGCGGCAATCGTGCCCATAAACACAACAAGAAAAGCGGCTAGAATTCCTCCAAAGCCTCTGCGAGCAACGGACGTAGATGAAGACAGCCACAGTGCAAAGGCTCCCCATCCTAGTCCAGTCGCTGAACCGAGAACCGTGAGGACTGCACCATCAATTTGCGCTCCAATGGCTCGTCCAGGATGATTGATAATCACTGAAATGACCATGATGTAACTGTACCGTCCCAACCATTCTCTTATGACTGGCACCAGACATAATATGTACGCAATGAAAAATGCCAGAAAGGACTTGGTCAATTTGATGCCGGCTCTGGTGGTGGTCACATCTGTGATCACCTCCTTGACATCATGCCATTGGCCAGGAAAGAAAGCTTTTGGAGACAGAGGATTTATCTTCTTGAACGCTGCAGGGAGCGTATATTCCGCATCTCTCATCAGATCCTCGTGATTGGCTTTCGAAGGCTTGAAGAAGGATGCATCGAAAAAGCCATCTCGAGTTTCTTCAACTCCATATGTCTCGAGATTCAGGTCTAAATCATGCAGCAGACTTTCAAGGCGGCTATGGCTCATACTCGTCCTCGGAGTAGCCGGTACAGAGCTTGCTGGACTTCTCAATGATCCTCTGGATTTCCTTGGCGTATACGAGCCCATGTAGATGCTTGATGCGGAAGATTTTGGATCACCTGACGGTGCTGGAAGCCGGATGTGCTTTCCATGCTTGCCAGAACCAGAGCTGGTCCCTTCACGATAGCTGCCATGGGATCTTCTCCGTCGGTGTAGTCCAGGTCTACTGTCCTGAGCATTCAGAGCAGTTGTTTGTCGTCTCGGGCCGAAGGAAGGTGCTGTGAAGAGCAATTGAGGTGTCTCGCCTTCACCAGTAGTTTTCGAAGATGCCATTGACACGCTGCATATCAGACATATTTCAATAGACCTTCATTCATGTCGTATATTTCCTTGGGGGCTTCCGGGGTGTTTACTCGTCAAGAAGAATGAATGAATGAATACCCGCGCGTCAAAGCCGGTGAAGTTGAAGAGTGGCGGCTAAGAACACGACAAAGTGAGGCAACCTAAGCTAAGCCCGAGCTAAGCAAGACAAGACTAGTGAACATTTTCTGTAGCCGAACGGAACGCCTCCAATCCAGGTCCAGTCCAGTCCAGTCCAGGTCCAGGTCCAGGTCTACTTAGTAATTTGTAACAGTTCGGCTTCTCCTTTACAGTATCTGATGATAAAACCTTAATCTTAAATGTGCATCGCAATCTACCAGGATTGCGATTGTGGCAACCTGAAACTTTATCATTTTCCGTATTCAACCGCGACTTCTCAACACTCCTGTCCTTTCCTTTCCTTTCCTTTCACTTCCGTATTTAGAACATAATCGTAGGTGGGGAGCGCACGTTGTCTCGCATTCAAGGGCAACACCTGCACCTGCACTGCACTCCACAACATAATCCACACCACACCACACCACACCACAACACTCAACCCACCCCATCCTAGCCATGGATACCAGTCGACTTGGATCCACGCCCTCAGGCAAGGCTGCCGTCACAAAGGTCATCAACCTCGACTCTGATAGCGAGAACGAAATTATGGATACGCTCGCACTCCAGGGGGGGCAACGTGGCAATGTCAAGGGCGGTCTCGTCTTAGAGCCCCCAAAAGTCGAGTATGTGGAGTCAGGTGACGAGGGGGACAATGAACTCGAACTCGAACCCGCAGCAACTAAGACTGACGACGAGGATGACGACGGTGATGCATGGGATCTGGAGTCTGTCGTTGAGATCGAAGGGGCGTTGGAGGAGGTCAATGATGATAATCTGGTTGGTGGTGGTGAGTTGACTTCTGAAACTCGAAATTGAATGTACAGAATCGCTAATTTTAGATACAGATGATGAATGTACCCTGAAAGAGGCCATTGCATACAGAACTCTTCTTCGAGAAGTCGGTCCTGAGCAGTTCTGTGCTCAGACTGTTGAAGCTGGCGCGGTCACGGCAAAGAAGTTATTGACAGCATTCCATGTTCGGCCACCTGCAGTCCTCGAAGGTTACGATGATCAATCATATTACACACTCCTAGGTCTGGCCATCAGTCGGGAACTCTCCAAGAGGATCAAGCTTCCACAATACAACACAGTCGACGACGCCGTATCTCTGATCAAAAAGGCAAGAAATATCATCGTCCTCACTGGCGCTGGAATTTCAACTTCTCTTGGCATTCCCGACTTTCGATCCAAGGACACGGGACTGTACTCCAAGCTCGCACATCTCGGACTCAACGACCCCCAAGAAGTCTTCGACATCTCCATCTTCCGCGAAGACCCCTCGGTCTTCTTCTCCATCGCCAAGGACATCCTCCCGGACACCGAACGCTTCACGCCCACCCACGCCTTCATCCACCTGCTCCAGCAGAAAGGCAAGCTCCTAACCAACTACTCCCAAAACATCGACAACATCGAATCCGTCGCCGGCATCCTCCCAGAGAAGCTCATCCAATGCCACGGCTCCTTCGCCACAGCAACCTGCCAAATCTGCGGCTACAAAGTCGACGGCCACCTCATCTTCCCCGACATCCGAGCGGGTCGCATCCCGCACTGCGACCGGTGCATCGCACAAGCACGTCGTCTCCGCGCACCCACAGCAATGAAGCGCAAACGTTCAAACCAAGGCCAGGATAAGAAGAAACGCCGCTTCGACCTCGACGGCGGGGATAGTTCCGAGGACGACGACTACAATGATCCGCAGTCCGGCGTCATGAAGCCGGATATCACGTTCTTCGGCGAGGCGCTCCCAGATCGGTTTTCAGACCGGTTGACGAACCATGATAAAACCCTCGTAGACCTCGTCATTGTCATAGGCACGTCGTTGAAAGTCGCTCCCGTGTCGGAAGTAGTGCCCTATCTGCCCTCGCATATCCCGCAGATGTACATATCGCGTACGCCGGTGTCGCACGTTAACTTCGATATCGACATGCTTGGTGATTGCGATGTTGTCGTTGCGGAGTTGTGTCGGCGTGCCGGGTGGGAGTTGAAGCATGAGATGTTGCCGGAGGATCAGGAGGTTGATGTGGTGCTTGAGGAGGGATATGCTAGTCGGCATATCTTTACTATCAAGGAATGATGGCAGAACGAACTACTAAGCATTCGCTTGCAAAAGAGGACGACTTACGTCTTATCAGAGGCTCACACGTCACTACTACTTCACATCAGCAGGAAGCCGAGTTTGCGCCTATAAACTGGACGACATCAGCTTCTGCGTCGACATCACATCAGCATCAGCATGAGAGGCCCTCACTTGCTTCCTTGCATGCCCGTTCATTCGTCCACCGTTTCAATTAATTCTGTTTTCATTGCTGGAGGGTACATCACACTACATGTCAGGCGTTTAGAGAGCGTTGTTTTTGCTAGTCTTACTTTCCACCATGGTACCTTGAGCGTTTTTTTTTTCAAGCAGAAGACGGCATACGATATCTCCCATGGATTATGTTTCATTCTGTCATAGAGACAGAAGAAGTCTTCGGTTCGGAATGAGACACGAGAACTTGGCTGCGCTATTGCGTGCTCTCTTCACACACATTGGGTTGCATTGCAAATTTGCTTTTACTGCTGGCATCACATTGCGTTTCTTTCGGACAGGTCTAGATCATTTCAAAGAACAAGAAGCTAGGCAGGGAAGATCGTATGGAAGAACGGCACTTGACAGTTTGCAACATATCATCCATTCACGAGAGGAAGATGAGGCTAAGATTTATTATTGAAAGGCAGGCCATGATGCTTGTATTGCGTTGTATTCGGATTACAGTAGATACCAGGCAGTCGTGCCGTTCAGCCCGTCAGTCTCCCAACAAACATCTGCACCCTCAACCAATGTCCAAGCAATATCAGACTCGGCTCTTTATCCCCTGTGATCGATCCTTTCTTTCCCCTTCGCTCTTCTCTGCTGTTCTCCACCCTCTATGATCTAAGTAGCGACAGTCAGGTATCAGACCTCTCTCCTCCCCTCCCCATTATCAACAGATATTATGAGGGGTAGTTTAAGAAAGAAATCTAAAGTGCTCTTCCTCCCTCCCCAATTTCGTCCCTCCCTCTTCCCCTCCGACGCTCTCCAGTCTCCTCCTACGCAACACAGCGCATTGGACAGAGAAGGAGAGCGAACAATATGAAATATGATCAGCGTGTTTTGTTATGGCCCGTTGCCCGTCAACTGATATTGTGTTGCGTGGTTTTTGTGATAGTAGAAACACCCCTGAACTCCGGAAAACGCAATTGGCCGACGTACTAAGTGTACGTGGGAAAAAGGACGAACGAGGTGGTATTATGTACAAAGGAAAAGTCATGCAGGGCGGATAGTGGTACATTATTGACAGATCGAGAGGGTGTGTTGTTTCGATGGGTCATGTGTAGTAGAAGAGTTCAGAAAACTCGTTGAAGAATATGCAGGATCAAAATTACTGCTTCATGAGGTGGATTTTCGTGCTGGTGGCGAGAGTGGGTCCTGGCTACCGCTGGCAGCAGATGAGGAGACATCTGCAACTTGACTAGGGGGTAGACCAAGGTTGTGAGGGTTTTCCGTAATGATGGGGTCATCTTGCTTGGTGTCTGGGTGAATCTCGACATCGTCTCTGGACTCAAGCTCAGAACGTCCTTGTGATCGCGAGAAACGCATCGATTCGTTGTCGCCATAACCCCGCTCGATTGGTGACCAACCGGCGATGCTTCCTGCAATAATACCAGCCATGACCGTGGTTGCTCCAAGCGCCGAGTTAGATCGAGATCGGTTGCTTCGGCCACGTTTGCGAGATTCGGGGGTCGGTTGAGGTGGCTGGGTGTTGAAGCTGTCGTCTTGGACCTCTCCGTTGTTTGGAGTTTGGGGAAGAGAAGAATTGCTTCTCGATCGGGAACCACTTCTGGAGCGAGGAAGCCAGTTGTCCCGAGCATCCTGCATCTTGAACTTCAAGTTGTTCAGACGACCCCCCTTGACCTTCTTCAAGAAGCTAAGCTCTTCCTTGACATCGGACAATGGCTTGGGGAAATGGAATTGCTGCTCTTCGTCGGATATGGTGAGCTCCGGTCCCTTCGGCTTCCGCTTCAGGTAGGCAGGTATCATTCTGATCAGTAGCTCATCGGGAATGAGACGGATAACAGCTCCGACTGGGATAGACAGAACACCTAGTACGATAGAGTAACCCCATTGAGCACCATTGAGCCGGACGACATTGAAAGCCTTGCCTCCAACATAAATGATCATGACCTGGCCACCGACCATCACGCAATTGATACCGATGAAGAAGTAGTTCCTGGTTATACCTTCGAAGATATTGAACTTATTATCGAGACGACGATTACTGGGTTTGTTAGTAAAGGGGCATTCATGCGGGTCTTGATTGCACTTACTTCCATTGGTTGAAAACTTGCATCCATACGAAGGTATTGAACACAAGCGCGCTGATCTGTTCCTGCTCACCAGGTGTGTCGTAGGATAGGATCTTCTCGGCTCCAAAGTGCAGAATCAGGGTGATCGTGAGTTGATAAATCGACTGGCCAATGATCATCTTCCACATTGTCATGGTAATAAGAGGCGCAGACTTCGGATCCGGCTTTCGGTCCAGAATGCTATCCGTGGGAGGATCCGTAGCGAGAGCCAAAGCTGCCATAGTGTCCATAATTAAGTTAACCCACAGTAGCTGGACAGCTGTCAAAGCAGAGGTCTCATCGTTGCTTGATACAGCAGTAATAAACGTGAGTAGGACGGCAGTAATATTCACGGTAACCTGGAATTGGAGGAATTTCTTGACGGCGTCGTTGACAGCTCTTCCCCACATCATAGCTTTGACGATAGAGGCAAAGTTGTCATCCATAAGGATAATAGCGGAAGCTTCCTTTGCAACTTCAGTGCCAGCAATACCCATCGAGAAGCCGACATCAGCAGTCTTCAATGCAGGCGCGTCATTGGTTCCGTCACCGGTGACAGCCACGGTTTCACCAAGCTCCTTGAGGCGCTTGACAAGGATGCGCTTGTCTTCGGGGCTAGATCTTGCGAGAACTTGAAGGCGTGGGATAATTTGGTCCATCTTGGTTTTGCTTAGCTTCCGGAAAGTTGGCCCTTCCATGACAATACCACCAGCAGTGAAGATGCCACATTCGGTGGCAATTGCTTTTGCAGTGATCATGTTGTCTCCTGTAACCATGCGCACAATGACGCCTGCATTCTGGCATTTCTTAACAGCTTCACCAACTCCATCACGAAGTGGGTCCTGAATACCAACAATTCCTAGGAGAATCATTTGCCGGAAGACATCTTCAAAGACAACCTCGTTACGATCTCCTTCGGCAGTTCTTGCTCCCTTTGCTGGCCATCTGTCGAAGTCGCGGTAAACCATGGCGATAGTTCTGAGAGATCTGGAGGCATAGTTGTCAATCAAATTGAGTAAGGTTTGGCGGTTATCGTCGGTCATGGGCGAACTGGATGGCTCTCTTGTTGGGTCGTGGATGACCTCCGAACACTTCTCCAATAGAATCTCTGATGCTCCCTTGACGTAGAGTCTGTACATTCCATTTTCCAATTTGACAACCACACCCATGCATTTCCGGCCAGAATCGAAAGGTATGAGCTGGACAATTGGAACATTGGCTCTCTCCTGACCAACTGAGCCCATAGCGAGGAAGTCTCTTGCGAAAATGAGCATAGCAGTCTCGGTCTTTGAGCCAATGAAGGTCTTCTCTCCATCAACCTCGCCTTCGAAAGCCGTCGAGTTAAGCACAATCGACTGTGTCAACATCTGCTTAACAGCTGGGTCCAGAGAAGAAATGACCTCTTGAGTGGGAACATTCTCTCGAGGTTCCTGGTCAGGTTGCTTGCCTTTGTTACTAGCAGAATCTGATGTATCGGGGACATCAACTGTGCCACCAAAACGAGAGCTTGTTCCAACAGTGCCAGCAACGACTAACATCTTGTTCTGTGTTAAGGTTCCAGTTTTATCAGAGCAAATCGTTGTAGCATTTCCCATAACTTCGCAAGCTTTGAGATGACGAACGAGGTTGTTGTCTTTCAACATTCTTGTTGTAGCAAACGCCAGAGCGAGTGTAACAGCAAGGGGCAAGCCTTCTGGGACAGCCACAACGATGATAGTGACGGTAACAATGAAGATATTGAGGAATGACTGGCCCTTTTCAGTGGGGCTATCGGTGTTGCCTTTCAGACGAACCAAAAACTCAATGAACAGGACGATAAATAGGAGAAGACCCGCAGCTCCACCGAGCTTCGCAATGTATTCAGCTAAAGTGTTGAGCTTCGACTGCAGAGGTGTGACTTCCGGATCTTCTCGTAGAGACATGAGGGTCTTTCCGTAGCTCGAATTGACGCCGGTAGAGGTAACCAAGAAAGTGCCGATACCTTCAGTAACTTGGGCGCCAGAGAGAATAAACGGATCGAGTTTTCGGAGGCTTTCGTGGTTTTCAATGGCAGCGTAGACCTGGTCGGCTGGCTGCTTGCGGATCAAGTCGGATTCTCCAGTGGTCTGGGACTCATCACATTTCACGTTGTGGCCATCGATGAAAATGCCATCCACAGGAATCATATCTCCAGGTTCCAATAGCATCACGTCTCCGACGAGGACGTCAAAAACAGATATTTCGAGAGTTCTGCCGGATCTGATGACATTGACATCGCGATCCTGCTTTTTCTTATTGAGCTTGACGAATTGGCGTTCCTTTTGGTAATCATTCAGGGATCCAACGACCACCACAATAACGATAGCCACAATGATAGCAACACCTTCGACCCATTCGATTTTGGGATGCGCAGCATCGTGCTTGGTACCGAATGTCTGGTAAATACCAACGGCCAAAGAAATCGCAGCGGCAATGGACAATAAAATGAGGACCTTGTCATTGTATGTGATCCACATGAGCTGTAGCAAACTCTTGCCCTTCTTCACAGGTAGACGATTGTCCTTGAAGATGCGTTTTCGGTCGAAAAATGCATCCTCAGTCGATGGAGACCTGGCAGGCGAATCTCTCGACTGTTTCGAATCCACTCTGGTGATTGGGGTCTTGTGGTCATCGCCGTTGATATTTGCCGACTCTCTTCTCGCAGCAGCCTTTGCTTCCTGGAATGATATCGTTCCATCCAAGTCACCCTCGTCGATGCTCAATCCCGCCTTGCGATCTGTTCTTAGACCTTTCTCCAATCCAGCCAAGCCACCCAAAGCGTAGAATGCCGCAAGACTCTTAGGGTTGATGAGCTTGTTCAATTGTCCCTGGGAAAAAGCAAAGTTGCTCTCATCGGTCACAAAATCTTCCTCGTGTCCTGGATCGGGCATCAAAGCTTCCGGGTCATTCATAATATCGTCGTTTCCAGGAGATTTTCCAAAAGCTCGGTCCTTGTCCGCCTGCGTGCTGTTTGCGAAAGTCTCTCCACTGTAGTTTGTGCTTGAATGGTTCCCTTCGTCGGACTCGATAGAATTTTGTCTTGATCTCAAACCTGGTACTGCAAGAAACCCACCGGTTGCCTTGTCGCCCCCTCTCGATGTTGGCGAAGACACATTATGTGGTGAAGTGGGTCTGCTGTCGCGGCTTTCGAAGGAGGTCGAGGCTCGAAGTTCTGGTACTGATATCCGGCTTGCGGTGCTATTCTGACTAGAATGCTGAGGTCGTGAAGGATGGCTCCCAGTATCGAGAGGGCTCGTTGGCTCACCCTGTAATGTTGATGGCGAGTTAGGCATGGCTTTCAAAGCAACTGCATCACTGTCCATAGACTGAGGAGGGCTGATGTTACTGACAGCTGAAGTGTCTATGGTTATTGTCGGCCTGCAACACACGGTATCAGCAAAGTGGAATGGTGTCTGTATATCATCTGAGGTGGCTTACGCTCTCTGTCTTCGGCCACCTGATCCCGGCTCGGGCGAGACGCCCTTGGAATCTGCCATGATTCAGGATCTTGTGTGTTATTGGTTTCGAAAGGTTCAGGATCGTTCGTCGACACAAAAGCCTAAGGCGCGGACCCCTGGCAGGTATTCGATGAGATTTAAGGCTGCAGATTCGTCGGCATTGAAGGGGCTATGTCGCGAGTCCTAAGATGCTTGAAGGAAATATAAGTACATAGCTTTCGCGAGTGAAGAAAGGATCTTTTGACAATGGGCAGGAGTTCGTGAATGGAAAGTGTATTGTTATGAGCCAAGCCACTATCTGCGGCAGAATCGTTGGAGAGCTCTTGGCCGGTTGCCCCATTCACAGACAGGAATGTTTATCTCGCCACCAATGTGCGACAAGAAACATAGCTCTGGCCCAAGGAAAAGATGATTTGACAGCGGGAGAAGTTCTTGGGAATCTCACCTGTCTTTCTGCGCATCAAACAGCCGCCCTGTGATACCCTGTGTTCGTCTTGCGGGGGACGAATAGGTCGGAGGATTTCGAGTTACAAGTTTGCTGAGATCGAGCGTTGATTTCAATGCGCCTTCAGCGACATACCATTGGGAGAGAGCTGCGTATTTCGAGCGTCGCAGGATCGAGAACCACGAATGGGGCGAGGTTGAGGATAGGTAGAGAGAGAGAAGGAGAATGCTCAAATCATGAGAGGACAACACAAATCCAAGCCTCGAGCAGAGAAAGACACCGTGCCTGTTCTTCGGAGATGGGCCTCATTCGACGATGACTTGGTACTCCGGAAGCAGAAGGGTAAGACCATGGCCCTTGTCGATAGAGTGCAGATTCGCAGGCAGGGAGGAGCGAGGAGCGGGAGGTCCGCTAAGAAGGAGGCTGTGCTGGAAGACGTGCACGCACGGGGATCCAACTTTTTTGATGCTGCAGCGCCTATGGAGACGCCACGCAAATCAGGGCCTCAAAAACACAGAACTACGGAGGTAAAGGTATTTGCGCTGGCCAAGTACTGGGGCGTTAGGATAACACTTTTATATATTATTTTCGTTTGTCTATGTTTGATGGTTGCTAAACTTCTGTTGCAGTCATCCCTCCGTAAATATCACTTCTGCTGTGCTACGACGCTATGCTCCCTCCGTATGTTGACGCTGGCGGGTCAGATCAAGCATGCAGGATATAAATGGCCTTACCGCAAATAGCTTCGTGCCCGCGGCCGGGATCTGGGCAACAGACCGGAGGCAACACCAGCACCACATCGTCTGCTCATATCCGCCGCGCTCCACTGAAATTCGTGGACTTCTCCCACCAAGCAAAGCACCAAGCTGACCGACTCTTTTCAAGATCCAACCAGTTCAACTCCACTGGATGCTTGTCAAAAAGTCTAGATTTGCTCTAATAACTAACTCGAGGTTTGTTAGCCCAGCGTATCTTGAAGATACCAAAGTCGCAAATGTATAAGAAAGCAGAGCAAAAGCACACAGCCTGCAGATCTCGCCCTTCCAAAGTTGAAACAAGGTATGATTTCCTCTAACTTTGCCCGCCTGCCCTATTCAGATCCTCCGTATCTATCTTGCATCGGGCAATTATAGGTCGGTCTCGCATTGTCTTTGCTCAGTCGTACTTACGTACCAGTCATTTACTTTGCAGTTGTCAGGCATCTGGCATTCTGAGGAATTGCAATCGTAAGTGCCCAACTCCATGAACTTGAAGCCGGGTAAGTCCCATAGAAATCGGAAAGCATCCGAGTGTCCACACATACCTGCCGGCCTTGCATATGGTGTAGGCCAGTCATAGACCACAAGATTTTCGATCGAGCGAGATGCTTCACTATTCGCCATCCACTCGAATCATTGGCTTCAAAAGAATGTCTGTGTAATCATCAAGCAGGTTCTCAAGAAACCAAGACCGAAATGGTGCCAGCAATCCACCACTAATGGCCACAGAGTTTTGACGATCCGCGGCGAAGAACTCCAGTTCCTTGATATCACGATACTTTTCCACTTTTTGTAGCGATCGAGTCGCGGCCAACATACGTCAAAGATCTACATGCGACCACATGCTGGACCAGGCACACCACAACCAAGACCAAGAGCATGAGCACCTGCAGATTCCAGGGCTAAAACCGGCATATGGTGCATCCAACAGATATCGACACAACTATCTCTCAAGGCGAACAGACGAGGCGACCAGCCTCAGTCAAACCAGACCCAAAGAATTAAATCAAAGGCAATTAATTACTACCAGCGAGTCACTCCCACGAGGCTGAGCCTGCAGTTTGCCGTTCGATTATCCCCTTCCAGAACACTGCAGCCAGCCTCCCGAGACACAACTTGATATCAACATCGTCACAACTAGATTACGGCATCATCTCCTTCCTCTCCTGTCAAACCCCAGAAGTCTCCTTCTCAAACTGTTATCACCACAATTTCTTGGTAGCTCTTGGCCTTATGTCCACAATGCCATTGTTGTTGTACGTGCGGGACATCTCAGAGGACGAGGGACATCCCTCCCAATCCAGCGGAAATGACCCATTCCGTCCGCTCCACCAGAAGATATATCCCCGCCGAGGAAAAACCCCTTATTGCCGACCCATAAAAAATGGAGAAGTTTCGACTTCTCAAGCGGACCTTGGCTTCGCAGTGGAAGCACGCGACTCAATTTCAGCTCTCGAGAAATAATCCCAAGCAAGCTCAGCAGAAACATAGCGAGAGACATCAAGAACGACATCAGAAGCGCACGATACTTCGATCTACACTCCTCATCCTATCAGCTCTCGAAACACGAAACATCCAATTATCCCATGTTTCTGTTGCAGCCTTGGCTGTTCAGGAGCAAGCCCGTCCAAGCCCGCCATCTCTCCACTCTTTTTTCCAAATCTCGAAGTCCACTTCCACCCTCCCGATTCGCTCTAGCTCAGCATTGTCGATAAGCGAGCAACAACAGCTGGAAGGCCTCGGCGCTATCGGGATGGCAAAAAGGGGCTGAGTACTCGCAACAGTCCACGACTTCATTGTTTGGGCTTCGTAATCTGCCTTTTTCGTAAGTGTGCCATACCTAGGTGGGCTGATATATATGGTGACACCGGACCGTCTTCCTCTCCTCGAATGACAGCTCCTTCCTGAACATATCGACTCGATTCTGCGCTCGCTAAAACGACATTAACACAGCCAGTCGGAGATATCGTATCCGGTATTCAAATGGAGGCTGTATCATTCTGTCTGTTCATTTTTGCGGGGAACAGTTGTTCACTTTCTCAATGAGCATAGCCATCAGGCCGACCTCACCTGTCTCGAACAGAACCAGAAATCCACATGACATAGTAATGAGTATCGTGCGGCTTGCCCATCTGATACTGAGACAGATCAAAAAAGCCTTCACTTGGAAAATCGTTTACTGACAGCTCCAATTGTCATATGAAGAGAGAGGAACACGCCTATACTGTCAAATGATATGATATCATGAACACTGAAAGACCCAAGAACACTTCGTCTCAAGTCAACGACACCGTGCCTCTAGTATCAAAGATCCGGGTCCTGCTTGATGTGTTGACGAGGGCATCAAGAGAAAACTATAGCTCATATCTCCATCCCAGACTTTGCTGCTGATCCTCCCCCAGCTGTCCAATGTTGTCCTCTTCCTTCTGTAGCCTTCGATTTCCCAGATAATAGATTCCAATCTGAATCAAGAACAAGACCAGCGATGCAGCATACAGGCATAAGATCGCGAGAAATCCGCGAGTGTACTTCGGTGCATCGCTAGTACGAAAGAGCTGCTGGCCCGCGAGACCTCCAATATTCGATCCCATGACGACCATGGCGAGACCAATGCTTCTGTGCTGAGGTGTCCGACAATTACTGCTCAGCCATGCATCATTCAGGCCTTGAGTAAGTGCATTACCTGATCCTAAAAGCGTGAAGATTGCATATTTCGCCCACTTGTTGTTACTGGACGTCATGCCATATTGCACGCCCGCGAAGATCATGCAGTAAGAAGTCGCCAGGATGGACCACGGTCCCCGCAACTTCGTACGATCGGACGCGAAAGCTATGAGATATGAGAACACAATGACCACGTAACTCGATACCGAGGACAGAGCATTCGCCCGAGTAGTTCCAAAGCCGAGTTTCTTGATGATGCTTGGCGAGTAAAGTTGCAGACCGCCTTTTGGCGCAAGCGAGAGGATGTTGATGAAGAAATGACACCAGAGGCGGTAGTCGACAAGTGCTGCTAGGATTTGTGCAGGTTTGAGGTCGGTCATGTCGACTTCTTTGTGGGGATCGTCCACGATTACACGTGTATGTAGGATGTGGCGGTCTCTGTCGTTGAAAACATCGAGACATCGGACTGGGACCAGACCGGTGGTTTTGTGTGGTCCATGTGGGAGGAAGAACAAGAATATCAGACCAACAAGAACAGTGAAGAGGCCATCGACTGTTGCTTTTGTCAGCATCGCGCACTGGTCATGGAGAACTCGGGTCCACTCACTGATAAATAACCATTGCCATCCACCCAAGCCAGCTGAACCAGCAAGCCGCAAGACTCCAGCAGCGATCAAAGATCCAGTTCCCGTGGCAAGGTAATTTCCAAAATAGAAGATGGCTGTCCGCATGGCCAGCTCATCGCGTTTGTAGAAGGACGCCATGATGAACTGACAGCCAGGCATGTATCCTGCCTCAAACATCCCAAGAAGGAATCTAGTAGCGTAGAATGACTTTTTGTTCTTCACAAACGCCTGGAACAACGCGACCAATCCCCAAGCTAGCGATTGGAAAGTAATCCATATCGGTGGTCCAAACCGTTGGAGCATGATGTTTGAGGGGATCTCGAAGGCTATGAGTGCAGCGATCTGAAGTTGATTGCCGCTGTTGACTTCGTCGGAAGTGATCCCGAGGTCTTTCGTTATCGTGGATGTCATTGCATTGGAGATATTGCTTCTATCGAGCTGTAGTGCGAAGAAGCCAAGACATAGCAAGGGCATGAGTGTGAAGTCCAACCTAGTATTTTGTAAACACTCTCCCATGGAGCGTTCGCTGTTGGTACTTACTTGCGTCGCGTTAGTCGCTCTTCTTCTTCACTCCAATCTATCTGACGTTGCTCGTCAACGGGAAAATCTGAAGCTTCTGACCCCACAGCGGTTGTAGTCTGTACTTTCTCCATGACGAATAAATATAAATCCTCTGAAGAGTTATCGAATCCTCAGCTATGGGTCTTCGAGTTGAGGAAAAGAATAAGTTCAGTCTACTTTGGGGATCTGATTTCCTTTATACACTGCACACTGTGAACTGTCTGTAACAGGGTGGCTGCTGCATCATCCCATTGTTCCAGCAGATAAGACTGTCACCAGCCTCAACTCTGCCAGCTCGCAAATACCTAGATATCGATTGCCGATAGCATCTCAGAGTTGTAATCACGACAAGTTGTCTCCACAAAGCACGCTAGGAGCGCAAGTCCGTGGACCGTGCACCGACGAAGTGTTTACACCATGTCTTTTGACTGCCTTCGAAGTCCTCGAGCGATCTCCGCCGGAATTATTGGAATCGAGTCATGCGTTCGGAAGAACGAGACGAATCAGAGCTTCATTGTAAGCCTCTTATCTATCCTTCCTCTGATAGAAGTGTCTCTTGTGAGCTCTGCTTCCCTGTCGATCGTAGACCTAGGACTCGAACTCCGCACTTGATCCCATCACCATGCGAGATGTGTATCGGAAGCCCCTTGCAGCCTAGGTATAGCTGAGAGAGATACGCAATGGATGATCGAAGTCGCCGGTAATTACAGTCGCATGTGCTCGTTAGCTCGGCTTAGGCGCACAACTTCCTTTACCTATCTTCCTTTACCTACCGTCTTCTTTCACATCTTCCTTGGCTGTTAGCTTGAGTAGATTCACCAACTGCTTCCCCTTACAGAGTTTCTCCATAACAGTTCACCTTGACATACAAACGTCAGGTCACTATGCTCGTATCTACTCAAAAGCCTAACGTAGTCCTAATTCTCGCCGACAATTTGGGCTGGGGAGAACTTGGCTGCTATGGAGGTGGGGTTCTTCGTGGTGCAGCAACTCCTAGAATCGACGCATTTGCAAAAGAGGGCCTCCTTCTTCACAACTTCAATGTTGAAAGCGATTGCGTCCCAACTCGCTCTGCTCTCATGACCGGCAGGCATCCAATACGAACTGGTTGCCTTCAGTCTGTCCCTGCCGGGATGCCGCAAGGACTTACGTCTTGGGAGATCACACTCGCAGAAGCACTTAAGAAGTCCGGATATGTCAGCGCTCATCATGGAAAGTGGCATCTAGGAGATATTCCTGGCCGTTACCCGTCTGACCGGGGATTTGACGAGTGGTACGGCATCCCAAGGACGACGGATGAAACACAGTTTACTTCATCGCTAGGCTTTTCTGCCGACGTTGCTGAAGTTCCATATATCATGAAGGGGGAAGCAGGTTGCAGGTCAGAGAATGTTTGTGTGTACGATCTGGAGCAAAGGCGATTGATCGACGAAACGCTGGTAGAGCGTTCGAAGGATTGGCTGAGTCGCCAAGTAGCTGCTAAGCAGCCATTCTTTCTTTACCACCCGCTGGTCCACCTCCACTTTCCAACCTTGGCACATCCTGACTTTGTTGGCAAGACAGGCCACGGAGAATTCGCAGATTCGATGGCTGAAATGGACTACCGCGTTGGACAGATTCTCGATCATATTGACTCGCTTGGTGTCGCCGACAACACGGTTGTGATATTCGCATCAGACAACGGACCAGAGTTTCGCCAGCCGTATAGGGGGACTGCAGGACCTTGGTCCGGAACCTATCATACAGCAATGGAAGGTAGTCTACGAGTACCGTTCATGATACGTTGGCCAGGTCGTGTGCCAGCCAATGTCACGTCCAACGAGATCGTCCATGTCACTGACATCTTCAGCACAATCCTCAGCATTACCGCGACACCAATACCAGACGACCGACCAATCGATGGAGTCGATCAATTATCCTTTTTCATGGACCCTCTAAACAAGAATTCGCTTAGAGATGGCTTCTTGTTCTACATTAAGAACGATCTGAGGGCGATCAAGTGGCGGGACTGGAAGTTGCATCTTTATTGGGAACCGCAGGTCAATGAAGGGAAAGGGAAATTGGAATCACCATATCTTTTCAACACCGTGAGAGATCCAAAGGAGGAAAGCGATGTTTTGGCTTACAATACTTGGACACTACAGCCCATACTTAAGATGCAGGCACAGTTTTTCAAAAGTCTGAGGAAAGATCCTGCACCCAAGGATGAGTTGAAGGAGGCATTCTGGGAATAGAATAATATGAGGACTTCGCTCCAGGGTTGACGTAGACATTAATGGTACTTGTAGTGGTAATTCATTCTTATGCATCCAAAACTAGCCAGTGCAATATCATTTTAAATGTAGCGTCCACCTCTCATTCAGGGAGCTGCATCGGTTGAGGCGGGGTTTAACGCCTGAGTCGAAGATATTCCAGGCCCCGTTCCTCGCTTACAAGCTTCGTTTACGGGCCACCTCTTAGCAAAAAGAACTGAGTCGCGTTTGAAAAGGATAAGCTTCAAGGCTTAAGGTACTTTCCATGAGACTTTGACCCAAGCGGACAGATTTCGTGTATTTTCTCCCCAATGGCTTCAAGTGGGTATCTTATTTATATAGCATTGGGGCAAATGTAAGTTGTACTTGGCTAGCATTGTGTAGACTTCGTTCTCTATATACACATCGCACAATTTGAAAGTTAGGGACAAATGTTGGGTTCAGAGTCACATCCTTGAAAGTAGCGAAGGACTACCACCCAGCAGCCCCCACCTTTGCCACGACATTGCCAAAGCCACCTAAACACCTCGTAGTTGCTTGCTCGGTTTCAAACTTAGAAAATCTTGCCAAAGAGATGTAGCACTGTATTAACTTTGAAATCATGAATATACAGACGCCGAAGAAGGTTTCGTGAGTAAATCCTGCCTCCTATTAGCTTCCATTCGCTGTGGCTAAGACTAAGCCAGGTGCAAGCGATGCCAACGGAGAAAGGTGAATCACGATTCATCCCTCTTAGGATCATTTTCTTTTGATATGAGTGTCTCTATACTCACGTCGATAGATAAGATGCTCTCGAACGGATCCTTGCATAAGCTGCACCATGGCAAAGACCGCCTGCGAGTTCCGTAGCGACGATTCAAAGCGACCACCAATATCGAGAGAATACGTCACGACACTGGAAAGTCGGATTGCTCATCTAGAGCTCTTCATGTCAAAGCTGAAGTCTGCTCCGGGCAGCGAGAGAGACACAATCATCGCTGAAATCTCATTCGGAGACCACCTCTCGCCTATTGGATTATCGAATACTTCTAGGGCACCGCAGCATGAGGTCGAGGAAATCAGAAAAGCAACCTTTCAAGAGAATGAGAATGGTCTTACTACCTACTCCTCCGTTAAGCTACAACATTAATCCATAGATAGGGTCTCTTGTTTATCACGGCCCGACCAGCATCTTTGCTACCGGTATACCTGAACCAGCCCGAGCCAGGTACAGCGATCCGTCGTTGCCTTTGACATTGAGCATGAATCTTAATCTTTCGGGGCCTGTATTCAGCGAATGTATTGCCCTGTTCTTCCATTGGCAATACTCCCAGTTCATGTTCATTCCTCGTGAACAGTTTCTCCTGGACTTCCAGAACAATCCAGGGAATGGACAGTTTTGTTCTCCTCCACTGATTCATGCAATCTGTGCTATCGGAGCATGTATGTCCACAAACCCATCAATTAAGGAATATGCTCCAGAGTTTTCTGTTGCTGCACATCGGCTGCTGTTTCCTCAAGGATTGGGCACCCCGCATCTTACTTCTGTCCAGGCGCTGCTTTGTTGTGCTTTCTACGAGCTGAGTAAAGGAGACTTTTCTAGAGCTTGGATCTTTTCAGGTATGGCCTCAGTGGATGAAGACCTCATTGGGGATGTTAATCGTCTTAGGTATGGCCTTCAGAATGGGTCAGGATCTTGGATTCCAGCGAGATCCCAAGCACTGGCAGGCGAACAGTTCTCTGTCTTCCGCTCCTCAGAATCATGAATTTCTCAGGAGACTGTACTGGGGATGCTATATCTCAGACAAGTAAGATAACCTAGACACAGTATAAATACCTTGCTAATCATCGGTAGGCTTTTTAGCTTGTTTTTAGGGAGACCAATTTCTATGGACAGAAAGGATGCAGACGTTGATCCGAGCGAGCCCTTACCGTAAGATAAGTCGATTTGCGTTTAGAGGCTATCTATCTCATTCGATCTTGATTGGCTGACCTTTGGAGCCAGCCAATACCCGCTTGTAAACAAATGGTTAGTAGACGAAGGTTTTGGCGAGTTACAGGAAATTATGCCTGTGGTACCTCGCCTGACACTTGTCTTCAATCAACTAGTCGCTCTTGGATACACCATTCAGGAACTTTTATCTAGAATGTTCGCACCACGGGATAATGAATCACCGCAATGGACCGAGATCTCGCTGAACGAAATGAATGCCAAGTTAGAAAGCTGGCACGAGAGACTCCCAAACGACATGCGTTGGAAACAATGGGCGTCACCAGCAGACCTTGTGAAGCCAAATGTGTCAGTACTACAGTGAGTCTCACCTCATTAGCACGTGAATACTCGTCTAACGAACTCCAGTGTGTTATACCATAGCGCCAGAATTTCTCTCAACCGACCATTCCTCTGCATCAAGCCTAGCACTCCATTGGCCGGGATGTCTAAAGCCTCGTTTGAGATTTGCAGAAGCTCAAAAGAGATTATGATATCTATCTTCCAGCGATTCAAACAACAGCATGGGCTCAAACGTGCACCAATTGTATTTGTGCTGGGCGCTATCGTGGCTATGAATGTAACCATGACCCTTTCTAGGGAGCGAAGTCCAGAGAGCTCAGTCAATGTGGACGCAGACTTCTCCCTGTTAGACTCTGCCCTTGAAGAAATGTCCGAGACGTGGAAGTTGGCTGCTGATGCGAGAGTGAAATTTCGTCGCAACTTTGGACCAAGAGTTGCTTTCCAGACCGATTCTAGGTCAGGAGATGTTCCCGCTCAAGTGCTTGAGCAAAACGATGATCGTTGGAGCTCAGGATATTGCTCTACGCATGATACCAGTATCACAAATGTTCCATATGGCCAAAGTATGCTTGAGGAAGGGGTCCCGGTAAACGCAGATCCCTACTTCTGGGATCCGCTAGGCATCCCAGAATCAGCATTCACGGAATGGCTGCACCTCTGAGATGCTCTCTTGGCTTTGGTCGCAATAGACTTGGCTGTTTGTGTGCTGCACTGGCAATGTACCTTCACAAAAAGATAGATCGATTGGAAGAAGAGCGATCTCTGTCTGTTCCGGAGTTCGGACAATCTGGAGAATCAGTACTTGCCCCAAAAACATCATCTCGCTTAAGTCGCGCCTGACAACAGAACATCTTCCACCCCTTTGCGAATAAATACTCTCATGGCTTCAGGCAAAGTGTATTGGAGTGCCTTCAAAGGATTGCCAGGTTGTTGTTGGTGAGGATGCATGTAGCACGTTGGCGCCGAACATTCACCAGATTTAGGCAGAATGATAAGAGTTCCCAGGAGCGAGTGAGGGATTTCCTCTTTTCGGCTGTTTATTAAATACTTTTTGGGGTGTCTGTCTCAGGACACAGATTCCGCGGGAAAAGACACCTGGTACGAACGACATAAAGTGTGGCTTGAAGACTGAGGTGTTCGTGGCGCTGCCTTGCTTGCCGACATGGCTCAGTCATATGAGACTTCGTTCAATTTTAAATCCGACAACACTGATCATTTCGATTAAAATATTCTCCACGTCATCTAAGCAACCACAGCGATCAATTCTTATCTTCCAACTTCCCAGACTTCCAACCTACGAAGCATACCACAAGTCTTACTTTGCCCCACCGCCCAGGCACCAGCGCAAACTCGGCAGTGGAGATGGAGTACGTATGGCAACACAGAACTGGCGGTATGACTTGGTCCAAGAGATTTAAGGTCATGATGTGCATGTCTTGGCGGCGTCAAAAGCATCACTTCCCAAGACGCTTACTTCACGAGGCGGGCTCGGCTGTGGATGGTCTGTCGACGATCACTTCACTTGACATGTACCCTCGTAGATACCCGAAATATAAAGGTTCCCCTCCCTCACCTCCAATGTAATTTCCCTCACGGACGTCAGTCAAATCTCATCCCATCACTACATCACAGCAGTATTTCCATCTTCAAAGTCTATTTATTCTCCATCATACGCTCAACAAAATGCACTTCTCACTCTCTCTCATCCTCCTTTCCCTGACAACATCCCTCACAATTGCAAGCACCGTTCCGGTCGAAAGCAGACAAATCGACTGCTCGCAGTGAGTGCACCGAATTCGATTCATTTCATCCATCAGGGATATTCGACTCAATTTGCATATTCATCAACGGATAAAGCAATGGAAACCTAACACTGAGCTTTCCATCACAGATACGACGAGTCATTCCCAGGTCCGGTTTACACTGGTCCCTGCGAGTATGAGAATTGTGGTGCCAGAGGACAGAACTGCAAGGAAACGGGGTGGTCGGGTTGCGTTATTGGCCCTGCGTGAGCCCCCTTCCTATTTCAGTCCATCTCGTTATTTTGCAGATCACCCCGACTGCTGGGAAGACAAGACTGTGTTTACTGATTGGTGTTAGATTTGGATGTCCACCAAAGTTCTGTGCTTGTACCAACTATTAGGTAGCGATGAATGACGGCTCGGAAGCGATGAAGTGTTGCTGGGCAGTTGTCTGTAGCGAACTCAGCAATTTCTCAGACGAATCTTGTAGGAACGAAGGTACACCGTCCCGATGTATGGCTAACTGTCGTAGCATCTGAACTTCCAGGTGTAAGGAATTAAGTCGAAACAAGTGGACATGCGTACGCATTCAGACCAAACCTGCCACAACTGCACCTCACAAATGGGAACCAGGGAATTTATCTCAATAGTCATTTGTATCTATCTATACATACCGTCATTTCTTCATAAAGCCATCACGGTTCCTCACTCCTCCAACCATCTCCAATCCTCCCATTCAATATAATTCCTCCCATCATTTCCATTGCCCTGGTCTCATCCTGGGTCATTTGATACCCCAAATTCAATTTCAGAAAAGGGAAAATTCATCAACGATACGCATTGATTGTAAACTCGAGAAAAGAAAACTATTCTAACATGTTTGATGGCAAAGGCGTCTGCTGTCTGGTCAGCACTCGTTTCTGTTACTAACAGGAAGTGAGAACCAAGAATCACCAAGAATCATTCGTTCTGAGAGAAGAGATTCTGACAAAGACGAAATGCATCGTTGAAATGAGAACAATGTCGAAATTCGAGGCACCCAGATTGGCTGTCTGCGTCATCTCATGTCGCAATGCGACGAGGAAGAAACTCAGATGCCTTGAGTTGGAAAACGATTGTGACGTAGAATGAATGAAGTTATGCGTCGCTGGGAAAGAAAAAGGAAGAAATTTTGAGATCCATTGTAGACAAGTCCTATAGTCTCTTGTTCTGTGTGGACAAGAAGCGAGGTGGAGTCAAGAAGTGTCTTCAGGTATAGTAACTCTGACAATATGTGAATAAATTTATCGTGGCAAGGAAAGCAATCAGGAAGTCCAGATGCTCGAACTAGTCCTTGCGCTCAAGAGGAGACGATTGCGGATCCTTGACTGGTGTTTGGCCTGGTGTCTCGAAGGGCGAGCTTCCGGTATTCTTCTCAGGTGTGCGATCGGGAGTGTCGTTACCAATGATGAAGATCTGACGCTCGCGCAGCGGTGAGATTGGTGGTAGGGCAGGTTCGAGATCACTGCAGATGGCAAAGGTTAGCAACTTAGCATTGATCTAACAATTTTTTCATCATTCTACTATGAAATAGAAGATAATGGGTGACTTACGACTCCATACCAGCTTCCTTTAGCTTAGCCATCTTCTCACGAACAACTTCTCCCAATGAACGACCACGAGCTTGCTCCTTGACTGTAACACGTCTCTTTCAGTTGGTAAGGACTTCTGCGATGTCTTGATGATGAGCCTCTACTCCCTTCTCTTCAACGGAGACGTCGAGATCGGAACCGCTCTCAAGAACAACGCGGACGCTTCTGGATCTTGGACGACCGACTCGTTCCTCTTCCTCACTCTCATCCCCAGTTTCAGCCACATATGTTCGAAGCCTGTCCGTGGCCGCAGACGGGGTGCTAGACTGGATACGCGACAGGTCTCGAGTAACACTGCGACCTGTGTTATGGCACTGATCCAGACTATGACGAAGCGTACGTATTCGTCCTTCGCTGGCTACTCGATGATTGTGAATGTATTCAGAGTGGTTTTGGGGCGGGGAAGAGGATTGCGATACCTTGTGGGCAATTTGAGCTAGAGAGGATAGAGGAGAAACAACCTCTACTCGAGATTCGGTACCAATACGCAAATGTTTATGTGGCTCGGTGTTGATAGTATTTGAATTAGCAGAGGGTCTGGTTGAAGAGCTTGAAGCGACACAGTGATTTCTGCTAGGCTTTGTTGGGTACTGCTGTTGTAGGCCTTGGTGAGAAGTAGAAGAGTGATCCTGGTAGGATGGATATTCAGGGTGAATGTTAACGAATGGTCGGGCATCTGGCAAGCTTCGAAGTGGCCAGCTGATGTCTGAGCGAGTGAGCGCTTGGTTCTCGAAGCCAGCTTGTCCCCTAGAAACAGGAGGTGTTTGTCCTTTATAACGACGATTTTGATCGTTGAAGTGTTGATCGTGAGCGCTTGGTTGACGACTTGAACTCGCGAGCTGATGGTTCTTCTGCTTCGGCTGAGTCATTCGAAGTGTAGCGTTGGATCGTTGCTCATTGTAGTCACGAGCAAGATTCGAGTGCTTGTGCAATCCGTACGCACCTCGTCTGACTGGAGTGTCTCCGATAGTCTCCCAAGAGACCGTCTTCTTGATCTGTTGGGTTTGGGAATACATAGGTTGCCATCTGGGATCTCCCGTGCGAACACTGCGAAAGCTGTCTGGACTGGGTATTGGGCCTCTTGGTCTCTGTCTCAAGCTCTGGTCGGGGCTAGGAGCACTTCCAATGTGTTCTCCCTTACCATCAGCATCAGCATCAGCTTCCATCCTACCCATCTCGACGTCTCTGACCACGGCTCTGTCCAACAGGCCTACTTCGTCACATCCCAGACGCCTCAAGATGCTTTGGGCACCGCCAATGAAGCCAACACGTCTCTTCTTGAGCCACAGAGAGACAACAACAAAGCCACCGACGACCATCACAGCAAGGCTGGCTATAAGCCAAAAGACTTCGCCTTTTCCCATCTTTATTTCAGAGCCATGCTGTTTCTCCGTAATAAGGACAGAGACAGAGGCAACAGTAGAAAGGAGCCCACAGTGAAACCACACGACTCCAATCCAGAACGGGGAACAGGTCAATACTGCTATATAAGAACGATACCTATTCTTTTCGTCGTAAGCTCTGACCAAGTCAGCCGCGAGGCGGGTGACTGAGAGAGATGGGTGTAAGTGTGGCTCATTAACATTGGTTTGTGAGGTGCTGGCTCTTGCTCGCTCGATGGCGAGGAGAGCATATTGTCGTTGAGCAGATTCCAGAGCAACCGCCTGTCTGGCTGCCAGTGAATTAATTGGGTCACTGCTTTGTAGATGAAGTTTCAAAGAGATGCGATCCGAAATTGCAGTAACGGAGTTCCATCTGTTGCTTCCCAGTGGCCCGAGTCTTCCCAGAGGTGACTTCGGAGGAGGCGTAGGGGCAATAGAGCTATCAAGAGAGGGTGTAAGACCAGGCCGGTCGCTTAGAACGACTGGAAGGGTGTAATGGTTGTAGATTAGTGTGTCAATCGATTTTGGAAGCGGCGTTGATGGTCCAGTACCATTTCCAGCCTGACCTCGGTCCTGAACTCGAGCTGGTGCTCTTGTTTCAGCAAATGCATTTCTGTCTGCAATTGAAGATATGGCACCACCATGAGTACTGGAGATGAGAGTGGTTGTTCCGGTTCTTGAGGAAAAAGGTGCTGAGCTCGCTGTGGACATGGCACTGCTGGGCTTCAGGTCGACTGGGAGAGAATCGCTGGCCATTTCAGATGTGAGGTCTCGAGCTGCGACTCTAGCATGAGGGATAGTTCCTTGAGTCCCACTTCCTGCACCTGGAGAGCTTGAATCAGGTACAGAAGACGTGGCAGGTGACGCAGATTTGCTCTTATCTTCTACCAAAGGATCGGCAAAAGGATTTTGGACACGCAAGTTGTTCGAAGGCTGGTAAGAGGTGACAGGCTGAGAACTCATGATTCTGCTTTCTTGCCTACGAGAGAGGGTTGCTGGAAGTGGTGGAAGCGTCTTATCCACTTCTGGGTCAACGAACGGCGAATTCATTGATGCCATGTTGACGCGTTGTCGCGGAGGAACGTTACCGTCAGAGAACCTTATTGTGGGTGATAAGGTTGAACGTTGTGAAATATACTCGAGTTGCGGGAGTGAGGTTAAGAACGCGAAAAACTGATCGCTAACTGCGTCGCGCTACTTGGACGACCTCACCTTTACTGAAGATGGTGAATGGGGGTCAGTCGTTGTCCTGTTGTTAATCTGTCTGCTTCCCGCTACGCGACAAAGTAAACAAGCACCTGGTGGACCACGCCAAAGAACCACGCCGGAATTGTGAGAGAAAACCACAACCATTGACAGACAGTAAGTCTTGAGATGTAGAGGTATGAAAAGGAAATAAATTTTAACGCAGGAATTGCAAAAGAGAAAAATTTAAGAAAAAAATGAATGAATTCCTTGTATCAAAGCTGTGGCGGAAGTGTAGAACTTCAATGTGGGCACTTGGGTCCAGTACATATAGACACATCCAGTGCATTTCTCAAAGCAATGATCTTCCCAGCATATCTTTTCAAAGACGATCATGTCTCTAATTCCCAAAGAAGAGGGGAAGGTTCGCATTTTCAATTCCAATCGAACGCCGCCCTATGCCATATACAAGAATGCCCTGTCTTTCATACATTCGGCGACAACAAGTCGTATTTCACACATCTCTCAACCTGTGTTCTCATTAGCAATTTCCAAGAAAATTAACTGGGTAGGTTATTTACGTCTTCTATGCTGGCTTGCAAGAACTTCCTGGCTTCCAAACCAGCCCACACCTTGAGCATGGAGAAATCTCCCTGTCTTAACATACCACCACCACTCTGTGCGCCGAGCTGTCTCAGAATTGGTAGAGCACTTGAGAGCAAGTCGATGTCCGGATTCAAGCTTCTACCAATACCTTCTAGTAGGAGGATGCTGATGACCACATTGACAAAATCGCCTTCCATACGTACGTGATGGCTGCGCACCATGCCCAGGACTTCATTTAAGATATCGCCTATCTTCATATTCCCCAGAGCAAGAGTGCGGCTCTTGACTCCTAGGACGAGATGTTGCATCTTCAAAGCGAAGATCTCTTGGTCAATGACAGCATCGGGCTGTCTGCAACGCTCGCACATCAAATGACCAGCCTTGTAACCGTCGAACTCGGCTACTGCCTTGAACAGATCCAAAAAATTCTTTCGATTCGTGGCATTGAGTTCCGTTACGAGTCCTGTATCGATGAAGATAAGCTGAGGTCTGAACCCCTCATTATCAATCTTCGTGAGCTCTGCCTCCCACGCCTTGGTGTCTTTCTTGTGCCGGTATGGTCTGAGTCGAGCAAGAACTTGCTCGGTTACATCAGGCTGGGCCTGAGGATCTTCGTCCTTGTGCTTGCTAAATGGCAAACGTGGCTGTTCAGACTGGTAGAATCGAACCATGATATTACCTGGATGAAGATCTGCATGGACAAAGTTATCCAGCAGCAACATCCTCAGGAAAGCATCGAGTCCTTCATCTGCAATTTCCTGCTGGAATACACCGCCGCCGTTCTCCATAAAATCTGAAAGAGGAATTCCTTGGGCAAATTCTTCTACCAGAACTTGTCTGGTTGTGAAGGCAGTGTACGGATATGGAAACCAAGCCGTGGTCCTCTCCTTGAAGTTCTTCCTGAAGATTGTGAGGTTGGCAGCCTCAATTCGAAGGTCCAGTTGCAATCTCATCATCTCGCCGAATTGTTCAACCTCATCTGGTAGAGATAACCATTCGATGGTAGGGATAATATTCAGCATCGAAGCGAAAAATCCCATGATCCTTAGATCTCTCCGAACCATTCTCTCCACCCCAGGATGTAGGACTTTGATAGCCACATATGTAGACGGTACTCTCTGTGGTGTGCTCTTGATCAAAGTGTCCACATTCTTCCTGACGTTCTTTCGCAAATTCCGTGGTTCCTCATCTAAATCTGTCTCTCCCGGTGCAGCCAAATCGGGCTTCAATTTCGCCTTGTAAACTTGGGCAATAGCTCCAACTCCCAACGGCTTCTCATTAAACTCCTCGAATATATCCTCGAATCGTCTACCATCGAACGCTCTCCGTATAATTCGTTTCGTCTCGTGCAAGGAGTGTGCCGGCGCGTTAGAGTGTAATTGAGACATTATTTCGCACATCTGTTCTGGAAAGATATCTGATCGAGAAGCCGCCCATTGTCCCAGCTGCATTTCATTAGCATAGTTCTTCTCCAATTCCGAGGACTTCATACCTTAATGAAAGCCGGTCCAGCACGCTCCATAGACTTCACCAAGAACCAATACCACCAAAGCGTGCCGGACCTCTCATTATCCCTCTTCTTGTCTCTCGAACCAATCCAGAGGGCTGGCACAGTTACAATGACTGGTACGAAGATCACAACCAAATGCAAGAATCGCAAGCCAGTACACAAGGGCTCCCAGATATACACATCTAGGAACACGACAATGCTATCCCTTACACGCCTGATGCCATGCGAGTCATCCTTGACCTCCTTCTTGATCTCTGCCCGCGACGCCTCTAACATTCGCTGCTCGGCCGTATGTTCCGTGCCATCATTATCCTTCTCCGAGAGCTCTACGAATGCCGCAGGACTCAAGCTGGCTGCAGCCGCGAGAATCAATCCATTTCTCCTGGGCGGAGACTGTGAGAATCCTTTCCTGCTACCTCCTTGCCGCCCGCCGCTGTATGCTCGTCGGGCGGCGAGTTGGATGCGACATTGACATTGCAGCGCAGGTCGTAATTTAGGAATGGCTTGACGAAGGCATGTGAGGCCTGTACGAGAGGCTGCCCTCATGATCCCAAGCTCGAAAATGAAGCTTTCGTAGAGCGGTGCTATCGGTGCTCCATTGGGGGTTGGCAATTCGCGTTTCGAGGGTGGGTTCCATTTGTTGACTCGATTCGAGGCTTGTGATTCTGGGCTGCGTCGAGTGACGTCAGGCATTCGAGATTCGAGAATCAACGGCGTGCAACAATCAATCGCAGCAAAGTATTGAGATGTGATTTCGACTTCTATAAAATTGAACATTGAATTAGGACTTTTCAAGAAATGTCGGAATCCTGTATAACAAGTTTCGAAATTTGAAAAGGGAGCTTCTATGTAATGCATTGCAGTAAAAGTTCCAGTAGATTCGGACGCTATGCATTTGGGTATCATCTACAATGATCTAATAACAACGAACACAATTCTATACAGGAATGAGAAGTGTAGTGGGTATCCCTTAGATGTCGCGACGCTCTCTCTTCCTATTCTCCCTTTGGCGCTTCTCCTTTGCCGCAGCCTTCTTCCTCCCAGTCCAGGCGCGCCTTACACCCCCCCTGTTCTCGTAAAACCACTTCTGAAAATCACTCTCGGGCTCCGTCTCTTTATCCTTTCCTTTAGCCTTCTCGTTATTCCGGATTGGAGAGCTAGCCACTGCCTCATCATCCTCATCATCCTTCTCGCTCGGCCAGAGAAATCTTTTGTTTGCGTGAGCTGTATCTGGTGTCGGAGCAGCGCTTCGCATACCCCTAAATTCAAAGTCCTTCTGTGTGTAAGGTGTGAGAGGAATCTGGAGATGGGTTTCGGCTTGGACTTCTTCCACATCGCCATCTGCACCAAAAAAGCTGAATGATGACTCGGCAGCTTTGGGCGGGTCCATGGCATTGGATTTTGGGCGTTTGTACAAAGCTTCCAAGGGATGAACTGAAGAGGCAATATGAGTTGATGTGAGTGAATCTGGGATCTTGATGCTAAGAGAAGGGCCAGTCGATCCCTGGGATTCATTTGTGATAGCCGATTGTGGTTCTTCGGTTTCGAAATCTGCATCAGATTCGTCTGAATCCGAGTCATCAGACGATTCCGAGCTTGAGGAGGAATCTGTATTCGCCAACTCGACGCCGGCCACGGAGCTGTCATCAGAAGACGCTTCGCTTGAGCTGCTGTCTTGCTTTTGCGAGTCTCGGGCTGCAAGAGGGCTTGGGCTCGATCGGACTTTGTGATCTGAGTCGTCTTCTGAACTATCATCGCTTGAATTGATATTCTCATCCTCACTATCAGAGCTGGAAGAACTTGAGTCGCTAGAACTTCCCCTAGCTGTTTGCTGTAGCTGTGCATCTTGTAAAGCCCTCCTCCGCTGCTCTGTATCTGAATCTGCGGGGACTTCGGCATCAGAGTCCGAGTCGCTCTCTGAATTCTCACTGGAACTAGAATCGCTGGAGCTCTCTTCCATTTCACTGCTAGGAGCCGGAGCATCGACCTCCATATGATCCGGCTCCGAGTCTTGAACTGCCTCTCGCACATCGCTCTCAACTGGGGCCGATATGATCTTCCGTGACTTCTTGGCCTGCTCTACTATATTTCCATCCTCATCCACCCATCCCTTTCCCTCTACAAATTCCACCACGACCCTTGTGCTGTTTGATACCCCGCTGCCGCGCAGGAAAGTTGCATATTTCGTAGTCTTCGCAAATTCGTGCACAATAGCTTCTTTTCCAGGCTTCCTCTTTTTCTTGTCTGGCTTCACATCCGCGATCTTCCCTTTCGAAGCAACATTTGGTGGCAGATTCGTCTTAAAGAGACATTCCGGGCCCGTAGTGTATTTCGATTTGACCACTGGCTGATCTTTCTTCGCGTCCTTCGCTGGTGTTGTCCATCCTCTCTTGACCTGTCTCTCTCCAATGTCCACGCCTGGCAATTCGTCCCGTTTCCGCTTCGTTTTCCTCTCTTTTTTGGGTCGCTCTGGTTCTTCATCTTCAATTATGACCTGCTTCTCTGGGCGCGCCTTCTCAATGCGAACCTTCGTTCCTTTGAGAATTGTGCCATTCAGCTTCTTTTTGATTTTCTCGGCGTCCATGGTAGGAAGTTCGACGTAGCCGTAGCCTTTCTCGGGGAATGTGACAATGCTATGGTACGAGATATTGCGCGCGTTCGGTAGGATTGAGGGAGGAATGACTGTATTCAGAAGGCCAGCGTTGAAGGGCGTGATGTGGAGACGGGTGTATTCTGTCTCCTCCATATTACATTAATGTGCAGCGTATCTGCTGTTCTTCAATGAGGCTGTCTTTGGCGAGGCTTTCTTTGTGCAAGAAATTTGGAGAGCTCTCGGCTAAAAGCCTGAGGCAGGTATCCCCTCAGATTCTTCTTGGGGGTCTTTTTTCAAGATCTCTAATTCGATTATCAAACATCAAAATCCTCTGCATTTAATGTCGCTAATCAGTCTTGTTACTTCTCATAAGGTAAGTTGGCAGGTAGAATCTGACTCTGGCTGGTTGGATTCACCTCAATGGAGGTACTTGCCTAGTTCAAGGAAGGGCTATCCTCCACCGGCTGGACCCAATCACTGGACCCTCCAACCCACCCAGCCCAGCGACCATTGGCCTTGCGAGGGAATGGCCGAGCTCGAGCGCACACAAGTAACGAGATAAGAAAAAATCTTCACCAATCAGCAGATTTGCACGGGCGACTGGGTTAGTTATAACTTCTCATCTTAGCAAGGCTTTATTCTAATACATTGCAGTCTAGGGGTATGATTTTCGTTTCGCAGCCTGTTAACGCAGCTGAATATATGAAAGGTCAGGGGTTCAATTCCCCTGTCGTCCAGCGGATTTGATTTTTGTTCTTTTTGGTGTTTTTTTCCTTGGATGCTGAAAGGCGTTTTCGAGCATCAGCCGACATCACATTAGCGGCTAGCTCAGTCACCGTACTGGACTCCTAAAAGACAATTAAGCATAGTTTATTACTGTACTGTAATGAAAAGTTAGTGCACTAGGCCTCAATTCTGAAGTGGAATGGACTGTTCAAGTACATCCTCTCACTTCTTTATCTTCCCTCCCTTTGTATTTGATGCCTTTTTCTCTTCATCCCTCTCAACCAGCTGAGTCATCTCCATGTCCCTGTTCAGGAAAACAGTAACAGGTGGAAGAGTGTACCTGTACTCATGAATAATTCCTATCTTGGTAAGTAAATCATATTAAACCCCAAACCGATCAGAAATGCTATGGGGTGTCATTTTTGTTTTGTATGCTCTGATAAGCCTATGAAAGGCCAAATTGTATGCAGCCAACAATGTTACTACTACCAATGCAGGCTCAAAAACAGTACAAGCTCCGTGTGCTCCTAAGCGTGGACAAATAACAAGTGTCTGTTCTCCTGGCCCAAGCATGCAGGTGGGTATCTCTGACGTCCTCCTTTCACATACATGATCCCTATGGCTCGTCAACGATGTCATGAATTCGCCAAAGAACTTTGGAATCAGACAAAGACAGAATTCCACATTTCGCACATAGCAGTTCATTGGGGTGCTTGTCTTGATCAGGCTTCTCTGTACGGGAATGGTTTCCCCGCCGCTGAGCGAGGCCCTTGTATCTGATACTTGAGACACAATAGCTTGGATGGACCTCAAGGTCCAATGCCAAAGACAATCACAGCTATTTCACGTCGCTGTAAGCAGTGGACGGAGAGCATCAGTGGCTCAGTTATTACTACGCTAGGCTAGAAGAAACAGGTACGCTAGCCTGGAAAGAACTAGCTCACTTATAGCGCCTCTTGTACTTATGAGTGGTCCTTTCTGCTAGACGGACTAACTTCCACTGAACCTAGTGTTACATAAAGTGATGGTGTGCGGAATCGGCCAGATCCATTTCATCCATAATCTATGACTTACAAGCAAGGGCCTTCTGACTCGCTTTTGCGGGAAAGGGAAGTCCACTAGTATTGATGGCTTCCACAAAGCGATAAGAAACATCAATCTTGATTGATAGAGTTATACAGGACGCTATAAGTGAGCTAGTTCTTTCCAGGCTAGCGTACCTATTTCTTCTAGCCTAGCGTAGTAATAGCTGAGCCACTGATGCCCTCCTTTCACAGTCCACTCCACCTGGTGCCATTGTCAGAGGTGTCTTAGGAAGTCCCATAAGACGCCGATACTGTGTTGGGGCTGATCAAATGAACATCTCTTACATAATTTCTTTTCCTCCTATAACATATTTTTCAAAGATACGGCCTTCTAAGATACCTCCAGAAAATCGGAACATAATTCTCGTGCCTATGAAAGCGTGCTGACTCGCAATCCGACTTCGTGTTCAGCAATGAATTCCGGCTATTTTTGGCACTATCTGAATGTCTACAAACACCATTATGAAGCTCAATGGGCTGCAGAAGAGAGTCGGTTCTAAGTGCCGTTGGTTGCACGTGTGTCTTCAATGTTTTGTTTTGATGGGATAGATTAGCCGAGACTGGTCCTTACAGTAAGCGAGTTGTGGCAGAACGTCCGTACCCAGGCACTTACATGGGACACCCTTTGTTGATATTGAGTACTTTAGCTGTAAGCTTGATCAGTGATCAATCTATCTTAGCTGGGGATGGATGAAAAATTCTCGATGAGCAGGACCCGGTGCTCCTACCTGGTACGTCACATCATGACGTGGGTAGTGGCTTCCTGTTTTGGCAGTGGACACGCATGGCTGATAAATTCATCCTCCATCATCGACTTTCCATCAAGAAATATCTTTAGCATCACACCGGGCATGCTTCGGATCGATTATGTTTCTCTTCTTACATCTATCTCCTAGCAGTCTTATCAACTCCTAGAATGTCTTCCACTCCGCCCACCTCACTTCCTAGCAGCACCTCCGTTCCCGCGTCACCAACACCTCTTGAAAACCCTTCTCAAACCCCAGCTGGCGGGTTCCTCTCGTCCAGATCCCATACTATGGTGCAGAGTCCGCCGCCGGACAACAATATTCCGACTCCCGCACCACTCTCAAGAAGTTCCACTCTCGTCCAAACTCCAGCTATCTCCCACGGGCAGTCGAGACAAGACCGAGGAGGGTACTTCTCTTCCAGACGAACGCAGCCTACATCAACCCAGAACTTCGCGAGAATTCCGGACAACAACTCCATGCCGAGCCTCAGTCCAGGTCTTTCACCTGCTGGGTCTTTTAATTCCTCCGACACGGGTGTTAACCGCTGCAGTTACAGCAGCAGCGAATATCTTTCGCCTCCCCATTTTCAGGGAGACGATGATAAGCCTCCACATATCTGCCGTTCAGAAAGCTCGGAAAGTCTCTCAATGATGAAGGAGAAACCACGAAGAGAGGAGACTATACCAAATGATAGAAAGGTCAGGGTGAAACGGCGACGCCGTAGACGCTACGGACGTCGGCAACAGACCTCCGAAGGGAACCAGCATCATGAGCATGCCTCTTGGGAACAGTCTGTATGTCAACTCGCACCAACGGCACCAACAGGGCAGAAGCACCTTTGTACTGGCCATGCTGGTCCTTTCGTCCCCAGCAAAACTCGACACGGTCATACTGATACCTTTGGACGTGTGATACCTCAATCTACACAGGGTCCTGCATCTCTAGTGGTCACTAGACGATGGAGCTCTGTGGAAGTCGGGGCATGTAAAAAGCGCCTTCCAAAAGGCTTGCAGTCTACGACCTCCAAGGTGGCCATTTGCAGAGCAACAAGTAAAGACAATAACGACGAATCCAATCTCGATCATGCTGGCCATCGTTACAAAAGCTCGAGCTTCACCCGAGGTGGCAAAGATCATGAGATTGTCTCAGCAATACGAGAAAAGCTGACAGTTCGTAAGGTCGACACATCTGGATTGGGAAGTCCAGTGGCACCGCCACTTTCGATTACCCTCAGACGTGCGAGCGATGCCAGCGGTTCAATTTTCAATCGGCCCAGAGAACGAGATGATCAGAATCATTCCTCGGTCGGAAATTCTGGGCTTATGACACCCCTTGCAGGAGCGCAACATGTGCCCGGGGACAAACAGCCTTCTGCCGGATATTTGATCACCAACGAAGATATTGAGTCCATATCTCTACTAATCAAGAAAAGCCTTGGACAATATCTTCATTCTTACGATCGCAATAGCATACTAGATGAGTCGAGCTCCGCGGGACGGATTTCCCGTAACACACGAGCGCCAACTATATCCGGCACTGGAGGCGGGAAGCCGGATCTCTTGTCTACAGATATCACTACCAACACTGTGGACTTTCAGCCGAGCCACTCTCGACCTTCTGATCAAAATGAATGTCTGGAGGTGAAGGATTTTCAGATGAACATACAGCGATCGGGTTCAGATAAGAGTGTACATGAACTTCTGTGGCAAGAATCAAAGAGCTCGTCGGGGGAAGCATCCTCGAACCCCTGCGATACGCCTCCGGAGTCTAAGACTTCTCTAAATATCATGTCCGAGGAGTGCGAGGTGGAGTCTGGTATTGAGAGAGGGAATGCATTTGACCCTCAGAATGCACGCGCGTCTATCAGTGACTGGTCTGGGAGGTTATCACAAAATGATGTTCCGATTGTTATCACATCATCAGACTCAGATTCAAATGAAGCCACGCCGAAAGTAGAGTCATTCAAAGCAAGACGTCGACCGCAGGTGAGGTCTGCAGCATCGACTCCTAGGGTTGCTACCCGAATTCGACCTTTCCCAAGGTACGCCGCGTCTCATGAACAACTACAAGATGTCGTGTCATTTCCTCCACTTTCCAACAGGAAGGCTACGAACGAGTGGATTTCACCACTTCCAGATATGGAAATAAAATCGCCTTTATCAACACCTCCATTAACAAATTCTGGGTCGCTGTACGAGATTGGTGTCGATTTCACAACGGGCCCATCGGGTGCTACGACATCCAAATCGCCTATTACTTCATGGGTTCGGTCTGCAGAAGCCTCTCCGTCTCAATCGCCAGGAATTGACTTCAGACAAGACTACGGCTTCGGTGGTATGAGTGCTACTACCAAGCAGCACAACGACAGCCGCCGGAAGAGCTCGATCAAACCGCATCCAAAGGCCTCACCTCGAACTGGTCAAACATTCGCGATGAGCTCTTCCATCGGTGTTCATGCGAGTGAAAGAAGAAAGAGCTCATCACCACATATTCAGCGAGTCCGTACGATTGATAATATCCACAAAGGTGAACGCGACGAGCCAGCGAGCAGGTGGAGACCGCCATCTGTTTGTCCTCCTCGGCTGTCTCCAAGCCAATTGTCACCAAGTCCAGTAGAGGCCGAGGAAATCCGAGATCAAAAGCCAGAGGACCGAGTTCCTGAAATGATGACAAGATTATACAGGCTCAGAAGTGGATTCACAGATCGGATCAGCTTGGTAGAAGCTAGGACACCTCCATTGCCAAGGTCGGATTTTGCTGGCATATATGGGACGATCACAGGTACGCTTCGAAGAAGTATTGGAACTTCGTGTCAAGATAACGCTGCGACACACAATTGTGATGACTGCGCAAAGGATCCCTGGAATCCCAATGTCGACTGGATTGGCTAAGTCGCCGATTGAGGTGCATCAAGCAGTACATAGGTCGATTGCTTAGAATGGTAGCTAGCTGTCCTTCAATTAGAATGACAACACTGAAGGTAATCTGTAAATTCTTCCACGTTTCCAGGCATGACATCTGAATTTGAGCACCGTTTCGCGTGTCAACGCAACTCCTGATTTCTCTATTTTATTCCAGAGGCTTCCTCAAGTGTCTAAACTATTTAATGGGCAGAGCCGGACACTTCAATTTCTCTACTCTGTACCATGGTATTCATGCTTCTAATAATATATTGACAATATTTGAATCAAGAATGAGAGTGAGAATTCTATTTGACATTGAAAATCCGGACCATTAAAACTGGGTAACGAGTCGAAATTAAAGCTGAGCGATTATTCTCAAGAGACAGTGAAAAGGAGACCATTGCCACGAGTGTGCTGGTAGTCTGGGTCCCGTTATCTGTAAGTGTCATTGCTATTGATGGCTACGAAAGTAACAAAGGCCACCTGCGGCTCATCCCAAATGCAAGACCAGGGAAAATCATCGAAACTTTACCAATGAGAGGCATTTCGAGGAGACCTAATCTTCGATTTGCATTCATGGAAAGACAAGACAAATCACACTCTGCGACGTTTTATGGTCTTTCGAGTCGGTGTATCCGGCGGACCGTCGTCTGTAAATACATTAGTTGCTGATTTACTTAACGGCGTCCGGCCACTCACTATCTGAGCTGATCTCCTCCGCGCCAGAACCCATCTTTCCCTTGCTCTCGACAACCTGCACCTCTGATTTCTTTCTTCCCATTGCTCGCTCCAGAACGAAGCAGGTAAACCACGGTCCCTCATGAATATCACACCTGAATTTAAGATACCGCCAATTCGGGACCCATCTAAGTTTCATCGAACTTGCCGACAATGTCGAAGGCATGAGCTCAATAAACGTGGTACTGAGCTTGGGGTGGGGCATGAAGTATCGAATCTCATCCTTCTCTCCATTCATCCATCGTTCAAAGCGGATTATATAGTTCGAGTGCTCGAGGAGGATTGAGTGGGCTGTTGGAAGGTATGTTCGGGTTGAAGGGGCATTGACGATGTTGACCACTACAGAAGAACGCTAATCAGCTATGTCAACAATTTAAAGTGAGAGAAAGGCCTTAATGTTGCTGAAGAGACAAGATCGGGAATGTTGCTCACTGTAATAAGCAAAATGGTAGATTGACTGCTCATGAGGTCCGAGAGGGCGTGTAAGTGGATAAAGTCTGTCACAGCAGAACAGACTTGTACTGCATGTATGCGTTGACCTATAAGTCGTTAGTATCCTCACATGTCTCGATCTTCGAGAGATCGAACTGACTGTGATGGCGGGGTGGGCATAGAAGAAGCCGCTGCACAGGGCAGCCGTTGTTTCTGCGGGGTAAAGAAAGAAGGGTCGGGAGTAATTGAAGGCATCACAGTAGCGGTGACCTCGAGATCTGTGATGAGCAAATTGCGAGCTCGATGTTGTTGAGTCGTTCAGTTCTGGAGTCGTGGACATAGGCAGCATATAGCCGAGCTGAAGTAGCAGAGAATCAACAATAGGAAGCAGCGACAAAAGATATCCGAGCAAAAGATTCACCCACGTCTCAGATTCCATACTCCAGCACAATGAGAACGGGGAAAATAGGGTAAGCATCAATTATATCAGGCAGAAACTATTTTCAGTCCGATTTCCGCTTTCAAGAATAGAGAAAGGAGGTCAACCAAACATCCGCTGAGAAATCAACCGTACTTGGACCAGTCAATTAGCCTCAAACAAAGACCCCTGACAATTCTGATCTCTGAATTACCAGTGACTATAGTCTCGCTTTCACTTGTGACCCTTCAAGCAGCTGTTTCACTTTCTCTGCTACTCCGAATGAATAGATGTATCCGGCTCCTTCCACCCCATACGCGTGGACCACATCACCCTCGCGCTCGACTCTCAATCCCCCCTTTCTGCCTGGGCGGAATCCCAGGACATCTGTCACTTTATCCAAGTCAACGTCTTCAAAGGCTCCTTTGGTAAGACGATTCACCCGCCGAAGGATGTCGCTCTTCAGTGCGACGTCTATCTCGGCGTCAAGCCTGTCTGACTTGATTCCTCCCATTATCACTCCACCCGAACCTGCTCGGGGGATGACGTAGGTGTACTCTGAACCTTCAAGCATCACAAGCTCGCTAAAGTCTGTCTTTACAAACATGGTTTGGCCACGAACGGGACCTACCGCCTGATCACCTGCGAGAACTCTGGCACCGACACCTGATGCGTTGACGATGATCTTAGATTTCGTGAACGAGCGTGCCTCTTCGATGCTTTTGACTTCTTTTCGAATGAATTTGACACCTTTTGCGACGAGTTTCTCCTTCAGCCATGGCAAAAATATCAGTGGATTGATTGCAAGAGTGGTGTACTTGCTACCCAGCTTGATCTCAGAGGGCAACACTGAAGCAGGTAGGACTTGGTAATCGGGCATCAAAGATCGATACCATAGATCTGACTCCGTTGTCTCATCGTCGAAATACTCCGTCATGGGATACAGCTTTACACCATTCGATGGTTCTTGATTGGCGACATCCCAGTAAAATTTGAAGCAATCTCGTTGCATCTGCTGTTGGGACTTGTCGGCGTGCCGCTGAGGATGGAAGACAGCTCCCGCCCTGACAGATTGTTAGGATGCCCTTGTCAGATGCAAGTCGAAGAAATGAAAATACCATGGACTTGCCCAGTCTAGCCCCATGTCTCCTGGCTGGTCTCTTGCCACGATTGTGACATTGTATTTCGAAGACAAGACATATGCAGTTGCGAGACCCGTTATTCCAGCCCCAATTATCCCAATTGATTCAACCATCTCTCCTTGTAGTCTTTCGCAGCTTTCGTGACTTTCTGGCCTTGTTATATATGACCGGAACTTCAAATCTACCCCACTTTCGATTGATTTTAACCCGTTGATGATAGTTAGTGCCGTCGCCAACGCCTGCTTAATAGGAAGATTGGCAGTACAAATCTTTAGCCGAAGGTATCCGCCGCGAGAGCTGCTTTTGTAGAATAGATTAGAATAAAGTTGCGCTCTACAACAGCGAAAGAGGACTGAAGAAGCTTGTCGTGCCAGAAGGGCGCGATCACGTGGAGACGGAGAACCGAGGACCCACCTCATTCCATTTCCCCACCCTCACGTCACACGCGAGAATAAACAAAGAAATTGTAACTTCAGATGTGTAGCGAATTCATTGACGGAACTCTAGGTAAGATTACAAATGGCCTGAATTTTACGTGTTATATCTCGCCTATCGTTATGCTATGCCATATTCTCACCTTCCATCTCACCATTGAATATGCAGTACTGCCAAGACTGGGGAAACAGAAGAGGATGCTCGCTTGGCAAGATAGCGATTCGAGATAAGAATCGGTTCAAAAACATTCAGGGGAACATGCGATGGGAGTCGAGGTTTCTCTCCCATGGCACCGCTTTGAGGATAATGTGGTTACTTTCTCACTACGAAAGTGCTTGCCTGGGTATCTCAACCGCTGTATTCCAATTTGCTAAAATGTATGCTGGCCAGGGGAGTCGCCAGACCCTGCTTTAGCGACTACTTCCATTCCCAGAGGTTTCTACAGTGACAAGTCACTCGAATCCTCGGCTGTCACGCCCAGGAAAATTCTTGCCATACCACAAGAGCTATTACAATGTTTACGGGGCTTAACAGCAACCGACGAGGAAAGGCTCGATATAACTTGGTCGTCCGATATGACTCGTCGCAGATATTGGAAGTCTGATATGTGAACGAGGAAAGCGGTTTCTGACCTCTTCTTCATCTTCAGCGTGTGGAAATACAAGCAGGCACTTCGCAACGAATGTGACTGCAAAGGCTACCAGGCCTAATGGGAATGTGAGTTCATCTCCTGCAGCTCTGAGCGAGCCGAGGCTCTCTTTCTATTCTGTGAACGAAGCGTGTTCTGACATGGTGAGCGTAGGGAGCAAATGGGCCGAAGGCTCCTCAAAGCTCACCAATTTATGACGGCAGTCCCTACTCGATGGGCGGAAATGGCAAGTATATTCCCCAACCGGGACTGGTTTTGCCATCACCAGTTGAGGGAGTCAGTCCCACGATCTACCTGGATGCTGGCTTTGGGGGAGGTTGTGTCAAATCTGGCCCATTCAAGAACATGACTGTGAATCTAGGGCCAATCGGCCTACCTAACACAACAGCTGGCCCGGACGGTGGACTAGGGTATAATCCTCGGTGCTTGAAGCGAGATGTTGGCCCTTCTTGTACCTTGAAATCCTGCAACCACGATAGTTTTCGGTATGAGAAATTGTGCTCACATTATTATATGCACAGATCTCATGTCCTTGCGAGAGAACATCCGCGAATTCCAGAATGACTTGGAAGGTCCCGTCGGTACAGGTGACCTGGGCCCGCATGGTGGTGGACACTTTGCAATCGCGGGCGATCCAGGTGGAGACTTGTTCACCTCTCCAGGCGATCCTGCTTTCTACCTTCATCATTGACAAGTCGACCGCTTGTGGACTCTATGGTAATCCTGCGTGCCTTACGAGAACTTCATGTTGACGATCACCTCAGGCAAGCACTCGACCCGGCAACTCGCCAATACTCACTCGATGGGACGAACACTATGCTGAATGACCCTCCTTCTGCAAACACGACTCTAGATGATGTTATCGATCTTGCCTATGCTGCTTAACCTGCTGTCAAGGTTGGAGAGACGATGAGCACCGTCAAAGGTCCATTCTGTTACGTCTATCTTTGAGCATGACTTACACGAAGTTAAGGGTAGTACGATCAGAAGTTTTTAATGGGGTTTCTTTTGGTATTCTACCATGAATAAATAGGATGAATGGGCATCACTGCTATCTGGGCAGCTGTTCCGAGTCCGAGTTAGATGTGTTTTCAACGTCTTCAAATTCTCTGACACAATGGACTTTCTGAAAGTCCATTCCCCCCTCGTAGCGGACTATTTCAGTCTAGCAACTGCGTCGCAAACGCTAGGTTACTTCCAAGAATTAAGCTACACTTGTAAAACTTCCTGAGCAAAAGCTGCTAGTTATAAGTCGCTAGAAGCCTTGTAGAATTGACTTCTGTGCACGACCTGGGTACCATTCGATTTGCTCACAATTCGTTTCTGACGGAAGACATGAAAGACTAAAGGATGAAGCAATCTAATTGCATTGTTTTGACGGTCCTAGAGTCTCGCCTCGAAGCGAATCATTTCAGGGGTCGCTTCCAGAAAAGGCATGGAAGGACTTGGCGGACACGGTCCACCCGCTCACCCTTGTTTTGTTTCAGCGTTTCAAGTTCAGGCTCAAAAGGCAATATCGCAACGTCTCCAAAAGCTCTATCCTGAGCTTCCGTCGCCACCTATGGCCTCATAATTGATTGTCTTCTTGTTTATTGTGTCACCTCGTACCCTTGTTGCATTTGCGGCTTGCTTTCTGTCTCTTCTTTCCTCATTCCAGGCCCTTGTCTTGCAGCATTGAGGTATTGTCATTTATTCGGATCGGACCACATCAGCAGTCATGGCTCGACCCAGCGGATCATCCAAAGCAAAATCACCCAAGCCAACACCAAAAGAACCACTTCTCACGCAGGAAAACTTTGAGAAGGAACTCAAGTCTCTAGCTTTGAAAGCAAAAGAAGAGACATGGGGAAAATGGGCAGCTGAGCAGGCTTGGATCCTAGCCCAATCGGGAACGCTCCTCACGCTTGCAGCCGTATACTCAAATGTATCGCTGCTCACACTTTCGCCAGTATATGGGGGTATCCCATCGTCAATATTACACTCAAAAGGTGTTATGACTGCTTGTTTTCTGGGCTGGTCGTCGAATTTGTTTCTGAAGAGGCAGTTGCCGGTCAAGCCTCAACAGCTACTTCCACTCATCGCTGCGTACATTCCCATGGTGCAATTTTTTCTCTTCAAAATCAGTGGTTCTCTGGGAGGTGTTTATGGACCGATCGTAACGGAGGCTCTCACTTTCTTGCCGCTGCTATTGCTTTCGGTCTCGTGCACAGCGACGATTTTGGATGATTTGGAGATGAGTCCCGGGAGGGTTCAATGGCTGGCTGATGCAATGCCGGGGATCTTATCGTACTCGTTTTTGAAGGGCATGGAATATGTGTCCATGAACAGCATCTCAAGAAGCATCGGCTATTCTTTCATCCAGACTAGACTCGGACTGCAAATCCTGCTTACAGGACTCTATTCGCTATTTGCGCCGTCAAAGCTTCTCTTGTTCACGATCCCAGCTCTTCTACATGCAGCGCTTTTCAACGTCCATGTGCAGTTACCATACACGACATCCGTCCTCAACTCGACTCTCGCCAAACAGAACTGGACCTTGATTGATAGGCAAGAGTCTCTCACTGGGTATATTTCCATCATCGAGAGTGCAGAGCAACGCTTCCGAGTCATGAGATGTGACCACAGTCTTCTCGGTGGCGAATGGCTCGTTAAGAGCTCCCGAAATGGAATGCCAGAACCCATCTATGGTGTATTCGTCATGCTCGAAGCAGTCAGACTCGTGGAAGTCGAGCCGCCTATCCCAGACTCAGAAGCCAAAGCTTTCGTCGTGTAAGTCCTCAATCAATACCAACATCTGTCCACGTGACTAACGTCCATCCAGCGGCCTCGGTATAGGAACCACACCAGCTGCGTTGATGGCTCATGGAATCCAAACCACAATCGTGGAAATCGATGCCGTCGTTCACGATTTCGCAACCAAATACTTTGCTCTGCCAAAGAAACATAAGAAAGTCATTGCTGATGCCGTCTCTTACGCGGCAGAAGTAGCCCGCTCAGGCGAGAAGTACGACTATGTTGTGCATGATGTGTTCACTGGTGGTGCTGAGCCGGTAGATCTATTCACATATGAGTTCTTGCAAGATCTGAACTCGATACTAAAGCCTGGAGGTGTGATCGCTATTGTAAGTCCTGCCCCATCCCTACAGTACCTATCCTACTCCATCCCTGTACCAGCAATAGTCACATCCAGTCAATTGAGAGTAAATAAAGGTATACAGCTAACCCTTCCACTCCCAGAACTACGCCGGGGACCTCCTCCTCCCCTCCGCCCGCATCATCGTCCAAACCATCCTCTCCATCTTCCCAACCTGCCGCATCTTCCGGGAATCCGCGCAACCGCCACCCGATCAAATCACCTCCGACGGCCGCGACTTCATCAACATGGTTATATTCTGCACCAACACGCCGTCTTCCCCTTCAAGCGAAAACAAACTCACGTTCCGCGCCCCGACCGCAAAGGACTTCCTCGGCAGTCGCGCGAGACAGGCTTTCTTGTTGCCGGTTCATGAGGTGGATTATAGTGCTTTTGAGGTCCAGGAGGGTGATGGGGGTTTGCTGTATGGGAATGCGACGGAGAGGTTTAGGGGGTGGCAGGAGAAGAGCGCGGGTGGGCATTGGAGTGTCATGAGGACGGTTATTCCTGCTGGGGTGTGGGAGAATTGGTAGAGAGGCGAGGAGGTGGTACATTAAACTCGAACGGAATGTAGGGTCCTGTTCTATGTCTGGTTTTTGTTGGTGCGTTGATGCGTTTCATCAGAAGATGATGCTATAGAGATGGACGAGACGGGTGGTGCCGTAAAATGTAAGTTGTAAACGTGGTTCGGCAGCTATCTTCATGTTCACCGAAGGTAGAAAGGAAGAGATGAATGTAGAAAGCTTCGAATATCTAGTTTCTCTGAACTTGTTCGAAGTAGTTGTAGTTATGCACATTCGTTATGGTATCATGAAATTGTTAATCCGTCCCATCCCCTCCATCCCATCTCCTCAAACGATTACCAACGAAGGTACTCTCGGAGCCATCCGCACCTATGCAATAAACAAACAAACCAATCAATCGATCTCTATGCTCGCGCCACCCTAGCACCAAACCCTAAGAATAAGAAAGGGAAACAGACACACGCCCATTTCCGAGCCACGAGAATACACAGCAAAGAAAAACCTCCACATTAAGTCTAGTATCCACTGTCCCAAAGATCATCCTCACTCTTGATCATCTCCAGCACCGGTGTCCTCCCCTCCTCCTTCTTCTTCTGCTTACGCTCCTCCTTCGTCACCAGCCGCGGTGTAATCGGTATCATTGGCGAAAACGGCTGGTACGGACTATACGGCACCGCGCCGGCACTCCAGGGCGTCTTCAACCCCCCAGTGTGTGGACCGTTGGGCTTGATGTTGCGTTCTAGCACCGTGGTCTTGGTGGTGGGTATGAAGGAGGGGGATTGTAGAGCAGGCTCAAAGGAGCGGAGGGGTAGGGCTCGTGATGAGTTGTTTGTGGATGGAGGGTTGGAAGGCTGGAGTTGGCGGGGTTTAGGGGCTGGGAGGAAGAGCGGCGTTTGGGATGTTGCGCTTGTTGCGGACGATGGGTCACCTCTTTCTGCTCCGCCGCCTCCTCTGTAGGAATTTTGGGTTTGCACGGAGGTTTGCGAGGGGTTCGGGGCGTGCCGTGGGCCGTTGCGGTATGGTGAGAGTTGCTCTGCTAGACTGCGGGTCGGGGAGCCGCTTGAGGTGTTCCGAGAATGCGTGTATGGAACTTGGTCCTTAGGGACGGGAGGAGGGGGTGGTGGTGTGTAGTAGCGGGGTGTGAGTGGTTCTTCATCTGATGCTGCACTTGTAGGGAAAGTTGCAGAGACGGGCGTAGGGATTGGCGAGGAGATGCGCATTCCCCGGATCCCCTTTCGTCTGGGCGATTTGAGAGAGGAAATCAGAGACGAAGTTCGCGAGTGTGATTTTGTCTTCCCTTCGTCCAGAGTCAATGTTGCTGGACGAGCTTTCTCACTTTTCTTTGGAGGCGAGTCTGTTCGCGGTGGACCCATTGGAACCGGACCAATTCTCTGCAATTGCGGAGGAAGAGGCATTTCCTTCAAGACCACACCCTTGGCCTTTGCGTCCTCCTGCTCCATAACATGGGCATATATATCTTCCAAGTCTCGTTGCAACATCTCGCGGTCTGCCTCGACAATCCTGGTGTCAACGTATGGATCTGCGAGACCGTTCGGGGTCGTAGGCGACTTGTTGATACTGGGGAAGATGTAGGGATTCTTCGTATCCTTCTCTGGTGAAGGCCACGAGAAATTCCTTGATCCGCCACCTGGTGCGCCGGGCGAGACAGGTGAGGGTTCGAAAGCGGCTGTTTTCGGAAAGGCGGTCTCTACCATTTCTATGTCAAGTGCTCTGGCTGATTTCTGGATCTGAATTCGCAGTCTGCGGCCGATGACGAGAAGCGCTACTCCCACAACACAAACACAAAAGAGGTATGATCCAAGGATTGCGCCGATCTGAACTGGTAGGAGGGACTTGTCTCTTGAAGCGTTTGCTGATATAGGCGGACCGTCTTCTGGTGCTGGTGCTGGATCCCAATCGATGTTCAGAGGATTGTTCTTGGGAACGTCGGTGAGGAGATTCCCAGCACTTATAGATGGGAGGGAGATGAAGAGGAGGAGCAGGATCGCTTTTGCATTGATCGCTGTCTCACTCCCTGTAAGCATCATGTTACTCTGACTATCGTGAGGTTGAAACGTCCGCTATATGTATAGCGGTCGTCACCAAAGGGCGAAACGTTCTGCGACGCGGATTCAACATGGAGTTGATCGACTCTGAGCTGTGAGCGGCGGCTGTATGTGATATACCGAGAGAGAGTGGTAGTCTGATGCGTGGGTGCCCGCGGGCGGGACAGGCCATCTTGGGCGGCCATTGGAGGACGATTGGATAACCTCATGGATGGAGACACCAGGAAGGGATGTGTATGGACACTTGTGGTGAGAGGCTGGCCAGGAACCTGCATGAAGACGAGAATAGCGCCCGGAGTTGTGATGGGATGGGAAGGGACAGGAAGTGATAGGAAGGGGACTGGCGGACTGGCGGACTGGGAAGGAAAGCTAGTTGACGATGTTCCCCTCCACCTGCAGCATGAGCGAGATGCAGAAGGCGGGCTGCACGATGTGGTTGGTCCATGATCTGCATGTTAACCGCCGGGCTGGGGTCCAGGGTAAACATTGGCTGACCACCCAAGCCATCCAAGCCGGGTCTGAGATCTACCCAGGACAAACATTTCAGCACGGCCAGATCACACCTGATCACACCCTGCACGACTTTCTTCGCGCCAGCCGTGATGTTTCTGCGGGTATTGAAATCGCCTCATTTGAAGAAAATAATGTTCCAACAATGCGCAATGTGATGGCCGATCTTATAAGTCGAATGATGCCATCTTGATGCCCTCCTTGGAATATGCGGTGTGAGCATCCCTCTCATAGGCCCGTTCTAGTTATAATTCAAGCAGGGTTTCATTGCGGATTTGTGACTGCAGTCTGCGGTTTCCATTCTCACTTGACAAGCTCACGTTGCAGACCCAGCTGCATAAACTCTAATTCCGTCTGGTATTCCATGTGGTATCTTAATATCTCATAGGCCAGTGTCTGTGGAGTCAGTGGAACTGATTGTGATTGAGCTTCGTGCAGAAGAAACATGCTTCTCTCTCATGGATTCCGTACATGTGCCCCTCTGTAAGCATGCAACAGAGTTATTTGTGGAGTAACGATTGACAGTGGAGATGTATTTTCGTGGGATTCTTCTGATCACTTGATAGTGATGGATGAAGGAGTGGTTGGTTGGAAGTCAGACATCGTCAATAATCGCCGAATGGGGTTGTAGACTTTGTGCGCTTTGACCTCGTCATTGGTCAATCCTTGGATATCTCGCTCCGGCTCTGTATTGCAAGGCATCATTGGATTGATGAGTGGGATTGTCTGTCTCGGTCATTTTCGGTAAAGGTTTCGCTGTTGTTGATATAGGTTCTCAACTCGCTTCGAGCAGTACAAGATTACAGTCCTAGATCCCCACTGAAGCCGTCTAATCACTTTCTCGGATGAAAAATCGCAGCCAACCGATCTCATCATCTCAATGCTGCAATAAGTAGCTATTGGAATGTGAGTATCTAGGATTGGCAACGCGACTAGGAGAAGCAAGCGCTGTGATGGATCTTCGTGAGCCATCAAGTGATCGTAAAGGATTAGGAGCATCGTGTCGCATATGGCAGATTCAAGCGGACTTAAGTAGACAAGCTGGCTAGATCCAGTCTGTTACTAATCACGCAACACGCAAGAACTTGTCCATGTATGGTATATTGTTGTTTTTGCCGTCTTGCCCGGAAAGACAACTTTCTTGAATTCTAAAACTGATCTTCCGTCCTTATTTGCCTTCATTTTCCTATTGAGGCGTTCTATTTCTGGTCATAGTCTCTGCCTTTACTTTGAATAGTTCGATAGAACTATAGGCAAATCTAAGATTTCGAAGCTGGTGATGTCAGGATCATGGTTGTGGTTAAGAAGTCTCTCTAGATCTCGGCAACGATGAAGACGAGCTGCTTTAAAAATAGCCTGTATTGTAATAGCGAACAAGTTGCTAGCAGTACATACAGGTGCGAGCGAATCGATTACTCATCTACTTCTGATTGAACTTATACGCGCGCTTTACATTTGCTCAATTCTCGACGGTGAGATTACATTTACAAGTTCTTCGTTCATACGTGACCCGATAGACCATTCTCTTCGCCACGAAACACAAGTCTCGTAGAACGAAGATACCATTGATGTTACTTGTCACGCTATCTAGACCGAGGTAACGATACGAGAGATAGGATACTGCCCGTTTAACCACTCGCTCATTGGAATAGTCCTAAATTTGAGAGGCACCACTTGGTGGCCAGTCCGGAAGGCGCCGAGGTGTGGTGTGTTGTCTTGGGTCGTGACAGTCCGTTGGAGACTCCATGTCTCCGACTGTTCAGCCTTCCTCGCTAGGCTTTGTCTGTTGACCTTGAGTGGCTTCCAATCTTCGGTCAGATGGTACGATGAACATGCGTTGTAGAAGCACTCTTGCGAAGTCACCTTTCGACAGATTAGGTGTTCTAGAAAGAGTCTTGACTTTGGTACTTAAGCAACATGGAGATTGTCTCGATGGTAAGCCCTGATCTGTTGCCAATCTATTAACGATTTTCGCAGCCAATGAATACAGTTTGATAGACCTTTCAATGCTCAAGCATATTCACCTAGCCTCGATCATCCTCCTCCTCGCCGGCATCGCAACAAGCGATCTCAACGGCTGTCCCGCCGGCGGCGCATGTACACTTCCCAGCCAAGCCATGCTCAAATGCGGACCTAACAACGGCCTCAACCTCACCGTCATGCAACCCTGCATCTGCACCGAAGATCCCACCTGGGACCAAGATATCCTCGACTGCGTCCAATGCTGGATCGAGCCCATCGCCAACGGCGGAAGCGACTACGAGCTCGGCGTCGCAATCCAAGAGTCCATGTTCATCAGCTGTGGACCTCCTATCGCCAGCTCAGTAGAACTGTTCCCATGTTCGCTGCAATGCCGCACGATCTGGGAGGTTGGGAATACGTGTGGTGGGTATGGGAAGGATGTCAAGGAGTGTATTTGTAAATACCATTATTCGTGGGATGGAGCTATCGAGAGTATGTATTTTGCAGACTGTCCGCTTTGTATTGAGGGTCTGGGCGATGCGGATGTGGCGGCGACGTTGAGGGCCTGGAAGACGTTTGGGTGTCCGGTGGATTCGAGTGTTGCGTATACTACGAAGCCTGTGTCTAGCACGACGGCGACGGCGACGGCAACAACGACGAGTAAGTCGATGGCGAAGACCAATGGTCCTGGAGGTGCGTTGTTGGCTGTCGCTGCTGTTGTTGCTGGTGTAATATGAGACCAAAAATAATTTCCCTCCATCTCGATTGCCACGAGTTTTTTGAGCTGAATGTATAGGATGTATATGAAGTACAAGGAATCAATAGAGTCACAAGCCCCACATCGCCGCACTGGGTGTCTGACTGTTAAATCTATCGATATGACATCATTTAATATCAAAATAGGTCTCTCGTGGATGGGGCAGCTCGCTTAAGCTCCAACTCCCGGGAAGCGACACAGAGTGTCAACCACTTCATCTAGGCAAATAAGCAAATTATATACATCGACAAAACCGTGGGCGGCCATAACGGAGGCTCAGGTCAAAGCGGTTCGCATACGAACACCAAAATTCGGCGGATCAAACACCAACGCGAAATCAGAGAACCTATTCAGTTAGGTTTGTAAATTGGGACCTCACACGCATCCGAGTGTGGGCTTCCGATTGAGTTTTGCAGTTTTTTTCTATTTTGGAGCATTACTCTTAGATTTCATTTTGTAGATTGGGCTAGTCGGAGGTGTAAGAAAGTGCACAAATCGTTTTTTTCGAGGGCGAGTTGTTGATGTTTTGATTCATGTATATTTGCCGCTAAGCGAGCCCCACCATGTCATCAACAATTGAAGCTTTCAAACCATTTCCATTACCATCGACTTGTATTTACTACCTCCAATTGCCCTTTGCTATCCAATATATCCAAAGTGTGCTCGAACGAAAAGGGCCTATTTGCCATGCGCATCAGGGGACACCGCACGACCGGGCAAGACCTGACGTGGATCGTTCAGATCGAACCAAGCAGCGCCCACCCACGACGACGAGATCTCAGAAGCCAATGGTTTCCGTTTGATACCCTTTCCAAGAACTACATCCTCCTCAACTCTACTCGTCCCATCCAGCTCTTCGACTTCAGGATCAATTCTGGGCACCGCGGCATATTCTCCTCTCTCTTGTGGCCTTGGACTTGATGCCTTCGGAATCACGGTACCGTCACTCAGCTCATGTAGTGGTGTTGAACTTGGTAGTTCGCTTGTATTCCCTTTCGTCCACATTTCCGACTTTGCACCTTCTCCTCCGAGCTCCGCATTATGGCCAAGCCCAGGAGGTGCGTCTCCGACTTCAAGACCTTCGGCGCTTGGACTGCTCCAAAATGAGGTATTGGGATATTTCTTGCGGTGCCAAAGCAGGATCGACCCAATGATGAGGCACGTCAAACTTGCTAACCCAACTACAATACCTGCGATGACGCCGTCGCTGAGTTCAGATGTCGATCCGCCGGATCGCTGATTGCCGGAGTCGGAAACGCTGGTGAAAATGGAGCTCCTTGAAGATGAAGTCGGAAATGTGGTTTGGAAGCTTACGGTACCATCTCCTAGGACGCCTGCTTGTAGGAGCATTGGAGAGCATGTGGCGCTGATCGATCGTGTTTGAGTCCTTCCCCACGAAGAGAAGCTGCAATTCAAAGGCTCGCGCATATCTGCCTGGTTTATTGCAAGGCGATTCAGGGTCCAGGAGTATTGCTGGTACAGATTACAACCACTGTAGGCACCGTACACGCCTGTTGTGCCGTTTGTGGCAACTCCAATGCAGTTTGTAGAGTTATTTGAACACGCATTCTCAATGAGGTCCGGGATAGTGACTACTGGTATTGCTTCGGGGACAACACAGTACAGTGAGCTCATCATACAGCTGCATAAGTGAAGGTTTGGTCGGGGTGGTAGATTTGTCGATGCGCCTGTAATTTAAGTTAGTCAAACGTTGCTGCTGAAGAGATTTGTCAACTTACGGAATCCAGCATCAATGGTAGGACAGCGGGAAGCTTTTGAAATGGTCGGTGAATACATCGATACCTGTGTGGGACTGGAAGTTACGGCGTCAATTTGAGATGACAAAATCGTGAATGCGGCAGATTTATTGAGCATTGGCTGCCCGTCTCCGCCGACCGTCATGTTGACGAGACCTTACGTCCAGTCAGGTTCGCACAAGCAAGTACGGACTTCCGGAATCTCGAAGCAACGCACCTGTTCCGTCTGCGTTCATATACCAATCATCGAAAATTCCTCCTGACCATACAGAAGAAATGGGAGGGCTGAACAGTGACGCCACCCAGGAGAAGTTTCTGGTTCCTGATATTGCTGTTCCACAAGTACCCCCAATAGAGAGTAGCGGCATCCCATAGTCTCGAAAAGTCTCGCTTCGATTCTTCAGTGTCGTTTCAGGAGGATCCAATTTGAAGTCCGGACAATCAAATCGGTCAGTTAACAACCAGAAGTCCACAAGTCCTCCGTTGGAAGCAAGAGTGGTCCCGCATGTCAGGAATTGTGTCGTTGAGGACCTACTATCATCGCCAAACTCAACTATACCTATGGGAGTTTGTCTGTAATTGGTTGACTTGATATAGGCCTTGACATCGCGAATGCGAGCTTTGGTAAAGGCCAAGGACTCAGAGGTGCTATTCGTGATCGGAACATCAATTGTAAAAACAAAGCCCAAAATATTGGAATGTGGTGACAACGAATCAACAAGTGCCGTGTGATATTGGTATACGTCGCTGTCCCAGGCTAAGTCGGCTTGATAGACACGAGCTTCCCACGAGAACACCACGAGAAGATAGATACCTGCAGCCTGGAATCGTTTGATGCAGTTGGCGCGATCTTTGCTCATATCCACGATGGAGACAACAATAACATTCACACCAAGGTCCACTAGGCCGAAAATATCTACACGGCACACCTCTTCGATGAGCAGTCCGTCATAGTTCTCGTCTGCGAAGTTGTAGTATATCACAGCTCGAGCTAGGAATCGCTCTCCAGTTGTTTGCAAAATGAATTGATTCCCCTGGTAACAGTCAGCGCAGAGGATTAGTAGAGCAGTACAAGTAGATTGACCTTTACGATGATAGGACTAAGATCATCCGTGGCGCGACGCATTTTCTCGACGTGCCCGAGACAAAATAGGCGTAAAGTTTGGCCGACCAGAAAGAAGAAAAGACTGAACGGAAGTAGAAGGGAAACTTCGGTCAAGTACTTTTGCACAAATTATTCCTGCTCACCTTGCCGTAGAGGCAACCATGCATACGGAAAGCACGCCAAGCCATAATGTTGGTGTTTTGCAGGATTTCAAAGATCCATTGGACGAGACCAACTCATCGACCCTGCTGCGCCCCAAGCAGAGCATGAAATGGAAACGACGTGCGTGCGCTGAATATGTCGAGGAAAGGACGAGATGAAATTCAAATATCGCCAGAGAACGCTGGGATATAACTTCCGAGACTTTCGGCGCTGTTAGTGTTCGTTCATAGCGCTGAGCAGGATGCGAAAGCCGTGGTTTTTTCAACCTTCGCAGCAAATTGACATCTTGAGATACGAACAAGTCTGCCTGATCGACAACAGCCAACTGTTGGTTTGATGGTTTGGCGCTTGACTTTTAAAATCAAGGTTAAATGTGATGGGCCCCTGAAGTCTCGGCCAAGTGTTGGTGGTCTCCTTTGGGATCGGTCACGTGTACCACCGAGTCCTTCGATCCTGAAGCCAAAGCCCAGTGAGAAGGCACGAAGGGATCAGATGAAGAACAACGGAGAGGTAGGTCGGCTAGTTGATGAAGAGGGACTCCAAACTATGCAACTATGCAAAGTATAGCCTCTCGCTGAGACCAAGGACGCAAACAACAAGCGAGAATGGAGCACTGACCTGAAGAACGCTGCTTTCATGTTGACGCGAATTATCCCAAAAACATCATAGGAGGTCTGTTTGTACAATTTTCATTTTCTTGCTAGACTACAGCAAAGAAACATTGATGACAATCTACCAAGCAGTATGTAGCAATTTCAGCGAAACACATTCTCAAATCCAGCGCCAAATCAAACGACCAGAACTCCGGATATCGTTTTTCTCGATGTATGCAAATTGTTTCTCCATTACCACTACCATTTAGTAGGCAGCAATCCTCGCGGCCATACGATCTGGGACAAGATCGGGGCTGACACTTCGGAGCGGGTATTCCGTTGCAGGAGCGGAGAGCAGGGTGCTGGTTACTGGCTGTGGAGACAGGATGCTCGGTTCCTCTTTAAGTTCGGGAGTTGACTCGATGGGCTTGTAGCCATTGACGCGAGGGCCGGTGCGGACTGCAGAAGGAAGGATCTGCTCGAAGCCTTGGGAGGCGGCGACTTTCTCGATAGACTTGAAGTACTGTAGAGTGTCAGTCACTTACAGATATGTAGCCGGGTCGATCAATGACGAACCTTGACTGTCTTGACTTGAAGTTCCAGCGTAGCATCCTCGTCGACCACGATCATGGGATGTGGGTGCAATTGGAGGGATGAGAGTGTCCACATGTGATTCACGCCTCCTTCGATACACTTCTGTAGCGCCAGCGCTTTGTGTGCACCTGTAATGATTATCACAACTTCTCTGGCCTCCAGGACGGTCTGTACGCCGACAGTGAGAGCCATCTTCGGCACCTTCTCCAAATCATTGTCGAAAAATCTTGAGTTGGCAATGATCGTGTCATATGCCAATGTCTTGACCCGAGTTCTCGATGCTAGTGACGACCCTGGCTCGTTGAATGCGATATGTCCATCTGGTCCAATACCACCGAGGAAGAGGTCGATACCACCATGCGACTTGATGGCAGCTTCATATGCTACACATTCGGCTTCTAGGTCTGGAGCGTTGCCATTGAGGATGTGGATGTTGCGTGGGTGAACGTTGACATGTGAAAAGAAGTGCTTGTACATGAAGGTATGGTAGGACTCGGGATGCTCGCGTGGAATACCAATGTATTCGTCCTACGGCAAATTCAGTCAGCAGATGGACTTTGGTAGAGCTCGAAGCGATTATGCGATATCCCGTACCATATTGAATGTAACGACATTTTCGAAGGAGATGTTGCCGGCTTTGTATTCTTGGACGAGGATCTTGTAAATTCCCACAGGGCTGGATCCAGTTGGGAGACCGAGGACAAAGGGATGAGCAGGTGTCGGACCAAATGCCTTGATCCTGTCTGGACATTCGTGAGATACGGAAGTGATATCGCGGGGTATGAGGACTTACCAATGATGTAGTGGGCAATGTATGATGACGCAGAGGTCGGATCTTCTCTGATGATAAGTCTCATGGCTTTTGATCTTGATTGTTGAAAGAGACTTGGTTGTATGTAATCAGGTTTGCGTGTTTTTTACAGGTAGAGATATATGAAAACGCGAGAATGGCAGACGGGAGCAATATGAACAATAAGAAATTAGATCTTGCTTGATTCAAGCCAAACCTTCTATGACAGCAACAAAAAGATACCGGCACGCATGACTCCGTTTATTGGATGAAAGGCATGGAACGTCACCAATTCTATCCCATTCTTCTTTCCCCTACTACGCCTCATGGAAGAGGCGGAGATTCGCAGTATAGCTTTGTGGAGGATTTCCACTTGACACCGGGACACTGCGGTAATGGCCCATGATCACCGTCGGGCAACGACCAATTGACATGTCATGGCGTGAACCGTCCCAAATCTGACGTTCATACTGGCTCAGAAATGAGTGATGGTGGTGGTGAGGATGGAGCCGTTGTCGTCTGGCAAGGCGAATGTCGGATATCTGAGTCGGGCATTTCGGCCGTCGATAAGCAAGCGAAACCTTATCGAGACCAAGAAGTGGATTTACATCTGCCATACCCCAAGCTTGGCCAGCCGAGTGGTGAGAAGCATGTTTAAGATGCCACGCAATCGGCCCGCGGAGGTAGTCAAGATGCAGTGGTTGCTAGCTGGTGCGGGGCGAATTACTTTAGCGTGTCCCAGATGAACCTCTTGTTGTATCCAGCAGCTCTGTAACGTTGCCTCTGCTTTCTACAAGACACAACGCAAAGCTTTTTCTATGGCACATCAACCAACCCTGCCCGAGGGCTCCGATGCCACCATGGCCCATCAATCCACGACAAAGCCCTGCTAGAGCCTGGTAAGCCGCACCAGCGCAGGGGAAATCTCAACTATGGAGCTGCATCTCCATACTTTCCAGCAGTGTTAGCCAGTGGCTTTGAAGACTTGAAGAGCGCCGCAAAACCCAGTCAACTGGGGCCAGAATGGCTTGGTTGAACCCCACAAATGCTGAGGTACGGTAACTTGCTGACTTGGTCTACCGCGGGCAAAATCCCGGTCCAGACTGTTCAGTAAGTGCCCTGAGCCTGAGTAGCTGAGCAGTAGTGAGCGAGTGGTGTCCAAAAGTACCAGTATCCAGGTGGTAATTCGCCTCCTCGTTTCAACCCTTTTTACTTGAGATCAATCGATGTTACTTGCAGCTTTTCTAGGATTGCACCTGCCGTGAGAGACGAGACCAGTCTTTTCCGCCCTATCGTATTTCGGGTCTTGATGGCCACATAGTTTCCCAACTTGTTTTCATCAAGGCGAAGTCTCTTTTGTTCCGTAAAGTATTGATTCGAGGATCTATCCCGCAGTGCATCAGTCCAGTGCAGCGCAATCAGTGCATCCAATCCAAGCCCAGCCAGCCGCGGGCTTTTCGAAGGTTACTCTTGGCCTCCACCAACGCTCCATCACATCAGACACTCGAATCCACATCCCATCTGACGACCTCGTACCCGGAATCAACGTCTCCCAGGTTGCTTCGGCTCTCACACTGTTGTCAGACTTTTCCCGTCTGCTACAACCGAGTTGGCAAACCTCAACTCGGACACGAACGGCAACGTCTAACCTCCATCAGATCATGGAGAAGTGAAGCTGCCGTACTTACGACTGATGCAACAACCAGTCGATCCTCAGCATAAGGCTACTGACCTAGCAGCTAGCGCCGCTGGTCTAACAGATTCTCCCCTATATGTATCAACTCCCGATGTCATGCAGCCGTCGGTCATTGCCGCAATGAAAAAGGTACGACAGGCCTTCTACGCTGCGCTTCTGAGGAGTTTGCTGAGGACGAAGCATCTCCTACAGACTATCCTGAACATATGGATTTCTCCCTCGGTCATCAAAAAGGAAACTGTCGATGGGGAGCTCGTCTCAGAGCATGGAACCTCAAAACTGGGCTACCAGGATTTCCTGGACCGGATTGAGACTATCTTTCGAGCCTCGGTGGAAAGAAAGAGACTCATTACGTTATCGGATGGGTTGAAAAATCAGTTCGTCGAGAGCTTGGTGGACAATCCATTGTGTATGCTCCCCTCATACAATCATCAGCTACCTTCTGGAAATGAGACTGGCGCTTTCCTGGCGCTGGACGTTGGAGGTTCCACTTTCCGAGTAGCTTTGATCGAGTTGTCCGGCAAGAAGAATGAAGTTGGGACTCAGATCTTGAAGATGGCTTCTTTCAAGATTGGCCCATCTGAGAGGAAACTCAAGGGAATCCTATTCTTCGACTGGATGGCCGAGAGAATCGAACAGACTTTAGCAGGAAAACGCCAGGGTCAAGCAATATCTGAACATCCTTTATCTATGGGACTCGCATGGTCTTTTCCAATTGAGTACGTCCACTTCATCGTTATCTTGGAAAGTCAGCTGACATGTTTAGACAAACCTCACTTCGAAGCGGTCTCCTTCAAGGAATGGGCAAGGGATTTCTTGCAGCCCATGGGCTACTTGGACAAGATCTCGGGGATCTGATCCAGAATTCATGTTTAAAGCGGGGCCTCAACGTTCAGCTCAACGCCATCGTGAACGATTCTTCTGCCACTCTTTTATCAAAAGCCTACTTGGACTCGACGACCAGATTTGGACTGATCCACGGAACTGGTGTCAACGCCGCAGTGCATCTTCCAATCCATGTGTTCTCGCCTCAGAAGTTTGGAGTCCGCCCTTCCGAATGGCACGATTCGGCCAAACATGTTATCGTTAATACGGAACTTTCTATGTTTGGTGCAGGCTTTTTGCCAACAACAAAGTGGGACAAGCTTTTGACATCCGCACACCCCAATCCCGACTTCCAGCCTCTGGAGCACATTGTCAGTGGCGGATATCTGGGGGAAATCGTTCGGCTTGTTTTAATTGATGGCATCCAAACAGCAGGCTTGTTCGGTGGAGTAGTTCCCTCAAGTCTGAAAGAAGCCTACTCCTTGGAAACGGAGACCATCTCCCGGATTGAGTCGTAAGTCGAAGCTCCGTTTCTAAAGATGAAGGTGCTAATGGCATACAGTGACCAAAGCCCAAACTTGATCAAAGCCCAACAATTATTCCTCTCGCGGCACCCAACCAGCTCCCCTCCTACACATGCTGATATGCAAGCTCTGCGAGCCATTTCCTCGTCTGTCACGTATCGAGCATCCGGTGTCATCGCAGCAGGTGTGCATGGTCTGTGGCAGCTTCGCAACGATGCAGAGGCCATTCGGGCAGAAGATTCATCGCATACAGTAGTGGCATATAACGGATCAGTCATGGAGAATTATCCAAGCTTCAAAGAAAACTGCCAGAAGCACCTTGATGGTCTAGTTGAAGCAAGTGGCGGTCAGGCAGGCACAGTAGAATTGATATACGCTGAAGAAAGCAGCTTGCTCGGCGCTGCTATTGCTGGTGCTGTCGCATCATTGGAAGCATAGGATTTTAGAGGAGTACGGTTCACATGTGCATGGCAGGGTCAGAGGATTGGGGTTCAGTGTATAAAGCATAGGGGAGTCTGGGCATATATTATTCACGAGCATATTTCGAAATGAACATAATTCTTAGCTACATCTGGGGTTGCACAATTAGATTGGGGAAGTATTCCCACGTGAAGTGTGTTCCTCAGAGGCTGGAAGTCATTGGCACGTAACATCTTATACTGTGAAGCTTGGTAAGAAGAGATTTCAGCAGTTGGATCTATTCCACTTACTGGTTCCCCTGTTAAAATTCTGATTCTAGGCCGAAGTACTTGGCTAGCTCGAGCATTTTCATTATCTAACCGTCTCTGTACGTTCATCTCGTCTCGTGCCACCCCAATTGCAAACGCGGGGAGAAGAGACTAGTGACAAGTACGACCGAGCAGCTGGAGACCCCAGACAGGAGCTCTTTTACTCTGTGTCTGTTGTGTGGCAGTACAATAATATAACCGGCGAAAATACAGAATACAGAGATACCTTTCATATGCATATCGAGAAAAGAAGCTAGAAGCTCAATAGAACATTGAGCTGTATCTCAACTACCTTCCAGATCCACTTTCTGCAACTGCTGGGATGAGGGGGAGATAACAGAGATACCGGACTGGGAGAGACCCTGAGCCAACCACTAGAATTCGGGGTAGTGAAGCCTGTCCAATGGCGCTTTAGTGAAGGGCTGACAGCGTTCCATGGGCCACCCCATTTACCACTTCAACTTCTGCCCACCACTGCCAAACTCGGTCTACCACCAAGCAAGGCTCTTGCCTCCTCCAATTAACAGCGACGCCTCAAGTGTCGAGATCTAACGGCCTGTCCGACGACATTCTGCATGTGTGGGCGGCATCTCTACAATATCTCTATCTTTCCCAGTCTACTGTGAACACTCGTATCTGCCCGCAGAGGCGCTGAACCACCGCAAATGAATCGACTTTAATAATGCGCATATCTCTCTCGACCGATGCTTCACTCCTCGTACCCCCGCGAACAACAGGAAGGCGCGACCCAGAGCCAGAGCCAGAGCCAGAGCCATACCATGGCAAGTTATGAAATCGGCAGCCAGACAATCTCGTCTCTAACTGCTGCGCCCAACGACATCCTGCGACTGACGGCTACGAACCACAACGGACAGCAACAGCTACTAGGTGGTGGGGGCATCATGGATGGATTTGACCATGACCTGAATTTCGAGGGGGAGGGCAGCATGTTGTATGTACTTTACTTTGCCCGCCTGCCTGATCTTCAAGCGATCGTGAACATCTGAATCCATAGGGTAGTTTTGGGGGAATAGGCAATTGGAATCACAGCTGACCAGCAGCTTCAATAGCAGAGACGATGTGAACACTGGTGGCATGGGCTCACTGCCCCCCTTCACGCCCTCATACGAGCTTAACGACGCCTTCTCCACCACTTTCGAAGACCCATTCTCCTACCCCTCTGGACCAGACTTCTCTTCGCTCCTCGAAGACACAACCACAAACCCTCATAATGAATCTTCCAACAACTCTGCAGATCTTGACAACAAGCTCCTCAGTTTTGGAACTCCGATCCTTAAAGCGCCTATATTCGACGACGCGGGTCAGACATGGCCAGCTATGTCTGCAGAGCTATATGGCATGTTCTTCGTTGCGGAAGACGTGTTTGGGGACAACAATACCGGAGCGGGCAGACCCATGGAATTGACTTGCTACCGACGGAACTTATTCCAGATCTCTGGAACCGTAGTACTGAGTAGAGGAATCACAGGCATGATAAACGAGCAAGGACAGCAAGTGCCTCTGTACGACTTGACAGCTTCCATCAGCGCTATCGAGAGTATTGAGGGCAAGGCCACCGAGATCATATCCGTGCCATGGAAGACAGCGGCGGGAAGCACATCTGAAGAGAGAGCTGGAGCCGCACCTCCAAAATGGCCTTTGGACCTGAGCATGAACCCGGAATTAGACCCTACACTAGTCTCTATACCCATTGCCTGGAAGCGACTGCAGTTCAAGCACGCGACTGCAAACAATGGACGGAGGAAAGGTCTGCAGCAGCATTATGTGATTCAGATTAATCTTATGGCTACAATGCCGACAGGGGAGAGCGTGAAATTGGCCGAGATACAGAGCGGACCGATTATTGTGCGGGGTAGAAGTCCCAGAAATTTCGACAGTAGGAAGGATGTTTCGCTGAGCGAGCGAAAATTGGACTCCAAACCGAGGACGACGAGTGATGCCGCTGCCGCGCCGCCGCAGGTGAAGGTTGACCCATCAGTGACATATAGCTCGTATAAGCACTATGCTTTGAATGCTCTATCGGTAAGTCTCCAAGTTACATATTGCCATCTTCCTTCACTTCAATAAGCCGTGGCTAACAAAATGAAGACCCCTCTCGACCTTCCCGAATGGAATCAGAATAATCCTGTCCCAACGCCCTCTCCTACAACAGCTACAGCTGACGCTCCCCGACAAGCCAAAAAGCCTACACTCTCGCACCAGTCATCCTCCAGCACCTCCACACGACCTCCAGTGCCAAAGACACGATGGAAACCAGAAAGCTCTTCCTCCAGTAAACTCAACTCTGCATCCGCACCTATAGACCTTTCGTTAGCGGACGATGAGTACGGCCGTGCAGGGTCCCGAGGTAGTTTCGGGGGTGAGCCAGGAAGTCCCTTGCTTGAAAGAGATAAAATGAGGAGGAGTGTTGGGTTGGGAATGGGGAGTCCGATTGAGAACGCGGATCTGCTTTATGAATATTTCCCGTTAAGTGTGGATGATTGGTATTTCTACCTTCCCTTTAGTTCCCTGAGGAAATATCTCCAAGTACCGTTCGAAAGTTTGAGATGGGAGACCAGCAAGGGACATAGGCTAACACTTACAATAGGATGCCACCTGTCGACGCGATCTATAGACCGCATGTTGTGCACCACACGATCGTTCCGCCAGATCTGAAAGCTGAACAAGTCAAGAACAAGACGAAGAGATATTTCTCCGCTGATGATTGAGGAAGCATTGAAGGATTAGCGAACCCATTGCATATGTGCTCAACATTATACCTGCCCCCTTTGAGATGCGAGACGCGAGCCGCGGACGAACGCGTGCGAGTTACAAACTAGCTCCAGAATAGCATGGCCGTGTTATCACATTGGTATGCGTATGAAACCAAGGATAGATTATGTTTCACGCCAAGGTCATGATGAAGAGAGGGCGGAAAAAGAAGATATGCAAGTTTAGGCATGAGCTTGGAGAGTGGGGAGCGAATGGTCGAGTGCGCCATGGCAGTATGAATGTATTAGGTACTGAGAGGAAGGGGGCTTTATGAAATAGCTCAGCTATGTGTACGATGGCAGGAAGAGATGAGAGAAATTTTGATACCAACAATGATAATGATTGCAGATGAAGTATTTGTTGATGCAGACGAGCGAAAACATGTATGTATTATGTACTAAACCCACCGAGTGCAATTGTGCTACGGAGACTGCTTGACACTGGGAAGTCATTGTAACTTGCAAGCTCCGAGGTGCAATAGAATATTTTTGAGTAAGAATACGACTAAATATACCTAGAATACCTAATTTGACGTCTCAAGAATAGCTGCCATGTCCCGGGAATACCTGTGCTTTCACTGGATTGCAAACGAACTTGGATATCTACTCCATCCGACCTAAGTCTCATACACCTGGTAAACAAGCCGAGCCCTCTTAAGTTCCTTCGCTTCGCTAGCCAGGCTAGCCCAATGCCTCCTCTCCAAACTCCAAACTCGTGCAAAATCTTTCTCGCAACACAGATACTCAGCCGAGACTCAATTCGCTGAACTACAGTCAAGAACACGTCAGCATATTTACGATCTCACAGTCGTCCAGAACGTTCACCGGTTTCATAATAAGTAGCAAGCAAGGAAAGGAGAAAGATGAGATCCGTAACATACCCGTTCAGCAGAACACCTAACCTCCTCAAACGCATCCAGCACATCAAAGCCCATCCCCAGCAACACATCCCTCTCCTCGCCTTGCACCCAACACAACACGCACGCCGCAGCACGATGTGCCTTGTTCTGCCTGATACCCAGGAGCGCCAGACCCTGCAGCACAATAGCAGCTTGTGGGCTATTCGGCACGACTGGTGCGAGGATACCGCCTACGCCGTTAATGTTATCGTTGCTATTTCCGTTGAGAGACGGAGAGGTTGTTGAGGGCGATGGTTTGAGTACGGGGATATAGGTCGATAGACTTGAATTCGGACGCGTGATTATGACGGCGCCTACAAGGCTCCCATCAACAGGTGATTTCGCTCTCACGACACCGCACGATTCGTCTGCCAGTGCGAGGTGGTACAAAGCGAGGACTTCGGGACCGGCATTCGCTTTTACGAGGTCGAGGACGGTTTCGGCGTTCTCGCGGCCGGCGATCAAGTCGAATTTGAAACTAACGCGCTGGATTGAGGGGAGGAGTCCTTCGGGTGCTTGCCAGATTAGGAGGTTGCGGATTGTGAGTGTATAGAGGAGGCGCGGGGAGGAGATATCCCAGCCGTTGGCGGCGAACCATCGTTTAAGGCGGGCGCCTTCCGTGAGGTCGGACATGGGAATGCCCGGGTATATGGTTGGGAGGGAAGAGCCGAGCTGGAGTGTTTTGATGGAAGGGCGTGAGAGAAGGGAGCGCAGAGCTCTTTGGTGTAGGGAGTGACCGATGGAGAGGTTACGTTTGGAGGGGTCGACGAAGAGAGATGAGATGATGCCGTGGGATGTGGGGACGTGATAGTAGGTTGAGCAGAAGCCAAAGAGAGCTTGGGTGCTCGAATTGCGAACTACAAAATGCTGTTCTTGTATTGTGTCGTGTGGTGGGGTGAGGGCCTGAGACTGGAAGAATATGTTAGTGAGGCAATTGACGTTGGTGGGGTGTACTTACTATCTCAAAGGATGCCGCTGTTGCCCCCGATAAACCGGACTGTGTGCCTGGAGGCATAGTCTTCTCGATCGTTTTGATCAGAGCCAGTAGGCCTCTCTGGTCACGTTCCATGTTCCAGCTCTCGACCAACCAGTTCTGTCGCGACTTCTGTACTTTCCTACTCTTCCTCAATGTCCCAGGCAGCGTTCCTTGAGGTACAAACTCGCCAAACAGAGCACGTACCAAGGCGCTCATTGCTGTTTCAGTGAAGTCAAATGTGCAAACATAAGTCCCTATTGACTTATCCATAGCAAAATCATAGGGTGAAGATACAGAGACCACGATGAGGGACTTCTTTTTGCCTCCTGCGGATAGCATAGAGCACATCATAGCGACGTGCTTGGTGAAGCCGTTCTGGTAGAGGTTCCGATTCGCATCAGCAGTGATGATAATAATTGCTGCTGCTCTATTGATGAGGTTCTCGTGAACAGGCCGTACACCATTGGCCGTATATGATGTATGAAGAAGCTTGCCGTGTCTTTGACGGGCGAGAGACCGGCCGAGCTCGCGGAATACTCCTTCACCACTCATGATGGATGATCGGTGTTGCCACTTATCATGTTCGTTTGCTGCTGATCGCGTAGATTCTGTGAGAGCTTTTGTCGCAGCAGAAGCAGGAAGAGGCTTGACGAGGGGTGTGAGAAGAAGTAACTCTTCGTCTGGATATAACGTATTCGATAAAGGAAGGAGATGTCCCTTATCTCTCATAATGGTAATGGAGTTATCGTATGCTTTCGTCGATAATGCGAGATGGCTTGGGTGTAAGGTAGCTAGCAGGCTGATGCCAGGAGGATTTAATGCTTTGCTCCAGCTGGTGCATTTTGACTTCAGATTGAGAACACGCTTTAGCGATACCATAATTCGTTCTCGGGAGATCATATCGTTTTCAACCCCGAGTTTGAGCCCCGAGATGGCTTCTTGTTGAACGGCAAATGAGCGACAGAGAAGAACGAGATCGCAACCTGCTTCGACGGCCATGACAGTCCCGCCTCGAACCCCGATGTCATGGCTAAGTGCATCCATCTCTAAGCATTCGGAGATGGTCACTCCGTTGAAGCCAAGATCATTTCTGAGCAAGTCATCAACGACTTGATCGCTTAAGCACGCGTGCATAACATTCATGCCTATCTAAGAGTAAGTCTGTGATGGATACAACAATTACCTAAATCCACTTACTGGTATTGGCCATCGCACACCCGCCCACCATCATCGCATCCAATCCATCCCGGATGGCATTACGAAAGGGTACAAGAGCACTCAAACTTAATTGCTCGAGAGTCTCGGTTATGATGGGCATGTCAAGCGACGACCCAAGGAAGTCCAAGTTTCCATACGAAGGGAAATGTTTTCCACAGGTGGTGAGTCCAGCATCTTTGTAACCATTCATAGCGGCAATCCCATACTGGGAGACTTCCTGAGGATCATCACCTGTGGCTCTAACTCCTAGAGGCTGGTATCTTGCGTTGGTCAATACATCAAGGACCGGGCCCATGATCATGTTGACACCCACAGCCGAGACTTCTTTCGCTGTTGCATTGGCAATCTCATATGCCATCTCGGGAGAACCAGCTGCTGCAACCCCCATTGCACTGGGGAATTGACAAATGTAGTCTTCATCGAAAAGACTGTTGACTCCGCCATTTTCCTGGTCCAGAGCGATCAGAAGCGGAACTGGATGGCCTGCTTGATGTGCGATAGTCTGAAGCTCCTGAACTAGTCTGGCGGTCTCTTGGGCAGCTGCTGATGTCAGTCTTGTTCAAGTAACTATACACAAAACAAGAGAAAGCGATTAATATTTTCAACAGAACATGTTAGTCCAACGAGTTAGTCGAAACTTATTGACTGCTTTGAGCACTTGCGAGAAATACTAGACCAAAGGAGCTTTCCTCAACCTGGAGATATGTAGGCAATACGCAATCACATAAAGAAAGGCAAATTACTCTTTAGGTTCTTGGTGGTCAGCAATATGGCACCAAGGTGGTGATCTTCAATCAACGTGCGGATCTGAGGCGTGACTTCGGTTCCTTCCCAGCCTAGAAGATCTCGCCATCAGCATTTGTTCAATGCAACACGTCCTTGACAGCAGGTATAACCACATGGGTATTTGCCGACTGTACTCGTATAGCGTAGAACAGAGCAGCAGGAGTAATACCCATGAAGAACAATTGCCCCATAGCCCTATCGAGTTGAATCAGCACGTTGTCCATCACGAGATCTGATACGATGCATACCAATCCAGATCCTGCCATAGCGGGTCCAGCTCATCACTCTCCGAGACCTCCATCTTGACTTGCACGTCGCCGGACACCGTGACGGCTTGTCGAACCTAAAGCAAGCCAGGTACAGACTGCCTGGGGCAGTCCTTCGGTTATTGTTTTGGTGGGGTTATCTGTAAACACCTGGGCGGCACGACTTCGCTCCTCTTCAACCTCTCATCACACCTAAGCATGTTCAGCGGAAACAGAACGGTGCAACGTCTTTGTCATGGAGTGGATAGGAACGTGGATCATCAGCCTCGTGGGGAAGAAGGCGTGTAACGATGGGACGGGAGCAACGATGCGGCAGGGAGTCTTCAGTGGGGCGTCACGTGCGAGAATCTTCTCGGCAAAGTCCGGTCTGTCTAGCTCGATTTTCTTCACGTCTTGCCATCTGATCTCGAAGCTTTCAAAGTTGTCACAATTACTTCCAGAACACTCATCGTAGATAGTGGCAAGCTTCTATCAGAGATTTTCTCCGTGCTCGCAAGTCGATCTTCTAATTGCCCCATCAGTGTTCACTATCTTGCTGGCCGGCTTACCCGGCCTTTGTCGGATTAGGTTGGGTGTCAAATGAGACGTTACATCTCCACTTCCTGTAACTACTGGACGATACACATCACATCACATTTACATCGCCATCTTGAATCATAGCTCCATCCACTTTTGAACGCCTCCCACTTAATGGGTCATGTCATCATCAATGGTCGAGAGCTTTCGACATCTGCAAAGCATAATACCAGATAGGTGGTAGCTTTGTGGAGTTTCATCATTCATTATGTAGAGCTCAAGGGAAACCGTGGTCCACGCCACAGTAAAATAATCAAAACACTCGCATACATACAATCTTGCAATCAACACCATCATCATGCCATCTGCAATCCCTACAGAAAGAGAGACGATCACAAAGTTCACGAACTGTCGTTTGGTCAAGGGTGATGAATTGGTAGAGCAAGACTTGTGGGTCAGTTCGGAAACAGGAAAGATTGTGAGGAGTCAAGAAGCCTTCTACGGAGACCACTCAGTCCCAGATATCACCATCAACCTCGGAGGAAAGATTATCTCACCAGGTCTGATCGATGTACAACTGAATGGAGCTTTTGGATTTAATTTCTCGCAAATACCCGAAGATGCCTCGACTTATGGGAAGACATTGAAGCAGGTCAACAAGCTGCTGGTTCAGACGGGTGTCACTTCATATCTCCCAACACTAACTTCAGAGCGGAAGGAAGTCTACCAACAGGTACGAAATTTCTGCCCTTTTCTTAGTCTGTACTGAGAGAAACGATAGGCTTTGCCCTTCCTTGGACCTTCAGGATCCCCTCGCAGTGCACAAAATGGAGCAGAATCGCTTGGGGCTCATTGCGAAGGGCCATTTTTGAGTCCCAGCAAGAATGGAATCCACAAAGTCGAGAACATAATACCCGCGACCAATGGTTTCAGTGATTTGGAAGACTGCTATGGAGCGGCCAACATCAATCCGACCCTGTCTCCTTTTGATGGAACTCTTCGACCTCCTCAGATAAAGATGATAACGGCAGCTCCAGAAGTGGCAGCCATGACCCAGACAATTCCAGACATCACCTCAAGAGGCATCCTGTACTCAATCGGACATACAGAAGCAACCTACGAGGAAGCATCAGCAGCAGTTGCAGCAGGCGCCACTATGATTACACATCTATTCAACGCGATGCGACCACTCCATCACAGGAATCCAAATGTTTATGGAGTCCTCGGGATTGCCGAGTCGTTACCTCGTCCGTACTTTGGTATAATCGCAGATGGGATACACTTGCACCCAACCAGTATCAAAATCGCCTTCAACGCACACCCAGATGGATTCATTCTGGTAACGGACGCCATGCACTTGGTCGGGTTACCAGATGGTGCATACGAGTGGACCAATGGAGAAAGGATTGTAAAGACGGGCCCAAAACTGGTACTGGAAGGAAGTGACAAGATTGCGGGAAGGTAGGAGAAAACAGGACAGAGGAATCAGCTAGAGCTAACGTATGCCAGTTCTATCACGCTCATTGAATGTGTAACCAACTTTCTCAATTGGTCAGGAGCGAGCATCCCTCAGGCACTGAAAGCAGTTACGGCAACACCAGCCGCGATGCTGGGACTGAGTGATGTAAAGGGCAATTTGAAGGGAGACGCCGATGCGGATCTAGTGATCATCGATGAGGCGATTGACGAGTTCGGCAAAAAGACTTTGATGATAGATCAGGTCTGGAAATTCGGAAGCAAGGTCTTCGATCGTTCGGAGTAAACAGCGCGTGGTTTTGGTTGGAGGGTAGACTGTATGCATATCAGCGGCGTTGCGGTCTTGTTTTAGACAAGTTGGAAAGGGCATCATGCGCAAATTATTTACCAGATTTATTGATGCTGGTCTGTCGCTTTCGGTCTCGTACATTTGTGTTCCACAAGTGTTGGCTCTATGCATGTCGTGTGCCCCGCCGCATACCACTTAATTGGATATCTTTAAGTCTGTTGAAGCAGCCACGAACGCAAGAGGAAGACGATACTCGAGTCTCTATTTCCTACTGGCTCGCGGTGCGGCATATCCAGAGAGCTGGGTCGCTTATCAACGAATGAAGCCTGTTGTTACACAGCCGCAAGAGGTGCTGTTGATGCGAATGGGCTCAAGCACCGAGGACAAACACTTCCTAATGGATGAGCAAGCGTAGAATGTGAACAACACGCTCTTCTTGCAGAGGACTGTACTGTACTGGATTATTGGCAACACGATAGAGTGTATTTAATGATGGTTCTTTCCTGTCTCGCTTCTTCCTTACCGCTTTAGGTCAGATGCTCACTCGAAAAGGTGAACTCTGTCGCCAGTCCTCGTCCGATAAGCGATCCTAGATAAACAGATTCCATTTCTCTCAATTCTCTTTGAGGTCACCTTCTCCCAAATCTTCTTTGCCTCGAGAGTTTCTCCAAAGGACATCTGAGCTTGTCTCATTTGACACGGCCAAGCCAATGGACGTCTTTACGTTCATCACCGTGCACTCGCTCTTGGTCGGTCTTTGGGCCATTCTTGCGATCCTCCTCTTCCTCCTCCTGTCCGATATCTACACCTGGTACCACCTTCCACGAGGACCCTTTCCTCTGCCTTTCATCGGCAACATCCTCTCGATCACACCTGACAAGTTCTACGTCCGTCTCGAGCAATGGAGCCACACCTATGGTCCAATCTACACGATCTGGATTGGTCGATCTCCTCGAATCATTGTCACAGACCCTGAAATAACCTCGGACCTCCTATCTCGCAGAGGCAGCAAGTACTCTTCTCGGCCTCGAATGATCGTTTTCGGTGAACTGTTCAACAATGGTGCTTCGGTAGCTTCTCTCCCCTACGGGCACGCATGGTCTCTGCGCCGCAAGCTCCTCCACAACTCCCTCAAGTCATCCGCGTTGCCTGCCTACAAACCCCGCCAAGAAGCAGAGGCCATGAACCTCATTGCTGACATTGAAAAGGACTCAAGCTCTTGGAGCGAGGGCATTGATCGCTTTGCTGCTAGTGTGGTCTTCAGCTTGGCCTATGGACGCCGCATTGCTTCTCTGGACTCAAAGGCTTTGAAGAACAGACAATTCTTATTCCGAATTGCAGCCAAGATCATGGCACCTGGTGCTTACCTCGTGGAGACCTTTCCCTTCTTTTTGCACTTGCCTGACTTTCTCTCTCGCTGGAAGGAGTATCCTCTTCGAATGGGAAGAGAGCTCGCTGCTTTCGACATCAGCCTGGTCAACGCCGTCAAGAAGGATCTCAAGGAAGAAAAGGGTGCAATCCAGATCAACTTAACCGAGACCCTGCTTGATCTGAAGAAGAATGGAGAAGCAGGCGCAGGCACCTTATCTGAAGCCCATTTCGCTGCCATTCCCGCGACCCTCTTCGGAGCAGGATCAGGCACCACAACTTCAACCCTCCACTCAGCAGTCAAAGCCTTCGTCACACATCCACACGTCCAGAAAGCCGCCCAAGCCGAAATCGACAACATTGTAGGCAAGCATAGATCGCCTACTTTCGCCGATCAAGCCAGCCTACCCTATATCGAAGCTCTCGTCAAGGAAATCCTTCGCTGGCGTCCAGCTGCAGCATTTGGGGTCCCCCACGCAACCAGCGAAGCAGACGTTTATAACGGCTATCGCATTCCCAAAGGCACTGTCGTCTGGCCAGCAGCATGGGGGCTCAACCAAAACGCCGAGTACTTCCCTTCGCCCAACACTTTCGCTCCCGAACGCTACCTTTCTGAGTCCGATCCTCGTTTCGATTCCAAGATTGCTGCGAAGCCTTTCCCATCTGGTTGTCACCCACATGCATCTTTTGGATTTGGTCGACGTGCTTGTGCTGGTGCTGATTTGGCCACTAACAGTCTGTTCATTGTTATTGCGAAGCTGATTTGGGCATTTGACGTTAAGCCTGCTGAGGGTGAGGTCTATGATGTTGATGCTTATGAGGGTGGAATGGTTCTCAGACCTAAGCCGTTCAAGTGCGACTTTGTCGTTAGAGATGACCAACAGAGAGGAGTGTTGAAGACAGAGATGATTGAGGCTCAGAAGGTCCTTGATTTGTTCCCACCTTTCGAGTGAATGACAGTTTTTCTCTGGCTTACCTTCTCTGTATCTCGACTGGGCTCGTATGTTGCTCGAGTATGGGTTATGATCGGGCTGTACATAAGTTTGTTCCCTGGAAAGGTTCATGAGTGTGTACGAGACTTGAGGCTTTAGTGCTAGAGCTGTTTTCTCAGAGTTACATGGATGTATCTATGCATCGTCACAAATGGAGAAGAGTGTAGCCAATTCGCAGAGTGGAAGTTTGAATGCAACTCCATCCCTCACAATTAAGTTTCTTGCTTGCTTATACACCGCCAAAACGCTGTGTAATTCAGCACCATTGTAGCAGACTCGTCTTCAATGGACTGATGGGAGAAGACTCTGCCAACGAAGGAACTTCACAAGGTTATCCAAGATGACCATGCTGAATGCTCTCATCGTGTTCAGAAACGTAAGCATCGAAGAGTGTCCTCAACTCATCTAATTGGTGAGCCCGGGTTTCTTGAGTCCAATAACACTAACTTCGAGCTGACTGAAACAACTTTGCTACAGGAGTCAGCAAGTGTCCTGATGACAAGACAGGATATGACGGTGAACCAAGTGCATGATGAATGACTCGTGAAGTTGTAATGTCTTCTCGAACCCAGGGTCAGGGTCGTCGCTAGAAGGAATAGAAAGACTTCTTTCCAATCAAAGGCATATAGCATTTCCGACAGGCGTCCATAGAGTGCATCTAGACCATCGAAATAGGAAAATCATGAAGCTTGTATCAACAATTACGGAAAGTTAGACGAATATTCTGGTCAGGGGGCTGGCCTTCTTCGGCGGGTGATGTTTCTAGCGTAGATCCGGATAAATTTCTCCATCAATCAGAAGTGCTGCTCCCCTCATTCACGACCCCTCCATGCCCCCCACCACAAGCCATCGGACTGAATTGTCCCTTGGCAGGAACCCCAGACTCTTTTTTCTCCTCAACGCGAGGTCGGAGTATATATTGACTACTGTTCCCTCTCGGCTTTGCTCCGACTTTTCCTTTCCTATCCAGTCTTCTCTCTCTACCTCTCCCTCTTCCTCTTCTTACATCTTCGTCCTCTCTTATTTATATACCTGCAATTTACAGACTCCCCTCACCAAATAGCACTTTTCTTACACAGACAATACCCCACTACCCCTCCATGAAGATGGCAGAAGTCACCATCACCGGCTGGGATACCCGCGATGTGCGATTCCCAACTTCTCTCGACAAGACCGGTTCAGATGCCATGAACGCAGCAGGCGATTACTCTGCCGCATACTGCATTCTGAAGACTGATTCCCAATTTTCTGGTCACGGCATGGTGAGTTGGAACTCTTCTCCTCTCTTCTTCCCACCCCTCACTTCCCCCACTCCTCGCCCAAATGCCAACAGAAAGAGATCCACTAACCCCTCACTCCCAGACCTTCACAATCGGCCGCGGCAACGACATCGTGTGCAAAGCCATCGACAACGTCGCCGACCGCATCAAAGGCCGCACCCTCTCCTCCCTCGTCGCCAACTGGGGCGAGACATGGCGCTACCTGGTCTCCGACTCACAACTCCGCTGGATTGGGCCCGAAAAGGGCGTCATCCACCTCGCACTCGGCGCCGTCGTGAACGCGATCTGGGATCTCTGGGCCAAGACACTGAACAAGCCCGTCTGGCGGATCGTGGCGGACATGTCGCCGGAAGAGTTCGTGCGCTGCATCGACTTCCGCTATATCACTGATGCGATTACGCCTGAAGAGGCTATTGCTATGTTGAAGTCTGAGGAGGGGGGAAAGGCAAAGAGACTGCAGGATGCGTTGGATAGCAAGGCTGTTCCGGCGTATACTACTAGTGCGGGGTGGTTGGGATATGGAGAGGAGAAGATGAAGGGTCTTCTTGAGGAGACTTTGGCTAAGGGATACAGGCATTTCAAGTTGAAGGTTGGAACTTCAGTTGAGGCGGATAGGAAGAGGTTGACTATTGCGAGAGAGGTCATTGGTTATGACAAGGGCAATATTTTGATGGTCGATGCTAACCAGGTATGCTGTTCCCATTTCCACTTTTAGGCAATAAGCTAATATTCCTCATAGGTCTGGTCCGTACCAGAAGCCATCGCCTACATGCAACACCTCAAAGAATTCAAGCCCTGGTTCATTGAAGAGCCCACCTCCCCCGACGACATCCTCGGCCACAAAGCCATCCGCGATGCCCTCCGCCCAGATGGAATCGGTGTCGCCACTGGCGAGATGTGCCAAAACCGCGTGATCTTCAAGCAACTCCTCGCCTCAGGCGCCATTGACGTCTGCCAAATCGACGCCTGCCGCATGGGTGGTGTCAACGAAGTCCTCGCCGTGCTCCTCATGGCCAAGAAGTACAACGTACCAATCGTGCCCCACTCCGGTGGTGTTGGTCTCCCAGAGTACACTCAGCACTTAAGCACCATTGACTATGTCTGTGTCAGTGGTAAATTGAGTGTTTTGGAGTACGTTGACCATTTGCACGAGCATTTCAACCACCCATCTGTCATCAAGGGTGGTTACTACCAGACTCCTATGGAGCCTGGGTACAGTGTCGAGATGAAGCCTGAGAGCATGGATCTCTTCAGCTTCCCTGGTGGACCTGGTGGGTGGTGGAAGAGTGACGAGGCAAAGCCTATCTTGGAGGGTATCAAGATCTAATTGTCTCGTTCTGCTTCGACACGTCATGTTGTGGAATTGAAGGGGTTGGCAGTTTTCATGTTGGGCTGTCAACCGTAGGGCAACGATGGCATCCTACAGTCCACTTTCGTACAGACGAGAGTGTACTCCTTGTTTTTAATTTTAGCAGTTGTTTTCTGAAACGGGGCTCGAGATTGTCTCGTGCGCAGTGCAACGATGGCATACTGTATAGCTAGACGGGACGGCTGGCTATCCCTGATGTATATTGAAAGAGAAGATTGGGTAAAAGGGTGTCGAGAGTTTTCATGTTGGGCTCCTTCGGCAGCAGGGCAACGATGGCATCCTGTAGTCATCGGTCTTTACTGGTGTTCTCCCATAGCGAGAATGTATTGTTCAAGCTATCTTTGTTCTTGATGATTCCGTGTGAAGTCCTGAGATATGTTTATGTTTCTACTTGGCTCTTGGTCCATAATATCATAATATGCTCAATTGCTCCATCGTACCTCTGGACTGTAGTGTACAGTGTAGGAGAAAGTCGTCGCTAATCCCATCGTACCCTGCTAAGACATACTTATTTACAAGCCTCCTGGTGCTCCTTGTATTAGCGAGGTCAATTCTTCCCAAATGGAGCAGGTTCCCGAGACTTTAGCACAGTGAATCCTCATGTGCATCGGTGGAAACTTCAACAAATCAGAAGTTTCGGGGCTCCAGATTGTCCATACAAGCAAAGACAAGCACTCAGCCAAGCCCTTTTACCAACTTTTGTTGCCGGAATAGAATCACACCTTCCTAAAGGAGACTTCCAGCTGAGACACTGAAAAGTCGGCCTGCTTAACACAAACGTTTAAATCCAATCACCTGAAAACAGATATAAGGACACTGAAAAGCACGAGAGTTTATCCAAATTTTCTCATCAGGTTTCTGTCGACTAATAATCAGGGAAATATGTTATCCTCACAATTCACATCCTCCCTGGTCCTGCTAGCCATGATCCCGACCTCCTTCGCACAGAATCAGAATTTTAGCCTTCCAGCAGTCTGTACAGCAACCAACCTCGAGGAAATAATCTTCTCTACAAAAGAAGAGAAAGGCCATCTCTGTGGATTCCCATCCACGACGCATCTCAATTTTAGCTCCTGCTGTGGAGAGGGTGAGGAGGTGGTTTATAAGGATCCGTGCATGTGAGTTGAAGTTTCTTACTTTTCTTCTACATCCTTTAAAACTCGGAAATTTGGGGTCTTCGACATGGTATTGGTATTTGACTAGATGGATGGATCGCTGATTGTGTTTCGTGAAGTCAATATTGTCATGTAGATGTCAATCAAACATTTGGGTTTCCGGAATGTGCGCAGCGGGTTGCGAGCGCGAGGAATTTGACACTTGGGATTTCGGGGTGTTGGACGAATAGTGCGGGGAGAAGTCGAGGGGGAAGTTGGGGAGGAGTGGTTGCGGGTTTGGGAGTTGTCTTTGTAGGGTTGGTGACTTTGTTGTGAAATTCGTGTTCAAGTCGGCATGTGGGAGGGAAGAGTGGAAGAGTGAGAAGCGGGACCGCGAGTGGAGGATATTTCAAGTAGAGGGTGGAGTTATGACCGCAATAGTTTTGGAATCCATCGAATGTGAGATTCGTGGAGGTATCATAAGAGACAGATCCTGGAGAGCGGCGAGAGATTCGGACCCAGCGAATTTGCAGCAGCCTATGTTCATTCGGATCTCTTCATCAGAGCTCAGACTTTCGTAAACTCAACCACTGGCCCTTCCTTCTTACAAACGAAAATATCCCTCACCTGATACTCTTCCTTTCTCTCCCTCCCCACGCCCTCCCCCTTCCCACCCTCGCCTAAACTATCCACTTTCTTCATATCAAACAACAACAACATCCTAGCAAGCACGATCATCATTTCCATATACGCCAGGTTCCTCCCTATGCAAGCCCTTGGCCCTGTACTGAAGGGCGCGAAACTCTTCAGCGTATCTTCAGCCTCAACATCTAGAAAGCGCTCAGGTCGATACTCGAACGAATCGGGGAAGTGCGAGGAGTTGTGGTGGAGAGAGTAGGCTGATACACCGACTTCGACACCTGCAGGGATGGAATGCCCGTCGATATCGATACCGCCAGGAAGGACGACTCGTGGGAGGATTCCTGGAACTGCAGGTGTCATACGCATGGCTTCGTCGATGCAAGCCTTAAGGTATTTGCATGATGTTAAGATTGGACCGGAGCGAACATCCTCAACGTCTAAGCCTGCGAATGCTGTCTTCAATTCATCTTTGACTTTGCGGAGTGCATGTGGATTGTGATTCAGGTAAAACAGTGTTGCTGAGAGGGCTGTAGCTGTCGTGTCTGAGCCGGCGATGATCAGGTTATTGGCTTCGGCAAACATTTCTCGCAATGGGAGTCTCTCGTGTGTGTGTGGATTCTTGTACTCCATGAAGTAGTAGTAGAAGTCTTTGCGATCCGAGCCGATGACCTTCGTACGTTGTTGTGCCTGTGACATGGCGAAGTTTCGATACTTGATGCGACTTGCGGTAAGACCGGGAAATAAGATACGTGGTAGTATTGTTCTAAGGGGCTTGACTGTGACACCAGACTGTATAACGAAGTTAGTTCCCGAGCTAAAATATATAAACAAATTTTCTCACGATCAGTGCGTACGCTGCAGATCCGTTGAGAGCGTCCAAGATGTATCTGTTCTCCTTATTCTCAAGAAATCCAAAAGGCTTCCCGAACGCCAGTTCTCCGAGAATATCACCGGTCAAGTAAGTCAGCCAATTCGAGACATCCAAAGGCTCCCTTGCTGACGCCAATTTCTCACAAAGGCTTTTGATGTGGATCAACATGTACTCTTCCATAGATTTGAGAGCTTTGTCGGTGAATCCAGCAGCTAGAACTCGTCGCTTCTTCGCGTGTACGTCTTTTGGTATAGCGCTGACGATGTTTGGTCCAGCTGGACTTGATAGCATGTTATAGAAATCCGACTTCCTGACATTCGACTTGACGGAGTAGATATCGACCAAGGCTGCATTAGAATTGAACGAGAGGCTATTTGGGCCATATCGAAATACAGGACCTGAGAACTATCAGTGGATGACTTTCGTCAGGACAAAGAAGATGTACCGTATTTCTCGTGGCACCTGTGAAAGTCGAGATGCCGGTCTCCTGTCCGAGCAGTGTAAAGAGAATGGAGGTCGGAGACTTTGGCGAAGAAAGGGCCAGGATAGCGAGCAAGTGGGTGAAAGCATACTCGATAGATGATCAGACCAGCAAGCTTTCTAACATGTCAGAATCAACGCAAAAATAGAGCAGTGGTGGTTGGTCGTAAGGAGTACTGACATATACTATGAAGGTGCTAATTGCATAAAGCCCAAGTAGAGTGGCAGGATGGTCACTATGAGAAAGCATCTTCCGTCCTTGTACTATCGAGAACGCAATGCTGAAGCCTTGATTCTGGGAAATTGCTCATGGATATGAGCTTTCGTGATTCTGACAGCACTGATAGTCATGCTGGAGTTGTATACGGATGTTGATATCCACCTTCAAGCCACCGGGTGATTGACAAGTCCGCGAGAAGAAAGCTGCTCGCAATGTAGTCCCATAATATGGAGACAAACCAGCCAAGGTCGCAAAGAGTAACCGAATCAAGCAGTGTGAAATTTGAAGCTTTGGGTGGAAATAAAAATCCCTGCCCGGTACTCGTACTTTCTTCGCATTGATTGGTCTCCCCACGTTGGTGGCGCCGCTGACCAGTCGGTAGCTCTGCGCTGACCTTGATCCAGTTCTGCGCAAGCTCCCAACAGGAACCTTGAAAGGATAGCTTTTCGACCTTGGTTGCGCGATACGTAAAATTAAAAGTGTATTAGTACTGCGTCAGTTCAAGTCGATGTCTTGGTGAAGAGAGTCTGCGCAGCAACATGGCGTGTCCCAATGCCCACTCGTCTAGCCACAGGTCTAGGTCTCGAAACGTACGAACAGCAATGTTCTCAGAAGACGCTGGATATTGCTGAGAGAGACTGGAGGTGAACACTTGTGTTGTCGAATTCAGNGGCTGGCTGGAATTTCCCTGACTGTATCAAAAGAGGCTCGCCCTTCCACTTTTTGATGCAGCATGAACCTCTGATTTCTCCCTCGATCGGAAAATCCACCGGCCGTATCAATCATTGTCAAACTTTATCCGCGTATCATAATATCTCCAGTATCCGATAGAATTAGAAGTCATAGAGTCCTTTTACGACATGGAAGGTATACCAACCAAGCGCCCCAGATTCTTATCCGGAGTCGACATACGCGGCGACGAAAGACAGAGATTCGATCCTCGAAGCTCCGTATCCACTCCCAAGAGGCATGATGCAGAAGGATGAATACCACTTAATCTCAGTCCACGCATTATGTGAGTCTCCACATACTAGATGGTCGAGGTTCTGCCGCACTAGCAGCTAATTGATGGCTAGGAAGAGATATATGTTATACGACGATAGATGGGCTCCAAACATGCAACCTGACCGGCGCAGTGGCTGCACCCAGAGCTACGTTGAAAAGCTGAGGTAGGAAGTCAATTTGGGTTGTAAGTCCGTGCTGATGCAGAGAGCAGATCCCAACTGTGGTCGTACTTCGGAAAAGAACAACTTCCACGATGCCGATCATGCTACATGACTACGAAGCATCGACGTCTCCTACCAATATACAAAATCCCAACCGGGCTCGAGAACGTTGAACTCATACCATGTGGATGTTTGCCAATCGTGAGCTCCCTTCGCGCCTATGAATGTCAAAGACCATTAGCAAAGTTGCGTACAACATACAAATGGAACCTTCAAAGAGCGAAGAATGCGAAATGCCATTCATACGATCGCCGTCCCGAGGTCTATACTCATCTGTTGTAAGATGCGATGGCAGAGGAGATGTTCGTGAGAAGAGGTTTGCTGTCCACACTAGACAAAAAGTTGAGGTAAGTGTGGTCTTCATCTACTCCTTCCCGGACAGACTGTTCCAAGACTTTATGGATATCATGTCAGAATTTCATGGCATTTAAGGGCCCGAGTTGACATGCTCCTGATAGGCGCACGGAAATTCGTAAACCACACCTCGATCACGATGCGAAATTGACACATCTGGGTCTCCTCCATAGAATATTGTTCATGCGGTTCCTCGAGTGGATGTTTGGTGGCAACTTGAACCTGAATACCTCGTATCAAGAAGAGAGCGGGCTCTAGCAATGCTAGCAGCGTCTGACCTTCATGAGTTCATAATCTTCAATAAGACAGTAGGCAGCACTACAAAGTGCCGTGCTGTCTGGGCATACTTTATCTTTGTCCCATAAGATCCCGAAAGTGGTAATTGCTGACTTTTATTCCACTCTAGACGGAGCAAGGAATGGAAGTCTGGACGATATTCAATGGATATCGAGAGAAGATCGATTCTGTCAACGATGGATGGAGAGCGTATTCGGTACAGGAAGTCGACAGTGATGATGCTTATATCAAAGTCGAGCCTGGAGTGTCACAAAGCCCGCTGAGCAATTCAGGATATTGATGGATTGTTTGGAACAGTCGAGAGGAAACTGGCATCCGGTGACCCATAATAAATGGGACGATTCGACTGAAATGTCATCATGTTTTAATAGCAATTGACGTTGGTCATCGAAGGCCACTTCGCTCCAGAATGCTCCTATCCTGAACCTAGATTCCTTCAAAGGATAATCATGTGGACGGTGAGTGGTCGAGATTCTCGAATGTTTTCATGATGCAAAAACCTTACGAAGACCTGGAGACGGGAATCCGACTAGGCCGCCTGGCCCCATGAAACGTGAATTACCGAGCCAATCATGAAGTGTGTAATTCAAATCATCGCCCCCATCATGCAAGGCTGAGGGACTACATAAGAACGAGGCCAGCATCGTCATTCAGATTCTCCTCCCAGATCTCAATTCCACAACATTCAAGCAATCAAACAAAATACAACTTCCTCAAACCGCTCTCAAACTTTCGATCTTTCCTCATAAAAGCTTCAACAACGTCGTCGTCCAAAATGCCTACTCCTTCAACCTGCTGTGGAAAGAGCGGCCAAGGCTGCGTCTGGTACGACCCTTCATACTTTCTCTCGAGATCTTTTCAACTAACTGTCCTTGCAGTGCGTCCCAAGCCAAATGCTCCTGTGGTGAGAAGTCTGCTCTTCACTGCAGCTGCGACAAGGCCTCCACCGAGAACGAAGTTACTGGACCTCGCTGCTCATGCCGTACGTTCTACCCCTCCTTGATATAAAGAACCATTCTGACCTAATGTTCAGGTGCCCGTCCTGCCGGAGCCTGCACATGCGATCGAGCCTCGACCGAGAACACTACTCCAAGTGGTTCCCTCTGTTCTTGTGGTTCCAGACCTGCTGGTATGTTGCGACGATCCTAGGCAGACATTTCAAGTACCTGCATACTAATACTTTTGAAGATGCCTGCACTTGCGAGAAAGCATCAGACGGAGGTATTCTTCCCACCGAGACCGACTTCACAACCTCCCACTAGAGTTTTCTACCGACAGGCCTAAGCATTGATGCATTGATTGTACAAATACGACATGACTTTTTGGGTGGCGTTGGGACAGGTCTTTCTATTGCTTTTCGAGCCTCCGGTTATATCCTTCGAGTCCTTGCGGAATCACAATTGGAAGAAACAATGGACGGTGAAGAATGTCTATTTCGGTCTGTTTTGGGGGATGGTGTTGAGTATTGCTACGAGTTATGGAGTCTGGTCGAAGTTGGGGAAATACTTGGTTGACGACGCGTACAACTTCTGCGAAAATGCGCCTTGGACTTGCCATCACCTGTGGTTGATTCATACCTTCATTGTACTTCTTGCTGGTTCTGGCTTGGCTGTTGGGTACCTGTCCACAAGTCGACCACAGGAGTTCGAGCTTCTCAACAAGGTCTTTCGATCCGCCTCATTCTACGTCAAATCAGCATGCGAAGTCAAAATCATTGCTCAGATTGTGAAAGCAGTGCCGATATTTTGGAAGCAACTGCGCATGAACCTATTCCTTTCTCGAATGACAGGTGATGATGGAGAAATCATGGGCATCCAAGGATCGGAAGAGAAGCCTGAGAGCAAGAAAACGAAGACAAAACTGGGTGTTCCAAAGTTCATCAGGGATCAAAAGAAGCAAGCTATTGAGTCTGCACAGGCAGTTGTCAATAAGACAAATGGCAATGGTTCTGTTGGAAAAGCTGCGGGACCAATGAATAAGAAATAGAGCACTTGTATTACCAATGCCATGGTCTTTTTACCTTTGCTACTACCCATCTTAAATGTGTAAGACCTCATTATGGACTACCTCTTAAGTGATATCTTGTCTTTAAAGGTCAATTCCAAAGTAGCAGTCAGAACTCCTTATTAATCAAGCAACCTATGATACCAATATCATACAATATAAATGCCACTGAACAAGCAAACGCCCATTCCGTGTCCCATATCAGAATCTCATGCCTGTCCAGCCTACTCCTGTCCATATCAATTCAATATCCAAACACCACTAATACATATCCTCCCATCACAATCCCAATCCCATTCTCAATCCCATCTACCTTCACTCACTACCCCAACGAAGCCCAAACCCCGACAACCCCACTCCCAACCAACAACACCCCCCTCCCCAAATTCAAAACCCCCCACCAATCCACAAGCTGATGCGCACTCCTCTCCGCCTCCCTCATCTCCACCTCATCCTCCCCACTCAACTCCACCTTCCCCAGCACCTCCACCTTCCTCAAAAGCTGCTTATTTGTCGGCATCAGGATGGCGAATGTATATGGTATAATAGATATACTGAGCAGACCGGCGAGGATGTACGGGGTGGTCGAGGAGGTGGAGGAAGAGGAGAGGGGGAAGGAGGAGAGGGGGGAGACGTGTGCTTTGTAGGCGAGGTAGAAGAATGTCGTGCTGGAGAGGAGGGCGATGGGTGGGCCGGTCTTTCTACCGCGGTCACTTGAAGGAGGGAAGAGAGTTAGTACTGCCTCTTTTGGACGATGAAGGGGTGTTGGGTGATTGGGGAGTAGGCATGCTGTTTGAGGCGGAGGTGGGCCTTGGAACGTCTTTAAATAGACTTATAGAGCTCGCAGAGTCGCAGAGAAACGAAGAAATGACGGGAAAGCTCACTACATATGTCCCCATTGCTGGAGCAGGAGAGTAGGTGGGGATTCGAGGAGTCGGGGCACAGTTGTTAGAGACGTCGAGAGGGTCATGCCAGAGAGGATTAGGGAGGAAGTTATTCCCAGTGTCTGGGCGAGGCGGATTGGGAGGGGTGTTTCGGACGGCATCGCTGAGTTTATGTCTGAAGAGTTGTAATGTATGGTTTGATGTTCGTTGGAGTTCTCGGGTTGTCGTTGATGGATGATGGAGCTTCACGCAGTGCCAATTTACCCCACATTCTGGACCCCGCGCTTTTGAAGCGAGCGCTGCCATCACATGTCAGGGCTTTGTTTACTTACGAGTATTCTTGAAAATCAAAATGCGTGCTTGATCAAGTATATTTCATACAAGAGGATAGCGAGTGATCTCATGGATGAGCGATTTGAGAAGGGTCGAGACAATAGGTGCAACGAAATGCAATTCTCAAAGTCTTTTTCCCTCCTTTCCGTGTCACTCATCACCCGAAATCTGATAGCCATGATACCCATCCCCACCAAAAGCCTTCTCCCCAGCCATAGTCCACCCTTCCTTCTTCTTCAACCAGTCACCCCCAAGAAACTGCCTGATACACGTATCTGCCGGTTTCCTCTGCGGACTCTCCAACGGAACTAATTTATAGAAATTCTCATCCATCCTCGTCGGCTCACAGCTACATTTTCCTTCTTTGTGAGGCGGACAATGGTGGTTGATATCATGCTGATACCCAATATCTCGAAAGAACCACACCTCGCTCTTCGGTAAGAACATTGCAACACTCAGGGTATGAACAGGAGCATCACCAAAGCGTTCGTAGTAGAATCCTCCAGCTTTGTCCAGCCAATTGAAATATGCGTCATTCGCTTCGCCTCGCCAGAAATTCAGGGAGCCAATTTCAAAGTTGGAGAAGAATTGGCAATTATTGTACTCACCACCATTTTCGGTGTCAAGCAGCCAGCCGAGATCTGCATCTGGGTGTATGAGATTTGCATGCGCTGCTGCGAATGCTCGAGTGCGTGTCCATAACGAAGGGAACGAACGAGCATCATCCAGAATATTCATGTTGAAGCCGTACTTTAAATTGTTGTCTCGCATGAAGCGGAAGACGTCGTAGTCTATGTCGCAGAAATAGTGAACCTATAAGCATTCAGCATTTCCAAGGAGCTCCGAGTGCGGCGCAGCCTACATCTGGCTCAACCCTCCAATACCAATCATAGTCCCTGAGGAAAGGGTGTTTGTAGAAGAAGCCGCTATTCCACCGACACATGTGGTGATAACTGACCATCCATCCTTTGCCAACACCAATTGTTCCCAGATATTCGAGGCTGTTCATGAATCTACTTTCGTCAATCCAGCTTGGAAGAGACCAATGTTCTTTCGGAACGACTTCGTAGTAGCATTTGGCAGAAGTCAAGTTTCTTGTTGCTGCTTTGAACTCTTCTGTAAATGGTTCGTCGTTGAAGAATATCCATGGGTACTGCCATGTGTTAGAAAATCTATGTCTCTGAGCTTCACCTATTTCTTGCCTGGAATTTTCTGTTCCATCTGTATTCCAGCTGCTGCATGCTATGTACCATTCCCTTGAGCTCCGAGTTTCTCACAAGACTAATCAGGGCTGCTTTTGGCTTTCTGTCGATTATGGAAATTTGGGGTAGATATCCCTTCCGTACCGCGTGTCCGTTCCCCGAATTCTCTTCAAGCCATCTTACTGGATCTGGTAGATTCTTTTCTGATGGGCGGAGTACAGGACGTATTGGTGTATATTTCGTAAGCGCATGGATATTAGGATTACCGGATCGATTGGTTGGTAGGGCTACGAGCAGCAGCAATACTAGCATTAAGCATAATGCTACCGGAAGTATTCGACGAGAAGGAGTACTGCAAATCCCCATATCAGCTTGCTGAAGTCTCCAGGGTGAGATCGGCTCACTATTGACGAACAAAAGCAGATCCTGGCGGCGTAAGCCTCCAGATCCCATGCAAAGAAGCTCTCCATGTCTTTGGCGGAGTCTCCCACAAGGACGTCGAGTCAGTGCTGTCTGACTTGTGTGATGATGGTATCGATCGGAATGACCAGTTACTGTTGGTTGAGGCAGAGCGAATCGGGGTATAGGGAAACGAGCGACCGCCAAATGCTCGGATTCCTCGACCAGGCATGTCTGGAGTCTTCATGGTTTTGCTGATACGACGGAGTGTGATATTTGAAATCTTGTGCTGACTTGAAGTTGCATGCTGGAAGGTGCGCAAAAAACCTATGTCGTTGCCCGACATGGAAGGGACGTCCGAGGAACGTAGCCATCATCTTCCTTGCTTCCAAGTGACACTCATATTCGATGTTTAGGATTTACCAAGCGAAAATGATCTTTCATTGACTGTAAGAGTTCTAAGCTGATGCACTACTCCGCGAGGGCTGGGACTCAAGGTCTTGTCGATAGTCGGTGACTTCTCCAGCGGCTTGAATCGTAGACTGAGCCAGCGGGGACAATCTTCAACGATGGTCTCATACTCAGAGTACCATTCACACTGGGTGAGCGGAGACTTTCTTGAAAATTGACGATTTGAGAGCTGCCCCGTGACTTGAAACTTCGCGGGCGCCTCGAGTGCCCAATGGGAACTGATCCACCGTACCAACACCTCCACGTTCTCGACTCAGCCAAATCCAAATACGCTCTGCTAGAAATGTTAGCACATCTCCTGATCCCCGTGTCTCGGCAACGTTCGGAGAATAGGAGACTTTGCACGTCGCTGGTAACACAAGGCTGACAACCTGTGCCAAATACGAGAGATCCAAGCGTCAGCCTTACTGCTGGTTACATACGATACTCGCATATCATTGTGAGAGGCTTCCATACTTCGATGCTTAGTCGTATGTGTCATGTGAGTTAACATTCTCTCAAGTCGAATCATGGGGTTGTCGTGTTGCGTATATGGATCGGAGGAGACCAGTATCTTCATGTGGACATGAGGCTATGCAGTCAAGCGACACTCGGCGTCGGCAGTCATCATGACATTCTAGGTGTAGTCTACTGGACTAAAGGTGTGGTGGTAACATAGCTGCATAGTTCAGCCCTATGTAAAGTGCTATGTACGTTCAACATATCGGAGTTTGGATGAACCGGATCTTCTGTAGCCGAAGGAGTTCCCAAGATTGAAGTGAACGATTGGCTTGAAATCGGAATAGAGACTTCTCTATCCTTGTGATGAGGACTTGATCGTGGGCAGCCCAAGCAACAATCTGGGAGTGGAAGACGTGCTACATACCCTATACTACCGCCGCTGACAATCTAGAGGGCGAATGCACGAACAGACGAAGTCTCATCCGTCTCCAAATGTCGAGACTGTTCTTACATCTACGGGTGCGTAGATGTGTATTGTAGCCCAATAGTGACGTTGTAAGCAACTCGGGTGTAACTTGAAGGACACAGATGACAGTTTCTGGTGGCAAAGGAGAAACACACTTCCAAATCTGGCTTCACGAGCATCAGAAGGCACAGTTGCTCTCCTCAGATACTGGATATGGTCAGTTCCAAGGTCATCTCCAAGGGAAGGAAAGATGTATTTAAACACTCACTATAACCCCTATCCTCAAGTCTATCCTCATCACTCAATCATCTACTCCATCATCAATCCACCTCCAGACTTCCATACTTCAAACATCAAAGTTTCCAACTTTCATAACACCAAGAAATCCATCAAAATGGTCGCCATCACCTCCCTCATTCCCATCATCGCCCTGACCGCCCTCGTCAGCGCCATTCCAGAGCCTGGCCAATCCGTCGCCACCTACCGCTTCTTCAACCGCGCCAACTGCGACTTCAGCGGTGGTGACCAGCGCGAGACACTTACGGCCATCATGCCCGGAGGCAGCACTCCTCTCCAGCAAAACCAGCGTCTAGTCGGTACTTGCTACTCCGAGAACGCGTATGCTTCGCTTGCCGTGTTCAACATTGAGGCTGGTTGTCAATGTAAGTGATATATTCCCTGACATGAAGTCTCATAGGAAGCTCTAGGCTGTCAATTCTGAAATTTCTGGATGGTAGAGCGATGTTGATATTAACGTTTGGATAGGGGAACAACACACCGCAGGCTGCACTGGCACTCCTCTCGCTATCAAGACCAGCAACAACCCACAGTGCCTTACCGTCAGCGGTGCTGCTCCACGAAACTTCTACAAGATCACATGCCGCTAGATTACCTTCAACTCGCTTCTATACTTGGGCTAGAAAGAGACCGGCAACGGGCAAAATTTCATCTTTGCTTTCCCTGAAAACCCGGTCTGTGTGGCTGGATGTCTTTTTGCTTTTCTTCTTGAGGGGTGTATGAAGTTTGGTGCTTATGTCTGGCAACTTGATAGGGAGAAGTTGTGTTCGTTCATTTGTTTACTTAAACAGAAATTAGGGATGATCTAGAAAATTCAACATTTTCATATCCTGAGACTGGACTTGCAGATTTCTGTGATTGATGTTCTTGCCCGCCTGCCAAATCATTTGAACTGATGACACTTTATAACTTGAAATGTACACGATACACATCCCCAGCAGCGTTGAGCACTGTGGTTCTTGCTTAACATAATCCAAACGACACACCGCATCTATGAAGAACTTATTCGTCATGGCTGAAGGGTAGAGAGGCCTCAGACCTGCTGATCTCCCACTCGGGAGAGGACAATCTTGGCCAGAAGGGCTCAGCGCAGAGGCTCATTCAAGCATGTTTTATACCAAGGCTACCTACCAAGGCCACCAAGGACCCAAAACAGAACACAGCAGGAGTCGACTCTCCGTGTTCAGTTGCCCATCGAACAACGTCCCCACCGGCTTCAAAGTAATCTATTCCATTCATTGCATTCGCAAGGATCTTCGCTCAATCGACGACTTGGTTTTGATTACAACATGGTAGACATACACATTCATCGTCACTCTCTCTCCCACTCCACAACAAGTAACCTCAACGCCATATGTCCATCCTGAGACTTGACATAGCCAGCCCAAGGTCATACCGCACAATACATATCGTATCGTACCCGAAGTTTTCCCTCAATCCACAAGAAAATGCTTCCTGCTAGACAAACCTGAACGCCATCGCAAAGTGGTTCTAATCAATCAAACGAGTCGACATTGCGGACCAAAAGAGCAAGCAACTCCTTGGTATGCGATCAGGTTTGAGGCCCGGTTCAACGAGGAAAACCAGCCTATTTTATGCCCCGGTTTCATCATCATCCATCCCAAGGACTCGTGCGTATTGCACCGTCAGCCGCTGCAAGTCGCGGAATTTACCTGTGTTTCGTTAGCTCTCTCCAATTTGTTAGTGAAGGAAAAGACTTACCCAATATTAATACAACTTCCTTGAGCAATTCTTTTCTATCCCACCCACATAGTGTTTCTGTTTCACTGTCTGACTCGTTCTCTTCGTGAAGGATGCCGCCCATGATACTGCGCAGTAGCTCTTCAACTTTGGCTTTGAGTCCTTCAGCACCGAGTCGTTTAGCATACATGAACAAGTAGATCCGGAACTCCTCTTTGGCGTCTAATTGCATAGCAGCCGCAACGCGGTTCTCAAGATGTGCGATGCTGACGCCTGACTCGAAACCTTCGAAACCTTCCTTGGAGAGAAGAGTCTTGACGAGTCGTTGAAGCGTGTATGCTCTTCCTTTGAGAAGCACCTCGTTCGTAGTATGTCGTTCGAGATGCGGAATGATACCTGCAGAAACATTGGAAGAATCGACTTCGCCATCGCGCTTAATGTCCGGACCAACTCCTGTTGACTGAAGACTGCTAATAGATGAATCGTTCGAATTCCAGTATTGACTGCCAACAGCCCACCAGGCTTCCGAAAGTCGTTGCCAAACATACATCTTCGGCGAATAGAGATATCCATCACCATTGCTGAGTGTGACGATAATGTGGCCAGTCGAGTTGAGATGTGCTGATGTCACTCCGGGTGCGCTTGTAGTGTGAACGCCGAGGGAGTGCATTGCAATCTCCAGTATAGGAGCAAGAGATACTGGGGGGTGAGGCGAAGAAAGGTCCTTCAGGTTCCACACATAGCACATGCCAACCGCAGTTATACACAGCAACCACCATCCTCTGCATTCCAAGATCACGGGTTGGGCTTCTAGTACCAGAGCATTGATAAGTCTCCTCCCGGCTGGACTCCAGCTGTATATGCTACCGTCTTCACAGGCTGCTGCCCAGAAGTTCTTGTTTCCCGTGACGAGGATTACTGCTCGAGGGAGATAGTCGTGCCAGACGGTAGCACCTCTTTTTGAAGCACTGATGCGAGAAGGATCTCTGACCTGACCAATCACCGTTAAAGGATTCTGGGCCTCTAGGATGATATCATCTGTCGCCTTTGCAGATTCCTCGACTCCATTTGTCCCGTTTGTGCCAGAAGATTTCGACGGGGGAAGAGTACCTCGATCCAATGATCTCAGAATATGCGTCCTGACCTTTGGAACAGCTAATCTAACTTGACTGATGGACAGTGCAGGGTTGATAACTGCTGGTCTGAGAAATTCAGGGGTGGGCACTAAGCCAGTCACTGGTGGAGCTGCCGATGCTGGCTCAACGCCATTGATTCCATTAACCATGATAGAAACTGGGCCGGATCCAAGAGTTGGTCGTTTATTCGGCTGCTCTTCCTCTTCCTCACCGTCAATGACAATGGCTTTTCTCTTATTGCCAAGCAACATAGCTGCAAGACCACCTCTTGGAAGGCCATCGTAAGGTTTTGACAGATCCAGAATTGTTTGTGGCGCATCGTTCTGTGCATTGTTTGAATTTGCGGCCATAAGCTGTGATTGGGGAAGAGATGAAAGACCGGTTCCGGATGAGGAGACCAACAGAGGTGCCACCCGCTTCTTGCCATCCTTTGTGATGGTGACTCGGCTTTTCATAGCTTCAAGTTTGGCAGCATTCGGATCCACTGCAGGAGCTGGCGCTGGTGCAGGAGAGTCTTGGGCTGATCTACCATTGGTGATCGGGGCTGTAGAGGTAACCCCAACCATTGGCGTTGATGTCCCTGTCCCTGGGCCATTCCCATTCAGTACTGGGACAGGGGTTGAGCCCACATCACCCATCAAAGCTCCCATTCTCCCTTCCGTTCTCTGTAACTCTCCCGCTTTGCTCTTCTCTTCCAGGCGCAGTCCAGCGACATCTTCCACAACCCCTACACCTCGACGGCCAACACCAAACTTTTGCAGTGCCTTGTCATTTTCTGACCATGGCGCGATGAAGCCCAGTTCGCCCCTTTCAAATTCTAACGCGATTATGCTGCCGTCCAAACTTGTCGCAAAGATGGTAAGTCCATCAGGTGTCCAAGCTAGATCTGATATAGACTTTCCAGCCAAATCTTGAAGTACCACTAACGGTCTAGAAGAACTCGTATTCCAGATGCTCAAAGTTTTGTCTTGACCGGCGCATGCAATGACTGTGACTAGAGCTTGAGTGCTGTAACCGCTATTGTCTGTAGTTTCTGCGCTGATCTCCTGCTTGCTGAACAATCTTGGAGAGAATGTGCAGACTTCTGTAGGTCCTTCATGCCCAATAAGATTGATATCACTATCCCAACCTCCACGATTGATAATTGCAACCGAGCTTACAGGCCCGTTGACCGCATTTGCTGCAGCAATGTGATTTCCGTCTGGGGACCAAGAACACCTTCTGAAATATGTCGTGAGTGGTGATGATGTGAAAGGACTGACAATCGTGTGTTCGAGAACGAAGTTGTTTATGGAATCGTATGAGGTCGCATTCGGTAGAGGTGAGGTAAATCTAAAGAGCTTGATTGTTCTGTCGTCGCTGGCCGTAGCAAAGTACTTGTTCGCGGGGTCAAAAGTGATACCTTTGACGTGACTCTGGTGAACTGAAAGTGTCTTCAGCTTCTCGAATGTATGTCCTGACCAAACCACAATCTTCGAGTCTAAACCAACAGACACCAAGATCGAAGAGTCGTAAGCCCAGCCCAGATCTTGTACATCATTGTCATGCCCAATCAAACGCTTCATGATCTTCCAGTTTTCCACAGGAGGAGGTTCTGTAGTGCCTAAATATACATGTCAGCATTTCCTCAGACCTCTCGAGCTTCAGAGATGCGCGAACCAAAGTTGGCTTGATGGGACGGAGGGTTCGCATCCAAAGTGTAGATGCAAATAATCTTATCGTCGGCCCCAGATGCTAACCACCGCCCATTAGGAGAAAACCTGACTGTGTGTATCGTTCCAGAATGGTAGCTCATATGGCATAATTGCTTTGGCTTGGTGTAGTTCGCGTCTCCAGCCTGGAGGATAGCTTCGGTTGACCAGATTCGAACATGGCCATCTGCAGACACGATCTCAGCATCATTCCCAATTACTTCACAGCCGGCGATTCCTTACCTCCAGCGGCTGTAGCCAGCCTGCTTCCATCGGGCGACACATGGCAACTATAGACCTCGAAGTCCTTCTGCTCTCCTAGAGGTCACGGCGCAAATTAGCTCGAGATGCGCACTGCTGAGATTCGAGAGCTTGGAGCTTCGCATGTACGTACCACCGTGTAACAACCAGGAAGGTTTTATTACTTTCATCGTTGTCACCAGAAGAGGGACTGATTCGCATTGTTGAGTTGATGGGCAGCTCTGGTATTGGGAAATCAGGAACGCGCGACGAGACGAGACCGCGACTAATTCAATGTGAGCACTTCGCTTCTCCGCGCGCGCTTGTTCCAAGAGCCGGGGGGAAGCTCTTGTGGTTCAGTGGCTCCGGCTCTTTCTTGAGGTGTCACAGCGGGATTTGTCCGCTAGCTCGAACTGGAACAGTCAAGACTCAAGACTTCACTTTTGAAGTTTTCTTACAAACAATTATTACATGCCATAAAGTGATGAGGCAAAGAACTTCTTTGAGTATTTTAAAGTGTGGGTGTAATTCGCTTATACTGTTCGTTCAAGGTTGTGAATGGAAAGTTGTAAAGACGTGGATGCTATGGACTAACTGTCGTCGATTTGTACTGGAAATACACACATCTTCCTCATCTCCTGTTTTGAGTACTCCAAGCCTCCATATCACTATGGGCGATCCTTTGCCGCGGATTTGGGTCTCCTTGCTTCAGACTACCTATTCACTCCGTATCTTCAATCTTGAAGATATACTTAGTACCGCTATTGACACCATTCTTCAAGTTCGAAAGTCCCTTCTCCAGACCATTTAATCCACCCGGCACAATCTCATACGGGTGAGCTGTGAACCAACCCTCACGAAGACCTCGTGAGAAAAGTCGAAAGTAAGCATAGCCAAATTCCTTCCCACCAGTCTTGATGCCAGCCTTGGCCTTCTCCTCCGAAGGGGCAGCGTGGACGCTGCCGACCATGGTCGTGCTGTGCTCAATGTGTGATGGGATCGCGGAGTAGTCTTTGCCTGGGAGAACCAAAGTTATCTTGCTCCCCTCCTTCGCAAGGATCTGGCTGATGTTCTGGAAGCTGTTGTGCTCGCTAACAGCGTCAAATGCGTATTTGACTTCGCTTGCACCGGCCGTCTTCAAAGCGTCCTTAATGCCAGCCACGACAGCGTCGTCTCCATTGCGATAATCGACGATGGTGTCACCCTTTTCACGGGTAATGAGTTTCTCGACGAAGTCTGAGGCTCGGCCTGCAACCGCGATTATGGGATGAATATTGGAAAGTTGGGCGAGCTTTATTGTGTAGGCACCCTGACACTGTCAGCGTCCAGTTTGTGATAGAGAGTCTTTATGTGTCATACAACAGCTCCAGAAGCTCCATATACAATCAATGGGATAGGCGACGAGGCGGGCTTCCATGGCTCAGGTAGGCCCAGTCGGAGATAGAGACCAACAGCAGCTGTCATTGCAGCAAGTGGAATAGATGCACCCTGAATTGGGTTAGCAATGACAATACAGCAAGATGTGGAGCAACAAGCCTCTTCAAAAGATGTCTTCTTTGGTAGATGGAAAGTGGTGTAGTCTTCAGCAATAGCATACTACAGAGATCACAAGGTCAGCAAAGTCATGAAATATATTTCTTTTCTTAAGTGACGAAATGGAAAATGGCAATCGGTCACATATCGTACCTCCGCAAAAGATCCATCTGGAGCCATCATCTCGTGAAACGCTGCAACACGATCGCCTTTCTTGAACTCGACAACATTCTCACCAGCAGCCTCAACGATTCCTGCGATATCATCTCCAGAGTTATGAGGCTCGAAATACTCGGGTCTCTTCCAGTCTTTTGGATTTGAACCCGAGTAGACTACCTTGATGAGAACTTGATTGGGTCCTGGCTTTGGGATGGGAACATCATTGATGGTGACCTTAGGTCCCTTTGCAACAATGGCGCTCTTCATGTTTAGTTGTCTTGATCTGGTGAAGGATCTCCGAGGTATGAAATGTATTTTTGGATAGAGGGGTTTGACACAACGATAAACTGAAAGGGTGGGTGTAAGATGTTGTATTCTAGAATGGAAGAAAAGTCGGATAAGTTGTCCAGAAGACCTGGGATTCATATTATCTAATTCAACTGCGGTATTTGCCAGGCTCCTTGCCCTTTACTTGTATTTGTCAGTCGATGTCCTAGTGCAGAATGATGAAATAGGCCATGACGGAGGCAACGCGGGGTTAAGCTCTATCATAGCCGGCAGCTAGCCAGGAACACCCGAGATACAGTAGACCACGCCGTGCTTTCAACAAGAGAAGTAAACATGAGACTTGAAAAGACTGGCTTCACCTTTTGTGTTTCTATTACTTTTGCAAAAAGCTTCCCGGCTCAGGTTCTGGAGTCTCCCAACCATCAACCTTGAGTGTGCCGCTAGGCTTCTTCAAGGATGTCGAACTTTCTTGACAATTTAACTGCGATGCCAAGTCCAAAATGAAGCTGGCTGAGGCAGATAACTTCCTTAACATTGCGACTTGGCTTTGCAGGGCATGTCAGTCGGGTAGCCGTTTCCTCGGCCACCCATTACCAGTCCAGTAAAGTGGACAGTGCATCTGATAACCTTTCGACCTTGGTGCAATTGGAGCATACTTCTGAGGACCCAACCACTCCAATATTCGACCAGGCACAGAACCTCTCACTTCTGACGGATGTTCTTAGCCTTTCTTTTCTTGAAAACGACTCCAGTGCCACTCTGCTCGTCTGCTTCCTGCTTGACATCCTCGATCGGAGGAAGTGAATCAATAGCTTTGGTGTCTCCATCTGAAAGTTCTCTTTTGACTTCAGCAGGTTCCGCAATATCGAATGGTTTCGTGTCTCCTTTCGCATCGCTGCAGTCCTCTGGCTGCGGCTCGCTGATTTCTTGCTTGTTTTCCTCTTTGACTTCAACCTTCGTAGCTGGTTCCTTGCCTTTCCGGGTCGCATTGCTTAATAAAGCGTCCAAGTCATCGTCTCGATCTTCTGTTGGATGTGTTCGATACGTAGAGCCCCATCTCCTCTTCTTTGCCTCGTTCAACTCGGCCTCTTCCTCGTCAACCACCCTCTTCCGTACCCCCAAAGCTAGTGCCTCCGGTTTCTTCTCCGTATTCTCAGGATCAATGATGCGTTCTGACGTGACCTGCCATTCCCCGGGCATTGCCATTCCTGATCTGAGCTCACCCGGTATGCTGATGCCCATCTCTGCTAGTTGCGCGAGCTGCTTCTTTCTCGACGCCTCTGTGACCTGCGGCTTGGGAGCTGATGGTGTAGGTCCTCTTCCAAACGCCGAAGTTGAAGAACTCGCTGCTGAACTTGGACCGCCTCCCGACACTAAGCCTTTCAGTCGTTCCACCTCCATCTTCGAGCGCTCCTTGTCCTTCTCATCTTTCTCGTGGCCACGGTGAAGATCGCGCAGAAAGCGCTTCAGGTTGCCTTGATGCTTCGGCGTTGCTTCATGGTTCGTTTTCTCGAGCTTCGTGTCCCGGACGTAGGTTTTGCAATGCTTGCACCAGTATTTGGGCTGTTTAACATTAGTAAAAGCTTCTCGAGAGGCGATGGTCACTTACCGTCGATTTCCAGTATTCAGACATCGTGTGACGGCCTGTTTTCTGGTGTGACAAGGCTTCTCGAACAAGTGTCAAGCTTTCAGATATTTGTAGCTGGTTTTGCGACTGTGTAGTTGCGAAAGTGACGAGGCCGAGAAGTAGGCCCAACTGAGGCCTTCCGCCTCGCCTAAAAATCTAGCCTCGACCTCGGAGCTGACAAGGCAGAGCTCTTGACGTCCTTCATTCACTCTTCGCCTCCCATAATTGCAACATTCGCAAACCGCAGACATGGCGCTAGAGGTGGCATCGCGAACGGCATTGAATGGGCCTCTGCTCAGCAGGACCGTCACATCAGCACTCGCCACAAGATCCCTCCCAGTATCACGAGCTGCCACCCTCCCCATCCTCAGAACCCAGCAACGGAGACAGCTTCATGTCACCCCGCGATCGAGAGCGCCGAGCAGCGGATTGATGGGAATTAGCAACTCGAATGTCCCCTCATCCTACTTCCAAAGACCTCGTCTGCCAGCAAACACAGTCGTCAAATTCGTACCTCAGCAAACGGCATGGATCGTGGAGCGCATGGGAAAGTTCAACAGGATCCTCACACCAGGTCTAGCTGTTCTTTGGCCTTTCTTGGACAGGATAGCATATGTGAAGAGTTTGAAGGAGGCTGCTATCGAAATCCCTAGTCAGAGTGCTATTACAGCAGACAATGTTACGTTGGAGCTTGATGGAGTGCTATATACACGGGTCTTCGATGCTTACAAAGCCAGGTATGCTCTTAAGCTCTGAAATGACTTTTCGTCAAGTATAGACTAACAGTGCATAGTTATGGTGTCGAAGATGCAGAATATGCCATCTCCCAATTGGCGCAAACGACCATGCGTTCAGAAATCGGTCAGCTAACCCTTGACCATGTCCTGAAAGAGCGCGCAGCCCTTAACACGAACATCACAACCGCAATCAACGAAGCCGCGCAAGACTGGGGTATCGTCTGCCTGCGTTACGAGATCCGGGATATTCACGCCCCAGACGGCGTCGTAGCAGCAATGCACCGTCAAGTCACGGCAGAACGAAGCAAACGTGCCGAGATTCTAGACTCAGAGGGTCAGAGACAAAGCGCCATCAACATCGCAGAAGGACGAAAGCAGAGCGTCATTCTCGCTTCCGAGGCCTTGAAGAGCGAGCAGATCAACATGGCAAGCGGAGAGGCAGAGGCTATTCTGTTGAAAGCGAAGGCTACAGCTGCTGGTATCGATGCAGTCGCCAAGAGTATTGCTTCGGGCAAGGAGTCAGCACAAGGAGCTGTCAGCTTGAGTGTGGCGGAGAAGTACGTTGAGGCTTTCGGCAAACTTGCTAAGGAGGGCACTGCCGTTGTCGTGCCAGGCAATGTGGGAGATATTGGAAGCATGATTGCAAGCGCCATGGCCGTGTACGGAAAAGTCGGCGATGCACAAGCGAAGACCATGGCAGCGAAAGCTATCGAAGCTCAAAAGTCGCATCATGGCGAAGACGGAGAGACATTCCTCTCGGAAGCAGAAAGTCCCAACGAGGAGATGAAGAGGAGCATGCTTGCGTCGTTCGAGAACACAAGACAGCGGAAGTAAAATGCTCGTACTGAAAAGAGGAGAATAAAACCGAAAGACGAGGGGAGTAATGTACAATAGCAAGCGGGTTTGTTTTGTTAGGCGAGTGCAGGACGGCGTCTACGAGTGACTAACGGCATCACTTGTTTTCTTGTATGATGGTGGAGAAATCACTTCTCACAACAAATACCAAAAAGGCTCGTATGTAGCGGTATCACAGTAAAAATGGCTAACTCTCAAGTCCACCAAACGAGCCACACTCTGTGCATCATCCAGAAATCTGCAGCAGTCAGTCCTACAAGTACCTTGCGAATCCGAAGTCCGTGTGACTCCATCTTTGCTAGTATTTCGCGCGAGAAAAAGCTGCTCTGTAGCGTCATAAAGTACTCTCATGTGATTTTGAATATAAGATTGCCCCTCTATCATCACAAATTAAAAAGAAATTACAATACACTATCAGCCCCCAAAATCGTCAACCACCACCAACACCAAACTCGCCACCCACAACATCCAGCGCCCTTCCAACCCACTCTAAAACCTCCATATCTCTCGCCGCAGCCCTAACCGCCTTCGCCAACAACGGATACAACCAAAACAAATGCTTCTTCCCCTCGCTCTCTACACCCGGCGAATCAGGAATAGCTTCAGGCTCACAGCTCAACTTGACTAGTGCTTGGAGGATATACAGCAGTTCTCTACGCTGTGACAGTGGCTGCGGCATGCGACCTCGAAGAGGCTGGTCCGCAATGTAGGCTCGGAGTGTGATACCTGCACGAAGGATCAGATATGGTGCTGCTGCTTGTGCCAGCTTAATTCTAGGAGCGGAGCTGTCGCGCAAAGCGACGAGGGAGAAAAGCGTGTCCATGCAGACGTAGCTCATTTTGGCTCTTGGGGAAGGACTTAGGTCGATTGTTCGCCCTTTTCTGGTTTGGTAGAGTGTGGAGAGGAGTTCCTGGTTTGGCTGGGGGAGCTCGCTCGGCAGAGGCGCGTGGATGAGGGATTTGTGGAATAGGGACTTGGTGTATGTCTTGCGTGTTTTGTCGTGAATGGAGGACGAGCCCAGAGCGGGAGTTATGAGATCGCGAAGGGTGAGGAATGATGCTATGTCGAAGTCTTGGTCGGCCGATATGTCGATTGTTGATGGCAGGGAGGAGCAGTCTGCCGCGGTTATGCCATTGCCAATGGTAACGATCGAGGACCACAGAGAACGTGACACGTCTTCCTTGACAGGAGCTTTTGTGAGAATAGGAAGGATGGACTTCAAAATAGCGAGAGCTGATGTTGTTGCTTGTCGCCATGGTGATATGCTCTTTGTGACGAACGGGAACGAGTACTTGAGGACGATTGGACGTGCCAGTGCAGTTAGAGCAGATTCCAATGCTCCACTGGTGTATATATCATGGTCGGAAGAATGAGCAATGATCAGGCTTTCAGAAAGAGCCATTGAGGCTTTTGACAACGCAATGTATGTCGGTCGTTGTATGTCAGATCCGTCTCTGGGCTCGAAGGCAAGGCCAACAAACTCTGCAACCTGGCCTATTAATGCAGCTGGTACTCCTTCTATGTCGGTTCTGATCATCCTCAAACATTCTAGTACCTGTGTTTGTAAAGGTGTCAGGTATTCAATATCTGCAGAGTAAGTTGCCGCACTGGCTTGTTGAATCGCCTCGCGTAGCAGAATGAGCATTCTCCTAACTTTCTCGTCGTCGATATCGGCTTGTATTAGTCGATATAACTCTTGAAGCGCAGACGAGTAAGCAAGTAGGTAATTTTGGTTGTCAAATCGCTTGTTCGAGGGATCTGAAGCAACGACTGGGAGAGAAGTCGACCAAAGAGTCCAGGCTAAGTCAAGAGCATGGCGATCAAAATTGCGCTTTGAACTTTGTTCGACGTTACCTCGGGAGAGAATTTGTCGAAGCGATTTAAAGACAGCAGTGTTGATCTCTAGGATATTGAAGTCCAGCATTGCTTTGAAATGGTCAAGCAGAGTTTGCCAGGATGTGCTGAACGATGAGTGGCTTGATAACACATCGAGATAATCTGCCAGTAGGCTAGTAATTCCCGTCAATACAACGACTGTGGTCTCGTTCCAGCCGTTCTTGTCCTTGTCTGACACACTTGACTCTTCGTCGTGCGTGGCTTGGAGCTGTGCTTCTATCGAGGAAAGAAGCCGGAAGATGACTGATTTGAGGCACATTGCCCAAGCTTCTGAACTCAGCTGGTCCCCGTAGGCGTCGAAGATACGAAGAAGAGTTTGGATTGCGCCTAGTACTAGTCAGAGATCGTTCGCAATCTTGGGTGAAACTCGACTTACTGTTTCTGAGCTCAAGTCTTTCGTCAGTTGTGACGGCTGTAAGTCGCAGGAGTAAAAGCATCCAGAGCGCCGCATCGGATACTGCGAGGTCATCTCCGGAGGCCATCTCGACGAGAGTTCTCTCATTGGCTCCTTTAATGAGATCCGGGCTCAGAGAGAAGGAAGTTGTTCTCCCCGAGATGAAGTCTGATAAAACCCAGAAGAAGGTCACAGTCTGGCCACAATTAGCAAGTATCTATAAATGAGCTAAGGAAATCTACCGTTAACGAGATATTCAAATCATCATCTTGAGTACAGAAATTATAGAGGGTATCAACGAGTATTATGAAGCAAGAGTTCGGCAACGAAGACAAGAAATCGGAGCAAATGAGCTGGAGCGAGTTGAACGACGATCGAATTAGTCTGGCGGACCTCGTCGTTGAGCTTCTAGACCCTTTAGCGGTGCCTTCGATTGGAGCATCGTTCTTGACGAAAACGCTTCCAATAATATCGAAAGCAATGTCCCAGCCAACGACGAACGCTTCACCACACTGCTCAAGAATACTCTTTAGACCTTCGAGCACGACTTTGTGGACATCAATATCGGTCGCATGAATTGCTACTGACATTGCGCGCTCACTAGACTCCAGTGGAAGGATTGCCCTCTTGAAAGTCTCAAGAAGACGTAGCTGAATATCGCTCTGCAGCTCGTCGGGCAGTGACAGGGTCGCCGTCGCAGCTTCAAGAACAAGTTTGACGAGAATTTCTGCGGCTCTCAATCGTACAGATGATGGAGTTGAAGAAGAGCAAGCAGCAGACGTCAGTTCAGATGTGAGCGCTCCCCAGCCACTCGTCACGGGATCGAAATTCATCAGGCGACCAATGTTGATACTCGCTACATCTCCCAACTTTGCCAAAGCGAACAAGTCCTCTTGATTCTGGGTGGCAGGCGCCGTATTGATGCTGTGAAGCCTTCGATGTCCATGGGATGGACGTCGCGTTTCTGGCGATGGAGGACCAGAAACATTTGAGACTTCGGGCTGCTGCGTCTGTGGCTCTTCTCTGCCAAATAATGAACAGAGCGCCGCGACGACCTCAACGAAAGCATCATTCGGGAAGTCGATCGTACTTTCAAGTAGTCGTGAGGCAGCTGTCTCGACAGCTTTTATCTCGGTCCCAAAGTTTGCCAATAAACCAGATCCATCAGCGGAAGATTGGCTGTCAAGCTTCTGATTCGAAGTAGGAGTTCGAGCAGATTTGGTACTGGAGAACAAGACTAAATCAGCTTGCTGGAGAGTCCCTAAAATAATCGCCCAAGCCGAGTCCAGTGTAGGGCCAAGGGCAATACCAAGATTCAAGAGTGCTCGTAGGCACAGTAGGTTTCTGGTATTGAGCGATGCCGGGCCAGCGTCAACGGACGGCTGCCGACCACGGTCAGATGAATGACTGACGAGACTGTCGACACTCAATAAGCCTTTGGCGTTGCTAAAGATGCCTTGTTTCTCCGTGCTTGGTGTTTGTGGTGCTGGAGCAGTTGGCGTATTCGCAGCCAACAGATTTGAGGGTACTGCCGCCTTTCCCAATGTCGTCAAGAATGCGTCTCTAGGTGTAGCAAGGCGAAGAAGTCCAGCAACGTGAGTGAACTTTTGAAACGATCTGACCAGACCGTGGTAATACTCAGTGTCCAACGCTGCGTACAAGAAAGTAGAGCAAGTAGCCAGTATTGCCGGCCAGCAGTTGTCCACAATTCCAGCACATATCTTGACTTCTTCGTACAGAGGATGATCCTCAAGAGTAAGTGGATTGACCGGAATGGGGTTCTTCTTAATCGATGTCCGTCTTTCCAGCTTCATTCTTGGATCAGGACTCCCTGGTACGGATTCCGATGACTCAAATTCTGATTGCCGTGTCTTCTTGCGAGGTCTGTCCGGTACTGTCAAAGGCAAGATGAACTTGGCAAGCCCCTCAGAAAACCCGCTGATGCAGGCCAGCGTCAGGCTATAAATGTAAGATTCTGGAATTTCAGGGGGCTGAGTCTTGTCCAATTGATCAATGCAAGGCACTCTCATCGTACTCCACTGCGTGCTTACTCCCACAGCCGGCTCATTGGAGCCAACAGAGCTACTTATAATGCCAGAAACACCACTGGCTTCGAGCATCGCCTGATCGGATGCAGAGCTGCCTCCTTGACTAGTCGCCGGGATTGTAGACTGGGCACCTAGGCCAATGACAGAGGGCTTTTCCGTGCTCAGTCTAACGAAGGCAGCAACCAGGTCACGCAAGATATCTTTTCGTCCATCCTGAGCATCATACATGGCAAATATACGTCGAACGAGAGCTGCATCGGAAAATATACCCCTCAAGGCTTCCATGCAGAGAGAGCGTTTCCATAGAGCGGTGTCGTGATCCAGCATATGTGTCAGAAGTCCAAGTGACATCTCTCCTTCAGAAGTTAAGATGCTCAGATGATTTCTTAGAAGCGTGTACAGGATGCGAACAATCCTGACGGTGACTGCGAAGTTGAGCTTCTCTGAGAGAGCACTAATGATGAATGGCATGACCCTGACTCGAAGAATGTTGGCTTGTTCTGGATGATTTAAGAACACCATGGCATGGTTGGTCAACACCGACTCAATCAATTCGAGACCAAATGTTTGCGGCAGTCCCGCCGACTTCAGAAATTGGGGTTTATGCGATTCGGTCAAAAGGCATAAGTCATTAAAGACTCTATACGCGTCCAATGCCGCCGCACGTAGTTGAACAGTCCCATCTTCGGTAGGGGCTTCCCCAACGGTTGGCACTTCGAGGGCGATTTCTTTTCTTCCAGTTAACGAGAATCTCTGAGGGTTTCAGCAGGAAGACTTACTGTCTTCTGCCACGACTTTGTCAAATACACTAACAACTAATTGCTGTAGTGTGGCTGCCGCCGTATTATTCACGATAGCATTCTTACTTGCCTGCAAAATTGTGCAAATGTTCAGACTTGCAGCAATCAAGTCACCCTTTAGATCATCTGCATAATTCTGCAACAAAGATGGTAGCGCTTGGAGAATCTTGAGCTGGACATCAAGTCCAGCCGAAGTAGCTTCTCTGAACGCCTCCAACACTTCCCTTAGGCGTGATCTTGGTAGAGCTCGTGATACGACCAGTCTCTGAAGACATACAATAGCTATGCCTGTGAATTTCACATTCTTGGTTCCACAGGCGATGAGAAAAGGCGTGATGAAGTTGGAGCGTTGACTGAGATCTGGCCGAATTAATCACTTGTTCATCACTGCTCTTGAGCTTGATATTCACGTACCGGCGGCAATTTGAGCCTCAGATGTTGATCGCAGTCCTTTGAGCTCATCGAGTGACTTCTCCGCTGCCTGATATAGTCTTAGCCACACCTCACGATCTCAAAGGCAACACGTAAGCTCACATTTCTTAGATCAGTATGCTTTCTCTTGCTCTCCTGAATAAGATTCCCCAGCTCAGAGGCCAGTAAGTGCGCCGTCATTGTTACCGATTCAGCTTTGAAGAGGATGTCGCCATGATATGTGGTGTCACGAGGAGGAGTTGTTGTTGATTCCGAGACGGGACTGGTGGCCTTGGAGCTGAGCTGAGGGATGGCTAGCCGAGTGAGAGTAGCTAGATTTCAGTATTCAATATGTGAAGGCAGCGGACTTAGAAGACGCAGGTCAAGTATGATGAAATTTTCTGAATACTTTCAACGGTATCAATAGATCAAATTTTCTTCAAACCATGATCTCAGTCTCATGCAGCTGAGGTCGAGACGTCGCATCGGCATAAAGCAATCGACGCCGATCTGTATAGCCGAAGTTTACCCAGCATTCAGAGCCACAGCCCACCCCGCCAACGACCTGCATCTTTGTGTCACATAAGCCTCTCTTTCGACTCTCCCTCCATATTCACCACCTCTACGCACAGGAGGGAACTTATTACAAAAGGAAGATCTCTTCTCTCCCTCCTCTTAATCATAGTTTTTCCTACCGAACACAAATCTCGAAAGCGCAGTCAACATGGCAGCCAAAGTCCCCCGCAACTTTAGACTTCTGGAGGAATTAGAGAAAGGCGAGAAAGGTCTCGGAGCTGGTAACTTACTCATATATGCTGCTCAGGTCATGACTGATGAGTGTGCTATCTGCAGAGGCATGTTCGTACGGTCTTGTAGACGGCGACGACTTGTTAATGTCAAACTGGAACGGCACGATCCTCGGCCCACCGCATGTTTGTTACCCCCGTCCTTCCTACATTCCACTTCCTACAGACGCGCGAGAATGAGGCCGACAGCAGAGAGTATGGAAGAATGTGTGATATGAAAAGAGCTGACAGTCTGCCACACATAGAGCGTCCATGAAAATCGCATTTACAGTCTCAACATGCACTGCGGCCCCGACTACCCCGACAAGCCACCCACTATTCAATTTATCAACGCCGTCAATCTTCCTTGCGTGAGCCCGCGCAACGGTGTTGTAGATCCTGCAAAGTTGGCTTGCCTGGCAAACTGGGATCGCAATATGACTATGGAGACGGTCTTGATTGAGCTCAGAAGGTGGGCAGTCGCAGTTCGACTTGGAAGATCAAGTTCAGGACTGACTAGACTGGTGATAGATTCATGGCACATCCAGCAAATAAGAAGCTCCCGCAACCACCCGAGGGATCGAAGTATGAGTGACGGATTGACAAGCGAGCAAGATACTACTAGAAGGTGAGGGGTGGAAAGGCGGAAGATACTGAGTGGAGAACATATTCATGATGGAACGAGACAACATGGAGTGGATCGAGGAAGCCTGGCTTTCTTTTGGGGGTTAGGATGCATCAGCGCGGCGAAACCGGTTCCTTCCTATCCATTTCCATCCGTACGAACGCAACGAGGCCAGGCGAGCAGAGCAGAGCGAATGTAATCCTTTGAGTTTGACTGCAACATGGCTATGGCAGACTTGTGGAAGTGCTACATATGAATCGATGGCTTTTGAAAAAGCGATTCCTGTTTGGCCAAGTATGGGTCAAATGTGGATTGACTCTTCTAGAGCTACAGATTTATACATGGGTATCATCAACTGCAAAACCAACATCTGCGCCTACCAAGCTTCGACTTCTTTCTCCCAGTCTTCGAGCTTCTTCTCGCCCTTTTCGCTTGTATTCTTCCTCCTTTCCGCATCCCCTTTCTCGAATCTCTTAGCCTCTCTCTTCGCAGCTCTCCTCTCCCTCCTCTCCCATTCCCAAAGTTCCCTCTCCTTCGCAACCACCCCGACCAATTTATCCGCGAGATTGCCCGCCCTCTTAAATTCCCTTCTCATATCCCTAGAGATAACCCTCCCGATCCGAACTGGCTCACTCTCCCACCCCTTTCCCGTATTGCCATTCCCATCTCCCTCACGATCCTCACCCCACCCCTGCCTCTCCAACCTCTCCACCACCTCCCACTTCCCCTCCTCCTCCGCCGCCTCAAGGACATTCTCCTCCCACTCCCCCTCCCAAGCAGCTATCTCAGCATTTCCCTCCATCGAATCCATCCAATCCAGCCTCTTCTGCTTCTGCCTGATCTTCTGATTCAGCACCCGGCTTAGATATGGACTCTGCTCCTTCTTGAATCGTATGAACGGCAGATACGTCGCTACTGTCAAAGTGGGAACATGTCTGTTCCCGCTGAGCTTCGAGAGGGGTAGAGGGCGAATGTCCGCGGCTTTGGGAGCGTTTGGATATGCCCGCAGACGGGCTTTCTTCGCAGCCGAGGGTCGTGGAGGGGGTTGTGTACATGCTTTCTGCGCAGCGAGTTTTTGCTGGTGTAGGGTGTCGAGCAGATCGTGGACTTGGGTGATGGCGGTGGTGTTGCTGGTGCTGGCTGCGTGGAGGAGTTCTTCGGCCTGTATTTCCGCACGACTTAGAAAATGCTCCATATAACTTTATGCCTTCCCATGTATATGTTGCAGATGCCTGGAAGAAGTATAATTTTGGACAAAACCTACGGCATAACCAGCCTTCAACGCAGACAAAATCAACCTTGGACTCGCATGATGTGCATTCTGCCGGAACTTCTTCTGTATAAAATGCTTGATAGGATTGACCATTCCAAAGCCATTACTTCTATCTCCAGTTACACCGTTCGATATTTTGGCCGGGAGAGGAACTCGTAAGCTCTGCTCAAGGAGCGACCTGTAAAGTGCGATGCCTAATTATGTCAGATGGAGCTCTTGAATAGTCCAAAGTCTCCCCCCGGATCCCAATGCTGGGGTTCTGATTCGTGAGACTGAGGTACTAACATGCTATGCGATGCGGACCCGACGCACGGGGGTAAAATTGGTGAGGAGCTGGCATTCATTTGATTGTGCTATCGTTGCTTCGGACATTGAGGGTTGGATGAGCTCGAAATTCGGTAGAGCTTCAAACCCTTGGCATTTACATGATCATCACGTGGTGTGGAAAAGGTACAAATTTGCGGGTGTGTACCAAAACATCAAAACTAGTTGAGATATAGAGCTCTATGGCCTAGGAAATTCATATCGGGAGGTGACGTCTTGCAGAATTTTCAGAATGCATCTTGTAATTCGCTACTAGAAGTAATCCTGCCGCTCGCTGTAGCTGAGGCAAAGTAAACACACCCGGAAACTTATCAGATGAAGTGAGATGTACATGCTGTTACGCTTTCCCATGAGGTCTCGATGACATCAATGGTAGCAAGCTCCAGCAGACTGGAGCTCCTATACCTCCCGAAGAATTCCGTAACGATTTTGCTCATGCTGCTAGAGTCCAAGAATGTCATCAAGCTGATCGATCCAGAGGACATGATAATAACGGCTATTTGTCCTCCACCCCCGACCACTTCCACTCCTCAGAAGTTGTCCCAAATCCTTAATTCAGGATGACGTTCCATAGCATCGTCCAGAGATTGGTTGCACCCCTCGGGAGTTTCCCCCTCATCGAGCGATGAAGGGTTTCGCATCCTTCTCAACTTCAGCCGTCGTCGTGGTTCTGTGCTTTCTTCATATATACAATTCTCGTCCGAACAACGCCTTCTCTTTCTGTTCATGGCACTGTGTTCCAGCTCCTTGCATAATCTGGCTTGTAGCTCGGAGTGCATTTTTTTATAGACTCTTTTCATGTCATTAGCTGTGAAAGTCCACAATTCCCAACTCTTTGGACTCTCTGGGAGCTTTGAAAATATCTTTGCTCTAGCCCTTCTCTGTCTCATATCCAATCGGATTGAGAGCGACCTGTAAATTTCGCAGAGACTACCGGTTGGCCTGGTTTTCTTTGGATTGGAAGGAACTGGTAGGAGGTTGGATCCTGCTTTGGCGCTGGTTGGGATCTTCTTGTGAAACGTTGTAGAACATGTTTCTGAGTTCCGTTCTGCTTCGCTGTTCAGTCGTACTTTCTCAAACTTTGGGATTGCCTCTGCCAATGCTTTGCTGCATAATGGCTCAACTGTACCGACCTGTTCGCTTGTATTGCTGGCTGTATCCATAACATCAGATTCATCGAATGCTTGCAACTCTTGCTGTGACATTGGACTGTTATTTGCGAATTTGGGAGGAAAACCACTGGAGTATCTTATTTGGTAGTTAACGATATTCCAATTTTGTGTCTTTTCTGCAGAAGTAACGCCTGGTAACTGGTCATTCGTGGTAGCACCGTCGAATGGGCTGATTGGCGCAGGGACATATATAGAAGCATTGCTCGAGTGCGTTGGCAGATCATCGCGGCTCTCTTGATCCTGGGCTGTCTGCTTGCTTTTGGCCACCAAAGGTTCCACTTGTTCATCCTCGGAGTTCATTATTGGTATGTCAGAGTTCCTATTCATGTATGCATCCACTGCTAGAGTCAGCTAAGAGTTCGATAATCAACATCCATTGTCGTTGAATGTCCTCTTCGAGCCAAACAACATTGGCAGGAGACTAATGTCTATAACCACAGGGAGCAACAAACTTACAGTTCTTTCGACGAATATACTCTATCTCTGACTTGTCCTGGGAGATATGCAATGGCAGATCCAGGGAAAATGAGCGACCTCGAATACACGTATCCGGATCTTCTTGCTGGTTGTCACTTTCCTCGAAGACCGACAAATCCAGCTCTCGAGAACCTCTCTTCTCTTGGAACTTCTTCCTAACACTCCTTGCCTTGTGGATCGCCAGTTCGTAGATTGGACGCAACACTGGATCGTCTCCTCTCCCTTCCGGACGGTGGAGTCGTAGGCTCAGACGAAAGCTCCCAGGTTCGACGGCGACAGATCTAATATTGGCAACAGTGCTCCTCCTTGCATCCAATGGCTGGATATCGTCGCCAGCAAGTGAGGTTCTCGTCGAGGATGAGGCTGGCGCGCTGCAAGTGCGTTTCCGGAAGTGCGCGCTCGTTGAGACCCAGAACGAGTTGTTTCGAGGAGATGGACTCCCAAAGTCTGGAAAGGCTTCGCGGTAGCGACGATGGAGTGGTAAGTATGCTTGCTGGCGTGTTACTGTTCTTCGGTTTCCCCCAGGATACGAGATGCTTTAGTTGTTGAACTTGACCGGCGTACTTGCGATGGCATTGCTTCTTCGATGCCATCTTTTTTCCGCAAATCTGCAAGCAATGTCATCCTTGGAACTTGACACATCCGTGCCTTCCAAGGATTGAGCGCGAGGACCCATCATTAAGTGGAAGGAGTGCCGAATGGATATAATTCTGGATGAAATAGAAGGAGTGTTGGGGGGGTTCAATTTGTGAAAGTTGCGATAAGAATAAAAATCGACATCATTCTTTGAAAGTGTGCCTTAAGCAGCGAGAAATGATCTAAAAAGACCAAGCTACCTCCGTCATATGCACCACCGTACCTTAACCCAACCGAACCTGATACAACGCCAGGCAATGCGACAATCATCAAAAGAATCAATACTGTACATTTCACAGCCCTCTCGCAAATTTCCAATTCAAGAAGGACCAAGCTCGCACAGCTCCAATAGAGAATGTTATGGAAAGAGAAGAAAAGCTTCGCTTAATCGAAGCCGGCCTTGACAGCCGCAACGATAGCGGCATTTACGTCACTTGGTCTGAACCCGGGGGCACGACCTAAGCAGACACCCTTATTCAAGATTTCTATAGCATAATTAGTCGTATTCTACTGGAAGAAAGCTAGTTTTGAAGTATAGCTTACCGTCGATTAATGTCTGGACATTAATCGTGACGAGTCTCTTCTCCGTGAATGGAACCTATTCGATATATTAGCAATTATCCAATTCCCAATGTCTCAAGATTTGTGGATGACATTGAGGAGATCTCAAGTAACTCAAATACAAATGTACTCACCTCGCCGTCCACCGACTCAGGACTCTGTCTTCTCAAATTTTCACCCGGATTGGCATCTGGAAGCGTGTTAAAGATAGGATCAATATTTGCATTCGAGACATTTCCCTGATCCCAATTCCCATACTTCAATTGCGGGAAAGGGAAGTCTTTTGGTTCCGGATTCGTGAAGTCGAACTTGCGTGAGGCAACAGACGGATCAGCAAGTCTCTGCTCTCGCGGACTTTCTGGAGTTTTAGGAGAGGAGGCGTCGAGACTACTGCTACTTTTCGGAGTGCCCGCCTCGACAAGGACAGAGATATCGAGTTCCGCAGTGATATAATCAGCAGAAGGAGGGATGTCGAGACCACGACCTCTCAAATAGCCTTCCACGTCATTGGAATCGAAGAATTGACCTTCGAAGCCAGGGACATTACAGCGCATTTCTTCGGAAAAGAGATCCCGTGCCTCGGTAGCCGCTGGAGAGAAGGGTCCCATAGAGAAGCCCGTGCGGAGTTTAGGACGCAGATCGTTGTTAGTCGGATCAGCATCTGGATAGAATGTCCCCGAACCGCCAATGTGGACAAATGGATTCTTCCAACCGTATAGTGTGTCTTTGTTCGTCTTCACTATTGCGCGGCGGAGTCGTGCTTCAAGAGACTCTCTTGTTTCGTACATGAGAGTTAATCCGAACGCGCGATTGAAGACTTCTGGAGAGACAGTCTTGGATGTTATGAGCCTGAAAGCTCTTTCAATTCCACCTCTTTGTATGCGCCGCGCTAAGGAGAACTCGCTGTAGGCGTGTGTCGTGGGAAGTGAAGGTTGCAATTCGGGCATGAAGTTATTTGAATAGTCTTCTATTGAAGGCACTTCAACTCGATATTGTTGTAGGTCCATGAGATCGAACGGGAAAGATGCGTTATCTTCTGTTGGCCGTGTAATAACCTGAAGCCCTGAGTGCCGACCTCCTCTGCTCTCGTAGCTATGCTGTGGAAAAGCCATGGCGAGATCGTCGTCGTGCTGCGAATCGTCTTTAGAAATAGTATATCCGCCCCATGGATTGACTGGATCCTCCATATGTTGTTCTTCGAGGTTATTCTGACGCTTTTTAGGCGATGCCTTCGAGCCTCTGCTCCGTCTTCCAGATTCGGAATCCGCTTGCCTTCCATCCTCCCCGTGAACGTCCTCGTGGCTATCCTCATTCACAGTTGCCTTTGCCAGTGCCAGGAACCTTTCCGTTGTCGACTGAAGCTGCTGTCCAAACTCCGGCTCCCGCTGTAAAAGACCCTTGCCGACTGCGAAATCGTAGAGACTAATAAAAATGTTGCTCATTTCTTCGTTTGTCCCTCTCAAATCTTGGACCTGCTTTTCCAGAGACGTGATTGTCGTTTCTTTTCGGTGGCGGTACGCTCTTTGGGCCATCCGGATCTGGGTTCTCCTTCTCTAAAAACATCGTCAATTTCGTTCAATTAACTAAAGCCCGAGTTGTCAAGATCGGACCAAGATTCGAAGACACAAAAACAAGCTCCCTCATTCCAATCCAAGATCTCGCAGTCCCATTAAGATCTCGAGCCTTTTGAGCCAAGATACCGAGACTTCATAGAGAAAGATATCGAGGCTTCAAAAAGCAAGAACTTTCAGACCTCAAGTATAAGGTATTAGGACCACAAAAAGCAAGATCTTGAACTCATCGGACCAAGATGTCAAGGCTATGAACAGCATGATCTCGCAGCACCGGAAGAATATGACGACACCAGCAATAAGAAGACAAACGGTGACTTACATCTGCAGCGGTCTCATCCTTCGTGTCGACCCTTGGACGCCCCCTAGCCTTCTTCCTCGCCTCTTCTTCATCATCGAGTTCCTTTGAAGTGGCCTGCTCAGTCGCAGTCCTCTTCCTCCTACTCGACCTCTTCCCAGTCCTGTCCCCATCCTCATCATGGCTCTCACCACTCGCCTCCGTAACACCAAACGGCATCACCTGATCGTTTCTTCCCTTCGATCTCTTCTCCCTGAGGCTCATCGCTAACCTCCCATCATCATAGCTCTCCGCATTCAGAATCCCCAGATTCCCAATCGTTCCAGAGAAATTCGACGACGACATGTGGTGGCTGCTCTGTGAAGAAGTGGGAACGCTGCCGAGTCCGTGGTTACTATACACCCCATTCATGAAGGGATGCGACCGCTGCGCGGGGTTGTATGTAAGAGTCTCCATCTCGGTATTGGTGTGTTCGGGGTGTTGATGCCCGTACCCGTTCGAGATATGTACAGGTCTTGATTGTGACAGGTGAGGGTGCTCTTCAATAGATGGACGTTGAGTAATCACAGTCGATATTGATCCGACACTAGATTGGCTTGGGAATGGTGTGGCCGTAGCAGAAACCGATGTCCTGACTGGGCTCAGGGTCTGGGCTTGACTCGTTGAACTCAAAATACTAGTGCTCCTTGGGGTAGATGTAGGGTTTGAACTTTGTGTATGAATAGCAGCGTGCGTGAGGACAGCTAGAGCATAATCATCATGAGGAAAGTTGAATGAGTGCTCCATAATTCGTGAGATCGAAAATTGGGTCCTTCGACCGAATCTTGACCCTTTATCAGAAGAACTCTCCGCGGCCGGGAGTGCTGTCGTGCTTAGGTGGTAGAATTCTGTCAGAACTTAGCCGCATTCTTAGAGATCCCGAAATGCGTCGAGGGTCATAAGTTTGAAGATAGGGAGCCCTTGTGATGTCTTCTTGCGCACGCAAGGCAATTGGAGATTGGTAAGCTTTGGCTCTTACTGTGCGTACAGCCCTGCCCAGCGGGTACCGATATCTCCTTGCAGGCTTGCACTCCGCGGTCTTCGAGAATAAGCTCAAACGCGGGAGTGCTGATGTTCCATGAAAGAGACGATTAGTGATCGTATTGCGTCGTTCGGCAGGCCTTTGGGACAAGAGATTCTTGGCTGACAAGGACACAAAGCAGCACCAAACTTGAGCCCCACTTCAGGAACACCTGAATGTTCCCAACATTGTTTGAGATTTGATCTTTTTGAATTGAGACTTTTCATACTTCATAGTTATCCTTTAACTTTTGACAATTGAAATTTGATATTCCAAAGGATGGAGGGGTAGCTCCAAGACCAAATGTTCTGTTTCCAAGGGCAGTCAAAGTCACAAAAGCAGCACTGAACAGGCATACTAAAATGCGGGATCAGTAATCATGGCAGTCCGCACCGAGACAAGGACTGGTGGGGGTTCAGCTTTTGCTTAATCAGCCTTTCATTGTGTTCCCCAGCCCTTTGGTAAACTCCGAACGAGCCATAGCCGATCGGCTAGGGAACCACCAATCAAAAGAACGACATGCTGCATATGTACATCTCGAAGTAGTAGAAACGCCCCAGACAATCTGCATTACATCTCTACAGCTTTGAACTGCTCTATCAAAACTCGCCTGGAGGAACCAAATCAGAGCGGCATTTTCGGTTGCTCGCTAAAAAAGGTGTTCGCTATCCGAGCCGAGACTTAATCGCCCTATTGCACGAAGTAGGACATTCTCAACTGTGGAAAGCCATACTATAGACCATATTCGACCCTGCGTTCGTTAGAAAAAGCCTATCAAGTCTTGAAATTACTAGAACTTTCAATGGGTACATTTCCCTCGACCACATGAATCTTGACGTTTGGCAGTGTACCAGACCAAGGAAAGAACGACTCCGCCAACCTCATCAGATATAACCTGTCTCCATACTCCGTACGTATCTACGCTTATACAAGCAAGCAGCTATAGTGCCCAGAGTATGGTACACTCATACTAACACTGATATCATAGCCTACTGCATTACACGTAGCCAGGCAAATACCGGACTTCCGAGTTGTTACTCTTCCTCACTAACCAAGCATAACGGATACCCCCTTCCTCGAGCATGGCGCAATAAATCGCATCCCATGACTAGAGGTCCCAAGACTTTCAAAGACTCGTATCAAAGGCGCCCTACCACGTTGATACAGTCAGGATCTCCGGGTACGCCTGTAGCTAGGTAAGTAGGTCATTGTGCAGAAATCAGAAAGCTAGCTGCTGCGTCAGAACCTGTAGACGAACACACCCAAATGACTTGACAAATTTGTCTCGTAAGCTGTACTCTACCAAAAAGGCATACCGTTGCTTCGTCTCATAGTCCATAATAAAATGAAACCCCTTATAGTGAATATCTAATGTGCGATTTGAGAAACTTGCTATTTACTACCACTTTCCACTTGACGCTGCAATACGTCCTTTGTTCACAACTGGATCTAGGTCTTGCTGTCATAGACACATTTTACTGTACTGTCGGCACTTGCCATTTCACTTGCCTCTTCCCAGTCACCTCTCGCAGACGCTTTTCGAACACATCCTAGGAGTTCCGAGTTCGGTGCTAAGTTACTGAACAGTACGGCAGATCTGTCTGACAAGCCTCAAAGTCCTCGAAGCGCTGACAACATTACAAACCACGTACCGCACACCGCACATTGCAAAGATTCATCTCCGGGGAACTTCTCGAGCACCATGGGCAAGAAATATGATCGATCCGAATCTATTCCTGAGCCCTACCTACGTACATACTTTACAAAGCTGGCCAACCACCCACCAGGTCGTCATCCTCCCCTTCTCTCTTCTCTTCCCCCCTCACACCTGCCCAACCAAAGCACATAAGCAAGCAAGCAGAATAAGCAAACCCTCGTTCACTCTTGACGCCATATCATCAATCCATCCATTGATCCATCCCATCCATCCAGGAAATGCAAAGAAGTCTCAAGAAAGAACCAAAGCTGCCGCCCCATAGACACCAGGTAAATGAACAAAGAAAGGAAGTATGTAGCCATCCATCAGTCATCCCCATTGGCAAGAGAAGATGCTCGATCCAAGTACGATCTCACTCAACTCCAGCCTTGGAGAATCAGACGACGCACATAAGCAAACGGTGCTCCCGAAAACTCCCCCAGATCCCATGTTTCGCAATGCTTTTATGAAAAAGTAGACAGAAAACAGAGAACAAGAATGGAAAAACTGATTGGTCGTATAGCCTGGTCGGGTTTGCTCGCGTCAGAGGCAAGGGGGTGATATGTTGTTTCCGAACATAGAAAAGAAGCCCCTGGTATCGTTGCGTCTATGCAAAAGCCGAAATATGTAGAAGTAATCGCGCATCCCATTCGCAGTTTTCCTTCGTCCGAGGCATGAATCCCATAGTTTTTGTGTTTGTGTATTGGTACAGAGGGCAGAAAGCTGTATATGATCAGATTCCGGAGTGATTGCCCGAGTTGTTTTCGACGACATTGTCGGATAGATTGATCAGTAATTGTGCGAGGCAGCGTTTGGTTGCCGCATCGTCTCGGAGGACTGAGGAGAATGTAGCATCGCGGAGGGGTTCAGGTAGGCATTGTCGTAGGGCTTCCCGAGCGCGTGCATTGTCACTGAGACTAGAAATTAATCAGTACCATATCTCATATCTAGAAACGAGTATCCCTTACCGGAGAAAGCAGCGCACAACATGCTTAAGAAGTCTTGCTGTCTGCTGCTCCACCAACTGCGAAACCATATTGCTCAAGACCGTTCCCACAGCATAGAATCGCTCATATGTGGCGCAGATGTAGTTCAGTCCATGATCATCGAGGAGAATCTTCTGGACGATGAAGATGGCCACTGTTTTGCTGAGCTCCGAACCGGTTTCCATTATTCTAAGGCACAACGGAATGATTTCTGTGGTCAGCAGGAAGTTGATGACATCCGAAGAATCGTTTTTGACAAGAGCCCCGATGACGCCGAGGGATGTAAGACGCAGGTACTCAAAGGGTCTCGATTTCGAGGTGGTATTGAGGAATGGGTACAAGAAAAGTGGGATGTGTGCTGGAACAATTAGCATAAGTACCGTACTCGTCGGGACCCAGCACATACCGTTGAGGAAGAGCGCACGAGTCTCGTTGTGCGAAGCAACGCACTGCAGAAGTGCCAGCGCGTTGCAGACACGATTCGAGGCTGCCGCAGTGAGTTGCGACGGATTGAGAAGTGTGTACACTGAGATAATCTCCTGAAGGAGCGAGGTCATAACACCTAGTACATATTAGATCCAAGGACTCTCTCTCCCGATTACATCCACGTACCGAATGAATGCCACAAGATCAAAGCCAGCTCCGGGACTTGTTCGCGCTTCTTGCTAAGCTCGAGCAGAGCCGCCTCCCTACTGTCCTCATTCAACAGATCCGCGATGTAGTTCAGCGTCCTTCTATTCTCCTCCGTTACGTTATCCATCATGCTTGTGTCCTGTCCATGGCTTGGGATAGCAGGTCCAACAGCGTTATGATTGGCAGCGATTCGATTGTAATGCTGTTGCTGAGCGGCGGATGCGGCAGCGGCGGCAGCTTGCTGGGCATGCTGATTGTGGCTCTGCTGTTGCTGATGATGCATCCATCCTGGCTCGCCGTGAGGTGTGTATTGTTGTTGATGAGAGAATACATGCGCTCCTTGGAGCATCTTGTTCTGTCTGAATGTAGCCAGCGAGAAGACTCGAGGGCTGTGGAGATAAGCTGGAGTTTTGGACGGTGCGATCTGTGTCGCACGAGGTATCTGACCGTGTTAAGAGCAGTATATCTACTCAACACGGGCGATAGGAGATGAAGGAGTAAATGGTAGTGCGTTGAGGGGACGTGTAGGAGTTATCTCAAAGGATGAAGTCGAGAGCGGTGGAGTCCCCACGAATGAATCTCGACCTAAGCTCAAGATCGAGGTCTTAGCATGATAGTCACGTGTACCAAGCATTGGTCAAAATTGTCCTGCTGTATTATGTTTGTAGAAACCATACTAGGCTGGTAGGCGTAGTAAACCTATGGAAGCGTTGTATGGTTCATTATTCATGAGAAGGAGCATTAGGATCTCACACTTGAGGTGGACATCTTCTTTTGGCGCACCCTTGACCCGGTATTTACAGATCTCTCTACTAGCGAATTGGAAGCAACATATGCACGCAAGGTCGCAGCTCAAAAGATAAGAGGTCGTCCAATGCACTCCGTTTCATTAATATCTTATCCACCTACAACCCACGAATTCAACCCAGCACGCTGCTAACGATTCCCATTTCCATGCAGTGCAACCGATGTCACTAATGCTCTGCGGTACGCACGCCATCCATTATGAAGAAAACAATGAGGAAAGTCCGAATCCTACACAGTGACTGCCTTGCTCCAACGCTCGCTCAAAAAACACAAGGGAAGTTAAGATTCGCGCTAGAGTGGTTTGTTCACGTCCTTTCGGCCATACGTCCCAATACATTCGGTACGATGCTTGCTGTTCAATGCTGTAATGTTGCTTTCGAAGAAACAAAGGAGATTCGTCCAGAGTTATTGCTCGCACTTCTTCCCCTTCATATCTGCCATCATCAACCAATAATTCCTTAGAGGCGCAGTTCGCGAAGAATCTGATCTGCCATATTTTTGTACTGCCAAGTACCTCCTGCCAGGCGCTTGAATTGGATGCCGTGCAAAGAGAGGAGCGGGACCTTGACGATGAAAATCTCAAACTCGAGAATCATGCTGCCACCAAGCTCACTTTGCACATGTGTGCTTGTTTCGCCAACTGCTCGAGCAGAGGCACCTCGGTGATCTCTGCTAACGCTCTCATCTGAAGCATCGGAATTGGTGTAGCTGTTGTCTCCACGGCCTCTCGCGGGAGTTCTAGGCGTCTGAGGAGATCTCTCAGCTTCCCTAAAATCCTCTCGGTCTCGATCTGCGCTTCCACCTCCCATAAACCCGCCAAAGCTGATTCTTCTTTTGTGACCCGGAGTGTGATTACCGTGGCTACTCGGAGGCAGATCAACCACCTTCTTCAGATCGATTGAAGGAGTATGTCTACAGCTAAATCCACCTCTGATCTCCTTGTAATCCACGCCTAATTGCCGAAGAACCCGGATGATATCAGCCCGGATAGCCTGTACTGGTTTTGTCGATGTCGTAGATACACTGAACAGTCCTTTGAGAAAGACGGGCTTCACATTCTCAGCATTGTCGATACGCTCGTTGGACAAGCCACTTGCGTCGCCAAGTTCGGCATCTGTCTCCTCTGGAACGTTAGCTTCTCTTGCCTCAGCTCTTCTAGCACGCCGAGCTTGAATGCTCTCTCCTCTAGCATGGCCCAGTGACTTGGCCCTCATCGAAGCGGCTGCTCTTGGGTTCAAGTGAGACTTCTGTTGCTCTCCGTCCTGAGGCAGCTTCTCCTTCTCATTCGCAGTAGAGTGATCTGAGCCAGAGGTAGGTGGCGGTTCTTTATAGGTAACCCGTGGAGGTGCTGCCTCAGATGCACCTCGTCGGTTCTCCTTTCGTCTGAATTCTGCCGAATTGACACTTGTTGATCGACCTAGGGCCTTGCCACTTCGTGGATTGTCTGAGGACCGTGGAGGATTCAGGAGATCGCTGTGCTGAGGTTGGCTACTACCTGATCGAAGCATGGATGACGTGGCACCTTCAGTTGACTCGCGAGTTCTTCGAACACTGAAGCTCTTTCTCAGACTGGTATGCTCATGTGGTGATTGCACAGTGACCAGAGGAGGATGAGATTTGTCAGAAGGCTCTTTTCGTCTCCTGGTGCTGAATCGTCTCAATATACCAGCTGCAGTGCTCTCTTTGCGAATATGGCTATGTTGCTCGGGTGGAGGCTCCATGATAGCTGGCGACACAGGGCCGCTCGAACCAGGGATTTTGAGATTCTTCATGTTCTCAGTCACCTCGTCCTCGCCATGTGTGCGAGCACGAGGTCTGGATCTACCTCCAGTGGCCTTCTCTCCAGGCATCTCGTATGCTGCAGCGTTTGTATGAGCTGCTTTTGGTGGTGCAATATCAGGCAGTTGAAGAGGAGCTTCGCCTGGTGATCGAGGCATGCTTGTAGCTCCAGGGTTGGCTGCAAGTCGATCCCTGTCCTGCTTCTCTCTAACCAGATAGTAAACGGAAATAAGTGGGTGGAAAGCGTTTACTGGGTCGCTACCAAGGGCCAGAGCATCTGAACTTGGAGCAGTCAGTGTATCTCGGCTATTTGACGAATTTCTTCTCTTGTAGAAATCGAAGCCGAATCCTCTCTTCTTCTCTGGATCTCTTGGTGGTCCTTGGTTCTCTCGCTCTTGCATGGCCAATCGAACTGCTCTTTGATATTCCTGGGACTCCACTACCTCACTCAATTGGGCCTGGATCGTTTCTGGTGAACCAAAGTCAAAGCCAGTCATTGCTTGTATGACCGAAGGATCGAGTGGCATTTGCAGGGGTTCGCGGATTGGGAGGTAGTTTTCTGGTGGAGCTCCAAATCCTTTAGTCATCCAAGGATGATTCATAATCTCCTGTAGACTTGCTCGTTGCTTGGGATCTGTTACCAACATACGGGAGATGAGGTTTTTGCATTCTATTTATAGTAAGCATCTTTCGTAAACATGGGATGGGTGGAAATACCAGGAGATAGCCAATTGGGATAGTCAACAATACCCTTCTTGATCTTTGCATGTAAAGCTGGCATGCTCTGATCATCGAATGGTACCTTTCCACAGACTAATACATACAGCACAATGCCAAAACTCCAAACATCCACTTCAGGACCTGTATATGCCTTGGCTTGTAGCAATTCGGGCGCCGCAAAGTATAAACTTCCACAAAAGGTCTTCAGGTGGCCTCGAGGAGCAAACAAGTTACTGAGACCAAAATCAATGATTTTTATATCACCAGTCTTGCTAATGAGGATGTTCTCGATCTTGAGGTCTCTGTGAACAATGCTGTTTCGATGGCAGTAATCCAGAGCGCTTGCGATTTGTCTGCTGAACTTCCTAGCCTGCTTCTCCTTCAATCTTCCATGAGAGATTATGTAGTCGAGCATCTGTCCACCGTTGACGTATTCAAAAAGCATGTACCAATGATACGTAGTTCGCACAACATCTCTCATTGCGCATATGTATGGGTGGTCCAAAAGGGTAACGATAGCGGCCTCTCGAGCAGTTCGGACCTCTTTCGAGTGATCGGCGCGTTCTCTATCTGCGCGACTTTGATTATGTCCATCGTCGGTGGAGCCTCTAGGTACGATCTTGACGGCGACCTTGGAAAGTATTAGTTTGTAGAACGACATAAGCGTTTGAGTTCAATGTTTACCTGTTCCCCACCTTCAACTCTCCGGGCTAACTTCACCTTGCCCATGCTCCCCGCTCCAATTGTCTTTCCAAGAACCCAATTTCCTGTAGCAGCAGGTATAGTAGTTCTTGACTTCCCTGTTCTTCCTGATTGCCTGGACTCCTGTGGAGTGACCACAGGAGCTGGTCCCCCTCCATTTGCTGCGGCGCTCGTCATGTCTGATGAGTATCGACTGTGGCTCGAGCGACGATGGCCTGCGCCCTTGGACGATTCCGTCCGTGGTGGAAGAGGGCGATCTTTGCTGGAGCTTCTTCTTGATGTATGCGCAACGTTCGATGTCTCATAGTTGGCTTGTGGCAGAACGTCTTCAACGGCACCGTGGCGCGACGATGAACGATGGTGGTGGGTCGAGTGGGTGCGGGATGGGCTAGGCGGCGGGACGGTACTCTTCGTCCTTGTCGAATGCGATCTTGATGTGCCTGAAGACGATTGATGGCGTCTTGAATTGCTTCGTTCTACTATGGGCGATCCTGACGATGCAGTTGTTGCCATGTTCTGCTCTCGTTTCCCCCAGCTCAGAAAGGTCGATTCAGCCGCCTCCGAAGGATCTTGTCTGGTTTCGGCGCAGGGCCGTGTCAACCCCCCCTGACCTTACTGTGGCAACGTCACTGCTGGGAACGTCAAGCTTTTCGAGTGCCGTGATTGTGTCGCAGAGCGTGAGAATCGAGTGCGCATCGACAGGATAAATTTCGAGGTACACAAGAGTATGAAAGGGGAAGAGGAAGAGGAAGAAAGGGTGTTGAGCGAGGTGGCTGGCTAGGTTAATATGACGAGAAAGTTGGCGCAACAAACGGCGAGCGAGCGAGAGAGTTCGTTGCAAGCTTGAACCTGGGCAGTTGAGTTCACTTTCAGCCCAACCCGCGGGGAACAGTGTCAAAACAGTGTGCGAGAGGACACTGACTGGTCTGCAACAAAGAGACCTCGTCTCACTTTTCGAATTTAGAGTCAAAGGATTACAGCAATAATAGTAGCAATTAACTTGCTTGCTTCATTGTTAGACGAAGGTCAGACCAGGCGAGGCTGTTGATTACACTATTCGGGTGCCGAAGACCCTGACCTCATTCTGATAGGCAAGACAACAGAGGGACAGACAGGTTATTCGGGCTGACTACACTCTATCTGGTTAGGAATTTTAGGGGCCGAAGACAGGACAGGTAGCTAGTTGACTTTGACTTTCCAACGAGGATTTAGAAAGCGTCGATTATTAGATAGATTGCTTCAAGCTTAGCAGTTCCTATTTCTTGCAAGCTTCCCAGCCCCTGCACTGTCACGTATTACTATCTCAATCCGATATCAAGACGTTGATGCACTGTCGCGGGTAGGGGACCGGGTTGATATCCAGGTGGGCGGACTCCAGTACCATTGGCAACGGCAACAAAACTTGGAAGAGACTCGCTCTGCTCTCTAAGTCTTGGAATAAATAAGCAAACAAAACTATCCTTCACTCGTCAAGTACCAATCTCATGCACTTATCCGTCCGACGAAGATACAGAGCAAGCCCATCTACCAGAATACCATTCGCTAGCAAAGTTTGAAGCCCTTTGACGTCGGGATGCGTCAAGTATCACCAGGTCTTGGCCTTCAACTGACTGTCTTCGGACGGAGCAGAAGCTGAAGATGCTGAAGATCGGCATGGTCTAAATTGTTATATTGACGGGATCTTGCAGTGGAAATCGGGACTATTGACAAAATCTATTTCCTACCCGTCGACAAAATGATTATACCCTTGAATGGCTGAGTGTTTAGATGAACAGTTCCAGTTCCCATGCCTGGTCCCAGAATCCCAGAACCTGAGGAAGGACAATGAGGAAATTCTTCGGCCTAAATTTGGATGCAAGGAAGAGTAATTATACCCCAACAGATGCCACCATCATATATCTGGAAAAAGATCGGATAAAGCATAAAGAATATATTCTCAAGGACTCAGAATTCACAGTATCTTGAAGAGCATTGTGCTTGCTTTACTGTTACCTCGCAGAGCAAATGTTTAGAATACCCGAGGATGGACGGGACCGTTAGCCTAAAATAGCCTCTCGCGGCAGCAAGCCAATAGACATGCCTCCCGACTTTGCTCACCACGAGGCTGACGTGCTGAAGTTCGACATCCCTCACAGCCTTCTGTCCCACCATCTCCAAAAGGCATTCGAAGTGAGACCAGCCTTTTCTATGCCCACATGTTTTCACAATGTCAGGCAAACGTTCTCGCGCCAACTTCGAGTCGGATCTTCAGGCCCAGCAATCACCATTCGTAGTCTTTGGCACGCCTCTTCCTCCTCTCGACCCAGACGTGCGCGACGATGGCTCCTACGTGCCTGTGTGGAAGCAAGAGGTTAGAGATGAGAGAGGATTGAAGCGACTGCACGGCGCTTTTACCGGTGGATTCAGTGCAGGGTAAGAAGCCTTTCAGTAGCGGTCTCAAGCAACTGGACTAATGGTACGCATAGGTATTTCAACACCGTCGGCTCGAAAGAAGGATGGACACCCTCGGCCTTCGTTTCTTCGCGCACGAATCGAAAGAAAGATGAGCCTAAATCAGCGCAGCAACGGGCAGAGGACTTTATGGATGAGGAAGATATCGCAGACGCTGAAGATGCGAAACGGGTTCAAACTGCTGAAGGATTCGCTGGACTGGGTTCTACACAAGATGATACTTCCCGGCGTGGGGCATTCATTGACTTATTCCGAGTGGAAGGAGAGACTATTGGTGTCAAGCTGTTAAAGAAAATGGGGTGGAAGGAAGGGCAGGGTGTTGGACCGAAGGTACGACGGAAAGCTCGCCTAGATGGTGTTGAGAAGCCTGGCGATGATACGAATGCTACACATCTCTTCGCGCCAGAGAATACCCATATGATCAGCTTTATACGGAAAAACGATCATAAGGGTCTAGGATTTGACGGAGAGACAAAGCTATCGTCAAATTACGGGACAGGATCAATTACGCCCAAGTCTGATGACGAGGATGATGATGACAGAGGATTATTAGCTCTCAAGATATTAAAGAAAAAGAAGAAGCCTGTACGGGGCGGCATTGGCATCGGAATATTGAATGATACAGGATCAGATGACGAGGATCCATACGAAATCGGCCCCAAAATATCATACAATCGGGTGATAGGAGGCGACAAGAAAAAGAAGAAGGCAGCCAAGGGAGCTATGAACCCGTTACTTTCTTCCAAACCAGTCTTCATCTCGAAAAAAGCTGCTATGGCAAAAGCTGCTGTTGGTTTCCGAAAATGTCATGACGGTCGATTACCGCTAGACGGGTTTATTTTGAGCAGTAGGGATGAGTTCTCCTCAGTCACTCAGTCTACTGGCGAATATGAAGCACACAAAATACCTGGAGGGTGGAAGTCTTCGAAGGTACCCCAAGATGGATCACAAAATCAACCGTACCTCTCCACAGCAGATGCGGCCAAAGCATCGAAGCTCGACCCAAAATCTCGGGCATCAATACTTGGAGAAGCTGCTCTACCAGGAAAGTCTGTTTTCGATTTCCTCAGCACCGCGGCTCGAGACAGACTCGTGTCGGCATCTGGAAAATCCAGCTTACCTGCCGCTCTAGGCGAGATACCGAAAGGATACAGCATGACAGAAGAAGAGCGGCAAAGGGATCTTGTAGCGCAAATACCTAACGTCGACAAATATACTGCCGATGCAGCACTCAGTCGGGGTGCTAGCGGATTCATGCCATATGGAGAAGATGAAGCGAAACGAAATCGATATCGAACATACCTGGAAAACCAAGCTGGAACCAATCCAGCTCTCCCGGTGAAGGGTCCTGGTGTATCAAACGACGACTGGCTGAAAGAGCTCAGGGAGTTTGCCAACTGCGCCCAGATATTCAAGCCCATGTCAGGCATGATGGCAACACGATTTACATCCTCTACCACCGCGCCAAAGCTCGCTTCTGATGCTCCAGACTCGAGTTCGCTGTTAAGCAAGCCCGTGCCCAAAGTGGAGGATCCAGCCGAGCAAGCTGCTAAGTTAGGCATGTACGGTCCTATGACGAGGACATCCCAGGAGTGGTATCCGTCAAGATTACTCTGCAAAAGGTTTAATGTCAAACCACCTGCGCATGTTCAACCTGGTGCTACAGATCATGGGGAGGAGAATGTAGCGCCCAGGAAGTCGGCACCAGATGTAGTCTCGCAAAGCTCCATTGATGAAATGATGAGAGAGAGCTATCAGCAGAGGCATCACGGGGTGGGCGATATATCTGCTGAGCCTGTCTCAGCTCCCGTCGAGGTGCCGAAAGAGGTCGTCGTGGTTGATGCTGAGAGGAACGATGCATTAGAGGGCCAGAGAGCTGGCGAAGCGGTTTTCAAGGCCATATTCGGAGATGATAGTGATGATGATGATGATTGATACTCTCGAATGAATTTCGGTATATCAAAACTCAAGACTATGTCCTAGTTTATAAACGCACATTGCGTGCTTTAGATTTTGGTCTCTATGCTTCTAATGGTCTATGTCCGCAAACCACGGCGTTGTTTCACTCCTTGTTTCGCGAAAGCAAGTCGCGTGTTGACTTACACCTAAGTCTAGTTCATCCTAGACACAATTCATATGCTGGACACTGCACAGTACTTGCTAGACTTGAGCTGCCTAATACTCCACGATATGTAGTCACGGATCTCGCTTCAGTTCACTATTTTAGACCACCCGCTCGCTTCAACGGTCCGACCAAAACACTACCAACTAAACAATCTACCCGGTACCATGGACCATGACAACAACTGACGTACTAATAATGCCATACCCAAACCGAGCCAGTACAATAGTCCAGTTTCCTAGTTTCAGGTGCGCACAACAATTTCGCACACGTTCATTTGACGTCTTCCTTAGCAGATCATCTTACATACCTTCTGCAATTGACCTGATGATCAGTCACTTCGATATTGAGAATACCAGACAAATCTTAATCAGTAAACATGCTTAACGACGATAAATCCACTGGCAAAATGTCCAATTTCAATTTCTTCAGACGGTTCGTCATATCCATGTCTCCAATAACTCCCCGAGAGGTCATAGAAAACATCACAACTGACATACCTCTCCAACACAGCATACACTCCCGATGCACCTCGAGGGATGGAATAAATACCGATGCTAGCACCCAAACCTCACCCACCAACCCATACTCCACCTCAAATTCGAACAGATCTCAGTTCCGCCCTCCCAGAACATCCTTCCTACCCACCCACCACCGCCTCTCTCATAACCGCATTCCAAACCTCTCTGCTCGTAACTCCAGCCGAGGACCGCCTAACACACATCGAACACCTCCAGAAACTCCTCCACACGCTCACTGCGCCCATCCAAACCCCCAACTCCAGAACCGCAACCAATGCCAACACGAATCCACTCTCAAACACCAACCTCTCATGCCCCTCCTTCCACGAAAGAGCCTACACCTACCTCACCAGCACTCACAAGACCGATAATTTATCCATAGCATATATTCGCGAGACCACCTGCGCATATTGCTTTATAAGTAGTAAAGACCACGCCCAAAAGCCCGTCTCAAGCACAAATGGTCAAGGTCCTTCCCGCACAAGTACTGGACCAAATCCTCGAGACCAGGAACCGGAACACGTGTTCTTCTTAAGCGAGCCCGAATGCGATCTTCTGAACGTCGAAGCATGGAGGAGAGGAGATAGCTGTTGGTGTGGTGGTGTAGAGAGGAGGGCGAAGGAGAGGCTAGAAAAGTTGGAGAGAATTGAGAAGGAGAAGATTGATAGGGCTGAGAAGGCGGAGAGAGAAAAAGTGGAGACGATTGCGACCAGAGCGCAGGTGTTTGGAGAGGGGAGATGGGTGAGGGCGGAGAGAAACTCGATGGAAAATTGCGAGAGGGGAAAGATGACAGAGAAGGAAATGGAAATCATCCTCGAGAGGTTGAGAGAGGAGGAGAAAGAGAAGAAGAGGGAGGTGGAGGTTATACGCGACTGGACGACGGATGCATCTGGGAAACCTACTGGACACGCCAATGGAACTTCGAATGCAGCTCATAACGACGATGCGAAGAATGAGGTTGAAGAGTCCCAACGCCGCGCATCCGCACCAGCCATTCCGACACCTTCGACTCCAAAGGTCACAACAACCCGCTCATCAAAATCAACGCCAGAAAGCCCTACATCGTCCACAACCCGCCCAAAAACCTTTCCAGTCCCTCGTCCGTATGCCCTCAAATCCTACGAATGGGAGCAAAAGCCCGGGCTCGACGGCTACAACGCCGACCAAGAACGCGAAGAGCGTTTCGGCGAAGAATACGGCCGCTACCTCGCCAAAGTAGCGGTAGAGCGCGAAGAAGAAAAGAATAGGATGCGTGAGCGAGAACTTGAGCGACTCAGAATAATGGAAAAAAATTTGAAGGAGAAGGAGAAAGAGAGCGAGGACGACGAACAGAGAGGACGGAATATGGCGTCCCATATAACAACGCCCCTAAGCCCAACAATCGTCCAAGTAGGATAACGGGCATCAAAACCACAAGTAGTGTGACATACCATCTTCACCCCTGCACTCTCCCTGGCAGCACCAATCCCTTCACGGGAGTGGCCATACCATCTCACATGCTTGTATCCAGGCACGCCCATCCAGTAACCCTTCCTATTACGACAGGAACGGCACCCCTATATCTCGAGAACCTCGCCGTACCATGGCTCTAGATCGATATGTAGGTACAGGCACTGGATCATCATCGTATATCGCAGCCTCGCGCTCGGCTTCGCATGCAGGTACGGGTACGGGAACTGGCATAGGCGCTCGTCCTAATCATCGTCGTACATCGCATCGACTGCACCTCATTCGCCGGGAACCGGTGCGAATTCGGAGCCAAAGTCAAATCTAGGTTCAAATACTTAGAGTGAAAATGCAGATACGACGTCGGAGTGACGGACAGACGGAATGTAATCTAACCGCATTCTCGCGTCCGAGTTTTTGATTTGGTTTAGAACCAACCGTACAGCTGGGCTCGGTAGTCGTATTCGAAGCCGAGACGAGACGAGACGGAGGCGGAGCGAGCCAAGTTGCCAACAGATTCATGGGACGGGGACGGACCAACATAAGCACTTGAGTCAAGGCATTAGTGCATACTGGATGGACCCTTGGGATTTGCGAACTCTCCGTTATACGTCACCCACTCACTCAATCAAAAGCAAAGAAAAGCCTAAAACTTTATTTAGATCAACAAGGCAATAGATCCTAGTACGAAAATACCGTGCTTACTGTACCACATCTCCGGAGCCGCCGGGAAAAGAAATGGTACCAATAGGAAAGGCTGGATCGGAATCCGTAACATGTATCCATGCACCGTATCATGGAAGGGGGATGGATGGGTGGTACGACGCAGGAACGTACTGCAGGAAAGCAGGAACGTTCTTGGAGGAGAATAGAAATTCTATCTATTATTTTTCATAGTCTGATCTCGTTCTGTCTTTTCTGTAGCTTTCCTTGTATAGTACTGTACAATATCGACAACTCACCATCTAATAAACAATCAAACAAACACTGTAAACGAACGGAGATACCCAAAGTGAGCAAACTTCACTCCCAGTGTCCGTGTAGGAACTCCCCGTCGTTCAAGACCCGCTCCTGACATTCCCGCATGAAGCGAGCCTGTCGTCCCACCTCTTCTAATCTACTCAGTACCTTGCCATTGCATTCCACGAATCCGTACACCTCGTACTTGACGCCCACTTCCTTAGACCAAACCTTGACTTCCTCGCTCGCTTGGCGTAGGTTGTGTCTGGGCATGGTCGGGAACAAGTGGTGGATAGTCTGGAATTGCAGACCACCGTGCATCCAGTCCAGCCAAGCGGGGCAGTCGACATCCATCGTTGTGCGCAATTGTTGCAAAGCCCATGGCTCGTTGCGGCTGGGCGTGATGGTCGACATGGCGAAGTGAGAGAGTGTGAATTGGACGTGCAATGGCATGGTAACCATGTGTGAGATCATCAGGAAGAGGAATCGTTGTGTCCATGTGGGGATCGAACACCACATGATCAGGTACCCGAACCAGAACCAGAAGAAAATTTGCCCGGAGAGCTCATAGAATCGGTGCCATCTGTTGGACTTAGGGCCCTTGTCCATGAAGATGAATTCGAGAGAGAGCACGTAGAGGTTGAAGCGTCCGAAACAGAGGAGTGGGTAGTATAGGTACTTCTGGTACGGGACGACAGTCTGGGCAAAGGCGTTGTAGGCCATGATACGATCGTGGTAGGTGGAGTACAGTGATTTGAAGAACTCGGTTGAGACGGCCATGAATGGGAGATGTTGGATGCCTTCGTCGTGAGCTGGGTCGTTGGTCACAATGTGGTGGATGTTGTGGGATCGTTTCCACCAGCCCATGGAAAGACCGCCCAAGTGATTGCCGATGGTCATGCCGATAAGAGTATCGATGTGGTAGTTGTGAGTGATTCCTTTGTGTCCAGCATCGTGGGCAATGAAGACCATTTGATGCCAGAAACCACCCATGAAGAGCGATGAGGTGACATACCAGCCGTGGTGGAGAAGGAAGATCATGGTAGCGAAGATGACACTCAATCTGGTGATGTCGCTCAAGTACGCCCAGTAGTTGCAGTCATACAGGCCTCGCGCCTCTAATTTGGCGATGAGATTACGGAATGATTCAGCAATATCGTCAAGCTTTTCTTGGTCCATTGGCGGAGCTGAATCGGTTGATTCTGATGTCAACTCCGGAAGCTTGATATCTTTCTGAACCTTGGTCTTTGTCTTGGGTGGAGAAGGGCTTTCAACGTCCGAGACTGATGAGCGAGAGGAGATAGAACCATTACGAGTCCGGCGGCGAGTAAGTGCAGGACTGAGTAGGTCATCGTCAAAAATATCAGAAAGGTTTGCTGAGCTGCTGAGTGATTCTGTCTCGGATCCATCGTCGATCTCTATCTCGACATTCTCCTGAGTCTCCTCTCCATATCCTCTTTGCAAAGGTGGAAGGACGTTCTCCCATCTGTTTGCAAGAACACCAATCTGGTAGCGAAGCATTTGCTTCCTCACATCGGCGGGATGAAAGCTACAAGTTTGACAAGTCTCAGCCTCGTGGTTTTGATTTTGGGGGTGTGCTACAGTAAACTTACGCAACGACTTCATCGCTCGCATCTCTACCAACCATGTGTAGAATACACTTATCTCCACCTGGATGATATTGCAACCACGAATCCAGCTTCAAAACCTTTCGGTCGAGAATCACGATTGCGTGGCCATCGTCGATCAGCTGATTGACCTCCACAGGACACAGTACCGTCTCTCTTTTTGAAGGTGCCATGTTCAAAGGAACGTGAACGACGGCCTGGAGAAATTTGAATGCGTAAACGGGCTAATGAGCGAAGAGAAGGAGAAAATCACACGGGAAAGAAACAAACACACCAAGAAAGATCAAGGCCGGCAACCTCCTCATATAAGAGCAGATTGAACCCCTAAGCCAAGGACCTGAAAGTACGATCTTTTGTAGGAAGGGTCCCGAATAGGGAAGGTGTTCGTTGAGATTGCGCCCCAGAGAGAACCCTGTAATCCAGCTTTGTTGCGCGGCCCTTGCCCCCGACAGGCCGAGACCACCAAAAATTCTGGGGAATTCAGAATTTCAGGTGTTTCGATAACCATGAGAATCTTGGCGTCCAGAGATCGCAAGATTTGGTGTGTCTGTATTTAGGCCAGTTGTGGGCCATAAAGTTCTGTCGAATTGCTCGGATGTCACAATTCGAGGACCCCTATTTTGGACCCCTAGTGGGACCCCCATCAGCTGCCGAAAGCCAATTCCTTGGGAGAGTCAGCTCAGATAAAGAAAAGGCGTGATTCTTGTGTCTCAAAAACCTAAATAAGAACGGGGTTTCCCGTGGTAAGGTTTGGGGAAGTTGAGACTGACGAAGTCCCCCTGATCAACCGGAATCCTGATTCGAGTGTAACGCTTGGCAACCAACTTTTTTGAAATTGCCTCGGGCGAGTTGGTGGCACAACTTTAACCACAGGCGACCCATCTTTAGCATGTGTATGCGGCAGAATCCCGTCGTGCATGCCATTCCAAGACACGATGGTCGTTTTTCGATACGCCACCATGTGTACTGTTCGTGTGTAAACAGCCCCGGCCGGCCTATCGCACTTGTTGGACGAAAAGGGTTTGGCGGCTATTTACATTTTCGCGTAACGAGTACGGTAACCGACCAAATCCGGAGAGTGGATTCAGGAGACGGGGCTGTGCCTGGAGAAAAGGATGAATACGGCACGTCTTCATTGGACGAGATAGTCGGATGAATGTGAAAATTGCCCGTGTTGGAACTTTGACGTTGAAGTTTCGCCGATAGGACGGACGCCAATGAGCTGACAGCGGGATGAAGAAATGCACGAGTCTGTCCTTTCGGTGGATTTTTCCCGCCGACGCATTCGCTTGTTCGTATCGTCTCCTCGGAGGGCGAGGTCTTGCGTACTCCTGGGGCTGATTTTCAGGAGGTTCCCCTTTGTAGTCATCCTGCGTTACTTCTTGCATCCTGAGCTCATGCGAAGTATGGTACGCGCAGGCTTACGTTTGTCAAAGGCTCAAGTAGCGGTCGTGAATGCAAAGCGGCACAGCTGATTGCGCGATCAGCAGAGATAATGACGGGATCACGGAGGTAGGGTTCGTAAAAGTTCTCGAGGACGGATGGCGGTGATCGCCCGTGTCCCGATGAAGGTATGGTTGAGCTGGTTCAGATGTTGAAACCATTTGTTTTGCCAGGAGAAATCGCTGTGTCGGCTTCATTCTTCGCTCTCGAGATAACTCTGTTGACTGAAGTTCTCATAATCATTCGTGTTCCCGCAAGGTTCCCATCTCGATTCGTTAATTTTCGACTTTGTCCATGGAATCAGGGGCAGCTCCCCCGAGGCTCATTCTCTCATCAGGTCCTAGTCGTTGTCGGCTCAAGCAGCAATCCACAGCTGATCCGCCGTCTAGTATATCTACGGCAACTATTTGTCGCTCCCGTCTTGTTGAAGAAGAAATTCATAGCGCCCGAGATGCGGGCCTGTTACCCTAAGTCAAGGCAATTTTGTAGAGGCTTCCGCAAGCCTCAAGGCTTTCATCGAAGAGCGGGGCGAAGCTGGATACAAGAGGAACTTCAAACCTTTGGCAACTGGCACTGCACCATGTTACCGCTGGCGATTGGGCAGTGTCGCCAGAAAGCCAACAATCGCCGCTGAATTGCGCCAATCGAAAGAAGCATACAGAAAAACAACAGTGACTTATAGTGATGCAGAAGCTAGAGAGCTGGCATAGAGTTGTTCGTCAGAGTCTATGCCTTTCTACCTGAAGCAGAAATCTTCATGATATCCAGCAAGCAACTATCCTCTAGCAGTGCTTGGCTAGCGTGTATAAAGTGAGCATGCCGTTGAGAAGTTGCACTCCGTCGATACAGGTGCTTGTCTTGGGAAGTGGCAGGAATACGCAAATCACAGGAGAAAACAAGAATAACGAGCTTGACCTCAAGGGCGATAGGAAGAGGAGACTCGAATCTCTTGGTACGAATGTCATGATCGCAATGACCTTTGAGCTAAATAGAGGCAGACAATGTGCACTGCACAACCCGCCAACTCAAAAAAATTGAAGATTGGAACCAAACACAATTACAAAAACAGGGATGATACTTAACTCGTCGGTATGCAGCTTCAGCTCGACATCCAACTTCCATACTTTCCTGATTACACGCTTGGTCGCCATCGATTAAGCTGCTAGGAAACCTGCTCCTGGTATGGCAATAATAAAAGATCCAAGGCTAGGATGGTCGTTCCCAAGTTCGGGCTGGCGGAACATGGAGTGAATCTGAATGCGAGAGCACCGGGCATGGGAGGGGTCGCATGCAGAACGACGTGAAGGGCTGATAACGCCTGGAACGGGGACGGCGAGAAGCTGGGAAATTCCCGTATGCGAAGGGGCCAGCAGAGTAGCAGCAGGGATTTTGATCGCCCGGGTCCCGGTCTGTATCGTTCGGTACCAATGATGAAGGGTCGTATTCTCTGGTTTGAGACCTGAGTATGCTGTTTCAGGTGGAAATGGAGGTTGAAAAGGATAGAAGGGAGCGGGGAGGTAGATATGTGGGCTAGCGCTGGCAATAGCGAAGGGGTTACCCGGCTCCGGAACTCCCGGATGCGAACGTTAAATGAACAACAAATCATGCCCAGCATTCAGAATGGCGTTTTCGTCCTTTCTGAATATCTTCGAACATCCAGAAACCGTGTAGTGCGTGAGAATACCCTATGATCCAGTGTCAACATCATGTCAAGGTCGTATCTCTCTGGTCGGCAATCTTTGGTTGTTGAAGCGAGCTGACAAACAGATTCTTGATTGCTCAGCACAACCACATCGCGTCCAAATAGACTTTGAAAAGGCTCACGAAGTGCTCTCAACGAAGCAGTTTTTGGGACGAAAGGAATGAAATAGTCATACCTTTATTCGACCTGCTTCCGGACTTCCGCCGCGAAGTGGCATAGGAACGGCCCGCTCCAGAACAAAAACTTGAAAGTCGTCGTCCGAAAAGGGCGTATTGAGTCGCGCCGCGCCATGTAACCCGATCCGACGATGAATCTGACTTCAGTACTGCCTTTGAGCGCGTATCGTGTCTTTTCCTTCGAGTCTTTCGAGTGCCAGAGAAGTTGGGGAGAAGTCCGATATTTAATCTAGGACTTAAGATCAGATCAGGAGACCTTAGTAATAATCCCCGGTCGCGCTTTACCTGAACTAGAAAATGCTTAATATTTCCGGCAGAAGACTCCGAACCAGTTCACCAAGCGATGTAAAGTCGGGTTATGGGTCTTCTTTGCTGTATTTCTATTGTGCTGATACTGGCCGGAGATACCTCCGACGTTGCCTGGTGGAATGCCACATTCTTTTCTTATTCCCCTCGCGTCGTCCATTCTCCCCGCATTTCGCTACAAACTGAGGAAGTGCTCCAATCGGGGTCAAGTTCTGAGCACTTCCAAATTACAGGCCGTTTTTGCATCATGCCTGCGTCAGTTGAGCATGTATTCTACGTCGGCGGAATTCATTGAGACCACAGATTTCGTGCTGGTGCCTCCCGAAACTTCTAGAGCAGGAGAACTCTTCCGCATCACATCCAAGACGGCTGTCTCACCCGCACGTTCTCTCTCGTTTTCCCAGTTCTCATATTCGTCCCACCACCATTGATGCGTTGCGCCGTCCCGTCCCAAATATCCAGCAATGCCATCATCTCCTACACGCTTGCTCCAGGGCTTGTCCACAATGTAATGCAGATTTCTGATCTCCTCGTCCCTCCACATTTCCGGATGCCAATACCGCATTGTCTTCAACGCATTGTACTGGTACCCAACAGCTTGCCACTTCCCTCGAAAGAACTCAGCGAGGAAGTCCTGATCCGGAAACATGAAGTGCTTCACAAGCGGCGAGTTCTCCAGAAAATCGAGCATCTCTTTCCACAGTTGCTCATAAGGCGTGCATATGAAGAGTCCACTGTTGAGCAGTGTATGGGTTCCGAGCCCTTCTCCGTCTTTTGGGACGCTAGCAGGATTGTCCAGACAAGTTGGATGCGTGAGGCCTGTATACGCACAATTCTCCTTCACCCAGTCATCAGGAGCCCATTCATCTTTGTCCAGATTACAGACACAACAATGATTCGCAGCAATCCAATCTCGGCCGGGCAATTCTAGATCGAAAAGCTCGTCCATGCTGCGGAAAACTAGCATATCTGCATCCAGAAATACCAATCTCTCATACTCGAATAGTTCAAAAGTGCGCAGCTTTGTCCAGGTGTCCTCGAACCTTGCAGCGATCAGATTTCGCTGTTCCTTGGGGATTAGGGCCTCCGTCGGTCTGAGAATTGCATTGCTGAGTGACACTTCGTGGCGAAGTGCTGGGAGACATTCCTTCGGCAAGCTTGGAGTGTAGAGAATGATGAGCGGATATTTGGACTTGTGCTTCTGGAGACTATGTGCAAGCAGAACTGCACCAGCGATGTAATTGGTCCTAGTCAGGAGCGTCACCCAGGCCCGGCTCATCTTGAAAGTCTCTAATAATTGTTTAATAAGTAATGGCAGGATGGAATGAAGTTGGTTGTCTCAACGGCGGCTAGTGCTTAGCTCAAAAATCGACGCATCATCAATCTAACGGACGCCAGATTTCTCGCTTGGCCTACCTACAGGTACAGACGTAAATGGAAGGCTTGATGGACACCAACCAAATATTATCTCAGGTTTACTCCTGCCAAACAAGGTGTTTCAAATAGTGAATTGGCAGTGACTTGCACAATGTAACAATAGCGCCGACTCAAGAATCAATCCCATCAAACTCTCTGGCCACTTTTCCAGGCGCTCACAACTGCAGCGAAAAAGAAATTTACTACTTGCTCTCGATGCATCACCATGTCTGTTGTTAATAACTCGGTAAGGAGGCAGGGACCGCATCGCAAGACGGTAAGATGAAGAACTTGCCCAAAATACTCGACATGGCATGGAAAGTTGAGTACCAGAAAAGAAAAGAATGCTCGCTGGAGATAGAGCAAGTACTCCAATGAACACTCACCGGCAACCCTGCGACTGAGAGCATCCTTTCTCCCACTCCGACAACACAATACGAGTGGACTCGGGCAGCATCTTTCCTCATGAAAGTTGATTTGACATAGATGTGACAATGATGTCTTCTTCATTTGCTTCATATGTGCATGATGATAAATATGTACAGGCAGAAATCCACCTCAACACGACCTCCATTGGCAGCGAGGCAGCCTAGAATGGTCGACTGACCGAGCAGTTGACAGAATCCTGGATCTGCCGTGAATCCTCAAAATTCATTTAAACAACCTTGATGGTGTATGCGGAGGTGGCGAAGACAACATTTGAGCCTGAAATTGTAAGTATAGCTCAACAAACAGAATCCATGGGTAAGACTAACCAGTGAAAGGCTCGGTACCAGCTTGCAAGCTGGTGACAACAGCAGATGTGGAAACACCCTGGCTGCTGGTCAAGTAGTTGAAGAAAAGCTTGAGATCGCCATTGAAATTGCCAATGTTGGATGGAGCGACGAAAGAGAAAACTGTGGTATCGCCGTTTGGTCCCTTGAAAAGATTCCATTTGGTGCCCAAGATGGTTGGGGTGGCGACGGGGACAGCATTTCCGGCAGAGTTGTAGGTCGATGAGATAGGACCAGCTCCTCCGTATGATCCAAGCCAGACCATGATTTCGTACTGGTTGTTTGCTCCGACTGATGGCGCGAGCCAGAGATCGTAAGATACATCAGACACGACGTTGGTGCCAGATTGTCTGGTAGCATGTTAGTAGGCATTCCCGCTTGCCACGGGAAGTGAGGGTCCTCACCTCCATGTCCATGTCGATGGGATGGAAGAGATAGCTGAGAGCTGCTTGTTCACGTTCTCGAGAGCAACGTTGGAGTAGGACTTGACGGAATTGGCGCCACCAGCCCATGTCCAAGAAGTCGACCAGGAAACGGAGCCTGTTAAAATATCAGTTTGCGGGTTCCCTCAATTTTGAAAGTTAAGACAAAGTATCCCATATCGGTTCTTATTTTTTCTGAGACGAAGAAAAAACCTTGCTTACCAGCTGAGCTCAGAGAGTTGAAGGTGGTGCACTGCGAGCCGGAAGTGGCACTTCCAGATCCCCACGTGTTGTGATAAACAGTGAATCCACCAGTAGCAACGGTACCCCAGTTTCCGCACATAGTAGTAGCACGCTTCTCCAGCTCCGTAGGAGTAGGACTTGCCATGACTGTGGCAGCCAAGAAGGCTGAGATGACGGAGACGCTGAACTTCATGATGACGAATTTGGAGAAGATTTCGATACTGAAACGATTGTGGTTTACAAAAAGCAGGAAAATAACGAGTGTAAGTACGAAGACAATAAAGGCAACGTAACGATTAGCAGCTGATGGGCTGCAGAAGAAATTCCTTGGTGGGAAATAGGTACTTTTATACAAACCGGTAGCTGCGGAATAACCTCACTTACCCGGTCAAAACAAGCAGTGCGGAGCAGCATCTACCGTCTCAGATATACATACGAATGGCTTGAATTGGCTGGAAGCCGTTACTTCTAGAAGAAAGAGGGGTCGAATCTTTGGAGTTTTCGATCCATAATTCCACATGCGGGCGGCTGCCGAAATTCAGATCGATCAGGCGAGGATCGTCGCAGGGAAAGCATCTTGGAATAGATGAAGGGCTCAGCTGGTTTCCGCCAATCAGATAATTCCTGGAAAACAAACCGAGATTTTTTGAGTTCCAATATCTCCACCTGTTAAAATGATTGGCTTCGGAAGTCGGCTTCCTTCGTTTCGAGACGAAGACCGAGATCTCAGGGGCTTGTGGATGTCGTGGTTTGATGGTGCATCATGCTTGTTTGTTTCTCGTGCTTTCAAATTCGTCCTTCAACAACTTCAAATCCCATTTCGTGCCGTATGCATGGCACTCGACCGCCTTATGACATGCATGATACCGAAATTCTGGTCTGCGGGATGTATCTATGAAGCCTTGCAGGTGGCTTCGGAACTGCCGTCTCGGCACCGGGCGAGCTTAGCTGTTTGATCCAAGCTCCACTCAGCCACTCCGTGTCAATAAATATAAATGACTTCGATGTCACGGACTTCTCACTTTTCGATGCCGCTTGTTCGATACCTGCGCATATCAGCTCGCTTATACTCGTATTGCTTTGTTGATATTTGCCAAATCGTCCTCGTGTGACCCCTGAGCTAAGCGAATGATATACTATTTACGATGCTGAACCATAGATAAGCACGAGTTCCATGGCAGGTCATGCTGGGCAATGCCGCATGAACAAAGAGTGCAGCGGACTTGCTGCCGTTTTGAATAATTTCAAGTCATACACGTGATCTCTCGATGCTGACTGCAGCTGCATGTCGACCTCATCCTCGGAGCAGTGTTCTCGAATCGAGCATAAACTAAGATGGCATTCACAGTAAGCCACGGAGTGTTTCAATATCGGACCCTGGCCGAAGCAGACTCATTCCGTCTTCTTCTCCTCCATCCCTCACCATCACACGACTCTGATCTCCGCTGCCAAATTTTACACAAAACACTCTCGCAATGCGACCGGGACATCATCGACCAATACTCAGCTCTATCTTACGTCTGGGGTGATCCATCCAACACCGGTAGCATCTACGTAGACGGCACCCTCGTCACTATCACAGCGACTCTTGACGCCGCACTTAGAGACCTTCGAGATGCATCTCGAGTGCTCCGAATCTGGGCGGATGCTCTCTGTATCGACCAATCAAACTTGGAAGAAAGAGCAAGTCAAGTTGGCCTCATGGCCCAGATATACTCCATCGCGCATCACACCGTGATCCATCTAGGTCCTCTGACTAGGGAAGCCGAAACTGTTCTCAAAGCTGCACCATCCAACACTTCTGGGACAGTGACCTATTCCCATGATCTTGTCGGCATTGCGGAACGGAACACGCTTCAGGCAGTATGGTTCACGCGTGTCTGGGTCTTCCAAGAGCTGGTTCTCTCGCGCGATCCCTGGGTCCAGTGTGGTAGCCTGCGAGCTCGTTGGACAGATCTCTGCAGTCTACTCGTCTCCTCAGGCAGGAAGCAGAACTCGAAAGAATTGCAAGTCTTAGCAGATATGAACTCCAACCGTGGACCCACAGGTCTCAAGTTCCTATCGCTGTTGACCTCCCGACGAGGATTAGGTGCTACCGATCCTAGGGACATGATATATGCCATCATGGGTATTGCATCTGACCTTTCGTCTCTGGTTGGCTATGTTCAAGTCGACTACCGAAAGGACTGCGAGGAAGTTTATGAGTCTGTGGCGAGATACCTCTTGGACAATATCGGGCCTGGTGGTCCAACTATCTTCTTTCCCCACGCGGCATCCAATGAACAAAGCAAGCGGATTAGCCTAGCTTCGTGGGCTCCAGATTGGAGCCTCCCTGCTTCGAATCTAGTTGAGATGTACAGAGATAATAATGCAAGGAAGTTACGGCTGGATTCGAAAGCCCATTATGCTTTTGTCGGACACCCACTCACCTTGCCGTGGGTAGGATATGAAGTCGATGTGATAGATAGTTTCAGTGATGAACTGCCTAATCCCGCGACCTTTAACACCAAGGAGAGAATTGGATATCAGGAAGCTATCACAAAGCTGAAGAAAATGTATTCCAATGTGTGGTGGTCTGGCGATGAGTTTGGACAGCACCAGCATGTCGACTTAAGAGGGAGAGAAGACGAGCATGAGAGGTTGTGCCGTGTGTTGGGTGATGAGTGGCTGCAGATTATGGGGAACGAATTACCTAAGCTGTATCCTAAGTCATCTATAGAGAATATGGGAATCGAGGAGAACTTCCTAGGAAGTTTCAGAAAGTGGCTGGAGGCTTGCGCACCCCAGCAGCTTATCCTGGCAGGAAGCGGAAGCGAGGGCATGGCATCCCTCATGTACACTTATCTTCTACCGCAGCAGATTCCAAGTGCTCTCAGTGGAAGACGATTCGCAGCCACGAAAGCAGGCCGTATCGGTGTTGTTCCTCGAAATGTTCAAGTTGGAGACCTGGTTGTCCAATTAGCCGGTCCGTTGAATACTCTTGTCCTACGGCGGGATCCTAAGCTTCGTGTTGCCTGCTCGGAGACGGAGATCAAGAATGCGCTGAAGATCCCAAGCGAAGTCGAGTCGACTAAGCCCAATCGAAGACTCGATTTGATGGCTAAGGTTGATCAAATGGCAGTCGAGAATTGTACTCTGGTGGGTGAATGTTATATTGATGGAGTAGTTGGCTGGAAGCTCAAGGAGAAGTACGACTGTAAAATATATGCTCTGCGGTAGGTATCCTGTGGTCTAACGACGTTCATTCAATCTTCTTCTGTTTTTTCGAGTACAATCATGTTTTCCGCTTCAGCAGGCCTTTGAAGAAGTCAAAGCTATTGCTGTCACTCTGCAGCTCCCAAATCTTGCCCGTGGGTCGATCTTCCCAGCCCAGTTCCTCCGCTTTGAGCAGACCCCAATCTCTCGTGATGCCTTTTACCCTGGCTCTTACCCCACCTTCTGCTTCCAAAGTCACGATCTGATCAGTATGTAGCCAATGCTTGTAGTACGTCTCTTCCAACTTCTTGTCAAACCCTGTTCGACAGAAACCCTTGTAGATCGTTTCGAACTTGGTGAGAATCCGCGCAAGCAATTTCTCGAGTGTGAATGGTGTGAAGCCAGGGCCGAGTAGTGCGTTCAAGGATGTCGTCGGTGCCGTGTTTGTCGTATTGATACCGATACCCACGACAAGATCATAATTTCCAGATGAGTAAGATGAGTTGACTAGAATACCACCGATCTTGACGTATTCTTTCTTGCCCGGCTTTGTAGGGTCCTGTGCGTCTAGGTATCTTTGTTAGTATGGACCGCCGAGGAAACAATTACAAATCAAGACTCACAAATGTCGTTGGGCCACTTGAGCTTGACTGGCACATCTTGATAACCTCGATCATATGATTGTATCCCTTCAGCAATAGCGATTGCGGCTAGGTACTGGATGAACACTACTGGTGCAGTGTTGCTCAATTCCATTGGATGCTTCATCGTGGTTGAGAAGATCAGACAGCCTGCTGGTGAAACCCACACGTTGGAACCTCGGCCTCGGCCGGCAACCTGAGTGGTTGCTGTGACGGTAAAGCCTGGCGGTAGGGTAGAAAGAAGTTTAGGATTTCTAAGGGGATCAGTTTTGTACACGGTGAACCAGACTAGTAGGACTTACTTCTCAAGTAGGGTATTTGTACTAGTGACGACCTCGCCATACATCAGATACTTTCCGTATTCCTCTGCTTCCCCTCCTCTTTCTTCCTGATACTTTTTCAGATTTGCGTAAAATGCATGATGATTGAAATATGGTGTCTCTTTCGTGCCAGGCCATTCTGTCTCATGCGGTATGAGACGCTTCGTGATGGCGTTATAGTCGACAATTCTGTCATCAGATGCACCATCACCTTGATCAGCCAGAGGCTCATGTCGTTTCAAAACATTGGGTAAAGGAAGAGTTCTGGCAAGCTGATTCAAGGACCAGCGAGACTCTTGCTTTTCTAAGTGGAACGTATCATTCTCTCCTTTGATATACTCCTCATCATCTTCTCTGGTAATGATGTCTTCCCAAGATGCTAGTAGCTCCGGAATCAAATAATGATGCATAGAAGAGAGATGTAGACGAGAAAGGGATGGTACCGAAGATGTCTCCTCGCTCACTATCAACCCGAATTTTGCAAGGCATGCCTTCAAGAAATTGACACGGGAGTCGTCATCTTCAGCTAATTCCTCGACAAGCTTTGGATAATTCGGGCCATTTGACTTTGGGTCGAGATTGACGGCAGCAAATCTATCGTTCTTAGATGGTGTAGACAATACTTGGAGCAGCGAGGAGACTTACTCTGGGTGCGGACCAGTCAATATTGCCCCTCCTTCGCCGACTTTACAGTATACTACAGCTGCCGAGCCACCCTCAACATCTAGGTCGCCTGTATAGCTTGCAAGAATTTCGACGCCTTTATCCGCAAAAGATTTCGCATCGGCAAATATGCCACCGCCATTGTAGTACGACCGGAATGTTTGAGGAACCACCCCAGCCTTGAATGCTTCCTTTTCGACTCTTACATCTACTGCTTTTGCTCCAGCTTCGCTATGATAGACAAAACCTTTGAAAGCACATCCTCGACAAGTGCCTGGGAAGAAGGCCAATTCTCGATTGCCGATGACCTCTAGGACCCTGTTTCCTACTTCGAACTCGCATTTCGAGCTGCCATAGTAGCCTCCAGCACAGAACCCAAGGTAAGAACCGCCTCGGCGGACGAATTGCTCAATACGTCGATTTCCTTCGCCATTCAAAGACCGACAGTATCCCATATCAGCACCTCCAGGGAAAACGAGCAGGGCACATGAAGCTGTCCATGGTTCCTTGAGGATCACGTTGTCTGTTACGGGTATGACAGCGTAATTTGGTGAGAGTAGACGCCGTAAAGTGTAAAGGCAATGCCTGACAGATTCAATTGTACTGCCATTGCCTAGAAAGGTCAGAAACATTGTTTCGAAAGTCGATTGTGCCATTACCTGAATAGACCAGAACGTTCATCTTCCTCGTCGCCATCTTCCAGACTTAGCCCAGCCGAGCTCAACCCAAACGAGATCGTCGAATCGTCTGATCTTGATCTCTCACTCACAACATCAACAAAATGTCAAAATCAGAGAGCGACTCGAAAGCGGCAGCGGCGGTAGAAGATGATGATGAGCCAGATGAGTGGTGAGAACCAAGATCCCAACAATTGAGCGGGCGAACCACTAACTGATAATTTGCAGGGACAAGCGGATTTTCAGTACTGGCTGCGCTGGTGAGTCGTGAATCTCGAGGCCTCTCAGCGACCAAATGTTCTGATACAAACACAGCGGAAAACACGAAGATGACGGATTGCTATTGGGAGAAGAAGGATTGGAGGCTTTGCAAAGACGAGGTGAGGAAGAAAGCTTTCTCGATTTAGCGATTCCGAGCCATATCACGTGTAGAAGGAAAGTACTTGAAGAAGCTCTACTGACACGTTTGGAATGATTTATAGATGGAGAACTTCAAGAGGTGTTGGAAGCAACATCAGAATGACAAGAGGACTGATTCGAAGGATGCTTGACGTGGTGGCGGGCTGTTGCGGCGGCCGATATTGAAGGATGTTCGGCGGGTTGACAGATTAGCTGTACTTATAACAAGACGTCTCTGCTTTATGCATGAAGACCCCGAAATACTGACATCTCTACTCAATTGTCCATTACAAAATGCGTAATGCATATATCTGTATTCTCGTGACGTTATCGACCTAAAATGTCGCTCGCCAAATTGCGACCTCGACTTGCATCGCGGGCTTCGCGTGCAGTCTCTCAAGAGCAACCTCAACCATGGCGACTTCAATACCCAGAGCAGCACGCTCCCTGACAAGACATATTTCAGCAGGGATATCTAAGCCATCGAGCTCAACAATATCACAGCAAGCTGCAGCAGCAAATTCTGCACGATGCCTCTCGACAACTCGCCGATGTGCAGCTGTCCCAGCTTCAAGCTATACCCGCAAGACTACAGATGCACCCAAGCCAGCGCCTCCTCAACCAACAAAGCAGACCTCGATCGATGATCAATCACCCATAAAAGATATGACCAGTGGCCTCGCAGATGAGCCTTTGATTCTCGACGAAGGAAGCCGGCAGGTGGACTGGACGAGATCGTTCCATGGCCTCTCTGCACAACCTTTTTCTAAGGAAGCTGCAGACATTTTGCTGGCGCCTATCCCAGCAGATGATGTGGAAGTAAAACCAGATGGGATCATATACCTTCCGGAAATAAAATACAGGCGGATTTTGAACAAGGCATTTGGACCTGGTGGATGGGGGTTGGCGCCGCGAGGAGAAACAATCGTTACGGGGAAGAGCATCACCAGAGAATATGCGCTTGTTGCCCATGGAAGGTATATACATTCTGTAGATCAAACAATGGGTATTTCGGGGAAATGCTAACACGGGTGCTCTGCAGGTTAGTATCAGTTGCAAGAGGCGAGCAAGATTATTTCTCTCCCGAAGGCATTCCAACCGCCACCGAAGGCTGCAAATCGAATGCATTAATGCGCTGCTGCAAAGATCTCGGCGTTGCCAGCGAGCTGTGGGATCCCCGATACAATCGGAAGTTTATGAAGGATTACGCAAAGCAAATATGGGTTGAGCATGTACCAACCAAGAAGAAGAAGCAGATATGGTTGCGAAAGGATGACGAGCCTCGATACCCGTTCAAAGAGTCCAAATTTAGTGCATAGATTTCTGGGACAGCGTGGAGTTCTGGTTTGTGTAGATGGGGGAATATCATATATTGTACGATACATGTACAGTACATATAGAAGGGAGGGCATAAATACATCACATCTCCTGCAGGCAGCCCAATTGGCAATATTCATACTGGACTGATAAAATCGATTTGTCGTACATTTCGAAGTCGAGCATGTGTTGTCCACTGAAGCTACAGCGCCATGGTCATCGGGCTCATCAACTGGAGGCCCAAGTTTTGGTCGAATGGGCAGTTACGATTATGCAAGGACGCTGCACAGGAGCACATCTCATATGCTATCGCTCATGGCAAATTGATGGAGACAGATCCTGGTAGTCTCCCACTCCGTTTGTAGGAGTGATGCTGGGTGCTCCCAGGATCCCGGTCAAGCTTCAGCGAGCCTGGCGTGCAACATTTCCGATTTCGACGCTTGAGCGACCATCTCTCGAGCCTCATTCTATTTCTAGACCATCAGGCTCATATGCGACAAGTCTTTCAATCCTCTTGCACGCTGACTGCAGTTTAATGGGTCTGCGATGTGGTTCTTGTTGGATCCTTGCCTTATTGGACAGCCTTGGAGGCTGATGAGGCGAGGACCACAGCCTCACCCTACGCCTTTGAGGCCACTGGGCCGCTTCCCACGATCTACTCAAATAGCATCGCCCACAGGAATTATGATCTACAGTTTAAGTATGCCACTCATTGATCTTTGAATTTTTTATATTTCATGTAAGTTTTGGGATTTCGTTGTTCATCTGCAATTGCTCTGCTCAATTTTGGACCGCTGTCCTTCAAAACATTACAATGCCTGCAAACGTGACAGGACTCGAGGGTATTGCGCCCAACATCACCTCTCTAAATCAGTGTACTCTCGAGCTTTGCTCTCTTGACTATGCTAGTCTCAGATATATCCCCAACTTGGGCGCAAACGCCACATATTTAGGCATCTTCGTTATTGTCCTCATTGCGCAAATCGTTGTATGGTTTCGCTCTCGGACACACAGCTACACCTTCTCCATGATCTGTGGCTTAATCTTAGAAGTCGTCGGGTATGCTTTCCGAATAGTGATGAGGAAGCATATGTTTACCGACGGGCCATTCCTCATGTAGGTCTCCCCCTTGACAATTGGCTCCCTACACTGATACTTACTAGCCAAATCATCTTCATCACAATCGCACCGGTCTTCTTCACAGCAGCATTATACCTCACTCTCTCCAGAGTAATAACTCACTACGGCATTTACAACTCCCGCCTCTCCCCCAAAGCCTACACCATCGGCTTCATCGCATCAGATTTCCTCGCCTTGGTTTTACAATCAGCTGGTGGTGCCATAGCCGAAACAGCCAACAATCGAGCCACATCCAAGGCTGGAACCAACGTTATGGTTGGAGGCCTAGCTTTTCAAGTTGCTAGCTTGGTTGTATTCTGTGTTCTGGCTGCTGAGTTCTTCTGGAAAGTTAAGGCCGATAGGAAACATATTCGTGCAACGAATTGGGCTTATGGCGTGCCGGAGAAACCAGCGGGCGATATTGATGGGCTGAAGACATTTCTGTATGGTTCGTACTGGTCGATACTCTCCACACCTAGTAGCAATCTAATGACAACTAGCATTCACATTCGCGACCGTCCTCATCCTCATACGATCCTGTTTTCGAGTTGCTGAACTCGTTCACGGCTTTCGTTCGAACCTCGCCAAAGATGAGCTGGCTTTCATGATACTCGAAGGCGGGATGGTCGTTGTGGCAGCTACGATCCTGACAGTCTTCCATCCTGGAAGATATTTTGGAAGGAATACGTGGAGGGAAAATGGATGGGGTGGAGAATTGAGGAATGGTCGAAGCAGTCCGGAGCTCTGGAAAGCTGAGAGTGCTGGTAGTAGTGTTCATGGGAGTTATGAGAACGTCAGTCGGCCCTGGCCACTTCAGCAGTAGCTGGGTTGCGTTTATTGAGCTGCATCCCGTCAGATATTTTGGGGAAGGAGCTGGACTTTCGACTTTGGGGTCTAAAATGTCTCCAGTTCGCTTCCGCGCTATCAGAGTCAACTTCGCAGAAATATCAAATTGTGATAGCCTTGATCATTTCAATTTCAAAGTGAGGTGTAGGTCATATCTATGAAGTGAAGAAGATTTCGCTTACAGCGATGAGCCCACCTTGAAGTCTTCTTAATGCACTTCATCTAAATAACGTCCAAACTCAATGCGTGGTAAGTTATCGAATTCCTAGAGTACATTGGCTCGCCCAAGCACGCCTTCACTCAACCAATGAAGCAGCCAACATAATCAACCCCCCAAACCCATCCATCCCCAAACACCACTCCTCCCAATTCTCGACTGCCCCAGACGACCTCCGACACGATCCCAGCGCCTCATACAACAAAACCGCATTCCCGCAGTACGTCTGTCCATCTTTCAGCTTGACCAGCTCGCCATCACTAGCCAGTCCGAATTCCTTCTGCATCTGCGCATTGTTGTCCTGCTCGGCTTTCCATGCAGTTTCGGAGGTGGCTTCCCAGAGTTGTTTCTTTGCTGGGAGGGGTGCGAGGATGAGGTCTGACTGTAGCTCGCAGAGGCCGGAGGGCTCGAAGTGGATGAGCATGTTGAGGACGCGGTAGATGATGGAGAGTCTGTGGAGGGCAGTGGAGGTTAGTTAGTCTTTGACTTAGAGTGGTTGCTCGTTAAGGGAGAGATTTTTGGAGGAAGCGAGTGACATGCCTTCGTCTCGATTCTTCATGTAGCCACGCTTTCCAGCTAAGTTTAAGATCGTCGCCTGCGGGAGCTTGTTGACTAAAACCTGGTGGCTTATTCTTCGAAAGTTGTGAGGAAATAGCCTAGATGCATGTTTATCAGTTCAGAGGAATGGGTGGAAGATGGACAGCAGGACCCACGATTACGGTTGTTATCAACAGGTAATCAAGGTTATTGTCATCTGTCTCTCCCTCATCCAATCGAACGAGGATGTAGATAGACAGCGCTTGCATGCCGGCAAGTGCTTCCACACTATCCAATTCCCGATGCTAGGCCAATCGTCAGTGAGTTCTCCACCAAGATGTAAACAAACATATCAATCAGCATTTGACGTAGAATAGCATACATCTGCACACAAACGTTCACATTCCAACCTAACGTTCTTCCAAAACAACTTCCTACTTCCATGAATCCGACTGCTGATCATGTGCACTAAGCTAATACAATTGGTGAGCGGCTCGCAAAGCGAATTTTCGGCTTCAGATGAGATCATGTAAGGGTGAATGAACGGCGGGAGCGAGCCATGTCGCGACATCATCAGGGGAAAGCACTTCAGGTTGTGGAAGAGCAGATTGGCTATTCTTTGAGTACTGGGCTTGAGTCTTGGCCGGATTGTTAGAACTCGTATTGAACTTGATGGTGATGCAGGCATTGGCATGTGGTATGGGTCCATGTCTTGACGTGTTTGAAGTAGGTGGATAGTTGGATTTGGGTTTGGGTTTCCTCGTGAGGAAGATGGTGGATTTGGGGTGGGATCTCTTGCGAACTCGTCAAAGGTTTGTGCATTTAGCAAATCAGGGAAGCTGAGTTCTGGCAGGTGGAAGTCCCAGGGCTGGTAGGCATTTCCAAAGTCTGCGAAATTGGTATATGGTACGGATGCGTCTTGAGGTGTCACCTGAACATAACCGATTTCTTGCCCTTGTAGCTCAAGGATAGGAGGATCTTGAGCAAATGAAGAAGCTACGTTTCGCTGGTCAGTCGGTAAATTGTTTTGATGTACCTTCGGTAAGCTCTTTTCCGCGGCTTTGGTTGGGAAATGGCAGTCAATGTCTCTAAGCGTGCACCTCGAGCATGTTGGCCGCTTATTATCACATTTCGCTTTCCGTTTGGCACAAGGAACACAGGACCGAACCCGTATGGAAGTGATGCCACTTTTTCTTGACCGGCAGTAATATCCATGTCTCTTCAGTGTCGATTCTACAAACCAAGTGTTAGCGGATGTCAAGGCCAGGTAGAAGCTGAATTTGGAATAGTTTCACACTCACGCTTATCAAAAGGCTTGTTGCACTGCCCGCAACGTAAAACATTCCCTTCAGACATTTTTGAACGAGTGCGGAGCAAATTAGACCTCGTAAGGAATGTAGCGAGATTGAAGAGCGATTTCTATGCGTTGATGTGGTCGACTTTTCCCACATTTGTCAGCATGTAAATTACGTATGGGCGGGCAGAACATTTTGTAAATGCCGAGCATCCTGTCAATATCCTATTGAATTAAGCGAAGGCGGGACATTGTGTAGGAAGAAGATTACCAAGTTGTGACCCTCTTTCTCTCGTAAAGAACAAAATCATTTCAAAATGGGATATGGTGCCAATTTGGACTTCAGGGCACAGATCTGCAAGTACTCACTCGTCAAGTGACAATTAGCAATTATGGCTTCACAAATTGAACAACTCCGACATTGTCCCCTCGAGTATTCAGCTATATAAATGACATGAGATCCCTCCCTGGAGTGTAAGTTCTTCATCAAACAGCTCACTCATTCTCCCTTGCATACTTCTCAATCAAATTCTCTTATATCAATCGTCTCATCATGGCTGCTCCTTTCCCATCTCCAACGGCAACATACCACGACAACACATATCCATCCATATCCCCCAGTCGACCAGAGCTCTCAGCCAAAGGGAAGACCGTCTTAATAACCGGAGGCGGCACTGGAATCGGCGCAAGAACCGCCCTATCCTTCGCCGAAGCAGGCGCTCCACGAATTGCACTCCTCGGCCGTCGTGAGCAACCTCTCCTCGAGACCAAAGCCACGATCAAGAACCAGTACCCTGAAGTCGACATCTCCGTCTTCCCGACCGACATCTCGAATAAGAGCCAAGTCGACGCAGCATTCGAGACGTTTCTCGGTAAAGGCAAGCTTGACGTCCTGATCAGCAATGCGGGCATGATTGGGCCGCAAGGACCCGTGGATGATGTCGATGTCGACAAGTTCGTCGAGGCGGTCGACCTTAACCTCAAGGGTGCCCTCAATGTGGCACAAGCTTTCCTCCGCCATGCCGCAACGGATGCTGTTGTCGTTGAGACCAATTCGCTCGCTGCGCATATAAATGTAGGTGTTCAAAGGCAGCCAAGTCCCCCAGCTTGACAACCGACTTCCGAGGTGTTGAATGAATGACTCCCGAGATACAAGTACACGTATGACTGCTAATGTCTAAATCATCACAGATCACCACGAAGTTCGGAGCATACAGCGTTGCGAAGCTGGCGGTCTTCCGCCTCTGGGACTTCTTAGGAGCCTGGCACCCGAACCTCAGTATCTTCCATACTCAACCGGGAGTCGTGGACACAGACATGAGTAAAGAGTCGGGCGGCGTCGATGCAGTGGGTTTCCAAGACGACGGTAAGCTCTGTTTGAATTCCTCAACTGAGGTCAACATTATTGCTGACCATATTATAGTTTCTCTTCCTGGAAACTTCAACGTCTGGCTCGCAAGCCCAGAAGCTCGTTTCTTGAAGGGCAAATTCCTTTGGTCAAACTGGGACGTCGATGAGCTCAAGGCCCAAGAAAAAGAGATTGCGGCGGGTAAACTTTCAATAGGACTTGTTGGGTGGCCGTTTGCGGCTGAGAACGCGAGCTGGAAAGCGGATTTCAATTTCTAAAGATGTCTGAGTAGCGGGTTCTGATGGGCCGTGAATATTTCTCGGCTTATTGTCATCTGATTTGAGCCTCGATATTGGAATATGTAGATAGTAGTTGCTTGAACTTGGATCTTTACAGCTCCTCATCTTCCTCGTCTTCCGCGTAGCTCATCTTCTTCCCTTTCGCTCTCCCGCTCTGTCTCGATGACGCAGCTCGCTTCAACACTGGCTTCTTCGCCTTCTCTTCCTCAACACTGTCATATTCATCAGAAAGCTCTGGCAGACTCAATTCCTCGCTCTCCTCATCATCATCCATATTCGACACACTCGGTGTCGGCACACTCTTCGCCTTCTTCGTCGACGATTTTGCTGCCGATTTTGGCTTCGGGGTAGCCTTCTTAATCGGTGCCGCCGCCGCAGTAGCCTTTCCGCCCTTCGTCTTCACAGCAGGCGTAGCCTTCTCACCCTCCGCATTCTCAGCAGCAACCTCCAACTCCTTAATCTCATCCAACACCCTCCTAACATCCTCCACACTCTTCGCCTCCGCTAATTTCACTTTGTATTCCTCACTCAACGGCTTGCGATTCCGTTTCGTAGTTTCCTGCCTCGCTTTGAAATTCGCTGGCGTCGGATTCCTAAACATCTCTTCCTCATCCGCCGCTCCATTATTCTTCTTGCCGACTTCTCTCTTCTTCGGCCTCAGCCACTCTTCCATCCCGACCGGCCAATACACTCTATTCTCCTTACCACCCATGCCAATTTCCTCGTCTGGAATGACATCTTTGACAAGTTCGTCTTCCTCCTCAACTTCTTGGCCGAACTCCTCGATTTCAGCTTCGATTTGCTTCTTCGTCTTTTTCTTCTTGGCTTTCTTGGGGAGTGGACGATTATCGTCGTCTCGTTCGAAGGGGACGATGTTGTTGAATGTTTCCCATCCGGGGAGCTTGAAAGTACGCATCAGTTCGAAAACAGCCTGTTCCTTGTCCTTGGCCTCGATCATGAGGTCCATATCATTCGGACAAGGTGGTAAGGTGATCGGTCGGGGGTTATGTTTTCGTCTTTGTCGTCCCGTGATGGCTTCGGGACAGGGCTCACTGTAGTGCATTTTCTGCGTAATATTCTTGCGGGCCCAGGTAGCTTTGATTCGTGGATAGAGGTCGGTTATGTCCTGCGTGCCTTCGCGGAGGTGCGAGGGGGAGAAGATTATGTTGTGGTGGTGGAAGTCGAGGCAGAGCGGGATGTTGAGTTCTTCACATACAGGGAGGAGGTCGTGGACGGACCAGGAGACGTCGTCGTTTTCGAGGACTAAGCGGGCTTTGATTGAGGGGGAGAGGTTCACGTAGTTGGTTTTAAAGCGTTCAATGGTTGCGGCTTTGTCACCAAACGTCCCACCCATGTGCAGAATCAGGACCGCGTCTCTGTTGGCTTGCTCGGGAAGTCGGAGCAACGAGAGCATCTCGTCATGGTATTCGAGGTCGCGAATAGCGTTTGCTACTACCTCCGCTCGTGGGGAGCCAAGCTGTGTGAACTGTCCCGGATGTGTGCTAAGACGATGTCCGAGTTCGCCAGCTACACGTCCTACTTCTGCCAGCGCTTCGCTTGCGAATGGAGCGAGTTTGTAACCATATTCTGCATGACTGGCAAAGGGAAACATTTCAGAAGACAGCCGCATGAATTTGATGCCGTATTTATCGTTCCACCGCAGCATCTTAGGGATATCTCGAATGTTAGCGAGGCACAGCTCTTCTACATAGCGTTGGCCTCGCTCTATGGATGCAGGTTGAGACTTGTCGGGTCGATTTTTAATGGCATGTTCGGGCTGAGAGGGATCTTTGAGAGGATGACGATGTTCGAGAATGGATGCTATGCGGCATGTTCTAGAAGTGAAGACTGGTGGATTGCAGGAACGGAGATAAGTGTTTAGACAGGCCTGGTTGACATCAGCTATGTCCTCATACAATTTGTGCAGATCGAAGTCACTTACATATCCTAACCTGCCCTTCCATGGCAAAGGTAAGTAGTCACTGTTGACTGGTGGTGGCCTTCTAGCCTCCAATTTGATAGCATCGACATCCTCTGCAGGTCCCTCCTCATCACCATCAGGATCAAGCCTCTTATCCCACTCGTCAACATCATCTTCCTTCTTCACTTTCACTTCTGCAGCTTTTTTCGCAGCTTGCTCAGCCCGGAAAGCTTTGATCTCATCAGAGCCCTTCTTAGCAGCTATTGAGCTCTTGGTAGGGCTCTTCTTCATTTTCTTCGCTGGTGATTCGGTGCTATTTGCATGTTCATCTCCTGTCTCTTGCTTGACTGCTCCATTGGTCGTTATTGAAGCAGCTGGTGCTGGTACTGATTCGACTTTCGCTAAAGACGCAGCGTCAAATGCCTCTCCCTTCTCATCGGCATCAGGACTTGCTCGAAGTGCATATTTACCATCCACAATATCTGCATTGTGGTCGGGATTCGTGTCAACCTTTCCGCGACGCGAAGTTCGTTTCTTCAGCGGCGGAGCTTTCGGTGTTGAATTGGGCAGGATTGGTGTCGCGTGGACTCCGTTGGGAGTGATTTCCGCAGCTGGCACTGATGACCTCTTCCTTTTGGGAGGCATCTTTCTCGGAATCTGTTCTGGTAGGGGAGGAAGATTGAGTTGACGAAGGACCGAATAACTTCTCAAAGAACCGTAATGAAAACTTTGAGCGAGGGAGGACAGTGGAATAGGAGGTCTGGGAGAAGCTCTGCTGGTACGCAGGAAGAAACCAACAGAAAAGGACATCCAATGTGATAGGAGAGGAAATCGAAAGGAGACCTGATGTTAATTCAAAAAAAGAATGAGACTTTGACTACCTTCCTTCTTTACTTTACAGTAGCTTCCGTCGCGTCTGTGGTAGTAGTCACGACGTCACGCGTCTGGAACTCTCAAATCGAGCTCTGAAGATCGAGGAGGACATCAAGGGATCTCGAAGACGTCATGCGAGTTAGCTCCCGTGCCACGTGATAAGCATCCTTTCTTTGACCCACTTTGCTAGGCGAGAAAGGGTGGCAGGACGAGGACGACAGGATCAAAAGCACAGAGCTGCATTTATGGACCAAAGCAATGAGATCTATAGCCTGAAACCTGACCTTCAGGTTTGACCGTTATAACTTCCTCTCGCTATCGCTAAAAGAGAATCGTTAATCATAGCATCGCCCGTCCAGAATACAAATTACCAACCCTATCAAAACAAACATCCTCCGCCCTCGTCCCGAAGCCAAACTTTTCAAACAATCTTCTCATAGTGCTCATTATGTTCCGTGATACCCTTATCTTCTCCCTTTCCCGCCCTCGAAGGTGCCGCAATCTTAACCTTTCCAGCCTCGATATCTTTCTCCAGCTGGTCCAGTCTCGAACCTTTCTTAACGCCCTTCCAGGGTTTGATACCACTGTCAAACACATCGTCCATTTCCTCCAGGGTTTTACCCTTCGTTTCGGGCGCCGTGAGGAACATGTGGATGAATGCCAGGCCATTGAACGTCCCGAATATCATATACATCTTCCAGTTGCTGATTGGCGTGTGGTCAGTTCATGCTTTGATCCTTGGGGAAGTGGAAAGAAAAGGAGAGAGGAAGGTCAAGGAACGTACATATTCCATAACAGCGGAGGTACGGCAAATGCTAAACAGCAATTCCAAAACCAATTGCTGGCAGTCGCTAAGGAAACGGCTTTGGCTCTGATCTTGGTGGGAAAGATCTCAGATGGATAGGTCCACTACGCAATGGAGTGTCAGTGATTGCCGATCAGAAATGTGTCAAGGAAGGACAAGATATGTCTCAGGAGAATCCAAGTCTCGACGCAACGAGGCAGTGAAAGAAAATACTCTCCAAGTACGTACTGATGTTGGTCCCCAGGTTGTGGCAAAAGTACAGACGAACAGGTAAGTCATGGCGACGATAGCTTTGGATACTGGCTTGTTATCGTGCACGATCCATGAGATGTCTGAATTATTGGCGTCTTTGAGATCTCCGACATTTGGTTCTCCATACGAGGCTTGGAGAGCACCGACGATAAAGAGGAAGGTCATCATGAGGAAAGATCCGGAGAGCATTGCAGGCCGACGACCGAATTTGTCTAGGTAGAGGATAGCGGGGAGAGTGAGTGCCACGTTAAGAATGTACTGAATGGAAGCTGTGATGAGTGGCGAGGCGATGTTGGCTCCTTCCATGATGTCTATTTGATATCAGCACTACGGAGTATAACAGTTTACAGCAATGTGGATACTTACAGACGATGTAGTACATCATAATATTCATTCCGCACAACTGAGACCACATCTGGATCGACATTCCGAGTAATACACGCTTCAGCATACGCGGTTCAACCAGCTGCCTGTAAGAACTGATGGCTTCTTCCCTTTCAAAGCGAAGAGCTTCCTCGATTTCCTGATATTCGGCCAGCACTTTCGGATGATTGACGTCTCCGCCTCCATGAAGATTCGCCATGATCTGAATAGCCTCCTCCCACCTATCCTTCGAAGCCAGCCACCTAGGCGATCTCGGCAAGAAGAACATCCCAAAGAACAAGATCACTGCTGGGACGATCTGAACACCCCATGGAATTCTAAAGGCCGAAGTAGGTTGATTCGGATTATTGGGACCACCTCCTACCCATGACGCTCCATACTGAATGAAATACTGGATGAGGATACCCCATGTGATGGCCCACTGCTGTAGAGACACGACTCGACCTCTGATCTCCTTTGGCGCGATTTCCGCCTGATAGACTGGACATATAGAACTGGCAATTCCTACACAGACGCCAGCGACTTCAAGAATATTAGCGCTGAAAGAATCAAAATCTGAGGACCAGGATCTCGGGTCCTGAGACATCGATCCCAAGACATGTCTCTGATCCGAGATCTGTAATCTTTCGCGAAAACAGGTGGGAAAGACTACATACTGACACGACCAACGACTAGCATTCCGATATTGATAGAAAGACATTGAATTCTAGCACCAGTTTAGCTACAGGCTTATATGAATCTGAGGCGAAAATGGAGAAATGTGATCTTACATTGAGCCAATGATCCAGAAAACAGACGCGATTTGGATACTAGTCCGACGGGAATACTTGTCCGCGATGAAGGACGATGCTAAAGCTCCAACGAGAGATCCGAATGGCATGGCGCAAGTGATTCCGCCTTGTCGATAGGATTTTGGACCGCCGAAATATCGCTTGTATGCTTGCGTTCCTAGAACGCCTGACATACTCGATATGTCGAATCCGAAGAGTCCACCGCCTGGGAGGAATTAGTGGAACTAATTCTGAGGTCGATGAAATTGAGCTGAAGACTTACCGATGGCGGCGAACGAGCAGATGAAGTAGACATTGGTAGCTTGCCACATCTTGCCTCTCTCCCTGGTTGGGTAGCTGAGAAATTCTTGAGGTCGTGAACAACAGGTAATCGACCTAGCTAGAGCTTAAAACCATAGCTGGAGTCGCGAGGTGTCGTGAGATGAGGTCAATCGAGCCCCAGCATGTACGTCCATCAGGATGGTAGGTATGTATATTCCCGCACGTCAGCGGAGACACCACACATATATAAACCCATGCCATGCAGTGCCGCGCCGCAGTCCCTCCCCTCCTTCAACAAGCGCAAGCCAGAGAGACAGGCATGATATGTGCATGACCTGACCATTGGAAGCACCCATGCCGTACCAACAACCATGCATGCCAGCCATGCACGCAAGGCAAGCCGCCGAGCCCGTCCCCACGAGCGAGCCCGCCAAACAAAGAATGCGATGACGCGATGTCTGATTCGTGGAGATGCTTCCAGCTGTCATTCACCCCGGATGTTCTTACCGTGGGCGCTGGATGCCATTACCGCCGGGTGGTCTGACTGGGATCTAACGAGTAGAAATGAGCGCTCTATACAGAGACATGTACCCTTCGTATGTGTCTGCCCGTAGTTATTGGTCGCACGATGTATACTGAACCAGGATAGCTGCAGCGCGAACGTTGCGTCCCCCAGGATATTTTAGAGTCCCACGAGGAAGACGATCATCCCCGCAAAAGGCTTATTGTGCACCCACAGATATGAAAAAGTATAATCTTGATCAAGTACTTAGCCGAAATGCATTCCAGCCTTTCTCAAGCACACGAGTTTATCACACTGTTCAACACTCTCTTTACTGCATCACAAGCAAACTTCCCATCGGCAACACCATGGTCTCAGCCTCGGTTCCTTCACCCACTCACTCATTTCCACAGCATCCGGATCACGATGGATGAAATGCAGGGAACAGGAGGTTTCAAATTGCGAAATCGTCTGCTTCGAGACAAGACCGGTGATTATTACCTAAGGACTTGGAGAATTTGCATCTTCTTCCCGCAGCAATTACGTTGTAATCCCTGTTGTTCCATGTGGCAGGCAGAAAATGAATTGGAGCCGTGAAGCCGCCGAGGGAAGGCCGCCCCGTTGCCCGATTTTCCCCCAATCCCCGCATTTTGCTAGCGAGTGGCTCCAGGGGCTTACAGGTGGGTTAGTGGGGAGTAGCGCCACTGCTGTAATGGGCCGGTTCGTCGAGTGGGAGTACTTCTTGCGGAGTTTGAAGACAAGAGACTGGGGACTTTTGAGAAAGTACATACCTAAGTAGGTAGATACGGTCTAGGCGAGCCTTGAAACTTGGGATATGGTGGATTGATATACTTCCGCATTGTTTAGCAATCAGAAAAGTGAACTTTGAGGATGTTCGCTACGGACTTCAGGTATCGCCGTATCTACCCCGGGCCACAATAGTATCGGTCCCGAAATAATTTGGACTTTGTTGTGAATTATTACTAGAATATGCATCAGCGTGCAAGGAAAGCATATCGAAAGTCAGACCAGACCGAACAGAAGTTCTGGGCCTCCCCGCCAGATCAAGATGGGCGGAATGTTCAAGCTTCGACGAGTGGCTGCTCCCAATGTGACGAGATCTGTGTGGCTACCACGGCGGACGGGAGTGTTTGTGACTCCATGTACTTGTGCTACGCGGAAACATGTTGATGTTTGCCTTGTACTCGTTCTTGTAGATTTACCTATCAGCAGATAGTGGGCGCGGACGATAGGTAAGACAAAACCATAGAAGGGAAGTGCTGGTCGTAGTACGACCTTGCGACTTCAACGGGGATAGTAAGCATGCATAAGAGACTTCATCTCCTAGGTCATTTCAAGATGAGACAGAAACTAAGAAGATGTGGTTGTTGTCTGAAAGTGGTTGAAACGGTCTATCTAATGTGTACAACTCCAAAATCTTCTTGTATCTACTCGGGGCTCATTTCTTCTCATGAGGAGATAATGTCTCAACGATATTCTCGGGATGTTTCCATGCTTGAGCAACATATCTGGGCATCCACCCGTCATCAGCAAATGCCAATCGAATACATGTCTTCAATACACGGTATCTCATGCGAGCACTTACTTCGTGTGACTTCCTCTCGCAGCTATCTGCCCCTTGCCGTTTGTGAACTCTATCGATGTGTATGCAAGTGTTTTACCAACTAGTTCTACATCAGCAAAGAAATTTAAGGAGAAGGTGATGTCGTCGAGGGCACCTACACTTATCGCATTTGACCACCGCTTTCAGTATATCTCCTACTTGGCCTCCGGAGTTGAGATAGGTGACTATTCACGCGAGTCAGAAAATTGCTTGTTTTCTGTCACGGGAAACGTACCGTTGAGATCAGTGGAGACGCCGGTGGCATATAATCCTCTCGAAGCTACTGCCAATGATCCACCTAGGTCAACTATGCCGGTGTCAGTAACAATCTCAAGCGTTCTTCTTTTGAAATATGACCCATGCTGGCTATTGTTCCGCCATGGATGATACTGAGACGATTCTATTGCCTGTCAGAAAATTGAAGCGAGGAGACAGTAAGATGAGGTTTACTGTATGTTCTTTCTTGATGTCTAGCTCAAAGTCAACCCGTCCTGGTTCGGCCGCCGTGACTCGCAGCTATAAATTTGGGAACAGTATTAGTGATGACCGTAGCAATCATGTATACATCCTTGAAGTCGAAATAAATAAGGGGTATCGTACATTCTCGCCGAACAATCTGATTCGATCACACGTTAGTATGTTGCTGGAAAGTAGACCATGACGATAAATAAGTAATGAATTCCATCGCAACACTCCATTTTAAGGAGAGCAAGACAGAACATCTTTCCGGACAAGTCACAAACTTCATGACCATGTTCCCGGGTTGGAAGGATCCAAAGCCATTGACTTGCAGATATGAGGTAGGAAACTGGAGGTCTTACCTCGGTTCCAGACCCGACTCTGCTTGAAAGGATTTCAGGACCTGCGACCGGTTAGGAATTTGAAGACCATTTCAGTGAATTCCAATCACTTACAGATCTAACAAATCTCAAAGCCGCCATCTTGCACAATGATTTGCAACTTAGACAAGCAAGAAGATCAAAGTGGAGGAAGTCCGACGTCACGGGATGTTCTAGGTGGCCCGTGCACGGACATCCAAATTCAATGATCAGGCTGCACGCGAGGCTTAGAAAATAAAGAACTCCATTCCCGAATATGATCAATAGGTAACAACTCGAGTTCTGAGATCTCGACACCTTCAAGATGTCTGTCTCAACACTTGCCTCATTCGAGTACCTGGAGAGATTACCAGGGACGACATTCCGACGACTTTATGAACAGCCATCAACAGCTCTCGCCATCTTCAGGCGCATGTTGCCGCATTTGGGTATGCTTCAATTTTTACAATGGAGTCCGCCGTCTAACAAGAAGCAGCAAAGACATTCGTTATGGCTATGCTGTATATGAGTAAACCTCTGCCTCTCTCAGATCTCGACCTCTGGGTCCATCCAGGAAGCAAAAAGTTCGCCCCTCCAGTTCACTGAAGTCGAGCTCTGCTAACAGCTTGCAGAGAACGAGATCATGCCCTTTCACTCCTCTCCCGTCTCAACGTTGTGACCATCACAGCCCCAAGCCGAGACGATCCTCAATCTGTATCCTTGACCAAGAACTTTGGCACATCGCTACGACTGGCTTTGACGGGAGGAGGAGAACATCACTCTTTCGGTGTACCGTCTCACGACTCGACAGTCGCTGCCGTGGATACGGAATTCCTTGATAATTTTGCGAGGGATCAGTGGGAAGGCATATTACACTACGTGGTGAATAGTGTTGGTGATCGCGCAGGGCAGGATGGGCAGGGGCCGAAGGCATCAGTAAGGCAGTTGTTAGAGGCAGGCAAGCTAGTAACGACTGGCTACCGGGCAGGTGGAGGTATCACACAGGCTGGTTTCTCGTTTTTGCTGCAGGAGGTCAATGCCCAAGTTTGGACACTCCTCTTGTTGTGGATTGAGAATGCGGAACATGTTGGTTGCCCCATTTTACTCTTACTGGAGTGGCTAACAATTATAGATGGGTTTTGAGTCCGTGGATGTCCTCTCATTCCTGTTCATGCTTGGATCACTCGAATTGAGTCGAGCATATAGCACATCTACACTGTCAGAATCCCAGCGGCAGATGCTGAAGTATCTTGTGGATTTCGGTCTCGTCTATATTCCGCCATCAGCACCTACTCAGTTCTACCCTACTCGACTTGCCACAACTCTCACGTCTGATGCCAGCGCGCTTCGAAGTGTCTCTGCTGGCTTTGAAGCAGCTCTCGCAGCTGCCAGTGGGTCGAAGGGGTTCATTATTATCGAGACCAACTATCGACTATACGCATACACCAACTCTCCTCTCCAGATAGCCGTCCTTGCACTCTTTACTCGACTCGGTGTACGCTATCCCAATATGGTCACAGGCCGCATCACACGAAAGTCTGTCGCCAACGCCATTTCCCACGGCATTACATCCGACCAAATAATCTCCTACCTGGGTACACACGCACACCCTCAATTAGTGAAGGCTGCTGCGGTTCACGGGAATCCAGTACTGCCTCCTACAGTCGTAGATCAGATCCGACTGTGGCAGATAGAGAACGAAAGGATGAAAGCTACAGCAGGTTTCCTGTTTAAGGAGTTCGACACCAGGAAGGAATACGAGGGCTGTGTAAAGTACGCTGATGAGAATGGAGTGCTCGTTTGGAAGAGTGATCAGAAGATGATGTTCTTTGTCACCAGGCATGAGCAGTTGAGGGACTATATCAAGAGTAGAAAGGGGAAGTAGGGCTGAACCTTTCTTGACTGCACCGAGATTCAAGTCGAGCGGGAAGGTGGGGGACTCTGCATGATGGGGTCCATCAGAGCTACTCGGTCATGGCGTACTCGGCGAATTTGAATGCAAGCATAGCGCGGCGTTAGGGATTTGGGCTTGGGGTAACGGGAAGCCAGGAACAGGATCTTGCATCCCTGGGGTACACTTGGTCTCATCTGTGGGATGGGATGGCGGGGTAGATTCTAGAAAGGCACCAAAAGAGTAATTTTGCGAGGCACAGAGTACAAGCAGATCCTGGCCTGTCGAGCTTCTACAAGTCAGGACAATACTGCTACATCAGGCTATTCGCATGTCTCTTCCTTTCGAGAGCCTTCTTCTTCCTGCGTTTCTTGGTCTTCTGCCTCTCTTGTTCCTCTTCAGTCTTCTCTCTTCCACAGAATATCTCTGCTTCCTTGCAGCCAGGGGAACGGAGACAAACATGCAGAGTCTCCACATCGGGAATCAATTCAAGTCAAGTCCTGCAGGTGCAGGAGTCCCTTCATTTCTGTAATCGTTCTAGTCGTTACTTCCCCGTTCAAAGAAACGTCTAGTCTGACATCCGGCGGCCCTGACTTGACAATTCTTGGGAATGCTTCGGCCCGCTCCATTAGATCTTCGATTAAAACCCAATGCACCCCATTTTCGGGCGCCAACACAGCCTGCGGCAGTGGCCGAGTAGTACCGATTTGACACAATCCTTTGTAAACATTATACAATTTCGAAGGACAAGGAAGAGGCGCAAATTGCACCGTGCGATGATAGGAGCCCGACCTTTGTTTTTCGCTGCCCCGCGACTTGGTTGGGCTTGCTGGCTACGTCATCGCACAGTTGAGGCGGTCTGGACAGGAAGTGAGAGAATTGGGAGGGCTTCACATGTCGCAGGATGCGTTTTGATGCCAACGCTCAAAGTTCTTATTTGTTTGACTTCGAAATGATGGCATGATCATCTTGTCTATAATAGTACTATTTCAGACAGATCCCAAAAGGATTCCAGACTGTAGGAAAAGAATAAAACATCAATCACGTGGATACCAACAATCTCGGTTTCAGGCCGTGGCTGCCCAAAGTGCCCAATTGCAGCGTACAACGGTCACCCCTGCATCTTTCCCTTCGTCACTCGACTTCCGGTTTCTCGACTCGACTCCAACCCTCAACACCAATCTAACACCCCACCACCACATCCTTCCCTCTGACTGCCGACGTTAAATCTCTTCTCTTCTCTTCACCACCAGCCTCCTCCTTTTCCAGCATCTTCGCCTCTTCGCCTTTTATACCACGTCGCAAGACATCCACGAGTGCCGCCAGCTTTCCAGCCACTTCACACGCAAGAGTCCGTAGCGGGGTACGCATCAAATCACTTCCTCACCACACTCACTCCCGACACACAACCAACCATCCACGCATCACACTAAAGCAGACTTGCAAACTCACAAATCCGAAATAAGAGGATACCAACCATGTCCCGCGATCCATACCGCTCTTCGGGACCGGACCTACCATATGGCGGTCGTGGTGGTCAACGCTGGGATAGCGAACGTTTCGCGCAGGAGCGAGAGCGCGCACGCTTCGGCGGCGGTCCTCCTGGGCCTGGATACGGAGAACGCGACCGATTCGAGGAAAGAGAATCTAGTTTCCTGCGAGCTCCCGGCGGAGGAAGAGCGAGAGAGCGGTCTGTCGACGAGATTTACGAGCGTCGAGGACCAAGAGGCTTTGAAGAGGACCGATATGACAGCCGACAGTATTATGACGAACCACCGAGACATGGACATGACCGACCATTCGGTCGTGAGAGGGGACAGAGTATTACGCTTGAGAAGGAGAGGGAGAGGGAGCGAGAGTTCATCGACCCTGATCCACCGATTCGTCGGGGAGGAAACAGACCGGCTTTCTTGAGGAGACAGTCGAGTTTGGATACGTTCGACCGGAAGCCTTTGACCCGATTTGTGGAGAGGGAGGAATATGGCCCTCCTGCTAGGTACAGAGAGGAAATCCGTGCTCCGCTACCTCCGCCTTTGACACCTATCCCATTGCCGAGATCAAGGGGACTTCCACCACCAAGACGATATGCTGAGAGAGAATACGAGGACATTGAGATTGCTGAGCCGGATTACTACGGTGACGATTCTTTCAGAGGATATCCGGAGCGAGTCCGCGAAAGAGAAATCATCAGACGGAGAAGGCGCAGCAAGGATAGTCGGGCGAGCCATAGCGTTAGAGGAAGTGTCAGAAGCAGCAGCACTAGCTCGTCTAGTAGCGAGGAGACAACAATCAGTGTGAGAAGCGAGTTCCCGAAGAAGGGAAAGACGAGAATGCCTGCTAGACTCGTACACAAGAGGGCTATCATCGAACTGGGTTACCCATTCGAAGAAGAGGTAAGTCTTCTTTTCTCTCGCTGTCTTTCGATGTCAAGCTAATACAAGTAGGGTGATGTGATCATTATTCAGAAGGCCCTTGGCCGTGAGAATATTGACGAGGTGATCAAATTGAGCGAGGATTTCAGAAGTTCAGAAAGTGAGTGATCCCGTTTTCCTTGGCATGCTTTTACCTCCACTGGTTCAAAAATTGCTTTGGCCTAATGCTGGTCCGCTCTAGCCGTGAAAGAAAGAGAAACCACTCTAACAACCTACCTCGTTGGTCCAGAAGCGGAAATGTCAGGTGCTCGTTCTGAAGCTGGTACTGTCGTCGAAGAGAGACATGAAGTTTTCACAGTTCCTCCCCCGCCGCCACCACCAGGACACTTTGCTCCACCACCTCCTCCACCCGTCCAAATCGTTCAGGACACAAAGATCGTCGAACATGCGGGCCCTCCCCATCACCACCACCACCCTGATCCCGTAATTATCAACACTGGACCTGGTCCTCGGGAGGAAGTTTATGAAAGAAAGGAGGTCTACGAATCTTCCGGCCCTATGACACTCGCGGTTCGACCCCACGACCACCGAAAGGATGAGCGAGCCATTCGGGCTGAAATCAAAGCTCTTGAAGCTGAAAAGGAAGCCCTCCGAGCCGAGAAGCGTGCCGAACGAGAACTCCGTAAAGCAGATCGCATCCGCAACCACGGCCGCTCTTCAGATAGCGATCTCGTGCTGTACGAGCGTGAACGCCTCGAGAGACCAGGTGAAGAGGTCACTTTGGTCAGGAGGGAAAAGATCATAGAGCCTGAGGGAGGTGTACGGATTGAAAAGGATCGAAAAGGTAGGATGGCGATCAGCGTTCCGAAATACTATTAAGGTGTTTACGGCTACCCTCTGGTGGGTTATTTACCCTCAAGGGGATCTTCGTGAATATCAATGCTGACTTCTCTTGTTCTTTCTAGCGCCTCCGCCGAAACTGGTCAGAGCTATGCTTGCCACTCTTACCTAAATTCCCTACGTATACGTATTCGTCGATCGATCAAGCGAGCGAGCTATTGCGCATACAGCACAGGCGGATATTCCACACGCGGGCGTATGGATGGGCATGACTTGATATATTTACGTTATCTATCTCTCTTCTCATACTGTCTGTTGGATTAGACTTGGCATTCGACTGGATGGGACCGGACAGGACAGGCTCACATTTCAAGGCGATCATATATGGAGGTCGCTCCGTCAGCGAGGAAACCGGGATTTCGTTCGATTCGAGGGTAGCGGGTTGCATTTGGTGGTAATTTTCTTACTGGATCTTGATGGGGTGGGATCTTCTTCGTATTTATTCTTGAGATTTATGTTTGATAGGAAAGAGGATGGTATGGTGATTAGGAGGAAGGGCAGGCGATAAGGGTGGGAACTAGTAATGAGAAACGAATTTTCTTGATAAACATTACGCTTTCCCAGATAGTCGTGGGAGTTATACTCTATACATTTTGACGAGGTTGGTTGGGCAGATCGAGTAATACCGCTTGTGGGATATCCGAGCACTTGTATTCAAGACGGTGATAGACATATTTCTATCTGTGATGAAATCATCTTAATAAAGCAGGCGTATCTTTTACATGAACAAAAAAAAAACATCTTATAGATCCTGGTGCTAGGGAGGATGGAGGGAAGTGATGGCAGGAAGAGAATAGATGCTGCTGGTCTAGGAGCTTGGTATTGCTCCTGTGGTCATTCCGTACCTAACTTTTCTCTTTTGTTCAAACCAGCTTTTCCATGGGCTTATATCGATAAGTTCCCTCCTTTTCTCAAGGTAGGGGTCTACTTTCGATTTATCTTACATACGATCTTATAGAATTAAAATTTTAAGATCAGCCTGGCACTTTTTTAAAACTTTCTTTAGGTTGTTTACTGCAACTCGCTAAATGCCGAAAGGGGATTCTCGCCTCGTATTGCGTCGCCCTTGAACTTTTGACGGGCGTTGAGATCAAATGTAGAGTATCATTTCCACTTTGGTTTACGACCCAAACTCGTCTCACCTGATCTGTGATTTCTGTCAGATTAAGCCTGCCGCTGAAGCCGCTGGTCTTGTCACAACCTAGCCCGGCGGGGACAAACGCTGATATCGTAGAGTCCTCCTGATTCGATAACATTTACACCGAGCCAAGCACTTCTCAATTCGTTTCAAGATTTCATTCCTATTCCTACATCTTTCAATGAAGTCCTTTGGACTAGGGTATCTACTCTACAAAAAGGAAATATGTCTCGTTATCATGAATTCATCTCCCCATCCATCATGCCATCATCAGCGATCATCCTGCCCTTGAGTTCCTCACCATCCTCACTTTCATCTTGCGATTTACCCAGGATTAGGTTGTACTTTCAAGTCGGAGATCGTGGCGTTAGTCGTTATTGTCGTCGTCGCAAAAAGAGCAAAGAGAGACAAAAAAAAGGGAAATATTCGTACAAAACAATCATCCGTCGTCCCCTCCTCAGTCCTTCCGTCCAATGGCTCGATTGACACGAGACATGAAACCGGTAGAGTTCTCCTCCTTGCAGCAGGAGGGCAGAAGCCAGAGAGCGTTGTGAGCTCTAGCCCACGTCTCCTGGTATCTCCACAGGCCTAGTCATACATAGTCAATACATGAAAATTCAATCACTCCGGGCACAGAAGTACTTACTATCCTTGACCTCGTCGCCCATAGCGCGGCTCTCGAGTGTCATGAAGATTCTCTTCCAGCAGAACTCCTCCTCGATGGACAAGTTTTCAATACCGACTTCACCAGAGTCATCGTCGTCACGGAAAGGGTTGTCAGAATTCTTGGCCTTCTTCTTTCTCTTCTTCTGGCTCTCCTCGCGGCTCTGGAAACGTTGCATTGTCTTGGGATCACGCATTGTGGTATTCATCAACTCCGTCATGAACTTGTCCCTCAAGACTGAAAATCTTCCGGCCCAATTATCGCCTGCAGGTACATCATAGACCATGGTGACGTTGCTGCCTGGAGTGGATATGAGAGGAGTGATAGGGCGGGCAGGGGTAGAGAGGGGTTCAGCCGTAGCTGTGGCGCTTGAGACTGATGTCGTGGGCTCAGCATGAAGCGAGGTGACCGACTCGGCGTTGAGTGAGTAGGTGATTTGATTGCGAGCAGCCAGGTTGACCATTGATCGTCCAAATGAAGATGACAGCGAGGAGAGCTTGCCGAATGTCTTTGACTTAGGCAGAGGAAGGTTGCTGGGTTTTGGTTGAACACGTGCTGGAGAGATGGTACCAAGTAGACGATGAGCTTTGGCTGGGTGCAGATTCTAGGCTAATTGTTAGAATTATTATTTGAAAGAGTTGACCCTACCTACCTCCTTCATTGAAGAGACTGGAGCAGTAAAGTTGCGACCCTGCTTATCTTCAAAAATTGGTGATGGGATACGAGTAGGGCTAGCTGCATCGCGAACTCGAAAATCTTGCATCGACTGATAGCGTCTTGGAGAGATCTTCTTGGTCGAATCCTCCATATCATTGTTGCTCGAATTCGACTTTCCCATGACCTCGTCAAAAGCAGTGCCATCACCAGAAACGTGAATAGGATTCAAAGGCGAGGAGATGACAACAGCGCTGGATCCAGATCTCTTGAAGTGGTTTTTGGCCTTCGAGTTTGGTCGAGGCATTCGAACGCCGAAAGCTGGAGTAGCCGATCTTGGTGGTTGTGCATATGGAGCTGGAGCAGGGGCCCGACCATCATCCAACAACTTACGCAAAGCAGCCTCACCAGAGATATGGACGACGTTGAAAGGAGTGGAGATAACGGAATCCTGGGTAACAACCGGCTTTGGTGCTTGCGCTGGCAGAGAGGGTTGAGAAGGTGCGTGGATCTCGTCCTGGACATTGTGAAATGCGGTACCTTCTCCAGAGACGTGAACTGGTTTGTAAGTTTGACCGATACTTGCTCTGAGTTTGTCTCCCTTGAGCTTACTGTTAGGTCTAGTAGTAACTGGATTAGCACGCTGAGCCCATCTTCCCAACGCTGAAATTCTGCCATTGAGTTGAGCAGAAGTCGATGACTTGGTTAGATTTGGCGCTGGAGCGCGTTCGGTGATCTGAGCAGATGTAGAGGACTTGATCAGGTTTGGCGTAGCAGCTCGACCGCCGATCTTAGCAGATGTAGACGACGACTTCTTCATGCCCGAGGTAGGACCTGACGTAGTCTTAGCAGGTGAAGATGGGTTGAGCATGACGAATTTAGTACCTTCAACTTCGACAATAGTCAGTGATGACTTGTCCGTGCTTGGAACTATACCCCGACCACTGTTATGAACGAAAGTGGTTGCCTTCGCAGGTCGTGGTGATGTCTGTTCAGTGAAACGGACAGTAGTCTTGGATTTGACCATGAGTGGTTTCTCATTGCCATTGCCCTGAGCAGAAGTGACAGACTTCTTCAGATTAGAAATAGAAGCTTGTTCCTTCACCTGTCGAGTCAGAACTCCCTCCAATGCGGTACCATTACCAGATACATGCTGCATGTTCATAGGTCCAGATATGACGAAAGTTCGTGGAGTTGGTGTTTGAGCCTTTTGTCGAAGATTAAACATGGATCTGGAAGGTCTGGGACCGCCCAGCCGAGTGGGTGGTCGATCGTGGCTTCCATTACCCTTGATCTTTCCTCCAATGGCAGGTGCGGCCTTATTCTCCTCGACCTTATGATCAATATTTGTGGGCAAATCAGATGTTGTCGAAACATTGTCTAAAGACTCGACAGAATTATTCTTGACGGATGACTTCTTGAGATTGGAGAACGAGTTCTGGTGGCGGAGGGACTTTTGAAGAGGCTCCTTGGGTGTAGTGATCGAAGGGGACGAAGCAGCAACTTTACCGAAGAATAATGGCTTCTTTACAGACTTCTTCACATTGGCTCTGTCAAATTTCGATCTACCGACCGGATCTCCGGGTCTCTCCAGGCTGGAAACGTCGATCTTCTCAGACTCATCGTCCTCCACCCTGGTATCACTCAAGCTGGTTGTATCATTCTCCGGGTTGTCAGTAGTGGCAGAAGATTTGTCGAAGCTTGAAACAACTGTAGCCTCCGACTCGTCAGACTCGTCAGATGCTCTCGCGATGCTTGGCACAGTGCTAGATCGGGGTCTGGGAGTAGGACTATACATGCGAGGAGTTCTCATAGGATCGTTCGGGGGAGTCGGGATACGTGTTGGAGTTGTAGGTCTCCTGGAGCTGCTGAGGACGTTGGAAGAAGGGACATCTGGGCGATTTCTTGGAGGAGAAGCGCCATAAAGGTCTTCCTCGTCATTAATGTTGGCGGCTCTGCGATTGATATCCTGGACAGCCTGAGCATAGTATCCATCGAAATCGGGAAAATGAGGGTTGTGTCTGGAGGTGGGAGTATGGGGACGGCGGTAGTCTGGTCGAGGTTCGACTGCTGCTGGAGGACGACCAACAGGACGCGGACGCGCCAGGTTCTGACTACTGTACATAGACGGAATGCGAGGTACAGGAGGGAAGATTGAGTGTCTATGACTCAATTGATCACACAATTGGTCGACCCATGGCTCATCGCTGCCGGCGATAGGCATGCTGGCTCGTCGATCTGCGCGATTCTGACTGTATATTGGCTGTAGAACGTCAGATACAGAGCATTGAGCAAGGTGAAGAGTAATGTCAGGAGGATATGAGTCTTGCCAATGGTAGTCTCGATGCTTGATCTTGCAGTGCGAGTTCAGTATTGTCGAGTGGAGATGCAATTGAGGTGCGACGTGATCGAGGAGTTGGCGAATCAAGTAAAGCAAAGGATTGTAAGCTCCGTCTCGATCCTCGATCTCGATCTATAGCATCGAGTCCAAGGGAGAGCGAGAGTGAGCGAGGTATGCGGTGTTGAGGTGCTGGCGGAGGAGGGAGATCGCGGTTGGAGACTTGAGCGAAGGTGTAGTGGCCTGGCCTCGGCGCAGCCGAGCTATCCTCTCTGGGAGCCATGCTTAGTTAAGCAATGAGACTCTAATTGTTTGTACACAAGACGTGTTTTCGACAGCAACGTTGCTGTTGCGAACAGGAGTTGTTGGAAGTTAAACAGATGACGAGGCGTAGAAGGAAAGAAATTCTAGGAGATCTGGTTTGGAGGAAAACAAAGGTCTTCGCTTCGAGGACCAATGAGAGCTCGAGCGCCGCCTCAACACAGCTTCCAGCCTTCACTTTCAAGCAGCCCTGCTAGCATGCGCAAATACAAAGGATCACAAAGGCATTATTCGTCTGAATGTGCAAGAACCCTCAAAGCAAAAATTGCCACAAAGCGTCCGTCAATCTTACCATACTTCCAGCCTTTGGAACACATCAACCTCTTCTCATGCAACACATCCGGCCACTGCTCAAGGTGCACGCTGAGAATTTCCACTATCCCGATCTACCGCATGACATACACGAACCGATCTCTCAAATTCATCCCGCTCTGATATGATCTTCTGTCTTCTACAAGCTCCTGCCTTCTTCTGCTCTGAGTATCCGATGTCCTTCTGGCATGTTCAAAGCGTTCCAATGATGGACATGCTCTTTTGTCCATTGCGTATGAGTGGGGAGATGGACACGATCTATCGATCGCGGGCACTCGGAAAAGTAATTTCTGAGGAGTCAGTCCCCTTCTTCATCATGTTGTGGAATATTGCTTTCCAACAGTCTGAAAGTACAGCTTCCATGTCTACAGATGGCGTTGAAGTTGGAGTTGTGGAAGGAGAATCTTGAAACTAGAGGATGTTTGCTTTTGTATCGACAGTTCCCCATTTCCGCCAGCTTGAGATATCAAAATCAGGTTCCAGCAACGCGAATAAAGGTGCACGTATCTCACTCATCTTTAGAGTTTTCCAGAGCCCGCTAGCTAAAGAGCTGGATGTCTTGGAACATGACAGACGAGTAATAAGTTCGTGAGATATGTTTGGGTGATGGATTCGATATGGCAACGGAAGAGCGCAAGTCAACGAGTTTGAAGTTGGCTTAGGAGTTCCTTGCGAGGAAAGTCCGGCTCTAAGTACTTCCCCGACTTCAAGGACAAGAAATAGCTGAAGTCAATTTTAGCTCCTAATAATCCTCGCTCTCGGCTAAACTAGCCTTGGCTGGCATATCGATGGCAAAGCTGGTCCTTATTTGACGTAGACTATTCATCATAGTGTTAGCCAATGTCGAAACTAGTATCCTGGATGGAAGCTCGCTTTCGGAACTTTTCCACATTCTACTTCGTTACTGTTTTGTGGATCGCAGACCAAACGCACGTCATCAAATATCCAGGCATGTATCTCGCTCCTGCGTACCTTTTGGGCATGCCGATAAACCTCGACTTGCAACGAAGCTTTTTCAAATTGTCATCTGTAGGAGGAAGCTGTATTTCCATCACACGGTAACCCCTCAACCAGCCTTGGATAATCACGAGACAGTAACCTGCCGTATTTTCTCGATATCAAAAGCACCCGTAACTTGGGACTGTCATAGGAGAACCAAAGATATCGTCTCATCATATGACTCTCTAGCAGGAAGTGCGGCCATCGTAGGTTTCACAAGTCGAGATTGCAATTCATAGAGAATGACCGAGTAGATGAAAGCCCAGGCTCGCTAAGCTGTTTGTCGACAAAACGACAGATACGATCAAGGCTCAATATCACCACCATCCTGCGGGTCAAAGCCACTGTTCGTCAGCTCGGAGGGGCTTGAAATTGTCTGTTCATTCATCACACAATAGTACAAAGACGCCGAATCCTTTTTGAGACTTGTACTGAGAGGACTTGAGGAAACTATTGTCATCTCTGACCACATCTCCAGATCCTTATCAGAACCGGGCCGATGAGCTGGCCGGTGGCGTGGCCAGAGGCGAACTTCCCATGCTGGCGGTGAGACGAGGAAAGCGAATCGCACCTTCGAGGAGCATGGATGACAATCACAGGTGATATCTCGAGACCATCGATGAATGGGATGAGATGGGGGAAATGGCACGACGGGAAGACATGTTGCCGGACGCTCCACGTGATCGACCAACATCCAGGCTAGGAGCCGGGCCGGGTGGCTTCAAAACATTCCGGCACGGCAACGCTTAACCAAGATTCAACACGATATAGAACACTTCGAGGCCTTCTTCCATCAGAAAAACCAACAACAATGAGCATCCCGCGCCAGTATTTCCTTTAGCATTTCCTTCATTACGTGTGCCGATTTGTGGTGAGCAAGAGACGCTGTGGTAATAAATCGGGGTGTGACGGACAGAACCCCTACAATCTAGACGACCAGGGTGCTTGTTCCTGGACCCTGAGCTCGAGTCGTGCGATGCTGGCAAGATCAAGGCAACCTTTCTAACTTATCTTGGGACTTAATACGACCAACCCGTCCTTATCAGCACGCTATGTATTCCTCTCTAGGCTTTGACATGCTGTTCTGTAGGCCTTGATGCTGTACTGCGGCCAGCTGTGGTGTTAGCGCCTTACCTTAAAAGCTAATGTGGTATCGCTGTTGTATTTCAGTTTCCTCACTTATTGTATACCATGTATGTCATTCTTGTTTTCTACTTCTATTTGACTTAGCTGATTTGCCCACAGTCAGCCGTTTATCCTTGTTATCATCCTGCATGCAGGCATTCCCTGATCATACATCCTTTTTAGACCAGATGCTCCTGTGGAGATACACCCCACTCTTGAGCCTGATATCATCTGGGCGTACCCCGCAAGTTCTACCTTTAATCCTTCGATTGAGTTGTGGGTGGAAGCGGCTTATCGAATGTTTCTTTTGCCATCTGAATTTTCGCAGCAAAACTTCGTGGCTTCTGCCATCTAGAGCTTGATGTCTTCGCCAAGAGATAGGGGCTTGCAGTAGTAGGGTTCTGGAAAACACCCATTTCTCAGCATTGCTTGTTCTGATCGCGCATTCTTGGGAGGTGCTTCCACTGAGGCTTCAGGAACACCCACCATCAAACAACATCGCGCCCCCTGGCTGAGTGGACGCTGTTAGTGGCGGGGGCTATCCGCACATCATCCACTCTGTAGGTTTCGCCCCGATCACGAAGCTATCTATGGCCAATCAGACCACATGTATAGTTCAGGGCACTATCACTTGGCAGGACCGTAGTTGGGAAAGTAATGCCCAAGTGGTATTCTGACATGGGGAGCTCCTGCAGTCGGTTTCCCACGGCCACGGGGAGGCCGACATTCTCTTATCTGCTTACATGCCGTCGTAAAGTTATAAGTACTATCGATGGTATTCCCACTCTTGAACGTTCATTTTGGTCATCCCAATTCAAGGAGCAAGGCTTCATCCAATTCAACTCAAGATGAAGAACGACGATCAAGTCGTTATGGGAGACGACAAGTCTAACCCAATTGACAGCAGTGAGAAGGATGGTGTTGTTAGATCGTCTACCTATGACGGAGCTATTGGAGATGTCGAGACTGTCGAGATGACGAAGAGAGGTCTCAAAGCTAGACATGCTCAGATGATCGCTCTCGGAGGCACAATCGGTAAGATTTCCAGAGAAATGTGTATCTGCGAAAGGGAGCGAAACGATTCTAATTTGGTGCACAGGCACTGGTCTTTTCGTCGGAAGTGGAAGCACACTCGCTAGAGGTGGCCCGTTGTTCATTCTCCTGTCTTACTCCATGATCGCTGCCCTCGTCCTTGGTGTCGTCACTGCTATAGTCGAAGTTGCTGCATACATGCCGGTCAGTGGTGGTACGATGGGATTCTACGGTCACCGAAACGTCTCCGATTCTCTTGGATTTGCTATGGGCTGGCTATACTTCTACTCTTTGGGTATATTGGTCCCTTACGAGATTACCGCAGCAGGAATCGTTATCGACTACTGGAACACGGATGTCAACATCGCTGTGTGGATCACAGTCTTTATTGTCGTCATTGTGGGATTGAACACACTCCCAGTCCAGTACTATGGCGAGACGGAGTTCTGGTTTGCATCCTTGAAGGTTTTCATGATGATTGGGCTTCTGATCCTCTCCTTCATCCTCTTCTGGGGCGGTGGACCGAAGCAAGACGGGATCCTAGGCTTTCATTACTGGAAGGTAAGCTTTATCTGAGTCCAGATCTGAGTTGCCAGAATTTCAAGAGAATGTCATTGGAAGAGAAGCTAACACACCCCAGGATCCAGGAGCGACAAATACATATCTCAAGACCGGAGATACTGGGCGCTTCCTTGCCTTCCTCAAGGTCTTGGTCTCCTCGGCATTCCCCTTCACCTTTGCTCCTGAATTGCTCGTCGTGACTGGTGGTGAGATGAAAAACCCACGCCGTAATCTGCCCAAAGCAGCTAAGCGATACTTTATTCGTCTTGTTTTCTTCTACAGTGAGTGTGCCCAAGAATTTCTTCCCCGTAACAGCTTATTCCAAGAGTGCCCATCACTCCTTGATCGTACCGGTGAAGGCGATGCTAATAGAATCTCTTCAACAGTTGGCTCAGTTCTTGCCATCGGTGTCATATGCCCAGCCGACGACACACGTCTTACCAACGGTGGTGTTGGTGCTGGGTCTTCAGCCTTCGTCGTTGGAATTGCGGATGCGGGTATCAAGGGATTGGACTCAGTCATCAACGCCGTGATCATCACCTCAGCCTGGTCGTCTGGAAATTCCTTCCTCTACATGTCATCGCGTTCCCTGTTCTCCCTCGCCGTCGCTGGCAATGCACCGAAGATCTTCGCCAAGTGCACCAAGAAAGGTGTTCCGTATATGGCAGTTGCGGCTAGTTCTCTCTTCTGTGCTCTTGCATACCTCAATGTGGCCAGCAGTGGATCTGTCGTCTTCAACTGGTTCGTCAACCTGACCAACACCTCTGGATTCATTTCCTGGATCTGCTGTTGTATCACCTTCCTCCGCTTCCGAAAGGCATGCGATCTCCAAGGCGTCACGTACCCAGACCAGATCCCTTACAGATCATGGATGCAACCTTATGGAGCTTGGGCAGCCATCGTCTTCTTCACCTTCCTGACTCTTATCAATGGCTTCGACGTATTCTTCCCATCTCTGTGGTCTGCAAGCGGCTTCCTTACAGCTTACGTCGGCATTCCCATCTTCCTGTGCATCTACTTCGGCCACAGAATTTACAGCATGAGCAAGAAGGAGCCGTGGGCTATTCCATCTGCTGAGGTGGACCTGAAGACCGGTCTTGATGTGGTACTTGCCAACGAGAAGCCAGAGCTGAGGGCTAACACATGGGGCAAGAAACTCCAGGGTTGGTTCACGTGATGTATCACTTTGGAGAGGCTGTTTTGTATGTATGTACATATTGACGTTTAGAGAAATGTACACGAAATTCGTTCTGTGTTGATAATTACAAAACAAAAGCTCCGTTTTCGTTGAACAAGACAGGTGAGGTTTCGTCATTCTCACTCAATCCAAAGTACCGGTAACTCATTGAAGAGCGACGGGACTTCAAAGCAGTCGCTGATCAGGAAATAATGGTGCGAGAAGATCCCGTTTCTCTCGCCCCGACTCGAAATTCGTCCTCCCCGATCAGGAACCCTAGCACTTCAACATCATGACACTTCTAACAACGCGTCAAGCTACCGGCCTCGCGATCCGCAAGTCTACACCTTCCAATATACCCGGCATTAGCTCCCATACTCACAAGCATTTCCCAACCCGTTAGCCCGCACCAACGAACCAATACCAGAACCCAATCCCGCCCAAAACATCACCAGCCTCAAAGTCTCCCCAAAGTCTCCACCAAACCCCATGTCAATTCTTCCTCGCTATTGGAGCATATACTCTGGCAGCGGATAATATGTTTTCCCGTGCGCGCACATCCCCCGGACTCTTCGTCTATCGTGAGCTTAAATCTGCTCGGAGGGTGTCCCTCCGCGGTTTTTAGACGACCCCGCTGTCTGGGTGGGGACCTGAATTTTAATCAATTTTCTCTCCAGGAGAGAGGACGCAGGGAGGTACGGTGCGAGATGGAGATGGGAGATCTGGGACCTGGGTAGCTCGGGTTCTAGTTTCTGGGTTGGTATATATGGTGATGTGTATCTCAGTACTTTCTCCGTTCTCTGTTCTGTTTCCCTGGTTGATTTGAGCTACTGTTCGTCTGTCTTCCTGGCTTTTTCGGTGTTGAAATTCGCAATTGCATTGTAACATCGTGATCATCGAGTCGAGATCATGCCTTCCAATATTTTGTCTGTGTTGGCTTCGGCCGTGGTATTGTCTTCTGCTGTCCATGGAGCTACATTGCACAAGGGATGTAAAGCTACTTCGAATTGGCCTGGATGGTCTGGCATTAAGAATGCTTTCATCTTGTAAGTCAGCTTTACCCTAGCAGCTTTTAGAGATACAAGAGTTGATTGAATGAAAGTGGCGACTCATACACCACGACCGGATTCAACGAAACTGGTGTCCAACCAACACCTACGAACCCGCTTGGGAACCCAACGTATCCGGGATACACAGCATCCAATGGTCCTAACTGGGTCGACTACCTGACTGTGAAGTACAATGCCTCGACTCTCTTGACCTACAATTTGGCATATGGAGGAGCGACGATAAATTCAGCGCTGGTGGCACCCTATAAACCGGAAGTGTCCTCAATCGCAGACCAGGTCCAAAATCAGTGGTTCCCAACCTATGCCGGGAAGCCAGCATCCACGCCATGGTCCTCGAAAGATACGCTCTTCGCTATTTTCGACGGTATCAACGATGTTGGAAACTCTTGGTGGTTGGCAGATACCGCAACACTCAATGCCAAGATCTTCGCAGTCTACCGAGGACTGGTCGACCAGCTGTACTATGCTGGAGGACGAAACTTTGCGTTCTTGAATGTCCCTCCTGTAGATAGATCGCCATTGGCACTTGCCAACACCGCTGACCAACAGGCGTTGGAAAAGGCTGATATTCTTGCCTGGAACAAGTTGGTCGTTGATATGGCAAACAAAATCAAGGACGAGAAGCCAGACGTCAACATCTTCCTCGTGGACTCATACAAGTACTTCACTGAAGTGCTGGACAAGCCAAAGAAGTACAAGCAAACTGCTCTGTACAAAAATACCACTGCATATTGTGCGGATTACCAGAAGTAAGTTCTGCCCGAAGTGTTAGCGAACGATTTGGTTGACTTCTCTCAGTGGCACTCCTGCAACTGATACCTTCATTGCATCATGCGGTGTTCCTGTCAACCAGTACTTCTGGTTGAATAGCTTGCATCCTACATACCCAATGCATGATGTTCTTGCTGAGCAGGTTGCTCTTCAATTGAAGGATGGACCAAATGTTTGCTAGACTTTGATGCAATGAGCTTAGGCGAGTAATGTGTTGGGTATCTACCAACAGGACTAGATCACGAAATCTTTCTGTATATATGAAAAATAAGTACATACGAGCTACCATACATGTTTTTGCCAAGACAAAAAAAAGCTGAGAGCAGGATTTGGAGAATGGGATACCTAGTCCCAGCTTCTCCTGGTATATCACGTGACTCATGGATCTGCGTGCCCAATGAAGCTGCCAGAATTTCTCATCAACAGTTGTCAAAAGAACCAGTCCGACCCCGGAACCAGAAGATCAACACCTCGCATATCAAAGGATAGGAATACTTCATTTGGATGCATCTCCAACGTTGGGTTTCCGCCAGATCATACCCCACATCCGCTAAACTTCTCTCGGGCATGAAATCCGGCGGATATCTCTTATCTGCCCCTCATCCAACCGCGTCTCTCCAAATTGTCGTTCGAGCTTGACCGCGCCGGACTCACAGCGGCGATATGATATGTCGAGACTATCGTGGCATTGGAGGGGTCACAGATCTAGCCATTGATCGATGCAAGACACACGATCCGAGAGCTTCTTCGTGCTACATTCTGTACCTACTCAATCGATTCCGTTCATCCATCCCACTTGTCAATCCATCGGTATCCAGACCCGATTTGATACACCAGATCCCGCTGGGATTTATATATTATCCTTTCCCCTCCGCTCTTAATCGTGATATTCTTTCTATTCATTGCGCTTCACTGACTTGCCAGACCTTACTTCTCCTTAGTCAAGCAAATATCTGGCAAAGCAACAGACACAATGGCTCTTGATAGACTCAAGTCGGTTACCCAGCACTTCACTGGCGCCACTGATCCTCCTCACCCATTCGATCCCCTTTCCAATGCCGAGATCGAGGCTGCTGTTGCCATTATCAACAAAGAACACGGGAAGCTTTTTTACAATGCTGTCACTCTGCGCGAGCCACCGAAGAAGGAGATGTTGAAGTGGTTGGAAGCTCCAAAGACTACGCCGCTACCTACTAGAATCGCAGATGTTGTGGCTCTTGCGCCTGGTGGAAAGGTTTATGATGGCTTGGTGGATTTGAAGACAGGAAAGGTTATCAAGTGGGAGCAAATGGAGGGCGTTCAGCCTTTAGTAAGGACTTTTCTGGAAATACAAGCAGATCATTACTAATTGATTATAGATCACCATGGAGGATTTGCAGACTGTCGAGCACGTTGTACGAAAGGACCCAAAAGTCATTGAGCAATGTGTAATCAGCGGAATCCCAGCAGAAGATATGCACAAGGTCTACTGCGATCGTAAGTTTCTCGAGATTGCGAAACCGGGACATTGCTGACCACAATAGCTTGGACAATTGGCTACGATCACAGATTTGGCAGCGATGTTCGATTGCAACAAGCACTTATGTATTACCGACCGCATATGGACGACAGCCAATACTCCTTCCCCCTCGATTTCTGCCCCATTTTCGACGCGGACAAGCAAGAGATCATCCACATCGACATCCCCGACGTCCGCAGACCCGTCAACAAGGCCAAGCCCAACAATTACCACCCAGCAAGCGTTGAGGCAGAGGGAGGATACAGAACGGATATCAAGCCAATAAATATCACACAACCGGAGGGCGTCTCCTTCAAGATCGAGGGCCGAACCATTGACTGGCAGAACTGGAATGTCCATGTTGGATTCAATTACAAGGAGGGTATTGTTCTGAACAATATTACATACAACGATAAGGGAACTGTCAGACCAATTTTCTACAGATTGTCACTCGCGGAGATGGTTGTACCATATGGCAATCCGGAACATCCCCATCAGCGGAAGCATGCTTTCGATTTGGGCGAGTATGGTGGAGGATATATGACCAACAGTCTTTCCTTGGGATGCGATTGCAAAGGAGCCATTCACTACATGGAGTAAGTATTTTGGAGACTCGGCCATTATGCCCTGCACCGCTAATTTCTTGCAGCGCAGCATTTGTCAATCGGGCAGGACAGAGTACCACGATTAAGAACGCCATCTGCATCCACGAGGAGGATGCTGGCATTCTGTTCAAGCACACCGATTTCCGTGATGACTCCGTCATTGTCACCCGAGGCCGGAAACTCATCATTTCTCACATCTTCACTGCCGCAAACTACGAGTACTGCGTGTACTGGATCTTCCACCAGGATGGTACCGTTCAATTGGAAATCAAACTCACTGGTATCCTGAACACCTATGCTATGAACCCTGGTGAGGACACCAAGGGTTGGGGAACCGAGGTCTACCCAGGAGTCAACGCACACAACCATCAGCATCTCTTCTGTCTGAGAATCGACCCCAACATCGACGGACCAAACAACACCGTTTTCCAAGTCGATGCTACTCAAGGTGCGGGTGAAGTTGGCAGCAAGGAGAACCCATACGGAAACGCATTTTTCGCCAACAGAACGAAGTTCAGCACTGTGAAAGAGGCTGTCAGCGACTACAACGGAGTCACTTCGAGAACATGGGATATGTGCAACATGAACAAGCTCAATCCTTACAGTCACAAGCCAGTCTCGTACAAGCTTGTCAGTAGAGAAGTCCCCAAGCTCCTACCAAAGGAAGGCTCCTTGGTATGGAAGCGAGCTGGTTTCGCTAGACACGCCGTGCATGTCACAAAATGTAAGTCTGACATCCAACGCTTTAAGGAAACCGTAATTAACACCCCTCAGACGACGACGACCAGATCCTCCCCGCCGGCCGACACGTCCCGCAAACCTCCGGCGAGCCTTCCCGCGGTATCCCAGAATGGATCGCCAACGGTGACGCCTCAATCGACAACACTGACATCGTGCTCTGGCACACTTTCGGCATCACACATTTCCCTGCCCCAGAAGATTTCCCCATTATGCCCGCCGAGCCCATGACGCTTCTCCTCCGTCCCAGGAACTTCTTCTTGCGCAACCCAGCACTTGATGTACCCCCCAGCTACTGCAGCACGCCTAGCCAAATCGCTGGTCAGGGAAAGGTGTTTGATGCGGCGGATAAGATGTCGAAGTTGGTCGTTGCGGGAGGCGATGCAAGTGCGAGTTGTTGTAAAAAGTAGAGTGGTGGTCTAGGTTTGAACGAGTTAATGAGGGTGTGTGGAGTTAGGTTGGATGTCCGATGTACTTCAGAGGGATTTTATATTTGCACATATTCTGGATAGGGAGTTGAATATCACAATCAAATAATTCTAGTCACGATTAAATTCTCTAGCCGGTTCTGACATGATTGTTGATGTTTCACTTCCAACAAACTCAAGCGAAGACGGAGGTCTTCTTTTCCTTTCGAATTGGAAAGGATTATACCAATAAAAAATTGAGAAGTCTCAGCGGAACTTTCACCATTCCACAAGGCCAGCAGAGAGCACACGCCTTTATCTCTCACAAATATAATCGACCATGACTTTGGGTGAATAGTCACAAGTCGAGAACTCCCATACCAAGGCCCGGAGTCGCCCCAACACGTAGCGGGTCAAGCCAAACTTTGGGACCCGTGCTGTACTTCTGTCATCAGAACCAAACTCTTTTCAGACCCAAAGCTAGACCCAACTCATAGCTCGGCTTGACTCTTAGACGATACCTTAACCCAATGGTCTCACGAACCACAGCAAACATGCCCAATAGAAAAATTCGGAAAAACAATGCATTTTAATTGCGAAGTGCAACAAAGCCGGTTCATAGCTCGACGCGTTCCTGGTGTTGGTGACGACTATCACGATATTCTTAGACTAAACTTCCTAGAGGTGGTAATATAATGGAGATTGACGATATGCAACAAAATGAGTCCAGATGAACTAGTCATTTCTGTTCCTGAACTAATAGTCAGCATTAAACAGAAAAGTTCAGCCTGCGATGTGCAACGAAATCCTCAGTATAAATCGACTTAACCTGTTCCTATCGTCTTATAGCAGCCTACGACAAATCGAGATACATGGGTTCAGGAACAGGTCAAGATCATCAGCCTGATAGAAGGACCACAGAAATGTTTTCGAGCTGCGATGTGCAACAGAAGTTTTCTGCGAGTATTAGTGAATCATTGGCGTGGCCTCGGCTCCGGAATTTGATGTGGATACTCACGTAAAGGACCAAAGTGACGGACTGGATCTAAGCGTCTTTAATGTTCGATAGTCACGATGCCGACAACGATGGCGGGAAAGTCTGAATTGCTACTTGCAACAAAGACTCTTGTGATTGTATTTGACCGAGGTTATCTTTGACACATGTGGAGCATTTGGGACTAAGCCAGTGGTTAGCAGTACTCTACTCAGCAACATTCCATGTGCTTCTTTTGGTAATCATACTTTTCGAACCACTAAACCACGTATTTTCACTTTTCGAATTGCTTTGATTTCGCTCTGCAGTCAAGAACCGACTTTATTCTATGAGAACATGACTCCAGGTACGCTTTTCCAAAAGTCACATATCTTCATCAAGACACGACTATCAGCTTGATACCTCCATTACGCCTGGAGAGGCAATATTATCGGACAGCAAAAATCCAACGATTTTCCTTCTTGACAATCATCGGCGTCGGCGTTTTCCAACACCGCTATGTCTTCTACCACTACTTCTGGACTTCCGCCTTCCACCGCTGCTGCGTTTGCTTTGCTTGCGGCCCCCACCAGTGCTTTTTCCACCTTTGCGAAATGCAAGACTATCCTATAATTTAGCATATAATATGATGTTGAGATGAAAATAGGTAGTGTTTCTTCATATCAGCTGAGAACAGAGAGAGCCAAGTGACGAGATGGGAGATGAACTTGCCAGGCGATCAACCCAATCCAGCACACGGGATTGAGCGCGAAACACATTTTGACGAATCTAGACATCTGTAATAATTCTTGTAGTTTTACCCTTATACGAGCCTGTCGTCTTTAGCACAGTCTCTCCCTGTACTGTAGTAGATCAAAGTGCAGATTTGATGTGTGATTTGTTTTGCCGATCGTTCGCTGGGGCTATTGCAGGTTCGTGGCCATTTTCGGAGCAACAGATCAGGATTTAGTATTTATAGAAAAGGAAGCACAGCACGGAATGTTTGGATATCTAGAAGTCTGTAATGTGATGGTGACGAGAGACCTGTCATCCCAGGACCATTCACTTACCGGCCGATATTCATAGAGATGGGAACCATATTTTGGACGCGAACTAAATGATTCATCGCTCCTCATATTATTAAAAGTGGTGAATAATTAATCCACCTCAGAGAAGAGATACCTAGGAAATGTCGTTTCAATGTATCAAGGGAAGACGAGAGGCAAAAAGAAGCTGGTCCAAATTGAGATATTATCCAGCGATCTCTAACGAGAATGAGACGTCCATTGAAATATGGACTCCCCTTCTCGGGCCTCTCCTTTTCAGTGCTGTCATGTACACTGAGTACTTGAGTAATCTGAGCTTTTCTTCTTTGTTTACTTCTGAGATGCAACGAGACCTGGGCAATCTTGAGCCTCTTGGAAAGCAGTGAAATGCCTAGACTTTGTCCTGCGAAAGGACGGATGCTACTTCCATACATAATTACATCAAGTTGGCAATGATATGATGAATCAAATGGACGTATGAATACATGGTCTCATGAAGAGGTAGCTTCGAAGACAACCTTGGAAGAGAGGAAGCGAATGGCGGGGTAGTCTTCACCCCACCAGTAGCGTGCCAAGCCCACCAGGGTCATGAGCAAAATTAACGTCCTGCGGACATCCAGTTCTCCCTAATCCAGCATTGACAATTGGCAAATTAATAACGACACTGCTGCCGCACTCATGCCGGTTTTTCGAGCTTTCTAGCCTCCTGGACTATTCATCGCTCCTTATAAAAATTGGAATCTACATTCTTGTTTCTCTCTCAGGCGGCTTCGGAAGACCATCCTGGACCTTTCCCTACGAGATCATTCTCAGCGCCTTTCGAAGATAAAAGACAAGATTCATTCCGCCATTATAACAGAGGGAGGAGCGAAAAGCTACAGGCTATCGGCTTTGTTGAGAAGGAGCAGTGGGCCGGAGGGCAACTGCTGAAGGAGACAAAACATCTGGGAGCGAGAAGATCCATCCTGCAACAAACCAATTGAGCTGGCATCTGCTACGCCAAAATGCATTACATTCGATTTCTGAAAGCACCAAGAAAATCGAGGGACAGTCGTGGTCTGCAGATCATCAGCGCTGTCATTACCATCACCACGGATCTTGGCGACGCATTTCTTTACTCGGATCTCACGCTGGTTATAGAACTGGAGGACACACATGGAAAGAAACTGCAAGATGGCGGTAAGGCAAAAGAGCTTATATGGAGACGTAGCGATGGCTTCAAAGGTCTTCCGGTTGAGGTCCCTCTCGGCATCTCGGGTGTACGTGCGGGTACGGATGTCAAGATGGTGATCAAGGCAAAAGAAGAACAGCATCGGGTTGAGCATTTCGACCATGTCTTGGAGCAAAATGCAAGTGAATCGGACGACGATGGAAGTGTCGTCACTCTACGAGGACTTCCTGATAACAATGGCATTGTGGAACGGGTGTTCAGCTACGGCAACGAACGAGCCATACACATTTGGGAAGAGTCTGGTGAGAGTATCGCAAGACATGTTTGGTATGATCCAGGTACGTCCTTATCCTTTTCCTCCACTGATATACTGGGCTAGGGATGCCGGTCTTGTCCTTTCCGCCTACCTCTCGACAATTCTGTCTGGCATACCATCGTCAAAGGCTCTGCCAAAGCTGCCATTTCTTGAAACCATACTATCCAAGCCCGAGCTCAATGTCTTAGAACTCGGAGCAGGCTGTGGAATCGTTGGCATAACATTGTTTCAACTGCTCCCTGGCATTTCCAAGATGATCTTGACAGACCTCCCGGAAGCAACTTCTATTCTTACGCACAATATATCTCTATGCTCTCCTGCACCGCAACATAGCGTACTTGATTGGTCCCAGCCTCTTCCAGCACCGGTAGTCTCCACCCGATGGAACCTTGTACTCATCGCAGACTGTACATATAATCCTGATGTCGTTCCCGATCTTGTTCAGACACTTGGCAGACTCGCAGATTGCAACAAGGACTTGATAGTGTTGCTTGCGATGAAAGTGAGGCATGCAAGTGAGGCAGTCTTTTTCACACTTATGAAAGAGGGAGGTTGGGTGATAAGGGAAAGTATAAAGCTGCCTTTGCCTGTCTTGGGTGGGGAAGAGGAGGAAATCGAGATCTTCATATTTGGAATGTCGAGATAAATGCTGAATTAATACTATACAAAATAGAACATAGCTTTCGATTTAAAAGTATGAAATAAGGCTGGTCCCAAGAGCGACCATGGCGAGTGCGACTGTGAGTATGACTTCATGCCATTTATGCCTTTTTTGTTTAGCAAACACTTTTAATTTATTATTCTTGGCCATGACGCCTTCGTCTTTTGCATCGAATGAAGCCGGCTTCGTTTTTTTAAGTTTGGTCATTCCGGAGCGCGATCCCAGAAATGCTTCCAAGATACCATTCGCGTGGCGTGGTCGTGCCCCCCGAATGCATGTCAACAAGCTGTATCAGAATCATTACGAGGCGACAGAGTCAAGTTTACACCAAGATTGAGATATTCATACATCTTTTTTGTTCTTTTGATTTGATTTGAGACCTATTGTTGGGGCTGTAACTGCGTCCTGCTCTGATAGACTTTGTTGGTTTCGAAATCTTCCAAGTCGCTGGCCTTGTTATGAAGCGCAAAAGGTCGCCAGGGATATGTAAAACACTCGCATCACCCAGAAAAAAGATTCCAAGCAGACTTATACCTGAAGCTGTAGTAATTTAAGCTGCGTCATTCCAGAAACCAGTTGACTGTGGTCGGTTGGGGTGGCTGGGGGCGAGACGAGGTCCGCGTCTGAGCTCTCTTCGCTGCCAAAGTTTTGTGCTCTAAATGTAGCCAAATAAGCAACTTTCTGTTACCAAAGCGGGTTCGTGGGCGTCGTACTGTGAAAACTTCGTCGTACTACGCAGGCATATACTCGAGCGTGACAACTCGTTGTATAGGGCCAAGGCTTGAGCTGAGGGAAAGGATGTAGGGGTAACACCCGAACCTTTTGCCATTTAAATATCTTGGTTGGTTTTTTTCTCGTTGATGCGTTTCCTTGCCTGGCTCTTTTTGATGTTTTTGACGGAGGCGCGTTGTTTACTACGCGAGGGAAACAAAAGCTATGGCTAAGCGAGGCATTTCAGAATGGAAAGGTGAGCTCATCTACTTCACTCCTTTACAAGACGAGACCAAGCTATCTGCGTGTGTTTGAACTCTCCCATCAATTTCTCTGAACCAAAACCCATCAACGGTTCACACGCGAAAGTGCTCCTGACCTTTGACACCAAACAGACCGCATCACTACCAATAACAACGGCAATCATGTCTCCAAACAGCGTCGTTGAGTTCCACCAGACGATCCGTGGCGACGTAAATCCTGAGTCCATTCGTATCGTGAGTACCTGAAAACTCTTTTGTCTCTCTGCGATATTGATTGATATGTGCAGAGAGCCGAAGAGTCCTCCAAGGTCTTCAACGGCTGGGAGAAGGAGGAAGTCAAGTCCACCGTACGTATCTCCCAGCTTTCTTTGCTACTATGATCACGACACTCCACATAATATACCAATTTCAGCTGACAACTGCAATAGAAGGAGGAGCGACGAGCTATCGCGGCCAAGGAGAGGGACGTCGCTAACCTCCGGAAGGTCGAGAAGGCGATGAAGGGCGTCGGTCTACAAGCTGGCGAAGATGGCGAGAAGATGTCGGATCGCAAGGTGAAGAGAATCGCGAAGGACAAGTTGGCAGCAGACAAAGATAAGACGGCAGCTCGCAGACTCGAGGCTCAGGTCGGTGCGTTGGGCGGTGCTATGAAGGGGATCGGTTTGGGTGGAGAGGCGACCAAGGACAAGGCGACTGGCAAGAGCGTAGATCCCGGATTTGGTACTGGATTCAGCAACAACTTGCGCGGTGCATTCAACTGATTGGATGGTCGGATGACATAAGGGCGTTACTGTGATTGGTGCACTGGATCGTATTGTGCTACAGCACAGTCAATCAAATAGTTGAGTTCTCATGTTGCGATAGGTCTGCGTATAAATTCTCATTGCTCCAAGTTATGCTCTCCAGACCTCAAATCTAATATCGATGATGGCCATCCTACACGACACCATGGCAGACTTTTCAAACAACCCCAGCAAGTCGATTCCGAGCGTAGTCAAGATCACCATCATGTACTGCTGCAAATGTGGACACCCTACCAGAGTTCGGACAGGAGATACATGGGCAGACTTATGGAGCACAACTTGTCACAACCCGAAATGCCTCTGGAACCATAGATTCTGTTTTGGTTGCAAATCTATAACAGAGCTTTTCGTTCGTGAGGGTGAACAGGTCGAGTTCTGGAAGGCCAGCTTAGGACCACATTGGACTTTCGCAGCTATAACAATATAACACTTGCCGTCACAGGTAAGCCAGGCGGGCTAGCTTTACATTACCTATCTTCGGGAACAGGAGCGCAAAGCCTTGTCAAATTAAGAGGCCATAAGAGAGGTTTAATCGGAAGTAGTCTGCTATAATATATTAGGTTTTGAAACAGAGATGAGAGGTCTCCAAAGTTTCTGACCTGGGAAGAATGTTGACAGAATATGATAGGCTACTTGACTTAGTAGAATGTCAACAACTTTTGTTTTCGACAAAGACTTCATGATCAAAGTACCTCTTACGAGACTCTCAAGACATTTGAAAGTCATAATGCAAATGAAGTACATTGAAGGAATGAAAGTCGACCAATTTTGTTCTCAAATGCTTGTCACGTGAATTTGAAGCGGAACTTCGGCTGGGGAACCTTCTTTTCAGGAGCTGAATCCAACGACCTCTTCCTCTCCTACACCCAATAGATTTTCAGCAGTCTGATCAAGATCCATTAGTCCCTTTGACATACTTCTTCTTGTAGTCATAAGGCGGTGCCATTCCTGCGTACTTCGGATCGAATGTCATCAGCGCGAATGCTGGATCGGCGGCAGCAATTCCCTTTGGCCAGCATGGATTATCTCTCAAGCCGTCTTCTCGCGGTGGACTTCCCGACTGTCCCCATGAGGAGATACTGAATTCTGGCCTCGAGTCTACTGTGACAGCAGCTAAGGTCTGCTCCAGTCCAGCTTTCTTTACGACTTGCTTCTTGGACTTCGGCGCCGCGCCAACCTTGTTGCTGAAGTCCCTGTCCGACAATGCCTTGACCTGACCATTGAAGCAAGCACCTTTCCACATCTGACCGGCTTTACGATTTTGATCAGCAGGTATGAATCTCACCAGCTGGCCACGACTATTCAGACCACTGTTGATATAAGCTGGATCCGTTTCTCCGAGAAGATACGCTGGAGGGTACTCGTCACGGTCACAAGCAGCATGTTGTCTGTTCTTGGGATTTAACCAGCCATCGCCGTTATGCTGATTACTCCACACAGCTGTTGCTTTGGCGTTCAATCGATGCTTTGTGGTCCCGGCCTCTGTGGGGCATGTCAAGACTGCCCATTGCGGATTTGCCTTGATGACGGAAGAGTAGTGGAAGCAAGCTTGAGACCACGCCTTGTCGCAACTCTTCGTTACCTTTGTCGGCGCTGCGTTTGCTACATAAGCAATAGAGGTGATGATCATCTCGCTCTTTTTTGTTTTATCTGCGACGCAAGATTGCTTTCGTATGGTATTTTTGGCAGCTCCGAGTCGCATAGTCTGTCTGGAAGCTGGTATTCTGCACTTGCGTTTCTGTCCCGGTTTGATGCCGCCAGAGCCGCTTGTGCCGCGAGGTTTGCTTCGGTCCTTGGGATTTCCATCATCGCCTTTCTTTCCACTTCCTTTCTTGAGCTTCTTGGGGGTCTTAAAGCTTGATACTCCTCCTGCTACCTGGCTCAGAATACCGAAGACTTTTTTGATGTCCTCTGGGACCAGATCTGTACCACCACATGGGCTTAGCCACCAGGAGAAAGCACCCTCAGGATCTTCCTCGTCGGGATAGAGATAGGCAGCCATCTGGGCAGCCGTTGTAGCCATGTCTAATACTTCGTCAGCGATCTCGTCTGGCCAAGACGAGTCGGGGACGGGGGCAGCAATCACATACCTAACCCAGCATCGAGCGCCTTTCCCACTCCAGGAATAAACTGCAGGCCCACATCAAGCACAAGTTTTATCGAAGACATTAGAATATAGCAGCCGATCTAGGACTATCAGCAGAGCTGTCATTCGATCACAAGAGTAGGCGCGAATACCTGAGCAATCATTGGCAATGCTTCAAGAATGGTGTCCGCGAGCTCATTCAAGAGCATGTTATCGCAGATGCACTGCGATGATCGAGACGTCAGCATAAATTCTTGTACTCATGTCTAGGGAGCACATTTGGGAGTAAAGTACTCCTAAGACAGTCAAATGGGGAGAAGTTGATCCACCTACCTGCCCAGGCGCAGACCAAAAGCCGACCCCCGGTGGTTTCTCCCACGGAATCTCCTTGTCAAGTGGGAAGAAACCCATACAGCCGTAATTCGATGTCCTACCCTCATCCTTAGCCTCGTCAAGTGCATCTTGACAGACAGGCTTGCACATGTTGACGCTGACATCTCTGTACTTCGGGTCTTTGAAGATGACACATTTTTGCGAGTTTTGCCACCTGATGTTGCTTTCGTCATAGACGTTGTTATCGTCGACTGTTTCAGGATCGTTCTCATCAGGCTCAGGGTCAACGACTGTACATGTGTCCTCCGGACAGTAACTACATCGCGTCGAGATTAGCCTCTCCTTCTCATGTTGTAGCGGATCGAGAGAAGAAAAGGGGAAATTTGTCTGAGAGTCGCTCACCCGTGCGTGCAGGCGAATTTACAGAGACGATTCAGGTCTACATCAAGCTCATCCCATGCGATGACATCTGGCTTAGGCGTCTCCGGTAGCAATTCAACCAAAGGGCCAGTCGAAACGCAGGTACAAAGCGATTCCGGACAGAAAGCGAAGGTACAGGAAAATTCACAGAGGTCCCCCGAGTTAGTGGTGTTGTCCTCGCCCGAAACACATCCTTCCTCTCCAGACAATGGGCGTTCAGGTGCAACTTCCATGTCATCCGAAGTAAAGGACTGTAAGTCAACAGCCCAGTCAATGCTCCCAGCAAAATTCAACCCCTTCCAGTCATCTCGGCGAGTATCTTTGGTCTCTGGAGTCATGTAGCTAACATAGTCACCTGAGCAATTTAGTATTAGCCAAGCGTGGCCCGGCTTCAAGGTACCACAAACCTTTGTAGAGCATTACATCTGTATTTGACGCATCGTCATGAAACGTCTGGGCACCATCCCCACGTTTGATGATCTCGTTGATTTCAGCCGCGGCGAGATAGCCCCCAGTTTTCGTACACCTCCCTGGATTTGCGTCTGAGACTGTCCTAGATCCGGTAAAGTCGCATGTTGGACCCCAACAACCGTCCTGCGCATATGGAAAGCTCTACCATAGCTAGCTTCGCCGACAAAGATTTTGTTATTTGCTACTCCTGCTTTCGTGACTGCACAGGCCGAATCAGTGATCTGCAAAGGATGTTGAAAGCATCACGGCACTTACTGATGGCAAGACAGTTACGTGTCTCGGTTAAATTCACTAATGATGGTAGTCAGTAACAGAAAACTCGTTCTCCATGTCGCTCCTTACCATGACTTCGAATACATTTTCCCGATGGGCAAGAGTCAAATGCGTTCGCGTTCCCATAGTCCCACTGTCCATGTAGATCATATGTCATGTACACGATATAGTCGATCACAGCTGCGATTCTGTCAATGGGAAATGCCTTGAGGTACCAGAAAGATGCTGGGGCTGCGATCGACACTGATTTATCGGCGCCGACCTTTTGTTTCAACACAGTCAGAAATTTGAGGTAATTAACTCCATCTGTTTTCTGACCAATGGGTTGGCCATCTACGAGGATATCTGGCGCCTAATGCAATGGTAAGTACACCAATCAAAGTCATGAGAAGGAGCTTGAGAAGACTGACACCAGGATATTCCCAATCGATATCGACCCCATCGATGCCTTCATCTTTGACGAATTGGGCTATGTTATTGGCAAACGCGTCCCTGTTATTGAGGATAGCCGAGCGAATGATGTTGTATGTGGCAGGCTCTGTCGAGTACGCCCAGCCACCGAACGATACGATGCGCTTGATATCCTTCAAGCCTTTGAAATCTTTCCATTGATCCTTGGTATCTTTGACGGTGGGCTTCCAGGTCTTCGGGTCAATGTCGACAAAGGCCCAATGTATATGGGTGTAACTCCCGTCGGTATTGGAGTTCTTTGCTTTCAGCCACAAACAGTCTCGATCGAGATTGAAGGACTCGTAGTACCCGATGCGTTGGAATGCTGCAGGTGGTCCAGAGACTTTCTTGATGTCCATCCCACAATTAGATACACATGTGTTCTGAAAGCCCTTCTCCTTGCTTCCGGGACCTCCGCCTGGTGGAGCGCTGTTGGGATCCTTGTGATCAGCATTCAAACCTGGTCCTCAATAACAATGACTGCCGCGCTAGTCCTTTGCAGGTACACTCAAAAGAAGCACAACACTCACTGGATATCACAATGCGCTGGGAATACACCGCAGTAGCCCCAGTTACTGCAGCATGCTTTCAGGGGGCATGGATTGAGTCCAGCCATTGGAATTGTTTTGTCAGTTGGCTGCTGAGTGCCAGGGACAACTGGCCCACACTCAGAACTTTCTTGGGGAGGAGGAATAGGAGCAGCTCCTTCACTAAAGAATCTTCAGCTACTGTTTTCTGGATTCATCTTGCACCTAGTCGAATTACCTCAAGCACATGTTGTACCCCAACAACATGTCTTTGCAAACTGTCCAGGCCCATGTTTTCCCCTGATTGAATTTCTCGAGGTCACTGATCGTAAGGCCGAACTGCTTGGCTAGTTTGTCGCAGGTGTCTCCGTTCTGTATGAGATACAATGCACACTACGATCGCTATGTCAGCATTCATGCCCACCTTCGTAAAATCGAAATGCAAGACAAGCAAAGCGTTCGTCACGACATTGATGGAAAAGGATGGATGTCGAAAGGACGAACCGTGCCGTCTGCGTTCGGCTTTGGCGCAGCTGGCTTTGGGGGAGTATATGGATCACCAGCCGAGCAGCAGACATAATCGCCAGGCATGAGAGTGGAGCAAAAGTTGGTTTTTGGGTTGAATTTGTTGAGGTCCGCCGACGAAATGCCACATCTGTAAGCGAATCAGCCAAGGAGAACAATGTCTGGGGGCCAGCCAGGGCAGTGCTTTGGGGTTACACACTTGGAGATGAGAGCAGCACAGCCATCCCCGGAGGCAACTTGAATGTATCGACAAGTCGCTCGTTGGTGCAGCCTAGGCTCAGTAGCTCCAACCCTCAATCCAAGTCTCAAGGATCGGGAAGAGAAGGAAGTTCCTTCTATTCCATTCGTCCCATTGGTACTGTTGAGTGATGCACCTCCGAGATCAAAAACCTTGACGCCGGCAAGCGTCCCAGCAAGTTTTAGGTCGGCGTCACTCTCTATAGCACAGCTACCTTTGCTCCAACCATGTGCCATTCTTTGGACGAAGGCAAGATCTCCCGTTGTATCAATCGAGATTCCAAAAATGCGTTCCGGTAAGCGAGCACCACCACAAAGCTGGGTCAAAGTACGATTGGAAACCAAACCAGGACCATTTTGAATCGTTTTGGCAAAAGCTACAATAGCCGACTTTACAGTCGGCTTTCCGATACTTTCACCCACATAAATGCCTGCAACGGTCTGTTTGTGGTAGGCGAACAAGAAATTCTCGTCGCAGTTGTCCCTGACTTCGAAATATTCCTGCATGCTTTCCAGCAGTGTAGCAACCTCGCTACCAACTCCATTTCCACCACTGCTCGATACCAGTTCAAGCACACCACGGGTTTCGGATCCAGCTGAAGCACATGTTCGCGCTGTATCGAGGCTTTTGACGAACAGTCCGTTCGATTTCTTAGGGTTCTCCAGAAGTGATCCGGCTGACGAAAGATTGGCAGGCTGTGACCCAAGAATGCAGCTTCGTATCAATACAGTACTTTTTGGGTCATCTAGAGGCTGTGTCACAGAGAACTGCAGCAGCATTGGCTCCTGGCAACGTCGGAGGCGCTCAACAGAGAAGTAAGGGATCCAGCTATGAATGTTTGAGAGGTCGACACACCCCTTCGGGCAATCATGTCGATCGGGATAATATGTGTCGATGTTTGCTATAGGAGACGGATCCTTCTCGGTCACGGGTTTCACCGCTTGAGTCCCATCCAAGTTGATAGCAGATTGGACCAAGCGAGACCCAAGCACAACTGCAACCACAGCAAACCTCATCATCGGCCACAGCACATATGATATCTCCGGGTACAGGGAAAAGCAACAGAGCAGGAATCAAGTCTGAGGATCCGAGAACATCAAAAGCAAACAGCACAGTTCATCAGAAGGATCTATATACGAGATTCGAAAGTGTAACACACATGGCTGGATGAAGAGGTATGCCGCCACCTACAACAAGCGCCCCGGCATTCTGTTCTGGCACACCAAATTAGACAAGAGCTTCTAGTGCTAACAGCTCGTTATCAGAAAATTTGTGTTTAGATTTCGATATTATTCTGATCCTCTGTAGAGCACATGATGCTTCTTTAATTCTCATGTTGATGTTACGATCAAAATGGGTCTTATATGGCAATCCTAGTTGCAACACATCGCTCTTGAAAACGGGAACTGACGTATTTGCATGAGCTCCCGAGTAGCAGATTCGACTTCTGCAATCATATCAAGTACGAGTCTTCAAGATAGTCCGAGGTCTCCACATATCGGCAAAGCGAATACTACATCACAAGAAGCGTTCGTGCCGTCTACTTCGGCTTCACCTTAGCACGTTGTGCAAAATGGAATTTACAGGCGCACAATCAAGCTCAATATCTCTCCTAGCCTGACAAAGCTTCGGGTGTTACTACCTTCGATATTGAAAGATATTGCGGGGAGGCACATGTTTTTACAGGCGAGAACAATATGCTCAGACTGGCTGTTTGGCGAAATCACCGCTTTTAATTGAATACATATGCAAATATCACAGCTTTCAAGTTGACCAGTGGAATAGCAGGATGGTACAACTAGAATGTGGCACGGGACGCGTGGCTAAATTATAGGTCACCTCATCGCCCTCGCTATGGGAGACACTCAGGAATCTAATCGAACCGAAATCTCCCAGCAGGCTGCAGAAAGTGCAATGTGCCTGATTACATGCCAAGATGAGCATCAAATTCTTCGATGAGTTCTGCGCCTGTTCAATGCGTTTTTCTTCTTTTCGTCGTGACGCACCTCCGCCAAATTCCATCAATACATTCGACTTCCTGCCACACCAGAACCATGCCCGAGCTTAGCGAAATCACCTACTCTCGCGACGAAGCGATTGCTGCCATTCGGGAATACTACAAATTTCTCTGTCAAATGTACTTGAATGAATCAGACATTGCCGACCCGCCAGCAGGTGGCTGGCCCAGCATCACCATGGACTATCTTCGAGATTTGGTGAAGTCTGAGGAGGTGGTCTCACTTCTTCGCCATCTGCCTTACATACGGCTAGAAAGGCTGGACGCCGAGGCAGCTCCTTTCTGCAAGTTTGCAAATTGGAATGCAAACGCAATTGATCTTTCGACGAATCGCGCAACAGCTGAACACCTTAAATTGACCTCAGAAGGTGATGAGTTCTACGAGGAATCCTCTGCTCACGTCGTCGGCCTCACGAATGGCGGTCGAGACAATCCGGTATTCGTGCTCGATACCGAACTTGGTGTCATACACTGGGCTGAATGTCCTGACGAGGTCAGGTACAACCCGTCAAGAGAAGATGTCCAAGATGACCCGTACGACTATGCACCTGAAAATGAAGCGGAGTGGCGAGCGGATGCTCCCGCATGGGCCATCAAGGACTTTTTCGAACTCCTCAAAGACCAGTTCCGCGAACTACAATTCATTCCGATCAGCTCGAGGAGGGTCATCGATGTTTACACGCGTTTCGGTCTTGATTCAGATGGTATGATTTCAATGCTGCAAAACATCTACCGCGAGCATGGATGGCCGAACCTTCAGCGCTACCAGAAGCAGGAGTGTCTAGAAGCGGTTCAAATGGCGCTCGAGGAGAGATACCCTGAACATGCCGACTCTCGATAAACATCACTTTAAATCTGCACAGTCCAGCAGCAATGACATTACCCCCAGAACTGTAGGAACAAATCTTTAGCATCCATGTTGGGCGAGAAATCATGTATTGCTACTGCTGATCCGGCGTGAGAGTGGAAGTAACTTCAATGGGAATTTAAGGAGAACATGTTGTGCAACACTGTTTGGATGATTTCCTTAGGTCCAACCTCATATCGCCTCCAATTTATCCAAAGTTCCTGATCGGGCTCCTCTCTTGGCACCATGTGCTGGATAGAGCATGATGACACGGGGCTTCCGCAAGCCGTCAATATGGTGAAATGAATGAAGAGAATCGGACGCTTGTGCGTGACCTCACATCTTGTGTGGTTGTATTCCGTTTGTTCACTAGCACAAAGCCGTTGGTGTCGAAATCGTCGAAGCTTTTCGACCGTCCTCTTCGATCCGCAATTTTTTCTATCTCAACCTTCTCGTCTAGCACCATTTCGCTTTTCGTATCATTGGGGCCATGAAGAAACGACTTTTTCTCGGCGTTTCCGTATTTCCGGGGATCATCATCGCCGCATCGCCAGACATGGTCATCACACACATGCCTAGAGCGGAACCAACATCGACAATTGGGCCTGATCCATGGCAGTGCGTAACAGAAAATATAACGCAATATGTTAATGTTCCGAAGCCTACTGGAGGACTTTTGACAGCTCTCGATTCTTTTGGCGACAAGCTGATCGAAACTTGCACGCCAACCGAAACTGCTTTCACGGCTCTACCTTCATGTCCATTTCCTGAGAAATCTCTCTGGTGCGGCTTCACGACTGCAGTGCCGACGAGCTTGCTACCTGCCTATGTACGTGCAAACTCCTGGTTGATGTTGTTGATGTTGTTGATGATGCTTGAATGACGCGCTCGCGAAAGTTTAAGGATTGGTACTGATTAAAAGAAAGTCATCTTACGGCAGTTCAGCTTCCTCATGGCTGTCAGCAAAAAGCTCCGCGATGGTCTCAGTCACTCAACAGTGTCCTTCTGGATGGTCAAAGATGCTCATGGAAACGCCAGGCAGTGAGGCATGGCTGAATCTCAACATCGCGTTTGCAGGATGCTACGCCGATGCACATCCCACGAGCACTTCCGCAACCACACAGTCCACATCAGCAAGTGGATCTTCAAAGTCTAGCCCAACAAGTCTTACAAGTGCAAAAATTGCAACAACGGGATCAGGGACTGTTGGCACTGTTAGTTCAAGTCCGACTTCGACAAAAGCACCGAATATTGGCCGCATGCGAACTGTCGAGATGTGGATGATGGCAAGCAGTGGGCTGGCTGCCGCAGCAGTAAACTCTGTATGGTAAATCAGTAGGCGTGAAATCACGTCTCGCGTGCTGGAAGCTGTGAAGTACATATTCATTGCAGGGTGATTATGTTTAGCAGTCGCCGTTACCTCCTGCCACGGACGTCGTGAGGTTCGACCGTTCAAGGTTTCATGATAGTTCCGCGCAAGCTGAAGCTCGGGTCACTAGATATCAGGTCAAGTGAGAAAAATACTTTCCAGATATTTCAACCCCTCGCATATCCAGAGTGACATCCTGTGATGGGTTTGTCAAAGTCTCTGAACCCTACGCCCTGTCTGGGTATCGGGTGCCAAAACCAGCCAATCTGATCAGTCAGGCTGATCATTCCTTGCCATTCACATTTGGATCATTCTTCAATACCCGGTTTTCCATTTTTTGGTAGTTATCCCTGCAATCATGCCGAGTGTGGCTCAGGCCTACTATTCGATAGTGTAAACTTCCACAAGCGATTGAGCGAATTAATCAAAAATTGGTTCAAAGATTTCTCGTCAACCAATCCTCACATACCACTCGTAAGCCAGCAATTACGCCAAGGCCACTTTGAAGAAAGTCACTGTGTGATCTTGATAACCCGTAGTTGACGAAGGAGCTACAATTCTCTCGTAATTTGTGCTCGAGCGCGCAGACTTTGCTCACCTCGCTTACGGTTTGTTGTCGTACGAGGCATCTATCTTTGCAGCTTTAGTAGATTGCATGCTAAAGATGAACAGATTTCCGGCTGAGTGAAAGACGCGAGGAAAAAAATGCGTGACATTTCCGGTCTCCTCAACTTCGCTTCGAGTACAGTCGACTGGGCTTCTTCCTCTGCCCAAGAAAGCGAGGATTATCTGCGCCTTGACCGTCTTTCCGATTATAAATCTTGCTACTGTACAACTACTTCTGAGCCAAACCTCATAAGCTCATCTGATACTACTTTACATTGCTTCACAACAGCGAAAACATTTCCCATCTGCTTCAACATCATCCCCGGCAGTCCAGCCACACGCCCGCATACGACTGAACATTTCTGTCCTCCTCTCGCTTTCAAATTCTGATCGAGCTATAATGTTGCCCTTATACAATTGGTGCTTGTGGATCCCTCTGATTATTCGAGTAGCTGCTGTGGTCACTCCACGTGATGATAGACCTGGAGGGCAATTCGACCCTAACACCACATCCTACTGCTCTTGGTGGCAAGATAATGATGGGTCCATGCCATGCTCAGCAGTACCAGAGTACTGGGGGATATCTCTGGCAGACTTCTTGCGATGGGTCAGTATATTTCCATCTTTGGCAGAGGATTATTCCACAGACTCCTGAGACCGCCTCTGACATCTGTATAGAACCCGTCGCTCACTGCCTCTTGTGGTAATTTCAAAGTTGGATGGTCCTACTGTGTAGAGACTAAGAATGAGCCCCCCCCAAGTGTCACCACGACTGTAAAGCAGACCACTTCGAAATCTACCAGCATGTCCACGCAGCCTCTGCCTGTGACGACGACCAAGCCGAGTAACGGAAACACTACCCCGGCTCCGATTCAGGATGGGCTAGTCAAAGACTGTGATGCTTTCTACTTTGTCCAAGCTGGCGACACTTGCAGCACAATCGCGAGCAAGAATGGGATTTCTGTTGCCCAATTCATCTCTTGGAACCCAGCGGCTAGGTCCGATTGCTCTGGTTTGTGGGCTGAAGTCTATGCATGCGTCAGTATAATTGGTCATACACCATCTAAAGTCATGACTGCTCCTGCTACCACCACAAAAGCTTCCAATGGAATCACGACACCAACACCAGTCCAAGATGGAATAGTCAAGAACTGCGACGAGTTCTATTTCGTTCAATCCGGCGACACATGCGCCAGTATCAGTAGCAAGAAGGGTATTACGTTGGCGCAATTTATGTCCTGGAACCCAGCAGCAAAGTCGGACTGCTCTGGCTTATGGGCCAACACGTACGCTTGTGTGTCCATTATTGGAGATACACCTCCATCAACTTCCACAAAGCCAATCACCACAACGACCAAGACTGGGAATGGAGTCTCAACTCCCACACCCATACAGACTGGTATGGTGACCAATTGCAAGACGTTTTATCTGGTCAAGTCTGGCGATACCTGCTCGACAATTGCTACAGCCAACAAAATCACTATCGCGAAATTTATCTCCTGGAATCCAGCTGCAAAATCTGACTGCACAGGTCTATGGGCGAATACTTATGCTTGCATCGCCGTTCTGTGAATAGGAGGGCACCGGATCTTTATGAGAAGCAATGAATGAAGGTTACTTAACCTCAAAAGTACATGGTGTAGTTTGATGTACTCGTGCTCGAGGCTCCCTCCCTTTCGCTTTTCCCGGCTTTGACTTGTTTTCGACGACCTCGCTTAATTTTCTCCATTCCCAACCCAACGCCGGTCTCTTGTATGTGGATCTGGCGTCAAGGATGTTTTCTCAAACATCTGACAGCTCGATCTGGAAATTTTCGTACCCACTCGAGTCGATCAATACTATTCCGTTGCTCGAGAACACTCAAGTGAAGTCCTCATCAACAGTCATTTGACAAGAACCACGAGAAACAATCACACAGCTGCGATCACATTCACGTCTCAACAATTGGACGACTGAGCCACTGCCATGAAATTGCGTTATCAGCCAATCACTGCTTGTACGTTAGCAGTTATAAAAGCAGGTCACGTTTCTTTCCAGAGTGCCCTGCCGGCAGGATGCAAGATCAAGCATCATAGTGGTTTTCGTCGGTGGACCCTATCTAGCATTTGATACCATTTTGCGCACCTTTGAAAGTGAGGCTATTGGCCATCGATGAGCTGGCATGTTTACAGGTTCGGTCACATGATTCCTATTTTTCTTTACCGAGGACCACTCCTTGGAACGTGCACAAGGAAAGGAGGATCTGCAGGCTGTGCTGAATGAATTCATTCATTCCTTGCTAGTCCCGGTTTAAGTACAAAACTTCCTGACAGAAGTATGACAGTCATTCATAGAATCTTCGGCCAAGGTTGTCTTGTGATTTCATGAATCAAAATAGACTACCGTGAATGGACCGGGAACATCAACAAGTTGAAACAACAAAGTCTCGCTGCAACAGCTCTTTCCAATCGGCAGAGATGCTAACTTGTCTCTGCTCGAGAAGTATTTATACGTACCCTTGCACACCTCGAACTTTTCGTAACCGAGCATTGAAGTCGTCATGTTCCACCAGCATCGTACGGTAAAAGTACGGGATTACAACTAATACGGGATATCTCCACAACTCCATGCTTTCCTGCTGTCATCCAATCTCGCATTTTCATGCCCTCGGCGCTCGCCTCGCTTGACCTGGATGCCGGGCTTCAAATTCTGGGGGGAAAACATAAATAGAAGAACGATGGAAGCATTAGCGACGGGAATCTTGACTTCACTCAACCACGCAACTTGTCTCTCGTTCCTTCGAATTCCTTCCCGGCCCATAATGTACATCAACAACTTCCGAAGCATCGTCCTCTTGGCCTCTGGAAGTCACACTCTCGTTCATGCAGGAGCTTTTGATCTCCCAATAATCTTTGATAATTCATATGTAGGTAATGTTGAGTCTCGAGACTTCAAGATCTTTTTGCTAATTATTGGAAAACAGGCATCCGTGGAGGTTCAGATCGGAACCCCAGCTGAGACCTACCGTCTTCATTTCGACACTGGCTCAGCGTCAACGTGGGTTGCAAACGAAAGATGTGCAGTAGCTTGTGCAAATGGTAGTGGGTATGCTCGTGTCGCCGAAAAATTGTTAAATAAATAAGACAGCTGATCGTTCCCAGGTATCCAAGGGTCGGCTACAATGTTTCAGAATCCTCGACCTCCTCCACACAAGGTCCATACGAAAGTATTGATTATTCTGGAGGATATGTAGAGGGTGATGCAACAACCGACACATTCGCCGTTCCATCATCGAACAGCACTCTGTCGTGGCAACAAACATTTCTCGCCGTGTATGAAAGTACTTGGCGATTTATCTCAGCCGATGGCTTCTTGGGTCTCGCTTTCAGTGAGATTGCAGCGACTAATACGACGACTCTCTTTGAGACGCTCATGCAGAAAGGACTCGTTGACCTGCCTCGCTTTGGTGTATACTTCGGCAAGGAGTTCATGAACACCGGAGATGTAGTTGATGGAGAACTTACGCTCGGAAGCTCGAAAGAGGATATCTATGTCAATGGGTCCATGACATACATTCCTCTGCGACAGGAAATTGTATATCAGGTCTGGCGAACGGAGTTCAAATCGATCTCAGTATCTGCCAAGAACATGACTACCAAGACACTGCCAGGTAGTGGATCTCGAGCAGTATTTGACACAGGAGCAGGAAGTATGCAGATTCCTCCAGAGATGATCGATGACGTCTACACTTCCATCGGATGGAACTTCACTGCTCTCCTGCATGGCGACCATATTCCACGATGCTCAGAATTCACAGACGCCTGGTCTGTTACCTTCGACTTTGGCGGCTGGGACTCCGTTGATGGCCAATATGCCATCACTTTGTCTGGAGATCAGCTTTCCAGGCCTGGATTTGCGGGAAGCGATGATAATTGTTATCCGCCATTTGAGTCGAGTGAAGTCTTCGGGTTTGCCTTGTTTGGGACCCCACTTCTGCACCAGCTCTACACTGTCTGGGATTTTGGAGCGATGCAAGTGAATAACTATCAGCCGAGAGTCGGATTTGGGCAATTGAAGGAGGAGTACAAGCCTTAGAAGAAGAGATTCAGTGATAATACTTATGGTCACGTGTCAGAAATGCATGTCACTTCAGTGTTCTGAGCCCTTTTGCCAGGTTCCTGGCACCTCGGTGTGTCTATGGGACCGATTGACGACTCAGTGGAGGACTATTGTGATTTGGTTTTATCAGTATGTGGAATTGGTGCCAATGTTGCCTTTCGGCCCAAACTCAGCCTTCATTCCGAAGAATCAAAACATCACAAACAGTGAATGAAAAGGTATCGAAGGATTGTAGAAAAGGGAAATAAAAGATACCTGGTGCTAATTGTTCCAGACTCAAAGTTGCGTCATTGAAGCCTTCGATATGCAGGTCTGACATCTCCTGAGCGCCAGCCTCGTCACAAGAACACGCGAGTGACGACGCTTTAAGCTTATCTCCACAGAATCTCATCCAAAGATAAGCCCGGTAGCCTCCTGAAGTACCTCGTCTGACTTCTTTTACCAACATGCATCGGCAAGGCTCTCTTGAGAACGGGCTTAGGACACGAGGCTACCCGTTGTCAGAGACCGATGTCCCGATCTGAACATGTAGCATGGTGGCTTGCTGGATATTATGCATGGATGGTCATCATCAATAATTTTGAGGCTATAGCGTGATTATGTTGGAATTTGAGAGGCTCTGTGAACGAGGCTGTGCAAGCACAGAAATCAGGGGGAATGAGTCGGTATGATAGAGTGAGTTTGCTGACAGTGGGGGACGTTGGAGAGCATCCCGCTTAGTCAGCGCTTCCCTAGGCGAATCCGAAGTCCAACATTGAATAGCTCAGACATGGGTCCAATTACAACCACGATCTTTGTGTATTCTAGACAAGTCTACTCGTCTGTCACCGACTCTCAAACATCTATTCTACTCCAGCTTTCTGGAACATCCTGATGTCCCTGTTAGGAAGTTTGGGGATCTAGATAGCACTAGTCAAAAGTTGGTAAGCTTTTCGTTTACCGTATCGAGTTGCTCCACTTTCTAGCCGTGCACCTTGGCCTCAAATTCTCATCGTCAGACACTCAGAATACCAAGACATAAAGACATGACTTCTATTCATTCCAATATCTTCACCTGATGACTCTACAGCTGCGTAGCCAACTTCAATCTTAAGCCTCCTACGACAACATTCCTCAGGACATCGGATTCTACTTCTCGCGACTCCGATTGAGGTTCGTCTGCCAAGCCAAGATATCCGCGTCGACCAGTGGCGCAGCAAGCCGTGCTCTACAATCACCAAGTTCCAGGCGTCCCAGGAACGAGCCAGCGTATCCAACGACAGCAGCAGATAAACGAGCGTCTCATCTTATAGATTCGAAGAGATGTCAAGCTCATATATGAAGGGCGGCTTACCCGCTGATGGCCAGCAACCCACGCCGACAGATCCACTTGAGCTTGTAAACTCATCGAAAAGCCTTGTGCAGAATCCGACGAGTGATGTGCTTGGAACCAGTTCTTTAAACCTACTTTTGACGCCGGAACAAGCGGCCACTATGTCGAAGTCGATATTGGAGGTCTTCGAGTTGGAGGAGGAGCCTCAGGATCAGGTCATGGGCGATGGCGGTGATGATGAGGTTGATCTTGAAGACCAACAACGCAGGACCGAGAGATTAAAGGGAGTAGTGCCTCTCCTGGCTCAGCTGTGGTGGGCAGATTCGGATCAACTTGACTTGGTAGCTGAGAAGCTTGCGGATGGTAGCCGGGATCGTGAGTATAACCATATTTTTATCCCCGAATTTTACTTACTTTTTGCTCCATGTAAAATATATGCTTTTTTGCAAGCCACCTACTTTTTCTCGCTTGCCTGTTTGCAAGACTTGCTCAAGACTCTTCAAGCCTCATTTACAGTTTTTCTCCACGTGACTCTACTAACACTGTTCAGCGAAATGGCGGGTTCCCCTAGGAGACTCAGGCGTCCTTAATTTCTTTCTTGAAATATTCAGTGGGCATGTACTACGGCATACTTTGAAGATTCATGTTTTACGATTGATCGGTAATTCTTGTGCAGATACGGGTAAGCTGGTCAACTTCCACTCGCGAAGCAGAAGCTTACTTTCATCAGACGAAAACCGGGCACGGGTAGTTGCTTCAAACTACTTGAATTCCGTTGTCTTGCAATTGCAGGACGTTACTTTGATTGCTTTTGTGATACCCGTGTTGTTTAATATTTGCATAGATTATGGTATGATCCATATCTATAGGCCTTGAACTATTACTGACCTCAACAGAGCCTGCACAAAAGCAAGCATCCGAATCATTTTTGACAAGAGAGCTCATCGATTTGATTACAAGTCCGAGGTTCGCTGATAGTCGAGCGTTCCTAGGATACGCTTGCAAATTGTTAGACCTCATGAATGCTCAATGTACAAACCACGAGACGGCGCAACATTGGGTTCTCGCTGACGATATTAGCTTCTGACCAGGAACTTGCGCCCGAGAATACAGCTATCGTCCTTCTCAGGATTGCTGCAGATAGAGAAGAGCCTGTTGACATGGATGATTTTATCGCCGTTGTAAACACAGCTGTCGCCTTTCTCCAGCACGAAAAATTCCAGAAAGCTCTCGTTACTCAAGGCGCCTTAGATGGAACCCTCGCGGTCCTAGTCGACTCATACACACGCTTTGACTCTCACCCTTCGATACCAACAATTGGCTCTGCCTCACCCACAGATCAACATGACGCCAAAGCCCTTTCCCAAATGCGAAGCAATTTCAACCAAGTCCTGTCCGACATTTCTGCCCTTCCAGAATTTCAAGAAGCATATCCCGTCACATCACCTTTCAGCAGCTCGCTTCGCCGGTGGCTGTCAAGTCCTCAGCTACAGCTTAAAGTCTGCGCATGCATCATGCTCGGCAACCTCGCACGCTCAGATGCGACATGCGAAGAATTCGTGCACGTGTCTCAAGTACACAAACTCCTCATCGATATCCTCGTCGACGCAACCGACTCACAACTCCTCCATGCCGCCATCGGCTTCCTCAAGAATCTCGCTCTGCCAGCAAAGAACAAGGAAGTTCTCGGCGATGCAGGACTCTTTGATGTCCTACCGCGTCTCTGGGCCATGGATGTTCTCCAACCCATCCAATTCTCCGCCATATCACTCGCGCGCCAACTCACAATAGGGACCTTCAACAATGTCCGTCGAGTCTGCAAACGCCTCTCACAAGACCAGAACTCGCCCGCTTACACTCGCACAAAACTCTCCCTCCTCATCGCTTTGTTCGAACGCACAGATGTCGAGCCTATCAAAATGGAAATCGCCCGTTTAGTCACATCGATCTGTCGAGTCTTCAACACAGGCGAAGGCCGCAGCACCGAAGAATCAGAAACGAAACGCATCCAAAGCAATTTCTTCACTCTTCATCCGGACATTGGCCGACCACTGAGCTTCATGGTCAGCCAGACAAAATGGCCAGTCGTCAGAAGCGAAGGCTGGTTCGTCTTTGCGCTCATGGCGCGGACGGAAGAAGGTGCGCAGTGCATCAGCGATATGCTGCAAGATGTGTCTGTGTTTCGCCCCTTGGTTGAAATGCTCACTGGTAAGGCTCTGGTGGATTACACGCCGTCGTCTTCCTCGCCCAGTTCTTCCATGTCGCCGTATTCAGACTCGCCTACGGGCTCGTCCCCTCCCATCCCAGCCATCCAGTACGAGTCTCAGACACCAGAGAGCCCTCAACCGCATGCTCAAGCAGCCGAGATGGCGCGCCTGGATCGTGAGAATGCTACTGTGATGGTGAGTGAGCTGTTGAAGAATCGTGGGAGTAAGATGGCTGTGTTGCGGAGGACGATGCTGGAGGATCTGCTGAGGGGAGGGACGGAGCTGGTGTTGAGCTATCGAGAGGCGTCTCCGAATTGGAGAGCGCCGAATACGGGGCCTACTGCACCCCAGAACAGGCACAGAGCGGGTTTGAATTTGCAAGAGGTTGCGGAGCAAAGTTTCAGAGAGCTCTCGTAGTCTGTACTTATCTGAGCTGGGTTCTGGACGCCGGCCAGCTGGTTCGGAATAGATGGTATAGATTTCTTATCAAAAATGTAATATGACAGCATTCCACATCACTTCCGAAACTTTGCTATTTTCTGCTCAATTTAGATGTTTATTTGTCCTTTCTGCAAATATGATGACTTGAGTTACCTGGGGTTGAGGACACCATTGGACCCGGTCCAGCACGATTGCTATGGACGATTCTGGCCTGAGCGACGACACCCGGAGCAAAGGGATGATGGGATTTCTACTACATCTGTCAATCAAGCTGCGGCTTCATTGACCGAGATCATCATTCGCTGAACCCGAGACTCCTTGAAAGGGAAAGAATGCTTCTCTTTTCTAGTCAGCGCATTGTCTAATTGCACATCAGGCAGGAACCTCGCCGCTTGAGTCACTCCCGTGGCACACCCCTGATAGCCCACCTGAAATTAGGATGGCAACTGAATTTATCCTTGTTAATTATCTTTGCCACAGGACGTCAATAATGATGAGGATATGATTCGGCGTATGAATCCTGCCGACTTTTGCAGCCTCCGCCAGTAGTTGGAAGAGCCTTCCGGTATGAACAGGTGGGGGGAATCAGATAGTGGAGTCTGATGGTATATAACACAGATGAAAATATATAAACTTCAACTGGTCTGGGGTTATCTGACTTTTAGAAATTCAAGTTTCCTTCAGCTGACACGCTGTTGACATACTTCGTCCGCGTTGAGACAATTTTGAACGCTTCACTCCATGGCGATTTAACCTAATTCAACACAGCCAAGCCCAAAATCAGCCTGGACTAACTGGATATGCAGCAGTCCTCCATCATCAAATCAAGGCGTAAGTCCTCCCTTCCCATCCTTCCCATCCTTTACCTTAACTCCCTTCCCTTCCTCCCTTCTTTCTACCCTCTCCACTCCTAATTCACAACATCCACTAACCTCAGTATCAAGTGTGGCCTCGCCCATCCCCGTGGCATCTACAGATGCCACAGCTGCGGCCACGCTATCTGCCACTCTTGCGCGCGGAGCCAGAAGGCAGGACTATCACCTGCACTGGAAAATGAGAGGAAGCCCAGTGCAGCAAGAGAGCGAGCAGCAGTTTGGGCGGAGGAGACGAGGAAGAGACTTCAGAGTACGGGGAGTATGGAGAGGAGTGGTGAGGTGTTGAGTAAGAAAGAGATGAGGAAGGTGAAGAAAGCTGCGAAGAGCAAGACAAGCTTTCCTCGTTCATGCTTACTTAGTGGTGTAGGAAATGAGTGATAGGAAATGGTGTTAGCTAAAGTAGAAGTGGAATGTTTACCAGTGACCATCTCCTTGATAATTGGAAACGAGGGTCCCGGAACACGACATCGAAAAGACACTTGAGCCATGGAGTATCTTATCCTCATTTCGACTCGGGCGTAGTCTACAACTACGGCAAGCATGTATCACTTCAATACTCACATCCATTACCATTGTAAATCTTCGAAATCTCGGATAGGAACTGCTTCCGGGGTCTCGACCCGAAGGCAATGAATTTGTTACCTATCACAACGAAAGCAAAGAAAGTATAGAGAGCAAGAACATGCTCCACAACCTACCTACCAATCCCATGCCTGCTGCTCGGAAATCAAATGAGCCACCTATCCCAAGCCATCCATCCACTCTCTCCTGTCCTATCCCTCTCCAAAACCGGGGGACAGGCTATCTGGCTCAGCGAGCAGGTTTCGTATTCTGCTGGCTCGTACCACTACCACAGGCATGACAAATGCCGGAGTAGCCCTCCGCGCCACAAGTTAGGCAGTTTGATGAAGTAGGCATTACTCTATAAGGGATATGGACTTTTGGGTTGTAGTCGTGAAGTTGGGTATACGAGGTGTATCGTGTGTCTGCTTGGCGGGCTTTGCTTTACTCTCGAGTTTGTTTTGTTGATGCTCGCTCGCTCGCTTGCTTGTTGTTGCTCGCTTGTGGTCTGCTTGCGTGAGGGGATGGGCTTTGGCTCGGTCTGGAGTGTGTTCGGGAGATGCTTGTTGGTTTGTGTCGAAGTTCGAAAAGAAGATATTTGGTGAAGAGAGGAGATCAGGTAGGATGGTAATGGGGATGGATATAGAAGGACTCTCACGTCATGGTCATCGGAATCTTAGAATGTGAATCTTAAGCGAAAATGTCGCTCCAGAGTAGGCAGTGAGTGAATGAATGGATATATTTTGCCCAGCGCAGCTCCCAGCTTACCTATTCATGCTCCTAAAGACGTGCTTCGTCTACTCCCCGCTCTCGCGAGAGACGAACATGCCTACATATATGATTTCCTACTTGAAATTTACCGTGGTAGATTGCCCGTGTCGATCTCTTGGTAAGGGAGGACGGGGGTGAGCTGAGAGAGCGAAGATAGATTCTATACAGAGCGGAGGGAGGAGAGGAACAGAGGAGAGAGATAGTTGTATCAACATGAAAGCGTAGAAATAGGAATTGAGAGGCGGAAAGAAAGATTGACTGAATGAACGAATGACAAATAGCTGAGTGACTAGTGAAATAGTGATACGTGTATGTAATCTTACGGCTAACAACTTCTTTGACTGTGCCAGATTGTGAATGCTATGATATCAGATGGACGCCTTGACTGTCACCAGTGAATTCATCAATACTACTGGCGACACATCGACAGTTTACAACCCCATGAGAATGATGATGCAGGAAGACGCAACGGTCTATCATATATATTTGTATGTATTATGCCTGCTCGGCACAGCTGTACCTGCTATTTAGGACCTACGGTCTCTCCACTCTCTACTAAGGATTAGTTAACGATATCTATAGAACGGCATGAGGATAGACTTCATTTCCCTTACTTTCACCGTTCCAGCCTTCAATATTGAATTCGAACTTCATATCGCCCTTCCCCCTCTCTATCGGATTCCCCATCACATCCCAGAGACTCCTCTCCCTAAATGTGACCTTTCCCTCCCAGTCTACTAGTATAATAGTCTGTCTCTGCGTCCCATATATCCCCGTCATGGCATTGGGATTAGGCGGTTGCTCGATAGGCGCAACTGAACCTATCGAGGGAATGAAAATAGACTTCCTGAGCTCGTAAAGATACTCTTCGAACTCCTTCCCATCTTGCTCAGGTAGTGTGTTGGTGTCTAGCACGTCGTACAGTTTATTGACTAGATCCTCCTCTCCCACCGCCTCCTCAACAGCCTGCCGAACCATCTTCCTGCCCAACTCAACTTTCGGCCAGACATCAGGATCTGCAAACGAGGTATTGCTGAGCCCGTACACCTCACCTCGCTGTCCTGCGATCCACGGTACATGGCCGACACTCTCGCAGCGATTGGAAATGATAGCCAGAGGCTCCAACTCGTGCTCATTCCTTTTCCTCAACTTCCCACAAAGCAGAGAGAAACCCCCGACGCCCTTCACACCATCACCAGCCATCATTCTCTGCACGAACTCAGGCGTGCTTTCGTCGACCGCGGCTGTGAGCCAGGCTGTGACCATGCCACCTCTACTCCGCGTGCCCTGAATAGGATGGGCTGCATCGTTGGCATCTGTTTCGCGGTAGTTTGTGAGGACGGCGAAGTTGCCAGTCTTGGTGATGCCTAGCCATGTCCCTTGTTCTGCTCGTTGCAGGTCTCGTGCGGAGAGGATCTCTTGGTGGTTGGAGGTCCACCAGTGTGGTCTGCTGGTGGGGCGAAGTATGAATTCGTCGCGGTTGTCGAGGACGATGAGAGCGTAGGAGGGGTGGGCGGTTGTGGCGAGGACGATACACATTGCAGCGGTGTGTATGTGTTCGTATGCGTTTGTATTTTTGTTTATGTTTGGGTTTTGGGTCTCTCCTGAGGTCTGGGGAACCTGTTGTTTTATGGCGGGGGATTGGGGTTGGTTAGAAAAGTCAGTTCAGGAGATTTCAGGAAATGCGGGAAAGTGCGAGGCAATGGCATTCTCGTCTGCGGCATCGGATGCAAGAGCTGCAGCGGCGGCTTGTCATGGTCTGATGGTTGTTTTGTTGGAAGGTATGCTGATTCTGTGATGTGGTGCCAGCGAGCAGTGAGTTCCGTCCGTTGACAGCTGATGCCCATTCGATGCTGGGCATTGAATGGTTCCGTTCCTCTCCGACTTCAAGGTACCGATGCGGGAATGTCAATTGGGATAAATGATCCAGATTGTGATATATTCCGAGGTCATGAATCAGATAAGGAGATTTTGCCACACTTTAAGATTTGTACTATGAGCATTTCAAATGTTTACTTTCATCACACGACTCTCTCTATCTCGCCTGCATGCTGATAAACAAAGCTCCGATGACGTCCGAAGCTGCGAGGCGGCGATCTTTTCAAGAAATAACGCCTCTCCTGCAAAATTAATAAATCCCCACCAGCACTTTCAATGCCTCGACGATAGCTTCACGTACCTTCTACTCTACCTATAGACTGTATACCACACCTCAAAATGGAAACCAGGTTCCTCCTGCGCGCATCCCAGCGCCTCAAAGTCCCCTCGTCCCTACTATCAACCCGCCACCACTACAGCACCTACAAACCTCCCTCAGAACAAGCAAACCCCATAGGAGACTATTATGCCTCTATCCTCGAATCCTCCACCCCAGCCATAACCAGCAAACCTCCCACCACAGCCACCACTTCCTCTGCACCTCCAATATCCACCGTCCCAGCAGACGCCGACTCAGGACCTAGCATCTTGTTCTCTTCAAGGTTATCCTCTCCACTAGAGCGCAGGTCTGAAATACGGAAGAAGAGCGTGTTAGTAGCGGGGATATGGGTTCCGCCAAAACCAGACGAGCCGGATAACTGCTGTATGAGTGGGTGTGTGAACTGCGTTTGGGATCGGTATGGAGATGAGTTGGAGGAGTGGGCTGCTGCTAGGAAAGAGGCTGATGTGGCGCTGAGAAAGGAGAAGAGTTTAGAGAAGGGGAGAGGGAAGGGGAGGAGGAGGACGCCCGGAGTGAGTGGTACGGGTTTGATGCTGGGGGAGGGAGAGAAAGGTGCGGTGCATACGGCGGTCAGTATGGATGATGATGGTGGAGGGTCGGATACCAATTGGGGGACCGGACTGGAGACGGATTTTACAAGTGAGGATTTGTTTAGGGGTGTTCCGGTAGGAATTAGGGAGTTTATGAAGCAGGAGAAGAGGCTGAAGGAGAAGCATGCCAAAGAGGGGACGAGTGGTGGGTGATGTGTAGGGCTGGCAGGACCGAACGATACCAATAGTTGAGATGTAGAAGAACAGCATGCAGAAAGAAGAACCCTTTGAAACTCATTCGTAGATTTTGTAGCCATGTCCGGTACCCGTAGTGGGCAGTTCATTATCATAGCAGCCTCCTTTAATCCACGCATGGAATTCCACCAAGCACCGTTCCGCATCTAGTCGACATCCACGCCCTTGGTTCTCAAATCCGCCCTCGCAATATCAATTTCCTTCATGAGTTCTGCGTGTGCCTGGGGTACATCGTTGAATGTGAAGACGCCGTATCCGAGCTTGAACAGGAGGTAGGCACCGAAAGATACGAGGGCCCAAAATGGCAGCTAGGAATGAAACTTAGCAATTGCATTCTCAATGTCTGAAAACACGAGATTTGAGGAAGTCGAAGAACACAGATCATGGTCCGCTCAGCTTGGAGACAAGGGCTGGATGTTGAAGACAGGTATGCCCGCAGCTTGGAAAACTCCTAGCTGGATTGCAGACGTGAAGGAGTTGGCAAGACTTACAACTGGTATTATCTCCTCGGAGATCAAAGATGGGAGAGGAATGAGTTCGAGGTAGAGCGAGAGGTAAAGCTTGATTCTACATTAGCATCTGGTACGAGATGTGGAAAGGAGGTTGGCTTACAGAGGTGACGAGAAGTCCAATTGACACGGTCTGTTGGGCTCGAGTCATGATTGCGATGGCTGTGTATCTTCTAATGCGGTTTCGGGAGAGGACCTTGACTGGTTGTGGTGTTAAAGGAGTGTGGTTCGTAAGGAGTTGGAGAGGACACTGGGGTCGCGAAAGCACAAATTTGGGAGTCGCGCCTGAATCACGTGTGCTCAAGGAGAATTCCAGCTCCAGCTTGGTTCTGCGAAGGGCTTCATGTTTGCAGCAATTATATGTTCTGTAGGAGAACATGAGATGATAGATTCATTGGACATGATAAGTTGTATCTGATCAATTACTGAAGCAGGCAAGAATATATGCATTCTGAAGAAAAGATACAGCCGGCTACACTGGCGTTCGACGCGGATCCTCGACTTCCTTGCCGTACCCATCAGCACAAAAAATAAGAAGCGAAACAGAATGTAGTACCTCGATAGTACTCTGAAGACATAACGATAGGTAAGTAGGCGGTTTTGTGGTGCCGGAAGATAGGCAAAATGGAGTAAAAGGTCTGGAGGCACATAGATCGATGGAAACATCATACATAAACAGGCCACCTATATGGAGAGATTGAACCCAGAGCAGGGTAATAGCTAGAACGCGTGCGGTTCCTGGGAGAAAGGCGTTGACTGCTGCTGTGGTAGGCTGCTTAAGCAGGAGACTGATGGTGGTCCTGACATTCAAATAGCATCATCTCTTCTTCATGGCACTGCACAAAGCAGCGATCACAATGAAAAGGGTTTTCCCATAGGGAGTGCAATCAAAAATTCCCCCGATGACGTGCCCGAAGACAAGTCAACGATTCTCAACGCCCCGATGTGCAATGGAGGTTTTGTATCGCAAGCGAAGCCATTCATGAGCGGCCAGCTTTCAAGAAGGTAAGTATGATTTTTGTAAGAAGGTCGAGGAGGGACAGGGTTTATATAGGTTTCCCAGAGACGTTTCTGAGCTAGCGGCCGCTTGGCTGTTTGCTCATGTTTGCTTCGCTTGGCACACCTGACTTGAGAAAGTAAGTCAGCCATCGCGAGTGATAGCAAAGGAAGTAAGAACAGTGAATGAGCCTGATCTCATTTTCATTACATAGCCATGGCATACTCAGTAGAACATGTCTTTTGAGCAATAAGTTGAAATTTTCATGTTCTCACGGAAATTTGCATCACCTGACTCAGCCCAGCCAAAAGTTCCCTGTCGCTTGCCCTAGCGCGCCCACAAACCAAAGAATTTGAGCTGGACCGCTTGGAGGTTCATTTTATACTTGTGACCGTCGACAACAACCAACGCCCAACGCCAACCACGAATTCGACTTCGAAATGGCGATCAAGCACAACCAGCAGATCCCGCACAACCGTACGGCTTCATCCTGTTTTTCGCGATCAATTATATGCTAATACCGACCCAGATTTCCGCAAGGATTGGCAGCGACGAGTCCGAGTTCACTTCGACCAGGTAAATTCGCACACAATAGATGTACACGTCGCGCAAGGAGAAGGAATCTAACATATATTGGATAGCCCGGTCGCAAGCTCAGACGCCGTAATGCTCGTCTCTCAAAGGCCGCAGCTGTTGCCCCTCGCCCAGTTGACAAGTTGAGACCGATCGTTCGATGCCCAACCCTCAAGTACAACCGCCGTGTACGAGCTGGACGTGGTTTCACCCTCACCGAGTTGAAGGTAGGAAATCCTGCGACAGGGAGAATAGGCTAGGAATGGAATCTAACAATCGCACAGGAAGCTGGTATCCCCCGCAAGCTCGCACCCACAATCGGTATCTCTGTCGATGCCCGCCGCCAAAACCTCTCCACCGAATCCCTCGCCGTCAACGTCGAACGCCTAAAGGCCTACCAAGCCCGCCTGATCCTGTTCCCCCGCAAGTTGGGTCAACACAAGAAGGGTGATGCTTCCAAGGAGGATGTCTCTGCCGCCAAGAACACGATTTCCAGCGTCAAGCTTGGCCTGCCAATTGTCAACGCCGCCGCCGGTGTCTCCGAGATCAAGAAGAGCGAGCTGCCAACGCCAGTCGAGGGAGGTGCATACAGAAAGTTGAGAGATGCGAGAAGCGAGCACAGAAACCAGGGCAAGCGTGATAAGCGTGCGAAGGAGAAGGCTGATGAGGCCGCTGCTGCTAAGAAGTAATGGGTTTCTTCTCGGTCTGCTAGATGGTCTTTTTGGTCTTTCTTACTGGTTGCGATGCATGCATGGCTGGGTGGGGTCACAATGGCAGTTATTTGAAAATTGCTTTAGGTGTATTTCATGAAATGCAATGGACGCACCAAAAAGGTGTTATTCAACAAGGAATTCTGATTGTGAGTTGAATGTGCAGGTGCGAGTCAAGGTAAAGTTCGTGACTTCCTTGGGAGGTTCCAAGTATCACAGATGATATCAAAAGCAGTCTATTCGACTCGAAGCAATCTGGAGTCGAATCAGCATCACATTCAACTTTCAGGTGAACCTAATGTATAGCGCGAGCGAATCAAACTACTGACGCAGCCAGGTCTAAACAGCATCTTCATCCCAAAACAGCATATTTACCGCCCATACGATTAGCCACTTCTCGCCCTACGATCACCAACCAAATCCAGCGCCCTTTACCTGTTCCGCTCTCTCACAAACCATCCAAAATGTCGTCCTCCAAGATCGAACCCCCACCATCCCCAAAATCTCCATCAGAAAAGCCACAGCCAGATTCAACAATCCAGGTTCCCACCAAGCAAAACCCAACACCATCTCCCACACCTACCGCAACCAGAACTTCATCACCCGCCGACACAACAGAAGCAACATCTCTACCAACATCTCGATCCACGCCATCACCCATCCCGCACCATCTCCAACTCCAACTCCAACCCGTACTCCTACTCCAATTCCAGCGCGCAACAAGGCAAAGCCAAAGTCTACGGATACCTGTCCACGATGTGGCGCCAAGGACTTCCTAGCTGCGTGTGTTTCGTGTGGATATAATACTGGCATTGGCTTGTAAAGATCCATAGACGGACGGCACTACTGCCTCTCAGATGAAGCGAGGAAGTTGGGGGCTTGGGCTTGGACTGTGGGTGTGTTTGTTTTTGGATCGATCGTGCTTTTGGGCCACATTATTGTTTGTTTCAGTGTTTGGATCTGGGCTCCGCTAGGTATGTTCCTCACTTCCCTTGCCTTCTCATCTTCTTGTAGTACTATTTTACTTGTAATTAGAAATGAGCTCTACCAACGCACTTGTGCAGGATCGGTATGCTTTTCACGATGACATCTTGCTTAGAGGATGGATGACAATGGATGTCAGGGGTGGATATTCGATCGCATGCAGGTTACGTTACGTAGGCGAGCAGGGTCGCTGGATGGTTTGATACTGGCTTTATGGCATTTTGGCGGTTTTGCATCTTGGGTTGAGGGAGAGCGAGTTGACGTTTTCGATGGCTCGAATTGATGTTGAGATCCAGGCTGTCTGGCTGAGCAAGCGAAGGGAAGCGTTGTTGATTCATGCCATACGTACAGACACACATACATACATGCTTTAGCGACGATGAATCGAGTAGCCAATACCAATATATCATGATTCACCATTGAAGCCTTGTCTTTTGCCTCGTGCTTTTCACGACGTTTCCTGATTAGAGGAGGATCTGGTATGTACCCACAGTATTCTCACTACTCAAGCGGAGAGCTTTGATGAGCCTCTTTTCGGTGCGCCCTTTTAGGGTGGTTTGTCTCGGCCACTGTGGAATGCGAGAGATGGAATTGATGATTGGGACCATCGTATCTTCTGGAACGACTGACTTCAAATATCGAGACGAATCTGACATGACGAGGAAATGTGAGGATGATCACTTGTTCTCGCTTAGGTACTCCTTGGAGTTTGGTGGACATGCCCTTAACCATTTGAGCCTGCTGATCAGGCGTAATCTTCAAGTCCATGCTTGTATTCTTATTCTTATTCTTATTCTTCTGGTTCTTCATAATGATAGTAGTGGTATCTTCCCATTCCCATTCCCAAACCCACGCCGGGCAAAAAGGACAGTGTGTAGACCCCGAATCCCAGTCTTTCCCATGTATCAAGTCGTGAGACCCCGTCTACCGACCAAGCAGCCCTCTTCCCAAACTCCCAAAGCACCTATCAATAATCGATATTACAGTTCCCGTTACACTCATTCGCAAGCTAATCATGTATCAATGCTCGAACTCTTTCCCTCTACATTGTGAGTCCCGCTCATCTCAGTATCAGCCGACCCATCTGTCTTCGCTCCCCAGCTCCACGGCATCCAACTGGCACTCCCACTGCTTCGCTTGACTTGTCGTCTACGTGTATTCTCCACCTCTTCAGCTCCGGATTCAGCTTCGATCTTCTCGAAATCACCTTCGCTCTTTCGGGTGCTGAGGCCTTCGCCACTCATGGAGCTTATAGGCCGTTCTTCATCACCGCTTCCGTCAAAAAACATACTGGGCACTTGGCGGGGCGTGGACGGTTTGACGGATTGGCCTTGGTTTTGTAGTGTACTTGCTTCTTTGTCTAAGGCAGAGAGGAGGATAGAGAGGCGCTCGCGCTGTGCGGAAATGAATGAAAGACGCTCTTCGCCACTGACGGACGGAGGAATAAGCGTGCCGGAGTTGGAGAGGTCTCTTGGTTGAGAAGTGGCAGAGGTCGGGTCTCTAGATGTAGCTGCACTGACGGCGGATGCTAGTAGAGAGTAGAAATCCGTCGCAGTACTGGTGGCGGGCATTGCTGGGAATGCAGGTCGTGCGGATGGGAGATTAAAGCGGGCAATCAGGCTCTGGGTGTAGCTGAATGTCGAAGGTGTAGATGGTGGAGTGGGCTCCTTGGGAGGCAATCCAAGCAAATTTTGTTTGATGAGCTCAACGGCTTGTTTGAGGTATGTATATCCTGCTGCTTTGGCGCGGTCGTGTGCAGAGGATATAAAGTCGTCGATTGATCGTTCGTTTGTTTGTAGCCATGGGTGAACATGGGATAGATAGAGAACTTTCGCCCCTTGTGTTTGTGGGAGGATCAGGTAGAGAAGGAATCCTAAACGGATCCAGGCGTAAAAGGGAACCCTGAGGAGCATATATTAGTTTACTTGTTGGTATCTGCGGGGAGGATGTACCCACCAAACGAGAATGAATCCCGTCCATGATTCAAAGAAGAGGGCACATGCTAATACAACCCAATACATGAGCCATGGTGCCAGCAACGCAGGATCAGAGGTCTTGAGAGCCTTGTAGGAGGCGAATACAGGAAAGAGGAAAGTAGGGATCGAGCTGGTCAAGTATTAGCTGAAGTCTGGGGAAGGTCGCGGATAGTGGGGTCAGATTTGCGACTCACGATAAGAGGTTGGCAAAGGTTGCGAAGAACATTGCGAAGTCACTTTTTGTTGTGCGATTACTGAAGTGGAAGGTTTCTGTAGGACGTAAGACGAACGAGAAATCGTTCGCCGTTTGAATGGAAGTAAAGTAAGGTTCTGAGGGTGTTGGATGAAGGAGATGGCGAGTGAGAGCAGAGGGACGAGCTTTGAGCCTTATCCTTATCGGGCTTCCGGAGCTGGTCTCGTGGGCAGAGCATGACAGAGTACAGTCTCGAGTGAAGGCCGGACTTCCAGGTCTCCTTTGTACCTCGAATACCCGTCTGCCTGATTTAGTCAATAGATGGCCGCGTCATGATGTTTATCTGGCAACTTGAACTATGAAATACTGAAGTACAGTTCAAAATTAACATGTCATATCCGGATCAATTGTTGCACGCCATGGTCAAAGACAAATGGACCAGAGCAACCTTTCACCCCACCAGAGCTCCTGCCGTGCCTTACCTGATCGGCTCACCTGCAGACCCGGCTCTGCCAAGGCATCTCGAAGCCGAAGTCGGGCCCGGCCCCTCTGAAGTCACGGTCGCGTTCTCGAGTGCCTACGCGATTCTTCAACACCTGCAACGACGACAACAACATCCATATCGACGTTGATTTCGAGCTCCTAGCGCACCACAAAAGGAGAATAAACTATGAGGAAGACTATGGAAGGACAGAAATAAATTCCGCAATTTTCAATGGCCGATTCAGCAGCGAAGCGGCGCAAAACATCGCCTACGACATCTATCCCAATTGACGCGCCAACTACTCCAAGTCGATTACCTGTTCCGCGCAAAGATGGCCAACAATCCGCTTCTCGCAGACCTTCGTTCGCTTCTCCCACCAAGGCCAGCCTATCTCGTCACAATCCGCAATTACTGAACAGACCAACATCATCCCGGGGCCCAGGAATTCGAGGAAAGGACTTGCAAGATGTCTTCGCGAAGGCTTCGGGAGAACAACAATCAGCGACTGATGTGATAAACACTATGGTACCTGCAGATGATGGAGATGGAACAAAGTCAATGTCGACCACACAAGAGAATGATTCTTCGGCTTACGCCTCGCTTGCGAAGACACCTCCAAGAGCGCGAAGCAAAGGACCAGTAGGAGGGGGATTGTCTTCTAAACCAAGAAGACTGTCACGATCACCCATCAAAAGACCGGAGAGGCCCCCTGTCGAATTCCCTGTAGCAGATGCGCTGTCAGCCGACTTCAACCCGTTCCAGAAGAAAGGACTTAGGAGATCACCTATAGCTTCGTCGGCTGAGGCGCCTGTACCTGGCACCCAGGACCCAGTTCTCGAAGATGGCTTTAATCCTTTCAAGAAAACCGGGCTGAGAAGATCCCCAATATCCTCACAGGCGGAGCCGATGCTATCACAGCCTCTTGAGACGGCTTTCAGGGTATCTCCCACTGCACCAGATCCTCCTACGGCCAGGTCAGACAACATCCCTGAACCATTCTCACCATCGAAAAAGCTGAGAAGGTCGCCGGTGATTCTGGAGCCTGGGCAAGGTACTTTGGAGAGTTTACCAGAACCTTTCTCGCCCACCAAGAAACTCAGAAGATCACCAGTAATTCCAGAGCCTGTCAGAAGTGGTCTTCGCAGGTCACCCGTACCATCACAACTGCCAGCGGAAATTGCAGAGCCGCCAAAGAGTACACCACCAGCAGAGCCAGCACTTGAAGTTTCACAGGGTTTACAGACACAATTTGCTCATGTGCCCAGGAGATTGTTTGCAGAGATAGCGAATGAGCAGGAAGTATCGCAGCCTCGCGAAACTTTACCTGATGCTAGGCAGCAAACCGCTGCTGTACCACCCGATCTGCCTGTCTCACAACCCAGGATGTTATTTGCTGAGATTTCAAAAGAGCCCGTTCAAGAGTCCGAAGCATTCATCCAGGAGTCGGCCACTTCCACAACACCTACAGAACCAATTCCTGTTCGTCACAGCCGCCCAAAAAGTACGGCCAAACACTCAACGGCTGTTCGAGACGAGAACTCAACTTCTGCACCAGGAACAAGTCGCAGACCGGAACCTTCGAGGATAGACGAAGCTGTCCAGGACTTGTTCACTGGAAATCGACGGGCAGAAGAGCCTGATTTGCCGCCTACGCCGACTCAACTCGGAGTTCCAGACCCTGTCGTAACAACTCCCCCAACTGGCATTCACGATACGCCAAGTAAGAGGGCTAGAAGAAACAAGGCCCTTGGTGCTAAGTTGAAGTCATCCCCTTTGAAGCCACGAGATCCTCCTCCCCAGGAACCTCCACAGCCAGTGCCACAACCAGAGCTAAAGCCTGATAAGCCAAAGCGTCGGAAGTCTGCACGATTCCTCATCCCAGAAGACCCTCACGCATCAAAGAAGAAAGAGCGGGATGAACTTTTGAAGCAATTGCAGCAACTACAGGCAGATGTTGCTCTCGCGAATCAGGAAAATGAGCGTCTTCGCCTACGTTCAGAGTCCAGAAAGAAGGGGCTTTCGGCTGCCCCTAACCCAGACGAGCTGCGATCTATGCTCTTGCGATCCACGGCTTCAGAAACATCCGCTGACCCAGCACCGACACCACGGAGTGTATTCCAATCGATGCACTCATTTCTGCCCTTTGGAGGTCGACGGAGGCGAACTGTAGCTCCTGTTTCAGAAAAGCCATTGCCCTCCCACCTGCCCATCGCTCTCAATGATCCATTACCCTATCTACAGGCATTCAGTCCTTTGACATACTCCTCGACCATCACTCTGCTCCCATCAGAAGCAGTATCAAGCGACTCTTCGCTACTGGAGGAGCAGCCTATTCTTCAGCGGCACGTCATCACTGCATCTCATCCTTCCGGACTTTTCACTACTCGTCTTTCCATGACTGTCGATACCTCAGCACTTACGATTGCCGCGCTGGAGATCCTTCGACTAGACATGAACGCGGAGAAGGAGCTCGGGACTTTCATCAGATCTCGCTGCAGGTCTGATCATCCCCTGGGAAAGGATATCACGGTGGTCTGCTGGGCGATGTCACGTTGGATAGAAGTGTCTATTCAGCGAGCGAGATTCTGGTGTGTCGTTGAAAGCAATTTCGGAACGCCACAAGCCAGAGCAAAGACTATGCAAAAGAAGAGGAAACGCAAACGCCAGACCTCGGTACATGATGATGAGTCGTCTGCAGCACTTGAAAAGGAGTCAGATGAAGTTGAAGAGAGGCAGACGTGGACTCGAAGACAACTGTTGCCGAACATAGGACGTACAGGTCTCGAATTAGCGAACGAGTATGTAGAGTTAAGGTTCGAGTGGAGAATATCATTCGACTGGACTGGAGAAGTAGAGAGTGCCATTTCAGCCAGCGCCAGGCTCCCGCGGACTTGTAAGTGTTCTGCCACGCTGTCTTTTCCCACCATCCAGTTCTAACACAATGCAGGGCAACAAGCAGATGATAGGAATAGTCTGGCGAAGGTACCTGAGACCTTCGATAAGCTGGTCAAGGAACGCGGGCCGCTAGGTGCTGTACGAGCTACTGTTGGACTGTTCATGCCGGTGTCGTGATGAGTGGATGATTTTGTAGGCGGCAGTTGCTTACGATGATAATGGTTTTGATGAGATGGAAATACATATTGCTGGCAGTGTCGGTCTAGCTTTGAGTCTCGCATGGGCTCTTCATTTATGCTCTTCGCCTTCTAGCCACCACCTGTTCTGTGTTGCCCTTCTGAAGCCGCGTGATATATGTAGCAAGCCTTCAAGCATTGTTTCTCAGGTTCAGAGGGAAATTTAAATCAGAAGCTTGTCTATGCACTTCCCCGACATGCTGCGGTGTGAGGTGAGTTCTAGATGTGGTAAGGAAGAGGAGATAGCAAATCGGGATATGGGCTGACAGTATGATTGTATAGGCATTATTACTGTCCTGGGACTTGCACTGAATTGATTTGATGTTGACGAGTCTTTGTCACAGGATTCTTGCGTTCCAATCAGGGTCGGTGTAGATCGGTGTATATCTAAGTGGTTCGCAAATATCAGGCTGAGCCTCATGCGTTGGCCGTTGTGCTCTCCGTGAGAACTTCCAGCCTTGCTCCGCCAACACCATTTGTGTCTCATCCCCGAACGTTCCTTTTACCTGAAATCTTCTGTCCATACCCTTTCAAGGAAATGCTACATTTCCAGTCGATTCTCGACGCAAGCTTTCACACTCACGGTGACACTTCTTTGATTCCACGATCTAGAAGAAAGCTCCCTTTGCTCAATTGATTTTCTTACACATCCACCGGCGCAGTCACAGCCTCTGGTGAGAATGAGTTTCTGGGATGTTGTCATGAAACCTTCGCGGGAAAGGAAGAGGGCCGGGGGCTCCTGCCTCAACTCGGAACCAGAAGATACCACTTCAGATGAAGATGGTCAGCCTAACACTACAGCGGCTTCCATCACCGAGAGTAACTTTTCCCTCCCTTTTGCCACTTCTCGTTCCAATCGAGACAACTCCTAACGAGGACAGAATCAGAGGCCGTCATCACACACCGCTCACCGCAAAATAAGACTGCTGAAGGTGTCATGGATAAGTTACGAGCCGATGTTGTTACTTCTTCTCCTCAAGATGGCCAACCGAATGCTGTAATCGAGAGCATGTCTGTCCCCCAGTCTGGATATCTCTGCGATCGATGCTCTCGAATCGACTTCGACAAAGCGTTTGCGACAGTGTACAGGCCCCGGCCCTTTGACGGTGATCTGGTCCTTGAACTGGGCGAAGTAGACACCTTGAATACCTCGTGTGTTTTCTGCAAACTCATTTTCTCCCTTATTCCAATGGCCGGCGCCAATGCCGGTGCCGGTGCATCAAATCTCCAATTGAGGTCCTACTCTCCCTACAGAAACGGGGAGTTTGGATACCATAAACTTATCTTACTGAACACTGTTTGTCTTGGAATTCCAGGGGCCTCCTCGGCTTATATTGTCTCTCAAGCTGGGCCCAGGGATATCGTCCGGCAGCTCCGGTGTGATTGGATTGACTACGGCATTATCCTAGACTGGTTGAAATACTGCCATAGCCACCACACTGAGGACTGCGTAGTTGACGAGAGAAAGCCTGTGAAGTACCTCAGACTTATTCATTGTCAGACTCGGAAGATCATTTTAGCTGGTGACCAGCCATACGTAACGTTGAGTTATGTTTGGGGGAAAGCACTGGACAACCAACGACATAATTACACTCTCCCTGATGGTTTGCCGATGACAATAGAAGATAGCATCAAGGTGGCAATGGCACTTGGCTATCAGTACATCTGGATTGATCGCTACTGTATTGATCAAAGCAGTCCCACAGAAGTACGGCACCAAGTCGGCTTGATGGACTTGATATACAGTAATTCGGAACTTACTATAATTGCAGCTGCCGGCGAGGATCCATTTTATGGTCTCCCGGGGGTCAGCAACCGAGCTCGTGCAACTCAACATGCCGGACAAGTCGGCAGTCGATTACTGCTCTCAACAATGGATGAACCTGCCGCAGCCATCTCCAATTCAGTTTGGAATACCAGGGGCTGGACTTATCAAGAAGCTTTACTCGCCCGACGCCGTTTGGTCTTCACAGATCAACAGACATACTTTCAGTGCCACGGCATGTATTGCATCGAAGGCCTCAAATTACCTCTGGATGGGCTGCATGACCAGAGTCGACAAGTATTTAAACAGATTTACCGTTCCGGCAAGGGAATCGGTATCTTCCCTCAAGGCGTTGGAACAGACAAATGGTCGATTTTTGATCGCATTGCAGAATATACGGAGCGGACACTGGCCAACGACGCAGACATTTTGAACGGGTTCAAGGGCGTAACCAGGGTCTTCAGAAGTAGGCCAATGGAGGTGGAAACTATACATGGCATCCCATTCTTTGAGTCACCGTTGATGACACAAGATGCGCTGTCGTTAGGGCTCACACCATCCCACCATATCGACTCAGTTGTGTTGAATCATAGCTTTGCCACGAGTCTTTTGTGGCTTACACGTTGTCCGACTACGAGGCGGGTAGAGTTTCCTAGCTGGTCATGGTCTGGCTGGCATGGTCCAGTGTTCTGGCCTAACAAAGGTCTCTATTGGTCGCACTTTGGGCCGTACGCAGAGTTGGAAATACGGTTGAGATGCACCGGGTCAAGCAAGTCGCACGACCTGATTTCAACACTCGAAGAGATCATTCTTCGAGACCTCGATGTGAGTAAGAGCCTTATGATTAAGGCCCCTGTTGTAGCGATCGATTCGATACGCAAGATTGTCTTCGCTGGTGCTACCAGGTGACAGGTCAGAACCCAGCAGCAGACTGGAGGTTATGTTGAGTGGTCATTTGTTCCTACAACCAAAGAGAACTTACGCCCACAAAATTGCATTGCTATTTCAATTAAACAACATTCCGGGTACGATTATGTGCTTGTCCTCAAGAGAGTTGGCTTAGCGTGGGGACGAGTAGGCATTGGGTCTTTGAGCCCTTATGGTGACACCAGATTATGCAATCATGAAGGTATATGCGAGCTTGATGGGGGTCAAATCAAGTCAATGGGGTGGCGAAGCTTTAAAAGTCTTTATGGGATTGGAGTTGATGTCGACTGGTTCGAATTGATATGACAAGCTGGAGGCACAAGACTGAGTATCTGCTGGGGTACGCAGTAACATACAATATGATAATAATCTTCAGACTTCAGTATCTTGGTGCGTTATAGAATTTCTTTTGTATACGACGATACTAAGACGTTACTACATGTATAGGGTTTTACAGGTATTTGATAAAAGGTATATTCCTTGGCAAAGCGATGGCAGTTACAGCATATTACGCAAGTTTGTTCACTGTTGTCCGACAAGGGATTAGGAGGAAGGACGAACAACAGTTTATTCACCGTATTTGTTTACTTTCCAGGCCCAGCCCTCGCCAAAATCCAATCCGCAACATCCTTAGCAAAGATCGGCCTATGCTCCGGCGTATCAATATGCAACTGATGACTCCACCCATCATACTCCTTGAATTGCGAATCCTTCACCTTCACTCCCTCCCTCTCAAACCACTCCCTACTAGCCTCACAGCTCGTCAACTCATCACCCGACCCATGCGCTAACCACAGCGCCATGATCCCCCCATTCAACACCAACTTCCCCGACTGCAAATCCGCTCCTCGTCCCAGCATATTATCGAACATCTCCAGCGTCCCAACCCCGTTCCCCATCGGATCCCTCAGGATGTCCTGCTGAACAGCTGGATCATGAACCACGCATTCTATAGGTGGCCGATTCGGGATCTGGAATTTGGGCATCCAGGCCCCCAATGCCTTGCCCAGAAGTCGAACAACCGTGTATGGTTCCCTCGCGGGAACGAGTGCGATGTACGGACTTTCCAGCAAGATCCCGGTGATCCGCGATATCAGAGTTTGATATTTGGGCGTTGAAGCCATAGTCAGGATTTCAGCGCCGCCCATGGAATGACCCATGATGAAGACGGGCGTTGAAGGATGAGATGAGAGGTACGATTCAAAGAGCGATGCTAAATCAGCGAGCACTGTTTCTGTCGTTCCGGCATCTCCCTGCTCGGACTTCTTGCTGACGGTTCGTCCCCATCCTCGCTGGTCGATACCTGTGCATAGAATCCCGCGAGAAGCTACAGTGGGGAAGAAGTCGTAGTAGCGGTTGATGTGCTCGCTGAAGCCGTGCACGTGGATTAAGATCGCACGAGGTGGCTTTGATGGCTGGCTTGGGTAAGCGATATATACCTCAAATGGGAATGATGGCTCATACTGTCCATGTCTTGCGATATGCTAAGACTCCATCTGGGAGCGCGAATGTATCTTCCGTGACTTTCACTCCTGACATGTTTGCAATTATGAATCTATTGAACGATCCATTCTTTACTTGAGACCTGCATTAAATATACTTGAGTAGTGAATACGTGTGCGGAGCGCACTAGAGTTCGAGCTGGTAAAGCTAAATTTGTTACCGAGGCATGGAGATCGCTTTATCTCACATCAGCTGTAGCAAGAGGCGCTACCGGTAGATTTATGGCACATGCGAGAGGTGCAGACTAAGGCCAACCACCGAGGCACACTATTTCACCGTGATGCTAGTGTGTTACAATTTCAAGTCACTTGGTGTTTGAAACAAAGAAATCGTCCGATGATTGACTTTCATTCTCCTCGCTTAACAAGCTCGACAAAGTCCCATGACCCGCCTTTGTTGACGCTCACTTTCACAGAGATTCCAAGGCTCGAAAACCTAGCCACCAGCCTTCACGATTGTGTGTTCTTATACCCGATCCTCGCAACTTTAATACGGTGTCGGATATGTGAATGCCAGGATTCCCTACAGAACCGAGTAAGTTCATTTCGGAATATTGCGACTGTCTCCCAGGAAAAAATGTGTTTCTCAACTACCGATCTGGTGGTCTTCTCCGAGACTTTAGGCACAATACAGCCAGTCCCGGGGGTGGGTCAGTGAAAGCACACCACTGCTTTCAGAATAGACGAGAAATAGCAACACAAATAAGCGAGACGATGCGCCAGAGACGAATATTAGCTATGATCGTGGAACAGCAACACAGCTGGGAGAAGCCCTGAGACCGCTGAGATCTCAACACTATCATTCATTGTATCGAATGTGTTGTTGTAATACAGCAAGCACTTGCTTTATACATCACTACTCTCGCTATCCGTATCCGGGCTCATGCGCTCACTTCCCTCTGTTATCACCACATTTGACGAGTTCTCGCTTGGCAAGAAGAAAACGGTTCTGAACATGGTTGATGAGAATATGTTCAAGTAGAAAGTACCGCTGAAAGTAAAGAAAATCTCGGGTATCAACACAACGCTTCCGCTGTCTTCCAATCTCCTCCGCTCCACCCACCCCAATCATTCGTCTAGATGGCATTGAACTAAAAGACATCCCTGCTCACTTCGCGCTTTGCCTTAAACGCTGGTCTACTGAAGTCTTCTTTGGACTGTTCAGTTGTTCAGCAGTAATGCTGCTAACCCATTACTCGTACTTGAGCTTGGACTTTGCGTATTGTTCTTGAGCCCTGTTTTGTCGTCAGTAAATGTCCACATCCCTGACTCTGCGGTATTGAAAGTTCTTCTGCCTCAATCTCCCAGCATCCATTCTATCCCAACATCTTATACTGCAGACAACATAGCAAATGTACTCACAGCAATTCCCGTAATTGACCGGTACGTTATACGTCAAATCATTCTTGAAGGCCGCCCCCTTACACTCCTTACTCCCAGAATTCTTGTTGTAACTCGCGCACGCCCTCGCACAATCCGTTAACGAGTACGCAGTAACAGCTAGAATGTCGTTCTTTGCGCCGGGATAATCGCGTCCACATATGACGGTGAAGACCGAGGTCTCGACGAGTGTCATGCGTAGCTCTGTATTGTCAAGATTGGGGCAGTCGAGGGCGACTGTGCCTGCTGTAGGTACGCTGATGATGGATGCGCTGGTGCTGCTGCTGGAACCGCTCGTTGAGGCAGAAGCTGAAGCAATGGTGCCAGTTGCGGGCGATGCTGTTGTGGTAACAGTTATGGTGCTTATGGCTGTTCCATTATTGTTGTTATTGGCTTCGCTGGGTGGGTATCAGCATCGATGTATATCAACGGTATCTCATCCCATTCTTGTTGATCACATTCCATTTTTGACCAGCAGCCAGCGCCAAAAAAATCCACAATGATACGCAGTGAACAGATGATATATTACAGCATAGCATCACATAAACTTACCTCTTCGCATTATTTACCGCCATCGTTCCCCCAACTCCACCTCCAATCGCCGCGGCGAGAATGACCAGCACGAGCGCCAAACTCAAGAAGAACGTCGCCGGTCTCACACCACATATCGTCCTCTCCTTCCGCGCATCTCCCTCCCCGGAACCATAATAGTACTGAGGAGGCACGGCCTCCTGCGGCCTATCCGAGTAGAACTTGTCCGCCATGGTGACGGTATGTTGTCCTGGAGAGGACACTTCCAAGTCGGAGTGCGGTGGTGGATGGTAGACTTCGGGCGAGGAAGACATTACTCGGGAGTAACTATGTACGCCTCTGCCTCTTTGGTACAGAAGGGAAAAGAGGGAAAAGGAAGTAAAACAAGCGCGAGCGAACGAGGGGGATGGGCGGGTATAACAACACTTACATCGAGGAAACCGAGGAGGGAAAGGAACGGCATGTACTGCGCACAGGCAGCGAGGTAGATTTGAGGGAGCACCATCTGCCTTGCTGACTTGCTTCCTATGGTTCAACTTGAATGAAGATCGCGCTTAGGGAGGCACAGCTGGTGCAGATTGCAGCTGTGACATGGGACGATATTCCTTGGTGTATATATTTACAGGCTTGCGCCCTGAAATTGGGGGCTCAATCGCCAATTTTGGTGGCTCCTCCCGCCGCCAAGATAGCGAAAGCCCGCTAAATGGGCTTTGTTGCTGTGGGGAGGCGGCGTAGTTTACTGGGAAGAGTTCAGCGGCTCCACTGTACAAGCATAACGCACCAACCATTTTCCCAGTCAGTGGGGATGGAGAGGGACTTTTGAGTCTGGACTTTGACTTTGGCTGATATGCTTCAATCCATGTTTGATGTTCTTTCCAGACAATTAGTTGATTGATTGAAATGAAGATATTAGAAAGGACAAACTCAAAATGGAATACTGGGCTTGAGAATTTCCGCGAGATGACAGGTAACGGGATGAGATCGATATCTCGTACAGCGTGCCAGTAACGTTTCACACAGCTCTGTGCATGCTAGAATCAGATCCCTGATAGGCTGACTCGTGTAGATATCTCTCCGCATGAAATTGGGACTTGGAAATCGGATGTCCAGATTCGAATTCAAGCTCTGGACCTGGGAGTTTGAACCTTGAAGGCCGAGCCGGATTCGTCCTGTTCGCATCAAGTCTGACAGGAGTATGCGGCACCCTACTAGGGTGTGTTATTGCTTGCTTGTGTGCTGTCTCCAGTAAGAGGAGGATCTTGGACGAGAAGAATCCGAAAATCTCATTGGTGTAGAATGCGACGGGTGGGTTGACCTGAGGCTGAAATTGAGAGTCGAAATTTGTCGAAATTATTGTTCAACATCTGCTCGTTAAGAATGATTCTAGGAACAATTCAGTGCTCAACAGCCTTCGCAAAGTCCTTCAAAAATAACCATCTGCCTTCTTCAGCCCATCCCTTTGCCTTGAAATCATTCGCGTATTTCGGGAAGAAGTCTACGATATTCAATAGGGAGTCATCGTGAGCCATGACAACAAAAACCTCATCCTGAGCATCCGCTTCCATGACCTTTTCAATCGTCACTTCTGCTTCATCAGCATCGTGTGCGACGCCTGAGCCATCGTTCGGCCTAGCAATCGCGTAAAATGGCTTATGCTTGTCTCCGTCTCGGTACAAATCATCAAACATGGAGCCTGGGCAAGGGTTTTTGCTCTTGGGATCCAGAGGATTGGGTGAAATTGATTCGGGAATAGGGCGATACTGAGAAGGTCTGAATTCTCCTCCATGATGGCAGGCATCGCCGCCCATGAATATGAAGGAGTTAGGACTCGATGTCACTCTCGCCAGCCCACAAATATGCCCAACGGCATGTCCTGGGCTATCGAGAAGGTAGAAAGAACCATCGCCGAAATAGTCAAAGGCGTTGAATCTTCCGATCTTGATACCTTGGTCGAATGCTACCTCTCGAAGCTCCCTTCCTTCATAATCGCTTTCTAGGACAGGAGAGTCCTTGTTCGTAGGATATCCAGGCGTGAAAGCCTTCTTGAATCCAGGACCAACAATCAATGCTGTGTTATGATCGAATGTCGAGACATCGCCTGTGTGGTCCCAATGCCAATGAGACCAGATGATACCCTCGATACTCTTGCCTTCTACTCCATTGGCTTCGAGTATTTCTCGGACACCCTGCTTTACAGTTGCGGACCAACCACCTTTCTTGATCCGGTCTACGATCCTTGGTGCGTAATTCTCAACGTCTTTGCGTACTCCGAGATCAAATAGGAGTGATCTGTTGGAGGGATGCTCAATCAAGAAGGAATATGCTGGACACGAAAGGTGGGTTAGACCTTTAATTTGAGGAGTGACGAATGGCTCAAGAGGGATTCCATCGATTTGTGAGGTTGTGTCGATGATCCGAACCTTGACTGTGGTATTGGAGGTTGGGATGTTCAGATCGGGTGCTGGTTGAGCCATTTCTGACAAGGTCGTGAATCTATGACTTGCAGAGGATGTATGATAGAGGACATAGGAAGGAGTGAGGGGTATATATCGTTCCCTCCTCTCCAGACTTGCTTACCTATGTATCAAGCTAACTTCACTGGGAGAGCTTCATGTTGAAGAGACTTGACGTCACCTGGCCGCAACTGAAATGCAAAGGCTTTCTATCGTGAAGGTGATATGACTTAATCGGCTCGGAAAACAGTTCCGAGTAAACAGTTTTCTGATGTGATCTTGCATGGCATCTGGCGTAGAATACGAGGTTTGTAGCAATGTCTGACTGAGCTATGAAAAATGTCCGACGAGGCTGACAACACAGGAGGGGAGGATTGTGTCAATGGTGGGGTAATATTGTGTCTATTCCCACCTAAAATTTACTCACCAGACTTCGTCCTTCCCAGACGAGCTCGCTAAGGGCTTGGGCTTGCGTGTGGCTGTAGTGAAATTTGCTAGGCGACTCCCGTTAGTCTGCCTGCCAGTTTAGCCCCTCAGTGTCATAAATTTTTGAGATTCTTCTTTCTCCTCTTCTTTCTCCTCTTCTTTGGATTTATCCCGACAAAAATTCGTACCCTTGAGGGCATTCGCATAACCTTCTCCCCCCGAGCCTCGCCCGTATCATATTCAAGATGGTTGTCAAAGAGTACGTGAGCTACAACGATGTAAGTCGCAGAACCTTCCCCCTCCAAGGCAACGAGCGCAAATTGACAGCCGAGTCCAGGTCCACAAGCTATGCCAGGAGGCAGCTCCTCGCATTTTGGAGGACTTCAAGCCCCAGCTTATGATCGCAATCGGAGGAGGAGGATATGTGCCTGCTCGAATTCTGCGATCCTTCCTCAAGCAGCCAGGCTCGCCCAACATCCCTATCCAAGCCATCGGGCTGTCACTCTACGAAGCTCTCCCTCCTTCTCACGCCTCTGGTGCGAACACCCCGGGCGACGTCGAGCAACTCGGTACCAAGGTAACACGGACACAATGGTTGGATCTGACGAGTCTGGGAGAGATGGAGAACTTGGTCGGCAAGCGGATCTTGATCGTAGATGAGGTTGACGACACCAGGACAACTCTGGAGTATGCCGTCAAGGAGCTGGAGAAGGACGTCGAACTTGCAAGACAAAAGCTGGGAGGCAAGGGAGAGAAGACTGTATTCTCGGTCTTCGTTCTACATGTAAGACTCATCTCCCCTTGTACTATCCCGAGCCGAGGACGAATACTAAAACTTTGAACAGAACAAGAACAAGGACAAGAAGGGTCAACTGCCAGAGGATATGCTCAACGACAACAGATACTTGGCCGCCAGAACTGTGCCAGATGTTTGGATTTGCTACCCATGGGAGGCTACGGACATCGAAGCGCACGACGAAATGGCAAGAAAACAGCCGGCAATCTAGATATATGTGGTGAACGTTTGGACCTAAGCCTACTTATCTGGAATCGATTATTCTTGTCTTGAAGCCCGAGTACCCTTTCTTCCCTATTATGCGTGAAGCCATTGCAAACAAAGCATAGCCTTGTGATGAGTTAGAATCAGTGAGGGGTGGAAAAGGTTAGCCTATCGCTCTGTTATCTTAGCGTGCAATGATCCCTTCATGCATCGGCCATCGTGCGAAGGTGGGGGACCTGAACCGCGGGATACAGCAGAAACCCTGATTGCAGATGATGTACGACATTCGCGCCACATATCGCGATTACTTTTGATGGACCTCGTATGAACTCCGACTGCCTATCATACTCCAAAATCTTACTACATGCTTATGTAATATTGAACTCCCGTTTGCCGACTGATAAAGTATATATTTCTCACCTGGAATCATCAGTTTCGAGACACACAAAACCCCACTCTAAGTCCGAGTATCAGCGTCAAGCATTTCTCAGTCATGGGAGAAGCACCACCTCAAGAGCAGGAATATATCCTCGTTCTCCTCCCGTTCCCTCATGATGAGAAGGTCACCAGCCTCATAGACAGCATTCGGCGCAAACATCACCATGTCGAAATTGAATACCACAACATTGCCTTTACAGGCATGGCTGCTCCTGACTTGACCTCCGTTCCGGAAGGTATGGAATATTCCAGAATGCTCACTCACTCATGCTCACAAGCGTTTCCCAGATTCATGGAAGAAGTCGACGATCCTCGTGACATTCAATTCTCTCCCACCCTCACTCAAAATCATTCCGAACCTCAAACTGCTGCACCTCTTCAGTGCAGGAGCAAACCACATCTTCCAAACACCCATTTGGAAAGATACTGAAATCACCATCACCAATTCATCGGGTGTTCACAGTCCTCAGATAGCAGAATGGGTTATGCTCCAAATCCTCTCACATTCGCACCAAGAGAAGATCTTGCTCCAGTGGCAGAAAGAGCATAAGTGGGGAGCGCACTCTGAACTCAACTTTGTAAAAGACGGTGTCGGTCAGCGACTAGGTGTTCTCGGATATGGAGCTATTGGACGTCAAAGTACGAGAACCTCACATCACATTTTTACTAATACATGCTTTCACTTAAAGAGGGCTAATTGCTGACTGTAATCCTCAACTCCAGCCGCACGCATCTGCAGCGCCTTAGGAATGGACGTAATAGCCTATACGGCCTCACCACGGCCCACGCCCGAGAGTAAGAAAGATCTCGGATATATCGTCCCGGGCACAGGCGATGAAGACGGTCTTATCCCGAGTGCGTGGTACTCCGGCATGGACAAAGCCTCGCTGCACAACTTCCTCAAGCAAGATATCGACATCTTGCTTATCGCTGTACCTCTCACGCCAGCAACAACGCATTTCCTTGGAGCGGAAGAACTCGCTATTCTAGGCAAGCGAAATGCTTTCATTGTCAATATTGCACGTGGTGCTATTTTGAAGCAAGATGATTTGATCGCTGCGCTGAGAAAGCCGATCAAGGAAGGAGGATTAAGGGGTGCTGCGCTCGATGTTACGGATCCAGAGCCGCTGCCGAAGGACAGCGAGTTGTGGGATCTGGAAAATGTAGTTGTTACGCCTCACATCAGCGGCTTGGGAACGATGTATATGGATCGGAGCTTTGATATTTTGGAAAGGAATTTGGGAAATCTGGAGCAGGGGAAGAAGTTATTGAATGTGGTTAATAGGGGAAAGGGATATTGAGCATAAGCTTAGTTGACAGGGAGGATGGATATGCTGGAGGACTTACTTGTACTTACGGTGAGCTTGGGCAAAAGCAATAGAAGGATGATCTAACATCAGTAATTCGCAAATCGAGAGTGAATTGGTGACCTGCCAAATATCGTCGTAACGTAAGCCGTGATTTTGACAATCAGGCTTGAGTATTGCATTTGGACGATCTTATGATGATGCACAGTCCCCAGCAAGTCATAGAAAGCTGCCTCTATGATTTGTAGTCCGAAGCTCTCAAAGTACGTTCGAGACTCTGTTTGTTTTCAAACTCTCCTCGCCCAGACAAGGGCGTCCAGGGGCTTTTAAGCGAACAGCCAGCTCCTCGGGCGCCAAGAATGACGGGCCAGTGATGAAACGGCTGAGCTCGACCTCGCCAGAGTGGCATCTTCAAGCTCGAAGCTCTTCCCTGACTTCTCACACACCATTCTTTTCCAACACATCACAACTCGCAATTATGAGGAGAATAAACGCCCTAATTGTGCTGAGCACGCTCTCTACTGCAGCTTTTGCAGCAGAATCATCACGTCCTAGAGGTGTCAGTCCTGAATGTAAGTCCATCCTCCTAACCCCCCCTCGCCAGATCGTGCAATTAGCCATTGAACTTTTATTGACTGGTATACCGGACAGTTGCAAAGTTCTATAAATCTACAGACTCTTTCTCGTGTATCTCGAATCCCGAAATCAAGCTCTCTCCCTCACAAGTCAACGACGAATACTGCGACTGTCCAGATGGATCTGACGAACCTGGCACCGCAGCCTGCACTTACATTTCCGACCTCTCACCACCTCAACCCGTTGCTGGAAAAGTAAACACGTCTTTTGCTCTCCCAGGATATTACTGTAAAAACAAGGGGCATATTCCGGGCTACATACCACATATGTATGTTAATGATGGTGTATGCGACTACGAGCTCTGCTGTGACGGCAGTGATGAGTATGCTGGTGTTGGGGGAGTGAAATGCGAAGATAAATGCAAGGAGATTGGAAAGGAGTGGAAGAAAGCTGATGAGATACGGCGGAAGAGCGAGAGGGCGGCGCTGAAGAGGAGAGTTGAGCTGGTGAATGAAGCGCAGGCTTTGAGAGCTGGTGTTGAGATTAGCATTGGGAGGCTGGAGAGCGAGATTGCTGCACAGGAGAAGAAAGCTGCGGCTTTGAAGACGACATATGAGGAGATTGAAAGGAGGGAGAGGGGAAGAGTGGTGGGCAGCACGGGTGGAAAGGGTAGTAAGGTTACTATTCTTGCTGGTTTGGCTAAGAACAGAGTCAATGAGCTGAGAGACACCCTTTTGGGGGTCGTAGCGAAGAGGGATAAGCTGAAGGAGAGAGTCAAGGAGCTGGAGGCTATTCTGGCTGCTTTCAAAGAGGATTATAACCCTAATTTCAACGACGAGGGTGTCAAACGAGCTGTGAAGGCTTGGGATGATTACGCTGCTCAGAAGCTCGCTGCTGGTGAGGCAGATGAGTCTGCAGAGGATAGAGACTTGGCGGAGGTTGTCAAGGAGGACTCTGAGACCGAAGGCATCAACTGGGCTGAATGGGAGACTGAGGAGGAGAGTGATGTTGAAGCTCGTGCGTATCTCCAATTACCAGAAATGATCTCTTTACTAACTACTAAAAGTTTACAAATTCGAAGAGTACCTGCCAGGTGCAGTCCGCGACTGGGTCCACCAGAAGCTCATCGATCTCCGCATCATGCTTGTTGAGAACGGTATTCTAGCCGACAATGCCAATTCTGGATCCGAATCCAAAGCTGTCACCGACGCCCGAGCAGCATACCAAAGCGCCAACGACGAAGTCTCAACTAAGTCCTCCTCTCTCGGAGACCTACGCAACGATCTCACCAAGGACTACGGCACCGACGACATCTTCCGCGCTCTCAAGGACAAGTGTATCTCCAAGGACTCCGGCGAGTACGAGTACGAGCTTTGCTGGATGGGCAGCACGAAGCAGAAGAGCAAGAAAGGCGGTGCGCACACCGGCATGGGTAATTTCGTTCGCTTCGACAAGATGACAGTCGATGAGGAGGTCAGCGCTGACGGCAAGGGTCTGGGTAAGGGCGAGAGATTGGTGTTGAGGTACGAGAATGGACAGAATTGCTGGAACGGACCGAACAGACAGACGACGGTTGTGCTGGCTTGTGCCGAGACGGATGAGATCTGGAAGATTGTGGAGGAGGAGAAGTGTTTGTATAAGATGGATGTTGGAACGCCGGCTGTTTGTGAGGGGAGGACGGAGGAGAAAAAAGCCGGTGGGAAGGATGAGTTGTGATTTGCTTGATTAGCTTTGGACGAACTAAAATCTGTAGAATACAAGGTACTGGATCTCCAATAGCACGTATCAGTCTTTGCTTTAGATAGCAATTGCATTGTATTGCCATGCCATGTGACTTTTTGCTTCTTCTGAGTGAGATGTACAAGTCTTCTAGAATGCCGATCCCGTGGAATTCCCACCCATATTATACCCTTTTGAACACGCCAATACTCCATGCACCGATGCTGCTTTCTCCGACCTAGTTCTTCTTTGGTATCGAATATCCTCTCGTCATGAAATCCCCGGACTTGTGTGTTTGCGCACTGTAACCCGTATTTGAGAACAAGCTCTTCAGGTTCTCATTGAGTCCCAGCTTCCTCCTCTTATTCCGCTCTTCTTGCTCGTCCAGAACCTTGGCTGTTAAAGAAGCTGTGGCTGAATTCTTGATACCCGACGAAGAGACCGGAGTGGCTGTTCCACTCTTGGAATGTCCATTGGTAGTTCCGTTTTCCGCAGACTTCTTCTTGCTATCCTCTTTGGCATCGGCAGTGATTCCATTCGTGGTTTCTTTGCTCTCTGTAGCGGCTTCACCCTTCTTCCGCTTCTTGCTTCCTGGAGCTTTCTTCAGCGAATGCGTCAAGCCTGCTTCCTTTAACCTAGCTATCCTCTCCGCCAGCTTCGCAATATCTTCTTTGGCAAGTGGTACGATCGGTATGATATCGGTCTCCTTGTATGCCTCATTGCACTCCACACAAACATCACCCTTCACCTCCCGAATTGCTGCCTCGGAGAACGCATGTCCACATGGCACCAGGTACACACTCTTAGTGTTGGGACCCAGCTCTTTGCTCGTAACGGGACACACCCACTTCTCACTCTTATCCTCTTTCAGCACCGTGAACCTGACCTCAACCACATCCCTCAATCCCTTGACTCTCCCCTGCAGCACATCTTCTTTCTCTTTTAGTACAGTGGCGGGGGTGTCTGGATCTTTGGGGAGGAGCTGCTCGATGATCGCATCTTTGTTGTATAGTGTTCCTGCGCAGTCGGATACTATAGGCGTGTTAAGAGGTCGATTCGATAGAGGGCACCATGTCCAAGCATGAGTTTGCGCCTCTTGCTGCGTGGCTTTCAGTTCAGTCGTATTGAGTGCGCGGGCGGCGTTCTTGACGAGTTCGCGCCGTGTCGGGATCGATCCACCATCATTACCCATGGCGATAGATCTCGTGTAATCGTTGTAGAAGATCGGTAAAGAAAATGGCTTGTCTTGTAATATGGCTTTCGCAGATGTGTAGTGTGATGAAGATTGTATGCAAGGCGCAAGAAGTGAAGGCGGCTGAATCTTGTGATAAGCTTATCGAGGGACCGGTCGAGACGCGCTTAGCCTTTTTGGGGACCGACGAGGCTCCTTCGGCTCAGCTTTGGTAGAGCTTCCGTCACATCAGTACGGGGACCATCTACTTGAAGTAACGAACCTCAAGACAACAACACGCCCCGCAACGAGCTTGAAATTCCTTCTGGTCATTATACAACTTCACGACGACCTTAATATCTACTTACATACATGTGTACCGGCCAAGATGGCCTGCGTTTAGAGAGAAGAAGAGAGCAAGATGTCGCAGCCAGCCCATGATGCCCTGGCCCGCATCGTGAACGACTTGCGCTCACGGTAAGAACAAGTCGAACTCAAGCCTTAGAGTAACTGCTAAGGGAGCCTCGAATAGGAACAGCGATGAGACGAGAAAGCGTGCTGCGGCGAAGTTGAGAGAGTTGGTAGCTGTGACATACAGAGGTGCGCGCCCAACACTCCTTGGAATATGCCTCGAGGAGTACAAAAGCTGACCAGCCTGGACCGCAGATCTTCCAAATGAGCGATTTACAGAGTTCTACAGCGTGGTTAATAGCAGGGTTAACCAACTCATCACGCACGCGAGCGACCCAGCAGACAAGATAGGAGGAATCCATGCGCTTGATGCGCTGATCGATTTCGATGGCACAGACAATGGCACAAAGACTACGCGATTCACACAGTCCCTACGGACGGTGCTCAGAGGCAAGGATCTGGTTCCCATGCAACCTGCGGCCGCAGCTCTGGGAAAGATATGCAGACCTGGAGGAGCGTTGATCTCAGAATTGGTGGAGAGTGAAGTCAAGACGGCACTCGAATGGCTACAGTCGGACCGAGTAGAGGAACGACGATACAGTGCTGTACTTGTCCTGCGCGAATTGGCTCGAAATGCCCCGACATTGATGTATGCCTTTGTGGGGCTCATTTTCGATCAGATATGGGTGGGCTTGAGAGATATTCGGCTCCTGATCAGACAGACCGCGTCAGAGGCTATCAGTGCCTGTTTCCAGATTATTCGAGAGAGAGACCAGGCTATGCGACAGACGTGGCAAGCAAAGATCTACGATGAGGCTGTCCAGGGCGTCCGACAAGGCTCGCTGGAATATATCCATGGATCTCTGCTGGTCATCAAAGACCTGCTTCAACAGGGAGGCATGTTCATGCATGAACACTACCAGGAGGCATGCGAGATTGTGTTTCGACAGAAAGATCACCGTGATGTGCAGGTTCGGAAGACAGTCGTGCTTTTGATCCCTGAGCTGGCGAATTACTCTCCTACTGAGTTTGCTCAGAGCTATTTGCACAAATTTATGGTTTTCCTGTCTGGTATGCTGAAGAAGGACAAGGATCGGAATGATGCATTCTTGGCGATTGGTAACATTGCCAATGCTGTCAAGAGCGCTATTGCTCCATATTTGGATGGTGTCCTAATCTACGTTCGTGAAGGACTGAGTCTGAAGTCGTGAGTGTACCATTGACTATGCCGGAAGCTGTACTGACAAAAAGCAGGAGACGAAGCGGCACAGTTGATCCTGTATTTGACTGCATTAGCCGACTCGCAGTTGCAGTCGGTCAGACGTTGAGCAAGTATATGGAGGCACTCTTGGATCCCATATTTGCTTGCGAGCTTACACCTAAGCTCACTCAAGCTTTGGTGGATATGGCATTTTACATTCCTCCCGTCAAGTCCACCATCCAGGAGCGATTACTGGATATGCTGAGCAAAGTCCTCTGTGGCGAGCCTTTCAAACCTCTTGGGGCTCCCACACCAAACAGAATTGCTGCTGCACCCGTAGTGCCCAAAGACTCGAAGGACCCACTCGCATACGAGCACCGCCAAACTGAGATCAAACTCGCCTTGAATACTCTAGGAAGTTTCGACTTTTCAGGTCACGTTCTGAACGAGTTTGTTCGGGATGTTGCAATCAAATACGTCGAGGACGATAACGCCGAGATCAGGGAGGCAGCTGCGCTGACTTGCTGTCAACTCTACGTTCGAGATCCGATTGTCAATCAGACAAGTTACCATGCTATTCAAGTCGTCAGCGAAGTCATCGAGAAGCTGCTTACTGTAGGAGTGGCTGATCCAGATCCAAATATCCGCCGAACCGTCCTTGCGGCGTTAGACGAACGATTCGATAGGCACTTGGCCAAGGCTGAAAATATCCGAACCCTGTTCTTTGCCCTCAATGATGAAGTCTTTAGCATCAGAGAGGTGGCGATTGCGATTATTGGTCGCTTGACGCATGTCAATCCCGCCTACGTGATTCCTTCTTTGCGAAAGGTGCTCATTCAGATGCTCACTGAGCTTGAGTTTTCGGACGTTGCAAGAAACAAGGAAGAAAGCGCAAAGTTACTCAGTCTGCTTGTCCAGAACTCCCAGCGCTTGATCAAGCCATATGTCGATCCAATGATCACTGTATTGCTTCCCAAAGCTTCGGATCCCAATCCCGCTGTCGCTGGTACTATCCTTAAAGCAATTGGCGATCTTGCCACTGTTGGTGGAGAGGACATGATTCCATATCTCGGTCAACTTATGCCGATTATCATTGATGCGCTGCAAGACCAGAGCTCAGTCATCAAGCGCGAGTCTGCTCTAAGGACTCTGGGACAGCTGGCGAGCAATTCTGGATATGTCATCAAGCCATATATGGACTATCCACCTCTTCTCGAAATCCTCCAGACCATCATCAGATCCGAGCCTCATCGCGGCCCTCTTCGCCAGGAAACTATCAAGCTGATGGGTATCCTCGGAGCTCTAGATCCATATAAGCACCAGCAAGTAGAAGAGAAGTCCCCCGAGACACAATTGCGCCTGGAGTCGACACAGATGACGGATATTTCACTCATGATGACCGGACTCACACCGTCGAACAAGGAATACTTCCCAACGGTCGTGATCAACGCTTTACTTCAGATTCTTAAGGATCAGTCTCTCTCTCAACACCACGCACTGGTTGTTGAAGCCATCATGAACATCTTCCGCACATTGCAACTAGAGTGTGTTACTTTCCTCGATAAAGTCATCCCTGCTTTCATTGGTGTTATTCGAAGCGCTTCACCATCTCGCCTCGAGTCTTACTTCAGTCAGTTGAGCATTTTGGTCACAATTGTTCGACAGCATATCCGAAATTTCTTACCCGAAATTGTTGCCCTGCTGCAAGAATTCTGGGAGAAGAGCCCCACTTTACAGGCCAACATACTCCAACTTGTGGAAGCCATTTCACGTTCATTAGAAGGAGAATTCAAGATTTATCTTGCTGGCATCCTTCCACTCATGCTTGGTATCCTACAAAAAGATACATCCACACGCCGTCTACCTTCTGAGCGAGTCTTGCACGCATTCCTCGTGTTTGGACCCAGTTCCGAGGAGTATATGCATCTGATCGTTCCTGTCGTTGTAGGTGTCTTCGAGAAGGCTCAACAACCTTCTTTCATCCGCAAATCAGCGATCGAGACAATCGGCAAGATATCCAGACAGGTCAATCTCAATGACTTTGCTTCAAAGATCATTCATCCTCTCGCACGAGTACTGAACGGAAACGATATTACCTTGAGACTAGCGGCTCTAGACACTTTGTGTGCTTTGATTTTCCAGCTTGGTAAGGATTACCTGCACTTCGTTGGAACTATCAATAAAGTGCTCGCTGCAAACCAAATTTCGCACCAAAACTACGAGCTCCTAGTCAGCAAGCTTCAGAAGGGTGAGGTCTTGCCTCAAGATCTCAATGCTGATGATCGATTCCGCACTTCCGTCGACGAGACGTCTTCGTCAGAGGTACAAAACAAAAAGCTCGATTCGAATGCTTCTCATCTCAAGGCTGCTTGGGATGCCACCGGCAAATCGACCAAGGAAGATTGGCATGAGTGGATGCGCAGATTCAGTGTCACTGTCTTGACTGAGTCTCCAAATCAAGCACTTAGAGCATGTGCTGCACTCGCAGCCATCTACCCACCATTAGCTCGAGAACTTTTCAATTCCGCATTTGTGTCTTGCTGGGGAGACTTGTTCGAACCCTATCAGGATGATCTGATCCAGAACATTGAGACAGCAATCCGCTCGCCTCATGTCACACCTGATCTCCTAGGTATTTTACTGAACCTTGCCGAATTTATGGAGCACGATGATAAGGCCCTTCCAATCGACATTAGAGTCCTCGGTCGCGAAGCTGGCAGATGTCATGCCTGGGCGAAGGCCTTACATTACAAGGAGCTCGAATTCCTTCAAGACCAATCAAGCGGTGCTGTAGAAGCTCTCATCCAGATCAACAACCAGTTGCAGCAGTACGATGCTGCTATCGGTATTCTGCGTAAGGCGCAGTTGTACAAAGATGGAATCCAGTTGCGCGAGACCTGGTTTGAGAAACTGGAGCGCTGGGAAGAAGCCCTTGAGTTCTATCAGAAACGTGAGCAAGAATTTCCCGAGCAAGCCGACAGCTTCGATGTTATCATGGGAAAGATGAGATGTTTGCACGCTCTCGGAGAGTGGGATTCTCTTTCAGCTCTTGCGCAAGATAAGTGGCATACTTCTGGCCTCGAGATCCGTCGTGCTGTCGCTCCTTTGGCTACTGCAGCTGCTTGGGGTCTGGGACAATGGGATCTGATGGACGACTATCTGAGCGTCATGAAAGCCAACACGCCAGATCGATCCTTCTTTGGTGCTATCCTTGCTCTTCACCGCAATCAATTCCGGGAGACTGCTATGTATGTGCAAAAAGCCAGAGAGGGCCTCGATACTGAGTTGAGTGCCTTGGTGAGCGAGTCTTACAACCGTGCCTACACTGTCGTCGTTCGTGTACAGATGTTGGCAGAGTTGGAGGAACTTGTTGTCTACAAACAGAGCTCTGGCAACCCGGCGAAACAAGAGGTCATGCGACAAACTTGGGAGAAGCGTCTTCTTGGCTGTCAAAGAAATGTTGAAGTCTGGCAAAGAATGCTGAAGTTGCGTGCTTTGGTCATCTCTCCTACCGAAAATATGCCCATGATGATCAAATTCTCCAATCTTTGCAGAAAGTCTGGTCGGATGGGTCTTGCAGAGAAGCATTTGCAGATGTTGCTTGGTAGCGACGAAAGTTTGGACAACCTACTCCCTTATACGCCTCAGAACGGTAGCAATGGTGATCTGGTCCGAAATGGCGATCGACCATTGAGAGTGGTCCCACCTCCAGTCCAATACGCTGTTCTCAAATATCACTGGGCTGCTGGTAAGCAGGACGCTGCTCTGGAAGCTCTGAAGAGTTTCACTTCGGATCTTGCAGAGAGACTACAAATCGTCGAAGCTGCTGCACAGGGCGTAAACGGCATCGATATCAACAGCCTGAGTCTCAACGGCGGAGCGCCGCTGCATGCCAATAATGGTTACATGACCAACGGCATGAGTCCACCACAGCCTCACAACCCTGCATTAATATCTAAGCACATTGCTGATCACACGAAGCTGCTTGCTCGATGCTGCCTTAAGCAAGGTGAATGGCAGGTGGCACAAAAGAAGGGAGATTGGAAACACGACCGTGTTCATGACATTTTGACCTCCTATCGTGCAGCCACCCATTACAATCCGACCTGGTACAAAGCATGGCATGCTTGGGCCTTGGCGAACTTTGAGATTGTTCAAGGCCTCGGTCACCGCACAGAACGAGACCGCGATGTGGTTGTACCACCAGATGTGCTCGTCAATTACGTCGTACCTGCTGTCCGTGGTTTCTTCAAGTCTATCGCATTGTCTCAGGGAAGCTCGTTGCAAGACACTCTCCGTCTTCTTACCTTATGGTTTGCTCATGGTGGAAGTCCAGAAGTCAACGCGGCTGTGACCGAAGGATTTGCATCTGTCAGTGTCGATACCTGGTTGGAGGTCATTCCTCAACTCATTGCCAGAATCAATCAACCGAACCAGCGCGTTCGACAATCTATTCACAACCTGCTCGCAGATGTTGGTAGAGCTCATCCACAGGCTCTCGTCTACCCGTTGACTGTTGCAATGAAATCAGCGCCAAACACTCGCAGATCCAGATCAGCTATGCAGATCATGGACAGTATGCGTCAACACAGTGCCAGACTTGTTGAGCAAGCAGATCTTGTCAGTCATGAGCTTATTCGTGTTGCCGTCCTTTGGCACGAACTCTGGCATGAAGGTCTTGAGGAGGCTTCACGCCTTTACTTCGGTGATCGCAATATTGAGGGCATGTTTGCTACATTGGCGCCTCTGCATGACATGCTCGACCAAGGACCGGAGACTCTCCGCGAAATTTCCTTCGCTCAGACGTTCGGTCGTGACCTGCAAGAAGCTCGCGAGTGGTGCTTTACCTACAGACAATCAGGCGATGTCGGCGACATCAACCAAGCTTGGGATCTCTATTACCAAGTATTTAGAAGAATTGCTCGCCAATTGCCGCAACTTAACAACTTGGAATTGGCTTATGTCTCGCCCAAGCTCTTGAGCGCCCGCGATCTCGACTTAGCTGTTCCAGGAACTTATGTGAGCGGTAGACCTATCACTCGCATCATCCAGTTTGACACCACCTTCACGGTCATCTCGTCCAAGCAACGTCCCCGTAAGCTCAGTCTTCAAGGCAGCGACGGTGTTGCATATGCTTTCGTCCTTAAGGGCCATGAGGATATTCGCCAAGATGAACGTGTCATGCAACTGTTTGGTCTCTGCAATACTCTGATGGTCAACGATACCGAATCGTACAAGCGACACTTGAACATTCAGAGATACCCTGCCATTCCTCTGTCGCAAAACTCTGGTCTTCTTGGCTGGGTTCCCAACAGTGATACCCTGCATGTCCTCATCCGCGAGTACAGAGAGTCTCGCAAGATTCTCCTCAACATTGAGCACCGCATTATGCTCCAAATGGCTCCTGATTACGACAATCTCACTTTGATGCAGAAGGTCGAGGTCTTCGGTTATGCTCTCGACAATACTACTGGCCAGGATCTCTACCGAGTCCTTTGGTTGAAGAGCAAGAGTTCCGAATCATGGCTCGAGCGCCGTACAAACTATACTCGATCCCTGGGTGTCATGTCGATGGTTGGTTACATCCTCGGCCTCGGTGACAGACATCCTTCCAACTTGATGCTTGACAAGATCACGGGCAAGATCATCCACATCGATTTTGGTGACTGTTTCGAGGTTGCTATGCACCGCGAGAAATACCCCGAACGAGTGCCATTCCGTCTGACGAGAATGTTGACATATGCCATGGAAGTCAGCAATATCGAGGGTAGTTTCAGAATCACCTGCGAGAACGTGATGAGAGTTCTGCGTGATAACAAGGAGTCGCTGATGGCTGTTCTCGAAGCTGTAAGTATGTCATTTCTCGTCCTAAGCAACCTACTAATAAGAACAGTTCATTCACGACCCTCTTCTGAACTGGCGTCTTACCGGCGATACATCCCCTGCCGGACCCAATTTCCCCTCTCAACGCCGCGACTCGCTGATGGCGTCCAACGCCCGCCGTCCATCGATGATGGAAGCCGATATGCCACCCTCAGCACTGATGGCTCAGGATCCTACCGCCGCTCCCGGTGGTCCACCTGCCCCTCGACCTCGCGCACGTACAAACTCGACCTCTCAAGGCCCCATTGGCATGGACGGTGTCGATGTCCAAGAGACTCAGAACGAGCGCGCCATGCAAGTCTTGAACAGAGTCAAGGAGAAGCTTACTGGTCACGACTTCAAACCCGACGAGGAGTTGACATATATCCTGCAGGTAGACAAGCTACTCATCGAGGCTACAAAGTTGGAGAACCTGTGCCAGCATTACATCGGATGGTGCAGTTTCTGGTAGGGGAGAAGTAGGGCATGGAGTGCATAGAGGCATGGGTTTGGCGATGCATTTCATACGGGTATCTGGGAGTTGGCGTTTCCAAGCGAGCAAGTGCGGCATCTCTTGCTTGCATGAATGCGGGTTGATATGGTTGGCGTCTTTAGTTTCCTTGAGTTTTTGAAAATGCCATTTTGCGTGCATGGAGACCGGATGGATGGGTGGGCATGGATAAGCATGGGTGTGTTGTTTGTAATCCTTTTTGTATATGTAAGAACGGGGCGTTGGCGTGCAATCTACATGGTTTATGAACCGGTCATTACTTGGCCTCTCGTGCTTTTCGCCCGGTGACCTTTTGACATCTGTAAATGTGATATTGATAAGTATTGCAGAAGTGATACAAGTCAGCAATGTCAATTATACTAAAGCACTCATACACCGGAGAATTTAGGCCTAGACTCCTCGAGAATAAAGTCTGCTCTACACGAATTTCAATCCAGCAACATCCACATATTTCAGGCTCCCAATCTGCTATACAGGAGAACATGCAGCTGATTGATGCAAAAGACACCTCAGCACATTCTTCTCGGACCTTACTCTCCTTCCCTTCTTTCACTAGTCCCCATCTCCTCACCCCGCCCAACACCATTCCAACCTACGCAAATAGCACAGCAGCAATCGCCGCTGTAGCCGGTACGCCCTGCACGAATAGAATCTTCCTATTCGCAGTAGCACCACCGTAGATCCCAGCTACGAGGACACAGCTGGAGAAGAAGAGGCTGAGCTGCTTGCTGACTTCTGGAACAGGGTGGACGAGTGACCATGCAAGACCGGCGGCTAGGAAGCCATTATACTGTTAACAGGGCAAAATGATGTTAGCTCTGGTCTTTATTTCTAGTTTACATGATAGATCAATCGATGAGTAGAGAATGAGAAGGACATGATTTGATTTGATGGTGAGGAGAAAGGTGTGTAAGGAAATGAGGAAGGGACTCAAGGTAGATGAGCAGAGCACGTGAAAGTATGATAGTAGGAAGGAAGGAAAGGGAAATAGGTAGGCATCACGTACGAGACCCTGGTTTGCAGCTAAAGTCTTTGTTTTCTCAGCGAAGTCTTTTTTGAGCCCGAATGCTTTCAACCCGCGAGGTGTGGTCCAGAGGAACATTTCTAGGATCATGATGTAGACGTGTTCGGCTGCCAGGACGGAGACGGCGAGGTTGGAGAGGAGCGGCATGGTGGGGTCTTGGACTTGGACTTGGACTTGAACTTAAGCTTTTGGAGGGTGTTGGGGGGGCTTGTTGGATTGAGAGCTTGGAGGGAGAAGGTTGAGGGATGAGAGATATGGGAGTATGTAGGGTGTAATGAGTTGTAGGAGGTGAAGGTTTGGATGCGACGTCTCGAGGGTTGACTTTGGGTGCTGAGTCAGCGGGCTTGGTTCGGGAGATACACGTGATTGTTGAAAGGGAGACATCCTGGCGTGAACAAACGCCGCTGTTGATTTTGGCCATACTATTGGTGCTGGTATTGGTGTTGATGTTCTTCTTGAGGCCAGAAGACAACGTGACTGTGTATATACCTAGTTGCGAAACGCTGAATGTTGGACGAGACTGAAAAAGTAAACAAAAGCTAACCGACAGACACTCAAAGTAGGACCTCGGCTATCGGTCGTCGATGCCTAGAACCATATATTAACGTGAGAAGTTGGTATAAGATCTGTTTGAGGAGTAGAGATCGAGAAGACTTATAACGAGGAACCCTATCCAAGATGCAAAAACTTGGGACATAAAAATTCCGGTGAGACAAAATTCAACCCTGGTGCATGTCGGCTGCTTGTTTCCTCCAGAGACAGAGGACCGGCAGAAACCTGACTGCTAGGGCTGATCACATGTGATAGGATTTCTTTGAGCATATGACACGGAAGGTAACGAGACCGAATCTGGTGACAAACTGGTAAATATCTATTTGAGCATCGGAAATACCTCTAGCGAAGCGAATAGAGAGCCACAAACAGCGATAGTCAGCGACTTCGCTTAGAAACCGCGTGGGATATACATAATCTCCCCTTATCGAACCAGAGATTCGCTCTGTATCCCCGCGTCTGTCGAGTGCAGGAGAAGAAGTTGCAAAATACATCCTCGAAGGCCTGTGTCAGGAGTGGCGTTTTGTGCTGGGATACCCCGATCCCTTTTTTCCACGAAACGTGTGTGAGCCAATGTGTATTGTAGACTGGAATGGGGACATACAGGCCTTTAAGATCGTAGATCATATCTGGAGGATCACTTATCTGTACTGGGGCCTGAGACCAGACTGTGAGGTAAGGTTGCCAACATCTGGTGTTTTGTTGTATGAATTTGGATGAAACCTGGGAGCTCAAATACATACTGCCAGATAGAGATGACTTCTGACAGACAACAATGGGGGCAGGTCATCGTTAGCACCGTTGGCTAGGATAGGATAGGACTGCCTTGCTAATCCGAAGATCGAGCGAAACGGTAATTGCCTAAAGGAATGAATTGGAAATTGAAGGGTAAGTTCACCCCTTGGTGTAACGTTGATATTAGAGTGATATAAAAAAGAATACTTCTGCTATGGAAAGCCTCGCTTCTGATCTATGTGAGAGCCCAGGGAGCAGTAGAGCCGCATAGAAATAGGTACAAAATCTCGTTGAGAGGAAGGGATAATGAATGAGAGGTAACTGGTCTGATAGAAGAAGATGTCGCGAAGGGAATGATGAATGGACTATGGACGGGATAGGCAATGCCATCATACCATACAATAACGTAAGAGATGTGCACTGGAAGATCTGCTTGATATTTGATATCCAATACTATCCCTAATGGAGATATTCTGAGGCTCGCATTTATTGCATGTTCCGGCGTCTGATCTTTTGATTTTGTTCAATTCAAGTACCGAGAAGTCAGAGATATTGATGTGCAGTAGTCTCTGTGAAAATATATAAGTGAGATCTCGAACTTACTGGAAGAGTAATTATACTTCCGTACCATGCATGGCATATTGATGTTCTAGACTATCGCTTAAGAGTAGACAAAGATAGAGTTGTACATATGCTTGCCTAGCACGATTGAATAATAGCTCGTTTGATCGCCCTGAAAACTTTCCGAGGGGACTTCTGAGCGTGGACACATCGATCACTTGATCGAGCGCTGATGCAGATGTGGTGAAAAGCAGTAGAGCGAGCACTCCTTCCCCATCCCTATCGTAAATCACCTATAAGCCCCCAATCAACTCATCTCCCATCTCTTACAATACCAACCTACAGTAGTGTTGCATTCCTCAAGTCTGAAATTCATAGCATGTTCCACCACAAGTGCACAAGTGTATACCAGCTAGATGCTGTGACCCCTCATTTTTTCCCCAATAATAATAACGGCTGCTTACCTCGCCTACGCCGTCCGGTTGAACCAGCGAAGCTTCGCCGCAACTGCATCTGCATCAATAATCCCACCTCTACCCCTCCTCTCAAAACGCGAAAATACCACGCCAGCGCTCCATTCTGTGATAATCGCGGATGAGGAACATGGGACGCGTCGTCCAATACCTCGTTGAGACCGAAAAGTTGGGAAATGAGATGGGATGAGAAACGCGTGAGAGATGAGATGAGTAGGTTAGGGTGGGACAGGGATGCGCGTTTAGGTTGGTGGTGTAGTGTCTGTGCAGGTGTCTACTGTAGGCGGGACGGGAAACCGGGGAGGTGGTTTGTGTTTTGGCGGGGTTTTCACTGCTTAGCAGATGGTGAGGGTTGAGAAGCTAAGGTTTGCAAGTAAATATTTGATGGAGTTAGTGAGGACTTAGTGGTCTATGGAACGTTAGTGGTGATTGAATGGTTGGAAGGATGGAAAGAATGTTGGGAGATGACGAGGTAGGTAGTGACTTCATGACTTTGGGATGTTTGAATTGGAAGATCCTTGATGATTTGATCGGAATGAGAGGACGATGAGAAGAAGAGGAATAGAGGGAAATGCAGAAGCGCAGAAGTGCAATTCTGTTCTGCAGTGCAAGAGAAGTTTGGTAAGAGGATTCGCTATTCGCACTTCATACGGTGCAGTGCGGTGCAGTGCGGCTGAGAAATTACAGCTGTTTCTCTCGCACGGTTGGGTAGTTGAGGTGGAGATGTAAGGGATATATTAATATCAGCGAGACTGCGCTGGAAGCTGCACCGGGAGTCATTAATAGAATCGCAGGGTGAGATTATGATATTACGTTGAGGTGAGATGAGATCAGAGGTATGCGGGGTTGTCTTCATCTCATCTCTTTGGTGAGATCCTGGCTGTTTGAGGTTTGAGATGTCATGCTGTTGTATGATCTGTGCATCTTCAAGCCTCAAGCCGCATTTCAAGCCCGCTGATGATAATAAAGCATGTTGAAGAAAGAGAATGGACAGGGAGACGCGTCCAACGCGTTGCTTTTGTTTTGATCCAGGTTTGTTATGTTATGATATGCAGGTAGGTAAGGTGGTATTACAAGCATGCGAAGCCACGCACATGCCATTGCTTCTGGAAGATCCTAGGAGAAGCGTCGGCGTGCTTATCAGAGTTGGATTTGGGGCTTGGATGAGGCTTTAGGGCTTGATGAGCTGTCAGTTTTGCGGAGATCACATGGCAATTGAATGTGGGGGGTTTGAAATGATAACTTTTTGCTTCTGTGTTGCGAGTTCTTCTTTTTGTAGACGGCCGCATTTGTGGTGGGGTTCGCGATGGAGATTGTGAAATGACGGGTGGAGTTGAGGCATTCGTTCCATGGATAGATTCATAATTGTAGCTTGGTATGTTTATAGGTTGTGTCTCAATAGCATGTTGCATTTCGGTTGTGAATTGATTACCAGATTTGGTTGGCGGGTCGGTGACATCGTTGTTGATAGCGCAAACGATAGTTGATGCAAACGGCGTTGCATAGCATAAGTTTATCTGCTAAGTTAGTTGTGGAGTTAGATATGTAGCCGGCAAATTATCTGACTATCAGATGAACGGTGCGACAGCATTATCGATTATGGATACTGCCCGTCCACTCATCTGATCTGCCTATCGCAAGTAACATCGTGATCTCAACACTTCAGATGAACTATTGAGCAGTTTCGCACTCGGGAGGTCAAATTGATGAGGGAATCAATTGCCGAAGCGGGAAATGCATGTCTTGAGGCATGAGACATCGTGTGAACCGTGATGTGTCAACATCCAGTGTTTAATTGATTGATGACGTTGGGCGCTGATGGAGTTCAATTTGCGTGTACGGGACCTACGGGTGATGAGACTCAGGCATCCCTTGTTGGATATATTAATTGACAGCAAAGTCTGGATGGAGACGGGAAGGTTAGCCAGCACGGCAGACGAGGCTGAACCACAGCTCATCCTTCCATTAATCTATGATCCATCGCCACGCGGTTTGCATGTTGGAACGAACAGCTGAAGAGGCTCCATCGAATTTGAGAGTGAAGCCTCGCTCGCAACGCCTCCGTTTGACGATAGCTCTAGGAAGTCTTGGATCAGGCTTTAGGAAGTTCATTCCGCCTCATCCATCCAGCGGCAGCCCAACTGTCTCTTGACTATCACGGGCATGTCTCTGAGTACTGAAATAAGGTTTTCGCAACGTTCTTGCGAGAAATGTCTTGGGATTTCATCCTGGGATGATGAGAGGTCCAGACTGGTCGGGATCGGCTATGATTTTCCGATTTTCGTCGATTCCTTTCTTGCCCCTGAGGACTTGGGTTGAAGAGGTGGAGTTGTGATTTTCGACTTTTTGTGCTGCGCTCTCCGGGATGAGTTGATGAGAGGAGAAAGAGTGGGGAGCCTGTCCCGGGACTCGGGCATGGTCTGATTTTGAGTCCGCGCTAAAGACTAGATGAGGGCAAGTGTCAGGTACACAGACGATATCAGTGGTTCGCGGCAGCAGGCCGTTTCCGCGGGTGTGGATAGTAGTCAGGGGACAGTGTCGGGGGTATATCCTTGTCGTGGAATGAATGGGATGATGGGATGATGGGATGGCGGCAGGGGATGAGATGAAGAGGAGAGGACAACAGGTTAACCCCTTTTGGGCGCACGCGACAAATGGCCGAAAGGAGAGATTCTTGAGAGTATTCGTCGCCCCTGAGGAGAATTATCGTCGGCGTCCTGTACTGTACTCTGCAACGGTGATGAAGCAGACCAGCTGAAAGCTCGTACAGTGGCGAACCTGTTTTTTGGGTCAAGATTGAAATCAGAGGCCTTATCGGGGCTTCTGAAACGTTTGGGTAGTTCCCGTGGGGTGCGATAGGGCCTGGCATTGGGTCGGGAAGATCGCTGGAGATGTGCTTGGACCTGGACTCTGTACCTGTGGCAGTTTTCACACGCAAAAAGCAAGTTCTGTACTATTTCTGCTACCCTATCGCTTGGGAAAAGCATCATATCCACCCGCATTGGGTAGGTTTTGAACCCCGCAGATGCGATAACTGAGATTTGGAGACGTGCAGTTGTTTGGAGCCGAGGACCGAGACATTTCGAGATGATAAAGCTGGTTGGTTGGACGAGGAGTGTTGACTTCGCCAAGCTAGGAGCTGTCACTGTCAAACAGGAAAACAAGCAAACGAGCGAAAAGAAAACAATAAGTGATGTAACCGTTGATGTCGTTGATACAGTATCGCATCTCTTGGAGCGAAACGAAAATACAGTGGGTTGAAGATCGATAGGCAGTGGGGTTTGCCGCTGGATCTAACCAACGAACGGTGCAGTATGTCAGCATCGTCACATTCTTCTAGGGGCACGATCTATTGTTGTAAAATGCAAGCCAGAGCGCGCTTGGGTACGGACAAGGGGTTAGGGGTACATGTCAGAACTGAATCTTGACATCCAGAACAATCTTCAACGAACCAAAGAACAAATATACTTTCACTTACTTTTGATCGGGGCGTTAGAAGAGGGGTAAGATGACACGGCAAGGCAAGAAGAAAGTCAATCTGGGAATTTGACGTGGTCGCTGGAGACAGTTGAGATATCTGAAGTTGTACCAAGAACGGACGGACTTGCCTCGAGGTTCAGCAGTGTTTGACCAGTAGAGCTGAACAGCAGGACAGAGACACGCAGGTACAGGTACAGGGAACACAGTTGTGTACCGCAATTACGCACGCCTGAAGGCAATTCTGGAGTGTAGTGGTACTGTATTTGTACCCGCCGAATCGAGTCCTTGACACCTTGCTGTGCTGTGCTTTGCTTTGGTTCGCGCAATGGAATGAATTTCTGGTGGGCTCGGTGCTGAGTGCTCAGATGAAGATAAGGTGCTTGCTTGCTTGCTTTCTTGTGGCATGTGGTTCCTCCGAGAAAGCTGCGATGCGAAGTGTCGATGTTCCCTGGTGTTTTCGTCCTTCCTTTCCGCCTCCATGCCCTGGTTGATCCGATAATCCGAGCCTCTGCCCTCCACTTCAGATGTCAGCCATTCATTTCAGTGCTTCTACCTGGTAGTTGAGCATTTTTGCTGGTCCTCAGGGTCAACTTCCACTGAATTCCAGCGAAGTGCCCCTAAAAGCCACCTAGAAACCAGTGGCGCCCTGTCCCGCGGCCAGCCTATCGGTCCCAATCCCAGAGGCGGCAGTCACCATCAGCGCCAATAGCCCATCAGGTTAAGGCCAGGAACCAACAGACGGTGGCTCTTGGCTCTGCATAAGCAGCGTCGTTACCCCTGACTGCAGAGTGCAGAGCGGGCAGAAAGACGGAACGACCAGACGATCGAAGAGATCAAGAGCAGGGGGAGAATCAGAGGAATCAGGGAGATCAGAGAGATCAGAGAGATCAGAGAAACCAGACCAGGGCCAGACCGGATCCCTGATCTCGCTTGATTTCCACTATTTTTTCGCCCATGCCTTTGACCCTGAACGATGCCCGCCCCATGCCCGTTGGCTCCTCGTCCAATCCCGTCTCCCGTAGCCTCCCTTTCCCTGCTCATCTGCTCCAGGTGTCCAGGGCTTCTTCCTTCGTGCATTGCATTGCATCGCATTGTTCTCCTTCGTTTTTCTCCTTCCTGCCTGCTGCTGCACCTGCAACGCACACCCTCGTCCACCCACACCTCTCCCACCACTCTCGACGCCATCCCGCAGAGCAGACAAGAACAGAGTAAACATCCAGCTCGAGTCGAAACACGAGAACCTCTGGGTCCTATCCTCTGTGCGAAGATCAGGAACAAGAGCCATCCGTCGAACATATACCCTTTCGAACCTCTGCAGCATTTCCAGCACTCCGTCACCGATTAATGCATTGGCACACGAATCTCCGAGCAAGCATAGCAATCTACACTCAGCTTCTGCATCAATCCGTCCAGGGCTGCGTCGACGCGCCGCACCTCTCGCTCCTGACCTAATTACATCCTCCTTTAACAACGCGCGAAGAATATTCGATTTATTGCAGCTGTCCACCATACAACTACCTCTGACGGCTGCCGAGGAGGGAGACACCTGGCTGGAGCTTCGAACAAACCTTCTGCACCTAAATATATGTACCTAGCCATCGATTCGACAGCCATACTCCAAGAGTCCAAGGATACCGAAACGAGCCCGTGACAGTCGCTCCCAACTCTGAAGCACAACAGCCGTTTACCCCTACGCGAAATATCAAATTCAGCCATTGCATCTCGATCTTTGATTATCGATTGCCTCTTCCCCTATATTTCGAAACGATCGTTCTCCATAGTACGTGCCGTTATTCAGACGGGGATTGGGGACAAACCCTACCTTCAACCCGTGTCTAATCCCAAGAATCCGCTCTTTCGTCTTATTTTTATATCTTCAGGGCTGATGCTTGTACCCCGGAATAGGTTGATTCTCCGCCCCTCCACGCTACGGGCTAGTCATCCCTTCATTTTGATTCGAATTTGCCTCACGAAATTCCCTTCGTACGTTTACAAGCTGGAGAGATTCACATTCTTTTCGTGAGCGTGCTCACCCACAACACTCGTTGTCAGTTCTCCGTGTTGAAGCTGCAGTGCACTACCGGTCTTCAGGGGCTAATTATTTCCAGACGGCGGTAATACGTACAACTAATCACAATGAATCGATTCCGCACAAAGAAGAAGACGAAGGATGTCCCAGATGGAGTGGTCAGGGCATCAACAGATTCAGACGCACCGTCAGTGCCAGTAATCAAATCATCGAAGACTTTCAGGTTAGGAAAGAAGACTCCGGAGCCAGAGCCAAAGCCAGAAATCGACCTTTCAACGGCATTACCATCTTCGGACGACTTTCGAACGAGTTTACTGATGAGTGGACTATCGGCTCGATTCTCCATGCTACGAGAACAGGACGACCCAAAATCGAAGATTGGAAAAGCAAGTGACGACAGTGTTCTGTTTCCAAAACGACAATCAAGGTTAAACGACTTCGGTTTCTCGACACAGGGGCTCTCGGATATTGCAGAGGTTTCATCAATCAATGGATCGATTCGACCTCCATTTGCGTTTGGCCGGTCCGATTCTTTTGCTGGCTCAGAAGGTTATGGGACTGACAACGACAATGACTCGACTCACGGTAGCATAATGAATCGGGCGAAACCTGGCGAAGGGAACAACTTGTTTGGTGGCCGACAGAAGATAATGATGGGAAAAAGAGCTCTGTATGACAATGATGTTAGTCAATCGGCTTTTCAAAAGATCCGGGAACGGGAGAGGGAGCAGAAGGAACAAGAACGACAACGGGAAGAAGAGGCCCAATCATCACGGCCCAGTTCACCACCGCTATCTGGCTACAACCGAAATAGGGAAACATCTTCCACTACCTCTTCTGGTGGACCTTCAATAACCCGAAGCTCAACGGCAGCAACTTCTTTCACATCCCAGAGGACGCCATCTCTCAATGGTGGCCATACACCAGTAACACCAAATATCCCAGGTGCCAATGCAGCTTTAGAAAGATCTGGTACAAAGACTCGAAGATTGTACGAGACTGGACTGGATAACCATCTTCACGAGCAACAATTCTCGGCAATGAGCAGAATCGACACCCTGACCCGGCAGCGGACTCTTGGTACGAATACACCTCCACCTGGAGGTCTTTCGCCTACATATGGCCCGGCACCTGGTGATAGATGGGACCGACCAATTATTGGGAAGCAGAGCATGCCAAACCTGCGAGCAGCAAGCCCACCTCCTACCGGACCTCCGATGGGTACTTTCGACTTTGGTGTCCGCAAGAACAGCAATGCAGCAGTCAAGCCATTCGGCATGGCCTCTCCTCCTCTCAGCCCACCAATGAGCGAGTACGACGAGCATGGAATATTACCAGTACAGCCGAATGATAGAGGGAAGGCTACAGCCTTAGGTGCCTTTTCAAAGCCAGCTCCCTATGATGAGAACAAGTACTCCCAGAGACAGCTTCAGATGCAACAAGGCAGAGAAACACCGCCACCAAGGAAGCATTCGCCGCCACGAGCATTTGTTCCTCGAAATCAGCAGCAGCAACAGATGTCAAGCCGAACTCGTACTGAGTCCAATGCGACCTACGCTTCGGAAAGGTCGAGGTCAAATTCATCAGCTCAAAGAGCGTTCCTTCCCCATGATCGTATCCCAGAGGCACCAATGAACAACATTACGGTTCCAGAAACTGAAGCAGTGTCTTCGGGTACCTTTCTCGCATCTCCAGATAGTACTTCGTCAGCATCACCTAATGATGTGGCTCCTGAACAAAGCAGATTCAGAAACCACCCAAAGCCACTTGACCTATCTCATCTTTACCGACCGGAACAGCGAGCCCAGCTTGATCGGCCAGACGAATCACAGCACCCAGCACATCGCTTACAGCCGGATGCGAGTCCAGTAGTCGCCAGCCCGGACGTCTCAAATACGAACTTACAACCGACTTCTGCGAAGTCACCACAGCCACCAGCCGACTCACCTACGCTTGGCCCTGGGCTGGGTAGCATTCGTCAGCATTTGAGGTCCGATAGCAATACTTCATCGGTTTACGGAGGTGTTCCTTCAGCCCATTTTACTTCTCGATTCCCTCTCGACCCTCACGAATCGATGCCACAGAACGAGTATAGCTCAAAGAACAATCCTTGGGATAACGATTGGGACCAGGAGAGTAATTATGGAGAGGACAGTTCCGCTAATTTAATGAACGGAGGAACTGCTCAACCACCAGCGCTCTCCATCCGTTCACCAAATATTGAGACGTCCGCGAAAGAGCCACGAAAGGCATCATGGGAGAAGGAGATGGCAAGTCGCCACGTTCGGGAAGGCAGCACCGAGACTCAGAAAGAGCACCAGGCGTTCCAAGAGGAGCTCGCTACCCGCAGACGCAAAGTCCAAGAGAAGATGAAGAGCATGGTGGAGAGTGAGAGTCGGTCGACAAGTCCAATGCCACCCCATCCATCTGATTGGCCAAAAGACGCTCACCAGGTCAAGAATAACGCACTAGGCCTACTGAAGACCAAGACTAGCAGAGGCTCATTGGTAGGGAGGCCGAAGGAAGCTCCACCATCAAAGGCCATGAAGATGCTGGGAATTGGTAATGCGACCATCACTAGCGGAACACCTTCACCAGGAAAATCCAGGTTTGAGGACAGCCCTTGGAATCAGGAAGAAGAGGAGAAGGAACCCGTTCGTGCACCAGACGCCACGCCTCCTCAGACTAGAGCGTTCCGAGAAGCCCGCAGAGCAGCTCAACGGGACCGAGAACGCGAGGTTGCGAGCAGGCATCAGCAAAAGTTCGGACCGGAGAGCGACCAGGAGTGGCCAGTTCAACGGAAAGAGAGAGAAAGACCAAGGCTGGCGAATCAACGGATGGACAACTCCTGGGTGGATAATCCCCGAGATAACTCCCGTATGGACAACTACCGAATGGATCAGCGAATGGACAATCGAATAGACCACGGGATGGATCATCGGATGAACAATAGGATGGACAATAGAATGGATAAGCGAATGGACAACAGAATCGAGAGCCCACGGAGGGATAACTTCTACCGTAATCAAGACCAGAGCGAGAGAATTCCACCTCATATGCGACCTCGACATCGGACTCCAAGCAGAGAAAGAAAACCACCGCCAGTCACATATACGCATCGAAATGGTAGCAGCAGCCAAGAAAGCAAGGACAGCAATGGTACGAACCAATCTGGCTCACGGCCACCGTCAAACGCCTCTAGAGACCGATCAGGATCTGAAACCTCTGGCGGTCGATCGAAGAGTCGCACTGGCACGTACAGAGACGACCTAGCAAAGGCCATGGCAGAAGGATCATCCAGCACCAGTCAGGGATATGAAGAGCATCGTCCAGCTCGTCTAATGCCAAGATCACCTGGACCTCCTGGAATGGGTCTACCAGCATCGCCATCTCCAATTCCTTCGCCAATGATGGGTTCAAATCGTTCTCGAAGCAATAGTAAGTCAACGCCGGCAGGTTACTTCGAAAAGTTGCCAACACTTCAGACTGGCAACGAAGGCATTGAAATCGGCTCGGCTCCAAGACCCTCTCCAACTGCACCTTTTGTAGTCAACCCAACGCCAGCTTTAGTGCAGCCTTCCCCAGCTGGCTCTGGGACAACCACACCTATCGGCCAAGGCGCTCCTATTCCAGGAGTCCCTTCTGTGCGCAAAAAGTCGATCAACAAGTCCGACATCTCGGAACCAAAGTTTATCTCGTCCACCTCGAGAATTACCACCGTCAACCTACCTCCAGGATCATCGCTTACCAATGGTAGCGAGATTAACGCACCGCCGATTCCTCCTGTCAACCCCAAACGTCGTCAAACCCGTACGATGTTCGGCGGCTTCATGGGCCGAAGAGATGACGATGAGATTCACTCAATGCCAGCTGCTACCCAGTCAACCGAAGAGATGTCCACTTTCTCCGCAGACGAGGGCGAATCCAAACCCAAGATCAGACAAAAGCTCCGCAAGAGCTCTAGCGAAGGTGGAAACCTGAACGCTCGAGCCCGGCAAGCTGCCCACGCAGCACCCAGCCCGGCAATGCCAGGCACATTCCCACCAGGCTCGGGCAGTCCTCCTCGCCCCATCGAGGGTGGTATGTTCTAAGCAGATTTCTCCTTGACGGTTATTGTCATTGTTTCTCTCTTGAGTGAGAGGCGCAAAATGTTTACATGACGCATATACCCTTGCCATTCTATGTTTCTTCTTTCCTGCATGTGCATACATCAAATGCATGGACTGTATTGTATGTACTGTACTGCTACTACCTACGTCTTCCACAAAATGAGACGGTCTAAGAAAAGATAATGTTTACATGATGTCCTGCTTCTTGCTTACTTTTTGACTCTTTTTTCGAATTGATTTCATTGTTGATTTTGCAGAGTGAAGCAAGTTGTACATTTATCTACACATGTTGCCTCATGGCGGGCGGGGGCATTTACAAAAAAGAACGGAAACGGGATAATCTGGCGTTTTGTCGTCTGTTTTCTTGCAGTTACTCGTTTTCCTTTTGGTGGGTTAATCCAAGGTAGATAAATACGGACAGACTAAATCATGGAATGTGTTTATGTCTCTCCTAGCTCTGTCGGTATGGGATTGGGGTCTTTCGCGTTTGCTTCTTCTTTTTCTTCTTCTTATTCTTCTTCTTGGGGCTGAGATTTTGATGTGGAAATTTGATACGGGGGTTGACCGCTTCTGTGGTGGATGTCAAGGGCAAGGGCAAGGATATGGACAAGGAGTGAGACGTGTCTTTATACACGTTGGATCGCGGATGGGAGGGAGGGGGGAAGTGTGCTAGGCTCAGCTGGCCTGTGCTTGTGGCGCTAGATGTCTAAAGGTGGCAGATATCTGATTTCTGGTTCGAGAAAGCGAAAGAGGGGAGAAGGGGAGTGAGAGTACATACACATGAGGAGGATGAATGAAGAAGATGTGAGGCAGAGCTAGCTCGTGATGGGAAATCATTTGAGCAGAAGTATCGAAAGAGAAAGAAGGAGAAAATAATGCAAATGATTGATACCTACCAACATACCACGCATCGCTCATTTGCGACTGTGACAAGATTTCAAGGTGCATTTTGTTTTGGGACGAATTTTATTGTCCTGTTGACTTCGTTCAAACAAATTAGGCGAGGTTGCTTCACGTCACATCACATCACATCACATCACATCACATCACGGACCCAAAAGGAAGCCTGTCTGTCCACTTCACTCTCGCTCGGCGAAATTCCGCACATTTTATTAATCTTAAAGAGCTGGGCGTGACGAATGAGGGTTTCCCAACTGCAGACAAATTTTGAAGTGGCTAAGTAAGCATGATGATGTAAAGGGTTCCGTTACCCGGTTCTTCCACGATCAAAGTAAGTCTGAGTCACGATGCATGCATACGATATACCACAGTCCTTCTTCTTCTTCTTCTTCTTCTTCTTCTTCTTCTTCTTCTTCTTCTTCTTCTTCTTCTTCTTCTTCTTCTTCTTCTTCTTCTTCTTCTTCTTCCCCTTTCCCCTCTCATTCTCCACAAACAGGAGGAAATGGCAGCGTTAACAAGCATTACTAGCATGGGGACGAGATCCAGATCCAGATCTTACATCTCCGGCCTACACGACTTTTTATTATTCAGTCCTTCCCTTCCTGCTTTGACGCTATCTTCGGATGTATGGTATGTAACTGGACGCAGGAAAGCAATTCAGGAAGTAGCTGCTCGCATGCTTCGTACGTTAGCCTGGTTAGCCCGGTTAATTAGTCCCAGCAGTAAGCTCCTACGCGATCGAACGTCCCACAGCAGACGCGGAATTGGATCGATCCTGACTCAGGGCTCCCACTTAGGACGAACACTTTATGTGATAGGTTATACGATCGTGACTATTTTTACCACTGTATTTACACATACAGCCACTGTGGGGAGCTGGCTTGACTCCAGATTTGTATAAAACTATACTTATTAGATATGATTGTGTGTAAATTGCTTCTCACGGGTTTCATCTTTGTTTGAAAGACAGTAAAGGAGCCCTTTGGATATTATACCACATCCGACGAATGGACCATCTGGTGTTTGTGGACCACATGACGAATCCGGGAGGCTTCTCGCGGTTCTGATTCGGGATGAACGTACACCCGTACACAGGACAAAGTGCGATAAATCCGATTTGCCTTTCTCGTGTACATGAGATTCACCGATCTGTTGCCATCTTTCCGAGAGGTTTCGTATGTAATTTTTGGGCCTCTCAATTGTCCTCACTTATGCCTTTCCAAAAAGAGAGAACCAGTATATATTGATCTCGTCCACCTTGCTAGTGTCGTAAAAAGAAGGTCAGGCATAGCTTTCACTCTGACAGCTCCCCGACAAATTTCAAGTACAATATCGGGTCCTCGCCAGTAAAGTTCACTTGCTTCATCTCAGCCTGGTTAAAAAAAGAGCCAAGCCTCTCTTGGCCTCTTCCAACCCAACAGGAGAATATATAACGTCTTCGCGATGTAAAAGCAGAAACCACACTCATAATTGCATTTTCTGGTCAAGAGACGTCCGGGCTTGGTTCACCTACTCTCATTGTCCCGTTTCAGGGAAAGGGAGTTTGTTCAACCTTTGGTACAGAATCATAGCTACCGCAGCTTTACCTTTGATATAAACTAAGGCGATAGTCGCGAGTGGATAGCCTTCACAATGAGCTACACCCTCATCCTACTGCTGACATAAGTGGAAATGAGGAGAAGATTCTCGTGGCACATATCGAGCACCTTGCGCAATAGAACTGCTTATCTGTGTCACTCAAACACATTTGTACATGTACTGCTTGGTTTCTATATATACAATAGAGACAGCGCTTTTAAGTCCAATCTCACCTAACCACCACCAACACCACAGACTACCACAAGCCTACCACCAATACCGAGGAAACCCATGTCATATATCTACATTGCCACGCTTCTCATGTTCTTCATAGTCATCACGATGCCCCGTGAGAGGCGCCCGGTAACGCCAAGCGGTCACATTCAGCTACCTGTCTTAATATCTAGAGTTGTACAAATACATTTTCACTTATTTCTCAGAAAGCCATCTGAAACTTATCCAGTCCCCATCATGTAAAATCAACAATCAAGAGTATTGAAACTTTGAAAGGTCGACCTGGTGCATCTATTTCTCGAAGGATCAAATACCGGGTTAAGTATTGGTTGCGGTATTCTCTGTTGCAGCAGCCACAGCGTCTAGGTGAACGGGTTAGGCATACTTAAGCGAATTTAAGGTTCAGATGAGGAAACGAGCGTGCTGCAGAACGGCTCACCGCCGAAACCCTTGTTGTTGCATCAATTCTATTCAGCTTTTCGTACTTTCGTCCACTGCTGCCTCCCAAACTCGAGATAAGGATTGGCTTTCGCCTGTGTTTATGGTTTGGTGGCGTACCCTCATGAGGGCAGGCTGTACACTTTTGTCAGAGACCGCAAGCCGGATGGTTACAAGTACTGGCCGTCATCCCAAGATATCAAATGTTCTCTTTCCTTTCTCAAATCTCGTCTTGTTCCCTTTCGCCAAGACTTTCGTTATTTAACACACCATGGGCTTCTTTCCTTCACGCAGCAAGAAGAGAGATGTGCACGTTCACATCTACCAACAAACAGTTTGTAACCCCTCTCCTAATGCGCTTCAATACTCATGCTAACCTGTATCTCAAGACTCCTGCACCCCCACCCCGGTTGCCAGCATGTCGAATGTGCTGCTCGTCGCAGAGGACTCAGCTCGCCACCACCCAACAGGGGCCGCACACAGGAAGGCAGTACTATGTCTGCATCGGTTGTCCTGCTCCGGAAGCTTCTCGTGGCCGCAGCTGGATAGTCTGGGCGGATCAGATTACGGTTTAATGACTCTCTATCTACTGGTTAGTGGAATTTTCAAAGTCTCTGGGATCCTCAAAACGGAACCAATTCTAATATGATGTTTATTCGCTTAGCAAACGGCCCTGTTATAACGCAGTGATGTCGCGACATGCCGTACACTACCTTTATAGCTCTAATGATACCTATGCATATGGAATCGCGAATATTCTTCGATCTCGTCTCCATCGCTTGCACGGGCCGCCTTTCTACCTCCTGTCATTGCTGAGAAAGAGACTTGAGCTCTTGACCCCACTGGGACGGCCTGTTGTGGTACATCCTTTTCTCAAATCTCATATCCCTGATATCATTGTGTTACATACTTCCTCCCATGACCTATCTATATACTCACCTTTCCCTCCTTGTGTAAGGGAAGTTCGCTATTGAGTGCGCTGGCACCATTGAATAAAACGTCGCTCGTAAAGTACAATAATGATACACTGTCATAGCAACTTGAACTAAATGAGAGAATTTTATGCCATTTCTCTTACCAATATCTAGATTATCTCTCCATAACGCTTCCTATTTCTATTTAACGCATCTAATACTAGCCAAGGGTTTCCGCCATCCCCTACCCACCAGGACTACCTCGGAGAGCTGTTGAAGTTGACGTTAGTGGCTGGCTCATGGATAACACACGCGGCTCGAGTCCGATAGCAATACCTGAAGCGACGTTCGTCTGAGGGGCTGGTGCGGGAGAAACACTATTTACACGAAAGTAAACATTAGCAAATCCACCCTTTCTTTCAAAAGAGTACATATCTGATGACTAGATATGCTGCTTACTGCATTGGCGGGATATCATCACTTCGTACACCAGACAAACAAGGATCTTACTTTTCCTTTATCATGAAACTAATCAAGTCGCCGGGAAGCAGTCCTGAGAAATTAAAATAAAGGCCTTGCTAAGCCAAAGGCATGAAAATTCCAAAGTACTTAAGGCGACACACTTCAAGCTACTCAGCCCGCAAAACTAGAATTACGACCTTATCTAAATATGGCTTATACTCGATATTGCATATTACGGCTACCTGCCTTTCTAGTCATTAGATTAAAGAAACCAGGAGAGAAAAAAAAGAAACATTAAGTTGGCCTTTAGAAGTTTAATGTTTACACTTGAGAAGAATTTATATTCTTCCAAGAACAAAAAGCAACCAACCAGCTTCTATCTATCCGTAGAGCAAAGAAAAACATCCGCATTCCCACACGCTTGAAGCCTCTGTGAAAGGCCAAAAAAGAACCAGAACCAAGACTAAGCGAACAAAGAGCCACCAAACAAAGAAAAAAAAAACCTTATAAGTCACCATTTCTTCACCTTTTAGATCTACCCAGCCCCACTTCAAACCTCCAAAAATCACCAAAAAATATCTCAAACTCCTTTAAAAGATCTGTTTCCCGACCGGGGAATTGAACCCCGGTCTCCCGCGTTATTATTTCATAGCCAGAAGGCTTCTTGAAAAGCGGAAATGCTAACCACTACACCAGTCGGGATGTTTTCCCTTTCTTCTGAGATGAGAAGAGGAGAGAGATGATTGGATGATGGAAAAGGTGCTTATTTGAATAAATATATGGGATAGCGTTGTGTGGGATTTTCCAGGCTGTGAGGTGGAGATGAGTGGAGTGGCAAGAGAGTGGATATGTGTTAAGCGAGAGATTTAGGAGGATATCCACAATGATGTTTACCTTAGTTTATGCAAGGATTAAAGCTCGAGCAAATCACGCCTTGGAACGACTCTGCTGTCTCTTGCTCTCTATTGTTCGTGACAAAGTCCTATTATGCGTGATAGGCGGAGGTGGAGACTATAAAGGTCCATTTGTCAAATCGGTTTCTTTCACATTTGAACATTTTGGAAGTCACAGTCTGAGTATTCCAAGAAAGAACCAAGGGAAGTTACTGTAGTCCCTCCATCTATGTCTAGGATGCATAAGAAAGAGAGGAAGTGAAGAGTTGAATATATAGGCACATATGGTAGTATGCCACGTCAAGTATACTGCACTATGGTTTTGTCATACGCTGATGTAATGGCCCCTCGTTAAGATCACAAATGCCCACTTATCAAGTGCCAGCCAGTATTCAATTCAAAGTCTTAATGGGCTAGCTATTGTGTCTCTCTAGCTGATAGGAAACACTGTGATAGGGCAGATTGGAAAGCGGAAGTGCAAGAAAGAGAAAAACTCCCGCCTGCCATTTTCCAGAGGTGTGCCAACCCAAACTCCAAACCGAGCCCCAAATTCAAGTTCCAGAGAGGAAATGTGTCGTATCATAATGTCGTCTAGTCTCGTTTACTGAAGCCGTAAAACAATTTCTTTCCTTCCCGTCGTTCTCCCTCCACTACCCCGAACATAAAGTATCCAGGTACAGAGCATTCGTGCCGCATCCCTACAGACCAGCACTCCTAGCACTTTCACCAACTTGCACCACCTCACTCTCCTCATCCTCCTCCTTCGGCCTCTCCCTACCCCTCACACCAGCAAGACTCACACCACCCCCTCCAACACCAGCACCATCCCTAACGCTCGCCGTCGTACTAACACTCTCACTCCTAACCCTCGCACTATCTCCCGCTTCGGCATCAACATCACTCTGCCTCCTCCTCCTCAACGTCCTCTCCAACTCCCTAATCCTCCGCTTCAACACATCATTCTCCCTCTTCACAGCCTCCAGCTCGTGCCGGTGATACGCCGCTTCCTCGTAACGACCTGTGGTCTGCACGCTGGTAATGCTATCCGCGCGGTGCATTTCCGTTCCTCCACCACCGCCACTCATAGCTAGACTACTGGAACTCGGGTCGCGGTGCGGGATGGGTCGCGAGGTGTAGTATGAGGGGAAGGACTCACCGGCTAGAGCTTGGTAGGAGCCTGAACCGGGTGTGGGGAGAGGGGAGGATGTACCGCTCCGGCCTGGGCCTGGGCCGGTGGTGGAGTTTTGGCGGCTGAGGGAGATGGATTGCGGGTGTGCTGATCCTGGTACTCCTGCTCCTGCTCCTGGGATGGGGTTTGAAGGCCCACGAGTTCGGTCTGCGGTTGTGGATGGGATGGAAGATAGGGATGCGAGGGCTGAGGCACTGCGGGAGGATGTTGCTGAGGATGAGCGGTGGTGACGGCGCTGGGAGGGAGTTGGGTGAGAGGGGCCACTGAGCAAGTGGTTTGCGTTGTGGTCGTAAGTATCTGGGAGGCCGGCGGAGGTGGATGAGGTGTTTGATACGACGGACGCGTTTTGGGCGGCGCGGAGCATGGAGAGTTCGCGCGTTAGACGGTTGACCTGTGTGTTGTTAGAATATGCTCATATTATGTATACTTGTATGCCAGATTTTGAAGACAGAGAAGAAAGTAATACTTACAACAGCCTCCTGTTCCTTCTCCAACTGTAAATGCAAGTCTGCCGCCGTCAAAGGCCTAGGATGTCGCAACGGTCCAGGTCCAGTTCCCACACCTGTATTATCACCCACCAATATACCCGTATTCACCATCCCTGGCGACGTCGTCATTGTCTGTCCTTGATTAACAGCGCTCTGGTTCGAGGGGAGGATATTCAGAGCTGCGGCGTTGGTAGGAGGAGATGTGTGTTGTGAAGAGGATTGCTGAGATTGAGGTTGGGTATGATTATGGAATTGAGTTTGTGAGGTCGATGAAGAGGTTGTCTGGGAAGCCGGTGGCAGTGGAGGTGGAGCCATTTGAAGCTGCTGCGACGTTCGTCGACTGGAAGTTGTGGATGTGAGACGAGGTGAGGAGGCTAGAGGGCGCGGCGAGGGAGGCACGGAATTGAGATCTGGTGCCATGATGTTTCGGATGTTGCTATTCGTAGATTGAGGGATGGAGAGTATGGCGTGGTGTTTCTCGTCGTCCGTATCTCTTTGCGAAGACTGAATCGCTGGACAAAGAACGAGACAATGTCGCAGCTATCGACAGCAAGTTCAGGACACGATGCCAAGGTGATGTTCGAGATATGTGGAGTAGGGATACGAAGATGTTGTATCACTTCGCGGTACTGGTCGTCATGAAGAAATGGATCAAAACAAAGACAGAAGTCTGAATGGATGCATGGACAGGTCAACATCAACTTTCAGCCTTCCTTCCCCTCCTCAATCCCCAGCGTATCCTCCACATCGCATGAACATCTCATCTCGCCAGCCAACCAATCAACATCCACTTGAATTCAGCCTTGTTATGCTGCCAAGACCATCGACGGCCTTGTACAGTAAGCCGCTTCGGGTAATTGTTTTGATGGGGATAATAATCAAGGGGGGTATGACGTCGAGCGTTTTGGTGACAGAGGTTGGTGGGGTTAAAAACAGCTTGGTCTTTGGTCGAGGGGTTACTTTTGTTGTTCTCTTCTCTACTTCAATCATTAAACAAGTCCAGTCAATCGATTTCTCTTGAACGCTTCAGATAACTCAGGTCAGTCTTTGAGATTCCTTTTCAATTGCCTTTTGGATCGTGAGAGGCGAAGTCAAGTCAACGAGTCAACAAGTCGATAATGGGTGGCTTGAGTCGAAGCTCCACGAGCCGTTTGCCCCTCAGATCTAGCCCTCCACCACCGTCCTTTCCATCTCAACCTTCAACCATCACCTTTTCCATTATCAAATACTAGCATCCACTAATCATCCCATCTTATCTCAGATATCTCTTCAAACCACAAAACCATCTAAAAACACCACAAAAAATGTCCGCCCCAAACCAAGGTCGCCAATCCCCCTCCCCAGAGGAATCCTCCGGAAAGCAACAGGGCGCACCCTCATCCGGCCAGGGCATCAACAAGGACACGAACAACAAGGAGGAGAGTAAGAATGCTCTGGANGTATGTTTTCTCTTCCTATCATCCCCAGCCCATCTACCGGTACAATATACTTGGGTGTAGACAAAAAGGGTGATTGATGGATACTGACGATGTGAAATAAATAGGGGCTTCAATCCAACCCCGCCGGCCCATTAGATGCTCATCTGAAGGAGACGATGAAGAAGACTGAGACGCCGGATGTGAAGTGAAAGTTTACACTCTCGCTCTCACTTCATGGCTCAGATGTATGATAGCACAGCACGTACGGATTGACGGCATGGGGAATGATGCAATGCATTTATGAAAGGCGGAAATTTGTCAGGGATCGAAGGTATTCATATCATAAATGGCATGGAGCGTGGAGGATGGATGGTTGATAGAATATATACATAGGCATGCAATGAAAGAATGAAGTAAAAGAAAGAATGTCGCCTGGATATGATTCGACCTGGTGATATCTCAAGGGTGTTCTATCCAGTCCCCAGTCCCCAGTGCCCAGTGCCTCTTAAATCAAAGTTACGGGAAACAGGAACAGGGTAAGTATCTATTCCATTTTTGAAGGCATAGATAAGAAAAGACTTTCTTTGACTTGGGGTTCTGAGCTGTAGCAAGTGGGAAGTTCTCATTGGAGCGGCCAAGGTTAGGTTAATGCCGTTTTGGGGGGGGGGGGGGCGGCAGAGCGGATATGCTGTTTTTGAAGTTCAGTGTTCACATGTTCATCACATGTTCTCAAGTCATTTCAATTTATTTCACAATGAGAATAGACTTATATCGTAAGGGACACCATGAATTTCATTCATAATACATAGGTAGTGTTCGTTAGTTCATCGCAGTTGCTATTCATCCTTCAATCATCCATCTTCCCATCCCACCTCAAAGCTCTGGTATCTCCGCTCCCACTCCCGCTCAAGCCAACTCAACCCAACCAACCAAAACTCAAAGAATTAAGTATGCATCGCAAGCACGCATTGCATCGAATCGAATCGCATCGCATCGCATCGTAAGACAGGAGAGGCAAACGACAAAGCGCAGACCAATCAAGCATATGTAACCTTCTCAGGCTCCAATGGTGCAACTTTTGTGCTCTCAACAACTCCCGTCCCCTCCGAAGCGACAGCAGATGCAGAAGGGGTGGATGTGCTAGGGGCTGAAAGCAAACACGCGCGCAACTCGTCAGCAAAAACCTCATCTAAAATGATAAAAGTACAAGTTTTTGGAAATCCGGCCCAAAGAAACCCCCCACCCTCGCATCAGGGAAATCGGTCAAATTCGTCTTGGCTCGTTTACTTGGAGCAACCGCTGCAAGCACATTTGCCGGCTTCACCTGTAATGGATGGTCAGTAGGTACTCATTAGGCATATCTCAGTAGAGCCTTTATAATGATAAAGAGCTCCTGAGATACTGAATCATGGGGCCAACATACATGGACAGTTCTTGTCATCTCCTCCGCATTTGCAGGTCGTCTTGTCGGTGCCAGCAACGGGCTCGGTCTCGGCCTTTGGACAATCGCTGCATGAACACTTTCCAGGTGCGCAGCCGCACACCTTGGTGTCACCACCACACTTGCAAGTTGTCTTCTCGGTATTGGAAACCTTCTCAACATCGGACTTCGAACAGCCGCTGCAAGCGCACTTTCCTGCCTCACATGGGCAGTTCGTAGAATCTGAAGCACACTTACAAGTAGTCTTCTCGGTACCGGGAACCTTTGTGACACCAGAATCCTGCTTCTTCAAATCGGCAAGACGGCGAGCCTCTGCGTGGATGTCCTGGACCTGCTTGCTGCTCTGGGTGTAGAAGTTGACGAGCTTCTGGCCAGTTGGAGTTCCGGCGGCCTTTTCGAAGTAGGAAGTCAGGCCAGTGAGGAGATTGTTGGCCTTTTGGGTGACACCATAGGATTGATCAACAGACTTGGCCTTGTCGGTGGCATGGTACTTCTGATCGAGGTTGGTGAGGGTGGACAAGAAGCGGTTGGAAACTCCGTGCTTGGTGTCGAGATCGATGGCCTTCTGGATGGCCTGGTCACCGAGTACGTAGCCGTGGGCAATGTACTCAGCAGCGATACGGGCACGGGGCTTCTCTTCTTGTGTGATCTCATCGCTGTCTCGCTCGGTGTTTTGTGTGAAGTGGCTTCCGTCATCATCGTTGGATCCAGTGGCGCTGGAAACTTGAACTTGTGTGGCACCGAGTTGGGTGTTGTCGAGGAGGAGGGCAGTCTTCGCGGCAGTCTCCTTTTCGAAAGTTACGGTGGCATTTTGCGACTCTCCGGACTTGGTGACCTCGATAGAGCTGATCTTACCACTGGTAGAAGTTAGCAGCTGTCACAAAGATAGAACATGATTTAGGAGCAAGACTGCAATGGAGGCTTACCAAAAGGAAAAGAAATCCTTGATCTCTTTCTCACTGGTAGCAGAACTGATGTTCTTGACGTTGACTGTGCTGGCAGACATGATGGTGGTAGATGATCTGATCTGTTTGCTTTGTTGGTTTGTTTTGAGGTTTGACTGTAGTAGTGAAATGCTCGATATGTTCGTGTGTGTGTGGGTGTTCTTTCAAAGAGAAGAAGTGTTGGCACAGAGAAACTTTTCTTATGTAGTTAGTGGGTGGTAGCGTGTTTTCGATGTCGCAGATGCAGGCAGAAGAAGCAGATGTTGACGTTGAGGGCGATCACACAGCCAGAAGAGGGGAGAGCAGTTGAGTGGTGCGGGGCAGTGTGGCGCAGGCGGAAAAGAACCCATGACGTACCTAGCGTGGCTTCGAAGCAGGAACGGTGGGGGGACGAGGCAAAGGGATGCCACCAGAAGAGGATGGTGCTTTCCATCAAACAGATCGACGAACGCGCCATACCTGTACGCTTTGACATGTGAGAGGGGCGAATACTCGATTGAGTTTACTTTTGACGTGTTGGATGGGAATATGGCTGGTCGATGCCAAGATCCAGTACTAGCTCTAAAAGTTGATACCAAGCTGAAGCGAGCTACGAAGTTCTAGATCCCAAAAGCAAGATGTTCAATGTCACTTGCTTCTTAGGCAAATAAGTAACGTTTGATAACTTCACGAGCAGTCTTGATATCTTGGAAGCAAGGAAACCAAGATGAATTTGCTTTTGATATTGTGTATGCCTAGGGGCCTGCCTGGGAGCACCTCAGACGAAAGGGTGGCAGAAAGCTGTCGTCATCCCCTCATAAGAGTGACACAAGTACCAGGCAGCACAACATCCATGGGATACTTCCTTGTACTCCCAGGTGAGGTCACACGGGATCTCTAGAACGCCATGTCACAGACATCAGCCAGAGCGGGTAATATCATAGAAGACATCCTCAGCCTTTTACAGTTGGGTGATTCACAAGCGAAACGAAAGACAGACGTAATTTCAATAGCTCAATTTCTAATTTAAAAGCTAAGCTTTCTTTGAATTGAGTAGATCAGGTAAACTGGCTAGCCGACCGAGTAGAAGAGCACATGAGCATCTTGCCAAAGTATAATACAGTTGTGTTAAAATCCGCAAATGAGCTAAGCCTTGCTTGCCACAGTATGAGACTTGTTGAACTTGTCGAACGCATCGAAATATTGAATTCTCGACCTGTTATACAATGATTCCAACTTCGGGCGATCAGAGACGGCCAGACTCAAAGCCAATACCTAATCCCACACCCTCAGTGCGCATCTTCTTGACAGACTCATTGTGATCGTGGTCAAGCTTGCGTTTAGTAACAGGAGCATACAACTTGGCCTGGTGGAAATGCTTGTCGGCTGGGATAGGTGTGTTGGTACGGGAAGCGGCAACCTCGAAGGACTCGCGAGGATCTGCACGCAACATCTCTGTGGCACTCTGGCTTGCCTGACTCTCTTGAATTTCCTCGCTTTCCTCTCGGTAATTGCCTCCGGAATGGGCAGCATCCTCGTTGTCAGAGACAGAGATGGTGCTATCACGAGACTTGCGACGGCGCTCACGAGATTGTTGGCTAATGTGTTGGCTGAGAGTGGTCGCAACACGAGCTTCGGCGTGAGGAGAGAATTGGGCTGAAGGGAGGAGGCCGGAGTTGTTGGCTACTGGTCTGCCTGATCCAGGAGTAGTGGGGAAGGAGGAGAGCGATTGAACGCCTCGGTTATGCCTGTTTGGGGTGCGAGGGTCAGGACGGCGAGCAACAGTGGGAGTAGATGGCGCACTGTTATTCTCCTGGCTAAGGACAGACCCTGCAAGAAGGAGAGCATTGAACTTCTCCTGGTTATCTTGCGAAGGACCAGGACCGTAGCGAATGGAGCGGTTGGTGTTGGGTGTGTACTTGGGAGTCCCGCGGTACTGGTGGGGAGTAGCTGGGGTGGTCTTTGGGGTAGACACATGTAGAGGTCCACCTGGACTACGCAAGACATTGATGTGCTCACGATTTTGGCGGATACGTTGCTGCAGCCGTAAGATCTCGTCCTTGGCATCCAAAATCTCCTCCTCTTTGGTCTCGAGGAGTCGCTTAGCCTTCTCCAAGCGACGGCGGTGAAGTATATTGTCTTCCTCAACCATCTTGCAATGGGCCTTCAATTTTTGAGTGTAGTCGGTAGTGGTGGTATCCCGTCCATTGACCTGAAGAACTTGAACTTCTCGTCGGGTGATATCATGCTCCACTTCCATGCGCTTCAGAGCCTCTTCGCTTTCGATTGTGAGAAGATTATGCTGGAGCTTGTAGTGAGCTGCTGACATTCTCGCTTCACTAACTGCCATGTCCAACTTTTCATTCTCGGCCACAACTCTCAGCAACATCGCCTTCAGCTCTTCGGGACTGGCATCCGCGATTTGATCGGGAGTCGGACGGGCAGGTAAGTTCTTCTTCGCAGTATCACGTCTGGTACCATTGGTGATAGTAGGAGGAGGAGATGAGAGGACTGTTGGCTCGGGGGTGGCAGTTCGAGGAGCCGAGACTGGACGTCGGACAGGAGGTTGCGAGGACGGGGGTGGGGTAATAGATGAAGCAGAATCCGCGACCATCATGGAAGTAGTCGGAGAGTTTCCTCGAGGCATATCATCCTTTGAGGGAATGTCGGCACCGATCGGCTGCGGGGTAGAAGGATTCTCTGCTGGAGTAGCGACCTCTTCGTAAGAGGATTGGGATGCCATTGTGGCAAGCTGTCAAAGGTTAGCCGTGTTCTACTGTGCATTGCGACAGCCTTACAGATGGAGATGCAAGATATGAATCAAGTGTCCGAGTCTGGAAGTCGGTATGTGTATGCGACCGGGTCTGTCGAGTAGATAGAGGTCTCAGAGCCCACGCGTGGAGTGAAGGTTGGAAATATGCGACGCGGTTAAGATGGCGTGGGCTGGAGTCGCGTAGTTCTCGCGATGATGTGTGCTGCGTTGCACAATGACTGCAATTCTTTGACAAAGAGTATCCACCGTGGTACATTCACAGTTGCCAGAGATGGTTGCTCAAGTGAGATTGTGGGGAGGGCAACTTTGCGACAGGAATGATGGGGGATGCGATGCGCTCGACGGGTTTCAAAGATGGCCGGGAGCCCAACTAAGGAAAATGGTTGTTCCGGGTGTTTAGCCTTGGGCACTGGATGGAGGCTGGTTGTGAAGGGCAACGGGGGCTGGGCCTGTGCTTTTAAAGCAGCGGCTGGATATCCAGAGGCTGGGAGCGAGAATGCTCGATTAAAAAAAAACAGCTGTTTGCGGCAATATAGAATATAGAAGTGATATTGTATGAACAATGACTCGACATTTTGTTACGACATTGAGCGAGTGATAGAAGTGCAATTAGCGATTGTACTGTAGCTTTGGACGTTACCTAAATGCTCGTCCAAGTAAGTGGTGGTTGTAGAAGTATTCTCTTTTCAGGGGCTTCGCTTGTCGTCTGCTCCCTCCACCCACTCGACCAATGTCCTCCCTCCACCGATGTCTACCACCTTTAAGACAGACAGACGGGAGGCTCAAGCACTTCAATCTGCACGAGACACGAGTTTATTTACAGTACACCGCTGCTTTTTCCATCTCTATTTCCAGCAAATGCACAACGCTTTGACCCTTGTGCATTGGCTTTATTGACTCAGCATCCACCGCCATCCAATGCCAGCTCATCCTCAACCCACCCCTCCACGCAAGCACTATGAAATATAGCTCTCGGTACGCGGCTCTTGATAACAGAAAGTGGCTGGCATTAAAAAGACTCCGCTTCTTTTCTCTCCAGTACGAGAGTCGGCCGAAGATCCAAGCGCGCGTTGTCATTGGTCAGTACACGCCTAGTCAGGGACCTCATTTTGTTCTTCGGAACTTTTGGTAGACGAGGCTCGATTTGGCAGCGACCGACCTTTGCACCGTTGCTTCCTGGCGTTCGGTGGCCTTCTGGTTAATTTAGACTCGAATTGCACTGCATTGCACTGGTGAGCGACGGCATGGGATGCTTCGGAATCCCCTCTTCTCCTGAATCCTTTTGTAGCACTGTTTGAACTTCAGTTTCGTTTCTGTTTACTTCCGTCCTTCGACTTAGTCAATACAGACAGACCACATCTTCAACTTCCAATCCATAGCAGTATGCGCAGTTTCTAGACATCCACTTGCCGCGAGCACATCCGCACACTTATACTCCAATCAACTGCAGTCAGCCAACCATGGAACAATCACCAAGCGCAAGACCATCCGGTCTCCCTCGACCTTCGAGACTTCCAGTACCAAGCCTGCGAGCTACTCCGTCAAGAGACAACCTGCAAGCATCCAGACAAAGCAGTATTGTCAATCCTCGACTTCGAAGCTCTGCCTCTCGCGATACTCTGTCCACGCAATTTGCGAAGCCTCGTGTCCCATCGACCTCCAACCGCCAGTCCATCATAGCCTCCCGCGATCGAGACGTCTCATCCGGCACCATTATACACACTCCTGCTGTCCAACAGCCTCGAAGGAAAGCCAGTCAAGATGTTCTATTCAGGAAGCCTTCGAGGCCTGTCATGCGGATAGATCCTGTTCAGCTGGAAGCAAAAGAGGATCACAATGTGATCGTGGAGGATGATAGTCCGGTGCTGGAGGAAACACAAACGTACGACTTACCCAGGAGTTCGAAGCCACGACCTTCTCTGTCCGAACGAACAATGGAAACTCTGCAGAATATACCCTCCTCACCAGCAGTACGGAAGCGGGGTTCAAGTTTCTACAGAAACGATAGTCCAATGAGACCTCCGTCTCGGTCTATAAGCTCAAGGCCAACATCGAGTGCTGGTTCCGGAACCAGTTCTGGAAACTCTATACCAATCGACTTTCGAGCTTCTACGAATACTTTCAGGCCTCCACAATCAATATTTCATGGCCAAACTCCACAGAAGCGTCCGGGTACGGGACAGTCCTCAAAGACACCTTCCACAAGTCAGAGCATGGCCCCTCCAGAAGTCTCGAGGCTTCCATCACCAAGCTTTTCGGCATCTGTCCGCAGATCACCAAGTCCAGTCAAAGGGACGGTTCTACCAAATATCAAAGCTGGCAGCAAGACCCTTTCTGCTCGGCCTTTGAAGCCTCGGGCCTCAATCAATGGCCTGTTCCGGAAACCTTCCACACAAAACTTGGACCAACCAAGCGACTTAGATAGGATCGGATTTGTTCCCAAGAAGCAATCGACAACATTCTCCAATAGCTCGTCTGAAGCTGCATCGACCACTTCCAAAACCTCCAAAGCTACAAGCACATTTTCAAGTGGCTCTATGGATGATCATAATGCTACTCCGAGAAAGTCCTCTCTTGCTCTACGTGATCAGATTGCCAAAGCTAAGGCTGCGAAGCGTGCTGCTGCATCCAAACAAATGTCCACGGTTGAATCAGAGTCCTCCGACGCAACTGTGATCCCTGCTGGTACTTTTGATTTTGGACTTGCCGATGATCCATTCAATCAGCAAGTACGTCAAGACGGCGCAAAGGGACTTCTCCGGAAACGCATCGATGCTGCGAGAACAGATGGACGTCTTAACATTGCTGCAATGGGTTTCAAGCAGATACCTGACGAAGTTATGGACATGTACAACTTGGATTCGATCTCTTCACAAGGTGGTGCCTGGGCAGAATCTGTTGATTTGACAAGATTCATTGCTGCTGGGAATGAGCTTGAGTTGCTTTCAGACGATATGTTCCCAGATGTGGATCCAAGAGAAAGTGCAGATGATGAGGATGCAAAAGGCAATCAGTTTGGAGGACTTGAAACACTCGACTTACATGGCAATGTTTTAATAGCTCTTCCTCTTGGTCTTCGGAGGTTAGAGCTCTTGACTACTCTGAATCTTGTGAGTAACGCATTCATTCAAGATCGATTTCCCCTACTGACCGTCGCAGTCGAACAATAAGCTCGGCAATGAAGCTTTCCAGGTCATATCTCAAATACCATCCTTGCGCGATTTGAAGATTGCCAACAATGGACTGACCGGTCCCCTGGATCCAAGCATAACGTCTCTCACGAATCTGGAAGTGCTAGATATGCAGAGTAACGCGCTCACATCATTGCCTGAGGGTTTGTCCGAGCTCGTGCGGCTGCGTGTACTCAACCTTACAGAAAACAAATTCAAGTCGCTGCCATTCGAGAAGCTCCGCCATATGCCATTGATTGAGCTGCTTGCCGCCAAGAACCAGCTCACAGGAACTCTTATCTATGCAGAAGTAGATGAGCTTCGTCACCTCCAGATCTTGGACGTTACTGCAAACGCCCTTACCAACCTCGACGTGTCAGGAACCCTCAGACTTCCAGCTCTTCACCAGCTCAGTTGTTCCGCAAATCGATTGACTGAGCTTCCAGACTTGGAATCATGGGTATCACTTCTTACCCTGGCAGCGGAGGATAACAACCTTGGTTCCATTCCCGACGGATTCGTGAAGCTCCCGAAGATGAAGAACGTGAACTTTAGCGGCAACAACCTTAGGACGTTGGATGACAGGATAGGAGCAATGGAGAGTCTTGATATATTCAGGGTTAGCGGCAATCCTCTGCGGGAGAAAAAATTCTCGGGAATGACGACCGAGGATCTGAAGCGGACCTTGAAAGCACGAATGGAACCCGAAGAGCCAGAAAGGGATACGGATGGCGATGGAGACTTCTATTCCGCTTCTGGAACACCACCTGCATCACCTCGTCCCGGGTCATCAGACTGGCCAGTCAAAGCGGGTGGTGTTCTCGATCGGTCGAATACCCAGTCTCATTCACTAAATCCCGTCGCTGCTGCAGACATCGCCTCGGCTAACTCTATTTACATCCTCGAATTGCATCACAACATTTTCAAGGAGATTCCAGCCTCGATTGCATTCTTTGCAGCGACTTTGACGACATTGAATATAAACCACAACGAGCTAACAAGCGACACATTCTTGAAGGATGACTTGGAGCTGCCAGCACTCAAAGAGCTCAACCTCAGCTCCAACACTTTCAATTCCCTCCAACCGCTCATCCAACGCCTCAAAGCACCTCAGCTAGCGAGACTAGACATCAGCTTCAACCGTCTGACATCTCTCCCACCACTCAAGCCTCACTTCCCAAGCCTAGTCACCCTCCTCGCCTCCCACAACACCATCCGAGAACTCTCCCCCGAATCCGTCAAGGGTCTACGTGTCCTCGACTGCAGTAGCAACGATATCAACAGCCTCAATGCACGGATTGGTCTGCTTGGTGGTGCCGGTGGGCTGCAGACTCTGGATGTAAGTGGGAATAGGTTTAGAGTGCCGAAATACACTATTCTTGAAAAGGGGACGGAAGCTACGCTTGCATGGCTGAGGGATAGGATTCCTGTCGGTGAGGCGACGGAGGTGGATTAATCAATTCGACTCGAGAACCGACTTTGTACATGCGCTTGCTGCAGTGTTTTTGTATACCACGTTTTTGCGATTCGCCTGCTGCCTTGGGATTTTTAGGTGTCGTTCTTGGGCTCGTCGCTTACTTCCTACTGATGCTCTTGTTTACTGTTTTGTTCCTTAGCGAGGACGGAGTTCATTGATACCGAAATGGGAGGAGGAAAGAAAGGAGAGGAAAGGAAAGGAAAGAAGGGATTCTGTACTTAGTTTCTGCGCAGGCCGGCCTTCGTTTTACCCGTGCCTGTTAGGGTATGACACGGTATGGTACATAGATTACTTGTAATGCCAATATTTGTTTAATCATCTGATTTTACTTTGATTCGATCTGACTCGCTACCAATGTTGTTGGTATATAGGGTACGAATAGTTTATTATTTGCCATTTGCAATGCTATTTCATTCCTCTCTCGTGGATCTCAGGCAGCGCGCATATCGGATATCGACTTCCACAACGACGTCTCGTACATATTATAAGCCGTAAAACATACAATCATGAATGCAACCCCAAGTCAAATCTATGCTGCCCACTTGCCCCAGCACTTACGCTCTTTTGAGCTCAGCTGTGAGATTAAGGCGTATAATGGCTATACCAAATCAGCCAGTCCTCCGAGAGCGTATACAGCTTCTCATCAGCCGGCTCCCTTGCAGAATTCTCGCTCGTCTTTGCATTACCGGAATCGCTTCCCCACGCGTGCTTCCATCTCAACCATAAACGCCGGCTCAATCTCAACCTCAACCTCAACCTCACGCCCTCCCCTTCCCCTTCCCCTCCTCAATCTGCATCCTCCTTTCCTCCTCCCCAACCCTATCCCCCACCCCCTCCCCCCTCAAGAACCCAACTCCCCTCCTCACAACCCCCGAATTAACCGCCCTCCCCTCCCTCTCAAAAACCACATTAACAGCCATCAAACTCGCTACAAAAATCCAAACATCCCCACCCCTAACACCCCTCCACCACCCTCTCTTCCTCCCCACCTTCCACACAGAGTCCAAACTCGCTCTCGCGGCATACAAGAACTCGCCGCGCGCTTCCCGACGTACTACGTACCCCCAGATACCGCCTAGGAAGCCGCCGAGGAAGAAGCGTTGCGTGGAGAGGAGTTTGGAGGGCAGGTAGGATTGGAAGAGGCAGATTGCGGCCCAGGATGTGCCGATTGAACCCGAGGTGAAGAGGGTGTAGCGGAGGATTTTGGCGGCGAGGGAGTTTAGGGTTGTGAGGGGAGAGGAGTAGAATTTCGAGTAGGAGGGCAAGGAGAGGAGCGTGAAGATTAGGGTGAAGAAGCGGGTTAGGGGTGGGATTGTGGTGAGGTAGTGGGAGAGGTAGGTGCGGGTGCAGGAGGGGTCGGAGGGGTGCAGGATGGCGCAGGAGAGTGATGTTATTAGTGGGTGTGCGGGGGAGGTTATGGGTGAGATTTTTTGGAGGGTTGGTGGGAGGGTGGTGCTGTTGGGGAAGAGGATGGGGGAGACGAATTTTCTGGAAGGGTGTTGGTTAGTCTTTGATATTTGGGCTGGATGGGAATTGACGTACGGGTATTTCAGGCGAGCCATTTCAGCTAGGGCGTCGACTTGTTCGTATGCACCTGGCCAGGGGAGAGTGGCTGGATAGTCTTCTGGGCGAGATTGGACGTATGTAGGTGAGTATTTCAGGATGAAATCCCCGTATGCCTATAAATATCAGCAAAAATGGCTTCAATGTACTGGGGATGGTAAGCATACCTTAGGAAAGCAGTCCCTATCGAACACAAAGGCATGCAGTAATTGTCCACTCGTGAATGGAAAGAGTAGCCAACTTCCCCACCACCAAGGTTTCTGTCCCTTCGACCAAAGCCATCCTTCTTCCTCAGCGAGGTTATACGCAAACTCGGCTGCTCTGCTTAATGCATATATAGAGATCGTGACTCGCAGTTGATCAGCGGGGTTGATAGCCAATGCGAAACCTGCTAGACTGGCTCCAACTGCCGGTGCCAAAGACGATGTGAGAGTCTTCGAAGTCCGCTTATTGCGTTGTCTAAACGGCCTGGCTTCAGGCGTAAGGAGATGAGCACGAAGACGCGTGAAGAAGCGGAAAAGGATCCTGTGGAGGAGAAGGATAGTTGACAGAGAGAGCGAAAGTCTGAAATTCGGGTTGCGCCAAAGAGGGACTTTCTTGGTCCTGCATCCCACACAATGTCAACAATAATCCTTTGCTTGGAGATTCAGCATAACAAGCTAAAGAAACTCACCTCGCATTTCCCCTCCCGAGAAACCTCTCACTGACCAAACCCCAAACCTTCAACGCAGCACTCGTCGCAACGAATACCCTTACACTGGCTCTCACTGCCGCAGCATTGTAATCATCCCTTCCTGGCCTGTCAACTAACTTCTCAACCCTTGATACAGAGGGCGTGTTCCTCTTCAGCACCTTCGAGCGCGACAGTATGTACCGATGCAGCGTCTCGTACTCTTTCGCAGAAATAGTGTACCGCAAGGCATTGCGGAGGATAGGGTCTGCAGTTGATTTGGCAGAGATTCTAGGCGGTCCTTTCGCGTGGGGATCTGTCGAGGAGGACATTTTGATATGGGCGTTATGGGGGCATAAGTCGGGTATCGTGTTGTTGTTATTGTTCTGTGCGGTTTATTGAGAGTTGTGAGGTTGGGATCTTGAGTCGGGGTTTCCCTTGTCTTGCAAGCATGTGTAAATGCCTCGGCTGAAATCGATCACGTGGGGCGGGAAAAGGGGTAGAATCTGGGGAAATGCATGGGCGTCCAGAACGCGTCACATTCCTTTTGAAGGTTTGAGGGGATCATGTAAACACGGGATTGTCATTATGTGTATTACATTAATCGCCGCAGTAGGCTTGTATCAAGCTGCGGGAAGTTATATTGAATTACTACATCGATTCCCATAATCATCTCCAGATTCAGTATTCAGACGTCCAAGTACCAGGACAGTCTCAGGACATCTTGACGGAGCATTTAGACACACTCAATGACCTCTCCAGACTTGATGCTGCAGCAGTCTCCATCAGCCTATTAAAGTATTAGCACCTATCTTTGTCTAGCATTATGAGGAACAGAAACACAGCACTTACACATTCAACACCGAAGTTCTCGCACTGAGCGAAGATGAAATCACGGGTGTGGCAGAGGCTGGAATCATCTCCATTCTCTTGCTGGCAGGCCGTGAGATCAGCCCAGCAGCAGTCCTCTCCCTGTGAGCACTGTTGATTGTCAATTCAAGCTCCCATCTAGAAATCATGTGCATCCAAGCGCGAGGAAGGACTTATTGAGCATGGCAAGAAACCAGGTGACTGAAATTGAATGACTTACGGCAAGAGCAGTAGTGGCAATAGCCAGAAGAGCGAAGAATGAGAATTGCATTTTGAGGTTGGGAGATTGAGCGAGTGTAGGTGAATTGATCGAATGAAATGATGGGAAGGTAAAGACTGTTGAGGTGATCGTTTGTTGATATCACGACAAAGTGAAGATGAGACGAAAGGGTTTTGTACTTTGTTTCCCTCCCTACCAGCGACCTAAGACAGGTCAATCTCTCTTCCAGGTTCCGTCGCCGTCGCCAAGAGCAAAGTGGATGCGCGTGGTCATCATCCAAGCATCAAGCGAGGACCAAGTCTCCGTATTCGAGAATGAGTGGTCTTGGCGGGATTGTTGATACCATTGTTGACAAACTTCAAGCAGGCGAATATCATCAACATCCTTTCTGCAGCCTTTTAAACAAGGGTTGTTACAGTTCTATGATAGTGAGATTCAATTGTGTCTCTTGACAAACTCAAGTCTGGAAGATGTTCATCGCCAAGTGCCAAGTATGCCATCTAATTTCCGCGTCGCCGATGGTGCCCCTATCAAGAACCCTTGGTCTTTGCCCGCTTCAATGCTAAATTTGTACCTCATCTTGCGGATACCATTCGTTGGCTAAGCGCGTGCAAGTCACTGGGCGTATGTCAAGTTGGATTCTAGCAAGTGTTGCAACGATCGGGATGGGGAAAAGAGAAAATTAGGGGCTACTAAGCGAGAATACATGTTTTGATTGTGAACAACAACTCAAAAACCAGTTAGAAAAGCACGCAGTGATTCGAGAACAACACACAATGAACATCGTAACATGTGAATATTCGATCTGGATTGGCAAAGGGGCAAGCATTGCAAATCCTCCCTGCCAAACAGCACATATTAATGATCAATCGAAAAGGTTATGCTGAAAAGTGTATATCCTTTAGTGAAGGCAAGAAAGGCGAAGTTGGCTCATAGAAAGGCTCGCATGTATTCAATGCTACCACTCCGCTCCAGCTAGCTAGCTATATGACCTGCGCGCATCACAGGATAAGGTAGGATACCTACCATCCATCCATGTTCCTCAGACTCCTTCCACCTAAGTAGCACGCCAATACAGTCATTAAAGCCAGAACCCATAGGTATCATCTTTTTGATTCTTCCCCATCCTCTCCCAACCCCACTTCATCTCTGGCTACCTGACCGCCTTCCGTGTATAAGAAAAGGAAGATCCAGCATAGTCATAGCAGACAATGCAACCCCAAGCATTGCAGATCAGCTTTCTCGAGGCAAGCCAGAAAAGTACCGAAACAGGCACAAAGAAACCATGGAGTCAGAATTCACCAACTCCAAAGCAAAGCGGCTCGCATGCTGCCGCCAGTAAAACCTCCCATTTTGGGTTAGCAAAGGCAGAAATGCCATTGCTAGACTTTTGTGATTCGTTTGGAAAAAGTGCGTTAGGATTTGTGCGATCGATCAAGCAGCAATCGACCCCTGTGCAACGCCTGTGCGCCGATAATCAAACAATTGGAAGAATATGTCGCCGCCCAGGTCGTTAAGATTTGTTCGGCCGTGAAATATTCTAGTCGAGACCGAGAAGCGTAAAGTCGACCCAGCTTCGGCTGATAGTAGGAACAGAGTCCTTGCCAGGAACCTTGTCAATCTTTTCCATCCAGCCTACGACTTCCCACTCTCTTCCATTGGCTTTACGTTCCTCGTTCGAGACAAGAGGGGTTTCGAGGACTCTGATGCGGCGTTTCTCACGCTCGTCGATTACTGCATTGATGACGTTTTGTCGAAGCGCTGTCGTTGCCCAGCCCTGAACGTTACCTAGACGTGGTGAGTCCAAGATGTACTTCAGAAGATCCCAAGGTAGATTGAGCAAGAGCTTGGACAGAGCGGCTGTGGCGGGGTTCTCGGTGACTGGTCGAGAGCTGTCCTCTGAAGGATGATCTCCGAACTTAATGGCGCTGAGACGCGGATTGTGGCCGGCTTGTGGGATGGTGGGTAGTCGACGATTGTGGATTGGCTCTCCAACAGTAGGATCAAGAACAAATCCAGCAGGGAAGTTGGAAATGATGAACTGTAGGGAATGATGGATGAGAATGTTGGCCGCTGGACTATAAGTTGGAACCCTGTGTTGAGAGGCAGCCCGGAGTCCAGGAGGTCCAGCAAACCACTGAGCATCCAGCCCACCATCTAAGGCAAAATCGAAAGCCTTCTCAATAGTATTCCAATTGAGCAATTGGCTAGCGACTTCCATACCCCGGGTGATGACTGGAGGAATAACCAGTAACTTGCCAGCTGCTGCATATCCCAGAGCGAGATCAAAGCGAGCTGCAGGTGGACCGACAGATTCGGCATTCGCAACCATAGTCGCCCCTCCGTGCATACCGACCTCCATGAGAGGAGCTCCGTACAGTCTATGAGCGGCCATCCAGAAGCCATCCGAGCAGAGGAAACGATCATTGGACTCGATCAGAAGGGTTCGAATCGTCTGGCCGTCGCTATTGCTCTCTCGTGCCTGCGCAGTCATGAGATTTTTCAATGTCAGACTGCGGGCAAACATCAAATTGTGACCAGGGATGCGGACAGGCTCAGCTCGATCATCAGAATATCGCAGCTCCAGTGTATAATCCGCGAAGGTTGGGTCAGCAAATTGCTGCTGTAGGTAGTAGAGAAGACCATCGAAGTTGTCCAAAGACTGAGGTCCCTGTGGCGCGAAGATTCCTGGTGCTGGACCAACAGCATGAGTGCCAATGGCCTTCGGTGCTGATGGGTAGAGGCGAACTTGATCAATGTGGCCATTACTTCCATTGGAGATGACTGCGGTGGGATACTGGCTGTAGAAAGCCGGTGCCTCAGGGTCATTGGCAACGGATGATTGAGAACCATGGAAGCTGTGTGGAGTGGAGGGATCAAAGTTCATCCGTGGATCACCAGTGATAGGGGTTGCGCTTGGAGAGTAACCATCAGGTGGACCAAACGAGACCATCTGTCGCCTCGCATGATTCTCGTGAAGATCAGGGCGTGGATAGAATCCCGGGGGAAACTGAGGTGTCACCTGGTAGCCGTTGGCGGAATTGTAGCCATTTTGCGGTGGCTGCGTGTGAGGAGGGACGTATCCACTGGGAGCTTGATTATGTGGGTAATCGTATCGTGGAGGGTTGTTCGTGAACGAAGCTGGTGCGGGTGATGATCGTTCTGAATCTGGGAACCCTCCAAAGACAACATTGCCAACACTGGGGTGTGGATGATGCATCGCATGCTGACCGTTGACTACAGTATTGGGGGGCTTTGTATTGCTGCCGTTGGTTTGGCTCTGTGCGGGGACGAAGGCGGGAGGCATCTGATAAGTCGAACGGGAGGCAGAAGACTGTCCTTCGGAAGGAGCTGACTTTGGTGTTTCTTGCGTCTCTTCTGCAAGCAGAGTCAGCTGCGGTCTTGTATGAAAATGCCAGTGTGTGCCGTTTGCTTACCATGTGCTTCGACTGGAGCAGAAGGCTCAGACTCTGCAACAGCAGCTTCCTCTTCAACAGCTGCGACTACAGAGGTATCTGGCACCGAAGGTAATTCTGGCTCAATCGTCTCCTCTGCCTTATCCGGGACCTGTTCATCAGTAGAGCCATTGGCTATCGGTGGAGTGATCTCTTCGACTGTAGGTGACGGTGGTGTTGGAGTGCGCACATCTTCAAGCACTGGCGGAGGAGCAGCAGCTTCTTCTTTTGCCTTGGCGCGCGCGGCCTCTTGCTGTTGACGCTTCTGAACGTATGGTAATGGGATAACAGGTACAACCATTCTCTGTCGAGGACGGTTCTGCATCTGCTGCAGAGGCTTTGAAGTGGTAGCCGGGGCCATTGCGGTGAAAGTTGAGGTAGTCAACAGTGGAGTTTTGCTGTGCCGATACCGACAGAGGCTGCTATTGCGTTTTGTTATTTAGTCCGAGAGACGTCCCCAAGATTAACATGGACCAACGAGCTGGACATGTAGCCTCTGGGGGAGTCGCACGTCGTTTGAAGGAGCAGTCGGGGAGAGTTGCGGACTGCGTTGGCAAGAAGTTGAAGCTCGACCGGGGAGCTGCTTCTGCTATGACCGAGCAGATTTAATCCCACCCCGCCTCGTCGCTTGGAAGGGGGCTAAACTGTTTTGGGTCTGGACTGACTTGACTTCGTTGTAAAGGCAAACCTCAGTTTCAACCCTCAGTCTAAAATACTTTGCTTCATTATAATTTGGCATATTGACAGAAACATGTATTTGGATACTCAGGTGAATTCACACGTTAAATCATGCCCCCACTGCGGAACGGTCGTTGATACTAGCATGGGTACACAAAACCTCCCTTACCTCGTGCTTCGATATCTCCAAGACTCCGGGAATTCTTCATCATCAGGAACATCTTGTTTCGGCTTTAGATGGGTGTAGACGGGAGCAGAGTCTCGAGTTTGATGAATGACAAGCGGCGCAGGTTTCCATTCCTGGGGAGCACAAACACGGCAAGCAGCATTTCGCGTATACGAGGGCTACCTTCATGAGGCGTGAAGGCATGACATTGGAAGCGAATTCCTCGTTGTTCTTTTCACGACCTGAAGAATGTATGGTATGAGCCAGTAAGAATGACCAGAATCTGTGCTGAACAGCTCATCCGACACTAGGCGGATCAGGTGGTACAAAGGGATGTTGCAACCAAGTCCCAGGATGCGCTTCGAGGATCGTGCCTTCTGATCATGCGACAGCAGAAATCAGGTAGAAATGAAAAGGACCTCTGCCAGGTGAAGACTCCATAGGGCCCCTGTAGAGTACTTCTGGGGCGTATCTATCAGCCATGTGACCATGTACTTGCAAGCAGATCAGCTGAACCCAATGAAAGTTGCGATTGTTGACAGAACCAACGCTTGAAAGGCCGTTTCCGTAATCTTACCGATCAGCTAATCTGGGATCTCCTAGATAGAAGCACTACTCTCGGATTCTCACCAAGAAAGTGCTAACTTCTAAGCATCTCAGTGACTTGGCATAGCCTGCGATACGTTAAGCTATGATGGGTCAACATCAGTGCCCTTTGCAATCAACATAGCTGAGTTTGACAATGAACTGGCTGTAATGTCATATTGAAGAGACTGGACACGGACTTTGGGTCGGTATCCAGACGTAACCTTCCCCCCTCGCTTTGCATTGACATTTACCATTGATGCCTGTGACAGTTCCCGTGGGGTTAAGAGTCTTTTAAAATACCTCTGAAGTTCTTATCAAATCTCGGAATGGCAGTGAACAAAAGCAATACAGTACACTCATCAGGAAAGACATCACTACGCAGAACATATTTCACGATCTTCACAGTTTTCAAAGCAGCAGGAGTATGGCAAAGTCCCAATACTATTTCGAGGTCCTCGCCACTGATCGTTCTCTAAAAGAACTTCTGCAGCAAACAACGAAGCAAAGAGCATAACCCTCCTCATACCTCAGTGAGAAAAGCCAAGTAAACACCATGATCAAACCGAATTTCTTGTGAAAAGCCAGACAAGATCTGCATTCTTCACTGGGGCAGGACCCATCCGTCCAAGTCATCCCGTACGAGCTCCTTCAATCCTTCAGGAGTGATGAAGTACTTCTTACCCTTGGGAGGCTTTGGCCACTTCGTATCCCATGGTCCGAATCTAGAATCGATTTCGGCTGGAACTGGGTCGTCGGACTCGAAGAATTGAAATGGAACGCTACCATCAAGCCCAGTGGCCTCCTTGTAGAGGTCTGACCGAGCGTCGACCTTATCCCATCATCTGATCATCCTGGTAGCAGAATTAGTTCATGAATCTCAAGACGTATGATGACGGAGCTTACCACGTCCAGCAAGGAAGCATGCGAGTAACCACAGCATTGGATCTGTCCCCTTTCCAAGAACGAGGGATTTGGGTCGGACGTGACTCCCAAGGACCACCACTCTTGAACTTAGGATGGGTTTGAGGGTTGTTCTTGAAGTAGTGCATCTTCTGGATTCGGCCGCCATACCTTCCATCAGCACCTTCAAGCAAAGCATAATGCAGCTTAGCATGCCATGCGAATACAACAGCACGAGCCAGATCACCGTGAGAGACTGCACCTCAAGTCCTAGCTCATAGACTCTAGCCCAGCGAACGTCACGAATCTGGTAATCTTTCAAGACCTGGTAGATGCGATAGGCGACGGCCATTTGTTCTGTGTAGGAAGTGAAAGTTCCGGTTGCAAGGAGATGACGGTCCTTTCTCTCGATCTCGGGGTTGACTTTGCTGGCTTGCTCTGCGAGTCCCTCGGGAGTATGGATGTTGCATGAGCAGGTGCGTCCGGAAGTATCCATCAAGACTTCCAAGGCATTGGGCAACATGTGGTCATCGTAAACAGACTCGGGAAGATACGAAATGGTGACCTCTTCGCCTTTCAAGATCTTGCGAATGGCATGAATAGCGCCACGCTTGTTGATGTCATGGTGATTGAAGTGAGCATTAGGCAGGCAAGCATGGCGTAAATATCCCATCCAGCGGAAGAATCCAATCTTTTCGAAATCGGGGCCGTTCCATCGTTCCGATCGGAGGGAGTAGAGGGGCATGGCATAATCCGAGAACATAGACGCCAGGTTTGGGCATTTGTCTTTTACTCCCTCGTTGGGACAACCAAACTTTCTTGAAGTGGTCTTCTCTCTCTTGTGGCATGAACCTCGAAGCTCGTTCGAGGACTTCTTGAAGGTTGGGATTGTTGATAAAGATTGTTGCTGTGAAGGTCGAATCGTCTGCGTAAATGAGTGTTCCTCCGGGAATATCGATCCTTGCAAAGAAGCCAGATTTCTCGGGTAACTTTCTTGCGCCCGGCTTCTCTGGATCTGGGTCGAGGAAGAGATGTGAGTATGCTGGTATTATATTCGTGAAGAGGATCAGAAGGTTCAACTTACGACGGCCCAGGAAGTCGTGATCGAGAGGTTTGGCCACTGCCCGGGGCGGCATACGCCAGCTGACTGTCGAAATTATGAACTTGATCGAGTTGTCCAAGCTTCGTTGGAAGGTCTGCTCTCTGTATTTGTACCTCCAGCTAGCCCAGAGAGCTAGCCATCAGGCACCCCAGCAAAAACAATGGTAGCCGGTGCTATTGTTTCTAATAAGCCCGCCCATACATATCAAAATGCCGGCGATAAATCCCAGAGTCATTGTTCGCAGCACTTCAACGCGATTCGTGGACTCAGAATTGGGCGCTTGCAGCTTGTTGGTAGTGTTTTCTCGCTTATATTGTTTCGCGAAAAGCTTCTGAAAAGGGATTGTATTGTTCTCCGGAGACTTAGCACGCTCGATGGGAATCAAATGAGTCCCCATATCTGCAAAAGCTATTCGAAGATGGTTATGAAGCATTTGGAGACTGATCCTGAGGCGGATGATTGTGACGCAATTCGCATGTCCCTGGCACGCTGCATCAGCGAACGATGAGAGCCGAACGGCCTACGATCGCACATCAGCTTTATCGGGGAGTTGTATTGATTGACAGGAGATGAGGCTAGGCAGTCTCTTCTGGTGTTCGAATATCGATCGATGCAGGCTGAGGTAACTGGTGAGCAGGTCTCGGAGGTAGAATTTCGTGGTACATACCCGACAACCCCACCACTCTCATGCGGCTTGGAGACCCATCCCGATACTGTAGCAATCTTCAGTGGTAGAACTAGATAAGGTGGTTACTTCAAAGCATAAGTCTTGGCAATATTCTGACCTCCGTTCTGTCGGGAGGTGACGAGAGTGGCCTTCTACATCGTGGAGACATGATTCAGAGAAGATTCTTAAAGCCAACGTGCGTTTTCGAGATGTGTGTCTGCTTGAGCAGCACGGTTGATGAGCTTCACGGCGATGGCATCGATCTATGAAAGGTCTGCCGTGGAGAGTACGCTAGCGGGGCCACTGTCAGCCACAAGGATGTAATAATGGGTATTGAGGCCATATCTCTATCTCGCATGCTCCTTATTCAAGACTGATCTTGAAGTCCGGTGCTTTATGCTGGATCAATAACATAAGCTGTGCAAGTAGTGGATACTGACAGGAAGACTGGAAGCAGAAATACCTAGTCGATGACCAGGAGTGGAGCGACGCTAATCCAAACCGCGCAGGCAAAATCGGAAGGGACAATGGATGGCTGAGGGAGATGCGAGTTGGTGACATAAGGATGATGAAAGAAGGAGTGAAGCAGAAATCTCAGCTTTCAGCCATCTGTACGCGGAAGAACTCTGAAAACAGGTTTAGCGTAGGTTGATAATGGTTTTGATCCTGCTGGACCACATATGTAAATCAAAACTTTTGTGGATAAATGCTTGAGAAGAGAACGGATTCAATGGCATCTTCACCTCCTCGAATTCCTCTGTATTTCAACGGAGCAAAGCGATCATCTAGGGTGCCCTTCGCTCCACACTTGAAACAGTGAAGTGACGTGAACTTGTGGGGATTTGTTTACCTGCATAAGCGAACTGCCCAACCGCTCTGTCTCATGGAAAGTCAGATCACGTTGATACTCGGAGCGAAGATCGGTAGGTATGCGTCTTGTGATATCATGTTTACAATTCTACACAGAGAAGGTCAAAATTCGAGCAAAAAGCGAGAGTTGTTCTTTTCATTCATTTCAACACTACGTTAAAACACACTGATCACGTTCCCTTTTCCCTTCACATCATTTCATCACTTGTTCTCCCAGAACCAGCCGCACAGTCCCAGTTTGTGGACTAGGCCTTCGAAGGCTGCACGTTCTCCGAATGCACAATGGCCTGCTTAGTAGGATCCATATCCTCCTGATGAATCTGCTTCTCGACAGCCACCACCGCCTGTTCTGCCAAGGCCTTGTCCTCAAACAGGAACGCCAACTCCTCAAGCGTACGGCCGCTCGTCTCGGGGTACATGAAGTAGATGAAGAGAAACTCGAAGGCAATCCATCCGCAGTAGATGGCGAGGTATTTCCAGTCGATGGCTTTGAGAGCAACGGGGTTGACGTTGTTGGAGAAGAAACCGCCGATCTTGCCGAAAATTTGCTCGATTCCGATTCCGCGGGTACGAACGGAGTAGGGAAAGAGTTCGACAAGGTAGGCTGCAAGGTGTTAGCAGAGTGTTAGATTCCGTTGAGGTTCAGGATTACGTACTGTAAGTCAAAGCGTTGTTACCGATGCTGTAACAGGGTGCATACGCAAAGTAGAAGAATAGCGCTGCAACACCAGCCGCCTTATTAGTTGTTCCAGCGTCTTTCGCCTCCCGCAACTGCTGGAACGAAATCGTCATAGCCGTGAAGACAATGCACATACTGCTCGCACTGAGCATGAACATGTGTCTGCGCTTGAATCTGGCAACAGCAAACGCAGCAATAGTTGCGACGAGCAAACTCCAGCAGGCATTGGCGAGATTGATTCGGGTCTTGGCGTACTTGCTTGTGTAGCCCATCATCTCATAGAGGAGATTCTGGTAGTACGAGAGGAGCGAGTTTCCGGACATCTGTGTGAAGAGTCCGAGGAAGGCCGAAATAAGAACACGACGGCGCATACCAGAGGTGCGAACCATGTCCATCCAGGATTGTTTACTGTTACCGATTTCGATCTGAATGGTCTCCTTGATTTGGGCGATTTCGGCTTTGACCAGGACTGAGGAAGCATCGCCTTCGGCATGGTACTTGATGAGGATTGCATGGGCTTCGTCGTATCGGTCTCGGCTTATGAGCCATCTGGGTGACTCTGGGAGGAGACTGTTTGATGATTGTTAGTATAGTTCCTTTACCTGCTTGAACACATGCTGGAGTCGAAAAGCTTGGGAACCAATCTGGAGCGGGTACTTACAAGACAAATCCGATCTGCAAGAAAGACGGACACATCTGCAATAGAGAAGGAAGACGCCAGCTCCAATTGCTAGGAATATTGGTGGTTCCGAGAGCAATAGCTGCAGCAGTGATCTGACCGATGAAGTAAGACGCATTAAAAAGTGAAGTCAAGGTCGATCTGTCCTTGGGATGTCCCAACTCTCCGATCAAGGATGACCCTGAAATGATGGCGAAGACGATTCCGAATCCAAGTAGCATGCGAGAAAAGATATACATGCCCACTACTTGCTGTTAGCATGGATTTCGACCACGTGCTCTAGACGCTTGAAGGAAGAGAGAACAGAAGACCAACTCACGATTTTGTGCGAAACCCTGGATGATGGCTCCGATGACCATGATGATCGATCCCGTCATAATCGCCCACCTACGACCGAATCTCTGATTAAACCATGGCGCAATGGGCACACCAATGATAGAACCAAGTTGATAGCAAGAAGAGACAAAACCAAGGAGACCAGCTGATAGAATTGGCTTCCCCTTGTCATCTTTCGCTCCATCACTGAAGTCTGTTTCATCATCAGCGCAAGTCAAGCGAAACCGCCTCTAGTGAGTGACGAGAGACATAGTGAAAAGAGCAAGGTTTAAACGTACATTTGTTCCATGGGTCCGAGAATTGAAGCGTCCCGATAAGTGTAGAGTCGAACCCGGATGTTATCTCGACACCCATACAGCACAGAAACAAGTAGACATACATGATCCTCAAATTTGGCTTCTTGTACCATCTGACTGTATCCTCGTTGGCAATCTGGGTGACAACGGGATCAGAGAATCCCAATGCCACCTCCGACACCTTCGAACCCTCGACGATGTGGACCATGTTGGCGGTTCGCTACAACGTATTCTTTGGCGGTGTTCAGGCGAAGTCGAAAGTAAAAGACCAGATTCAAGAGATCGCCGTCGGCTTTCCTGGTTACTGCTCACCCAGAAAGTGCTTAAAGATGAAGGGGAAAGAGGAAGCAAGCTGTAGCAAAACAGTAGGGCATCACTGGACATATGTAGGGTCCAAGGATGCCCCTCCTCCTCACGCTCGAGATACCCATGACTCCAAACCCAAACTTCAATCCCACTCCACAGCAGTAGCCGGCGCAATAGCCAGCCATCCAAGGACGAATCCGTACAGCTGTTGAGGCGATCATCAATCAATGACAGATTAGCCGGAGCTTTGTGGTACTCAGGCTAAATGCAAGAGCCATGCCGTGGGCCTCCATTCAAGCTTACTTTTAATCCCGGCGGCCCACGCACATCTCTGGGGTATGTCCACCTCCCCATGTCCATTCAACCCAAAACAAGCCAATCCTATCCCGCAGCTCGACTCTCCACACCCCAGAATACGGGAATCAGAAAGCGGAGAAAACAACAGCCAAGATCGCCACTGCAGGGTCTGGCTGGCTGATGTCGTACAAAGAGAACCTTCTGCTGCTCGGCTACCAAATGCAACCCGCCAAGACGGATGAATGACCGACTCGTCCGTGGAAAGGCCCGATCAAGATGCTGGCGCGGGCCGTATTAGGTATGCCGGACGAACGCTTCTGCTTGAGTCCAAGAAACGTTCAAGATTTTGGGCGTTTCTTATTCGATGCTTCGTGACCCTCTCGGCTTCTCGCCGTATGAGGAGCTTGTTTTGAGGTCGCTTAATGGATGTGGAGCTTCGGGCTGCGAGAAGAGTCTTCTTTTGCCGTTTGAGGATGGAGTTCTGCGTTGATGATAGGTCAATTTCTGAGTAAGAGATTGAAGATTGGAATGCTCGAATTCGACGAATTGACGAGATGCTTGGTGTGGTGAGACTGGACATGGCGAAGATGCTGCATGTGGCAAGCCGTAGGCCGAGATGGTGTTGTATCGGATGAAGGGATGGAATGGTTCCAAGAAGAGGAAATGAATCCTTCGAGAAGGTCTGACTGTTCTGGTAATCAAGATCTTGTCGANAGGATCGTTGGTTAAAGCGCAGGTACGAGATCTGCGTCAGCACTGGCAGGACCCTCGTGCTCCGTGCTGGGCAACAAGCGGACTTTCGTGTAGAGTGAGGGATTTGTTTTGTCGTTCTCATGTTGAATCCGTGGGTTGCCTCGAGTTCAGTCGATTTGAATTAATGATTACTAGCAGTCATCAGTTGGGTCTTGCTTGGTACTGCAAACATCAAGTTCCGAATCCCAAGTTTCCAAAGATGCTGTGTTACTCCTACCGTCCAGATGGGTAATAACCCAGCGGCGTAGTTGGTCAAGGATGGGGAACCTGGAGCCACGAGGCCAGAGACAAGCAGCTGATTTGCTTTGCATTGTAGACGAAACGCCACCAAGCTATCATCGTAAGTTTCCAGAATAAGGGAGCAATATGGATTCTGTGTTACACATATCGATAAAGTCGTTCGATGATGATGCGCAACTTCAAGTTCGATGTAGAAAAGTTTGAAGATAAAAGACCCCAGATTGATTAACAGTTCCACAGAATACATATATCCGTTCGTTCATGGTACGTCCGCAGTTCATCGTAAATTCCCTGAACGAGGACTTGGAGTCGAGAGTCCGTTGATTTCCAGGCAGAAGCAGTCTTCGTTCGGTCAGCTGCAACTCGACTTTCACCACTTTCACATTCGACGTCCGCTCATCGTCCGATTCCAAAATTCGACTTTCCAGCACAGTTAAAGTAGAAGTGAAAACTGGATCATAAGTCCCCATGTAAAGTAACAGATGGGCGGACTGAGTCACGGACACAGAAGAGAAGGTGAGGCATACGATCCCAAGATATCGAGGAAAGTAGGTATACATCAGGCCTGGCACTTGATAAGCATACCTGATTTGAAAGCCAAACCGCATCCAAGAAAATTCCCAGGATATCACCACTACGAAATGCTCCTTTTACATTGTTCATAGAGTAACCAGGTTCCTGAATAGATCTCGCTATGAAGAAGCCTGATACGCGAGGGAAGTATCTCGAAGTAACCTCAGTTACGACTAAGGTAAGGGATTGCGAACCTGACTATTCCCAGGTAGAATCTTCTGCCCTTCCTGAAAATCAGTAGTGAAATATTGAATGTTCGACGGAAGAGGCAGGGGTGAAATTAAAAGTTCCGGCACGCGCAAGGCAAGGAGTACTGCTGGAGAATGCTATCCAAAAAGGAACATGCAGTCCTTGAGATGCAATACTTCTCACCATATTCTCCCGGCTGAATCGAACAAACCCTGGACTCGAACACGATTCCCATTGTACAATGGCATCGAGGCAGGCTGCTAGGGTATCCTAACAGAGCAGGAAGTCCCTCCATCTCCAGACTTCCTAGGATGTATCAAAATGCTAACCGACTCGTGCATTCGGTGTATGCCCTTATATTATGACCATTAGAGATGGTATTAGAGAAGCTGGTATGTACAAGCCAGCCCAAGCCAGCTGGAGGACTGCGCCAGCAAGCAGCAAGCGTGAGGGAGTGAAGGGTGAGATGTCGCCGGGCAATACCTTGATACAGAAGACCTTAGAGCAAAAGTGCAAAACAAAGTGTGAGTCTCACACAGGATAAATACAGATCTTACAAACGAGACTTTCGTTGAAGACGTTGACTCGTAGCAGACAGGATGAAGACTTCAAAACAGGTGTGAAGTGATGTACGTACATGATAGGCGTGAGACTGGCTTTCCGGATTTTGTTTGCTGTAAAGAGCTGATAGATAATGAACTCTAGTGGTGAACTGGATAGAAATCCTCCCAGGCTACTTGCTGTCTCTGGCTCGCGAAGATGTGCGCGAGCAGCCGCAGACTTGGATCAGTACATATCTATTTACTTCTCAATCAAGCGAGAGCATAACGGAAGACTAAATGAATTGAAGGTTAAAAACTCCAGGCGCCATCTTAAAAGCCCCAATTGCGCTTGACATAATTGATCCATCTAGTTGGGTTACAGATGGTTACTTTGTGGTAGGTAGAGGGACAATGCTTCGTATTTTTCCAGCCGGTGAAAAGCCCTGCGAGTGATCACTCCTCGCAGCACAAAGAGGTAACGGCCAGCAGCGCCGCAAGACCGCAAGACCTTTTGATCAAAAGAAACTTACGGAGACTTTACTTGTAGTTTCTGACGTGAGCGACAATGATGAATCTCATTGAAGATCTGCTTTCGTGTGCCGCAAGAGCGAAATGGGCACAACGCACGGTGGCCCAGATGAGTTCATCTTAGCAAAGAATCGGCAGACCTCACTCAGCCTGGCTATTCGGTACAACATCCGCGCATCATCTAAGCTTTGGTAGCCTCAACCAGTCCATTATGGTTGCCGACTTTCTACCAAGGAAGCGTTCCTAAAAGCCCATGTTACAAGGTCCAAATCCACTCTCCCGAAATAATCAGCTTTCCAGATCTAACAGCAACCAATTCCGTCCCAGCAAGCAACCGCATGCTCTCCGTGTTTCTAATTCCAACTAGCAGGTGCTCTTCTCAGCCACCATAAACCCGCCAATATCGCCCCTCATCTCCCCCAAGCAATCAAACACTCATATCTCCCTCCACCCTCATTACCCAAACAAATAACTTCACTTTACCCTACACCCTCTCCTACCTTCCCACAAACCACAACCTAACACCACCACCACCATCACACAACACCCACTTCCCCTCCTCCTTGCTTCCCCATCCTCCTCTCCATAGCTACGCAAAAGCGCCGACTACAATGAGAAAGGGAAATGCCGACGAAAAACACAACACAGTCCGAAGCCGAGCATGAAGCCCGGACATCAGCCGTATAATGACAGTAGTATAGCCTGCATAAATGATTGACGAGAATCAGATATGGTAGACCATTGTTTTGCTGTTGTTGTTTTGAAGAGTCCTAGATGAGAGAGAAAAAGGGATGTTGTGATTAGCAGAAACGCCAATCTGGCAAGTGACGGGAAGAGGTAGGCGGAATGACGGGAAGGGCCCATAGTTGGGTGTGCCTTCCAAAAGTGATTGGGTAAATATGCAGCTGCAGCTTCCAAAAAAGGGACAGCAAGTTCCTCCAAATGCGAGGTCTTGCCGTGAAATGCAGGTAGATGTGCAGTTGTAAATTTTTCTTTTGTATTAAGAAGGAAGGAGTGACCGATCGATCGTCTCGTCTCATCTCGTCTGCTTCTTCAGGACTGGGACTCGATTCGATGCGATTGCGATTCGATCACTATTGCCATGTCAGTCACAAACCCTTAAGTGGAATGAAATTTGAAATAAGGAAGGAAGAAAGCCATCATCATCTGCCAGACTCGGGAAAAAAGTTCTATAGTACAAGTCCATGACCCTTGAACGCCATTGGGTATCAGTTCCATGATGTTCCGTACGCCATGTATATGCAGCAGACCCCTTCATGAACTTCGTACTCAGCTACTGTATAATGACATCTGTCGGTTGAAGCAAACTAGAGCAATGCAGTCGTGTTATGTTGTGTGTAATGTCGGACCAAAAATGAGATGTGTCAAGCTGGCACGGCAGTTGTGCTCCGCTAGTTCTGCAAGTAAAGTTTCTCGTGGACGTGAGCCAGATGCTCCCGTTGAAGCTCGAACGATCGGTAATTTCCTCCAATGATGCACTCCAAGAGACTCTTATTGCTGCGGTCATCGGAACGCTGCAATTCTGCTGAGCGCCTCTGAAGCATTTTGAACGCATCCGAGAAACATTTGCGAATTCCCTCCGTGTTGCTGGAGCCTCCAGCAATATCGTTATCCGACCTATTTGGATCAATGATCATGAATTTTGACTTAATGCCCTTGTAGGGAATGTTCGCCTCATCCTGAGCCATGTTAGTGTCATCCCTGATCGAACACCTGCGGGAAACCTACCTTTCGGATATATGCTGGAGGGTTGACTGAGATGGCCGTAGTCGTAGTGTTGAACTCGTTGCCGTACAAGTCAAGAAACTCCATCAGAATCTCGCCGAGATGATGTTCCGGAATCATGCTCCTGCTTTGAACTTGTGGCAGATGCTGAAGAAGACTCACAACAAGACAAGTAACAGAAAAGCCACCAATGCCGCCATTCACAGGCTCGTTCAGACCTCTCATTGCCAAGAGGTGTTTGATGAGGGTGACAAGAATGGGCATAGCTGGGAATTGTTTCTTCCAAGCTTGGAAAGTGTTATTGGCGACCAGTCCTGTGTCGTTTTCGAACGAGATGTCTACCTTGAGGCCTGTGAGCTTGTCGACGTACTTAATAAGTGGTACCTTGGCTCCAGAGATTACTTCGATTTGTCTATTCAGAGCAAGGCCGTTTTGTTGAATGAAATCTCTGAATCTGAACAGTCCTCGCAAGCCTTGACCGAAAATTTTCTTTCCGCGGTCCAAGAACTCGCTCGAAACACAGACCAAGTCCATATCAGCCGTCGGAAGAAACAAGCCAGCAGGGAAGGAGCCAAACGGGCGAATTTCATCATCACGGTCGAAATGCTGCTTAACCCTGGTTTGGAGATCATCAACCAAACGTTGCCGAATGACCTGCTCGAAATCTCTTGGTCTGACGTATTCATAGAAGTCCATGATTTCCTTGTGGAGCCTACTGGGATTGTCAGACATTTCGACTAGATTGCAAAACAGAAGTACACTCACCAGACACCGACGCCAGCAGAATCAGAGTGATCCATTCCGAGCCATGGAGCTGCTGGAAGATCTGGTCGTGCAACCCAGTCCTTCAATATCTGGCCAGTCACTCTACCAGGCTTGCCTTTTGTTTGGTGGAGAATAGGAGCAGGCTTGATCTCATCTCTAATATCGCGCTTTCTACTTCCCAAGGCAGGATCAGAGGTCAGATCAATAACATTCTTCTTAATAGCAGCTGGAGCTTTTCCGTTCTGCTTGATGTTGAAGCTGGTATCATTGCTCCGGCTCTGGTTAGTGAATTCAGGCTTTTTGGGCAGAGGCAATCGTGGTTGCTGCAGTTGCTGAGTAGCGGGACCTCGAGGAGGGTTGAAGTCGTTGACGGAGCCAGCCACCTCTCTTGGGCCTCTGGGAGGGCTTGGGGCATTGAAACCATGGGCCATATCATCCTCTTGTTCTTCATCGTCGCCAAAGTCGAAGGAAATAAAATCATCGGCTTCCGCGGGCTTGGTTGTATGTTCACTACTAGACGTGACTCGAGCCTTTCTGATCAACTTGACCACATCTTTCTTCTTTGCGCGAGTCTCATCCGGAGGAGGCAAGGCAGTATATGGGTCCGGGTTTGACCAGCGGGGGACACTGTCACCATCAGCAGCCTTTCCATCGGTTCGGGCCTGCTTCTTCTTGGGTTCTTGATCGTCATCACCATCGTCAGACATGTCCATCTCAACTTCATCGCTGTCAGACATATCATCAACTGCCTTGTACTTGGCACCTGTCTCAACATCTTCATCCATTCCGGGCATCAACTCTGGGGTGGGAGCACGATTGGTCTTGAGAAATTCACGCTCAGATGCTAATCTCGGACCTCCACGACCACGGTAACCACCGCGCGCACCGCCGCGAATCGGGTAGTTGGCTTGTCTACGATTGTTATCATAATTCTGGCGTGGTGGAGAGCGGCGACGCGATTCGGCGGCATTGTAGTCTAGACCTGCAGGCGCATCATAACGAAAGTCAAAGCTGTTGTGGCCGCCAGTGTTTTGACGATATGCCGAGCTATTTGCCATTGTCCTCTCACTCTGATTTTGGGGTCGATACGATGAGCCGCTGCTGAACGTGTGGCTGTTGCGATGGGGAGATCTTGATCGAGGTCGTGGTTCGTAGCTGGGCCTGTAGCTGCTGTGATCATCACCTCTACCACCTGCACCAAACTGATACATGGGCGCGCCGCGAGGTTGATAATTGTCACTACCACCTTGAGAGGGGCGATACGTATCACCGCTGTACGAATCTGCGTTGCGAGAGTATGAATCGTAGCCAGACTGCCTAGGAGGCGGCCCTGGAGGAAGTGGCGGCTGCTTTGGCGGCATCTTCTTGTTGTTGCGTGGTGCCTTCTTTGTTCGTGTCATTTTCGAAGCAGGCTGTCGGCGAATGTCGTATATTTTGGAGTTCAGGTTTGGTTTTCGAAAAGTTGGCGCTATGGTAATTAGCGTGAGTAACCACGTGATGATAAGAAGTCGGCGAGGCTGAGAAGGAGCACTAGACTGTTAGGTAGGTTGGTGGGAGGTGGGAAGAAGGAATTGGCTGGTCGTAAACGATTTCGGTGCTAATTTAGATATATATGAATCACAGACCAAAGACTTCTAGGTAGTAAATCATTAATAGAGTATCCCAATTTTTTGGATTTTATTTGCGCTCGCAAGCAATCTAAGGTCCCTGCCTCATGTACCACTATACAAGCAAGGCTGGAAGCTCCTGCAGGCATGTGATTGCTCCAAGAGACCGAGATGGTGGAGCCGAGCACTGCGGCAATCCGGCGTGCATTCTTTGCAGCAACTCTTCCCTTTCGTTCCCTTCCTCCATTCTTCCTCATGTAACATTTTATTCTTAATAGCTCATCCCATAACCATTACTTTCTGCCTGTTTGCTATGGACTGAGATGTTCTGGCGCAATCCACTTGCTTGCACATCCCTCGCGTGCTCGGTCTCTGCCTTGGCGGCAATGACGTTGGGTCTTGAGCTTTAATGGCGGCATTTGTATGACCCCGGATTTTATATCCTCGCTCACCCGCACTCGCATCCACCACATCATGGACTGACCACTCCACAGGATACTCCTTGGATGATGTCTTCCACTCCAAGTTCGTCGCGGAGAGAAGACGATGGCACGTCGATGGCCAGCAATGATCCAAATCCACCGACCATCGCAGCCTTCTCACCAGTCACCCTCTCCCATGCGCCGAATGCAAACAAGCAACGGTCCACCATACTTGTGCACCAGAAGTCACCATTATTGATAGCAACTCCACCGCAAATTACAAGAGCTCTGGCATACTCGCATCCGTTTCTTCTACCGCTGAATCAGTTTGTTGGGTTGCTGACATGGACGAGTGGTGATCCCTGGGAGAGCTTCTTGCTCGTGGCCAGTTTTTGGGGCGTAGTGCTTTACGGAGATGTGGTTATGCGATTTGCTGGACCGGTGGTGGTCGTCATGGGCTTGATACTGGGAATGTACTCGAGGAGGTACTCGCCACTGTCATCAACGGGCTGGACGGGAGAGAAGCAGAAGAAGGGACACAAGAAGGCGGATTCCGAAGCTACCAATCTCAAGCATCAAAAGACACTTGACGAAATAGTGGAGACATTGAAGGTGTTTACTTCTCGATGCAATGTACTCCTGGATCCTTTACTCGAGCTCACCGACTTCCTATCTACCCAACGTACCGCCACATCGGCCACAACTAGGCCAGCTCTTACCACCCTCCTGATCAGAATATTGCTGGTCACCCCTCTGTGGATACTCCTTACACTAAGTCCCATACAAATAATCACCACAAAACGAATTGTCCTTCTCACAGGAACGATATTCTTTACTTGGCATTCCCGACCAAACAGAGTGACTCGAACAATTCTCTGGAGATCCGCTACAGTCCGCCGAATATGTGCTGCAGTAACAGGTCTTCATTTCAACGATGTTCCCATACCACCACCAAATTCCGCCGATAAGCCACCCCTTCCTCCAAGAACCAAGTCGGAAATCCAAGAGAAAGCTACTCTCGCAGCATCGGCAGCTGCCAAGCGAAGACCAGATGCGCCTGGCGTCAGATTCACTTTCATACTTTACGAGAACCAACGACGATGGGTTGGCTTGGGATGGACCACATCCTTATTCGCTTATGAGCGAGCTGCCTGGACAGACGAGCATTTGAACCCGGCACCAGCAAAGGAGGAATTTGAGCTACCAGACGTGGAAGGAGGTGCCGCTAGATGGAGATGGGCAGAGGGCAGCCAGTGGCTCGTCGAGGGAGCCGCTGAAAGTGACGAGGGCGGCACAAAGGCCAAATCAGACACCGTTGATGGCGGCCAGGGTTGGATATACTACGATAACAAGGTATGCTATCCCACTCCCTGCATGTCACTTTTCAACTCCAGACTTCAGACATACTGACACACTTCAGTGGCAAAATGGCCGCCGAGGCGTCGACGGCTGGGGACGGTACACCCGCCGCCGTAAATGGTACCGTGACGCCGAACTCGTGGAAGTCTCCCCCTCCACGGAAATCACACCCTCACCCACACCAACCCGCAACAGCAGTCCCGAAATAACACGCAGCACACCCACCGCCTCCCACTCCCACTCCCACTCCACCTCCAACTCCACCTCAGGATCCACCTCCCTCTCATCAACCTTCACCAGCCCACCACCCGAATACAGCCTTACAGACAAAGACAAAGACAAAGACCGAGACCGCGACAATCTCAGCATCAAAGACAGCATCCGCAGCAAAGGTTCCGACGGTAACAGTAAGAGCGACAAGGAGAGTCTGAAGGGCAGTGTTGGTGCGTTTAGGAGTGGCACGTTGAGGAGGAGGGGAACGGCGAGTAGTGAGAGGAGTACGACGATGAGTATGCATAGTAAGCGTGGGGAGAGTGATGAGGAGGGGCCTGGCGGGACGAGACCGAGGGATGTGGATACGTGGGGGGTTAGTGATGATATTAGGATGGGTCTTGATCAGTGATCTCGCTTCAATGCAGGTAGGTTACGAGCAAATTGGAGCTCGGAGACTTGGCGAGGTTGTATCTGATGGATAGGCTGGGCTGAACTGGACTTGTACGAATTGGATGGTATAATACTTGGATGGGAGCTCAGGGGTCTGGAGTGTGGTTTAGCGAATACCAACAATGAATGCTACTTGATGATTTCCACTCATTTTCGCCGCCCAATTTTTGGTAATAGACAGGTATAACTTGTTTTTTGAGCGTGGATTTTGCAAGTTGATGTGTTTATGCATTATCTATCCGCGCTCAAACCCATGTCTACAATACACAAGCGAGTCTCCCACGCCATGCTCCCTTTCCCATCCATTTTCGCGAACCATGCAATTCTCCCAGTTTGTCACCAGTCAATCATACACTTTGCTCAACGGTCCATGCACCCATCACAAACCGGCAACCTTCCCACCTAGCCCCTTACTCCCCCTACTCGAAAAGATCCCCATGATCCCAAACCCCACATAGAATAACGCAAGCGGATACGCCACCAGCCCTCTCATCCCCCTCATCCTCCCCACCACGCAAAACATCCCGCTAGAACTATACGTGCACCACCCGACCGCCATACTCGTCAACACATACCCCAGCATCCCATCCATCGGCAACAACACCCCAATCATACTCGTCAGCACCAGCGGCAACAGACAATACCCCAGCACAGACGCGGACCGCGGGAATGTCAGGCTCGAAGAGAGGTGTGAGGATTGGTGCGAGGGAGAAGGAGTTGTGGGTTCGGAGGGAGGAGACATGAGTGAGAGGATGGTGTGCAAGGAGCAGGAGCCTAGAAGTGCGAGGCCGTAGATATATCCGAAATGGACCTTGCCCGAGAAGAGGAGGAAAGTGCCGAAAAGCAAGAAGAAGAGAATCGGGCCCGCGAGGTCCGAGTCGTCCATAATATGCTGATCGATATGTGCCAGAGGATTGAGGACCGCGAGAGTCTGATCGACACCAACACGTTAGCTCTCCATCTTCAGAAACGTAGTAGACACCCAGGGAAGGGGACCAAGGAAAATCGTTAACATACCTTCCCTCTAATATGCCCAAAGTTCACACCAAGCTCCACCAGCAGCGGCGGCTCCCCATCATACCCCTCCGTCCCAAACGCAGCCAACCAGCCCGTCCTCAACCCGCCCTGCTCTCCCATCCTCCCACTCACACCCGGCGGCGCCCCAAACCCAGCACCGTACCCTCCACCGCCTCCAGGAATCCCATAGCCAGGACTTCCTGCCGGCGCGCCATACCCATAGGCAGCTTGCGACGGCGTGGCGTGTCCTGATACCGGCCCAGGCGTGTATGAAGATGGGTAGAACTGGAGGTTTTGCGCGGAGGATGCTGATGCGCCGTAGGGCGAGGTGTTGGGTTGAGGTGGCTGCTGGAAGAATTGTGCCATTTTGTAGCTGTGTGGTGTATTTCTCAAGAAATTTGAAATCTTTCTGGCTAAATTGACGAGAGAGGGGGTTGTGAAATGGCAATGTGGTCTTGATGCTAGGTCGCCTTTTTTGGAGGAGAGGTGTTCTTGGTTGGATTGTTGATGCCAGCCTGGTCGCTGAGGCATACATAATTTTTGGATTCCGCAGATTTGTTTTTCCGGTCCGATCCCGGACAGAAAGAAAATGTTCCGAGTTGACTTTGGATGATTGAGAGAGAGCGGCTGAACCTCAATTTCTGTTCCTGTATTCTACACCTTTTTCATTCCGGTCCTGGTGTTCCTAAGCCTGCGCTTTATCACATCATGGTATGTTCTTCACTACGCATCAATAAAACTGTTAAGCACGAGCGCGAGCTCAATGGCAGCAACCAGCGCCACTGTCTTCGTCCGAGTTGAGAATGGCCCTCACTAACACTCACCCACACAGGCGCACCGCATAATAACCCAAGTAATCTTCACCGGCACCCGCGTCGTAGGGCGCGCCTTCGCCGAAGCCTACAAGCAAGCGTCTGCATCTTCACAATACGCAAAAGCGCAAGCCAAAGCCGGCAACCCAGGAGGCTCCGGGTCCTTCACCTCGAACGGCCTCACCCTCGAAGAAGCATGCAAGATCCTGAACGTCAAACCACCGCAGAACGGGCAAGCGAATATGGAAGATGTGATGGAGCGGTTCAAGAAGCTCTTTGATGTGAATGATCCGCAGAAAGGGGGAAGCTTTTACTTGCAGAGCAAGGTGTTGAGGGCGAGGGAGAGGATTGAGGCCGAGGTTAGGATGAAGGAGGAGTTGGCAGGGAGGGAAGCGGAGTTGAAAGAAGGGTGGAAACCGAAGGTGTTCAAGGACCGGTAGAACAATGTTGGGTGGTGGTAGTGAAGGCTGGGCGATGGATGATAGTCGGGGAAGAGTCAGGAGGCGATTCCATTTGGTGAAAGCCGACGGACCAGTCCGAGGAGCGACCAGAATATCAACCATCGACCGCGGCAAGAAAGGAGAAATCTTCCCTCTGTATTCGACATAGCCAGGCGTTTATGGGGCTGTAATGTATATTGGGGCATGGTCATTCAGCATTTGCATGGACCTGGAGGTCTGTTTTTGTATATGTACGATAGAGTCTTGGAATTGAGAGGAACGATTTCAAGTCAGAACGGAATCACATGGATGGCATGTTTATGTGAAATGGCAGTGATTTCGAAGGTAAGTTCTCACTCCTGGGAGAGGGCCTAAGTCTGGTTGTCGTACATCATTACCCAAGGTACAGGATAGCCATTTCAGGACCTCGTCAATTGAACTCAAACAGCATTATACCCGCCATCAACAAACATCGAAGAGCCTGTCACGAAACTAGCTCTGTCGCTCAGCAGGAAACTAGCCATGAAAGCTACCTCCTGTGGATGACCCCATCTGTTCATTGGAGCTCTCGAGATCACCTTGTTGCCCATCTACGCTTCATTAGCATCAATACTCCCTGGAAAGAGATGATCCTCCAAGGACTTCACAGATTTGCCTTAGCCACTTACCTCAGTCGCCGCGCCATCCACCAATTCGCTTGTCATCTTGGTCGCTATCCAGCCCGGACAAATGCAGTTTACACGAATTCCCTGCGAAGCATAGTCCATGGCATCTCCCTTGGTCAAGCCCAACACACCATGTTTCGCCATGATGTACGGATTTAGATTCGGAATTGCGAAATGCGAACACAAAGATCCGACATTAACGATACTGCCTCGCGTCTTTATCGGTAATCCAGTGCTAGGCACGTCAGTCAGCATGCTACATACACAAACCACCCAGCAACGCGGATTATCCGGCATTGAGATGGTGGCAGGTCAGTAGCCAAGGGAATAGGGGAAGAACGCAGACTACCGCATGGAACTCACCTCAAAGGTCTCTCCTCCTGCTTCAAAAACTGCCTAATCTGCGCCCTCTCACACAACCAAACGCCCCTCAAATTCAATCCCAACACCTTATCCATCTCGCTCACATCCATATCGGCAATGCCTCTAGACGCCCCGGACATTCCCGCCGCATTGAAGCACATATCCAGTCTGCCGAACTTCTCAACAGTCTTCTGCACTGCGCCGTCAACGTCGCTTTCTGAACTACAGTCGGCGGCTATCTGAAGGATTTGTGCTTGGGTAGAGGAGCTTTGTAAGTCGGTGGCAGCGGTGCTGAGTGACTCGGAGGATATATCGAGGATTGCTATTTTAGTGATGCCGTCGAGGAGGAGTTGCCGGGCGACGGAGAGTCCAATTCCTGATGCGGCCCCTGGTGGTATGTGAGCATTGATTGAAGTCCTTCTCAATTTTCTGTTGAACTGGAGCTGAGCAGCCTCAAGAAGGAAAGGTCTTCAAATGAGATTACTCAAAATTGTGAGCTCAAGAGAGTGGTAAAGAAGATGTAACTACCCGTAACGAACGCAACGCTTAGACGTCCTCGTTAGCTTAATGAAGTCGAGTGTTTACTGAATAGTGAAATCATACCTGTCTGGTCCAAATGCAGCCATTTTTAGCTTTCACAACTTTCAAATACAAGTGACACGTAAATTACTAGAAAGATCTAGAATTTGCGAAGACCCTGAGAGAGGCAGCACATGCATCCTTTTAAACAAAGTGACGTTCCCCTCAAGCTGTCAGTGTCACCACCCCGCACTAGATGTACCCCAGATCGACCTCGGCCGGCGTTAGTCTGCTGCCCCTCAACGCCACCCGAACTCTGACCAATCCTACTTGTTATTTCTATATTTCTGGCATTTTTATGGCATCGTGCAGCTAGGAAGTGCTTCGCAAGTGTCAGCTACGACATACGCGGAAGAAATTAGCGCCGAGTGAGCGAGCGCCCGTCGGCACGTCTGTCAACATGGAGTTTCCTTGGCTTGTCATCGGTTACGGGCTGGCCATTGAGACACACGTATTGAATGGTCTCAAGTTTGCAAGTCCCTATGATGATACCTCAGCAAGGGAATGCTGAAACGAAATGGCATCAGCTGAGACCAGAACCTAATACAAACAATTGCAAGTTCTCTCTTGAGGTTGGACTAAGGGTGACTTATAAATGGCACAGCAGATTGGCGTAAGGGGATGAAATCGCACAGTCAGTCGCACAACCATCGCACAATTGTCACTTGACATGAATATTGGAGTCTGGTAGCCCGTTCCCAGATAAAGTGGTGCTTTGAAAGTCAACCCAGCCGTAGCCTGTCAGCTTGAATATTACCTCCACCGGCACGATTCCGCGAAGCGAGCAAGGACATAAGTCTTGAAGTAGCATTCACAAGTGAGCTAGATAGACATCTTCACCTACCTACGACTTTTATTACTTGTGTTCCATTCCCTGTCCTCTGCTGAATTTAAAAGAGACAGACTTTCCCTCACAATCGCACGGCTCTACTTTCCACATCTCCCCTCGCTACTTCAGTCTCGTCGGTCTCCTTCAACATCTCCTTCGCATACCACATACCAGCCGCAAACGGCGCTCTGTAACTTTCATCAGCTCCATTCCCTCACTCCAAACCTCTCTACAGACTAGAACGCTGCGTTCGCTGCCTCGGACTTCGATGACCGGCAATCTAAGGCAGACCACACCACAGCAAACCAGGCCCAATAACGAAGCGGAACGGAAAGAAAGAAAAAGTAGTTCAAAACTCACGCATAAATCGCATCAGCAACGATAGCCCAAAGCACACCCCAAACACTCTTATACTTATTCCCCGCCTGCGTAAGCATAACAACAGCCAATCCAGCAGCAACCCATTTGGCCTTGTACCCCTGCAACTTAAGAAAGAAGTCCGGGGGCAAGTTGCCGGTTGCGTAGTGATGGGCTTCTATCAATGGCGTTGACATCAGGATGACATTGCCTAGTGCCATGATGCCTATAAGACTGTAGGAAGACTTTAATATCCGATCTTACGCCCGGAACGGAAATCGAGAATGAAAGATGACTGAATAGGGTGGAGGAAAGGCCGGGGGGGGGTTGAGCGCAAGAGAACTTACAGTCCCTGAATCGAAATGACATCATAAATCTCATACGGTAAAACAGCCATCCCAAACAACAAGAAGAAGAACTGCGGGATCCATATCGCAGTCAAGACGTTGCGGTTCCACGGCACGTGAACGGTGTTGATGTTGTCGGCGTGGTCGGTCACGATGATCCGTGGTGTTGGAGGCGAAATGGGCGTGTAGAACGCCATAATGCGGTGGAGTAGGACCGGCCTGAACGGAACTAACGAAACGAAATGGTGGTATGGTTGGAATGGGATGGAACGGATGTATTGATGTTGTTGGAAGAAAGAGGTTGAAATAAAGAAATGAGAACCATGCCCCTGGAAACGTGGTGTCTCGAAATAGATTGCGGGAGGCGCGGCGGCTTGGAGCCACTGTATTTTTTAGGGGTCTCAGGGTCGTGCGGCCCCACTGGACACTGGTGATGGGTGAACAACGAAGCTTCTAGAAGCATTACCATTTCAATAGTCTATTTCGATATCTAAAAGCATGCAATGCTCAAGTGAACAGATTTATGACCGACTCATATTGTACTTTGAGTAAGGAGATAGGCCGCCGCTGAAATGAAAGCCGAGCTCAGCCAAAATCCCAAGGACTAATAGTATACCACAGCGAGATTTTCTGCACCCGAGACATTACATAGCCTTCGGAAGGCGTTTTGAGTATAATACCAGCGCAACCGATTTGACTAAACTCTTTTCAAAAGGAATTCCACGCCTCGTCCTCTTGGACTTCATCATCGGCGCCGTCCCTCGTGAGATCCGGCAAACGCGGGAGTCGCTATCAATGTCATCAGTTCTCGTGAAGCCCTTTCATCGAGTATAGTTGGGGCTGCAATTGCGCCAGCTCTCCCAACGAGATCTACACAGAGGCATATCTGAGCGTAAAGAAGAGAGTCCACCGATGCTTTGTCGCCGTACTTCACCCCATGAGCAAGCACCCCGAACCCTCTGCTCGTGCGAGCATAGACGTTTGCTCCACCATATAACGAGAACTGTGTCACATTGCGCCGACCAAGTCGTACGGCGATATGGAGAGCACTCTCTCCTTGACGATTGCGATTGTTGATATTCGCTCCGCCCTCGAGAAGTAAGCCTAGGAGTTGGATGGTTTGGTCATCGCTCTCGTCTCGGATATCGATGATGAATGACATTAGAGGCGTGCAACCTTCGCAATCATAGCCGCTCGGATTGACACCGCTTTGCAGCAATTTATTCAGATAGCACTGGCGTCGGGGACAGATCCTTTGAGCTGCATTGTCGAGCTTAGGTTCCTCATTGCCTGAGAGCGTCAGACTCACCTCCGCTAGACAATGAAAACCGTTACGGCCGAAATTGTCCTCGTGTTGTGGATCTTCCCCAGCCTTGATGACTGTTCTTAGCATCTGAGCATGCTCTTCATACAGGACAGTGCCGATAGGATTTTCTAAAGAATCGCTAGACGAAACAATAGAATGGTGTAAGTCATGGTGAGATTGGCGTGGTCCACGTGCTGTATGAAGGGCGAGCTCGTTGACATCAACATCATCATCATATGCTAACGTAAATCTCGAACTTTGCAAATGCTGAGCGATCATTTTGCCTCTTCGGTCGCGGCATCTTTTGAAATCAATTTGATGGGAGCGAAAGCATTGAACAATTGAGCTAAATATCTTCCAAGGGAGGTCATTTTGGGCAAGCGCGTGAACAGTTGTCTGTCCATTGAGATCTTGTTGCAGAAAGTCGAAGTCGGAGTCAGCTAGGTTATTGAGTAGAGAACGAAAGTATACCCGAGCTTAACTTGCAGCCTTTCATCTGGCCTGTCGAGCATGTCATAATCCTTGATACAGGACACCGGGTCCCATTTCTAGTTGCGGCTGCAGAAAAAGCATTCAACCTCAGCAGTACTGATGAGAATTCCGACAGTGGAATGTGTATCCCAAGCTACGCTATCGCAGCTCGTGGCGCGGCCATGTATGCAATCAAGTGGACCAGAAGCTATGATCTGGGACATGAAGTGGAGTGGACTTATGATGATCACACGAGAGATGGATTTTGCCGGTGAACGCAAGCCCAGAGAATGTGGGCAGCCAAAGTCAAGAACCAGATCTCAGCCAAGATGAGCTATGATATCCGTGTCTCACATGTCTTGGTTGCAAATGGTATTCAGCAAACGTATGCTCCGTTCTCCATATCACGCCATTAAATTTACCAATTTCATACAGTCATCTGCTCCGGGCAATTCTGTTCAGCCTGCGCCTTCTTCCCCTCGAGATCCTTCAAGCACGGTGCAAAGAATATCTCTCCTGTCCAGGCTCTCCTCACAGTCCCAACCGCAACCATAATCCACAGTAGCGTGACAGCAACGGAGAATATCTGGAAAATATGAGCGACTTACACCAAGACCAAAAGGAGCTGGATGTAGAGCAAGGCGACAAGATAAATGAGCAACATACCGTGCCAAGAACCTTAAAGAACTCCGACGGCAACTCCTTCGCCATCTGCGTCGTCGACGTCGCAAACACACCCAACGGGAACGTGAATCCCCACCATCCCATATTGAACGGGAATCTACTTCTCGTGATACTCGCCGCAGCAAAGAACAACCACACCAGTCCGAATCCCCACATCACAGTAGCTGTCAACCAGCCAATGATATACAGAAACTGGCCAGCGTTCACAGACCCTTCATTCGGTGAAAGTGGAAGCGTGTGTGTGATAGGGAAGATATCCATAGCTACTTTCCCAAGCTGCATTATTGCGAAGCCGCCTTGTCCGAGGGGACCGATTGGAAGGAAGACCGAGACTATTACCTCGCGCGGTGGCAGGGCGTGAAGCGTAAGTCGCTGGAAGTAGATGACTAGTACGCACATCGCGAGCGGGATGCCTGTTCCCCAGAGGATGTAGGAGATGATGAGGGTCCAGAGGGCGTGTTGTGGGTTGGGGAGGACGGAAGCAACAATGCCGCCTGAAGCTGAGGCCACGATAGGCGCGACGATGGGGAGGAGCCAAGCAGCTGTCATGGTTTGGAGAGTTGCTTGATGGATGTACATTCTACGTGGAGTGAGTTATGAGGTAGCAGCTGGGGAGAGGGGAAAGTACATCACAAATGGCATGTAGAAACAACATGCAAGCGAGAGAGCGACGTCAATCCACCATAATCCCCAAGCCTGTATCGCATCAGCATTTCCTTTCCAAAAGGAATTTCGTCGAATACTAACCAATTGCACAAACCTCTCACCCCAAGCAGGCACACAGACAAAAACAATCATATTGACAATAGTCGCCAACGCCATAGGAAACGTTCCCAAAAACAGACTTTGCGCAGGGTGCTTGATCATCACCCACCAAATCTCCGGATACAGCGTATACCGTATGACGGAAATGATGAAGAATGAGACGAAAAGGCCGATGTTCAGGCAGAATACTACGATGGAGAGATAGTAAAGCCATTGGCCGTTGTACGGGAGATTATGCAGGAGAATTGAGACGATTCCTGTGCCCATACATACGGAGAACCAGCTGGAATGAGTGAGTGAGGAGTTTGAGATGGAGATGGAGAATGGGATTGGGATTGGGAGACAAACGAGGGTGTAAAGTTTCGCACGATTCTTCGCCATCCTCGATTATGCTTAGATATCCTTGTATGGCATTTCTCCTGATCTTGAGCTCCATCTGGATTTTGGCAGCTAGATGCATTTGATAGCCCGTTTGCTGTTGACATGTTTCGCGCCAGGGAACCACTGGGTGAGCCGAGAAATGTCTTGGCTGGTCTTAGTATCTGTTGTGAACAACAAACAAGATTTGTGAAAAGGGACAAACAAGAATTACAGAAGTCGAGTAGGCAAGGAAAGTGATAGCAAGCAAGTATATCTACTGACGGGAGAAAATTGAGATGGCTCACTGTCCCGAAGTGGATTCCCTAGCTGACTCACGAAGAATTAAATCCGGAAACGGATTGAATGCATGCGGGATCAGTTGCGGCCTTTGTCAGCCTTCCCGAGCCGAATTGTTTTTCTGACTCTGCATTCCCGAGACGTCATGTTATACTTACTCGGGATATCTCGGCATCTGATGAGTCTTTCAGATCCCATGACGACTTGAGGAAGATAAACATTCGTTTCCTTGGCATTTCCCCACATTTGGATGTGGCGAGGCTGGCGAGGCTGAACCTCACGCCCTCCCTTCTTAACCAGAACAACATATCCTGTCCAAAATCAACGCGACACAATGGACGATGACGACGAATTCGGCGCGGATGCCGACTTCCTCGCAGCCCTCGCAGCATCAACAGCTCCAGCTCCTCTCCGCGTCCAACAACCCACACCTCAAAGAATCCAACAACCTACCCCTCAACGACTCGACCGCGCCCCTCCAACCACAAACACCTCCGCCGGTCCAAAAGTCGTACAGCCAACTCCCCAAGCAATAGCCTCCCGAACAACCGGGTCTTCAATCCTCGTCTCACCTCGTCAGAAAGGCAATCCAATCCTCACGAACCTACGCTCCTTCGCATGGGAATACTCCGACATCCCCGCCGACTACGTCCTCGGCGCCACGACCTGCGCTCTCTTCCTCTCCCTCAAATACCACCGCCTCCACCCAGAATACGTCTACAACCGCATCAAAGGCCTACAAGGAAAATACAACCTCCGTGTCCTTCTCACCCTCGTCGATATCGGAAACCACGAAGAAAGTCTAAAAGAGCTGTCGAAAACGAGCTTGGTCAATAATGTTACGGTCATATTATGCTGGAGTGCGGCGGAAGCGGCGAGGTACTTGGAGTTGTATAAGAGTTATGAACATGCGAATTCGAGCGCCATTAGAGGGACGGAGAGTAAGGGGTACGCGGAGAAGATGGTGGATTTCGTGACGGTGCCGAGGAGTATAAATAAGACGGATGCGGTGTCGCTGGTTAGTGCGTTTGGGAGTATCAAGAATGCGGTTAATGCGAGGCCCGAGGAGGTTGCTGTCGTGGGTGGATGGGGCGAGAAGAAGGTTAGGAGGTGGTGTGCTGTTGTTGACGAGCCGTTTAGGGCGAGGAAAGCGACGAAGAAAGGTGCGACGGAGAGTGCTGGTGGATCAAGTGTGTTGGATAGAGCGTTGCCGCTCAGTATGGTGCCTTTGAGGAGTATGCCTTCTGCTGGGGAGGATGCCACGCCAGGACTTGTGTCGCAAAACTCTCGGGCTGGGGAGAAGTCACAGGATTCGCAAGGTTCAAGACCTCAGGGCTCGACGGAGCAGTTCCATCTTTGGGATCCAGACGACGATGATGATGACGATGAAGAAGCTATGATAGCTGTAGCGGAGGAAGAAGAGAGGAGGCAAGCGGCCGAGAAGAGGAAAGCACAGGCACGGAAAGATGAAGAACTGAGTGGTGGTATTGCCGCTGCACTGGCGAAGCTACGGCAGAACTAATATTGAAACAAGAGAAATCTCTTAGCATTCAGCGATATCACTTTTTCAACATTGGAAGTTTCCTCGCTGAATGTTCCTACGCTCAGTGTGGTATTCTTTGTTTGAGTCGTTCTTACACGTTTGTTCAACATGTGTCTCTTTGCACGTTTCAGTTTTCGTCAGCCTTTCAGTCACCGACTCAGTTTCCAGGCCAAAATATTGTCTCGGAAGGATCGCACAAAGCCTTATTGTTTGGTTTCGGGATTCCCGGATGGCGCGAACAATCACCTGCTACATACTCAAACGCACTATATGCCTTGATTACGGGCTACCTCGCGCGCGCATGAGGTCGAATATCAATAATTCAATAGTGTCTACTAGGCAACCTCCGACGAGACCCCAGAGCCAGATTTCGACGACGATGCCCCTTTGGACTGGGACGCTGAATATGAAATTCTGGCGGCGCGAGAAGAGGCTGCGAATAACTAAGGAGTCGTGGATACCGCACCAATGGACTGGATTCTCGGACAAGAGATTCTGGTGGAGGAAGAAGATGTGGAGAACTTGGTTCCGGAGAGGAGGCCTTGGGGTCTCCTCAAAATGCTCCCATTGTTGCATGGAGATGTGACGGTTGTAATCTCGGTAGCCGTCACCATCTGCGGTATCCTCGTTAACATTCGAGGCTATGAAGGAAGTGACGGGTCTTACATGATCGGGACCGAACATGATATACCGGGTCGTATCATATGGCTAAGAGCCACGTTCATCTGGAAGGCCACGCTGGAGTGTAGAGATTGCGATGTCGAGGTATGGGCACAGATCCTTCGGGTGGCTCGAAACGTTCTGAAAAGTTGCACCAATGAATATGGAGAATATATCGGGGAAGCAGAGGGCCAGAGGAATTTATTGTTGCTGGGATATGAAACAGGATCCGTCCTCATCGTGCCCTGATACAGTCGGGCGGCTTGGACCCGGGCGACATCAAAACCCAGATGCATGTCTGATTTGCAAGTGACGGTATCAATACAGAGACATCTTACACTTCTTCATGCTCGTTGTATATCCTTACTTTGAGACCGTCCATGTTGTTTAAGAGCAAAGGTCTGTTCCCTTGTTTCGGTTTATGAATTACTCTTACAATTCTGTCATTGTTGGTTTTCGTCCTTCGACATTCTATTGATTCGTTCTCGATTGCCGAATTTCGATTATTGTGACTTCATATTGGCGATGATTATTGGATGACTGCATGAACTGTATTTCTTTGCTTAGAGCAAAGAAGCTTTGGACTCATCCTGTCCTATGGTAGTCTTCGCTTATATGCAACCAAATGTAGCGCGGGGGCTATCGCCTACAATGATCATTGCATTCTAGCCTGTAGACTACAGCGGTTATTGGAGGGAACTCGCAGCAATCTAGACTGTAGCATCATATGACGCAGGCGACTTGCACATCGTGAATAAGAGGATAGTCTATATCACGTGGTAGCTGGAGGCTGGTAGTACTTCGAGAAGCATGGCTGGAGAAGTAGCATCCATTCAATTCCGGAGAAGCCTAGTGACTGGAAACTAGAAGTCTAGGGATTGAGAATTATTTGATTCAGTCTGCGGTTTCCAATCATGATCTGATGTTTGCTTCTCATCCTGTTTTGGGAATATTGTGCTTCTCAGCCTCACTCTTCCTGCATGATTGCCAATAGTTCAGCCATGCATAAATGCGCCCGACGCCACGGCTGCTTTGGGCTACGATTGTTGTCCCGCCACGGTATATCTCTGAAGAGTACTCGTCAAAAGCAGGTATACTTGTCAGTGAGGCATGGTGCTTCATTAGAAGGTGTACGAAGATTGTTGATTGTCATCACTTCCTACCTGCGAATATTCGACTTCCTTTTCGGCAGGGTACGAGCGGCTTGCAATTACCATGCTCCTTTCTTCATTAAACAATATCTATCTAGCCTACAATTTCCAAGTGTTTGCTTCTCGTATCATTGGCGTGGCAGCTTGCAGTATCGATATTGCGCACTGCCTACCTCTGCAAGGCTCTGGCCGCAAGCCGCCCCCAAATGTCTTGAACAAAGAAGTCAAGCCTGTTATTACCTGCAGATCCGACGCGGTGCCGATCATTGCTTCAAGTATTGATGTTTCCGCGATTCTGGACTTTTGCATTTCATGTGGATGCATCGCCGGGACTCGTTTCCTCCCGCTGGTGGTGGAGAGTGATCAATCTATTTATGGTGATTTCTAGAGCCTCACTGCTAGCTCCATACCAGGCACCTTGTTGGTGATTATGTCCGTGTAGTTGAGACGCTTTCTTTGCTTTCAAGTGTTTTCCCTTCTTCCACAACATTTACCGTTTCAATTTTCCTTACAAATCCCTTATTCGAGCACCCGACAGCGCAAGAGGCACCAATCTTGCCACCAGAAAAGTCACGATATAAACCATCATATCGTTCTTCTTCTAAGGCACTGTCTTGCGAGGCTACAAATTTTTTCCAATCTCTGGTCCAGCATGTCCGGCGACACTATGGGCACTTGCCCTCTTGGAGGGCTCTGGTATGCACGAAATCATTCCGCAGGCCTGTCGTATACTCATCGTTGAATCAAGGTACACCTGTACAGCACAGAATCCCACGTTTCTAGGATGTTGTACCAGTAACCCCTGCCAGGGGAACAGCAAAACATGTCCTGCTAGTGACCTTCGCGCCGCTGGCATGGGAACTGGACCTGGCCCAGATCCAGGTCTCACCAGCAATGATGCTTCATACTGGCCCAACGTGAAGTGTTCTGTTGGAAAGTGGTGGACATGTGCTATGCAAACACCATCGTTCCAAGGCTGTTGTGAAGAGAATCCATGCGGCGGTGATGGGACCGGTTGCCCCGATGGCCTTCTCCATCCGGCGGAATTCAGCACAGTCACATCGATTGTCCCAACGAGAACAAGTATCATTGTGACACCAATGGCCACAACATCTGCCACTACGACAGCAAGTACGAGAGAAACCAACACTTCGAATTCTCCAGATGCCGTTTCGGCTACCGCATCTGCAACATCTGAGCCGTCAGCGGAAGGCTCAGTCCCAGAAAAGAACAGTTCTAATTTACCTATTAGAGCTATCGCCGGGGGCGCAGGAGGAGGGATTGCTATCCTAATAATTGGACTGGTAATCTTTTGTTTGTGCAGAAAACGCCGTCAGAAGAAATTCTCGTCTCACATTGATTCGCTTCCCACCATGGGCAATCGTCCCCAAGTTGCATCTCTATTTATGTCAAAGGGGAATGAAAGTGGACACAAGCAAAGCAATCCAGGTTAGTTACTAGTCATTGCGTATTTGAAATTATAGTCATGCTTACTCAAGTCATCAGAAGTCTACTATCCTGACCAGTCAATGTTTGGCGTGCAAAATGCTACAAAATACACCCAAATCCGAACAACTTCACCACCAGTGAGTCCCGGCCCTCCACCGTACCAATTTCCGCAAGCATCGCCAAACCCGAACCTACATGAGATCGATTCTTCAAATGTCGCTACCTTTGGCTCACACAGTCACATTCATCAACCGGTATCGCATGTCAGGGACGGTTCTGATTTAGCAGAGGATGGAATAGCAGAATTGCCTCACTCTCCGGCTGCTGGCAATCGATGGAGATCCAAGCGACCAAATACCATGGCGAGCGTAGAAATTGGTGACAGTGGCTCCAGAGGAAGTCAAATTAGTCCTGTGTCTGATGGCATGGTAAGTGCGAACGACCAGAGAAAGAAGGGAAGAGAAAGCTATGTTAGCTGGCAGAGCTTATCACCGTAAACGATACGATGCTTTTTATTTATTCTGTCTAATAGTACATATGATGTTTCCAATGGAAAACTTCAACATCTTCTCATTGATCAGTACATATTTTCGTCTTCGCGTCCGCTGCGAGGAAATATAAGCCAAAACCTTGAAGTTCTTATTTACTTCCTCCCCTTCAACCACTGCTCAGCTGCCACCAACCCATCATCCCACCAAGTAAAAAACTGCTGATAATGACCCTCCCCAAGCCTATGATGCATCGCATGCTTCCTACACCCGGCTCCTAATCCGAACGGCATGATCTTCTCATACCCCCATTCCAAATCCATCCCACAATGGATCTCAACCAACATATACACAAAAATCGGCACGAACAACGTCCTAGTCAAGACGTGACTCCCAATAATATTCAACGAGAAATTAGCCAGCAAGATCAGAGATAGGCGCTCAATGATAGTCAGCTGATTCGTGACTTGAGGATTGATCTCGCTATGTGTATGGTGAGGATGGTGAATCCGTCGGAGGGTGGGAATTCGATGCAAGGCGATATGGGTCAGGAAGAATAGGGTATCGTAAAGGAAGAACGCAACCATCAACTCCAAAACGATGCGTCTGCTGGATGGCACATCTCTCGGCAAGGCGCGTGTAATTTGCAGCGGCGAGCTCCACGAAAACCTGTGCACCGTCGGCGCCAGGAAGGAGCTCTTGATTCTCCCCTCACCAGCTGGAAGTGGGTCATAGCCGCCGCTTCGTCTGATATCTGGGACTGGTACCCCGGCGTATTTCTTGATCAGGATCAAATCCAGTGATGCGAGTGGGAAGATGGATTTCCCAATCTCAAGAAGTCGTTTTGAGGGTCTCTTCAAACGGGGGAGAAGCGGCTTGTGTTTTTGAGATTTGGGACTGGAAATCTGCTCGCTCTTTACTGGTCGTACGTCGATGCGGAGAGATGGATTGTGTGCGAAGCGATAGGTGTATATCGGCTCGATGATGGCGTAGAGGAGGAGGATCTCGACGGTCTCGAAGAGTGAGCAATTGAATATTCGGGAATTGAAGAGCCAATTGTAATACGGGGTAAGTATTGGTAAGTAGAGAGAAGGGAAGAAGATTGCGGTAGAAATGAATGTCCCGATGACCATGCGTGGAACGATGACCGAGGAAGACGGACTCCCCATTTTCGAGGTCATTGCTGACAATGGATAAATTTCGATAGCGAGAAAGTCTCAAGTTAGCTAAAGAGGGCGTTCTGGACGTCTTTTCTGTTGATAGCGGGGTAGCGGGGTACCAAAATACCATTAAAAAACCCCTTCGACGTTATTGTCGGTAGGGCAGTGACTAGTGGCGGGGTCATCGAGTCCGGACGTACAGTGACGGGGCTGTGTTCCTAGATTTGTCATGACGCTATCATCTGAAGATCAGGGCATTCTGATTGAGCCTCTCATGATTCCACACCGCCATTGCTGGTCCTTGCATGCAGTTCATCTGCCAAGCCCAAGGTCATCTTTCCAAGTTCCACTCAAGATACAGTACTTATTTTGACAGGCCGTCTGCTTGAATCCGACAATGCGATAAGCGAAGCAGTCAGATAAATACCCACAAGTCCTCTCTACGAATAAACCTCTCAATTGAGCGCCTCGTTGACTGTCTATCTGATCTCTTCGTCTATTTGTGGTCACCCGTAGCGCGAGAGTGACAAAACCACCTGCACTCAACACCCGATTCGTTCAAAATCATGTACGACAATTACCTCCGTCATGTCAAAGATTGGAGTGGAACGCCTCTGTGCCGAATCCTCCCAACAGCTATCACCCCAAACCAAGTCACACTAGCGGCATTCACATCAGGCCTGCTCGCAGTTGGCACGGCAGCTCATCCGACCTCCTCGTCAACTCACTGGCCACTTCTTTTCTGGCTCTCGAATCGATTCCTAGATGGCGCTGATGGGACATTGGCACGCATGCGAGGCACAGCTTCCGCTCTCGGAGGCTTCCTCGATCTCCTTGGCGACTTCATCATCTACTCACTGATCCCAATCATGCTTGCATATGGTCAAGAAGCCACAGGATATGATGTTGATTGGAGAGCCGTTGCTCTGCTGGAAGCGACATTTCATATCAACAATTTTGTGCTGTTTTATATCAGTGCTGTGGTTGCTGCGAAGCCGGATGATGAGCTCACGAGTGTTTCGATGCGGCCGGCGCTGATTGAGGGCTTGGAAAGTGGTCTCTTGTTTACGGCTATGTTTGTTTCGCCGCAGCACTTGATGACTTTGTGCTGGATGATGAGCGGTGCTGTGGTTGTGGGGATTGGACAGAGGCTTTATTTCATTATTCCTTCGTTGAAGGGTTTAGACCATCGGGTGAGGAACAGGAAGAGGCAAGATAGATTCAACTTGAAACTATAAGATTCCTTGTAACTTGATACATTTTTGGGATCGCACTTGTGATCCGGGATACAAGCTCCGGGAGCTCAAACCAATCATCACAGTCGTTGCTTTTAGTATTGCATCTATCTGAAGACTAAGCTAGTTACAAAAAGAGCTACAACGAGACATCCAAGGAATACTGAAAACGCCATAAATGTCATCTTCCTTGCCCGTGACATCTGTCCCGCAGGTATCAAGTCGCCCTGTATATCCTGCCGTACCTTTTTAATGCAAAGTAGAAACCCAAAACCAGCAAGCCAATAACCAAGAGGAATCAACACAGATAAAACTATGCGAACTCTCTTGATATATCCCTCGCTGTTGACTTCGATATTTCGTAGTGCCAGAGACATGATCTGTGGTCCAGTGGAGTATATCAAGACCAAAGTGCTCATGTAAATGGCCAATCCAAAGGTCTTGTACTGCGGAGGCAGAAGCAGAACCAACAACGAGTTGAAGGCACCTAGCCAGGTTTCCGCTGTGAGATACGCGACACTCATGACACCGTAGAGAACCTTGACGCCTCTCGACTCAGAATTGCCCGCCACGGATTTGGAGAAGATCATAAGGATGACGAAAATACTGGAAAGCATTCCGCCACTGGCAGTCATGTAGAGAGGTGTCATGACCGTCCTACGCCAGAGTAATGATGAAATGAGCCCTCCTGCCACAACAGTAAACGACCCAACGACTCCAACAATGATGCCATAGTGCGAAAGGAGATCCTCTTGCGACGGATATATAGCTGAGAGATAGCCTGGCATGTAGTACCCGAAGACGTTGCCTGAAAGCTGCCTGAAACCAGCAGAAAGCGTCAGAAGCCAGAATGAACGCATTCGCAGTACGTGTCTGACAGTTGCTAGGAAGTCGGCTTTGGCTCTGTGGGCATGTCTGTTGATTCCAAAGCTCTCTTCTGCCTGCTTTAAGGAAGTCTGCCGAACAGGCTCTCGGATAACGAGACGTACGAGTACAGCGACAACGATGCCGACAATACCAATTGCCTTCATGGCCGTATTCCACGGAGTATTCGTCTTGATGAATGCCGTGGCAATCTGAGCGCTGATAGCCTCTCCCACATAGACACCCACGTAAAGAATGCTGTTTCAGAATTAGGAAACCTCCACAAGTCTTGGCAGGGCTCAGATTTCAGATTTACCTTTCAGCAAAGAAAACCCATTCCTTCCCAATCAAATCGCTGATCAAGCTTACACTCAAAGCTTCAACAGGCGCCTGCCCTATCCCCATTCCTATCCTCGCCAACAGAATCTGCCAAAAGTTGTGACTCAACCCTTGGAAAACCACACACAAGCTCCACCAGACCGCAGCGACAGACAGAATCCACACTCGCTTCTCAGTGTAGTCGGCCAAGTAGGCGACGGGAATGGCGAGAAGAGCATAGACGATACCGGTCGCGTAGCCTGAGAGGATGCCATATTCGGACAAACTGATTGAGAGAGAGGTCGTGACTTCTTTTTGGAAATATGATAGGATGAATTTGTCGTATTGGGCTAAGAAGTAATTGCAGAAGAGCAGAGCGACGGCGATTGCCACTTGCCATAGTGGTACAGATGGTCTTTGGACGACGACATGCTGGTTGTTTATCCCCGCGGACAAGGCTGAGTGCGGAGGAGTCGATGAGGTATGAGCTACCTCATTACCGTCAACACCTTCTGCGTAGTCTTTTGAATCGAGCTTCATCCTAGCAATTCGTATCCTCGTCAATGTTGCTTGCTGTCAGGTACGATCGGGACCTGGTAAGTGATACGGATAAATGTCGAATTATCACAATAAAAGTGCCTGACAGCATCATATCTACTCAGTCACACTGTAGCCAAGACTTCAACATCCGGTTACGATAAGAAGTGTTTGTCGAATTATGTGCGTCATGCAGAGGCGGAGAAGCTCAAGGGCCCAAGATCGTACGACAAGCGTGAGGGAATGCGAGGTTCCGAACAGACATTGGCAGAAATACTTCCACCTGAATTTTTGTTACTCAATCCAGAAACGTATTCGAGAACTGTATAGGATGTCACTTAGCTTGAGATAATCTTTTGACTTTCGAAGTGGAATATTTGGAATCGCTTTGCCTCATGGGGCTTAGAGGATATGCAGTGATGGTGTTGGACTCAGCCCCCGCCTGCCCGCATTTCGCATTTTCGGGAGGCGTTTCTTGACCACTCACGAGTGTTGAACTTGAACAAAGCCTCACACCAGTAAGAGAATAAGCAAGAACCTTATACCGTAGAAATTGAGGTAAGTGAATGCGCCAAGTGAATCTCGTCCCAGTCATTCGACCCGCGATAAAAGACATCCGCTGGCTCTGGCTTACTCGACCAGAATCTCTCTCAACCCGAACCTCAAGATCATTCAAATCAAACAGTCATGGCACAAATTTACATCGTCTACAACGCCGACTCAACACCGATGGGCAAGATTAGATATGCCTGCACCAAACTCATGTCATCGGCCTCAGATTCGCCCTGCTCAGCATGCGACTTGACACATAACGGCCTGCATCTGAATGAAACTGCTCGGTGGGCTGCAACGAAGAAGAGAATAATTGGAAGCGATGTCCAGCAACTCCATCGAGATGAGTTGAGTAACGAGGTAAATGTCACAACCTGAAGTGAATAAATGAAGAACGCGGATTGATCAAACGTCTAGCTGAAAACCTACATCGACTCGGAGAAGCTGGATCTCCCCGTCGTGCTTGGTCAGGAGTCCACGGATGCACCATTGAAGGTCCTGATGAAAAAAGGGGAGCTGGCAGATTGTAGTAAGGACCATGAGAAGTTCTTGGGCGCTTTGCAGAAGAACGCTTCGGGTGAGGGAATTGCACTGAATATCCAGAGCAAGATGTGAGGCTGGAAAGAAATGATGTAGATTATGATTTGGTACTCTTTAATTAGCGTTCAATTCAGCAAGGATTTTAATCATCTTATTTCCCATGTTACTTCTGAGTGATTCCGGTCGGAATGAAGACACAATATTCAGCCTGTATCTAATATATACGATTTCCAACGTCCTCCTGGTCAAATCCGTTCGAGAACATCAGTCTGAGCCTACGAAAAACCCTATCACTAGATAAAATCTAAGTGTTTGAAAACGATGTCGGATAGTTGGACGATCGGTGATATAAATCGTCGTGGCTTACCGTCCCAATTCGGTTGCCCGGAGCGAAGCCATCTAGTAAAGTAGCTCGCAATCGCTGGCACATGAAGTTGATCTGATAAATCCGAGAAACCGACAAACCGACAAACCGACCTTGTCTTGCATCCATCTTCGTGCTTTGCGGTCTTGGCTAGCTGCGCATGTCGTCTACAGCAGGTACTCGCTAAAGCCGACACGCTGTAGCTAGCTGCCTCAGCAACCTCCCTTCGTCGACCGCCAATGATTCTTACAAATTACCTTATCTTCCAAAATGCCAATACCAGACAGCGCGCCATCTGTTGCGCCCCAAATAACCCTCTTCAGTTCTATCATCGCCTATCCGCTGCTCTTCCATCTCGTGACGCCCCGCAATGCATCAGCATCACGATTCATCAAATCCCGAGAAGCACTCTCCGTCGTCCATTGTACCCTCGTGACTTTTGCATCAGCGTACGAGCTGCACCAACGATCTAGAGATTGGAATGCCGATTCGCCATCTTCATTTCTCACCGGAGGTGACGATTCACCCATAGAAGGGACTCCAGACAGCCATGTGTCTGCCGGAAGCAACCCAGCATATGGCGCGAACGCACCGCTCATCACTGCGCGCTCCAATGTTGGGAATAGTATCATGGCTTTTGAGCTTGGCTATCTAATTCAAGACTCTGTGATCCTATTTCTCGCCTCAAGAATACGGAAACAAGATGTGGGCAGAAATATAACGCCCTTGGTCAAGGATATCAACTGGAAGGTGTTGGGCTGGCATCATTTTGGCTTTTCGAGTGCGCTGGGAGTCTTGCAGTGGTACATTTATCACGGACGAGAGAAAGGGATTATGGTTATCTTGATGCTCATGCTCATGAATATTACGTGAGCTCTCCCTTTCTCTTTTATTCTTTTCGCAAATACATGATGGCCGGAGATTATGGTGCGCAAGGAGAAAGAAGGATATAAGCTGACTTGATTGTGTAGATCACCCTTCGGGACGCTGCATTGGTTTCTGGTTAATTTCCGACCTTCGCAGAGGAAGGCAATTATGATAACCAATGCGCTATACCTAGTGATGTATGGTGTCTTTCGAGTGTCGATCATAGGATGGGTCTTGCATATTATGGGGTCTCAGACTGGACACTCTGCGGTAGGCGCATTTTTGAAGCTCCGCAGGTCTTGTCGCTGGGGTACTGCCACAATAGGCATCACGAACTCGATCTGGCTTTTCTTTGCTGTAAGGAAGTTTATCAAGCGTTACTTGAGTAGTGCTGCGAGGAGGAAGGGCATCTAAGGTGGTCAATTGATCGTTGCTCGCCATGAAAAGAAAGCTTCGTTCGTCTGACAGTACCATTGCCTTTCCTGTATTGATGCAATTGTGATAGACTAAGTGCCTCGCTGTACTTGTGAAAGAATGGCTTCCTTTGGCCTTTGACAAGGCAGCTGTTTCAAATCCCTCGCAAATGCTTCTGCACTCACACCAGTATCCCATCCCAACCAGCCTCTCACCCCGGCTGCCTCGACAGAGCCTTCCAGATTGACACCGGAGTATAACGCAGATGAGGCGACTGAATTCACAATCTCCCTGACAATATGTTGACCAAGACAAGTCTTCGAGCCAGATCCAAATGCATAGCCTGGCTTCGTGTCGGCTTGTGCTATGAATCTCTCCGGTAAGAACTTATCTGCCAGATGGTAAACATCCTTATCGCGAGCTGCTTTCATGAAGTAAAGCCAAACATCCCACCCAGCTGGAATGAGCGTGGGAGGTTGGCCTTCTGTATTCGCAATAACCACATCCTGCTGCACTCGGCGCATGATACCAACAACTGGTGGGCTGAGTCGTTCTGTCTCAAGCAGGATGCTGCGTAGGAGGATGTCTCGATTTGCCGGGTCTTCGGTACGTACTCGAGTTGCAAGTGATGGTTCACAAGGCATTAAAAAGAGGTTCAGCATGGTGGCAGTCAGCAGCGATGCGAGAGCTTTGACGGCGATAGAGCTTGTGAACAAAAGTGCGTTCGCCGATATCTCGTCCTTATGCAGCTTCTCCTGTCGTAAAAATGGACATCCGCTGTCTTGTGATGCGATATGTTTCTTTAGCACATCTTGGAGTTTCTGGCGTGCTTCGATACCTCGAGATCGGGGGGAGCGCCAGAATGGAGTCTTAATTGAGACAGGCATCAGAGAGAACTGTCCTCGCAGTAAGGTCTCTTGAAGTGACTCGATTGTCGAATAAAGCTCGTCGTTCGGCGAGAGTTCGAGAAATATTTGAAGTAATACCCTCCAAGAGAAGTCCTTCATACTCTGGTAGATATCAATACTATCACCATGATTCCAGCTGCTGAAATGATCATCTGCCATCTGCCGAACTGTTTGGGAAGTGTCTGCAGGAAGGAATGATAATTGGTCTTCCCATGATGTCCGTTTCGAGTGGTGCTCGGGCCTATCAAGTAAGAGTATGTTTGGTGCGGGGAAGAAATCCGACATGAGCTGAAAATATGCCGACCGGGCTGTGAAGGTGGTTTCGCTGATGGTTTGGTCTTTTTCCGCAGCTGTAACTGAGCTCTGAAGCTCTCCACTACCGGCTTTCATGATGTCCTCACATATTTGATGAGAAGACACCACAGCAACATTTCTCCCCAAAATCCTTGCACGAATTATCTTTGACGAACAAGTGACTTCCTCGTTCGCTATCTGTTCTGCTCGGCGCGGAGCTGCAGCTTGAGCGCGAGAAGAAATGAAGGATTCGGGAGAGGAATGAAATGCTAGGCTTTGAGAGAGACTTGAGAGAATGGAAAAGTCTCCTGATGGAAGTTGAGGGGTCTGATCTTCAGGCATCGTAGAACTTGTGCTTGTGAAGTCTAACGATTGATGTTGAGGATGCAGCAACAGAACAGCAACTTGGTCTGGAGGACGATGAGGACGATTATGTCAGCCCTGGTCGGTGAACGTTGGGCCAGAATTCCGACGACCACTCACCGGGCTTCGCTTACAGGCCTCCTCGAAGCTTGCAACATGGGAGGCCTGACAACACCTGATGGTGACTTCGACGTAACAGAGCTACACCATGCAGGCATATTCTCAGAAAATAGTCGGGGCGACGAATTCGTTATATCGACTTGCTGCGTGCTTGTGTAAGCCCGATATGGTCAAGGAGCCGCTGCTTCATTCTGCCGCTGACTGGACTTGGAATCGACACTGCTCTTCTCAAATTGGAGGAGGAAGTAAATTCTGGACAGAGATCACCTAACTCCTTGCAATTCCTGCTGTACTTACAAGCGCGCTCTATCGAGAGCCAAACACGAAATTTTCTTTTGGTGTATCTCGACAAAAGCAAATGAAGTTTAGATGGTATGAAAGTCGACGACGTTGGAATGTCCTGCGTCAAGGATTTAACATTCAGCTTTGCGGTCGAACGAGAAGGGGAAATCTTATATTCAAAATCGATTGTGAATGTAGGAAGTTTATTTACATTCTGCGGAGCCTGCCCCTGAGTCTCGCTTAACATTGCTTAAAATAGACAGATCCACTTTGCACAGCTCAGCTTTGGACACCCTTGTCATTAAGTTGTGTGACTGTTCAATGTTTCCGAAGCTTGCTGACGAATCTTCATTGGGTCTACAGTCATTCGTCACCCGCCCGCGCGAAGGTCGAGCTTATTCAAAAACCTTGCTTTCGAGGACGCGAATTGATGACGCCTCTGTTCCCGAGTCGGCAAAAACCCATGTCCACTTAGTGGGGGTTTCTTATTACGCGTGCGAATGTCCCGCTGAGGCCCTGAAACGTGAAACAGTGTTTCTATGAACCGTCCACTTCCCGAGCGTAGAGTGTTGATCAAGTGAGAGTTGGTGGAGTGCACTGGAAGGTCATCCCCCGCATGATGAGAGGAATAACGTACGCCACAGTAGGGATAGGAGCGGCCGTTCGAAAGCTTACTTCCAAAGCTTGTTACTCCACTACTACCAGACATTTATGAAAAGCTGAGCCTCAACGACATATAAGACTCTCTCCCACTTCCCCTGTCTGTCATCTGCAATCATCGTCTCTTGCTCGCGATTACTCATTCTTCGTCTCGATCGCACATCACGCTCGCTAACATCTAACATGTTGTCCCTCACAGCTACCATACTACTTGGTACCCTTGCTGGGCAAGCTGTAGGAAGTGTACATCACATGTTCTCTGGCGCGTTTTCTGGATCGACCATTTACGCGATCGAGTTTGACGACGAGTCAAATAGTCTTACACTCGTCAATAACATCACTTCTAACTCCTCGAGTTCGAAGTGGATTGCCATAGATGTTTGTTGGCCTGCTCTATGGAGTGGATATCGCTCACAAAACCCTTTCAGGAAAGAAAGCAAAACATATATGTCGGTGATGGGGCTCTATATGATAGCTACGCCATCACGAACAGCACTAGTCTTGAGTATTCAAGTTCAGTTGCCTTGCTGGGTAGTTGTGTGTTATTTTTCTTCACCTGATGCTGCTGCAGACGGAGCTGATCCTACCCAGGTAGCAACGCAAACTATCTCATTACATCAACAGCATCACCGTACTTTGTATTCGGCGCTCCATACAGCACAGGATGTGCAGGCAATGTGATATCCGTCGACTCAAGCGGTGCTCTCGTCTCGATTGTTGGGAACATCACATATCAATCTGGCGCAGGTGTCCACGGCCTGGCTCTCAGCTCCGACAACAAGTTTGTCTATTCAGCAGATGACATGGGAAATGCCGTTTGGGTCCACAGTGTTGACACTACTACTGGAGAGGTTGCTGAGGTTCAGTATTTGGCTGCGCCCACTGGTGTCGATCCACGACACATGGTGGTTCATCCTAAAGGTCTCTTCGCATATGTCGTGTTTGAAGCATCTAGCGAGATCGGAGTCTACTATAGAGACAACAACACAGGGGAGTTGACGTATACAAATACGACTTATCCATTACTTCCAACAGGTACGAGCTCTCATTCCAATGCTTTCGAAACCTTTGCTGATAAAACTTAAGGTTTCACAAACAGCTCCTCGTACTGGGCGGACGAAGTCATGTTTTCAGTCACCTCAACAGGATCACCAAAATATATGTACGCCGCCACTCGATCGCGCAACACGACTATTCCTGGATATGTATCGGCCTTTTCGATCGACGCTGATACCGGCGCCATAATCAGTCAGCTGTTCTTGACTGAGACTACCAACAGCGGTGGATCTGCGAACTCTGTCACCTCTGCGCCTTTCGCAGAAGAGTACTTTGCCATCACAGACAGTGCGAGTAACCATGTTGAGGTTTGGAAGATAACTGCAAATGGTACGACGACGGGAACTGGTGAGGCTGTTGCTCATTTGGACCTGGCTACTGGACCAAGCGATGTGGTCTGGGTAGATTAGCGAAAGCTTCAGTCGACGGTGGAGATTATTTATTTTGATGGCAGTATGTTGGCACCAGGCGTAGAGCCTTGTAGAGAATAGAACCGCAAAACAAACTCGAAGACAATGAATCACAACGCGGAGTGGGTCTTCCAAAGACTGCGTGCGATGTACTTTTCTAGGAAGTTTTCCCTCAGTAGAAAACCTAGCACCAGTTAAATGACAAGCAGTCTATGCATAAGTCCTAAGCATTTCTCTTTCTTCGTCTTGAAAAGATTTGAGGTGGGAATCAGCTTTGAGGGACATGGTGCAGGTATCGCTAGGCAGTATGCTAAGTCCATAGCAGATACTTTCCACAAAGGAAGCACATGACAACAACCTATGAAAGAATACCCATAATCGAAAGAAAAAGATCAGATCTTCTTTTGTCGTGTCCACGACATTAGCCTCCCTATCAATCTCTGCATCCTATGACATTATTGTTCCTGCCACATCGAGAGCTGTGAGGGCCATGAGCAGCATCGAGGAGGAGTCAATGGATTGTCTTCTGATGATATTACTGTACAGCTGATGTAGGGCTGAATCTTGAGCAGAATTCTCCATTGTGAAGTCACATGGGCAGCACAATGGATGGAAAGCTTCGTATTATACCTGTAAGCAGGGCTTTGCGGTGATGAAGCTTGAACGACTAAGATTCGCCCGAGTAGGAAAGCGAGGAGAATAGTAAGCGCATTAAATCCAACTTGAAAGAAGGGAAGTAGCATTTGCCAGCCAAGGACGAGAGAACAGAACATCATGCAAAGGAAAGACATGACTAGGGACATATGTTCATGTTCTCAAAGGGCCGAACTAGCATTACGTTTCTGACTCATTGTCCTAGCCTGCTGTTCAAAAATTCTTTTAACGTGGAAAACAAAAGGAACATATAATACTGTGACAAGCGAGTGTCGTGCGTGACTACATAAATACTTCATCCCTCTCCCAATCCAGAATAAGTACCCCAATAAGCCTTCTACAGGATTCAGAACGCGAAACACGCACAAAACAAGATGCCCGCAATTCAGATTATTTCTGACCTCCATCTGGAGGAGCATGGAGACTACTCTAATTTCGAGATCACTCCTTCAGCGCCCTATCTCGCACTCATTGGCGACATCGGAAATATTGATGATGTCGATTACTTCAACTTCATCAAGCATCAGCTTCCCAAATTCGAGATCGTGTTCATAATCTTCGGAAACCACGAGGCTTATTTCTCCAACTGGCCGAGTATCAAACGGAAGTTCAAGGAATTCGAGGCGGAGATGGAAATGCTGAACGAAAACAGCAGCCTGGGAAAAATCGTTCTTCTTGACCAAACACGATGGGACCTGTCTCCCGATGTTACAATCCTGGGATGCACGCTCTTTTCCAACATATCCCCAGAGCAGAAGCAACGCATGAAATCATCGCTATCCGACTTCTCCTTCATCGATTACTGGTCGGTTGACAAGCACAACGAAGCACACGCCTCGGATCTCGCATGGCTGAACAAACAAGTCGAACATATCTCCAAGGACGAGCCGCATCGCAAGATCATCATCCTCACACACCACTGCCCAACTACGTCGTCTCGAGCTACTGACTCCAGACATGACAATAGCAACATCTCATCTGGTTTTATGAGTGACTTGTCTCGCGAGATATGCTGGAAGAGAAGCGCTGTCAAGATCTGGGTCTTTGGTCACACACACTTCAACGTCGACTATACGGAAGATGGGAAAAGAATGGTGACTAATCAGAAGGGCTACCGTTATCGTCGAGCACCTGGATTCGATCTAAAGAAACGTATTGAGTTTTGAGATTCCCTGACGCCTAGAGGGAAGCACGCCAAGCAATGGATCTAGCGGAGCTTGCCATGGCCTTGGAGAAGTAGCCAAAAGCTTGTTGCTAAATCAATATCCTGGATGTGATATTGTTTTGCACTCCTTTCTCAAAGAGCAGCTTCTGCATCTTCAAGCTCAACATTGCACAGAAGCCACTAAAAGGTGGAAGCACAGAGACAACAAGAAAATCCTCCCCCCAAAACCAAAATAATTTGGCTTTTTTGCGCAAACCAAGCAACTACCTGCGAACTTCCACAATTGCATTAAATAATCATGTGACAGAAAAAGAGATATGCCATAGCCCGCTTCACCTTTCGCTGAAAGCTGAGAGCGGATATGAAATGGTTTCAAGAGGACAATTGATCTACAATACTAATTCCGCCAAGACTGTTCAAGGTACCCCGCATTCAACAACGCGGGGTAAACATCACCGTCATCATCCCATTTCTTCAAGCATACTTTCATGATCTCGGTCTTCAAATTCTATCTTTTACCGAGAAGCTCGTAATTGAACACGAAAAGGTATCTAGTGCCGGTGTTACTGCGGCTACTTTCCCACTTTCTCTCCACAGCTACTGCAAGTGAAGTCTTTCCGCAGAGCGGGAGTATACATCCGTCTGCTGCTAGGACGCACATGGGATGAAAAGCGACTAGAGATGCCCTTTGAATATGCGGGGAAGACCAACTGTGATATATGCCAAGAGCACGAACAGAGCTTGATCTTGTGTGGGGCTGCGGAGGTGAGGCTTGAATGGAACAAACGACGGATGGCTTGTGTTGACGTGATGATTTCTAACTATTGAAGAGGAGGTCAAAGGTGGGATTTTTGTTGAGCGGCAAAGTATAAAAGATTGACCTGGTGTCCTGGATGTGAAGTGGGAAGCTTCTGATCTTAGATTATAGAAGCAACATACCTAGAGACTGGAGTCGCCATGAAGTTCGCTTCCTCAACAAGCACGTCAGTGCGTGCACTCACCTTCCTCTCCCTCAGCACTGTCTCTGTCCTCTCTCAAGACAGCACCACCAGCAACATAACTTCCGACAGCTATTTCTACGGACAATCACCCCTGGTGCCACCCGCTGCTCTCCCCTCAGGAACAACGTCGTCATGGGCGTCGGCCTATTCCAAAGCCGCTGACTTCGTCTCCCAGCTCAGCCAAGAAGAAAAGAGTAACTTGACTTTTGGAGTGAGAGCCACGACGAGCGGATGTGTGGGCTTCATTCCCCCAATTGAAAGGCTGGGGTTCAAGGGGCTTTGTTTGCAGGATGCTGGCAATGGAGTCAGGCTGGCGGATGGTGTTAATGCTTATGACAGTGGATTGCATGTTGGCGCTACGTGAGTTGCCGTGATACGGTTCTACGCCGATCGTGCCCAAAGTACTGATGGCGATATAGATGGAACAAGAATCTGGCATACCAGCGAGCCCTACATATGGGCGCTGAGTTCAAAGCCAAAGGCGTCAACATTGCACTTGGTCCAGTCGTCGGTCCAATCGGGCGGATTGCCGAAGGCGGTCGTAATTGGGAGGGCATTTCTAATGACCCGTATCTTTGTGGAGCCCTGGCTGCAGAGACTGTCCGCGGTATTCAGGAAAAGGGTGTTGTGACCAGCACGAAACATTTTATAGGGAACGAGCAAGGTATTTCTCTTACCTCCCGTTGTGAGGCTGTTAGCAGCAATTGACAAGAACAGAACTCAACCGCAATCCAAGCACCAACAACCAAAGCCAGCACGTTGAGGCGGTTTCAAGCAATATCGACGATAAAACTTTGCATGAGCTGTATCTATGGCCGTTTCAGGATGCCGTCCATGCTGGTAGCGGGAATATCATGTGTTCGTACAATCGCATCAACAACTCATATGGATGCCAAAACAGCAAACTGCAGAATGGAATTCTCAAAGATGAGTTGGGATTCCAAGGTTTTGTTGTTAGTGATTGGGGAGCCTTGCACGCAGGATATGCGGCCGCGGAGGCTGGCTTGGATATGGTAATGCCTAACGGTGGTAACTTCTGGGGGAAGAACCTGACCACTGCTATCGACAATGGAACCATGGAAGCATCAGTATTGGACAACATGGCTACAAGGTCTGAGTCACTACCTCCAATGCCTGACTTTAGCTCATATGCGTGCACAGAATCATTGCCACTTGGTATCAATTCGGTCAAGATTCAGATGATTATCCTTCCCCAGGCGTGGGACTTCCTCGTAGCTTGACAACTCAGCACGTCTTTGTGGATGCCAAAGTACCATCCTCAAAAAAAGTATTGCTGGACTCAGCAAAAGAAGGCCATGTACTCGTGAAGAACACGAATGGGTCCCTAGGTCTTCCGCTACAAAAGCCAAAGCTTGTTTCGGTATTTGGCTACGATGCAGCCACCCCAAACAAGAACCCCTCTTCGGAAGGCCCTCCAGATCGTCTATCTCAGATTCTCAATCGTAAGTAGAATGCTTTTTCTGGGTCGAGCGATGGAAATACTAACTAAAATTGCAGGTACCATGATTGTCGGTGGAGGCTCGGGAGTGAACAACCCAGCTTACATCTCATCTCCACTGGAGGCACTAAATCAACGGGCCTATGAAGACGGTTCCCAACTCCTATGGGACATCGCAAACGTTAACTCGACCGCACAGGTCGACGCAGCCTCGGATGCATGCCTCGTGTTTCTCAACGCCTGGGCCTCAGAAGGTTACGACCGCTCCGGCGTACACGACGATTATTCAGACGCGCTCGTCAACAACATTGCCGACCAATGCAACAACACAATCGTAGTGATTCACAACGCGGGTGTAAGATTAGTCGATGTCTTTATCGACCACCCGAATGTCACGGCTTTGATCTTCGCCCATTTGCCAGGTCAGGACTCAGGAAGGGCCGTGGTGAGCTTATTGTACGGGGAGAGTAATCCAAGTGGAAAGCTGCCGTACTCTGTCCCAAAAAATGAGTCGGAACTTGGAGCGCTGTTAAGCCCAACACCACCGGAGGGGCAATACTGGCTCTTCCCTCAGGACGACTTTGCCGAAGGCGTGTACATCGACTATCGGGCGTTTGATGCCAACAATATAACACCACGGTACGAGTTTGGCTTCGGTCTCTCGTATACGACGTTCGACTATTCTTCTTTGGAATTCAATAAAGTCGACGGTCCTTCAACTGACAAGTATCCCGTTGGTGAAGTCATCGAGGGTGGCCAAGGTGACCTCTGGGATGTCCTGTTCCAGGTCAGTGCATCGGTGTTCAATTCAGGCAATGTTGATGGCGCGGAGGTCGCACAGCTGTATGTTGGCATACCCGGGGGCCCTGTTCGGCAGTTGAGAGGTTTCTCGAAGGTCGATGTTGAGCCTGGAAAATCGGTCAACTTGAACTTTGATCTGACAAGGCGAGATCTGAGTATCTGGGATGTTGTGGCGCAGAAGTGGCAGTTGCAGAAGGGAGACTATAAGGTGTATGTTGGCGGCAGCTCGAGGAATCTGCCACTGGAAGGGAGCTTGACGATTTGAGCTTCTTGATAATCGATAAGCGTCCTTCGCGGTTTTCTGCTCGTCCGTCAGACCCGGCCATTCTGTATCTCTCGCCTCATTAATCTTTCTATTTTGTTCTCGCACGCCTCGTTGTTCTTCTCCCTGAAGACTTACCGCATACTGCGCTGCAGATCCCATAATTCTGTCGTTATCGACGCCCTTGACGCAGCTCGTAGTCATGCTTGAAGAGGCTCAATTCCTCGACCTTCCGTATCGAGATCTCGACATCCGCACTGGGCTTCCCAGCAATTCAAGGATCGTTTCTCGCTGCTTGGCTGTTCTTTGAACGTGTGGTTGTTTCTGCTTCATAAGGGCTCGAGGAGTAGAAGGCGTCGAGTGAGATCTTCGCAGACGGGAATAACTACTCATCGAGCTAGATGGTGGAGCCATGCTTCGTGCTTTGTCGGTATTGGAGAGCGCTAGAGTGATCGTGTACTCATACTGGCTATCTTATTCACCAGAGACCATTTGCCAGTGCTCTCTTCGTTAATCGAGGGCGGTCGGTCGTTCGCATCCAGGAATCGCGTACATGTCGATGAAACGCGCAAGATACGCGCCAGCACACGTGACTCATTTACCCACTTTTATAAGTTCTCGGCTGCATTGTTTACAAACTATGGAAAAGACTGGTTTGATGTTGGATTCCAACGCTGTCGTGTTCCCCGCCAGTTTCGTCGCTGATTGGGCTTGATTAAAGAAACAATCCAATGAAAAGGTTTGCGATAGCCGACTCTGATTTCAAGACGATTGTATTATTACTATGTATTTTCTTGGTAATGTATCAAACTGTGTACCTGGTTTGCAGATGCATTCAGCATGCCGGACTTAAGGAAAAAAGACATTCATATGCTCCCCTTAATATTATATCGACGGAGGCAGCATGGTTTCAAAGACCAGGAAATCCTGCTTTCATGATGATAAGCGTAATGACAACATGGCACGGGTTCGTATTCGTACTTGGACAGCTCGCATTCGCCTTGAGCAAAATCATTAGCCGCGACCGCCACAAGATCATGTATTTGTAAGAATTCTTGCCTTCCAAGACACTAAATATGTGTTCGCTTTCGTCAGAAAACTTCTCGTACCTTTGATGCTGCTACACGGGCTTTACGGAAGGTCCGTTGTGCAGTCGAAGGTCACAAAGCTAGATACAGCCTCCAAAGAACATCTTTGTAAAGTGGGGAACGTAGATACGCTAGTACTATGTTGCTTTGTAAGTCTTTGTTTCTGCTTAGATGAAGCTTATTTTTTCTCCGCCAATTACTGGTTGTTGACCATTTCATGTTGAATGTCCTCTATGCCGGTTAGACCCCCTTCGCCCAGTCAACTCTCTTGGCTTCGGCTTTTACGACTAATGCGGGGAGTCGGTATCGGACCTTGGCTATCCTGGCTCTTGATGTCCTTGCATCTGCCTTTCGATGTGTGATGGTGCTGTGTGCAGCCCCACATGACTCATGTAGCATGTCAGCGCTTCAATCGCCTGGTCACGCAGAGATGATTGTTAGGCTTGAAGATATGTTCGCCTACTTCACCGTCCTCTGATAGCACTTAAATTCTGAAGTATCTTCTGCGTCAATATTTAGCAGTAAATTCTCATTTTGACTCTCATTGTCCGTCAAACGCTTGTGCCCAATCCAATAACACTACACTTCCACAGACAAGTCTACGAAAATGACATTCGTTGTTGCAGTCGCCGGCATCTCGGGGAGATTTGGTCGCTGTGTGGCACAGGAGCTTCTGAAGAAGCCCGGTATCTTGGTGCGAGGTCTCGCAAGAGACAGTTCTAAGGTCGCTGCTGCGATCCGATCAGCTCCCGGTTTTGAGCTTTTTGAAGGAGATATCACCGACGTGGATACGACTCATAAGCTTGTGGACGGAGCAGTCGTCGTCATATCGGCTCTCATGGGTAGCGACTCTTTCATGTTCGAAGCACAAAAGCAGCTGATCGACATATCTGAGGCGGCCAACGTTCCACGTTTCATTGCAAGCGATTACACCATTGACTACACGAAATTGGACTATGGTCAACTTCCTTCAAAGGACCCAATGAAAAAGATCTACGCGTACCTTCAGGGCAAGACCATCAAAGGCGTACATGTCATGATCGGCGCATTTCTGGATACTTTCTGGACGCAGTGGTTCGGAGCCTGGGATCCCCAGAAGTTATCGCTCTCATTCTGGGGCACAGGTGATGAAGTTTGGGAGCTCACTAGTTATGAAAACGCAGCGGAGTTTGTTGCAGAGGTTGCACTTGACAAAAATGCAACTGGCATTCAAAGATGTAAGTGACTTACTTATGCTGCGGTTGTGAGTCTGGCCATAGATATTAAGTACAAATAGTTGTTGGGGATAGGATCAGTATCCGAGGTATCGCAGAGGTATTCGCAGAAGTCTACGGGAAAAAGCTTTCATTAAAGCAACTTGGTTCTTTGGACGACCTCAAGGCAAGGATTGATGCAACCAACAGGGACGAAGATCCCATGATTTGGCTTCCGTTGTTAGTACCGCTCCTGTTTACATTTATTCGTTCTAGAGTTGATCGTAGATTGACACGTCATAGATTCTACCAGTATTATTCATCGAACGGGCAGACTCACAACGGTCCTGGTGCCTTGAACACTTCATACCCGGGATTGCAACACAGAGATGTGAAGGAGTACCTGGATGATCATTCTCTGGAGTCCTTGGCCACCGCTATGTTTACTGTGGGAATGAAGAACTAGAATATGCCATATGCAGTCTTGAAAACTTTGAGAGTAGTTGACAAATCAGTCCTTGAGATGCGTGGTGCTCGAATGAATGCGGTGTTTGATATAAAGGCTCTTCGGACATGAATTGACCCACAAGTTATAGGAATGTCAAGCTCCGACATCGTAGTTGCTTCCTTAGCATGAACATCTTTCATTTTTTTTTCGGAGAATGAAGCATATATCTGTCAACAGTTTCTTACAACGTGGATTCGGAATACTTGGTCTTGCTAGAATAAGATCGCAGTGCCCGTTGGCTTTCATTTTGACATCCGATAACTAGTTCTAACAAATAGGAAAAAAATACTATTACAAAATGATCGTCGAGGAACTCAAAAGCCTTGAAGGGGTACTAAGACTAGATATTTCGCATGATCCGAGCCTGTCTACAAAATAGCATAGCATTCTAAATATTTGCGTGAAGGAGCCCCATACGGTAGATTGACTGGCTCGTTGGTAGAACCTGCAAGACAACCTCATGCCTTTTTAGAATGCCATCCTAAAGCACTAAAAACGCTACCATGGTCAAGGTATGAATAGCAAGCATCATGCCAAGAGTTGTGCTAATGAACCGGCGTTGCTAAATATTGTACTTGTGTTCGCTTCCGTGTTGATTTAAAGTTTGGCGGCGTTAAGAATCTCCATCAAGGGCTTTACCAATAAAACTCTAAAGCTCTTCAGTGAGCTACATACCCGAACACAGTGATTTATAAGTAAATGAAACAGGCCTGGGAGCTCCCTTGTAACACGGTACTGTTCAGGACTTACAAAAGGTGCTGAATATCCAGCTGAATGTCGAATCCTCAAAAACCAACAGACACTCCTCAAAATCAAATTGACTGACAGCAAACGACTCATCTCTTATCAATATGTCTTCTTATCTCATCACTGGATCGTCTCGTGGAATTGGCCTGGGCTATGTGAAGCTGTTGGCTTCTAAGAGCGCATCTGAAGTTGGCAAAGTCTTCGCTGCTGCTCGTGCAGAAAATGCTGCACTGAAGCAGATCATATCCGAATCTGCTGGTCGCGTCGAGTTTGTACCTCTCGAGGTGACATCGGAGACGAGCGCAAAGGAGGCAGCTCAGTGCGTTGAACTGTCACTGGGTAGTAAGGGGCTCGATGTTCTCATCAACAACGCTGGCATTCCGAGCCATACCGAAGGTGGCATCGAGAACATGTGAGTATCCAGCGGCAAATTGTCAAGGTATGGAAGAACGACTGACTTCTACTAGGACTGATCTCACCGAAGTCCTCAACGTCAATGTCTTTGGTGTACACAATGTCACAAGGGCCTTCTTACCACTACTCAGAAAGGGCCATCTAAAGAAAATTGGAAATATGTATGATCAGTCAATCAATCGATGGCACATCATTCTTTGATCCTAATGTGCGAGTAGTTCTTCATCCCTGGGCTCCATGGCCTTGTCAGCTATGGGCAAATTTCAGCCTACCCCAGCCTACAAGGTCTCTAAAGCTGCTGTCAACATGCTCACAGTACAATGGGCAGAATCGCTCGAGAATGATGGGTTCACGATTCTTGCTCTTTGTCCAGGTGTATGTACCATCCTCCTGCATTGACTGTACTCCACTGATCAAGGGAACAGTGGGTAAAGACGGATATGGGCACTGAGGCAGGCTACTTGACTCCAGAAGGAAGCGCCACTTGTAATGGGCACGTGGCAATAGTCGGTAATATAAGGACGAGTTAGGCATATTCAGCTAACGCTGAATATTGTGATCTTTTGGTTCAGTTAACGTAGTTGGTGTGAGCCTAACCTCAGCTCTGTTACAGAATATTCAGCGTTACCGGTCTTCTGGCAGAGTACCTCTGAGCACGGCTGACGTGGCCTCTAAGCGAGTGAAGCTAGAGACAGGCGAGATTTCGGCGTCAGCGTGACATGTTTAAACTGCTTACGTCAGGCTGACAAGGTTTAAACCTTGGGGGTCTAACGTACCTTATCA